>SCPP01000022.1_pt1:0-1002500 | contig 1819979 bp, 2859 predicted proteins | sample 6106811 | NCBI WGS metagenome assembly SCPP01 (sample SAMN10720449, study PRJNA508395) | human gut metagenome | isolation source: Participant 2 stool, 15 month | host: Homo sapiens | collected 2018
ACGAAAGGGCAACAGTTACGTTTACCGTATCCGATACGGCACAGGCTTTGAAATTGCCATGATACAGGCAAAAAGTAAAGGGCAGAGGGCTGGACGGACGTGACGGAAGATAAAAGCTGGAAATTTCTGAAAACTGTACCGTCTATGTGCAGGTCAGACCAGAAAGGCAATACCTATGAGAGAAACCGGGCAATGAAATGTTTTGACACCACGAAGCCCTCAATGCGGCGGTCAGTGACGGACTGTTAAGTATTCAGGTGCATGATACGGATTCCGGCGCAAAGGCGTGTATGTCAACGGTTATGAGTTTACAGACCTGACAAACGGAACCCTGAATATCCGCTTACAGCAGTTTGATGCAGGATACGAGTATTTTACCATTTCTGCAATGGACAATGCCGGAAATATGTCTGAGGTTTATAAAACGAAAAATCCGTACTATAAAGACCCTGCCGATGAGTGATGAGATCCGGCAGAGCAGCTCCCGGTCAACGCCGAAGCCACCAAGCCGGGGAGTGCCACGGGAACGGTGACAGAGCATACAAAGACGGACAGTGACGGCAATACCATTTCACAGACACCGGAGGAACAGAAGAAACAGGCTTTGCTGAAGCAGATGCTGCGGAAGCGGCAGAAAGCGGTGATAAGGAACAGTCTGAACAGGGCAAGGAGTTTTACACTATTCAGACCGCATCGGATAAAGTATTTTATCTGATTATTGACAGGGACGAGGAGAAATGGTTTATTTCCTGACGGAGATTACGGAAAATGACCTTCTGAACACCACTTCCGACAACAGCGAAACCTTACCGAAAAACTCCGCTGCTCTGGATCTGCAATCCCGACAACGGAGAGCGCACTGCCAAACAACAATACCGATAAGGAGAGCGAGCCGGAGATACGGAGTCAGAGAGTACCGAAGAAGAAAGCACGGATAAACGGAACCGGATAAGAAGCCGGAGAGGAAGCCAGCCCTATTGCTTCTTATATCATCATAGGTATCCTTGCCATTGCCTTTATCGGCGGAGCTTATTATTTTAAGGTAGTCCGCAGGAAGAAAGAGGATTTCATCGAGGACGAAGATGAGGACGAGGAAGATACGGAAGAATATGAGAATGAAGATGAGGAGCAGGACAGCTCCGATGATGATTTCTTTGACGATGACAGGGAAAGCGATGCGGCGGATACCACGGAATAAGGAAAAGCAGGAGGAGCATTGAATGGGAAAAGAAACAGGAATGAAAGAAACGGTGGACAACGTGCTTGATGACATTGCCGCAAAGCGGGCTGCGGCATCGGAAAAAGCAGGGCAGGAGAACAGAGAAACAAGCCCCAAGAAGGAATTTAAGGAGATCACGATGAAATTCGGCAAGGGCTGTGTCGGGGAGAATTTCAGGGAAGGACGGGAATAAGTACAAGGAAATACTCGTTCCCAATCCCGATAAGAATGATCACAGACCGTGGCAGACTTTTGTGGTAAAGGCAAACCATGTCCACGAGGATAAGTTTGGTAAAGGGATGTGGATCAAGCTCCCGGCGGAGGGCATACAACGCTGCGCCGTCCGGTTGTGGTCGGAGAAAGCCTGACGGCAAAAAGGAATGGGGACAGAGAAAACAGCATTGCCAATGCCGATTTAAAGAAAATGGTGGATACTTATAAGGAGCGTCCGAGGGAGTCGGTAAAGGGCAGGCTTGCAGAAAAGAAAGCGGAAGCTGTCACGCAGAAGCCCGCCCAAAAGACGCAGAGTAAAAGTAAATCTAAGGAGGCGGAGCTGTAGGAATTATGAAGAAATATTCAGTGATACTGGCAGACCCGCCGTGGCAGTACAAGGTTTATTCCAAAAAGGATTGGGACGCAGTGCAGAAAGCCACTATCCCACCATGAATATTGAGGACATTAAGGCACTTCCCGTAGCTGACATAGCAGAAAAGGACTGTGCCTTATTTCTTTGGGTGACATTCCCCTGCCTTTGGAAGGCTTTGAAGTCATATATGGGGCTTTACCTATAAAACAGTAGCGTTTGTGTGGGTAAAGCAGAATAAAAAGAGCGATTCCTGTTCTGGGGCATGGGGTACTGGACACGCAGCAATGTGGAGCTTTGTATCCTTGCCACAAAGGGAAGCCCGAAACGGGTGGATGCGGGAGTGCATCAGGTTGTGGTTTCCCATATCGAGGAACACAGCCGCAAACCGGGAGAAGTCCATGAGCGCATCAGGATACTCATGGGCGATGTACCAAAGATTGAGCTGTTTGCCCGCAGAAAAGCGGAAGGCTTTGACGTGTGGGGAAATGAAGTGGATTCAGACATTGAATTTAAAGGAGGAAACAGATTATGCAGTTAGTGATAGCAGAGAAGCCCAGCGTGGCACAGCAGATTGCCAGTGTCATCGGGGCAGAGGAGAGAAAAGACGGATACATGGAGGAAGCGGCTCTATCGTTTCGTGGTGCGTGGGGCATCTGGTGGAATTAGCACAGCCGGATGCCTATTCTGATGCGTGGAAAAAGTGGACGTATGAGAGCCTTCCCATGATACCGGAGAACTGGCAGCATGAAGTCAAACGGGATACTGCCGCACAGTATAAGGTGTTAAGGGAGCTGATGCACGATACAAGAGTGGACAGCGTGGTGTGTGCCACCGATGCAGGGCGTGAGGGAGAACTTATCTTCCGTCTGGTCTATGAGATGGCAGGCTGCAATAAGCCCATGAAGCGGCTGTGGATTTCCTCAATGGAGAAAGCGCAATCCGTGACGGCTTTGCAAATCTAAAGCCGGGCAGCGATTATGACTGTCTGTATCAGTCAGCCCTTTGCAGGCAGCGGGCAGACTGGCTTGTGGGACTGAACGGAACACGGCTTTTACGGTGCTGTATGGCGGCAAGGTGTTAAAGGTGGGCAGGGTGCAGACGCCCACCCTTGGCATGCTGGTTGAGAGGGAAACACAGATCATGAATTTCAGGAAAGAACAGTATTTCATGGCACATATCCTCTGCGGCGGTGTTGACGCAGCCACGGGAAGGATTAACAGCAGGGCGGAAGCGGAAACTGTTGCCGGGGCGTGCAAAACGGACAGGCAGTTGTAACTTCCGCAGCTAAGGAGCAGAAAAGCATTGCCCTCCGAAGCTCTATGACCTTACCACGCTTCAGAGGGACGCTAACCGCTTGTTTGGTTTTACCGCAAAGCAGACCTTAGAGTATGTGCAGAGCCTTTATGAGAAAAGTTAGCCACCTATCCAAGAACGGACAGCCAGTATTTATCTGATGATATGGAGCAGACTGCAAAGAGCGTGATCGAAGCAATTTTGGTTCCATTCTTTTCAGGAAGATGTGATGTTCAATCCGAACATCAAGCGTGTGCTGAACAGCAAAAGGTCACAGACCACCATGCGATCATTCCCACAATGGAGATTGCAAAGGCTGACCTTTCCACGCTGCCGGAACCGGAGCGAAAGATTTTATCCCTTGTGGCCAACAGGTTACTGTGTGCTACGGGGAAAACATCTGTATGAAACGGTAAAGGCAGAGCTTTCCTGCGGCGGTCATACTTTTCATGCTTCCGGTAAATCGGTCACGCATAACGGCTGGAAAGATTTTGAGGATGCTTTCAAGCGTGCCTTTAAGACCATAGAGGAAAAGCACCGAAGAAAGAAGCTGCCGGAGCTTACAGAGGGACAGACCTTTGAGAACATGCAGACGAAGATCAGCGAGCATTACACGACACCGCCGAAGCATTACACGGAGGATTCCTGCTGTCTGCAATGGAGAGCCGGAGCAGAGGACATGGGCGATAATGTGGAACGCAAAGGGCTTGGCACGCCTGCCACCAGAGCCGACATTATCGAGAAGCTGGTGAAGGACGGTTTTGTAAAACGTGAGAAAAACAGATGCTCCCCACGGAGGACGGCATGAAGCTGATTACCGTGCTTCCTGATGTGGTGAAGTCCCCGAAGCTCACAGCGGATTGGGAAAATGCCCTTACCCTTGTGGCAAAGGTGAATATTCCATGCAGGAATTTATGGGCGGTATTGAGGATATGGTGCGTGACCTTGTGCAGACCTATCACAGTGTCAGCGAGGAGCAGAAATCCATGTTCGGAGGCGGCGCACAGGAATCAACGCAGGAACTGCGTTAGGCAAATGCCCGAAGTGCGGCGGTGATGTGGTAAAAGGAAGTTTGGAGCCTACTGTAAGAATAAATGTGGCATGAATGTTGGAAGGGCAATGGGAGCCGTTCTTTCCGACAGCCAGATTAAGAGTATGCTGGAGGGAAAAGACCCTTGTAAAGGCTTAAAAGGGAAAAAGGCACCTATGATGCCTATCTTATCCCGGAAGGCATTGAGGACTATTCCTACACCAAAGACGGGAAGGAAATCAGGGATCACAGTATAAGGTTAGGCTGGAATTTCCGAAGCGTAAGAAATAGAAACAGAATAACAGTACATACAGGGCATACGGGAACAGTCTGTATGCCCTTAAATTTCAGGAAAAACGGAGAATTGAATATGAGTGAAACTATGGAAAATGCAGCTTTAAACAGCGGGAAATTGCAGACCGCACACCTGCAGCAAAGGCAGAGGAAACCAAAGCGGATAAATTTATCCGTCTTGGGGAGTACCGCATGAATAAGGCGATTGATGCGATTGGAAGGATAGAGAACCTTGCAAACAGGTCGGCTTATGAGTATACGCCGGAGCAGGTGGAAGCCATGTTCTCGGTGCTGGAGTCTAAGGTGGCAGAGGTAAAAGCAAAATTTACCGTAACAAAGAATAAGGAAAATGCAGCCTTTTCCTTTGGGAATAAGGCAGGGCAGGAAAATTGAGAAGGAGGATAAGCGGTATGAATACAGCAGTTTACAGTACAGGGGATAAGATTTTAAATGTGATGAAAGAAATGGATATGAGTATTCCGGGGCTTGCGGAGCTGTCCGGCATCCACGAAAATACCCTTTTAAATATCCTTGCCGGGATAAAGGAGCCGGACATCGGGACAGCGTGCAGGATTGCGGACGCACTCGGCATCTGCGTGCGTGAGCTGTGTCCGGATGAGGAACAGTATGCGGTTTTCATAAAGAAGGATACCCTTGCAAAGCTGATTGTGATTAGTGAGATCAACGGAGTGGAACCGGATGAACTGATTGCTTCCATTCTGGAAAAAGGCATTGAGGAAAACGGATTTTATGATTAAACAGGGCGGCGGGAGCAGTCCCGCCGTCATTTTGGAGAAAGCCTATGACAACAAAATATCAGATGATTTCCATGCTGGCGGAGAAACCGCAAAGCAGATCGCAAGGAACGGGCAGGAATGGATGAAATATCTTGATACGGCTGCAAGGCTGTATAAATATCCTTTAACGAGCAGATGCTCATCTATGCCCAAAGACCCGATGCGAGTGCCTGCGCTTCCCTTGAACTATGGAATGAAAGATGAATTGCTGGGTAAACCGTGGGGCAAAGGGGATCGCCCTGATTGACACGGACAGCGAGCGTCCGAGATTAAAATATGTCTTTGATGTATCCGATGTGCATAAAGCAAGGAGAATCGGGCGTGATCCATACCTGTGGGAACTTAGGAGGAACATAAGGATGTGGTGCTTGCTCGGCTTGAAAATATTTACGGAGAAACAGACGCACAGATGCCCTTTGAAAAAGGCTGATAGAGCTTGCGGAGCGGATAGCGTCCGACTATTATGAGGAGCTGCTTCCGGAAATCGGTTATGTCAGAGAGGGCAGTTTTAGAGGAGCTTGACGAGCTGAATGTGGAATCCGGCTGCGTGACACGCTTGCATCAAGCATTGCCTATACCATTCTGTCACGCTGCGGTGCGGATATGGAGCAGTGGAAAGAGGAGCTTGATTTTGACAATATCAGCGAATTTAATACCACAAAGACCTTATCCGTGCTTGGCAGTGCCACAACGGAAATGTGCAAGCCGCTTCTTATGGAAATCGGTAATACAATCAGAGCCTATGACCGTCAGACTGCCCGGAAAGGGCAGAAGAAAAGCGGCTTTAGAGCAGTCCGGCACTATTTTAAAAATGCCGAAAATTTAGATGAAATTCCGCTTGCAAATACAGCAGAAGCGGACTATAATGCTTTAAAGCGTGAAAGCGAAACACAGATACAAAATGAAACGGAAACTACTGACCATAAAGAAACGGAGGGCATTGCCAATGAAACTGACATACGAGAAGAACGGGGATTATCTGATCCCGAACCTGATGCCGAACGAGGAGCCGGAACAGGCACTCACGAAGTACGGGCTGATGAGAAAGAAATTCTTGCAGGAACACCGGAAAGGGATTTATCAGGGCATGGTGCTGACGGGCGAGCTGAAAGCACACTGCCTTCAGATACAGGAGCAGGCAGAGCAGAGAATGGACTTCCTGACACAGCAGATGGCAAAAGCAGAGGAGTGGACGAGGCACTGAAAGCAGCCGATCAGATGAAATGGGTGGGACTGATGAACAGCATCAGACATTCAGCGGATAAACCGTGCTGACGGAGCTGATCTACAGTTAGAAACAGTACACAACAGAATAAAGAACAGCAGGAGCCGGATAGTGAAAACAATTCATTATCCGGTTCTTTTGGATAACGATCAGGCTGTTCCAAATGAAGATGTTACCGGGCTTCGGAAAGGCATTTTATGTTCTGATGAATTTCTGATCCATAAAGACCGGAGATTGCAGGCTATTTTGCAATGGAGCAGGATACAAGGCTGCAAACGGAATATTTTAGGAACTGCTTTCCATTCGGCACATATTATGCGCTGGATGTGGCTGGTACTTCCGTAGGTTTCCATGCCGGTGAAGAAGGGCTTTACATCAACATGACGGGAAAAGCCGGGGCAGAAAATGAAACGCTTTTGTCATGGGAGGAAGCACGTTTTCTTGTCAATTCCTATATGGAGGACGGTGTGTATTTACTGCCGGGAGAAGTGGCGGAGCAGATTGATATGGACGGAATGTATAAACAGCTTGACCTCTTTACCATGTTTAGCGAGCAGGTAGGAAATATCGCCATGAAGCAGGCTGAGGAAGTGTCTAAAGTGCCGCCTGCAATGCCGATACCGCAGGAGCAGCTTGACGCAATCCTTAGAAGCGGGGCGGCAGGGACAGTCGGAAACGTATCTATGCCAAGTATTGTCAGGGCAAGACGCCGGAGAAATGGCGGAATTTCTGAAAAGGAATACGGAACAACCGGAAAGGGCTTTGAATTTGACGGAAAACAGACAGCGGTATGGTTTGATGAGCAGGGAATGACAGCCGGATATGGCACATCGGCATTGGAAAATCCCAGGTTTACCATGAGCTGGAAGGAGCTGGAAACACAGATACGTTCACAGGTGGAGAACGGCACTTATATGAGTGCAAATGAAGTCTACCTTGTAGACGAGGCGGAGCGTGGGCGCATTGCAAACCACTTGTATTTCTTTTCCGTGACGGTATGGATAAATGCCGGAAGAACTGGAATTGAAAGCTGCAAATTATCCGGATTCCCATGCAGGATTAGTGGAGCTTCTATCGACACCGGAGGGTGTGGATATGGCAGCTTCGTACATGGATAAGGCACTGCACCAGCTTGAAATGGGGAAAAGAAGCTGCGTTTCCGTTCTGTCATGCCCAAAGAGGAACTGCGGGATGAGCTTGATAATCTGCTCCTGAAAAGAAAACTTTTCCGGCAGATGACCGGGTGGAAGTGAAAAAGAGGATTTCATCACGCAGGACGAGATAGACCACAGGCTCGGCAGGGGAGTGGTTATCATCATGGCTCATTCCGTATCTATGATTATTTTATGGAGGGCATAACAGCAAAGATGCTGCTGATTTTTAAAACATGAGTATGGAATAGGCGGCAGCTCCCATGCGCTTGCCGGGGCTGACCACAGTTGGGAGGATCACGATTCCAAGGGCATCAGTCTGAAAAAAATTTATCAGAACCTTATTCAGAGGTGCTGTTATCCTGGAAAGTGGTGGAGAAACGTATCCGTAAGCTCATTCAGGAAGATAAGTATTTATCCCCGAAGGAAAAAGCATTTGCGGCATATAAAGAAGAACAGGCGCAGAAAGAGCTTGAAAAGGCACAGGAAAAATAGAGCGTGATACAAAGGCTGCCTGTAAAGATGCCATAGACAGGGCAATCACTGAAAACTTTGACGGATACCGTCTGCCAAAGGAAACAGCGGAGGTGTCATAAAGGAATACGGGATAGAACGTGTCAGCTATGTGCTTGCAAATACTGTCATGCACCGCAGACAGGAGGACAGGATTTCCCGGAAAACAAAGAATGGGCAAAGTCTATCACGCCTTATGCAATGTATGAAAGCCGGGATATTGTTGCCGCTTCACACCCTGCTGTGCTGAATGGCTTTATCAATCAGGCAAGAAGATATATTGAGCATGAAAAGGAGATTGCGGTACAGGCAGAAGCAGAGCAGGTGCAGGAACCGGAGCAGAATGATGTTTTGGATATTTCTGAAGGGGAATTAGAGTGGCATATCATACATGAGGGTGATGATGAAAACGGACAGCCTACGGAGTGGAGCGCAAAGCTGCCTGACGGGGAATTTCTATGGATTGACAAGGAAGCGGAGGGTATGCCTTATATAATACCCACCATACAGATGCAAGCCCGGTTACTGTTTCGGAAACATTGGATGGGCAAAGGAAAGCGGCGAAGATTACGCCTTAGAATTTGCTGCTGTTGATGTAGAAGAAGTGGAGAAAACCACAGTTGCGCTGGAATCGTCAGAGGATTATTCAGAGCCGGGGATAGGTTTTATACCCACCAATATGCAGATGGCAGGGATGGAGTGCGTTACCGTCTTGTGACACAGGGGAGGACGGGCTTTGTACCCTACCCGGAGCATAACAGGTTTTATCAATCGTGGGCTGGCGCAGGAATATATAGATACCCATGCAGATCTGATTGATGTGATCGGATATGATGAGATGGTATTCAGCTCTATGCAGAAACAAGGCGAATACAAAAGGGAGCAGGCAGGAAAGGAAACTTATGGACATGATGTCAATCCTTCTGTAATGCGGAAGGATTTGGAACCGGAAACCATTTCCATTGACGGGCAGAAGTGTATAAAAATAGATGAATGGAAGTCCGGTGAGGACAGTTATCTGCTTTGCAATTCCACAGAGGACAGCGATTTCTTCTATGCAGAGGTAAACGGGAATACGCATTTTGAATATGACCATAAGCCGGACAGGAGGAAATAGAAGATGATTTCATAGACATCGAAGCCATGAGGGACATTGACCGACACGAAGCGGAAGTATTTTCACGCTTTGAGGGCAGTGATGATTTCCCTGATATTGACACCGATGCAGTCCGTGAAAAGCTGGAGAATGGAGAAGCTGACAAAGAAGCGGATGCCATGCTTGCTTTTGCGGAGCAGGCTGCAAAGGAAAACGAGGTTGAGCCATACAAGAGATTTTCCGTAACAGAAACAAGCGACGCCTTTGCACCGGGGAGAATTTTGCCATTTGGGATGATGTCCGTGAGGAGTATTATCACGATGGGGACGGAACGGTACATACCTTTGCTGACAGAAAAGAAGCGGATAATATCTTGCACAGGTTGAAAAGGAAGTATCGGAAAAGGAAGCTGCCGAGTGGAGTTATGTGGAGGCTGCCAAGACGCCCTTTATGAAAATGCAGAACCGCCATTGACAGCGGAGGACGTACAGAATCTTGTACTGATCAGTCAGGATTATAACAGAGGTTCCCGGACTACGGTATATGATTTTGAGTGTGATATTCGTGGAGAGCATGACAAACTGCAATATACCTTACAATACCATGATGACGGCGAAGGTTTTACCATTCATACCGAAAAAATGATATTTGGGAGCGTATGCCGGAGCCGGAGCTTAGCAGGCTGGAAGGCATACTTGGCAGGGAAGCGTTATATTACCAGCTCCATAACAAAATCGCAGGGGCAGAAAGCCTTGAAGAACTGAAAGAGATTGAGTTTGACATTATGGAAAACCAATCTCCTTATTTTCTGCCGTATCAGGAGAGTATGGGAAGATTTTAACCGTAAAATGATGAGCTGTCTGGTGTTTCGCATGAAGTGCCGGAAACTTCCGGACAGAATGTCCAGAAGTCAGAACCGGACACTTTAGGACACAATGTCCAAAAGCAGGAGCCAAAGACCGACAGGCAAAATGCAGTCAATTTCCATATCACGGACGATGCCCTCGGTATTGGCAGTGCAAAAGAAATTCCGCAGGAATGTGGAAGCCATACGCACCCTTGAAAAATCGAGAGCGAGAACCGCACCGCCACGCCGGATAACAAGAGATTTTATCACAGTATGTTGGCTGGGGCGGTCTTGCCGATGCCTTTGATGAAACCAAAGCGAACTGGCACAATGAATATCAGGAATTAAAGGGGATTTTATCCGATGCGGAATATGCTTCCGCAAGGAAAGCACCTTAAATGCCCACTACACAAGCCCGTGATTATCCGCAGCATCTATGAAGCACTGGAAAACATGGGATTTGAAAAGGGGAATGTATTAGAGCCTGCAATGGGTATCGGAAATTTTTCGGAATGCTGCCGGAGAAGATGCAGGAAAGCCGACTTTACGGCGTGGAGCTTGACGGAATTACCGGAAGGATTGCAAAGCAGCTTTATCCCAAAGCAGATATTAAAATCACAGGCTTTGAAAAACCGATTATCCGAATGATTTCTTTGATGTGGCAATCGGAAATGTTCCTTTTGGTCAGTATAAGGTGGCAGATAAGCAGTATGAAAAAACAATTTCCTGATCCATGATTATTTCTTTGCAAAGACATTAGATAAAGTCCGTCCCGGTGGTGTGGTTGCTTTTATCACAAGCAAGGGAACCATGGATAAAGCAAGTCCGGAGGTCAGAAAGTATCTGGCTCAGCGAGCGGAGCTTATGGGGGCGGTCAGACTTCCGAATACAGCATTTAAGGAGAACGCAGGAACGGAAGTCACTTCGGATATTTTGTTTTTTAAGAAGCGTGACCGGGTAATGGACTTGGAGCCGGAGTGGGTGCATCTGTCGGAAGATGAAAACGGCATTGCCATGAACAGCTATTTTACTGAGCATCCGGAGATGATCGTGGGAAAATGGAAATGGTAAGCGGGCAATACGGCATGGAAAGCACCTGCACACCCGATACCACCAGACCCTTTGCAGAGCAGTTAATGGATGCGGTCAGCCGGATTGACGGGAAAATTGAGGAAATGGAGCTTGATGAGTTTGACAGAGAGATGGCAGACCAGACCATTCCGGCGGACCCGGATGTCAAGAATTACAGCTACACTCTTGTGGACGATAGGGTGTATTACCGTGAAAACTCCGTCATGAAGCCTGTGGACATGAAAGATTCCATGCTGGAGCGTATTAAAGGAATGGTGGGCATCAGGGATTGTACGCAGGAGCTGATCAATGTGCAGCTTCAGGAATATCCGGATACCGTCATTAAGGAGAAGCAGGCAGAATTAAATTCACTGTATGATGCTTTCTCAAAAGTACGGACTTATCAATTCGCAGACCAACAAAGAGCATTTAATCAGGACAGCAGCTATTGTCTGTTGTGTTCTCTTGAAAAATTGGATGACGAGGGAAATTTCAAAGGCAAAGCGGATATGTTCACGAAACGTACCATTAAAAAGCAGAGGTTGTCACAAGCGTTGACACCGCAGCCGAAGCCCTTGCGGTTTCGCTGTCGGAAAAGGCGAGGGTTGATCTTGACTATATGGCGGAGCTGTCAGGAAAAAGCACTGACACGATAAAAGAGGAACTGACCGGGGTAATCTTTAACAATCCCGTAACGGACAAATGGGAAACAGCGGATGAGTATCTGAGTGGAAATGTCCGTGACAAGCTGGAAACAGCAAAGGTCTATGCAGAGAGCCACCCGGAATACGCCGTGAATGTGCAGGCACTTACACAGGTACAGCCGAAGGAACTGGATGCTAGCGAGATTGAGGTGCGCATCGGGGCAACATGGATAAAGCCGGAGTATCTGGAGGATTTCATGCGTGACACCTTTGAAACGCCGCAGCACTTATTTGACAGGAACATCATGGGCGTACAGTTTTCGGACGTGACGGGGCAGTGGAACGTAAAGGGCAAAATGCGGATTACGGAAATGCGCTTGTGAACATGACCTATGGAACCAGCCGCAGGAACGCCTACCAGATTTTAGAGGATTCGCTGAATCTGAAAGACAGCCGGGTATATGACACGATTGAGGAGGATGGAAAAGAAAAGAGAGTCCTGAATAAAAAGGAAACCACCCTTGCTGCACAGAAGCAGGATACCATCAGGGAAGCCTTTAAGGACTGGGTTTTCGTGACCCGGACAGGCGGCAGGACTTAGTGGCAAAATACAACCAGCTTTTCAATTCAACAAGACCAAGAGAATATGACGGTTCGCATCTGAAATTCCCAGGCATGACACCGGATATTGCATTAAAGCCGCATCAGAAAAGTGCAGTAGCACACGTTTTATACGGGGATAATACCTTACTGGCGCATTGTGTCGGTGCCGGAAAGACCTTTGAAATGACTGCGGCGGCAATGGAAAGCAAACGGTTAGGCTTATGTCAAAAGAGCCTGTTTGTCGTGCCGAACCACCTGACAGAGCAGTGGGCGAGTGATTTTGCGCCTTTATCCGGGAGCTAATATTTTAGCCGCCACGAAAAGACTTTGAGCCTGCCAACCGTAAAAATTCTGTTCCAGAATAGCCACGGGAGATTATGATGCGGTTATTATCGGGCATAGTCAGTTTGAGAAAATTCCGCTTTCACAGGAAAGGCAGGCGGCAATGATCGAGCGTCAGATAGACGAAATTGAAACTGCGATTGCAATGGCAAAAGCGGACAATGGGGAGCGTTACACAATCAAGCACATGGAGAAATCAAGAAAATCACTTCTTACAAGGCTTGAAAAGCTGAATGATGCATCAAGAAAAGACAATGTAGTGACCTTTGAGCAGTTAGGCGTTGACAGGCTTTTCGTGGACGAGAGCCACAACTATAAAAATCTGTTCCTCTATACCAAGATGCGAAATGTGGCAGGAATTGCACAATCGGAAGCACAGAAGTCCTCCGATATGTTTGCTAAGTGTCAGTACCTTGATGAGATCACAGGAGGTAAAGGAGTGACCTTTGCGACAGGCACACCGATCAGCAACAGCATGACGGAGCTTTACACCAATATGCGTTACCTTCAGTATGGTACTCTTCAGAAGCTGGGGCTTGGACACTTTGACAGTTGGGCATCCTCCTTTGGAGAAACACAGACCGCCATTGAGCTGGCACCGGAGGAACAGGATACCGGGCAAAGACAAGATTTGCAAAATTCTTCAATCTGCCGGAGCTTATTTCCCTATTCAAAGAAAGTGCAGATATTCAGACGCCGGATATGTTAAAGCTGCCTGTGCCGGAAGCAGAGTATGAAAACGTGGTGTTAAAGCCGAGTGAATACCAGCAGGATATGGTGGCATCGCTTGCGGAACGTGCGGAGGCGGTGCGTGACAGGAAAGTGGACGCAGCGGTTGACAACATGCTCAAGATTACCAACGATGGGAGAAAGTTAGCGTTAGACCAGCGGCTTATCAACGATATGCTTCCTGATGATGAAAACTCAAAAGCGAGTACCTGTGTCAGAAAAGCATTTGAGATATGGGAGCAGACAAAGGAGCAGAAGTCCACACAGTTAATTTTTGTGACCTTTCCACACCGAAGGGGATGGCACATTTAATGTATATGATGACATAAAAACAAATTGATCGGGAAAGGAGTACCGCCGGAGGAGATAGCGTTCATACATAATGCAAATACGGAAACAAGGAAAGCGGAGCTGTTCGGAAAAGTAAGAAGCGGACAGGTCCGTTTTTATTGGGTTCCACGCAGAAAATGGGAGCCGGAACCAACGTGCAGGATCGGCTTATTGCCTTACATCATCTCGATGTACCGTGGCGTCCGTCTGATATTGAACAGCAGGAGGGCGTATTTTGCGGCAGGGCAACAGGAATCAAAGGTAAAGATTTACCGGTATGTGACAGAGGGAACATTTGACAGCTACTCATGGCAGCTTATCGAGAATAAGCAGAAATTTATCGGTCAGATTATGACGAGCAAATCCCCGGTCAGAAGCTGTGAGGACGTGGACGAGGCTGCACTGACCTATGCGGAAGTTAAGGCTCTGGCAACGGGGAATCCCTATATAAAAGAAAAAATGGATTTGGATATTCAGGTATCGAAGCTGAAACTGATGAAAGCCAACCACACCAGTCAGAAATACCGTCTGGAGGACAACATTGCAAAGCATTATCCACAGCAGATAACCATTCTGAAGGAGCGTATCAGTGGGATGCAGACGGACATTCAGACCGCAAAGGCAAAACTTCCGGCAGATAAAGAGCAGTTTTTATGAAAGTCGGGGATAAGGCTTATACGGACAAAAGAAGCCGGAACAGCCCTTGTGGAGATGTGCAAAGAAATAAAAACAGTCAATGTGCCTGCAACAGTCGGGGAATATGCCGGGTTTAAAATGGCGGTGTCCTTTGATTCGTTCAACCACAAATTTGTGATGAACTTAAAGGGCAGTTAAGCCATAACTTGGAAGTCGGTTCAGACCCACTCGGCAATATCTCCCGTATCAATCACGCTCTGGAATCTATGCCGAAACAGCTTGCCGAAGCACAGACAAAACTTGAAACGGTGGAGCATCAGCTTGAAACCGCAAAAGCGGAAGTGCAGAAGCCTTTTCACAGGAGCAGGAATTAGCGGAGAAGTTAGAGCGTCTGTCGGCATTAAATGCCCTGCTTAATATGGATGAAAAGGGCAATGACGGGATCGGCATGGAAGATGAGCCGGAAACGTCAGAGGGAGATAGAGAGGTTGCAGACCGTTCTGCAAAGAATATCCCGCTTGCGGAGAAACTGACGGATACGGGGCAGAATAAAGGCGGCAGGCAGTATACGGATGTACCTGCAACAAGGGTATCCTTAAAGGAAAAGCTGGAAGCGTTCAAAGTCAAAGCTGCCGAGGGAGATGCAGATAAAGCCACGCCAAAAAGCAAAGGATAAAGCAGAAATTTTATAATTATTTTGAACGGGTAGCTGTGAAAAGCTGCCGTTTCCATTAAGCAGACAGGAGGGAGAAAGAGAACATACATTAGCAAAATAAAAGAGGGAATGTTTATAACAGTTATTCTTCCTCTTTTTCATCAGGCGTAAACTCTGCAATATCATTAAGGGTAAATCCCTCGCCTAAAATATTCAGTATCACATTCAGCGTGTGGGTAGTGACAGACTGGTTGGTTTTCAACCGCTGAATCTGCGCCCTGCTGATACCGTAATGGGTGTAAAGACTGTACTGGCTTATACCGTTTTCTTTTAAGGTTTTAAAGAGTTTGTCGAATTTTATCATTATTTGCGATATTTTCCTTCCGGTTTTCTATTGAATATGTTTTATTATGCTCCTATAATGGAGATGATTATAGTTACCAAAATCGGAGATTATTATGCAAAAGGAGAAAATATGGAAAAGGAACAAATATTGCAACAATTATTTTCACAGACGAAAGAGGATAAGGACATACTGCTGGAACAATTAGTGTTCTGCAAATTTGCAAATGAATATGATTTTGAAAATTATTTCAGAATAGGAAACTGAAAGAAAGTGATCTGTTCTGCTTGATAAGTTTCCTGTATCATCAGGATTGCTTTTAATGATGCTGGACATTATGAACAGATACAGGGACAGATTTGTTTCACATGACGAGTCTTTATTAAAGGAACTGGATTTTTCAGAGCAGTTTATGTCAAGGATAGAAAAGATAAAGGGTGTTGCAGAGTGTTAAAAAATATGGCAGTACGAAAAAGCAGTCAGAAATGGCTGCTTTTATTGTGAATAAAACAGATGGAGGTATCAGGAATGGAAACAGCAAAACAGAATACACAACAGAACATAGAGGAAAATGATGCGCTAAAGCAGTTCATGGGACTGCTTAACCGGCAGGGCATGGGAGAACAGTCACAAGATTTTATGGAGCTTTTCAATATGTGGCAGGTATGCAGCTACAGCTTGCCGTGATGACAGACGAGCTGCAGGGTGTCAAGGAGCAGCTCACAGTTGCGGGAAAACCAGCCCAAAACGGTCACAGAGAGCCTTGTGGATAAGGTGACACACCTTCAGGAGAAAATCGCAAACCTGTCGGAACGCTTGTCAGCAGTAAAAGATCATTTAGCAGAAACAGCAACACAGGCATTCAATGCTTTTAAGGAAAAAGGAAAGGCGGAAATGTGCAAAGTGTTACAAAAGGAATTTCTGGCGTGAAATCAGTGCTTGCAGACTGCCGGGAGCATCTGGTTGATGTGATGATGGACTACAAAAGACAGCTAACCAGATAGACAGTATTGGAGATGAATTAAAGCAGATTGGGAACAGCGTTTCCAACGTGGGCGAACTATTGGCTGGAAAAGGCACAAAAGAGGCGTCTGACGAAAAGTCAGGCGTTGCCCTGACAAGGGCAGTTAATAAGCCTGTAAAGAAAGCCATTGCTAGGCTGGAAGAGAATCTTGACAGTATTGATAGAATGTCTGAAAAATTGGATAAAATCTACAGCAGGCTTGAGCCACAGAAAGCAGCGGAAAAGGGTACAAGAACTTCCTTAAAAGAAAAGCTGGCACAAATGCAGGAAAAGGCAGGAACGCAGAACAGGCAGCCGGATATGGAAAAGAAGAAAGAAAGGAAAGGAGGCAGTCATATAAAATTCATAAAAATTTTGTTGCAAAACGGCAGTTGGATAATAAAATATAGTTAGAGAAGTATGTTTAACCGAAGATGAGCCATACTAATAAAGGAGGTGTTTATATGGCAACTTCAAGTATCACGAAGAATTTTGTCATTTCCGGCAAGGAGCAGGTGGAGATGTTCGTCAATGCGATTGAAGAATCTGCCAAAACCGTCCTGTCCGTACTCCGGTAAATGTAAAATTCATTGAAACTGAGGATGAATTGAGAGAGTTTATGAGGTTTAGAGAAAAGAAAGCAAAGGAGAAATTAAATGCCAATAACGGATAAGTTTTGCAATCAATATCCGTAAGTATTTGGCATTGGGAGATGACCATGAAGCCGGGGAGCCTGCGCTTATTCAATTGCTCTCGGATTTTCTTGTCCAAAGAATCCGGATGTAGAACATTTTTGAAAAAAATGCAATAGAGTTTACCAAAAAATCAGTCGGTTACATATCTTGTTTTTCCAAGGATAATGGAGAAATGTTAGGTTATTTTACGCTTGCATTAAAGCCGTTGACAATCCGTGGTGAAACAGTAAGCAATACCACGAAACGAAAATTGCTGCGGGTTAGTGAATTAGATGTAAAGTCGGATACCTATACCATGTCTGCTTATCTTATAGCTCAGCTTGGGAAAAATTATGCAGATGGCAGGAACAGAGAGATTGCCGGAAAAGAGCTTATCGAACTGGCTTGGATGATAATTGAAAAACACAATATATGTTTGGCGGAATGGTAACATTCTTAGAAGCAGAAAAAGAGGAAAAATTATTATCGTTTTACCGGGATAACAGTTTCTCACAGTTTGATACACGTCAGACTGCATCGGGAACAACAGAACCGCATGAGCTTGTGCAGCTGCTGCGCTTGCTCTAATACAATTTAATAGCAACTAAAAGGTGTATGGAAAGAGTATCAATAGCCATGCACCTTTTTATTTCAGGAATACCGTCTTGTGAATTTACAGGGCGGTATTTTGCGTGCAAAAGAGTAAAAGCTCTGGAAAGGAAAAACTATGGTAGATAATAATACAAACACGGTCATCAACACGAACACAGTTCATATGACCGAGAAACAGAAAGTAAAAGAGATCACCGACAGACTGGAGGAAGGCTTAAAAGAGCTTTTGAGAGTGAAAAGTATAAAAGTTACCTCTCCACTATGTCAAAATTCCACAATTACAGCTTTAACAATACGCTGCTGATCGCCATGCAAAAGCCGGAGGCGACTTTAGTGGCAGGCTACAAGGCGTGGCAGAAAAATTTTGGCAGACACGTCAACAAAGGCGAAAAAGCAATCCGTATTCTTGCCCCGATGCCTTACAAGATCAAGGAGGAACGGGATAAGTTAGACCCTGTGACCGGAGAAATGACCTTTGATGAAAACGGTATGCCGCAGAAAGAGGAAGTGGAGGTTACAATCCCGGCATTCCGTGTGGTATCTGTCTTTGACGTGTCACAGACGGACGGCAAGCCCATACCGGAGCTGGAGGCGCAGGAGCTTTTGTCTGCAGTGGAAGGCTATGAGAACTTTGTGCAGGCACTTATGAATGTGGCTCCGGTTCCCATTGGCTTTGAGGACATTCCCGGAGATTCCAAAGGATATTTTCATACAACGGAAAACCGGATTGCGGTGCAGGAGAACATGAGCGAGAGCCAGACACTGAAAACAATGGTGCATGAAACCGCACATTCTATGCTGCATAACAAGGAAATCAGCCAGGATATTGACGCACCTGTAAAGGACAGGAATACCAAAGAGGTGGAAGCGGAGAGCATCGCTTATACCGTCTGCCAGCACTTCGGCATAGATACGTCAGATTACTCTTTCGGATATATTGCCGGGTGGAGCAGCGGAAAGGACATGAAAGAGCTGAAATCTTCCCTTGATACAATCCGCAGAACTTCATCGGAGCTTATTAAGGGCATTGAAGGGCAGCTTCAGGAAATACAGCGTGACCGGGATTTGATGCAGGATAAGTCCATAAATGGACTGGAAAGGAGAGCCGTCTGCTGATACAGAACAGTGATCTGTCCGAGTACAGCCTTGTAAATGTCAGGGAATGGATGCGGCGGAGATTATGGAAGCTCTCTGCCATGAACGATGATGACAGGCTGAGTGTTGCTGCATATTTGGAAAGTAGAGGTGCATGGACTACGGAGATTGCCAATGAGGAAACAAGGGAATTTGGGAGTACCACCTTGATGTCCGGTACATTACCGATACAAATGAGATAATTGACTTAAAGAAAGAAATGGCATGGGAAGAAAGGGCAAAGGAGCCAATCGGGGCGGATGATGTGATTTTGAAGATTACCCATGCGGAAGGTTTTGAGATAGAGCGCATTACCAATAAGACACCGGAGGAAGTACAGGAAATCATGGGTGCGCTTACAAAGCTGGAAGAAAAGGACAGGAAGAATATCCATGATTGTCTGGAAAGCTATGGGGCTGATTATATCCCTATCATTGTGGACGGCGGCAGAAATTCCGGTATGCCGCAGTTTAATGACTTTGAGATTGACCTGAATAAAAGAGGTAGTAATGATGAACCACCTTTCCCCGGCACAGCAGGCGGAGGTATCATCAACCGTCTGGAATATGCAAAGACCGCTTTTTCCGATGATGAGCGTAACTTGATTGTAAATTATGCCTATAAGCTGAATGATATGGAAAAGACAAGGGAGCTTGCGGAACATATCTATTATGAGGAAACGGAAGGCAATCAGGAGCAGCCCTTGCGGTCATTGATGCACAGGCAGAGATTGATGCACTTCCCGACCCTATGATCGGCTTGTCGGAAATGGAGGATTACGGATATACATGGAATGAGATGCTGCCGCTTACGAAAGAGAGGGCATTGGAATTATTTGAGCATGATTTACCGATATATGTACTGCATGAGGACGGTTCTGAAACAACCGTGGAGGACAGAACGCAGATAACGGAGCATGAGGGATCTTTGGCATTGAAAAAGGATTGGGAGAATGAGAGAAATTTCCTCACAATGCAGGAGGAGCTTTCGGAGAATGAAGCGGCAAAGGAAACCCGGCTTTTGTATGGCAGCACGGATAAATACGGGATATATCAGTTAAAAGATGATCCGGAGCTAAGACAATTCCGCTTTGAGGGGACGGAAGCACTGAAACGCATGGGCATTACAAAGTACAATTTTGATGCCATTAAACGGGAGAATTACAACCTGATTTATGTGGGTGAACTGTCCGAACTGCAAGGACAGACGCAGGGGAAACGCTGGAAGCAGTCTTTGAAAAGTTTAATATAGATCACCCGACAGACTACAAGGGACATTCCCTTTCCGTCAGCGACATCGTGGTGCTGCATGAGGACGGGGAAAATACTGCCCATTTTGTAGATTCCTTTGGATTTACGGAGCTTCCGGAATTTACAAGGACGCTGGAGGGCGAAAAACGCAGGAAGCAGACAAAGCGGAAATGGAGCTTACCGATGAAGAAAAACAATTCCTTGAAACTGACAATGCACCTTTGATTGCGAAAAAGTTTCTTGCATGGGATGAGATTGAAGATTTGGGGTATCGTTTTTGAGGACGGGTATATCGACAGATTCGAGCCGAGCGAAAAAGCGTTGTATGGCGATGGCATGGTGCCGGAGCCTGAAATATATGATATAGCCCGCCGTATGCATGGCGGCGAGGATATTCGCAAGGAGCTTGCAAAGGCTCTTATCGGCGGATATGAACGGGTAATGGGAATAGGCGAAGATGATGCCGTTGCAGTGTTTGGGAATGATGCGGTGACTGTCACTTTCGGGAATGCCAAAAGCAGATTTCCTATGAAGAAATGGGGACGGCTTTTCTCGGTCTGATTGAACGAGAGTACAAAGACGTTGAGCAGGCAAGAGCCACTGAGGAGCAGGAGGAAGAAATTGCGGAAGATGCCACTTTTGGACAGAGTGTCCAAAAGCCGGAAACGGAGAGCATAGAGGACGGGGACGAAATTATTGATCTCGGAGAGGAAAGGGAACAGGTGCTTGCAGAGATGAAAAAGGCACAAGGAGAAAGGCAGGACACCTCTGGACACGATGTCCAGAAGCCGGGAATGGAAGATAAGGAGGAACCTCACGAAACAGAGCTTGCATTTCAGATAGCAGACCGCTATATCACCATACAGGAAACAGAGGGCGGCTATGATTATTCCATTATGGGTATGGATTATAAAGAAATAGACGGCGGCGTGTATGACAATCCTGATATTAGTATCAGGGAAGCACTGAATGACATAGTGGAGGATTTGAAAGCGGAACCGGATCATAACGGTGCAAAGGGAAACATTGAGAAAGACAGCAAGCTGATACCGATGGATTTTGATGAGCTGCTTGTTAAAATATGTACGCTGACCGTGTGGAAGGCTCCACTATTACGAATATGCAGAACACACAGAGCAGTGTGGTGGCAGATTTTAAGGCAAAGACGGATGAGCTGTTCCATGAAATAAGCGAGATGAATCCGGCAGAGATTGAGGAAACCGTCAAAGTCCATGTGCAGGCGAAAATAGACGAATATGGCATTGATGCACAAATAGTGGATGCTGCAGTAGTCGGGAGCAGATGCCGGGGATTGGAGCGTGAAGGCTCTGACCTTGATGTGGTAGTGGAGCTTTCCACAAATGAGCGTGAGGACGATTTATTTAACACTTTTAATGAGGACGGACTTCATATCGGCGGGATAAAGGTGGATATTAACCCGATTACTGAACAAAGGACGGGAAGCCTTGAAACCTATCTTCCACAGGTGGAGGAGTATCTTGAAGGTATCAGGATGGCAAGGGAGCAGGCAGAAAAGAAGTAGAAGTAACCTTAATGGTATCGGAGTGCAGCGAATTTCATAATTACGGGAATTTTATGAGAATATTTCCACCGTGGAGGAAGCCATTGCAATCTGGAAGCAGATACCGCCGGAGCGTTTGAACGCCATACCCGCAATCGGTATCAATGTCCATTTACCGGGAACAGAACCCTATGAGGATAGTGAGATTGACATTTTATCGGGCAGACGGATAGACCTTGAAATCCTAGAGCATATCCCTGATATTAAGAACAATCCGAAGGCTATGGAGGTTATTGCACAGCTTGTGGCAAAACTGCCGGAAATGGAGATAGACGGTGTGATGTCAGAGGAAATGGAAGCGAGGGTTTGGAACTGCGTATGCCGGGGCTGGATAAGGCGGGGCAGCTTGCAGTAGAGCTTGACCGTTTTGTGTATGATTATGATATATATAGTTATCGTAATGATGTGCATAGTATGACCGAGAATATAGCGGAGCTTACAGAGATGTTAAATCAGGGAGATACGGAACATATCACAGAATGGCTAAATGAAGCGATTTCTGAAGGAGCTGCACCGGAGGAAGAAGAACGGGCAAAAGAACTGCTTGAAAAGCTGGCAGAGTATACGCCCTTGCCAAGATTGAAGAAAATGCCATAAATGGCATGGAAGAACAGAACTATAACATGGTCGATGATGTGCAAGGAACTGGGGACAGTTCCTTTAATAACGGTGTTGGTGAAAAAGCACAGAAGGAAGCGGCAAAGAGAGCAAGAACAGCCTGCCGCAAGGATTTCTCTAAAAGCCCGCCTTGCCGAGAAAAGCACAGGTGGCAGGACAGAATCAAGACCATGATGCACAGGAAAACAGTAAAATAATCAGAGGGAGATGTAAGCAATGAAAATGAATTTACCGTGGAAGAAAGCAATTTAATCAGTATTTATACGGAAGAAGGTACAGCTTCCGGTTTGGGAAGCAGGGCAAAGGTCATAAAGAGTATCAGTGATGCAATGGAGCATTTGGAAGATGATGAGATGATGGAATTATCGCTTCGGGTGATTGTAAAACTGATTGACTTGACGGATCAGGAATTTGCGGAGCTGGAGTTTATAGTAGCAGAGTAAAATTTGAATGGGCAGAGCATGGCTTTTGTGGCTGTGTTCTGCTTTTATTGTATGAATATCTTTGAATAAGAGCAGAGGAGCAGGCAAGGCAGAGAATATTGTCGGTTAATTCAAGCCGATAAATTGAACCCCGAAATGATTTATTGCCGGAGAATTTTTCACAACAAAATAAGGGTTGTTTACAACATACATAAGCAGATGCGGAATTGTGTGATATAATTTAAGAAAAATTATAGAAGGATGTGATGCATATGGAGCATACGATTGCCAAAGACGCTTTTCTGGCTTGTCAGGCAATAATGCAGTTTACAATGCAATTTGCATTGCAGTTTGTGATGATGAACAGTTTATGTGTGATATGATTGAAGAAAAATCAAGGAGATGCTGCCGGATGCGGTAGTATGCAAATTTTTCGGCGCAGGAACTGCTTGACAGCGAAACACAAATAGATATTCTGTTTTTAGACATACAGATGCCGGAGATGGACGGAATGGAAGCGGCAAGGCTTTTCGTAGAGATTGAAACAGGCACTCATCATATTTGTTACAGCGGCTCCGGAATATGTCTTTCAGGCGTTTGATGTAGGTGCATTTCATTATCTGGTCAAACCTTTGTCAGATGATAAATTCTGTGAAGTTTTGAAAATGCGGTTCAGGAGATTGAAAGCAGGAAGAAAGGAAATGGAGAACTTGATGAAGAATATATGATGATACAGGCAGGAGGAGACCATACGAAAATACTGCTGAAGGATATTATCTATGCGGAAGTGTTCAACCGAAAAGTCATTATCCATACCGTAAACGGCGATACAGAATATTATGGCAATCTGTCAAATCTTGAGAAAAAGGCAGGGAGGATTTTTTAGAACGCATCGGTCATATCTTATTCATTTTAGATTTGTACATAGATATGATGCTGCATCTGTTACTATGGAAAAGGAACAGTGTTAATCGCTAAACAGAATTATCCTGAATTTGTGAAACAGTATTTGAAATATAATCAGAGGAAAGGCAGGAAATCAAGTGAGTCCGATAGAATTATGTTGGAATATCACATCTTATATATCAATTATTGTGCAGCTTATCGCTGCCGGCGTTTGTTTTGAGTATTTGTATTACCCTATATGCAGGGCAGAGATAAAGCAGTTAAGACGGAAGTGTGTATGGGGTGTAATGACGGTTTTATATATCATGCCGCCACAGATAGACAATATTCTTGCATATTTCATTGGAACAGTGGCGGCATTGCCGTGATGTATGTGGAGGACAGGCAGAATATAAATCAAAAATATTTTTGTCGGTCACTTTCTTTACGCTGCGTTGGCTGTCCTCTTCTATGGCAGGGATTATAGATTTCTTTCTGGATATTGTTCTTTTCAATTCGGCGATAGCGGCGATGTCATGGCTGCATTATGGACTGTATGTAATGACAAAATTATGGATATACTGTTTTGTTCGCTACTTTTGCTGTTGTCCATTCAGGCTGTCAATAGAGCTTATGAGTACAAGAACAGATATATGGGAAAAAGGAACTTTGATGCTGATTGTGCCATCGTTGTTAGGCATGGTTGGCTATATGATTTTTCATTTTATCAGGTAAAATCCGAAATGACAGGATTTTATGATGTGCTGTGTTTCCTATATTATTTAATGTCCATAATAGCAATCCTTGTGATAATTGTATTCTTTCAGAACTGGAAAAGCTTACAGGAAGAACAGTTAGGTCAGGAACTTTGAAAAGCCAAATAAACAATATAAAATGCATATTAAGGAAGTTGAAAAATTATATGGAGATCTCCGTGCTATGCGCCATGACATGGGAAACCATATCCAGATGATAGAGCGTCTGATGGGTGCGGATAACAGCAGCGAGGCTTTTGCATATCTCGGAAGGCTGAAAAGTGAATGGCAGGAGCTTACGCCAGAGATCAGGACAGGTAATCCGGTTACGGACATGATCCTTCTGGAAAAAGCAACGAAGCACAGATGCGTGGAATCCGGTTTGAATGTGACTTCCGTTATCCGGAAAATACAAAGCTGGATGTTTTGATGTCTGCATTATCTTATATAATGCATTAAATAATTGCATGGAATCGGTAAATGGAGAAAACCTTATATCAAAGTCCATGCGTTCCGTAAAACAGTATTTTATGTTGATCATCAGCAATAGTTTTAAGGGCAGGCTTCGGATTGACCCGGCAGAGGGAATTCCGTATACTGCCAAGAAGAATGGTGAGCATGGAATCGGCTTGAAAAATATGCGTAGAGTGGCAAAAATATATGGGTGACTTGTCATTTGAGCAGAATGGGGATGAGGTGACGGTGGGAATCATGCTCCAGATTGTATAAATGGTTTACAACGAAATAAGGGCGGTTCACAACATATCGGTTGATTAGCACAAGTAATTTTCCGATAAATTTGTTAGAGAATAGAAAATCTATAACATTAATTATAGGCTACTTGGGAAAGGGATTTCAAATTTATTTATCAAGGAGGACGAAACAATGACAATTAACGGAATTAGTGGAGCAAATACGCAGGCAGCGCAGATAGGGATGAATCAGGCAATGGATTCTTACAGCAAGAACATTCAGAACCAGATTGCCAATGCACAGAAACAGTTACAGGAGCTTTCTTCCAACGAGGAAATGACGTTAGAAGAAAAGATGAAGAAGCGTCAGGAGATTCAACAGCAGATCAGCGACTTGAATATGCAGCTTAGACAGCATCAGATTGAGCAGAGAAAAGAACAGCAGTCTAAGGGTGCATCTATGGACGATATGCTCGGCGGAAATCGAACAGCAGCAAAGTCGGGAAATAAGGGAAGCGGGCTGTCACAGGCAAGTATGCAGGCAATGATTTCCGCAGATTCTTCCATGAAGCAGGCAAAAGTGCAGGGCAGCGTGGCAACACAGATGCAGGGCAGAGCGAATGTTTTAAAGGCAGAAATAAAGCAGAGTGGAAGTACAGAGGCTAAGGAAGCGGAGCTGGCGGATTTGGAACAGAAAGCCGTAAATGCAACAGCCTCACAGATGAATACACTTGCAGAGGCTAATAAGGCTGTCAGCGAAGCAGCAGCAGAACGCACTGAGAAGAAACTTCTGATGCAAAAGAGGAAAAAGAGGCACAGGCAGAAGGCAAGACCGAAAAGACAGCAGACAGCGGTGCAATAGGAGAAAGCGCAGGATGGCATATCAGGTGCAGATGCACAGACAGGAAATATAGAAAATGTGCAGCAGGATAACGGCGCACAGGCACAGAACATACAGCCTGCCCAAACAGCCGTTCCAGAAACCCGGCGGCACAGCCAGCAGTTTATACCCATGTTGATGTCCGTTTGTAAAGGAGGTAAGGCTTATGTCAGAAATAAACAGTTTCAGCGACTACGCAAGTAAATATAACACAAATATGGATTATTCTTCGTTATTTGGCGGCGGTGCTCCCTATATAGATAATGGCATGGGCGGGATCAATGTGTCGGACTATGCCATGATTAAAAACGGAAGCTATGGAAAACTTATGAAAGCATATTATGCAAAGCAGGATGCGGATAAGCTGTCACAGTTCGGTGATTCTTCCAAAACACTGACGCTGATGCGTTCCAGTGCGGACTCGCTGAAAAAGTCTGCGGAAGTGTTGGGCGATGTCTCGCTTTATGAGAAAAAGAAATTCAAGAAAAAGGACGAGGAAACCGGAGAAGAAATCGAGGTAGAGGATTATGACTGGGATGCGATCACAAAGGCGGTTAAAACCTTTGTTGACGATTACAATTCGGTGGTAGAACAGGCAGGAAATTCAGAAACGAAGAATGCTGCGCAATGCGGCATGGATGACCGGTATAACGGAGAAGGCGGGCAATCTGCTCTCGAAAGTAGGCATTACCATAGGAAAGGGGAATAAGCTGGAGTTTGATGAGGAAGGCTTGAAGAAAAACAACGTTAGGAGAAAGCGGTATTGAGTTTGACAATATTTCTACTTTAAAATCCCTGTTTACAGGGTATGGCTCATTTGCTAGCCAGATTGAGCAGAAAGCTTCGGCGATATCCAGCGCTGCGGCGAGGACAAAGGGAGTGGATCAAACCTACAATAAGAGCGGGGCTTATTCCGACACGCTGTCGAAGCTGTTTGGTAGTACCGTGGATGAAAAAGTGGGTGATAAGTTCAAAGATAAAGATACGGTCAAGGACAAAACAAGGATAAAGAGAAAGATAAGAGTTCTGATAAAACTTCTTAAATCCAAGACAGATAAAAAGCGATGAGAAAGATTGAGTTTGCGCTAATCACAATGGCTTGATATACAATATATATTAACCATAAATATATTGTAGTAGGAAGGAGGTGACAAAGATGAGGAAGTTAGGAAAAAGGTTACTCTGGATAAGAGGTCCTTGCAGGCATACAAGTTCTGCGTATGTTCAAATTGCCCATGCCCTTCAGGCACGAGCAGCTATAGCGCAAAGGCATCTGATTCAGAAAGAAAAGCACCAACGAATTAGGGCTTGAAGTAGGCGACATCTAAACTCTAGATGCCATATGTGAAGGGAAGCATATATTCAGTACCTATGCGTATGGCATTTGGAGCGATGATAGAGCGGAGGTTTCTGATTACGGAAGAAGATGACAAAGATGAGCAAGCTAGGGGACATGTCCTTCAGGCACGAGTAGCTATAATGCAAAGGCATCTGATTCAGAAAGAAAGACACCAACAAATTAAGTTTAAAACATGCGGCATCTAATCTTGGATGCCGCAATGCTATAGGAGAAAAATAAATGTCAGTACCTTATATTCATACTTTTATACTCGAAAGGATATTATTTTTATGACTTTAATACCAATGCAATAGTCCGAATTAATAAAAGTGTATATGATTTTCTGAATGAATGGGAAAAAACAAGGATTGTCCTAATTCGCAATCCGAATGTGGAAATATAATAGATGAACTAAAAAGAGCGGGTTTTCTGTCGGAACGTCATTGGACCAAGATTGAACATCCTGCAACTAAGATGTTGGATAGATATTTGCATAGTTCTGTGGAATCAATTACTTTACAGGTAACACAGCAGTGTAATTTAAAGTGTAATTATTGTCCCTATTCAGGGAGTTATTATAATAGAGAGCATAGTAACAGGCATATGTCATTTGAAACAGCTAAACAAGCAATTGATTTTTATATTGCACATTCTTTTGATATTCCTGTTGCTCATATTGGATTTTATGGAGGAACCTTTAATAGAATATGATTTGATTCGCAAAATTGTTGAATATTGTAGAGAAAAATGTTTTGGCAAAAAATAATGTATTTTATGACTACAAATGCGACTCTTCTTACAGAAGAAGTAATTGATTTTTAATGGAGAATGAATTTAATTTATCAATAAGTTTGATGGACCGAGGAATTATCATGATCGCAATAGGCACAGAATTGATGATAGCGGTTCGTTTGATATAGTAATGCAAAATATTGAAAGATTATATAAACGATATCCTGAGAAAAAGATAATGTCCAGTTTAATTGTGTGCTTGATCCCACATCAGATATAAAGTGTATAAATGATTTCTTTATGAATGAAGATATGCTTAAGGAATATAGGGTTCTTTTCAATTCTCTTCGAGGGAAGGGATTAAGGATAATGATAAATTTGTTCCTAATAAAGATTATCTTGAACAATTCGAATATGAGTTGTTTAAGATGTTCTATTCAAAATCAGAAAAAATAGAAGGAATAGATGTATCAAAGGTTGTGGAGTCATACTATTTGCAAATCAAAACTGTGTATGCACAGAGAAAAATGAGCAGTTTTGTTGAAGATTTTTCGCATCCCGGAGGACCATGCATTCCGGGTACACATAAGCTGTTTGTCAATGTAAAGGGTGATTTTATCCATGTGAGAAAGTTTGTGAGTGTTCGGCAGATACAATCATAGGGAATATAGATAAGGGATTTGATTTAGATAAGGCTGAGACGCTTTTGAATGTTGGAAAACTGACTGAGGAACAGTGTAGGGACTGTTGGTGTGCAAAATATTGTTATATATGTACTGCACATTTGGATCAGGGCGATGGGTTATCAAGAGAATTAAAACAAAACATTGTGCTGGAGTAAGAAAAGCATAGAAAATGATTTTAAAGATTATTGTCTTTGCATGAAATGAGTGGATTGGACGATGATGTGATCTATTTGAACTGAGAAGGGAGTGAAATAGATGGCAGCTGCAAGCAGGGCACTGATGTATCCGTATGATATATCGCTATTACATATGATTATGCACAAATTTCCAGATTTTGAAATTATTGAAGTGGCATCACCAAATGGCTGGGGTATGTAGGCAAGGATGCTGGAAGTAAGATAGGAATAGAAACAGGTATTATAGTGAAGCATGAACAGGAAATAGAATTCAATCAGATTGAAAAGCTGTTCCTTATGCCATCAATTATATCATTAGACGATAAATGTTTCAGAACAATTATTGATAAAGCAAAAGTTTGAATATTGAAATTATTGATATGAGGAATAATGGAAATGACGTTTGCTTAAAAAGAGATGATAAGCTGTATGGAACAGAGATTAAGAAAATAGATAAGCCTGTTGTCCTTGTGATTGGAACTGGGGACAGGACAAATAAGTTTGACATCCAGTTGATTGTAAGAGAGTGCTTTCAAAAAAAGGATATACTGTTTCGCAAATAGGAACAAAAGGATATTGTGAATATTTAGGTTTCCACAGTTTCCAATTTTATGTATTCCAATTTGCAGGTGACGGACAGGATACTTGGGTTCAATCATTATATTTATGAGCTGTCTAAGTCTGAAAATGCTGATGTTATCATTATAGGTGTGCCTGGTGGATTAATGCCCTACAGCGAGAAATATAATAATGATTTTGGCTATTTGAATTTTATGGTATCAAACGCTGTTGTTCCCGATTATGTTGTATTGGCGACAACGTATGTAGATTATAATAGGGATTATATCAATGCTATCGTTGATTCGTTGCGGTATAAATATGAATATGATGTGGATGCGGTTTTATTGGGAATAGTTCTATTAATTGGGATGTAACAGAATCGTTGGATACTCTTACTTATGTAACACTGGATAAAAATTTTATTGATGAAGAAGTAAGGAAATGTAATGCTTACTCTGTGTATGATTCAGATAGTATTAAACAGTTTAGCGAGCAATTAATTAATACATTGGTGGGATATGACAACTATCCGACACTCTAAGGATAAAAGTATATGGTGGAAGAATTGAAACCAATGTTGGAAAATATTTCGGGAAAGAAACTAGACGAATTGTGTGATGATGAATGCCTTTTTCCAGAAAGTATGCAATGAATGCAAGAGATATTGTTTATTTTCTAGTCGAAATAGAAGAACGATATGGTGTAGTATTCGATAAAGAAAAATAAATAATCCGGATTTTTTACTCTGAAAAATATTTCAAATGAACTATTAGCGAAAAGGAATTGAAAAATTGCTGACCAGTTTTTAAGATTTCGGAGAAATACAATAATTCTGTGAAAATTGTGATTATGATATAGTGAGTGCAAGTGGCACAAGCACTTCTTCACTTTTAACGGATATGTTTTGGGGAAGCTGGAAAGTGTAGACTTTGACTATGAGAATGTTTCAACATCCATTTATGGATGTTGATATAAAAGTTTAAAGTATATTGAAAATTTATAAGATAGGATAATTTTTATGGCAATTTCTAGTGTAGGAAGTTATACAAATAGTTATGAAAACTTGTATACTTATAATCAGACTAAAAAAGTGAAACAAGCGAGATATCTGAGGTAAAAACGGAAACCACAAAGAAGAGTAACAATGAAGAATATCTCAAAAGTTTGCAAAAGCAAGTGCCCTATATGAAGTTGCAAATTGGATATGGGCTTAATACAAGTAATGACGGCAAAGTGAATGTTGTAGATGTCAACCCCAAGCTTGTGGAGAAAATGCAGAATGATCCGAAAGCAGCAAAGGAGTATACACAGAGATTAAAGGATGTAGAATCTGCTTTAAAATGGCTCGATAATTATAAAAATCAGTAGGGTCCACTGTAATTGTAAGGCATGATTATATTGATGAAAACGGAAATCTTTCTCATTTTTCTGTTTCGATAAGAAAAGATGAGATGAACGAAAGACTCCGTAAAGAAGCGCAGGAAAATGCCGAAAAGCAGATTGAAAAACCCGTGAAAATGCACGTAAGAAAGCAGAACAGATTGCGGAAAAGCTGGAAGAAAAAGCTGAAGAAGCTAAAGAAGATGGTGAAAAATAGCAATATCTGAAGGTATTCAGGATGAAAATGAAATTGTGAAGGACAGGGCGGAAAAACTGCTTTCCGAGAAGTTGGAAAATGCGACTGATGGGGAAGTGTACCTTGACAATGAAGATATGCAGGTAATTATTGATGCAGCCCAAAATAGAGAAGCTGTTACAACCAACACATCTTCAGAAGTTGGAAAAATTTTGATTTTAAAATCTAATAGAGGAAGAAATTTGATTTTCTGATTATGCTTAAATAATTAAACAGCAGATGGTAAAGGCTTGACTTTGTCAGGTATTATGACCATAAATTTATAGAAGAGGAGGAAAAAGATGAAAAAATTAGGAAAGAAGGCAAAAGTACATGAAAATAGCTTGTCTGCGTATTGTTCTTCGGCATGTACCTGTCTTACAATTACATGTACATGTTCAAGCACAAGTCATGATCCGACTGGAAACTATTTTCAGGGAGATGTAAAGGCTGATTCAGCAGGTACAATTGTATGGCTGTAATGCAGGTTACTGGTAAAGTCATTTTCAATGAATAGGTAGATTGTTGAAAAATGACTTTTCAGTGCTTTTGCTACAATGTGCAAAGGGAGTTAGATTGTGCTTGTTTTGACAATTTAACTCCCTTTAATAATAGGAGGTACAAATGAAAGTAGAAGCACCATTTATCCATTTGATTAAGTTACATACGAAGTATTATCTGTATGATGTAAATTCAAAATGATTGTAAATATAAGCAATGATTTATTTGATTTTTCAAAAGTAATGAAAATATAAAAGCAGAAATTGAAATTCCTCATAAATTGGAAGATGAAGTCCGTAGGCTTTTGAAATATGATTTGTTCAGTAAAACAGATACTGGCTATGAAATAGAATATCCGCAAGGTACGAATTTAGAAGAAATTTTAAATAACTGTATGAGGATTATGACATTGCAGGTAACGCAGAATTGTAATTTGCGCTGCAAATATTGTGTCTATTCGGGTTCTTATTCCAACCGGGTTCACAGTAATAAACGAATGTCATTTGAAACGGCAAAAGTGCCATTGATTTTTGTATGCACATAGCAGTATGACTACATCAATAGGCATTGGTTTTATGGAGGAGAACCTCTACTTGAGTTTGACTTATTAAAGAAATGTGTAGAGTATGCGAAAATGAAATTTATTGGCAAAGATTTAAGTTTTACACTGACAACGAATGCTACATTATTGACAGAAGAAATTATGAAATTTTTGTAAAAATAACTTTTGTCACCATTAGCTTTGATGGTCCTCAAGTAATACAAGATAAGAATAGGGTTATGGCAGACGGAAAAAGTGGTTCTTTGAGACAGTTATGAAAAATGTAGAAATGTTTTAAATAAGTATCCTGATTTTTCTTGGCATGTCAGTTTCAATGCAGTATTGGACCCAACGAATGATTTTAGTTGTTCAAATGATTTCTTTATGAACTTTGAAACGGTAAAAGTATAACAGCAAATGGAGTGTTGGTCAGTACAGATGGATTAAAGAAGGAATTAGAAAAGGATGAAACATTTTCCATAGCTTATGAATATGAAATGTTCAAGAATTTTTATGTAGTTGTGGTAAATTAGATAAGATAGGAAGCAAGCTGTCTGTTGCCTATATTGAACAGTTGGAAAAGCTAGTTGCAAAAGGGAAGTAGGAATTGAAAAAATAAGAAATTTGCGCATCCTGGAGGACCCTGTTTAATCGGAGTGCATAAATTTTGTAAATGCGGATGGTAATTTTTACCCATGCGAGCGTGTTGATGAAAGTGCAAATGTTACGAAGATAGGTAATATTAAGAGTGGATTTGATTTTGACAGAATCAGGGAACTGCTAAACATTGGTAAATTAACGGAGAATGAATGTAAGAACTGTTGGGCATTTCAATTCTGTATCCAATGTTTCCGCTCAGCGGTGGATGGTGATAAACTGTCAAAAGAAAAAAGATTAGCTAAATGCAAAAGTTCAAAAATGAATGCAGAGGAAAGTATAAAGGATTATATTGTACTAAAAGAATATCATTCAAAATTTGGAGAAGGATTGAGGGGAATTGATATGAATACGAATGAGCCATGTGCGGCAGTTTTTCCTGTAGATGAGGATTTCATGCGCTTGCCGAATAATGATGTGATACAACTGGAAGGAAGGCAACAAAAATAACATATTATTTGACATTGGGTGGCTGGAATATTTCAAGTCCCAATCATATTATAAATGTTATTGATAAGTTTGATTTCAGCCAGTTAGATGTGCTTGTTCTTGTTAATTCCTACCATTTCTTAGAACATAGGGTTATTGAAGATATTATTAGAATAGCAGCACAGAATAACATAGAGATTTATTGGGCTAGGGATGATCGAGATGTAGACAGACAGGCTATAGAGGAAATGTCGGACGAATTAAAGGTGTGTACATCGTTTATTTGCAATGAAGTCGCTGCTGATATAAGTACAGTGTTACATAACTTTGATATACCCATTGTAAGCATAGCGGGGTTGGTCCATATGTTCAGAAGTTTCAGGTAGGACTCAAACTTAGAAATGACTTCGTGAGTGCTGGATACAAAACCTTATATATAAGCTCCCGTAGGGAAGGTGTGTTATTTGGAGCTAGGATATTTCCAGAGTTTCTCTTTGAGAATGGCATGAGTTTTTCAGAAAAATTTATGGAATTAATCACTACATCGAAAAATTATGCCGGGAAGAACAGCCGGATGTTGTATTGATTAGTGTTCCTGGTGAAACAATGGAATTGAGCCAAAACATAAATTGATTTCGGTACTTAGCCAGCATTGTTTTTCCGCAATCAAGCCAGATGTATCCATATTAAATTTATATAATCTGAAATATACAGATGAATTTTTAGAAGAACAGAAGAGTTATTGTAAATACCGTTTTGGTGCAGTTCCGGATTTGTTTTATGCTACATATACAGGAATTGTTGAATCGTCTTTACAGGAAGCATGGATACAATATTATCATGGAGATAAAATATATGATGATTTACTGACAAAAACAAGCTGTTTAATGAAGCAGATGTGATGAATGGTCTATTTTTGAGCGGGTTATGGAGATATTGGAAGAATATGGTTCATTAGATTTTATGTGAGGTGCATATGGAAGATAACAGAACAAGCATAAAGAAAAGGTTAGATGATATTTTTATAGAAAAAATGGGTTACTTAGTTAATAGACTTACAAACGATCAGCGTTCAAAGAGTTTGTTGAGTGATAGTGCTGGTATGCAGGCAAGGGATTTATTGAAACTTTATATGGAATTAGAAAACGAATTTCATATTGACTTTAATCCACTTGTATTAGACGGAAACTTTGATAAATATGATTGCCTATTAGGATATATTGTAAGAAAAACCGGAGAGAAGAATGTCAATTAAGAAGATTCATATTTATGTCATTGATGACGGAATATTAAACCGAAAACGAATTTAATATATGCTTTAAGGTTTTAGTATTGCAGAGAAATTTTGATAAATAAAGTTGTATCATTGGATACGTAAAAGAATATGGTGATTTTAATGGTAAACAATAAAGTACATGTATGCATTATAGATAACGGAGTATTTTGCGGACAAGTTCATTTATATAAAAATATGGAAGTTGTTGGTAATGAAATCAGATTGGTTATATCTGAAAGTGATAAATTGTCGCATGGATCATCCTGTGCCAAAGTAATAGAAGCAAACATAGAAAAATCATATGAACTGAGCAGTATCACTATTTTGATTCATATGGGAAGGGTGAAGTAGGGAGTTTGCTTTTGGCACTGGAATGGTGTAAAAATAATGCTGTTGATATTATCAATCTGAGTTTGGGAAGCACATACTTCAAAGACAGAAGATTGCTGCAAGAAATCATTAACGAGTGTGCGTATTCAGGTTTGATTATTGTGGCTGCCCTGTCTAATTCAGGATTTGCAACATATCCTGCCGGATTTACGAACGTGATTGCAGTGAGAAAATCCGATGTATTAAAAGGCGGGAATATAAAGTAAATTATAGTGCAGGGCTTGGATTTGGCATTGTTGAAACATATGGGAGCGATACAGTTCTTGTTGATGGTAAAATGCATCAGACAAGAGCTAGTAATAGTATTGCAACGCCTTATGTAACTTCTAAAATTGCTGATATTTATTTTAAGGGTATTACTCCATTTTATATTAGACGATTTTTTCACAGGAGCAAATAGATATAAATTGTTTTATGTTGATTGGATTAGAACAGCGTATCTTAGTCATGTGCAGTTGCCTTCTAGAATATGCAGTTTTGTGTTTCAGATGATTTAGACAGTTCTGATACGGTTATTCTTGGAGAAATGGATAATATTGAGCATTATCTTGATGCAGGAAAAATATAATATACTTGGGAAATGATAAGTTGGAAATGACAAGCGATCATTGTTATATTTGGTCAAGATATAATAGGAAAGGCAAATAGAACTGAACTCATATACTGATAATGAAGATATTGAAATACCAGTAATTTTGTTAAAGGCTGTGATTCGCTAAATAAGGTTCGGGAACTATGCCGCAAAATGATTGAGCAAGATTACAACGCATATGGTATAACTGACAAAATTGTTGGGGAACTCATTGGACTTAGATATATTCCGGTAGAGAAGAAAAGGAACTGATATAAAAAAATATATTTGCAGTGAAATATTTTATGGACAATATGATATTTTAATCTGCGATTTGGGTAATTACTCAAAAGAGGATATTCAAACGGAAATTTGTATAGAGCCTGATGTATATATATATGCAGATGATGCAGAAATCTCTGTTTATAGTGAAGAAGAAAGCAAGGTGTTTAAGAAAATTAAAGGTATACCAGAGCAGTATATTATTGAACTGCTTACAAGGGAGTAATGATTGAATGACAGAAAAGGATATAATTCATAAATTAACATATTTGCTACATGGGCACAGAAGAAAAATTTTCATAATATTTGGATGTCTCTTAATATCTACCGGATTAAATTTATGTATTCCGTTTATTAGTAAAGAAATTATGGATGAGGGATTTATTGGCGGCAATAAAAATATTTTGTTATATTTGGTAGTAGGCTCTTTTGCTATATATATGCTCATATCAGCTTTGAATATTATCAAAGAGAAAGTGCGTGTGGAAATTGTTGCTAAAGTACAGTATTCATTATGGCATCAGGCATATGAACATCTGATGAGGATGAAAATAAATTATTTTGATGATAGAAATGCTGCGGAAATATTTAATAATCTTAGTGTAGATATTGCAAATATGGTATCCGTTGCGGATGAAAGTGCATTTTTGTTGTGACACAGGCATTCAGCATGGTTGGAGGGTTATTGGTCTTTTATATTGGATTACCGTATGACGATTTTAGTATTGCTGTTTATTCCAATCAAGGCTGTTGTTATGAAATATTTTGCAAAATACCGTAAGAAAGTCATGGATGAATTTATCCTTGACAGTGAAAAATATTCTAGTTGGTTTGGAGATACGGTGGGCGGTGTAAAGGAGGTAAAGCTCTTTGATATACTAGACAACAAGCACAGAGAGTTTGATGAAAAACAAAGGGTAGTGATTCGCAAGCAGAAGAAAATGAATATGCTTAGTCAGTGGAATAGTGCGGCGGATGATGTATTAGTACATTTGTTGATAACGCTGATATATATAGTTGGCTCTAATCTAGTATTCAATATGCAGCTTTCGGTTGGTAGTATTTTTGCATTTATTACATACAGCTCATATGTGACAGGACCAATTTCTGCCATCTTGAACATCGGTTACTTGCTGTCAGGATTATTCCATCGACAAAAGATACTATATGTTTATGGAACTAGACGAAGAAAACAGTAACCAGAAGATAACAACATCCCCACAGTTTGGAGATATAGAGTTAAAGAATATATCATTTGCTTATGAGGAGGAAAGCCTATTTTAGACGGTGTGAGCGTTATATTTCCAAAAGGAAGCAAAACGGCTATTATAGGCAGGAATGGTTCTGGCAAGACTACTATTATCAACCTACTTACGAGGCTCTATGAACCAGAAAATGGGCAGATATTACTGAATGGAACAAATATTGCGGATATGTCGTTACAGGCATATAGAGAAATGGTTTCCATCGTCAGCCAGCAGATATATCTTTTAATGACAGCATAAGGAATAATATCTGTCTTTATAAGCAGGTAAGCGATGCTATGCTAAAAATAGCTTGTAGAGACAGTGGATTAGAAGATTTTATAAAAGAAGTATCCTTAGATTATGTGGTAGGTCAAAATGGTGCAATGCTTTCTGGCGGACAGAAACAGAAGATAGCCCTTGCAAGGGCATTGATCCATGATAAACCTATCATTATATTTGATGAAGCTACTTCCAACACCGATGCATATTCAGAGCAACAGATTAATGCATTACTGCACACTGGGCTTAGAGATAAAACGGTAATAGTGATTACACATAAAAGAAGTATTAAGTGAGGTGGATCAGATTGTGGTATTAGACGATGGAAAGATAGATATAGTTGGCGGATATGAGGCAGTAAAAGAGTAAATATTGGTTGCAGTTAAGGGATGATTATGTAGATATTTAAAAGATGTATATAAGGGATAATGTAGAAGTTGTGAAAGAAGAAACCAATAGCTCCGCAAATGGGATTCTATTGGTTTTCTTATTGTTCTGAATTGTCCCGTTTTCTCATCAGCGCAAGCAGATAGTGAACCGCTGGGAGCAGCTCGGCAACTTCCTGTTCCGTACAGTCATTTAGCATGATAAAGAGTTTCTGAAGGTTAGGCTGTGGAGTTACGCTTTCCGGATAAAAAATTCTGTCTGCGGAAATATTCAGATGCCTGACAAGGGGATACAGTTTTTCAAATTTTGGATTACCACGCCCGTTTTCAATATTGAGTATAGTACGGCTGTCAAAGCCTAAAATCTCAGCCAGCTTTTCTTGCGAAAGCCCAAGTTCTGTAATGGATTTCCGTATTGCATCGGCAAGATTTTGTTTTATGTCCTGCATTATAATTCACCTCCTTAGTAGTTTACAATACACATCGTCAGGAATGAATTACAGTAGAATACAGATTTTATATGGAGTAGAATACATGATAAAAGAAGAAAGAGAGAAAAGACAGGTATTACATATTGAAAACAAAATCAAATATGACTTACTGCACATATTGTGGTGTATTGCAATGAGGTAAAACCCTCAATACAATACACCTTTTTAATGCCTGATCAGAGGGTATTCTGGTTCCGTTCTGCTTTGCGGTCAGAGGTCTGATGGTCTTGTGAATCCCGGTCAAGATACTGCTTTAGATTATCAAGTTTTCTGTTTAAGGCATTGATTTCCTTTTCCGCAGATTTATAAGTGTTCTGCAAGGTTTCTTTCTTGGAATACAAGGCGTTGTAATCGCTGCGGAGTTTTTCGACATCAAGGTTTTAAGTCAATGCCAAATCGTTTTAGCATATTTTCGGCACCGTCATGGAGCAGCAGCTCGGTTTCGTGTCGGCGCAGGTATGCGTCCTGATCCTTTGACTTCTGATAACGGACATGATAGATATGATTGGCTTTGTACTGCTCGGCATACTTTAAAATCTGTCCCAAATTCTTAAGCTGATGCTCGGTTTCCACAAGGCTGTTTCGTGCGGTTTTGGCAAGGGCAGACTTGGCAGCAAGCTGCTTTTCAAGCTCGGCAATGGAGCCTGCTCCGCTGTAGCTTGCGGCTGCAATTTTGAGGTTTTGAATATCAGCCCAATGTTTCAGACCGGGACTTTGTGTAAACTTCTCCTCTGAGGTGTCAATGAGCTTTTGGATAATAATCTTTGATAATAGGTTTTGCCTTTCGGGGAAAAGGAACACGCTTTTGGGACTGTTCCAGAGCTTTCGCTTCAATCCGTTCCTTAATCCTTTCTCTGGTGTATTCCGCACCTAAAGATTTGACGCTGCCACGGGCAAAACGCTCTCTGTCAAGGGACGGAAAGAGATATATTTTAAGTCATTCTCACCAAAGGTTTCACCTTTTATTTCGTAGCCCTTTGCACGGATAAGATCAAGAAAATCCTCGTAGGTATCGGCGGTCTGTATGGCTTCGTCAATATCGTTCTTGAGCTTGGTTTTCCATGAAGAACTATTTTTGTCGGCAAGCCATTCTTTGTATTTTCTGCCACGATTGTCGGAGGAGAAATGACCGATAACTGATGCTCGCTGCACAGCTCATCATTTAAGTGCCGGATGTGGTAATAGCTCTTTTGCAGTCGTGATATTTTTCGTGATTGACGTTATCTGCAGCACAGAAAATAATGTGATTGTGGACGTGTCCTTTGTCAATGTGGGTGGACACAATGTATGAGTATTTTCCTTCCAGTAGTTTGTCGGCAAGCTCCACGCCGATCTGATGGGCTTCCTTGTAAGATACTTCGCTCGGCATAAAGGACTGTATCAGATGAAAGGCTTTGTTTGTGTCTGCCTGACTGGTTTTGAAAGGGCAAATTTGAAGTCATAAGCTGCGGTTTCAGGACTGCATCCGAAGGAAGAAATGAGAATACTTTCATCTGTTTTGCCGGATCGCAGATGTAATCTATCGCTTTATCAACGGTTGCTTTGATAGCATGGATTTTGTGATTGCCATACCTGTTTCATCAGCTCCTTTACTTCTTTTACATCGGCTTCATAGACATTGCCCGTGGCGTTCATACGCTTTGCAATCTGGTTCAGATTGTTGCCGATACGGGCGAGGGTGGTGTTGTATTCCCGCAGGTGTTCGTAGTCCACGTCATAGACATATCCGTACAGGATCAGGTGCCGTATAAAGGATGACTTGCTTTTCATACCGGAGATTTTGAATTTCTGTTCGAGTATGTATTGTTCATCATTGTTTAGATAGATTTTCAATTCATTTTGTCTTTCTCTTTGCCATTGCTTAATCCTTCCCTTTCCTTTTAAATAGAAAATTTTGATATGCCGTTTCCGGCGGTGTGTTTTATAAGCGTAAAAATCAGAAATCCCGGTGGGTAATTACTGATTTTGCAGCGCATAGGGCCAGGGGATATGCCCTTGCAAGCCAGTTTTCTCAAGTTTTCACTTGGTAGAAACTTGCGGAAATGGTGCCTGTGAGGGAACACAGGCAGTGCTTGCTATTCTTCTGCAAATTGCCCGAAGGGAATTTGCGTGTTGTACGAGCTTAGGCGAGTGTCCTATAACATAAGGGCGTTACCGCCCGTTTTCGGATAGCCTTTAGGCTGTCCGGCTGCGTAGTTTTGCAGAAGCAATAAAAACTGCTACGGCTTGCAAAGACATGGAATGCCCGCAAAAGCTCATAGCAGTTTGAGTGTTTTATAAAGTTGTGATTTTATCCATAAAAGATTTTAGCAAGCGGAGGAGAAAGTCAACCAAAGAAAGCAGGGAGGGAGAAAAATAATAAGCCGGAACATACGGACAGGCAGATGAAATTTCAGTGAAAAATTTGCAAAAGAAACTTTTAACAATAAGCAAAGTTCTTGCGGGTCTGCCTTTACAATAAATTTGGAGGACTAACAGAGAGGAGGTGAAGCATGAATACGATGAATCGCAGAATAGAGATTATCAACATTCTTATTATCAGACGGCATACAACAGCGAATGAGCTGGCGCAGGAGCTTGGCGTTTCTATTCGCACGATACAGTACGATATTCAGGCTTTATCTCCACAGTATCCGATTTACACGAAGCCGGGAGAAAACGGAGGCTTTTATAAGGGAAGATTACAATCCGCATATCAATTCACTTACTCCGATGGAGCTGGAAAATTTGCGTGAAATGTATGAGCAGACGGAAGGGTGCATAAGAAGGTGCTGTTGCAGATTATCCGTAAGTATGGACCGGATAAGCTGAAACTCTAAACTTGTCATTCTTGTAAAGCACATAATTTTACAGAACCGTTCATAGCAGACGGAAGTGTGCTTATGTGCTTTTGGGCTGATAAGTCCGATTTGATTTTATCAAAATGCAGGCGTCAGCTTGCGATTGTACCTTGACAATTTCATAGACAAATACATACAGGACGTGTGAGATATGTGGAGCCACTATGCGGACACGCCATGAGATACCTGCTTTCATTATTTTGTGAAAGTGCATACGAGGAATATTGATTGCTGATATTGAAGTTAAGGTAAGGAGCGATGAATGTCTGGCAAAATGCACAGCAGTTGTGTGGGGCGAGGATACATATTTTTGATAATGATACTTCCGGAGATTTCCGGTCAAATTTGATTGACGGTGCGATACCGATGTGGGCGGTGTAATGAGCTGCCACCTGTATGGATTTTTGAAAAGATTATTTGTCTGCTGATGAGAGCCGGAAAGAGTTTGCGGCTGTCATGGGCAGATAATAAGCTACATATTTTATGTCGGAAAGAGGTGATGATAGTGGAGCGAATGAAAAACGGAAAGAGATTTGTTCGTTACAAGGAAGGTGCAGAAATGTATAGTATGTGTCAGAGTAAATTTGAGCAGATGGCGAAAGATGCAAAGGCAATATATAAGGTCGATAAGCTGGTACTTGTAAATTGTGATATTTTTGAGCAATATTTGGAAACGTTCAGATTGTATGTGTGACAATTTTGGGGTTTGAGAGATTTTGCAGTAAAACACTTGACTTTTCGTATACGGAAAGTATAATGGTAGATAGAAGTGATTGGAGGTGCATACAGATGGCTAAAATGGGTAGACCAAAGTCTGATGCCCCGAAATTGAACACATTAAGTTTAAGGGTAACGGACAGCGAGCTGCGAGAGCTGAAAGATTATGCGGACAGTCACGGAATGACCATAACTCAATTATTGCATACGGGTGTTGATTTATTGCTTAAGACACCGGATGCGGAGGTGCAAAATCTCTTTCCTTGAAGAAAGGAGCAGAGATGGCAAAAGCAAGAAAAGATAACAAAGGCAGAGCTTTAAGAAGGGGAATCCCAAAGAACGGATAACACTTATGTATATACATACACTGATCCGTTCAAGAAACGCAGATTTGTATATGCCAGAGATTTACAGACACTAAGGAGAAAGAAGCAGATTTGATTAAAATCAGCTTGACGGATTGGATGTCTATGTGGCTGGAAGTGCAACCTTGAATTATGTTTTGACAGGTATATGTCAACGAAGTATGACTTACGCAGGACAACACGCTCTAATTACCTATATATGTATGACCATTTTGTTAGGGAGGGTTTGGACAGCGTAAAATCGGAGAGATTAAGTATTCCGATGTAATGTATTTCTACTATTACCTGTTGAATGAAAAGGATTTGCAGGCAAACACGGTTGACACAATCCATACGGTTTTACACCCTACATTTCAGTTGGCAGTGCGTGATGGAATAATACGCATGAATCCTTCTGACGGTGTTATGGCAGAAATCAAAGAAAAGCAGGAAAGAATAAAGGCATTAGACACGCTTTGACGGTAGAACAGCAGAGAGCATTTATGAATTATACCGCAAACAATCCGGTATTTTATCACTGGCACCCGTTATTTACAGTATTATTAGGAACTGGGTGTAGAATTGGAGAATTATTGGACTGAGGTGGGACGATTTAGATTTTGAAAAACGTCTTATCAGTATCAATCATAGCGTGACTTATTATGCAAGAGAAGGGAACAAGACACGAAAGTCAGAGTTTGCGGTGTCACTTCAAAGACAGAAGCGGGTATTCGGACTGTTCCAATGATGGATGCGGTTTATGAGGCTTTCAAAGAGGAATACGAGGTGCAGAAAGAAAATGGTTTTAATAGTACTGTAATTGATGGTATGACGGGCTTCATTTTCTGTAACCGTTTCGGTAATATCCATAATCCTCAAACAGTCAACCGAACAATCAAAAGGATTTTGGAGAATTACAATGCGGAAGAAGTGATAAATGCCAAAAGAGAGAAGCAACCTGTCATTATTCCAAACTTTTCCTGCCACCACCTGCGGCATACTTTTGCACGAGGTTCTGCGAAAAGGAAACAAATGTAAAAGTCATTCAGGCTGTCATGGGACACGCTAATATCGAAACAACAATGGATATTTATGCGGAGGTCACAGACGCAAAGAAAAAGCAATCGAAAACTTATCACACAATCTTGATATATTTTAGGAGAGAGTCCTAAGATTAAATGTGTGAATTATAACAACAAAATAACTGATATACTACAAAGTTACTACGAATTTTGCTTGCATGGTACGGAATAATACCTTATAATACGTTTTGAAAATGCAGCAAATATGGGATAATACCTGATAATGTGGAATAATACTTTATCCTCTTGGGTATTCCCGACGATGAAGTCGTTAGATGGTGGAAGCAAGGAAAATAAGGCATCTAAGAGTAATTCGGCAGAAAAATGCGACCAGATTGCGACTAAAGAAGAGAAGATTGATTTTTCAAATGTAAAGATTGAGCCTTTGTTTGAGGAAGAGGTAGATTTTGATACATTCTCAAAATCAGATTTTAGAGCAGTTAAGGTTAAGGAATGTGTTGCAGTACCGAAGTCAAAGAAACTGTTACAGTTCACTCTTGATGACGGAACAGGTATTGATAGAACAATCCTTTCTGGTATTCATGCATATTACGAACCAGAAGAATTAGTTGGAAAGACACTTATTGCGATCACTAACCTGCCACCGAGAAAAATGATGGAAATTGAATCTTGTGGTATGTTGCTTTCAGCAGTGAATAATCTGAAAGATTCAGAGGATGAAGAACTGCATCTTGTTATGGTTGATAATCACATTCCGGCAGGCGCGAAATTATATTAAAATAAAGAGAACACGCTAAAGAAATAGGACTTCCCAATATAAAGTGAGGAAGTCCTATTTTCTATATACATTTCTTTGATGTATTTATTATTTTATCTTTCCAATCAATAACATTCTTAATTGATAATTTTTCTTGCGCTTTTATGAATGTTGTAATATATGTGTAGTCGATGTTATCATTTGAATCCACAGGAAGACGTATTTCCATATTTTTAATACATTTTCATTAAACGAAGATTGTCCCCATGCAAAATTTTGAAATGCTTTTCTCATTACTGTTAGAAGATAGCAAGCAAGCTCTGGATTTAATTCACAGTCACGATAAGACATAACTTTGATTTTATCACCAGTAAAGTAAGGCTTTTCTTGATAGAATATAGTTGCTGTATCTTGTCCAAATGAAATTGTTTTTGCAGGATTAAGATAACATTCATCTTGTGTTATGTATCCTCGAATACCATTGTTTAAACTGCTTCTTACAACGTATGGATATTTGCCACCAAATGTTACTGTGTTTGCGTTAAAACGCTTTTGGGGACTTGATATATCAAATAGCCTTTCATTGCCTTCACCAAGTTTATAAACTTTATACTTCACCTTATTATCTTGGAATTGTTTTATAGTGTCTTTCTCGGATGAATTTAATTCATAACTATCTAGTCCGCTTATTGATAAATAAGCGGAAAGTTCATATACGCTCCTCTTCGAGTTCGCGTATACAAGTTTCCATAAAATCAAAGTCAATAGTATCTTGTGCTATTATAGGTAATGAAACTTCCATATTTAAAATATCAACTCTAGTCATTTTAGTGGAATAATCATAATTTCCAACCGTTTTTTCTTTAATAATGTAATTAAATATAAAAGTGAATACCTATTCCACTTTTCGGAATATGGGTACATTCCTTGTACGTGAGGATATCCAATAAAACCACCTTCTTGGTAAAAAGTATCTGGACTTTTAGTACCTGTATCACTGAATGTAATAATATTCTTTTCTGTTGGAGGTAGATTAGAAAATCCTGCTCTTCCATGATTTTCGGATGTATTAGTTGCAACAGGATTTTTACCATCAATGTCAAAAGTTTTGAATTTGTTAATTTGTATGCTTTTGTAGGATGAATGTCAAACAGTTTCTTAATGGCAAATGGTTGATACGATGTCACTGATTATCTCCTCCTTTTAATATGCAGTCTACTTTCCAACTTAGAAATTCTTTTACTGTGTTTTAAAATCATCTTGTGAAGGAAAATCGGCATTGGGTTTATGTTGTGTCAAAGTCCAGTCATCTCCGTTTAGAGTAATCGTATCTTCAATGTATTCTTCTTCTGAAAAATATTTAAGATATGATTTCCAATAAGGACGAGATTTACAATTTCATTATATCTCTCGTTTGCGTGGTCTGTATTTCGTAAATTAACTTCTTGGCTTGATTTCTTCTTGTTTTGTCTTGTATAACCATCGTTTGAAAAATCTATAAACTTAACAAGTTGTTTTGTGTCATGTGGAACGCCTATGTTAAATACATATATGGCAGTTTGAACACCAGCTTTTCCGTGAAAAATATCTGACATATGGATGCTTGCAACAAGAGTATTGTTTTCTAATATTCTTTTGTATAAGGTAATCCATTTCCACTTCCTGCATTTTCTTGAATAAGGATAACCGCATGTCCACTGTTCATTAGTTTAAGAGCCTTCTCTACAAATATAAATCCTTTTCCTTGAGCGGAATATGGTGGATTTAGCAAAAATACGTTGGCAGGATACTTCTTTCCATTTAATTCGCCTTGTTCATAGTTTCCACTATATTCTGTCAAACTATCTTTATGAATAATATTAGAAGAGCCATCTCCCATCAGAATCATATTAAGCACTGCTAACAAATAAATATCAGAACGCTTTTCGATACCAAGAAGCTGTTCACATTTTATTTTACAATCTTTTCATCTAGTTCTTTAGGACTTTTATTCTTTCTTGTGCGTCCTTAATCATGATGTAACTCTTCGATACGATGACAATGCACCGGATGTTGTTGTAACAACTCTTAAGCTTATCAATGTACCGACAGAGCCTAAGCTTCCACAGACAGGCGACAATGCAAATCCGCTTCTTTATCTTGGAATTGGTGCACTTGCACTTATTACAGGTGTTGGAGTAGGACTTCGTGGAAAAAAAAAAAAGAATAAACAGTAACAATTAACCTTGCGGGAATGTAAGCCAGTGACTTATGTTCCCCGCTTTTAGATTAAGGAGGAACCGTAATATGATGAATTACGAGATTTTTAAGGAAGTAGTAAAAGAAAAGTTTATGGATTATATGCCTGAGAAGTTCAAAGGAATGGAGCTTGTGGCAGAACCCGTGGAAAAGGTGAATGTGACTCTTGATGGCATCATCTTACGAGAGGAAGGCAGGAATATTTCGCCTACGATTTATATCAATGACATGTATAAGAAGTATCAGGACTGTGGTGATCTTGAGGTGTCACATCATTGACAAATGTACATCGCCATGATATGGTTTGAGAAATATATATATTTTTTGTCGGAAGTGTAGAGTTTTTGTCGGATACTTTTCTAAAATAAATAAGCTATTACATCTTTATGAAGGTGTTTCAGCATTTGGCACAAGGGGTTATCGCAGAAAGACCTATTTTTTGCAATAACTCAAGTAGAAATGAGGTGAATATCGATGATGCAGCAATTGTATAAATTGACATATGTCAAAAATGGGGGGGGGTAGAAGCCTACTGACCGTGAATGACGCTCAGGAGAGAATGACAAAAGGAGGACTTTATGAATATTATCAAACATAAATATGGCAAACGAACGGTATCTCTGCTGCTTGCGGTAATTTTGGTGCTATGCCCTTTGCCGGTTAGGGCGGCAGATAACAAGCCAACCATCGATGCAGATAACAAGCCAACCATCGAAATTGGTGACTACATTCAGATGGGTACTTATGGGGGAGTGCCAATTGTGTGGCGTTGTGTAGCGAAGGATAGCAATGGGCCATTGATGCTTTCGGATAGAGTATTGTGTGATTACATGCCCTATGATGCAAAAACCAACAAAAATGCCGAAACAGGCTCGCACCGGCGCAATAGCTGGAGAGATAATTTTGGTTCTAACCACTGGAGAGACAGCAACATACGTTCTTGGCTCAATTCCAACGCTGAAGCAGGAAAAGTGAAATGGCTTTGCGGAAATCCGCCAACAGAGGATTCTGTCTATCCTAAAACGGCAGCATATGACCAAAGGAGGGCTTCCTTCGCAGCTTTCGTTCGGATGAGCTGGGAGCGATTCGAACGGTGAAGCAGCGTTCTATCGTTTCCCATCCGGAGTATACGGCAGGTTATATCGACGCAGCCGGTGTTGATCTTCCCTATAACACCACAATTGATACGGTAGCGGATGGGTATGACAGTGCCCATTATGAATATATTTGGGATAGAGTTTTTCTGCTGGATGTTCAGCAGCTCAAAACGGTTAATGATAACCTGAACGGCTACCATATCGCAAAAAACAGAAGCGGTGTAGCATGGAACTATTGGCTGCGTACACCGATTACAACCTGTAACCATGATATGCGATTTGTGACCCCTCAAGGGAATATTTTGCGTGACGCACCCTATAAGGGATATTACGGCGTTCGTCCTGCCTTCTATCTGAATACGGAAAATTACACCGTATCATCCGGCACAGGACAGAGCGCACAGGACCCCTATGTTGTTTCCGCACCGGATGCGCCGGATGACAGCATTGGCATATCCGGCGCTGTGCGAGAGGATGTGAATGGTGACTGGAATGTGAACACGGATGAGTATCTACAGCTGGAGATGAGTACCCTCTACACTGAGGATCCTGCATATGCAAATGTAACCGTACCGGTGTATACAATCCAGAAGCCTCGCAGCGATAAGGAGAACATGGTGATTGTGTACTGCGCCGAGGGCTACACCAAAAGCCAGCAAAAGCAGTTTGTCGAGGATGTAAAAGTGGGGAGGATTGCAGATAGAGCCATATCGCAGCATGGCGGATCGCTTTAATGTCTATGCACTCTGCACGGCATCGGTGGATGGCTATGGCGGTACCAGCACATTTTTTGCTGCGACCGCCAAAGGAGGAATTTCTACTAACAAAGGGAACTGGCGCAACCATGTTTTGGAGCGCATCATAGGCCCTGCGTTTATCGAGAAGATTCATGACGCACATATTCCTAATGAAACGCATCCAAACGAAAACACGATGGATCATAATTATAGACAGTATGATTATGTGTATGAAAATATCAACCAATTCGTTGTGTTGGCGAATAGCGGTGAGTATTTCGGTGGCTCTCATGATAATAAACAATATGGTATTCACTATATTGTTGCGTCAGCGAGAAACGCATATTCTGCGTTTACCCAGCGGCATGAACTGGGACACGGTCTGTTCCATCTGGGAGATGAATATAATTATAGCACTGTTCCTGTAGATGAGTGGAATTACACTACATCACTGAATATGACTGCAACAAAAGATCCCACGAAAGTGAAGTGGAAGCAGCTGCTTGGCTTCCGTAATACCTATACCTGCCCGCATCTTGACTACTATCCTTATACCTATAATTCCAGCAGGGATTGTCTGATGCGAGAGACCTTTCAGAATGATTTTTGCGATGTGTGCAAGCTACAGGGCATAAAGGTCATGAGTCAGCTCATTACAAATCCCCCTGCGCTTTATGTGGCTGTTCCTGAGGTGAAAAAGTATATCGGCGGTTACAGAAATCCCACAAAAGATCCTTCTGCCTTTGAGGCAGCGAATTCCTCCGCATATGCGAGCTATCAAAATGACAGGAATAGCCGTCTATTAAGCGGCGGCAGTAAAAACAGCTTTGATTATAGCAGCATGAAGGGGCAGCAGGTTGAGCTGCGCACCATTATACAAAATCTTTCGAATACCCAAGCGAAGACTGTGACCCTGCGCCTGTGGGTGGAACATTCCAACGGCGAAAAAGCGGTCACGACAGATGGGGAGCAGGTTTTCACTACGCAGGAGTTTGACATCCCTGTTTGGAAAGAGAAAAGCAAATTCTGGACAAAGGGTGCGTTGGATTACGAGGGCAGCGACTTTAATTCCGGCCTTGTCAACTGCTCTCTGGTTTACACGATTCCGGAGAATGCCATTCTGCAATCCGGCGATACCATCGGCTTTGAGATTGTAGATCATGCGACAGGCGAGGTATTGGCTGATGATGATACGGAGCAGCAGCGCTATGTCAATGTCACCATCCAATATCAGCTGGAGGATGGCACAGATGTTCCAAACACCATGCCGACTACCTTTACTGTTCCGGTAGGCAAAAAGGTTGATTGGCAGCCGCCGCAGGAACTGCACGGCTACACTTTTGTTAAAGCGGAGGGGATGGAAAATGCTGTCCCGAACAGTGGTATGACGATTCGTTATATTTATAAAAGGTCTGAGGAACGCCCCGAGCCGCCGGTGACAAAAAATTATACGGTGCAATACAATTGGGGCTCTGTATTCCCGACAGGCGCAACGCTGCCGCTAAATAGCAGCTCCTATTCGAGTGTGCAACAGGCGAAGGCGGCTGTGGATAAGAAATATACCCACAACACGCATTCAGGCACAAAGGATGGTAAAACGGCACATGGGCTTTTTCGGGCTGGGATGCCGGCAACCTAAACGGCACAACCGTGGTATTCCGTGGAAGTTGGAGTTTTACGGCGGATACAGCGCCGATAACGCCTCCGAGCGGTACAGCAAGCTACAAGATTACCGCAACGGCAGGTATCGGTGGAACAATCTCTCCCGGTGGCACGACAACGGTATCTGCCGCAGGTCAGCTTACATATACAATCAAGGCGAACGAAGGATATTATATTGCGGACGTAAAGGTGGATGGTTCGGAAGTGACAGCAACCACAAGCTACACCTTTAGTGATGTGAATACTGATCACACCATAGAAGTTACCTTTAAACAGGAAAGCCAGACACCGGATGTGCCGGATGTGATTGCACCAAGCATAACCACACAGCCTGGAAATGCGACAGTGAAGGTAGGTGAGACTGCGTCCTTTACCATAGCAGCAAGTGGTACAGATCTTACCTATCAGTGGCAGATAGACAGAAATGATGGGAAAGGATGGGTAAACATTGACGGTGCAACGGCAACGAGCTATACCACATCCACAGTCAATATAAGCTGCAACGGATTTAAGTATAAGTGTGTTGTTTCAAACAGCGCAGGAAACGTAGAGAGTAATTCTGCAACATTGACCGTACAGGATGCGGGCATAACGCCTCCGAGCGGTACAGCAAGCTACAAGATTACCGCAACGGCAGGTATCGGTGGAACAATCTCTCCCGGTGGCACGACAACGGTATCTGCCGCAGGTCAGCTTACATATACAATCAAGGCGAACGAAGGATATTATATTGCGGACGTAAAGGTGGATGGTTCGGAAGTGACAGCAACCACAAGCTACACCTTTAGTGATGTGAATACTGATCACACCATAGAAGTTACCTTTAAACAGGAAAGCCAGACACCGGATGTGCCGGATGTGATTGCACCAAGCATAACCACACAGCCTGGAAATGCGACAGTGAAGGTAGGTGAGACTGCGTCCTTTACCATAGCAGCAAGTGGTACAGATCTTACCTATCAGTGGCAGATAGACAGAAATGATGGGAAAGGATGGGTAAACATTGACGGTGCAACGGCAACGAGCTATACCACATCCACAGTCAATATAAGCTGCAACGGATTTAAGTATAAGTGTGTTGTTTCAAACAGCGCAGGAAACGTAGAGAGTAATTCTGCAACATTGACCGTACAGGATGCGGGCATAACGCCTCCGAGCGGTACAGCAAGCTACAAGATTACCGCAACGGCAGGTATCGGTGGAACAATCTCTCCCGGTGGCACGACAACGGTATCTGCCGCAGGTCAGCTTACATATACAATCAAGGCGAACGAAGGATATTATATTGCGGACGTAAAGGTGGATGGTTCGGAAGTGACAGCAACCACAAGCTACACCTTTAGTGATGTGAATACTGATCACACCATAGAAGTTACCTTTAAACAGGAAAGCCAGACACCGGATGTGCCGGATGTGATTGCACCAAGCATAACCACACAGCCTGGAAATGCGACAGTGAAGGTAGGTGAGACTGCGTCCTTTACCATAGCAGCAAGTGGTACAGATCTTACCTATCAGTGGCAGATAGACAGAAATGATGGGAAAGGATGGGTAAACATTGACGGTGCAACGGCAACGAGCTATACCACATCCACAGTCAATATAAGCTGCAACGGATTTAAGTATAAGTGTGTTGTTTCAAACAGCGCAGGAAACGTAGAGAGTAATTCTGCAACATTGACCGTACAGGATGCGGGCGGTTCCGATAATCCTGACACACCGAATAACACCTATCAGATTATTGATGGAGCAAACAGTAGTTGGACGCATGACAGTGATGGTAATATCACCATCCGGGGTAACGGAGACTTCTCCAAGTTTACCGGAGTTAAGGTGGACGGAAATTTGATAGACAAGAGCAACTACACTGCAAAGGAAGGCTCTACCATTATCACACTGAAAGCTTCCTACCTGAATACACTTTCGGCAGGAAACCATACAGTTGAAATCCTTTGGACGGATGGTTCTGCAAGCACCACATTTACCACCAAAGCAAATATCTCTGATAACAGTAATAACAACCAGAATGATAATAACAATAGCAATTCCTCTGATGACAAGCCATCGAGTGGAATTGATAAGAAGGATGTGACTGCACCTAAAACCGGAGACAACACACCGAGTGTATGGCTGTTTATACTATCAATTCTTTCCGGAACGGGATTGATTATTACCGTAAAGAAACGCAGAGAAAATTTGAATTCATAGAAACGATAGTTAAAAATAAAACGAAAAATAACCATGGAGAAGGCGGGCATGTATGTCCGTCTTTTCTTCAAAGAAAACACAACAGGGAGTGTACGCTGCGGAAGAGGCGAAAGAAAAGACAAAGACGGAATCAAAGCAGAAGGCGTGTATGGGAATGGAAATGGAAATGCCTGACTCTGCAACTTTTATTAGCGGTGATATTTGTTTTTTCTGTGGCGGGGCTTCTTGGATATGGCATCTTCTATCTGTGTCAGAATGAGAGTAGCAGAAACACGCAAAAAGAATTACAAGGCATACAAGGAGAATCAAAAAAATTGCTGCTCCGACTCAATCTTCCACATGGAATACATCTTCCACCAGCATATTAAAGTACTTTGATATCTGCAGCATAAATTCGGCAGATGGGGTACTGTCCCCACGCTCTATCCTGCCGACAGTTTTGGTGCTGTATCCGATAGCAGCGGCAAGGTCGTTCTGGTAAATGCCACGCTGCTCCCGGATTTCTCTGATATTATTGGTAATCGCCATAAAAATCCCTTCTTTCAGTTCTATAGATATTTTCTTATTGTCATTATGCAAAATAATGTGTCCGATAAAAAGGACTTGCAATTTTATCGGCAATGTCCTGTAATAGCAGAAGCATCAGATTTTCCAAGAACTTTTCCAAATATGTCTAAGCGGTCGTTTTCACTAACCTTGATAGGTGCATACTTTTCATTGAGTGAGATAAGGAAAATTCGGTCTTTATCGTTTTGTAATTTCTTAATATAGGCTTCTCCGTTTAGAGCGAAGATGCCGATTTCTCCATTAGCAACAGATTCCTGTTGTAATACCCATGCAATCTGACCATCGTGGAATTCAGGTTCCATACTGTCACCACTAATGCGTACACCGAAAGTAGTGTCTTCCGGTAGAAGAGATTCATATATGCGTACAGTCTCTTTCGGTCCGTCTACAAGGAAGTTACCGGTTCCGGCTGATACGGCATTTTCAAAATATCAATGCTACGAAATGGAATTATCTTAGCAGTCTGCTTTTCATACATTCCGGATGCATGGAGCAGATTGATATAATCCATAGCCTTTTCTCTGCCCTCATCAGTAAGTGATGAAAAGGATCAGCAGGATTCATTCCAAAATATGCTTCATACATGTTAGAAATACCAAGGATTCTACACACTTTGTAAAATATGGTAACGCTTGGTTCAGCAAGATTTCTCTCCCAGTTGGATATGGCTTTATAGGAAATCTTGATGCCTTCCCTTGCCAGTTCATCAGCGAGATCCTGCTGGAGCAAGCCTTTCTTTCTATATGATGAAATGATTTCTCCGATTGAGTACATACATACGCCTCTTTTCTTTCATTTTGTTGATTTCAAATGTCTCTTTTACTCCATAGTATATAGCAACAGTACCAATTATTCAAGTAAAAATCCAATATAATGAGAAAAAGGACACATGTGTCCGTTGACAGTCGATTATTCTTGGGGTTATACTATGCACTGTAAGAAACATTACTCATATACTTGGACTAAAGGTTATGGTAGTGACAGATTAAATGCAGGAGTGATGCAGATGGGAGACAGGGTAATACTTCATTCGGATATCAACTGTTGTTATGCCTCGATTGAGCATCTGCATCATCCGGAGCTTGCAGGAAAGCCACTGGCAGTAGGCGGTGACCCGGAGGCAAGACATGGGATTGTCTTAACTGCTGACTATATTGCCAAGAAGTACGGTGTGAAAACAGGAATGGCGCTCTGGCAGGCAAAGCAGGTCTGTCCGGACATAACATTTGTTTCACCAAGAATGGACTTATATCTTCGGTTCTCAAGAATGGCACATGAGATATATGCAGAATATACGGACAGGCAGGAGCCGTATGGAATTGATGAGTGCTGGCTTGATGTGACCGGGAGTAGTTCCTTAAAGGAGATGGATTGCTCATTGCACAGGAAATCAGCAGGAGAATGAAGTCAGAGCTTGGCATCACAGTGAGTGTTGGTGTTTCTTTCAATAAGATATTTGCAAAGCTTGGTTCAGATTATAAGAAGCCGGATGCAATCACAACTATGTATAAGAGTGAGTTTAAGCAGAAGGCATGGGCACTTCCGGTGGCAGATCTTCTATACGTTGGCAAAAGTACGAACAGAAAGCTTGCATTATTTGGTATTAAAACCATAGGTGATCTTGCAAGAACAGATGAAGATGTGCTTAACAGTCACCTTGGAAAGATGGGCGGTATCTTATGGTCGTTTGCTAATGGCTATGATGATTCACCTGTCAAGCTGGAGAATACACACGCTCAATTAAATCGGTGGGAAACAGCACAACAACACCAAAGGATTTAGTATGCGATGAGGATGTAAAGATTGTTCTTTATATTCTGGCTGAGAGTGTTGCAGCAAGACTTCGTGAGAATGGATTCCGGTGCAGAGTGGTTGAGATAAGTGTCAGGGATAATGAGCTATTCTCTTTTACCCGTTAGAAAAGATTGACCACGCGACGAATATCACTGGAGATAGCGGCATACGCTTATCAGATATTTAAGGAAAACTATAACTGGAGCAAACCAATCCGCAGTGTAGGTGTCAGAGGTGCAGACTTAGTAACAGATAATTATTGGGAACAGATTGATTTGTTCTCAAGTGTGGAGAAGCGTGAAAAGCAGATGAAGATGGATTCAGCGGTGGATGAGATACGAAAGAGGTTTGGATTTTACAGTATCCAGAGGGGACTCATGTACCGGGACAGGATTCTGTCGGCAGTCAATGCAAAAGAAGAACACACAGTACATCCACATGGGTACTTCTCAGGTTAGCAACGAAGTGCCAGATAATCAAGGCACAGATGTGTTGTGCTTGCACATAAACATATGGGACTTGGTTATCTGATACCGTGAGCGAAATGAAGCGAAGCGGAATTGAGCTGCACTACGAGTGGCGATAGAGTAAAAGAGGCGGAACATGAGCGAAGCAGCAAGAATTGATCTGGTAGACAGAGCACCATTGACGGAGAAACAGCAGAATGTGTATGAAAGTATTATGCAATATCAGCGTGTGAATGGTTATGCTCATACTATCAGGGAGATATGCAAGATGGTAGGGTGGCATCGACTTCAAGTGTTTATGCACATCTGAAAATATTAGAAGAAAAAGGCTATATAGCAAGGAAGATGGATGCTTCCAGAGCAATAGCAATCTTGTAAGGAAGGTGATTACATTGAGCAATAAGGTATATGTTGATGTACTTGCAGAATTTTCAAAGGACGGACTGCTCATTCCCAAAGAGATAACGTGGGAAGATGGCAGAAAGTATGAGATTACACGAGTAAAAGACAAGCGCAGAGCAGCCAGTACAAGGGCTGGCGGCGTTGGAGAGCGTTATACCTGTGTGGTAGATGGAAGGAAATATTCCTTTCTATGAAGATAACAATATGTGGTTTATGGAAAGAGCCGGAGCCTGATGTGATTGTGTGCTGACAGCACAATTCATATCAGTTGGCTTTAGATCAGCAAAGCCGGGGAATGTGCAGTCATTCATCGGAACTCCCGGCAAAAGGCTTGCAAAGGTGATTTCCCTTTCCTTTACGAGTACAGAATTGTAGATTGATGATTTTGTATGAATAAGGAGCGAACTGAATTGAACAAAGAGTTAAAAGTTATAGATTTTTATTGTAAGAAGTGCAAAAGAGTATGAAAGTTTCATACATGGTTACAGGTAACAGAAATTATCCGGTACTGCCGAGAGTCATGATGAAATGTCACCATTGTGGCAGAGTAATGACCTTGAAGAATTTCAAGGAAGGCGAGCTGCTGGATAGAGTAGAACAGGATAAGTATTATATCTGATACATACAGTCAGACATCAGATGTTGCGGCAGATATTTGGTCGCAACAGGACAAGACAATTAAATTAGTGGTCATCATGATATGGGAGACACCTGCAATAAGCGTAAGCTGATGATACGCAAAGGTGCCATCCTAAGGACGCATATATTACATCATCGACGCTATAAATGACGCCATCAACGCAGGTAAGCAGATTTCATTCCAGTATTATGACTATACAGGACTAAAGAAAAAGTTCTGAAAAATAAAGGCGAGGTGTATAAGCTCAGTCCGTATAAACTTCTCTGGTGTGGGGACTATTATTATGTTCTCGGATATTCTGAGAAGAAAAGCAAGGTTATCAATTTCAGGGTAGACCGTATTGCTTCCAAGCCGGAGATATTGAATAAGGATATTATTCCTATGCCCGATGATTTTGATATTGAGAATTTTACAAAAGAAGTGTTCTTTATGTTCTCAGGAGAAAAAGTCCTTGTGGATTTGCGATGTGATAACAGCCTGATGAAAACAGTGGTTGACCGTTTCGGAGAAGATGTGACAACCCTTGCGTATGATATGACTTCTTTCAGGGTACAGACCGAAGTATCAGCCAGTCCTACCTTTTTCGGTTGGGTGTTTGGCTTTAATGGAAAAGTACAGATACTTGCACCGGAAAGTGTAAAAGAACAGTACAGACAGATGATTGCACAAGCCGATGAGGGTGTGCAGGAAAAAGGAAAGAAAGAACAGGAAATCTAACACTCAAAAGTCGCTGTCACAGACGGCGGCTTTTCCTTTCAGTACTATTCAAGAAGTCATAAAGTTCCGTGAGTAATGGAAGAAGGCAATGCTTTGAGAAAAGATGAGAACAATATTCTGAAAACTACTTGAGATTTTGGGAAAAATCTGCTAAAATACTTTTGTATATCTATGGGGTAGGGGAATTCATATCCTTTTGCCTTAGAAATTATGGAAGGATTTGACTATGGCAAACGGAAATGCGACAATTATTGTCGGCTCGGCTCGGCTCGGCTCGGCTCGGCTCGGCTCGGCAGTAGTATAGCGCCGTTTTTCAGCGTGTCAAGCCTTATATCATACAATTTATAACGAATCGATTGCCGGAGACAGGGCGCATTATGCCTTGACTTCGGCTTTGCGTTGCCGGAAGGATGGTGGTTTGATATTGAAGTCCTAACCACGACCGGCAAATCAATCTTTCCGGTTAAACCTTCTGTCTTCTCCGGCGTGTCCGCTGTCGGAGAAGAATAGCGGATAGAATTATTTTGGAGGAATGAAAATGAAGAAGAAATTTTTAACCTTTTGCTTGCGCTGTGCCTTGTGATGGCACTTGTTCCGATGACAGCGTTTGCAGAAGAAACACCATCGTTTGGTGGTGGAACAGGCACACAGGGAGACCCGTGGCTGATTGCTTCGCAAGAGGATTTGACTGCTTTGGCAGAGTTCCTGAACTCTGGCAATGCAGAACAGTTGATGCGGATGCCGCTGGTGTTGGAAACTGCCATGGCTATTACTTTAAGCAAACGGCTGATATTGACCTGACCGGGATAACGTGGGAACCGATCGGTTATTCTGGTAGTTGCTATTTTGCAGGAAACTATGATGGTGGCGGGCACAGCATCACAAATGCGGTTTCTACCGGAAAAGTTGACCCGGACGGTTTCGCTACGGCGGGCATTTTCGGGTGGGTCGCTTTTGGTTCGGTGGAAAATCTGCATGTAAAAACGCAAACTTTGTGGCAACCGGTCAGAATGAATACAGCTATGTGGGCGGTATTGCAGGTGTGTGCTATGGCTCATCCATCAAAACTGCTCGGTTGAGAACTCCTCTCTGGAGAGCAGACGCAACAACAATAATAACTGTGCGGGAAGCATTGTGGGTTATTCCACCGGCGGAACATTTGAAAAGTGCACCGCCGAAAACAATAAGTTAAAACGATGGCTTACGGCGGTGGTTTTGTCGGCGAAGTGGATGATGGCTATGGAGTCGGCAATTCTACATTTACAAACTGCTATGTTGCAAACTGTACTGTGATTTCTGAAACCTATGATAGTCAGGGAACAAGTTTTTCGGGCGGTTTTGCTGGAGAGATTACGGATTCAACATTGACTCTTCAAAATTGCTATGTGTATCAGGCGACGCTTTCTACCGTGGAAATGCTGTGCCCCAGGGAACCGGCGTTTTGCGGGCAACCTGTGGGGAGCAGTACGATTGCTGATACAAACTGCTACTACGGAGCGTGCGGAATAACGGAAAACGCAGGTACAGCCGGTGAAAAGACAGAAGAAGATTTTAAAAATGGCACAGTGGCAGGTTTACTGGGCGATGCGTTTGCGCAGGCTGGTGATTATCCGAAATTCAATGGTCCTGCTGATTATAGTAGCGTAGATGCGGCCATTGCCAAGGCAAATGCCCTGAACAAGGACAACTACAAGGATTTCACTGCTGTAGAAGCCGCTGTCAACTCTGTTGTACGTGACAAGAATATTACCGAGCAGAGCGAGGTAGATGCAATGGCGAAAGCAATTGAAGATGCCATTGTTGCCCTGCAATACAAGGATGCTGACTACACAAAGGTTGATGAAGCCATTGCCAAGGCAAATGCTTTGAAGAAAGATGACTACAAGGATTTTTCCAGTGTGGAAGCTGCTGTCAAGGCTGTCGTGCGTGGCAAGAACATTACTGAGCAATCCGAAGTAGACAAGATGGCAAAGACTATCGAAGATGCGATTGCTGCCCTGCAATACAAGGACGCCGACTACACCAAGGTAGATGCAGCCATTGCCAAAGCAAATGCCCTGAACAAGGACAACTACAAGGATTTCACTGCTGTAGAAGCCGCTGTCAACTCTGTTGTCCGTGACAAGAATATTACCGAGCAGAGCGAAGTAGATGCAATGGCGAAAGCAATTGAAGATGCCATTGTTGCCCTGCAATACAAGGATGCTGACTACACAAAGGTTGATGAAGCCATTGCCAAGGCAAATGCTTTGAAGAAAGATGACTACAAGGATTTTTCCGGTGTGGAAGCTGATGTCAAGGCTGTCGTGCGTGGCAAGAACATTACTGAGCAATCCGAAGTAGACAAGATGGCAAAGACTATCGAAGATGCGATTGCTGCCCTGCAATACAAGGACGCCGACTACACCAAGGTAGATGCAGCCATTGCCAAAGCAAATGCACTAAACAAGGACAACTACAAGGATTTCTCCGGTGTGGAAGCTGCTGTCAAGGCTGTTGTCCGTGGTAAAAATATTACGGAGCAATCCGAAGTGGACAAGATGGCAAAGGCTATCGAGGATGCGATTGCTGCCCTGCAATACAAGGACGCTGATTATACTAAGGTAGATGCAGCCATTGCCAAAGCAAATGCCCTGAACAAGGACAACTACAAGGATTTCACTGCTGTAGAAGCTGCTGTCAAGGCTGTCGTGCGTGGCAAGAACATTACTGAGCAATCCGAAGTAGACAAGATGGCAAAGACTATCGAAGATGCGATTGCTGCCCTGCAATACAAGGACGCCGACTACACCAAGGTAGATGCAGCCATTGCCAAAGCAAATGCACTAAACAAGGACAACTACAAGGATTTCTCCGGTGTGGAAGCTGCTGTCAAGGCTGTTGTCCGTGGTAAAAGTATTACGGAGCAATCCGAAGTGGACAAGATGGCAAAGGCTATCGAAGATGCGATTGCTGCCCTGCAATACAAGGACGCTGATTATACTAAGGTAGATGCGGCCATTGCCAAGGCAAATGCACTGAACAAGGACAACTACAAGGACCTCACCGCCGTGGAAGCTGCCGTCAATGCTGTTGTCCGTGACAAGAACATTACTGAGCAGAGCGAAGTAGATGCAATGGCGAAAGCAATCGAAGATGCGATTGCAGCCCTGCAATACAAGGATGCTGACTACACCAAGGTTGATGAAGCCATTGCCAAGGCAAATGCTTTGAAGAAAGATGACTACAAGGATTTTTCCGGTGTGGAAGCTGCTGTCAAGGCTGTCGTGCGTGGCAAGAACATTACTGAGCAATCCGAAGTAGACAAGATGGCAAAGACTATCGAAGATGCGATTGCAGCCCTGCAATACAAGGGGGCTGATTACACCAAAGTTGATGAAGCCATTGCTAAGGCAAATGCCCTGAACAAGGACAACTACAAGGATTTCACTGCTGTAGAAGCCGCTGTCAACTCTGTTGTACGTGACAAGAACATTACCGAGCAGGGCGAAGTAGATGCCATGGCAAAGGCTATCGAAGATGCGATTGCTGCCCTGCAATACAAGGACGCTGATTATACTAAGGTAGATGCAGCCATTGCCAAAGCAAATGCCCTGAACAAGGACAACTACAAGGATTCACTGCTGTAGAAGCCGCTGTCAACTCTGTTGTCCGTGACAAGAATATTACCGAGCAGAGCGAAGTAGATGCAATGGCGAAAGCAATTGAAGATGCCATTGTTGCCCTGCAATACAAGGATGTTGACTACACAAAGGTTGATGAAGCCATTGCCAAGGCAAACGCTTTGAAGAAGGATGACTACAAGGATTTCTCCGGTGTGGAAACCGCTGTCAAAGCTGTTGTCCGTGGTAAAATATTACCGAGCAGAGCGAAGTAGATGCAATGGCGAAAGCAATTGAAGATGCCATTGTTGCCCTGCAATACAAGGATGTTGACTACACAAAGGTTGATGCAGCCATTGCCAAGGCAAATGTTTTGAAGAAAGATGACTACAAGGATTTCTCCGGTGTGGAAGCTGCTGTCAAGGCTGTCGTGCGTGGCAAGAACATTACTGAGCAATCCGAAATAGACAAGATGGCAAAGACTATCGAAGATGCGATTGCTGCCCTGCAATACAAGGACGCCGACTACACCAAGGTTGATGCAGCCATTGCCAAAGCAAACGCTTTGAAGAAGGATGACTACAAGGATTTCTCCGGTGTGGAAACCGCTGTCAAAGCTGTTGTCCGTGGTAAAAATATTACCGAGCAATCTGAAGTAGACAAGATGGCAAAGGCTATCGAAGATGCGATTGCTGCTCTTGAGAAAAGCCTGCCAGTACCAAACCGGGAACATCCGATAAGAGTCCGCAGACCGGCGATACAAGCAACCTTGCTTTGTGGATTGCCCTGTTGTTCATCAGCGGCGGTGCAGCCATCGGCACAACGGTTGTAAGCAGGAAGAAAAAGTACAACAGATAATTGAATAGCATTCCTTTGCTCCATCTTCCGAGCAAGACAAAAGCGTCGTAGCAGTACGGCGCTTTTGTCGGATAAAAAATAGCGGATAGAATTATTTTGGAGGAATGAAAATGAAGAAGAAACTTCTCGGTAAGAATCCGAAACTTGTATTGTATAAGAAAAGATAAGAATAGAGAAAAATGGTAAGCCATTGGAGTTAATGATTTCAGTGCAAGCAAAGAAATTTTGAGGTGTTAGCAATTTACGACACCTCTTTTCTTTGCGAAAAACCTACTTGAAAAATTTTCGTATCAGGTATAATAAAACTATCGAAAGCAGACTGCTTCCGATAGAAAAGAAAGCGAGGTGCAGGTATGAGAAGCAAGAGTCCTGAACTTATGAGTGAGATAAAAAAGTATATCGAGGATTATTACCTGCAAAACAGACAATCCCCATCAACTACGAAGATTGCTGAAGCTGTTGGCATTGCCAGAGGTACAGCATATAAATACTTGGTAGAGATGGCTCAGAAGAATATGATTGAGTATGACGGGCAGGAGATTCGTACTAATGTGACCCGTAAGTACAGTGGCGAACAGACACAGACACCGATTGTAGGTTCTATTCCTTGTGGCAGTCCTCAGTATGAGGAAGAAAATATTGAAGAATATGTATCACTTCCTACTGCCATTTTCGGCAAAGGAGATTTCTTTATATTAAGGGCAAGCGGTCAGTCTATGATTGAAGCAGGGATTGATGACGGCGACCTTGTGGTTGTTAAAAAGCAGGTAGAAGCCAATGATGGCGATATAGTACTTGCCCTTGTGGATAATCAGAATACATTGAAACGCTACTTCCGAGATGATGAGAATAAGAAAATCATTCTCCACCCGGAAAATAAGAAGATGAAAGACATCATTGTAGATGAGTGCTGCATTCAGGGTGTGGCTTGTCACATCATCAAAGAACTATAACAGAGGACAGACGAATGAGAACACTTGAAGGAATTCGCTATCTAATCAATTTGGATAGTGCGGAAATACAACAGAACTTTGCCGGAGGAGTTGCACCGCCGGACAAGGTGGAGTCGGAGGTGGACACAACTTGAGTATTTATATGTCAAGAGCCGAGTTGGAAGAAATCAGCGAAGGCTTGATAACAGCTTAAATATCCTCAACCACCAGACAAAGTGGATGAGGATAACAGATTTACAGTCTATGGCATCAGGGATTTAGGTACAGAGCTTAGTCCTATTACAATGCTTGCAAACTCAGAGTTTGTGGTACTTTTAAAGCAGGCAAATACAGACAGTTCAAAGATGGCGGAGGTTATCGGGGTATCAGAGGCACAGCTTAGATTTGTAACCAATACCGCATCGGGAATGGGACTTATCAAGTGTGGCTCGGTGGTGATTCCGTTTGATAATCAGATTAGTAAGGATACAGACCTTTACAGACTGTATAACACCAATATTCATGAAATCATCGAACAAAGGAAACATGCAAATGAAAAATGTTAATTCTTTATGAAGTCATGAATTTTGAATTGACATATTTTCATATGACAGGTAATATAATATTAAAGACAAGCAACTTGAGTGTCTGCCAAGCGGAAAAGTAAGGTGTTGTGCCAGAGAGCAGTACCTTATGAGCTTTATAAGGGTTTTACATTTACCACAATCTGGCTAGAGGTTAACCCTCGAAAGAAAATGTTAGAATGGCTCTGCTTATGCAGAGCCTTTCTTAATCTAAGGAAATAGTGGAGAACTGTAATGAGAAATGTTATAGATTGTATAAATGCGTTTATTCCGCTATTATCGACAGAATATGAGCTTGTGTTGGGCAGAAAAGGTGTTGCAGTCACATTAAGAATTTTGTTTGACAAAAGTTGTTTTCATCTTATGGGACTGCAATATCTTGTTGATAGACCTGAATTGAGTAGAGATAGAGGCAAAGTATTTGATGAAATAGCAGATGGAACAATAACAATTGAGAAAATAGAATCATCTGATTTTTATAAAAGATAGAGCAAAGAATACATTTTTACCATTACTTGAACAAATGATAGATAGTAATGATACAGTGTTTAAATACAATAAAAGGCAAATATGTATTCGATGATTGAGGCTGATTATCTTATGGAAAATAAAATGGAAAGCAGAAATTTATTTTTATTTTTATCGAATGATGATGGAGATAACTATTTCTGCCGTTCGTTTTTTCCGGAAGAAAAGATGGATTATTCTAGAATCAGGCATCATGGACTCTTCTTTATAAGAAAAGACAGATTTAATAACAGGAACAGAGACAGTTCTTTACAATAAGTTAAAATAATACTTTTATAAGCCATTTGGACTAACCATCCAGATGGCTATTTTTACCCATTTTTGGGTAATGGATGTAGAAAGAAGGTGAGAACATTGAAGATAAAGAAAGTGGATGACAAGCTAATGTTCATTCACACCAAGGAGAAAGCCAAGATTCATGCCCACGAGCCAAAGGGTGCAAAGATTAAAGGCAGCAACATCTATACAGTAGAGAGAGGTCCTAAGACTATCGGTGCAAAAGTATCTGATGATAAAAAGAAGTCCTATCGCAAGAGCACCATTCATCAATCAGAGCCGAAGAATAAGGGATTATCAAGATTCAAGCGAAACCTTAAAGAATCCAATACTTCAATCAAGACCAAGAATACCAATCTTCACATAGCATGAAGATAAATGAACTGGATAGGATTGGAAAGATGATTATGTTGTTTTAGGATAGATTATATTATGAGATAAATCCTATTAGGTGACAATTGATTACAAAGACCCTTCGTGATAAAATTAAAATATTTCGGGATGGGGATTGGATTAATGCTAATTACAAAACCAAAACTATCTCTTGAGGGACAAATTGAGCACTTGAAGGAAAAGGAGTGCTCTTTAACATAATGGATGAAGAGTCAGTTAAGGAATATCTTACTCAGCATAATAATTACTTTAAACAGATTGCATACAGAAAAATTATGATAAGCCTCCCAATGGAGAGAACGAAGGAAAATAAATAAACTTTGAGTTTGCATATCTGGTTGATTTGGCTGTGATAGATATGAAATTGCGATATCGTATTGTATATATGGCTCTGGATATTGAGCATTATACAAAGTTGCAGCTCCTGCGTATGATGGATAAGTTTAATGAGGATGGATATCAGATGTATCAGAAAAATTGGACGCTGGATATTCAGAATATGTCATGGGTAGAAGACACCAACAGACAAGTAGATTTTCTAATCAAGCAGTTACATTTAAAAGGAACGGAAAAAATACTTGATCTTGCATGTGGATTTGGTCGGCACTCACTGGAGTTTGCCAGACGTGGGTATGATGTTACCGGTATTGATATTACACCGGCGTACATAGATTATGCAAACGAGCAGGCAAAAAAAGAAAATTTGAATGCAAAGTTCATTTGTCAGGACATTCGCACGATCACATTTGATAAGGAATTTGATGTTGTGCTGAATATGGCGGATGGAGCAATAGGATATCTTGAAAACGATGGGGAAAATCATAAGATTTTTTCTGTCATTGCGAAAGCATTAAAAAATGGTGGAAAGCCGAGTTCTGATAATGATATTCAATTGATGGTTTATTCCACACGAGAATAAATCTTCATCAAATCTTTATTTTTTTTCCTGTTAGGTTATATTTCAGTAAGAAATGAAATATAGAAGGAAGGATAGTAAAGATGGAAATGATGTTGCAGACACAAAATTTGTGTAAATATTTTAGAAAGCAGAAAGCGGTAAATAACGTTTCACTTAATATAGAAAAGGAAACAGATTTATGGACTGCTTGGACCGAATGGTGCGGGAAAATCTACCACATTGAAAATGCTGACCGGTATGATGAAACCAACTGCAGGAAAGATTTACTTTGATGGAAAACTTTTGGATAGGAAAGATTTATCAAAAATAGGAGCGTTAATTGAAAATCCGCCTATTTATGAAAATCTTTCCGCCAGAGAGAAATTGAAGGTAAGACAATTATTGCTTGGTACAGATGAAAACAGAATTGATGAGGTCTTGCAGATTGTATCACTTACAAACACCGGAAAGAAGAAAGCAGGACAGTTTTCTTTGGGGATGAAGCAAAGACTAGGCATTGCAATGGCAGAACCGGAACTTTTGATATTGGATGAACCTACGAATGGATTAGATCCAATAGGCATCGAGGAATTACGAGAGCTGATCCGGTCTTTTCCGGAACAGGGAATCACTGTAATTCTCTCCAGTCATATTCTCTCAGAGGTACAGTTACTTGCAGATAAAGTCGGGATTATTTCAGGTGGAATCTTAGGATACGAAGGAGCATTAAAGCAGGGAGATAATCTTGAAGATTTGTTTATGAATGTGGTAAGAAAAAACCAGAAAGCAGGTGAAATCCATGGTTAATATTATAAAAGCAGAACATCAAAAAGCCAAAAGAACCATGCGAAAAAAGTTTATCTGGGGATTTCCTCTTCTTACATTTGTTATGGCATTTATATTTACTCTTGGGATGACAAATGCTTATGCAGAAAGTGTTTGGAACTGGTGGTATACACTTTTGCTGCCTGGGATGATTGCTCTATTTTGTTATCTTTCTGTGGCACAGGAAAAAAGATAAAATACTATCATTTAATGACTATTCCCACAGACAGCAGAAAATTGTTGATGGGGAAAATTATTTATATTGGGTACATGATTTTGTTTTCTAATGTGATTGTGTTTGCAGGAGCAACGCTTGGAGGCTTTCTTCTAACGACACATGTTCCAGTTGGAGGAGCGTTGATTGCAGTATTGTTTCTGACAGTTTCTGAGTTATGGGAGATTCCGGTAGCTTTATTTTTAAGTGAACGATTTGGAATGATTGTAAACCTGTTCGTCTGCCTGTTTATTACCGTCAGCGGTGTGGTAATATCACAAACCAGAATCTGGTATGTACTTGTTTCTGCAATCCCTATGCGAATGATGTGCCCGTTGCTTCATGTTTTACCAAATGGACTTGCCGCAGAAGCAGGGAATCCTCTTTTGGATACGGGAGTCATTGTTCCGGGAATGTGTCTCTCAATCATCTGGTTTGTTTTTGTAACGGTTCTGTTTTTGAAATGGTTTGAGAGAAGAGAGGTGAAATAAGATGATTGGAAGATCTCTTAATGCAGACTTGCGAAAGATGAAAGGAACATCTGTGATTCTGGCACACTTACTGATTCCGATTATAACAAGCGTTATATTTTTAATATATTACTTTTTTCACCATGGAATGAAAATATGAAAGTGATTGCATTTTATCAGGCAATAGGAGCAGGACTTCCGGTACTTATTGGAATTTTTACAGCAAGTGTGATGGAACAGGAACAAAATGCAGGTAATTTTCAAAACCTGTTGTCTTTACCGGATAAACCTGCAGCATTTTTATCGAAACTGTTGATGCTACTGGTTTTGTGTCTGTGCTCTATCCTATTGACAGCAATCATATTCGGAATTGGATTTGGAAGAATCGCATCAAGCGATATCGAAATCATGAAAGGATGTATATTTGCAGCATTGCTGCTGTGGGGAAGCAGTGTTCCACTTTATCTGTGGCAGCTGATTCTGGCTTTTCAGTTTGGAAAAGGGGTATCCATTGGAGCAGGGATTATATCAGGACTAATTAGTGCATTGATGCTTACCGGACTTGGAGATTATGTGTGGAAATATGTATTTGTCTGCTGGACGGGTAGAGTACCATATACTTATCTGCAATCTGTATTGGGAGAAACTAGTGTAGGTGAATGGTTGTCATTCATACCAGGTTGCTTAATATTTACAGGGATTAGTATGGTATACTATTTTTGGTGGGTAAACCACTGGGAAGGAAACAGAATATCGGAATAGAATCGAGGGAAACTATGGCAAAAATACTGGCAGTTGATGATGAACCGGCAATTTTGGAAATGATAGAAAGCATTTTGAATAAGGATGGACATCTGGTTACCAAAGTAAGTAATCCGCTGAAACTTAATATGGAAGAATTACATCGTTATGACCTGATTTTACTTGACATTATGATGCCTGGAATGGACGGCTTTGAATTATGCAAAAGAATCAGGGCACTTGTGGATTGTCCGATTTTGTTTCTTACCGCAAAAACGGAGGAAAAAAGTCTGGTGAACGGACTTTCGTTGGGAGCAGATGATTATATTTCAAAGCCATTTGGAGTGATGGAACTTCGGGCAAGGATTCATGCACATCTTAGAAGAGAGCACAGGGAACATTCTGTCCGGATGGTTTTGGGGAGGGTCTGTATTCAAATATCTCAAAAGAAACTATTGGTTGATGATAAGGAACTTCCTCTTACGAAAGCGGAGTACGAAATTTGTGAATTCTTGGCTAAAAACAGGGGACAGGTTTTCTCGAAAGAACAGATTTTAGAAGAGGTCTTTGGTTTTGACAGTGAGAGTAATGACAGTACCATTATCACGCATATCAAAAATATAAGAGCAAAATTTGCGGATTATGATTATACACCGATAAAAACAGTCTGGGGGATTGGATATAAATGGGAAGAGTAAAGAGAAGCAATGCACTCAGCTGGATTTTTATGAGATATGTACTGGTCATGCTTGGATCATTAGTAGGTTTGGTGATTGTTGCTTGGCTGCTGCTGTACCTTTTGATTAGTGTGGGCTGTATCTATCCGGCGAATTATGCAGAGCAAAAGATTAATGAAGCATATGATACGATTTTACGTGCGGATAAAGTAACTGCTGAGATGATTCCTGCACTTTGTGATTATGTAATCTTTTCAGAGAATGGAGAGAAAATAGGTGGAGATCTGTCAGAACAATACGAACAGATAGCATGGAATGTTGCAAAGTACGGAAACGCATCCGGGAAATATTTTTATAAAGTAATTTCAAGGGAAAATGAATATGTTGTTTTGCAATATCGCCTGACACCTCAGTATCATTCGGCTTTTTTGAGGGAGCATTTTATAGGACCACAGAATATGATGAGTATTATGTCAGTGATTGGAGCGGTAGCGATTATCATCATTCCGTCCATACGTTTTGGAAAAAGAATCAAAAAGCAGATGCAGCCTGTATTAGACGCAATCAGACAAATAAAGGATCAAAATCTGGAATATGAGACATCCTGTTCCGGTATCAAAGAGTTCGATGACTGTTTATCGGCAATCGATGATATGCGAGATGCATTGCGAGAATCTTTAGAAAAGCAGTGGAAAACAGAGCAGGAAAAGAAACAACAGATGTCTGCTTTGGCACATGATATTAAAACACCTCTTACGATTGTACGGGGAAATGCAGAACTACTTTCAGAGACTGAACTGACCACAGAACAGAAGAATAATATCACTTATGTTTTGAACGGCACAACACAGATACAAAGTTATGTAAAACAGTTGATAGATGTCACAAAATCATGGAATTGCAGTGATGTTACCTATACAACGGTGAGGTTAGAAGATTTTTTCGCAGATATAAAGGAACAGGCACTCGGACTGGTAGAAATCTATCACCAGAAAATAGATTGGAAGGCGGGACAAAGTGATAAAAAGGTAACGATTGCTTATGATCCAATGTTCCGGGCCGTAATGAATGTGATTCAGAATGCAGTGGAGCATACAAAAGAAAATGGAATCATTTATATTGACGCAAAGGAGCAGGATGGCCGGCTGACATTCATTGTGGAGGATAGCGGATCAGGATTTACAAAAGAAGCATTATTGCATGGCACAGAGCAGTTTTTTATGGATGACACAAGTAGAAATGGCGAAGCCCATTATGGGATGGGACTATTTTTTGCAAAAAAAAAATATGGTGGAGGTATTAAACTTTCAAATTCTGAAAATACAGGTGGGGCGAGGGTAGAAATATTTTTCCTGAGTAGTCAGGAAACAAGCTAAATAGACCGCAATTAAGCTATGCAAAAGAAATTTTACATGCATTTATCTAATATGTAAATCGTGTCGGCAGTGATTTTAATATTGAAGGAATTATGGACTTTGAGAACGTAAAGACAGGGTGTGCTTCAAGCTCATTAATAAGGACAGGAATGCCGAGCTGCTTTCTGATATGCCTTATATAGAGTTCCTTGATTTAGCAGTCATTTTCTATGTGCTTGTATCAGAAGATGAAATGGGTACAGGCTCTATTACGATACATAACAGCCTGATGGAAGCATGGGGAACAGATAAGAAAGTGCAAATGTCAATATAAAATTGTAGTTTATTTATCATATAAGAATGTAGAAAACCTACATTCTTATATGATATTTTATATAGTTTAATTCTCTTCAACCATTTATTTGCTATTGCTATCTGCTGCAATTACAGATTGAATCTGCTTCATAAGTGTATCATAGTTATCCTTATTGTCAATTCCTCCAAGCATTGGGTCACCTACAATATTACCATTTCTATCGACAAGTATGGTTGTAGGAAATGCCATAATATCAGAGGCATATTTACCCGCATCGGAAGCAGAATCAATGGAAAGATTGCGGTATTTCGCACCCTGGCTTTCAAGAATAGCAGAAGCCTCTTTTATGGCAGTTTTATTGCCATTGAATGTTTCGGTATTGATGCCTACAACCTCACCGCCCATTGACTTGATAGCTTCGTTTAATTCATTAAGCTTAGATAACTCTGCTACGCATGGCTTACAGCCGGTAAACCAGAAATTAACGACGGTTACTGCATTTTTGAAAATAAGCTTTCATCAACAGGATTGCCATTAAAATCTTTACCGGATAAATTGCTGAAAGGTGATGTGGCTTCGGTATTGTTTTTCTTACTGTTGTCAGAAGCAGTCTTATCTTCAATTTCCGCTATCTGTTCCTCGATTTTTCGTATAGTATCAATATCTTCTGTAAGTGTCTTTAACTCGGCCTCTGTAAAGGAAGCTTTGTTCGATTCTACGGTATCAGCCAGATAATCAGCATAATTGCCATTTGGATCAACAGTGCTTTTATTCATCATGCCAAAGGCTTTGTTCCATACAGCCTCGTGCTTTGCAAAGAGCTGGTTCTCCTGCTGATATAAATCATTTAGTCTGGCATTGAATTATCAGAAGCCTCTGTACCGGCTTTAGTTACGTTATCCTTGGTATTTGCTGTTTTAGCAGAGTCCTGTGTGCCACAGGCTGTAAATAATAATGCTATGCATAGTGTAAAAATAGAAATTAATGTTTTTCTTGTTGTCATAATTAGTTACTCCTTTAATAATAGTTATTTGTTAGTTAATGTTAATTATTGCTTACTATTGCTGCTTTTTTAGATAAGCTCTGCCCATAAGCTCATAATGGACTGCATCCCTAGGACATGCTTTTATGCACGCACCACATCGTATACATTCCGGATGATTAGGCGTTTTACATACATTGACATCCATTTTACATGCCTTTGTACATTGGTTACAACTGGTACATTTGCTGCTATCGACCTTAATACTAAGAAAGCTGACCTTATTAAATAGGGAATAGATTGCCCCAAGAGGACAGATCCATTTGCAAAAGGGTCTGTAAAATACAATGCTTAACCCAACAACAGTAATTAAAATAAGGCATTTAAATGAAAACAGCTTTCCAAGTGCAGAACGTATAGTTGCATTACCAAGCGACAGAGGTATAGCACCCTCTAAAACACCCTGGGGACAAATATATTTACAGAAGAACGGATCTCCCATCCCGACCGAATTCGTTGCAAACATCGGCAGAAGAATCACAAAACAGCAAGGATGATATATTTCAGGTATCTTAGAGGCCTCAGCCTGGCAGTAGAGAATTTTTTAGTTGGGATTTTATGAAGCAGATCCTGAAACCATCCAAAAGGACATAAAAATCCACATATAAATCTTCCAAGTGTCACACCGAGCAGAATAAAAAGCCAGTTATGTAATATGAGAATTTAAAGCGGGATGATCCGACAACCGCCTGAAAGGCGCCGATGGGGCACGCTCCCGTCGCTGCAGGACAGGAATAACAGTTTAGTCCCGGTACGCATACCGTCTTCGCCTTGCCCTGATATATTTTGCCCTTAAAAAAATTAGGGAGGTGAATATTGGTAAGCAGTGTGGCAGCCGCCTGTATCCACCCGCGTAGTTGTGCTATTTTATTTGATATTGATTTGTTGTCTTTTTCTTTTGCTTTGTTTTTCTTTTTCTTATCCAATTCCGACACACTCCAGACATAATTTAATTGCTTTGCCAAGTACTAAAGCTGCTTCACCCCTGATAGCACCATAGCTTACCATAGTAATACCAAGGATTAGCAGAATAATCTGATATAATTTTTGTACTTCAAGATATTGTCGCTCCTTTATTTGTTTTCATGTCGATTCTTTGTTTGTGTATTTATTGACCATCTGACAGGGATTATTATACAATAATGGTTGTAAAATCATTGTTAAGAAAAGGTGAAATCATTTTGAGATTATTAATCGTGGAAGATGAGAAACAAATATGTGATATGGTTGCAAAAGCCTGTATGCGGCCGGATACGAAGTAGATACCTGTTATGATGGCATGGAGGCACTTGAGTATATTCTTGCAGAGAATTATGATCTGATTGTCCTGGATCTGAATCTGCCAGGCATGGATGGGATGGAGATTTAAAGGAACTCAGACAGAGCAATGAGGAGACGAAGGTTCTTATATTATCTGCAAGGGGGCAGATAGCGGATAAGGTTGAGGCGCTGGATGCAGGGGCAAATGATTATATGGAAAAGCCGTTCCATCTGCAGGAGCTTGAGGCGCGTATCAGAAGTCTGACAAGAAGGAAGTTCGTGCAGAAGGATATATGCCTAGAATGCGGCGGTATAAGGTTCGATACAATAAAGCGTGAGGTATATGCTAAAGGAAATAAGGTATCACTTACAAGAAAAGAAAATGGGATTCTGGAATACCTGCTTTTAATATAGGAAGACCGGTAAGCCAGGAGGAACTGATAGAGCATGTATGGGATGCATCAGTTGACAGTTTCAGCGGTTCCATAAGAGTACACATGTCTTCCCTTAGAAAAAAGCTTAAGGCTGTGCTGGGATATGATCCGATTCTGAACAAGGTTGGGGAAGGATATAAATTACAGGAGAGTCTGATTGATGAAGAAAATGTCATTGCAGTGGAGACTTACATGCATAATTACAATATATATTGCACTTATATGTGGGTGTCTGACGATGTTTGTCTATAAAAATGGTGTGTATTATATAGATTCATTGCAGGAGGCTGTTGAAGCCCAGGGGATAATAAGGGTGATGATTCAGAACAGATATATATAAGTATTCAGAGGATAAATGGGATGAATTTGCAAATGATTTTTCTGTCCAGGTGTACAATAATAAGGCAGATTATAAAAGATAGTTTAATAATTTCAGTGTTACTTGCGCTTGGAGGCGGTGCTACATATTTTATAAGTGGACGGGCACTTAAACCAATTGGTGAGTTCTCTGATAAAATTGAAGAGGTGCAGTTACAGAATCTGTCCGTCTCAGATAGAAAACCAGGTTAAAGAACTGAACAGACTTAGTGTTTCATATAACAAGATGCTTGAACGTCTATCGGAGCATTTAAGATACAGAGGCAGTTTACTGAGAATGCGGCACACGAGCTTCGGACTCCATTATCATTAATGCAGATTCAGCTTGATTTATATAATTCTGGCAAGCATCCAGGTAATGATGCAGACACGGTACAGATGATAAAGATGGTTACCGAACAGAATGAAAGACTTAGTAAAATGGTAAAAACTCCTTGACATGAGCGAGCTTCAGACAGTGGGACGTGATGAGACAATTGTTGTTAATGCACTTGTTGATGAGGTGTTGGAGGATTTGGAACCTCTTGCACAGGAAAAGAATATAAAACTTATTGGGAAATGTAAGGATATAAAGATGGTCGGAAGTGATATCCTTATACCGGCTGGTATACAATCTTGTTGAGAATGCCATAAAATATAATCATTCTGGTGGACAGGTCATAGTAGAGGCATATCAGAGGGAAAAGCAGGTTTATCTGTCAGTAAAGGATACGGGAAACGGAATTCCAGAGGAACTTAAGGAACGTGTGTTTGAACCGTTCTTTCGCGTAGATAAATCAAGAAGTCGTGAACTTGGTGGTGTTGGACTTGGACTTGCTTTAGTTAATGAAATTGTACGGGTACACGATGGCAGTATTGCAATCAGGCCTAATCCATCTGGAGGAACAATAATAGAAGTGCAGTTTGCAGTTAATAGAACAACAGCTTAAGCTGTCTAGACATACAGTCTATTAAATAATACATACAATAAAGTAGTGATTAAAGTAGTAATTATTACTATTTTGACTTATTTACATAATTTTTTAATTTAAAATTGATATCAGAGCAGCCGGTAGGTATGCTGTACTCGCTTATAATCTTCAAAGTGAATATGTCTTCTACTGTAGTATTAAACACTTTTGCAATATCCATAGCCAGCTTTAAAGAAGGATTATACCTGCCATTTTCGAGATTTCCTATTGTTTCACGTCGGACACTTACAAGGCTGGCAAGCTCGGATTGTTGCATATTTTAGCGCAACAGTTCTATTAAAAAGCTATTTGAGGAAATGAATGTTGAGATGTGTACAGAGCATTTGGATGCATTGACAGCTATTTTGATGCATAATAGTCTGTATAAATTCTGTATTGCACATTACAAAAGTGAGGGAAATAAGCCGTTTATGGCAGAATTGCATCCGCTTGCATATATGCTTATGCTTTGTGATGAGCTGCAGTGCTGGGATAGAACGGCTTACGGACGAAATTCTAAAAAATTACATCTGATGGGATGTAATTTTGAGTTTTCGGAAACAACATTAAAGCAGTTTATCTATACGATGAGCGTGAAATGGAAAAAGTAAATTATATTAAATGGGCGCTGGGGCAATGATGGATGGAAAAAGCAAAAGCAGCAGGGCATGAAGAACAGTACCTTAGCGATAGTAAAATTGTGGATGATTTGATGGATTAAGAATTTATAGATTATAAAACAAAAGGAAATAGATTTTAGGAGGACAGATAGTATGTCACAGGAATTGATGGGATTAGAATACCTAAAGAAAAAATTAAGAATATGAAGTGCGATATGAATAAACCTTTTGCGTTTATTAGTTATTCACATGATGAATATGACTCTCAGATTGTTATGAATGTGTTTAAGAAACTTATGGAGAGAGGACATAATTTGTGGATTGATATAGCAAATATGCCTGCAGATGAGCATACTTGGAAAAAGGCAGCTATAGATGCCCTGACAAATAAAATTGTAAATTTGCATTTTTCTTTAGAAGTGAGAGTTCAATGATAAAGAAAACAATAGAAAATGAACTTGAAACAATCAAAATCTTAGATCATATAAAATCTATTGTAGTTGTTGATATATGGCATGAAGATAATATGGATGCAGGTAGTTATTATAAGAAAGTAATGAATAGTGGGATGTCAGAGAATATAAATGTATGTTATTCAATATGTGGATATGTTAGCCCAGAATGTAAAGCCATCAGACTTGCAAGAGATGCCGGGAATGATATTTCAAAACTTATAGAAGAGATGGAAGAGGAATTAAAAAATATAGAAAATACAGTAACTAATTCAAATGATGTAAATATAGCTGAAAATGCTATTAATAATAATGAGAAAAGGAAACCAGTAAAAATATATAGATGAGGAGTTTAATGAGTCTGATGATATCAATGAGGATGAAAATCTGAATAGAAAGGAAGAAACTATTGAAATCGTATCGGATGGCTCTGTTATGCATATAAAAGGGAAAAATGGAATATATGATGCTTTCTATCGCAAGGATAATGATAAATATACAATTTTAAGAGGCAGCAGAATAAGATATAGTGAAAGTTATACACCAAAGAAAGTTTGGGAGCAAAACAAAAAATATTACAGCAGATGGATATCTTCTTTGTGATATTGGAGATTTAGTCATCTCTGCAGCTGCAAAGCTGATAGAAGGAATATCTACTAATGGAAAAGAATTAGATGCTCCTGAGAGAATTATGGGAGAAAATGAAACATATTCTGTTACTTTTGATTTATCAAAACTATGGAAGAAACAGATGGTAAGATGATAAATCCTAAAGAAAAATCTGAATTCTGCGGGGAAGACAGCTCAGTATTTAAGCTTATGGGATATGAACAAAAGAAAGATAATGCAAAAATGCAGGGTATAGTAGAACAAAATGCAGGATTTGAGTATACTCTTTGGGGTGATTTCCATACATCAGGTAAAATGGTTGACATGCTCAACGATATATTCGATTTAATAGCTGAAAAACATCCTGAAAAATCAAGGATATTGCAGAAAATGATAAGATAACAGCAGTTGCACGAAAACAGACTTAGATGAGAAAACTGCAAATATTTCTAAGATAAAACAGTTTTCAAATTACAAGGGCAAGGAACATTCTGTAGAAGGAGAAGTTTACTGTGTAAATGCAGGATATAATCGTGATGGATGCATAAAGCAGATAGAAAGGATGCTTATAGTGTGTGGTGGCAATTCAAATGATTTCAAGATAACAAAAGCACCTCATAAATCAACACATTCTGCAAGTAAGAGTGGTAAGAAAGATATAGGTGAAATACTAAATGCATAACGAAATGAGATATTGTTTTGAATATAGAACAGGCAGAGCAGCTGATATCAAGTAAACAATTTCAGCAGCTTAAATATTTTCAAGAAAAGACAAATGTTTTACAATAGTAGGTCAGACTTCTTTCACTATATATGATAAAAAGTGATTCGGCAGATTTGTCGCTTAAGATGCTGTTTGATATGAATTTAGATAGAGTTCGTTTTGAAACGGAAAAACATTCTTTACAACGGATGGCAAAAACGCTACATTGATGTTTATGGAGAGAGTGATGAGCTGGTAATTGTCATTGAAAACAAGGTTAAAGCCAGAGAAAATATGAATGGAACAGATATCGGACAGACAAAGGATTACAGAGATTATGTAGAAGAACACCTGAAAAATGGACAGAAGGTTGTATGCCTGTTTATTACGCCTGACCCAAAGCAGAAGCCATATGACAAGCAGGATGATCAATGTTATATGCTTTTACTAGATGATGATAAAAGCCTTATTTTAATTCTAAAGGTGAAAAATTGGTTATTATAAAGCGTGTTCGCAGGCTGGTGTTGATGCAATAAATTTATATCGTAAAAGAAACAATATTGAAGCCAGACTTGAAACGCTTAATGGTCCGGTATATTGGAAGACAAAAGAAGGCGTTACAATAAAGTCACTGATAGACTCGTTGTAGTGGCGGGGATGTTATTTATTTATGACCTGATGAAAAATAATCGTATAGCTGAAATATAACTTTAAAATTTTAAATTTGCCCTTTGGGACAGGAGAAATCCTATTCTCAAAGGACTTTTGTATGAAAATGTATTATGGAAATTTTATAAAATTGTATTAACTTGTATATTTTAACAATTATGATATTTATTTATATCTAATGTGAATATATAATAATATTATGGGCGAAAGTTATTTATAGACGGATTTATATGAATTCAGAATTTAGGTCTTGATATAACATGACTAAAATAAAAAGAGAAAAGGGTTTTACGTATGCGCTATGTAGTATTGGATTTGGAAATGTGTGGCGTTCCTAAAGCAAGGAGAAGAAAGGAATACCACTGGGCAACTGAAATTATTGAGATAGGTGCGGTGTTGCTGGATGAAAATTATGATGTAATTGACAGCTATAAATCATATGTAAAACCTGATATAGGTATTATAGATACTAACATTGAAATGTTGACAGGAATCAGGAAAAATATGGTACAGAATGCACCTGGCATAAGAAAAGTGCTTGAAAATTTTGCGGGATGGTTTCCTGATGATGTCCAGTTTGTGACGTGGAGCGAGAATGATGAAATCCAGATAAAAGAGAAATAGAGGCAAAACATCTGGAATTTGAGGGAAAGATAAATATTATGGTGAATGGTATGATTGCCAGAAGACATTTAGTGAAATAATGAATGACACTAAACCATACAAGCTCGAAGAGGCGCTTAACCTGTCGGATGTGGATTATGATATTCATTTACACGATGGATTGGTAGATGCAGCTAATACAGCGCTGCTGTTTAAGAAAATGAAAACAGAAAAGGAATATAAGTTTAATACATATTATATTGAGTCAAAGAAAGAGCCGGAAATGCTTACAAGTACGCTTGGAGAGCTGCTTGGAGGTATAAAATTAGCCTGAAATCAGTTTTGGCGTGGGAAAGATAGCAGGTGGAATATATGATAATAAATGGTGGATACTGTGATGTATATTAAAAATATAAATAATTACTTGATTGTTTCCATATAATCTAATACAATATTTATTGAGAGTTTTGAATACAATTAGGAGGTGCCATATGGATAACAACAACTTTGGTAGTGATGTAACCGGTTCAGGCAGTTCTGCTGACAATGCAGCTACATCACAGGGCTATACAGGTTCAGATATAGGCAGTAATATACCGGAAGGCTATACAAGTCCGGACACAAGTATTCCGCAGGGTTATACAAGTCCAGACACAAGTATGCCACAGAATTCCACCAATCAGGATACAGATAGTACAGCATGGAATTACACAACTCCTGATGTAAGCAGCATATCAGAAGAATATGCAGGAAAGAGCAGCACATCGGGCGGATATAATAGTGGATACACGGATAACAGCAGTACAACGGGCAGTTATAACAGTACATATACAGATAATAGAAGTAACAACACTTATAAGACTGGCAGTAGTTCTCCAAACGGCAGTTATACAGGGTCTAATTCCGGTTATAATTATAACCCGGGCAGCTCATCTGATGGCAATGGTGATATACCGGGAAGGGTGCTGCAACTGCAAGCCTGGTTCTTGGTATCATATCTATAGTATGCTGGGTATTTACAGCAACTTCATTTATAGGACTTATAACTGGTATTATAGGTCTTATATGTTCATCGAGTGCAAAGAAAGCCGGCTTTAAGGGTGGAATACAGACAGCAGGTTTTGTATGCTCACTTATAGGTGTTATAGGTGGTGCTATAGTTCTCGTTGCGTGTGTTGCATGTGTAGGTATTCTGGGAACAATGGGAGCTATAGGAGAGCTTTAATCTAAGTTAAAGTATGAAAGTGATATTAGATAATATAGAAAATATTCCCGCATATGGCATACTGGGAACAGCAGGAGTCATATGCGGGATAGTATCTTTGGGTGATTACACGAAAGACAGGTGTTGATTTTAACGATGTGATATATGTATATGTGTGGTCTGCAATAGGAGCCATGGCTGGCGCAAAGCTTATATATACTTTTAGAAATTCCACATATAACTGGTGTGTTAAGACAGTATATAGCACTGGGAAGTATAGGGGATGGAAGTATCACGATAAAAGATTATGCAGTCGGACTTTTAAGAGGCGGTTTTGTGTTTTATGGTGGAGTATTTGGCGGACTGTTGTCACTGGTGCTTGTGTGCAGGTATTTCAGATATGACCGCGACAGTATGTTTATGGTTATTACACCAGCACTTCCGCTCGCACACGCATTTGGAAGAGTCGGCTGTACCGTGGCCGGATGCTGCTATGGCATAGAAACAGATGGAATAATATCAATAGTATATCATAATTCACGATATGCACCTGTGGGTGTAAGACTTTTCCTGTGCAGCTTGTGGAGGCGGCGGGAGATATAGTTATATTTGTTATTCTTGTATACATAATCTTAAGGAATTTAAATATTAAAAATGTGGCTTTTGGATATAAGAAATCGACAGTCATGTGGGCTTTAGCGGACATGAGGTGCTATATATATACCTTTAATGTATGCTGTATTAAGGTTTGTGCTTGAATTCTTAAGGAGATGCGGTAAGGGGACACTGGCTGTTTTCTCTACATCACAGTGGATATGCATACTTGTGCTTATGTATGTGATACCGGTATTGTTAAAGAGCCGGAAAGCAGGAAAAGCTGTAAGTTGTTAGAGGGTTATAAGGCTTGAAGTCACGACATTAATAATATAACTTGTTTTTAAACATAATATTGATAGAATAGTGAAGTGTAGCAGATATGTATATAATACTATATTGCTAGATCAATCAGATAAAAGTTGAGGAGGTTCATATGTTCTGTAAAAATGTGGAGCTAATATACCAGATGATTCAAGATTTTGTCCGGTATGTGGTGCGCCAGCGAACCAGAATGTACGTAGTACAACAGGTAATACTAACAGTAATGCAGCGCTTGACTGCAAGTCTACAAGTATTATAGCGTATATTACATGGATTGGTTTTATAATTGCCATGTGTATAGGTGACAGGGAGGGTGCTAAGTTTTATCTTAATCAGGCACTTGTGTTTAATATATTCTGTCTTCTTTCATATATACCATTTATTGGCTGGATGTGGGGTATATTTATGTTTGTATGCTTTATATTAGGAATAATGTCAGCAATATCACAGCAGCCAAGGGAATTACCACTTATCGGCAAGATAAGGATACTTAATTAAGTATATAATTAAATACAGTGATATACGTGTCAGAAGTATAATTTATAAGGCAGTCTTAGAAAGCTCAGGCTTTTGAGGCTGCCTTTATTATTTTCAAGATTGTTATTTATATGAAAATTATGGTGGATAAATGTCGAATAATGGCATATAATGTATATAACTATATAATAATGATGTCACAGAATTGAGAAGTTATGTGGCAATCCGTGGTAGTAAGTCAGAAAACTGTGATGTAAAGTATAATGGATTAACAGACAGGATAAATAGTATGAAAAACTTTTAGTGATGTGCTTATGCGTTGTATTATGCAGTGTCACGTTGATGGCATGTAAGAACAGCAGTACAGATAATAGTTATAAGACAAATGCTGGTAGTGAGGAATACAGAACTACTGCCATGCAGACAGAAGCTTTAAAAGAAACAGCAGAGGAAACCGAGAAGGCTTTGGATAATAAAGCAGAGAATGACACTGACAATTCTGAAAGTAAGGAAGAGCAGATAGAGGCTGTCAGGGAATATGGTGACAGGCAGAGTATATTTTGATGCTTCATGGCAGTATGGTGATAATGCAGTTATAACGGATGGAAGTGCGGTGATGTATAAAAGCAGCGCTAATCCTAACGGCATAGTTGTAGCTGTCAATGCAGGTCATGGTACGGTAGGCGGAACAACAGTAAAGACACTGTGCCATCCGGATGGTTCAGCCAAGACAACAGGCGGAACTACAGCACAGGGAGCAACTATGGCGGTTGCGGTGTCATCTGGTATGACATTTAATGATGGAGTTGCTGAAAGTTATGTCACACTCCGTATGGCAGAGATACTAAGAGATGCACTGCTTGATGAAGGGTTTGATGTCCTTATGATAAGGGATGAGGAAGATGTGCAGCTTGATAATGTCGCAAGGACAGTTATGGCGAACAATATAGCAGACTGTCATATAGCACTTCACTGGGACAGTGATGGTTTATCTTATGATAAAGGATGTTTCTATATAGCAGTTCCTGAAGCTTTAAAGAGTATGGAACCAGTTACATCGCACTGGCAGGATCATAATGCGCTTGGTGAGGCACTTATAGGCGGACTTAAGGATAATGGTATAAAGCTTAATGGACAGGAAGTATGGCGATAGACCTTACACAGACCTCATACAGCACGATACCATCTGTGGACATTGAACTTGGCAATTCATGTTCAGACCACAGTGACAGCACGCTTGATACATTAAAGGACGGGCTGGTACAAGGGATTAAAGCATATTTTAATATTGGATAAGACAATAGGATTATGTGAATTGTAAAACAATATAACAATTCAGATACATAAAAGTTTGATAAAATAATTAATTCACAATAAATATATATAAAATGTTATGAATAGAGAGGAACAATGACAATAAGAGAATGTTACGAGAAAATGGGTTCAGATTATGATACAGTATTGGAAAGAATTCCAAGCGAAGCGATCATTACAAAGTTTGCAAAAAATTTATTGATGATGCAAGTTATAGTAATCTTGAAAATGCTATGACACAGAATAATGCAGAGGAAGCTTTCAGAGCGGTACATACTCTGAAGGGAATATGTCTTAATCTTGGTTTTGACACTCTTTATAAAGCAAGTTTTGAACTTACAGAAAAGTTGAGAGATGGACATATTGATGGAAGCAAGGAGGCTTATGAAGCTGTAAAGGCGGCATATGGGCTTACTGTCAATGCTATAAAAGAGCTGGATGTATAAGAATACGAGGAGTGTTCAGACAGGTTAAAAGAGAATTTGAACAGTTCTTTGAAAGTAAGGTAGTGTAGAATAATAATATTTTAATTATGATAATAGTTGCAGAATATTATTATTTAAAATGTTTGGAAGTTATTTATGAGTAAAACACATTTATAAGTTATGTAGGAGGATGGTTATGATTGACTTACATTTACATCTTGATGGTTCACTTAACCCCGATAATATTCTTCATATGGCGGATATGTCTAAGATAAGTCTGCCATATGAGGATAAGGATGAACTATACAGGCAGTTAAAGGTATCACCTTACTGTAGTAATCTTTCGAATATCTTGAAAAATTTGTACTTCCGTTACAGGTATTGCAGACTGGCGAATGTATAGAGTATGCTGTATATGAGCTGTTAAGGGACGTATACAGTCAGGGACTGTGTTACGTTGAGATAAGATTTGCACCACAGCTTCACACTAAGGCACATCTTACGCAGGATGAGGCAGTAAGTGCAGCAGTTAAAGGACTAAAAGGGTACTACGGACTTTGATATAAAGGCACAGCTTATATTATGTTGTATGCGTAATAATTCTAATCATAAGGAAAATGAAGAAACAGTAAGAATGGCTTTAAAGTATCTTGGAAATGGCGTGTGTGCCATAGACCTTGCGGGTAATGAAGCGGCATATCCGACAGGAGATTTTGCGGATATATTCAGGCAGGCTGCAAGTGAGGGCATACCGTTTACGATACATGCAGGTGAGGCAGCAGGCGCAGAAAGTGTGTGGAAGGCGTTAGAGCTTGGGGCAGTGCGTATAGGACACGGTATCAGGAGTGCATCTGATAAAGCGCTTATGGATACATTAAGTGAAAAGGGCATATATCTTGAAATGTGTTATTCAAGCAATATGCAGACACACGCAGTTGATAAGTCTCAGGATTACCCTCTCAGGCTCTTTATTGACAGAGGCGTAAATGTTACTATAAACACTGACAATATGACAGTTTCAGGTACGACCTTAAAAGGGAATATCAGATATTGAAGAAGCAGTTTGCATTTACTGAAAATGAGCTTAAGTCGCTTGCGCTGAATAGTGCATATGCAGCATTTTACCAGAAGCTGATAAGAGGCTTCTTTATGATAAAGTTAATAGTGAATTTGGCAGATGGTTTAATGCCATTTAGCTTAATATTTTAATTTTCTTATATTTTTCTAAAGTTTTGTTGAAATATGTTGAAAATAGATATATGATAGTCTATGACAATTTCGATATGAAGTTTGCAGGAAAGTGACTGATGTCTACCGAAGGAGTAACACTCTCAGGTGCTGGCGGCGTGCCAGTGCAACTGTAAATGGATCGACTCTCTGGAGATTCTGGATAAACAGAAGCCGAAGGTGCAACATATATGTTTCTTATGCATATATCAATCTCTCAGGCAAAAGGACAGAAGGCATAGATTAAGTAATGTGTATTGTATTATTTATTTGAATATATTATTTATATGTTTTCTACAAGTTCAGATGTTCAGGACTGTATGTGATACATTTTATATTTTTATTAATATATGTATATACAGACCGGCATAATCTTAAACATTATGTTTTGATGTGTTATCAGATTTCCACAGTAGTTATATAAACGGATAATTGTCGCATAGATATGTAAGGACAACGATTAATGGCAGAGTGTGTTATTAAAGTTCATTGTTTATGCATATTTATTATGATAGTGTCTTATATAAAAGTCTTTAGGCAGAAAGAAATGACTATTTATATTTATGGCACTTATATCAGAGTGTGAAAATGGATTTTTACATGTGGGACTTGTGTCTGTGTACACTTGACACAAACCCGTTATGCGCAAAAAGTGTGCGCATAAATTAAGATGATGTATGAAAATCAGGAAGGTAGTTAGGACATATGTGGAATTCAATTAATCAGGTTCTTACAGCGATTGACGATTTTGTCTGGGGTGTGCCTCTTATGGTGTTTATCATAGCAGGCGGTATTCTTCTTACCGTGCGCCTTGGTTTACTCCAGATAAGAAAGCTCCCACTTGCATTAAAGTGGATGGTAAAGAATGAAGAAGAGGGCGAGGGTGAAATATCCAGCTTTGCGGCTCTGTGTACAGCGTTAAGTGCCACGATAGGTACAGGTAATATAGTTGGTGTGGCAACTGCTGTATGCGCAGGTGGTCCGGGAGCGTTATTCTGGATGGTTGTCACAGCATTTTTGGAATGGCAACAAAGTACTCTGAGGGACTTTTAGCAGTCAAGTACCGTGTCGTTTCTGAGGATGGACACAGTTTAGGCGGACCTTTTACTATATAGAGCTCGGTATGGGAAAGAGCTGGAAATGGCTTGCCAAGATATTTGCATTCTTTGGTGTATGTGTTGGTCTGTTCGGTATAGGAACCTTCAGTCAGGTTAATGGTATATCAAGTGCTATTAACGGTTTCTTTGATGCAGATAACTCACACTGCGTAAATATACCATTTCTTGGAGAATATTCATGGTCAGTTGTAATAGCATCACTTGTGCTTGCAATATGTGTAGCTCTTGTTCTTATAGGTGGAGTTAAAGAGAATAGCAAGTGTGAGTCAGGTTATTGTACCATTTATGGCTGTATTATATGTGTTGTTTGTTGGAGTTCTTGTTATAACTAACATAACAAAGGTTCCAGCAGCATTTAAGATTATAGTTGAGGCAGCTTTCTCACCTAAGGCTGTAACTGGTGGTCTTGTCGGAAGTATGCTTGTAGCAATGCAGAAAGGTATTGCAAGAGGAATCTTCTCAAACGAATCCGGACTTGGTAGTGCACCGATCGCAGCAGCAGCAGCTCAGACAAATGAACCAGTACGTCAGGGACTTGTATCTATGACAGGAACATTTATTGACACAATAGTTATATGTACACTTACAGGACTTTCTATAGTTATAACAGGAGCATGGCAGGTAGAAGGACTTCAGGGTGTTCAGGTTACTACATATGCATTCAGAACGGACTTCCATTCCCAGCACAGGTATCATCTTTTGTGCTTATGCTGTGTCTTGTATTCTTTGCATTCACAACAATTCTCGGATGGGATTACTACGGTGAAAGATGTCTGGAATACTTAAGCGGCGGTAATATGAAGCACGTTAAGATATTCCGCTGGATATACATTTTCGCCGTATTCATCGGACCATATATGACTGTAAGTGCAGTATGGACAATAGCTGATATATTTAACGGACTTATGGCACTGCCTAATATGATTGCGCTGTTTGCGTTAAGCGGGGTTGTTGTGGCAGAGACTAAGAAGTTTTGAGAAGCATAATGCATCAAAGTAGATATTGGTGTTTAGAATATATTTGATTGATATACGGATTGCTCGCATAGCACGCAGACGAAGCGGAAAGAAAGTTTAGAATATATTTGATTGATATACGGATAAATGTACGGACGAACGGACGACATAACATAAGCGGATGCCTATAGCGCAGACGGTGTTCGATGCCAGAAGCTTTAACCGGCTGTCTCTAAGACTTTTCATGTATATATTGATAACGGACGCCACCACTCAGACGCGCCATCCGTGGCGCAGCTTCGTTCTTCGTACATCCTTGTACGAAGCTGGCTGGTTGTTTAGGAAAAGTCTAAGACTCAGCACAGTTAAACTTCAAGTGCATCTCACACTGTCCGCACTACAGGCATCCGCTTATGTTATGTCTGTTAGTGGCAGACGGACATACAATATAAGATTTTTCCAATAATCCCCTAACGATATACTTGATATGTCAAGAATAGAGGCAGGAAAGGTTGAACGAAGATATGACTATAGATGATGTTGTAGGTGATGAGTTAGGAATAAGTCAGGTTATTATCAACTTTCTTTCCAATGCAGTCAAGTTTACAAGCGAAGGTGAAGTAAGCGCTACATTCAGACAGATGTTTTGGAGGTCGTAGGAAACGGTCAGGAAGCCGTTGAAAGCTTTAAAATCATGAGCCTGGTTATTTTGCCTAATGCCAGCTACGGTGGGGATAACAGTGGAATGTTGGACTGGCTTAATGATATGTCAGAATAATAAAATATATAGATGCTGGGGTAAAAGCCCAGACTTTTATGCCTGCGAATTGTTCCGTGCTACGAACTCCAACAATTCTCCCCAATATTTGTATATCGCGGGTCCCAAGGTCTTTCACCCACTTATGAGCAAGCTCATGTGAGATTAGACCTTTTGACCCTGGCATCATAGAAAATATTATAATATCAAATAGGCATAGTGCCTGTATGGTAAGACTTTTGAAGTTATAAATTTGATATTAATAGATTAAGCTATATTATTTGCTGCCATATATTCGCCAATTTTCTTGTCGGCACCGAGAATATGGTTAGATAACCATGTTACAAGGAAGTTGACAAGGTCTAAAAGATACTGCTGCTGGTTGTCGTCCATGGCATCTAAGTCGTGGATATCTATATTGACAAGCTTTTCTATGAAAGCAGAGTGAGCTTTCTTCTGTGAATTGATATCCGGATATCCGATACGCTCCATAAGCTCATCCTCATCATTGAAGTGGAATTCTGTATAGTCCTTAAGCTGTTCAAGTAAATGCATTATCTGGTCATACTTATCATGTGCGAAGTCGTCATGGATAAGAGTATATGTCTGGTCTATTATTTCAAAAGACGTCTGTGTTCATCATCTACAAGCTCAATTCCTGTTTTATATTTATCTGTAAATGCAAATAAGCTGTTTTCTGTTTCCTCTGTTGACTCTGCTGATACAGGACACATCTTGCCAATCATCATATCGTTGCTTAAGATGTGGCGGTATAACCAGCGTACAAGATAGGAAATACAATTGTTAAATGAAGCTTTGGCAGCTTCCTTAGATGAGTTATCAAGCTGGAATTCATTTACTTTTAGTAAATGCTGCATGCTCCTTTTCTGGAGTGCAAGTTCCGGGTCGTTGATACTCCATATAAGCCTCTTCGTGGGCAAAGTGTGTTGCGGCATAATCCTTAAGGTTAGCTATAAGGTTGTTAGCAACAGGAGTTATATCATCAAGTTCATTGCTCATGGCAATAGCATCATTAACCATTTTAAATAATCTTGCGTGTTCATCGTCAATTTCTTTGATGCCGATAAGGCAGTCATTAGTGAATTCGTACATATGTATACCTCTTTCTTTCCTCATGTTTTAGCGGGTCGCAAATTACAAAAGTCTTATCATGCAAGCACAGATAGTTTTTGAGTTGTGAACCCGGTAGTAAAGATGCCAACGAATTGCTCCGCTGCAAGGCAGCTCCGCAATTCTGAAAACATTCGGAATACGCAGATTTACTACGTAAATCGCTCCTTCCTCATGTTTTAGCGGGTCGCAAATTACAAAAGTCTTATCATGCAAGCATGAATGCCTTTTGTAACTTTCGACCCTTGGCATCATCATATCATTAGCAAAGCATTTAACAAGTTCTATCAGGGTATTTACTACCATATCCATGCCTTCGACTGTGATATGTTCATAGGGACCATGGTAGGCGTGGCCGGCGGTACCAAGGTTAGGGCATGGGAGTCCCTTGTAGCTTAGAAGACAGCCGTCTGTACCGCCGCGGATAGGGAGTATAAGCGGCTTTACGCCAGCCTTTATGCATGCTTCTTTGGCTTTGTCTATAAGCTGCATACAGTCTTTATAATGGATGCCATATTGTAGTACTGGTCGGTCATTGTAAGAGTAGCTGTGCCAGCACCCCATTTTCATTTATTATTTTCTCGATATGTTGTAATGTCTTTTTCTTGCCTCAAATACAGTTATATCATGGTCACGTATGATGTATGAAAGGTGGGCTTTGGAGACATCGCCTGACATGCTTATAAGGTGGTAGAAGCCCTCGTAATCCTCAGTGTCGCGTGGAGTTTCCATAGCTGGAAGTGCATTGTTTATTTCCATGGCGACAAGGCTTGCGTTAATCATGGTGTCCTTTGCAGAGCCGGGATGTACGTTAAAGCCTTTGATAGTGAACTCAGCTTTGCAGCGTTGAAGTTCTCATACTGTATCTCGCCTTCTGTATCACCGTCAACAGTGTATGCATAGTCGGCGCCAAACTGTGACAGATTGAAGTGTTCTGCGCCCATTCCTATCTCTTCATCAGGCGTAAATGCTATGCACAAAGGACCGTGTTCTACATTTTCTAAGATAATATATTCAACCATTGTAAGAATTTCGGCAATGCCGGCTTTGTCGTCAGCACCAAGTATGGTTGTTCCGTCTGAGGTTATAAGAGTTCTTCCCTTTAAGCTCTCAAGATGTGGAAAGTCCTTAGGACTAAGAGTGAGTCCGCTATTTCCTAGCTTAAGTTCGCCGCCATCATAATTCTTTGTTATAACAGGCGTTATAGTGCCAGAAGAAAAGTCGGACACAGTATCCATATGTGCGATAAAGCCGATGGCAGGCACATTTTCATAGCCGGCGGTTGCAGGAAGCTTTCCGTACAGATAACATTTGTCATCTAATACAACATCGGATAAACCAAGCTGTATCATCTCTTCCTTGAGCTTTACGGCAAGGTCAAACTGGCAGGCAGAGGACGGAGTTGTCATACTTTCCTCATCACTGGGGTTTTATTACGACATAGTTAAGTAATCGTTCATAAGCTTTCATAATAATCCTCATTTCTGCGCACGTTTTGCGCATAACGAGTTTGTGTCAAGTGCGCGCAGACACAAATCTCGACTTTTCACACTAATCCTCATTTCAGTATAAACTCTATGATTAATATGGTAGATACTATATCACACAATTGCAGAATATGGTATACTACTAGCAGTGCCGCCAGTGGAATTATGAGGCGGCGAGGATAAATATGAAGTCAGTTAATATCAATAGCAGGAATACTGTGCGCAGCTGCAGTTGTGGGAAGTCTTTTCATTCCCGGTGTTTGGAAGTAAATGTGCTCCGGTGCAGCATATGGTGAATATATTCTGTGCTGTGCTTTTAGGACCAGGTTACGGAGTTATGACTGCATTTGTTGCATCACTTATAAGAAATCTTCTGGGAATGGGAAGTCTTATGGCGTTTCCGGAAGTATGTTCGGTGCATTTATATGCGGTCTTGTATACAAGAAGTTTCACAATATATTAGCAACGATGGTCGGCGAAGTCGCAGGAACTCCATACTTGGCGGTCTGTGCGCATATACGGTAGCAATATTCCTTATGGGAAAAATGCGGCTAATCTTGCATTTTATGTATATGTATTTCCATTTTTGTATCAACATTTGCAGGGCAGTTATATCGGGAGTGATAGTGTTAAGCCTCAAGCGTTCGGGAATACTTTCTAAGATGCAGCAGAGTATAGAATAGTAAGGTGTGGGAAAATGTTTGATAATATTATTGCAAATGTGCATAAAACAAAGCCACTTATTCACAGCATAACGAATTATGTCAGTATGAATGACTGTGCCAATATACTGCTTGCGAGCGGCGGTGCGGCTATTATGGCAGAGGATGTGTGTGAGGTGGAGGAGATAACGTCACTGTGTGACGGACTTAATATCAATATAGGTATGCTTAGTGAAAGCAAGCTTGAAGCTATGCTTGCTGCCGGTAAGAAGGCGGTCAGCCTTAATCATCCGGTCATACTTGACCCTGTCGGTGCGGGTGCATCAAAGTTCCGTACAGACAGCGCCTTAAGGCTTATAAAAGAGCTGGATATAACTGTAATACGTGGCAATATATCAGAGATTAAGGCACTTTCAGCTGCATTTGCAAGTGAGGACAGTGCATTTCACTATGCTTCAAAGGGTGTTGAAGCAAATGATATAGACAGGGTAAGTGAAGATAATCTGCCGGAGGCGGTGCAGTTTGCAAGAGTATTTGCACTTAAAACAGGTATGGTAGTGTGTATAACAGGTGCAATAGATATAGTTACAGATGGAAGTGTTGTATATTGTATAAGAAACGGACATCCTATGATGAGCAGGGTGACGGGCGCAGGCTGCCAGCTATCGGCGCTCACGGCGGCATATGTGGCAGCAGGTTATAAGGCTGCCAATGTAAATTCAGCTTCAGGTATCTCTTCACCGGACACTAAAATAATAGCTGAATATGCAGCTGCAACGGTGAGTGTTATGGGCATAAGCGGTGAAACAGCATATAAAAGAATGGGCAGTCTTGACGGCAATGCATCGTACAGAAATTATATCATTGATGCTGTATACAATATGACAGATGAGCTTCTTAGCGATATGTGTAAGGTTGAGGTTATGAATTATGAGTAGTTATTTTTATTTTACAAGACACGGACAGACGATATGGAATGTTGAGAATAAAATATGTGGTGCAACGGATATTGCACTTACAGAGCTTGGACGTAATCAGGCGCGCGAACTTGGAAAAATGATAAAGGAGGAGAATATCCATATAGATGAAATTCTTTATTCTCCACTTATAAGGGCGGCAGATACGGCGAAGTATATATCAGAGGTTACTGGAATACCCTGCAGGAGGAGTTACGCTTAAAGGAGCAGAACTTTGGAAAGTATGAGTCAACAGCAAGGGATGGCAAAGAATTTGCAAAGGCAAAGATGAACTTTGTGGATGACTTTGACGGCGGAGAAACTATGCTTCATCTGTGCCAGAGAATTTATAACCTCATTGATGATATAAAAATGACAGTGAAGATAAGGTGTATCTTCTTGTCGCCCATAACGGAATATCAAGGGTGGTGCAGTCATACTTTAACAATATGACTAATGAGGAATTCTCGGCATTTGGTATAAAAACTGTGAATTGAAGAAGTATATATTTTAGTAATATTTTTATCTTAATATTTAATTTGCAGGAGGCGGGGAGTGTAAAAGAGATATTTAAAACGCGGGATTTGTGTCTGCGAATATTTGATACAAATCCGTTGTGCGCGAAAAATGTGCGCAGAAATGAGGTGTACTATGGAACAGCAGGTATCAGAAAATAATATATCAGCAGGACAGACCTCCATAAAGAAGCAGGCTTCTATGGACTACAAGCTGCTTATAGACACAGCCGCGCTTGCAGGAACTCTTATGCTTGAAAATGGAGCTGAGATATACAGGGTAGAGGAAACTATCGACTATATGTTAAAGACTTCAGGACTTAAGACAAGTGAAGCATTTGTTGTGTCAACAGGTATTATGATATCGCTTGATGACCCGTCAATAGATGCGCTCACTGTTATAAGGCGTGTAAACCGAGGTGCAACCAATCTTAATGTAGTTGCTCAGGTTAATGATATATCAAGAAAGTTCTATAAAAGAGTTATATCTTTAGAGGAAGCATTTTCACAGTTAAAGCACCTTGATAAGACACAGTATCCGTGGTGGCTTAAAGACATATGTACAATATTTGTGGTTGCCTCATTTGCAGGAATGTATGGCGGCAACGGATATGATATGTTAGCTACTGCGATAGTCGGCATATTTCTTGCGGCATGGCTTCACGCAGGCAAGAAGATAGGACTTAATTCGCTTATAAAAGACCTGACGGCTTCGGTTGTGATATCAGTTATGGCATCGGTGATGGTGCACATAGGAGTAGGTATGCATATCGACAGGATTATCATAGGTGCGATTATGGTGTTAGTGCCGGGTGCTGCGATAACGAATGCGATAAGGGATACGCTTCATGGCGACTATACATCGGGTAATGCCAATATATTACAGGCATTTGCTGAGGCGGCGATGATTGCACTCGGAGTATATGTGGGACTGCTGCTTTTATGAGATTCTGGCGGATATAGTAAAGATTACGTGAATAGGATATGGCATATAAGGAGGACGCTTATGTTATTGCAGAGTATATTTGCCTTTGTGCAATAATAGGTTTTCAGTGTTGATAGAGGCACCGAAAAGGTGTCTTGTTGTTAATGGAATACTTGGTATGGCAGGCTGGGCTATATATCTGTATACAGAAAAGTATACATCAATGCTTATGGCAACATTTATGTCAGGACTTGTGCTTGCGATTATATCACACATTCTCGCAAGAATTATGAAAACGCCGGTCACGACCACACTTATACCGGCAATACTTACGATAGTGCCGGGAGCAGGAATGTATGAAACGGTATATTATCTTTTCACAGCCGATACACAGCAGGCGCTTCAAGCCTTGTGTTTACTATAGGTGCGGCAGGGGCTATAGCACTTGCTATATTTATAGTGGATGCGTTTGTGGCGGTCATTAAGAAGGTTGGAAGATAAAGAATACAGACAGTAAAAATGGAGGTAACATTATGAGAATAGAGAGCAGTTATAATTCAGACTTAAGTGAAGCCCAGATAAAGGCTATGAAAAGGTCAGGACAGATGGAATGTGAAACCTGCAAGAACAGGAAGTATAAAGATGGTTCGGATGAAGCTAATGTGTCTTATAAGGGGCAACACATATAGACCCGTCAGGAGCAGCTTCTAAGGTTATGGCACATGAGCAGGAGCATGTTTTAAATGCATACAGGAAAGCTTCTTCTAAGGATGGTGAAGTTATCAATGCCACAGTTACAGTTAAGACAGCTGTGTGTCCGGAATGTGGCAGGTCATATGTATCGGGCGGCGTTACCAATACTGCGATAAAGTATCCGGCAACACAGTACGGACAGAACCAGAAAAAGGCGGATTATGCGGATATTGCTGGGAATAATGTTGATTATGTGGCGTAGGGAGCAGCGAATATTAATTTTCTTAATGGTAACATAAGCAGGGCAGTATTTTGGGAGTATGCTAGATTTAAACATCCAACACACCAGATAAGAAGTGTTCATATGAAGCGGGAAAGTTACTGGATTGAATATAATATTATTACTCCCAATTTTTGTTTTTCTCCCAAATATATTATAATTGGGAGAAAACAGTAATGTCTGGGAGAAAGGTTTGGTATAAAGTATTTATCATTAGATGAGGGTGTTAAGTATAGAGAGCTTCAGTAAATATGGCATAATTTGATTTAAGGATATTTTAAGGTGCAGAGAATTTTGTAAATGAAATTCTTTGCACCTATTTTATTATAATATAAAAATAAGTTGACACACCACCCCAATAATGATAATATGCAAAATGCAAACGATTTGCAAATTGAATCAAAGCTGCAAATTTGTTGTAGTAAGTCTTTTATGAAAGGACATGTCATGCAAAAAGTTATAAAACAAAGGTAACCCAGGAGATACAGCAGTATCTTAAGCTGCAGAACCAGAAGAGCTTTAGTGCGGCTGATGTATATCACTATCTTGAAAGTAACAACATAGATGTGAACCAGTCGACAGTGTACAGAACGCTTGACAGAATGATAGAGCACAATATTCTTGTGCGTTTTAAGACGGCGAACAGTGGCAATTATTATTACAGAATATCAGACGAACATCATAATTGTGATGAACATCTTCATATGCAGTGCAGAAAATGTGGTAAAGTTATGCACCTCGACTGTGATTTTATGAATGATATAAGGGAGCTTCTTATGAAGCAGTATGGCTTTACACTTGAGTGTAATGGTTCGACACTCTGTGGACTATGTGCCGACTGTAAAAGAAAGAAAAATAACAAAGAAGGGAAAATATAAAACCATATGAAAAGATTATCAAATATAAAAATAAAGCTTAAGACATTGTTTTATGTGCATTTTAGGGTTGGACTTTTAGCATTTACAGGATGTTCGGGTTCAGGTGAGGCAGTAAATAATGGAAAGCTTAATATAGTATGTACAACATATCCGCAGTATAACTGGATACAGAATATTATCGGGGAAGACTCAGAAAAGTTCAATCTTACGCTGCTTATAGACGGCGGTGTTGACCTTCACAGTTATCAGCCATCTGCTAAGGATATGGCTAAAATATCGTCAGCGGATATGTTTGTGTATGTCGGCGGCTCATCAGATGCGTGGGTGCTGGATGCAGTAAGAGAAACAGCTAACAAGAATATGAAAAAGGTTAATATGATGGAGCTTCTTGGTGACAGGGCCAAGGATAAGAGGTTGTCGAGGGCATGCAGAGCGATGAACATGGTCACAGCCACACAGATGATGATGACAGTGAACATAGTGATGCATCAGATGAAGATACAGAGTATGACGAACATATCTGGCTGTCACTTAAGAATGCAAAGGTTCTTACACAGCAGCTTGCCAATGTAATAAAAGAACTTGATAGTGAAAATGCAGATGAATACCAGAGCAATGCAGATGCATATATAAAGCAGCTCTCAGACCTTGATAAAGAATATGAAACAGTTATCAGTTCATCAAGACTTGATACAGTAGTATTTGGCGACAGGTTCCCATTCAGATATCTTGTGGATGATTATAATCTTGACTATTATGCCGCATTTGCAGGATGCAGCGCAGAAACAGAAGCCAGCTTTAAGACAGTAACATTTCTTGCCGGAAAGGTTGACGAAATAGGAACTAAGGTAATACTTGCTATAGATGGCTCGGATGAAAAGATTGCAAATACAATAAAAGACAACACAAAGGATAAAATCAGGAGATATTAGTACTTGATTCAATGCAGTCTGTCAAAACAACAGAGTCAGATGATTATAACTATATAAATGTGATGGTTAAAAATCTCACGGTGTTAAAGCAGGCACTTGCATAATCGCTTTAAATTACTTGGATAAAGTGTACTATATTAAATGAGTAAATTCAAAATATTGCACAAATATGTCAGTTTCAGAAAGACATATTTGCGTGATTTATTGAAATTAAATAATGTGTAATGAAACTATACTTGAACATAAAATAATAAGCATAAAAATATAAAAATACAGGAAAGCGGGGTGACACATATGTCATATATTGAGTGTAACAACCTGTCATTGGGATATGACGGAAAGGCAGTGGTTGAAGGGCTGAACTTTAAGATAGGCAAGGGTGACTATCTGTGCGTGTTAGGAGAATGGCGCTGGTAAGAGTACACTTATAAAGACAATATTAGGTCTTATAGATAAAGTGTCAGGTGATATTATATACGCGGACGGACTTAAGGCATATGAGATAGGTTATCTGCCACAGCAGACAGTTGTACAGAAAGATTTTCCGGCAACTGTGGGATTGTACTGTCAGGAACACTTGCGGCAAGCGGTTTTAAGCCTTTCTATGGAAAGAGGGAGAAGGAACTTGCAAGACAGAAAATGGAAGAACTTGATATATGGGAGCTTAAGAAAAGTGTTACCGCAACCTTCTGGTGGACAACAGCAGAGAGTACTGCTTGCAAGGGCATTATGTGCAACCTCAAAGGTTATCCTTTTAGACGAGCCGGTTACAGGACTTGACCCAAAGGTGACAGCAGACTTTATGAGCTTTTGAAGCAGCTTAATGATAAAGGAATAACAGTAATTATGGTATCGCACGACCTTCATGCGGTATCGTATGCAACACACATCCTTTATATAGACAGCGATGACAGCTTCTATGGAACTAAGAAAGAATTCTTAAACAGTGACAAGGCGGATGTGTTAGGTAAGATAAAAGGAGATGATAAGTAATGTCAGGTTTGATACAGGAATTTCAGTTTTATATGTCATATCCATTTGTAAGATATGCACTTATAGTTGGCGTGCTTATCGCCTTATGTTCTTCACTTCTTGGTGTTACTCTCGTGCTTAAGAGATTTTCATTCATAGGTGATGGACTTTCACACGTTGCATTCGGCGCACTTGCAATAGCAACAGTGCTAAAGATTGCCAATGTTAATCTTTTATTATGCCAGTTACCATAGTATGCGCTGTGCTTTTACTTAGAACAGGAAATAACACAAGGCTTAAAGGAGATGCGGCTATAGCTATGCTTTCAGTAGGTTCAATGGCAGTCGGATACCTTATACTTAATGTATTTTCGGTTTCATCCAATGTGTCAGGTGATGTGTGCTCAACACTTTTTGGTTCGACTTCCATACTTACACTTACAAGCTCAGAGGTTATTATGTGTATAGTGGCATCGGTCATAGTCGTGGCGTTTTTATAATATTCTATAACAGAATATTTTCAGTAACATTTGATGAGAACTTCACACGTTCTATGGGAAAAATGCAGGTATGTATAATCTTATGATAGCGGTTATAACAGCTGTTATCATAGTGCTTGCGATGAACCTTGTAGGTTCACTGCTCATAACAGCACTTCTTGTATTTCCGGCGTTGTCAGCGATGCGCATAATGAAAAGCTTCAAGTCAGTTATAATATATGCAGCAGTTCTTTCTGTGTTTGGTGCAGTCGCAGGAATAATAATATCGATATTTGCATCAACACCGGTTGGCTCGACAATCGTTACAATATATATTGTTATATATATAATTAATAGTGTGATAGGCAGAGTGTTGAAAATATAATTTGTGATAATGAACAAAATTGTGTGATTTTTCAAAATTTCTTATTTACGGTTTGTTATAAATGCAGACTATAAATGTAAATTATAGTCTGTATAGAAAATAATTAATAATAATATAAATTTAAAACGCCATTTCTGTGTCATGATATGTATCCTCCTTACTGGTTTCGTCTAGTAAAGAAGGTACATATCATCCAGCCGAAATGTCGTTTTTGTTATCTTTCCGTTATTTTTCATAATTTAATTCAATTAATAAAAAATATGTTATACTAACTAGGAATAAAAGATTTCGCGGTGGGAGTATATGGGAGTTTGAGGTGTTGGATATTGCTACGGACTTAAAAGCAATAAATAATAAAAAGAAAAGGACTAACAGAAATTATGAAAGAAAAAATATAAAATAAGACCACAGGTGCTTATAATAGCAGGTGTAATTGTGGCGGTGCTTATAATAGCGGTTATAGCAGGCAATATCATATCGGCCAGAAATAAGAGTAAAGACAATACAGTAGGGATGACTCTTACACAGAAGAACTTAAGACCTCAGGATGCAGCAGCGAATAGTAACAGCACAGAGGAAAAGGAAAAGACAACTGTTGAGATACTTATGGATGATACAGCAGTACCAGTTGGAACTACATTTATGGCAGCAGCTATAGTGGAGCCGGAGGATACAGATAAAGCACTTGTGTGGACAAGCAGCAATCAGGATATTATGACAGTTGATGACAGCGGACTTGTTACGATAAAAGGAACAGGTACAGCAGCACTTACAGCGACAGTCGGTGATGTATCAGATGCGGTGGCTATTGAAGGAATAGAGTGTTACATCAGGTTCTAAGAATGGCTATACTGTGTATACAGGAAATGGAAGTATAACTAAGTCTTCATCGTCAGGTGGAAGTCGTGTAGCAGATAGTGGAAGTAACAGCGGTTCTGGAAGTACATATAACGATGGAAGTGCTTCGGGAGGTTCGGGCAGTACTGGCAGCAGTACATCAGATGGCAGCATAGGAAGTAATGGCAGCTCAGGTAACAGCACTGGCAGTAATTCAGGAAGTAACAGCAGTTCAGGTAACACCTCAGGCAGTAATTCAGGAAATAACAGCAATTCTGGTAATGCTTCATATGATGGTGGAAACAACAGCAGCTCAGGTAGTAGTAATTCAGGCAGCACAGATAATGGTGGTTCAGATAACTCAGGCAGTAACAGCAGCAATGGAAAGACAAGCAGTGATATTGCTGAAGTATTAGACGGACAGGGCTTCACACAGGAGTATTCCAATGTGTATGTATATACAGAAGGCGATACTTATTATGGTGAGATAATCACACAGCCAAATGTTGCAATAATATACATAAAGCAAAGAAGCGGTGGTTTTGATTCAAGAATAAAGGGTGTGTTAGCACAGCTTCTTCCAGAAAGCTATGACCAGGTATGGAATAACTATCTGTCAGCCACAAGTGACCGTACATTTACAGTTGAAGGCAGAAGAGTGCGTATAGTAACAGCAGCAAGAGGCGGACATTCTCAAATAGTAATATACAATTAAGATAAAATATGGTATATTTATTTAAAACTTATGTAGATTATAATGAGGTGAAAGTTTTGCTTAATGAGAATAAGGTAAAAATGATGACCAAGATGGCTATATATGAGAAGAATGAGGGAAGGCGTATGCTAAGAACTGCCAAGTACTTCAAGGGTGATTATGTAGCATTTGGCATATTAAAACATTGATTACAACAACATTTGCATTTGCAATCGTAGCAATTATGTATGTACTATGTAATGCTGAAGGACTTGTTGAGAATATTAATTCAATGGATTATCTTGCGTTTGGAAAGACAGTTGCGTTTTATTATATCGGTATGCTTGTTGTATTTTCTATAATAGCAGGATTTGTATACAATTTTCAGTATGAGAATTCAAGAAAAGGGCTTAAAAGATATTTTTCCAGACTGAACAAGCTTGAAAGGTTCTATAATAGTGAGAAGAAAAGAAGATAATTGTGGATAAGTGATGGCAGCTTTATTAGAGTTAAAAGAGAATTTTAAAAGGTTTTATAATAAGTATGATACATATCTGGTTCCAGCTTTGAAGTTTATAGTGGCACTTGTTTCATTTTTATGCTCAATGCAAGCATAGGATATATGGAAAAGCTTAATAATCCAGTTATCGTAGTACTTATATCTGTTATTTGTGCATTTCTGCCAGTCGGTTTTACTATAGTTATGTTATCTTTATTTATGCTGGCACATCTATATACAATATCAGTAGAATTTGCACTTATAGCATTGTGTGTGGTACTTCTTATGTACCTTTTATACTTCAGATTTACACCAAAGTCAGGTTATCTTTTAATATTTACAGTCGTTATGTGCTATATAAAGATGCCTTATGTTATACCAGTGGCAGTAGGTTTATGTTCGTCAGTGTTCTCTGCTATTCCGGTAGCATTTGGTGTTATCATATATTATATAATCAATACAGCAAGTGTATACGAGTCGGCAGTATCTAACAAATCACTTACAGAGAGTATGCTTCAGGTGTCATACCTTATAGAAAATCTTATAAAGAATAAACAGCTTGTACTTGTTATGGCAGCGCTTGCACTCACTGTTATTATTGTATATGTCATAAGAAGACTTAAGGTTGATTATGCATGGGGATATGCGATTGCAGCAGGAAGTGTGTTCCAGTTTATATTTATAGTAATAGGAGAAATGTTTTAAAGACAGGTATTAATATTGTGCTTGTAGTTATAGGTGTTGTATTAGGTGCTTTAGTTGGTTACTTATGCAATATATTATTCTTTGCGGTAGATTTCAGAAGAACAGAGTATGTACAGTACGAAGATGACGAATACTATTATTATGTAAAGGCTGTTCCTAAGATAAATGTTGCCGGTGAGGATGTAAGAGTCAAGCAGATTAATGCAAGAAAGACTAAGAAAGCTTCTGATATAAGCGATGTAAGACAGGCAAAGTCTACTACAGCAGCGACAGAGGAAGATGACGAAGTATTATATTTCGATAAGTAAAAGATATAGTAAGTAAATTATTAAAGGGGAGAGCGTGACAACAACGGGTAATCTGTTACAGAATTACTTTTCAAGATTGTATATACCAAGGATAACGTGGACTGATATTATAGAGATTATTATCATAGCGGTAGTGCTTTATAATATATTATTGTGGATTATGAATACCAAGGCATGGGCACTTTTAAAGGGTATAATAGTCGTAGCACTTTTGCAGTCGTTGCGTATCTCCTTAATCTTAAAACCATCCTTTGATTGCAGGTAAAACAATCAGTGTTGGTATCATAGCACTTGTTATCATATTCCAGCCTGAGTTAAGAAGGGCACTTGAACAGCTTGGACGTAAGCGGTTTATGTTAAGGTTTTTAACTTTGGGGATAACAGCAACAAGGATGAAAGATTTAGTGTAAAGACTGCGGATGAGATAGTTGATGCATGTTATAAGATGGGTGCTGTAAAGACTGGAGCACTTATTGTCATAGAGCAGGATATTATTCTTGAAGAGTATGTAAAGACAGGTATTCCGGTAGATGGCATAGTTACAAGCCAGCTTCTCATCAATATATTTGAACATAATACACCTCTTCATGACGGAGCAGTTATAGTAAGGGGAACAGAGTAGTTGCGGCAACCTGTTATCTTCCTCTTACAGATAATGTAAACTTAAGCAAGGCACTTGGTACAAGACACAGGGCAGGTGTTGGCATAAGTGAAGCGACAGACAGCCTTACAATAATAGTATCAGAAGAAACAGGTAAAGTATCAGTTGCATTTGGTGGAGAGCTTATACACGATATAGATGCAGATTCACTTAAGAATAAGCTTGAGTATATCAGGAGAAAAACTATAGATGTCAAGTCATTTAAGATATGGAGAGGAAGGCTGAAGCATGAAGGAAAAGATATTTAAAAATCTTAGTCTGAAAATATTGTCTGCTGTATTTGCGGTTATATTATGGACAGTGATTGTTAACATATACGACCCTAACACAAGTTATACTTTTAGTAATATAACAGTTCAGCTTACCAATACAGAGAGTCTTACTGAGAAGGATTATACATTTGAGGTGGTTGACGGCGGTAAGATATCAGTTACAGTAAGCGGGCCTAAGAGCGTGGTTACAGACCTTAAAACAAGTGATATAGTTGCCACGGCAGACTTAAGTAAGGTTACTGCATTTACAGATTATGTGGATATATATGTTCAGGTTGTAAAGGATGGACAGGTATTAAATGATGTTGAGGCAATTCCAAGAACATCGGCGCTTAAGCTAAGCATAGAGAACAGGGATACTAAGACATATGCGGTTAATATCAATACAACAGGAACACCTTCATCAGGATATGCAGTTGCATCGACATCATCTTCACCAACATATATCAAGGTTACAGGACCTACATCACTTGTTGAAAATGTAGCATCAGTCGGGGTAACAGTTGATATATCAGGTGCAGAAGGAACGGTTACGGCACAGCCGGATATAATTATGTATGATGCGGATGGAGAGGTTATTTCTGATGATGATTTGGAACTTTCATCAAAGACCGCAGATGTTACAGTGGAAATGTCAAGAATAAAGACTGTTCCAATTGTTGCAGGAACGAGTGGTACACCTGCTGATGGCTGTGTAGTTACAGACATTACTCTAAGCCAGACATCAGCAGTAATAGCAGGAACGCAGGATGCACTGGCAAAGATAGAGAGTATAACAGTTCCATCATCAGTTATATCAGTTGAAGGACTTAGCGAGGATAAAAGCTATACAGTAAGATTATCAGACTATGTGTCATCTGGTGTTAAGATTGTATCAGACACAAGATTACAGGTTACTGTGAAGATAGCTTCGGCATCAACTAAGACGGTTCATATATCATCAGGTGATATAAAGATTAATAATATTCCATCTGGGTATAATGTTGTACTTGAAGGTTCAGGTATAGATGTTATAATAGTTGGTATGGATACATTATTAAATAGTATCAGTTCGTCAGATATAAGCTGCAAGTATCGATGCATCGGGGCTTGCGGTTGGAACACATAGTGTTTCGGTAAGTATAAATGCACCTGATGGATGCAGTGTTTCAGGCAGTAGTTTAGTGAATGTTACAGTTTCAGCAAAACAGGAGAAACAACAACTAAGGCTGACAACACGGCGAACACTAATAATAATCCTACGCAGCAGACTACAGCAAAGCAGTAATATAATATAATATTTAAAGTATTAATATAAATAGGGAGAAGATATTATGGTAAGTGAGAATATAATGGTAACAAGCCAGCTTGAATTCATCTTCGTCCAGCGGGCGCAATGTGCAATGAAGCTGTTAAGTATCAGGCTAATATTTCTTTTAAGTATGGCGAAGATAAGAGTAAGAGTGCTAATGCAAAGAGTGTTATATCAATATTAGCCTCTGGTGTTAAGTGTGGTGAAGAGATAACACTTATAGCCGATGGAAGTGATGAAGAAGAGGCTCTTAAGGCAGTGGCAGCAAGCTTTAAGAAATCGTTAGAAGAGAATAATTAAGTCTGAATAATTTATAGAAGTTCAGAGTTTCTTAACAAGTAAAACACAATATGAACACATTTCGTGAATATACTAAACGTATCAACAACGAAATGTGTTCATTTTATATTTGATATACGAAAAGAATATATGTGACCGCATTTTCAATAAATAATAACCGAAAAGGAGTGTTGGGTATGTATAATAACGAAGATAACAATTATGGGAATAATAATTCTTATAATTCACAGGGTACAACGAGCAATCAGAATACAGAATATAATGGAAATACAGGAAGCTACAATCAGGGTGCTGGATATAATTCAAATGCAGGAAGTTATAATCAGGATAAAGGATACAGCCAGAATACAGGATATACATCTTACAACAATAATATGAATAACAGCCAGTCAGAAGAACAGTCGACTTACAGATATTCATATGTTGGTGGTGATAACAACGTTAATAACACACAGCCGGATGACAATGAAAAGAAGCATAAGAGATTTGGCAGGGGAAAGAAGAACACAGGTACATTTAATGGCGGTAAGAGTTCACTCCTAAGAAAATTGCAAGCATAGTTCTTTCAGCAGTTATATTCGGCGTTGTTGCAGGTTCAGCTATGTTTGCAACATACAAGATTGAGAATAAGTATCTTGGCAGCTCTGATAACAGAAGCTATAATATATCAACAGTGGCAAGTAATATAACCGCAACAACAGACCAGCTTAATGCACTTGGTGATGCCAATCTTTCAGCTGGTTCAATGAATGTTGAAACAGTAGCTTCAGCAGCACTTCCAGCTATGGTTGCCCTCAATGGTACTACATCAGTAACTGGCAGCTCTTCATCAATATTTAACTGGGGTGGACAGCAGCAGTATGAGGCTTCAACAAGCGGAACAGGTATCATAGTAGGAAAGAATGATACAGAGCTTCTTATAGTAACTAATGCACATGTTGTTGATAATGTATCTAACTTAAAGTGTGTATTTGTAGATGATGAGGCAGTAAGCGCAACAGTCAAGGGTTCTAAGTCAGACCAGGATATAGCAGTAGTTGCAGTATCATTATCAGATATATCTTCTGATACACTTAGCAAAATAGCTATTGCAGAACTTGCAGATTCTGATACAATTACAGTAGGCCAGCAGGTGGTAGCTATAGGTAATGCACTTGGAGAAGGACAGTCAGTTACAACAGGTATAATAAGTGCTTTAGACAGATCAATAACAGTTAACAATGTAACATTTACAGGTCTTATAATGACAGATGCAGCTATTAACTCAGGTAATAGTGGTGGAGCACTTCTTAACTCAAGTGGTAAAGTTATAGCAATCAACTTTGCAAAGACATCAAGTGATGGTGTCGAAGGTATGGCATATTCAATACCAGTATCTAATGTAAAGACCTTATAAGTTCACTTATGAACAGACAGACAAGACAGAGGGTTTCATCAGATAACGTAGGTTATCTTGGTGTTGCAGCTATTGATATCACAAGCACATATGCTTCTATGTATGGATATCCACAGGGCATTATGATAAGAACGGTTGCTTCTGATTCAGCAGCAGAGAAGGCAGGACTTTCAGCCTATGATATTATTGTAGGCTTTGATGACCAGACTATAACAACTATGTCAGGTTTACAGTCAACTCTCCAGTATTATGCAGCAGGTGAGACAGTTAAGGTTGATTACTATCATCTTGAAGGTAGTGAATATGTACTAAAGAGCACAGAGGTAACATTAGGCAAGAAAAGCTGATATTAAAGCCTCTGTTGCAGAATAGAGGAATATATGAGTAATGATGATAATGTAAGTAATGTAACTAACAATTCAGCTAACAACAGCAGTTCTGACAGCAGCCGTAGTGATGACTACGAGAAAATCTGTTATATATGCAGAAGAACTGAGTCCAAAGCAGGTAAGATGATTAGTATGCCCGGCGGATTATATGTGTGTCCGGATTGTATGCAGAAAACATTTGATGCAATAAACAATAACGACATAGATTATAATGAGATTATGAAGGGTATTCCTAATATGCCTAATATGGGTATGTTCGGAGGCTTCAATATGATGGGCAATGATATACCTGACAGACAGAAGGTGAAGAAAAAGGAAAAGGCTAAGGATGATAAGAAGAGGAAAGCCTTGACCTTAAGAAGCTTCCAGCACCTCACGAGATTAAGCATATGTTAGATGAGTATGTCATCGGTCAGGATTATGCTAAGAAGGTGATGTCAGTTGCCGTGTATAACCACTATAAGAGTGGCTACAGGCACTATGGATGATATTGAGATCGAAAAGTCCAATATGCTGATGATCGGACCGACAGGAAGTGGTAAGACATACCTTGTAAAAACGCTTGCAAAGCTTTTACAGGTGCCACTTGCGATAACAGATGCAACATCACTTACAGAAGCCGGATATATCGGTGATGATATAGAAAGCGTAGTTTCAAAGCTTCTTACGGCAGCGGACAATGACGTTGAGAAAGCCGAGAGAGTATCATATTTATCGATGAGATAGATAAGATAGCCAAGAAGAAGGAAACAAGAAGCAGGGATGTCAGTGGTGAGTCAGTACAGCAGGGTATGCTTAAGCTTCTTGAGGGAAGCGATGTGGAAGTTCCGGTAGGAGCTACAAGTAAAAATGCGATGGTACCACAGGTTACTGTTAATACAAGAAATATACTATTCATATGTGGCGGCGCATTTCCAGAGCTTGAGGATATAATCAAGGCAAGACTGAACAAGCAGTCATCTATAGGCTTTAATGCAGACCTTAAGGATAAGTATGATAATGATAAGAATATATTATCAAAGGTAGAGTTAGAGGACTTAAGAGAGTTTGGAATGATACCAGAGTTTCTAGGAAGACTTCCTATAGTATTCGCGCTTGAAGGTCTTACAGAGGATATGCTTGTAAAGATTATGAAGGAGCCTAAGAACGCTATACTTAAGCAGTATCAGAAGCTTCTTGAGCTTGATGAGGTAAGCCTTAAGTTTGATGACAGTGCACTCCGTGCCATAGCTGCAAAGGCGATGGAAAAGAAGACGGGTGCAAGAGCCCTTCGTTCAATTATAGAAGAATATATGTTAGACATAATGTATGAAATCCTAAGGATGATAATATAGGCTCAGTGTTAATAACAGAGGACTATATCAATAACAAGGAGTTCCGGTTATAATGATGCGCGGTCAGGAAGCACTTCCCGGTATGTAATAAAAGCTGGTATGTGGCATATAATGTCCTTAAAGATTATCTTTAAGGACATTATTTTCTATGTCAGAATGTAGTGATATGATTATAGATGAAGATATATACGATTATATAGTTGTCAATCTTCCAATAATAAGTGAGATACTTGAGAATAGTCAGGATATATGTGTTGAGGTGGTTGATGACCAGTGGATTATAGTCCACAGCGCTCTGCCTGATAACAGGGAGCTTAATATAAGCTCGCTCGGATATTATACGATACCGAAAATATATGGACTTATGGAAATATCTGATATATCCTATAGAAATAGTAATGAAAGAGCTGATATATCAAGCATGGAAGTTTCCGGAGCAGTGCAGGTGACAAGCCAGCCATATCTTGATGCGAGGTCAGGGGTTATTATAGGTTTAATAGATACGGGCATAGACTACCTTAGGAATAACTTTCGTGACAGTTCAGGGGCTACAAGAATACTTGCCATATGGGACCAGACACTGCCGTATACGGCTTCTGATATGGTAAGTTATGGCAGGGTATATGAGTCGGACGATATCAACGGTGCGTTACGGGCATATGATAGCGGCGGCAATCCGTATGATTATGTGGAGAGCCGTGATACAAACGGACATGGCATTTATGGCTGGAATAGCAGCTTCGTCAGTGACAGATGGTTACACGGGAGTTGCGCCACAGGCTGATATAGTGTGTGTTAAGCTGAAAAATGCCAAGCAGTATCTTAAGGACTTCTTCTATATAAAGATGATGTGACATGCTTTGAGGAAAGCGACATAATGCTTGCGGCAAGGTTTTAAAGGATTATGCACAGAGTAAGAAAAAGCCACTTGTAATATACATAGGAGCCGGAAGTGGTTCGGGCTCAAGGACAGGTGCGACACCACTTGCGGATGTGCTTGATGCCTATACAAAGGTCACTAATACGTGTGTTGTAGTGCCGGCAGGCAATGAGGCGGTCAGCAGGACACATTTCAGCGGTTATGCAGGAGTTGTTCCTGAGAGCAGGACTATGGAGATAAATGTAGAGAAAGAGGAAAAGGCTTTACAACAGAAATATGGGCTAAAAGTCTTGATGTCCTGTCTATATCAATTATCTCACCAACAGGGGAAATAATCCCAAGGATACCGGCAAGGATAGGTATGAGCAGCGAATTTGCATTTCTTCTTGAGAATTCAAGGGTATATGTCGACTATCAGATAACTGAGAGCGTAGCCGGACAGGAAATAATATTCCTAAGGTTTGAAAGACCGGCGGAGGTCTGTGGAGAGTGCCAGTTTACAGCCTTACCAATCTGCCGGGTTACTTTAATGCGTGGATGACACCAGAGGCACTTTCGGATACAGAGGCATATTTTATAGAGTCAGATGCAGACACAACGCTCACAGAGCCAGGATGTGCGACAAGGGTCATAACTGTCGGAGGATATAACCACTACACGGACAGCGGTGATGTAAACAGCAGCAGAGGTTACACGGCAGACAACAGGGTTAAGCCTGATATAGTGGCACCGGGAGTTGATGTATATGGTGTTGGCGGCATAAGAGGCTATACAAGACGCTCAGGAACGAGTGTTGCGGCAGCTCACACGGCAGGAGCAGCAGCGTTGTTTTAAGCTGGGGCGTGACGGATAAAACAGGGAAGTGATAGGAAATACAGAGATAAAGTCATATCTTATAAGAGGTGCCAAAAGGCAGAATGGTGTTGAATATCCTAATGTTTCTTCGGGGTATGGAATGCTTGACATATCCGGCGCATTTGCTCAGATGAGGATTAATTAATAGTTTATAATTGATAAGTTGTAATTGACATATTAATATGTTAAAGTTTTGTTGCGGTAATATGTTAAAATATTAAGTTAAGGGCTTGTATTAGCCAATTTATATTTATCAGGATATTACTACATTTTAAAGAATATAAAAATATGGAGAAAGTATGAAGTACAAGGCAATAGCATTAGATTTGGATGGGACACTTACAGACCATAATAAAAGTTACCAGCAGAGAATATAAAGGCAGTCGACAAGGCAATAGATATGGGTATAAAGGTTATACTTGCCTCAGGCAGGCCTCTTTTGGAATAACACCTATAGCAGATGAGTTAAAGCTTGAAGAAAGGAGGTTATATACTTGCCTATAACGGCGGTCAGATAGTAGACTGTTCCACAAAGGAAACGATAGTAAGCCATGAGCTTCAAAGCAGTGCATAGATGATATATGCAGCCTTGCAAGGGCTAATGATGTATATGCACTCACATACTCAGATGGACAGATAGTGGCAGAGAGTGATGATGATGAGTATGTCATAAAAGAGGCGTTCTGTAATTCAACATCTGTTATAAAGACAGAAAGCTTAAGAGATTATGTGGATTATCCGGTTGCAAAGTTTTTAGTTGTTGGAAAGCATGAAAGCTTGTACCAGTGCAGAAGGCACTGCTTGATAAGTATCAGGGTATTATAGATGCTTTCTATTCAGAAGATTACTTCCTTGAGGTTGTGCCATATGGTGTTGCAAAGGATAACTCATTAAGAGAGCTTCTTGGTAAGCTTGACATAACAGAAGATGAACTTATAGCCTGCGGTGATGGAATGAATGATATACCTATGCTTAAGATAGCCGGCTTATCTGCGGTTATGGGTAATGCATATCCGGAAGTTAAAAGTATGCAGATTATATAGCCCTACTAATGATGAGTCGGGAGTAGCCGATATAATAAAAGATATATATTTGATATGGAGAGTTAATTACGAATGGGTAAAGATAATGTTCAGAATGATGAAGTTGAAATCGACATAGGACATATTCTGTCGATATTGTGGGAAAAGATATTAATAATTATTGCAACGGGACTTATAGTAGGTCTTGCAGGTTTTCTGATATCAAAGTTTCTTATAACACCTAAGTATGAGTCAGAAACAAAGCTGTATGTACTTAACAGGGCTAATGACAGTGCTACAACATTGTCTGATGTACAGCTTTCAACACAGCTTACCAAAGATTATCAGATACTTGTTACAAGCGCACCTGTTATGAATCAGGTAATAAAAGAACTTAAGCTTGATATGAAGGCTTCAGAACTTGCCTCAACTATATCTGTGGATACACCATCGGATACGCGAGTGCTTCAGATTACAGTTACAAGTGATGACCCACAGAGGGCTAAAGTAATAGCTGATAAAGTTGCAGAGGTATCATCAGAGAAAATATGCGATATTATGAAGATTGAGCAGGTAAATGTTATTGAGGAAGGATCAATATCAGAGCAGCCAGCAGTAGATACAGTGCAGAAGTGGACGCTCATAGGACTTGCACTTGGTATAGTGTTATCATGTGCAGTTATAATAGTAAGGTCTATGCTTGATGATACAGTTAAGACGACAGAGGACGTAGAGAAGTACTTTAACCTTAGTACACTTGCAGTTATTCCTATATCAGAAGGTATGGATGACGGAGTAGGCAAGAATAAGAAGGCTAAGAAGGCAAAGAAAAGAAGAGCAAAAGCAAGTAAACAGGAATGGAGATATAATGCAGACGATTAATATAGAAGGTTAAGAAAGCTTGATTACAGAGCAAATGAAGCATATAAGAACTTAAGGACAAACATACAGTTATGTGGTTCGGACGTTAAGGTCATTATGTTTACAAGCACAACACCGGGTGAAGGAAAGTCAACAGTATCCTTTAATCTTGCGGTTTCTTTGGCAGAAGCTGGAAAGAAGGTTATATTTATAGATGCAGACCTTAGAAAGTCGGTGTTGGTAGGACGATACAAGATTAATACATCAGTTAAGGGACTTACACATTTTTATCTGGTATCAATAAGTTTGAAGAGGTTATGTATGCAACTAATGTCGAGAATTTCAATGTAGTATTCTCAGGGCCGGTTCCACCTAACCCTACAGAGCTTCTTGGAAATAAGGTGTTTAAGACACTTATAAAGGTATTAAGAGACCTTTACGACTATATAATAATAGATACACCACCTATAGGAAGCGTTATTGACAGTGCCATAGTAGCGCAGGAGTGCGATGGAGTAGCCTATGTTATGGCATCTAACAGTGTGAGTTATAAGTATGCACAGAAGGGGCTTGAGCAGATTAAAAGACAGACTGCAAGCTGTTAGGCATTATTCTTAACAAGGTTGATATGGACGATAACAAGTACTATGGTAAGTACTATGGCAAGTATTATGGAAAGTACGGAGAACATGCCGGAAAGTAGCTGTATTTTCTGCGAAGCATGATATTAAGGTATAGAAGTGTAAAGCGTGAATTCACTGGTACACGGATGTATATAGAGCAGTAATATTAATATAAAATCAGGCTGATTATGATTATTTATATATCATAATCAGCCTGATTTTATTAATATCTGTTAATATTTATCTGAGTGTTTAAGGAGTCGTTTTTCAACAGAACTGTAGTTATTAGCTTCTTTGCAGCATTGGCCTGTACTGGAGCAGGTGCCGGTAATGTAGCTTCTGCAGGCGTTGGTGCAGGAGCTTGAGTTGTTTTTCAGTAGCTGGCTGTGTAGCCGGAGTTGTAGCCTCTGTAGGAGCTGGTGTTGGTGCCTCAGTAGCAGGCTGTGTTACAGTAGCAGCTTCTGTAGGAGCTGCCGTAGCTCTTGTTGCAGCCTGTGTTTTTCTCTTACGGCTTCTGTAGTCTTTGTAGTATTATTATTAGAACTTCCATTACTGTAAGATGAGCTTTCTGATACCTTATAGAAAGAATTATAGTTAGGTACATTCTTTACTTCAGCTTCATAATATTCATCAACATCAAATACATCACCATTTTCAATCTTATCAATGAGCTGCTTAACTATCTGTACATCGCCTGTATATAACTTAGACATAGAAGCGTTAGTGCCTAACTGTAAGCTGTGGAGGAATCTGGTTCAGCACCTACGCTGAATGATTGTACATTCCATCCTCTTGTATCAGCTAACTGTCCTCTTACAAGAGCAGTTATATCAGATGTTGGCATACTTGTAAGAATCATATCACCAACAGAATCAAGTATTGCGCTGTATCTTGTAAGAATAGCAGGTGAAGTAAGCTTATTGATAACACCTGTAAGTGCTGCTAACTGGTTACGTCCTCTCTGATAGTCACCGTCAGCAAATGCTTTTCTTTCACGGCAGAAAGCAAGAGCCTGCTCACCATTACATTCATTATCACCAATTACATAATGATATGTTTCAGGAGCTGCTTCCCATCCGTTTTCAAATTCAACATCTGAATTGATAGTAACTCCGCCTAAAGCATCAACAACAGCAACACATCCTGTGAAGTTGACCTTTACGCTGTAGTCTATATTACATTCATAAAGTCTGTTAAGAGTTGCGATAGAGTAGTCTATACCCCAGTTTCCGGCATGAGTAAGCTTATCCATACCCCTTGAGCCAAGTTCATTGTTTTCCATGTATACATATGCATCTCTAGGAGTAGTTACAAGAAGTACCTGTCTTGATACAGGATTGACAACACATAATACATTTACATCACTACGTCCTGTTGACTTAATCTTACCTTCTTCATCATTACCAGATATGTAGATGATGAAAGGTTCTTCGTTTACCTTTTATCGGAAGCGCTTAACTCAATCTTTCTTGTAAGCTCAATAGTTCCGATAATCTTTATTGAGTCCTTAAGTTCTTCGTTCTCATCATATAACATCTGAAGAGAATCATCGTTAATAATAACAGCCTGAATATCAGTGCCTTTGTTAAGTGTATCAAACATATCAAGCCATGCCTGATACTCCTTAGTCTTGATATTAGAAGTGTTATCGAAGTTAATCTTCTTTATTGCATCTTTGTTATCGTCTGCGTTAGTTGCTGAGTTATATCCAAATGTATAAGATATGGCATCCTTTATAGAAGAAGCCTTATCATTCTTTAAGACTACAACATCAACAATATCAGTAGTTGTCTGTACGTTACTTATCTTATTAAGTGTATCATCAACCTTTGATGTGAATAAAATGTATATAGTAAAACACCAGATAGTAATACGGCAAGTACTTTACCTATTATATGCGTTTTAGTGAACTGTGAAGCAAAGTTGTATATTGCTATAATAACAAGAACAATGTCTATTATAATGACATACTTTAGTGGAAGTATGTTAAGCTTGTACAACTTTAATAGTGCAAGTACAGTAAATACCAACTGTATTACGACCAGTGCAATTCCTGCAACTGTTGACCAGGCTCTTAACTTGCGTTTCTTTTCGCTGTCTGTAAGGTCTGTTCCCTTTTAAAGAGATACTGCATATCCTTTTACTCTGTCAATAAATCCTGACATAAAACCTCCTTAATTCGTGAAGTACAATATCCTGCCTATATGCAGGTGTTCTTCTGTATTGCTTGTTAAATGTAACAAATATGTTACTAAAATGTAAAAAATAATTACATACAAAGAACAATATACCATATATGGAATAAAAATAAATAAAATAGATATAAAAAGTGAGTAAAATATATAATCTGATAGATATACATAAAATTACCTGCATTTCTATGTGTATTTATCGGATTTGATGTGGCGGATATGATAAATCATTGAAATTTTGAGATAAGGCTCAGAACGGCAGCTTAAAAATATTAAGACAAAATACAACAATATTTGTTTTAAAATGCTTAATAATGTAAAGAAAAATCTGGCAAAAATTAAAGTTAAACCTAATTAAACTTAATAATATTCAAATGTGTTCAATTTTATTATGTAAAAGGTATAAAAACTTGCAAAATTAAGTCGGCTTTATATAATATTACTTGGGTAACGTACTAAAGCGTACGAATATTAATTAAAAGGAGTTATACGGTTATGGGATATGTTGATGAAGTATTAGAATTAGTTTCTAAGAAGAATGCAGATCAGCCAGAATTTTTACAGGCTGTAACAGAGGTTCTTAACACATTAAGACCAGTTGTTGATGCTAACGAGGAGCTTTACAGAAGCAATGCAATTCTTGAAAGAATTACAGAGCCAGACAGAGTATTAATGTTCCGTGTACCTTGGGTAGACGACAAAGGACAGGTTCATGTTAACACAGGTTACCGTGTACAGTTCAACAGTGCGATCGGACCTTACAAAGGTGGTTTAAGACTTCACCCTTCTGTTAACCTTGGAATCATCAAATTCCTAGGATTTGAACAGATCTTCAAAAACTCTTTAACAGGACTTCCTATCGGTGGTGGTAAAGGTGGATCTGACTTCGATCCTAAAGGAAAATCTGACCGTGAGATCATGGCATTCTGCCAGAGCTTCATGACAGAGCTTTGCAAATACATCGGAGCAGATACAGACGTTCCTGCTGGTGATATCGGTACTGGCGCAAGAGAGATCGGATACATGTTCGGACAGTACAAGAGAATCAGAGGTATGTTTGAAGGCGTGCTTACTGGTAAGGGACTTACATACGGTGGTTCCTTAGCACGTACAGAAGCTACAGGTTATGGTCTTCTACATCACAGAAGAATTAATGAAGTGCCATGGCGATTCATTTGAAGGCAAGACAATCGCTGTATCAGGTGCCGGTAACGTTGCTATTTACGCTATCCAGAAGGCACAGCAGCTTGGTGCTAAGGTTGTTACATGCTCTGACTCAACAGGCTGGTTATATGATTCAGAAGGAATCGATGTAGAACTTCTTAGAGAAGTTAAGGAAGTTAAGAGAGCAAGACTTACAGAATATGCTGCTGCAAGAAAGTCAGCTGAATACCATGAAAAGAAGAATGGTGAGCATGGTGTATGGTCTGTTAAATGTGATATCGCTCTTCCATGTGCAACTCAGAACGAACTTGACCTTGAGGATGCTAAGCAGTTAGTAGCTAACGGTGTTAAGGCTGTTTGTGAAGGTGCTAACATGCCTACAACTCTCGAAGCTACAGAGTACTTCCAGAACAATGGTGTAATGTTCATCTGTGGTAAGGCTGCCAACGCTGGTGGTGTTGCTACTTCAGCTCTTGAAATGAGCCAGAATAGTGAAAGACTTAGCTGGACATTCGAAGAAGTAGATGCTACTTAAAAACATCATGGTTAACATCTGCCACAACATGGTTGATGCTGCTAAGAGATATGGTATGGAAGGCAACTATGTAGCTGGTGCTAATATCGCTGGTTTCGAGAAGGTTGTTAATGCAATGCTCGCTCAGGAGTATGCTAATTACCCCATAACTAATTTAATAAATATAATAAACAGAGCTGCTAAGCCGCATGGCTGGCAGCTCTTTTGCTTCTTTATCAGTAGGCGTGGTAAAATCTGTATTGGAAATCTGGTGCGATGGCATCAGATTTTTATGTCAAAAATGAAAAATGTATATTCCACATAAAATCACAAAATTGTCTGTTAAACTTCATATTAAATAAAACAAGTATACGCCAGTTGGTGGCAAAAGCTCTTTTGTCACTGGCATTATAATAAAAATCAATAAGGAGAGGTTTAATAATATCAGAATGAAAGTAATAAAAGATAGTGTGCATATATCAGGTATGACATGCATTATGTGTCAGAATACAATTGAAAGTGCATTAAATAGTACAAATGGAATTATAAATGCAAAGGTTGATTACAAAAAGGAAAAGGCACAAGTTGAGTATGACTCTGATATTGTATCAATAACAGACATAATAAATGTTATTAAAGAAAAGGATATGAAGCCTGTAATGAAGAAGAATATTGCAGAAGTAGTGATGATTATATAAGAAAGATAAGTATAGTGGTAATAATTATTATGCTATATATACTTATAAGTGAAACCGGTATTATAAATATGCTTGTACCTGGAAGACTTGCTGTTGTTGGAATTATATCCATAGTGTTTGCAGCGATAGCTGGAATAATTCTGGCAGGAAAATCTCCGTTCCAGTAAAAGCAGCAACAAGAGCAGCTAAAGATATAGCACGGGGAATTATAATAACAGAATTAATACTGATATATGTACAATGGAATTATCAGAGCTTGGAAATGCTGTTAATCATATGGCAGAAAGTCTTGATAATCAGGAAATGCTAAGACGAAGATTAACATCTGATGTGGCACATGAATTAAGAACCCTGGTTGCCAATGTTTCTTCTAATATAGAGGCTATAATAGAAGGTGTCCTTGAACCAACTAATGAACGTCTTTCAAGCTGTTATAATGAACTTGAACGAATAACAGGTATTATTACCGAACTTGAAAAGCTTCGGCAGATTGAAGGTGAGAATATGATATTACATATCGGACATGTAGACATATATGAACTCGCCAAAGAAGTTAAACTGATTTTGAAAACGAAATGTCAAAAGAATATCCGATGTGATATAATAGGAGAACATATAGATGTATGTGTTGATAAAGATAAGATGAGCCAGGTGCTTAATAATCTTATATCCAATGCAGTCAAGTATACAGATAATTATGGTAATATTCAAATTACAGTTATACAAGAGAATGAAAATGTAGTTATTACAGTTAAAGATAATGGTTGTGGCATAGATGATAATGATATACAATATATATTTGAAAGATTTTATAGAACTGATAAATCAAGAAACAGAAGCACAGGGTGCTGGTATTGGGCTTACTATAACAAGAGCTATTGTGCAGCTGCATGGTGGAACGATACACGTAGAGAGTAAGAAAGGCGTGGGCAGCTTATTCAAAGTAACAATTCCCGCCAATAAACAGATATGATACATAAAATGAAATGTTAGAATTAAGCCTATTATGAAAGAGATTTTATGACAGATATATTCACTCTTATTAACCAGTTACCGGATGATGATATAAGACTTCAGCTTGCTTTTTGACAGTGTTACGCTTACAAGCGCTGCAAAGGAGACAGGTTCAAGATTATTATCGGGAATGGCAGATGTTGCCAATTCATTTGCACAGATGTTTACAGACAAGTTAAAGGTCGGTTATGACTATAAAAGGTGTCCGATATGGTTGATAGCAGGATTACTGAGCTTAAGGCTGTAAAAGAACAGCTTCTTATGATGTTAGATATCAAGCTTATGGAATTAGTGTCATTATCACAGCAGATAGATATAAGTACACAGGATGGCAGGAAAAGCTTTCAATACTTGTTGTGGATACTGCCGGAAGCGGCTATACGGTTAACCAGTATATGGCACCGGCACATAAAATGCGCATTATAGCTGATAAGTATAATGATACATTTATGGATAATCTTATGCAGAGCCTTAAGAATATGACACCGGACCAGCTTAAGGAGTGGTCGCCAATTATGGATAAGGCTATAGGCATGGCGGATATAGAAACCAAAAGAATAGTCCACAAGGAGCTTATGCCTGCTGTATTTAATGGAATGGGTGTTCTTAAGTGCTTAAGAAAGCAGAAGACACCTATGCAGTTAAAGCTTGTTATAGACTGCTTTGGAATAGAAGCCTTTGATTATAAGACTATAGAGATAAAGACGATGTATCAGGCATTAAGACATTTTAATAGAATATCAGTATTCCAGCTTGCAAGGCTTATAAGTGTGGCAGTTAAGAGTATAACAGACCTTTATACGCCGCAGATGAGCTTATGCCATCATATGTTGCTGACAGTGACAGAGCTAAGGCAGATGATGAGGAGAAGGAGTATCAGGCACTTGCAAAGCAGGTAAGCGGGCTTGATGAGAAAAAGGCAAGGTGCGAAAGAGAACTTGAGGCTAGAAAGAAGCAGTTAGAGGAAGCCAAAAGCGTGTCGATGCTGCATCTGAGAATTATACAAAGATTTCACTTGATTTCAGTGAGCTTGAGCTAAAAAGGATGAATACATAAATGGTGGACATACAGAGGCGGAAACCAAGAGTTATTATGCGCGGGTTAATGATGTGAAACGTCAGTTAGACAGGGGATTAGAGGACAGCGAGCAAAAGCGAAGAAAGAAAGATGAATTAAGCAATCAGGTCATTATAGCGCAGGACAGATTAGAGCTGCAGGAAAAGGAAGGTCAGGAGCTGAGGGCTGCGTACAAGGCACAGACAGATATAAGGATGAATAACTTAAAAAGGCTGTGGAGTGCATATTACTATAAGTTCCACTTTGGCGATAAACTGTTTTTACATATTGCAATGAATTATACAAGAAGCCAGATAGTCACAATAGAGGCGATGTTAAAAGAAATACATGAAAGCAGGGACTGGAAGTATATCTTAAGGAGACAGGCTGTATGTGTATACAGGAGATAAAAGCCGCTTGTTATAAGATGTAACGAAGATGTACTTGAGGGTTGGATAAGAAATGCGGTTTCACAGAATTCGTCTTTAACATTCTGGTTTATGTGGTTAAAATTATTAGGTATCGTAGTTGTGGGCTTTTACCCCAACATCTTTATACGGAATAACAGAGAAAAGAGTAAGAAAGGATATAACAGGTAACGCATCATGAATTACAACGAAATATGCAGCTATCTTGACTCCCTTGACCAGTTTAATGAGGGAACAGGTGTGGAAAGAGGAAGAAAGCTGCTTAAGATAATGGGAAACCCTGAGAAGTCACTTAAAGTAATACATATAGCAGGTACTAACGGTAAAGGTTCAGTCTGTTCATATATAGAAAGCTGCTTAAGACAGCAGGGATACAAGGTCGGACTTTTCACCTCACCGCACCTTAACACTATAAGGAACGTATACAGATAAACAGAGAACTTATACCAGAAGAAGAATTTACAGAGTATTTTAATCAGGTATATGAGGCTGTTTGCACGAATAATGTAAAGCTTGCATATTTTGACTTTTTTCGGAATAGCTATGTTATATTTCAAAAGCAGAAAGTGGACTATGTTGTCTTAGAAACAGGACTTGGTGGAAAACTTGATGCAACCAATGCCATAGAGCATCCAGTCTGCTGTGCAATAACAGCGATAGGTCTTGAACATACGGCTATTCTGGGCGATACGCTTGAAAGATAGCCGGCGAAAAGGCTGGAATTATAAAGAGGGTACCTGTAGTCTATACAGACAATGAAAGTTCAGTCACAGAGGTTATTAAAAATGTGCCAGCCAGCATAACAGCTTTTCCTGTGGAGTGAATAAAACACAGTATACAATCATTAAAACTTAAATGGCTGTATTGATTTTTAATGGATAATGAGTATTATAATAGTGATTGTTTTCATCTGGCAACACCTGCTGTATATCAGGCAGAGAATGCAGCTCTGGCACTGACAGTATGTGCTGTGCTTAAAAGTACATATGGAATAGCTATGAGTGATGAAAACATAAAGAAAGCACTTGCGGCAAATAAGTGGCAGGGGCGTATGGAAAGGTAACTGATAACATATATGTTGATGGAGCGCATAATCCTCACGGGATAAGAAAGTTTGCAGAAACAGTTGATGCCATGTATGCACATTCTGACAAGAAAGCAGCACTTCTTTCTCAGTGGTGAGTGATAAGAACTTTGAGGAGATGATAGAAGTCTTAAGTGCGTGCAGGGCATTTGACAGGATAGCAGTTACTGTTACCGGAGGAAAAGGCAGCTTGACAGGCAGTATATAAAGGAAGCCTTTAAAAGACATACGGATATTGGGATTGAAGTGTATGACAGTGCGAAAGCTGCGCTATATGCACTGAAGAACGAAGATATGGTGTTTGGCGTGGGTTCCCTTTATCTTGTTGCGGACATTAAGGCGGTGTTGGAGGATTGTGCGAATTGAGCAGCAATATAGCAATCCGGGTACATCAGTCATGGGCAATACCTTTAAACCCTGACATCATATTATTGAAAGATACATTTGTTTGATAGATAGGAGAATTATTATGTTGGATTTTGATGAAGAGATTAAGAAGTTCCAGCCTAGTCTTGAGGTTGAGGATGCAGAGGATGCAATATATAACAATGATGTCCCAGATATAACAGAGCTTATAACTAAGATTATTGATGGAAAGAGTGAAAGATAATTATGAGATGTTACAAATGCGGCAGCGTTCTGTCAGCTAATGACATATGTCCAAAGTGCCAGACGGACGTTTCTATATATAAAAGACAGCTATGGCATCTGATGTATATTACAACAAGGCATTAGAAAGCCAGATTAAGAGACCTTTCAGGTGCAATAGAAACTTTAAAGGTCAGCCTTATGATAAATAAGTACAATATCAATGCAAGAAATCTTTTAGGTCTTGTTTACTGTGAGATGGGCGAAGTGGTAGAAGCGCTTTCACAGTGGGTTGTGAGCAAGAATTTTGCACCAGAGGATAATGTTGCTGACAGTTATATCAAAAGATACAGTCGAACCAGAACAAGTTTGAAGCTGTTACCAATGCTATTAAGAGTATAACTTATCTTTGAATTATGCAAAGGATAAAATTATGATATGGCAGTTATCCAGCTCAAGAAGATAGTTGTGTCTAACCCACATTTTATTAAGGCACATTTACTTCTTGCACTTATCTATATAAAGGACAGCGAATATACAAGGGCAAAGAAGCTTCTTAACGGGTACTCAAGATAGATAAGAATAATACGCTTGCTTTAAAAGTATCTTGAACAGATAAGCCAGGCACAGGCAGCAAAGGATAATGATACAGGCGGAAGCTTCCTTCCTAAGAAGAAAGTGAAGGAGGACAGTAAGCCACTTAACGGCAATGATGTTATTCTTCCAAGATCATCTTATAAAGAGCCAAGCAATGGTGCAATTACAATAATAAATGTGCTTGTTGGTGTTGTTATTGGTGCAGCACTTATATGGTTCCTTGTTATGCCATCAAGATACAAAGGCATGACAGAAGAATATAACAGAAGTCTTGCAGATTACAGTGAAAGCTTTCATCAGGCAATGTAGAGCTTAACAGTCTTGAAAGTGAGCTTAAGTCAGTCAAGGCTGATAAAGAGGCACTTGAAGAACAACAGCAAGGTTAATGGTACAGAAGGCGGTAACAAGCTTCTTATATCAGTAATAGAAGCTGCTAATGAATATATAGCTAACAACCGTACTGCGGCAGCAGAAGATAGTGGATATAGATGTAAGTGAGCTTCCATCAGACTCAGCGAAGTCACTTTACAATACTATATCAGGTGCAACATTTGCATCGGCCGCTTCTGAGTTTACAGCAAAGCACAGTCAGAGTATTCAAAGTCAGATTATGAGACGGCTGCGGAGGATTATGCTAAGGCATTCAAGTGTGATTCAACTAATGTCAATGCTGCATATTATGCTGCTAAGTGTTATGTTGCCTTATCACAGACTGATATGCAAAAGTACTATGAGTACATTGTTAATGACTTTAAAGACAAGTGGATATTACAGAGAAGCTGACGAATATGTGTCATCACATTAATTAACGGACTAAAGACAACCCCTTACGTGGATATGCGTAAGGGGCTTTCTACATTTGTGATGAACTGTATACACAATTATTAAAGTGTATAGCACAGTGAATTACATTGAAATAATGAAAAGAGGGATAGGAGGATGTAGAAAGCTATGGATGATAATATGCTGCTTGGTAAAGATAATGAGTTGTCAGAGGAAATGAACAGAACAGACTACATATATATGGTCAGCAGAAGAAATCTTATTATAAGCCTTAATGCAGAGTTAGACCATCATCTTGCAGACGAGATGAGGAGGTCATCGATGAGATAATCGATGAGAGAGGCGTAAACAGGGTTATAATAGACTTTCAAAGGTCGGTTTTATGGATAGTGCCGGAATAGGACTTATTATGGGAAGATATAAGAAGATAAGGGATAACGGGGATATATCCGTTGTTGGTGCCAATGAGAGCATCAAGAGGATACTTCTTATATCTGGACTTCACAAGATTGTATACATATATGATAATCTTTATGATGCGGTTAAAAAGGAAAACAGGAGGGATGTATAGGATGCTTGAGAATAATGTAGAGGTAATATTTGATGCGAAGTCGGAGAATGAGAGCTTTGCAAGAGTTGTGGCAGCAGCTTTTGTGACAAAGCTTGACCCGACACTAGAGGAGATATCAGACATAAAACAGCAGTGTCAGAGGCGGTTACTAACTGTATTGTCCACGGTTATGAGGGAGAAAGAGGGCAAAGTGTATATGGACCTTTCGCTAAAGGATAATGAGGTAACAATAAAGATAAAGGATGACGGAGTGGAATAGATAATATTCACAGGGCAATGGAGCCTCTGTTTACAACTAAACCTGAGCTTGAGCGTTCCGGCATGGGTTTTTCATTCATGGAAGCATTTATGGACGAGCTTGAAGTTCATTCAAGGAAACAGAAGGGAACGACTGTTATTATGAAGAAAAGATAGGAGATAGTAACATATAGAATGGGTGTGCATGCTTGTGATCATACCAAAGAGCTGATTATAAAAGCACACAATGATGATAAGCAGGCAAGGGAGCAGCTTGTTATAGAAACAGCGGCCTTATATGGAGTATAGTCCAGAGATTTAAGAAGGGGCGTAGAGATAGAAGATTTGTTCCAAATAGGCTGCATAGGTCTTATAAAGGCTGTAGACAACTTTAATATGGACTATGAGGTAAGATTTTCAACATATGCAGTTCCTATGATAACCGGCGAAATAAAAAGGTTTTAAGAGATGACGGTATAATAAAGGTCAGCCGAAGCATAAAGGAGAACAGCTACAAGTGTATGCTTGCCGCAGAAGCTTAAGGCTTCACTAAACAGAGAGCCGACATTAGAGGGAGATATCAGAGGCGACAGGGATAGCCTTAGAAGATATAATAGTTACTATGGGGAGCCAATGAAAGTAGAGTCCATATACAAGACAGTCTATCAGAAGGATGGTAATGAAGTCTGTCTTATAGACAAGCTTGAGGGAAAAGATAACTACAGCGAGAGTGTTATTGACAACATAGTTGTAAGAGAACTCATAGCATCTCTTAGTGAGAGGGAGCAGAGTATTATAAGAATGAGATATTATGAAGATTATACACAGACACAGGTTGCTGACATACTTGGAATATCGCAGGTGCAGGTGTCACGCCTTGAAAAGAAAATACTGGAAAAGATGAGAAAAATCTTGTGTAACACGTATAAAAATGGATAATTAAGACAATACTCCATATATTCTTACAAGAATGGAGAATTAATATGTCAAAGACGGTGTATCTTAAGTTAAGGCAGCTTACAAAGACTAACAAGAAGGATGTGTATCTGTCAGATATAGCCGATGTATACGCTGATAAAGGCTGCTTGCACGCATTAAAAGCATAAAGGTGGTAGGTTTTACAAGGTTAAAAGGACAGGGTGTATCATGTCATGCAGCTTATATAGTGCATAAGCCAGATAGATGACACCATTGAGGTGAATAATATAGGTGAGAGCGATGCGGTTATAGAGTATAGAAGAACCCAGCCAGCGTGGGCAAATGTGCTTCTTACCATAATCGTATGCATAATAATATTCATAGGAAGTGCATATGCAATTATGGCTTACAATAATGATGTAAGTACAACGGAGATATTTGAGCAGATATACAAGATGTCAGGGGCAGATAATTATGCGGATTATAATGTCATAGAAATAGCGTATGCCGTTGGACTTTTTCAGGAATAGCCGTATTCTATGACCATTTTATGGGACGTAAGTTAAGTAAGGCACCAACTCCGATAGAGGTTGCTATGAACCAGTATGTTAAGGATGAAACACAGACACTTATAGACAGCAGCTATGAGATGCCGCGCCACGTTAAAGACCATTATGAAGGTGCTAGAAAATGCTGATATTAAAGATAACAGGTCTTATAGCAGTCGGAGCTGCTGCAGGGCTTGTCACAGCAACAGGACTTTTGCGCTTATATCAAGCATAGGTCTGATTAACAGATATGCGGATGTCACAGACACTAAGGAACATATAATGCTATGAGGAAATGATTATAATCGGTGCGGGTCTTGGAAATATATGGAATATATTTGACCTTCCATTGCATGCAGGTGTGGCAGGACTTCTTATATACGGGCTGGTATCAGGAATATTTATAGGCACATTTCTTATATGTCTTGCAGAAACTGTCAAGGCACTTCCAATACTTACGCACCGTGTAAGGCTTAAGGGCCTGGGTTTTATAGTTTTATTTATAGCTGTTGGAAAATGTGTTGGACATCTGATATACTATTGTAGCTTATGCGTGAGTATCGTGTGTAATCAATAGGTACAAAGGAGTTTATTATATATGTTAAAGAGAAAGAGCTTGCGGGCAGCGCTAAGAAAATAATAAAACACATTATTGGTTTCTGCTTATTGTCTGCCTTATAGCAGCATTTATAGGAAGTGAATTCACAGAAACTTTTAATCTTCTTAAGATGCCTGTATCCGTATACAAGAGTATATCCGATAATCCTGATGAGAAGAGGTCTATAGAGGAGCAGGGTGTAACTTTTGTCACAACTGATATTGATAACCGTACAAAGAGTGCGTTGCTTAATGCCGTAGTTTCGGTACTTATGAATAACGAAGAGCAGGGAAAGATTAATTCAGAGAATATTATAGATAATGCAAAGGCAAATGCGGGTGAAATATTGGGAAGAACGTCAGGCATACTCTCCTCTGTTGTAAACAGCTTCTCATCCGGTGCGGTTGTGTTTATGATAGTTGATGTCATATACGGCGTTACGGGGTCAAGACAGGCGGTTGTCATACTTCTTCTCATACTGTCGCTTATTGTCTACTTTGGCATAAGATATATGATAAAAATGTGCTATATCGTCATATCAAGAAGAATATTTCTTGAAAGCCGTACCTATAAAAGGCTGGTGCCAACAAGTTTATGTTTCTTATGCGTGTGAAAAGATGGATGCATGTTGCGTGGGTGCTTTTGTAAAGGATGTGTTTATGATACTGTGGTCACTAACTGTTGTCGGCGCATTTATCAAGCCATTCTCTTATCAGCTTGTGCCATATATCATAGCTGAAAATCTAACCTTAGCGCAGCTGAGGCGATAACGCTGTCAAGGAAAATGATGGACGGGTATAAGTGGAGGAGCTTTTGCTACAGCCTGTCATTTATCGGCTGGTCGCTGCTTAGTTTTGTGACATTTGGTCTTGTCGGGGTATTCTTTGCCAATCCATATAAAACAGCATTTTTACAGAAATGTATGTAAGCTTAAGAGATACAGCTAAAGAAAACAATATATCTGGAGTTGAGAAACTATGCGATAAGTATCTTTATGAGATTGCAACGGATGATGAGCTTAAGACAGCTTATGCAGATATATATGAGTATATGAAGCAGGAGGACCCAGAAAAAGGTTTATTGATGATATATCGCAGTCGGATATAAGGTACTAAGAAGTTAAGAAAAGTGCTTGCCGACTGGTTTGGCGTTATTCTTTTAACACGAATAATGAAAGGCATTTTGAGGATGCAAAGGCAGAGCAGATAAAAGTTGACAGATGTAAGCAGGAGGTGCTGAAGAGTCATATCCTTCAAGGCTGTTCATATTAAAGGAACACAGGGCTAACTTTGAAAGTACAGTATATATGCGTAATTATTCAATTCCATCGCTTATACTTATATTTTTCTGTATGTCATTTATAGGCTGGTTCTGGGAAGTATCTTCACATGTCATACTGTATCATTCATTTGCAAACCGTGGTGTGCTGCATGGTCCATGGCTGCCTATATATGGTGTGGGCGGTCTGCTTATACTTATGTTATTAAAGAAGTTCAGGGAAAAACCGGCGGTGGAATTCGTGCTTGCTGTGATACTGTGTGGAGTTGTCGAGTACTTTACAGGACTTGTGCTTGAGCTTACATGATGGACAGAGATGGTGGGATTATACAGGTTTTTCCTTAATCTACACGGACGAATATGCGCAGAGGGACTGCTTGCGTTTGGTATAGGTGGAATGATTATCGTATACTTTGTAGCGCCATTTCTTGATAATTATTTCAGGAAAATAAAGCTGCAGATTATTATTCCTGTATGCGTGGCACTTATGGTTATATTCATATCAGACCAGTTGTATACAAGAAAACATCCTAATACGGGTGAGGGAATTACATGTATGAAGGAAGCTGGAAGATTAGAGAATTATGTTATCTGGAATAGCGGCAGATACCGGGTTAAGTGTGATTATGATAAATGTTAATTATGAATGGGGAAATATAAGTCATTTTATATTAATAAAGATGTATAATACTTTAAATCTACAAACTACAATGTTGAAATATATTGCGGTTTGATAAGCTCGAAATAATTGTATGATAATGTATAATAATAGATAATACAGACATCCTAATAATAGTTTGATTTTAATAATGGAGGATTATTATGGTTCAGGATGTCAGTAAAAGAAATGAAAGTTACAACCAGTATGTGGAAAGCGTGACGAAGAAGGCAAGCTGTCCTCTAAACTGTCTTAAGGCCTTTATAATGGGCGGATGTATATGTACAGTCGGGCAGATTATCACTAATCTTTTAAGATGGGGATTATCAGTGGATGATGCAGCTTCCTATACTACGATAACACTTGTATTCTTAAGTGCATTGTTTACAGGACTTGGAATATATCCAAAGATGGCAAGCTGGGAGGTGCTGGAAGTCTTGTGCCTATCACGGGGTTTGCTAATAGTGTGGCATCGCCTGCGATAGAATACAAGAAAGAAGGACAGGTATTCGGAATAGGCTGTAAGATATTCACGATAGCAGGTCCGGTTATACTTTACGGTATATTCTTTAGCTGGCTGGCAGGGCTTATATACTGGATTGTTAAGCTATTTTAAAAATTTGATTATCTATTGTGATTTTATTAAATGTATCTGAGTCACGAACGAAAATGATTTATTTTATGTAAAAATATAGTAATAATATAAATAATGCAGAGATAACAGGCATTGTCATAATATATTTATACAATATATGTAAGAAGTTATGATAATATCTAGTAATATACAACCGCAGGAATGGAGATTAATAAATATGTCAATGACAGAATTAGAACAGCATTATAATAAGTTTAACGAGGAAAAACGACTTGACTCAAGGCATGGTCAGGTCGAATACATAACATCAATGAAGTATATCCATAAGTATCTTGATAAGTTAAAAGAGGAGTCAGAGAGTGATGAAAAGCCTATAAGGATACTTGATATAGGGCTGGTACAGGAAGATACAGCGTACCGCTTGCCAATGAGGGATATGATGTGTCAGCAGTTGAGCTTGTAAAGCATAATCTTGGACTTCTTAAGGCAAAGAATTCATCGGTTAAGGCATATCAGGGCAATGCATTAAAGCTTAAAAGATTTAGTGATGGTGAGTTTGATATGGCGCTTCTTTTGGACCGATGTATCACCTTTTTCACATGAAGACAAGCTTAAGGCGCTTATGGAGGCTAAGAGAGTAGTAAGACCGGGAGGATTATTCTTGTTGCGTATCTTATGAATGAATACAGTGTTATAACATATGCTTTCAAGGAACAGCACATTATGGAGTGTCTTGATGAGGGCAGACTGACAGAGGATTACCATACAGTATCCTCAAAAAGACCTTTATGATTATATGAGAACAGAAGATATCGCCCAGCTTAACAGTGAGGCAGGTCTTACAAGAATACAGATAATATCACCGGACGGGGCTGCGAATTACATAAGACCATATCTTAATAAGCTCACGGACGAGGAGTTTGGCGAATTCATAAAGTATCATCTTTCAACATGTGAGAGCCGATATGCTTGGCGCAGCGGCGCATACGCTTGATATATTAAGAAATGAAGCGTAGCCGGAGGATTATGTTATAAACATACTGTAGCATACATATATACAATTAAAAGTGAACATCTGTCAGGTGTGATAAATAAGATATGTAATCATAATTATAAATATGTATAAATATGTCTGCTGATGTATACACTACACATTACAGAAACAATGAATTTTAATACTGTTTCTAAGGAACGGAGTGTAGTGTATGATAGTAGGAAAGCAGAGTATTAGTTTTGATAATAATGTATACATTAAAGCAGGGGCTAGTGTGGCAGGAAGCAAGGAAAAGCAGGGACCACTTGGCTGCTGCTTTGATGTCGTGTCTGATGATGACCTGTTTGGCATGAATACATGGGAGGAGGCAGAAAGTAAGCTTCAAAGCCTTGCATTTGAAACACTTATGACAAAGGCAGGATATATGCCCGATATGATAAGATATATATTTGCAGGCGACCTTTTGGGACAGCTTATAGCGACTTCCTTTGGATTGCAGGAGTATAATGTGCCTTTGTTTGGTCTGTATGGTGCCTGCTCGACCATGGGAGAGTCGATATCGCTAGGTGCTATGTGTGTGGCAGCAGGTTATGCCAGTGATGTTGTGGCGATTGCCTCAAGCCATTTTGCAAGTGCTGAAAAACAGTTCAGATTTCCATTGGGTTACGGAAACCAACGCCCTGTAAGCTCAACATGGACAGTGACAGGAGCAGGAGCTTATATACTAAGCTGTGATAATAAGGACCGGCTTGGAGCATACCGCGACTATCCATATGATGTCATAGTAAAGGGCATAACAACGGGCAAAATAGTCGATTATGGTGTGAAGGACTCAATGAATATGGGTGCCTGTATGGCACCAGCGGCGGCACAGCTTATAGCTGCTAATTATAAGGACTTTGAGATAAAAATGACTATTATGATATGGTTATAACAGGCGACCTTGGTGATATAGGAAGGACAATACTGTTAGACCTTTTAAAGGAAAAGGGCATTAACATAAGCGGCATATACACGGACTGCGGCATGCAGATATATGAGTCGGAAAAACAGGGACAATGTCAGGAAGCGGCTGTGGATGTAGTGCTGTAGTGCTTGAAACCTTTATACTTTCAAAGCTTAGAAGCGGTGATATGCGACGAGTACTGTTTATACCGACAGGTGCGCTTCTTTCACAGGTAAGCTTCAATGAGGGAAAGTCAGTTCCGGGCATTGCACATGGTATTGTGCTTGAAAGTGCAGCTAAGTGATGTTATTTGCGGATATATTTATAATACTTCTGAATATAGGAATTTATGAGAATGTACACAAGCAATAGAGAGCAGCTTAAAATAAATATGGAAAGGAACTAAGAGTATGGACTATGTTAAAGCATTTATAGTAGGCGGCATAATATGCGTGCTTACTCAGATACTTATGGAGAAAACAAAACTTATGCCTGGGCGCATAATGGTTATACTTGTAACATCAGGAATAGTGCTTGGAGCAGTCGGTTTATATGAACCGCTTGTGCAATTTGCAGGTGCAGGAGCAAGTGTACCACTCACAGGCTTTGGAAATGTACTGTGGAAGGGATGAAGATGGCAGTAGATAACGCAGGCTTTCTTGGACTGTTTAAGGAGGTTTCCAGTCGTGCGCTGTAGGAGTGTCAGCGGCACTTATATTTGGCTATATTGCATCATGGGTATTTGACCCGAAAATGAAGAAAAAGTGATAAAAGAAATGTAAAATATAAGCGGATGAAAGTGAACATGAATGTTATTAATACAAAGTTCCTGTTCACTCTCATCCGCATTTTATTAATTATGTTGCGTTGCTTTAGTTGTTTTCTGCGTTGCTTTAGTTGTAGAAGAGTCCTGCTTGTTAGTGGCTGACGTTGCTGCTGCAGTTGTGCTTTCAGAGCCTGCGCCTGTGTTAGTTTCACCACTGGTTGAACTTTCTTCTGTAGGTATAGTAGCCGCTGACTGGTGGAGAGAGCAGAGCTTTGTGAGCTTGTCCTCTGTTATAGAATACTCAGCATCTCTTGTTGAATAACCGGATCCACTACTTCCTAATGAGTCACTTGATGGTTTTGGTTAATATCTTTGTTGTGACATTAGTACATCCAGTGTTGGCGACATCACCAGAATCATTACATATAGTTACTTTAACATGTGTATCACACTGCTCAGTAGGCTGGTTGTCAGCGGCAAAGTACTCTGTTATGATACAGCTTCCGCGAGGTCAGAGTCGCATAAGCCTTCAACTGGCAATTTTCCTGACTTGGAGCATACAGCTACCTGGACTATATCGTCTGGCCGCTCAAATGAACCAGAAGGCAGTCCTTCATGAACTTGTTCCATAATAGCACGCCATATAGAAGTGTGGTTTATAGAGCTTACAGTTCTTGAGTTGTCATCATAACCAACCCATATAGATGCTGTGTAATAAGGTGTAAATCCACAGAACCATATATCAGTATCAAACTGTGTAGTACCTGTCTTACCTGCTGTTGGCTGGTTAGAAACCTTTGCACGGGTAGCCGTACCAGAACTTACAACAGATTCCATTCCACTTGTAAGAAGCCATGCAGATGATTCCTTAAGAACCTTATGTGTTTCAGGTATAGAGTTATCTATTAAAACATTACCCTCGCTGTCAAGTACCTGGGTATAATATATAGGCTTTGTGTACACGCCTTTATTGGCAATAGCAGCATATGCAGCTGTCATATCTATATTACTTACACCCTTAGTCATACTCCAAGTGCAAGAGACTGTACCACATCATGGTTTCCATTGACTGGATTCTGTGGGGATACAAGTGTTGAAAGACCAAACTTCTGAAGGTAGCTGAAGCCAACACTTGGTGTAATCTGTGTCAGTACCTTTACGGCAGGTACATTCTGTGAGCGTGTAAGTGCAGCTCTTACAGTTATATATCCAAGATATTCGCCTTCTGTATAGTTCTTTACAAGTCTTGCACCGGAACCAGAGTAGTAATAAGGTGCATCATCTATAGCGGTAGCTAATGTTATGGCACCAGTATCAAGTGCAGGTCCATAGGCAACAAGAGGTTTAATAGAAGAACCTGGCTGTCTTGCAACATCATTAGTGGCACGGTTAAGACCACGGTCAGTACTTTTATCACCACGTCCACCAACAAGTACTTTTACGTAACCTGTTGATTGTTCCATAATAGAGAATGATATCTGTGGCTGTATGACAAAGTAAGACTTTTCATAAGTTACAGTGCCGCCGTCCTCTGTCATGGCATCCCTGTATGTGTCGATATAATTCTGTGCGGCATCCTCATCGTTCATAGTAAGGCTGAAGTTTTCATTCACATTTTCCTGAAACCACTTTTCCATATTATTCTGTGAGTAGTAAGAAAATGTTCCATCAGCTTCCTTGACCGTAAGGTTGTAGCTGATGGTGAAGTAAGTGTTTGAAGGATAGTATCCAGGGTCATTAAGCACAGAGTCTGCTGCCTCTGCATAGACATATCCTGTGTTGTATACACAGAAAGACCACCAGCATATATCATATTGGTTGCCTGCTGTTTCGAGTAGCCTTTCTGTTCCATAAGATCATTGATAAGCTGTTCTATTACTTCATCAACAAAGTAAGAGTAGTTTGTTGATGAAGCAGTAGCAGAAACATCAATGCCTTCAAGTCTTGCATATACATCATCTTCTACAGCTTCGCTGTATTCTTCAGATGAGATATATTCCTGTGTTAACATATTGTTAAGAACTGCAATCTGTCTATCCTTATTATCATCAGGATTTCTTAGAGGATTAAGTCTTGATGGGTTCTTTGTAATGGAAGCAAGAACTGCACATTCACTTAATGAGAGTTCGGAAACGTCTTTGTTGAAGTATCCGTTAGCGGCAGCCTGGACACCATAATATCCGTTTCCAAGATTAATAGTATTAAGATAGTTCTCAAGAATTTTATCCTTTGACATTACAGTTTCAAGCTTTATGGCAAGATACTGTTCCTGTACCTTGCGCTTTATTTTTCCATAGTAGACTCATTATAAGCGTTGAAAACATTGTTTTTAATAACTGCTGTGTGATAGTACTTGCACCTTGTGACATTTCTCCGTCTGATACAGTAATCATTGCAGCTCTCATAATACCCTGAAGGTCAATGCCATTGTGCTTATAGAAACGTTCATCCTCTATGGCAACGAATGCGTGCTGAAGCTCAACAGGTATCTGGTCAAGGGAAACATATATACGGTTAGCTCCTGTTTTGGCAAGAGTCTGTATTTCGTTTCCTTCATTATCGTATATCTTTGTGGCAAAGCCTTCTGGTGACACATTGATGGATGATATGTCAGGCGCGCTCTGTATAATACCCTGCGCGGCACCAAAACCAGGCACGAACCTCCGATTACAACTGCTATAGCACATACAAGCAGAAGCTTGACAATAAAATGCCGAACTTCGTCTTGAACTTGGTAGCAGATGAGTTCAGAAGCTTTTCTTTCGTCTTATGCCGTTTCCACCATAATTCATAATTGTAAAACCTCCATATTGTTCTGAGTGGCAGATATGTGATGCCATATATTGTGAGAATTGCAAAGCAATGGAGCAATTTATGGGCATCAGTCAGTGGTAAAACATTTTGACCCTGACAATATATATATGATATTATACCATATATTTATATAAGGGTCAAAACTTTGGATACGGCATACTTTTGGCGGAGTATTTTGAAGCTGTTTATTTATGGTTTTAATTTTAATAGAGAAATCTTACAATACAAGGACAGGAGAATAATAATGAACATTATATTAAAGAATGGCACAGGGGAGATAGAGGAGAAAAAGTCCCGTTTTATAGCACATATATTTAGTGTGGAAAATGAAGATGAAGCAGAACAGTATATAAATGCGGTGAGGAAAAAGTACTGGGATGCAAGACACAATTGCTATGCCTATATAATAGGAGATAACGGGCAGGTACAAAGATTTTCTGACGATGGTGAACCACAGGGGACAGCTGGAAAACCTATACTTGATATTATAAGTACATCAGGTCTTACGAACTGTCTCATAGTAGTCACAAGATATTTTGGAGGCGTGCTGCTTGGAACAGGTGGACTTATAAGGGCTTATCAGGCAGCATCAAAGGCAGGACTTGAGATTGCAGAAACAGCAGTGGTAAGCAGTGGAATAACAGCGGTAATAGTTACAGACTACAATGTATATGGAAAGTTACAGTATATATGTAACGATATCGGTGTTGATATTATGGATACGGACTTTGGTGCAGATGTTACAATAAAACTTGCTGCTGCTGAAGAAAAAGCTGGCATATTGGAGAAAAGAATAACAGATGCATTTTCAGGTAATGTGGTGATGGAAGATAAAAAAATGTGAAATTCTGCAAAAGTTCTGGAGAAATAATAATTTTGTAAAAATGATTAAATGTATGAATGTCAGTAAGGTTTAAAGTGTGAATAAAAATTAACACTGGTAAATAAGCACAATTTTAGTGATTGATTTAGATAAATTCTCCAAAAGGTTGTTAATGTGGTGTAAAAATGCTGAAAAACAGATATAATAGTGCAAAATTTACATAAAATGTCAAATTTCAAGACTGTTAAAATATTCAAAAAGAATACAAAAGACCCTCTATGTTAACAAAATGTTAAAAATATGAATGCAAAGGCCGCACAAATACTGGATTTCACAAAAATCAAAAAAATACAAGAATTGTTAAAAATAGTCTTGTTAAAATAGTACAAAAATGGTAATATATCTATGTCAAAACATATTAAGTGGGGCGGTTCCCACAAGAACCAATATATATAGGGAGGTTTACAAGTTTATGAGAAAGACAGTTAAAAACTTACTGCTGTAGGTTTAACACTTACATCAGTAATGGGTCTTGTAGCATGTGGAAATAACAATGCTTCAACAGAAAACAAAGCAACAGTAGATTGGGCAAGCGTAGAAAAGCCAGAATCATTCACAGTTATGGTTGATGGTACAGTACCTCAGATGGAAGAATGGGGTGACAAGTTCGATGAGCAGCTTAAGCAGTTAACAGAACTTGACTTTGAAGTTGTTCGTCCAGATCACAACTCATACTATGATGCAGTAGCTAACTCAATGCTTGATGCAAGTGCTATGCCAGATGTAATTATTCTTTCATCTGACTACTTAGCTCTTTATGCCAGCCAGGGTCTTCTTTGGGATATGACAGATGCTTGGGCTAATTCAGCAACAAAGGCTTCTGGAAGACTTATCTCAGATGCTGAAAAGATTATGCAGGCTAACTATGTTAGAGGCGTTGATGGCGAAAAGGCTCTTTATGGTTTTGTTCCTACTCGTGGTAACGGATGTGTTACATATGTTAAGGAAGCTTGGGCAACAGCAGCAGGTTACAGCGCTGATGAATTAAAGAAGACACCATTATCATATAAAGAGTACTACGAAATGCTTAAGAAGATGAAGGAAGCTAAGGGTGTTGATTACGTAATCTCAGCTCCTGGTTTCTATTCAAAGGAAGCACCTTATACTAACTACCTTCCAGAATTCTATCAGGATGCTCAGTTCACATTCTACTATGATCAGGCTAAGGGTGAGTATGTAGATGGTTTCACACAGCAGGAAATGAAGGATGCTCTTCAGAGAATTCAGGACGCTGTTAATGATGGTCTTATCAATAAGGAATCAAGCACAAAGACAACTGCTACAGCACGTAACGATTTCAAGTCATCAGATCCTAAGACAGAATCAGGTGTATTTACATACTGGGCTGGTCAGTGGGCTGATACTTTAAGAGGTTACTTAGCAACAGCTGGTCTTGATGATTCTCTTATTCCTCTCCTTCCAGTTAAGGAACTTGGTAAGTATGCAGAAAGACTTGCACCATCATGGTGTATCACATCTCATGCAGCTGAAACAGGTAAGGCAGAAGGAATCTTCAAGTACTTCCTTGATAAGATGTTAGATGGTGGTGATATCCAGACACTTTGGGAATATGGTCCTAAGGGATATTACTACAATGTAAAGGATGATGGTTCATTCGAATTCCTTGGTAAGAAGTCTAATCCTAAGACAAAGTATGCTAAGGCTCATCTTGATTGTAACCTCGTTCTTGCTGGTTTCGCTAATGGTAAGGATCCTGGAAAGGCAGAACAGCCAGCTAATGTTACAGAGTGCTCAGATATGTTCTTCCAGAACTCTACATTAGTTGATTCTCCTGCTATGACAGAAGAAGTCGGTAAGCTTGTTGGTGATATCAACACAGAAAGATATACAGTAGTTGATAAGGTAGCCAGAGGAGAATGGACAGTTGATCAGGGTATGACAGAATATACTAACACTGTTGGTTCTAAGGTTGATGCAGCTGTTAAGTCATTAAATGCACAGTTCGCTGGTAAGTAATTAGTGATTTAATACTACTTAATATGTATATTAGTGATACTTGTTATCACATATGGTCGTGCCAGGAGACCTGGTCTTCTGGCACGATTTTGCTTAATAGGCATTGTTACTATAATATTAGGAAAGAAGGGTATAAAGATGCAGTGTAAGTCTTGTGGAACAGAGCTTCCTAAGAAGGCAAAGGTTTGCCCTAAGTGTGGAGCACTTAATGGAAAGCCAACTGGTAATACTAAATATTTAGCTATTATTGGTATGGTTATCATGTTATTAGGCGGATTGCTTCCATTCGTTAAGTCAAATGAACAGCTTATGGATGGTTATACACCTAAGGCATATGCATTTGGATTTATGAATATCAACGTACCATTTATGTGGTATCTTTATATGATACTTATTGTTGTTGGTATTCTTTTAGTTGTTGCTAAAAGAAAAGTTATCTATAGTAACTTCAGTACTTGCTACAGTTGTTTCTATAGTTTCTATGTTTGCATTTCAGTTTAGTAGTACAGATGGTAAGACTAAGACTGGTGCTTTAAAGTATGTTTACCATAATATATCTGATTTATTATCAAATGGATATGGTGGTAATACTTATTCAATTGGTTCAGGTTTATATATTACTATACTTGGACTTATCATTGCTATCGTTGGTGTATTCTGGGATATTGTTAAGTTATTCAAGAAAGACCTTGGAGTAGATAGCAAATACTTATCGAACTCATTAAATCAGAGCATTACGCAGAAGATGTTCTACTACAGAGGATTTTATCTTATGTACCCCAGTATTCATCATGGTTATGTTATTCTTCTACTGGCCAATGTTAGGATGTCGTTATGCGTTCACATCATATGTATTAGCTAACCCATATTACGTAGGACTTTTCCAGTTCCAGACTATGTTAAAATTTGATACATATTTCTGGCAGGCATTTAGAAATACACTCGTATTATCAATCGTTAAGTTAATACTTAATACAGGTGCCGCAGTTATCATCTCACTTCTTCTTAACGAGATTACTAACATGGCATTCAAGAAAACAGTACAGACAATCATCTACTTACCTCACTTTATGTCATGGGTTGTAGTTGCTGCTGTATTTAAGATGATTCTTTCAGTTAACAGCTCAGGTGTTGTTAATGGTACATTAATGAATATGGGACTTATCAGTAATCCTATAGATTTCTTTGGTAGTTCTAAGTATTGGACAGGTACATTCTTCGTTATGAACGTATGGAAGGATACAGGATGGGGAACTATTCTTTTCCTTGCTACATTATCAGGTATCAGCCCAGAACTTTACGAAGCTGCCCAGATGGATGGTGCTAACAGATTCAAGAGACTTATATATATCACTCTTCCAGCTTTAGCTAATACAATCATCACAGTATTTATTCTTAACCTTGCTAAGGTTATGAACCTTTTGAATCAGTATTCGTTACACAGAGTGCTGGTACATACGATGTATCTCAGGTATTACAGACATACGTTTACAATAAGACATTCTCGGCTTCATTCTCTGATTATGGTTATACAACAGCCGTAGGTTTATTTAAGTCATTTGTAGGTATGATTCTTGTACTTGGTTGTAACTACGCAAGTAAAAAGTCCGTGGACGTGGAATTGTATAGGATTAGACGATGAGTGAAGAACAGTTAGTTTATAAAAAGAAAAGAAAAATTCAAAATCTTCCCAATAGTCAATGCAATCTTCTTTATATTGGTTTCATTGTTAATTCTTTTCCTATGTGGAAGGTTATTGTAGATTCATTTGATGCTCATTCAGCAACAAGCTTCAGATGGTGGCCAAGTACATTTTCAGTAGGTGGTTATGCTGCTATCTTCTCGAGAACAGCTTTATTTAGACCATTAATTATCTCATTTATAACAACAATTGTTGGTACATTTATGGGATTATTACTTGCTACTCTTGGTGGTTACGTTCTTATTCAGTGGGAAATGCCAGGAAGAAACTTCTTTGCATATATGTTATTATTCACAATGATATTCGATGGTGGTATGGTTCCTAAGTACTTAGTTATGCAGAATTTACACTTACTTGATACATTGTGGGCAGTAATTTTACCTATGTCTATCAACGTATATAACTTAGTACTTATGAGAAACTTCTTCGAAGGTATTCCAGAAGCGCTTTTCGAAGCTGCTCAGATTGATGGATGCTCACCTATGGGTATATTCTTTAAGATTGTGTTACCACTTTCTAAGGCTGCCCTTGCTTCAATCGGTCTTATGTTTGCCGTAACATTCTGGAATGATTATACAAACTTCAAGATTTATATCAGAACAGATAAGTACTACAACTTCCAGATTAAGCTTCGTAACATGGTTATGGATAGTAACATTCTAACGATGATTCAGTAGATCAAACACAATTTCTAATGCATCTACAATCGTTGCTATTTTACCATTCATGATTATCTATCCATTCTGTCAGAAGTACTTTGTACAGGGTGTTAACGTAGGTGCTGTTAAGGAGTAATAAAAGCATATAATTTTTAGTAATTATAAAGGGCGGAAATGGCAATACCATTTCCGTCTTTTTTGTATATGAGTTTTTATATGTAGAAATAGCTATGTCTATATGATAAAATTAGATAATCAGCAGGATAACAATAAGTTGTATGTATAATTGCAGCGTTATGGCTGATAGGCAATACAGTCTATAAAGAGATAAAGATATGGATAAGGTGGTGTAGGATGAGAAAGTTAGCAGATTCGATATATCTTGAGAATATTCAAGAAGTTAAATCAATATTGGAGAATGAGCCTAATCTTATAGATGAAAAGGATGAACATGGTGTTCTTATGGCTCTTCTTGCAGCAAAGACAGGCAATCTTGAACTTGTTAAGTACATTGTGGAGTATTCAAGAGCAAGTATGAATATACATGATGATAATAACAAAAATATGCTTCATTATGCTGCTATGTCTGGTAACGTGGAGACTTGTAGGTATCTTGTTGAAAGAGTAGGAATGTCCCCTTGTCAGGAGATGTTAATCTTTGACACCATATGAGATAGCACATCAGAATCATTTTCTGGAGCTTGAAGAATATTTTGAAAAGGCAGTAGGACATAAGCTTAAGGATATGTATCACAATCCTATAAGGACAGGAATGTATCCAGACCCTTCGATAGTAAGAGTTGGTGAAGACTACTATATGGTTAATTCATCATTTATATACTATCCATGTATACCAGTTTCACATTCAAAAGATCTTGTCCACTGGAGAATTATCGGATATGCGATAACAAACCCAGATTGGGCGAATATCAATGAGCTTGAAGGTGGAAGAGGATACTGGGCACCGGATATATCATACTATAAGGGTAAGTTCTATATAACAGCAACATACAGGCTTAATGATACGGGCACTGTATACAGAAAGCAGATAGTTGTAAGTTCAGAACACCCAGAAGGACCTTACAGCAAGCCTGCTATCATTGATGAGGACGGAATAGATCCATCTATATTTAACGATGATGATGGAAGAAGATATATGCTTCTTAACAGAGGCGCAAGAATATTTGAGCTGAATGAGGATGCCACCAAGCAGATATCAAAGGCAGAACTTTTGTATTATGGAGATAACAAGAGAGCGCCGGAGGGACCGCATCTTTTAAAGAAAGATGGATATTATTATTTGTTTGAGGCAGAAGGAGGAACTGGTCCGGGACACAGAATAACAGTGTCAAGAAGCCGTGAACTTAAGGGAATATATGAACCTTGTCCATATAATCCTATTATGCGACAGAATAATCCTGATGAGATTATACAAAGGTGTGGACATGGCAAGCCAGTGCAGACACAAAATGGCCAGTGGTATATGGTATATTTGTGCGGAAGAAAGATAGGCGATGGCTACAGCATATTAGGAAGGAAACAGCTCTTGACCCTATAACATGGACGGCTGACGGATGGCCTATAGTCAATAATCTTAATGGTCCGAGTGCACTTCAGGTAAAGCCGGAACTTCCTGAAACTATATGGGAGTCAGAGTCGGATGATGATTTTAATGGAATTGACTTAAGCAAGGAATGGTGGTTCTCAAGAGTTCCAGAGCCGGATGGAATTAATCTTGCAGATTCGCATGTATATGTTAAGGGAAGTTTATATGACCTTGACTCTATGAAAGCAAGAAATATACTGTTAAGACGACAGAAGCATTTTAAGTTCAGTGCAATATGCAAGATGAATATACCAGAGCTGTATCCGGGTCAGAATTGTGGTATGACATGTTACTATGATGAGAATACATATATTAAGTTTGGTATATTTGCAACACTAGAGGAACAACCTAGACTTATGTTGAACATAGTTGAAAAGATAGGCGAAGAAGTGATAACACATGAGGGTATACAGGTGGATAACAGTAATCCATATATTTACTTAAAGTGTGATACGAATTACTTAAGACGTACATTTTCATACAGCTATGATGAGAAAGATTATAGAAAAGCAGCGGTTCTTGATAATGTTTACTATCTGTGTGATGAGGGCTACAAAAGGGCAAGAGATTTACAGGAGCCATGATAGGTATGTATGCTTTCGCTGGAACATACGGAAGTGAGTATACGGATGCGGATGGCAGACATGGAACAGATGAGTACTATGCGATGTTTGATTATTTCAAGTATATAGAGTAATCAGATATATCTGATAATAAGATGTGTCTTAGCGCACCTGACACAAAGCATTACAACATTGCAGCAGGGCTGCATAAAACGTGCGCAGAAAAGAGGATTAATATGATAATTAACAGAGATGCAGAATTGGAAAAATTATGTTTTCAAAGCTATCACAGATTGATGATTTTATAAGCAATAAAGATGTGTATGCTCTTGGATTAAGACTTAATGCACTTTCTTCACTTTACAGGGCATTAAGAAGTGAAGAGGCGGCAGATGCACTTACAGAAGCGCTTGACAAAGTGCTTGAAAGCAGTGTATTAGACAGCGTTAATAAGAATGAGCTTAAAAGATTTATGTCAGGAACAGCCATGTATACAGCATTTGACTTTACAGGTGATGAAAAGTACAGGAATGCTGCAATAGAACTGCAAAAGGCTTCAAGGATTTTGAAAGAAATGATAATGGTTACTTTAAGGATGCAGATGATAAGAAGTGTCTTTGCAAGGCGTACCAGTATGAAACATTTTATATGGCATATGAAACTAAGGATGGTGGAAAAGAGCAGTACAATGATGTTATAGGTCAGTATAATGCCATGAATGATGAGCTTTTGCTACTGTAAAGTATTCTCAGGACAGAACAAAGGCATTAAGGACATTATCTGTCTACGCAGCTTCACTTATTGATACGATGGAAGTTATGGACCAGATGATATATGAGATATTCAGAAAAATGCAGGACTACTATAAGGCTTCTGTAAAGGCTGTGCTTGAATCTGGTGTCACAGCAGAAGGAATGGACGATATGGATGATGAGGCAGAACTTATTTTGCTTATGCAGTATTAAAGGGCTGCCGTATGAAGGCTCTTCACACAGAAAAGTATGAGGGCATTGTGTTAGGTGTATGTGATAAGGTTATGTCTGGTGAAATATTCACAGGTGAGGATACAGAAGCCAATGATACAATTATCAGCATGGCAGCATTAGTATACAGCGAAACAGTCAGAAACAGAGAATATCAGGATTATGGCCGCGGTAAGGGAGGAGCATTATGGAGTTAGTATTAGTAACTAATACAGCAAGAAATGCTGTAGTAGAATTAACAGAGTCAGGAAAGTATTATTCAGAAAAGGAATATGATATATACGTTAATGGAGAGCATTTTGCACATACAGACAAGCAGGTAACATCATTATACGGCTTCAAGCCTGATACAGACTATGAAGTAACTGCTGTATATGATGGAAAAGAATACGGTCCAGTGTGCTTCCATACAGATTATGAGTTTGTTACACTCAACGTAAAAGACTTTGGTGCATATGGCGATGGCGAACATGATGATACCAATGCGATACAGTGTGCTATTATGGCATCAAAGAAAAATACAAGAGTACTTGTTCCAGAGGGAACTTACAGAATATCAAGCATATTCTTAAAGGATGATCTTACACTTGAACTTGCAAAGGGTGCAACTTTATTAGCATTTACAGACAGAGAGAAGTTCGCTATTCTCCCTGGAATGATTGAGTCATATGATGAAAGATCAGAATATAATCTGTCTTCATGGGAAGGTAATCCTGTAGACTCATTTGCAGCTATTATATGCGGACTTAATGTTAAAATGTAGTTATAACAGGTGAAGGTACTATTGATGGCGGCACAACACACGATAACTGGTGGAAGAACTGCAAGGTACGTAATATAGCATGGAGACCTAACTTATTCTTTATAAATCACTGTGAGCATATTACATTACAGGGCATAACTGTACAGAATTCACCTTGTTGGACACTTCATCCATACTTCAGCAACCACCTTAAGTTTATTGATGTCAAGATAAAGGCACCTGCTGATTCACATAATACAGATGGTCTTGATCCGGAAAGCTGCGATGATGTACTTGTACTTGGAACATATATTTCAGTTGGTGATGACTGTATAGCTATTAAGTCTGGAAAAATATATATGGCTGAAAAGTACAATATTCCAACAACTAATATGATAGTAAGACAGTGCTGCATGAGAGATGGACATGGTGCAGTAACTGTTGGTAGTGAGATAGCTGCCGGAGTTATGGATGTTCATATTAAGGACTGCCTGTTCATGAATACGGACAGAGGACTTCGTGTTAAGACTAGAAGAGGAAGAGGAAAGCGTTCAGTTCTTGATGATATATCTTTTGAGAATATAGATATGGATAATGTTATGACACCTTTCGTTGTAAACAGCTTCTACTTCTGTGACCCAGACGGAAAGACAGAGTATGTTGGTTCTAAGAAGCCTCTTCCAGTAGATGACAGAACACCATCTATAAAGAAGTTTGTATTTAAGAACATCAATGCAAAGAACTGCCACGTAGCAGGAACATATATATGCGGTCTTCCAGAAAGCAAGATAGAAGAGCTTGTATTTGAGAATATCAATATAACATATGCTGATAATGCGAAGTCAGGAGTTGCAGCGATGATGTTAGGCTGTGATGAGGCAAGCAGACAGGGCATGGTTGTAAGCAACATAAAGACCCTTGTCTTAAAGAACGTAAATGTAACAGGCTGTGACGGCGAAGAAATCGTAGCCGACAATGTCGATGAGATAATTAAGCAGTGAGCGGTGTGCGATGAAAGCAGAGCAAAGTATTGCACGAATTGAAGAATGCTTTAATATAATTTTATCGTATATGGCGAGCAAAAGTATCAGATAAAGAAGAAGGTGAAAAGTTGAATCTTAAAGCACCTAAAGGAATAGATGTTGAAAGCTGGTTTATAGAGTGCTACAGAAAGCACAAAGGGCATCCAATGCAGATATTACTTGGACTTTATAAAGGAAATTATCACAAGTTCTTTCTTGCGGTTATATTTTTCTTTATAAAGCACGCACCTGTATGGGTACTCCTATAGTGACAGCGAATATTATAAATGATATTACAAGCGGCTCACCGGAAACCTACCAGAATATAATGATTCAGGCGGTTATCATGGTATTTCTTGTCATACTTAATGTCCCGATGAACTATATGTATACAAGGTACAAGTCGCTTGCAACAAGATATGCTGAAACAGGCTTAAGAAAAGCTCTTGTACGTAAGCTGCAACAGCTTTCAATATCTTATCACAAGGAAACGCAGTCAGGACGATTGCAGTCTAAGATAATGAGAGATGTGGAGGCGGTGGAAACACTGTCGACACAGATGTTTCTTAGTATACTTAGCATAGCATTAAATATAGGAATTGCACTTGTTGTAACTATTAACAGGAGTATGGTTGTATTCATATTTTTCCTGCTGACTACACCTATTGCAGCGGCAACCATGGTATTCTTCAGAAATGTTATGAAAAGAGAAACACAGAGTTCCGTAAGGAAATGGAAGAAACCTCCGCAAGAGTTATGGAGATGGTTGAGCTTATTCCAGTAACAAGGGCACATGCGCTTGAGGATAAGAAGTTTCAAAATGAGCGGACAGCTTTGCAGTGGCAGAAAAGGTTACAGACTTGATATCATACAGTCACTTTTCGGCTCGGTGGGCTGGGCAATATTCCAGGTATTTCAGGTTGTCTGCCTTGGCTTCACAGGATTTCTTGCAGTGCGTGGAACAGTTATGCCGGGTGACATAACATTGTATCAGAGTTACTTTGCAACTATCGTAAGTCAGGTATCATCGCTTATGTCACTTATACCAACTATAGCTAAAGGTATAGAGTCAGTAAACTCAATAGGAGAGGTACTGTTAGAGGAAGATATAGAGCATAATGAAGGTAAAGAAGTCATAGACCACGTGGATGGTGAGTTTGACTTTAACAATGTTATGTTCAGATACAATGATATAGACAGACCAGTTCTTCATGAGCTTAACCTTCATGTGGATAAGGGTGAAACCATAGCACTTGTAGGTGAATCAGGTGCAGGAAAGTCAACTATACTTAACCTTGTTATTGGCTTTAATCAGGTTAATCAGGGTGAGGTGCTTATAGATGGGCACAATATGAAGGACATTGACTTAAGGTCATACAGGAAGCATCTGGCGGTAGTTCCACAGACTTCTATACTTTTCTCAGGAACTATAAGGGATAATATAACTTATGGTGTTGAAAATGTAGATGAAGCTACGCTGAATGAAGTAGTAAAGGCAGCTAATCTTACAGACCTGATTGACTCACTTCCAGACGGACTTGATACGATGGTTGGTGAGCATGGCGGAAAGCTGTCAGGAGGACAAAGACAGCGTATATCCATAGCAAGGGCGCTTATAAGAAACCCTAAGGTTATAGTGCTTGATGAAGCTACATCAGCGCTTGACAGTATATCTGAGAAGCTCATACAGGAAGCACTCAATAATCTTACAAAGGATAGAACAACATTTATAGTTGCACACAGATTGTCGACTATAAAGGATGCTGACAAGATAGCAGTTATAGCAGACGGACACTGTGTTGAATATGGCACATATGATGAGCTTATGGAGCTTAAGGGTGAGTTCTATCAGATGAAAAGATACAGTCATAGCAGCACGGAACAATCCGCAGACATTAAAACCGGGGACTTTGTTTCTGACATCATTATTTAAATAATCATAGGAAAACTACAATCATTTCTGGGATAATGGTTTAGGATTATCAGATAATGTTATCGATTAGATTAACGTTAAATAAAATTGTATAAGCTTTTGACAGATAAACTTAACAATCAAGTAAGTAAAATGGAGGTTAATGATAATTATCATTAACCTCCGTTCTATTATATTGTGTAATGGCAGTCATAGTACTGCATTACAAATAGTTTTAACGAATAAAATTAAATTAGTTGTTAATCCAGATTCTTAATGTAGAGATTAACTTTTCCTTTGTATCAGAGTCAAGCTTAGATACTAACTGCATAATCTCATTATCAAGAGCTGTATTCTGGTAGTTCTTGTCAACACTGCCTGCAAGGTAATCAAGAGATACACCTGTAAGTTCAGCATAGTATGAAAGCATTCTTAATGTCATAAGATTACGTCCATTTTCTACGTTACTGATGTAACCAGGTGTTACGTCAAGTGCCTTTGCAACATCTTCCTGTGTTAATCCCTGAGAAATTCTTAACTTCTTAACTTTTGCTCCTAAATCGCTATCCATAGTAGACCTCCATTAATAATTATAAATTGTTAGTGTTAGTTTTATATAGTATCAGATAAGTTAATATACTGCAATATCATAATAACGGACGTTACAATATATTATCTGATATCTTCAATAAATAATAGTAAATACTGCTTATATAAGTCAGAACATAATATTACTTTTATTAGCTCTGTATCTTGCAGTAGAATCAAGAATTTTCTTACGAATTCTTAAATGTGATGGTGTTACTTCAAGTAACTCATCTGTATCGATATAATCAAGAGCCTGTTCAAGACTTAATATCTTAGGCGGAACGAGTCTTAATGCTTCATCGGCACTTGAAGAACGTGTGTTAGTAAGGTGCTTTGTCTTACATACGTTTACCTCAATATCTTCTGTTCTAGGGTTCTCACCGATAATCATACCGGCATATACTTTTCGCCAGGTCCGATAAACAGAGTACCTCTGTCCTGTGCATTGAAAAGACCATAAGTAACAGCTTCACCATCTTCATATGCAATAAGGGAACCGGTCTTTCTGTATGAAATATCACCCTTATATGGTTCATATCCTTCAAATGAAGTATTGATGATACCATTACCCTTAGTATCAGTAAGGAATTCACCTCTGTAACCGATAAGACCACGTGATGGAATAGAGAACTGAAGTCTTGTATAACCACCATTAATAGGTGTCATACCAAGAAGTTCACCTTTTCTCTGGCTTAACTTCTCAATAACTGCCCCTGTAAATTCTTCTGGAACATCAATATAAGCAAGTTCCATAGGTTCAAGCTTCTTGCCACGTTCGTCTGTGTTATACAGAACTTCTGGTTTACTTACTGCAAACTCGTATCCTTCACGACGCATATTTTCAATAAGAACAGAAAGATGGAGTTCTCCACGTCCTGATACCTTAAATGAATTCTCAGAACCAGGATTTTCTTCAACTCTTAAGCTTACGTCTGTGTTGAGTTCCTTGAAAAGTCTGTCACGTATATGTCTTGATGTAACATATTTACCTTCCTGACCTGCAAGTGGACTATCGTTAACCATAAAGTCCATAGAAAGAGTAGGTTCAGATATCTTCTGGAAAGGAATGGCAACAGGGTTCTCAACAGAACAGAGTGTATCACCTATCTTAAGGTCTGCAATACCAGATACAGCTACGATATCACCATAACTAGCTTCGTTGACCTCAACTTTGTTAAGACCATTGAAAGTATAAAGCTTAGTAACACGTACTCTTTCTTAAAGAAGGGTCATGGTGGTTAACAATCATAACCTCCTGATTAACCTTAAGTTTACCATTATCAATCTTACCTACACCGATACGTCCAACGAATTCGTTATAATCGATAGTAGAGATAAGCATCTGTGTATCAGCGTCAGGGTCGCCCTCTGGTGCTGGAATATTGTTAACGATACATTCAAATAATGGCTGCATGTCTTTTCTTTCATCCTCAAGGTTAGCCATAGCATAACCTGACTTTGCAGAAGCAAAGATAAATGGACAGTCAAGCTGGTCATCGTTTGCATCAAGGTCTATAAATAATTCAAGAATTTCATCTATAACTTCTTCTGGTCTTGCCTCAGGTCTGTCAATCTTATTAATACATACGATAACAGAAAGATTAAGGTCAAGAGCCTTCTGAAGAACGAATTTTGTCTGAGGCATAGCACCTTCAAATGCATCAACAACAAGTACAACACCATTTACCATCTTTAATACTCGCTCAACCTCGCCGCCGAAATCAGCATGTCCCGGGTATCAATAATATTAATCTTAGTGTCTTTATAGTGAATAGCAGTATTCTTTGAAAGTATAGTAATACCTCTTTCACGTTCTATATCGTTAGAATCCATTACACGTTCAGCAACTTCCTGATTAGCACGGAAAGTACCACTCTGCTTAAGGAGTTCATCTACAAGAGTTGTCTTACCATGGTCAACATGGGCGATAATTGCGATATTTCTTACATCTTCGCGTTTTGTCTTCATTATGTTTTCCTTTCATCAATAATAAAAATATCAAATAACTAACATATTTAGCTACCAATAATGTATTATACATTATTTGGTTATGATTAGCAACTTTTATTCTATCACAAAGCTTATAAAATACAATAGTATGCATAGTAAAAATATTGTATTTTATTCGATACATTTTAAGCCGGTTGTTACTATAACACGAAATTGTATATAAGTATACCGGCATACTATAATGTTCTAAAAATGCATTTTAATAAAACACATTTGTACATAAATAAAATTTAGATTTTACATTTATAAAAAGTTGTATAAATGCAGTAAAATGCGGCTTTGTTGCAATATGTACATATTTATCTACCTATATATTTAATAATATTTAAGAAAAATAAGAATTTGTACACAACTTTTCAAAAAAATGTAATATTATTGACGAATGCAACATATACATATGGAGAATAAAAATAAAGCACATGATTGCTTCATCTAAAAGGAAAGCAGTCAAAGAAGGAGAAATACTTATGCTTGATAAGGTAATTGAAAACAACAGGGTATGCATCATTGGAGAAGTGGTATCAGAATTCACATTCAGCCACGAAGTATTTGGAGGGCTTTTATATTGCCAATGTATCTGTAAACAGACTTAGTGATATGGTGGATGTTATTCCACTTATGATAAGTGAAAGACTTCTTGATGTCACTAAAGACTACAGAGGAAGAAAGATAGAGGTGTCAGGACAGTTCAGGTCATATAACAGACACGAAGGTGTTAAGAATAAGCTTGTGCTTTCTATTTTTGTAAGAGAATTAAGATTTATAGAAGATGACGAAGTTCCAGAGGAACAGTCAAAGTCAAACCAGATATTCTTAGATGGTTATGTATGTAAACCACCTATATAGAAAGACTCCACTTGGAAGAGAGATTGCAGATATCCTTGTTGCAGTCAACAGACCATATGGCAAGTCTGATTACATACCATGTATAGCATGGGGCAGAAACGCAAAGATTTGCGGGAGGACTTGAAGTAGGAAGCCATCTTCAGATATGTGGAAGAGTCCAGTCAAGAGAATATACTAAGAAGATAGGCGAAGAGGAAGTTGAGTAGCCTATGAAGTATCTGTAAGCAAGATTGACCTTGTGGAGGATGAAGAGTAAGAGTTGTATCTTATAACTGAGGTTCAGGATTAGTCCTGCAAATGTAACACATTCAAAAACAATATTAAATAGGTCAGAATAGTTGACAATGATATATACAAGTGATATAGTCAAGTTAACTTTTAATTCTACGAAGTAGAGGTCGCACGATTCAATAGTAACTGTACAGATGTCCTAAGCATATGATGTGCAGCGAAAGTGCCGAAGCAGGTAATGTAGGAAGTTATCTGCTGGGCATAAGATTAATAGTCTTATGACTGTCATTGTAGGCATAAGATTATGTCATATGATGGAGGAGCTACGCAAGAATTTCTGATTATTTATAATGAATTCTTATAACCGGTCTGTCATAGAACCGGCTTATTTTATTTATGCGGGTAACGAGCCAAAGCCATATGCTGGCGACCTTGGCGACTGCTGCGATAACAATAAAACTGGCAAAGCGTGTTTCTTATTGTTTATAGCTTTATGTACTACCAGAATAGAATTGAAATAACTATATAATACAACGGATAAATAAAGCGTTGGAATGGAGGATTTATGTCAATATTTACAGGTGCAGGTGTTGCTATAGTCACACCTATGAAGGCTAACGGAGATTAATTATGATAAGCTTGCAGAGCTTCTCGACTACCAGATTAATAATTCAACAGATGCAATAGTTATCTGTGGAACAACAGGTGAGTCTGCAACAATGACGGAAGAAGAGCATGTTGAAGCTATCAGATTTACAGCAGATTATGTTAAGAAGAGAGTTCCAGTAGCAGGAACAGGTTCTAACTGCCAAAACAGCCGTAGAATTATCTAAGGCACAGGCAGCAGGAGTTGATGCTTGTCTTGTAGTTACACCATATTATAACAAGGCATCACAGAAGGGACTTATTGAGCACTATACAACAGTTGCAAAGTCAATCGACCTTCCTATTATTATGTACAATGTTCCTAGCAGAACAGGCTGCAATATCCAACCGGAAACAGCAGTAAAGCTTGCAAAGGAAGTAGATAATATCGTAGCTATCAAGGCTGCAACAGGCAATCTTTCACAGGAGTCAAAGACTATGATGCTTGCAGAAGGATGTCTTGATACTCTCAGGTGAAGACGGACTTATCGTGCCACTTATGTCAATAGGTGCCAAGGGTGTTATATCAGTATTATCAAATGTAGCTCCAAAGCAGACACATGATATATGCTGAGTTCTTTGCAGGTAATATTGAAAGAGCCGTCAGTTACAGTTTGAGGCACTTGAGCTTGTAGATGCATTATTCTGCGAGGTTAATCCTATTCCAGTAAAGACAGCACTTAACCTTATGGGTATGGAAGTAGGACCACTCAGAATGCCACTCTGTGAGATGGAAGAGGCTAATCTTGCAAAGTTAAAGACAGCACTTAAGAATTATGGTCTTTTAGTAATGGAGGATAAATAATTATGACAAGAATTATTATGCATGGCTGTAATGGACATATGGGAAGAGTTATTACAGACCTTGTCAGCAAAGATGATGATTGTAAGATAGTTGCAGGTATAGATCCATTTGACGATAGACACAATGATTATCCTGTATTTGCAGCAGTTGATGACTGCGATGTGGAAGCTGATGTTATTATAGACTTTGCAGCAGCTAAGGCAGAGGATGCACTCTTGACTACTGTGAAAAGCAGATCCCAGTTGTAGTATGCACAACAGGTCTTACAGATGAACAGATTGAACACGTAAGAAAGACAGCCTGCAAGGTTGCTGTGCTTAAGTCAGCTAATATGTCTTTAGGTATCAATATGTTATTAAAGCTTTTACAGGATGCTGCCAAAATTCTTGCACCAGCAGGCTTTGATGTAGAGATAGTAGAAAAGCATCACAACAAGAAGGTTGATGCACCAAGCGGTACAGCTCTTGCACTTGCTGATTCAATCAAGGAAGTTCTTGGTGAGGATTATTATTATAAGTATGACAGAAGTCAGGAAAGAGCAGCAAGAGACCCTAAGGAAATAGGTATCAGTGCAGTTCGTGGATGAACTATTGTAGGAGTTCACGATGTTATTTTTGCAGGTGAGGATGAGGTTATTGAGTTTACACATACTGCTTATTCTAAGTCTGTATTTGCAAGGGGCTATTGAGGCGGCTAAGTTCTTAGCTGGCAAGAGCGCTGGTATGTATGATATGGGGATGTTATTGCATCCAGATAAATGAGTTGCTGGTTGAAAGTTTGGTGATGAACGCGGTGCCTGCCTAGTGCATTTCATACCGTCTGCACTACAGGCACCCGCTTATATTATGTCTGTCGCGGCTTAATGACAGATGAATGTTCAACCAGAACAGATGGAACGATATTTGTCAAATCAGCCTGTAATACTTAATCTCCTGCTCAACCGCAAACCCTATAGAATTATACAGATTAACAGCAGCCGTATTTCTGCCAGAAACGTGAAGTATAAAACTTCTGATAGATAAATCATTTGAAGAAAGTTCTTTCATCATATACGACAACAGATATCCTGCACAGCCGTTACGTCTGTAGTCAGGATTAGTCCACACATCGTACAGGCATATGCTGTTGCCAGATGAATAATAGGAAACAGATGATATGAGTGTATCATTGTCCGTATCAATAAGTTCAAATACTTCTTCGTCACTGTCAACTTCATAGGATACAGATATATTGTTAAAGGTTTTGTCGGAATTTTCGTTGAAAACTTTACTGGAAAATTTATCAGAAACCTTAACAGAGACTTTATCGGAAGTCTCATTAAGCACTGTATTGCTATGTATAGGGCATATTTTATCAGGTGTTACACTCATAAGGTAATCACTATATGCATAAGTCATATCAGGTGATTGGTATTATCCTTCTGTTTGCGGGGATTAGCGGCTATATAGGTTATAACTGGAGTATAAATGTTATTTATTACACATTCATTATCTATAAGCTGCCTAAGTGCCGCAAACAATTTTGTGAATATTCCATTCTGCCTGTATTCGGGTTTTATGATGGCAGTAATCTCTATTTCATATTTTGTATGTGTTTCAGCAATCTCATTTGTATTATTTTCATTATTATTAACACAATCAGACCCCATCATCTCCACTATCATACAAAAACTCAGGAACTATGCACGATATAAAGCCGGCAAGACCATTATCAGGGCTTGTTGTGTCGTAGGCGGCAAGCTGGATGAGGTCGGGGAATGAGGCTTATCATAGAGAGGCTCATAGTTGCAGGAGGAATGAGCTGTTTTATATCATCAGTGTCGAAAAAATTTTAATTAGTATATGGTCTATATTTAAGCTGGTATTATGCATATAAGAAATCTCCATTTGTATTAATTATTATGAATAAGTGAATTTAAAATATGGTAAAAACATTATAAAACATTGTAGCAAAGTCAAAGATAATGTACAATAATAAGTATACTATAGTTATTGTTAAGAGTTTTAAAACAATAGCATACTACAGAAAATAATAGAAAGGTCGATTTATGAGTAAAGTAGCGATATTAACAGATAGTAACAGTGGTATTACACAGGCACAGGCAGAGCAGATGGGAGTAACAGTAATCCCTATGCCATTTTTATAGACGGGTAGAGTATCTTGAGGACATTAATCTTCACAGGAAGAGTTCTATGAAAAGCTCAACAATGATGCAGATATATCAACATCGCAGCCATCTATAGGAACTTTGCAGGATTATTTTGATAAGCTGCTTAAGGACAATGATGAGGTTGTGTTTATTCCTATGTCAAGCGGACTTAGTGGAACATGCCAGACAGCAACTATGGTTGCAGGCGATTATGACGGTAAGGTTCAGGTTGTCAATAACCAGAGAATATCGGTTACTATGAGGCAGTCAGTTGTCGATGCCAGGAACTTGCAGAAAAGGCAGGACAGCAGAGGAGATAAAGAATATACTTGAAGCGCATAAGATGGACTCAAGCATATACATAACACTTGAAACACTTAAGTATCTTAAGAAGGGCGGTCGTATAACACCAGCGGCAGCGGCTATAGGAACTATGTTAAAGCTTAATCCGGTTCTCCAGATACAGGGAGAGAAGCTTGATGCGTATGCCAAGGCAAGAGGCAAGGCTTCTGCTAAGAAGATTATGCTTAAGGCTATGAAAGAAGATATGGAGAAAAGATTTGCAGATTATGCAGATACTGGTCGTATGCACATAGAAGTGGCATATACTGGTAATGTAGAAGAGGCAAAGGAATGGGCAGAGGCAGTCAAAGAAGCATTTCCACAGTTTGACTTCCATATGGATCCACTTTCACTCAGTGTTGCGTGCCATATAGGATATGGTTCACTTGCAATAGCTACATCAGCTTATGTACCGGAGCAAGAGAATAATGGCAGCACCTTTAAGAAGTGAGATAGATGATGAATATAAGTGGGCTGTGAATGATATATACAGCTCAGATGAGGCTTGGAACACTGACTATGAAAAGATTATGAATATGGCTAAAGAGCCTTGTAAGTACGCTGGCAGCATAGCAGAGTCATATGAGAAGCTTTATCAGGTATTAAAGGAAATAAGTGACACAGATTACATAGTTGAACGTGTGTATGTCTATGCATTTATGAAGTACTATGAGGATACAACTAATTCGGTATATCAGGAAATGTCAGGCAAGGCGCAGGTGGCAGCAGTAAAATGTCAGAAAAGTACGCATTTGCAGAACCAGAGATATTAAGGATGGATGCAGATGTGCTTGCAGATTATATGAAGCACAGTGAGCTTAAGCTTTACCAGCATATGATTGATGATATGTTAAGCCAGAAGGAGCATACACTCTCAGAAAAGGAGGAGCTTCTTCTTGCAAAGGCATCACAGGTTATGTCAGTTCCGGATGAGGTATTCTCTAAGTATAACAATGCAGATGTTAAGTTTGGATATATAACAGACGAAGAGGGCAAGAGTGGAGCTTACGAATGGCACATATATAAAGTATATGCAGAGCCAGAACAGGGAAGTAAGAAAAGCTGCGTTTGAGTGTCTTTATGAGCAGTATAAGCAGCATATAAATACACTTGCAGCGTGTTTCTATGGCAATGTCAAGCAGGCTATATTCAAGGCGGATGCAAGACATTATGAGTCTACGCTTGCTATGTATCTTTCAGGTTCATTTATACCTGTAAATGTATACAAAACCTCATAAGCACAGTTGATGATAATCTTAATCTTATGCACAGATATGTTGATATGAGAAAGAAAGCACTTGGCGTTGATGAACTGCATTTTATGATGTGTATGCGCCTATGGTTGAAGATTATGAGTGGAAGGTTACATACGATGAGGCTAAGGATATGGTGCTTAAGGCGCTTGAGCCTATGGGTGAGGAGTATGTAGCCAAGGTTAAGGAAGGCTTTGATACAGGCTGGGTTGATGTGTATGAGAACAAGGGGAAGCGTACAGGTGCGTTTTCGTGGGGAGCATATGGAACACACCCATATGTATTCCTTAACTTTTCAGGCACACTTGATGATGTATTTACAATCATTCACGAGATGGGTCACGCTATGCATACATATTATTCCAATACTAACCAGCCATATATATATGCCGGTTACAAGATATTCGTAGCAGAGGTTGCATCTACATGTAATGAGGCGCTTCTTATGAATTATCTGCTTGAGAACTGTAAGAAAGATATGGTTGATAATGACAGCAGCACTGTTGATAACTCATCTGATAATAGTGTTGATGTTGATAAATGCGCTGATAATGCAGATGTAAGCGAGAATGAGAAAAGAGAAGATACCTTCTTAACCATTACTTTGAACAATTCAAGGGAACACTTTTCAGACAGACTATGTTTGCTGAGTTTGAGATGAAAGCCCACAGTATGGCAGAGCAGGGTGAAGTGCTTACAGCAGATAATCTGTGTGAGGTATACAGAGAGCTTAATAAAAAGTACTTTGGTGAGCATTGCGTAATAGATGATGAGATAGCTTATGAGTGGTCAAGGATACCACATTTCTATACACCATTTTATGTATATCAGTATGCTACAGGATATTCAGCAGCAATAGCGATAGCGGCAGGAATACTTAAGGGGATAAAGCTGTGAAGGAAGGCTATAAGAAGTTTCTTTCAGGCGGATGCAGCCTTCATCCTATAGAACTTCTTAAACTGTGTGGAATAGACATGGAAAAGCCAGAAGTTGTGCAGTCAGCGCTTGATGTATTTAAGGGGCTGTTTGATGAGTGGGAGAGCACAGTTAAGTAGTTGTAAACCGAAACGATAGAAACAACTCTTTCCGACTTACTTTTTAAATTAAATACAGGTTCTAAACTTCACCCGCGGGTAAAGTTTAGAACCTGTATGTATAATAAGAGGTTTAATATAAAACAAGCTTAATAGAATTAGAACTTGTAATATAACTGAGTTAACTAATAATTATGTGTATTAGATGAGGCTCTTGTAAAGCTCTGTAATCTCTTCTACACTTGTATCTCTTGGGTTACCAGGTCTGCAGGCATCATCATAAGCTGACTGTGCAAGGAATGGAATATCCTCTTCCTTAACAATCTCCTTAAGGTCAGCAGGGATACCAACATCTTTAGATAATTGTTTAACCGCATCAACGGCTGCTTTTCTGTATTCTTCCTGTGTCATGTTCTCTGTTCCAGAAACACCCATAGCCTTTGCAATATCACGATACTTCTCGCCAGTAGCTGGAGCATTGTACTCCATAACTGTTGGAAGGATGATAGCATTAGCAACACCATGAGGTGTATCATATAAAGCTCCAAGTGGATGAGCCATAGAATGAACAAGACCAAGACCTACATTAGAAGCCCATACCAGCGATATACTGACCAAGTGCCATTCCTTCTCTTCCTTCTGGTGTGTTATCAACAGCACCACGAAGGCTCTTAGCTATAATCTCAATAGCCTTAATGTGGAACATATCAGACATCTCCCAAGCACCTGCAGTGATATAACCCTCTATTGCATGAGTAAGTGCGTCCATACCTGTTGCGGCTGTAAGACCCTTAGGCATACTTGACATCATATCCGGGTCAACAACTGCGATAACCGGCATGTCATGTGGGTCAACACATACCATCTTACGGTTCTTGCTTGTATCTGTGATAACGTAGTTGATTGTAACCTCAGCAGCTGTTCCAGCTGTTGTAGGAACTGCGATAATAGGAATTGAAGGCTGCTTAGTAGGAGCAACACCCTCAAGACTTATAACATCAGCAAATTCAGGATTGTTGATAATAATACCGATAGCCTTTGCAGTATCCATAGAAGAACCACCACCGATAGCGATAAGATAATCTGTTCCTGCATCCTTGAAAGCCTGAACACCAGTCTGTACATTTTCAACTGTTGGATTTGGCGATATTTGAATATACTTCATAAGCTAAGTTGTTCTCGTCTAATACATCAAGAACTTTTAGTAACACCAAACTTGATAAGGTCTGGATCAGAACATACAAAAGCTTTCTTAAATGCTCTTGAAATAGCTTCTGTAGCTATCTCCTTAATAGCCCCTTTCCATGATAAGATGTACCATTAAGAATAAATCTCTGTGCCATAATAAATATTTATCCATTCACGTTGAATTCATATTTACATTTTAGCACTTTGTTGAAAATATACAAGTAAAATGTTAAAAATGTTAAATTATGTCTAAAATATATAATAAATTTTATGAGTGTGTATGCAAAATGCAATAACAGGTATAATGTATACACAAAATACATTTTAATCAGCAGTTGTGACATTATCAGCTTCAAGTTTTTCTGTAATACATTTAATTCCTTAAGTTCTCTTATAGTAAAGTAACCGCAGACGATGGCGGCCGCCGCATCAGCGATAGGTCCTGCATACATAACTCCGTCAATTCCCATAAATATAGGGAAGATGATAATGAGTGGCAGCAGAAACAATATCTGTCTTGTCAGCGACATAAATACACCTAACTGTGACTTTCCGATTGAATTAAAGAAGTTAGATGTTACGGGCTGAATTCCGTTTACAATAGTAAGGAACATATATATGCGGAAATATCTTTCAGAGAACTGGAAGTATAATTCGCTTCCGTTTCCGAATATAGCAATAATCTGCCTTGGAAATGCCTGAAAACATATAAATGCTATGAGTGACAGAAAAGATGCCGCAGATAACGCAAGCAGATAAGTCTTACGGACACGGGCATATTTCTTAGCACCATAGTTAAAGCCGATAACAGGCTGTGTACCCTGAGATATTCCTATTACAAATGACATAAATATCATATTCACTTTAGTGATAATTCCGGCACATGCAAGCGGAATATCACCGCCATATACAGACTGCGCGCCGTAGTGTGAAAGTGTGTTATTCATAACAATCTGCACAACAGTCATGGCAATCTGGTTAAAGCAGGCACTTGCACCGAGTATGAAAATCTTGCGGCAGTGCGATAAAGACAGCTTAAAGCAGCTCTTATCAAGCTTGATAGTCTTAAAATGGAACATGTATCTTAAGCTTATGCCAAATGAAATAATCTGACCAGTAATAGTTGCAAGTGCGGCACCAGTCATGCCCATGTCGAATACAAATATGAATAACGGGTCAAGAATAGTATTTACAATAGCACCGATAAGCATGGATATCATAGAGTAGCGTGGGCTGCCATCGGCAAGTATAAGCTTGCTCATACCAGTGTTGGCAATAAGGAATGGAAAGCCAAATGCAGTTACTCTTGTGTAAGCTTTGCATAAGGGAGAACATCATTAGTTGCACCAAAAACTTAAGCATAGGTGTTAAGAATATGCTTGTCACAACAAAAAGCAGTATTCCAAATGCTGCCATAAGAAAAATTCCGTTGCCGGCGTATTTTTCCGACTCATGTTTTCGCCGGCACCAAGATGAAGTGAAAGTTAGTAGCACTGCCGATACCAAGCAGAAGCGATATTGCAGTGCAGGTTGTTGAAAGTGGAAATGCTATGTTTGTAGCCGCATTTCCAAGCATTCAATACCCTGACCTATGAATATCTGGTCAACAATGTTGTAAAGTGCAGTAACAAGCATGGAAATAATACAAGGAATTGCAAAGCCGATAAGCAGAGTTGACTCCTTCTTATAGCCAAGAGGGTTATTTTCTTTATTAGTCATAATAGAACCAGTCCTTTCTTAAATAAATGTAGTGTGGATATTAAAGATATAAAATTATAAAAGAGCATAATAATGCCCGTTCAAACCTTCAGAATATCAAGCTTGCAGCAAATAATTTTCGACACCTGACACATTATTATAATACAGATTAGGGAGATATTTCAAATGGATTAAAGGGCAATTAAAATGGTTTTAATATTGTGAAGCATGGAGAATAAATCAAAATCAGTACCGCAATATGATATCTACAATAAATAAATTGAATATGCAGAAGATAAATGTAACTGTTATTAAGACATTTACATTTTAAACAGAAGTAACCTATAAGCGAGACGGGTGTCACAAGGTCCGGTGGACCTTGGCTTTAGCGACCGAGAAGCCGCCAAGGTCCGGTGGACCTTGGCATTGGCACGACCGAAGGACGCTTCAGCGCACTGAGAAGCCACAGGTCCGGTGGACCTCTACATTAGCACGACCGAAAGCGCTTTAGCGCTCTGAAATCGAACCTCTATACTGCTTCAGCAGTATGAGTTCATAGTGCATCGCACTTCTTAGATAACAAAAGGACTTCCCAATCGGGAAAGTCCTTTTTATCTAACAGAGCGCGAGACGGGGATCGAACCCGCTTTCCGCTCTCTTGCTGGGTGGTATGTAAATGAATGAGATAAGTGGTGTTAATAACAATAAACAGAGCCGTAAATGGCTTGTAACTATTAATAATCCTATAGAAAAGGATTTACTCACGAAAAAATTATTGAAGTGTTGGAACAATTTAAAGGTTGTGTGTATTATTGTATGTCTGATGAGATAGGTCTTGAGGAAGAGACATTCCATACACATATCTTTTGTATGCGCTGGTGGTGTCAGGTTCTCTACTGTTAAAACAGATTTCCACCTGCACATATTGATTATCCTAACGGTACTAATCAGCAAAATGTTGATTATGTTTTTAAACAAGGAAAATGGCTTGATGATAAAAATCGGATACTAATCTGCCAGATACACATATCGAATGGGGTGAATTACCTATTGAACGTCAGGGACGTCGTTCTGATTTGGATGATTTATATGATATGATAAATTCTGGAATGTCCACCTCTGAAATACTTGATATTGACTCTCAATTTGTTCTCAGATAGACAAGATAGAACGTGCTCGCTCTCTTTATTTACATAATAAGTTTAAAACTACTCGCCGTGATTTGTCTGTGACTTATATATATGGTCCTACTGGTACTGGAAAAACACGTAGTGTTATGGATTATTATGGCTATGATAATGTCTATCGTGTTACGGATTATCATCATCCTTTCGATACATATGACTGTGAGGATGTTATTGTTTTGAGGAGTTTCGTAGTTCTATATCTCTTGGTAATATGTTGAATTATCTGGATATTTATCCTGTGAAGCTTCCTGCTCGTTATGCTCGAAGCAAGCTTGTTATACTAAGGTGTATATTATCTCTAATCAATCTCTGGAAGAACAGTATCCAGAATTACAAAGACAGTATAAAGGGATTATGATGCCTTTTGCGTAGAATAAATTATGTAGAGTATGTAGGTGCAGCATATACACAGACTTATACATTAGACCAGTATTTTAGCGGTTTGCGCCTTGTATATGTACACCATTCGACATACAAAATGATGTATATATAAGTCGCTTTAATATGCATAAATAAATATATGGCTTCGCCGCAGGCATAATCGCAGTAGTCGTAGGTGTGGTAAAGTGGTAAACTCTCCTGCTTAAGATATTGTTGGTAACTGCTATAAAATTGTTGGTAACTTGTTGGAAAATCGTAAGATTTTTCACCAAGTTATCAATGGTTTTATGGTAGTTATCAATGATATCTTGGAGTTTTCCACTTTCCACGCCTTCGTAGTGGCTGCTAATGTGTAGAGGTTGTTATGCAATATTAAAGTGACAAAAACATCATTGGGGCTTTCATCAGCGACAGAAGTCGGGGTAGTATTACCCCGACTTCTGTCGCGTCTATACCGCTTGAATACTGGGCGCATTGGGTTGCGACAACTTCTGTCGCATTTGTCGCACTGTCGCATATTTTATTGTGAAATTTTAAGATATTTGTTCGGTTTAGTTCTGTAAAGCCGCATAAATACTGGCTTTGTGAAGTTGTTTAGCCTGGCTTAACCTGAAGCATAAGTTATCTCTTTAGGAAATCTTCGTAACTGATAACTTACTGTTATTTATCTTTCCTTCCTCTTGCTCGTATTGTTCTACATATTTTTTAATGCGTACTCTATTTCTTTGTTTCTTGTTCTACTATGTTTTTCAGCTATAATGTTTAATTTCTCTATTAATTCATCGTCTGTTCTGAAGAATATAGCTTTTGTTTATGCTCTCCCATAATTTTTTCTCCTTTACTGGATAACCACTTGACATCCACTATACATAATGCTATATTATAGCCAGTGGATAACCACTGGAATACAAATGTCGTTGTTATGCTAATTTGCTTTTATGTCACCACTCACAAATTAGCATATCAACGTCAATAAATCAAATTTAAGATAAGGCGGTGAATGATATGGCAAAGGTTGGGAAAAGAATTAAGTTATGTGATTTTGTTTTTGTATGAATGATTATGCACAGATAAGTATATCTGCAAGCCTTGTTGGACTTGAAGATTATGCCGGTCCTGTTAGTGAAATATCAGAGGCTTATAAAGGTTTTATATTTCGTATGTTAGTCCAGAAATGCAGTGTGGTAGTCCTGTGTTACAGATAGCATTGTCTAAGCTTGGAAGAGATTAGCTTGTTGAAGCAGTTGCAAGTGGTGCATTGTATGGGGGTCGATTCCTCAACTGCTTCTTTGGTGCATAAGCACCATTATTATTTTAGGAGGATACATAAAAATGAGTACTTTAATAGGTTATAGGAGATTTACTGGAAAGAATGGGCGTAATTACTGTGTTGCAAATGTTACCTCTGAATTTAGTGCAAGGGATATCCAGAACGGTGCGGCTGGTCTTAAGTCGCAGGAGGTATTTTACCAGATGACCAGTTAGATTATCTTACTCCTGCTGACTGTGGCAAAATGCCAGCTTGATTATGAGATAAATGGCGGTCGTGCGTATCTTATTAACTTCTCGGTTGAGGGTCATAAGTAATGACGCCGGATGTTGTTGCCGAGACTGCCGTGGATGTTTCGCAGTCCGGTGACGTATTAACAGAGTTAACAGACATTAAGCAACTATTAACATTTATTGTAGTTGTCTTGGTGCTTGCAATAGCATTTTCCTATTCAAAAGGGTTACAACTTTATTAACCAGTTTTTCCTAGTCGAAACACTCCGCTGTGCGGTGTCTGTTGGCGGATAAGCTCCCAACACTGACGAGACAGCTCGCAGGATATAGCTTAATAAAGTGAAAGGGGTTCAATGCCTATGTTAACTGATGTAGTTACAAGTGATATGGTGTCTGGTGTTCTTAATGAAGTGGTTGGCTTACTTCCCGTAGTTCTTCCAGCTTCAATAAGCTATATCGCACTTCGTAAGGGTCTCTCATTCCTTACATCCACACTTAGACGTGCATAACGTCTGTCCATATGTATATTATTCATTTACGCCGTCTAGCGCTGTATCTCATATGCTGATAGTTCATATAGATATGGCGCTTTTCTGGCAGAAAGGGGAAATTTAATGATTATTAATGGTATTAAACTTAATGATGTAAAAGTAGATAAGTCGGAAAAGACTGAACTGTCTGAACGTGATAACAAGATAATCGGCTGGGTTAGTCTTGCGCTGGCTACGCTGTTGCTTATAGCTTTCTTCCTTGGAGGTTTCTTCTCTCCGGTAAAGGCTAGTGCTGGTGAGTTGGTAGATGATTCTTCTGTTGAGAGTGTTTTGATAATTATATAATTTTAGAGAGCTTGATGGACATTATGTTGTTCATGTAGATATTCAACCTGTTTCTTATAAAGATGGTATTTTTATTATCGTGCACGCTCTTATTATGGTGTTTTGTCGACTTTAGATGAAGTTAAAGAAGTTCTTGCTACAGGTTATAGTTATAAGGATGGTTTCGGTTCTTATACTTCTTATTCTAATGGCCTGGATAGATTGTTATATTCTAGTATTGATTTGAAGAATCCTGATACTGGTGAAGTTTTTACTCAAACCCTTATGTTACGGGTCAACTGACAGTGGGGGTCTTCAAGCTCCGGAGATAGCGACAGCACTGACAAGTCAGATAGTTGGCTTGGTTCCGTTGGTTCTTGGTTTACTAGTCTTGGCGATAGGCTTGTGGAAGGGATTAAAACATTTGCGTCAGACGTTAAACAGGGCTTAAGCGATTTTAAGAGTTCTGTAGCAAGTGGCTTTCAGAATGTTAAAGCTGGCTTTCAGACTTAGGCGAAAACATTGGCGGCTTTTACTTCGTTGGGTGAAAAAGTTGGCGGTTTCTTTTCAGACTTGGGCGAAAAACTTGCTAACCATTTCAAAGACTTGTTTTCTAAGCTGAAAGATATATTTGATACAATCGTTGGAATACCTAAGAAGATAGTGGAATTGTTTAGCGATTTGCTTAAGCTTCTGTTTATTCCGGAAGACGGCTTTTGATTCGCAGGTTGCAGAGGTTCGCCAGAAGTTTGCTTTCGCTGATTCTATTATTGGAACTGCTGAAAATATATTCGGTGCTATGTCCGGTAATAGTTCTGTGTCTGTTATGTCTTCAGAAGGTGGCGGCGGTGGTCACGGCTTTGGTGATGATAATTCGGGCGATTCTGGTGGTTCATTTGATAATGCACCTGTATTTTATTTTGACTTTAGTGGCACTAATACAAGTTGGGATTATGGTTCTGAAGTTGTTGCTGTTTCAATGAATTGGTTTGACCCGTGGCGTAAGGATGTGAGAAATATAATTCGTGCTTTTGTATGGGTTGTGTTTATCATTAATACTTATAAGGACTTACCAAACATTATTAGTGGTATTGGTGGCGCAGCTAAAACTACAGCACAGATAGGGGTGAAATAGAACAATGATAATATCTGGTATTATATATGTTTTGTTTTCTATTGTTCGTGGATTGTTGACACTTGTACCGGATTATAGCTGGAATGCTGATTCAGTTACTTTAACTAATTTTATGAAGCTATAAGACTTGTGTTCTATTTCTTTCCTGTTGATGTTGTTATTTCTATAGTTACTATAATTGTTGCTGTCAATACAGTCCGTATATTTATAAGTCTTATAAAGACTATATGGCAGCTTATTCCGTTTCTTTAAAAGGGTGGTGATGAGATATGTTAAAGAATATTTTCTTGATTTTCTGGGGTTTTCTTAAATACCCCATTATTGCTATATTGGCGGTTATTGCTTTGTTTTTCCTGTTGTATGTCTTCTTTATTGTTGCCGGAATTCTTAAAGGCCGCAAGATACAGAAAGGCACACATAAGAATATAAAGCCTCGTAGTGCTTTTGTTCGCTTATTTATTGATTTTCCTAAGCAGATGGCGAATGATTTTTTAATTTAAACCCTGACGATTTTAAGTATAAAGGATGTGTGATATTTACTGGTCGACAGGGTAATGGAAAGACTATTGCTATGGTTGAGTATGGTCTACGTATGAAAAGGAATACCCTCTTTCTAAGATGATAACTAATCTTGGTGTTGCTGGTGAAGATAGTAACCTTAATCATTGGAAAAAGCTGATTGATTATAAAAATGGTTCTAAGGGTGTTATCTGTCTGATTGATGAAACACAGAACTGGTTTTCAAGTACGCAGTCTAAAACTTTCCGCCGGAAATGCTGCAGGTAATTACCCAGAACAGAAAGAACCGCCGTATTATTTTAGGTACCTCACAGAACTTCTATCTGCTTGCTAAAGCTATCCGTTCGCAGTGTACAGAGGTTAGGAGTGTCGTACATTTTCGGTTGTCTTACTGTTGTAAGGCGTAAAGAGCCTGTTCTTAATGCAGAAGGAAATGTTGAAGAATGGCGAAAACTCGGCTGGTATTTCTTTGTACATAATGATGAGTTACGTGATGCCTATGATACATATAAGGTTATTGCGGCATTATCTGACAGTGGCTTTAAGGATAATGCAGACGTTTTAAGCCGCTGACCTTTTCTTGAAGAATCTTCTGCTGTGCAGAAGATTTCAAGAAAAGTCAGCTTAAAAGGGTGGTGATACTATGACAAGGGATGAATGGCTTTCTATTGGCTATGACAAACATATAATTGAGGACGTTCCTCCAGATAGTTGTGTTAGTTTCTGTGATGTTTATAAACAGTGGTTTGTTATGAAAATGCATAAGATTAAGGCTGACTCTCTCGACAGGATAGAGGTTACTTACAATAAGTATTATCGTGGCTCTGCTCTTGTTGGTACTTATGTCCACCAGATAAATGATAATGTTGTATGTGACTTCCTTAATTCTGCGGTTGTTAATAACAGCGTTAATTATAAGGAATTTGGACGTATATGGCAGATTATAAACAATGTCCTTGTATATGCCCGTGATATGTCTGTTGGCTTTGCACAGCTTATAGACTGGGGCTTTGTTAAAAGATACATATATAACTGTGATATTGTTAAAAAGAGCGTAAAGAGTTTATGATAAGTGATACTGACAGACGTATCCTGTTTAATGGTGTGCTTGTAGATAATGTGTATCCACTTAAGCGCTCTGCCAGTCTTTTGTTGCTTATGAACTTTTATCTTGGCTTAAGGATTGGGGAACTTGCTTCACTCAAGTTCTGTGATTTTGACGTTAATAACAAGGTTCTTAGGATATATAAGACTGAAATAAAGTACTTCCCTCGTGATGAAGCTGGTGAGCGCTCCGGAAGTCTTGTTTATGATGTTGTTGAGGATGTCAAGACAAGGACTTCATTTCGTGTTATGCCGCTTACTGATGAATGTATAAGTATATATAAGCTGCTGTGTGAACACCATAAGTCTATGGGATATGACTCTGAATATCTTTGTTATGACGGCACTGACACTATTATGTCACGTAGTCTTGACAGGACATTGACAAGGCTGTGCCAGGTGCTTGGTATTAGTCACATTAATTCACACAGAATTCGTAAGACATATGCTTCACTTCTGCATATGAACGGAGTTCCTACTCGTGTTATAACAGACCTCTGCGGTCATTCTGATATGGAAACTACAGAAAGATGTTACATATTGAATTATGAAGCTGGTTACTCGGCTTATATGAAACGTATAAATTATGCATTAAGCAATGATATAGTTAAGGAGATTTGATGATGTTTAATACAATATTTTGGTTTTGATGTCGCTTTTATGTTGCTTGCGACTATATGGCAGCTTAAAGAGTTTTATACTTCTTGTAAGTATGCTCTCTAGGCTTAAGGAAAAGATTTATTATAAAGAAAAGCACTCTTTAAAGAGTGCTAATAAAATAACAGAGCGCGAGACGGGATCGAACCCGCGACCCTCCTTGGCAAGGGTGCTCCACCACTGAGCCACTCGCGCATAATATAAAGAAGTGAATGAGTGAGAACAAACTCACGCGAACACAAGTGATATAATACACGTAAAACAATAATCTGTCAAGCATAATTTCAAAAATTTAAAAATATTGAATGTTTTATATTAATATTATAATATGATATTAACAAAAATATTTTATAGTTTAATATTATAGTATGTATAAAAATAGGCTGTTTAAAGAAATAATAATAAAAATTCTGCTATAAGATATAAATAATTTAAATTGATAAAATATACAATAAAAATAAGCAATAAATAAGGAGATATAGGATGCTTAATATAGAATATGGTTCATATCAGAAGTTATATGATAAATATGGAGAGGATTTTATATATGACCCAGATATGTATTTTGATAATACATATGATGAAGAATGGCTTATATCGGATATGGCAAAAGAAATAATAAAAGATATAGATAAATCAGAAGTGCTTGGAGAAAATTGCATAGCAAGTCCAATACTTGGTTTGATAAGTCCAAAGGATATATCTGGAGGAGCAAAAACATTAATATTAATATATAACAATCCGGATTTAATTATTAATGCATCAGCTTGTGGTGATAATTGTGCAAAATGGTTATTAAAAATTGCTGAAAACAAAGACATATATATAAGGCTGCTCCATAATATGAATTTTGGAAAAGAATTTGAAATAAATGTTATTAACACAAATCAGATTGTACGTTCAATGCCAGAATTGATACAGATAAATGGTGATATATTGCGAGGTTAAATATGATTGGTAAATATGATATAGAGGTAGTGACCAGAAAAGTAGATTATCAGCTTACAGTCGAAAGGAATATAACTATATTAAGTGGAAATAGTGCGACAGGTAAATCAACATTATACAGAGCGATAAAGCAGTTTGAAAATGATGGCAGGGCAAGTGGAATTAAGCTGACATGCGATAGGCCGTGCGTAATACTTGAGGGAAAAATTGGGAGAATGATTTAAAAGAGATAAAGCAGAGTATAGTATTTGTGGATGAAGGAGCAAAATTTATAAATACAGAGGAATTTGCCATAGCTATAAAGAAATCTGACAATTACTATGTTTTAATAACAAGGCAGGATTTAGGTAATCTGCCATATAGCATACATGAAATATACGAACTGGATACAAATAGGATTGGAAATAGGATGTTTTGCAAACAGCAGCAGATATATAAAAGCAATAATATAGCTCAAAATGCTATAATATCCAAAATAGTGACAGAAGATTCAAAACAGGATATGAATTCTATAATGAATATGCAAAACACACAATATACAATGTGAACATGCAGATGGAAAAACGAATGTATCTAAAAAATTGTAAATAAAAATAATTCACAAACAACATTGATTATAGTTGACGGAGCAGCATATGGTTCTGAAATGAATAATACAATGATATTGATTAATAGTATTCCGGATACATACTATTTACACCGGAATCGTTTGAATGGTTATTATTAAATTCAAACATTTTAAATGAACCATATATAACAGAAGTATTAAAGGCGCCCTATAACTATATTGAAAGCAGTGAATTCTTTAGTTGGGAAAAATACTTTACAGATTTATTAAATAAAGCGACAAAAGAAAGTAATATAATGCCATATAATAAAAGTAATAACAAATCTTTAAAAATATTTACAACAGGGAACAACATGAAAAGAGTAATAGAGTCGAGTGATTTAAAATATTTGTTGGAAATATAAAAGTACTTTCCGAACCCATACTGCTTCAGCAGTATGAGTTCAAGAAGTGCATTCTTAGATAAAAAGGACTTCCCAATCGGGAAAGTCCTTTTTTATCTAAAAGACGCGAGACGGGATCGAACCCGCGACCCTCCTTGGCGGAGGTGCTCCACCACTGAGCCACTCGCGCATATGTATTAAAGTGAAAGTGTGAAAACAAATTCACGCGAACACAAGTGATATAATACACATAAAACAATAATTTGTCAAGCATAATTTTAATAAAATTGAAAAATTCACATATCTGGACAGTTCATAGGTCAAAAGCAGTAAAACTCTATTAAATATTGATATAAATGCCTTTGACATTTCAACCAAATGAATTGTCCAGATAAAGAATGAAACCAAAATTATAATTCCATAATATTATTCCTTAGAAAAGAATGCAACAGCTATTCCACCGGGACCGATATGAGTTCCTATTGTAGCGCCAACCTGTATGATATCGGGAACTGGTATTCTGCCTTCCCACAGTGAACTACTGTCTTTGATATATTTGTCCATAAGAACAGTGGAACATCCGGTGTAGCCAAGAAGGACGGGAAGTGAATAGTCTATTCCGCCATAAGTGTCAACCTGCTGGATAAGAAAGTTATTGCCCTGCTTGGAACCGCGTGCCTTTCCTAAGAAAGACACCTCACCGTCAACAATGGCGATAACTGGTTTTATGCTGAGTACATTTCCAAAAATGCAGCGCCGCTGGATATTCGTCCACCTTTCTTAAGATATTCAAGAGTGTCAAGCAGAGCCACAAGGCGTATGCGCTTCCTCATTGTATTTAGCTGGCTGACTATAGTATTCACTTCGATACCTTTATCAATAAGAGAAAGTGCATAGTCGATAAGAATTTGCTCGCCTACAGTTACATTTTCACTGTCAATGACAAATACACGTCCGTCATAGTCGTCAGCGGCGATACAAGCACTCTGATATGTACCGGACAGCTTTGAGGAAAGAGTTATAACGATTACATAGTCGGCACTTTTAAGAGCATTTTCATAAGCCTGCCCGAAAGCGTAAGGGCTTACCTGACTGGTCTTAGGAAGAGCGGAACTTCGATAAGCTTCATATAAAAGCTGTCAGGTGTGAGCGACACGCCGTCCTCATAGTTTTCTTCGCCAAATGTTATAGTCATAGGAAGTACAGTGACACCTTTATTGTTATTCTGCGAAATGTCTGATGCTGAATCAGTTATTATTGTAATATTAGCCATAATATAAAACTCCTTAATAATAATGCGGATTGATAAAAATAGAATTAATCCGTCAGTAAAATAATTTTATACTAAAACATTTTGAAAGTCAAATAAAATACAATCAGCAATGAAATTTCACACAAGTTAAATGTAATTATGATAAAACTAAAAAATATTCCTAACTGAATATATTGCGTTTCTTCATCAATTAAATAAGCATATGATAAAATTAAAAATATTTCTGACTCAATATATTACATTTCTTCATCAATTAAATAAACATATTATAAAACTAAACATTTGCTTTATTCTCAATAATAATGTAAATTATATAAGTATATATCTAACATATTGTGTCATGTAAGCTAAAGCTGCCAGCGTTAAGAGGGCAGAAAATGTTTATGCAGAATGTGTGATATTTTTAATAATTTGCGTATAACGTCATACAAAAATAAAATAGTAATAATATAAAAATATACATATAATAATATACGGAGAAATGTAATGAGTATAGGCAGAAAGTTTTTAAATATGTATCGCAGAATATATTCGGTATGCTTGGAATATCGTGCTATGTTGTTGCTGATACATTTTTATATCAAAGTTTGCGGGAGCAGACGGAATAACAGTACTTAATCTGGTGCTGCCAGTGTTCAGTGTCATATTCGCTTTCGGTTCTATGATGGGCGTTGGCTCAGCGATAAGATTCAAGATATTAAGGGCAAAGGGAGATAAGCATGCTGACGATTATTTTCCAATGCGATAATGTGTGCATGTATTCTCAGCGTGCTGTTCATACTTGTCGGACTGTTTGCGCCGGATAAGCTTCTGCACATTATGGGCGCGGATGATAAGATTACGGCGATAGGAATAGATATACAAGGACATTTCTTATGTTTACGCCGTTTTTATGTGTAACTATATAGTCAGTGCTTATGTAAGAAATGACAACGACCCTTCAAGGGCTATGCTTGCCACACTTTCAGGAAGTCTTTTAATATCATATTTGATTATATATTTATGTTTCCTATGAAGCTTGGACTGCTTGGTGCGGCTATGGCGACAGCGGCTTCACCTATATGCAGCATACTTGTGTGTCTGACACATTTTATGGGAAAGAAGAATACCGTGGTCTTTAAGTGGCACGTTCCATCGCTTAAAATGCTGTGGGAGTCATGTATGTTAGGAACAGCCGCATTTGTAGGTGAGATGGCATCGGCAGTGACAACGACTGTTTTAATATGCTTATGCTTTCGCTTACGGGCAATATCGGCGTTGCGGCATATGGAGTTGTTGCGAACTATGCTTATATAGGAACTGCTATATTCAACGGAGTTTCGCAGGAGCACAGCCTCTTATAAGTGAGTCATATGGAAAAGGCAATAAAAAGACGTGTCAAGGGTATACACATATAGTATAATAACATCAGTAACTTTATTTGCTGTCATATATGTGGTGGTGGCAGGTTTCACAAGCCAGCTTGTAAGCCTTTTAACAGTGAGGGAGTTGTGGAACTGGCGGGTTTTGCGTATACTGGTATGAGAATATATTTCATAGGCTTTTGTTTGCAGGCTTTAATATTATATCTGCCGGATATTTCAGTGCGGTTGAGATGGCAAAGGAATCATTTGTTGTGTCAGTATTGAGAGGCTTTGTGCTTATGATAGGCATATCTATAACACTTTCACGCCTGTTTGGAATGAATGGCGTGTGGAGCAGCTTCCAGTGTCAGAGGGAATAACGTCAGCGGTGTGCATAGGATTTATTATATGTGCAGGGCTTAAGAAAAAGCTGCGGTGAGGTAGAAATGTAGTGAAATAATTTTACAATATTTTAATTGTTCATTTATAAATAATAAAATTTTACATTAAAGGAAAAAGTACGTTACAATAAGACAAATTAAGGTAAACAGGAATTAAGATAAACTTATATAAGAGAGGAAGTATAATTATGAATCCAGGTTCTATTATGAAAATAATGAATGCAAAAACAAGTTTGCGGCGACACATCCAAAGTTTGTGTCATTTTTAACCGTTGTATGTCTGGCGGCATAACAGAGGGCAATTATAGAGGTGACAGTTACAAAGCCGGGTGAGGCTCCTGTAACAGCCAATATGAAGGTGCAGGCATCTGATATAGAACTTGTAAATGAACTTAAGAATTTAAAGTAATATTTGAAATCAACTTAATATAAAATGCTGTATTAACAACATTTTATCTGGTGTTAAGTAAGTTTCAGATAAAATCTATGGCTTATGGCAGAAACGGAGATTATTATGGGGAATGTAATGGATTATCTCGAATGGCGTGGTGACCTCACATTTGACCAGTCACCATTTAATGATGTGGATAACGTTATACCGTCACAGTTAGCGTATGTAAACTTCAGGGACGTAATTCCGTCTGTACAAATGAATAAGGGAATAACACTAAAAGCAGCAGCACAGTTATTCTTTGACCTTCATACAGAAGAAGAACTTATGCAGGATAAGTCATTTATAAAAGATGCACCAAAGCTTCTAAAAAAGCGGCGCAGACAAACCGGTTCAGGGATGTAATTCTGTCTGATTATGTTGATATGGTGGATGAAACTCTGGAAAACAGTTTGGCGCATTTCATATAAAGCTAAGTCCACAGTGTACATATGTGGCGTTCAGGGGAACGGATGACACACTTGTAGGCTGGAAGGAGGACTTTAATATGAGCTTTATATCGCCTGTTCCATCACAGGAGGATGCGGTTAAGTATCTTGATGATACGTGTTCATATATAAGGGAAAGCTGTATGTGGGCGGCCATTCCAAAGGTGGCAATCTTGCAATATATTCGGCTATACACTGTAGTAAAAGGGTCAGAAAGAAAATACAGTGTGTATACAATAATGACGGACCGGGTTTTGATATAAGTGTAGTAAGAAGTGATGAATATCAGTCAATGCTTCCTTATATCAAAAGTATTGTGCCGGAGAATTCTATAGTCGGAATGTTGCTTGAGCATGATGATGATTATATTATAGTTAAAAGTTCACAGACAGGAATTATGCAGCATGATGCAATGTCGTGGCAGGTGTCAGGAGCTAGTATGGTGACTGCTAAAAGGCTTAGTGCACAGAGCAGAAGGCTTAACAGGGCATTCAGCAACTGGATTAACAGCGTTGACAATGAAAAAGGGCTGAGTTTGTGGAAACGCTTTTGGACTGTTATCGGCATGTGGTGCAAGAAATCTTTCTGATATAACAGCAGACAGGTTCAGAAGTACAAGAGAAGTCATAAAACAGTATGCAAGTCTTGATAAAGACAGCCGTAATCTGTTAAGAAATATGCTGCTTTCACTCACTGACCAGATAGGAAAAGCAAGAAGAAAGTAGAACAAAATGTAAGAATGGAGGATTATTATGTCACAGATAATTAATATAATATTAGGAGCAGTTGTTCTGTTTGCTGTAGTAGTTTTATTTTTATGGGTGTCAGCCAAACATAAGGAAAGTGGACTTGGCGATGCGTGCAGCGGCGACTGTTCATCATGCCGCGCACACTGTAAGGATGAAACTAAATAAGTGCAGGGGCAGCAGGTAAAATGACAAGTCAGTTTAAGGAAAAGCGGTAAGGCTTGGAAAGCTCATGAATGGAAAGTCAAAGTTTGCAATACCGCTTGTACAGTGTATACTTGACTGTTTTGAGATAGTATATACTGAGGAAGAAATAGATTGTATGCTTCTTATGGGAGCTGGATATTATACAAAGGAAGAGCTTATAGCCCTGTGGGAAAAGAATTATGTGGTTACAGGTGATGAAAATGTGCATACATTTGAAGCTTTATACAAAAGTATAAAAGATAAAGGTGGCATATGGGAAAGCCAGAAAAAGGCGTATATGACCTTGCACCCATATTTCCCGGCTGGATAGAATTATATGCATCAGGCGAACTTAATGATAACAGAAAAGCACTTATCACAAAGTTTGCAGAGTTTGAGGAGCTATTAAAGAAACTCAATATCGCACCTGTAAGGGCATACATGAATTATGTCAACACTAATAATATGTCAAAGGAAGAGGGACGTATGTCCACAGTTGTGACAGACAGCCGTAATAATCTTCCTAAGAGAAAGAAAAGATAACTCTTGATAAACCTGTAGGTGCAGAGCAGACTGTATATACAAAGGGTGAAGCTATGGATGTTCTTGATAGGAATAAGGATAATATTGCTGTTATGAACTGTTTCTGCCGTACTATGGAAATGTTAAAGGGCAATAGCTGTGACTTTGATATGCCGATAGAGTCATGCATGGCAGTCGGAAGAATGGCAGAGCAGCTCACAGAGGCTGGCGTGGCAAGGCATATAACATATGAAGAGGCTGTCAGGCTGGTGGATGAGCTTGAACAAAGGGCTGTATACACACACTTTATCATTATGGAACATATTCAGTTAATGATGAAATAGTGCTTTGCAACTGCTGCATGGACTGCTGTTTTTATATGGAAGTTTCAGAAAAGGCGCACTATCCCAGCTTCTTCTTAAGGCATATTACAGACCTCAGATGATAGAAGGTGCTGTATGTACAGGCTGTAACAGGTGCGAAAAGTACTGTCCTACAGGTGCAACATATTATGATAAAAATACTGGCAGACTTATATATGATGTTGATAACTGTATAGGCTGCGGGCAGTGTGTTACACAGTGTCCTGTATCGTGCAGGCGGATGGTTAAGGATGAAAGAAATATATTTGTAAAGACGCGCCGCAGAAACAATTAAGGTGCTGGAGGTGAATTATGGTAGATATCTATAAAACCGATAATAAAGTACTTAGCAAGCTTGATAATATTGAAGATGGCTGCTGGATAAATATGGTTAATCCTACAAGCAGTGAGCTTTCGCTTGTGTCCGGATATTTTGATATAGATGCGGATGACCTTGCGACTGCGTTAGATGAGGAAGAAAGTTCGCGTATAAGTCTTGAGGATGGTTATACACTTATACTTGTTGATATTCCAACGCCGGAGGTCAGACATGAAAAGAAAATGTATACAACAATTCCTCTTGGTATAATCTTAAAAAATGATGCCATAATCACGATATGCAGGGAAGAAACGCCAGTTCTTACATACTTTGTGCGAAATAAGTTAAAGGATTTCAGCACGAAAAGAAAATGCGTTTTATATATGAAATGATGTTTCGTTCAGCTATGTTATATCAGGCTTATCTTCGTGGAATAGATAAAAAGAACAGAGATAGAAGAACGTGTCGGGGATGATACACACGATACGGATATTATCGAACTGCACGAGCTTGAGTCAACGCTTGTATACTTTGCAACTTCGCTCAGATCAAACAGTATAGTCCTTGAGAGATTAAGGAGATATAAAAGACTTGAGCAGTATCCGGAGGATATGGAGCTTCTTGAGGATGTAACAGTCGAATACCAGCAGGCTATCGAGATGACGACTATATACAGGGATATTATTGATGGTACAAGAGAATTGCTTTCATCTGTTATTAATAACAGACTGAACAATGTTATGAAGATACTTACTTCTATAACTATAGTTATGGCTATACCAACGATTATTTCAGGTATATACGGAATGAATGTGGACGGCAGATGGATGCCACTTTCAACCACACCTTATGGCTTTTATATAATAGTTGGAATAATACTTGTTATATGTATAGGTGTGCTCTGGTTTTAAAGAAGAAAAAATGATGTGAAAATATATAGAAATATAATATCTATATTTTATGTCCGATTTATTCAATGATTGTGAATTGATATAAAGAACATATACATTTGTGTGGATATTAAGAGGAAAAATATTATGAGTTTATTTAGCAAAATCAGAAGCAGACTTTCACATGCCCAGATTATGGCACTTGGTTTTCTTACAGTCATAATAATAGGTACGGTGCTTCTTATGCTTCCGGTGTCAAGCAGGACAGGTCAGTGGACACCATTTATCAAGGCATTGTTTACTTCTGTAAGTTCTACATGCGTTACAGGACTTGTAGTCGTTGATACATTTTCATACTGGACATTATTCGGACAGATAGTGATACTGATTATGATTCAGATAGGTGGACTTGGATTTATATCAATCGGTGTTGTGTTTGCGCTGTTTTTAACAGAAATATAGGTCTTGCCAACAGAACGCTTATACAGGAAAGTATGAATTCCAACATGCTTAGGGGCATAGTCAGGCTAATGAGAAATGTTATCGTTGGAACTGCTATATTTGAAGCGATAGGTGCGGCAGTTCTTTCGCTAAGGTTTATTCCGCGGATGGGTGTTGCAAGGTATATATAACAGTATATTTCATTCGATAACTGCATTCTGCAATGCCGGTTTTGACCTTATGGGACGATACGAGCCTTATTCATCGCTCACAGGTTATTACAATGATTATGTTGTAAATATAACAATTATGGCACTTATACTTATCGGTGGTTTAGGCTTTACAGTGTGGGCTGACCTTAAGCATAATAAGCTGTATTTTAGAAGTATACTCTCCATACTAAGATTGTTGTTGTCAGTTCTATAGTGCTTGTTGTTGTGCCAACGATATTGTTTATGTATTTTGAAAGAGATGGTGTTGAGGCAGGCATGCCTTTGCCGACAGATTTATAACATCACTTTTGCGGCGGTAACGCCACGAACAGCAGGATATAACACGGTTGACCTTGGTGCTATGACTCAGGCAAGCAAGCTGCTTACTATTATACTTATGTTTATAGGAGGTGTCCGGGTTCGACCGCAGGTGGCGTAAAGACTACATCAATCGTGATTATAATGGTGTATATATGGTCTAATCTCCGCAATGCTTCAGGTTGTAATATATATGGAAGAAGGCTTGCAGATGAGGATATAAAGAAAGCCAGTATGGTTATAGGTCTTAATCTTATTATGGCTGTTGCAGCGCTGCTTATTATCAGTGGTATGCAGAGTTTTGATTTTGAGGACCTATGTCTTGAGGTGTTCTCGGCAGTAGGAACTGTCGGACTTTCAACGGGTATAACAAGACAGCTCAATGTGGCTTCACAGATAGTTATTATATTACTGATGTTTTGCGGCAGAATAGGAACAGTTACATTTGCATCAACATTTGCTTATAACAGAAAGCAGGTTAAGCTGCTTAATCCTGAGGAGCATGTTAATGTGGGATGATGCTGGCTGGTTCGAGATGTTTTGGAAACGTGGCGCAGAAGGTTAACCGGAGAAAATATTAATCAGCCAGAAGGTGTTATTTGTTTAAATGCATCTTAATCTAAAACTAAAATAATTTATTTTTCATATTTTGTTGATATTTACTTATCAATGATTGAAATATATAAATGATGTTTAGTATGGAAAATTTAATTAACAAAATATATAGCTGTATATAATGGAAAGGAATTAAGTATGAATTCAATATTAGTTATAGGTATTGGTAAGTTTGGACATCATTTTGCAGAGAAGCTTATAGCGCTTGGCAATGAGGTTATGATAATAGATGAGGATGAGGACAAGGTAAGAGAGCTTATGTCAAAGGCAACAAGTGCAAGAATAGGTGACTGCACGGATGAGGACGTGCTTAACAGCCTTGGCTTATCGAACTTCGATACTGTTGCAGTATGCATTTCCGAGGACTTCAGAACAGTATTGAAACAACAAGTCTTGTAAAGGAGCTTGGTGCAAAGCACGTTGTAAGTGTTGCAAGCAGGGATATTCATGCAAAGCTTCTTTTAAAAAATGGAGCAGACGAAGTTATATATCCGGACAGGGATATAGCTTACAGACTTGCCAAGAAATGCAGTAGAAGCCACATATTTGAATATATAGAGCTTTCTGATGAATATGCTATATTTGAAGTTCCGGTTATTCCGCAGCTTGTTGGAAAGAGTATCAGGAGGCGGATGTCAGAAAGAAATACAAGATGAATATTATTGGAATTGTGCGCGGCGAAGATGTGCAGATAATGCCCGACGCCGACTATGTATTCTCCAATGACGAGCATATTAAAGTTATAAGCGACAGTAATAGCGTGGATGCTTATCTTAAGCATGTCAGATAGAGAGGAACTTGGCTTAATTGGGATGATTGATTATTGGGTTGGATTTGTATGACTTAGATTGATATATTGGCGAGTAGGGTCAAAGAAAAACACTAGATTGCCAATACAATATGACTTAAATCAAGGTATTAGATAATAGAGTCAAAAGAAAAACAATAGATAGCCAATTCAATATGACCTAAATCAAGGTATTAGATAATAGAGTCAAAAGAAAAACAATAGATAGCCAATTCAATATGACTTAAATTAGGATATTAGCGAATAGGGTCAAAAGAGTAACGATAGTTTGTCAATTCAATATGACTTAAATCAGGACATTGAAGTGGTAAACTAATTTTGGACACAGAGGGTCAATTTCTAGACATAAATGAGTTATAATTCAAACAAGGAATTCTCATATTTAGTCTTAATTGATTTCGTATTTAACAGGAGGGTTACCATGAAATACACTTTAGAACAACGGTTGGACATTGGGCGCCGTATTTATGAAGGCGAACTAACAAGATTTCAAGCAGCTGAGGAGTATGGTATCAATGACAATACGGCTCGCAATTATATGTGGCTATATCGAGATACCAACCATCTTCCACCTAAAATGTCGGAAGGAAAAGAACAACGTATGTTTCCAAAACTCCACAAACAATCGAAGCAAAACAACCTGATTTTGAATCATATGAAGCTATGACAAAGGAAGAATTAATTCAAGCGCTTATCCAGGCACGTATCACAGAGGCACGATTAAAAAAGGTTACGAAGTGAAGGGGATGGTTCGGTAATTCATTACAGCAGCAAGAATATCAAGTGATTTTGGAACTCTCAGGAGAGTTTCCGGTCAATCTTCTTTGTGATGCTATGGGTATCAATAGAAGCAGCTTCTATTATTGGAAGAAGATGCTCAGCAATCCAGCTCCAAGAACAAGGGCATTGATTGAAAATATCCAGTTATTCCAGGAATACCATTTAAAATATCCATCTCATGGATACAGATGGTTAAATGCTAAAATTCGTCTGGATAAAGGAATAGAGATGTCTGATCCTTATGCACATAAATGTTGCAAGTCTGCTGGTATCAAGAGTAAAGCTAAACATTATAAATACAAGAAACCTGGTGCTCCGTTTAAGATTTTTCCAAATCTTCTTATGTCAGAGATTCAGATTGATGGTCCACTTCAATGTATTGTAAGTGATATGACTGCATTTTGGGTAAAAGGTATCTATTATGAACTTACCTTATATATGGATCTTTGGAATAATGAAATCCTAAGTCATTCTCTATCATCAAAACGTGGTGATCGAATGACTTATATAAGTGGTCTGGAAAATCTCCTTGAAATAAAGAAGCAGCATCCAGAATACCAAATGATTCTTCATTCAGATCAAGGATCCGTCTATGCTTCAAAGGCATACAATGATCTTCTTCCTATGTATGTGGTAAGATCCATGTCCAGAGCTGGAACACCTACTGATAATAGTGCGATGGAATCTATCAACGGATGGATCAAAGCAGAATTATTTATGGATTTTCATGTCACAGGTGAACGACCAGTTTACGAAGAAGTGAATGAATATATAAAATTTTTCAATGAGGAGCGCCCTGCTTATGCGCTCAGTTATCTTACACCGAAACAATACCGTGAAATATGCAGTATTATAATCTGTTCATGAGTTCATACCGTCGGTGAAAGCCGACCAGCGTTTTCGGGAGCGATGTCAAGGATGGCGTACGGCTTGTACAACCTTACGCTGTAACTGAATAATTTTATAATTTTGTGTCCAAAATATGTTGACTAGTGCAAGAGTCAAGGAAATAACAATAATTCCCTAGTCAGATATGACCTGAATTTAGATATTATCAAATAGAGTCAAGAGAAAGACGATAATAACCAATCAGAAGTGACTTAAATAATGATATTGGTGAATAAAGTCAAAGGAAGACAATGATTATCTAGTTGAAAGTGACTTAAATAAGAACATTATTAAATAGAGTCAAAGGAAATAACAATAATTCCTAGTCAGATATGACCTGAATTTAGATATTATCAAATAAGGTCAAGAGAAAGATAATAATAGCCAATCAGAAAGTGACTTAAATAATGATATTGGTGAATAAAGTCAAAGGAAGACAATGATTATCTAGTTGAAAGTGACTTAAATAAGAACATTATTAAATAGAGTCAAAGGAAATAACAATAATGCACTAGTCAACATATTTTGGACACAAAATTATAAAATTATTCAGTTACAGCGTAAGGTTGTACAAGCCGTACGCCATCCTTGACATCGCTCCCGAAAACGCTGGTCGGCTTTCACCGACGGTATGAACTCATGAACAGATTATAATACTGCATATTTCTCACGGTATTGTTTCGGTGTAAGATAACTGAGCGCATAAGCAGGGCGCTCCTCATTGAAAAATTTTATATATTCATTCACTTCTTCGTAAACTGGTCGTTCACCTGTGACATGAAAATCCATAAATAATTCTGCTTTGATCCATCCGTTGATAGATTCCATCGCACTATTATCAGTAGGTGTTCCAGCTCTGGACATGGATCTTACCACATACATAGGAAGAAGATCATTGTATGCCTTTGAAGCATAGACGGATCCTTGATCTGAATGAAGAATCATTTGGTATTCTGGATGCTGCTTCTTTATTTCAAGGAGATTTTCCAGACCACTTATATAAGTCATTCGATCACCACGTTTTGATGATAGAGAATGACTTAGGATTTCATTATTCCAAAGATCCATATATAAGGTAAGTTCATAATAGATACCTTTTACCCAAAATGCAGTCATATCACTTACAATACATTGAAGTGGACCATCAATCTGAATCTCTGACATAAGAAGATTTGGAAAAATCTTAAACGGAGCACCAGGTTTCTTGTATTTATAATGTTTAGCTTTACTCTTGATACCAGCAGACTTGCAACATTTATGTGCATAAGGATCAGACATCTCTATTCCTTTATCCAGACGAATTTTAGCATTTAACCATCTGTATCCATGAGATGGATATTTTAAATGGTATTCCTGGAATAACTGGATATTTTCAATCAATGCCCTTGTTCTTGGAGCTGGATTGCTGAGCATCTTCTTCCAATAATAGAAGCTGCTTCTATTGATACCCATAGCATCACAAAGAAGATTGACCGGAAACTCTCCTGAGAGTTCCAAAATCACTTGATATTCTTGCTGCTGTAATGAATTACCGAACCATCCCCTTCACTTCGTAACCTTTTTTAATCGTGCCTCTGTGATACGTGCCTGGATAAGCGCTTGAATTAATTCTTCCTTTGTCATAGCTTCATATGATTCAAAATCAGGTTGTTTTGCTTCGATTGTTTGTGGAGTTTTGGAAACATACGTTGTTCTTTTCCTTCCGACATTTTAGGTGGAAGATGGTTGGTATCTCGATATAGCCACATATAATTGCGAGCCGTATTGTCATTGATACCATACTCCTCAGCTGCTTGAAATCTTGTTAGTTCGCCTTCATAAATACGGCGCCCAATGTCCAACCGTTGTTCTAAAGTGTATTTCATGGTAACCCTCCTGTTAAATACGAAATCAATTAAGACTAAATATGAGAATTCCTTGTTTGAATTATAACTCATTTATGTCTAGAAATTGACCCCTCTGTGTCCAAAATTAGTTTACCACTTCAATAATTCCCTAGTCAGATATGACCTGAATTTAGATATTATCAAATAGGGTCAAGAGAAAGACAATAATAACCAATCAGAAAGTGACTAAAATAAATAATATCAGGAAATAGGGTCAAAACCAGAGTATAATAACAACAGATTATTTAATATCAAATTTTAAGAATACAATTAAGATAGTATTGTAAGTAAGATGTCTATTAAAATTATTTAGACAAATTTTCTATCAACGTATCAGAAATGAAATTTATCCCATTACAAAATCAGTCCAATTACAACAAAATCGGGTGGATTACAACATATATATATAAAGTATATTGCAAATATATTCAAAATGTGTTTTATAGATAAAGAACATTATTAATAAATAATGCTTCTGATAAAAATATAAGAATACAGGAGAGGATATGGAGTTAAAGTTGAACAGAAAATACAAGGATACATTATTCAGGAAGGTTTTAATAACAAGAAGGATTTGCTGAGTCTGGATAATGCGCTGAATGACACCAGCCATACAGATGACAGCCTCATAACAATTAACACAATAGAAGATGCGATATACATAGGTTATAAGAATGACATAATAAGGCGGAGTGACAGATATGTTACTGACAGAATTTGATGAGAAAGCGTATATAGAAGGAGTTAAGAAGCAGAGTTATGCGGATGGAGTGGCAGAAGGTGAAGTTCGTGGCAAAATAGAAGGAGAAGCGTGGAAAAATAGAAGGTGAAGAAAAGACGACAGAAAAGCTGCTTAATTTGATAGCAAAATTAAAGGAAGACGGACGTTCCGAAGAACTTATAAAAGTAACGGATAAGAAAGAATTAGAGAGGCTGTATAAGGAATATAATATGTAGATATGAAGCTGGATTGTATATAAAGATATAAATCAGTAAAATAAGGCGCTTTGTAACAATATAAGTGCTTACTTAAAGTATAAGCATAACTACAAAACGCCTTATTAAGAAATTTAATATCTTATTCCATAAATAATAAATTGTTATGATGAATTCCTTTTAACATATACCATAATCAGCTAATTATTAATCTGGATATAATTATTCATCATTTATCATTCATCAAATATGCTGACGATTTCGCCATCCATTATCTTGTTCATATTTTAACGGCGCAGAAGTTACCGCACATAGAGCAGGTGTCTTCCTTTTCTGGCTTGGCTTCCTGTCTGTATCTTCTGGCTTTTCAGGGTCGATGGCTACGTCAAACTGTGCATCCCAGTCGAGTACTTTTCTGGCATTATCCATCTTAAGGTCCCAGTCAGTTGCGTGAGGTACACCTTTGGCGATGTCAGCAGCATGTGCGGCTATTTTAGTTGCGATGATACCTCCTTGACATCATTGAGGTCAGGAAGTCTTAAGTGTTCAGCCGGTGTTACATAGCAGAGGAAGGAAGCACCATATGTAGCGGCAATAGCGCCACCGATAGCAGATGTGATGTGGTCATATCCGGGAGCAATATCAGTTACTAAAGGTCCGAGTACATAGAAAGGTGCACCCTTACATATAGTTTTCTGTATTTCCATATTTGCTTGAATTTGGTTGATGGGCATATGTCCTGGACCTTCAATCATAACCTGAACATCCTTTTCCCACGCACGTCTTGTAAGTTCACCAAGAGTTACAAGCTCTTCAATCTGTGATATATCAGAAGCATCCATAATACATCCCGGACGGCAGGCATCTCCAAGACTCATAGTGACATCATATTCCCTGCATATATCAAGGACTTCATCATAATATTCAAAAATGGATTTTCGTTTCCAGTCATTTCCATCCAGGCATATATGATAGAGCCGCCTCTTGAGACGATGTTCATAAGACGCTTGTCAGCCCTGAACTTTTGGCAGTTGCTTTATTAATTCCGCAATGGATAGTCATAAAGTCAACACCATCCTCAGCATGCATTCTTACGATATCGAGCCATTCTTTGCAGTGATATCCTTAAGAGCCTTGTGATAGTATACAACAGCATCATATATAGGAACAGTTCCTATTATAGCTGGACATTCAGTAGTAAGTTTCTTTCTGAACTTTCTTGTATCACCAAATGAGCTTAAGTCCATAATAGCCTCAGCACCCATTTTACAGCATTATTGACTTTATCAAGTTCCATATCAAGGTCAACGCAGTCTCTTGAAGTACCAAGGTTGACATTAATCTTAGTACGAAGCATAGAACCTATGCCGTTAGGTTCAAGGCATTTGTGGTTTTGTTAGCTGGTATGATAATTTTTCCACAGGCTACAAGCTTAACAAGTTCGTCAATATCCATATATTCTTTTTGGCAACAGCTTCCATTTCTTTAGTAATTATGCCTTTTCTTGCGGCATCCATCTGAGTTGTGTATTCCATAGTAATCCTCATTTCTGCGCACATTATTGTGTGTTTGATGATATGTGCCGTATGCGCATGAGTACATATCATATGTAAAATTATTATTCGCAAAACATATCACAGTGCATATTACATCTAAAGTAATGAGAAGTTACATATATGCAAATGTGATATATAAGCTATAAATGAGAAAATATAGAAAATATAATAAATTTTCATAGTCATTTATCATTTACAGGTGTGATAAGTATCAGGGAAAATATAGAATGTCAGTAGGAAAATGAATAATTATGCAAAAAATGATTGTTAATATAATATATATTTTATATCATAATAAAGACTGCACATAAAAATCAGACCATAATTAATAAAATGTTTATAATAAATTTGATAACTTTTTAAATTAGTTTTAATTGATATTAATAATCTAATTCAATTAGTTAATTTATAAGATAAAAAGAACTCCCTACGATGGCATTATCCATATCAGGTAATGGGTCGGAATTAAATTCCCTCTCAGCCAGGCATAAGCCGTCTGCTCCCCAGATAATATCTTCGCATAGTATAACACCATATGATGTATGTGTCAAAATTATATTATGTTCAAGGTTTTAAAGTTATATTTTATTCATCAGCACTTGCATAATGCTTTTCATTTTCAGCCTGTCTTTGTGCACGTCTTTCAGGAAGTATGTATAAAACATAGTACATAACACCCATAAGCACGAAAGCACCGCCGACATCATATAAAGAGTGCTGCTTTAAAAATACTGTTGACATGCATATAAGAATACACAGTATTAAAGAACCAGTCAGTAATCCTTTGTGATTTTTAAAGTCTTGCACTTTGAGAGTGCAGTGTGGACGGCGATTGAATTATATACGTGGATACTTGGAAATACATTAGTAGGAGTATCAGTTGCATATAATCCGGCTACAAGTCTTCCAAATGCATTGTCGGGAAGAGTATTAGGTCTTAAAGTAAGTCCATTAGGATATACCATACATATCACCATGCATAAGGACATGCCGATAATAAGGGAGAGTGCAAATCTTATGAACTCCTGATTATCAGCTTTAAGCACCATAATTACGCATGATGCCACTATGTAAGCAAACCATAAAAATATGGAATTATAAATACTTCACAGAATGGTATCATATCATCAAGTGGACCATTGATAATGTGGATTAGGATAATCCATGGTAATCTTACTTTCAAGAAAGAAAACCATGGAAGATATACAAGTGCGTAAGATGCAAAAGCAGTCGCCACCATATTTTTAAAAGTTTTCATAAACAATCCTTCTTAAATATAATATAGTCTGTTGTATACAGATGCCTTAATTCTGTATGTATCGGTAGTGAAAAATGTCTTGAAATTATACCATTGTTTCTAAATAAATTCAAGCTGTATATATCTGCTACAACCGTTATGTGTTTACAAAGTCAGCAATCTTTAATATAATGATGTAAGGGTCAAATACATTTTGAACATGACATCATTGTATATTGAATTATAATACCATTACATAGAATTACTATATATAAAAGTTTTAATTTATTAATATTATATAAACTGATAAGACATTTATTATAGAAAATACCCGTAAAATTAATATAGAATCGAGGATAATATGCTTAAGTTAAGTCATATAAAAAGGATATAATAAAAAGATGTTCTTACAGATGTAAGCTATACATTTGAAGAGGGCAGCGTATATTCAGTGCTGGGTAATGCTGGTGCTGGAAGAACAACATTGTTTGAGTGCATATGTGGGGATGTTCCTGTGGATGATGGAGAGATTGAAACACCTCCTAGAGTAAAGATTTTCTATGCATCAAAGCAGAGTGTGCTTCCTGTATACATAACAGGTTATGAATTTATAAGTATGCTATGTGATATGAGCGATGATGATATTGAACCGGGTGGTATTTTTGAAAATGTCGGTCTTAGTGTGAGTCAGAGAGATAAGCTTATAGCTGACTATACATTTGAGGAAAAGAAGCTTTGCAGTTAGCTTCTATGCTGGTTATTAAGCCATATATTGTATTGTTCGATGAACCCCTTGATTATTGCGATGATGGATATATAAAAAATTTCTTGAGGTTATTAATTCAGTTAAAGATAACAGAATAATAATTATATCATCAGGTATATTAGAAGTGGCATCAAGAATATCGGATGATACCATTGTGCTTAATAATGGTGAATTTAATCATATAGATAAAGAAACTATGGCGATACCAGAGATTAGAAAAGCAGTATTAGATATATTAGGGAGGCAGACAATGAAATTGTTTAAAAGCTGTTTGCTGAAAAGTTGTTGAGGTTTTATGAGGGAACTAATGCAGGAATAAGATACATAAGTTCAGCACCGGTTCTTAAAAATCATATAAAGAGGAAACATTTGCAGAAGGTTCAAGGGCAAGACTGGCAGTTGGAATAGCTGCGCAGTTTTTATGATATTATGGGAATTTATTAAGAAGTTTATGTATGTTTTGTTCTTATATATATTCCTTATAGGATTATAAGCATAGAATGTCCGCTTATCAGGGCTAATCAGGAAATTACAATAATATATATGTTTATTATGTTGTCAATTATATGTGGCAGCCTGTCGAATAATATTTTGTTTACTGTTGGTGACAGGGATTATCTTATGATAAGGGTAATGTTTATAAGTCCATATATGAACTTCTTAGGAAAGCTTATATATAAGATGGTTACTGAATTTGTATTTTATTTTATCACATTAAATGTGTTTGGCGTGACACCATTACATTCTCTTATGTTGTGCATACTTACAATGTGTGTAAGACCTATAGGGAGATGTTTGCAATTATGTCATTCGACCACTTTATATGGGTGTATGAGAACAGAAGTGTGCTTAATGGTACAATTATGGCTGTATGTGTACTGCTTGCTTATGGTGTTCCATTATTTGCAAGAAGACTGTCATATAGCTGGATGTATGCAGTGCATCCATTTGTAATTGTAGTATTTTTACTTGCAGGTGCAGGTGCCATGTACTTCTTGTGGTGGTATAAATATTATAGAAAGATAGTAAGAGAAGCTATGCATATGAAGCATGAAAACTAGGCTGTTGTAGGTATGGTGTAGAAGGTGTAGTGCAGTTATGAGAAACCTGGATAAGAAAGAAAAGAAAAAAGAAGATTAATTGCATTCAGAATTATTATAGCATTATTATGCTTTGGAGTAGCATTTGTATTCATACGTTCATATTATTTTAGAAGTAAACAGGATAATCTGGATATAAAGTCAAGATATACATTTACAGTTGATATAGATGCATATGGCGATGAAATAACGGATGAGTATCAGACAAAGGCTATATCATATGATGATTCTAATGTTATAAGTTCTGTGCCGGATGTATATGGAATTGAGACAGAAAAGATAGCTAAAACCTGGATAAATGCGTATGTAAGACAGTATATGAGTGAATATCTTCCAGTAAGTAAATCAGTTAAAAAGATGGCTATAGATAATATAGAGGTGCTTAATGAGGATGAACACATAGCACTTATAAGTTTTTCAGTGATATTAAAAATCCTTCTTCTGATTTCTTCCTTTCGTGGGATGGGGTAAGAGATGACGGAAGGCTTAAGTGTGAGTGGGTTGTAGGTTATTATGTGGATGCACATTCTGACAATACAGCATCAATATATGTGGCATCTGCCATGAGCCCTGAGGAATATGGCATAGCCAAGTACAATGAAAAGCAGGTATAACGGCGAGCAAGGATATACTAATACGTCAACAGACCGTCTTGCAAGATATGTTATAAGGGACAGCATACTCAGTGTTACATATGATGGTGAACATTATACGACAGTTCCTGTAGATGTTGAAAATCTTATGTTTGAGAATAACAGCTCAAGTACACTTAAAGAAGGCAGTTATATGATAACAACATCAAAGACGGCATTTATATATGGGGAAAGACTAACCAGGCTGACAGACTTCCTGTAACAATCTGTTATTCAGATGATAAGGGTGCGAACTGGACTACATGTGAACTTGATAATATATATAATGCAGAAGATTATTATGTTGACTTTTGATGAAAACAAAGGTGTAGTTGTCTGTGGTTATGCTATGACAGATAATGATAAAGAGTCATACAGGATATATAATACTGATAATGGTGGGGAAACGTGGAAAACTGTAGGAAGCGGACCAGCTAACTATCTACTTAAGGGATTGTATATGTTGATGAAAATGTAGGATTCTTCTGTTTTAATTATGTTGAAGGTATGGATGGTAATCTCTACATAACCAAGGATGGAGGAAAGACATTTTCAAAGGTAAGCCTTCCAGAGCAGGAGCTTGACAGTACTGCAAAGTCAGAAACAGGTTCGTCTTCACAGCAGTCAGATGTGCTTAAGTGGAATGATGTATACAAGGAGCAAGACTTGTTCCAGTTATTGATGAAAAAGGTGTTATAACAATTTATCTTACACAGGGCAGCGATGGTACATATAATGATGGTAAAACAGCAGCAAAATACCAGTCATCTGATAAGGGTGAAACATGGAGTTATATAAGCCAGCTTGAGATAACCCAGAATTCAAGCAGCAAGACAAGCACAGGTAATAATTAGTTATAAGTTTTACTTGAATTATTATGCACAGTATGATAATATTTATAGAGTTTAAGAAAAAGACATTTTGTGTCTTTTGCGTAAAAGTCAATTGAAACTATATAAAGACTATTAACAGTTGTGGTTTGCGCACTATATAAAATCTCAAAAATATATAATAATGAACATTAATTATGACTATATTTTCGGGATTTATGGTCTTAAACAATAATCAATTTAATATACGAAAGGAAATAGGTGGCATTCATGAAAGCATTTTAATACTTGAAGATGGAACAGTATTTAAGGGAACAAGTATTGGTTCCACTCGCGAAGTCATTAGCGAAATAGTTTTAATACTTCGATGACAGGATATCTGGAGGTGTTAACTGATCCTTCATATGCAGGACAGGCAGTAACAATGACATATCCTCTGATTGGCAACTATGGCATATGCTATAAAGATATGGAGTCTGAAAAGCATGGCCAGATGGATTTATTGTAAGAGAGTTATCAAGGATGCCAAGTAACTTCAGAAATGAAGCTCCTATACAGAAGTTCCTTTTAGATAATGATATACCAGGTATCTGTGGAATAGATACAAGAGCCCTTACTAAGATATTAAGAGAAAAGGGTACTATGAACGGAATGATTACAACTAATGAAAACTATAACCTTGATGAAGTACTTCCTAAGATTAAGGAATACAAAGTTACAGGAGTTGTAAGAAAGGTTACATGCAAGGAAAAGTATGTACTTAACGGAGATGGACCCAAGGTTGCACTTATGGATTTTGGTGCAAAGAAGAACATTGCTAAGTCGCTTAATGACAGAGGCTGTGAGGTTACAGTATATCCAGCATATACAAAGGCAGAGGAAATCTTAGCTTCCAATCCAGATGGTATTATGTTATCAAACGGTCCTGGAGATCCTAAGGAATGTGTAGAGATAATCGAAGAGATAAAGAAGCTTTATGCCAGCAATGTACCGATCTTTGCCATCTGTCTTGGACATCAGCTTATGGCTCTTGCTACAGGTGCTGATACACATAGATTAAAGTATGGTCACAGAGGTGCTAACCACCCTGTTAAGGATCTTGCTACTGGAAAGGTATATATATCAACACAGAATCATGGTTATGTTGTAGATGAAGCGACACTTAATCCAGAGGTTGCAGAACCAGCATTTGAAAATGTTAATGATAAGACTAATGAAGGTCTTTCTTATAAGGGCAAGAATATCTTTACTGTACAGTTCCATCCGGAAGCTTGTGCAGGACCACAGGATACAGCGTATCTTTTGACAGATTTATGGATATGATGAAGAAGGAGGACTAAGACAATGCCAAAGAATCCTAATATTAAGAAGGTTTTAGTAATCGGATCAGGACCGATCGTTATTGGACAGGCAGCAGAATTTGACTATGCAGGAACACAGGCTTGCCGTTCTCTTAAGGAAGAGGGAATAGAAGTATGCCTCGTTAACTCTAACCCAGCTACTATCATGACAGATAAAGACATTGCAGATAAAGTATATATCGAACCTCTTACAGTTGAGGCATTAAAGCAGATTATATTAAAGGAAAAACCAGACAGCATCCTTCCAACACTTGGTGGACAGGCTGGTCTTAACCTTGCCATGGAGATAGCAGAAACAGGTTTTCTTGAAGAGAATAATGTACAGCTTATCGGTACAACTGCACTTACCATCAAGAAGGCTGAAGACAGACTTATGTTCAAGGAAACCATGGAAAAGATAGGTGAGCCTTGTGCTCCATCATTAGTTGTTAATGATGTTCCATCAGGTGAAGCATTTGCAAATAAGATCGGTTATCCGGTTGTTCTTCGTCCTGCTTATACACTGGGAGGAAGCGGCGGTGGTATCGCGCATAACGTAGAAGAATTAAGAGATTCTTGAGAATGGTTTAAGACTTTCAAGAGTTGGAGAGGTTCTTGTAGAGAGATGTATCGCCGGATGGAAAGAAATCGAGTACGAGGTAATGCGAGACAGTAACGGAACATGCATAACTATATGTAACATGGAGAATATCGATCCTGTTGGTGTGCATACAGGTGATAGTATCGTAGTTGCTCCTTCACAGACACTTTCAGATAAGGAATATCAGATGCTTAGAACATCTGCCCTTAACATTATAGATGAACTTGGCATCACAGGTGGATGTAACGTACAGTACGCTTTACACCCGGAGACATTTGAATATTGCGTAATCGAGGTAAACCCTCGTGTAAGCCGTTCTTCTGCACTTGCAAGCAAAGCAACCGGATACCCGATCGCGAAGGTTGCAGCGAAGATCGCACTTGGTTATACACTTGATGAGATTAAAATGCAGTTACAGGAAAAACATATGCAAGCTTCGAGCCAATGCTTGACTACTGCGTAGTTAAGATCCCGAGACTTCCGTTTGATAAATTTATCAGTGCGAAGAGAACACTGACTACACAGATGAAGGCTACCGGTGAGGTTATGAGTATATCTGATAACTTCGAGGGTGGTCTTATGAAGGCTATACGTTCACTTGAACAGCATGTTGACAGCCTTATGTCATATGATTTTACAGGCCTTACTGATGATGAACTTTTAGAGGATCTTGCTGTTGTTGATGACAGAAGAATCTGGAAGATAGCAGAAGGCTTAAGAAGAGGCATAGAGCCAGCAGTTATGCATGACATAACAAAGATTGACAGATGGTTTATAGATAAGTTACAGATTATCGTTGAGATGGAGAATTCATTAAAGAAAGGCCCTCTTACAGAAGAACTTTTAAGAGAAGCTAAGAGAATTGAATTCCCTGACAATGTTATCGGAGAACTTACAGGACATACAGAAAGAGAAATCAAGGAATTACGTGACAAGTATAACATCCATGCAGCATATAAGATCGTAGATACTTGTGCAGCAGAGTTCGCAGCTACAACTCCTTATTACTATTCAGTATTTGGTAGTGAAAATGAAGCTACAGAAACTCATGATAAGAAAAAGGTTCTTGTACTTGGTTCAGGTCCTATAAGAATTGGACAGGGTATCGAGTTCGACTTCTGTTCTGTACATTGTACATGGGCATTTAAGAAAGAGGGTTATGAAACTATCATCGTAAATAACAACCCTGAAACAGTTTCTACAGACTTTGATGTTGCTGATAAACTTTACTTCGACCCATTAACAGCAGAAGATGTAGAACATATCGTAGAATTAGAGAAACCGGACGGAGCAGTTGTACAGTTTGGTGGACAGACAGCAATCAAATTGACAGAAGCACTTATGAAGATGGGTGTGCCTATTCTTGGAACTAAGGCTGAGGATGTAGATGCCGCAGAGGATAGAGAGCTGTTTGATGAAATCCTTGAAAAGACAGAGATTCCAAGAGCTAAGGGACAGACTGTATTTACAGTAGAGGAAGCACTTAAGGCAGCTAATGAACTTGGATATCCAGTTCTTGTAAGACCTTCTTATGTACTTGGTGGACAGGGAATGCAGATTGCGGTATCTGATGAAGATGTAGTTGAATTCATCGGAATCATTAACAGAATCGCACAGGATCACCCAATCCTTGTAGATAAGTATCTTATGGGTAAGGAAATCGAGGTCGATGCCGTTTGCGACGGCGAGGACATCCTGATTCCTGGTATTATGGAGCATATCGAAAGAGCTGGAATCCATTCAGGAGACAGTATTTCCGTATATCCAGCTAAGTCAATATCACCTAAGATAGTTGATATGATTGCCGATTACACAGGAAGACTTGCAAGAGCTCTTCATGTAAAGGGTATGATTAATATCCAGTTTATTGTATACAACGATCAGGTATATGTTATCGAGGTAAACCCACGTTCCAGCCGTACAGTACCATATATCAGTAAGGTGACAGGTATTCCTATCGTACAGCTTGCAACAAGAGTTATAACAGGTGCTAAGATAAGAGATTTAGGCTATGAACCAGGTCTTCAGAAGGCAGCAGATTACTATGCAATTAAGATGCCGGTATTCTCTTTTGAGAAGATCCGCGGCGCCGATATCAGCCTTGGACCTGAGATGAAGTCTACAGGTGAGTGTCTTGGTATATCTAAGAGCTTTGATGAAGCTCTTTACAAGGCATTTGAGGGCGCTGGAATAAGACTTCCAAAGCATAAGCAGATTATTATGACTCTTGCTGATAAGGATAAGCAGGATGGTATTGATATTGCACAGAGATTTGAAGCACTTGGATATAAGATATACGCTTCAAGAGGAACAGCCAAGGTTCTTAAGGAAAATGGCGTACATGCAATTCAGGTTAATAAGATTGGACAGGAAGCACCTACACTTCTTGACCTTATCTTAGAGCATAAGATTGACCTTGTTATTGATACACCTGAAAATGGTATTGAGAGAGCAAGAGATGGCTTCCTTATCAGAAGATATGCTATTGAAACAGGCGTTCACTGCCTTACAAGCCTTGATACTGCACATGCACTTATTTCAAGTCTTGAGCATGCATTTAATAATCAGGAGCTTTCTATTGTGGATATTGCTAAGATTGATAATAGAGGTAAGTAATTTCGTTGGGTTGGTTACAAACGGACGATATAAGTAACAGGAAGGCTGTTACGCATATGGTTTCGGACACCAGAAAGCCAGTTGGATATTTCTAATACTTTCCATATAAGATATGTTATCGGACGATACCGTTCGGACGCGCCATCCGTGGCGCGACCTCACTGCGGGTACATCCTTGTACCCGCATATCTGGAGAATTAAAGGAAAGTATAAGAAATATCACAACTGACTTTCAAGTGTCCTGCACGATATGCATAACAGCCTTCCGTTGCTTATATCTGACATTGACATAATCGAGTATAAATGTAACATTAACGAAATTAGGTGAGATTTAGTAGGTGTTATATTTGGTTATTATATTTTGATGGAGTCAGATTATATGCAGAAGGCTATATCGTTGAACTATTTTGTGTTCTGGAAAAACTTTAAAGAGTCTTATGGGGTTTTGGCATATGTTTGTTAATTATAATTAACAGGATATTTATTATTAGATTAAGCCACTGCCAGACATAATAGAAGAGGAGCCGCCGGAGATACATCGTGAGATGCACTTAAAGTTCAATAGTGATAGTTCTTAGACTTTTCTTTAATAACTCAGCTATCCACAGACAAGGAGGTCTGTGGAGATATGGGACAAGGATGTCCCGTATCGAACGGTAGCGGCAGATGTCACTGCTTATATGAAAAGTCTTAGAAATATCCTATTGAAGCTTTGGCATCGATGATGTATCCCCGGCGGCTCCTCTTATATTGTGGTGTCCGTTCTTCATAATGCAGCTGAAACAATGACATACTATAAAATAATTATGAAAACTCACTTTAATTATGGAACTATGCTCCGATTTCGTGTAATATTAATATATTGCAGTGCAGGAATACCCGCATTGTATTGTTAAATGTATTTAATAAAAGTAGCAGCATAGCAGGAAATGCTGTTGTGCAGGAATGAGGAAGTATTTAAAATGAAACAGCGAAGTTATAATAAGAATAAAAATAATTCGGCAAAACATATAGCTATATTACTGGGAATATGTATGCTTAGCGGTGCATTGACTGGATGTGGTTTCGTAGCTAACCCAATGCAGTATATGAAGGATGCTGATGAGGAGCTGGTTGCAGCAGGGCAGAATACGGATGATGGTACATCTGGCAATTCGTCTGCTGGTACAAGTGGGGATAATAGCAGTGAAGCAATGCAGGTGACAGATAATAAGATTATAGTTATAGGTACTTATGGAAGCATAAGCGATATGATTAATACTGATGATTATAAGTCACAGGCTGATATAGAGTGTATACAGGAAACAAGGGATTTTGATGATACATCTGATATGCTTGCTGTTGTAAAAAGGTGCAGGAGAGTTGTGATACAGATGCGGAGTCAGTGATTGTATCAGTAAGAAGCCGCATATATGAACAGATATCATATCTTTACAGCATACTATTAACACATCTAAAGGTTTGTTGGTTATAAGAGGATGCAAAAGATATAGATTATAATACAACATTTGCAGAGGCATTAAATGTGGCAGTAGAGCCGGAAACTTATAATGCAGGTGTCACTCAAACTACCACAAGTGGTAATAACGCAGGTAATAGCACGGTAAATAGTGCTGGAGTTAGTGATATTACAACAAATAATAGCAGTAATAATTATACAGTTATAAGCAGGCTTACAGATATGGATGTTTTGATGTGTCAGGTGAAAGTTCACTTCCTTATGTCAATATTGTTTATGATTATGCGGGCAATGATGCATATGCGGCTGAAAAGATGTTTAATACGAGTGAAGCTGTAGTTGTAGTGACCGAAAACAATGATGGAAGTCTTTCACCAGCTATGTCACAGCTTGTAAAGGATACAGCAGAGTCAATTCCTGTTGTAATATTATGCAACGGTGGATATAATGCAGCAGCTATGGCACAGGAAGAATATGGAAGCTGTATAGCAGCATCAGGTATGAGCGCAGAACAGGCGCGTATTATGGCTATGTTATGTCTTACACAGAGCAAGAGCATGGATGACTGGAAGGTACATTTTACACAGACCGGATTATAATAGCAACTATTTTCAATATGAAAATATGTACAATGTATTGATTGAATAATATCACATTTTATGGTATTATATACAATATGTGTTGTAATGTGTGGTACAATCAGACATTTGTGTGTATTAGTAAGTGGTAAGCGTGGTCTTATGCATATATCACATGTTACACGGTTTAGAAAGGAACAGTTGGTTATGGATCAGACAAAGATACAGGATATTGTAAGACATATCACTAAGGACGAAGATTATGGCGTAGGGATGATGGAGAAGCTTACTTTAGCAGATGCGGTTGAGGTTATGACACAGATGCTGCCTACACTTAAGCAGAGAGCCAAGGAGAAGGGAAGCTCTAATGATCTTACATATTTTAACAGAATAGAAAAATATATGAGAAGGTTATGGCAGATAAGTTAAGAAATGCAGAGCATCTGTGGGTTGTATATTGCAACACAACTGCATATCCTTATATGATTGATGATGATATTATGGTGCTTTATAACAATAAGAATGCTTCTTTAATTGAGAAGAAGTTAAAGCTTTCAGGCTATGAAGTATCAGTGGATATAAGAATATCCGTCTTACAGATGGCGATAAGAATGAATATGTAATTCCTAGAGAAGTATTTGGTACATATGAGGAGTTCTTCAGGGATGACTATGTTACTAATCGGGCTTACAGAATGCTATGATAGCTTATTTTCAGGAATTCAGAAAGAATACTGATAAGGAGTCAATTGCACAAATTCTTGACAAGAGAGAAACAATATGTTAAGAGTTATGGTCAATTCTGAGTATATGGTTCCTTGTGTAAAGAAGAAACTGACGCGGAAGTATCTATTGCACATCATTTTATAGATGTTACAGAGCAGGTAACTCATAAGGATGGTGAGCAGGTTATAGCTATTCCGGCATTTACGGATGGTTTCGAGATGGATAAGTGCTATAAGGGACAGTATGAAAATATGCTTTATTCATACAAGGAGCTTGTTGAAGCGATAGAGGAGTTAGGTGCATCCGGTGCGATATTTAACCCACTTGGCATAAGCTACTTTATTCCACTTGAAACACTTAAAAGATTGAAAAAGATTTCTGTTAAAATATCCCCTTAAGTGGCAGATGATTTTAGTCTGTTGCTTGAGGGGATTTTAGGTTTATTAATTTGGAGCCTTTGTCAAGGGTGGGGGTAAGGTTTAGAACCGATTTAATAATAATTTTAATGCATAACGCTCTTTTGCAAAATGTTTTACAAAAGTCTTGGCAAAAGTAAGTTTTGTTGTACACTATCAGTACAGTCAGTAGAAACATTTTCTGGCTGCAAAGTATTCAGGATATTCAGGATATTCACGATATTCACGATATTCACGATATTTGGGACATTTAAGGTATTTAGTATATCTGAAATGTTATATCAGATTAAGTTTAGTATATTATGGAGGTTATTATGTGGGTAGCAGATTTACAGAATGGTAATTACAGAAATCCAGTGCTTTATGCGGATTATTCAGACCCGGATGCAATAAGAGTAGGGAAGATTATTTTATGGTGGCATCAAGCTTTTCTAATTCGCCGGCACTTCCTATACTTCATTCAAAAGACCTTGTAAATTGGAAGGTTATTAACTACTGTTTAAAGCATGTACCGGAATTCAGATATAATAATCCTATTCATGGCTGTGGTGTGTGGGCACCTTCTATAAGATATCATGAAGGTACATATTATGTGTGCTTCCCTATGCCGGATGAGGGAATATATATGACAACTACAAAGGACCCTTGGGGAATGGAGTGAGCCTGTGAATATAAGACCGGGTGCAGGCTGGATAGACCCATGCCCATTCTGGGATGATGATGGCAAAGCATATCTTGTAGCAGGTGTGGCAAAGAGCCGTATAGGTTATAAGAGTGTGCTTCACGTTGTAAGGATGCAGCCTGACGGTATGGGTATATTTGGCGAGGAGGTTAAGATATTTGATGGTAATGAAAATGACCAGATAACTATCGAAGGACCTAAGATGTACAAACGTAATGGTTATTATTACGTATTTGCACCAGCAGGAGGTGTTAAGACAGGCTGGCAGACTATATTACGTTCTAAGAACCCATTTGGACCATATGAATATAAGGTTGTATTAAGACAGGGCGACTCTCCTGTCAATGGACCTCATCAGGGAGCGTGGGTAGATACTGTCACAGGTGAGGACTGGTTTTACATTTTCAGGATGTATATGCAGCAGGAAGAATAACACATTTGCAGCCTATGCACTGGGAGAATGACTGGCCTATAATCGGCGTTAATAAGGACGGCAACGATTATGGCGAGCCTGTTATGGAATACAGAAAGCCGGATATTGGAAAGACACCAGAGGAGCTTGCTGATACACAGAAGTATCCTGTATGTGAGCCTGATACAACGGATGAATTCGACACAGAAAAGCTTATGCTGCAAGTGGCAGTGGAATGCGAACTATGATGACAGCTGGTATGAAACTAAGACAGATGTATATGGAAATGCATCAGAAAATGGTTCTTATATAAAGCTTAATGCAGTGCCTGCAACTCCTTTAAGACCAGTCGGAGATTACCGCAATCTGCTTCTTCAGAAGTGGCCTGCGCCAGAATTTACATGTGAAACAAAGATGAGTCTTTACGGACTTATGGATGGTGATTATGCCGGAATTGTGTCACTTGGCATGGATTATGCAGCTCTTGGTGTTGCTAAGAAGGATGGAAAGTATGTATTAAGAACTGTTAAGGGTAAACAGAACTTTGATTGTGAAGCTGCTTATACAGATGAAAATGTTGACGAAAAGGTTATTGATACAGCAGTTTTAGTGATGATACAAAGACTATTTATCTTAAGTATACTGTAAAGAGAACTGGTGTAAAGCAGACAAAGGAGATGGCACTTTCAGTTGACAATGTGCTGCTGTTGAGGCTGTCCTTGAGATAAGCTTTGACGGAAAGAACTATCAGGATGCCGTAAGCTACACAGCAAAGGCAGGACGCTGGGTAGGCGTTAAGAATGGTATGTTTGTAAGCCATAATAATACAGTGAAGAATGATAAAAATGGATATGTTACGGTGGATTATATAAGATATAGTAATATATAATGATACCAGGGTCAAAGGTCTGAACCCACATGAGCTTGCTCATAGGTGGGTTCAGACCTTTGACTAAATAAATATATTGTGCAGGTCTCTTGCTTTATGCTATATATGAGTAAGCTTAAAATGTGACTTATAGGACAAAATGTTGTGTAGTTCTATCTTGGATACAAAATATCTTACAAAGAAAATATTTTATTATAATCCCAAGTCTATGTAATACAAGTATATCTAATAAAATACATGGTCGCCGATAACAGTTCCGCCAGTATCAACTTCGCTGTTGTATACATGGAAGTATAGCGCATTAATAGTTATGTGACCGTCAAGGACTTCCTTGGCGGCGCGTGTACATTCTTCGTTGGCACCTCTGGCAAGAACTATTGAAAAACGTCCACTGGCTACGGGGCTGAACTGGGAAGGTGCATACAGGACAGCCTGAAGTGTGTTTCCGAAGCGAGGGCTGTTTATTCTGTTTACAACAACACTTCCGACAGCAAGCTTGCCTTCGTATGACTGGTTTCCGGCTTCGCATTCTATAATGGCAGCCATCATGGCAAGGTCACTTGTATCATAGCTGATAGGAGTGTTGTTAATGACCTCATCGGCTGCGCTTAATTTCTTGATTTCTTCAAGCTGTCGTGCAGCAGCCTCCTCAAGCTTTTCTCATATTCAAGCGCAAGCGCCTCAGCATTTTAATGCCCTCGGAATTCGCATCTATCTTTGACTGCTTGGCACCTATAAGACTTTTAATGCTTTCAGATTGTGCGACAGCCTGCTGCTGTAGTGATACAAGCTCTGTCATATCGTTGTTCAGGCTGACTTTGTTCTGGTTAAGCGAAGTTATAAGGTTGTTCAGGTCGGCAAGCATAGAACGGTCATAATCAGATATCTGTCTTGCATAGTCAGCCTTCTTAAGAAGGTCAGCCATATCGGTCGCCTTCATAAGCACATCCATAAAGCTATAGTCGTTGCTTTCGTACATATACTGTATACGAAGCTTCATCGCATCATACTGCCTCTGTTTTCAGCCTCCATATCAGATATATTGCTGTTGAGCGTGTCTATTTCCTGCTGTTTTGAAGATATGCGTGTTGTTATGTTATTAAGCGAATTACCAGATGCTTCAAGCTGGCTGTTAAGGTCATTCAGCTCAGATGAAAGCGCCGCCTGTTCCTGCTTTAACTTATCTAACTGACGGTTATTTTCATCATAGTCAGCCTGCGTGTCAGCATAGCCAGTAAGAGGTGTCAGTGCAGTCAGAGCAAGCAGTATTGCAGAGAGCAGAGCAACTGAGGTATATCTTATATAGTTTTTAATTGTAAATGTATAATATTCATATAGAGAACTCACTTTCATATTTATGATATGAGGGTCAAAAGGTATTTTGCCCCTAATTTATGATTAATCAGATTACTCCACCTCGAAATCTGCTAATTTACTAGCTTCGCATAGTAAATTGCTACTTTCCCGGTGTAGTGCAGGTCACTAAGGTATACATCGAATTGCATGCAAGCATGCATCGATGATACCTTGACCCTTTAATCATATTTATTATATAGTGAACTTCTTTGTATGTTATTTTATGATGTAAATGTCAAAAGTATAAAACGACTTTTTACCTGGGACACGTGCATCATTTTATTATTTGCGCACAGTATATCATATTTTCAGTGATTAAAAAGATTTATGGGATGTTTGATACATTTATAATATATTTGCCACGTTGCAGATGGACTTATAAATGTATATAATGATATCAGTGTTAAAGGTCTGACATCATAATATTATGATGAAGAAAGAAAAAATGACAACTAATAAGACAGCGAAGATTATGAATGATTAATGAAAGAAAGTGGGAATTATGAAGTACACAATAGATACACATACGCATACACTTGTGAGTGGACATGCTTATAACACAATAGATGAGATGGCTGCATATGCGGCAAAGACAGGAGTTACACATCTTGCCATAACAGACCACGCACCTAAGATGCCGGGAAGTGCAGGAATACTGTATTTTTCTAATATGAAGATAATTCCAAGAAACAAGGATGGCGTTAAGCTTTATATGGGGTGTGAGGCTAATATTATGGATTATGATGGCAATATAGACCTTAAAGAGTATGGACTTAAGGGGTGTGACGTGGTTATAGCAAGTCTTCACATTCCATGTATAAAGCCGGGAAGTGTAGAACAGAATACAGGTGCGCTCATAAAGGCGATGGATAATCCTTATGTAAATATAATCGGACACCCTGACGATTCAAGATACCCGGTTGATTATGAGAAGCTTGTAAAGGCTGCAAAGGAAAACACGTTCTGCTTGAGGTGAATAATACATCACTTAATCCTGATGGACCAAGGCAGGGAGCATATGATAATGATGTTAAAATGCTTAAATTGTGTAAAGAATACGGAGTATGCATATCTATAGGAAGTGATGCACATATTAAGGAGAGCATATGCGACTTTGACAGGGCATATAAGGTTATTGAGGATGTAGAATTCCCAGAGGAGCTTATAGTAAACAGTGATTACAGGCTTTATGAGTCTTATATAGGCCGCAGGGATGAGTAAGAATTAAAAATAAAATAAATTTTGGCTAAATGTATTTACTGTAAAACTTTACTGTGTTAAACTGTTAAAACGAGATAAAACACGCATTTATTAACGCGGGAATTGAGGGTTTAATATGAATGATAAGTTAAAGTCTAAGGAAGTAGAACAACTTTTAAAGCGATACTTAGCCTTAATGATGTTAAAGAATGTTATGATTTTTGAAGATGTATGCACGATTAATGAACTGCTTTCTTTGGCACAGAGATTTGAGGTCGCAAGAATGTTAAGGGAACAGAAGACATATCTTGAGATAGCAGAAAAGACAGGAGCTTCAACAGCTACAATAAGCAGGGTCAACCGTTCACTGAACTATGGCAATGACGGGTATGACAGAGTGTTTGAAAGACTTGGAATTATGTCGGATAGTAAAGATAAGTAAAATGGGTTATTAGATAAATTCTGCTTATATTAGAAGATAAATTTAAGAAAGAAGATATGAATAAGAAGAATAGACGATTATATAAATTCTGTTTATATGTTAGAAAATATAACTAAAAACAGGGATAAGCAGGCAGATAAAAGGCTGCTTATGATTAAGCGTGATAAGAATATTTGTAAAATGTGGGCTGCTGTATCAGGCATAATCTATATGGTATGTGGTTATTGGTAATATTTACTGCATATTATTTATAGAAATAATGGCTGGTGTAGCAGCATTATTTATAGTATGTAAATATATTTAACACCACTTTACAACTTTTCATGTTAATTATTGTGCTATGAATATTCTGCCTTATCAAGATGAATACTATGTCCAATACCATACCAAAAGTGTACAGTATTTTCTTCTTGAGATGAGTAAGGGTATCAGCAGCCATGTAATTAGTCTGAACTTACTGTAAATGGCATATGTTGGATATGTCAATACTACATCATCCACAACAAAACCCTTGATATATGGTTTTAATACTATATAATATGTGCTATGGATTGAAATTAGTGTAGCAGTTATTTTGCATTTTATGTGACTGTAGCATTAAGTCAGTATTATATCAGGAGTAAAAGTATGAATAATAATAATCAGGAGTTTGTTAATACACTTTTAAAAAGACTTGTGAAGCTTAATTATATTAAACCGGGAGATGTTCCTAATATAGACCTTTATATGGATCAGGTGACAACATTTATGGATGAGCACTTATCGGATGTCAAGAGGCACGAGGATGATAAGATACTCACTAAAACTATGATTAATAATTATACAAAGAACAATCTTCTGCCACCGCCGGTAAAGAAAAATATTCAAAGGAGCATATATACGTTTTAACATTTATATATTACCTTAAGAATATACTTTCAATAAGCGATATCCAGAAGCTTCTTAATCCACTTACTGATAAGTTCTTTGACACAGATGAAGTTCCAGACCTTGATACGATATACAGCGAAATATACAGCATGGAAAAGCTACAGATAGATGCATTATCAAAGGATGTGTTAAACAGTACAGAGCTTGCAAAAGCACATTTAAAGATGTAAGTGATGATGAGGACAGGGACTTTTTACAGTTATTTACACTTGTCTGTCTGTTAAGTTTTGATGTTTATATGAAGAAAAATATTATCGAAAGCCTTATAGACGATTACACAAGCCGCATATCGCAGGCAGGCAGGGCTAAGACTAAGGAAGAGATTAAGGAAGAAAAAGGGAAGCGAAGGAAGAGGCAAAAGAAGCAAAGCGTGCTTTAAAACAGAAAAGTAAGAATAATATCATAACTTTTTTAAAATATATATAAAAGGCTAACATATATTAGAATTATCTGATAAATATCTATAAAGACTAGTGACTTTTAATAATTAATATAGTATAATATTTTGTTAGTTCTATTGGAAGAATAATATTTTGGCTTGTAATGGAACATTATTATACTTGTGTTAAAGAATGGGAGGATATTATGGGTATTTTAACAAGATTTAAGGATATTATGAGCGCAAACATCAACGCACTTTTAGATAAGTGTGAGGACCCTGAGAAGATGATTGACCAGTATATGAGAAACCTTGAAAGCGATTTAGGAAAGGTTAAAGCTGAGACAGCATCTGTTATGGCAGAGGAAACAAGAGCTAAGAGAGAACTTGATGAGTGCACAGCACAGATTAATAAGATGCAGTCTTACGCAGAGAAGGCGCTCAGAGCTGGCAACGAGGCTGATGCAAGGTCATTCCTTGAGAAGAAGCAGCAGCTTACAACAACACAGGCAGCACTTACACAGGCTTATAATGTGGCAGCAGATAATGCAGCTAAGATGCGTCAGATGCACGATAAGCTCGTTAAAGATATATCATCACTTGAGGCAAGAAGAGCAGCTATCAAGGCAACAGTCAAGGCAGCTAAAGCTCAGGAGCGTATCAACAAGGTTGGTTCAAGCGTAGTTGGTGCAAGCAATAGTATGGAAGCTTTCAGCCGTATGGAGGCTAAGGCTAACAAGATGCTTGATGAGGCTAATGCTATGGCAGAACTTAATTCTTCAGCAGAGGATTCTAATATTGATAACCTTGCTGCTAAGTATGATGCAGAACCATCTAATTCAGAGGTTGATGATGAACTTGCAGCACTTAAGGCACAGATGGGAATTCAGTAAAACAGAATTGATAATATCGGGAGAAAACCATGGGTTTATTCAAAGTCAGCTTTCCAATGTGGTTGAATGGGAAGAATACAGAGATGATTGTATATTTTGGAAGTGGACTAATAAGGAGATAAAGAAAGGCAGCCGCCTTATAATCCGTCCGGGACAGGATGCAATATTCTTATATAATGGCAGCATAGAAGGTATATTTAAGGATGAAGGTGAATTCGATATCGATTCACAGATTATACCATTCCTCTCTACACTAAAGGGATTTAAGTTTGGATTTAACAGTGGAATGAGAGCGGAGGTTCTCTTTGTCAATACAAAGGAGTTTAATGTTAACTGGGGAACTAAAATCCTATAGCTATTCCATATTCAGGACTTCCTGGTGGTATGCCTGTAAGAGCATTTGGTAACTTTGCATTTAAGATATCTGATTACGTATGCCTTATTGACAAGGTTGCAGGTATCAAGCAGATGTATACAGTTGATGATGTAAAGCAGAGAGTTGTTGCCGTATTAGACCAGCTTCTTATGAAGTGGATATCTAAAGAAGGCAAGGATATGTTTAATCTTCAGGCTAATGCTTTCGAGATATCTTCTGGTATCAGGGAAGACCTTGATATGCAGATGATGAAGCTTGGTATAGAGATAACTGATTTTAATATAGCAAGTTTCTCTTATCCGGAAGAAATAACAAAGATGCAGAATAAGGCAGCTTCACAGGCTATGGTATCTGATATGGGCAAGTACAGCCAGATGGCTATGGCAGACAATATCGGAAAAGGCAGTAACAATATTGCCGGCGATATGATGAGCATACAGATGGGTATGGCTATGGGACAGCAGATGATGAATAATATTAATAATAACCAGTCATCAGCAGGTGCCGGTAGTGGTACATATAAGTTCTGTCCTAACTGCGGAACACCTACGAATGGAGCTAAGTTCTGTAGTAATTGTGGAACTAAGCTGTCGTAATCAGGCATATTAATAATGTTGTATGAGTGGGTGTCTATAATACAGACATCCGCTTATATTTTAGTGTCCGTAACCAATCTATAATTCTCCCACCAAACATAATTTTCCCCTTTATTAATTCCCCACATTTGATATACTAACTTAGTATGACAAGAATACATGTTCGTGTGATATTCAGTATAGAACAGGAGTAGTATATGAATTTAGATGGATTAAACGATATGCAGAAGCGCGCCGTAAAGCGCACAGAAGGACCTCTGCTTATAATAGCAGGTGCGGGTTCAGGTAAGACAAGAGTTCTTACAAACAGAATAGCTTATCTTATAGATGACTGCGGGTAGCACCTTATAATATACTTGCGATAACATTTACGAATAAAGCAGCAAGAGAGATGAGAGAGAGAGTAGATGCGACAGTAGGCAATGGCGCAGGAGAAGTGTGGGTAAGCACATTTCACTCAACATGCGTGCGTATACTAAGAAGATATATAGACAGGATAGGATACACAAACAACTTTACAATATATGATACAGACGACCAGAAGAGCGTTATAAAGGATATATGCAAGAAGTTTAACATCGATACAAAGATGTTAAAGGAAAGAACTATTATGAATTCCATATCCCACGCCAAGGATGAGCTTATGACACCGGACGAAATGGCTCTTGAGGCAGGCGGGGACTACAATGCCAAGAGAATTGCAAATGTGTATGCAGAATATCAAAAGACACTTAAGCTTAACAATGCGCTGGATTTTGATGACCTGATATTTAAAACAGTTGAACTGTTTGAGAAGGATGCAGAAGTGCTTAATTACTATCAGGAAAGATTTAAGTACATTATGGTGGATGAATATCAGGATACCAATACTTCACAGTTTAAGCTTATATCAATGCTTGCGCAGAAATATGGCAACCTGTGCGTAGTTGGTGATGATGATCAGTCGATATATAAGTTCAGGGTGCCAATATTACCAATATCCTTAACTTTGAAAATACATTTGAGGGAACAAAGGTAATAAAGCTTGAGCAGAATTACCGCTCAACCCAGACAATACTTAATGCTGCCAATGCAGTTATCCAGAATAATGTGGGCAGAAAGTCAAAAAGCCTGTGGACGGAGAATGGCGAAGGCGAGAAGGTTAATTATACACTTTACGAAAATGGCTATGACGAGGCGCAGGGCGTGGTTGACAGCATAAGCTCATATGTACGCGATGGCTGGAATTATAACGATATAGCTATTCTTTACAGAACCAATGCACAGTCGCGAGTTCTTGAAGAAAAGCTTATGATGAAAACATTCCGTACAGAATATATGGCGGTATCAGCTTCTATCAGAGAAAAGAAATCAAGGATATTCTTGCCTATCTTAAGACGATTGATAATGGTATGGACGGGCAGGCAGTAAGGCGTATTATAAATGTTCCTAAAAGGGGAATAGGTGCGACTACAATAGAGCGTGTGCAGGAATATGCAGACCAGAACGGCATAACTTTCTGGCAGGCGTTATGCGAGGCGGAGAACATTGATACGATAAAAAGAGGTGCCGGAAAAATAGAGCCATTTGTAACACTGATTAATTCACTCAAGGCAAAGCAGGAATTCCTAAGTCTTAAGGAACTTGTAAAGACAGTGCTTGACGACACAAGATATATAGAAAGTCTTGCGGAAAGCGAAACAGCAGAGGAAATAGAAGCAAGACAGGAAAATATTGATGAATTAATAAACAAGGTTGTAAGTTATGAAAATGGTTGTGCCGAAAAGGGCGAGGAAGTATCTCTTAGCGGCTTCTTAGAGGAAGTTGCGCTTATAGCTGACATAGACAATCTTGACGAATCAGAGAAGCAGGTTATGCTTATGACACTTCACAGTGCCAAAGGTCTTGAATTCCCAATCGTATTTATGACGGGTATGGAGGATGGACTTTTCCCAAGCTATATGACGATAGTATCGGATGACCCGACAGAGATAGAGGAAGAGCGCCGACTGTGTTATGTAGGTATAACAAGAGCTGAAAAAGTGCTTAATCTGAGCAGTGCAAAGATGCGTATGGTGCGCGGTGAAACGCAGATGAACAAGGTGTCAAGATTTATAAAGGAGATACCGGACGAATATCTTAATATAGAAAATAACAGCTCAGGTTATAAAGGAAAGATAGCATACGGCGGAAAAGATGAGTCCGAAGAGCAGCCTGTATACAATATACGTGCAAATGCAAAGGCGGCACTCAGCAGATATGGAAGTGGCAATGTAACATTTAAGGAGTCAGGCAGAGTAAAGCTTGGCGGTGCTTCAAAGTCTGGCGGTATGTATAAAAGCACAGGTTATGGCAATACTACATATGGTTCAGGAAGAGAAGGCGGTACAGGCTTTCAACACCTTATAGCAGGACAGGTCTGACTGGATATGGAAGTGGTGCGACAGGAACACGCAATACAGGAAGTGTAAGTTATTATGGTTCAGCAAGTCCATATGGTACAAGCGTTAAGAAGCCGGGAGCATATAGTGCGCATCCTAAGAAGGATAAGGTGGATGAAGCGACTAAAGAGGCTATACGTGATACTGCAAATGCGGGTGCGAATAAGAAGGTTGGTTTCGGAAAAGAGTTTCCTATGGACATATTTGACTTAAAGAAGCCAGCTAAAAGGAGGCAGGCGCAGCTTCTTCAGGTATGTCAGGCTCTTCAAATGCAGTCAGCGCTGGTACGTCAGCATCAAAAGCAGCAAGGGAGGCGTGGCTTCAACAGGACTTGGATATTCAGTTGGTGACACTATTGAACATAGCAAGTTTGGCAGGGGCAAGGTTATATCTATAGAGTCCGGCGAACGTGACTATATGGTATCTGTGAAGTTTGAACAGGCAGGTCTTAAGAAAATGCTTGCAGGTTTCGCCAGATTAAAGAAGATATAATCAAATATGGTGACAAATAAAACCGATTGTGATACAATATATTTACTTTATTATGTGGCTGGAAAGGAGCGGTTGTTATGAATAAGGATAAGATTGAGGAGCTTATTGCAGCAAGTAAGCAATGAACTTCTTCGTAAGAAGGAAGCAGAAGAAGATAAGAAGAAAAGTAATGTAATTATTATAGTATTAGCAGTTATCGGAGCTGTTGCAGCTTTAGCAGCAATTGTATATGCTATATACAGATACTTTACACCTGATTATCTTGATGATTTTGATGACGACTTCGATGATGATGACTTTGAAGACGATTTTGAAGATGAAGAAGATGACTTCGAGAACTAATTATTACTAATTGGGCAAGGCAGGTAGAAGTAATATATTTTATTCTGACTGCGGTCATAAGTTAATGTATTGAATAAAAGAATAATACTAAGGTATATATAGACCACTGGCAGGTTATGTAATCGGTCAGTGGTCTTTTTCCTTGTGATGTGGTGTTTTAAGATGGGAAGGAAAGTGGTTGCAAAGCAGACATTTATTATTGGATGATTTATTCGGTTAATAGCAATATAGTTATGCGGAGAATGTAAGGGTGTGTATTAGTGTGAGATAGAAGAACAGCGATTGACTTTACAAAATATATTTAAAATGCAACATTATAATGACCTTGGAGAGGTCTTAAAAACTACTACTATAGATAATATAAGGAAGAATATAGATGAAAAAGGCGGAATATATACAGGTTATGTGGAGAGTGTTGATTTTCCTAATAAGGAAATGTGGTAGTCAGGACGGAGGAAGACGGACAGGTTATAGAAGAAAAGGCTGTTGTAAAGAATTCCATACCGGGACAGACAGTTAAGTTTATGGTAAACAAGAAGAAACACGGCAAATGTGAGGAAGACTTCTTGAAGTTGTCTGTCAGGCAGATACAGAAACTAACGAAAGATGTGAGCATTTTGGAAAATGCGGTGGCTGTGTATACCAGACTGTAAGGTATGAAGAACAGTTAAAGATGAAAGAGGTAGCAGTTAAGAAGCTTCTTGACCCTGTTATAAATACAGAATACGAGTGGGAAGGAATAATTGGAAGTCCGGTATCAAGCGAATACCGCAATAAGATGGAATTCTCATTTGGTGATGAGGTAAAAGATGGTCCTATAGCCTTAGGTTTACATAAGAGAAACAGTATGTACGACATAGTCACAGTAACCGGCTGTAAGATTGTTGATAATGATTACAGAAAAATACTTAAGTGTGTATATGATTATGCACTTGAAAAAATCTGACATACTACCATAAGATGAAGCACGAGGGCTATTTAAGACATTTGCTTGTAAGAAAGGCAGTAAAACAGGACAAATTCTTGTGGATATCGTAACAACTACAGTGAATGATATTCCGATGGATGAGCTGGCAGACAGATTAAAGTCGCTGTCACTTGACGGACAGATAACAGGCTTTTACACACTTACAATGACAGTGTTGCCGATGCGGTAATAAATGAAAAGACAGAAGTAGTATTTGGAAGAGATTATATCGAAGAGGAGCTTGGACTTAAGTTTAAGATTACAACATTTTCATTCTTCCAGACTAATTCACTTGGCGCAGAGGTTCTTTACTCAAAGGCAAGAGATTATGTAGGAACAACTAAGGATAAGGTTATCTTCGACCTGTACAGCGGAACAGGAACGATAGCACAGATACTTGCACCCGTTGCCAAGAAGGTTATCGGCGTTGAGATAATACCGGATACTGTTGAGGCTGCTAAGATTAATGCCGGAATAAATGGTCTTACTAACTGTGAATTTATCGCAGATGATGTACTTAATGCACTTGATAACATAAAGGACAAACCGGACTTCATAGTCCTTGACCCACCAAGAGATGGTATCAATCCAAAGGCACTTAAGAAGATAATTGATTATGGCGTGGAATCAATGGTGTACATTTCCTGCAAGCCTACAAGCCTTGCAAGAGATTTGGTTATGTTGCAGGAGAGCGGATATGAGGTTAAGAAGGGCTGTTGTATAGATATGTTTCCGAATACTGGACATTGTGAGTCAATCGTGCTCGTTAGCAGGAAAGATGTCTAAAAATGAGAAAGCTATGTTTGGTATCAACTTTAAAAGTGATATGTAAAAGCATGCGAATTAAGATTGTGTTATACTTTATAAGTAATAATTTTAGATTTAAACCGTTTAACCAAAAGAGTAATTGTATTTTATTAGCCTCAATATAAAATCTATGATATACTCATAATTATGATGTAAGGGTTAAAAGGTTGAAATGTCGTTCGTGCCTGCATGATAAGACTTTTGAAGTTGTGACCCACCTAACACCGAAAACGGAATAAAACTATGATGTAAAGGATGTTTATATATGGCTAAGTTTACAAAAGGCTATAATGCTCAGTCTTTTAGAATTACTCAAGACAAAGTCAATAGATAAAGTTACAGTTAAGGATATATGTGATGAATGTGAGATTAACAGAAACACATTTTATTACTACTATAAGGATATATATGATGTGTTAAATAGCATATTTATGCAGGAGATTGAGGAAAATCTGAGGGATGTTGCCAAAGATGGCTCTTTTATGAGAAGTACAGCAAGGCTGCTTCTTTGCTTGCGCAGTATAAGGATGTTGTGATACACGTATATAATTCCAAAACCGCGATATTATAACGAATTATCTTGAAAAGATGACAGCGGAGGTTGTAAAAGCTATATAGCAAGAAAAAGTGAGGGGCAGAATATATCAGAAAAGACCTTGAATTTATGTCATATTTTTATGGATATGCCATTATCGGAAGTACATACAAATGGATAGAAAGCGGGATGCAGGCTGACTTTGAGCACTTTATCGGAAAGATAGCAGAGTCAATAGATGCCACACTTCCAGTTATGATATCAAAGGCAAGTAAAGTGGGTTAGTATAAAACTTTGTTTTTGCAATACAGATAGGATTGTTAAGTTATATACTATAAATGAGCAAATACAGAAAAATACACAAAGATAATTTACTTATTTATAGTTATATATTAATTAGTTTATAAATATTTTATTTTCAGACAAATTGAGGAGAGTGTACGAATTATGTACATTCTCCTTAATTTGTCTGTATTAATATATAGAAAATATAGTAGATTAACCACATAGAAAGAGCTGTTGCAAGAAACATTTATAGATAATGTTCATTGAACAGCTTTAATTACAATCAATAAATGAGCAGATATAAAATGTATTAATAAATATTTTAAATGTGCTCTTTTATAGATGTAATTATAAATGATAAAGGAGGTTAAATTATGAATGGCATAAAGAGAATAAAGAATATGTACAATCTACTTACAGTATGTCTTATTCTTGTCGGGCTTATATTGCTGCTTGCGCCGGGAATAGCACTTAACACAGTCTGTATTGTATTTGGCATATACCTGATAGTGTATGGGGTGTGAAAGTGATAGGATACTTTGCAAAGGATGTATATCAGCTGGCATTCCAGTTTGACCTTGCACTTGGGATAGTGGCAGCTATTGTCGGCATAGTATTTGTCTGTAGAACATCAAGCATAGTACAGTTGTTATCGACATGCATAGGAATAGTCATGCTGGTGGATGCGACACTTAAGATACAGACTGCGCTGGACTCTAAAAGATTTGGAATAAGCAGCTGGTGGATTATGTTAATTATGGCAGTTATAGTAGCAGCACTTGGTATTTTGCTTATACTGATGCCGGGTGAAACTACAAGAATGATGATAAGACTTATAGGACTGAACCTGTGTCTGGATGGCGTGCTTAACTTAATAATAGTCATTAATACGGTTAAGACGGACAGAAGCTTACGGGGATAAGCAATACATTTACAGTGAAAATAAAATACAGGAATGGTGATAAATATGGGTACAATAACACATAAAGCAGGAAGAATTGCAGTCAGCAAAGCTACTGATATAATACTGAAGAATTTAGATAAAGACAGAGAAAAGAGATATTAAAGCTTGTCGATTTTATGGAGAAATATATGGATGGTGAGAAGCTTGATGTCGATTTCGATGGTGTAAGACAGAAAGTTTCAGATAAGGACAGCGCACTTAATAAGTACATTAACAAGGCATTAGATGAAATAGACCCTAATGTATTAAAGACAATAGTACTTAATCTTGGTTTTGAAGCATTTTTAAATGGAACTAAGACAATAAGGAAAATGAGAGAAAAGTATAACTGTAATGTGCCTTGGCTCATTCTTATGGACCCTACAAGTGCATGTAATCTTCATTGTACAGGCTGCTGGGCGGCAGAATACGGCAACAAGCTTAATCTTACATTTGATGAGATGGACAGAGTTGTAACACAGGGCAAGGAATTGGGCATATACCTTTATATGTTTACAGGCGGCGAACCACTTGTGAGAAAGAGCGATATTATTAAGTTGTGTGAGAAGCATAATGATTGTGCATTTCTTTCCTTTACGAATGGAACACTGGTTGATGAAGCGTTCTGTGAGGATATGAAGAGAGTTGGTAATCTTTACCTTGCCATAAGTCTTGAAGGCTTTGAGGCAGTCAACGACTTAAGAAGAGGTGACGGCGTATATGGAAAGGTTATGCATGCGATGGATCTTTTAAAGAAAAATGGACTTGTATTCGGTACTTCGATATGCTACACTCCAAGAATACAGAAACAGTTACAAGTGATGAATTCATCCAGCTTATGGTTGATAAGGGATGCCGCTATGCGATGTATTTCCATTATATGCCGGTAGGCAATGATGCATCTGTTGAATTGCTTCCAACACCTGAGCAGAGAATATATATGAAAGACCGCATAAGACAGATAAGAAGTCTTACAACAGGTAAGGGATTATTCACATTTGATTTCCAGAATGATGGTGAATTCGTTGGCGGATGTATAGCCGGTGGCAGAAATTACTTCCACATCAATGCCAATGGCGATGCAGAGCCTTGTGTATTTATACATTATTCAGGTGCAAACATCAGAACTAATACACTTCTTGAGATACTGCACCAGCCACTGTTTATGGCATACAGAAAGAACCAGCCATTTAATGAAAACCACTTAAGACCTTGTCCTATGCTTGAAAATCCTGAGATTTTGCAGAGGATGGTTAAGGAAACGGGTGCCAAGTCAACAGATTTACAGTCACCGGAAACAGCAGAGCATCTTTGCAGCAAATGTGTTCCTTATGCTAATACATGGAAACCATATGCTGATAAGATATGGAGTGAAACTCCGAAGACAACAAGAAGTTATGAAAATTATGAGAAAAGAATAGTGTGAAAAATAGATTTTTCACATGCGGGATTGATGTCTGAGCGCACCTGACACAAACCTATTATGAGTAAAAAGTGCGCAGAAATGAGGTTCTATATGAGTAATAAATCAATCGGAAGCAAGACATTAAAGGCAGGAGCAGCACTGCTTGCTGTAGGCGCAGGAGTTGCAGCACTTAACGCAAAGAATAAGAATGGTACAGAGAAAAAGAAGATAAAAGAAATACAGAAGACGGAACACGAAGAATATAGAAATACAGAACGTGGAAAGTATGATAAAAATAGTAAAGGAATATATTATTCTAATGGTAATTATGAAGCATTTGCAAGACCAGAAAAGCCGGATGGCGTTGATGATAAGTCAGCTTATATCGTAGGAAGCGGACTTGCCTCTCTGGCAGCGGCATGTTTCCTTGTAAGAGATGGACAGATGAAGGGAGAACATATTCACATTCTTGAGGCTATGGACGTAGCCGGTGGTGCATGTGACGGTATAAATGACCCAACAAGAGGATATGTTATGAGAGGTGGAAGAGAGATGGAAAATCATTTCGAGTGCCTGTGGGATCTGTTCCGCAGTATTCCTTCTCTTGAAAAACCGGGAGCTTCTGTACTGGATGAATATTACTGGTTCAATAAACATGACCCGAACTACTCCCTTTGCCGGGCAACTATTAACCGTGGACAGGATGCACATACTGACGGAAAATTTAACCTGAGCCAGAAGGGCAGTATGGAGATCATGAAGCTGTTCTTTACTAAGGACGAAGACCTTTATGATAAGAAGATTGAAGATTTCTTTGATGATGAAGTATTTGGCTCTGATTTCTGGCTGTATTGGCGCACAATGTTTGCTTTTGAAAACTGGCACAGTGCCCTGGAGATGAAGCGTTATTTCCAGCGTTTCATTCATCATATCGGAGGACTCCCGGACTTCTCCGCACTTAAGTTTACTAAGTACAATCAGTATGAGTCCCTGATCCTTCCAATGCAGAAATATCTGGAAGCAGCAGGCGTTAAGTTCCAGTTCAATACAAGAGTTGAAAATGTAGTATTTGAATTCAATGGAAGTAAGAAGATTGCAAAGAAGATAGAATGTAGTGTCAAAGGTGAGCAGAAAACAATTGAGCTTACAGAAAACGACCTCGTATTTGTCACAAACGGAAGCTGTACAGAGGGTACTATATATGGCGACCATACTCACGCGCCAGTTGGCGATGCAGAGGTAAGAACAAGCGGATGCTGGAGCCTCTGGAAAAATATTGCAAAGCAGTCACCTGAATTCGGACATCCAGAGAAGTTCTGCGGCGATATAGCTAAGTCTAACTGGGAGTCAGCAACAGTTACAACAAGCAACGAGCAGATTATTGACCAGATTAAGAAGATATGTAAAAGAGACCCAAGAACCGGAAAGGTTGTTACCGGCGGTATTGTAAGCTGCAAGGACTCTAGCTGGCTGTTAAGCTGGACTATCAACCGCCAGGGTCAGTTTAAAGCACAGAAGAAAGATGAGATCTGTGTATGGGTATACAGCTTATTTACTGATGTGCCTGGTGATTATATCAAGAAGCCAATGAAAGACTGTAATGGTAAGGAGATCACAGCAGAGTGGCTGTATCATCTTGGAATACCAGTAAATGAAATAGATGAGCTTGCTAAGAACCACTGCAACACAACTCCTACGATGATGCCTTATATTACAGCTTTCTTTATGCCAAGAAGAAAAGGAGACCGCCCTGACGTTATCCCGGATGGCTGCGTAAACGCTGCATTCTTAGGTCAGTTTGCGGAAACACCAAGAGATACGATTTTCACTACGGAGTATTCTGTACGTACTGCAATGGAAGCTGTATACGGACTTTGCGGTGTAGACCGTGGTGTTCCAGAAGTATGGGGCAGTGTATATGATGTGAGACCTCTTAGATGCATCCGTTAAGCTTATGGATGGCAAGTCACCACTTGAGATAGAGTTACCGGGTGTGCTTGACAATATCAAGAAGCCGCTTTTAAGAAAGATAAAGGGTACTGTTATTGAAAAGGTGCTTAAAGACCATAATGTTATTAAGGATTATATGAAATATTAAGTTGTTATTTATTCTAAGTCTGTGGTATATAATTGATATATCTACGTATTGTATAAAATATTAATTTGTGATTTATCGAAGCCGTTGACAGGTGATGAATGGATGATTTAAAATATTTAAAGGCGTGTGAGAATATTTTCATGCGCCTTTAATTTTTGTTTACATGGTTTAAATTATAATATGTCTTAATAGAAAAAAAGTGGTATTATAACCGATATATACAATTAAAGTACATAGTAATTAATATTTAATAATACATAATATTTTTAGGATATATTGATATGGAGGTCATTATGCTAAAGTGGTTAATGTTATTTATATATATTATTCTTGGAGTATACATACTATGGAGAATGATACACTGGTTTAAAATAGTCATACCGTTATTTAAGCACAAACGTATGCAGGCAGTATGGATAGGTCTGTACTGTATATCTGCATCGACTATATTCTTAGGAGTATTTCTTCCGAGAAGCAGTATTCAGGCGTGGATACATAAGGTGAGCAATGTGTGGCTTGGATACTTTATATATCTGCTGTTCTTTATGATTATAGGAGATATAATAGTTCTGATACTTAAGAAAGTAGATAAGAAGAAAAATGTTCCAGTGCTTCACAGACTGTATGGTGCGCTGATAGTAGGTATAGGAATAGTGGCTGCAAGTGTGAGTTTTACAGTGTATGGAACTATTCACGCAAGGCAGATGACAACAAGAAGTTATGATATAAATGTTGAAAAGCAGGTTGATGGAATTGACAGTCTTAATGTGGTTCTTGTTGCAGACCTTCACTTGGGATATAGTATCGGCTGTGACGATATGAGAAAAATGGCAGAGCGTATAAATGCGCTTAATCCAGATGTTGTTATATATGCCGGTGATATATTTGACAATGATTATGATGCACTTGATGATGAGGCGGAATTAAAGGAAATTCTTCACAGTATAAATGCGAAATATGGTTCTTATGCTGTGTTTGGCAATCATGATGTGACAGAAACTCTTGTAGGAGGATTTTCGACAGCTTCGAGCAGGAAAGCATTCAGGGACTCACGTATGGAAAGCTTTCTTGATGAAGCTGGTATTAATATAATGCTTGATGAGGTAACAACTATAGCAGATGGAAAGATTAATCTTATTGGAAGGCTTGACGGAGAAAAGGCTGGAGATGGCACACGTAACCGAAAAGACCTTTCTGAACTTATTGAGCAGTGCGATATGAGTAAGCCGGTCATAGTCATAAACCACGAACCGGATAAGCTTCATGAGGCAGCGGATATGGGCGTGGACGTTATGTTAAGCGGACATACACATGCCGGACAATTCTTTCCACTTACGATAGTCCAGCCATTTGCGTGGGAGAATTACTGGGGCATAAAGAAGATAGATAATATGTACAGTGTGGTTACATCTGGTGTAGGATTATATGGTCCGGCTATGAGAGTGGGAACGGACAGCGAGGTTATGAGTGTAGAGATTAATTTTAGGTGAATTATAGAAGTGTTTATGTGAAGAATTATTATAGATTATTTTAGGAATACGACAACCATTGGGATAATAATGAAGAAATATTATAAAGAGAATATAACTTTTATATGGCTGTCTTTTCTGCCATTGGAACATAATTGAGAGATATTATAAAAGAAATATCTTATATTATTTTGTACATTTCTAATGACATTTAATAAGCTTTTATTTATAATAAATTGCCTGTAAATATAAATAATGACTTAAATAATAATAAGTGAGGACTAATCAGATTATGAAAGATCTTACCAAAGGGAAACCATCTGTATTGATACTGACATTTGCACTGCCTATATTTCTGGCAAATCTGTTACAGTTGACATACAGTATTGTGGATACAAGAATTGTAGGTACATTTCTTGGTGAAAATATGTTAGCAGCGGTCGGGGCGACAACCACCTTAAGTAACCTTATTATAGGCTTTCTGCTTGGACTGTCTAATGGTTTTGCGATAGTCACGGCACAGAAGTTTGGTGCAAAAGATATAAGGGCGGTTAAAAGTCTTTGCAACAGCCATTATACTTGGTGTTTCAACGGCACTTGTACTTACTGTCGCAGGACTTGTATTCTTACATCCGATATTAAAGTTTCTTAATATACCGGATGAGTTGTTTAAAGAGTCGGCAAGTTACATATCAGTTATCATAGCCGGACTTTTAGCAACATTTTATATGATATATGTGCAGCGGTGCTTCGTGCGATAGGCGATACGATAACACCTCTTATAATACTTGCAATATCGGTTGCACTTAATGTTGCAGGTGATATATTCTTTGTCGTTATTGTTAAGGCAGGAGTAAGGGGAGCAGTTGCAACAGTTCTTGCACAGCTCATAGCATTTATTGTGTGTGCATTCTATATGGTTAAAAAGTACGATATATTAAGGTTGTCACGCACTGACTTTAAGGGCATGGAGAGTGCTATGGTCAAAAATATGCTTGGTGGCGGTCTATCGATGGGCTTTATGAGTTCCCTTGTAAATATCGGTTCGCTTACTCTCAGACAGCTATCAATAAGCTTGGTCAGGATATTATCGTGGCACATACTGCGGCGCGTAAGATATCTGAGATATTTATGGTTATGTTTACAGTATTTGGACAGACTATGGCAACCTATTGCGGACAGAATATAGGTGCTGGCAAGGTTGACAGGGTTAAGAAGGGTATAAGGCTGTCTATACTTTATACTTGTATATGGTGTACACTTGTCGTTATTGCAAGTTACACGATAGGCGGCTAGCTCGTTTATCTTGTTACAGGCAGCAGTAATGATGCTGTTATTGTAAATGCTACTAATTATCTTAAGTTTGACACTATATTTTACTATGTTACAGCAGTTATCTGTATAGTAAGAAATGCCATGCAGGGACTTGGAGAACACATTACTCCGCTTATATCAAGTTCGCTTGAAATGATAGGAAAGATTATAATAGCCGCAACACTTGTTCCGGTGATGGGATATACAGGGGTTATTATAGCAGAGCCGCTTGTGTGGTTTATTATGGTAATTCCTCTTATCGTTAAAATATACCGTATGCCGGTGCTTAAAGAGAGCCGGTAATTCATGTACATTTGCAAATATAATTGTGTGAATAATAGCTTGCAAAGAAAAATATAGTGTTGAGATAGGCTTTGCTGTTGAGTGAATAATGATAAATAGTTGCAGTATCACTTGCGGCTGTGGTATGATAAAACAAGTTTGATTATTTTAATCAATCAGTTAATCCGTGATTTACATGATAAGAGATGTCAGGCTTAATCCAGTTAGCTTTGCTTAAGTAGGTTTTGGTTAGGTGGATTGCATAGAAATACGAAAGGAATATGCAGAATATCTGCACAGGAAAGTTATGTTATCCACGATAGAGAATATTAACAATGTAGTGAATAATTTTATCTGGGGAGTTCCGGCTATGATATGTATCATAGGTGTAGGACTTTACCTGAGCATAAGAATGGGCTTCATACAGATACGAAAGTTCACTTATGCCATGAAAGTAACAATAGGAAGAATATTCCGTAAAAGAGAGGCATCGGATGGTGCGCTTACACCATTTCAGGCAGTCTGTACTGCACTTGCCGCCACGGTCGGTACCGGTAATATTGCCGGTGTTGCAGGAGCTATAGCTATCGGCGGACCCGGTGCTGTGTTCTGGATGTGGGTGTCAGCTATGCTTGGTATGTGTACTAAGTTTTCAGAAGTTATTCTTGCTGTACATTTCAGGGAGAAGAATGATAAGGGTGAGCTTGTCGGCGGCCCTATGTACTATATCAAGAATGGTCTTAATAAAAACTGGCACTGGCTTGCATATCTTTCTCAGCATTTGGCGTGCTTACAGTGTTTGGAACAGGTAATGCAACTCAGGTTAATACAATAACTTCGGCTATAGATACAGCACTCTACAATATGAATATTATTGCAGACGAGAATTCTTCAACAGTATCAACAGTTAATCTCATTATCGGTATAGTACTTGCAGTAGTAATAGCGCTTATCCTTCTTGGAGGAATTAAGAGAATTGGACAGGTTACAGAAAAGCTTGTCCCATTCATGGCGCTTGTATACATAATTTTGCTATAGGTGTTGTTCTTCTTAATGCTAAAATGTTCCAGCAGTATTTGCATCTATATTCAAGGGTGCATTTAATCCTGCATCAGTTACTGGTGGTGCTGTAGGAAGTTTCTTTATGAGTATGAAAAAAGGTGTCGCCCGAGGCATCTTCTCAAATGAAGCCGGACTTGGTACAGGTTCGATCGCTCATGCCTGTGCAGATACGAAAGAACCTGTAAAACAGGGATTCTTTGGTATCTTTGAAGTATTTGTTGATACAATTGTAATCTGTACACTTACTGCTCTTGTTATTCTTTGTAGCGAAGTTCCGGTTAATTACGGAAGTGTAGCAGGAGCAGAGCTTACGATAAGCGGCTTTACATCAACTTATGGTGGCTGGGTATCTATCTTTACAGCGGTTGCAATGTGCTGCTTCGCATTTTCAACCATTATCGGATGGGGATTATATGGAACGAGATGTATTGAGTTTTGTTTGGCTCAAAGGCTAACAAGCCATTTATGGTTATTTACTCACTTGTTGCAGTTGTGGGTGCTACTATGAATTTAGGTTTAATGTGGGTATAGCAGAAACATTTAACGGTCTTATGGTAATTCCTAACCTTATAGCAGTATTCCTGTTATCAGGCGTGGTTGTCAAGCTTGTGAAGGAGTACTTTGCGGGTGAGGGTGCTGTGACAAAGTAGTCATTTATTTTGTGGCAGCAGTTGGCTGTAGATAAAGTCTGTCTTTGGCAGGTAAAACAATTTTACGAATAATTTTTATAAAGAGAATAAATAATAGTGTAAAACATCAATGGGAATGGGAGTTTCTGTTGATGTTTTATATTTTATATTGATATTGTTGTGTTAGAAGTTTAACATATAATAAAACAAATATTGGAAGGGGAATATGATGAAAGAGCATATACAGAAAGCAGAAGAACTAAAACACAGCACGTTATAGAGTGCTACAATGTCCCTGATATTGATATGAATAAGCATGACGGCGGACTGCCTCATATGGCTGGCGTGTATACATATCAGGTAAGAAGAAGCTGTCGTGCCGATGGCGATTACACATATAATCACGCGCCTATGCTGACAGGGTTTAATAACAGACTTTTATTATCTTATATAAGTGGCAAAAGGATGAGCATGGCGCACCGGACGAGGTTGTATACACGACATCAAAGGATGGAATAACCTGGGAGAAGGAAAGAACGATGTTTCCATATATGCTCGCAGACACAAAAGCATATATAGGTCCTGACAAAGAGCTGCTGCCAGAGCATGCAAAGATGATTGTACATTCAAGAATGTGTTTTATCAGGCGTCAAACGGAAGAATGTTGGCAACCACATTTTATGGCTTCTCACCTGACTTTCATCGTGCGCCTAATAATGGCTTTGGTGCGGCAAGGCTTGTGCGTGAGGTGTATAAGGATTTTACGCTCTCAGATATATTTGTTATAAAATATAATACTGCCGGCGGTTTCACCAAAGATACCACACATTTTATGAGCCGGAGGATGACAGTCCTGTAAATATTCCTTATTATGATGAGGTGGCAGATGAGGGCTTTGTAAGTGCATGCAGTGAACTGTTGTCTAAGAAGCTTATACTTGAGCAGTGGTATGAGGATAAATGTACGATAAAGAGCACTATGTACATGGCAGGGCGCTGTCATTTTACACAGCCAAAGACGGAAGTATAGTCGGGCTTTGCAAGAAGGGCGAGGGCTATATATTTGATAAGGAAGGCAATATCGTGCTTGATGAAAAGATACCTACACTTATCACTAACACTGCCAAGGTATGGGGGCAGAAAACACCGGATGAAGATTATATTATATGTTACAATCCGACAACTGACAGCTCACACAGATATTCTGGCAGCTATGAGAAGTGAGGACGGAAGGGCATTTTATAATATGAAGGCAGTTATTCCTGAGCTTCCGCCATACAGATATGAGGGGCATATTAAGAACCTTGGTGCGCAATATATGCGTGGAATATGTGATTATAATGATGCATTTGATAAAATGTGTGGATAACATATAGCTGTAATAAAGAAGATATATGGATAAGTAAGATAGTCAGCGCAACGGCTGGGGATGCTGACAAGAAGTATTCTGTTATGTCGCCGCTCTGGGGAAGTATTAAGAGAACTGGCACTTCTTTGTGGGAGATTGTCGATAAGGATGCGTGAACGTGCGATTATAGAGTATTTTCCTGATAAATGTGAAAATGTGTCTGTAAAATTAATGTGAAAATATATCTGATGATAATGGAGTTAAGGTTGTATTTTATGATGTAAGTGGAAATGTCATAAAAGAAGCGGTGTAAGCAGGAGAGTGCGTGGTGGAATGTGGGTCTGATGAAGCTGGCAGGGATATTAATGGCGCATGTATGATTAAAAAGAAGTTAATGGCGTTGATATGATTAATAGCAGATGTGAAGCCACAACACCAGCAAGAATAGCTGTATATTCAAAGGAGCGGCTTGCACTTAACACACTTTCAGATGATGGAAGACTTGGAGCACTTTCTGATATGGAGGATGCGGACAGGAAGGATTATTGTACGGAATTCAGTGTTGAGTTTGTAAGTAAAGAATGATAATATATCAGATAAATAAAAGCGCCAGCTTTACGGACTTGCATGGCGGAAAAGTAGATAAAAGAATAAAGAGGAACAGTGCTAGCCCGACAAAGAAATCTGATGAAAGGAAAATTAATATGTTAAAGATAGATGCAAGAGCCCCAAAAGAGTCGGCGAAAGATTATGTAGTAAGACAGCTTATATATAATATAATCCACGTAAATCTTATCCCCGGACAAAGAATAGATGCAGATGAGTTAAGCAGGCAGCTTAATGTAAGTAAAAATCCTGTAAGAGAGGCTGAATTAGAGCTTTCGCAGACACGTCTTATAGAAATCAAGCCAAAGATAGGCGCATTTGTATCGTATATAGATACAAAGATAGTTGATGAAGTGCGTGAGTTAAGAAGCGTTCTTGAATCAGAGCTTGCAAGACAGGCGTGCGATATTCTCACAAAGAGCAGATAGATGTATTATGGGAAAATGTTGCACTCTGGCAGATGTATATGAAGCGCAATGATGAAGAAAAATATTCCAGCTTGATAAGGAATTTCACGAAAAGCTTTACAAAATGTGCGGTAAGGATTATTGGTATGAACTTGTCAATAATATTTCACCACATTTTGACAGAACTACAATATTAAGCTTCAGATGTGAAGAGGTGGGACGTATATTAACAGACCACGAAGAACTTGTATCGGCGCTTGAAAATAGGGACAAGGAAAAGGCGTATGAGATATCAAGACGTCACCTCACACGTTATACAGAAAATATAGCTTCTATAAAAAGAATTATGAAGAATACTTTAAAAGTGTGTAGTTAATCAGGTAGCTAGAATTAAAAGATTAGTGTAAAATAGATTTTTACACGCGGGATTTGTGTCTGCGCACATTTGGCACAAAACTCGTAATGCATAAAAGCGTGCGCAGAAATGAGGAGTATTATGGCACATTTAACAATAAATTTCAGGTCAAAGGCACTTGGTATGCCGGTTATGCTGGATGTTCTTATGCCACAGGGCAGGGGATATAAAACACTGTATCTTCTGCACGGAGCTGGTGGAGATCATACAAGCTGGGTTCTTAATACAAGGATAGCAGATTATGTTAATAACAGGAATATAGCAGTTGTTATGCCATCTGGTAAGAACAGATTCTATGTTAACAATGAGTATGGAAAGAACTTTATACATATATATAACTGAGGAGCTTGTGAGCCAGTGTGAGGAATGGTTTGATATAAGCCGTAAGGCAGAGGACAGATATATAGCTGGTATGTCAATGGGCGGATATGGTGCAGTTTATGCGGCACTTAAGAAACCGTCTATGTATAACACCGCATTTGCATATTCAGGACTTCTTAACATACTTGAGCGTTATGATAAACCGCAGGGAATAGATATGTTTCCGGTGTTTGGAACAAGGCAGCAGCTTATAGATAATGGTTATGACCTGTATACACTGGTTGATGAATATGCTGATAATGAAGAAAAATGCATACGAAATACATAATAGCCTGTGGAACAGAAGACCCAAGAATACATATGAGCAGGCAGTTTGGTGAAGCGCTTACAAGAGCTGGCATAGACAATGTATACAGGGAAAGTCCCGGAGAACATAACTTTGCATACTGGGATTATTGTATAGAACAGACTGTTAAGTATATATGCGGGGACTCATTATGGCAGTAATGAATATAAATGTATTTTCGGTTATGTTAAGGCATGGAATGGATGTGACAGTGGTGCTTCCTGACGATATAGATGAGGGTGAGCAGCTTAAGTGTGTGGCTGTATCACGGCGGAAGTGGTGATAACACAGAATGGTTGTATCATACACCACTTGTTGATACAGTTGAGAAGAGGCATTTTGCGGCAGTTCTTCCTAATGTTGATGAGTCCTGCTTTGTTAATATGAATATAGGAAACAGATATGAAAGCTATGTTGCAAAGGAGCTTCCATCAATAATATGGAATATGTTTAAGTGTATATCTGACAAAAGAGAGGATAACTATGTGTCAGGATATTCAAATGGTGGATATGGCTGCCTTCATACAGTACTTAAGTATCCTATGGAGTTTTCCAAGGTAGGAGCATTTTCAGCGGGAGATAAGGCAGATTCTGCATTTGTGAATGATGGAAGTGCAAAGTCCAAGGGTAGGATTAATCTTTTCGGCGATGGTGACATACATAATACCGATTACTGCCTTACATATCTTGCAGACAAGCTGGCAGCCGCTGATAATGCAGAGCTTATACCGGATATATACCATGCGTGTGGCGGCAAAGACCCATGGCTTGATATGAATCATATTGTAAGGGATTATTTTCTTGAACATAAAATGTATATAAGAATTACATTTATGATGAGATAGACGAACTTGGGCATGAGTGGCGTTTTGGGATATAGAGCTTAATAAGTTCCTTGACTATGCCGGTCTTAAGGAAGTAAGACCAGCAAAAGTCTAGGTGAACTCATAATAATACTTAAAGACATTATTAAATCAGTTATTATATGATGTGAGTGTCCCAAGAAATAGACTTTTATACTTGGAACATTTACATCATAATATAAAAATGAAAGATTTACTCGGATACAACCTGCGCATTTTAACGGATAAAGTCTTATAGGTTTCAAATGTGAATTTTTATCGAGTATATCTCCAATAATAGCGACAACTTTTCCCATAGTGAAGGCGGCAAGTATAGTTCCGATACCAAGACCATCGATATGTCCTATAAAGAAGAATGTCATACAGCCAGTAACAAAAGGCATATTACATCAAAGCTTATCTTAATGCGTGAATAGCGGACTTTTGTAATAGCAGACAGTTCTCTAGGAAAAGGTCTGTTGGTATGATAGGAAGCTTACATCTGTTTGAAAGTGCAATTCCTATGCAGAGGAGCAGATAACTTACTATAAAGTAGATAATCTGTAAAGGCAGTGTCTGAGGAAGTATATTTATCCATGCCTTGTGTACGTCAAGCAGTTCAGAAAATGCAAAGCCTACGATAAAGCTGCAAAGGTAAGATGGAACGAATTTCTTCCTTAGTATCATAAGTGTAAGGATAAGAGTTCCCTGAAATATATAAGTCCATGTTCCAAGCGACAGCTTAGGTAACACAAGTGAAAATGCATAAGGAACACTGGATATGGCAGATATTCCAGAGCCTGAGTGAAGCATAAGCACAACGCCGAAGCTGTTTATTATGACGGCTATGAGTAGTGCAAGCTCTCCACGGAATACTGGTTTGTCTGCTGTGTTTTTGTTAGTATTGTTGTTTTCATTGTTATTTCTCCATTCGTAATTATTGGATTATGTAAGTGTGAAAATGTGTTTTGACACTTACATATTTAGGTGATGTCGTGGAGGACTAATGTGGGTTTAGAATTTTGCCCCTGTCATCATTTAGATTACAGTTACATAGTTTAGTTTTATATTATTCATAAGACAAATAAATAATATTTATAGATGTATAGATTTTGTCTATGAATTGAATTGGTATGAAAATGCATTTTTATACACTGTATTTGTGTATGCGCATCTGGCACAAAGTTGTTATATTCAAAATGTGCGCGGAGATGGTGATTATTATGAATTTATATTATATAAAGTACTTTGTCACACTGGCAGAGTACAAGCATTATACGAAGGCGGCTAATGCGTTGTGTATAACGCAGCCCAGTCTTTCACATGCTATAGCCCAGCTTGAAAGAGCTTGGTGTTCCACTTTTGAACGTAGTGGCAGAAATACAACGCTTACAAGGTTCGGGCAGGAATTTCTTGTGTATGCAAAGCAGACATTAAGCACGATTGATGAGGGCGTGGAGTCAATAAAGAAAAGTGCAAGGGAGATGGCATTATAAGACTAGGATTCTTAAGACCGCTGGGTGTCGATTATATTCCGGAGCTTGTAACTGAATATATGAAGAAGAACAGAGGGCGTGATATACAGTTTACTTTCCACACGGATGTGACCGGAAGGCTTGTTGATGGAATGATTGACCGGAAGTATGATGTCCTGTTTTGTTCACGTCCCGATGAGGCATGTGGACTTACAGCTAAGAAGGTTATGCAGGAAAAGCTTGTTCTTATAGCGCCGAAAGGTCATTCTGTGATGTCAGCGTGTGATGGTGATGGTAAGATTAAGCTTGTAGATACACTTTCGTATCCATATATATTTTTGATAAAAGCTCTGGTATGAGAGGTGTGGTTGATGAGCTTTTAACAAATGTGGTTCATTTCCGGACATTGCATATGAAACGGAGGAGGATGGTAGCAGGACTTGTTGCGGCAGGGCTTGGAATAGCCGTGATTGCAGATATACCGCTTATTCACCAGATGAAGCTTGATATAGCAGACATAGCAGAGCCAGAGTATGAGCGAAGTATATATATGGTGACAGACAATAGTATCTATATGCCACCAGTGGTATCGGACTTTGTGAATTATGTGATGAGCACAAAGAAAAATGAAGCAGATAAAGAGTTAATTTAACAAGCACAAAGAAATTTTGCGTGAAAATAGATTTTCACACGCGAGGATTGTGTCTGCGCGCACCTGACACAAACACGATATGTGCAAAAATGTGCGTAGAAAGAGGATTGATATGATAAAGTATACAGTTAAAGATATAGAAGAGCCGGACTTTGGATGTGAAGGTCTTCCGGACGGACAGGTTATAACTGATAAAGTTACACTTAAGGCAGAAAATGGGGATATTATTAAACTGGATGTAGCAGATGCGTATCTGTATGAGAAGGATATAAATGTCGGCGATAGAGTCTATATAGATAAATCTGCGGAAAATGTTATTACAAAGTGTTAAAATCGGAGAGGATAACTTATGGGATATGATATAGAAAAGAGAAACGAGAAGCGATAGATGCTGGATACAGGGCAATTAATAGTTTAAAGACAGCCAGAGATAATCTGAACAGTGCAAAAAATTGGGGCTTGGTGGATATGTTTGGCGGTGGATTTTCACAACGATGCTAAAACATTCTAGAATTGATCAGGCCAGACAAAATATGGAACAGGCGAAATATGATCTTCGTAATTTTAGTAGGGAATTAAATGATGTGAACATGGCTTGTAATTTGAACATCAATATAGGAGATTTTTGTCTTTCGCAGATTATTTCTTTGATGGATTTGTTGTGGATTGGATGGTGCAGGATCGAATCAATAATGCCAGACATCAGGTGGAAGAAGCTATCCGCAGAACGGAATACATCATAAACCAGTTACAGCATATGTAAAGAAAATATATCTTAATATTAATGTTGTTACTTGCACATTTATGGAGGAATATGATAATGTCAAAAGATGAATATTTGATTACAGATGCGCCCCTTAAAGCGCTGACTGTTTTTGCAATGCCTATGATTCTGGGAAGTTTTTCCAACAGGTATATAATATGGCTGATTCAATCATAGTCGGTCAGTTTGTAGGCTCTTCTGCACTTGCAGCTGTTGGTGCCTGTGCTGCCCTTACGAATGTCTTCATTTGTATAGCATTGGGTGCTGGTGTAGGTGCGGGTGTGCTTGTCAGCCGGTACTTTGGTGCCAGGAATTATAGTAAGATGAAGACAATTGTGTCAACATCATTGCTCAGCTTTTGATCTTAAGCATATTTCTTGGCATATTTGGTTTTGGATTTTCTAATATAATGATGAGTGTATTACAAACACCTGCTGATATACTGAATGAAGCGGTATTGTATCTAAGAGTTTATTTTGTGGGATTTCCATTTTTGTTTATGTATAATATTCTTTCAACAATGTTTACTTCGATCGGTGAATCGAAAATACCGTTGGGTCTGTTGATATTTTCATCTGTTTTGAATATTTTTATGGATCTCTGGATGGTAGCCGGACTTGGTCTCGGCGTGTTCGGTGCGGCTCTGGCAACTCTCATTGCACAGGGGATTTCCGCAGTGTTGTCACTTTTGATCTTCTTGTGCCGGATGCGTCGATATGAAAGCCACTTTGACTGGTTTGACAGACAGGAGTTATATTCCATGCTTCAAATTGCTGTACCGTCAGTTCTCCAGCAGTCCACAGTGTCAATTGGTATGATGATCGTACAGGCAGTTGTGAATCCATTTGGTACACAGGCACTCGCAGGTTATTCTGCAACGATGAGAGTAGAAAATGTTTTTTCATTGATATTTGTATCCATTGGTAATGCAGTTTCGCCGTATGTTTCTCAGAATCTTGGAGCAAAGCAGAGCCAGCGTATTAAAAAGGATACCACGCCGCACTTGTGTTAGACGTATGTTTTGCAGTTCTTGCATTCGTAGTTATTGAAACATTACATACACAGATTTCATCGTTGTTTTAGGAAAAGATGGAACTGCTTTAGCATATCAGGTGTCTGGAAATTATATGAGATGGCTCGGTTATTTCTTCACCTTCATGGGAATCAAGATGGCAACCGATGGAGTCCTTCGCGGTCTTGGAATCATGCGTCCGTTTCTTGTTGCTAATATGGTAAATCTTGCGATCCGTCTGTTGGTTGCCCTTATATGTGCTCCACGTTTTGGTATTGCATTTGTCTGGCTCGCTGTACCAGCTGGCTGGTTTGCCAACTTTCTGATCTCCTATGGGGCACTCAGAAAATCATGGCCAGCTGATGACGAGATTAATATAGATAAAAAGATTGATAATTAATATAAAGATAATAATAGATAAGAAAATTGATTATTAATATAACAAGAATAATTGATAAAGCCGGTGCGGGATTTGCTTGATCCAGTACCGGCTTTGTTGATATACGCCTTGTGGCATAAGTTTTTAATGGCCTTTGGCAGATGCATGTCTAATATCCATATTATTTTGTATGCAATATACACCCCGAAAAGTTATTTATGTATAAAATATGTGAAAAAGTACTAAAAATATAGGGGTAATAGGACTTTGTGAAAAAATAGAATATAAAACTAATGCCTGAAATCTGTTGACATAGAAAATATATTCTGCTATAAAAGTCTGAAACAAATATAATTATTATTTATTATAAAGAAAGGAAATAACAATCTATGACGCCACAGATAAATATGATGAAAAAGAAATTAGAAGATATGCATTTGAAGGAAAGGATAAATTATGGCTACAGAAAAGTCATCATTATGATGTTGGTTTCTGGGCTGTTTTCTATAATAGTTATAGGTGTGTTATTTTCTAATATGTTTAACTATGTAGAAAATGTTTCAGCTGCAGACCAAGCTGTTAAAATGTGCAGAGTAAATGTTAACGCTGCTGCAAGAAATATAAGAGAAATGGCATTGAATAATGATACATCTTCATATACAAGCTATGAACAGACAGTAGAAAAGCTGCTTACAGATGTTGATTCCCAGCTTCAGATTATAAAGAAAAGCGGGGTTGTTTCGGAAGAGATTACAATGAATATGCATCTTATCTTTCTCAGTGGGGAAGCATAGGTTATTCGATTATAGAAAATATTAAAACAGGCAACAAGGATAAGGCGACTGAGGAAATTCTTAATAAATGTACTCCGGCATTGAATAAGGTTGTTGAAAAAGCAATAAGCTTAGATGATATTACAGATAAGGCGAGCAATAAGGCAGCTATAACTACATTTATATTTGCGGCTGCAGGAATTGTATGTATTATTGTCTGTCTATCGACTGCGTGGATACTGGCAAAGAGGACAAGTAAGAAAGTACTTGCAACGATTATTGCACCATTAAAGTCAGTAGAAAATACTGCAGATGAACTGATGCAGGGAAATCTTCACAGCACACTTAATTATAAGTCTGATGATGAGCTTGGAAGACTTGCACACAGCCTGCGTAACTCTATTGCTATTCTTGGAAGCTATGTAGATGATATAGACCGTGCAATGAAATTGTTTGCAGAAGGAAATTTTGATGTTAAACCGGAAGTAGAGTGGCGGGGAGATTTTGTCGGAATTTTAAATTCTTTTATGCTGTTTGAGGAAAGTATGGCAGAAACTATTAAAGGAATCCAGAGAGTTTCAGATGAAGTATCAAGCGCAGCAGAGCAGGTTGCTTCAAGCTCTAATGAGTTAGCAGATGGAGCAACGAATCAGGCTGCTGTTGTAGAGGAGCTTACAGCAACAGTTGCAGGTGTTGCAGAGCAGGTGGAAAAAATTCACAGTCTGCAAAACAAATCAGCAGCAGAGTTGGAAATCTTGGGGAAGCTATTTCTAGAGCAACAGTAAGATGCAGGAAATGGTTGCTTCTATGAATGATATTAATGAGGCATCAAAAGAGATTGATAAGATTATTGCAACAATTAATGAAATTGCATCACAGACCAATCTGCTTGCCTTGAATGCATCTATAGAAGCAGCAAGGGCTGGAGAGGCTGGAAAAGGCTTTGCAGTTGTTGCTAATCAGGTAAATCTTTTAGCAGACCAGAGTGCTAAGGCAGCAAAGGAATCTGCTGTACTTATTGAAACATCTGTAAGGGCTGTTAAGAAGGGTATGACGATTGCAGATGAGACTGCAACACAGTTAGAAGAGGTTGCTGACAGTTCTAAGGTGATTACAGAGGAAGTTACTGATATTGCGGATACCTTAGGGCAGCAGACGGTAGAAATCCAGCAGATTAACGAAGGAATTGAGCAGATTAATGATGTTGTACAGACGAATTCGGCAACATCACAGGAATGTGCAGCAGCCAGCGAGCAGATGAGCAGCGAAGCAGAGAATCTGCGTGAAATGATACGAAGATTTAAGGTTGCAAGCTTCAAGAAGAATTAATATAGTTTCAGGCACAGACCAGAGTGTTGATGATAATAACGGGTTTTAATAATTGATTTAAATAAGGGTGTTAATAATCATTTTATAAGAAAGGCATTTACATTATGGACACAGAAATACAAAAGCTGCTTAAAGAAATTGATGAGGAAGATTTAATTGAATTATTTGCGCCATGTATGGATGATTACCTTTATATTATAGATTTGCAGAAGGATACATGTAACATTTCACAGTCAGCAGTAAAGCGTTTTATGATGGAGAATAATTCATTTGATGATGCATTGAATGGTTGTCTTAAATTTGTGTATGAAGATGACAAGTCTTTGTTTGCAGAGCATTTTCATAGCATCATAGAAGGAAAAGAATCACAATATTCGTTACAGATGGCTTGATAAGGATGAGATGCCAGTATGGATTAACTGTCGGCAAGGTTATTGATGATAAAGACGGAGCACCACATTACCTTGTAGGCTGTGTTAATGAAATAGGAAATACACAAAAGCACATAATATCAGCGGACTTCTTGGTGAAAGTGAGATGCATTCTTATATATCAGCTAATATAAAGGATAGCTCATCATTATTTTTAATGCATATAGGAATTGACAGCTTTAATGCTATCAATGGTATGCTTGGTGTAGAGTATGGAGATTATGTGCTTAAAAGTGTTGCAGACTGTATCAAGGAGTGCCTTTCGGATGGTCAGAGATTGTATCATATGGTTGCAGATGAGTATATGATAGTTGATGAGAAAAGCCGTACAAAAGAAGAGGTTATGTTACTGCACAAGGAAATACAGAATAGAATAGAGGACTTTATTATTTCTGAAAAATATAAGGTTGTATTTACAATCTCTACAGGAATTATTCCTGCAAAGCTGTTATTAAAGTATTATTATGAATACCGGAAAATTGCAGTTTTTCTTTAAAGCAGGCAAAATCTTTAGGATAAATGGAACTTATTTTTGATATAAAGGATTATGAATCATTTTACGAAAAGAAAAATAAAGAGTGTACTCCGTAATGCAGTAGCCAATGACTTTGAAGGTTTTGAAGCATATTATCAGCCTATTGTAGATTGCAGTTCGGGCAGGGTTATTGGTGCGGAAGCACTTATGCGTTTCTTTATGGATTCAGAGGATGGAAGGAGAATATTTTACCGATGGAATTCATACCGCTTCTGGAGAAACAGGACTGATTATTCCTGCCGGAAGATTTATATTAGATAAGGCAGCAGCAATGTGCCATGAGATAAGACAACATATACCAGAATTCAGGATTAATGTAAATATATCATATATTCAGATGATGAAGAGTGATGTCTGGAAGGACATACTCTCAGTCATAGAACGTTACAAGCTTCCACCAGAGTGTTTCTGTGCGGAATTGACAGAGAGTGGATATACAGAGATGACGCCATATTTTCTTACACTCCGGAGAAATTCGAAGAGAAAAGCTGCAGTTTGTGCTTGATGACTTTGGTACAGGCTATTCTAATCTTCATTGTATTGTCAACATGAATCCCAATTATGTGAAGCTAGATAAAGATTTTACGGCAAAGGCAATGAGTAATGCAAGAGATTATGAGTTGCTTAAAAAATAGTTGAGCTTGTACATAGTATAGGCATAAGGATATGTATAGAAGGTATAGAAAAGAAGAATGGCATGAAAAGCTGAAAAATACAGGTGGATTATCTGCAGGGTTATCTGTTTGGCAGACCATGTGATAGAATCATTTTTGAATCAGTATGGAAAAATATTTTGACATTATAACATCATAAAGAAACGACTTTTTATACTTTTGACACTTACATCATATAATTAAAATAATAAATGCCAGTCTTCAGTTAAATGGAGGCTGGCATTTTTGAAGTTATCGTCAAGGATATAATGTTAAAGATATAGGTAGAATATATAAGTTAAATATATAGGTTAAAGATATAAGTTAAAGAGATATGTTGAAGATATAATATCAAAGATGTGGAAATATAATGATTTACTAAAAATAAAACTGGTGCTATATTTATTGTATATAGGAATTTTTGTAATGATTTATTTTCGTCGGGATGGTTTTAAATGATATATGAAAAAGCAAAAGAGATGACAGTGTCAAATGACATTTGAAAAAGCAAGAGATGATAGTGTCAAATAACATTTGGAAACGGAGGATAATATATGGTTAAAGTAACACTAGGAAGCACAGGAATAACAGTTAATAAAAATGGTTTTGGAGCGCTTCCAATACAAAGAATAAGCCACGAGAGTTCGGTGGATATATTAAGGAGAGCGTATGAAGCTGGCATAGATTTCTACGATACAGCAAGATTTTATACGGACAGCGAATGTAAGTTAGGTGAGGCACTTTCTGATGTGAGGGAGAATATATACATAGCTACGAAGACTGCTGCCCAAAATGCAGATGAATTCTGGAAGGACTTAAACACAAGTCTTAATAACTTAAAGACAGATTATATTGATATATACCAGTTCCACAATCCGGCAGTCTGTCCAAAGCCGGGTGACGGCAGCGGCTTGTATGAAGCTATGTGTGAGGCAAAGGCACAGGGAAAGATAAGACATATCGGAATAACTAACCACAGACTTAATGTTGCCAATGAAGCAATAGAGTCAGGACTTTATGAAACATTACAGTTTCCTTTTAATTATCTTGCAACGGATAAAGAGCATAAGCTGGTTGAGGATTGCAAAAGCATAATATGGGCTTTATAGCTATGAAAGCACTTTCAGGCGGACTTATAACTAATTCAAAGGTGGCATATGCATATCAGGCTGAGTATGATAATGTGCTTCCAATATGGGGAATACAGAGAATGTCTGAGCTTGAAGAGTTTATAAGCTATATAGATAATCCACCGGTGATGGATGATGAGATAAAGGCAGTTATTGAAAATGATAAGAAAGAGCTTGCAGGTAACTTCTGTCGTGGCTGTGGCTATTGTGTGCCTACATGTCCTGCACATATTGAGATTAATAATTGTGCAAGAATGTCACTTCTTCTTAGAAGGTCGCCATCAGAGTTACAGCTTACAGAGGTAGTTCAGGCAAAGATGAAGATGATAGAAGACTGTATCAACTGCGGACAGTGCAAGGCACACTGTCCATACGGACTTGATACACCTAAGCTTCTTCGTGACAACTATAAGGATTATAAGGAAGTGCTTGCCGGCAAACCGCTGTAATGTCAGGTATAAAATAATAAGCAGAGTCCTAAATCACAGTTATAATCAAAATATTAATTATTAATAAGTAATAGCTGCATAGAAGGTATATCATTATCGAAACCAGCACATAATACATACGTATCTTGGTTGTATTGCAAATGTATTAATATCTGTAACGGAACGCATATAGCATTTTCAGATTAATATCAGAAAGCAATATAACAATCCAAATGCATCAATAGGTGTGGTATCAGTGGGTACAGAGCATAATTTACTTCTGATATTCACATCCCAAATAAGCAGATTAAGAAAAGAGGCATATGTATGTTGTTGACGGAAAAAAATGTCAGTATTAAAGGACCTTCAGACACAGGAGAAGAATTGCATTGACAAGTATGAGAAGTATGCAGGATTTGCGAAGGATGAGGAATTAAAGCAGCTTTTGATGAACTTAAGAAAAGGAACAGGAGCACTATAAAACAATAGGTCAGATGTTAAATGGCGAGGTGCCATCATGTGACTGTAATGATACGGCAGGAAAGGACTATCAGCCAAAGGGCAATTATTCAAAGAGCGAAGACTCAGAGGATAAAAGAATGACTGTTTTCTTGCAACAGATAGTATAGGAACAGAAAAGCTTGTATCAGGTGAATACAATACCAATGTATTTGCATGTTCCTTAACATCTATAAGAAAGGCACTTGCAGATATAGAAATAGAAGAACAAAATCACGCCGAAATGCTTTATAAGTATAAGATGGCGAACGGAATGCAGTAATTGAATATTATTATCAATAGTCTGTATTGACATAATAAATGCCTGTAAAGTAATATATGCTTTGTTAGAAAAGACTAACGGATGTTAACCAAGATTAATAATAGTTGATTGTCATTAACAGAAGTTAGTTACTTGAAAAACAAAGTGTAATACAGTTTTACAGAAATGGAGTTTGTTATGTTATTTATAGTTGCATTGATAATATCAATAATTTTGTTGCAGTATTTAAGGAGCTTTTAAAGAAGTATCCGAACATATTCTATATAACAGCAGCAGTAATATCCATAGCAGCATTTGTATGCAGCAGCTATGTGACTATGCCGGGCTGGGTGAGGGATTATGTTGTCGGAATATTTGCTAAAGGCTCTTTAGGTACTGCATTTTTGTACTTGTAATGTATGCAGGTGCTATGAAAATACATGGAAAGCCACCAAAACACTTATGAAAATACGTGGTGAGCTTTCAATTATGGGTTGTGTGCTTGTGTTATGCCACAACTGCACATATGGAAGAACATATTTCAGAATGTTATTCACAAATACAAAGAGCCTGTCAGCTGCACAGATGACAGCGGCGATTATAAGCCTTGTTCTTATAACAATAATGCTTATTCTTACAGTCACATCATTTCCACAGGTAAGAAAGAAGATGAATGCTGTTAAGTGGAAAAAGCTTCAGAGAACAGCGTACATATTCTATGGACTTATATATGTACACATACTTATCAATGTTCCTTATGCAAGAAGAGGTATGACTGATTATATTATAAATGTGGCTGTATATAGTCTTGTATTCGTTAATTATGCAATGATGAGGATACATAAGGCAGCAGCTAAGAAAGTTAAGAAGACAGTGTGCAGTGATGAAAAGAAAAATGTATATGCAGTCAGCCTTAAGGTGGGACTTACTGTAGCTGGACTTATCGTTATAGTCGGGGCAATGTTTATGTGCTTTGCAGGTATAGATAACAATGATAATGCAGATAAGGTATATGCACAGCTTGCGGATAATAATCAGAACAATAATGATAATAAAGTGCTCACAGAACAGGATAAGACTGAAAAGCACAGAAGCAGTGACACAGGAGAGCACTGATAAGGAAAGCGGGAACGAGAGTCAGGAAGCAGAAACACAAGAAGCTAAAGATGAAGAAAATACAGAAACTGCTGATAGTAAAGGGCAGATATCAGATACAGTTGCCAATAATTCACAGGAAGCAGATAACAGTGTAAATAACAGTCCGGCCGTTGATACATCATCTGGAAGCAACTCGGGTTCTGACACATCGGACAGCAAGGAAGAGGAAGTAAAGGTTACACCAACAGAAGCACCAAGAAAGTTCAAGGCAGATGGAACTTATTCAGCTACTGTAAAGTGCCAGAGATATAACTATATGGTAACTGTACAGGTTGTTATATCATCAGATACTATCACACAGGTCACTGCTGCACCAGCAACCAGTGATGCCTCAGACCTTATGTACTTTAATATGGCGGCGGATGTCATACCATCAAAGCTTATAAGTGCGCAGGGAAGCAGCGGCGTAGATACAGTAAGCGGCGCTACGTATTCAAGCAAGGCAATTATATCGGATTTAATAGTGCTGTTAATTGATGTTTTATAATGTCAGGGGTAAAAGGAAAAATCGTCTGCGCCTTCATAAGGCATGATTAAAGATAAAATTAAAAAGCGCGGTAACAAGGACTGGTTATGAGAAAATATGCAAAAATAATAGCCTGTATGGCAATGGCTGTACTGCTTAGTGCAGTGTTTCTTACAGGCTGCAATACTTCATTGAATAATACAGTTACAGACAGTAAGACGGAAGAGAACAGTATATCACAGGAGTCAGACAGCTTCTTTGCCATGGATACATATATGACAGTAACTGCCTATGGCGATGATGAAAGTGCGAAGAAAGCAGTGTCAGAGGCAAGAAAAGAGATAGAAAGACTTGATGCACTGTTGTCGACTGGAAAAAGCGACAGTGAGATAGGTATACTGAATGAAACAGGTTCTTATAAGGTTTCAGAGGATACAGAAGTGCTTATAAAAAGGCACTTGATATATATAAGAGTACCAGTGGTGCGTTTAACATAAGCATATATCCGGTTATGAGAGAATGGGGCTTTACAGATGGCAGCTATAAAGTACCTGATAAAGACACGCTTATGGCGGCACTGTCAAAGGCAGATATTTCGCATGTTATTGTGTCTGACAGTGTGACACTTACGGATGGATGCCAGATAGACTTAGGCGGTATAGCCAAGGGTTATGCCTCATCAAAGTCTGTGAGATATTTAAGCAGTGCGGCATAGATAGTGGAATGGTTAATCTTGGCGGCAATGTGCAGGTGCTTGGCGGCAAGATTGATGGCAGTAACTGGCGTGTTGCTATTGAAAACCCTTTAAATGATGGTACTTATCTAGGTATCGTATCAGTTAAGGATAAGGCAGTTATAACATCCGGCGGTTATGAGAGATATTTTGAAGAAAATGGAGTAAGATACCACCACATCATAGACCCGTCAGACGGGATGCCGGCTGACAGCGGCTTAACCTCGGTATCAATAGTAAGTAGTGATGGTACACTTGCCGATGCACTCTCAACTTCACTTTTATTATGGGAGAAGAAGAGGCTGTTGCTTACTGGAAAAGTTCAGACCTTGACTTTGACTTTATATTGTATACAGAAGATGGAAGGCTTGTAGCAAGCAGTGGATTAAAAGATGCATTTACATCTGAAAAAGTATTCAGATTGTAGATAAATAGCGGTTATTACCGCAAAATGACAGGATACATTCTGTAATGGAGGCCATAGAGCTTAATGTATCCGGTTATAACAAAATTAAATATACTTTAAGGAGGACGTTCGCAATGAGAAAGTTGGGAATGGGACTTGCGGCAGCAGTACTTGCTGTCAGCACAGTATTCGGTGGTACAGCGTTAAAGAATGTATCACAGGTTAAAGCGGCTGATACAGATTACACATATGTGTATGCCGGACTTAGCTGGGAAGAGTATTGGAATGCAGAAGGAGTATATAATGCTTCTAATACACAGTCATCAGATGTAAAGGATGACCATGGTGAATATGATAAGGGTGGCTTTGATACAGTATCAAGAGCTACAGTAAATCATGGACTTCACAGAGGAAGTTTCCAGTGTGAAGCAGTTATATTTGATACAGAGGGAAAGACATATGATGTTGCTTACTGGACAAGTGAGGATAAGGCTGTAAAGCTTGTTCTTACAGATGGTTCAAAGTGTACATATAACAGCAAGGCAAAGACACTTACATTTGCAGATGGAACAACAGTTACGCTTGACCACTATGAAGTTAAGGGACTTAAGTATGTTCCTGTAAAGGTTAAGACATCAGATTATGAGGACTTTAAGTCAAAGTACAATGTAGTTGAGAACGGTGGAACACTTGAGGGTGGTTACACAGAAAATAACCTTAAGGCATATTCAGAAACTGCTGATGTTACAGCAGATACAAACGGACTTAAGGATACTGTTAAGGAAGCAGATGGAACATATTCATTTGGCGCAAGAATTAATGGAACAGCTTCAGGTGTTAAGGACAGCAGCTTAAAGAAGGCTGCAGATATCACAGTAAACCTTCGTTCAACAGATACACAAAGCAATATAACGGGTTCATATGGTGAATTCTTAAGAGTAGACCTCACAGGTAACTATGGTGATCTTGGTGCTAATCTTCAGGCTGTTAAGTGGACATATTATGGTCAGGACAGCACAAGAACTAATGCACTTGCAACATTTGGAACAAAGTTCGCAGCTGATAACTGGATGCATAAAGTAAACGGAATACAGTTAGGACTTACAGACTCTTACAGATGCCAGCTCCCAGAGGGAACAGATGGCACAGGTTACTGGACAGTTACAGTATATGCATTAGGTTATGAGGATTATTCTTTGATATTCAGACAGAAAAGAACAATCTATATATGGGTGATGAAGAAGAGGCTGATACAACTAAGCTTGCAGAAGCTGTTAATGCAGCTAAGGCACTTAATGAGGCTGATTATACAAAGGAAAGCTGGGATGCGATGCAGGTTGAATTAAGAGAAGCACAGGATGCACTCAGCACTCCGGGCAGTGCAGCATCTGTAGCAGAGGCAACAGACCATCTTAATGCAGCTATGGCAGCACTTGTAAAGGTAAGCACAGATGATGGTTCTACATCAGATACAGAAGCCTCTGGTACAGACAGCTCTGATACAGCAGGCAGCAGTGAAGCATCTTCTACAGATAGTACATCTTCATCTGCAGAGGGTACATCAACAGAGAGCACATCAACAGTTAAGACTTATGATGCAGCCAATGTATATGCGTGGTTCGCAGCCGCTGTACTTGCAGCAGGTCTTGGTGTATGTGTATACGTTAAAAGAATAACAGAATATTCAGATAATTAAGTTTAATAATCGGAATATATAAACGCTATGGAATAATTATTATAATTCCATAGCGTTTTATTTTTATTTTATAAATTTATATTTTCTTTTATATATTTTATTGACAGAAATAGGGCTGATATGTATACTGAAAATAGTTTCCTAATGAACTAAATATGTGATATATGCTATGGAAAGGATAATTATGGATGCATATGACCTGATAACGTCGGTGTGCAGCTTAGAAAGCTGATAACAAAGTATGTTGAACCTATTATGAAGGAATACGGATTAAGACCTGTAGAACTTGATATACTGGAGTTTATAACAAGAGAGAATTTAACTACAGCCAAGGAGATTATGCTAAGAAGACACATATCCAAGTCACATATATCCAAGTCATTAGAGCACCTGTTAGAAAAGGGACTTATAAGAATGACGGAGGATAAAAGGACCACAGGATTATGCGTATTGAGCTTACTGCTGAGTCATATGAAGTGATAAACAGAGTGAATTCTGTTTATGAGGAATGCAGGAATATTTTACTGGAGGGATATCAGATAAGGAACTGCATATATTTAGAAAAGTTATTCATAAAATGAATAACAATGTTGATGGAAAACTGAAGTAACTTGTGACGATAATGCCTACAGGCGATGGCATTACTGACAGGGAGAAGTATTAGCGTGAAAAGAGAATTTTTCACATGCGGGCTTTGTGTATGTGCGCACTTGACACAAACCCGTTATGCGCAAAAAGTGGGCAGAAAAGAGGAGTATTATGGAAAGGTGGAACTTAACAATGGAAAATATTAATGATTATGCTAAGAAACAGTCAGATATGTGTGTGGAGAATGACAGTATACCTAAGGCTTTGTATGCAGATTATGGCGTTAAGAAGGGCTTAAGAGATGAGAATGGCCAGGGGTTCTTACAGGACTTACTAATATATCAAGTGTAAGGGCTTTTGATATAGTTGATGGTGAGAAAGTACCATGTGATGGTGAGCTTTTATACAGAGGTTATGATGTTACACAGTTAGTGAAGGGTGCCGGCGATAAGAGGTTCATATTTGAGGAAGCAGCATATCTGTTATTGTTTGGTGAGCTTCCTGATGCAGCACAGCTTGAAGAATTCAGACATATAATAGCTAATTGTATGGAGCTTCCAACTAACTTTACAAGAGATGTTATCATGAAAGCACCTACATCAGATATTATGAATTCTATGACAAGAAGTATTCTCACACTTGCATCATATGATGATAAGAAGGATGACTTAAGCATTGAAAATGTATTAAGACAGAGTATACAGCTTATAAGTACATTTCAATGTTAGCGGTGTACGGATATCATGCATACAATCACTATGAAAGAGATGACAGTATGTATATACACAGACCTGATAAGGAGCTTTCACTTGCAGAGAACTTCCTTAGGATGTTAAGACCTGATATGAAGTATACACCACTTGAAACACACGTACTTGATATAGCACTTCTTCTTATGGATATGGAGGTGGTAATAACTCATCATTTACAACAAGAGTAGTTACATCCTCAGGTTCAGATACATATTCTGCAATAGCTGCTGCTATGTCTTCACTTAAGGGAAGAAAGCACGGCGGAGCCAACCTTATGGTTATGAATATGATGGATGATATAAGGGCGCATATAAAAGATTACCACGATGAAGAAGAGATAGAGCATTATCTTGATAAAATTCTCAATAAAGAAGCATTTGATAAGAAGGGACTTATATATGGCATGGGTCATGCCGTATATTCACTGTCTGACCCAAGAGAAAGAGTATTCAAGGCATTCGTTGAACAGCTTGCAGAGGCTAAGGGCAAGACAGAGGATATGGCACTTTACAATAATATAGAAAAGATAGCACCTATGCTTATTGCAAAGGAGAGAAAGATATTCAAGGGTAAGTCCTAATGTGGATTTTATAGTGGTTTTGTATATGATATGCCTCGATATTCCAAGAGAACTTTATACACCATTGTTTGCGATAGCAAGAATAGTAGGCTGGAGTGCTCATAGAATAGAAGAACTTGTCAACAGACAAGATTATACGTCCGGCTTATAAGAGTCTTGTTACAAAGAGATTACATTGACCGACTTCACAGAGATTAAGCGGCTGCGAAGCAGGACGAAAAAGCGTAGGCTCGTGAGTGCAGGGTAGATAAAGAGTTAAGGCGGTTTATAAGGAAAGGAAGTGTGAAGCATGGAGAGAAGAAAGAGCGTTTCCGTCATCAAGCGGATTGTGCAGTATCCATACAATTATATGGTATCCTGACAGCAGCATATATAATCAGCCAGTGGGCGTTATCCAGATAGCACATGGTATGATAGACCACATAGAAAGATTTGAGGAGATGGCAGAGTATTTTGCTGATAAAGGTTTTGTGGTTGCAGGTAATGACCACTTAGGACATGGTGAGTCAGTAAACAGCGAGGATGATTACGGCTACTTTGCAAAGGGAAGCCACGGGGCAGATTATCTTATAAAGGATATGCACAGGCTTACACGTATTATGAAGAAAATGTATAAGGATATTCCATATATTCTTATAGGTCACAGCATGGGTTCTTTTATGGCAAGAAAGTATGCGTGTGTATATGGTGATGAGCTTGACGGGGTTATATTCCTTGAACTGGTAATCAGTCAAAGGCATTAGTCAATACGGGCTTGGCCTTCGTATATAGCCAGATGTGTGCGCGGTGAGCGATACAGAAGCAAAGTCCTTAATAAGATGATGTTTGGGGCTTATAACAGCCATATCAAGGATAACAGGACAGATAACGACTGGCTTACAAAGGATACTAAAATAGTTGATGCTTATGTAAATGACCCTAAGTGTTCATATGCATTTACAGCCAATGGATATATAGGTTTCTTTAATGTGATAAAGTATGATATTAATGAGAAAAATATAGCAAAACACCAGCAGACCTGCCGGTTCTATTCGCTTCCGGAGAGGAAGACCCAGTAGGGAATTATGGAAAGGCAGTCAAAAGATATTTAAGCTTTATACGAAGTATGTGGATAATGTTGAACTCAGATTATATGAGGATGACAGACACGAGCTTCACAGCGAAACTAACAGGCAGGAAGTGTTTGATGACCTGTTAGAATGGATAAAATCTAATGTATGTAGTTTTAAACTACATAGCATATTATATAGGCTACATTTTGTAATATTAACACCACTTACTGTTGACAAACGATTAACATAGGGGTACAATACTACAAATTGTAGCTTATTTGTATATTATGATACCGTAGGTATCATAGTTGGGGCTTTGCCCCAACATCATATAAAAATATAGGAGGTGATAATGTCAGATAACAGACAGCGGCATTCTGATAAGATAATATATTACAGTTCCTATTCACAGGATGTCGTAAAGAGCAGTAATCAGAATTACAGGCTTAAAAATGATTATAAGTGGATTAATAATAACATATTTCATAAGACAGGTGCATATATCATATATGGGATTGCTATAGTGGCAGGGTATATCGGCTGTAAGCTGTTCTTTGGATTAAGCTATAAGAATAAGAAAGTATTAAAAGAGTGCAGGGATAAAGGATATTTCATATATGCCAACCATACACAGCCTGTCGGTGATGTTGTCATTCCGGCGTTAGGCTGTATAGGCAGGAGATTGTACGTTATAGTAAGTCAGGCAAATTATGGTATTCCTGTCATAGGAAAGCTTTATCAATGCTTGGTGCGCTTCCTGTTCCTGACTCGATAAGCGAATATAAGAAGTTCAGTAAGGCATATAAGAAACGTATATCAGACGGACATCCTGTTGTTATATATCCGGAGGCGCATGTGTGGCCGTACTACACAGGTATAAGACCTTTTGAAAGACGTCCTTCCGCTTTCCAGCAGAGCTTAAAGCACCGGTGTATGTTATGACAACAACTTACACAAGAAGGCGTTTCTTTGGTGTAGTTACTAAAAGACCTAAGCTTACAGTGTATGTGGATGGTCCCTATTATACAGACAGCGAACTTTCCATAAAGGAAATCAGCAGCAGCTTCACGATAAGGTCGAAGCTGCCATGAATATGTATAGTAAAAAGTGATTATGAGTACATACATTATGAATATGCAGGTCAGGATACAGATAACAGAGGATAAGGCATTATTACAATATTATTGATGTTTAAGGCTCTGTTAAGACAGTATCATAGATGGATAAGACATTTATAATAATTATGGGAGATATGTAATATAATGAATATATTATTTTGTGGCGACAGAAATGTACAGGATGGGCTGCTTATCGCTGTTCTTTCTTTATTAGAGAATACGCAGGAACATCTTGATATATATGTCCTTACACTTGATATGTCTATGAATGGCAGGATATATAGTCCGATAGAGCAGACATTTGTGGACTATCTGAATGAAACAGTTTCAGCACAGTATGACGACAGGTTATACACTAAGCTGATAGATACAACAGACCTTTTAAAGATGAAACACCGGATGCGAACCTTTCAACAAGATTTACACCATGTTGTATGTTAAGGCTGTTTGCGGATAAGATAGATGAAATTCCGGACAGAATTCTTTATCTTGACACCGATGTGATATGCCGCAGGGATTTTGGCGATTTTACTACCAGAACATGGATGGTGTTGAGATAGCAGGTGTGCTTGATTATTATGGAAGCTGGTTTTTCAGAAAAATATATTTAAAAGGGATTATCTTAACTCAGGAGTTCTTCTTATGAATATGTGTGAGTTAAGAAAGACAGGACTTCTTAGCAGCTGCCGTCATATGTGTACGACAAAGCAGATGTTTATGCCTGACCAGTCGGCATTAAATAAGCTGTCGGTGTCAAAGCGCATATGTGAAAGAAAGTATAACGACCAGAGAAGACTGCACAGTGATACAGTGTTCCAGCACTTTACAACACATTTTAGGTTCTTCCGTATGTGAGGACAGAAAATGTAAAGCCGTGGCAGACAGAAGAAGTTACAACAATACTTCATATACCTGAGTCAGAGTATGGAGCGCTTTTGCAAAGTACTATGATATTAAGGAGAGTATGAAAAGCGCGGGCAGGCGGAGGCAGACATTTGACCCTGAAATTATAATTGAATATATGCTCATCGGAGCAGTCAGAAAAGGAGATTAAAATGTACAAGAAACAGGAATTAATACCTATATTTTTCACAATCGATGACGGATACGCACCATATCTTCATGTTGCACTTATATCACTTATTAAAAATGCATCAAAAGACAGAAGATATAAGATAATAGTTGTGTATCAGGAGCTTAATGAGGAAAACAGGAATAATCTTGCAAAGCTTGTTGAGGATTATCCTAACTTTGAGATGGAATTTAAGTTTATGAAGCAGAGCCTTGATATGATAACAGACCGAATTGAGAACAGGCTTCGTTCTGACTACTTTACTATGACTATATATTTCAGAATATTTATTCCAGATATGTATCCTGAGTATGATAAGGCTATATATATCGACAGTGATATAATAGTTCCAGGAGATATATCAAATTATATGATACAGATATGCACGATAACCTGATTGGTGTTGTGACAGATGGTTCAGTCAATGATGTACCTGAGCTTCAGAGATATATGACAGAGTCACTTGGGCTTAAGCTTGGTGATTATTTTAACTCAGGTATGCTTCTTATGAATATGAAGGAACTTAGAAATGTACATCTTGCAGAGCATTTTCTGTACCTTCTTAACAAGTACCACTTTGACTGTGTTGCACCTGACCAGGATTACCTTAATTCTATGTGCTATGGAAAGATAGAATATCTTGATTCATGTTGGGATGCCATGCCAAACAGAAATAAACCAGAGATAGAGAATCCAAAGATTATCCACTACAATCTTTTCGATAAGCCATGGTGCTATGATGATATCCAGTATCAGGATTATTTCTGGGAATATGCAAAGCAGTCTGTATATTATGATAAGATAAAGGCGTATAAGGCAGCTTATACAGACAAGCAGAAGGAAGATGACCATGCACATCTTCTTGACCTTTCAGGAGAGCAGGAACTAATGCGGATACTGAAGTAACATTTAGAAAAGTACTTGAAAGTGGTGAAAAGGTAAGATTATGATTATTGGTGGCAGCAAAAAGAGGTTATTAAGAATATCAAGGATGCAGCCGACAGCGGACATTTTAACGATAAAGTTGAAATCGGCGACCCTGAGCTTAACAATATAGAGCGGAAAAGACTGTTAGGAAAGTATGTAAAGCAGCGTAATGAAATTCCTTATCACTACCGCAACTGGCTTGCAAGACGTATGGTTGATGTTGCAACACTTGGTGCTAATGCAACGACAAAGATTGTTGGAATTAAGAAGATAAGACACATAAAGACAGGTGCGATAATAACAAGTAATCATTTTAATCCGGTTGATACAACGATTGTGCGCCATGGCATAAAGCGTGCCGGAAGGTATAGAATGTTTATAGTAAGTCAGGATACGAACTTTGCGATGAAAGGAATTCTGGGTTTCCTTATGAGATATGCTGATGAAATTCCTATAAGCAAAGATAAGGATTATATGAACAGGCATTTTACAGAACGCTTAACAATCTTTTAGTTAATAAGAAAGAGTATATTCTTATATATCCTGAGCAGGAAATGTGGTTTAATTATAGAAAGCCAAGACCACCTAAGCGTGGTGCATACCTGTATGCTGCAAAGTTTAATGTTCCGATAATATCATGCTTTGTTGAGATGAAGGACATGAAAAAGGATGATACGGAAGAGTTCAAGAAAGTAAGATACATACTTCACATATTAGACCCAATATATCCTGACCCGGAAAAGCGAAAGAGATAACAGTTTTGAGATGATGAAAAAGGACTATAAGCAGAAAAAGGAAGCATATGAAAAGGCGTATGGAAAGCCACTTGAATATGCGTTTGAACCATCTGACATAGCAGGCTGGAAGTGCGGGGAACCGGATTGATATAAGGGATATTTATTTGTGACATACTTATTCATATAGCAGACGATTTTCAAAGAAAGCTTAGTAGCGTATTATATTTATGAGAATGGCTGGAATGAAGCTGGTATTAAATATGTTCAGAAATCTGGCTGTTAATGATAGTGGTTATAGAACAATATAAAATAATGCAAAATTATAAAGAGGACATGTCATCTGGCGTAGCTGCCGGATGGGATGTCCTTTATTGACATTATTAAAGTATATATAAAAATGATTAAGTGATTAAAGAAAACATAATTTTGTAAATGAGAAAATATCTCCGATAAAAATAAAATTTCCTCTTGCAATATACCCCGAGGGGTATATATTATGTGTGTGAACAATAATAGCTATTATAAAAGATGTGCATATGTACATATATGGTTATATGCCGGGTGCAGGATATGGAGCAGGTATGTCAGAAGAAAAAATGTTGTTGTGGAAGAAAAAGGAGCGTACAGATTCAGAGAAAAAGCTTCTTTAAACAGACTAAAGAGAATTGAAGGTCAGATAAGAGGCATATATGGTATGGTTGAGAATGATGCCTACTGTATAGATATACTTAATCAGGCACAGGCAGCCAATGCCGCATTGACAGCATTTGATAAGGCACTGTTAGCTAATCATATAAAACATGTGTTGTTGATGATATTAAAATGGTGATGATGAGGTAGTTGATGAGCTTGTTATGACCCTTCAGAAGTTTATGAAGTAATATTTTATAATGTAAGGTTAAAATGTCAAAAGCCGTTCGTGTTTGCACGATAAGATTTTTAATTTATGACCCGCCTGACACCAAAACGTAATAAAAGTTGTGAGTACTGCTTTTATGTAAGTCAGAGGTGATAGAGGATTACAGAAAAGAGTATGAATATGGGAACAGCGGTTATATTAGTAGTACTTGTGATAGTAGTTATATTTGCAGTAAAAGTGGTATACAGCATGGTAAGGGCGAAGGCGGCTGCTGCGGTGGCGGCGGTTCTATCAAGGATGACAAGAAGGTGCTTACAGGCGATATTATTGCAACAAAGATAGTAACTATAGACGGTATGCACTGTGAGAACTGCAAGAACAGTATTGAACACCAGATAAACAGGATAGATGGAGCTTCATGCGAAGTTAATCTTAAAAGAAAATTGCCACTATACAGATGGATAAGCCGGTTGATAATGAAACAATCAGAAGAACTATAGAAAGACTGGACTTCAAGGTGGTAGATATAAAGAACGCATAAAAAGAAAGGAAATAGATGTGAAACAATATAATGTTACAGGAATGACATGTGCAGCATGCCAGGCAAGAGTCGAAAAGGCAGTGTCAAAGGTAGATGGTGTTACAAGCTGTTCTGTAAGCCTGCTTACCAATTCTATGGGAGTGGAAGGAACTGCATCAGATACCGCAGTAATAAAGGCAGTTGTGGATGCCGGTTACGGTGCATCTGCAAAGGATAGCGGAAGTAAAGCATCTAATGGCAGTGGTGGTAATTCTGTTATATCAGGGCTTGAGGAGTCACTTAAGGACACTACCACACCATTGTTAGCTAAAAGACTTGTGTCATCATTAGTATTTTTACTTATACTTATGTACTTTAGTATGGGACATATGATGTGGGGATGGCCGCTTCCAAAGGTATTAGAAAACAACCACGTAGCCATGGGACTTATCCAGATGCTGCTTACAATAATAATTATGGTTATAAATCAGAGATTTTCATAAGCGGTATGAAAAGTGCCTGCACGGCTCACCGAATATGGATACACTTGTCGCGCTGGGAGCAGGAGCATCGTTTGGATACAGCGTCTATGCACTGTTTGCGATGACAGATGCACAGATGCGGATGGATATGGACGGAGTTATGCACTATATGCATGAGTTCTACTTTGAGTCGGCAGCTATGATACTTACTCTTATAACTATAGGAAAGATGCTTGAAGCACATTCAAAGGGTAAGACAACCGATGCACTGAAAAGTCTTATGAAGCTTGCTGCAACAACAGCAACAGTAGTAATAGATGGTGAGGAAAAGCAGGTTCCTGTTGAGCAGGTATCAAAGGGCGATATATTTGTAGTTAAGCCAGGTGAAAATATACCTGTAGATGGCGAAGTCTTGGAAGGAAGCAGCGCTGTCAATGAGTCAGCACTTACAGGTGAGAGCATACCAGTTGATAAGACTGTTGGAGATACAGTATCAGCGGCAACTCTTAATACTTCAGGTTATCTTAAGTGTCAGGCTACAAGAGTTGGTGAGGATACAACACTTTCACAGATCATTCAGATGGTAAGTGATGCAGCGGCAACCAAAGCACCTATTGCAAAGATAGCAGATAAAGTGTCAGGTGTGTTTGTACCAGCAGTTATAGCGATTGCATTTGCAACTATAGTAATATGGCTTATCGCAGGACAGAGTGTCGGTTTTGCACTGGCAAGAGGAATATCAGTACTTGTAATAAGCTGCCCTTGTGCACTCGGACTTGCAACACCAGTTGCCATTATGGTTGGTAATGGTGTCGGTGCTAAGAATGGTATTATGTTTAAGACTGCAATATCGCTTGAACAGACTGGAAAAATGCAGATTGTAGCCCTTGATAAGACTGGTACGATAACAGCAGGTGAGCCTGTTGTGACAGACATATATCCGGCAGCAGGGGTATCAGACAAAAGTCTTGTTTCTATTGCCAAGATATTAGAAGCAAGAAGTGAGCATCCTCTTGCAAAGGCTATTGTTAATTATGCAGATGCTGATGGTCCAGAGGCAGGAATTAAGCAGGTAAAAGCAGGAAATCTGTCTTCAACAGGAAATCAGGCTGATAATCAGATAGCAGATATTACAGGAAAATTACAGCAGAAAGATACAACAGATTATGCTTCAATCCTTACAATAACTGACTCAAAAGCAGTTGCTGGAAATGGACTTTTCGGACAGGCTGTATATAATACTGATATACCTGAGGAGGTATTAAGGCTTCCGATGAGCTTAAGATATATGGTGGTAATGCACGATATATAAGTGAGATAACTGATATTCCGTCAGATATGATAAATGTATCAGAACATTTGTCAGAAAATGGAAAGACACCTATGTTTTTGCTACTGATAAGGAGTTCTTAGGAATAATTGCGGTAGCAGATACAATAAAGGCGGACAGTCCGGAGGCTATTAAGCAGCTTAAAGACATGGGACTTTATGTTGTTATGATAACAGGTGATAATGAGAAGAGCGCCAATGCAATAGGTAAAATAGCAGGAGTTGATGAGGTAGTAGCCGGAGTACTTCCAGACGGAAAGGAAAAGGAGATACGCCGACTTAAGGAAAAGGGCAAGGTTATTATGGTCGGCGATGGTATCAATGATGCACCTGCACTTACAGCTGCTGATATCGGTATAGCGATAGGAGCTGGTACAGATGTAGCTATAGATGCCGCAGATGTTGTGCTTATGAAGAGCAGGTTAAGTGATGTGGCAGCAGCTATAAGGCTTAGTCACAGAACTATAAGGAATATACATGAAAATCTTTTCTGGGCGTTTATATACAATATTGTAGGAATACCACTTGCCGCAGGAGCATGGATACATCTTCTTGGATGGCAGATGAACCCTATGTTTGGAGCAGCAGCGATGAGCCTTTCAAGCTTCTGTGTAGTAACTAATGCATTAAGGCTTAATCTTGTGAAGGTGTATGATACATCAAGAGATGCAAGGTATAAAAGGATAGCGTTAAGAAAAGGTCTTGTGGTATCTGCAGGTTCAAGTGACAGAAGTGAAGTTAATGCGGGTGCTGGTGATGGCAGAGTTGATGTTAATAGCAATGCAGGTATTAGTAACAGAGCTGAAGTTAATGGTAATAGTGGTGTCATTGACACCAATGTTATAACCAGTAATACTGGTAAAGATAATATATCTAGTAATAAAAGAAAGAAAGAGGTAATTATTATGACAAAGACAATGAATATTGAAGGTATGATGTGCGGACACTGCGAGGCAAGAGTTAAGAAGGCTTTAGAGGCAGTTGAAGGTGTAAGTGAAGCAGTGGTAAGCCACGAAAATGGAACAGCAGTTGTTACACTTACAGCAGATGTTGCAGATGATGTTCTTAAAATGCGGTTGAGGAGCAGGATTATAAGGTTACTGGAATTAATGCATAAGTGATGTTTGATTCAAGTTATTAACAAACGGACGACATAATAAAGCTACACACAGCTGTGCATACATCAACAATGCCAGAAGCTTCAAGTGCATTTTATGATGTATTACCAGTTGTGTGTAGCTTTATCCAGTGTTCACTATAAATCTTCCAGACCACAATAATTCACGATAATTAAAAATTTAACAAATTCCTCCATAAAGTACTTTAATCTTAAAATTTATATGTTATACTATGTAAGATGATGAATATTATACGATATATATAATAATTACAGAATACCAATTAATAAAAATACCAACAGGAGAAAGTAATATGTTATCAACAGATGCTAATATATTAAAGATAAAGCATGAAATATTATATCAGGTTGCAAAGCTTGCATTTGAGGGAAAGCTTGAGGAGAAGAAGGAAGCCCTTCCTTATGAACTTCTTCCGGGACCACAGGCTAAGTACAGATGCTGTGTATATAAGGAAAGAGAAGTAGTAAGACAGAGAATAAGACTTGCAGAGGGAAAGTGTCCATCAGAAACGCCTAAGACAGGTAAAGATAATGTTGTACAGGTAATTGAAGCGGCATGTGCCGATTGTCCACTTTCACATTACATAGTAACTGATAACTGTAGAAAATGTATGGCTAAAGCCTGTCAGCAGGCATGTAAGTTCGAGCTGTGTCAATGGGACGTGACAGAGCTTATATCGACCCTGATAAGTGTAAGGAGTGTGGTCAGTGCGCTAAGGCCTGTCCATATAATGCCATAGCTGACCTTATAAGACCATGTAAGAAGATATGTCCAGTTGGTGCCATAACTATGGATGAGAATGGAATTTGTGAGATAGATGACAGCAAATGTATTAAGTGTGGTCAGTGTATACACGCCTGTCCATTCGGTGCTATCGGCTCAAAGACAGATATAGTTGATGTCATTAAGGATATGAGAGCTGGTAAGAAAGTTGTTGCCATGGTAGCACCGGCTATTGAAGGCTCATTTGGTGCTGATATTACTATGGATAGTATAAGAACAGCATGTAAGAAGATTGGTTTTGATGATATGTATGAAGTAGCCATTGGTGGCGACCTTACAGCAGGCGCAGAGGCTAAGGTGGCTTGAAGCTAATGCAGAGGGAAAAAGATGACTACATCATGCTGTCCAGCATTTGTCAATATGATAAAGAAGCATTATCAGAACTTGTAGATAACATTTCAACAACAGTATCTCCCTATGTGCGCTGTTTCAAGAATGCTAAAAGCTAAGGAACCAGATATTGTTACAGTATTTGTTGGACCATGTGTAGCAAAGAAGGATGAGAGAAGAGATACTTCTATAGAAGGAAATGCAGATTATGTTCTTACAGTAGGTGAGTTCAGGGCAATGCTCAGGGCAAAGGGTGTTAAGATAGAGCCAGAAGCCAATGCAAACCAGCAGGCAAGTGTATACGGTAAGAGATTTGGTAATGGCGGCGGAGTAACAGCAGCAGTTATCGAATGTATGAAGGAATTAGGGAAGACCCATCTAAGTTTACTATTGAAAAATGTTCTGGTGGAACAGAGTGTAAGAAAGCACTTACACTTCTTAAAATGGGAAGGCTTCAGGCAGACTTTGTTGAAGGTATGGCATGTGAGGGCGGTTGTGTCGGAGGTCCTAGTCATCATCATTCAAACAAGAATGAAGCACTTGTTGCAAAGGACAGAGATAAGCTCTTAGCAGAGGCTGATGCGCGTGGAGTATATGAAAATATCAAGAACTACGAAACTGACGGTTTCTCTATGCACAGAGCATAATAGTATGCTTCACAGGCTGGGTTTGAAAATATAATTAATGAACTGTCATTATGCACAGGGCATAATATACATTTAAACGCGGACGTGTGTGCGCACATGACACTGATGCGTTTTGGTGAAAATGTGCGCAGAAATGGGTATTATATATGAAGTATGAAGGAATAAAAAGATTAATGATGGCAGATTTATAAGCCGTTATGATGTTACTTACACAACAGAAGATAATAAGACCAAAGTATATGAAATGATAAGCCGTAACAAGGATATAACATCTATAGGTGAGCTTCGTAATGAAGCTCCTGATGGTGTTGTTATAGTTGTCACAGATGAGTCAGGTGAGAGAATTCTTATCAATAAGGAGTACAGAATGGCAGTCGGGGATTATGTATATAACTTTCCGGCAGGACTTATTGATGCAGGTGAAACAGTGCAGGTAGCAGCGGCAAGAGAGTTAAAGGAAGAAACCGGACTTGATCTTATTTCCATTGAGGATACTTTATATGACAGTTATAGTGCTATAGGCTTTTCAATGAAACTAATCAGGTTGTAATAGGAAAGCTTCTGGAACATTGCAAAAAGCACATCAACAGTAGAGGAAATATCTGCAGCATGGTATACTAAGGCGGAAGTAAGAGAACTTCTTAAGAATAACAGATTTGCAGCAAGAACGCAGGCATTCTGCTACATGTGGTCAAAGGTACAGGATTAAGATAATAAATGAGCAGATTATTATTTGAAGAAGCAGTTTCCTGCAATAATGTGCATATTTCGGAAAGGCATGGTTATTTATGAAAAAGTAAGACGGATAGGTGTTATAGCGGCATTGATAACAATGCTTTCAATGTCAGTTATAATGCAGGGATGCAAGAAAAATATCAGGAGATTGCCCTGTATAAGTACACTGAGAATACAGACGGTACACTGACGATAACAGAGCTTACAGATAAGGGAAAGTCAGAGTATGAACTTAGTGTTCCAGCAGAGCTTGATGGTAAAAAGGTTTCAGCCATAGGTGACAGTGCATTCAAAGATGATGTTATTATAAAGAGCGTTGACATAGCAGATGGCATTGAGTATATAGGCTCAAGTGCATTTTTATCATGCTACAATCTTGAAAATATAAGCATACCACAGACTGTTACCGATATAGGTTCACATGCATTTACTGAAACAGCGTGGGTTGAGAAACAGTTTGCTTCATCCTCTGATATAATTATAAATAACATACTATATCAGGCAGAGGATGATGTTGAGGATTATGTCGTAAAAGACGGGGTTGTGACGATTGCGTCAGGTGTATTTTATAATAACACGACAATTAAGAACGTAACCCTTCCTTCTTCTGTTAAAAATATAGGTACGAACGCATTCGCAGGTTGTACGAATCTTACAGAGATTAATCTGCCGGACGGACTTGAAAGTATAGGTTATGGAGCATTTGCAGACAGCGGACTTGATACGATAAGAGTTCCAAAGAGTGTTAAGAGCATCGGAGCCGATGCATTTCTTGGAATAGACACAGTAGATAAAGAATAAAATAAAAGAGCCTTGATATGTTTATAAGTGGCTTAAACCATACAGCTCTAATCAGACAGAGTGATATAAAATCTGATTAAGATGTTATTATAGACATAACAAAGCTCTTTTAGGTTCTTTATTTTATGATATATAACTATATAATGATTAAAACAGCCGCCTAATCATTAATTGATTATTTAAGGAAATCCTGTCGCATAGGATTAAACACATCAGCTAATATGCCGTCTTCAAGTGCAGTAACACCGTGTTCTACATTGGAAGGCATATACACACTGTCCCCTGATTAACAATCTTAGTTTCGCCGCCGATAGTAAACTCAAAGCTGCCCTTGGCAATGTATGTTATCTGAAGATGTTCGTGCTTATGAAAGTTTCCTTAGAACCTTTCTTAAAATTAATTTCACACATCATAAGTTCATCTGAATAACATAGAATTTTTCTTGTAACTCCCGGTTCGCAGTCTGTTGGAATAACGTCCTTATTATACTTAAACATATATAATATCCTCCTGTATAAAATCATATCTGTATGTAATATAATTGAGCAGGTTTATTCCTCAATTATATGATATGTCTCATTATAATAGTTAATATGTCAATTTTCAATATAATAACTTGTCCTGATTAACGCATAATAAAGATTTCTTGAATATACGTTATTGTTGAGAATTAGATATAAATAGTAACAAATACAATGAATATATTTTGTTTTGTGAGTTTTAATTTATAAAGATGTATGGTAAACTAATACATAAGTAACTTATAGATTAATATTGATATACAGATGGGGAACTGGGGTATTATGAGTAAGTACAGGAATAAATGTGTGACGTCGGCAATGGCTGTTATGTTATCAGTTATGATGACGGGCTGTAATGGTGTAGATAAGGGACTACTGACATCGTAAATGTAGGAACAATAAGTATGCAGCAGTCTGAAACAAAGGAAGTTAAAGAGCCTTTGGATAATTATGAAAATGTTATTATATCGGATGATGTTATGGCAGTGGATAATGGGTCAGATGAAGAAGCATTTGACGATAACAATAGCAGTACTTCTGTAAAATATGATAGCGACAGTAATAATAATGCTGATGTAAGTGAAACAACGCATTTTGAGGAAAATAAAGCTAAAGAAACTTCTGCAGCGAAAGAAGCGGCAACAAAGCCATATATAGTTGGAACGGATGTTAAAAGGGTCGTGAATTCATCAGAGGTTATCAAGTATGGTGCTACCAGAAAAATATAACCGAATATACCTATGAGATATATAGTGATGAAAGCAGGAAAGAGGTAGCTAAGAATAATAAGACCGTTATTGACCGTTCAACATATTGCGCTACAGATGATACATTAATGGTGGAAGCTGAGAGTAATGCAGAAAGTTATAGAGGACTGTTTAGCGAGCTGCTTATTATTATTAATGAATTCAGACAGGATAATGGAATAGAACCTGTGGTTCTTGATAAGAATCTTTGCAGGGCTGCCTGTATGCGTGCGGTTGAGATAGATTATGCGGCATATTTTAATCATACAAGACCAGATGGAAGAAATGCATTTACTGCGCTCGATTATTATAGCTGCATAGCAGATTTCAGAGGTGAGAATCTTGCTGGCGGACAGAGGACATCTGAACAGGTTGTTAAAGCGTGGGAAGAGTCGGACAAGGGACACAGAGAGCTTCTTCTTAATCCTAAGGTTAAGAAAATGGGTTGCGGATACAGTTATTCAGGCACAATAGGATATCCGGTGTGGACTTTAGAGATGACAGATTAAGAGATGGTCTTTAATAACTGAGATAGATGTGCTCGCATTTGTTAATTATAAAGATAACGAATTAAAAGTATAGGTATTTATTAATAGCTGTGATGGCTTCGCACGTCTGTTAATTTTAGAGATAAAAGACTAAGTGCATGTGTATAAAATAAGGGAAAGCAGATATGGGAAAGAATATGAGAATAGTGTGTATTATACTGGCGGCAGTATGCCTTGCGTATTATATAAGATGTGCAGCATATGCAGGAATGGGTTCGTCATTTATATGGATATGGCTTGCCGGCACAGCATTTTATGGTGTTATATACATTTGGGCTTCTTGAAGCAAAGCAGATATATATATTGCCAAAGGCTGTAAAGTATGTGGCAGGAATAATCATAAGTGCAGGTGTACTGCTATTTATAACTCTTGAAGGCTGTATTATATTCAGTATGAAACAGAAGCCGCGGGATAATTGCGATTATATAATAGTTCTGGGCTGCCAGATAAGGGGAGAACGCATAACAAAGTCCTTAAAGAAACGTCTTGATGCAGCTTATGATTATGCAATAAATAATCCTGATACTAAAATAATAGTATCAGGGTCAGGAAAAGGTGAAAGTAAGACAGAAGCGCTTGCAATGTATGAGTATCTGTGTGATAAAAATATAGCTGCCAAGCGCATAATTATGGAGGACAAGTCCACAGACACCAACGAAAATATGAAATATTCAATACAATACATAGACAATTATAATGCAAGTATTGGAATAGTCACTAACAACTTTCATATATTCCGCGCAAAGCTGCTTGCAAGGCAAAGGGCTTACCAATGTATGTGGTATAGCAAGCTCAAGCGATGAAGTACTTTTGTGAATTATATGGTAAGAGAAGCTGTTGGGATAGTTAAAGATTTTGTCTATGGTAATTATTAGCTGTTGCTATAATTGAAAAATTTCTTTATATCCCCAGTAAGTGTATACCCTGATTATAACCATCGTTATACATAGATAGTATCTTATTTTTATCCTTTTCAAGTCTTGAGAAGCCTTTGCTCACAGCAGGACGGATTACCATAACTTTTCCGCTGTCTTCATATTCTTTCAGTTGTTTAAGACACTCATTGTATCTTTCGGCGCGTGAAAGCATAACCTCTGAAAGCTTAGGATATTCCTTTTCATAATAACGGGCGATAGCCTTTGTTGAGGTAGAAGTTGTCTTTGTGTAGCCAGCTTCACGAGTGAGTACAACGAGAACTCTGTCACAGCCGTCTTCCAATGCTCTCATAAATGGAATAGAGTCAGTAAGTCCGCCATCCATATAAGGAGTGTCGTTTATGATGATAGGCGGAAAGAGCATAGGAGAGCACAAGTTGCCTTAAGCACAGTGTTTGTGCGGTCTTCGCCCGTGTACTTCATATATTCAGCTTCACATGTAAGAAGATTGGTCACAACGCAGTAGAAGTCGCCTTTATAAGCCTTAAATGCATCATAATCAAAAAGATTAAGTTCATTAGGTATGGTTTCGTAGGAGAATTCAAGTCCATATATAGCTTTATTCTCCTTGTCAAGCATATTGCCAACGCTAAGATAGCGCTTGTCGTTGCGGTATTTTATAAGAACGTCCAGATTACGTCCGGGCTGCCTTGAAGCCATAGACACACCGTGCTGCGCCAGCCGACACACCTATCATATAATCCGGCATAATATTATTTTCAACAAGAGCATCCATAACGCCGCAGGAGAAAATAGTCCTGAATGCTCCACCTTCAAATACAATTCCTGTTTTCATATAGTAATTCCTTTTATAGATTATAATATGTATATCAATATAGATACCCGCTTATAATTATATGATGTCCGTGCCAAAAGGTCAATTTGAACCTGGTGTCATAATTGGGGGCTTTGATTCCAAAATCATTGTATACAAGTATGAATAAAACGTAATGTATGTTATAATGAAAAGCAAAAAGGAGTTTTATGAAAAAGGATTAGGTATTTTAAAGCTCATCGCTTGTGTTGCGGTTGCGGTGATAGCGGCAGTTTATTATTATATACAGCCCGGCTATCAATATACATTCACCTGGTTTCTGGAAATTTATAATATTTATTATGATTATAGCAACCATGGCAGTGTGGATTATGAACCACGATAAGTCAAAAGAGGGAAGGCAGTTTGTTAATAAAATGGCTGCAAAGGATTATATATTTGACTTTAAGACACGTTCAGGTGCATTGATATTTAAGCTTGTGGGTGGTGTTACAATACTCTTAGTGGTTATATACTTTGTTGGTAACATACTTTCATCACCAATAATTAATGCTTCAAAGTATCAGAAGTTACTTACAGTAGAAACAAGAAACTTCACAGACGATATAAAAGAAGTGTCATATGATAAAATCCCACTTCTTGACAAAGACTCTGCCTCAATCATAGGAACAAGAGTTATGGGAACTATGGTCGATATGGTTTCACAGTACGAAGTGGATGATATGTATTCACAGATTAATTACAAGGAAAAGCCGGTAAGAGTTACACCTTTAAGATATGGCAATCTTATAAAGTGGTTTACTAATCACCGCAATGGTATTCCTGCCTATATAAGAATAGATATGACAACGCAGGAGGCTGAGTGTGTACGTCTTAGCGAAGGCATAAAGTATTCAGAGTCGGACCATTTTTCAAGATACATTTACAGACACTTAAGATTTGCATATCCAACATATATATTTGACGATATTAATTTTGAAATAGACGACAATGGAACTCCTTACTGGGTATGCCCTGTAAAGAAGTATAATATAGGACTTTTCGGAGGACAGACAGTAGGAAGAGTTGTACTGTGCAATGCTATAACAGGTGAGATGACAGATTATGACGTAAAAGATGTTCCAACATGGGTTGATAAGGTGTATTCAGCAGAGCTGCTTATAGACCTTTATGACTATAACGGAAGTCTTAAGCATGGATTTATAAACAGTGTTTTAAGTCAGAAGGACTGCCTTAAGACAACTGATGGATATAATTATATTGCACTTGAGGATGATGTGTGGGTGTATACAGGTATTACATCGGTGGGACAGGATAATTCCAATGTCGGTTTCGTGCTTATGAACCAGCGTACCATGGAAACAAGATATTATGAGGTGTCAGGCGCAGAGGAATATTCGGCTATGGACTCAGCGAAGGGACGTGTGCAGAATCTTGGCTATACTGCAACATTTCCTCTTATTATAAATGTGAGCAGCCAGCCGACATATTTCATGGCATTAAAGGATGGCGCAGGTCTTGTGAAAGTTATGCAATGTTAAATATAGAGAAATACCAGAATGTAGCCATAGGTGACTCGGTGCTTCAGTGCGAGTCCAACTATATCCAGCTTCTTAAGGATAACGGAATTGTGGACGAAACGCAGACAGAGATTGTGGATACAAAGAATATTCAGGGAGTAATAACAAAGATAATGCCAGTGGTTGTTGACGGCAATTCACATATGTACTTTATGCTTGAAGGCAGCAGTAGTATATATGATGCAGATGTTTCAAAGTATGTTGACATTATAAGATACGAAGCAGGTATGAATATAAGCATTCAATACACAGAAAGTACAGAGGAAAAGCGCTTAACACAGTTACAGGAATAGTTTCACAGATAGCAGGGAAGAATTGAAATTATATGACAGATGTTTAGACAGGTTTCGACACAATATATGATATATAATTCGGGTATACAACAAATATTTACCATGACATCATAATAAAACTGTAGTTAATTGGTATTTTATAACAAAAATGTTGTGGAATTTGTAAAATGTTGGTATAATTAAATTTAAATTAAGAATGTATAAGGAGAAGGATAATGGATATTATTGTAAAATACATTGATGAGTTGCTTGAGAAAAGCACACCTGATGCACCTATGTGGAACATAGAAAAGATAAGAGATGGTGGTGTTAAGTCTAACTGGAATTATATTGATGGTGTTATGATAAAAGCAGTGCTTCAGATGTATGATGTAACAAAGGATGAGAAGTATCTTAAGTTTGCAGATGACTTTATCGATTACAGAGTTCATGAGGATGGAACTATAGAAGGATATAGTGTTGGTGAGAAGAATATTGATAACGTCAATGCAGGAAAGACATTATTTGAGCTGTATGATCTTACAGGAAAAGAAAAGTATAGAAAAGCTATTGATCTTGTATACTCACAGATAGAAATTATGCCAAGATGTAATAACGAGGCAAGATCTTTCTGGCATAAGGATATATATCCTAACCAGGTATGGCTTGATGGTCTGTATATGGGACAGCCATTTTATCTTGAATATGAGACTAAGTTTAATAACAGAAAGAATTATCCTGATATATTTGCACAGTTTAAGTATGTTATTGAAAACATGAAGAATCCACTTAACGGATTATATTATCATGCTATAGATGTAAGCAGGGAAGCATTCTGGTGTGATAAAGTAACAGGTTTATCACAGCAGTGCTGGTTAAGGGCAAGTGGCTGGTTTGCCATGGCTCTTCTTGATACACTTGATAAGATTGATAATTCTGACCACAAGTATGATGCAGAATGTAAGATGCTTGAAGATGCTTTTGTAGATCTTATTAATTCTATGCTTAAGTACCAGGACGAGAGTGGTATGTGGTATCAGGTAGTTAACTATGGTGGTATGAAGAATAACTATCTTGAAACAAGTGGAAGTTCTATTATGGCATATTCACTTCTTAAGGGTGTAAGATTAGGATATCTTCCAGAAAGCTATAGAGAGTATGCTGAAAAGGCTATTGATGGTATATGTGCTAAATACTTAAAGACTGATGATGGTAAGATGTCACTTGGTGGTATCTGTCTTGTTGCAGGTTTTGGTGGTAAGAATGAAAGATCAGGAACATATGATTATTATATGTCAGAGCCTATCGTTGAAGATGATGCGAAGGGTGTTGGTCCTTTCTTACTTGCTTACACAGAAATGTTAGCTTATAAGAAGAATAATAAGTAATACAGATATTTATGTTTATCAGGAGAGGTACTATGTATTGCTCCCTCTTTGTTTATTTTAGTGCATTTACGCGATTAATTGATAAGAATGGAGGTTTTCATATGAAACCATATATAACGATGGAAGAGGTTATAGAAACGCAGGGTGCTGACAGCAGAACACACAGATTTCTTACAGAAAGAATGGCTGTACCAACGGCTGTGCTTCTGGAACAACTATATATGCATCGACAGAATTCTCTGATAAGCCGGGAGTCCATAACGACCAGGAAGGCTTTTATGTATTAGAGGGTGAAGGATATGCAAAGCTTGATGATTTGGTATTTCCTATAAAAAGGGCGATTCATTTGTTGCACTTGCAGGTGTTGCACATACTATACGCACTAAAGAGGGGTGTGAGCCGGTCAAAGTATTCTGGTTTCACAGTGCAAAGTAGCATGTGTTTAGAAGAGAGGATTATATATGGATGAAAAAGTTTGGAATGCTTGATGAAAAGCAACAGAAAAGTATCTTTTCAAAGAAAATGTCAGACTGAATGAGCTTAAGCAGGAATTAGAAGCAGACAGAGAACTTATAGATATACAGAAGGGTATGTTACACAGCCAGCAGAGGAAAAATGAGCTGATGAAAAGCAGCTTGAAAGCCAGAGCGTGCTGTTTGACCAGAAGTGGGAAATACTTGAAAGGGAGACAAGGCAGCTTACGCTTGATAAAGAGAAGTTTAACAGGGAAAAGCTTATGTATCGTGACAAGGTATACCGCGAAGCCAGAAGAAGTATGTCCAATGCTGAAAATGTCAAGATATTTTTCAGGGTGTCGATGATACAGAGTCAGTCAAGAAAAGATACAGGGCTTTGTTAAAGATATATCATCCTGATAATATGAATGGAGATAATGACTTAGTACTTGCAATTAATGAAGAATATGAAAGATTATTAAGATTTTACCTTGGGACATAAGGCAAACCTGACAATAATAGTTATTATTGTTAGGTTTGTGCTTGTTTTATTGTTGTTATGTAAACTGTGTTGTATAATAGCAACGGATATTTTACATACGATATCTATGTGGATATAATATGATGTAAGGATTGAGTGGATTGCAAAGTAATGTAGCAATACCGATACATCAAATATCAAAAGTTACTTGGATAAGGAGAGAGAAGAATGTTTAAGATTAATGAAAATTATTTAAAGCTTCCAGGAAGTTATCTGTTTTCGACTATAGCAAAGAAGGTTAGTGCATACAGCGCAGCTAATCCAGACAAGGAAATTATCCGTCTTGGTATCGGAGATGTTACACTTCCACTTGCACCAGTCGTTATTGATTCATTACATAACGCAGTAGATGAAATGGGACATGCAGAAACATTTCACGGATACGCACCAGACCTTGGATATGAATTTTTAAGAAATGCTATCGTAGAGCATGACTATAAGAAGAGAGGTGCAGATATATCTGCTGATGAAATATTTGTAAGTGATGGAGCTAAGTCTGATTCAGGTAATATCGGTGACATCTTCTCAGTTGATAACAAGATTGCCGTATGTGACCCTGTATACCCAGTATATGTAGATACAAACGTTATGGCAGGAAGAACAGGCGATTATATTCCAGAACAGCAGAAGTGGAGCGATGTTATCTACATGCCATGTACAGCAGAAACTAACTTTGCACCAGAACTTCCAAAGGAGACACCAGACATCATTTACCTTTGCTTCCCTAACAATCCTACAGGTTCAACTATAACAAAGGATGAGCTTCAGAGATGGGTTGACTATGCTAATAAGGTTGGCGCAGTTATTATATATGATGCAGCTTATGAAGCTTATATATCAGAAGAAAATGTACCTCATACTATATATGAATGCGAAGGTGCAAGAACATGTGCTATCGAGCTTCGTTCATTCTCTAAGAATGCAGGCTTCACAGGTACAAGACTTGGTTTCACAGTTATTCCTAAAGACCTTAAGTGTGGTGATGTTATGCTTCACAGCCTCTGGGCTAGAAGACATGGTACTAAGTTTAACGGTGCACCTTACATCATCCAGAGAGCTGGTGAGGCTGTATACACAGAAGAAGGACAGAAGCAGACAGGAGAACAGATTGCATATTATATGAATAATGCAAAGACTATCCTTGAGGGCTTAAAGTCAGCAGGTTATACAGTATCTGGTGGTGTCAATGCACCATACATCTGGTTAAAGACACCAGACAACATGACATCTTGGGAATTCTTCGATCATCTGTTAGAAGGCTAATGTAGTAGGTACACCAGGATCAGGATTCGGACCAAGCGGAGAAGGATACTTCCGACTTACAGCGTTCGGCTCATATGAGAATACAGTAAAGGCACTTGAGAGAATTAAGGCGTTATAATAATTAAGAATATCAGTGTATACAGGGCTGTGCTCTAACGGTTAGTGGCCGTTAGGGTGCAGCCTTTGACGCTTTGTGAAGTGCAGGGATTGGCTTGCTGCCAGTTAATTATATAGGTGCATATCACTTTGTATTTCCTACGGATGTCAATGAAATTTATATTGATTAGGGCTTAGAACATAAAAATCAGTGGCTTAATTTATTATAATAATAATTGAGCCACTGACTTTTATTTATTAATCTAAAATATTTAATACATTTATAAGCACTTGCTTACTCATAGTTAGATATGGTCAAACTTAGGCATAAGTGCAACCCCAAGAGCTGTAGGACCTGTATGGCAGGCTGTTACAACACCGATACGGGTCTTAAATTCAACGCCTGACTCAAGTAACTTAGTTTTGATAGCTGCTTCAACCTCAGCACGGAATTCCTCAGCTTATCGGATTAGTGCAGTATCCAACAGTGACGTCATAATCGTTGATATCTGTACCAGCTTCTTCAAAGTGCTTGCATATAAGCTCAATAACCTTAGCCTTGGCTTTTTCTTGTTCTGAAGAAACCACCAACACCAATCTCGCCGCCTTTCATAATAATGATAGGACGTTTAACTTACTTGTAATCATAGCAGCAGTCTTTACAAGACGTCCACCCTTAGTAAGGTAGTCAAGTGACTCTGTTGTGAAGATAATTCTTCCGTATGGTCTTAATGCTTCAAGCTTCTTAACGGCTTCTTCATAAGAATATCCAGCATCTCTCATACACATAGCTTCATATACAAAAGGGACATAGATGCCGAATTCTGTAAAGAATTGATAACACTAATCTTAGCATCAGGATGGTCTTCAAGAATCATATCTCTTGCAGAACATGCTGAGTTATATGAACCTGAGAAAAATGTTGATATACAGCAGCATATAATAGGCACCAGCTTCAACTGATGGCATAAATGCATCAACATAATCCTGTATAGAAGGAAGAGAAGACTTAGGAAATGCGTTCTCATCTGTCATCTTTCTATAGAATTCATCGTAACTAATCTCGAACTGCTCTTTATAATAAGTCTGTCCGTCAAATGTTGTATATAATGGAACTAATGTAACATCATGTTCATCTGCATAATCCTTGACCCAGTCACATGATGTATCACTTATAAGCTTAAACATATATGCTCCAACTCTGTGTAATTTCTTTGTATATGTTAACACATAGTATTAAAAACTACAAGACATAATTTGAAAAATGTTAAATCGTTATATAAATGTTATATTTATACCGGTCAGGTTATATATGATTATAAAATGTAAAATATCTGTTTTATAATACACTATGGCATTTTATTAAAATGATATAAGCAAAATAATAATTTATAAAATATATTTTTGTAATACGGACAAAATTATATAGTATTTTAAAATTATTTATATATAGTTGTATATTTATTTTTGAATGCAGGCAATAAATAATAACGCCAATAAATAATAAATATTATCATTGTATATGGTTTATTATATAAAAACGTGGTATGATATAAAGCAAAAGCACATTTAAGAAAAGGAAGAATAGATATTATGAAAGTATTAGCATTTCTTACAGAGGGTTTTGAAACAGTGGAAGCACTTGCAGTTATAGATATATTAAGAAGAGCAGACATAGATGTAAAGACAGTTTCTATTACAGGTAATAAGTTAGTAGAAAGTGCACAGAATATTAAGGTTGAGGCAGATGAGCTGATAGAAAATGTAAGCTGTGATAAGGATGATGTATTATTCCTTCCAGGCGGACCGGGACATAAGTCATATTATAAATGCGATAGACTTATGGATATGCTTGTAAGTCATAATAATGATGGTGGAAAGCTTGCATCTATATGTGCAGCACCTAGTGTTTTAGGAAAGCTTGGCTTAAGGGAAAAATGCAACATGTTTTCCGGGCTTTGAGGATATGTTAGAGGGTGCAAAGCTTGTGCCTTCAGATGTCAGAGTTGTAACAGATGGCAATATAACAACTTCAAGAGGTATGGGAACATCTATAGATTTAGGACTTGAGCTTGTAAGAATAATAGCAGGTGAGCAGATGGCTGACCGACTTGCACACAGCACACAGTATGTCAGTCTGTAGGAATACGATTGTATATATTTATTTTATTAAGAAATATGATATGTTTAGGATTATGTGAATTGTAAATTAATGAAGTAATCCATAGGCATAAGTCAGGTGCAGAGTATTTTGCCCCTGGTATCATAATATAGGATTATAAGAGACATTCATCTGGGAGTATATATAATGAGTGAGTTTTATGATTATGATGAGGCAGTCAGGGCAAACGAGGCAAGGAGAAGCTGCCCGTTTAAGAAGAAAAAGAAGGGCAAGGATACGCCTTATTAAAAGAAATATATTGCGTGGAATTGTGCTTGTTGTACTTACATTATTAGTTGTACAGTTTGCAAAGCACATAATACCTGATATCCAGTCACGCAGGGAATTAAAGCAGAATGCTGTATCAGCGGATACGGGAACATATGATGATGTTATAACAGTTGTGCAGGAGAAACCTGTATTCCAATATGCGCTAAAGTCTGTGAATTATAAGGAGATGGCAGATACAGATATACAGTCTCCATATGTTGCATTACTTGATGTAACTAATAATGAGTTCATAGCTGGAAGACAGATTAATACAAGAATATATCCGGCATCAATGACAAAGGTTATGTCACTTATAGTTGCTGTTGAGAATATAGATGATATGAATAAGACATATAAGTTTGGTTTTGATGAACTTAATAATCTTTATGTTCAGCAGGCATCAGTGGCAGGTTTCAGCGTTGATGAGGAGGAAGCGGCAAATGACCTTCTTTACGGACTTATTCTTCCTTCAGGAGCAGATGCAGCAGGTGCAATAGCGAAGCTTACTGCCGGAACAGAGGAAGCATTTGTTGAACTTATGAATAAAAATGTGAAGAGCTTGGATTAAAGAATACACATTTCTGCAATCCGTCAGGACTTCATGATGAAAATCAGTACACAACACCGGCAGAGATGGCTCTTATTATGAAGTATGCCATGAGTAATGAGCTGTGTGCAAAGGTACTTGGCACGTATCAGTATACAACAGCGGCGACACCACAGCATCCACAGGAATACAGCTTACAAGTACTATGTTTTCAAGAATGTATGGCAATGAGGTTGAGGGCGTAAGCATAAAGGCTGGAAAGACCGGATATACTGACCAGGCACACAACTGTCTTGTGAATTATGCCGAAAAAGATGGTAAGGAATATATAACTGTTATGGCTGCAGGGAAACAGGTGGTATGTTATATTTGATGGTTTTAAAATATTTGAAAGATACCTTCCATAACTTACCATAATAATATAAAAAGGATTACACATAATAATACCAGGATAAGCAATAAAGCTTATTCAATAACATTTATACGCCACAAGGCGTAAGGACGGAGGTTTATTATGGCTAATTCAAGTTCAACTTCATCAAAGACTAAAAGAATGCACAGGATGCACTCGACAGATTCAAGATGGAAGTAGCATCAGAGATCGGTGTTAACTTAAAGGAAGGCTACAATGGTGATCTTACTTCCGCTGAGGCTGGTTCTGTAGGTGGTAATATGGTTAAGAAGATGATTAAAAGACAGGAAGAGCAGATGTCACAGGGCAACTAAGCTGCTGTAATAGGATTGCTTTGAAGTCGTAATCATACTGATTGATTACAGGCGAAGCCGGAAACATCACTTGATATATGATACCAATCGTATATTAAGTGATGTTTTATATGCCAAGCCACGTTTTAACCCATGCTTTCCACGTAAAGTTATGAGTGGCAAAGTTGTATCCTGCGGATAATTCATTTATTACAGCTTCGTTTTTGCTGTATCTTATGTGATATATCATTTATAATATCAGGAAGCTCATCAAGAGCTTCAAGCGAATATGTGTGTATTCCATAGCCTTTATCGATTTTAAGGGTTTCGGAAAGATAAAGACTGTTATCTGATAAGCATATACATTTATTCATAAGAGAAAGTATTCGGTCGTGCATGCCGTACTTAAACCAAGGCATCTGGTTGACCGACATTCTGGCAGATGAATATAAATGTGGTAGCTTATCATAATTGACTTCTGGCCTTATATGAAGATACTTTGTTATATCTGGTGCGAGTATGTCGCATTTGTCAGCAAATGTATCCCAGCCGTGACCGTATATAGTTATATCAATGCGATTTTAATTATCTGTGTTATTATTTCCTCACGTATGACTGCCTGTAAATATACATCTATAAGAAAATTATTATACAGATATTCTATAGGACTTATGACTTCATCAATGATATGATTTTCCATAAGAAGTCTTACGACTTCCTGTGAAAGCTCTGCTATTTCAAGAAGATTAGTAAAGAGGGGTGGTTATCAATAGCATTTTCTGTGCTGTATAACAGAGAAGTCTTAATTGGGTCAGTATAGGTACCAGTAAATATCAGATTATCAGGACGATTAAAATAATCTGATATGTTATCTAAGGATACATTGTCATATTGTATGTAGGTATCCGTATAACTGTCAGCGGCAAGCGGAATAGTGTAAGCTGCCTTTATATCTGGGAAGCTTTCCGTTATAAGCTCTTTGTGAAGAATATCAAGGCATATGATACGATAGTCATAAAGCTTTGCACTGAGAGCTTCGTAGTGATAGAGGGATGGTCAAGAATATAATGTGGAAGTGACCTAGTATATATTCATCATTGTACTTCATAACAGGTATTCTTGAGTTGATATCCATAACTGCATCATAATCAGCATCAAAATAAGGCTTCAGTATAGCATATGCCATATCAGAAGCCTTTGGCAGCTTTAGATGAGTGATCTCTATTCCACACGCTGCCAGCTCGTCAGATATTCTTTTCAAAATAACCCGTTGAGTTGTAACATATATCCTGTAAGCTGAGAAAAGTAACTTTTAACAGAGTTGTTCATATAATCAGACCCCAGTCCTGTAATGATGTTACCGCCCGTTAAGTTACATCAGGCTTTGCATTATGAACTCGTAGATATCCTGACTTGAGTCCTTCCACTTGCTGCACATTTCCTTAGCCTGCTCCTCTAAAGGCACATCAAGGCTTAATTCTATAAGGTTGCTGTTGCCTTCCTTTACCATAAGATGTGCAACATAAGTTCCGTTTGTGGTGCGGTAGTAATCAGAAGTCGTACCAACCTCAGACTTAAGTTCATACTTGTTTTTGCAAGATAGCTGTCGATTTCATCCCTTATTGTCGGAGATATCTTGGTGTAGAAGAACGCAACTGTATCCTCACCCTCCTGCGTAAGCTTATACTGAGTGCTGTTTTCATAATTCATCTGATGTATGAAGGAATCCTCAACAAGAGAGTTGATAGTTTCCTGAAATGTAAAGTAATTAGTATATTCATTATCAAGCATAAATGTAGATATCTGTACGTTAGAAAGTGGAAAATTCACTTTACTTAACATATATAAAATCATCAGCTTGTATAGAGTTGTCGAATCTGTATTCATATATAATTCCGTCCTTGGTAGATATTATTATCTTTAAAGTACTGGTTCATTGTGTTTAAAACCAGCTTCTTGTTGGCACTCCACATAGGAGCTTCAAGTAAGGACTTAGGTCCATCTCCTGTGATACGGTGAACAACCATATCTTTAGGAAGAAGTGATATTATCTGTCCTGCGATGCGTGTATTCATCTAGTTCAAGTGCCTTAAAAGCACCATTAATATAATCGGTATATAGGTCTGTTCCCTTTAAAATGTGCAGAAGCTGTATTTTAATTCCCGATGCACCACAATGTGCGATATAATCTGCTGTTTCTAATATATCAGACGTACTTTCCCAGGAAGTCCTACTATCATATGAACAATAGGGCGTATTCCTATGCTGATTAGTCTGCTTACACATGTATCAAATGTGTCAAGAGAATAGCCGCGTCTTATGTAGCTGGCGGTATCCTCATGTATAGTCTGGAGTCCTAACTCCACCCAGACAGGCTTTATATGGTTAAGCTCAGATAAAAGAAGCAGCGTATCGTTATCTATGCAGTCAGGGCGCGTTGCTATAGAAAGAATATCAATATCATCCCTCATTATAACAGGTATATACAGGCTGCGTAGGTAAGATACATCTGCGTATGTATTTGTAAATGACTGGAAATAAGCTATGTAGTGACCGCCATCATACTTGCCAGAGATAAGCTCTTTGGCACGGCTTATCTGTTCATCAACAGAAAATGACAGACCTGACTTACCACCTGCAAATTCACCGGAACCGCCGGCGCTACAGAATATACATCCTCTAGTATCAATTAGCCCGTCACGATTAGGACATGACATCCCACCGTTCAGGGCTAACTTGTATAACTTATGACCATATTCTTTTCAGGTATTCGTTAAGGAATAATAATATGGCAGCATTACTTGATATGGTCCATAACAGCCTTAGCAACAACATCTGTAACCTGTGGATCGAAAGCTTCAGGAAGGATGTTAGTGTCTGAAAGCTCTGATTCAGGAATAAGATTAGCAATTGCTAATGCAGCAGCAAGCTTCATTTCTTCGGTTATCTGTGTTGCACGACCCTCTAAGGCACCCTTGAATATACCAGGGAAAGCGATAACATTATTAATTTGATTAGGGAAGTCTGAACGACCTGTTCCGACGACCCTTGCACCAGCAGCCTTTGCTACATCAGGCATAATCTCAGGAACAGGGTTAGCCATTGCAAATATGATGGCATCCTTATTCATAGTCTTAACCATATCAGCAGATACGATATTAGGAGCTGAAACACCAACAAATACATCAGCACCGACAAGGGCATCAGCTAAAGAACCTGTCTTTCCTTCAAGATTAGTTACGTCCATCATAGATTCCTGCATCCAGTTAAGACCTTCACTGCCTTTAGAAAGGATGCCAGACTTGTCACACATAGTAACATTTTAAAGCCATATGTAAGAAGAAGCTTAGTGATAGCAACTCCGGCTGAACCGGCACCGTTGATAACGACCTTACATTCTTCCTTAGTCTTTCCAGTAACCTTAAGTCCGTTGATGATACCGGCAAGAACAACGATAGCTGTACCGTGTTGGTCATCGTGGAATACTGGAATATCAAGAAGTTCCTTTAATCTAGATTCTATCTCAAAACATCTAGGAGCAGATATATCCTCAAGGTTAATTCCGCCAAATGCAGGAGCTATATTGACAACAGTCTTGATGATTTCCTCAGTGTCCTGTGTATCAAGGCATATAGGCACAGCGTTGACACCGCCAAATGACTTGAATAATACAGCCTTACCCTCCATAACAGGCATAGCAGCATGCGCACCGATATTGCCAAGTCCTAAAACAGCACTTCCGTCAGATACTACAGCTATAGTGTTAGACTTGATAGTGTACTTATAAGCGGCTTCCTTATCTTTAGCGATAACCTTGCAAGGTTCAGCTACACCCGGCGTATAAGCAAGCGCAAGGTCTTCTCTTGTAGTGATACTCATCTTAGGAGTTGTTTCGAACTTTCCGTTCCATTCTTCATGAAGCTGTAAAGCTTTTTCTGCATTAGTCATGATATATGTGTTCCTTTCATTAATAAATTACATTAAAATTATGGAGATGATTAAAAGGTATTAATAACATTTTATTTAAATAATCACTCCGGAATGTCTTAAAAGGCATAAGGACATTGTCCTAATAATCCTATAATATCACAAGCTAAAATATCATCAATATTAGTCTTTCATTTCTGGAAAAATATTGTATAATGGATTAGAAATCTAAGATACATATATCAGTATCGTTTCCCAGATGGCATTATAATCATGGATGATTAGAATAATTAACGATATAAGTACAGATGAATATCCGTAATGTAGTATCGGGATGTATTTATGTTTTGGATATATTAGGAAATTGTATGTGAATTAGTTACATTATTGAAATAGATATATAAGCTGCCCGGTTATTATAATGGCAGGTTATAATATGATTTATACAGCTGACACGCATATACTGGTTATTGATACGGTTACATACATATTAAAGAATAACAGGAGGTCTCAGAATGAGAGAAAAGTTAGAAACACTTTCAGTGAGTGTATTAAAGGAATTCGCAAAGGACAAGCATATTAAAACATTTCAACTATGAGAAAGAGTGAACTTATAGATGCGATAATAGCTGCTAATGAAGCAGAGGGAGCTGATGGTTATAAAGTCGCTCCAGTACAGGAAGAGAGCGCTAAGAGTGCTGGTGAAAAGGAAATAAAGACGGCAAATGCAGCAGGTGAGGAAAGACCAGCAAGAAGAGAACCAAGAACAACACGTTATGAAAGACATAGTCAGCCAGCAGGTACAGTGAATGAAGGAAGAACTTCATATGATAACAGACAGCAGGACAACAGAACTGATTACAGTAACAGACAGACAGAGTACAGCCAGAATCAGCAGGATGGTGAAGAGGCTGAGATAGCGGATGGTATACTTGAAGTACTTCAGGAAGGATATGGATTTATAAGATGTGAAAACTTCCTTCCGGGAGAAAATGATGTGTATGTTGCACCATCCCTTATAAGAAAGTTTAACTTAAAGACAGGTGATATAATAAGAGGACCTAAGCGTCCTAAGACACAGAATGAGAAGTTTTCTGCAATTAACTTCTTAGAGACAGTTAATGGATTAAGTCCTGTTGTAGCGCAGAGAAGAAGAGCATTTGAAACACTTACACCTATATTCCCTAATGAAAGAATTCACCTTGAGAAGAATTCCAACACAATTGCTATGAGAATGGTAGATCTTATTTCACCAATCGGCAAGGGACAGAGAGGTATGATTGTATCACAGCCTAAGTCGGGTAAGACAACACTTCTTAAGCAGATTGCCAATGCAGTAACTAAGAATAACCCAGAGATGCATCTTATGATTCTTCTTATTGACGAACGACCAGAGGAAGTAACAGATATCAAAGAGTCAATAGTTGGAGATAATGTAGAAGTTATATATTCTACATTTGACGAGTTGCCAGAAAGACACAGAAGAGTATCTGAGATGACTATTGAGAGAGCTAAAAGACTTGTTGAGCAGAAGACAGATGTTATAATACTTCTTGATAGTATTACAAGACTTGCAAGGGCATATAACCTTACAGTTCCGCCAAGTGGACGTACATTATCAGGTGGTCTTGATCCTGCAGCGCTTCATATGCCTAAGAGATTTTGGTGCAGCCCGTAATATGAGAGAGGGGAAGTCTTACCATCCTTGCCACAGCACTGGTAGAGACTGGAAGCAAGATGGATGATGTTGTATTCGAGGAGTTTAAGGGTACGGGTAATATGGAACTTGTCCTTGATAGAAAATTGTCAGAAAAGAGAGTATTTCCAGCTATTGATATAGCAAAGTCAGGAACAAGAAGAGAAGATCTTCTTCTTACAAAGGAAGAACAGGATGCAGTTTATATTATGAGAAAGGCACTTAACGGTTTAAAGACGGATGAGGCAGCAGAGAGCATACTTGACCTGTTCACAAAGACAAGAAATAATGCAGAATTCGTGCAGACTGTAATTAAGAATAAGAGAGTTTAGTGTAATATTTTCGTGTAGTAATCTTAAAAAGAATACCTTTGCACAGAAAATAAAACAAAAATTAAAATTAGTGCTTGCATTATATAAGGCACTATGATACAATAACAAAGCTGTTTATCAAAATGATAAAAGAAATAAGGATAAATCATATAAAGATATTGTAAAGAGGTGAAAGTAATGAGAGAAGGAATACATCCAGCATACTATCAGGCAAAAGTAGTATGCAACTGTGGTAACGAATTCGTAACAGGATCTACAAAGGAAGATATTCACGTAGAAATCTGTTCAAAATGTCATCCATTCTATACAGGACAGCAGAAGGCTACATCAACTCGTGGACGTATTGATAAGTTCAACAAGAAGTATGGTGTTAATAACTAGTTATGAGCATGAAGTTGAGGTTGTCAAAGACCTCAACTTTTATTTACGCGGATAACGAGCCAAAGTCAATGCCAGCATACGACTTTGGCAGCTGCTGCGATAACAATAAGAAACTCACAAAGCGTGTTTCTTATTGTTTTATGCTGACAACGAACTGGTAAGGAGGTATACACTATGAAATCATCAGGTATAGGAGGTCAGGCGGTCATTGAGGGGATTATGATGCGCAATAAGGACAAGTATTCTATTGCTGTAAGAAAGCCTGACAATGACATAGAGGTTACTGTAAGGGACTGCAAGGTTCTTACAGAAAAACATAAGTGGATGGGATATCCTATCATAAGAGGTGTTGTAAGCTTTATAGACTCTCTTGTAACAGGAATATCAACCATCAATTATTCAGCATCGTTTTATGATGACCCGGAAGAACAGAAGAAGACTAAGGCTGATGAGATAGGAAAGTCATTATTTAAGGATAAGTTTGAGTCCGTATTAATGGCATTTACAGTTATATTATCAGTATTTATAGCAGTCGGACTTTTATGCTGCTTCCATATTTCGTTTCAAGACTTGTGAAGGGATATGTGGCATCAAAGACTCTTCTTAACTTTATAGAAGGACTTGTCAGAGTTGCCATATTTATATTATATCTGCTTGTTATATCGCTTATGAAAGATATAAAGAGGACATTTATGTACCACGGGCAGAGCATAAATGCATTAATTGTATAGAAAATGGTGCGAGACTCACAACTGAAAATGTTATGAACAGTTCAAGATATCATAAAAGATGTGGAACAAGCTTTTTTTTTTTGTTATGTTTATAAGTATTATCTTTTTTATATTTATAAGGGTTGATAATACAGCATTACAGATAGTTATAAGACTTCTTCTTGTACCAGTTATCGCTGGAGTATCGTATGAGGTCATAAGATGGGCTGGAAAGAATGATAATGGTTTTACAATGGTGCTCAGTAAGCCGGGCATGTGGCTTCAGAAGCTTACTACACGTGAGCCTGACGAAGATATGGTTGAAGTTGCCATAAAAGCAGTTGAAGAGGTATTTGACTGGAAAGCATTTTAGAGGAATACTATGCCCACTCACCTAATCCGGAGGCAGATATGCTTGCGTCAGAAGCCAAGCTTGCCATGGATGGAGAGCTTTTGCATAAGGGAAAGAGCACAAGAAAGATAGATGCACAGAAGGTTGCGCACGAAACAGCCATAGCTGAAACTATAAGAGCCGTTGAGCAGAAGTCAGCTTCTAATACAGACAGCACAGTTAAGTCAGCTTCTGAGGTTAAGACAGATGCAGATGTGGAAGTTGTAAATGCAGTTCCAGAAGAAACTGAGAAGACAGAAGTTAAGGCGGATGAAGCTGTTTCTGATAAAGATAATGAAGAAAAGCAGAAGTAAATGCGGCTGAAAATGCCAAAGATGATAAAGCTGATGGAAGTACACCCGATGACAAAGAGCAGCCAAAGAAGTCAGGCAAATCAAGAAAGAAGTCGGGCAAATCCAGAAAGAAATCAGGTAAGTCAGGTTCAAAGAATAAGGCTGATATTGTAAATACAGCTACAGAAGGAACTGAAAAGCCAGATGATAATACTGATATAAGCACATCTGATGGTAAAGAGCCAGAAAGTTCTGAAACACAGGTATCTGTAGGCAGTCTTGATGAAGAAAAGAACTCAGCAGGTGCAGATTTAGATAATAATGAAGAAGCTAAGGCGGACTCAAAGGCAGGTAATGAAGGCTCAGTTAAGTCAGATGAAGAAAGTTTGAATAAATCGGACATTGAAAGTCCTGATACAGAGGACGATGATGATGAACTTCCTGAGGGCTTTGAGATAGAAGACGAATATGAAACTGTACACATAGAGGAAAAAGCAGCAGGTGGTGAATTTGCTGTTACATCGGAAAGTGTTGCGGAGCCAGAGATATCTGATGATTATACAGTTGAAGAAGTTGAAGCAGGCTTTGAGATAGAGGAAATGGAAGCAGAGGATGAAGATTTAGACATAAGTGCCGATGATGTGCCTATGTTTAAAGAAAGAGACAGACATTAGTTATGATGAAGTATAATAACATAAGTAATAATATATCTGTTATACAGACATATAGAGATGCAGTAAGATATGGTGCAAGAGTGTTAGCAAATGCACATATAGATAATGCAGACTACGATGCACTTGAACTGCTTCTATATATAACAGGTATAGACAGGACAAGGTACCTTATAGATGCAACACAGCAGTTAGATGACGTTTCGCTTAAGAGGTATCTCGAAGTTATTACAAAGAGAGCGCATCATGTACCACTTCAGCACATAATGGGTTACATATATTTTTATGGAAGAAAGTATATGGTAAATGAGCATGTGCTTATACCAAGGCAGGATACAGAGGTGCTTGTCGATGAGGTTATGAAGCTTACATCGGATAGCAGCAGAGTGCTTGATATGTGTACAGGTTCAGGCTGTATAATAATATCACTTGCGGCAGCAGGACATACGGCTGAGTATGAGTATGGTGCGGTCGGTGTTGATATATCAGATAAAGCCATAGAGGTAGCTGAGTATAACAGCAAGCTTAATGGTGTATCATATGTAGAGTTTGTAAAGAGTAATATGTTTGCAGAATTACGGGATACAGGGTTAAGTTTGACGTTATAGTATCAATGCTCCATATATTCCTACAAAGGATATAAGGGAGCTTTCGGATGAGGTTAAGCTGCATGACCCGCTTCTTGCACTGGATGGCGATGAGGACGGGCTTAAGTTCTATCGTGCGATTACACGTAATGCGGTGAATTATCTTAACAATGGCGGATATCTGTGCTATGAGATAGGTTATAATCAGGCACATGATGTGAGTGATATATTGGTGTCGTGTGGATATAATGATATTAGAGTTGTAAAGGACCTTGCAGGGCTTGACAGAGTTGTTATTGCAAGATATTATTGATAACTGATGTAAATGTAACTAATGGATATGATTGATAAACATAGAATGGAGTCAGAATACTATGAGCATGTTTGACAGATTAGAAGATACATTACGCCGTTATGAGGACGTAACAGCAGAACTTGGTAATCCTGATATTGTAACAGATCAGGATAAGTTCAGAAAGTATATGAAGGAGCAGAGCAATCTTGCACCTATAGTAGAAGCTTACACAGAATATAAGGCAAGTAAGCAGAATATAGAAGACAGTCTTCAGATGATAAGTGAAGAGAGTGACGAAGAACTTTAGAGATGGCAAGGGAAGAGCTCGCTGATTCTAAGAAGAAAGTTGAAGAGTTAGAGAGAAGCTTAAGATATTACTTCTTCCTAAAGACCCTAATGATGATAAAGATATCGTTGTTGAAATCAGAGCCGGTGCAGGTGGAGAGGAAGCAGCACTTTGCAGCAGAGCTTTTCCGTATGTACTCACATTATGCAGACTCTAAGGGCTGGAAGATAGAAGTTGTCAATGCTGACGAAACTGGTATCGGCGGTATGAAGGAAGTAGAATTCATGGTTAAGGGACAGGGTGCTTACTCTGTTATGAAGTACGAAAGTGGTGTACACAGAGTACAGAGAATTCCAGTAACAGAATCTAACGGAAGAATTCAGACTTCAACAGCTTCTGTGGCAGTTATGCCGGAGGCAGAGGAAGTTGATATCCAGATAGATGACAAGGATATCCGTATTGACGTTATGCGTGCGTCAGGTAATGGTGGACAGTGTGTCAATACAACAGACTCCGCTGTACGTCTGACTCACTATCCAACAGGTATAGTTATCTACTCACAGACAGAGAAGTCGCAGTTACAGAACAAGGAAAAGGCATTTGCACTCTTAAGAGCCAAGTTATATGACCTTGAAACACAGAAGGCACATGATGCAGAAGCAGATGCAAGAAGAAGCCAGATAGGTACAGGTGACAGGGCTGAGAAGATTAGAACTTACAACTTCCACAGGGACGTGTAACAGACCACAGAATCGGTCTTACACTTTATAAGCTGGATAAGATTATGAATGGTGATATTCAGGAAATCATCGATGCCTGCATAGCAGCAGACCAGGCTGCTAAGCTTGCTAAGATGGGTGAAGAATAAAAGAATAGGAATATATTAAATAAAAGGAAGCAGCGTATTGTGTATGTGATATGGCTGCTTCCTTTTTAACGATTAGTCTATATAATCCGAGTCGTCAAGTGTATTAAGTTCTTCGTGTTCGATTGTCACAGACTGGTGTGTTTTCCGATACTTTAGAGGCGTGACATTCATTATTTTTTAAATGTTCTCTCAAAGTAAGATGCACTCTCAAAACCAAGTTCAGTTGCAACATCGGATATGCTCTGGTTAGAGTTTTCAAGAAGCTGTGTAGCTTTCTTGATGCGCAGTATGTTGATATATTCAGTTATGGTAAAGCCGGTGTACTCTTTAAAAATTCTGCAGATATAATACTTACTCATAAAAGGTCTTCTGCGATGGTATCAAGAGAAACCGCTTTAGTATAATTCTTTTCAAGATAGGTACTTATATTAGAGGCCGAGTTTTTCTTGGCACTATTTATTTCTGGTGCTTCTGGTGCTGCTCTTTTTTAAAGCAGCTTATATAACCAGTATAGGGTAACTATCTCAATTCGGGACTGATAGCCGTTTGTTTTCTTTGTCAGCTCATGACGTATATCCCTGTAAAGATTAAGAAATGCTATACGTAGGTCTTCATCAAGATGATATATACCATAGTTTTTGTGAATAAAATCAACAATATTAAGACCGGGATATCTTTTATCAAAATCACACATTTTTCATAATCAATGTACATAATAACACGGTTATAACCTTTATCCTCAGACGTGATTGAACATGTGGTGGACAAGGTTGGTATCAATTATCGCAAGGTCGCCGGCATGTGCATTATAACTTTTGTTATCAAAGAAGAACTGACGTTCACCTTCTATAATATAGAATAGTTCGTACTGATTATGAAAATGCTTTACATTCATATTAAACTTTCCATAACGGATAAGCTGCTCTACAGCTATGCCGTTACATTTTCCAAAAGGTGATCTTATTATCAGCCATACAAAACCCCACATTCAATATTATTACTAATAAAATTATAGAGCAATATATTTAAAAATCAAATGTTTATGTCAATATTGTTCGAGAAATGTACTTTTGCGGTGCTATAATCCAGTTACAAGATAAGAAACGGCTTATTAATAAGCCACGAAAACGCGCGGTTTTCAATAAATAATTATGGATAATATAAAGGGTTTTAGTGGAAAGGAGAAGCACATGAAAGCTTACAGGAAAATAATAGGTGTAGCAGCGGTTGCAATATGCCTGATTATTGTAGTAGTTACATTTATAAAAGTTAAAGGCATTAATTCATCTGATAAATTAGTGCTCCAGCTTGCACATAATCAGTCAGCAGGTTCAGAAATTGCAGATTCAATAGCTAAGGTTTCAGATTATGTTGCACAGGAGTCAGGTGATGAGGTAAACATTAAGATATTTGCCAGCGGAGTTCTTGGTACAGAAAAGAAGAGATAGAGATGGTAAAAGCAGGAATTATTGATATGGCAAAGGTAAGTTCCAATACATTAGGCCAGTTCGATGACAGATATGCAATATTTGCAATACCTTATCTGTTTAAAAATCAGGAGCATTACTACAATGCAATGGAAAAAGTGAGGCAGTTAAGGAATTGTTTAATGACACAGCGGATGATGGATATATAGCTGTTGGATATTATGCAAATGGTGCAAGAAACTTCTATCTTAAAGATGATATTGCTGTTACAGATACAACAGTTCTTAACGGAAAGAAAATTCGTTCAATGCCTAGTTCAACATCGATGGATATGATTGAAAAGATGGGTGGAACCCCGGTTCCTATGGCAGCTTCTGAAACATATGCTTCATTACAGCAGGGAGTTGTTGATGGTGCAGAAAATACAGAGCTGGCACTGACAGTTGACAAACATGAAGAGATTGTAAAATCTTATACATACACAGAGCATCAGTTCTCACCTGATATATTTATCATAAGCACAAAGACATGGAATAAGATGACAGAGAAACAAAGACAGAGTCTTATAACAGCACTTGAGGAAACAAATGATAACTTTAAGAGCCTTTACAACGGAATGATGGATGAGGCTATAAAAGAGGCAGAAAGCAAGGGTGTCCATGTATATAGGGATATTGACAAGACACCATTTATCGAGGCAGTACAGCCTATACATGAAAGTTTCTTTAATAAGGGTGAAGCATACAAGAAGTTATATGATGATATCCAGAAATATGCGGATTGATGTATAACACCTGACGATTAAAGGAAGAAAGGAGAAAAGCATGAAATATTTGAATAAAGTAGTTGAAGTAATATTAGAGGTGCTTGTAGCCGGCATGGTACTTGGATGCTGCTGGCAGGTAATTACAAGATTTCTTTACATAACCCAAGTAAGTATACGGAGGAGTTATTAAGATATATGCTCATCTGGCTTACAATGATGGGAGTTCCATATGCATATGGAAAGAACAGCCATCTGGCTATTAACCTTATCGTTAAGAAGTTTAAGCCAAAGAATGAAATAATTGCACAGATAGCAATAGATGCATTTATTATGATTTTAAGTGTTTCAGTTATGATTGTTGGATAATTATGGTTACTGCTAATGCAGCAGGACAGTTATCACCAGCTATGCAGATTCCAATGCAGATTTACTATGTATGTGTTCCAGTGTGTGGAGTACTGATGGTTATTTATGGATTATTTAAGATAGCAGAACATATTAAAGCGTTAAGACAGAACTAAGATAAAATTGCATATATATGCAGAAGGAGGCAGTATGGAAATACAGGCAGCAATAGTATTGATAATAGTATTCTTTTATTACTGGCATTCAGTGTTCCAGTATCATTCAGTATTATATCAGCATCACTTGTTACATTAATTATGTTCCTTACACCACATTTTGGTGTATTTATATCAACTCAGAAGATGGTTACAGGTATTGACAGTTTTACATTACTTGCAGTTCCGTTCTTTATGCTGGCAGGCTTACTTATGAGCAGCGGCGGTATAGCCAAAAGACTTATTAACCTTGCAATGCTTGTGTTAGGCAAGGTTCCCGGCTCTTTAGCCCTGACTAATATTGCAGGTAATGCAATGTTTGGTTCAATATCAGGCTCAGGTATTGCAGCAGCAACAGCTATCGGTGGCGTTATGCAGCCACTTGAGGATGAACAGGGATATGACAGGGCATTTTCAGCAGCAGCCAATGTTGCATCAGCACCAGTCGGACAGTTAATCCCACCAACAGCTTCATTTATCGTATTTTCAGCAGCAAGCGGCGGAGTTTCAGTAGCAGCATTACTTATGGCAGGCTGGATTCCAGGACTTTTATGGGCACTGTTATGTATGATAGTTGCTTTCGTATATGGAAAGAAACACGGATATGTAGTTAAGAGAACACCTAACATCAAAATAGTATTAAAGACAATCTGGGATGCAATCCCAAGTCTGTTCCTTATTGTAATTATTATTGGCGGTATCTTATCAGGATATTTCACACCGACAGAGGCATCCGGTGTTGCGGTTGTATATGCATTTATACTGTCAGTATTTGTTTATAAGAGTATTAAGTTTAAAGATATTCCGGGAATTTTAAGAGAAACTGCTGTTATGACAGCGATAGTCATGCTTATTATCGGTGCATCGTCAGTATTATCATTTGTATTGTCCTTCACAGGTCTTCCACAGGCTATCAGTTCGGCATTACTTGGAGTATCTGATAATAAGATAGTTATCCTGTTAATTATCAATGTTATCCTTTAATAGTAGGAACATTTATGGATATGGCACCAGCATTACTTATATTTACACCTATATTCTTTCCAGTAATCAAGACACTTGGAATGGACCCTATCCAGTTTGGTGTAATGATGGTTATGAACCTTTCAATAGGAACTATAACACCACCTGTAGGAAGTGTATTGTTTGTAGGCTGTAGTATATCACATCTTCAGGTAGAAGAAGTAATAAAGAAGCTTATTCCATTTTTGTGGCAATCTTAGCTGCACTTCTTTGTAACATTTGTACCACAGCTTAGTATGTGGCTTCCATCAGTATTCGGACTGCTGGGTTAAGAATAGTAGAAATCGGATGATATATGTATGAAAAATAAAAGCCTGATAAAAGAGATTGAAAATAAGCTTAATCTTGTTATTGATAAGCTTATGAATCTTGGTAAACCAGATAATGACGAAGAACTTGAAAAGGTGGAGAGTCGATAGGCTTCTTTAAAAGGGATTTTGGAATTAAGGAGTGGGACTGGCCACAGGGAGTTGGATTATATGGTCTGTTCAAGATAATGCAGATTAATGGTAATGAAGAGTATAAGGAATTCCTCTATAAATGGTTCAAGGAGAATATAGCAGAAGGTCTTCCATCAAAGAATATTAATACAACAACACCTTTACTTACTCTTGTTGAATTAAATATATTACAATGATACACAGTTTGAAGAGCTGTGTATCAAATGGGCAGAGTGGCTTATGAACTGTCTTCCAAGAACAAAGGAACGTGGTTTCCAGCACGTTACTAGTGCGAATGGTGACAGACAGGGAGTAAGACTTAATGAAAATGAAATGTGGATAGACACATTATTTATGACAGTTTTATTCCTCAATAAAATGGGTCAGAAGTATAACCGTCAGGACTGGATAGATGAGTCAATTCATCAGGTACTTATGCATATAAAGTATCTGTGTGATAACAAAACAGGACTTTTCTACCATGGCTGGACATTTAATGAGATGAATAACTTTGGCGGTATATTCTGGTGCAGGGGAAATAGCTGGTTCACATTAGGAATTCTTGATTATATTGATATGTTTAAAGGAACTCTTAACAGTGGTGTTAAAGAAATAATAATAGATGCTTATAAGGCACAGACAGCAGCCCTTAAGAAGTTACAGAGTAAAAGCGGACTGTGGCATACAGTACTTACTGACCCATCCAGCTATGAAGAAGTATCAGGAAGTGCAGCAATTACAGCCGGCATATTAAAAGGAATCAGAATGGGAATACTTGACGACTCTTATATAGAAGTTGCCGACAAAGCAGTAAATGCAATACTTAAAAATATTGATACAGACGGAACGGTACTTAATGTATCAGGTGGAACCGGCATGGGATACGATGCAGAGCATTATAAGAACATTCTTATAGCACCTATGGCATATGGACAGTCACTTACAATATTAGCACTTGTGGAGGCATTACAGAATGATTAGGAAGGCATTTAAAATGTATCTTAACACCGGGTGTGCCAGAGAATATGAGAAACGTCACAATGAATTATGGGATGAAATGAAAGTAATGATAAATGAATATGGCGGGCATAATTATTCCATATTTCTTGATGATGAAACCAATGTGTTATATGGATACATAGAGATAGAGGATGAAGAAAAGTGGTCACAGTCAGCAGATACAGACATTAACAGAAAATGGTGGGATTATATGGCACCACTTATGAAAGTTAATCCTGACAACAGTCCGGTATGTGATGATTTAAGGTGTGTATTTCACCTTGATTAAATGGATGAATTAAAACAGGATGACATAATATGAAACCAGTATACTACCTTGCCGTTGATATTGGTGCTTCAAGTGGAAGACATATTCTTGCTTCAATGGATAATGGCAGAATGGTGCTTGAAGAAGTATACCGTTTTGAGAATGGAATGGTTAATACCGGTGGAAAAAGCTGTGGGATGTTGATAAACTTTATGAAAATATTCTTGAAGGTATGAAAGAATGTAAAAGGCTTGGAAAAATACCAGTCAGCATGTCGATTGATACATGGGCTGTTGATTATGTTCTCCTTGATGATAATGATAAGCGTATTGGAGATGTTTATGGTTACAGGGATGAGCGTACCGATGGAATGGATAAGGAAGTGTACAGATTAATAGAAGAAGGTATTCTGTATACAAGAACAGGTGTCCAGAAACAGAAGTTCAATACAATATATCAGCTTATGGCAGATAAGCTTAAAAGACCTGAACAGTTAGAGAAGGCAAAGACATTTATAATGCTTCCTGATTATTTTCAGTTTATGCTTACAGGAGTCAAAGCATCAGAATACACAAATGCAACTTCAACACAGTTGGTTAATCCAGAAACAAAGCAGTGGGATTATGAACTTATTAATATGCTTGGAATAAACAGGGATATGTTTATGGAACTTAAGCAGCCAGGTACAGTGATTGGGAAATTAACTGAGGGCGTTAAGCAGAAGATCGGTTTTAATACAAATGTAGTTATGTGTGCAAGCCATGATACAGCATCAGCAGTTATGGCGGTTCCAACAGTATCGGACAATGTTTTATATTTAAGCTCAGGAACGTGGTCGCTTATGGGTACAGAGCTGTTAAAAGCCAGATGTGATGAAAAAGCCGTAAGTGTAACTTTACCAATGAAGGTGGATATGATTACAGATTCAGATATCTTAAGAATATTATGGGACTCTGGATTATACAGTCTGTAAGACATGAATTAAACGATAAATATACATTTGCAGAACTCTGTGAAGAAGCAGAAAAAGCTGATTATATAACATCGGTAATAGATGTCAATGATGAGTGTTTTCTTGCACCAGAGAATATGACAGAAGCAATAAAGTCATATTGCCGTAATAACAATATGTCTGTGCCGGATACAGTTGGTGAAGTGGCAGCAGTTGTATACAAGAGCCTTGCTGGCAGTTATGCAGATACAGTGTCACAGATTGAGGAAAATACGGATACTGTATATGAGGCAATATATGTAATCGGCGGATAAGTGCCAATGCAGCATATCTTAACAGGCTTACAGCCATTTCTACCGGAAAGAAAGTTATAGCAGGGCCTGTTGAGGCGACAGCAATAGGAAATGCTATGGCACAGATGATAACAGACGGAATATTTAAAAATCTGAAAGAAGCAAGAGCGTGTGTAATGCAGTCATTTGATATAAGGCAATTTGAAAAATGTGAATAACGAAGCAGATAAAGTAAGATAAGGAGGATAATGCAGATATGGCTAATGAAAGATATGAGTCGGCAAGAAAAATGTATCAGACTATCGGTGTTGACACTGAAAAAGCAATAGAAATATTAAAAATGTACCAGTATCAATGCATTGCTGGCAGGGCGATGATGTAATTGGATTTGACAGCAGGGAAAGTCTGTCAGGATAATTCAGACAACGGGTAATTATCCAGGAAAGGCAGTTACCGCGGAGCAGTTAATGCAGGACATTAGTAAGGTGTTAAGTCTTGTTCCCGGAAAGAAAAAGCTTAATCTTCATGCCAGCTATGCAATAATAGATGATGGTTCGGACAGGGATGCTATAAGACCTGAACATTTTGCCAGATGGGTAGAATTCGCTAAGAAATATAATATGGGAATTGACTTTAATCCTACATTTTTTCGCACAGAATGGTAAAGAACGGACTTACATTATCATCACCTGATGATGAGGTCAGAAAGTTCTGGATTGAACATGGAAAAAGGTGTATAGAGATATCAGAGTACTTTGCTAATGAAACAGGACAGCCTTGTGTAATGAATATATGGATTCCAGATGGCTATAAGGATATTCCGGCAGACAGACTTGGTCCAAGAAGAAGGTTTAAGGAGTCTTTAGATGAAATTCTGTCAGTGCCTTATGATAAGAGTAAAGTGTTTGTGTGTCTTGAGTCAAAGGTATTTGGAATAGGAGTTGAATCATATACAGTTGGTTCGGCTGAATTCTGTATGAATTATGTGGCAAAGGCTGGTATAACTCCGCTTATGGATAATGGACATTATCATCCGACAGAAGTTGTGTCAGATAAAATATCATCTATGCTGTTATTCAACGACCATCTTGCACTTCATATTACAAGACCTGTAAGATGGGATAGCGACCATGTTGTTTTATTTGATGATGAAACAAGAGAGATTGCTAAGGAAATTGTAAGAGCAGATGCACTTGACAAGGTATTTATCGCAACTGATTATTTTGATGCCTCAATTAACAGAATATCTGCATGGATAACTGGAATGAGAAGCATCCAGAAGGCTCTTCTTTATGCATTGTTAGAGCCGGCATCACTTCGTAAGCTTCAGGATGAGAATAGATTTACAGAGCTTATGGCAGCACAGGATAATTAAAGATTATGCCGTTTGGAGGTATATGGCAGGAATATCTTGACAGAGAAAATGTAGCTGCTGATTATATCAGTGAAGTTATGAAATATGAAAAGGAAGTACTGGAGGTAAGATAATGAAGGATATATTAACAGCACCATTTGTTAAGGAAATGTGCGATACAACAGCTAATATGTATCGTCTTGGCTGGGATGAAAGAAATGGTGGCAATATCAGTTATATGCTTGATGAAAATGAAGTTGCACAATATATTGACATTAACAATGTGATAAGAGAAATACCAACAGGTTTCATGGCAGATGCACTTATTGGCAAAATATTTATTGTAACCGGTACAGGCAAGTATTTTAAAAATGTAAAGGCTGACCCGGAAAATAATCTTGGAATTATAAGAATAGCCGAAGATGGAACGACAGCACAACTGCTGTGGGATATAAAGATGGTGGCAGATTTACAAGCGAATTACCAGCACATCTTATGAGCCATATGGCAAGGCTTTCAGTAGATAAGGAAAACAGGGTTATTATACATTCTCATCCTACAAACACACTTGCCATGAATTATGTACATGAACTTGATGAGAAGAAGTTTACACATACACTTTGGGAAATGTGTACAGAGTGTATAGTTGTATTTCCTGATGGTGTAGGTGTCCTTCCATGGATGCTTTGTGGAACGAATGAAATCGGTGAAGCAACCGCAGAAAAATGAAAGAATTCAGGCTTGTTATATGGGCTATGCATGGTATATACGGAGCCGGTAAATCTCTTGATGAAACTTTCGGACTTATCGAAACCGTTGAAAAGGCTGCACAGATATATATGCTTACAGCAGGACTTGAGAGAAAGAATACAATAAAGGATGAGGATATGGTAAAGCTTGCCGAATTCTTTAAAGTAGATTATAGAAAAGACTTTCTTAATATATAATGATACCAGAGTCAAAGGGCTAAACCCATGAGCTTGCTCATAGGTGGGTGAATGACCTTGTGACCCGCCCCGATATGAGCATAAAAGTGGGATGATAATCCCACGATATGCGAATACTGGGGAGGATTGTGGGAGTGCAACGCACGGAACAATCCGTAGGCATCATAGTTGGGTGCTTTTGACCCCAACATCATATAATAAATATAGATGAAAGTAACAAACCAAACCTATTAAGCAAAAAGAGTCCCTTCTTACTGGGTAGTATACTGACAGTTAATCGTTGGATTTCAGGTCTGACGTTTTGAGGTGGTATGTGGAACAGTAGGGAGGAGTCTTTTAATATGAGGTATAGTAATTTTCCTATAAAACAGTTATTTATATAGTTTGATATTGGTTAAAATATTTATTTACAGAGCAATCTAACTTTAAACAATCAACCGAGGAAATTCGTATAAATGATAATATCAGTATTATTATGGCTAAAGATGCCGTTATTATGGGAAGGTCACTTAACCGCGCTGTATATGATGAAAATGGCAGCTTAAGAGCCATACTTGCCGGCAATCTTATGGTAGTCAGACGTAACGGAAAAACTACGAGAGTATATGTGATGATAAATGCAAGTGTGCAAAACAGACATATATTGTTGAAAATGTTGATATGTGTTATCATGTGCGTAAGCAGTGAGCCGTGCGATGAAAAATAATACAGTGCTGTGCTTGCACAAAGCGCTGTGTTATTCTTTCATCTGATAGGCGAACGCCCGACAGTCTCAGAAAGTGAAAGCTTTCTTAGACTTGCACGATGAAGTATAGTGAGCATAAAAGAAAAGCAGTCGGTCGCGAGGCAGACAAGTAGTTCTTACGCCATTAACGAACCAATAGTCATTCAAAGCATGACAAAAGAGCGAAATAGCGCGTATCGGTGAGTACAGTGATGGCTAAAATGAAATATGTAATAAGCAAAATAAAAAGGAGTAACATAAGATGAAGAGAAACAAGTATAAAGATTATCTATGGTATACAGCGCTTGTTGTATTTGTTCTGTGTATAATCGAAGGTCTTATGTATTATCACGGTGAGGATAATACATTTTAAAAATATCACTTAATATCCAGAATGCCATAAAAGCTTATAAGATAGACCCGGATATCAAGCAGAGTGAGGCGATAAGCTTCTTAGCAGAGTCGGGCGGCGGCATACTTATGACAATTATTACATATCTTTACTGTGCTTCTGTTATTGTCGCACCTTTCTGTACTATCGGTGCCCTGACAGTTCTTATATTAAAGCCGGCGAACTATGTGAAAGGTCTTCTTAAGCGCCGTCATGAGAATTCTATTCTTGTGCTTGGTTCAGGTGTATATAAGAATAACTTTATATATGCACTTGCTAAGGATTGCAATGTAACAGTTGTTGAGGCTGATGGTATTACTGAGGACAGAAAGTTAAAGTATCTTAATCATGGCATAAAGTTTGTACAGAAGTATAGCGATATGCCTATGGCTAATGTTTTAAAGAGCTTGAAGCTTTCACGTTTTAATGATTTTCTTTTATGTGATGAAAATGTAATGGAAAATATAGACAATATGAAGCTTCTGTTAAGCTTTAATACATTGGGAAAAACGAAAGATGGCAATTACCAGCAGATGTATATAGGCTGTAATGACTCATCAATGGGTGAGATTATAAGGCAGTATTATGACCGCCTTGATAATAAGTCAATTGATATTAATATAATCGATATTAACCAGATGGCAGTCAATAAAATGTTTGCTGAACATCCAGTATTTATGGCTAATACAAAGGATAATCTGGATGTTCATATGGGCATTATCGGTTTTGGCGAGTTCGGACAGCGCACACTTCTTCAGGCACTTAATATGTCTGTATTATCTGCTGAGTCAAAGATATGCATAGATGTATATGATAAGGATATGGATAATATTATCGGCGCATTTATGAAGCATTTTCAGTTGATATATTGGATGGACTTAAGTTCGTTAGTGAAGAGATTTTCCTGGGTGAGCAGACAGAATATTATGAGCTTGAACTTCCGGTTGCCGGCAGTGAGCGTTTCTGTATGGATGGCTCGGTTGTAATAAGATTCTGGAAGACGGATGCCCAGACATTACAGTTCAGTAAAATATTTGACAGATGTAATGCAGCTATGAACTTTACATATCTTGTAGTTGCGATGGGTGATACTCATTCTATGGCAAATACGATTATCGAACTTAAGCAGCTTCTATATAAGAAAGATAGTAGCAGTGCTGTAAAGACACCAATAATCATAAGAACTAAGAGTAAGAATAACATTGTTGAGATATACAATGAAGATAATCTGTTTGAGATAACACAGAATAAAGACATTTTTCATATGAGTCACTTACCAACCACAGAATTGTTGATGAGGCAAAGCTGTTTAACCACAGATATAATGTGCTTTATGATGTGTTAAGCCAGTATAAGTCTGATGGTATAGTTCTTGATGATAAGTTTATGCTTAAGATTGAAGAACATCTCACAGAAGATGTGCTTCGTATAGAGCAGGACGGAAGTGTGCTTGACAGCAGCTGGCATAAGATGAAAATATTTGACAGGGAATCAAGTATTGCACAGGCTATGCACCAGAATGTAAAGGACTGGCTTGTTAATAAGGAACACATATATTCTTATGAAGCTGACAAAGAGGAGCTTGAGCGTATTGAGCACAGGCGCTGGACTATATTTATGATAACTCAGGGCTTTAAGTATGAGAAGTCTGAGCGCAAGGATATGAACGCAAAGACACATCCTTGTATATTGGACTGGGAGCACCTTAAAGTAGAAAACCGGATACACTCGAATATGATTTCACGCCTTATTATATACTTAAGGCTGTTGGGAACAAGGATAAAAATAATCAGCAGATTATAAATGAACAAATCTTAGAAATTGAAATTGCATAACTTTATGCGTGTTACATAGGAATAGCATTAATAAAAATCACGTAGATATGTATATAAACATATTTACGTGGTTTTATTTGTTACGATATTTTATATATTACCTATAATGAGCTATAAGAATATCATTTTATAATAATATTAGCACACTTAATATCCATGCTTAAGTCATACACCCTGCCTGACTTTATGCCAACAACAGTAGGGCGGAGTATGTAGTGAGGATTGTTCTTTACAACCTTGGCTTCTCACCGTTGCTAAGTTCAACGATAGAGTCGACAGGGTATAAAATCATACTTTCAAGGAAGCTTTCATAGCGGTAAGGTCAAGCTCACCTGTCATAGACATAATCATTTCTACGGCTTCACGCTGTGAAAATGCAGACTTGTAAGGACGCTTTGTGACTAAAGCATCATATATGTCTGCAATAGTGAGTATTCTTGCGTACTGTGTTATCTTGTCGCTTGAAATCCAACAGGATACCCTTTGCTGTTCATCTTTTCGTGATGTTGCAGCACGGCCATGCATATCTCATTGCTGAATTCATCTCTGTCTTTAATCATGCGGTATCCAAATACAGGGTGCTGCTTCATAACAGCGAATTCTTCATCAGTAAGTCTTGCCGGCTTGTTAAGAATATCCAGAGAAATTTTGGTTTTGCCTATGTCGTGAAGAAGACCTGCAACACCTATTTCATATATCTGTTTCTGTGATAATCCCTGCTGCTTTGCAAGTATCATAGACATAGTTGCGACATCAACACTGTGTTTGAAGGTGTACTCATCACTTGTTTTAAGTGCGCTTATATCAACAGCTATGGCATCAGTGGAATTGATAGCATTCATCAGGTTGGATGCTATATTATTGGTTGCATCAGCAAGTTCTTTGGACTCAGTGTTGGAATATATAAACTGTATTCCTTCTGCTACTCTTGTCTTTACACTGTCGGAGAGTTCTACTTTGGAACGGTCATCTGTGTGCAGACGCTCAATCTGCTTTCTTGCCTGTGGCGATATACTTTTTCGATATCTCCTGCGGTCTCCTCGCCGGATTGGATATAAACCATCATAACTCCCATTTTAAGGAGTGAGTCAATGACATAATTATCAAGAATAGAACCTCTCTGAACAAGATTACGTCCACTTTTATCCACTACTGCCTGGTCGATTTTCATGCCGGGCTGAAGCTGTCTTGTTCTTACTAAACGTCTTGTAATCATATAATATAATTCTCCATTCTTGTCCGATTGGTACATCTTTTAAAATATTTTACAACTATTTTATTATACTATATATAGCAATTTATTTCTATATTTTTCTATAAGTTACCTTGCACAAATATGAATATATTTGGAATATTTTGCATTTTTGGTTGTTCATAATTTTTCCACATAATTTCCATTTTTAATCACAAAATAAAATTAGTATATAGTACAAAGTTAATGCTTATGAGAAACAATTAACAGGTACTATCAGAGATACGAATGGAGGAGCAATATGAAAAGAAAGATAAGTGCAAAGATACTTGTCCTTGCAGGTGCACTATTTGCAGCAGATATCAGCGACAGTTGAGCAGATAAATGCCGGTTCTGAAAATATATTATCTGCGATAGTAAATGTAAATGAGCAGATAGACAGAGGTAATGATATAACTTCCGAGATATTAAAGAAGTCTGTAAAGTATATGCAGGATACAAAGAATGGACAGGAAATAATGTTTTGACACGTACATTATTATGTATTATAATATGATACCAGAGTCAAAAGTCTAAAACCTTATGAGTTTGCTCATAGGCGAGTGGGATTGCATCACGGAACAATCCGTATGTATCATATTATATAAGAGTTTAAGATTGGGACAGATATTATATCTGCCCCAATTTGGTTTAATTAAAGATTAATTAATGTAGTGGGCAAAAGGATAATTACAGACTGTGAAGAAGTCAAATGCTGTGGCGTTGCTGCCAATATTTGTTTTTAGTATTATATCTGGGATTTGAATTGTGTTTGAGTATGTCATGAAAATCCCGATGGGATTTTATAACATTCCGATTATAGCTGCATTTCTTGTGGCGATACTTGTAGCCTGTATACAGAACAGGAGTGTATCTTTGATAAGAAGCTTGAAATAATGGCTGGCGGACTTGCCGATAAGAATATAATAACTATGATTCTATATTTCTTACGGCTGGTGTGTTCGTTGGTGTGGCAGGAAGAAGCAGCGCAGAGAGCGTGGCTTACTTTATGCTTGATATAATTCCAGCAAAGTTTGCAGTTGCGGTGCTTTTGTGGTTTCATGCTTCGTATCAACCGCAATGGGAACTTCTGTAGGAACGATTACACTTATAGTTCCTATAGCAGTCGCAGTATCAGAGGCTTCAGGCTTTTCTGTACAGTTATGTATAGCATCTGTTATGGGTGGTGCAATGTTTGGTGATAACTTATCATTTATATCAGATACAACTATAGCTGCCTGCAATGGACAGGGTTGTGCGATGAAAGATAAGTTTAAGGAAAACTTCTGGATAGCATTTCCGGCGGCACTTGTAACTCTTATTATTATTCTTATATTGTCGTTCAGAACTGATATAGCAGGAAGCGTTACTTATAATCTTATACAGATTATTCCTTATGTCCTTGTACTTATCGGATAGCAGGTTTTAATGTATTTCTTGTGCTTCTTACAGGAATTGTGTCAGGAACAGTTATAGTTCTTGCAACAGGAAATGTGGGTGTATACGAACTTATAGGCTCCGGTGTGTCAGGTATGTTTGAAACAAGCCTTGTAGCCATACTTGTATCGGCTATGTGCGCTCTTATAAGGGAATATGGCGGCTTTGAGGCACTTCTTAGCGGCATAAGGATACTTTTAAAAAGAGGGGCGGACAGCTTGGAGTAGGACTTCTCGTAGGAGCTATGGATATAGCGACAGCTAATAATACAGTTGCCATCGTTATGGCTAATCCTATAGCAAAGGAAATGTCCGAAAACTACGGAATATCTAACAGAAAGACAGCTTCACTGCTGGATACATTTTCGTGTGTATTTCAGGGATTATTCCATATGGTGCGCAGATGCTTGTTGCGATATCCGCCGCAAATGAGCTTGGCTATGCAATATCGGCATTTCAGATTATACCAGTCCTATTCTATCCGCTTATGCTTCTTATAAGCTCTCTGATATGGATATTTGTGATACCAGCGGATAAGTAGAAGCGTGATAGCCTTTTACTAAGACTGATGTAAATAATATATAAAAATATATATAAAAATATCAGGAGCATATGGACAGATGTCAGATATAACAAATAGTGAGAGTAGTCAATTCAGCGAAAAAGCGTATGTAAACAAGAAGCTGCTGCTGTGTTATCAGATTATTTCAGCAGTACTTTTATAGCATACATTATGGAACTTGTAAAAGGAAACAGAACAGCTAGACAACAAGTAGAATATAAAAGAGTGATAAAGCAGGAAAAGATATGAGTGATAATAGTATGAAAGATATTAAAACAACAGAAGTTAATGAACAGAATAATAATACAGGTGATAACAAAAAGAAAGAATATCATACTTATAGGTATGCCGGGAAGTGGAAAGAGTACATTAGGCGTAGTTCTTGCAAAGAAGCTTGGTTATTCTTTCATAGATTCTGACATAGTTATTCAGGATACTTATGGAAAGACACTTGAAGAGCTTATAGATGAACATGGGGATGCAGGTTTCATAAAAATAGAGAATGATGTAAACTGTGGTATATCGCCAGAGCACACTATTATAGCAACAGGTGGAAGTGCCGTATGGTGAGGGGCAATGGAGCATTTTAAGGAAATAGGAACTGTTATATATCTTAAGGTGTCTGAAAAGGAGCTTGAGTCAAGACTTGGAAGCCTTAAAGAGCGTGGAGTTGTATCGAATGGTAAAACAACTATCGAGGAAATATTTGAGGACAGGAAAAGACTGTATGAAAAGTATGCTGACATTATTATTACACAGGAGGCATGGATATAAGAACGATAGTTGAAGATATGTATTCAAGGATTAAATTTATGAGTTGAGCTTATGAATAAATTTATTCAATTAAATATTGATTTATTATGGAAAAATCTCACTTTTGTATTAATATATTTATAGTTTGTTTTCATTCACATTATGATGTATTAATTACAAGGAGGATACATTTTTGTCCTATCCTATGGGATGATACCTTATGTTTTATCTGGTGTCTATCAGGAGCCGTCAGGCATAATAATTATTTAAGATAACATCTGATGAAGGAAGAATACCTTCTTTGTTATCTGCTATAGAAACTTATTAATCAAGTAGTCATTCTTGACTACATCATTATTATACTAGGAGGAAGATTTTTTAAAATGGAAGAGATTAAGGCTGGGAATAAGTACAAGTACACAGAGGAAACGGAAAGATTTAAAAAATGAACAGATTTTATATAGCAGCGACATCTGTTTTGGGATGTATATTTATATTCTATCTGTGGTTAAAACTGTCCTGTAATGCTATATCACATGTAACTGTATATGGTAATACAGCTCTTATTGCTGTATTTGCAATAGTCAATACTATCGTGTATTTAAAGAATAAGGAAAGTTAAAGGCTATGGCTACATGGGAGATATGTATAGAATATCTGCTTATTGGTGTTCAGACTAGTGCAACCTTTATAAGCTATGCAATTATAATGATATTTATATTACAGATTCCTTATTATGAGAAGAAGTCTTTGAATAGAACTGCAATAGCCACATTGATTCTATATATTATAGTTATGAGTGTACAGGCATCAAAGGGAATATATGTCAATGATGTTAATGCAGTATGTGGAACCTTTATTGTTATTCTTACAGGTATTGTAATACTTCAGGTAGGGAAGCTCTGCATATTGTTTAATGAAGATGCAATTGGCTCAGCAAGAGAAGAACACGATAAGGTAAAGATGGTTCTTGATGATATGCTTGAGATATCGCAGACTGTTAATAAGGAAACTGATGAAAGCAGAAACATTATGGATCAGCTTGTAAGTACAACAGAGAATGTAACAAGCAATATGAAGGAAATTACTGCTGCTACGAATATGACTGCTACAAGCATAGAAGAACAGAATACTATGACAACATCTATACAGCAGGCTATTGAGCACACAGGCGAAGTATCTAATGCGATGGTTGATATTGCAATGGATTCTAATGATAGTATTAAAAGAATATAGAAATTATGACAGAGCTTAAGACACAGTCTGCGCAGATAAAGGATACTAATAAGTCAGTTACTGACTCAATGTCAAAGCTTCAGCAGAAAACTAAAGAGGTTGAGAACATAGCAGATATGATTCTTAATATATCAAGCCAGACCAATCTGCTGGCACTTAACGCTTCAATAGAGAGTGCAAGAGCAGGAGAGGCAGGAAGAGGCTTTGCAGTTGTGGCTGAGCAGATAAGACAGCTCGCAGAGCAGACAAAGGGCTTTACAGAGGATATAACAAAGATAATATATGAGCTTAATGCCAATGCAGATGATGTGGTGGAATCTGTCAGATTTCTGTCAATGCGGCCGATACGCAGAGCGATAATATTAATTCAGCTTCACAGACGTTTGAACAGCTTAATAGTAATATGTCAGCATTAGTAGAGCATGTGGAGGAGGTTAATAAACAGATAACAGGACTGTCAGACTCTAATAATAAAATAGTTGAAAATATATCACAACTTTCAGCAGTAACTCAGGAAGTAACAGTCAATGCTGAACAGGTACACAATATGAGTGAACAGAACCTTAAGTATGCTGAACAGGTTAAGCAGGCAGTTGAACATATAAGAGGAACATCGCAGAAGATGCATATCGGATAATAAATGTGACAGATAACTTTGGATGATAGAAAAATGTTAGAAATAGTACCCATTTTGTTTATAAAAACTTTAAAAAATTAATAAAATGGTTGTAAATTGCCAAAATTTGTTATAAAATTAACACAGCATATAATCAGTGAATTGATCGGAGGCGTGTTAATATGTTATTTCAACTTTACGGAGATGGCACTATCTATAAGCTTATAGGATGGGTGCTTGTATTCGCAGGTCTTGTTATATGTAACGAGCTAGCAAGACGTTCAAAGTTTGGTGGATTATTATTCTTTATATTTATTCCTATCGCTTTGACTATTTACTTCGTGGCTATCCAGATAGGTGCTGCGAATGGTGCCGCATGGGCACTCAATAACCAGACATATCTATATATGAACGGCTGGTTCCACTATGCCAAATTCTATGCGGCAACGGCAGGGTGTATTGGTTTTATGATGCTGAAATACAAATGGGGAATTGGTAAGACAGAATGGTTCAAAGTATTCCCGTTTGCAATCGTTGCAATCAATATTCTGATTGCTGTATGCAGCGACTTTGAATCTGCTATCAGAGGTGGAATGAATGGCGGCTGGTGGTTCTCTAACGAGGGCGTATGGCTTTACGGCGGCTGGTGGAACTGGGTCAATGGTATAGCCGGTATCATCAACATTTTCTGTATGACAGGATGGTGGGGAATCTATTCTTCTAAGAAGAAGGATGATATGTTATGGCCAGATATGACTATATGGTTTATCGTTGCATATGATATATGGAACTTTACATATACATATAACAACCTTCCTACTCATACATGGTATTGTGGTGTTGCATTACTTCTTGCTCCAACATTTGCAAATATGTTCTGGAACAAGGGTGGCTGGATCCAGAACCGCGCGAATACACTGGCACTGTGGTGTATGTTTGCTCAGGTATTCCCACTTTCCAGGTAGATGGTATATTTGCAACTCTTCCAGTACTTTACAAGTATACAGGAGCAACAACTGGTATGGAGCTTTCACACTTCACATTAGAGCAGATGAACGCCGCTGGAGCTTATCCAGTTGCACAGGGTGTTATGTCTATACTTGCAGTTGTAGCTAATGTTATCTGTATTGCAGTTATTATTAAGAGAGCTATTGAACAGAAGAAGAATCCTTATAAGAATGAGATATTTGCAGGTACTAAGGACTTTGAAGAGGCTATGGATAGAGCATAACCGTTATTATATGATTAACTTATGATGAATTGATTATAATCGTTAGAAGTTAAGTTTTGAGAGTTTAAAAAGTAAGAAAACAATTATAACCAATAAAACACAGATTATATGAAATTAAAGAAGCTGTCGGCTGTTGATGTTCTGTAATTATATACAGAATAGTAAAATAGTTCGACAGCTTCTTTATTTATATACTATATAAAATGGTGTCAGGTTTAAAGGTCAAAAACTTGCTTGTGCCTGTACAATAAGGTTGTTGAACTTATAACACTGACATCATAAAATAATGGTTAAGGAGAAGTGGTTGTATGATTAAGAAGATTAAAGGAATTAAGATCGAACTTATTATTATTTCAGTTGTTTTGTTTGCACTGGGTCTTTTCTTGTGATTTTTCCAGAGATTTCGCAACTTGTCATATGTAGAGTTGTTGGTATTGCATTGTGTGTATGGGGAGTGTTAAGACTTATAACTTACTTTAGAATGGCAAAGGAAGAGGTTTTGGCTCATTTGGACTTGTGCAGGGGATATCTTTATTGGCATTCGGTATATTCTTTGTTATGAAGCCGGAAGTTATTGCTATGTTCTTTGGAACAGTGCTTGCGATTATTATTATTGACGGAATATTAAAGTTACAGTATGGAATTGAATTCTACCATATGGAAGCTAAGAAATGGTGGATAGAAGCTATTGCGGCAGCACTTATGGTTGTTATGGGTATAATTGCACTTCTTAATCCATTCGGTTCATCAGTGGCGCTTATGATATTTATAGGTGTTGTACTTATGATAGAGGGTGCATCTGACTTAATATCTATTATAAGAATATCAGGAATTATTAAGCGCCTAAAGGATTCTTTATAAAATATCAGCATGTATAATAAGGCGGAGTAATTCGCTGATATATTGTCAGAAACAGGAGATATCTGCTTCTGACATCATTAATCAAAGGGAGAGTTAACAATATGTCAGAAAAGGTAATCTACGCTGCAATACTTGGAGCAGGAACGGTAGGAATGGGAACTTATAAGTTGTGTGAGGCTATGAGTGATGAGATAAAGCATAAGACAGGAGCAAGACTTGTCATAAAGAAAGTTCTTGTAAGAAATATGGCAAAGAAAAGAGTATTCCTAAAGAGCTTCTCACAGATGACTGGGCAGAGATAATAACAGATACGCAGATAAGCGTTATAGTAGAGCTTATGGGTGGTATTCATCCTGCAAAGGATTATGTGCTTGATGCACTCAAGGCAGGAAAGCAGGTTGTTACAGCTAATAAAGACCTTATAGCAGAGTATGGTGAAGATGTTGGCAATGCAGCCAATGCGGCAGGTGCTGACCTTCAGTTTGAGGCTGCGGTTGCAGGTGCTATTCCTATTATAAGACCATTAAAGCAGAGCATGACAGGAAACCATATCACTGAGATTATGGGTATTGTCAATGGTACTACTAACTATATCCTTACAAAGATGACAGAGAGCGGCATGGACTATGCAGAGGCACTTGCAAAGGCTACAGAGCTTGGATATGCAGAAGCTGACCCTACAGCTGACGTGGAAGGTTATGATGCCGGAAGAAAGATAGCTATTATGGCATCAATAGCATTTAACTCAAGAGTAACATTTGCAGATGTATATACAGAAGGTATCACTAAGATATCAGCAGATGATATAAAGTATGCAAAAGAATTCGGATATGTCATTAAGCTTCTCGGGGTTGCAAAGAACACAGATGATGGAATAGAGGTAAAGGTACATCCTATGCTTATTCCTTCTAATCATCCGCTTGCAACTGTCAATGATGCTTTCAATGCAGTATTTGTCCACGGTCTTGCCATGGATGATGCTATGTTTATGGGACGAGGTGCAGGACAGATGCCAACAGCAAGTGCTGTAGTAGGTGATATTATAGATGTGTGCAGAAATATAGTACATGATGCATGTGGAAAGATAGGCTGCTGCTGTTATAAGCATATCAATGTCAAGAATATAGAAGACACAAGCAGCAAGTTCTTCTTAAGACTTGAAGTTGCTGACAAGTCCGGTGTTCTTGCCAATATAGCAAGTGTACTTGGAAACAGCGGTGTAAGTATAGCTCAGGTTGTTCAGAAGAGCAGCAAGGATGGTGTTGCTGAACTTGTTATCATTACAGATGAAGTCAAGGAGAAGCACTTTAATGATGCTATGGCAGTGTTTAAGGGATTATCAGCGGTTAAGAATATTGCCGGTGTTATAAGAGTATATTAGGATATTTCAATGTTAGAGGTATGCGGTCAAAAAGTTGTGGTAAGACTTGTTGACATTGGTTATGGAAAAATATTTTACCGATAATACCGATATAAGAATAAAAAGGCTAAGATAATATATAAGGTGGTTAATAATGGCAGCGAAATATTACGCAGTAAGAAAAGGGCGTAAGCCGGGAATATACAGAACATGGGATGCATGTAAGAGTCAGGTGTTTAAGTGTGAGGGAGCAGAATATAAGAGCTTTACAACAGAAGCAGAGGCACTTGCCTATATGGGTGCAGTCAATGATGTAGTTAAGGAAAGTGACAGCTATGCATATGTGGATGGTTCATTTAATGTGGCTACGGGTGTGTATGGCTTTGGTGGTTTCCTTATGCATAACGGTGAGAAGTATATTCTCAGCGGTTCAGGTGATGACAGTGAGATGGCTTCTATGAGAAATGTTGCCGGAGAGATACTCGGCAGTATGGCAGCCGTTAAGAAAGCCATAGAACTTGGAATAGAAAGTGTTGACGTGTACTTTGATTATATGGGAATAAGGGCATGGGCACTTGGCGAATGGAAGAGAAACAAGAAAGGCACTATAGCCTACTATGACTATATGCAGTCAGTTAAGGATAAGATATCTGTAAATTTTGTTAAGGTTAAGGGACACTCTGGCGTTGAGGGCAACGAGGAGCGGACAGGCTTGCAAAGCAGGCGGTTGGAATTCTTTAATGTTACTGTCAGGAGATAATCTGGAAAATGTTACACATTTTCTTGATGCGGCGTGGTGTATCCGATATATAGAATTTTAACATTAATATATTGCTTTAAAATTCAGATAATAATTGACATATACTTTTGATATATGATATAATTCATTCGTGTGAGTCAGTGATATATGATTTCATACAAATATGACCACTTATATCTTTGCCTGTTAAGGGCATAAAGATTAGTTAAGCCTAACGGACAGGCGGGTCGGTTGCCGGTGTGGTGAACCCACATTATTGTTATTGATTGGGCAGTAAGCCCTGTTTATAAGTTGATTACTTTATAATCTGTGCCAAGCACATCATCTTGTGAAACAGTCAATAAAGAGTGACGCATATTTGTATGTCATAGAATTATCATAATGTTCTATGGGTATATTAGCTGATTTTCTTACTAATAATTGGTATTAATTCTGATTATCTGTCTGTATTCTGTATATAGGTATCAGGCAGAAGAAAGGTCAGATTTAGATTATGACTAGACTATAAAGAGATGGTTGTGTATAATGCACAGCTATCTCTTTTATGCAAACAGTATTCAGGAATAAAGTACATTCTGGATAGGATATTATAAAAGGTATGATATGCACAGATTGTAAGACATACATAATCAGCGGCGATGATATAAATGTAATTTACTTTATGTTTATGCACGGATAGTATTACGGTTCTATCTTGCTAATAATGGTATAAATGTAATTTATTTTATGTTTATGTCCAGCACAACATTATATATGCGAATGGAGATAAGAAGATGTTAGATGACCAGACAAGAGCTCCAATATATGAAGCGTTGGAGAGATTAAGACGACAGAGAGTTGTTCCGTTTGATGTTCCGGGACATAAAAGAGGAAGAGGTAATCCGGAATTAGTGAATTTGTTAGGTGAAAAATGTGTTGGAATAGATGTCAATTCCATGAAACCGCTCGACAATCTGTGTCATCCGGTATCGGTTATACGTGACGCAGAGGAACTTGCTGCCAGAGCATTTGGAGCTGATAATGCATTTCTTATGGTAGGATACAACATCGGCAGTTCAGGCGATGATACTGTCCAACTGTAAAGGGGCGATAAGATAATACTTCCGCGTAATGTACATAAAAGTGCTATCAATGCGCTTGTTCTGTGTGGTGCAGTTCCTGTATATGTTAATCCGGAGGTTAATCCAGAACTTGAATTTCACTTGGTATGAATCTGGCATCAGTAAGAAAGGCTATAGAGGATAATCCGGATGCGGTTGCGGTACTTGTAAATAATCCTACATATTATGGAATATGTTCAGATATCCGTTCTATTGTCAGGCTTGCACATGAGTATGGCATGAAAGTGCTTGCGGATGAAGCACACGGAACACACCTTTATTTTCAGCCAGACCTTCCGGTATCGGCTATGGATAAGAGGTGCAGATATGGCTGCAGTTTCCATGCATAAGTCAGGTGGTTCACTTACGCAGAGTTCAATACTGCTTACTAATAAGGGTGTAAATGCTGACTATGTAAGACAGATAATCAATCTTACACAGACAACAAGTGGTTCATATCTTTTGCTTGCAAGCCTTGATATATCAAGACGTAATCTTGCACTAAGAGGCAGGAGTCATTTACAAAGGTTATGGAAATGTCTGAGTATGCAAGAAAAGAAATAAATGATATTGGCGGCTATTATGCATATGGCAAAGAGCTTGTGAATGGCACAAGTGTATATGATTATGATGTTACAAAGTTATCCGTTCACACACTCGGTCTTGGTCTTGCAGGAATAGAGGTGTATGACCTGTTAAGGGATGAGTATGATATTCAGATTGAATTTGGAGATGTCAGTAACATACTTGCATATATATCAATAGGTGACAGATTGCAGGATATTGAAAGACTTGTAGGTGCCCTTGCAGATATAGCAAGAATATATAAGAAAGATAAGACGGGCATGTTAAGCGGGAATTTATAAGCCCGCTTGTGGCGAAGTCTCCACAGGAAGCATTCTATGCCGATAAGGAGTCACTTCCTATAAAGCAGACAAAAGGAAGAATATCGGGAGAATTTGTGATGTGTTATCCGCCTGGAATACCTATTCTTGCACCGGAGAGATGATAACAGAAGAGATTATTGAGTATATATTATATGTTAAGGAAAAGGGATGTTCTATGCAGGGTACAGAGGACCCGATGGTAGATAACCTGATGGTACTTATGCAGCAGTGATACTATAAGTGGGAAGATTATAATTTTTTAATCTGCTCATTGATAGATATATTAAGATATGAGAGGTGACAAGTAATATGGAAATGTGGTTTTCAGAACTGCATACATCTAATGTAAAGCTGTCAATGAGAATTGAGCAGCAATTGTGTTCAGTTGAGAGTGACTGTCAGAGAATAGATGTGCTTGTATCAGATGAATTTGGAAAGTTTCTGGCACTTGATGGTGAGATATTATTCTCTGAAAAAGACGAATTTATATATGATGAGATGGTGACACATGTACCTATGGCGGTTCATCCGGATGTTAAGAATGTCCTTATTATAGGTGGAGCTGACGGTGGTGTTGCCAAAGAACTTATCAATTATAAGACTATTGAAAGAATAGATGTAGTTGAGCCGGATGAAACACTTGCAGAGGTCTGTCGTGAGTATTTTCCGGAGCTCACATGCGGGCTTGATGATGAAAGAGTCAATGTATACATACAGGACGGACTTCGTTTTCTTAGAAGCAAGACAGATGAATATGACCTTATAATAAATGATGCTACAGACCCGTTTGGATATACAGAAGGATTATTTACAAAGGAATTCTACGGAAGCTGTTATAAGGCTCTCAGAGATGACGGAATCATGGTTTATCAGCATGGAAGTCCATTCTATTCAGAGGATAAGGAAGAATGTGTAAAAATGCATAGAAAGGCTTATCAGGCATTTCCAGTAAGCCGTGTATATCAGGCACATATTCCAACCTGTTCGTCAGGTTACTGGCTTTTGGTTTCGCATCAAAGAAGTATCATCCGATACTCGACTTTAAGCCCGATGAATGGAAAAAGCTTGGAATACCGACAAAGTATTATACAACAAACCTTCACAGGGGAGCATTTATGCTTCCAAAATATGTAGAAGATATGCTGGAAGAAGAGGAACGTTAGAAAGATATATTTTGCGTAATATAAGGAGGATAAGAATTATGAGCAGATTATTAATAATTGGATGTGGTGGTGTAGCAGGTGTGGCTATTCACAAGTGCTGTCAGAACAGTGATGTATTTACAGAAATATGTATAGCAAGCAGAACTAAGAGCAAATGTGATGCACTTAAGGAAAAGCTTGAAAGTAAAACAAAGACAGTTATAACAACAGCACAGGTTGATGCAGATAATGTGGAGGAACTTACAGCGCTTATAGAAAGTTATAAGCCGGAGGCAGTTCTTAATCTTGCACTTCCATATCAGGATCTTACAATTATGGATGCCTGCCTTAAAACAGGTGTTGATTATATAGACACAGCTAATTATGAGGCTGAGGATACAGAGGATAAGGAATGGAGAGCGATATACGAAAAGAGATGTAAGGAAGAAGGATTTTCAGCTTACTTTGATTATTCATGGCAGTGGAATTACAGAAAGAAGTTCGAGGACGCAGGCATAATGGCACTTCTTGGAACAGGCTTTGACCAGGAGTTACAAGCGTATTCAGTGCATATGCACTCAAGCATTACTTTGATGAGATAGAAACAATAGACATACTTGATTGTAATGGTGGAGACCACGGATATCCATTTGCAACTAACTTTAATCCTGAGATTAATTTAAGAGAAGTATCAGCGCCGGGTTCTTACTGGGAAGACGGACACTGGGTGGAAGTGCCTGCTATGTCTATTAAGAGAGAGTACGATTTTCCTGAGGTTGGCATGAAGGATATGTATCTTCTTCACCATGAAGAGATAGAGTCGCTTGCAAAGAATATACCGGGAGTTAAAAGAATAAGATTTTTATGACATTTGGCCAGAGCTATCTGACACACTTGAAATGTCTGGAAAATGTGGGAATGTTAAGAACTGACCCTGTAAAGGTAGGAAATGTTGAGGTTGTACCTATACAGCTTCTTAAGGAGCTTCTTCCAGACCCTGCAAGTCTTGGTCCAAGAACTGTTGGCAAGACTAATATAGGATGTATATTTACAGGTAAAAGGACGGTAAGGAAAAGACAATATACATATATAATGTGTGTGACCATCAGGAATGTTACAGAGAAGTTGAGTCGCAGGCGATATCTTATACAACAGGTGTTCCAGCCATGATAGGTGCCATGATGGTTGTCACAGGACAGTGGAACAAGCCGGGTGTATACAATGTGGAGAATTTGACCCGGATCCATATATGGAGGCACTTAATAAGTGGGGACTTCCATGGGTGGTTGATGAAAATCCTGTGCTTGTCGATTAATTATATCTGTTGAAGAAGCATGATAATAATTACAAATGTATTAGATTATAAAATATAGCGCTGCTATACATTGACGTATGTATGACAGCGCTAATATATAGGAGTAAATTGAATACAGAAGTATTTAAAATATAAAAACACCATCATATGTTATTGATGAAAGCCAGCTTATTCATAATCTTAGTATTCTTAAGAAGTAGAAAATGCTACAGGATGTCATATACTTCTTGCGCAGAAAGCATTTTCAGGATATGCGCTGTATCCGCTTATAGGCCAGTATATCAGCGGAACAACAGCGAGCGGACTGTATGAGGCAAGACTTGGCAGGGAAGAGATGAATAAGGAAAACCACGTATATGCGCCGGCATATAAACAGGAGGATATGGACGAGCTTGTTAAGATATGCGACCACATCATATTTAATTCAGTAAGCCAGCTTGTAAAATATAAAGATAAGTGTATTGATGCCGGAGTAAGTATTGGTATAAGAATTAATCCTGAGGTGTCAACGCAGAAAGAACATGCAATATATGACCCTTGTGCGGCAGGTTCAAGACTTGGTGTAACGCTTGCTGCACTTGAAAGGGGCTTATGGAAGATGAACATCTGCTTGACGGTGTTGACGGATTACATTTTCATACACTTTGTGAACAGAATTCCGATGACCTTAAGATAACGCTTGATGGTGTATGTCAGAAGTTTGGAAAATATATGCATAATTGTAAGTGGATAAATATGGGTGGCGGACATCATATAACAAGGGATGATTATGATGTGGAGCTTCTTATTGACTGTATTAAATATGTGCAGGATACATATAAAGTGGACATATATCTTGAACCGGGTGAGGCTGTGGCACTTAATGCCGGTTATCTTGTAACAGAGGTGCTTGATAAGGTTGACAATGGCATAGAAACGCTTATTCTTGATGCATCTGCTGCATGTCATATGCCGGATGTACTGGAAATGCCATACACCTCCTTTATATGGTGCTAAGATTGTATCACAGGACGAGCAGGAAAAATTCTGACCGTAAGTATGTATACAGACTTTCTTCATATACATGCCTTGCCGGAGATGTCATAGGCGATTATGCATTTGAACATGAGATAAATATAGGTGACAGACTAATATTTATGGATATGGCTATATATTCGATGGTTAAAAATAATACATTTAATGGAATTCCACTTCCATCAATATCACTGTTAAAGATGGCAGGGTAGAGCTTATAAAGAGCTTTGGCTATGAAGATTTTAAGGTAAGATTATCATAGGAAGAGGAGATATTAAAGTATATGGGTATTATTAATTCAACTCCGTTAAAGACGGTTATTATATGCCGGCAGAATATGAAAAACATAGTGGAACTATTATGATATGGCCGGTAAGACCGGGTTCATGGCCGGGCAGAGGAGCTGCTGCTAAGAGAGTGTTTAAGGAAATAGCAGAACATATTGCGCAGTCGGAAGACATATATATGCTTGTTGACAGTGGGCATATGAAAGAAGCGAAACAGATGTTAGACAGCAGGATTAAGCTTATTAATATAGATACAGATGATGCATGGGCAAGAGATATGTGTCCTACGTTTGTAAAAATGTGTCTGGTGATGTCCGTGGCGTAAGCTGGAGCTTTAATGCGTGGGGCGGTGAATATGACGGATTATATATGGACTGGGAAAATGATGATAAGGCAGCAGGGATATTCTGTGATAAGGCGGGGATTGATTATTATGATGCTTCGCCTTTTGTGCTTGAAGGAGGTTCGATACACAGTGATGGTGAAGGCACTGTTATTGTGACTGAGAGCTGTCTTTTAAGCAAAGGAAGAAACCCTGAACTTAATAAGTCGCAGATAGAGAACAGGCTTAAAGAATATCTTGGCGCTAAAAAGTTATATGGCTTCCTTATGGCATATATAATGATGAAACGAATGAACACGTTGATAATGTGTGCGCATTTACATCAACAGCCAATGTAGTGCTTGCATGGACGGATAATATGAATGATTTACAGTATGAAATGTCACTTGCCGATATGAAAGTTCTTGAAAGTGAAACGGATGCAAAGGGTAGAAAGATAAATGTGCATAAGTTGTACATACCCGATGTGCCTGTGTGTGTAACAGAGGAAGACTTAGAAGGATATGTGTTTGCAGAGGGCGAAGATAACAGGGAAGCAGGGGAAAGACTTGCCGCAAGTTATGCCAACTTCTATATAGCTAACGGTATAGTACTGGTGCCACAGTTCAATGATGAAAAGGATAAAGCAGCTATAGAACTTTTATCAAAGCTTATGCCCGACAGGAAGGTTATTGGAATATATGCAAGGGACATAATCGTTGGTGGAGGAAATATACACTGTATAACACAGCAGATACCGGCAGGTGTGATAGATTTGCAGAAATGAGGAAATAGTGTGAAAAATAGATTTTTCACACGCGGGATTTGTGTCTGCGCGCACTTGACACAAACTCGTTATGCGCAAAAACGTGCGCAGAAATGAGGAATATCATGAGCAGAATAACAGGAGTTGCTGCTATACAGATGAAGTGCAGCAGAAATGTTTTAGAAAATATACAGACAGCCGACAGACTTGTAAGAAAAGCAGCAGAGGAAGGTGCCAATATAATATTGCTTCCGGAGCTTTTGAAAGACAGTATTTTGTCAGGAAAGAAGATATGAGTATTATGAATATGCAAGAAAAACAGATGAGGATGAGGGAGTAAAACATTTTACAAAGGTTGCTAAAGAACTTGGAGTAGTTATTATAGTGAGCTTTTATGAAAAAGACGTCAATCAGCTTTATAACACTGTTACAGTTATAGATGCCGATGGCACTAATCTTGGCATATACAGAAAAACGCACATTCCTGATGACCATTATTATCAGGAAAAGTTCTACTTCGTTCCGGGTAATACAGGCTTTAAGGTGTTTGATACAAGATTTGGATGTATAGGGTTGGTATATGCTGGGACCAGTGGTTTCCTGAAACAGCGAGAGCCATGGCTGTAGCAGGTGCTGAAGTGCTTTTTATCCTACAGCGATAGGAAGTGAGCCTATACTTGACTGTGACAGTATGCCTCATTGGAGAAGATGTATGCAGGGACATTCAGCAAGTAATCTTGTTCCGGTTGTGGCAGCTAACAGAATTGGTGTGGAAAGTGTAGAACCCTGTGAGGAGAATGGTGAACAGACAAGTTCGCTTAAGTTTTATGGTTCTTCCTTTATTACTGACAATACAGGTGATATAATATATCAGGCAGGCAGGGACGAAGAGGAAGTTATCGTTCATAAGTTTGACCTTGATAAGCTGGCGTATGACAGGCTTTCATGGGGATTATTCAGAGATAGAAGACCAGACATATATGAGAAGGCGATACGTAAGGAGCTGTAATAATTGGGAGGTATATTATGAGGAAACTGGTTATAGGCATGCTTGCGCATGTTGATGCCGGGAAAACTACTCTTTCTGAAAGTATACTGTATACATCAGGTACAATAAGAAAGCTTGGAAGAGTTGATAATAAAGATGCATTTCTTGATAATAACGAATATGAAAGACAGAGGGAATAACTATATTTTCAAAGCAGGCGTGCTTTAAGTATAAGGATCTTGATGTCACGCTTCTTGATACACCCGGCCACGTTGATTTTCAGCGGAAATGGAAAGAACGCTGTGGGTGCTTGATTATGCGGTACTTGTCATAAGTGGAATGGATGGCGTGCAGGGACACACAGATACACTGTGGAGATTGCTTAAGAGGCTGAATGTTCCTGTGTTTATATTTGTTAATAAGATGGACCAGCAGGGAACCAACAGACAAAGACTTTTAGAGCAGCTTAAGAATAAGCTGTCGTCAGGCTGTGTTGATTTTACAGGCTGTATGAGCGGCGCAGAGCCTGATTATGAAGAGATAGCTACGTGTTCGGAAGCAGCACTTGAAGAGTATCTTGATACCTCTAAGGTGTCAGATGAAAGTATAAGCTGTATGCTTGATGAAAGGGATATATTCCCTGTTATATTCGGTTCTGCACTTAAGTTAAACGGTGTTGAAGAACTGCTTGGAATTATGAACCGTTTCTGTACACAGAAGTCATATGGCAATGAGCTTAGTGCGAAGGTGTATAAGATATCAAAAGAGATGACAGAGGCGAAAGGCTTACACATATCAAGGTTACAGGCGGTGTTATTAAGAGCAAATGTATCATCAATGATGAAAAAGTAAATCAGATAAGAGTGTATTCCGGTGATAAGTTTACAGCTATACAGGAGGCTCCGGCTGGAAGTATATGCGCACTTACAGGACTTGCCGAGACATATGCAGGTCAGGCAATAGGCGAGGGCATAGAGGATAACTCACCAGTACTCACACCCGTACTTAACTATAAGATAAATCTTCCGGCGGGTATAGACCCTATGCAGATGTTACCTAAGTTAAGGGCAGTCGAGGAAAGAGCCGCAGCTTCATATAGAGTGGAATGAGAACTTTAAGGAAATACACGTACAGGTTATGGGACCAGTTATGATAGAAGTACTCCAGAATATTATAAAAGAGCGCTTTGGAATTGATGTAACATTTGGAGAGGGTAGTATTGTCTATAAGGAAACGATAACTAACAAAGTTGAAGGAATCGGACATTTTGAGCCTTTAAGACATTATGCGGAGGTACATCTTATACTTGAACCGGGAGAACCGGGAAGCGGCATGAAGTATGAGCTTGACTGTAGTGAGGATGTTCTGGCAAAGAACTGGCAGCGTCTTATATATACGCATTTGTGCGAAAAACACATAAAGGTGTACTCACAGGTTCAGCGCTTACGGATGTGAAGATAACTGTTGTGGCTGGAAGGGCACACAATAAGCATACGGAAGGCGGAGATTTCAGACAGGCAACATACAGGGCAGTAAGACAGGGGCTTATGCAGGCAGACTCAGTACTATTAGAGCCTTATTATGACTTTGAGTTAAAGCTTGACAGGCAGTATATAGGCAGGGCGATGACAGACCTTGAGCGTATGGGCGCAGCATTTACGATTAATGACACCGGAGATGAAGTGAGTATCACAGGTAATGGGCCGGTTTCATGTCTTGGCAATTATCAGGCAGAAGTTAATGCCTATACAAAGGGAACTGGCAGCATAAGCTTAAGAATGTCCGGCTACAGACCTTGCCACAATCAGGATGAAGTGATTGAAAAGACAGGTTATGATGTGGAGCGTGACATAAAAATACTCCAGATTCGGTATTCTGTGCGCATGGGGCAGGATATACAGTGAGCTGGGACGAAGTGCCAAAGTATGCACATGTTGACAGTGTACTTAATCCAAAGCCGGTATCAGATACGGCTGTGCCTATGAGCTCAAGACAGTCAGCAAGGACGGTGTCAGATGAGTGGATAGGTACTGACGAGGTTGACAGAATACTGGCAGAAACATATTTTCCAACAGCCATGGCGATAATGAGAGAAGAAAGCTGTCTAAAGAAAGTCGTCAGACCAGCTTGGGCAGTATGTAGCCTCAAAGCCGTCAGCTTCTTCTAAGACACAGAAGGTACCGGGAGTAAGCTATCTGTTGGTTGATGGTTATAACATAATACATGCGTGGAAAGAGCTTGAAGAACTTTCAAAGATTAATATGGACAGTGCGCGTGATAGGCTGCTTGATATAATGTGCAATTATCAGGGCATGAAAAGTGTGAACTCATAGTTGTATTTGATGCATACAGGCTTGCAGGACACGCAGAGGAATATATGGATTATCATAATATCCATGTTGTATACACGAAAGAAGCAGAAACAGCAGACCATTATATAGAAAAGTTTGCACATGAGAATGGAAGAAAGTATAATGTGACTGTTGCAACATCTGACGGACTTGAACAGGTTATCATAAGAGGCGCCGGATGTCTTCTTTATTCCGCAAGGGAGTTTGAGGCGGAGGTTAAGGCTATGGAAGAGCATATAAGAAATGAGTATCTGAATAAAAGTTATTAATGGTATAGCAGAAAGTTGAGGTTAGATTATTATGAGTACATTATGGGTTATAGGAGATTCAACAGTCAGCAGCTTTGAAGATAAGTATTATTATCCACGATATGGATACGGCACTATGCTTGATAAGTATCTGGATGACAGTATAAAAGTTGTTAATATAGCACTTTCAGGAAGAAGTACTAAAAGTTATACTACAGAGCCACAGTATAATGAGCTTCTTTCTGGAATGAAGCAGGGAGATTTTCTTATTATAGGCTTCGGGCATAATGACGAGAAGACGGAGGAGTCACGTTTTACAGATGCGAATGGAGATTATAAGACAGAAGGTTCATTTGCACATTCACTTTATGCCAATTATATTGCAAATGCAGACAAAGCCGGATGTAAGACTATTCTTTGTACACCTATCGTAAGGAGAACACCTACAGGTGAGTGGAGCGACACATTGTTACATATAACAAAGGATGTCGGTACATTTAAGGGCGGAGATTATCCGGAGGCTATAAGAAAGCTTGGCAGTGAGCTTAATATTCCTGTTGTTGATATGACAGAGAAAACACATAAGCTATATGATGAGTTAGGTGCTTCTAACACACTATATCTTCACGCATGGCCTTCTGATAATGAACTGAGTGTTGATAATACACACACTAATATATGGGGTGCAAGAGTCAACGCCTATATGGTTATGTCAGCGGTTAAGGAGCTTGGCATAGAGGGACTTTCTGGGCATATTATTAACCTTTCGGATAATCCTGTTGAATATAAGGAAAAATATCTTGTATCCAATCCTGATTACAAGCCGGTTGTATTCAGCGATAAGCTTGAACAGAGCAAGCTTTTGAGGATTACGGCGGATATAAGGGCACGGTTTTGGCGATGTCCTTAAAAATGTAAGTAGTGATAACTTCACATTAGAAGCTGACAAGGATGGAAATATGCATATTGCAGTCCGCAATAATATGGGTAAGATATCAGCGGTTACTGATGGTATAGCTATGTACTATAAGAAGGTTGATATTACACAGAATTTCAGGCTCAGTGCCAAAGTAAGGGTTAATAAGATATTTTCAAACGACCAGGTATCCTTTGGACTTATGGTAAGGGATGACTGCTATATTGATGAGTGTATGCCGGATATTCTTGGAGATTATGTGGCAGCAGCACCACTCTGTATAACAAGAAGAGAAAATACTGTAGGAACATTTGCAAGAAAGAGCGGAAAGCTTGTAGAAGGCCCTGTAACAGGCTTTGCCATAGAGGAAGGGAAGGAATACAGCCTTGTTCTTTCTTCTTCGCAGGACGGCTATATGGCACAGTTTGCCGATGGCCCGGAGGTTACTGGCGGATATGATTTCAAGCTGACAGCCATAGACCCAGCTCACGTATATGTGGGTATGTTTGCAGCCAGAAATGTGGATGTCACATTTTATGATATAAAGTGGGAAGATTGTTGAGAAATGTGAAAATCTAAAAGTATATGCATAAAATGCCTGTATTTTTATTGGGTATTATATGGCGGATATGCAACATTGGGAAATGTGTGGAATTTTCGACAGGTTCTGAGCATAATAAAACATATAAAAACAACTAAAATATTACACAAAACAATGTAACTCCCTTTGAATATATGTTATACTATCTTGTGTGAAGGATAGTAGTCAGATAATATAGCGCTGAATACTATATAGTACGGACAATATTACAATATTCAAAGGGAGTTGAGGCTATGAAACTGACATTTTAGGTGCAGACCATGAAGTTACAGGAAGCTGCCACTATCTATGCGTGGGTGATAAGAATATTCTTATAGATTGTGGTATGGAGCAGGGTAATGATGTGTATGAAAATCAGGAACTTCCTATTCCGGCATCGGATGTGGACTATGTACTGCTTACACATGCACACATAGACCATTCGGGTCTTATACCGCTTCTTTATGTACATGGATTCCGCGGGAAAGTGTATTGTACAGAGGCAACTGTGCAGCTATGTGATATTATGTTAAGGGACAGCGCACATATACAGATGTTCGAGGCTGAGTGGCGAAACAGAAAGGCTAAGCGTTCTAACGGCACGCTTAAAGAGTTTGTGCCTTTATATGATGCAAAGGCTGTATATGAAGTTATGAAGCAGTTAGTCGGCGTAAGATATGATGAGATTATTGATATAGATGACAATGTAAGTGTCAGATTCAAGGATGTAGGACATCTTTTAGGCTCGGCAAGTATAGAGGTATGGGCAAAGGAAGACACACCGCAGGGAGAAGTATCGAAGAAGATAGTATTTTCCGGTGATATAGGCAATGTCAATAAGCCTATAACTAAAGACCCGGCTATGGTAGATGATGCTGATTATGTTGTTATGGAGTCAACATATGGCAACAGGAGCCACAATGGTACACCGGATTATGTCAAAGAGCTTGTAAATGTATTCAAGAGGACATTTGACAGAGGTGGTAATGTTGTTATACCTTCATTTGCAGTAGGTAGGACACAGGAGCTTCTGTATCATATAAGAAAGATAAAGGCGGATAACCTTATTGACAGGGATTTTGATGTGTATGTCGACAGTCCGCTTGCAATAGAGGCAACAGAGATATTCAGCAAGAATGTTGAGCAGTGTTTTGATGATGATGCCATAAAGCTTGTAAATGAGGGTATTAATCCGCTTTCATTTCCGGGACTTAAGTATGCCATATCAAGTGAGGAGTCAAAGATGATTAACTTTGACCCTAATCCTAAGGTAATAATATCAGCTTCAGGTATGTGCGAGGCAGGTCGTATAAGACATCATCTTAAGCACAATCTCTGGAGACCAGAGTGTACAGTTTTGTTTGTTGGTTATCAGGCCAATGGAACGACAGGACGAATAATAGTTGATGGCATAGATGAGATTAAGTTATTCGGTGAGCCTATACAGGTAAAAGCTGAGATAGCACAGCTACCGGGTTCAAGCGGTCATGCAGACAAGGACGGACTTATAAGATGGGTCAGTGCATTTAAGAATAAGCCGGATAAGGTTTTGTTGTACGGCGAAGACAGCGTGTGAGGAATTTACAGAGTGTCTTAAAAGAGCATGGCTTTAATGCATATGCGCCATATACAGGCGGCTCCTTCGACCTTGCAACAGGCATGATGATTACCGAGGGCAATAAGGAAAAGAAAGAACTACTGTCAATAAGCGTAACAGAAGCATATACGACAGACTTGTTGCAGCAGGAAAGCGCCTGATGACAGTTATTATGCATAATGAGGGCGGAGCAAACAAAGACCTTGCAAAGTTCACAGACCAGATTAACTCACTTTGCGATAAGTGGGACAGATAGAAGGTTATTGCTTATTAGTAAGTGAGTGGATATATAAAATTGCATAAATATATATAATAAATAAGATGAAATGGAGGAATATCATGAAAAAAATGCTTTTATATTTAACCCGAATTCGGGAAGGCACAGCTTAAGAATTCACTTTTGAAGATTATTCAGATATTCTCAATGCAGATTACGAGGTTACTGTGTATCCTACGAAAGCAGCATTAGATGGATATGAGAAGATAAAAGCATGTGAAGGACTGTATGACATTATTGTATGCAGCGGCGGTGATGGAACTCTCAATGAGATTGTATCAGCAGTTATGACTTATAAAGATGTGAAGCCGCCGATAGGCTATATTCCAAGCGGTTCAACCAATGACTTTGCCAAGAGTCTTGGAATACCTTCTGATAAAGTGAGGGCAGCATATAATGTTATAAGAGGTGAGCGGTTTGCATGCGACATAGGAATTGCCAACGACTCACGTTACTTTAATTATGTGGCGGCATTTGGTGCATTTACAGATGTAGCATATGAAACACCGCAGGATCTTAAGAATATGTTCGGACATCAGGCATATGTGATAGAAGGTGCTAAAAGACTTCTTAATCTTAAGGCGTGTCCTATGAAGGTCAGCAGCGGCCAGTTTTGTGTTGAAGATAACTTCGTATATGGTATGGTGAGTAATGCAAGCTCAGTTGGTGGAATGAAGGGACTTATAGGAGATGGTGTTGATTTTCAGGACGGAGTATTTGAGGTCACTCTTATAAGGGAGATAAAGAACGCTATAGATTTCCAGCAGCTTGTAAATGCGTTTGTCACACAGAAGTTAGATAGCTGCGATATGATATATTCATTCAAGACCAATGATATTACATTTGAGTCTACAGAAAATGTAAAGTGGACACTTGATGGAGAGTACGGAGGAGAACACAACAAAGTTAACCTCAAAGTATGTCCTAAGGCTGTAGATTTTATAGTTAATAAAAGCAAGCCAAAAGTCAAAACTAACTAATAAAATAAATGCGAAACTAATTCAAGTTAATTAAGTTAAGAATTGTTTCTGAAAAGTTCAGAAAATGCTTAATATAATAAAGTGATAAAACCTATCAGTTTGGTTGGATAGGCTTTATCACTTTATTTTACAACTTTTAAAGTAAGCCTTAAAATGGGGCGCTTTTGATATACAATTCTGACACAATTCGACAACATAGAAGAAAAAGTTATAAAAATGAGTACGCTAAAATGTGTAAAAGATTTGGCTTACAGTTGAAATTGTGCCTGAAAATACATTTGTGGATAAAAATAACTATTATATAAAATAAATTATCTGATAATGTATATTAAATTTTAATATTAATTAATAATCTGACAATTTAAAATAAAAACACATTTACAATGACGGAAAATAAGAGTATATTATGGACAAGAAAAATCTGCTGCCAGATAAGCTTAAAACTGGCGGAACTGTTAGATATGTGCAGATAACAGACAGGCATATGGATGTAACAGGGATTAGATTATATATGAAAGGATGATAGGACTATGGAAAATCAGAATAAACAGCCTGGACTTTATAACCCACAATTTGAGCATGATAACTGTGGAATCGGTGCAGTTGTCAGCATCAAAGGAATAAAGACACATCAGACAGTATCTGATGCACTCAGTATCGTAGAAAATCTGGAACACAGAGCGGGAAAGGATGCCGAAGGCAAAACTGGTGATGGTGTAGGTATTCTCCTTCAGATATCCCACAAGTTTTTAAGAAAGCAGTTAAGCCTCTTGGTATCAAGATAGGCGAGGAAAGAGAATACGGTGTTGGTATGTTCTTCTTCCCACAGGACGAGCTTGCAAGAAACCGTGCAAAGAAGATGTTTGAAATAATCGTTGAAAAGGAAGGACTTGAATTCCTTGGATGGAGAGAAGTCCCTACATTTCCTAATGTCCTTGGTAAGAAGGCAGTTGACTGCATGCCATACATTATGCAGGGCTTTGTGAAGAAGCCTAAGGATGTTAATAAGGGAATAGACTTTGACAGAAAGCTGTATGTTGCAAGAAGAGTATTTGAGCAGACAGCAGAAGATACTTATGTATGTTCACTTTCAAGCAGAACTATTGTATACAAGGGTATGTTTCTTGTAGGACAGTTAAGAACATTCTTTAAGGACTTGACAGATGAGGATTATGAGTCAGCTATAGCACTTGTTCACTCAAGATTTTCAACTAACACAAACCCAAGCTGGGAGCGTGCCCATCCTAATAGATTTATTGTTCACAATGGTGAGATTAACACTATCAAGGGTAATGCCGACAGAATGTTATCAAGAGAGGAAACAATGGTTTCTCCATATCTTGAGGATGAAATGTCTAAGATTACACCAGTTGTCAACACTAATGGTTCAGACTCAGCAATGTTAGATAATACTCTTGAATTCTTTGTTATGAATGGTATGCCACTTCCACTTGCTGTTATGATAACTATCCCAGAACCTTGGAGTAACAACAAGGCTATGGAGCAGGAAAAGAAGGACTTCTATCAGTATTATGCAACGATGATGGAACCATGGGATGGACCAGCATCTATCATTTTCACAGATGGTGATGTTATGGGAGCTGTGCTTGATAGAAATGGTCTTCGTCCTTCAAGATATTATATAACAAAGGACGGATATCTTATCCTTTCTTCAGAAGTAGGCGCACTTCCTATAGATGAGAGCAGAATAGAAGTTAAAGACAGACTTCATCCTGGCAAAATGCTTCTTGTAGATACAGTTAAGGGCGAGCTTATAGATGATGACAAGCTTAAGGAAAAGTTTGCCACAAAACAGCCATATGGTGAATGGCTTGATAACAACCTTATTAAGCTTGAAGACCTCAAGATACCTAATAAGAAAGTTCCTACACACACTAAGGAAGAAAGAGCAAGATTACAGAAGGCATTTGGCTATACATACGAAGACTTCAGGACATCTATTCTTCCTATGGCACTTAACGGAAGTGAGTCAATCGGTGCTATGGGTATAGATACACCACTTGCAGTACTTCTAATAGACACCAGCCACTGTTTAACTACTTTAAGCAGTTGTTTGCACAGGTTACCAACCCACCTATCGATTCTATAAGAGAAGATAGTAACAGCTACAACAGTTTATCTTGGTAAAGATGGTAACATACTTGAGGAACAGCCTGAAAACTGTAAGAACTTAAAGATTAACAATCCTATTCTTACTAACACAGACCTTTTAAAGATTAAGAATATGAAGGTTGAAGGCTTTAAGGTTGAAACTATTCCTATTACATATTATAAGAATACTTCTATAGAAAAGGCTATCGACCATCTCTTTGTTGAGGTCGACAGGGCGCACAGAGAGGGTGCTAACATCATCATCTTATCAGACAGGGGAGTAGATGAAAACCACGTAGCTATACCTTCACTTCTTGCTGTTGGTGCTGTACAGCATTATCTTGTACAGACTAAGAAGAGAACAAGTATGGCAGTTATACTTGAAAGTGGTGAGCCAAGAGATGTACACCACTTTGCAACACTGCTTGGTTATGGTGCATCTGCTATCAACCCATACCTTGCACAGGAGAGTATTCAGGAGCTTATCGACCTTAATATGCTTGATAAGGATTACTATGCAGCAGTTGATGATTATAACAATGCTATCATAAGCGGTATTGTTAAGATAGCTGCAAAGATGGGTATATCAACTATACAGTCATATCAGGGTTCTAAGATATTTGAAGCAATAGGTATTAACTCAGATGTTATTAACAAGTACTTTACAGGTACAGTATCAAGAGTTGAGGGCATAAGCCTTAAGGATATCCAGAATGATGTTGAAACACTTCATTCAAAGGCATTTGACCCACTTGGCTTATCAACAGATACTACACTTGACAGTGAGGGCGCACACAAGATGAGAAGTGGAAAGGAAGAACATCTCTATAATCCACAGACTATACATCTTTTACAGCTTGCAACACGTACAGGTGATTATAATACATTTAAGGAATATACAGAGCTTGTTAATAAGGAAGAAGGAGTTAAGAACTTAAGAGGTCTTATGGATATCAAGTTCCTAAGAAGGGAATAAGCATAGACCAGGTTGAGAGTGTTGACTCAATCGTTAAGAGATTCAAGACAGGTGCGATGTCCTATGGCTCTATTTCAAAAGAAGCACATGAGACAATGGCGATCGCCATGAATATGCTTCATGGTAAATCAAACTCCGGTGAAGGTGGAGAGGATGAAGACAGACTCACAGTCGGCGCTGACGGACTTAACAGATGTTCAGCTATCAAGCAGGTAGCTTCAGGACGTTTCGGTGTTACAAGCAAGTATCTTGTAAGTGCAAAAGAGATTCAGATCAAGATGGCACAGGGAGCAAAACCAGGAGAAGGTGGACATCTTCCAGGCAAAAGGTATATCCATGGATTGCGAAGACTCGTCATTCAACACCTGGTGTATCACTTATATCACCTATCCACCACATCACGACATTTACTCTATCGAGGACTTGGCACAGTTAATTTATGATTGTAAGAATGCAAACAGAGATGCAAGAATTTCTGTAAAACTTGTATCTGAGGCGGGTGTTGGTACTATAGCTTCCGGTGTTGCCAAGGCAGGCGCACAGGTTATCCTTATATCGGGCTATGACGGATACTGGTGCAGCTCCAAGAAGTTCTATACATAATGCAGGACTTCCTTGGGAGCTTGGACTTGCGGATACTCATCAGACACTTACAATGAACGGACTTCGTAATAAGGTTATAATCGAAACAGATGGTAAGTTAATGAGTGGACGTGATGTGGCGATTGCAGCAATGCTTGGAGCGGAAGAATTTGGCTTTGCAACAGCACCACTTGTAACACTTGGATGTGTTATGATGAGAGTATGTAATCTTGATACTTGTCCGGTTGGTATTGCTACACAAAATCCTGAGCTTAGAAAGAGATTTGCAGGAAAGCCTGAATATGTAGTCAACTTTATGAGATTTATAGCAGAAGAACTTCGTGAATACATGGCAAAACTTGGTGTGAAGACAGTTGATGAACTTGTCGGAAGAACAGATTTCCTTGAATCTAAGGCAGATGTTAAGGAAAGTGGACGAGCAGCAAAGGTTGACCTTTCTAATATCCTTAATAATCCTTATATTAAGGAAGCTGCTTCATCAAGTATGACAAGAAAAATGTATTTGACTTTGAACTTGATAAGACAGTAGATGAGAAAATTCTTATAAAGAAGCTTTCAGATGCTATGGATAAGAAGCAGAAGAGAAGTGTTGAGGTTGATGTAAAGAACACAGACAGGGCACTTGGTACACTTCTTGGTGCAGAGATAACAAGAAGATTTGGTGAAAGTCTTGCAGATGATACATACACAGTTAAATGTACTGGTGCCGGCGGACAGAGCTTCGCTGCATTTATCCCCAAAGGACTTACACTTGAGCTTGTAGGTGACAGTAACGATTACTTCGGTAAGGGTCTTTCGGGTGGTAAGCTTATTGTATATCCACCAACTGGTGTATCTTACAAGGAAGATGAAAATATTATCATCGGTAATGTAGCACTTTACGGTGCCACAAGCGGCAAGGCTTATATCAATGGTATCGCCGGCGAGATTCTGTGTACGTAACTCAGGCGCAACAGCAGTTGTTGAGGGAACAGGTGACCATGGCTGTGAATATATGACAGGCGGAAGAGTGGTTGTTCTTGGAAGAACTGGTAAGAACTTTGCTGCTGGTATGAGTGGCGGTGTTGCATACGTGTTAGATGAGGATACAACACTTTACAAGAGAGTTAACAAGCAGCTTGTATCACTTGAACCAGTTACTAACAAGTATGATGTACTTGAACTTAAGCAGATGATTACTGACCATGTAGCTTTCACTAACTCTAAGAAGGGTAAAGAGGTTCTGGATAACTTTGGTGAATATCTTCCTAAGTTCAAGAAGATTATGCCACATGATTATAAGAAGATGCTCAATATGATTGTTCAGATGGAAGACAAGGGTCTTAGCAGCGAACAGGCACAGATTGAAGCATTTTACGCAGCAACTAAGTAAGATAGAAATGTACAAAACAGATATGTATTGGCAGCTTATAAGTCTGCTGGTACATATTTGTGAAAATGTATTTGAAAGGAGATAATCATGGGAAAACCAACCGGATTTTAGAATATGAACGTGTAGAAGCTAAGGCAGTTGCACCAAAGGAAAGAATAAAGAATTTTAATGAGTTTCATACACCACTTTCAGAAGCAGAACAGAGATGCCAGAGCGCCCGTTGTATGGACTGTGGCGTTCCATTCTGCCAGTCTGGTATGACTATAAAGGGAATGACAAGCGGCTGTCCTCTTAACAACCTTATACCAGAGTGGAATGACCTTGTATACACAGGAAACTGGGAGCAGGCTTATAACAGATTACATAAGACAAGTAACTTCCCAGAGTTTACAAGCCGTGTATGTCCAGCTCTTTGTGAAAAGCATGTACATGCGGTCTTAATGGTGATGCAGTATGTACGAAGGAAAATGAGATGGCTATTATAGAGCATGCCTATGCTAACGGACTTGCAGGTCCTAAGCCACCAAAGGCAAGAACTGGAAAGAGAATAGCTGTCATAGGCTCAGGCCCTTCAGGACTTGCAGTGGCAGACCAGTTAAACCAGAGAGGTCATCTTGTTACGGTATATGAAAGAGCTGACAGAATAGGTGGACTTTTAAGATATGGAATACCTAATATGAAGCTTGAAAAGCACATTATCGACAGAAAGCTTAATGTTATGAAGGATGAAGGCGTTGAGTTTGTAACAGAGGCAAACATCGGACAGAACATCAAAGCCAAGAAGATAATGGATGATTATGATGCAGTTGTACTTGCTGTTGGTGCATCTAATCCAAGAGATATCAATGCGCCGGGAAGAGATGCTGACGGAATATATTTCGCAGTGGATTTTCTTACAGCTACAACTAAGAGCCTTCTTGACTCAGACCTTACAGACGGTAAGTATATCAGTGCCAAGGATAAAAATGTCATCGTAATCGGTGGTGGTGACACTGGTAATGACTGTGTTGGTACATGTATAAGACATGGCTGTAAGTCAGTGACACAGCTTGAGATGATGCCTAAGGCACCGGATGTAAGAAGTGAGTCTAATCCATGGCCACAGTGGCCTCTTGTCTGCAAGACGGATTATGGTCAGGAAGAAGCTATAGCGGTATTTGGACATGACCCAAGAATATATACAACTACTGTAAAGGAATTCAAGAAGGATAAGAAAGGCAAGCTTTGCAAGGTTGTTACTGTCCAGCTTGAGTCAAAGGTAGATGAGGCAACTGGAAGAAGAATGATGGTTCCAGTAGACGGAACAGAGAAAGAGCTTCCTTGTGAACTTGTTCTTATCGCAGCAGGTTTCCTTGGAACCCAGAAGTATCTTACAGATGCATTTGGTGTTGAAGTAAACCAGAGAACCAACATCAAGACAGATGATGGAAAGTTCGCAACTAATGTTGCAGGTGTATTCGCCGCCGGCGACTGCCACACAGGCCAGTCACTTGTCGTAAAGGCTATCAGACAGGGCAGGGACTGTGCAAGAGAAGTGGATAAGTATCTGATGGGATATACTAATCTGTAATGTGTGTGATGCGGTTAGCTTGCTTAATCAGGAAATTACAGGAATGAAAATGTTAAAAGTAAAGTAAGTTTATATTAAGTAGTCAGTGCGTGAGTTTGCAATGTGAAAAACATGCGCTGGCTGCTTTTAGTGGAATATAGAATAACATTTATTGATGGGAGTTTAAAGATACCGTCAACGATGTCAACAAAGACAGTATTATCAATATGAAAATAAGCAGATTGAAACCTGTATTGATATATGCAGAAAATTTTCGTATACTTAAAATAGTTTGACTTAAAGCCTTGGAGGAGGTTCTGAAAACTAATAATAATACGAGGTGAGTGTGATATATGAAAAACAGAGTAAACGGTATATTTAGAAAAGTATGCAATATCCTTGAATGGATAATCTCAGCAATACTTGTAGTTGTTGTTGTAGTTATGTGTGTGAGGTTTGTGTTTGAACTTGGCGGGATGTTTGACAGTGCGCCAGTTGAGTTTTGAAACATTTGTATCAGATATTATGACACTGGCAGTCGGTGTGGAGCTTATTAAGATGTTATCGCAGCATACACCGGCAACAGTTGTGGAAGTGCTTATGTTCGCGATAGCAAGAGATGGTGACACATCACGATTCTGCAATTAACACGGCAATAGGAGTTATGTCAATATGTGTACTTTTGCTACAAGAAAGTTTTCTTCTGTAAGAATGATTATGATGAGAAAGATGAACATTAAAGATATTAGATTTAATATTTTACTATCAAAGTAAACGAATAAAACATCCACACTGATTATATCTGCGTGATTTAACGATACGATATATTAACAAAGCTGATTGTCAGGTATGTAATATCGAAATGTTAAAATAAATATAAATTATAAAAATATATTGGCAAATCAGCGCCGGATGTGATACAATCCATTAGTATGTACTTTGTACGATAGAAAAAGAGACTTCATATATATTTTAAGGATGATTTATAAACAATGAGTTTTAAAGTTGAAAACATGGAAGAGAAGAATATGGTTAAGCTCGTGATTGAAGCTACTGCTGAAGAATTTGAAGCAGGCCTTAACACAGCTTTTAATAAGAATAAGAACAAAATCAGCGTTCCTGGTTTCAGAAAGGTAAGGCACCAAGAAAGATGGTAGAAAAGCTTTACGGTGCAGAAATCTTCTACGAAGATGCAGCTAACGCTATCATTCCTGATGCTTATGCTAAGGCAGCAGATGAGAGTGAATTAGAAATCGTTTCTCAGCCTAAGATTGATGTAGTTCAGATTGAAGCTGGCAAGCCATTTATCTTTGAAGCAGTTGTAGCTGTTAAGCCAGAAGTTGAACTTGGACAGTATAAGGGTGTTGAAGTAGCTAAGTGTGATACAGAAGTTACAGATGCAGACGTTGAAGAAGAGTTAAAGAAGGCTCAGGATAAGAATTCAAGAATTGTTACTGTAGAAGACAGAGCAGTTAAAGATGGCGATATGACAACTATCGACTTTGAAGGCTTTGTTGATGGCGAAGCATTTGAAGGCGGTAAGGGTGAAGATTATCCTCTTACAATTGGTTCTCATTCATTCATCGATAACTTTGAAGAGCAGATTATCGGTATGAACATCGGCGATGAGAAGGAAATCAACGTAACATTCCCAGAAGAATATCACGCTGAAGAATTAAAGGGTAAGCCAGCTATGTTCAAGGTTAAGGTTAAGGAAATCAAGGAAAAGGTTCTCCCAGAACTTGATGATGATTTTGCTCAGGATGTATCTGACTTTGATACACTTGCTGAATACAAGGAAGACCTTAAGAAGACTATAGCTACACGTAAGGAAAATGAAGCTAAGGCTAAGAAGGAAGACGAAGCTATCGCTAAGATTATCGAATCTTCTAAGATGGATATTCCAGAAGCTATGATTAATACACAGGTTAACAGAATGTTAGAAGACTTTGCTCAGAGATTACAGGCTCAAGGCTTATCAGTAGAGCAGTACTTCCAGTATACAGGTGTTACAGCAGAGAAGATTATTGAAGATATGAAGCCACAGGCTGTTAAGAACATCCAGTCAAGACTTGTTCTTGAGGCCGTTGTTAAGGCTGAAAATATCGAAGTATCTGATGCTGAATTTGAAGAAGAGCTTAACAAGATGGCTGAACAGTATAAGATGGAAATCGAAAAGATTAAGGAATTCATGGGCGAATATGAGTCTAAGCAGATTAGAGAAGATATCGCTATCCAGAAGGCTGTTGATGTTATCGTTAACTCAGTAGTTGAGAAATAATAACTTTAATTGATTATTATGACGTTAAGTGGCGGGTATTGATATAATTTAATTGATACCCGCGGCATAATATAAGACAGGAGGCAATAATATGAGTTTAGTACCTTATGTCATTGAACAGAATAGCCGTGGAGAGAGGTCATATGATATCTATTCACGTCTTCTTAAAGACAGAATTATATTTTTAGGTGAAGAGGTAACAGATGTTTCTGCTAACCTTGTTGTTGCACAGATGTTATTCCTTGAGGCAGAAGACCCAAGTAAGGATATACATTTCTATATCAACAGCCCAGGCGGTTCAGTATCGGCTGGTTTTGCGATATATGATACTATGCAGTATATCAAGTGCGATGTTTCAACAATTTGTATGGGTATGGCAGCCAGTATGGGAGCATTCCTTCTTCTGGCGGTACTAAGGGTAAGAGACTTGCACTTCCTAATGCTGAGATTATGATTCATCAGCCTTCAGGCGGAGCCAGAGGTCAGGAAACAGAAATCAGAATAGTTGCAGAGAATATCTTAAAGACTAGAAATAAGTTAAATGAGATACTTGCAGCTAATACAGGTAAATCAGTAGAAGAAATCTCTCGGGATACAGAACGTGATAACTATATGACTGCTCAGGAAGCAGTTGCATATGGCCTTATCGACAGCGTAGTTGAAAAGAGATAGTTACTTAAGGGACTGTTGCTTTTCGCACAGTCCCCTGTTGTTTATAAGTTAAAAGAGCGTTACGGATAGAATATCATTGGACATGATTTGTTAATATGCTAATAATATAATAAAGTGTGTTTGATGTGATATTTAGAGTGAGGCAATATATTATTATGTATTATTTATTAATGCATAGCAGACCGGAGAATTATGGCAGGCAAGATTAAAGATGGAGAGTTAAGATGCTCATTCTGTGGTAAGACTCAGGATAAGGTTAAGAAGCTTATTCAGGGACAGAATGGTGTGTTTATATGTGATGAGTGTATTGGAATATGTTCAGATATACTTGACGAGGAGTTTGAGGCAGAAGATGAGCAGGCAGTAGAAGGGCTTGATATCAATCTTTGAAGCCTAAGGAAATAAAAGAATTCCTTGACGATTATGTAATAGGACAGGATGAGGCGAAGAAAGTTCTTTCTGTTGCAGTTTACAATCATTATAAGAGAATATTATCAGCAAAGGATGTGGATGTAGAACTTCAGAAGAGTAATATCCTGATGCTTGGACCAACAGGATGTGGTAAGACACTTCTGGCACAGAATCTTGCAAGACTTCTGAATGTTCCATTTGCAATCGCAGATGCTACAGCACTGACAGAGGCCGGATATGTAGGAGAGGACGTTGAAAATATTCTTCTTAAGGTGATTCAGGCTGCTGATTATGATATTGACAGAGCGCAGTACGGAATTATATATATTGATGAGATAGATAAGATAACTAAGAAGTCAGAAAATGTATCCATTACAAGAGATGTATCGGGCGAAGGTGTACAGCAGGCACTTCTTAAGATTCTTGAAGGAACAGTAGCATCAGTACCACCTCAGGGAGGAAGAAAGCATCCGCATCAGGAGCTTATTCCTATAGATACAACTAATATATTGTTTATTTGTGGTGGAGCTTTTGACGGGCTTGAAAAGATTATAGAGTCAAGAATGGACCAGAGTACAATTGGTTTCAATTCACAGATTAAGGAAAAGACAGCAACTGAGGATATTGGTGAGATGTTCCATAAGGTACTTCCGCAGGATCTGATTAAATTCGGACTGATTCCTGAATTTGTAGGCCGTGTGCCGGTTGTTGTAGCACTTGACTCACTTGATGAAAAAGCACTTGTACGTATTCTTCGAGAGCCTAAGAATGCTATACTTAAGCAGTATAAGGCACTCCTTAGCCTTGATGAGGTTGACCTTGAGTTCGAGGATGATGCTGTTAAGGAAATAGCGCATAAGAGCTTTGAGAGAAAAACCGGAGCCAGAGGACTTCGTTCTATACTTGAGTCAGTTATGAATGAGGTTATGTATGAGGTTCCATCCGATGAAACTATCGCTAGATGTATTATAACAAAGGATGCAGTTCTTGGAACAGGTAAGCCGGTTATAGAATGCAGAACACAGATGGTAGGAAGCAGTAACGAAGGTGGTATTGCTGGAAGCAGTTTTGTGGATGCTGACGGCATTGAAGTTAAGAGAGCATAATAATTATGAATATGATTACATTACCAGTAATTGCGTTAAAAGTATGACCGTGTTGCCTGACATGGTCATACATTTTGATATAAGCAGAAAAAATCTAAACAGGCGGTGGAGGATGCACTTGTTGCAGATGAAAAGGTGTTACTTCTTACACAGAAGGATGCACAGGTAGAGAGTCCACAGCCGGAGCAATTATATAAAACAGGAACAGTAGCTGTTATAAAGCAGGTTATAAAGCTTCCAAACAAGCTTGTGCGTGTTCAGGTGGAAGGTCTGCATAAAGCACATGCAATAGAGATAACAGATACTAAAAGTGCATAAGAGCGGTGGCAGAGGTTCAGGAAAGTTATATAAATGAGCCTGATGAAGTTACTGACAAGGCTATAATTCTTGGCATGAGAGAACTGCTCAGGCAGTACGGTGAATCTAACCATGGAAGTAATAAGGAACTTTTAAAGTACTGGCTGGGTCTTGATGATGCAAGAGAACTTATGCTTAAGATATGCGCTGATTTTCCTATGGAATATACAGACAGGCAGACTCTTCTTGAGATGGATGATATATTAGACATATATGAATATATTGCAAGGATGCTTATAGAGTTGACTAATGCGTATAAGATAAAGGAAGAACTTGCACTTAAGGTTAAATCTAAGGTCGATAATAACCAGAGAGAATATATTATAAGAGAACAGTTAAATGTACTTAATCAGGAGCTTGGGCAGGATGAGTATTCAGAAACTGAGGAGTTTGATACTCAGATAGCCGGACTTAATGCGCCTGATAATATAAAAGAAAAGCTCCATAAGGAAGTGAAAAGACTTAAGAACCTGTCTAAGGGTTCGTCAGAGGTAAATGTTGAAAGAACATATATTGAAAACTGTCTTGCACTTCCTTGGAATAAGAAGTCAGAGGACAACAAAGATATAGTAAATGCAAGAAAAGTGCTTGATGCCGACCATTATGGCATGAAGGATGTAAAGGACAGAATTATAGAGTCTCTTGCGGTAAGAAATATAACATCAAAGTCAGATGCGCCAATATTATGTCTTGTCGGTCCGCCGGGAACAGGTAAGACGTCTATAGCACGTTCGGTTGCCAATGCGCTTAATAAGAAGTATATAAGAGTATGTCTTGGTGGCGTGAGGGACGAAGCTGAGATAAGAGGACACAGGAAAACTTATGTTGGTGCGATGCCGGGAAGAATTATTGAAGGTCTTAAGCAGGCAAAGACATCTAATCCGCTTATGCTTTTAGATGAGATAGATAAGATAAGTAACGATTATAGGTCAGATACAGCTTCTGCGCTGCTTGAGGTGCTTGACAGTGAGCAGAATTCACATTTTGTCGACCATTATATCGAACTTCCGGTTGACCTTTCGGATGTACTTTTCATAGCTACAGCTAACGACCTTCAACAGTGAGCACACCTCTGCTTGACAGAATGGAGATAATAGAAGTTCCGGGTTATACATTGAATGAGAAAATGCACATAGCAAAGGAACATCTTGTAAAGAAGCAGATAGCAAAGAACGGCCTTACAGCCTCAATGCTTAAGATATCTGACAGTGCGCTTAAACGTATAATAGACGGTTATACAAAGGAAGCCGGAGTGCGTGAGCTTGAAAGACAGATAGCCAGGATATGCCGTAAGGCAGTAACGCAGGCTTACGAAGAAGGGATGTATACACCGGATGGTAAGAGAAATACAGAGATTAAGAAATGTATACGAATTACAGATAAAAATCTTGCAGATTATCTTGGAAAAGTGAAGTACAGACCAGATAAGGCTAATAAACGTCCTGAGGTCGGTGTTGTAAGAGGTCTTGCGTGGACAAGTGCCGGATAAGGAGACGCTTGAGATAGAAGTTAATGTTATGGCAGGCAATTCTGAACTTAAGCTTACAGGCAATATGGGCGATGTTATGAAAGAGTCAGCTATGATAGCTTATTCACTTGTAAGGTCACTTACTATGTCGGAAAGTACAAGGTTGACAGTGAATTTTATGATAAGCATAATCTTCATCTGCATATTCCTGAAGGTGCAGTTCCTAAAGATGGACCATCTGCGGGTGTTACTATGACAACTGCCATATTATCAGCAGTTACAGGAATACCAGTAAGGGCAGATGTCGCCATGACAGGAGAGATTACGCTTCGCGGAAAGGTGCTTCCTATAGGAGGCCTTAAAGAAAAGCTTCTTGCAGCCAAGATGGCAGGTATGAAGACCGTACTTGTTCCAGAGGAGAATAAGTCAGATGTTGAGGAACTGGATACTGAGATAACAGACGGACTTTCTATCGTGTATGTAGAAAATATAAGTCAGGTGATAAAAGAAGCTCTGTTTACAAAGTAAGAATTGTGTATTTCTAACAAGGGCGTAATTATGCAATATTTTAAAATTACTCATTTATAATTATATAAATAAAATAGAAAAATTTTATAGACATAGTGGAATATGAATTACAAAGAAAGGAGTGTTGTTATGGTTATCAAAAGGTAAATCTTGATATAGTTATCGGTGTGACAAGTGCTATACCGGATACAGAATATCCAGAAGTTGCATTTGCAGGTAAGTCTAATGTTGGTAAGTCATCGCTTATCAATTCGCTTATGAACAGAAAGTCTTATGCAAGAACATCTTCACAGCCGGGTAAGACACAGACTATTAATTTTATAATATTAATGACTGTATGTACCTTGTTGACCTTCCTGGATATGGTTATGCGAACGCAAGTCCAGCGGTTAAAGCAAAGTGGGCAAGATGATAGAGAAGTATCTTAGAAAGTCAGCTAATCTTAAACAGGTATTTCTTCTGGTGGATATAAGACATGATCCATCAGAGAACGATAAGATGATGTATAACTGGATAGTTGATAATGGCTTCAGACCTGTTATCATAGCCACAAAGCTTGACAAGCTGAAAAGAAGTCAGGTGGCTAAGCATGTTAAGGCTGTAAGAACTGGATTAGGTCTTAGGAAGACGATATTCTTATACCATTTTCATCAGAAACAAAGCAGGGACTTGATGTGCTGTGGGAGACAGTAGAGTCTTATATAGGATAATTGAATGTAATATTTGACAATATTTATGAATAATATTTAAAATGTCGAATTATGTTGTTTTTAGTAAAGAAAAGTAGTATAGTGATTTATGATATTATTTTAATATGATGTAAGGGTCAAAAGTTGTTAGTGTTTGTGCAATAAGACTTTTGAAATTGTGACCTTAGCATTTTAATATAAGATAAAGGTTAAGACCTGATTAGGATAAATACTTATGTTGACAGTTTCAATTTTACTTAATTCGGTGGAAAAGGTTCAGAGATTTGTAAGCAAGATAAGCAGGTATTCATGCAGTTTTGATGTGGAGAGTGGTAACAGCTATGTAGATGGCAAGTCGCTTGTTGGCTTATTCAGTCTTGATATCAGCAGACCGTTACAGCTTACTATCAATGGTGGAGAAAGCGAAATTGAAGATGTGTTAAGGGATATTAATGAGTTTATGCAGTATTAAGCATTAGTTAAGGATGTATCATCTTAAGCAGGTTTAAATATTAGGAAATAAAAATATGAAAAAAATATCAATAGTATTATTGGTTGTGATTATGGCGGTATCACTTGCTGCATGCGGCAGGAATACAGGTACATCATCTGACCAGCAGAATAGTAATGAAGAGCAGCTTACAGGAAAGCATCACGTTGTTATAGCTGTTAAGGATTATGGAAATATAAGTGTAGAGCTTGATGCAGATGCAGCACCAATTACAGTTACTAACTTTGTTACACTTGCAAAAGTGGTTTTATGACGGACTTACATTTCATAGGATTATAAGCGGTTTTATGATACAGGGTGGAGACCCTCTTGGCGATGGTACAGGTGGTTCGGATACTAAGATAAAAGGTGAATTCTCGGATAATGGAGTGTCTAATAAACTGACACATAAGAGGTGCTATATCAATGGCACGTTCAAGCAGCAATAATAGTGCAAGTTCACAGTTTTTATAGTTCATAAGGACAGCAGATATCTTGATGGAAAATATGCATGCTTTGGTTATGTAACAGATGGCATGGATGTAGTGGACAAGATATGTCAGAATGTTAAGCCTGTTGATGATAATGGAAAGGTCAACAAAGGGGACCAGCCGGTTATCGAGAAAATAACAGTTGTTGACTAATGTTTACATAAGAATTGCTTAAAACAAAAAGAAAATAAAAGGAACGATTACTTTACAAATATAATAGTAATCGTTCCTTTTGACATTTATATAGTGCGGAAAATGGGACTTGAACCCACACGTGGTAACCCACACAGAATCTGAATCTTGCTCGTCTGCCATTCCGACATTTCCGCTAACTCATTTATTTTATGATAATATGGATGAATTGTCAAGATGAATACGGATATATCATATAAAATATTACATATAATGTCATGATTAAAATATTTTTAAATATGATAAGGAGCTTAAGAAAGATGTCCAGACACTTAAGACAGTTTATAATGAAATATATTAGAAAAAATAGTCAATATAACAAAAAAGCCTTATCAGCTTCCTTTAAGTAGTGCAGTCGGCGGGACTTGAACCCGCACCCAAGCAATATGGACTAGATCCTTAGTCTAGCGCGTATGCCAATTCCGCCACGACTGCGTATTTATTGTGTTGCTGTATCCCAGCGACTTGATTATAATATCATGTGATATATAGTTTGTCAACAAGAAATTACAAAAAATTAAAAAATGAATTTTATAGAAAGGAAAAATACATTATATAATCAGTTTTATCTCTACACAAAATAGACTTGTAACGGAGTTGTTTTAATGTATGACACGATATGTCCTACTTTATATAGTTGAAAAAATATTGAAAAAATATAAATATATGTCTTTACAATTAAATAATACAATAGTATTATATTAGAGTATGCTACTATGGCTCAGTCGGTAGAGCAACTGATTCGTAATCAGTAGGTCGCCGGTTCGATTCCGGCTAGTAGCTTATAGCATTTGCTATGCCTGATTATGGCTAATCTGGATATCATAGTAGATATCCAGATATTTTATGTTCTTTTAAAACATTGTTACATAAGATTACCGGGTTAAAATACCTTTAAGTCGCATAAATCAAGGGGTAGAAACTATAATTCATATTATGAATTAATAATCGGGATGCTGACCCGGCTTGACAAGTAAACTTAGCGTATATATAATCAATCAGGATACCAACAATTAATAAACTATTAATTTTCTAAGTTTATATATAGTTAATCTTTTGAAATATTAAGATGAATCTGCCAAAGAATTATGTAAATTGCAGAATTATGAAGCAGTCAAATGGCAGAAGTCAAAGGTGAAATAAACACTGCCCAATGACATCATATTATTTTAAGAAGATATATTGAAGGTATCTTAAGGTTACGAGTAAGACATAGAAAATAGGAGAAAAGATGGAAACTAATATTAGACAGGATAACAATGAAGAAGTAGAAATTGATATAATGCAGATATTAAGAATGCTTTATCAAAGATATGGGTGATAATAGTATCTGGAGTTGCTGTGGGAATTATAGCATTTTCAATAACAGAATTAGCAATTACACCACAGTATCAGTCGTCAATAAAGTTATACATAATTAACAGACAGAATGGTTCAACAACAACACTTAGTGATATTCAGTCATCTACACAGCTTGTTCAGGATTATAAAGTTCTTGTAACAAGTCTTCCAGTTGTTGAGCAGGTTATAAGAAATCTTGAACTTGATATGACTTCTGATGAGCTTGTATCAAAGATTAAGTGCGAGATAGAGTCAGATTCACGAGTTCTCCAGGTCACAGTAACAGACCCGGATCCAGAGAGAGCTAAAAATATAGTTGATGCAGTTGCTGATATATCAGCTAATCAGATAACTTCTGTTATGCAGATAGAAGGCGTAAATGTTATTGAATATGGCAGGGTTGCAACAGAACCATCGAGCCCTAATGTAAAGAAGAATACACTGCTTGGTGCAGCGGTTGGAATCGTATTAGCAATAGCAGTACTTGTAGTTAACTTCATACTTGATGATACTATCAAGACATCCGATGATGTTGAAAAGTATCTTGGTATAACTAACCTTTCACTGATTCCTCTTACAGAAGAAGAGTACAATGGACAGCCACATGACAGTAAGAAGAAAAGAAAAGTAAGTAAAAAAAAGAAAGGTTGGAGTTAGAATGCAGAAGATCAATATAGAGAATGCCCAGCAGGATAATTATCAGGTAAGAGAAAGTTATAGAAACTTACGAACTAATATATTCCTTAGCGGAAAAGATACTAAAGTAGTTATGTTTACCAGCTGTGGACCTAATGAAGGAAAATCTACAGTTACAATGAATCTCGCATCATCTATCGCAGATGGTGGCAAGAAAGTTTTATTTATTGACTGCGATTTAAGAAAGTCAGTATTAGTAGGACGTTACAGAGTTAAGAAGGGTATTAAGGGATTGACACATTTCTTATCAGGTCAGAATACTCTTGAGGAAGTTATATATTCTACAAATGTAGAAAATATGGATGTTATTCTTGCGGGACCTGTGCCACCTAATCCGGCAGAGCTTCTTGACAGTCCTTTATTTAAGGATACAGTTAAGGAAATGCGTGAAAAGTATGACTATGTCATAATAGATACGCCGCCACTTGGTTCAGTTATTGATGCAGCTATTGTTGCAACAGTAAGTGATGGTGCAGTGCTTGTAATTGCAGCTAATCAGGTAAGTTATAAGTTTGCACAGAATGTTATGGAACAGCTTAAGAAAACTAAAATTAAGATTATTGGTAGTGTTCTTAATAAGGTTGATTTGTCTGAAAATGGATATTATGGTAAGTACTACGGCAAGTATTATGGTAAGTACTATGGAAGCTATTATGGCAATTATCATAGTGAACAGTCACCAGATAAGTCATTTGAAAAGGCTAAGGAGGCTTCAGCAGCAAAGAATTCTGGGTCAAGAAGCGGCAGTTCATCATCTTCGAGAACTTCTTCATCTAAGAATGGTAAAAGCCAGTTGCAGGAAGCGTTGGTTCAGTAGCTGCAAGAAAGAATTCACATGCACAGTCTTCAGGGGTAATAAGAATAACACAGCTAATAAGCCGGGAAGTGTTAATGGTGTGGCTCTTAAGAAGAGAGGCAGCAGAACAGAGGAGTATGATGGAGATTTTCTCCTTGATATGGACTTTGATGATGATAACAAGTAAAACATATATAGGCAACAGTAAAGGGAATGACATCAGGGATTGTATGGCAGATATTATTTAATAAGAGTAACAGAGGATGTGAGAATGTTGAACGATTCTAATAAAACACGTGATAGTGTACAAAATATAATATTATTTTTATAGATGTTTTGGGCGTGCTTATCGCATATTATGTATCTGGTATGGCATGGCTGTTTGTATATAAGAATATGGGCATTGATAAAACAATCGTTCAGCTTAGTATGAATCTGGATACCATTATTGTTGCGGCACTTGTCGGAATGTTCTTTACCAATGGTAAAGGTAAGTTCTTAAAAGAGGCAGATTTGATGAATTAAGAGCCGTTATATGCAAAGTCGCAGTATTTGCTGCAACTGCTGCTGTATATGAGCTTATTACAAGAAAAGCCAGATACCAAGAGGTGTATATGTATGTACAGTTCTTATAAGTGTTGTCCTTATATTAGTGGGCAGGAGCTTATGAAAAAGTATCTTAAGGGCCTTGGAAGAAATGAGGACAAAGCGGCACGTGTAATAGCTATAACAATGAAGGACAGAGCGAAACATCTTGTGGATAACCTTGACAGAGAAGAGGACTGGGTAAGAACACTTGCCGGTTTTGTTGTTATGGATGAGGATATGGTAGGTCAGGAGATTGATGGCGTAAAAGTAGTGGCTAATGCCCACAGTATGATGACTTACATTAAAATGAGATTGTTGACGAAGTCTATATAGATGTTAATGAAAGCATAAGAAGCCATCTTAATCCTATGGTTATGCACCTTGAGGATATGGGTATAACAGTACATATAAGAATAGAAGTGCTTGATGGCTTTGACGGATATTCAACATCACTTGAATGGTTGGAAATGTTCCTGTAGTAACATTTGCAAACAGAGAATCGACTATAAAATGCTTGCTGTAAAGAGAGCTATGGATATAGCCGGCTCTATAGTAGGTATGATCATTATGTTAATAGCGATGATATTTGTCGTTCCAGCTATTAAGATAGAGTCAAAGGGACCTGTATTTTTAAGCAGAAACGTGTAGGTAAGAATGGACGATACTTCTATATATACAAGTTCCGCTCAATGTATCAGGATGCAGAGGAGAAAGAAAGAGCTTCTTGCACAGAATGAAATGAGCGGTCTTATGTTTAAGATGAAGGATGACCCACGTATAACAAAGGTCGGTAAGTTTATAAGAAAGACAAGTATTGATGAGCTTCCACAGTTTATCAATGTATTTCTTGGAGATATGAGCCTTGTGGGAACAAGACCACCAACGGTCAATGAGTTCAAGCAGTATGAGGGACATCATAAGAGAAGACTTTCTATGAAGCCGGGTATCACAGGAATGTGGCAGGCATATGGAAGAAAGACAGTTACTGACTTTGAAGATATCGTAAAGATGGATTTGGATTATATTGACAACTGGAGTATAGGACTTGATATAAAAATTCTCTTTAAGACAGTAGCTTCGGTATTTACTACTGGCGGACAATAAAATAATAAAATTAAATTCCTTATGGACGTATGTGCGGGTCACTGCGGTGGCATAAAAGCATATTTGTCTGTAGGGAATTTTTAATTGTATTGTAGTAGAGTGTTTACGCCTATTTTTAATGTATTATTAGTGAAATGTTTACGTACATTTTTAAAATCAGGTTGTAAGGGAGAATTTGCGCTTATTTTTAAATTTTATCATAAGGTCTGTATTTATAGAAAAATCAGAAAATGTCTTAAAAATACTGTATATTTATCAAATAAAAGTTTGCTAATTACTACCAATATAGAGTATAATAAGATAAAGACCAATGATCGTATTATATATTTTATGATTTAGTGGGTTTTATGTCACTTACTTAATATTTGTGGATATATTCGCTTATGTCAGGCAGATTGATGAAGTGACGACTAATTTATGTAATGGAGGATGATGTTATGTCTTATATGGACGAGTACAAGCGTTGGGTAGAAAACGTTAAGGATGAAGAACTTTCAGACGCATTAAAGAATATGGATGAGGCACAGATAGAAGATGCGTTTTATCGTGATCTGGAGTTTGGTACAGGTGGTTTACGTGGAACTATAGGTGCAGGTACTAACAGAATGAATATATATACAGTTGCTAAGGCATCACAGGGACTTTCAGATTATCTTGTGAAGTCTTTTGAAGAGCCATCTGTAGCGATTGGTTATGATTCACGTATAAAGTCGGATGTATTTGCTAAAACAGCAGCTTCAGTATTTGCAGCTAATGGTATCAAGGTGAACTTATGGCCTAGACTTAATCCGGTTCCTACAGTATCATTTGCAACAAGATATCTTCATACTTCAGCAGGTGTTATGGTTACAGCATCTCATAACCCATCTAAGTATAATGGTTACAAGGTATATGGCTCAGACGGATGCCAGATGACAACAGAAGCAGCAGCAACTGTTCTTTCAGAGATAGAAAAGCTTGACATATTTGCTGATGTTAAGAAGGTGGACTTTGATGAGGCTGTCAAGGCTGGAAAGATTGAGTACATATCAGATGATGTTCTTACAGCATTTATCGAGAAGGTTAAGAGTCAGTCAGTATTATTCGGTGAGGAAGTAAACAAGGATGTATCTATTGTATACAGCCCTCTTAATGGTACAGGTTATATTCCTATTACAAGAACTCTTGAAGAAATGGGATATACTAATATCACTATAGTAGAGGAGCAGCGTTTTCCAGATGGCAACTTCCTACATGCCCATATCCTAACCCAGAGATTAAGGAAGCTATGGCACTTGGTATGGATTATGCCAAGCGTAACAATGCAGACCTTCTTCTTGCAACAGATCCAGACTGCGACCGTGTAGGTATAGCTGTTAAGGATAAGAATGGTGAATATCAGCTATTAACAGGTAATCAGACAGGTATGTTACTCTTTGATTACATCTGTTCACAGAGGACTAAGCATGGCAAGATGCCAGCAGACCCAGTTATGGTTAAGACTATCGTATCTATGGATATGGCAGAGCAGATTGCTAAGAATTATGGCGTAAGAGTTATCAATGTTCTTACAGGCTTTAAGTTCATCGGAGAGCAGATTGGTTTCCTTGAAAAGCAGGGTAAGGAAGATTCTTATATCTTTGGTTTTGAAGAGTCTTACGGATATCTTTCAGGAAGCTATGTAAGAGATAAGGATGCTGTTAACGGTGCATTCCTTATATGCGAAATGTTCAGCTACTATGCTACTAAGGGCATTTCTCTTCTTGACAAGCTCAATGAACTTTTGATAAGTATGGTTACTGCCTCAACACTCTTCATTCTTATCAGTTTGAAGGTTCAGCAGGATTTGAGAAAATGCAGAAGATTATGGAATCTTTCCGTGAAGAGGTTGGAGAAGGAAAGAAGATTGAAAGCTTTGCTGGCAAGAAGATTAACACAGTTCTTGATTACAGCAAGGGTCTTGACGGTCTTCCTAAGTCAGATGTACTTAAGTATCTCCTTGATGGCAACTGCTCAGTTGTAGTAAGACCAAGTGGTACAGAGCCTAAGCTTAAGACTTATATAAGTGTAAGTGCTAAGAGCAAGGAAGATGCAGAGGTTGTAGAAAGAAGATTGCGGATGAACTGGGTGAGTTCTTTGCATAGAATTGTTGTTTAGTGATGTCACGGTAGTGACGAACGGACGATATAACTACAGGACGGATGTCGCGAATCCTGCGCATTATTCGTGACAACCGTCCCGTAGCTTATATCTGGCTGTTGGCAAAACTTAACTTAACAGGTAAGTAGATGTATCACTAAATCAACAGAGCAGTATATAGGGGCGGGATTGAGTGCTTTGCACACAATTCCGCCCCTTAAGCCATCCGAAAGTATTCCCATAATTTATAATTCAATAACTAATTACTATTAGACAGTTATAATTAATTATACTAGAATTAGTGCAAATAAATGAAATAGTAATGCAGGAGGACATAATAATGGAGTATGAAATATCTAATCGTTTATCAGGCGTACACGGCTCTATGATAAGGAATTATTTAAGTTAGGAGCAAGTGCGGATATTATATCTTTGGTGGAGGTAATCCATCGTCAGAAACTTTTCCATGTAAAGAAATAGAAGAAATTGCAGCCAAAGGACTTGGTGAGAACCCGGTTTCATTGTTACAGTATGGACTTAGTGAAGGTTACACACCACTTCGTGATACTATGAAAAATATCTTGAAACAAAAGAAGGTTTTGAATTTGATGATAACGAATTATTTATAGTATCAGGTGGACAGCAGTGCGCAGACCTTACAACTAAAGCGCTTGTAAATGAAGGAGATGTAGTACTAACAGAGGAACCTGCATTTGTAGGATGTCTTAATACATTCCGTTCATATGGAGCTAAGCTTGTAGGGATTCCTATGGAACAGGATGGTATGAATATAAATGCGTTAAAAGAGGCATTGGAAGCTAATCCAAATGCAAAATTATTGTATACAATTCCTTCTTTCCAGAATCCAACTGGTATTACAACTTCGCTTGAAAAAGAAAGAAAATATATGAGCTTTGCTGTAAATATGATATTGCAATATTAGAAGATAATCCATATGGAGAGTTAAGATTTGCAGGTGAAAATGTTCCAACTATTAAGTCTATGGACACAGAAGGAAGAGTTATATATGCTGGAAGTTTTCAAAAGTGATGGCACCAGCGTTCCGTTTAGGTTTTCTTGTGTTTAATAAGTCACTAACAGGACCGCTTACGGTTGCAAAGCAATGTACGGATGTACATTCAACAGTATTGTTCCAGTATATTTGTAATGAATATATCAACAATTATGATTTTGACAAGCATCTTGAGGAGTCAAGAAAGGTATATGAGCACAAGTGTAATCTTATGCTTGATTGTATGAAGAAAGAATTCCATCCATCAGTTACATTTGGACATCCAGAGGGTGGACTTTTGTAATGGCATTTTACCAGATGGAATGGATTCAGCACCATTTGTACGAGAAGCTATAAACAGGGGTGTTCTTTCAGTTCCAGGAGCAGCATTTTAGCTGATGAAAATCAGAAATCAAATGGATTCAGACTTAATTATTCAACACCATCTGATGAACAGATAATAAAGGGAATCGAGATACTTGGAAAACTGACATATGAATGGATAAAGTAATAAGGGAGTGAAAAGATATGAAAATAGCAGCATTTAGTGTAAGACCTGATGAACAGCAGTATTTTGATACATTTGCAGATGTATATAAGGTTGAATTAAAGATTAATAATAATGGTTTCACAGAACAAGATATTGATAAAGTAAAAGGATGCGATGCTATGTCGGTGTGTGATGGAATGTGTGACCTGTCGGCATCAGTACTTGAAAAGCTGTCAAAAGAGGGGATTAAGTATATAGGTTTCAGGACAATAGGATATAACAGTATTGACCTTGAAGCAGCTAAGCATCTTGGGATAAGAGTTGCACACAGTGGATATTCTCCATATTCTGTAGCTAATTATACGGTAATGCTTATGCTTATGTGTATACGTAAGGCATTGTATGTTATGCTTCGTTCACATACAGCAGATTATTCCCTTGGACCTATATGCGGTCATGAAATGCAGAATATGACAGTAGGAATTATTGGAACAGGAAGAATAGGAAAAGCAGTTATCCAGAATCTTCAGGTTTCGGATGTAAAATAATAGCATACGACCCATATCCAGCAAAAATCTTGATAATGTTGAATATGTAGAACTTGATGAATTATATGCCAGAGCAGATATCATATCACTTCATACATTTTAAGTGATGAAACATATCATATGATTAATAAAAATCTATAGCTAAAATGAAAGATGGAGTTATTCTGATAAATGCAGCAAGAGGTGCACTTGTTGATACTAAAGCACTTATTGAAGCAATAGAAAGTGGAAAAATAGGTTCAGTCGGAACTGACTGCTGTGAAGGTGAAGATGAATTTATAAGGACCGACCGTAAGTATAATGACCTCGTGGTTAACCATGATTATATTATACTTAAGTCATTCCAGAATACTATAGTTACACCACACGTAGCATTTTACAGATCAGGCTGTATCAGATATGGTTGAGTCGTCTATAAAAGTGTTGTATGTATTGAAAAGGGTGAGAATACACCACTTGAGGTGCAGGCATAATAATAATCGAAGTAAGTGTAATATATACAAAATGCTGTGAATACGGGGTTATATGTGGGGATATGAATTCCCCTGACATATAATGGAGTTATATCAGGACTGAAGTTTCTTGAAATACTCAAGCTGGTGCTCAAATATGCGTTGATTGTCTGAACGGAATGAACCAAGTGGCTGATAGTATATACTTCTGAAATGAGGACAGTCATCTATATGCAGAAGGCAGATATTTTCTGGAAGACTGCTGCTTGTCCATGTTACAGAGGCAACAAATGATACACCTAACCCCAGACTTATAAGCTTTCCCTGTAATATATAGTCATTGCAGGAATAGGCTATTTCAGGTGTTCTTTTGCACTGGTTAAATATTGAGTTGAACACACCAGTGTATGATGGAGAATTAGCAAGGTCAATAAATTTTCATTCATCATCTGTTCAATAGATATATGACCTGTATGTGCAAGTGGATGTGAGGATAAACAGCAAGGCATATTTCTTCGGTCATAAGAAGATGCGCATCATCAGGAATATTAAAAGCAGATGACACTGAATCTATGAGCAAATTTTAATACCATATGTAATATTTGTTATATTAATAGGTTCTACAGGTGTTATTGAAGAGATGGCACTAGGACGTGCAACTAAAGGTGGCCCAATAAAAGCATTTGGTGATTGCGTGCAGATGCGTACAGGAAAGAGAAAGGTTTGCAGAGGAGTCTGTTAATAATGGTGCGGATAAGCCGGTAGGAAAGTGGTTTGTTATTCTTGGAAAATATGTGCTTGTGCCACTGTCATTTATAGCACTTGCTGCGGGAGCAATACTTGGTGGAATAGGATGATGCTGGTTAGTACTCGAACATTTGCATTTTATCCACGATAATAGTATTATATAGCCATTCATCAAAAAGCTGTAATATCAGCATATATTGCGGCGGAATGGAGATTATTGTGGATAGTTTTATATACAGTATTAATGCGACAGTGCCGGTATTCCTCGTTATGGTGCTTGGCGGCGTGATTAAAAAATTGGCATTATAGATGAACATTTTGCCAATGTAGCCAACAGATATGTTTTAAAGTGGCACTTCCGGTACTTTTATTCAGGGACCTTTCAAAGTCAGACTTTAAGAGCCAGTTCGAGCCGAAGTTTGTCCTGTATTGCAGTATAGTAACAATACTTATGTTTTCGCTTGTCTGGATATTTACAGAAATACTTATGAAGGATGACACGCAGAAGGGTGCATTTATTCAGGGAAGCTGTAGAAGCAGTGCGGCTATTCTTGGAATGGCGTTTGTGCAGAATATGTATTCTGATACAGGCATGGCACCTCTTATGATTGTTGCTGCGGTTCCGCTGTTTAATATATTTGCAGTTGTTGTACTTACATTTAAGGCACATCCTGAGAAAGTTCTTAAAGAAGAGGTTAATGTAAATGAAACAGTTGAAAAGATAAGTAATGATGAAGAAGTTGTTACTGATGATATAAAGATTAAAAAGACAGTCAGCCATAAAACGGATAATATCAAAAGGCATGTATCAATATTGTTAAGAACCCGATTATAATAGGAATTGTATTAGGCTTCATATCATCAATGCTTAATATGAAGTATCCAGTTATTATTAATAAGACAATAGAAAGCATAGCGCAGACAGCAACACCAATAGCGCTTATATGTATAGGTGCAGGTTTGAGGGAAGAAAGGCTATAAAGAAGATAAAGCCTACACTTGTGGCAACATTTATAAAGCTTATAGGTCTTGCGGCAGTGTTTATTCCAATCGGTGTTGCACTTGGCTTTAGAAATCAGGAGCTTGTCGCAGCGCTTATTATGCTGGCTTCACCAACAACAGTAACAAGTTATGTTATGGCAAAGAGTATGGATAATGATGAAGTATTATCATCAAGTATCATCGTGCTCACAACTGTATTATCAAGCATAACCCTTACTGGCTGGATATTTATCTTAAGAACGTTCGGGCTTATCTAATAAGCATGAATTAAAAGAAACCAGTTGAAAATACTCCATCTATATGTTATACTTCTAATAGTTATGAACAAAAGGATTATTGTTGTGAAGCATATTAAGACTATCAGCAATCGCGTATTAAAGGATACAATGAAGCACGGTGGATGTGGTGAATGCCAGACATCTTGCCAGTCCGCATGTAAAACATCCTGTACAGTAGGTAACCAGAGCTGTGAGAATAAGAACAACTAATTAACTCGGTGTGGTTTTTCAGTATTGATTATTGATACATACATCATTAAAAGTTAATATGTTAAGAGAAGTAAGAGAGTGTGAATACATTTCGACACTCTCTTATTTTCCTTATGTACAAAGAGTATAATACAGGTGGGGTATGAAGAGTAAGACTGCCTGTAATATGATAGAAATAAGTTATCATTTAAGATTAGAATTGAGGATTATTTATTTATGATACATCAGTATAAAACAATGGATACAATATAGTTATGGACGTAAACAGTGGTTCAGTACACGTTGTAGATGATATGGTTTATGATATTATCGCACTTTATGAGAACAATAGTGAAGATAAGATTATTGAAGAATTAAAGGATAAGTATCCTGTGGAAGATATTAAAGCCTGTTCAGAGATAGCTGAACTTAAGGAAGCCGGACAGCTTTTCACAGAAGATATATATGAGCCTTATATCGATCCTTTGGGGACAGACCAACAGTTGTAAAGGCACTCTGTCTTCATATTGCACATGATTGTAACCTTGCCTGCCGATACTGTTTCGCAGAAGAGGGCGAATATCATGGAAGAAGAGCACTTATGAGCTTTGAGGTAGGTAAGAAGGCACTTGATTTCCTTTGTAGCTAACTCAGGTTCAAGAAGAAACCTTGAAGTCGACTTCTTTGGTGGTGAGCCAACTATGAACTTTGAAGTTGTAAAGCAGCTTGTAGAGTATGGAAGAAGCCTTGAGGAAGAACATAATAAGAAGTTCAGATTTACACTTACAACAAATGGTATCCTTCTTAATGATGAGATACTTGACTTTGCCAATAAAGAGATGGGCAATATAGTACTTAGTATTGATGGACGTAAGGAAATTAATGACCTTATGCGTCCAACAAGAAACAATCACGGAAGTTCATACGATATTATTATGCCTAAGTTCAAGAAGGTTGCAGAGAGCCGTAACCAGATGAACTACTATGTAAGAGGAACCTTTACTCATCATAATCTTGATTTCTCTCAGGATGTTCTGCATCTGGCAGATGAGGGCTTTGAGCAGATATCAGTTGAGCCTGTTGTAGCACAGCCAACAGATTCATATGCCATAAGAGAAGAAGATCTTCCAATAATATTTGAGCAGTATGATAAGCTTGCAAAAGAGATGATAAAAAGAGAGAAGGAAGGAAAAGGATTTACCTTCTTCCACTTTATGATCGACTTAAGCGGTGGTCCTTGTGTGGCTAAGAGATTATCAGGATGTGGTTCAGGATGTGAGTACTTAGCAGTGACACCTTGGGGAGATTTCTACCCATGTCATCAGTTTGTAGGACAGGAAGAATTCCTCATGGGAAATGTAGATGAGGGAATTACCCGTAACGATATAAGAGATAGTTTTAAGAATTGTAATGTATATTCAAAGGAAAAATGTAAGAACTGTTTTGCCAAGTTCTACTGTAGTGGTGGGTGTGCCGCTAACTCTTACAATTTCCATGGCAATATCAATGATGCATATGATGTTGGCTGCGAAATGCAGAAGAAGAGAATTGAATGTGCAATTATGATAAGAGCTGCGATGGCAGAAGATTAAAAGAAATGTATTGAAGGGAGTATTAAAGGTAACATGAAGTACAGTTTAACTAAGAAGATTAGCTATAGCATAATCATTCTTATGCTGCTTGTGGGTCTTACACTTACAACAATATTTGGAATGAATGGCAAGGGCTATGGCAGTGCTAAGGACATCAATCTTGGTCTTGACCTGGAAGGTGGAGTCAGCATTACATATGAGATTCAGGAAGATAATCCAACTTCTCAGGATATAGAGGATACTATCTATAAGCTTGAGAAACGTATTGAAGGAAGAAGTACTGAATCCCAGGTATACAAGGAAGGTGATAAGAGAATTACAGTTGAAATTCCTGGTGTAACAGATGCCAACGAGATTCTACAGAATTAGGAACACCTGGTTCACTTGAATTCCTTGATTATACAGGATATACAGCATGGTCACAGGGAGAAGATTACACACCACTCCTTACCGGTTCAGACGTTAAAGCAGCACAGGCATATTCAGATACATCATCTAATGAGAGCACACCTTATGGTGTATCACTTACATTTACAGATGAGGGTTCAGAAAAGTTTGCAGATGCTACATCTAAGAATATAGGAAGCAGAATTTATATCATATATGATGGCGCTGTTGTAAGCTATCCAACAGTTAATACAGCTATCACAGGTGGAAGCGCTTCTATCACAGGTATGGAAACATATGAAGCAGCAGACAATCTTGCTACATATATAAGAATTGGTTCTATTCCACTTACACTTAATGAAGTAAGCTCTAATATTGTAGGTGCGCAGTTAGGACAGGATGCTATCCATTCAAGTCTTATCGCTGCCGGTATTGGTTTCGTACTTTTATGTATATTTATGATTGCAATATACAGAGTACCTGGTGTAGTTGCTACACTTTCACTTATAATATACACAACTCTTGTTCTTTTCCTTGTAAGTGTATATGACCTTACATTAACACTTCCTGGTATCGCAGGTATTATCCTTGGTATCGGTATGGCGGTTGATGCCAATGTTATTATATATACGTATCAGAGAAGAGATTGCTGCCGGAAAGAGCGTTGAAAGTTCAATCCTTGCAGGTTACAACAAGGCTACATCAGCTATCGTTGATGGTAACGTAACAACACTTATCGCAGCCATAGTTCTTTATATATTTGGTACAGGTCCTGTTAAGGGCTTCGCTACAACTCTTGCAGTTGGTAATATCGTATCAATATTTACAGCCCTTGTAATAACAAAGGTTATTATGAAGCTTCTTTATAACTTTGGACTTACAAAGGAAAGCATGTATGGTAAGACAGTTCATAGAAGAACATATAATATCCTGTCTATAAGAAAATGGACTATTACAGTATCAGTTGTTCTTATCGTTGTAGGTTTTGTAGCTATGGGAGTACAGAGTGCAACAGGTAACAGGGCACTTAATTTCAGCCTTGAGTTCGTTGGTGGTTCAACAACAAGCTTTACATTTGATAAGGAATACTCACAGTCAGAGATTGAAAATGGAATTATCCCTGTTATTAAGGATGCAGCCGGAATAACAGAGGTCCAGCAGCAGAAGGTTCAGAATTCTACAAAGGTAACTTTCAAGACAAAGGACCTTTCACTTGAACAGAGAAGCTGTAGAAGCCGCTGTTACAGAGAAGTATCCACTTCAGGACGGTTCTATAGTAGAATCTGATACTATCAGTTCATCAGTCAGCAGCACTATGAAGAAGAATGCCATTCTTTCAGTAGTACTTGCAACAATCGCTATGCTTATATATATCTTTGCAAGATTCAGGGATATTAAGTTTGCGCTTGCAGCTGTTATGGCTCTTTACAGGATGTATTAGTAGTTATTACATTCTATGCAGTATTCAGAGTACCTGTAGGTAACACATTTATCGCTTGTATGCTTACAATCGTAGGTTACTCAATCAATGGTACTATCATTATCTTTGATAGAATAAGAGAAATGTTAAAGAGTGCTAACTCTAAGACTAACATAACAGAGCTTGTGAACTCAGCCGTAACAAGCACAATAACAAGAAATATCAATACAACTATAACAACTCTTATAATGCTTGTAATGCTTTATATACTTGGTGTTACATCAGTAAAGAGTTCTCACTTCCACTTATTGTAGGTATTATCTGCGGATTTTACTCTTCAGTATTCCTTACAAGTTCATTCTGGTACATACTTGGTGGAAAGAAGAGGCGTTATAGATGAAGCTATAAGCAAGAAGGAAAAGGCAGCCAAGATAGGTCCAGACGGCGCTCAGGTATAAGCGTTTAATTACCTTTAAAGCCTTATAAAAGCATCCGTATCAGTGTATACAGAATTATTAAGTTATGTTCTGTATTATGATACGGGTGCTTTTAGCTACATACAGGATTATTAATACGGGATTAATCAGGAAAGACCCATTTATTGGACTGACATTACAATATAGTTAGGAGTAGTTATGAGAAGCGACTGGAGAGTATACGCAAAGAGGGCAGACTTCAAGGGTATAGCAGGAAAGTACGGCATAGACCAGGTTATAGCAAGAATTATAAGAAACCGTGATATATGTGGTGATGCCGCTATTGATATGTACCTGAATGGTGACATTAATGATATGCATAATCCGGAAAGTATGAAGGATGCTGTCCTGTCCGTGGATATAATAACACAGAAGATTAAGGATAAATGTAAAATAAGGATAATAGGCGATTACGATATAGATGGTATATGTTCTATATATATATTATATAAAGGGCTTATGGCTGCGGGCGCAGATGTGGACTATGTTGTTCCACACAGAATTAATGATGGTTATGGTATTAATGAACATCTTATCGATAATGCAATCAATGAAGGAATTGACACTATAATAACCTGTGATAACGGAATAGCCGCATATAATCAGGTGAAGTATGCCAAGGAAAATGGTCTGACAGTTATAGTTACCGACCACCACGATGTTCCATTTGACGAGGTGAACGGAGTAAAGAGTACAGGGTTCCTCCCGCCGATGCTGTTGTTAATCCAAAGCAGGAGGACTGTCAGTATCCTTTCAAGCTGTTGTGCGGCGCAGGTGGCATATAAGCTTATAAGCCTTATATATGAACGCCTGAGGCTTAATACAAAGGATATGGAAGAATACAGGGAGTTTATGGCGATAGCTACGGTTGGTGATATAGTCGACCTTATAGATGAAAACAGGGTTGTCGTAAAGTATGGCTTAAAGCATATAGCACACACTGTTAATACAGGACTTAAGGCGCTTGTTGAGGAGTGCGGAGTTGATATTAATAATATCAGTTCATATCATATAGGTTTTGTGATAGGTCCGTGCCTTAATGCGAGTGGACGACTTGATACGGCAAGAAAGGCTATAGAGCTTATGCTGTGTAAGAATACGGAAGAGGCGCATAATATGGCAAGAGAGCTTATCACACTCAACACCGAACGTAAGCAGATGACAGAGGATGAAACAGCCAAAGCCATAGAACTTGTTGAGAAGAATGATATGTTAAAGGACAGGGTGCTTGTCATATATCTTCCTGACTGCCACGAGAGTATCGCAGGTATTATCGCAGGAAGAATTAAAGAAAGATATTACAGACCTACATTTGTAATAACGAACGCAGAAGAGGGTGCCAAAGGCTCAGGACGTTCGATAGAAGGCTATAATATGTATGAGGAGATTAATAAATGTAAAATGTTCTCACTAAATATGGTGGACATCCTATGGCTGCTGGGTTATCATTAGAAACGGCTGACATTGACGTATTCAGAAAGATGTTAAACGACAATGCCACACTTGATGACAGTGACCTTATTCCAAAGACATGGATAGATGTTCCAATGCCTGTAGGCTATGCAAGTATGGGACTTGTCGGACAGTTAAAGCTGTTAGAACCATTTGGCAAGGGAAATGAAAACCGGTATTTGCAGACAGGGACCTTTATGTAAAGACTGCCAGTATCATTGGAAAGAACCGTAATGTATTAAAGATGCAGTTAGAAACTAAAGAAGGCTATATTGTGCAGGCGGTACAGTTTGGGATAAGTGATAAAGACCCGGTTCCAAAGGCTGGAAGCAGGATACTTATCGTGTATTATCCGGATATCAATGTATACAATGGAGTATCGTCACTTCAGATAATAATAAAGGAATGGAAGGAATAACGTTATGAAAAAGAAAGTAAGTAAGTTAGTGGCAGTTATGCTTATATTAGTTATGGTTGCAGCTGTATTTACTGGCTGTGGACAGAACAGCACACAGAATACGACAGAGGAGAGCACTATAACATCAAAGGCTTATGAGAGTCAGGATATAAAGGTTGCAGCGCTTAAAGGACCTACAGCTATTGGTATGGTTAAGCTTATGAATGACAATGAAGACAAGAAGACAGCGAATAACTATACATTTCAGATAGAAGCGGCAGCAGATGCATTTACAGCAGACCTTATAAAAGGGGATGTACAGATAGCAGCTATGCCTTGTAATGCAGCAGCAACTCTTTATAACAAGAGTCAGGGAAAAGTTTCTGTGGTTGGTATTAACACACTTGAGTATTATATATACTTGATAATAAGGGAGAAATCAAGTCAGTAGCAGACCTTAAGGGAAAGACTATATACACAACAGGCAAGGGAACAACACCTGAATACACATTAAGATATCTTCTTTCATCTAATGGAATTGACCCTGATAAGGATGTGACTATAGAATTCAAGTCAGAGGCAACAGAGGTAGCGACTATTATGGCTTCGGCAAAGGGAGAAACTATCGCTATGCTTCCACAGCCATTTGCAACAACAGTTCTTATGAATAATCAGGATGTAAAGATAGCTCTTGATGTAACAGCAGAATGGGAAAAGACAGCGAATGATGGCAGCAGCGTTGTAACAGGTGTTATTGTTGTAAACACTGAGTATTACAATAATAATAAAGAGGCTGTTAATAAGTTCCTTGAGGAATATAAGACTTCGGTTGACTATGTACATGCAAATGTAGACTCAGCAGCAGAGCTTGTAGAGAAGTATGATATAACAAAGGCGGCAGTAGCAAAGCAGGCTATTCAAAGTGTAACATAACATTAATCACAGGCGATGAGGCAAAGACAAAGATAAGCAAGTATCTTACAGTATTATATGATGCTAATCCGGCAGCAGTTGGCGGTAAGATGCCAGAGTCTGACTTTATAAATAAGTGCGTAAGCGATGAACTGTGACAGATAGAAGTCTGTTAAAATGCTGTGCCTGTACAAAGCATTTTGTCAGGGTTTGGTCTGATAGGGTGAACACCCGATAGTCCAGAAGAGCAGAAGCTTTTCCAGATATGCACAGCTGAGTAAATATATATTAAAAATAAAAAGCAGATATTCAGGGGCTGACAATGATTTTGATATGCCCGCTTCTAGGTAGACATGTGAAACAATAAAACTTGTCTATGTAGAAAAGAGCGTATCATTAAATATTGCAGCATCTTGGAATATCTGCTTTTATTATAAGTATTTTTATCTGTCTGAATATATCTTGTGTAATATTGGCTTCCTATTAATATATGTAAGCTGCTTTTATTATGCACATTTTATATACATAATCTCTATATACGCATTATGTTGTTCATATGCAATACTGAATATGAGGCATATACCTTAGTGCGACCTCCGGTTAATATACTCTGTCCTGTACTTAGAGTACACAATCTTCTGACTGTTATACAGGCTGTAGTAGCCCGACAGCATATAGCTTATGGCTATGCATATTATGACAAACTTCATAGATGATATACCAAACATTTCAACAGATATGATAAATGATGTGAGAGGGCAGTTAGTTACGCCACAGAATACACTTACCATACCACACGCGGCACACAGACCGACAGGAAGCCCGAATAAAGGTGCAAGAAAGCTTCCAAGAGCTGCACCGACAAAAGTGTAGGGACTATCTCGCCGCCTTTAAAGCCACCGCCAAGAGTTGCGGCTGTAAAAGCATTTTAAGTATGAATACATACCAAGCGCAGCTTGATAAAAGCTGGAGGCTATGATAGGTGCACCAGCGCCAAGATAATCAGTTGTTCCGGTGATGTATCTTAATGCAATTACTAATATACCTGCAATAACTATCCTCACATAAGGATTTTCGATATATGTGGAATACAGCTTTGCAGATGTGTGAAGTATGTAGCAGAAGGCTATGCTTGTCAGCGCAAATAATATGGACATAATAATAAAGCGCACCGCTGTTGACAGGTTAAAGCTGCATAATTCACCGATTACAAAGGCTGTCGGTGTGATACCGAAAAGTCCGGCAATTCCCTGTGCGATAAGCGCTGATATAATGCAGGGAACAAGAGCGGCATAGTACATAACTCCGACACTTATGACCTATAGAGAATATGGCAGCCGATATTGGTGTTCCGAATAAAGCTGAGAAGCAGGCGCTCATTCCGCACATAATCATAATACGTGTGTCCTTGTCATCAAAGTGGAACAGCTTTGCAAAAGTTGCCGAGTGAACCGCCAACCCAGTGCAGCACCCTCACGTCCGGCAGAACCGCCGCACAGGTGCGTAAGCAGTGTTGAGATAATAATAAGCGGTGCAACCTTTACAGGAACCTCGGCATCTGACTGTATGGCAGTTATGACAAGGTTCGTGCCTGTATTATTCGACTCATTCATAAGCCTGTACATAAAACAATTATAAGACCGGTTGCAGGCAGTAAAAAAGCGTAAAACTGTAGGTTGTTCTTATATTAGTCACGTATTGCAGGGCCTTATAAAAGCGCGCCCACAAGCCCGATGAAAGCGCCGGACAGGGTAGAGCATAACAGCCACTTAATAAGTGTTATAGCTGCCATACGTGCCCTCTGGAGCGTTTCAAGAGCTATATCAGGGTGTATATCTAATATGTCTGTTAGTTTTTCATTAGTCAAACCTCTTTTGCTCATATTGCTGTTATGATACTGTGGGTCAGTTGTTACATCCTTTATAAAAAATTCGGGTGCAACATAGCTGTCAGCTTCCTCAACAGAGTCAAACTCAACCTCAGCTAATACAGTTCCGGCAAATACACCCTCAAATATATCAAGCTCAATGGTGTATCCCGTATTGTCAGGTATTTCATATCTTTTCTTGGTGATTACATTACCATCAGCTTTCTGGATAAGATGTTCATAAGCCCTGTTAAGTGGAAGATTATATTCTTCACGTACCATCATACCTTTTCCCTTATAAGTCAGGTAATATTCATCATTGTCACGCCTTACCCTTACCACAGGATTAGTTGACAGATAACCCTGTTCTATCTGGCGGCAGTGATATTCGCTTAGATTATCCGGAATGTGTGAAACCAGATACTTTCTTTCTATTTCCATAGTTAATCCTTTCTGCGCTTTAATAAAAGGCTGCCACCTAAGTGACAGCCGTAATGTTATCAGAAAAATCACTTTTCTAAAATTACTTATTAACAGTATCCTTTAAAGCCTTACCAGCCTTGAACTTAGGTGCCTTAGAAGCAGGAATCTGGATAGCCTTTCCTGTCTGAGGATTCTACCTGTTCTTGCAGCTCTTTCAGCTACTTCAAATGTACCAAAACCAACTAACTGGATCTTATCACCATTCTGTAATGTTTCAGCAACTGTTTCAGTGAAAGCCTTTAAAGCCTTCTCAGCATCCTTCTTAGAAAGTTCAGCCTTCTCTGCGATTGCAGCAACTAACTCTGTCTTATTCATAATAAACTACATCCTCCTTAAATGAAATAAGTAATAATAAGTATAGATTATTTATACTCCATATGTGTACTTTTGTCAATAAAACCGCTTAAGAATTGCCTTTTTCGGCATTTTCGTGTGTTTACCCTATAATAACAGGTGGTTTGAAAGCTCTGATGCGCATATTATGGTGTTTTATGATAAGTCGGTAAGTTCACCCCATTTGTCATATAACTCATCAAGTTCAGTGCTTAGAGCCTCTTTTCAGTGTGTATTTCCATAAGCTTTGCAGTGTCGCTGCTTATGGATGGTCTGCATACATATTATCAAGTTCCTCTATGCGTTCCTCAACTTTGGCGATACGCTCCTCTGTACGCTTGAGTTCATTTTAATTTTTTAAGCTGTGCCTGCTTAACCTTTTCTCCTGCCAGCTTGCACGGGAGTCGGCAGCCTTCTTTGCGTGCTCACCATCTGCTGTGCTGCTTTCAGGCTTTGCACTAAGTATATCCGTTTTTCAAGATAATAATCATAATTACCTATATAATTAACAACAGATTTGTTAGAAAGTTCAATTATCCTTGTTGCGGCAGCATTGATAAAATAACGGTCGTGTGATACGAAGAGCACAGTACCAGTGTAATTATTCAGCGCATTTTCAAGAATTTCCTTTGAAACAATATCCAGATGGTTGGTCGGCTCATCGAGGATAAGGAAGTTCGCGTTAGAGAGCATAAGCTTCGCAAGGATACACGTCCACGCTCGCCACCGCTTAAGTCACGTATATACTTAAATACATCTTCGTTTGTAAATAAAAATGCGGCTAAAGTATTACGAATCTGGGTATTATTAAGGTCAGGATAAGAGTCTCTTATCTCATCAAATATGGTTTTGTCAGGGTCAAGAACCTGGTGTTCCTGATCGTAGTAGCCTATATTGACCTTGGCACCAAGATATATAGAACCAGAGTCCGGCTCTATTATTCCGTTTATGAGCTTAAGTATGGTAGTCTTGCCAGTTCCGTTATTACCGATAAGGGCAACGCGTTCACCACGCTTTATGTCAATGTCAATATTGTCAAAGAGTGTTACGCCGTCAAAGCTTTTGGAAAGTTCCCTGATAGTCAGAACATCATTACCGCTGACTACGTTAGGTTCAAGCTTTATATTCATTTTGTCGTTTAATTCCTGAGGTTTATCGACAAGTTCTATCTTATCAAGCATTTTTCACGGCTTTCAGCCCTTTTAATTGATTTTCACGGTTAAACTGCTTAAGCTTTGTTATAACCTCCTGATGCTTTATCTCTCTTTGCTGGTTTAGGTATTCCTTAAGCTTCATATTTCTCAATATGGCTTTCTTAGAAGCGTAATCAGTATAATTGCCTGAAAATACAGTAGCCTCGCCGTTATCAAGCTCGATAATCTTAGTTACTATCTTATCAAGGAAATAACGGTCGTGGGCAACGATAAGCACAGCACCGTTATAGTTAAGAAGATAGTTTTCAAGCCAGCGTATTGACTCCATATCAAGATGGTTGGTAGGCTCATCAAGAAGGATAATATCAGGCTTTGCAAGAAGAAGCTTTCCGAGTGCAACTCTTGTCTTCTGACCGCCGGATAATGTGTTTACATTAAGTGAAAAATCAGCCTCCTTAAAACCAAGACCTTTAAGAACGCCGGTAATCTCACTTTTGTATGCATAACCGTTGTTCATCTCAAACTTATGGTTGAGGTCAGAATATTTTTCATAAGAGCTTCAAGCTCATCATCTTTGGCAGTATTCATACGCTTTTCAATATCACGCAGCTCCTGTTCCATATCAAGTATGAACTGCTTAACAGACAATAATTCATCGTATATGGTGTTATCTGAGCCTAAGTTCTGCTGCTGGGCAAGATACCCAATAGTTTTATCTTTGGCTAGGTGACAAGTCCTGTATCAGCAGGTTCAAGACCTGTGATTATCTTTAAAAGAGTAGACTTGCCGGCTCCGTTGATACCGATAATAGCGGCTTTTCGTGGTCTTCAATATTAAAGGAACAGGACTTTATGATAACGTCTGTTCCGAATGATTTGCTTATATTATTGCAGGATAATATCATAAGTATATAAGAGTCCTTTCTATAAAAGATATAATCATTGTGACTGCCTGAATTATAAAAATACAGCAATCGGGATAAATTAGTGGGGTAAAATAACATTTACACGCACACCATCTTACCATAATACTTGTTTTGGTAAAATGCAAAGGTGAAAAAGTCAATAAACAAATGTAATATATTTTGACTTATCAGCAACAGTAATGTATTATTTATAAGTTAAGCATAAATAAAAGAGATATTATTAATAATGGAACGAAAATACGCGAAAGGCACAGGCAGGTAAGCGGTTCCATAAGAAGAAAAGAAATGAGGAAATGAATGAAATTTGAAGAATTAAACATTGACGAGAGAATATTAAGAGCTATTGAGGATATGGGTTTTGAGGAAACATCACCTATACAGACACAGGCAATTCCGGCAGTATGTGAGGGAATAGACGTAGTTGGACAGGCACAGACAGGTACAGGTAAGACAGCAGCCTACACTATCCCAATGCTTATGAAGATAAATCCACAGATTAAAAGCCACAGGCAATCGTTTTATGCCCTACAAGAGAGCTTGCAGTGCAGGTGGCAGAGGAGATAAGAAAGCTCGCCAAGTATATGAGTGATATAAAGGTGCTTCCAGTGTATGGCGGTCAGGAGATAGTAAGACAGATTAAGTCTTTAAAGACTGGCGTACAGATTATCGTAGGTACACCGGGAAGAGTTATGGACCATATGAGAAGAAAGACTGTCAAGTTTGATAATATCAATATGGTTATTCTTGATGAGGCAGATGAAATGCTTGATATGGGATTCAGGGAGGATATGGAAACTATTCTTACTGATACTCCACAGGACAGACAGACTGTTATGTTTTCAGCGACTATGCCAAAGGCTATTATGGATATAGCAAGAAACTTCCAGAAGGATGCAAAGGTTATAAAGGTTGTAAGAAAAGAGCTTACAGTATCTAATATTGAGCAGTTCTACTATGATGTAAGACCTAAGAATAAGACAGAAGTTCTTTGCAGACTTATAGATATATACAATCCAAGACTTTCAGTTGTATTCTGTAACACTAAAAGACAGGTAGACGAGCTTATATCTGAGCTTAAGGGCAGAGGCTATTTTGCAGACGGTATACATGGAGATATGAAGCAGCAGCAGCGTGACAGGGTTATGGATGATTTCAGAAGTGGAAAAGTAGATATACTTATCGCTACAGATGTTGCCGCAAGAGGAATAGACGTAGATGATGTGGATATGGTATTTAACTATGATATTCCACAGGATGAAGAATACTATGTACACAGAATAGGTCGTACAGGAAGAGCCGGAAGGTCAGGTATGGCACTTTCCTTCATAAGCGGAAAGGAAGTCTATAAGTTAAAGGATATTGAGCGTTACTGTAAGACTAAAATTCTTGCAAAGCCGGTTCCATCACTTGATGATGTAAAGAACACAAAGGTTGACAATATGTTTGAAAAGATTAAGCAGACTATCGAAGAGGGCGGACTTACAGATATGGTTAATCTTGTTGAAGAGCATGTTAATCAGGAAGAATATACATCTATGGATATGGCAGCAGCTCTTCTTAAGATGCTCATCGGTGATACGCTTGAAAGAGGATGAAGTTGAGAACTTCCACTTTGATATAGATAAAGATGATTCAAGAATGGTAAGGCTCTTTATTAATATAGGTAAAAGGATAAGATAAAGCCATCTAATATCCTTGGTGCGATAGCAGGCAGATCAGGTATGCCAGGGAAGCTTGTCGGTGCCATAGATATGATGGATAACTATACATTTGTTGATGTACCGGCAATTCATGCTGAAAAAGTGCTTAAGGCGATGAATGACAATGTCCAGATAAAGGGACGCCGTGTCAATATGGAGAAGGCTAACCAGACAAGAGGAAAGAGCCACGGAAAGTCAAAACATAAGAACAGAGATAAGTCTAAGAAAAACCGTGATTAATTAAAATACGGGAAGGAGTGTTCCTATGAGAAAGCAGATTACACTTGAAAATATAAACCGTAAAGAGGTATTAAGATATCTTGGTTACAAAGGAATAGGTGCAGATGAAACTGTTGAGAGGCTCATAGATGAGTGCGAGGCGGAAGTTATTAAAGCAGCGGTTCCAAGATATACTTACAGAGTTGTTGATGTAAAACAGACAGATGACGGCGTAGAGATTGAAGGCACAGGAATGGTGCTCAAAGGTAACTCCATAAAGGAACACCTTACAGGCTGTGATAAGGCAGCGCTTATAGCAGTCACGTTGTCTGATGGCATAGACAGGATGCTTCGTGTCCTGCAGGCATCTGACCTTGCAAAGGCTGTTGTGGCAGACAGTCTTGCAAGTGCCGGAATAGAGCAGGTATGCGATAAGCTTGAGCGCATAATAAAAGAAGAGCTGCCAGAGTACAACCAGACCTTCAGGTTTGGCATAGGCTATGGGGATCTGCCTCTTTCACAGCAGGGCGATTTTCTAAAGGTGCTTAATGCACAAAGACTTGTAGGATTAACTGTAGGAAAGACTTATATGATGACACCGACCAAGTCAGTTACAGCGGTTATAGGACTTACAACAGGTGAGGTAAGTACCAAAAGAAAAGGCTGTATGTCGTGCAATCTTAAGGGAACATGCAGATTCAGGGAATCAGGAGGACATTGCAATGGATAATAAGTTAAAGGAACTTTTAAAAGGGATTATGTGATTCTTGATGGTGGTATGGGAACTATGCTACAGGCAGCAGGCATGAAGATGGGTGAAACACCGGAAATGCTTAATATCACACAGCCAGAGCTTTTAATATCTATACACGAAAAGTATCTTAATGCTGGTTCAGATATTATATATGCCAACACATTTGGCGGAAACAGATATAAGCTTGAGGAGTGCGGACATTCAGTTGATGAGCTTGTAACAGCAGGTATTAAGAATGCAAGAACAGCATGTAACAATGTAAAGCCGGAGGGTAGCTCTTGATGTAGGCCCTATCGGACAGCTTTTAGAGCCAACAGGAACATTAAGCTTTGAGGAAGCTTATGAAATGTATGCCGAGATAGTAAAAGCAGGTGAAAAGGCTGGTGCAGACCTTGTTGTATTTGAAACAATGACAGACCTTTTGGATGTCAAGGCTGCAGTGCTTGCGGCAAAGGAAAACAGTTCACTTCCTATTATGACAACTATGACATTTGAGGAAAATATGCGTACATTTACAGGCTGCCAGATATCAGCCTTCGCACTTACTGTATCAGGACTTGGAGTTGAGGCAATAGGTGTCAACTGCTCACTTGGTCCAAAGGAGTTAGAGCCTGTTATAGAGGAGCTTACAAAGTGGACTAATCTTCCGGTCATAGTTAAGCCAAATGCAGGACTTCCTGACCCTGTTACTAACCTTTATAATGTTAATGCACAGCAGTTTGCAGAATTTATGAAGGATTTAAGAAAGTATGGAATAAAGGTATTCGGAGGCTGCTGCGGTACAACACCAGAGTTCATAAGTGAGCTTTCAGCTATGCTGAACAAAGAGGGCAATCCTAAGAAGGAGCCTGTTGTTATTCCATCGGCAGTGTGTTCGGCAACAAAGACAGTTGTAGTCGACCAGCCAAGAGTAGTAGGCGAGCGAATTAACCCGACAGGAAAGAAGATATTTAAGCAGGCACTTCTTGATAACGATATGGACTACATATTAGGACAGGCACTTGAACAGACAGGTGCAGGGGCGGATATACTTGATGTAAATGTAGGACTTCCGGGTATTGATGAAAGACAGATGATGATAGATACAGTTAAGTCATTACAGTCAGTTGTGGATGTACCTTTACAGCTTGACTCAACTATTCCAGAGGTTCTTGACTCAGCCTTAAGGATATATAACGGAAAGCCAATCGTGAATTCGGTCAATGGTGAGGAGGACTCACTTAATAATATTCTTCCTATAGTTAAGAAGTATGGAGCTGCTGTTATCGGTCTTGCACTTGACAAGGATGGTATTCCTAAGAAGGCAGAGGACAGAGTTGCCATAGCGAAAAGATTATGGACAGGGCAGTTGCCATAGGAATACCTAAGGAGGATATATATATTGACTGTCTTACACTTACAGCTTCAGCAGAGCAGGAGGGGTTATGGAAACACTCAATGCCTTGTATACAGTAAAGCATGAGCTTGGCTTAAGGACAGTACTCGGTGTATCGAATATATCCTTCGGACTTCCTAACAGAGTGCTTGTAAATCATATATTCCTTACTATGGCTATGCAGAACGGACTTGACCTTGCAATCATCAATCCTAACATATATGAGATGATGGGCGCAGTGAGGGCATACAAGCTGCTTGCCAATATAGATAAGAATTCCGTTGATTATATAAAGGCATATGCATCTATGCCAAATGTAAGCAAGATTAATCCTATGAATATGGGAACAGCTAATGCAGGTGCTGGAAATGCAGGAACAGTGGGTGCGCAGAGTACAGGCTCAGGCAGCAGCATTAATCTTAAGGATAAAAGGGCAGCTATACCTGTGATGACTTATTCTATGCCGTGGAAAGGGACTTAAAATGAGGGCGCAGCCATAACAGAAGAACTTCTTTCAAGCATGGACTCTATGGAGATTGTAAATAATGCACTTATTCCGGCACTTGACAAGATAGGTGACGAATTTGAAAGGGGAACATTATTCCTTCCACAGCTTATTATGGCGGCTGGTGTTGCACAGGGAGCATTTGAAGTTATAAGAAATCATATGGTTATGAGCAACAATGCGCCGGTAAGCAAGGAAAGATAGTAATAGCCACAGTTAAGGGTGATGTTCACGATATTGGAAAGAATATTGTAAAGGTACTTCTTGAAAACTACGGCTATGAGGTTATCGACCTTGGAAAGGACGTAGAGTATCAGGCAGTTGTAGATGCCATAAGAGAAAATGATGCAAAGCTTTGCGGACTTTCAGCACTTATGACAACTACACTTGTATCTATGAAAAGACGATAGAGCTTATACACGAAAATAATCTTGACTGTAAGATTATGGTTGGCGGTGCGGTGCTTACGCCTGAGTACGCCAAAGAGATACATGCAGACTTTTATTCAAAGGATGCGAAAGAGTCGGTAGATATAGCAAAGAGAGTGCTTGGTTAAAACGCAGACTTTTAGTAAGATTAGTTGTGTTTTTACATTTTGACACACACGGATAATTGTTATATAATTAACAGAGCATTTTGCAGCCTGTTATGTGAAAAGTAAGGCGGCATATTTTAGACATATTTAAAATGTAATTATAGTATATATGAAACATCACTTAATTAAGATACCAGGGTCAAAAGCATCTGATTATGGATATTATGTGGTGTCATATGTACAGAAACAGAGGATAGTTGGTTATGGAAGATAGTAAGAAAATATCGGCAGCAGTTATAAGAAGATTACCCAGATATTACAGATATCTCGGTGAGTTAATAGAAAGCGGTGTCCAGAGAATATCATCAAAGGATTTAAGTGCAAAGATGAAAGTCACAGCTTCACAGATACGTCAGGACCTTAACAACTTTGGCGGTTTTGGACAGCAGGGTTATGGCTATAATGTAAAAGTATCTTTATGATGAAATAGGAAAGATATTAGGAATAGATAGAAAGCATAATATGATTATTATTGGTGCTGGTAATCTGGGAAGAGCCATAGTCAACTATGCGGACTTTGAGAAGAGAGGTTTTGTTGTCTGTGGTGTATTTGACAGCAATAAGGCTCTTGAGGGACAGGTTATCCGTGACAATATAAGTATTATGATGATGGACAATCTTGAGAACTTTATACAGGAGAATAACATAGAGATAGTAGCACTTACCATCCCTAAGGAAGCGGCAAGACAGATAGGAAAACGTGTTGCAGATGCCGGAATTAAGGCAATATGGAACTTTGCGCATACTGACCTTAATCTTCCTGATGATGTTATAGTTGAGAATGTCCATTTGTCAGAGAGTCTTATGAGGCTTTCATATACTATAGCTAATAAGGATTGATATCATTAAGGGGATTGTCAATGTCTGAAATCACATATGATGCATTAAAAATAAAGGAGTATTTACTAATATTCCTATTCTTACGCTGGATGAAAGATGGTACCGCCTTGTAAATGATAAGATTAAAACGGATGAGATAGCCTACTGGGAAAAGCAGGTTAATGAACTTTTAAAGAAGCAGGGCAGACTTAATACGGATATCAAGGATATTAAGAAACTAAAGAAACAGCTTATCAATGATGTTGTTGAGAATATGGAAAGCGATGATGACAGCAGGGCAAGGCAGAAGCTGATGAATCAGAACCAGAGACTTATACAGGAGTCAAAGGATAAGATAGCTAACTTGGAGGATGAGCTTATGGAGCTTCCAAGGGCTTGCAAGAGCTAATGAAAAGCTTCTTACAGAAACGCTTAAAGTATGTTATGGAAAGATGAACTCTAATACAGAGGGACATAGAGGTGCTTACCAAGTGGATAGATGCCACAAGGGTAAAGCTTAAGAAAAACATTCTTATAAAGCAGGATAAGGAAACAAGCAATGAAAGTATGTATTCGCTTATCCATGATATTATAGGACCTGAGAACTGTAGTGCGGTTGACAGAATTAATGAAGGAATTGTTGATGAGGACGAATAAACGTCCGGTCTTTAATTTACAGTAATAAGGTTTATAACAGATTATGTTCTGGAGGGGCTTATGAAGTATATACTTGATGCAGCGCAGATGAAAGAAGTTGACAACTATTCTATAAGTACTGTGGGAATACCATCTGTAGTGCTTATGGAAAGGGCTGCCCTTTCGGTTACTTCCTATATAGCAGAAGAAGCACATATATCCACAGATAAGATGGTTTTATGCTTATGTGGAAGCGGAAACAACAGGGCAGATGGACTTGCAGTGGCAAGACAGTTATATCTTAAAGGGATATAAGGTGGATGTTTTTATGTGAGGGAAAACATTCTACAGAAGAATACAGAATACAACTGAACATAATAAAGAATCTGGGCATACAATATATTAATGACCCGGATTTTTCTGCTTATGGGGTCATAGTTGATGCACTTTTGGCAATGGATTATCAAGAAATCTTGAAGGAAAGTCGGTGAGTGTGGTTGAGGCGGTCAATAATGCGCATAATAATGGTGCATATGTGGCAGCAGTTGATATACCATCGGGTATAAGTGCAACAAGCGGCGCTGTTATGGGCTGTGCCGTTATGGCAGATGTTACAGTCACATTTGGATATATAAAGACAGGACAGTTATTATATCCGGGAGCGGGTTATTGTGGAGAGCTTAGGGTAAGCGATATAGGTTTTGCGGTATATGATAAAATGTCACAAAAAGATATATATATGAGCCAGAAGATATAAGGGCGAAGCTGCCGCACAGAAGGGCAGACAGCAATAAGGGAAGCTGCGGAAAGGCAATTGTTATCGCAGGTTCTAAGAAGTATGGCGGAGCTGCAGTTCTTTCCTCAAGGGCAGCCTACAGAACGGGAGCAGGGCTTGTCAAGCTTATAACACATATTGATAACAGGAATGTAGTACTTTCCAGCAATATGGAAACCCTGCTTTCTACTTATGGCGATGAAGATACGGATGTATCAGTTAAAGAGTCACTTGAATGGGCAGATGCAGTGTGTATAGGTCCGGACTTTCACAGGATACACTTGCGGAAAGTCTTGTAAAGCAGGTGGCGGACGATGATACTGGTAAAAGAAGCTTTTGATGCGGATGCCCTTAATATAATAGCAAAGTGCGGCATAACATTAAATGGAGGACAGATTGTAGTGACACCTCATATTGGTGAAATGTCAAGACTTACAGGAAAGAGCATAGCAGATATAAAAGCAATATAATATCGGTCGCAGTGGATTATGCCAAAGAGCACAAGTGTATATGTGTATTAAAGGATGCAAGAACTATTGTTACGGATGGTGATGAGGTGTATATCAATGTATCCGGCAATGATGGTATGGCAACAGGCGGTTCAGGAGATGTCCTGTCCGGCATAATAACTTCGCTTATGGCACAGGGAATGGACTGCTTTGATGCGGCTAAGCTTGGAGTATATATACACGGACTTGCAGGAGATGAAGCGGCCAGAGCTGGAACAAGATATTCAATGGTTGCAGGGGATATAATTGGTAACATATCGAATGTGTTAAAAGAATATGATTAATAGCACTAACATTTACCATTAAAATATCTGTAAATTATTTATGCGTACAGCAGATAAATGAATTTAATACTATAAATGAGCAAATACAGAATAATGCACAAAATAATTCACTCATTTATAAATTTAATAATTAAAATTTTAAAATTCAGAATACGAAGAGATTACATCAAGTGAATAAACACGGGAAACCTGGCAATACTTTAACTATAATCGATTAAGTAAATGCTTTGGGAGTGTGATATAAGTGGTAATCAAACGTGGAGATATTTTTTATGCAGATTTAAGACCTGTGGTTGGCTCGGAGCAAGGGGGAATAAGACCGGTACTTATTATACAGAATGATACAGGAAATAAGCACAGTCCAACAGTCATATGTGCAGCGATTACATCAAAGATGAATAAGGCAAAGCTGCCAACACACGTTGAGATAGATTCGTGTCATTATGATATAGTCAAAGACTCGGTTATACTTCTTGAGCAGCTTCGCACCATAGATAGAAGCGTCTTAAAGATAAAGTATGCCATCTTGATAACGACATAATAGGACAGGTGGATAAAGCACTTAGTGTAAGCCTTGAGATGAACCATAATTATTGACTGATACAGCCGGTATGTGATATTCTAATGGCAATATCTGTCAGATATTACAGACAGAGATATATAAGTTTATTAACAATATATAGCGAAAGGATTTATACGAATTATGAACGAGGGTCATCCCGCGGAAGGAAATGAAGGCTTGTTTTCCGGATTTTTAAGAAGTTTGGAAGAGGAAAACGAGAAGAAGATGTAACAGAAGAGATAATGGATATGGTTAATGAGAGCCATGAACAGGGTGTGCTTGAGGAGAATGAGGCTGAGATGATTGGCAATATATTCGAATTTGGAGAAAAGCAGGCATCAGATGTAATGACTCACAGAAACAATATTGTCGCACTTGATGCAGCACTTACGGTAAGCGAGGCATTTGACATAGTTATGGAGAGAGCTTTTCAAGGTATCCTGTGTATGACGGCGACATAGATAATATAATTGGCATATTACATATCAGAGATCTTCTGAAGGTATACGTTAAGGAAGAGGATAGGAGTAAGAAGCTCTATCAGGTTAAAAATCAGGTTATGTTTGAGCCATTCTGCATACCGGAAACAAGAAGCGTAAGTGTTCTTTTAAGGAAATGCAGTCTAAGAAAAATCATTTTGCAGTAGTTGTAGATGAGTATGGGCAGACAACTGGTATTGTTACAATGGAGGATATTCTTGAGGAGATAGTTGGCAATATCTTAGATGAGTATGATGAAGAGGAAGTCCAGATAAGACAGCTTTCAGATGGAAAGTATGAGATGGATGGCCAGACTCCGTTAGAGGATATTGAAGAAAAGCTTGGAATTGAGTTTAACTGTGAGGATATAGATACACTTAATGGATATATGATATATAAGCTTGGTAAAATTCCCGCTGAGAATGAGAAGTTTGAAACAGAGTGCGGTGGTTATACATTCAGGATATTATCTGTATCCGGCAAGATGATACAGAAGGTTCTTGTTGTAAAAACGGGAACGCAGGGGATAAGGATAATGAAGTACATTAAAAAGAATTGTTATGGTTCTTATATGGCTTATAATATGGCAGATTGCCAGTATGATGACAGGACTTGAGCTTTGCTTGCAAGTCCTGTTGCTGTATTAAGAACTCTTATTGAAATGCTTGTATCAAAGGCGTTCTATATGACACTTTCACACACCTGTTAAACATAGGAAGCGGACTATTGGCAGGAATTATCATAGGTGTGGCAGTCGGCATAGGTTCAGGACGGTTTAACACATTTGCGCAGTTCGTGGAAATTCCGCTTCAGCTTATGAAGTCGCTTCCTGTTGCCGCATTTATAATACTTCTGCTTATGTGGTTTGGCTCTAGGAATGTATCGCGTATAATATCAGCTATGGTTGTCATACCAATGGTGACGGCAGGAGTTACGGATGGCATAAGAAACGCAGATACAGGTCTTGTCAATATGGCAAAGGTGTATAATATGAGCCGCTTAAACCGTTTCAGGTACATATATATGACAGGTGTGTATCCATATCTTGAAACGCAGCTTAAAATAGCACTTGGAATGTGCTTTAAGGCGGAATATCGGCAGAGATAATAGGACTTGTGTCTGATACAATAGGAACAAGTATGTATTATGCCAAAATGTATCTGCTGTCAGCAGAGCTTTTGCAGTATTGTTGTGATAGCGGTGAGCTTCATTATTGAAAAGCTCATATTAAAGCTGCTTGGACTTATATATAAAGCTTTGCAGGGTAATCTGTAAATGTGTAATAATGACGTTTGGAAGAAGATAAAGATGAAAAGACTGGAACTTAAAAATATAAGAAAAAGCTATAACGGCAGGTGTGTGCTAGATAGTATTAGTGCAGTGTGCAGCTCTTCACAGCCAGTGTGTGTAAGAGGTGTGTCGGGGCAGGGAAGACAACACTGCTTAATATTATAATGGGTCTTGTAAATGCGGATGAGGGAGAGCTTGTATACAATGATGAAATAAATAAACATGAAAAATGTAGTGGTAATAAAATGATTACAGGCTCTCATCAGTATTTCAGGAATCAGCACTTGTCGGACACTTAAACCCTGTTATTAATGTATCAATGGTACTTAAGGAAAAGACAGATAAGAGTATTATAAGAAATGAACTCTGTAAGCTGGTTGATGAGGAATGTATTGATAAGCCATGTACACAGCTTAGCGGAGGAATGAAGAGGCGTGTTGAGATAGTCCGTGCGATGATGGCTGACTCAGATGTTGTTATTATGGATGAGCCATTTGCAGGGCTTGACGATAAAACCAAAGACACAGTTATACATTATATTATAAATAATATCAGAGAAAGAGTTCTTATAATATCGACTCATGACGATGAAGATGTAAAAAGTTAAGTGCTAAGGTGCTTTTATTGACAATAAGGTTGCTAATTGCTACAATAATGTGTGATTTTATATGATTATACAGAAGTTTATAAAAGGTCAGTATTTTTAACAGGACAGGCTTTTATTGACATTTTGGATATTGTATATAATGTTTTGGAGGAAAGATATATGAGAAGAGCAGTATTTTCAATTCTAGTAGATAATTCATCAGGTGTTCTTAGCCGTGTGGCTGGATTATTCAGCCGTAGAGGTTATAATATAGACAGTCTTACTGTAGGAGAGACACTTGATCCTAAGTTATCTCGAATGACTATAACAGTAACTGGTGATGATGATGTCCTTGAACAGATTGAAAAACAGCTTGGCAAGCTTATAGATGTTAAGGAAATTGTAGAACTTCCACATGATGAGTCTGTATGCAGAGAGCTTGTTCTTATAAAGGTATTATGTACAAGGGAAGAAAGACAGCAGATAACAACTATGGCAGATATATACAGAGCCAATATAGTTGATGTTGCCAAGAACTCACTTATTATTTCGCTTACTGGTAGTCAGAGTAAGATTGATTCATTCATCGAATTACTTGATGGTTTTAAAATTACAGAACTCGCAAGAACTGGTATCACTGGTCTTGCAAGAGGCGCTGCAAGTTTAAAATAAATATTTTTATTACTTTCGGATATATTAAATGTCAGAGGCTAAGATTTATTATCAGTCAGATTGTAACTTATCATTACTTGATGGTAAGACAATTGCTATCATCGGTTACGGCAGTCAGGACATGCACATGCATTAAACCTTAAGGATTCAGGTTGTCATGTAATTATCGGACTTTATGAGGGCTCTAAATCATGGAAAAGAGCTGAAGAGCAGGGATTTGAAGTATTCACTGCTGCAGAGGCTGCTAAGAAAGCTGATATCATCATGATTCTGATCAACGATGAAAAACAGGCTAAATTATACAAAGAAAGCATCGAGCCAAATTTAGAGCCGGGAAATATGTTAATGTTCGCTCATGGTTTCAATATCCACTTTGGTTTAATTAAGGCTCCTAAGGGTGTTGATGTAACAATGATCGCACCTAAGGCACCTGGACATACAGTTCGTTCAGAATATCAGGCTGGAAAGGGTACTCCTTGTCTTGTAGCTGTAGAGCAGGATGAGACAGGTAAGGCTCTTGATATGGCACTTGCTTATGGTCTTGGTATTGGTGGAGCAAGAGCTGGTGTTCTTGAAACTACATTCAGAACAGAAACAGAAACAGACCTTTTCGGAGAACAGGCAGTACTTTGCGGTGGTGTTTGTGCATTAATGCAGGCTGGTTTCGAAACACTTGTTGAAGCAGGCTATGATCCAAGAAACGCTTACTTCGAGTGTATCCATGAAATGAAACTGATTGTTGACTTAATTTACCAGTCAGGATTTGAAGGAATGAGATATTCTATCTCTAACACAGCTGAATATGGTGATTACATCACAGGACCTAAGATCATCACAGAAGATACTAAGAAAGCTATGAAACAGGTTCTTACAGATATTCAGGACGGAACATTTGCTAAAGACTTCTTACTTGACATGAGCGATGCTGGTGGACAGGTACATTTCAAAGCTATGAGAAAGCTTGCTTCTGAGCATCCATCTGAGAAGGTTGGAGCTGAGATTAGAAAGCTTTACAGCTGGAACAATGAAAAGGATATGCTTATCAACAACTAATCTGTAGTAATACGAATTAGGAGCAGATAAAGCTTTGGCTGTACAGTGTATAAAATAAAAGGTTGTGGCACGTTCATTGTGTCACAACCTTTTTGGTTTTTGTCAAAATCAGAGATAAAATGCTTCTCCAATTTATCCAGCATTAAGTATTATAATTGTTACGGTAAGTGTTAATTATTGTCCTTATTAAATTCGTCTTTATTCTCATTATATTTCTTTTATAAAGATTTCTTGTGCGGTAAGCCTGTCCACCTATGACAACGCCGATTATAAGTATAGCTGCAAGAGTTATGGCAAGCTGCTTTATATCCGGTGTCTGTGAAGTGTTGTCAGAGGAAGCTTCCTCATCTTCATCGTTATTATCAGAAGTAGTAGCTGCAAGTTGTGCTTCTTTCTTTCTCTGCCTGAATACGGGCTTCCTCTCTTTAGCTTCACGCTCTGAGTGAAGAGTGGTTACATTTTCCATCATATCATTGCTGGTATCATAACCTACAGTTGTACGGTATAGTCCGAAGGCACGCATGTCAAAGTTACCCCAGTAGGTCTTTGCATAACCATTATCCATAACATTAAAGGAGTAGGAAATCTGTGATACATGCTTCTGAAATGCTGTTTTAATACATCAACAGTTGTTCGTCCTCCAAACCTTTCAAGAGGTGAGTCAACATCAAGAGTGAGTGTGTTTTCATTATATAAATGGTAGTAAGTCTTTGGAACATCCCATGTGCCGTAAGTGGATGCTGAGTCACTGTTAAATGAAGCATCAGACGAATTATTAACAGCATCTGAAACAGCCTTTGCATATATACGGTGGTTGCCGTGTCCATATTCACCATTAAAATCCTGTGACACGCATACTAAAGGCCTGAAACGTCTTATGACGGATGTGGCATAAGATACGATATCGTCATAATCATACTGGGTGAGCGCGGTATCAAGGTCAAGTGAGTAAAGGTCCATAAAGTCACCTTTTACAGGATAATGTGTTATTCCACATTCCCACAGACCATCAAGTTCTTCGTGCTGTCTTACAGGTTCAGTAAGAAAGAAGTTACACATATATGCAACCTGAACATTAAGTCCCTGTTCGCCGCCATAGTTTGCCAGTACACCGCCAAGGAAAAGTATCTCATCATCTGCGTGTGTGGAAAATACGAGAATATCAGTATCATCATCACAAGGAGGCTGCCATACCTGGACAGATGATGGAAGAGTACCAGCGGAGTAGGCATATATATCAGAAACTTCACAGTCATATGAAGTCCTGATAGTTACAGATGTTGTTCCTTCATCAATAGGAATATAATCGTGAAGATAGCCGTAAGCTCCACACTGGATTATGTGGCTGTCATTGTTGTTGCTGTTATTATTATTGGAACTGTTGTTATCAGAATTGCCAGAGCTTTGTATACTTTCATAGCTCAAAGTATAATTTCCAGTTTCACTTCCCCACAGAATGTATACACCATACATGGGCTCATCTGATTTTATGGATATGCAGTCATCCTTAGATATTCCTGTGGTTGTGTCATAAGAGCCATCTGTAACTGCGGCAGTTATATCATCAGTGGATGAGCCACTGATGCTGTTTACAGTTATATCAATAGCAGTGGCATGCGTGTCAAGTGAAGTGGTTTCATAAGACGTATTAGTATTTTCATCTGCAAGAATCTGTGTAACAGTCATAGCTGGCATGTTAAAACATGATACAGTCATAGCGGTGAGTGCTATGGCTGATGATTGTAATACTTTATGTATATTCATATTTATCCTCATTTCTGTGCACATTTTAATGAAGCATATATAATAATCGATAGTTAGTAACAGGGTTAAAGTATGGTTCGATAAATATTTTAATGCAGCATTATTATAGTATACCGTATATTCGTGTAGGATACACAAGGATGCAAATGTAATGATACATATAAATAGTGCACATATGGTAATCTAACACATTATGATGTAAGTGTCAAAAAGATTGAAACTTTGACAGAATGGGTAATATATGTGTATTATATAATATCAGGGATAAGAGGAAAAAGGCACAGGTATGCCAGATAAGACTTTTAACCTGCAAATAAATAAGAACAGAAAAATATAAGAACAGAATAAAAATGGAAATAAGATTAGGAATAAGAGATACAGACAGATTATGCAGGGCACAGACAGAGCTTGTGGCAAGCCAGATAAAAAGGCGTGTCCTGAAGTTACATTTACAAGGCGTGAGCTTGCAGGATACATAGGTGGAAGCGAAGAGGATGAGCATTGGATTACAGATGTTGTAAATGCAATATCACAGGGAAGAATTGATATGGGTGTTGTCAGTATGAAGAAGCTTATGAAAGCTGAGTCTTCTGTTATATGGAACAGAGGAATAAATCTTACTGCAATAACCAGAAGAAGGGATGCAAGAACAGTACTTATAACGAAAAACAAAAGACAAAAGGTGGTCTGTCACGGGAAAAGCCAGGCAAGAGAAACAGCTGTGTTATATACATCTTCAATGGATATTAAGGAACGTTGTCCTTATGTGTATGCAGACACAGAGTGTTTGTATGATAACAGTCTTGATGACTGCCTGATTAGACTACACAACGATGAGTGTGATGGTGTCATAACACAGGCAGATATATTGCGCCTTTATAAGTATAATCATATGAAGGACTATATATATGATTACATACCTACAAGTATATATGTTCCAGAAACAGGGGAGGCTATGTCAGCAGTTCTTACGTCAACTGACGCAGATATTATTGATATGGTAAGCCGTGTGTCAGATGAAAATGCAGTAAAGTGCATAAATATAGAAAGCGATACAATACAGAGGCTTAATGTGCGTGGATATATGCAGATGACAAGGGCTATGGCTTCTATTGAAGATGATGTGCTGAGGGTGGATGCATGTATATATAATCATGATAGAGTCTTCACAGGAGTAATAGTGGTGATGTAAATAGTCCCAAAACGGTTATTACTAATCTGGTCTCTGATATTATATCAAAATATAATAAATATAATCCAGAAGCTTTGACCTTACTGAAAAAGTATGATAATATAAAATGGTCTGTAATATCAGATTATAATGAAGAATAGAGGAATATGATATATGGAATTTAAAAGATAGATGACAATAAGTTTCAATGTCTGCTTTTGAGGAAGATTTAGAGGATAACAATATAACACTTGATGATTTTTAGAAATGATACAGATAAGATACATAGTCTTCTGGAGGTTGTTATGGAGGATACCAAAAGCATAGATGTAGAGATGAACGGTGGAGTTATGTCACTTCAGCTTGCACCACAACCGGACCACTCTATATTACTTACAGTATCTTCTGGAAAGGATGACTTTGGCAATATGTTAAGACAGGTTGGAGAAAAGGCTGCAAGAGCATTTTCATCACAGCCGGATGACACAAAGGGTAATGTTATAAAGAATGCAAAAGGCGAGGCAAAGCCAGCAGAGTTTACTGCATTTGACAAGATAAAGGACATATTTGAGGAGATGAAGAATTCGGATAATGCAGGAAGCTCTATTAATCCGAATGACCTTTATAAGAACAATGGAAAGCATATAAGCAAGGTTGTGACAGTAGGCTTCGCTGTATACATATTTGAAAGCTTCGATGACTTTGAGGATATGTGTGCGGTATGCCCTAAGATATGGGGAGTGGCCAACAGCCTTTATAAGAAGAATGGAACATATTATCTTGTGCTTGAAAAGGGCAGATGTTCTAAGGACAGATATGTAACTATATGTAATGTTATAAGTGAATATGGCAGAATGGATTCAGATAAGGAAGCGAGAGTTCTGTGGGTTAAGGAGAACTGCGATGTAGTTATAGGAACTAATGCCATAGGAAAGTTAAAAAGTATGCATAAGCATATATAATATAAGCGCAAAGAAAGGAAGATAAATATGAGATATCCGGATTTTCTTGTGCAGGGCGGTACAGTAGGCTTCGTTGCACCTTCGTTTGGGTGTGCAACGGAGCCTTATATTACAGGCTTTAAAAGGCACAGGACAGGTTAAAAAATATGGGGCTTAATATAGAAAACGGTCCTAATGTATATGAGGCACAGGGCATAGGAATAAGCAATACACCACAGTTGTGTGGCAAAGAACTCACTGATATGTATGCCTCTGACAGCAATGATATTCTTATATCGTGCGGAGGGGGGAGCTTATGTGTGAGATACTTGAGTATGTTGACTGGAATAAGGTAAAGGCGGCAAAGCCAAAGTGGTTTATGGGTTATTCTGATAACACTAACTTTACATTTCTTCTTAATACCATAGCGGACACAGCAAGCATATATGGTCCATGTGCAGCAGCATTTGGCGCAGATGCACTTCACAGCTCACATAAAGATGCGCTGGATGTTCTTATGGGAAAGAAGCTTACAGTGAGCGGCTATGATATGTGGGAGAAGGAGTCTTTAAAATGTGAAGATAATCCTACACCAGAATATAATCTCACAGAAAATAAGATTTTAAAATGCTTTGTTGGTGATAAAGAGTGTGTAACTCCTGTAGCTGATATGGATGAAAGTACAGGCATACATGTAAGCGGAAGAGTTGTCGGATACTGTATGGACTGCCTTGTTAATTTTCTTGGCACAGAGTTTGACTATGTTGATGAGTTTAATGAAAAATATAAGAATGACGGAATTATCTGGTTTCTGGAAAGCTGCGACCTCAATGTATTTGCAATAAGAAGAGCTATGTGGCAGATGGAAAAGGCTGGCTGGTTTAAGTATGTCAAAGCATTTGTCATAGGAAGACCTTATGTATTCGGTCAGGAAATGATTGGGCTTGACCAGTATGGCGCAGTACTTGGAATTGCAGGCAGACACAATGTTCCTGTCATTATGGATGCCGATATAGGACACCTTCAACCATCTATGCCGGTTATAAGTGGTGCATATGCGGATGTATCGGTGGAAAAGGGCAATATAACATTTAAGTATTCACTTGTATAGATGGTAATATATTACGGCAAATACAGCTGTAGTATGTGATGCCAGCTTGCAATATGTATAAATATACTGTAAAATAAATGAGATTAAGCATTAAATATATAAGTATGGTGTCAGTGCCAAAAAGTTGTCCGAGTCTGAAAGGCAATACTTTTAAACATAACACCATAAATATATACTTCGCGGATAAAGGAGGATTTATAATATAATGGGAATGACTATGACACAGAAAATTCTTGCAGCACATGCAGGTCTTTCTGAAGTTAAAGCAGGACAGTTGATTGAGGCAGACTTAGACCTTGTCCTTGGTAATGATATCACATCTCCAGTTGCTATCCATGAGATGGATAAGATGACTGTTAAGACAGTATTTGATAAGGATAAGATAGCACTTGTGCCAGACCATTTTGTTCCTAATAAGGATATTAAATCAGCAGAGCACTGTAAGTGTGTGAGGAATTTGCAGCAAAGCATGATATTACTAATTACTTTGAAGTAGGCCAGATGGGTATTGAGCATGCACTTTTGCCTGAAAAAGGACTCACAGTTGCTGGTGATGTGATTATCGGTGCAGATTCCCATACCTGTACCTACGGAGCTCTCGGGGCATTTTCTACAGGTGTTGGTTCTACAGATATGGCAGCAGGTATGGCAACAGGCAAGGCATGGTTTAAAGTACCTTCAGCTATCAAGTTTAATCTTACAGGAAAGTTAAATAAGTGGGTAAGTGGTAAGGATGTTATTCTTCACATTATTGGTATGATAGGTGTTGATGGAGCACTTTACAAGTCTATGGAATTCACAGGTCCGGGTGTATCAACACTTACAATGGATGACCGTTTTACAATTGCCAATATGGCAATAGAAGCTGGTGGAAAGAATGGCATCTTCCCAGTTGATGACCTTGCAAGGGAATATATGAAGGAACATTCAAAGAGACCATTTGTAGAGTACACAGCAGATGATGATGCAGAGTATGAGAAGGTATATGATATAGACCTCTCTACAATCAAGTCAACAGTTGCATTCCCACATCTTCCAGAGAATACACACACAGTTGACTCTATAGATGATATAAAGATAGACCAGGTTGTTATCGGTTCTTGTACTAACGGACGTATTGACGACTTAAGATGTGCGGCTAAGATATTAGAAGGCAGAAAAGTAGCAAAGGGATTAAGAGTAATTGTTATTCCTGCTACTCAGAAGATATATATGCAGGCTATTGAAGAAGGTCTTGTACAGACATTTATAAAGGCTGGAGCAGTTGTCAGCACACCTACATGTGGTCCATGTCTTGGTGGTTATATGGGTATTCTTGCTGAGGGCGAGATGTGTATCAACAACTAACAGAAACTTTGTAGGACGTATGGGTCACGTTGATTCTGAGATTTATCTTGCAAGTCCTGCCGTTGCAGCAGCAAGTGCAGTTACAGGTAAGATTAGCCAGCCATCTGAGCTTGATTATAATATCTGTCAGGACATTGCTGCGTTGAGGCAGTGCATGGACAGATAGTAGTTAATAATTATAATTGTGTATAAATGCACAGGAATCGAGGAGTATATGAAAGCAGAAGGAAGAGTTTTTAAGTTCGGCGATAATGTAGATACAGACGTAATCATTCCGGCAAGATATCTGAATTCTTCCGATCCGGCAGAGCTTGCTACTCACTGTATGGAGGATATCGATAAGGATTTCGTTAAAAATGTAAAAAGGCGACATTATTGTTGCTAACAAGAACTTTGGATGTGGTTCTTCAAGAGAACATGCACCGATCGCCATCAAGGCAGCAGGTGTAAGCTGTGTCATCGCAGAGACCTTTGCAAGAATATTCTACAGGAATTCAATTAATATAGGTCTTCCTATTATTGAATGTCCAGAGGCTGCAAAGGCTATTAATGCCGGTGATGATGTGGCTATCGACTTTGACAGCGGTGTTATTACTGACAAGACAACAGGTCAGACATTCCAGGGTCAGGCGTTCCCGGAGTTTATGCAGAAGATTATTAAAGCTGAGGGACTTGTTAATTATATCAATAATAAATAATGTGGTCTGAAAATAAAAAGTATTGACGAACGGACGACATATAATAAGTGGGTGCCTGTAGTACTGACGGTATTCGATGCCAGAAGCTTCAATTGGATATTTCTAAGACTTTTCGGATAAGTAGTGGATATGAACGCTACCGTTTGATACGGGACATCCTTGTCCCATATCAAACTTCAACAGACATCCGTGTCTGTTGATAGCTGGGATGCGTAGAAAAGTCTAAGAATTATCACAATTGAACTTCAAGTGCATCTCACACTGTCAGCACTGCAGGCACCCGCTTATTCTATGTCTGGGGTTGGCAGGGAGTATTTTCTTTATTAGTAATTTATGAAAAATGTTGTATTTATGGCTTATGTATTATAATAGGCTTGACTGATTAAAGTTTCTTTATATAGTCCACCAATTTTCTTGATATTTTAACATTGTTATATGTGGCGGCGTATGTGATGTGGGATATGTCTTCGATGTAGTTTCTTGTGTAGGCTACAGGAATACGGGCTCTAACATATCAGCAGCTTTGTTGTAGGCTATGGCAGCTTCGTATTCGGTGCTGTAGGTTCCTATTATAAAATCGCCATTGATGTGTATGCGGCTCTGGAACATTATACGTCCGTTTTTCAATATGGCTGACTCCGTTGTATTTGTTGATGACACATACATTTTCATAGCGGAAATCGTGTTCATCACCATTGCGGAAAATGTAGTCTTTTCCCTTGACGGAGTGGTTTCGTATGCCAAATCTTGCAAGTATGCTTGTCTGCATACCATAATCGTTGACGAAGTAGTATCCACCACGGCACATAATAGTGTGATGGGAATAATAAAAAGGTCATCTGTTGAGAAGATAAGAGTAGTTTCCGGTGTAAGAAAATATAAGAATAACTTATCGCAAAGGTATATAGGAGTTTTTATGTATATGCCATTGTCGCGGAAGTTGATAAGACTTATAAACTTGGCATATGGAAAAGGTACAGGATAATCCTTAAGCAGTTCATAGGATGTTGTGTGAAGATCGGCATCAATATAATATATATCGGGCTTTGATATTATATCGCAGGCTGTGATGTATGCCATAGAAACAAGTTCCTCACTGTCATAGCTGCCTATGCTTATATGCTTATTTTTATATGTTATAGAAACTCTGTAATATACAGAACCATCCTTTTAGTTGCGTTATAAACTCCTGTAGTCAATATTGTAATCTCCTTTTATGGGTACCTATCAGGTTGTGAATGACTTAAGTAATCGTACAGAGCCAATCTCGAAAAGCAGCGCATTTTCTCGATGAGGCGTATCCGCCATATAAAATCTGCTAAATACCCATAAAATGCAAGCATTTTATGGGTATATCAGATTATGAATGACTTAAGTAATCGTACAGAGCCAGTCTCGAAAAAGCTACGCATTTTCTCGATGAGGCGTATCCGCCATATAAAATCTGCTAAATACCCATAAAAATGCAAGCATTTTTATGGGTATCTATCAGATTTTGCATGGCTCTGAACGATAACACATTATAAGATAAAATTAGCAATAATTCAATATACCTATTGTTTTCATATCATTCCTGTTGTATAATGTTTTCTGTTTAAAAGTATTTTTAGCAGAATTCGGTTTACGATGTTTTGCTGCCGGATTTGCCAGATGTTTTCTGGTATATACATATACATTTATTTTATATGTATACAGGTGGTGTATACAATCGGACGGGGTTCACTCCAATAAATAAAAAGGTGGAATAAGATATGAGTTTATTTTACAGAAGTACAAGGGATGATAGTGTAAGAGTAACAGCTTCACAGGCTATATTAAAGGGACTTGCTCCAGATGGTGGATTATTTGTACCTGAATCAATTCCTTCATTAGATAAGAGCTTAGAAGAACTTTCCAAGATGAGTTATCAGGAAGTTGCTTATGAAGTTATGAAGCTTATGCTTGATGACTTCACAGAAGAAGAATTAAAGAACTGTATCGATAAGGCTTATGATTCTAAGTTTGATACTGAGGAGATTGCACCATTAGTTAAGGCAGAGGGTGCATATTTCTTAGAGTTATTCCATGGAGCAACCATCGCATTTAAAGATATGGCATTATCTATATTACCACACTTACTTACAACATCAGCTAAGAAGAATGATGTTAAAATGAAATAGTAATACTTACAGCAACATCCGGGGATACAGGAAAAGCTGCACTTGCAGGTTTGCAGATGTTCAGGAACAAAATTGTTGTATTCTATCCTAAGAATGGTGTAAGTCCTATCCAGGAGAAGCAGATGGTGACCCAGAAGGGCGCTAACACTCACGTAATCGGAATCAAAGGAAACTTTGATGATGCTCAGACAGGTGTTAAGAATATATTTGGCAATAAGGAACTTGAAAAGGTTATGAATGATGCCGGCTTCCAGTTCTCATCTGCAAACTCAATCAACATCGGACGTTTAGTGCCACAGGTTGTATATTATGTATATGCATACGCAAGACTTCTTGCCAATGGTGAGATAAAGGAAGGCGAGAAGATTAATGCTGTAGTTCCTACTGGTAACTTTGGAAATATTCTGGCTGCATATTATGCGAAGAATATGGGACTTCCTATTAATAAGCTTATATGTGCTTCTAATGAGAATAAAGTATTATACGATTTCTTTACAACAGGTGAGTACGACAGAAACAGAGAATTCGTTCTTACAACTTCACCATCTATGGATATTCTTATTTCAAGCAACCTTGAAGACTTATCTATAGAATAGCAGGCAACAGCGCTAAGAAGAACAGTGAACTTATGGCTTCACTTAAAGAAACAGGCAAGTATGAGATTACAGAGGATATGAAGGCACAGCTTTCAGATTTCTATGGCAACTATGCTACAGAGGCAGAAGATGCTGCTACTATAAAGGAACTTTATGAAACATGCGGATACGTTATAGATACTCACACAGCAGTAGCTGCAGCTGTTTACAACAAGTATAAAGCAGATACTAAGGATGAGACTAAGACAGTCATAGCATCAACAGCAAGCCCATATAAGTTCACAAGAAGTGTAATGGAGGCTATTGACCCTAAGTATGCTTCTATGGGTGACTTTGAACTTGTTGACAAGTTAAGCGAACTTGCAAAGGTAAAGGTTCCTAATGCTATTGAAGAAATCAGAACAGCTCCAGTACTTCACAATACAGTATGCGAAGTAAGTGAGATGACAAATGAAGTTAAGAAGTTTCTTGGTATCTGATTAGCATAACTGAAAATGCTGCAGTTACGAGGATAACATTATCTTTCCGGTCGGTTTAGCAGATAAAGTAGTGTAAAAGTATTTATTTATGTGCAGGCTTGATAAGGAATAATGGGTTCTGGATTTTACCAGAGGATAAGGATTAGAGCAGAATAATTATGATAGAATAGATAGAAAAAGGGTCTGGCAGTAAATTGCCAGACCTTTTAGTTAGATAATAGAGAATAGTTTAGTATATAATAAATAGTTAAGATATAAAGAAACTATATATTTTAATGCAAAACTATAACAATCTGATAGCTTATGATTGAGCATAGCGTGATTGCTACTTAACAGGAAGGTTCTTTGTCAAGGGTGGGGAAAGATTAGAACCAACAGGAATAGTCAAATAACACAGTAAGATTAATGCGAATATAGTTCATTAATAAAGTTTATAATTTATTTATAGAAAAAATCAAATTAGTTGTTGACATACCACTTGCAAAGTGATACCTTAATTATGTTGATATTAGCACTCCAGATAAATGAGTGCTAACAACAAAGAAAAGGATTATGTCATGGCACTTGATGAACAGCTTGATGAGCGTAAGGTAAAGATCCTTCAGGCAATCATTAAGAATTATCTGGAGACAGGCGAGCCGGTAGGTTCAAGAACGATCTCTAAGTTTACAGACATGAAGCTTAGCTCAGCTACTATCAGGAATGAGATGGCGGATCTGGAAGAACTTGGATATATAGTACAGCCACATACTTCAGCAGGTAGAATACCTACAGATAAAGGTTATCGTTTCTATGTTGATGATATGATGTCAGAAAAGGAAAAGAATATCACAGACAGGGAAACTGAAGTGGCATCAAGGGAAAGTGAGATGGCTTCTAAGGAGGCAGAGCTTTCAACCATGAAGGATGCTCTTGGTGAAAAGGTTGAGAGAGTTGAAGAGTTACTTCAGAATGTTGCCAAGGTGTTAGCCAAGGATACGAATTATGCGACTATGGTAACATCGCCTAAGGTAACAGGCAACAAGTTAAAGTTCGTACAGCTGTCACAGCTTGAGTCTGATAAGATATTAGCTGTAATAGTCATGGAGGGTAACCTTATAAGAAATAAGGTTATAACAGTTAGTGAGGATTTGTCGCAGGAGAATCTGTTAAAGCTTAACATTCTTCTTAACACAACACTTACAGGACTTACCCTTGAGCAGATGAACTTAAGTATTGTATCTAAGATGGAGAATCAGGCAGGTGAACATATTAAACTTGTCAAAGAGGTTCTTGATGCAATAGTAGAAACTATAAACAGTGCAGATGATCTTAAGATATACACAAGTGGTGCTACTAATATATTTAAGTATCCAGAACTTAGTGATTCAACTAAAGCAAGTGAGCTTATATATGCCCTGGAAGAAAACAGAGCTTATCAGACCTGGTAGTTGATGATGATGCAACAGGTCAGGAAAGCGATGGCAATTCTAACCATGGGATTCAGGTATATATAGGAAATGAAACACCGGTTGAGTCCATGAAAGACTGCAGCGTTGTTACAGCAACATATGAGCTGCAGGATGGCATGAAAGGAACAATCGGAATCATCGGACCTAAGCGTATGGATTATGAAAAGGTTGTAGAAACCTTGAAGAATATGAGAACGCAGTTAGATGATGTATTCAAGAAATCATAGAAAGGTGAGGAGTTAAGTGTCTAAGAAGGAAAAGAACATGAAGAATGTTGATGAAAAGATATAAAGAAAGCAGACAATGAAGCAGCTGATACAACAACAGATGCCAATGTTGCTAACACAGATAATAAAGACGCTGATACTGTAGAAACTCAGGGCTCATCCGACGCAGATGTGAAGGAGGACGGACAGTCTTTCAACGCAAGTGATGCGAAGGGAGCGGATAAACAGTTGATATAAATAATAATAAAAGGACCAGAAGGACGCTGTTATAGAAGATCTGAATGATAGATTAAAGCGTCAGATGGCTGAGTTTGACAACTACAGAAAGCGTACTGACAAAGAAAAGTCAGCAATGTTTGAGATGGGAGCATCGGATGTTATAAAGAAGTTACTTCCGATAGTTGATAATTTTGAACGAGGCTTTAAGTCAGTAACAGAGGAAGAGTTACAGACACCATTTGCTAAAGGTATGGATATGGTCTATAAGCAGACTATGAAAATGCTTGAAGACTTACAGGTTAAGCCAATAGAGGCACTTGGTTCTGAGTTTAACCCGGACTTCCATAATGCAGTAATGCATGTGGATGACGATTCACAGGGTGAGAATATCATTGTGGAAGAGTTTGAGAAGGGTTACACATATAGAGATGTGGTTATCCGCCACAGCATGGTAAAGGTTGCTAACTAACAGGCATGGCAGAGGCGATATATAAGCCTGGCTGAAACAATACATCAGAATATGAAGTTGATGTGTATAAGGTTTGAGCTTTTACCATAAACAAGATATGTAATAGTTATTATGAAGTCAGCTGTTAATCTGGTTTGACAGAAAGACTTACAAATAACACATACATTTAATATTTTGACAGTGTGCTGTATAAGGCACAGAAAGGAAGATAATTATGAGTAAGATTATTGGTATAGATTTAGGTACAACTAATTCATGCGTAGCAGTTATGGAAGGCGGTAAGCCGGTTGTTATTACTAACACAGAGGGTATCAGAACAACTCCATCAGTAGTCGCATTTACAAGAACGGAGAAAGATTAGTAGGTGACCCTGCTAAGCGTCAGGCAGTTACCAATGCAGACAAGACAATCTCTTCTATCAAAAGAGAGATGGGAACAGATTATAAAGTAGATATTGATGGCAAGAGTATACACCACAAGAAATCTCGGCTATGATTCTTCAGAAGTTAAAGGCTGATGCTGAGAGCTATCTTGGTGAAACAGTTTCAGCTGTTATCACAGTTCCGGCTTACTTCAACGATGCTCAGCGTCAGGCAACAAAAGATGCAGGTAAGATTGCAGGACTTGATGTTTTGAGAATTATCAACGAGCCAACAGCAGCTGCTTTAGCTTATGGTCTTGACAACGAGAAAGAGCAGAAGATCATGGTTTACGACCTTGGTGGTGGTACATTCGACGTTTCCGTTATCGAGATCGGAGATGGAGTTATCGAAGTATTATCAACAGCAGGTAACAACAGACTTGGTGGAGATGACTTTGATAACGTTATCACACAGTATATGTTAGAGGACTTCAAGGCAAAAGAAGGCGTAGATCTTTCTACAGATAAGATGGCTCTCCAGAGATTAAAGGTTGCTGCTGAACAGGCTAAGAAGGAATTATCAAGTGCTATGCAGACAAACATCAACCTGCCGTTCATCACAGCAACAGCTGAAGGACCAAAAGCATTTTGATATGAACCTTACAAGAGCTAAGTTTGATGAATTAACACATGACTTAGTAGAAAAGACAGCTGAACCAGTTAAGAATGCACTTTCAGATGCAGGTCTTACAGCTTCAGAACTTTCAAAGGTATTATTAGTTGGTGGTTCTACACGTATCCCAGCCGTACAGGACAAAGTACAGCAGTTAACAGGTCATGAGCCTAACAAGTCACTTAACAGATGAATGTGTTGCTATAGGTGCTTCTATCCAGGGTGGTAAGCTGGCCGGTGATGCAGGTGCCGGTGATATTCTCCTTCTTGATGTAACACCACTGTCACTGTCCATTGAGACAATGGGTGGTATCGCAACAAGATTGATCGAAAGAAATACAACAATCCCTACAAAGAAGAGCCAGATCTTCTCAACCGCAGCTGATAACCAGACAGCAGTAGATATCAACGTAGTACAGGGCGAAAGACAGTTTGCCAAGGATAACAAGTCACTTGGACAGTTCAGACTTGATGGTATCTATCCAGCAAGAAGAGGTGTTCCTCAGATCGAAGTAACATTCGACATTGATGCAAATGGTATCGTAAATGTATCTGCAAAAGACCTTGGAACAGGAAAAGAACAGCACATTACGATCACAGCTGGATCTAACATGTCTGATGAAGATATCGATAAAGCTGTAAAAGAAGCTGCTGAATTCGAAGCTGCAGATAAGAAACGTAAAGAAGCAATCGAAGTTCGTAACGAAGCAGATGCTATCGTATTCCAGACAGAGAAGGCTCTTGATGAAGCAGGTGATAAGCGATGCTAACGATAAGGCAAATGTTGAGGCAGACCTTAACGCACTTAAGTCACTTGTTGAATCAACAGATGCTGAGAATATGACAGATGCTCAGGTTGATGAGATTAAGGCAGCTAAGGAAAAGCTTATGACATCAGCACAGAACCTTTGCTAAGATGTATGAAGCTACTCAGGGTGCAGGTGCAGCAGGCGCAGGTCCTGATATGGGAGCAGGTGCAGGTTCTGATGCAGGTGCACAGGGCGGCAGCACACCTTATGGCGATGATGTTGTAGATGGTGACTACAAAGAAGTATAATTAAGTGATATATGATTGAATCTATAATTTGTTATGCATTATAGATGAAATCAGAAAGGAAGTCAGGTCTCTATAAGGGGACCTGACTCCTTTCGAGTATAGAAAGGCGGAACCTATATGGCAGAAAAAGAGATTATTATGAAGTCCTTGGAGTATCTAAGGATGCAGATGATGCAGCCATCAAGAAAGCATATAGACAGTTAGCTAAAAGTATCATCCTGATATGAATCCTGGTGATAAAGAAGCAGAAGCCAAATTTAAAGAAGTAACAGAAGCTTACGCTGTACTTAGTGACCCGGATAAGAGAAGACAGTATGATCAGTTTGGTCATGCAGCCTTTGATGGTGGCGCAGGAGGTGCTGGCGGAGCTGGTGGCTTTGGTGGCTTTGACTTTGGCGATATGGGAGATATATTTGGAGATATCTTTGGCGGAATGTTTGGCGGCGGTGGAAGCCGTGGACGTAACAGCAACGGACCAAGACGAGGCGCTGACTTAAGAGTAAATGTCAGAATCACATTTGCAGAATCTGTAACAGGAACTAAGAAGAAGATAGATGTAACACTTAAGGATGAGTGTACAAAGTGCCACGGAACAGGTGCAAAGCCGGGTACAAGTCCAGAAACATGTAAGAAGTGTGGCGGACGTGGCCAGGTAACTATGACACAGCAGTCATTCCTTGGCATGATGCAGAGCGTACAGCCTTGTCCAGACTGTCACGGAACAGGAAAGATAATCAAGGAAAAATGTCCAGACTGTTATGGTACAGGATATATAAGCAGCAAGAAGACTATCGAAGTTAATATACCGGCTGGTATAGATAACGGTCAGTGTGTACGAATACAGGGTAAAGGTGAGCCGGGAACTAATGGCGGACCAAGAGGCGACCTTCTTGTAGCTGTTATGATATCCGCTGACCCAGCATTTGAAAGAGATGGATATAATATATTCTCAGATGTTGTTATAGATTATCCTACAGCCGTACTTGGTGGAGAAGTGAAGGTTAAGACTGTAGATGGTGAGGTACTGTATGAGGTTAAGCCGGGTACAGCCTCAGGCACAAGAGTAAGATTACGTGGTAAAGGTATGCCTACACTTAGAAATAAGGATACAAGAGGCGATCATTATATCACACTTATAGTTGATATACCTACTAAGCTTACAGCAGCGCAGAAAGGCACTTGTTGAGTACGAAAAAACTCTTACAGGTGAAGAACATAAGCGTCCTAAGAGAAAGGGACTTTCAAGTAAATATTGTATGTTTGTGTTAATGTCCAGATGTCATATCGAAAATACGCAGTGGCTTTGAATAATAACACGTTTTAAGAAAATACAAGCGAAATATATCATTTCGTTGTGGTTTTAAAAGAAGTGTGATATAATTAATGTACTGAGAAGTATCAGTCGAATAATTAAAGAAAGGGGCTATTATTATAATGAGTAATATAGCAGATAAGTTTGAAGAACTTGGAGTAATTCCAGTAGTAGTATTGAATGATTCAAAGGATGCACTTCCTTTAGCAAAGGCTTTAGTAGAAGGTGGACTTCCTTGTGCAGAGGTTACATTCCGTACAGCAGCAGCTGAGGAATCTATCCGTCTTATGCATGAAGCATATCCAGATATGGTACTTGCAGCAGGTACAGTACTTACAACAGAGCAGGTTGACAGAGCTGTTGCAGCAGGTGCATCAGTTATCGTAAGCCCAGGCTTTGATCCAGAAATCGTAGATTACTGTATCTCTAAGAACATTCCTGTTATGCCAGGTATCGTAACTCCTTCAGAACTTGCTCAGGCAGTTAAGAGACTTACAAGAGTTAAGTTCTTCCCAGCTACAGCAGCAGGCGGAATCAAGATGATTAAGGCTATGTGTGCAGCTTATACTAATGTAGAATCATGCCTACAGGTGGTATTAATACAGCAAACCTTGAAGAATTCTTATCATGCGATAAGATCTTCTGCTGTGGTGGTTCTTGGATGGTTAAGGGCGACTTAGTTAAGGCTGGAGAATTCGATAAGATTAAGGAAATGACAGCAGAAGCTGTTGCTTTAGTTAAGAAATCCGTTCTAAGTAATTAGTTCAGGCTACATAATTCAGATTATCGCTAAGATGACAATTGAATAGTGTTATTTTAAGAGGACTTCATGTATCTGTTTGGGCAGGTATGTGGAGTCCTTTTGTATGAATGTTTTCATTCACACATTATTAAGATTTTTCCTTAGTTTCAACTCAAAATGGAATTATAATGCATAATATACCTTTTAACGTACAACTTATACCCTTTTCAACACAGAATTATAAAATACCTGTATAGTATAAGTATGTTGTAGGACAATGACTATGAAAATACATAAATTATTAATGATAGTATATTCATATATGTGATTAGTGTTTATGCATATAAAAGATACATGAAAAGATGCACAGGAATGGAGATTATTATACACAATGGGGATGACGATGAGAGGGATAGTTGTGTTTCTTAAATACCAGTATAAGAATAAAGCGTTGCTATGGGTTGTGATAATGGCATTAGTTTCATTCGCATTTACGTATGAGAATATAAGGGTGTTCAGAGCAGCATCGGTAACGGGATTATGTGCGAAGGACATGTTGTTGATAAGAGGGTCTTTCTCAACAATGTTATATATAGGTATAAGTGTTATTAAAACAATGATACTTACTTACATAGATAACAAGCCTAATATACTGATAAGATATAATTCCAAGAAAGAATATTCATATACCAATGTGCATCTGCACTGATAGTAGCACTGGCAGATGCCGTTATCATGTATGCTGTAAGTATAATATCAGCTTATATGCTGCGTATATGATAACTGGTCAGAATGGGGAAGCATGTTCTATATAAGGGCAATGAGAAGAAAACTGCCATTGGATATAGGCATAAGTGATATATGTATATACTTCAATATGATAATAAGAAGAGCATTGATGATATGGCTTGTATCTATTGTTGGTCTGTTAAGTGAGATGTGGTTAGGAAAGTTAAGGTCAGTTATAATAGTGGTTATATTGATATGTGCGTATAGCTGTTATAGCCGATATGGAGTTATGTGGCTGGAGCTGGGAGTTATGCAGATGTATTACATGAGCAAGGTTATCGTCAAGACATTGATATTGTTGGCAGTATGTATGACATTAGTTATATCCGGTGCTATTCTTTCTAAGAAGAGGCAATATTATAAATGATTTACCAGATATACCTTTTAGAGTGCATAATATACCTTGTTGAACACAAGAGGCAATAAAAGTGTAGTATATAGGCATGCAGGATATTAAACACTATGAATGTCAGACTGCAATATGGTGTAGCAGCTGGGGAAAGATATAGATATAAGTGTTGGAAAGGAGAGAGGATAAATATCAGGCACAATACAATTATAAAGGAGAAAAATATGGTACGTAAGTTATTAACAAAAATGATGGCAGTAGCTGCAGGGTTATAGCTGTATCATCAGTAGGTTCTATGGCATTTGCTAACAATCATTATGATACGGAGGCTCAATTATATCTTGATGAGGCAAGCGGAATAAGCGAGACTTATACATATGGAAGATACAAAGATGACGATTCGTATGGCTACGTTAAACATTTATGGTCAACCGATGGAAGAGATTATGCAGTAGCAGTTGTGGCTAGTGATAATGATGGTGGAACAGAATATTACGAGGATTTTAGATTGGTATATTATAAAGTAAATGGAGAAGAAAATAATAGAGAGTATTATTTGACTAATTATGTTAAAGAAAATGGTTATAATTATGCTGCGATTAAGGCATGCAGTGATTTAGATAGTCCTTACTGGGTTGATTTCTTATGGAGTCCGGACAGTGTAGGTGGACCTAATTAAATATATGATATAAATTGGTATTATCAGGGTTACCTTATACAATATATAAGGTGATTCTGATAATGGTTATAGACTATGAAAGTGAAGTTTGAATATTATGAAGAAACTTTTAAAATAGAATTAGAACGTGCATTGAAAAACAAGTGGTTTTATATATGCCTTCTTATAGGATTTGCGATTGTAGCGAAGGATATATACTCTGTTGCTTACAATACAAGAAAATATTATTATTTATATGTTAATGATACTGTTTATCAGTTTCCAGGAATTTATTGTAAATGGATGGTGACTAATTGCAGTTCCATGTATAAGATGTTACATCTTATATTCCCACTTCTGATAAGTGTGCCATATTCATATACTATATATTCTGATATTAAAGGATGCTATGTTGGAAACATCATAAGCAGGACAGATAAGAAATTATACTATGGAAGCAAGCTGATAACACAGTTTATAACAGGATTCCTGGTTGTTTTCATCATACTTGCAACGTCGTTTATAGCAACAGCAGCGTTTCTTCCATTAGAACATCCTACTATAGCCTCTTTTACATACGGTGTTCATCAAGATGTCGGATTGGGAAGATTATTTTATATGAAACCATTTTAAGTGCCTGTTTATATATAATACTTGAAGCTTTGGTATTCGGTGTAATAGGCTGCATAAGTTTTGTATTTGCATACATTCTGACGAATGGAATAATAGTTATGCTCTCACCTTTTATTATATATTATGCAGAGTTTGTTATAGGCAGTGCATTGAACAGACCATATATGGAGGCAATGTCACGTATAGGTCTGCTTAAGAGTAATTATATAGTGCCTTTATGTATGGAACTGGCTGTTCTTGTGATAATCATAGGTGTCTCTTATATAGCAAGGGTTAATAAGAAGGATACGTTTTAGGTGCATTTAGTATGGGGTATGAGAATATTATGAAGAAATATTGGAAGAGAATAATAATCGTTATAATTGTGATGATATATATAGCGATGCTTGTGAGTGCGGTTATAGTGAATATTAAATACCGTAAATATGTAAGTGTGACAGAGCTTGGAATGTCGGAAACATATGATTATGAAAATGCAGGTTTTCAGCGCGGATAGATTCTTATAAATGTGTTACACCTGAAGAACTGGTCAGCATGTATCCTTATACAGAAGACAGTCTGGAAGATATAGATAATATAGAAAATATAATTCTTATATATGCGGATATTAATATATATGATTATGAACTATATAAGGTAAGTAACAGAAAAGGCGAATGGACAGTATTCTGGTCAATAGAATCAGACAATGGATGGCGTAACAATACAAGACTTCAGCTGTACAGAAGCTTTCATCAAAGCCTGCAGGAAGGAGAACATCAGTATATATTTCCATATGTTATAAACAAAGGGCTGCTGCTAATAAAAAGAAAACACCACAGGAATGGAAATATAAGCTGCAGATTAATAAGACACCAGTAGTTTATGTTAATCTGGGATAAAAGAGGTAACGTGTATGAATATGAAGAACAGAATAAAAGGCTATATAATATCAGCAATACTTATATTGCTGTTTATATCTACAGCTGTTATGGGGTATAAAAAGGTTATCTGAATGATGTGTTCAGAAAAGATACACAGAATATAATATCTAAAGGTAGCACGGAAAAGACAACAGTTAAGACAGAACCTGTATATAAAGATGAAGTTGTATTATTAAATAAAGGTGATTCATACATACTGGAATATGATTCAGAAAAGATAACTGGCAAATCAGCACCAACATTGGATTTCAAGTACAATATAGAATACGTAGACAGCTATATTACAAGGGAGCTTCCATCGGGTATGAGTATTGATTATTATAAACAGGAGGAAGACAGAACTGGATTCGGATAATAACTTCACAAGTGGATATCATTATGTAGTTGTTGAAATCAATATGACTAATATGCTGCAAAGACTTGTAATCTGACACCTCAAAGTATGAGGATAGGTAATTTTATTGATAATGTTTATAAAACTGTAGGGGAACCAAGAGGGATAATATCTGAAAGTATGTCTGATAAAGGGGTAATAAGAATGGAATATCAGCAGGAAAATAATATTAAATTATGTTATGTAGCAGCTGATGAGTATATAAATGACAATCTTGTGGTTAAGTGTGAAATTGAAGACCGTAATAAGTATAAGGGAGAAGTTCCATATCTGGTAATCGGTAGTGAAGAATGAGATTGTGGAGTATATGTTAAGAGGGCAGATGGATGGATATTAAGAGATTCGTAACAAGTGATATAAGAAGGGCTGTAATACATAACAAGTACCGCATACTTCTGTGTGCAGGAATAATATCAGCACTTATGATAACGTTCTATACTTATGCTGCTGTTAATCCTTCCATAAAGGATGCAGGACTTGTTGTGTCTTTCTATGATTATATACTATATATGATAAGGGGAAGTGTGAGGGTTACTACCCAGAACATTAACAAGCTGGAGATTCCGTATGTATGGATATCACTGTGTATAATGAATGGTATTATGGTGCTGGATTATATGTATAATGACTGCAAGGTATAGGCAGGAATGTTCTTGTATACAGTAATAAGAAAAGTGTATGGTGGCTGAGTAAGTGTGTTACAACAGCTGTATCGGTGAGTATAGTATATATTCTTATATATCTTTCAGCCATGATTTTTGCTATAATAGGCAAAGGTGGAATGTCAGGTATCCATACAGAAGTATTCAGGATTCTGTATCCTAAGGATACAGCACTTATGACATCAGATATGGTAAATGGCATGTCAGTCAGCCTGCTCGTATATGTGGTGTTATTTCCATGGATAATATCTGTTAGTATAGGGCTGTTCCAGTTGACATTGTGTCTGTATACAGGACCGGTATTAAGCTTTGTTATAATCATAATGATGGAGGGACTATCAGTATTTTCTAATAATATTCTTCTGCCCGGTAACTGGTTAATGGCTGAGCGCAGCTCAATATTAGCAATATAAAGGACATAATATATATATAATGCTGCTTATGTCAGTAATACTTGGCATAATATCAGTGATAGCAGGCAATATAAAGTTTAAGAAGAGTGATATATTGTAATCCTGTGATTAACTGTTTGCAAGACAGAAACTATTAATGGTATTATAAAGCTTAAGAAAAGTGATGTGCTGTATGTGCTATAGAAGGAATAATCAGGTAACAGAAATGTTTTATAGAATAGGGATATGTGATGATGAATACAGTATATGCAAAGAGATATCACAATATGTCAATAATTATTTCGCTGAGTGTGAAGATTATGCAGATGTATATATGTGGGAATCAGGGGATAGTCTGATAAAAGATCTTGAAGGTGGTACTGTTCTTGATATATTATTTCTTGATATTGAACTGCCTGATATGAATGGTATATCTATTGGCAGATATGTAAGAGAACAGCTTAAGGATTCAGCATTATCTATTTTATATATATCATATAAGACAAGCTATGCCATGCAGCTGTTTAATATTCATCCGTATGATTTCCTTATAAAGCCTGTCAGACAGCAGCAGGTCAGTGACACGATAAGTTCTTTGCTGGATTAATAACGAGGACAGACGTTTCTATGCATACAGAGTTAATAAGGTGATTAACAAGGTACTGGTTGGAGATATAGTGTATCTGGAAAGTGAGAAAGCACATGCGTCTGGTTATGACAGATGGAACCAGCAGGGAATATGTAGGAAAGATTAAGGAAGAGATTAACAATCTTCCTGAATATTTCATACAGATAGGACAGTCATATATTGTTAATTACAGACATATAAGGGAATGCAGACCTGAATATGTAATTATGGATAATGGGACTAAGCTTAGTATCAGCAGAGGATATAAAGCTGATGTAACGGATAAAATTCTGAAACTGGGTGTTTGATTGTGCAAATTATAATAGTATTTATGCTTATAAGAATAATCAGGATAATACTTGCTATTGATTATTCTAATATATTTCTGGATAATAAGAATAAGAAGGCATTGCTGGTTACGGTTGCGTTCGTGTATTTGCCGGCTGTTGCAACGGATGTTATATTTGATTCGTTATATATAAGAATAATAGAAGAATTCATTATTATATATCTTATCGTATATACGTATGAGGGTGATATCATAAGGAAACTCATATTATCAGTCATGAATGTGGCGCTGTGCGGTGTCAGTGATATTGTAACATCTTATATAATGTCTGGCACGATTCTTATTCAGAATGGAAGTGCCAGCAGTGAGTTCGTGAGCGTGTTGTTATTGTATCTGTGTATTCTTATAATTAAGAATATGTATAAAGTAAAGACACATGGCAGATTCGGCAGGCATTGGATATATCTTCTGGTGCTTGCCTTGATAAGTATATCGGTATGGTATATTATTGCTGGTGATATTATCATGACACATGATGGAATTATGTTCGTGGGTGGTGCATTGCTTGTGATGAATATAATGTCATACAAGTTATTCGAGTATGTTACTAATTCTTACGAGTATGAGCAGGAGAATATGAAGCTTAAGGAACAGATGGATATATATGAGTGTCAGATAAGCAACAGTATAGCCAATGACAGAGAGGTACGTGAATTAAGGCATGATATGAAACGTCATTTAAAAGAAATCCAGATACTGGCAGCACAAGGGAATATGGACAGTTAAACCAGTATATACAGGATATGACAGATGATGCCAGTGTACTTGATAATATGATTGGAACCGGCAATGTAGCTGGATGGTATTCTTAATTATATGTGCAGCAAAGCGCTGAAGAATAATATACAGGTTACAAGAAAGATAACCGTTCAGAGGATGCAGAACTTGTTGCATATGATATGAATATTATACTTGGCAATCTGCTTGATAATGCAATCGAGAATGCATTAAAGACAGATGAACCTAAGATAGATATTGTCATAAAGTATCGGATGGGGATGCTGCGTATTAACATTGTTAATAGCTGCATACATGACCAGAATATTATTGATGGAAAGTATATATCTACGAAGCTGGACGAGGTTAGAATCATGGATATGGCATGATTAATGTCAGGAAATGCGTTGCGAAATATAATGGGACGGTTAAGTTCAGTAATGATGATACCAGGTTTAAGGCGGAGGTTTTGTTGTATATCTGAGCTTGTGGGGTTTCATGCACCATTAACGAACGAGCAGCTTTGCAAAGACAGCATCAATAATCATGTTGAAAAGGAACTTCATCCAATATATCTGCTGGGTAAATATGGTGCTACTCCTGATATTGGGATTAGGAGGTGGAATAATGCCTCGCAAAGTATAATCAACCAAACCGCTTATAAGAGATAACTATAATCATTAGTGATAAGTTCACAATATGATAATGGTTATCTCTCTTTACAAAATATACCTTTTGGCTGCATAATGTACCCTGCACGGTTATTGACGGAAAAATGTTATATACTACAGATATGTATCAGATACATAAAGATGCTTGTGGTAGATATGGGATGCAGCAGTAAAATACTATTATAAGAATTGGCGTCGGCAGGTTCGATGGTGTATGCTTCAAATTATACTGATACATTTTAAGAAAGGTGATGAAATATATTTATCTAATTATGTAAAGGAAAGCGGATATAATTATGCAGCAATTAAGACTTTAAGCGACCATCAAGTACCATATACTATAAAATTTTGGTGGAGCCCTGATAGTATATGATAGTATATTATGTTAGGACATTATAAAGATATTTTAAGATAGCAGATTATATATTGAGGAGTAAGTATATGAAGACATTGCTAAAAATAGAATTAGAAAGAGCTTTTAGAAATAAATGGTTTTATATAACATTACTTATAGAGTTGATATTGGTAATAGTGGATGTAGTTACAGTGGCGCTTCCGGTTAGAAGAGCATATGAGGAATTTTATATACCATTAAGAGATTATCAGATACCGGGTGCTTATTGTTTATGGATGGTTGCACATTGCAGTTCTGTATATAAACTATTACATTTGATATTCCCATTATTAATTAGTATTCCATATACATATACGATATATAATGATGTAAAAGTAATTATATACATAATATAGCATGCAGAATAAGTAAAAGAAATATTATATGAGTAAATTGATAACACAATTTGTTGTAGGAATGGTTGTAGTTGCTTTTGTCTGTTAAGTTCATTTATATTAACGGCGGCAGTACTTCCGTTAGAACATCCAACTTTAGCCTCAGCAGAATATAAATTTTCTAATCATAATGTGTTTTCAACTATTTATTATAATCATACATTTATTGCGGTTATTCTGTTTATTATATTAGAGTCATTTGTGTTTGGAATAATAGGCTGTATAGGGTTTGTATTTGCGTATCTTTTAAATAATGTAATTATGGTAATGTTATCAACTTTTATAATATATTATATGGATTTTATTCTATCTAATCTTTTGGAAGATATGGAAGTCTGATGGCAGCTTCAAAGGTAGCTATATTGTACAAGGGTTGGGAGGTAGGATTTGTAATAGAATTGATGATTATTGTTGTGGCTGAGGTTGTAATGTGCATTGTGCAGATGAATAAAAAGATATTATATAGGTATGGAGCACGGGAATGAAGAAGGCGGTAAAAGAATATGTATTGTAGCGGCGGTTCTTATATCAGTGTGTCTTATTATGGCGATAATAATTGTAAATGTTAAATATAATAAGTATTTTGAAATAACAGAATTAGATATGACTGAGCACTATATAACTGATTGGGGTATGGTTAGTATAAATAGAGCGAAAATATTTAATAAGGATGATTTCATTAATGAGTTTCAGGATGTAAAACTGGATATGCTGGATGCAGATATTTATGAAGGAACAGACTATATGGTAATATATGTAACTTTTAATGTTGACGATGTAGATAAATATGATGCTGAATGGTTTAAAATGTGGTCATTAGAGACGGATAATGGATGGCGTAATGGCAAAGACATGATACTTAATGCTAATCTTAACAATGCTAATTTGAAGATTACAAAGAATGGAACATATGAAATGTATTGTGCATATAATCTGAGGATTAACAATATGTCAATAGATACATTTGATGAATTATATAAACTTAATTACAAGGTGCTGATTAATCAGAATCCTATAGTGTACTATAAGCTTGATATTAATATATGAAACTGAGATTAATGAAAAGAGGAGAGTATTATATATGAAAGCAAAGAGTTACGTTATTTCGTTAATTTTAATTATATGCCTTATATTATCTGCTGTGATTGGATATAAAAGGGTTATCTTGGAGATGTATTTAATTTTAAAACAAAAGATATGTTGATAATACAATAGGTAATAGTGGAAGTATAACAAGAACAAGAGAAAGTATATATGAAAATGAGTCATCTATTTTAGATATAGGGGATGAGTATGTGGTGGAGTATGAGGCAAAAGGACTATAGAGGGAATATAGATTACGTTAATAGTTATAAAATAAAAGAAAAATATCTTGATAGTTATATAACAAGGACACTTCCGGACGGAATGGAAGTAACATATTATGATAGTGATGAGAAAAATTATGTTAGTGATAATGGGAAAAGTCTTTCTGAAAAATATTCATATTTGATTGTTACATTGGAGATGATAAATGAAAGTAATGAAAAATCAAATATGACAGATATATGTCCAACTAATATACAAATTGGTTATTTTGATGATGATGGAATATTTAAGATGTATGACTATACAAGGGAAGTATGTCAGATGATGAACTGGCTAAAGGACATGTGAGTCTGCCAATTGGAAACAAAAGTATTATTACAATGTGCTGCGTAGTGCCAGACGAGCTTCTGGATAAGCAATTGGTGATTGCAGGAGAAATAATAGGATATGATAAAGGTGCACCTAAAGTACCATATTTTAAAAGTAAAGATATAAACTGAGTATGAAATTATAACTAAGTTACTATAAATGTTTATTTGTAACATGGACCAATATTGAATAAGTATGGGGATGCATATGAAAGAGTTCCTGACATTTTGGAGGTATCAGAATAAGGCTGGAAAGTTGTATAAATGGCTGATGCTTGTTGTACTTACATCATTTTCATTTGTATGTAGTTATATAAGAGTTTTAATGACTATTATGCCGGATTGTGTGCCAAGGATATGCTGCTGTTTTCAAGGGATGGCTTGGTGCTTGTACTGGCAGGTGGAATAAGTACGATAAGAGGTCTTATATTTACATATGTAGATGATAATCCGAATATTATTGTAAGATATAATTCAAGCTGAAAGTATTCGCATATCAAAGCCTGTCGTTACTTATAATTGCTCTTATAGATATGGTAGTTTTATATGCAGTCGGTATAATATCATCATATGTTATATTGGGAGTATATGATAACTGGCAGGTTGACGGAAGTTATTTTTAACAAAGTGACAAGAAAAGGACTTTCTACTGATATATGTGTGAATGATGTTGTTATATGCAGTATGTTTATAGTAAGAAAGACTGTTATTGTATGGGTTGTCGGTATGGTAAGTCTTATTATTGAATATATTACAGACTGGATAAGAGTGGCTGTATTTGGTGCGGTATTTATATATGGAGTCAGTTTAGTATCACATATCAGTATATGCAGGTTGGATTTAAATATACTGGACTTATATAATATGCCGCATACCGTTATGAATACAGTACTGATTATTCTTGTGAATTTAATACTTTTAGCTGTGGGACTTGTGCTGTCAAGAAGAAGACAGTATTACAGGTAATAACAAGTGTTTTAATGATTGTATGAATTGAAATGTGAGTTGTAAAATATACATTGGATGATTTTATTAGTGTATATATCATATAATGACAGGTTGGGTGAAGATTATGAATGTCAGCAGATTTATAAAAGACGATATAAAAGGTCTTTAATACATAACAGATACCGTATAATTTTATGTGTTTTATAGTATTTGGTCTTATGGCAGCATTTTATATGCATATAGGGGTAATCAATTCTGTAAGAGATAATAAGATACAGCCATCCGTATGTGACTATATATTATATATGACAAGAGGTATATGCAGGGTAACTGAGGAGAATATAACAAGGCTTGAGATACCATATGTGTGGATATCTTTATGCATTATGTGTGGTCTTATGGTGCTTGATTATATGTATAGTGATATGAGAGGTATGGGAAAAATGTGCTTGTATACAGTAAAAAAGAGTATGTGGTGGATAAGCAAGTGCATTACATCAGTTGCAGCGGTTACTTTAGTATATGTAATTATATGGCTTATGTCAGTTATGTTTATATTTGTATCCAAGGGAAGTATGGAAGGCATACATACGGATATGTTTATAACAATGTATAATATAAATACTTCACTTCTGCCATCGAATATGTTAGAGTACAGTCAGACAGCAATATGTTTTATATAGTGTTATATCCATGGATTATATCGGTGTGTATCGGTTTGTTTCAGGTTGGATTAAGTATATATACAGGGCCTGTGGTAAGCTTTGTTATTATAATAATACTTGATGCGCTGGCAGTGTTTTCCAATAATATACTGTTATGTGGCAACTGGATTATGGCAGAGCGTTGTAGTATATTAGCAGAGGACGGATTAAATATATATGTTATGCTTGCAATGGCGGCTGTTCTTGCGATAGTGTCTGTGATTGTGGGGTGGCATAGATTTAAGAAGAAAGATATTTTATAACAAGTGCGATAGTGAAGATTTGTGAGTGTAGGAAAAACAGAGAATTATAATGCACTAAGCAGAGGAAGATATGGCATACAGAATAGGTATATGTGATGATGAACAGAATATAGTGTTAAATATTATAGGATATGTGGAACATTATTTTCAGTTACAGGGTGAGGATGTAGAGATACATACATGGAATTCCGGTGAGGAGCTGATTAGTGATAAAGTATTTGAGAGTGGTAATGAATTTGATATATTGTTTCTGGATATTGAGCTGCCCGACATGAATGGTGTGTCGATAGGCCAGTATATAAAAATACTATGGCTGATTCGATAGTTCAGATAGTGTATATATCACATAAAACAAGCTATGCAATGCAGCTTTTAATGTACACCCATATGATTTCCTTGTAAAACCGGTTGATGAGAACATGATAGCAAATGTGATAAGCGGCATACTTCATATGAATGGACGTGACAGAAGATTTTATACATATAAAGTTAATAAGGCCGTACATAAGGTGGCGTATGGAGATATATGTTATCTGGCAAGTGACAGAAAGCATATAAGAATTGTGATGTCTGATGGAAGTGTCAAAGAATTCGTAGGCAAGCTGAAGGATGAGATAAGTGGTCTTCAGATTATTATATACAGATAGGACAGTCATATGTAGTGAATTATAGCCATATAAGCCAGTTTAATCCTGAAAGTGTTGTTATGGATAACGGTGATACACTTATTATAAGCAGAGGTTACAGAGCACAGGTAAGCGAAGAACTTCTTAGCAGAAGTGCTTCACTTCCAGTATAAGATAAGAGGTAATGTTGTATGTATTTATTAGAATATGTGTTCATTATGCTTGTAATAAGGCTTATAAAGATACTTATTGATGTTGATTACTGTAATATATTTTTAAGGCTGATAGTAAGAGAGCCAGATGGATTGTGTGTATAATTGTATATGTGGCAGCAGCATTTACAGATATTATATTTGATTCAATATTTATAAGCATAATAGAAGCATTTATAGTTATATACGTAATTATGCAGGTGTATTCAGGTACACTTGATAAAAAATATTATTTGCTTCTATGAATGTGGCATTGGAATGTATAGCAGATATGGGAACATCATACATACTGCCGGGCAGTAGCAGCATACAGGACGTAGCTGGCAATTACGATATAGAGCTTGGGTATTATCTGCCAAGACAGTTCATAACAATTATGTTATTTTACTTTCTTGTTAGGTCAGTTTACAAGGAACTACACGCAGACCACGAAACGGGGGCTGCTGACAACAAATAAAGGCTGAGTATCAAGCACCGGGGAAGTGCGGGATATTCAGCCTGTTTTGTTGTCAGGGTTCCAAAGGGGCACCCTTTGGCACACGACTTTGCTTGCAAAGTGTAGTGTGTTATACGCTCTGTCGGCGTTGCTGCGAAAATGAGGTTGCCACCAGGGAGGGCAAGGGCATTTGAAAAGCAGCAGAAAAACAGGACTGTGATTGCGTGGCGTGGAGCTGCAAGCGCAGGACTAGTTTCAGCAGCAGACAGGGCGGATATGAAAGCCCCCATCCCTCGTCCCGTGCCGGACTACGGGACAAAATGTCCCAGACAGATAGCCACACTTACGAAAAAGCAGACGGATTTTCTTTTCAAAATTGAAATGGGTGGGAAGCCATTTTAGGGCTTCCCCGCCTTGATTACCTATCAGCAAAGACGAGCGAGACTGTCAACGGCGGTGCATTTTATGCGCCGTTCATCTTGACCGTTGACTGGCTCGGCTGGCTTTGCTATCTCAACAAGTTATTGTTTGTTGTTTTCCCAATTATCTAAACGGGCTTGCATAGTTTCTCGCCATTCTTCACTTGGACAAGCAGTAATCAATTTTCGATACTCTTCACTTGATGGCGCTTCTATCAAATAAGACTCTACCAATTTTAGCAAATCCCACTCTACTCCATACATTCCACCTTCGGGGAAAATGTCAATCAATACGCCTACTTCTTCTCTTGTCAATGGCGTTTTACATTGGAGAGCAATTCGTCATACATGTTGATGGTTTCTTCTGTAGGGTCATCTTTCACTGCGTCTGGCATTTGACCGAGAAGTTTCAATTTTATAATTGCCTCCTGCACCTTTACTCCCTCCAATTTCTCGTTCTCTATTTTCTCCCCCGCTGTGGGTTTGGATTTTTCAGCAAGTCCGACTTCTGTGCAATCTTTTTCAGCCACTTCTTTTCTTCTTCGGACAGCTTTCTTCAAGTTCAATTTGAGCCGCTTACAGATAAACGCCAAAGCTGCTTGCTCCGGGTCGCTGTCTGGGCTGGCGGTTTCCTCGGCGGTCTGCAAAAAATCTTCCAGAGGATTGTCCTCCGGGACGCTGAAAAAATCGTCCTTATGTGCTTCCCGCAGGTCGAGGGCTATCTTGTTTATGTCCTGCTGTATCACATAGCGGCAAAAGCTGTCATCATCAATATGGGCGGCGATAAGCTGTCTTAACTGTGGGTCGGTCAAGCCGGGATTGTGCTGCTTCATAATGGTTGCGCTCACAGCGTCCACAATGGCGTTTGCACTCTGTACCTGCTTGACTGCCGTTCCGTTCACATAGATTTCAAGGTCAGCCATCAGCCGGGGGAAATCCGGGTGTACCGCCAGTTCACACAAGAGGGAATTATCCACCCGCCCACTTTTCAATAGTTCAATCATATCATCGCTCAAACACAGGTCTGCAAGATTGGCGTTTGGGTGATTTTTTGTTTGCGAACGCCCCAGCAGGTAATCGGCGGTCACGCCGTAAAACTTTGCCAGCTTGATAATGGCATAGTGGCTGATGTCCTTGAAATTATCCCCCTCATAACTGCCCAACGCAGACTTGGAGAGGTGCGTCTGCTCCGCAAGCTGTTCCAGCGTCAGCCCACGCTCCACACGCAGATCTTTCAATCGTTCTTGTATTGATAGTTCCATGCACTCCTCCTTGTCTGCTTGATAATTTGGAAGTTATTCGCACAATTCCTTACGGATATTTTCGCAGTCTTTCGCCATTTCCAGCATATCTTCATCATCTACCATTTCATGAAGATCATATTCGAGCGGAGAAGCACAGAACTCTGCTAAAGCCCGATTCATTGCTTGATCCTCCTCTGGCGTAGTTATGATTTTTACAAACCTATCTCGTTTTTCCCCATCAAACAGATTTTTATATTGAACCCACCACTTTTCTTACTCTCAAGAATAAGTGCTGCCAAATCAGTTGCCAAATCAATAGCATAATAAAATTCGTGACATTGGCCCTCCGAATCAATGTATTCTAAATTGGGTGAGATATGGAAATTCCAGTTTAGTTTGCTAAGGCCAGTATCATTGAATATCTCACTCAGAGGTATTTCAGTTTTGCCTTTGTCATAGAGGTAGTCCACCAAGGTCAGGCTATCGTCTGTGCCACCGATATAGTTATACCAATATTTTTAATATACATTTTATCTCCTCCTTATCACTTCCGCTTTGTCGTTCTGTTTTTATCATATCACAATTCCAAGAGCGTGGAAATAGAGAGTTTTCGGGCTGATTTCCGACCTTATGGATATACGGGGCGGGCAGTCTTTTAGGTGTAGACTTAGGGTAGTTCATCGATGAGCTGCACCTTGAAAAATGAATAACCGTCCGAAAAGGAATACCCCGGCAGGGGAAGCACCGCAAGAAGCCAATTTCTGGACACTTTGTCCAGAGGTCACTTCGGGACAACTTGTCCCGAAGCTGTGGGAGCGTGCCAACGCTGGAACACGCCGCAGGAATGGGGCAGGAAGCCTTTTCGGGGAGAACGGCAAAGGCAAAAATGGAGGGGAAACACATGAGAGAGAACCCATATAAACGACTGCCGCCCATAGAGTGCAGGCCGGACGGTTCCCTTTATCGCATGACACCGACACAGAGGAAACAGGCAAACGCCCTGATCCGCCGGGAGTGCTGCTGTTATGAGGACGGGAACTGTATGCTCCTTGACGATGGGGACACCTGCGCCTGCCCGCAGATAGCTTCTTTCTCGGTCTGCTGTAAGTGGTTCCGCTGGTCGGTCTTGCCGCAAATCGGGACACTGGAGGCGGAGATTTTCCGGGATAAGGAGCTAAAACGCTGTGCGGTCTGCGGCGGTGTGTTCGTCCCCAAAGTCCAACCGGGCGAAATACTGTCCCGGCTGTGCCGCCGGAGTTCACAGGCGGCAGAAAACAGAAAGTGAACGGAAAAGGAGGTCTGCTGTGGACAGTTAGGGGCTGAAAAGTCCTTGATTTACAAGGCTTTACAAGCACAGAACAGGGGTAGGCAATAGAAACTACCGTCTGCCCCCGGAAACAGTCTTCTAACCGTCCACAAAACACGATATGACAAACACCATTTATATCCATCAGCCGGAGAAATCGGTCAGCTTTACCCGGCTGCCCAATTTCCTTTTGAAGCCCCACATTCAAGCCCCTGTCCAACGAAGCAAAGGTACTGTACGCCTTTATCCTGCGCCGGACAGACCTATCCCGGAAAAACGGCTGGGCGGACGAATATGGGCGGATTTTCCTGTATTACCCAATCTGCGAGGTTGTTGCCCTGCTTCACTGTGGGCGGCAGAAAGCGGTCAATACCTTGCGGAGTTACAGTATGCGGGCTTGTGGAGATCCAGAAGCAGGGCTGTGGAAAACCCAACCGCATTTACCCCAAATCCTATGAAGCGGTTCCAAACACCGACTTCAAGAAATCCGGTTATGGAACACCGGAGGAAAAACCGTACCCATGAAGTACGGAAACCACCCCCCTGAAGTACGAAAACCGGACGGTATATAGAAATACAAAGATAAAAGATTGATTTATATTCTATCCATTCCTATCCTATCAGAGATAGTTTCGGCGGGATTTTCCTGTGGAAACCCGCTGGAAAATGGAACGAGGAAAGGAGCAGAATGGCACAACACGCAATTTTGCGATTTGAAAAACACAAAGGCAATCCGGCAAGACCGCTGGAAGCCCATCACGAACGGCAAAAGGAACAGTACGCCAGCAATCCCGACATTGACACCAGCCGGAGCAAGTACAACTTCCATATCGTTAAGCCAGAGGGCAGGTACTATCATTTTATTCAAAACCGTATCGAACAGGCCGGTTGCCGTACAAGGAAAGACAGCACCAGTTTTGTAGATACGCTCATAACCGCCAGCCCGGAGTTTTTCAAGAAGAAATCCCCAAAGGAGATACAGGCGTTTTTCCAGAGGGCGGCTGATTTCTTAATCGGGCGGGTAGGAAAGAAAATATCGTGTCGGCGGTTGTTCACATGGACGAGAAACCCCACCTGCATTTGGTCTTTGTCCCGCTGACAGAGGACAACCGCCTGTGTGCAAAGGAGATTATTGGGAACAGAGCCAACCTCACAAAATGGCAGGACGATTTTCACGCCTATATGGTGGAGAAATATCCCGACTTGGAGCGTGGAGAAAGTGCCAGCAAGACAGGCAGGAAGCATATCCCCACCCGTTTGTTTAAGCAGGCGGTCAATCTCTCCAAACAGGCAAGAGCCATTGAAGCCACGCTGGGCGATATTACCCCGTTCAACGCCGGAAAGAAGAAAGAGGAAGCCCTCTCCCTGCTGAAAAAGTGGTTTCCGCAGATGGAGAACTTCTCCGGGCAGCTAAAAAATACAAGGTCACGATAAACGACCTTTTGGCAGAAAATGAACAGTTGGAAGCCAGAGCCAAAGCCAGCGAAAAGGGCAAGATGAAAGATACGATGGAACGGGCAAAGCTGGAAAGCGAGCTGAAAGACATTCAGCGGCTGGTAGACCGTATCCCGCCGGAGGTGCTGGCAGAACTGAAACGGTAGCAGCGGCACACAAGGGAACGGTGATTTTATAAGCAGATTTTACGCCGCCCCTGTGCGGCATTGTACCTTGACAACTAAATACGGAGGTTACTATGGAGCATATCAGATACAAGAAAGAAACCGAAGTCGTGACTTTTCAGGGAAAGGAAATCACGCTGGAAAATCTCTCCCCGGTGTTCACGCTGGAGCAGGAAGCGGCAAAACGCCGGGAGCTGGAACAGCAGCTTTACGAGGTGTTCCGCAAGTATGCCGACAAACGGCAGAGCGAGGAAGCCGGGGCATAAGGTTTTCCGAAGCCATCGTTGATTTGCGGGGGTGCTGGCGGTATAATAAAGGTGTCAGCAGCTCCGTTTCTTTTTTAAGAAAAGGAGCGACAATATGAACAATCGAATAGACGCAATCTATGCAAGGCAATCAGTAGACAAAAGGACAGTATTTCCATTGAAAGCCAGATTGAGTTTTGCAAATACGAATTGAAAGGCGGGAACTGTAAGGAATACACAGACAAAGGGTACAGCGGCAAGAACACAGACCGTCCAAAGTTTCAAGAACTGGTGCGGGACATCAAGCGGAGGCTGATTGCAAAGGTCGTTGTTTACAAGCTCGACCGTATCAGCCGTTCCATTCTGGACTTTGCCAATATGATGGAGCTGTTCCAACAGTACAATGTAGAGTTTGTATCCTCCACGGAAAAGTTTGATACTTCGACCCGATGGGCCGGGACATGCTGAATATCTGTATCGTGTTCGCCCAGCTTGAGAGGGAAACCATACAGAAGCGGGTAACGGACGCTTACTATTCCCGCAGCCAGCGAGGCTTCAAGATGGGTGGGAAAGCCCCTTACGGCTTCCATACAGAGCCGATTAAGATGGACGGTATCAATACAAAAAAGCTGGTGGTAAATCCAGACGAAGCGGCAAATATCCGGCTGATGTTTGAGATGTACGCTCAGACCACTACTTCCTATGGGGACATTACCCGGTACTTTGCCGAACAGGGAATTTTATTCAACGGCAAGGAACTAATACGCCCCACGCTGGCGCAGATGTTACGCAATCCTGTCTATGTGCAGGCAGACCTTGATGTGTACGAATTTTTCAAAAGTCAAGGGACGGTCATTGTCAATGACGCTGCCGATTTTACCGGCATGAACGGCTGCTATCTGTATCAAGGGCGGGATGTGAAGCCCAGCAAAAAGAACGACTTGAAAGACCAAATGCTGGTGTTGGCTCCCCATGAGGGCATTGTCCCTCCGACATCTGGCTGACCTGCCGCAAGAAGCTGATGAACAACATGAAAATTCAGTCTGCCCGGAAAGCCACCCACACATGGCTGGCGGGAAAAATCAAGTGCGGGAACTGCGGGTATGCCCTTATGAGCATTAACAATCCTGTGGGAAAGCAATATCTCCGCTGCACAAAACGGCTGGACAACAAAAGCTGCCCCGGCTGGGGAAAATCATCACATCGGAGCTGGAAGCGGTGGTTTACCAGCAGATGGTGAAAAAGCTGGAAAAGCACAAGACGCTGACTGGCAGGAAGAAAGCGGCAAAAGAAAATCCGAAAATCGCCGCCCTGCAAGTGGAGCTTCTCCATGTGGACAGCGAGATTGAAAGCTGGTGGACAGTCTGACGGGTGCAAACAATGTCCTGCTCTCCTATGTGAATGTGAAGATAGCAGAACTGGACGGACGCAAGCAGGAACTTCTGGCGAGGATAGCGGAGCTGACGGTGGAAGCCATTAGCCCGGAACAGGTCAGCCAGATTTCCGGCTACCTTGACACTTGGGAGAATGTATCCTTTGACGACAAGCGGCGGGTGGTGGATTTGATGATTACCACCATAGCCGCCACAAGCGACAGCTTGAATATCACATGGAAAATCTGACGGGTGGAACCACCTCCCGTCAGACCGTTAACCTCTGTGTAGTCCCTTGTAAACTGTACTTTATAGTAGTTAAAAATATATACAGAACGAGAGAATACAGCGATATGTCATATAACTGGCTGTTTTATGCTTCTTGCCATTGTCAGTATAGGTGTATGGTATATAATCGTGAGAGGACTTATATCAACTGAAGGAGGCATGATATGCGTAGGAGCTTCACTTCTTATTATGAATATGGTTTCTTATAAGCTGTATGAGTCTGTTGTTGATGCATACAGATATGAGAAAGAGAATGAGAAGTTAAAAGAACAGATGGATATATATGAATGTCAGATAAGCACCAATATTGAGAATGACAGGGTTGTAAGAAGTCTGCGCCACGATATGAAGCTGCATCTTGAGGAATTACAAATGCTTGCAGCAGGTAAAAGGTATGATGAACTTGAGAGTTATTTATCGGCTATGACAGAAGCTGCGAAGCCTTTGTATAATATGGTTGGAACAGGTAATCCGTCAGTTGACGGGATACTTGATTATATGTGTGCTAAGGCACAGGACAAAGGTGTTACGGTTAAAAGAAAGTTAAGAATACCGGAAGATGTCAGTCTTAGTGCCTATGATATGAACATTATTCTTGGCAATCTCTTAGAAAATGCGATAGAGAATACTTTAAAGACGGACAATCCCTATATAGAACTTACGCTTAAGTATCAGAGTGGCACAATATATATGAATGTTACGAATACGTGTATTTCAGACCAGAAAGTAGAGAATGGAAAGTACCTTACAACTAAGACGGATGATGAAAAAATATGCATAACGAAGAAACTGTGTCTGAAGGCTTTTCAATATCTGGCAGGCATAAGTCAGGAAAGCACGGATATGGACTTGATAATGTAAGGCGTTGTGTTGATAAGTATAAAGGAACTATGAAGCTTACATGTGATGATGGAAAGTTCGTGGCAGAGATTCTGGTATACGTATCTACAATTAAGTAAAATAAAATGGATATGTGGAAAGTCAGGTACAGTTTTCCATATATCCATTTTGATATTAACAGGTTTAATATTGCAAACCCAGAATGCAAAGTATGTACGAAAATTTTATGAATTTAACTATTTTTAATTATTAAAAGGTGTATTATACTACATTAATATGTTAATATATAAGATAGCAGAATAGGAAATATTATTATATATAGCAAGGTGAGAGGTTAATATATGAGTTTTGATGCAGTTGAAAAATAGAAGAATTGAAAAATCAGACATAACAGGCTATGAACTTGTTAAGGCAGAAGTGCTTAAGGATATGAATTCAGCCGGTCTTATATTAAGACATAAGAAGTCAGGCGCAAGAGTTGTTGTTATATCCAATGATGATAATAACAAAGTATTTTCCATAGGTTTTAAGACCTATCCTTATGATGACACAGGTATGCAGCATATTATAGAACATTCGACTCTGTGTGGTTCAAGAAAGTATCCGGTTAAGGATCCTTTTGTAGAGTTATGCAAGGGCTCACTTAACACATTTCTTAATGCGATGACTTATCCGGACAAGACAGTATATCCGGTGGCAAGCTGTAATGACAAGGATTTTCAGAATCTGATGCATGTTTATATGGATGCAGTATTTTATCCTGATATGTATAACAGGGAAGAGATATTCAAGCAGGAGGGCTGGCACTATGAGCTTGAAAATGTAGATGATGATATCAAGTATAATGGTGTTGTATTTAATGAGATGAAGGGTGCATTTTCATCAGCAGATGATGTGCTTTCAAGATATACATTTAACTCATTATTCCCTGATACTGTATACTGCAATGAGTCAGGCGGCGACCCTGCGGTTATCCCAACACTTAAGTATGAGGATTTCTTAAAGTATCATAAAGAATATTATCATCCATCTAACAGCTATATTTATCTGTATGGTGATATGGATGTGGATGAAAGACTTAAGTATCTTGATGAAGAATATCTGTCAGACTTTGATGCAGCTGATGTTGATATACATGCAGATATTCCACTTCAGAAAGCATTTGACAAGCCTGTATATGAAACTAAGCCATACGCTATAACAGACGATGAACCGTTAGAGGACAACACTTATCTTTCATATAATGTGGTAACTGGTACTTCTGTTGATGCAAAGCTATACCTTGCTATGCAGATACTTGATTATGCACTTGTCATGACACCAGGTGCACCTCTTAAGCAGGCACTTATAGATGCTGGTATAAGCACAGATGTGTATTCAAGTTTTGAAACTTCACTTTACCAGCCAGTGTATTCTATTATTGCAAAGAATGCCAATGAAAAGGACAGGGATACATTTGTAAAGATAATAGAAGATGTATTAAGTGACCTTGTAAAGAATGGTATCAATGAAAGAACCATAGCTGCCGGTATTAACTATTATGAGTTTAAGTACAGGGAAGCTGATTATGGTCCATATCCTAAGGGACTTATGTATTATCTTACTATGATGGACAGCTGGTTGTATGATGAGTCAAAGCCATTTATCCACATAGAAGCCGGTGATACATTTAAAGAGCTGAAAGAGGATGCTAAGAAGGGATACTTTGAAAACTTATAGATGAGTATATTCTTAATAATAACCACAAGTCAGTTATAGGTCTTGTACCTGAATATGGACTTGAAAAGAAGAAGGAAGAAGAGAAGCAAGGAAGCTTTTGAATATAAAAGACTTTATCAGAGGATGAGCTTAAGGATTTGGTGGAGGATACAAAGGCACTTAAGGAGTATCAGGACACACCATCAAGCGAAGAAAATCTTGAGAAAATTCTATGCTTGAGCTGTCTGATATATCAAGAGAGCCGGCAGAGCAGTATATAGATGTCAAAGATGTTGCAGGAATGAAGGTTGTACATCATAACCTCTTCACTAATAAGATAGCTTATATACTTCTTTCGTTTAATACACAGGGTGTCAGTGATGAGGATATTCCTTATCTTGGACTTCTTGGCAGTGTATTAGGTCTTATGGATACTAAGAACTTTACTTATCAGAGCTTATGAATGAGATTAATATAAACTGTGGCGGTATATCTTCTAGTGCTGCTGTGTATACAGACAAGGCAGACTTCAGCAAGAACAGTATTATGTATGAGATTAAGGGTAAGGCGTTATATGAGAAAATTCCTTTCGTTCTTGATATGATGAAAGAGATTATGTATAACACTAAGTTCACAGACTATAAGAGATTAAAAGAGATTATAGCAAGAATAAGGTCAAGATTTGAGGCTACTATGGCAGGTTCAGGCCATTCCATAGCTATGCTTGAGGGCTGTGCGCAGTTTTCAGCTTCAGCTTATTATTCAGATATGTTAAAGGGTTATAAGGCATATCAGTTTATCATGGAGCTTGATGAAACATTTGATAATAATAAGGAAAATATAGCAGCCAAGCTTTCAGAGCTTGTAAAGATTATATTTAACAAGGCAAATGTTATTGTAAGTCTTACAGCAGATGATGAAGGTTACAGTCTTTTCTCAGAGGCTTACAGTAAGTTATCAGACGATATGGGCGATGAAAAGCCAGTTGTGGCACAAAGAAATTATACACCTGTTAATGTAAAGACTGCCTACACAGCGGCCTCACAGGTTCAGTATGTGGCAAGATGCGGTAACTTTGTTAAGGCAGGATATGAATATACAGGTGCGCTTAAGGTACTTAAGATTATATTCTCATATGAATATCTGTGGCTTAATGTAAGAGTCAAGGGTGGTGCTTATGGGTGCATGAGTGGCTCTACAAGAGAGGGAGATTTCTATATGGTATCATACAGGGATCCTAATCTTGCAAAGACTAATGAAATATATGAAGGTGCGGCAGAATACGTTAAGAATTTCAATGTGAGCCGCAGGGATATGGTTAAGTTTATAATAGGAACCATAGAGAAATGGATTCTCCACTTACACCTTCAGCCAAGGGTATGAGGTCATTTACACACTATATGACTAACACGACTATGGATATGTTAAGAAAAGACAGGGCACAGGTGCTTGATGCAACAGTTGAGAGCATAAAGGGAGCTTGCACCACTTATAGATGCAGCGGTTAAGCAGGATTATCTGTGCGTGGTAGGCGGACAGAAAGCCATAAATGAAGCTAAAGATATGTTTGATGGTGAAACCGCTTATATAATGATAGCAGGGTCAAAAGGTCTAAACCCATATGAGCTTGCTCATAGTTAGGGCTTTGACCCCAACATTATGTAATAAATATATGATTAGATTACAGGATGAATTTAGATGAAATGCTTAAAGCCAGTGGAATAAGCGGCGGTGCTGCTTCTGGCAATGATAATGTAAAGTCGGGCTTTGTAACATTTATAGGAAGACCTAATGTCGGTAAGTCAACACTTATGAACCACATTATAGGTCAGAAGATAGCTATAACATCAAATAAGCCACAGACTACAAGAAACAGAATACAGACTGTGTATACAGATAAGAGAGGACAGATAGTGTTCGTGGATACACCAGGTATACACAAGGCTAAGAACAAGCTTGGTGAGTACATGGTTGGTGCTGCTGAGAAAACTATCAATGAAGTTGATGTTATATGCTTTATAGTAGAGCCTACAACATATATAGGTGCGGGCGAGCAGCACATTATTGAGAAGTTAAAGAAAGTGTCAGTGCCTAAGATACTTGTTATCAATAAAGTGGATACAGTAAAGAAAGAAGAGATACTTCCGGTTATTGACTGTTACAGTAAGGAGCTTGACTTTGACGAGATTATTCCTGTATCAGCAAGAAACGGAAATAATGTTGATGACCTTGTTGATAGTATATTTAAGTATCTTACTTACGGACCGATGTTTTATGATGAAGATACAGTGACTGACCAGCCTATGAGACAGATAGTTGCAGAGCTTATCAGGGAAAAAGCGCTTCATGCTCTTAACGAAGAAATCCCTCATGGCATAGCAGTAGTTATTGACACATTTAAGGACAGAAAGTCGCCAAAAGGTATTATAACTGATATAGATGCTACTATCATATGTGAGAGGATTCACACAAGGGCATTATCATAGGCAAGGGCGGTGAAATGCTTAAAAAGATCGGAACGAACGCACGTTACGAGATAGAAAAACAGCTTGGAAATAAAGTTAATCTTAAGCTGTGGGTTAAGGTTAAGAAGGAATGGCGTGACAGTGATATTCTTATCAAAAATTACGGATATGATAAGAAGGATTTAAAGGATAACAGATGATATGTTACCAGTTGGAAATATCAGATTATGATATAGCAGTGTGATTGTGAAAGGAGACAGATAAGGTGGCTGATATTGTACAGGTAACAGGTTTTATATTGTCCAGTATGCCTGTGGGTGAGTATGACAGAAGAATAGTGATACTTAGCAAAGAACTTGGTAAGATATCAGCATTTGCCAAAGGCGCTAGAAGACCAAACAGTCATCTTATCGGTGTTACAAGACCATTTATATTCGGAACCTTTGAATGTTACCGTGGCAGGGATTCTATACTATATTCAAAGCAGAGGTTAAGAACTACTTTGAGGAACTTGTAAGTGACCTTGATAGTGTGTGGTATGGATATTACTTTGCAGAGATAGCAGAATATTATGGAAAAGAGAATCTGGATGCCGCACAGATGCTGAATCTTTTATATGTGTCTTTTAAAGCACTTACGAATAAGTCTATACCAAACGAGCTTATAAGGTTTATATATGAACTTCGCATGATATCTATTAACGGTGAGTGTCCTGACTTTTACATGCCGGGGCTGCGGTTCACAGGATAAGCTGGATACATATTCATATACATATAATGGCATGTTCTGCAGTGATTGTCATTCAAAGGTGAAGGATGGTATTAAGTTGCAGCCATCTACATTATATACATTGCAGTATATAGTTACGGCGGCACTTAACAAGCTGTATACATTTGTTGTGACTGATGAGGTTATGGCAGAATTAAGAATGGTGACATCAAGAATAGCTGCAGTTACGTTTGATAAGAAGTTTAAATCAAAAGAAATGCTGACAATATAAAAGAAAAGAGGCTTGATATGGGACATAACAACCAGAAAAGATAGCGGCAATCAATGATTATACAGGATTCGGAAGATGTTCCATAGCGGTGGAGCTGCCTGTTATATCAGCACTTAAAGTACAGTGCTGTCCGCTCCCGACTTCTGTTTTGTCGAATCATACTGGATTTGACAGCTTTTATTTTGAAGATTTTACAGATAGTATGCCGGCGTATATTGCCGAATGGAAAAACTTAATCTTAAGTTTGATGGGATATGTTCGGATTTCTTGGTTCACACAGACAGATAAAGATAGTTGAAGATTTTTAAAACCTTTAAAACAGATGAAAATATTATACTTGTCGATCCGGTTATGGGTGATTATGGCAAGCTGTATTCAACATACACAACGCAGACATGTACAGAGATGAAGAAGCTTGTAAAGTACGCAGATATACTTACACCTAATCTTACGGAGGCATGTATACTTACAGATGAGGAATATGATGAAAAATGTCCGGCAGGGAGCTTTTCGCATAGCAAAGAAACTATCAGATATGGGACCATCAAAGATAGTTATAACTGGAATAGTAAGAGGCAGGTATATAGCTAACTACTGTTATGAAAAGGGAAGCGAAGGCTATGAGATAAAGACTATGAAGGTTGGAACACAAAGGTCAGGAACAGGAGATATATTTGCATCGATACTGGCGGCTGATGCAGTGAATGGTGTAGATTTTCATACATCAGTAAAGAAAGCTTCACAGTTTATAAAGAAATGCATATTAAAGTCGATAGAGCTGGATATACCGGTCACTGACGGAGTATGTTTTGAAGAGCTTCTTACTACATTAAGATAGTAAGTGCTTTTTATGGACAAGATTGTGCAATGTTAAGATGTGCAATTTTCATAGCTTATAAGAAAGAGGATGAAATAATTATGGAAATATTATATAAGGTACACAATAATCTATATGTCAATATGACTAACAAATGTCCTTTTGCATGTACATTCTGTTTAAGACAGACTATGGACAGAATAGGTGAATCAGACAGGCTGTGGCTTGAAAGGGAACCTGATGTAAATGAGGTTATTGCAGAGTTTGATAAGTGGAACATGGATGATTTCGGTGAGGTTGTATTCTGTGGCTTTGGTGAACCTACAGAAGCATGGGATAAAATAAGAGAGGTGGCAGCATATGTTAAAAGACATATAACAAGCCTATAAGAATAAACACCAACGGAGCAGGTAATCTTATCAATGGAAGAGATATAGCAGCAGAAATGCCAGGACTTATTGATACTGTATCAATAAGCCTTAACGATCCGGATAAGGATGAGTACCATGAGCTTGTAAGAAGCAGATTTGGTGATAAGACCTTCGATGCTATGATAAGCTTTGCAAATGAGTGTGTAAAAACGGACTCCATGTGGTTATGACTACGGTTGATACAACTATATCACATGAAAAGGAAGAAGAGTGCAGAAAAATATGTGATAAGATAGGTGCGGAATATAGAATCAGGCCATGGGAGTCATAGATATTTATGAAGCCTTATGTGTGGACTAAGATGTTTTTAGTTTATGGACTATAAGGTTTTTGAGTTTGCTGGTTGAAATATATATAAGAATGGTATAGAATTAAAAGGATTATTGTGAGGATAGCAACACCACCCAGGTGTATGACAGTCCGCAACTTTAGGAGGAATCTAGAATATGGAAAAGACAATGGAAAAGATAGTTGCCTTAGCTAAGGCGAGAGGTTTTGTATACCCAGGTTCAGAAATTTATGGAGGACTTGCTAATACATGGGACTATGGAAACCTTGGTGTAGAACTTAAGAACAATGTAAAAAAGCTTGGTGGAAGAAGTTCATTCAGGAGTCTCCATATAATGTTGGTGTTGACTGTGCAATCCTGATGAACCCACAGACATGGATCGCATCCGGACATCTTGGCGGATTTTCTGATCCTCTTATGGATTGCAAGGATTGCCATGAAAGATTCAGAGCTGATAAGCTTATTGAAGACTGGGCAGATGAGAATAATTATGATCTTGGCGGTTCAGTAGATGGCTGGAGCCAGGAGCAGATGAAGAACTTCATCGATGAGAAGAATATATGCTGTCCTACATGTGGAAAGCATAACTTTACAGATATAAGACAGTTTAACTTGATGTTCAAGACATTCCAGGGTGTTACAGAAGATGCGAAGAATACAGTTTACTTACGTCCTGAGACAGCACAGGGAATTTTTGTAAACTTCAAGAATGTTCAGAGAACATCAAGAAAGAAAGTACCATTTGGCATTGGTCAAATCGGTAAATCTTTCAGAAACGAAATTACACCAGGAAACTTCATTTTTAGAACAAGAGAATTTGAACAAATGGAATTAGAATTCTTCTGTAAGCCTGGAACAGACCTTGAATGGTTTACTTACTGGAGACAGTACTGCATAGACTGGCTTAAGGCACTTGGAATCAAAGAAGATGAGATGAGAGCAAGAGACCATTCACCAGAAGAACTCTGCTTTTATTCTAAGGGTACTACCGATATCGAGTTCCTATTCCCATTTGGATGGGGTGAATTATGGGGTATTGCAGACAGAACAGACTACGACTTAACCCAGCATCAGACAGTATCTGGCGAAGATATGTCATACTTTGATGATGAAGCTAAGGAGAAGTATATTCCATATGTTATCGAACCTTCTCTTGGTGCAGACCGTGTAACACTTGCATTCTTATGCTCTGCATATGATGAAGAAGAGTTAGAAGGTGGAGATACAAGAACAGTTCTTCATTTCCATCCAGCATTAGCACCTGTTAAGATCGGTATCTTACCATTGTCTAAGAAGCTTAATGAAGGTGCAGAAAAGGTATACGCAGAACTGTCCAAGTACTACAACTGTGAGTTCGATGACAGAGGCAACATTGGTAAGAGATACAGAAGACAGGACGAAATCGGTACTCCGTTCTGCGTAACATACGACTTTGATTCTGAAGAGGATAATGCTGTAACAGTAAGAGACAGAGATACTATGCAGCAGGAAAGAGTTAAGATAGAAGATCTTAAGGCATATTTTGAGGATAAGTTCAGATTTTAATGAGAGATAAAGGTGTATTTCCGGTATAAGCATTTGCCGGATAACAGCAGTAAGATTATACATTTACGCAGGATTTGTGACATATACATAAATCCTGCGTAAAAGTATATGTGAAAATATCATAAAAGTAGGAAAAGACAGGAATAGGGCAGAAAGTATATGATATGTGCTAAATGTGGAACAGAGTATGAAGGCAGCCAGTGTCCTAAGTGTGAGGGACCGGTAATCAAGGTTAATAACAGTGATTATCTGGCAAGAAGAAAAGCATATGAGGAGAAGCAGGCGCATCTTAAGGAATTAGAAGCGCTTAAAGCTGATAGTACAGATAATGATGATACGGATAAAGTATCGGACAATGATAATACATCCAATAAGAAAAACCATACACAGAAGTCAAAGAACTATGATGAAGGTGTATTTGATATAACAAAGGTTGATTTTGGTGAGGTTGCGGACAAGCTTAAGTCAGAAAAAGATAAAATCGTGGCCAGTGGAAATAAGCTTTTAAAGGCGGTTGGTGAAAAGGCTAAGAATGGAAAGCAGATTGATAAAGGCGGTAAGAATGGCTATAATATCAACAGCAGTAATAACGAAAATGTAAATATTAGCGGTAATAACGATAATAATAGTAATAACATAAATGGCAAAAGTGGGAATATAAATAATAATCGTGATAAGAATAAAAAGAAATAACAATAAAACAATGGAAATAATAAAATTTATGATAACAACAGTGGTATAAATAGCAACAGTAACGATAATACAGATATTAACAATAACAAAATAATAACAAAACACTAGGAAAATAATAACAAAACGATAAAACGGCAATAAAAATAACAACAAGAATCGTAATAAAAGCAATAATTCCAATATTAACAAAATAATAGTCACAATCAGCAGAATAAAAGTCTGCGACAGCAAAACAGAAGAATAACAACTCTGATGATAACAGACAGGATAATGGTGGCATATCTGTAAGTGTAAGAAAAGCAGATAAAGCCCACATACCATACACTAAGGCAGGCATTATAATAGCGGCAATTCTTGTTGCTGTGGCGGCAGTTGTCCTGATTGTAAATATAGCAATAAAAAGACTATAATATATATATGAGCGATGGCAATAAGATATATGATGTATCATCACTTGACAGTAAATATGTGTGCGATAACAATAATGCTGTATTTGCGCTTGATGATGTGACCTTCTACACACCGGAATGGCCTGCAGATATAGACAGAGACGATGTCATACTTAAGGTGGCAAGTCCTAAGGGTGATTATTATGCCGCAGATGTTTATAATACAGAAAGTGGAAATTATACATTTTATATATGGTCTGAGGATGTATGTAAGAAGGTTGTTGAAAATGAGTATTCGCACAATGTATATTATATATCTGACAAAGGAACTGTTATATACGAAGAAACAGAAACTATCAATGACAATGGAAAGACCGGAAACAAGATGCTTTCTATGGCAGAGATAAAGAAAGATAAGTCAGATGCATCTGGTTACGTATGTGATGTCAGAACGATAGAAAGAAGTCTTAAGCAGTCATATGTATATAGTGATAAGAATACAATAATCGTTCTTAACGATGATGGCCGTCTGTATCAGTATGATTATGTTAAGAAGACAACAACAGAAGTTGATATGTATGTCGATGACGTAGCAGCATTGAGTGATACATCAGGTATGTATTCGTCAGGCGCAGAACATCTTAATACATCGGATGATGTGGAGTCATATATGTACAGTCTGTCGTCCGGTGAGAATTATTATGTTGAATTAAAAATGTGAAAACAACTCTTCTTAGAGGTATTACAGGTACAAGCCTCACATATATTTATGATAAGAAAAATGATTATATATACTGGATAAGCAGCAAAAAATATCTTATGCAAAGTTCAAAAATGATGAGATAACAGACGTGGATGTTCTTGAGAATACAGGTACAAGTGTAAATGTGGTGTATATACCGGATAAAGAGGAGCTGATATATATCAATGATGCCGCACAGCTTGTAAAGGCAGAGAAAGGAAAGAAAACATTTATAGCTGACTCATTAAGGGATGGAAGTCTTTCGCTTATTAAAAACACCGATGAAATGCTTACATATATAGCAGATGGCAGACAGTATTATATAAAGAATACATCATCAAAGCCGGTTGAAATATGTGAAGCAGAGAGTATGGTAAATACATCTAATACAAGTCTTTATAAAAAGAGATTATATTTCTATGCCAAAGACGGACAGTTGTATTCTTGCAATCTTAAGGGCGTAGCACAGAACCAGATAGGAAGCGTTGAGAGATTTTTGTTGGCAACAAAGGTAAGTAAGCACTCATAATAAGAATATAAGCAGCAGGGAAAACATATATAAGTAGTAAATATATCAAGAGGTTGCTTGTATGAAATATAGAGGCATATATAAGATAACAGGTCTTATGGCAGTAGTTATTATGGTTTTAACAACTGTCATAGGACCTGTTTTGTACTGGCAGGACGATCAAAGCCGCAGAGGCCGCAGGAGTTGTAGAAGCTGCCGGGGTCACAAAGGATGTAAATGCTGTAGAAGCTATAGTGGTTACAAAGGATGTAAATTCCACAGAAGCTGTAGGAACTACAGGCAGTACAAAAGCCGTAAATGCTTCAGCAGTGACAGATATCATAGATGCTGCCCAATTAACAGGATTGAAAAATCGGACATAGCAGCTAATGAAGCAGAAACAGCCACAAGTGGTCCGGATATTGAAACCCCATCAGCAATACTTATGGAAGCAGCAACAGGACAGGTAATATATGAAAAGATTCATCAAAGCAGCTTGCGCCTGCCAGCATAACAAAGATAATGACACTCATACTAATATTTGAGGCACTTGAGAGCGGGCAGATAAAATGGAAGACCCTGTCACGGTGTCAGAATATGCAGCTTCAATGGGCGGCAGCCAGGTGTTTTAGAAGAAGGAGAGATACAGAGCGTAAGGACTATGATAAAGTGTATAGCGGTGGCAAGTGCTAATGATGCCTGTGTAGCGTTATGATATAGTAGACAGTAGTAAAACAGTATATAAAGCCTTGTAAATGCACACCTGAAGCCAATTACATAAACTGAATATTAAGACATATAAATAAGTCCATATACTTGTATTATTACAGGTATGTGGGCTTATTTTAGTGCCTTAAAATACATAGACGATAAAATCCTCACATAAAACATTTAAAGCCGTATTTGCTCCATATAAGTGATTTTAAACCCTTATATAGCACGTAATAAGAAATGATTATTTCATTAGGACATAAGAACACAGAAAGGAATTAAGACAATGAATCAGAAAGTTATTAAGCCAGGAATTGTAAGAAGAATGGTAGAAAGAATTGAAAGCAGCGGTCAGAGTGTATCATTAGAGATGGCAGATATGTGTATTACAGCATTTTTAGATACTGTAGCAGATATTTTATCTGAAGGTGACACAGCTATACTTAGAGGTTATATGAACATATATCCTAAATATTGTAAGAGCAAGGAAGTAAAGAATGTTATGGATAAGTCAAGAGTAACTATTCCAACACATTACAAAGCAGGTATTAAAGCAGGTAAGAAATTAAATGAAGCTTGCCAGAATCTAATAGAATAGGAGGTAAAAGATGGAGAAGATTAACAGGCACGATATGGTAAAGAAGATAGTTGATAATCTTAGTGATAAGAAGATTGTTGTAGGTGGTAATAAAATTTTATATGAGAAAAAGTATTATCTAAAGTATACACAGCAAATAGTTGATAATGTGTTAGAGGCATTATTTGATACGATTATATCAGAGATTGAAAAGGGCAATATGATTAATTTTCAGAATTATTTTCAATAAAGCCAGAGTTACGAAAGCCTAAGAAAGCAAGAAATGTTGTTACTGGTGAAGATATGATTATACCAGAGATATCAATTTAAGGTTAAGGGTGGGTTATTATTAAAACAGGCTTGTGATTGCTTTAATGATAAAAGTAAGAGTGATAATGATATATAATCGGCAGACATACACCGATTGAAAATAAATGTATGGATATTTCCCAACAGGAAGTAAAGAAAGTCTGTATCAGAGATCAAGAATATCTTGTGAGGTTCATTTGAACCTATCATTAGTGCTATTCAACACAATTTCCTATATGAAAGTTGAATATTATAGGTCTGCTGCCAGATAGCAGTTTATAGAGTGAATGGGGAGTTTCCTGTTTAATTTGATTAGCCTAAATTGGTGGGTGGATTTCCACTTCATAGATATGTGAAATTTTCTTGACCTCTGATTCGATAAAAGGAGGAACATGATTAATGATAATAATAAAACAAAAATATGTAAGAAATGTGGGAGGAACTTCCATTAGAGAGGTTTGGAGTAGTAAATCGTATTTATACAAAATATGTATGTAAGGATTGCTTCAACGAAGAAATGAGAGAAAACGTCATCGACAAAAATTGCTGATGACATAGAAACATATTACAAAGATACTTCTATGCAGATACAGCGTAAGTATAAAGATATCCATCCATCAAGAATATTAACTAAGGCGGTATCTGGAATAAATTATATAGCCAGAGGTGAGAAGTTCATCAGTCTATTAGACTATAAGAGTGCGTGGATATCATCTTATGGTAGAATAATTATAAAGGATAACGATGGATATAAACTGTTAAAAGGTTCGTATTCAAGAAAAGATAAAGAATTATATTATACTCTTGATAAGAATGTGTATTTTAAGACTAAGAAAAGGTGGGGATATAAGAAAGTAAAGGTAAGTGCCAGTGACCTTGTTATCCAGACATTTATTGTTAATTATGATATGCAGAATAATACTAAGGTATGGCATACTGATAATAATATGAAGGATAATTATTATAAGCATTTATATCCGGTAACAGAATTGCAGTATGAGGCTATAAAGAAAGTGTATGACGATACGGGTGTGGCAGCAGAAGAACAGATTATGAGTATAGTTAATTCAGCGGAATATAAATATAATGGCTGGATCCAAAATGCTTTAAAAGAACTTATGAGGGTAAAGGATATATTGGTACAAACGATGTGGATTGTAAATCACCAGAATATCTAAGATGGACTAATATGATACAAAGGTGTTATAACAAGAATGTTCATAAATATAAGCCATATTATAAGGATAAGAAGGTGTGCGAAGAGTGGTTAAACTTTGCTAACTTTAGGATATGGTATAGAGAACATATTATCGAAGGTGCAAAGGTTGACTTGGATAAGGATATATTATGTCAAGGTAATAAAGTATATAGTCCTGAAACGTGTGTATTTGTTGAGCATTATATAAATACTGTATTTGAAAGAAGCGTTAAAAGAAGAATAGTTCAGAATAAAGAAAAACAATATGAAGTATATATGATAGTTCTTAATAAAAATATATTGTTTGGTAAATTTGATACTAAAGAAGAAGCTGAAAAAGGTTATATTATAGGTAAGAAAGATTATATATTGAAACTGGCTGATAGCTGTAAGGGTAAAGTGCAGGATTGCTTATACAATGCTATGGTGAATTGGAATGTAGAGATTGCAGACTGATATTATTTAATATTAAAATGAAAAGAATATTTATTCCGTTACTATATATAATTAAAATAAGTACTTGATTTATGGCAGAGCATTTGATAGACTTTAGAATAAATTAAAATAATAAAGCTAAAATGCTCCGCTGTTGTAAAATGATAGTTGGAGTGATATAATATGAGTAAAGAAAAATTACAAGAAGGAGGATGATATAATGGAAGCAATCAATAAACCACAAGAAGCTATGATGATTACACAAGGAATGACAAAAGCATTTATTGATTTGTTGGCATCTCAAAAGCATTCAAAACATATTGGAATGAATGTCTGAGTGCAAAGAAAAGCATATCTTCTTCCAATATGGATAAATTAAAAGAAATGTGTAATGGAGAAAAATAATGGTAGACCTTCAATATGTTGAATTGGTTGGTGCATGTGTTAGTCAGGATGTATTACAGAAGTTTGATTGTGGTCATCCTGACTTTAATAATTTTTGGCTGATGATGCTATTGAATGTAGCAATAATGGTGAGGGTGTTACATATATTTTAGTTGATAAAGATGAATATGTTAACAAAAAATATCAACAATATTTGCATTTGCTACAATACAATCGACATCTCTACAGTATTATGATATTAAAAATGAAAACAGGATGTATAGTATTTCAGGTGTTGAAATTAGATATTTCGCAATAGCTAAAAGATTTCATAAGCAGACGGCATATTTAATTGATGAAAATAAATATTATAGCACAATATTTTTTGAGTATTTATTGGCAGATTTATATGAAATGTCAACAAAATGATAGGCTTTAAAGCAATTTTTTAAGAGCAAATGAGAATGGGAAAAACTATATAGAAGAAAAAAATTTATTGATGCAACAGAATATATTATTCCATATGAAGAAGATGATCCATTGGGAAAATGTATTCCAATGTGTTTAATGATTCAAGAAGATATTTATAATATTTTTGGTATAGATGAATAAAATGATAGGGCAGATTAGGTAGTAATATACTTAATATGTCCTATTTTTACGATTTTGAGTTTTGTATGATATAATTATTACCAATAGAAGTAATGTGAACACTTAATAATGGGGTGTACTTATGTATGATGGTGGTAATCACTTTCCACATGATGGAAAGCAAGGAAGATGTGGCTGCGGTGAAGGATATAGTTGGGATGATAATGATTATGGTCGGCATAGTGGCGGTTCATCTGGTGGCGGCGGTAATGGAATAAAAATATTTTTGATTGCAGTTGTCAGCATTATTGGTGTATTTAATGAATTGCTTGGGGCGTTGATACTTATAATTGTTGGATTCTTTTAATTATGAGTAGATGAAATATGTAGTGACGATATTTTTTAAGCTGTATTTTTTACAGTAGCCCTGTATATGCTAGGTACTTAAATTACTGAGGTTTAAATGTACCCTCCCATATGCGTTATCGTATACTATATCGTTAGTTAAAGATGTAAAAGATATAATCTCATAAAATAGGGTATTATGAATATATATGATAGCGATAATGTTATGAAATGAAGCGATATTTATAAGATAAGGGAGTATCGAGATATGTTATCAGTATCATATGATATATGAATGGGGATGCTGATTTATAGAATTATATGATAAATGCCATTATTGCTAGGTAAATAGTGGCGTTTTGAGGATTTATAGGAATAAAATGTTATCGTGTATAAATATAGTTTGATAATCAAACTAATATATATTTTATATCTGCTGCCATATTTAATGGTTGCTCTGAATCAGAGGAATGTATCTAAAATCTATATCAAAAATAAAAGGACTACTATTCAGCAGTCCCATTATTATCTACTTTATTCAAATAATCTTTTAATACCATATTTATATACTGACTGAATGACCTATCATCACTCTCTGCCAGTTGCTTAATACGTTCAATAACATCTTCATCAAGGGTAATACTTACTTTACTTTTTAATGGTTTCATTCAATCACCTACCTTATAGATAATATACCACTATATACTACTTATTATTGAAAGTAGGATAAAGTATGATAAAGTAGTATTAATATATATGTGACACGTGATTACAAAAGAAAGGATGATAAAATATGAACAATTCTGTTAATAAAGAAGAGAAAAAGGTATCTAGGAAGAAAAATATAAATCAAGAAAAATATTTACAGCACACATTTTAAATATTATTGCATTTATTATACCCATTGTATTAATCATAGCAGTATACAACATGCCATATGATGATAATAAAACGATAATGGCGGAGTAAATGTTACCATGCAGAGACCATTTTTATAGCAATTATGGCAATAGGGGTGTGTATTTTTATTGTGGGTTTATATCTGTATTTCACTAAAATTAATAAGTTTAAACATATGTTAGCATACGTATATTTATTTGCATCTATTATAGATTTAATATGGTTATTCATCACTACTTGTTTATATGTAATAGCGACTTGTGGATTAGGAGCAGTGATGTTTATTCCTGGAATTTTACAAATAAAAGCTGGAATTAATTTTGTTGTTGCAACGAAGGTACAGGATGAAACGTAGAGTATTTCAAGAAGTAAGGATAAATATTTATATAGCAATTATTATAAACGGATTATTAGTTCAATTTATCAATCCATTTCATTTTTATGTGATAATGAATCAATATCTTGTATGTTTTGTGGAATGCGAACAGCCATTAATTTGATAATAGCAGGGAAATTAATTTAGCATATAAAAGCAATAGATTAATTATTCTTATTATTGTTATAGCAGTGATAATGGTATTAGATATTATACATATTTTATATTTTCGGATAAAGATGAATATGCTTAAAATAAATAGTAAATTGGAGGTACGAAAGTATGAAAAAAAGCGATTATCTTAGCATTTATTATAGGTTGTATATCAATAGTAGGCTGTACATCAAATAATAGTTCTAATACTGCTGAAAGTTCTAAGGTAGATATACAAAGTTTTGATGTTGTTGAAGAGGGTAATAATATGGAGCCGGATAAGTTTAGTGATTTTATAAAAAATGTGCTATTTACTATTCTGATTATGTAAAATTTCAGATTATTCTAATATTACATATTCGGTTATCAGAAATGCTACGGATGATGATGATAGTTATAGTGATAGGAAATTTGAAGAAATTTATAGGTTAATAAGCGAACAATCAGAAGTAATATCTTATCCTAAAGATAGATTGGAAAATTTAATACAAAATTATGGAGATAATATGAAAAAATCGTATGAGTATTACAAAGAAACTGATGATAAAGATGCAAGTTTTTCTGATTTCCTTTACGATACGTTTGGTTATCGTTCAGTAGATAAATATAATGAAAATGTTAAAAGGAAGCACAAGATTATCTTAAGCAAGAAATGATTATATATAATATAGCCTATAATAATGGTATAAATATAACAGAAGACGAATTGAAAGAATATGGGTATGAAGTTGCAGATTATTATGAATATGATAATTTAGACGAAATGGTATCAAAAGTTGGAAATGTTATATATACAGAAATGGGCTATCAATTATTAACAGGAAAAGTTGCGGATTACCTTATTAGTATATCAACTAATATATAACAATAACTTAAGATTAAATATGAGGAGGATTTACTATGGCAATGATACAGTGTTCAAAATGTGGGACAGATATTTCAGATAAGGCTAAGATATGTCCTTATTGTGGAGAAAATACAAACGGGGAAATAAGAAGTTGATAATATTTATTTCCATAGCAGTAATAATTATAATAGCTGCTGTTGTAAGTGTAGTAATTGTAGGAAATAACAATAAGAAAAAGAAAGAACGAAAAATATATGTTGAGCATTATAATGAGTGTGTTCAGAATTTTAAAGATATAAAGACAGGGGCAGAAAAGGAATTGTAATAGGAGATAAACTTGCAGCATTAACGTCTTCTGTATGGTCAGATTCAATTTTCAAACAAGCATCATTAGATACAATAATGTATACATTTAAAGATGATACATGGCAATCATATAGTCAAGCATTGAATAATATGTATGCAGATGAAACAGTTAAGTCTTCAATAGATTCATTGAAAAATTAAACAGGACGTAAATCAAAAACTTAATGATATTAATGATGTACCGGATGAATTAAAGGAAGAATATGAATCAGCAAAACATTTGTAGCATTTTTTAATGACAGAGTAGATTTTGTTCAAAAGCATCTGGATCGTTAAGTACATATAGAACAACATATGAATCTAAAAACAGCATATAGTCAAGCATTAACTAGATTTTCTGCTAAAATGCCTAAAGAGATAGAGGAGTGATAGAGTATGGGAAAAATTGTATGTAGCAATTGTGGATATAAGGTAAAGAATAATGTGAAATATTGTCCTGAATGCGGTGCTGAATTGAATATGAGTGCTGACGCACATGTAGAAAAAGTTGATATAATGTCAAATGTAAAGAAAATAAAGAAGATATATGTGATTATTCCAGTTATTGCAATAATAATAATAATAGCGATAGTACTAATAGTTAATAATAAATATAATACATTTATTCGTAATTATAAGAAGGGCAATACAGACGCTATTCAATCTAACTATGATGATTTTGATGATAAAGATATTGATAAAGTGTATGGTTACTTATCACAACAAGCTATGAAAATAAAAGATGCTTATGTTAATGAAAAATATCATATGAGGATGCTAAGGATCAGCTTAATAAAATAGGTAAGAGTTGTAAAACTGGCAAGGCATTAGCAGATTATATGAATTGTACAAATGAGGTTGAAAAGTTACATAATTCAAAAGCATCATTTAAAATGGCAGAAGATTTTTATGCTAAGAAAAATTATGAAAAGGCTATAGATAATTATAAGAAAGTAATAGAAGGCGATAGTAACTATTCTGAATCACAATCGAAGATTGAAGTATTAATACCAACTATTGCACAGGAGTATTATGATAAGGCTAAAGACGAATATGATAAAGAGGATTATTCATCAGCGCTTAGTGATATTAATTCAGCTATAAAATATGTTGATAATTCAGAATATCAGGATATGAAACAAAAATGTGTTGAAGCCAATAATAAAGCAATAGCAGATAAAGCAGAGGCAGAGCGACAGAGAAAACTTCTTGATCCAGGAAAAGAAATAACTACATCAAGATTTAATATCGAATATATTGGAGCAGATTTTGCATCAAAATTTTACCAGAAAAAACATCTGGAGCATATAGTTATTATAATTGTCCAAATGATTCTATATATATAGATATGAAATTTTACGTAACCAATATAAGTGATTATAGTGCAAATATTGATTTTGTAAAGGGCTTTAGTGCATCATATGGAACTAAAAATATACAACTTGTACAGAATATTATTGTGAATTAGGTTCATCAAGTATGGATAACATATTTTCATCAACTAATATAACACCTTTAAAAGATTGTGTATCATGTTGTACTTAAACTTCCATATGAGGCGATAAATACAAATGACAGCATTACTATTAGTTTTAAAATTGACGGAGAAGAACAGCTGTTAGAGTTTAGATAGAATAGGGACTAACTATGAAGAAAATATTAGTAATAACATTAATGCTATTAATGTGTGTAATGGTTGGCTGCGGTAGTAAGAATAATAAGTCTGAAAAACAAGAGAGTTTAGAAGAAACAATAATTGGTATGTGGATTACATCAGCAGGTACAGCAGATTCAACAGCCAGAATATATAAGTTTTATGAGAGTGGTATTATGGATTCATATATAGGAAATACAAAGGATGAACCCTTAACAGGTAGTTATGAACTTGATGGCAATACATTATATATGAATTTCTTTGACAGAACTAATCCTAAAAAGATAATAAAATCCTTTTACAGTTGTATCATATGACAAGAATGAAATTGTGGTTACTGCTGAAGGAAAGACTATTACGTGGAAAGATATGAATAAGGGTGATATAATACAAGGTATTGAGAGAATATGACACACATTTTCAAACCTGCAATATGAAAGTTTGAAACAGGTGATTACAAAGAACCTGTTAATTACAACCAAGGAGAATTTTTCGCCCGTTATTATATAGTGTCGGTTTTAATCTTTCATTAAGAATGATTAGAAATGGAAGTGAAGTAAAACCGACTTCCGTAACGGATGTCTTATAAATAATACTTCCGTTCGTTTAGATACGACAGATTGTAGGATTGAAAATATCGTAGGGCAAAAATTTTAACTCAGTGCATAGAATAACCAACTATATGCTAATACAGAATATACATGCTGCGTTTTCGTTTTGATACCCCGACATAGTTCGAAGGCTTGCAAGTTCAATATTTCATGTGGATAGAAGTACTATGGTCATATACAGAATAAACAATATTTCTATAAATGTATACTATCCCCATGGGGCATTACAGACAATAAGAACACATAAAATAAAGGGTGTAACCATATAAACGGCTACACCTTTTTACGCTTCTTTAATCTCTTTGTTGATTCTGTTTTTACTTCTGTACTGCCGTAATAGTCTCTTATATCATCCATTGATAATTTTCTTTTACTTCTCTTTCTGAATGCTTCAGTGTGAAAATACCACTTCTTTTTCCTTAGCCCATCTAAAACCTAATGTTTTAAAAGTGTCTTTATGTTCGTATGTGTTACCGTCTACCCATATCCATGAGCCTATAATCTCAATGTTAATTCCTTCTAATATGATAATGTGCTGTAATACTTCCCTTAGTTTTATATCTTCTGTAAAGTCATATTTCATATTATCGTATGAATTATTATTATCGTTTGCGTTGTCTGCTTTGTGTTCGTGTCTATTCTTTAATAATTTGAATAGGTTATCATATTCTGAATTAATTTCCTGTGTTGCTTCTGTAGAGCCTTGTGGGTTGTCTGGGTGATACTTCTTTAATAGTTCTTTGTATTGTTTTCTTAATTCTTCAAGTGTGTTTACATCTTTAAAATATGTCATATTATATAACCTCCTTAAAACTAATGTCTTATTGATCTGTTGTTAATATTATAATACACGATAACGTGTACTTACACAATGATAAAAGTACACGAAAAATGTATAAAATTTATTAAAGTTAACGATAACGTGTACAATATGCACAAATTAAAGTAAATGTATACGTGTATTTATAGCGGTTTTGTCAATAGACAAAGTACACGATAAAATGTACAATACAATTACAAGGTAAGCAATTACCGATAACAAATATCAATATTTTAGGATAAGACAAGATTATGTGCAGTATCAAAACAAAACAGAGTTAGAAAAGAAGATTGAAGAAATAAGAAAGTATAAGGCTATGGCAGAAGAAGGCAACATTGAAAAAGCTCTGGAAGCCGAGGTTATTTCTTATATGACAGAAAATAACTTAACAGAAGAGTTTACAGATTCAAGCAAAATTAGCTACAAAGAGCAAGAAAGAAGAACTTTAGATAAGAAGAGATTAACTGAAGACTTGGGCGATTTATCAGAATATGAAAAGGTTACAAGCTACAAAGTTTTACGCATTAAATAATTAACAATTATATCAAGGGTGAAGGGTGGAGCAATCCACCCGACATCCTAAAGAATAGGAGTGATTGACAATGAAAAATATATAACCTATGAAGAGCCATTACAAGGAAGAGTTTTCACAGAAAAACAGATGTATGAAGTATATAGAGATATGGCAGACAAGAAAGAATATACAGATTTTGAGTGTTGGTTTACAGACATGTTAAAAGCGGAGTATTTGAGGATGCAAGCATGAAAACACAGACAATTCAATTTGCAACCATTACCAAAACGGAGTAGTCCAGAAAGTTGGTAAAAGTACCATACTACAGCCTAAAACAAACTTTTAAAGGCGGTTCTATTAAATGGTATAGAAAGCTTAAGACACCTTATGAATCATTAGATATATTCCAGTTTATGGAATACTTAGAGGCAGAAGAGAGCATGGAGCATATGGATATAATGGAAAATAAAGCAAGACAGATGGCAGAACGTAAAAGAAAGCTTCTGCAAAGAATCCGCTGTATAAATTGGCTTGTGTATTAGGATTATTTTAAAGGAAGGATGAACGATAAAATAAGATATGAGGGTAGCTTGAAATATAGCTATCCTCTGGAAAGATAAAGAGGTATAGATATGGCAATAATAATAACAAACGGAAAATTATATATGTATTTGAATGAATACGGAAAACATAGAAAAACGGAAGATATAACAAAGGCTATTCAGTATAAATCAAAAGGTGAAGCCGTATCATATATGTATAAAGCACCCTCAAAAACAAAAGGATTTTATGTATATGATACAACGGATAATATAGTATTATGGGAACGAAAAAGGAGGTACAGATAATATAAAAAGGAATAAGAATGGCAAGATTAAGCGTAAAAATATTCTAAGTCAGCACGTAAGTTAATATATAATAAGGCGAATGGTTGTTGTCAGTTGTGCGGTAGAAAAATAACATTTGAACAAATGACAGTAGATCATATTATACCATTGGTTATGAATGGAATAGATGATGTAAGCAATCTTCAATGTGCATGTGAAGTTTGCAATAAGTTCAAAGGTGCAATACTTCCAGATGACTTTTAATAGAATAACAACTATATTTATGTATCAGATGGATAAGAAAAATAAGCATAAATTGTTATGGAAGATTACATATAATATGTTAGAGCGGATGATATAATTTGAAAGATTAATTAAATGCAAAAATAATGTCAATGTGGTATACTATAATAGAATTAAGATATTGTCTTGATTCAATATAGGAAAGTGAGGAAATGATGTTGGCACTTAAAGAAACGTTTAAGGCTATTACAGGAAATAAAAAGTAACACAGCTTGAAATGGCTACAGCATTAGGAATCAGTAAGCAAAATTTTAGTAATAAGGTGCAACGAAATACATTCTCACCAGATGAATTAGTAAAGATAGCAGATATGTTAGATATGGAACTAGCATTTATAGATAAGAATGCAGAATTTAATGGTGAAAAATATGTAATAGAGCAAAACAAGGAAAATGAAAATTCATAAACTCTAAAATAGGTAATTAGCGTTATAAGAATGTTTTCATATAATCATTTGAAGGAGGATGACATATGACAGTATTAAGACAGAGTGCAATAATGGAACTGGAAAAGATACCAGAAGATAAGTTATCCTTTATAATTCAGATTATGCAGGGTGTAAACGGATTATATAATGATTCTAATAAGGAAAGGAAAGAAGCTTTTACAAGATTAGAACAGTTACGCAAAAGGGAACTGTTACAGATGAAGATGCAGAATTAGCTTCTTACAGGGAAGATAAATATGGCAGGTAAAATTCTGATTGATACTAATGTATTACTTGATTATCTTCTTGAAAGAGAGCCATTCTTTGAGGATGCAAAAAGTAATTTTATCATGTACCGAGGGAAATACAAAGGGTTGCATTGCAGCTCATTCTATTTCTAATATGTTCTTTATATTAAGGAAAGATTATACTGCAAAGGAAAGAAGAGAAATATTATCAAACATATGCATGATTTTTGATGTAGAGGGCATAGACAAAGCAAAATTATTATCTGGTCTTGCAAATGAAAAATTTTCTGATTTTGAGGATTGTTTACAAATGGAATGTGCAAAGAGTTATGGTGCAGAATATATTGTGACAAGAAATGTATCGGATTATTCTGTATCAGACATAAAGGCAATTCTGCCAAATGAATACTTAGGACTATAGTAAACAAAGCACCAACGGAAAGAGTGTATCTTCCTGAAGGTGCTTTGTTTAATCCTACTGTCTGTCATGTATATTCTCAACAGCCTTTTCAAGTTCCATAGTCTGCCATTTACTATGTGTAATTTGCTGCTTAAGTTCATTTAAGCGTTTATTGGTGTATTTGTCCATCCAGTTAATAATACAAGCTGGAATATACTTTTCAGGTATCTTTTGGAACAAATTGAATCCAGTTTCTTCTATATTATAATGTATCTTATGTAACATATCTTTGAAGCGGTTCGGCTTCTTAATCTGAATATAAATATATTTCACCTCTTTCATAAAATCATTGGAGTAATTAAATGCAAATGTCCTATATATAAAGTGTAAGGAATTTTATTAAAAAGACAATGGATTTTTATAATATGACCTTATATGAAAACATAGGTTTAATTAAAGAATTATAGAAAGACAAGTTAATAATGGATAAATATATGACGGATAAGCAATATGCAGTATATATTTTTTAATAAAATATATTAAAGAAAATGGATATCCACCAACCTTAGAAGAGATAGCAGACGGAGTAGGTGTAAAAGCAAAGTCAACTATCAGTATAAGATTGATGGAGTTGCAGGAAGATGGATGGGTTGAAGTTAAAATATCATCACCAAGAGCAATTAAAGTTGTAGGATATAATTTTGTAGAAGCATAAGGAGAGAAGTTATGATAAAAGATGATATGCAGCAGACATTTAATGCAGGTGTACAGCTTGGTATAAGTATGCTTGAAAGAAAGATAGTATATGCTAGTGAACATAATAAGCCACTAGAGATAGATGGTAAGGTATACTGGATTGAAAGTGATATCCAGCATCTTAGAAAGATTATGGATAGAGTAGAGGTGTAAGACATATGAATGTTATAGATGCAAGAGATATTTTTAGTAAGAAGAAAAATTAATCAGAAAGATATTGAAGATAAGCAAAGTATAATGAATATAGAAAATGCTATGCTAGAAAAGCTGCGTTTATATTTGCATGACGAGGACTTTACAGAACGTCAGATTGATATAGTAGTTGATCTATATAAATTGTTTACTATGAAGTAGCATATTTTACAAGATTATGTTATATTAATATGGTATCAGCAGAAGTAATTCTGTTTTGATATAGAGGAAAACCTCTTAAAAAATATTGATTTGTTGTTGAAGGGCGGTACTGTTTAGGCAGTATCGTCTTTCTGCATATAATGGGTTCAGTAACTTGAAAAATATGTCGTGAGAATGAAAGATATGATACATCTATATTCGTCAGCGTGGAATTGGAAATCCTAATCCTGTAAAGCTTGGCAGATGCATCAAAGAGCTTGAAAGGATTTATGGAGTCAGAGAAGGAACTGCTGGCAAATCCGAGCCGAAACTTTCGGATGGGAATATATTTAATCAGTCAGATATTGCAGAAATGATTGGGGTTTCAGTAGATACTCTTAATAACTACAAAAACTCACAGAACTTATTCCTGAATTAGAGGATTTAGTTGATACAGGTATTCTTGCACCTACTACTGCTCTTGGTGACGATGCAACCATTATTGAAGTTATGCAATGGATGCTTGATATTCAGCTTGGTAGACGTAACTTATCTCCTATTCAGAGAATTGCTGTAGCTGAAAAGTATAGACCTATTTATGAAAGACAAGCAAAGAAAGACAAAAGCTTATAAGGATGAGATACTTAAGATTAATGAAGAGATAGCCAATGATCCTTATGATAAGGAGTTGCTTGATAGAAAGCAGGAACTTATTAAGGCTCAACAGGATGCTATTAATTCAAGTATTTCTGAAAAGGAAGCTCTTAAGGACTTGGTTCAAGAAGGTTATGATACATTTCTTGATAAGCTTGATGAAGTCATCCAAGTATAAAGACCTTATGAGTCAGCAAAAGGACGCTTATGACTATGAAAATCTATAGCTGAGAAAACAAAGGCTCTTAATGCTTTAGAGAAGCAATATTCTGCCGTTCAAGGAGATAATTCTGAAGAAGGTAAGAAGAATATCCAGCAGCTTAAAGACCAGATTAATACTGCTAAAGATGATTTGAAAGATACTGAGTATGAAAAGCTTATAAGTGACACCGAGAAAATTTTAGATCAGCTTCAAAGTGATGTGAAGTCATGGCTCGATCAGCGTATAGATGAGTTCGATGTTACTATGCAGGAAATTATCGACCAGTCTAATGAGAATGCAACTAATATATCAGAAACTATTACATCTACTGCTGAGAACTATGGTTATAAGCTTAGTGAATCTATGGCTTCAATATGGAGTACAAATGCTAGTAACATAACTAATGGTATTAATAGTGTATTAGCTGACTTTAGCAATAAGTTTGTCGAAGGCAACAATGCTATTAATAAGGTTTGTGGTGACATTAATGCTGCTGTACAAGGCTTACTTGCCAATAGTAATGCAGAAGCTCAAAGAGTTGCTGATGAGATTGCAAAACAACAGGCAGAACAGAACGCTAATACTGATGGTGGATATTCTGATGGAGGCGGTAGCTCTACTGATGATTGGTCAGATAATTGGGATAGTTCTGATAGTGGCTCATCTGATGATGATGGGTCTGATGGAGTTGATTGGATATATAGCCCTGACGATTTTCCGAAGGATATGTTAGATATATCTAGCTCGATAGTAGACAGAATTAAATACCACGATTATGATTCATCATTTGGTGCAAGAGCTGGATATTATGAACAGATGGGTTATGATGATCCTTATTATGGAACGAGTGAGCAAAATATACAAATGTTAGAGTATATGAAATCTCACGGTCTAAAGAAAGGCTCTAAGTCTGCTCCTGGTGGTCTTACACTTACAGATGAACAAGGTCTTGGTTCAGAAGTTATCTTCTAAGAAGTATGGTACTCTTAGAAAGTTAGATACTGGCGATATGGTGTTTAATGCAGACCAAGTAGAAAAACTTTGGAATTTATCTAAGGGGATGCCTAATATGTTTGTGGATAATCTTGGTGCTAAGTTACCTGATATTTCTAATATATCGAACAATTTAGCTAATAAGGTTGATGTATCATATGGTGACGTAACATTAACATTCCCAAATGTTCATAACTATGAGGATATTATGAAACAAATGCAGAAAGATCCTAAAGCTGAAAAAATGATTCAGGAGATGACTCTTGGGCAGACTTTAGGTAGGAATTCACTTAGTAAACTGACATTTAGATAATGTTTATGGGCGTACTGACTTATGTTGGTATGCCCTTGATATTTATAGTTTATAGATTGGAGAATTAATAAAATATGTCAAATAAATTAGTAAAACAAAAGTAATATGGAAAAGAAGCTGGAATATTATGAAAGACATTGCAGAACTCTTGAAAAGAAATAGGAATGTTACAAGCTGAAAAGAAAATCTAAAGAAAGAGAATGTTGAGTTACAGTTAAAGTTAGGAATAGACTTAGAGCATATTAAACAGAATAATGCAATGGATAGAAAGGTTATTGCAAATGCTTTATACTCACAGAAGTTATTTAATGAGGGCAAAGCGGAGATGGATGAGGCATTAGCAGTATTGACTAATGAAATAGAAAAGCAAAAGAATTGAACAAAGAATATAAGGATATTACAGATGCTTTGTTAGAAGAAATGTTTAATAAGGATAACTATAAAAAGTAAAACAGCATATGTAGAGCAGATTTATGTACCCCCTGTCCGTTATGGATAGGGATTTTAATTATAACTAAACGATTGTGATTAAACATAAGATTATAAATGTTTGAATATTATAAAACAAACAGATATTGTGAGGGATTCGATTGAAAAAGAAGAACGAAAAATTAAAGTGAATGTATTTTATGGTGGAGAAAAATTAGTAGATTGTATGGGTAGAGTTATTAAGAAACATACAAAGTAAGTATAGAAAAATATCCTTGTGTCGTGTATATTATTTGTTATGGTGTGCATTGATACAAGGATATAATTATTAAACGATTGGAGATTAAAATATATGGGTAATCGTGCAGTATTATATCTGAGATTAAGTAAAAGATGCAGATAAGGTTAACAAAGGAGATGACAGTTCAAGTATTAAAAGCCAGAGACTTATGCTGACAGACTATGCCTTGGAGAAAGGCTTTAAGATAGTAAAGGTTTATTCTGATGATGATGAATCAGGATTGTATGACGACAGACCTGGATTTGAAAATGATTCTTGATGCCAAAATGGGTGAGTATGATGTAATTATTGCAAAGTCGCAGTCAAGATTTTCAAGGAATATGGAACATATTGAAAAGTATTTACATCATATGCTGCCAAACTTAGGGATAAGGTTTATAGGTGTTGTTGATGGAGTTGATACTGATAACGAAGGTAATAAAAGAGCAGACAGATTAATGGTCTTGTAAATGAATGGTATTGTGAGGATTTATCTAAAATATCCGTTCAGCCTTTAAAGCTAAGATGAAGGATGGTCAGTTTTAGGCTCATCATGTCCGTATGGATATATACGTGATCCTAGAATCATAATCATCTTATTATAGATAATTATGCTGCAAAGGTTGTGCAACGTATATATGATTTATATATATGTGGATACGGCAAGGCTAAAATAGGTTCTATATTATCTTGTGAGGGTATATTAATTCCATCTATCTATAAGCGTGAGGTCTTACATGAAAATTATCATAATGCCTGTGAATTAGAAACAACGTCTACATGGTCATATCAGACAATAGCTACCATATTAAACAATGAGGTGTATATAGGACACTTAATACAAAACAAAGCTAATACATTGTCATATAAGGATAAGAGAAAAGTGTTACTTCCCAAAGACAAATGGATTAAAGTTGAGAATACGCATGAAGCGATTATTGATGTTGATACATATAATCGTGTGCAGGAATTACAAAAGGTGAGAAGAAGAGAGGTAAAAGATACCGAGCCTAATGGGATCTTTTCAGGACTTATATTCTGTGCTGATTGTGGTCATGCGATGGCAAGGAAGTATGCCAGACGAGGACAAAAGGGTTTATAGGATATATATGCAAGATATATAAGACTATGGGAAAAAGCTTTGTGTAAGTCATAGTATTAATGTGGATGAATTAGAAGAAGCAGTTTTATTATCTATAAAAGAAGAAGCAAAGGAAAATTCTTAAGCCAGATGATATTGATACACTAACAAAGATGAGCATATGTGATAGGAATAGCAGTTTTATCAGCAGCAGATAGAGGAACTTAACAAGAGGCTTGATAAGATTAGTGTATATAAAAAGAAGACATATGATAATTATATGGAAGAGATTATATCTAAGGAAGAATACTTGAAATATGTCAGAGACTATGATGTTGAGAGAAAGAAGATAGAAAGTGAAAAGGAGGAAGTATTAGATAAGATAGAATCACAGAAGGAACTAGATAATGAATATGATGAATGGGTTGAAGCATTTAAGGATTACATTAATATAGAAGAATTAACAAGAGATATTATTGTTGAGCTTATAGAAAAAATAGAAGTAAATGCAGATGGTTCAATTAACATTCACTATAGATTTAATAATCCATATTCTGTGTAGATGAACGTGAATGATTCTATTAATGAATTCTATTAATGATGAATAAAAGTGACTACTATATGAATATGCCACCTGTAGCCATGTCAGAATACATATGCGGTTCTGAGGACGTATTTGTTGAAAAGATGAACGAAAAGGCGAAGCAGCTTGGTATGGAGCAGACACATTTTGTAAACTGCTGCGGACTGGATACTGACGGACATACCTCAAGTGCAAGGGATGTTGCGCTTATGAGCAGGAGCTTATTAATAATCATCCGGAGGTTAAGGAGTTCAGCAACATATGGATGGAGGATATAACCCACGTAACAAGAAATGGTGAGAAGGACTTTACATTATCCAACACGAATAAGCTCATAAAACAGTATTCATATGCGACAGGACTTAAGACAGGTTCAACAAGCAAGGCAGGCTGCTGTCTTCGGAACAGCAATGAAGGATGGAATAGAGCTTATAGCGGTTGTTATGGCAGCTCCGACAAGCAAGGTAAGGTTTAAGGATGCGATAACACTGCTCAACTATGGTTTCAGTGTATGTAGCATATATCAGGATACGGAAGCACCGGACACAAAGTATGCAGATGTAAATGCGGGCGTGAAAAATGAAGTGAAGGTAGCCAAAAGTAAAGATTTTTCATATATGTTTCTTAGTAAATATGATGCAGCGGATATAAGAAGAGAATGTGTTATAGACACTGTAAATGCGCCTGTGAGTGAGGGCGATGAGATAGGTGTCATCAATTATTATTATAAAGATAATCTCATAGGAACTGTGCCACTTGTTGCAGCAGAGAGTGTTGAGCTTATGGATTATAAGGACTCAGTATGGAGAGTCATTAAGTCAGGGTTGTTTGGCTGAATGGTGGCGGCATACGTAAAATCAGCAAAAGCTTTGCGTTCTGTCTTTAAAAATGTAGATATATGCTATAGTATATGATAAAAAGTACATTTTGAAAGAAAGGGCAGCTTATGGACTTATTTGATTATATGCGTGAAAGTAATAAAGATAATGACTCACCTCTGGCTATGAGGTTAAGACCAAGGACACTTGATGAGGTTGTAGGGCAGCAGCATATTATAGGAAAGGATAAGCTGCTGTATCGTGCAATCAAGGCTGATAAGTTAAGTTCAATCATATTTTATGGTATCCGGGAACGGGAAAGACAACACTTGCAAAGGTTATAGCCAACACGACAAGCGCAGAGTTCTGTCAGATTAATGCGACTGTAGCCGGTAAGAAGGATATGGAGGATGTCGTTGCAAAGGCAAAAGATAACCTTGGAATGTATGCAAGAAAGACAATACTTTTGTAGACGAGATACACAGGTTTAATAAGGCACAGCAGGATTATCTTCTGCCTTTTGTTGAGGACGGAACTATTATACTTATAGGTGCAACTACGGAAAATCCTTACTTTGAGGTAAATGGGGCTTTATTATCAAGGTCAGTTATATTTGAGCTTAAGCCATTGTCAAAGGATGATATAAAGGAGATACTAAAGAGGGCAGTATACGATAAAGAAAGAGAATGGGAAGTTACAAGGGTGACATAAGTGATGAAGCACTTGAGTTTCTTTCAGATATATCAAACGGTGATGCCAGAAGTGCGCTTAATGCAATAGAACTTGGCATACTAACAACTGACAGGGCTGAGGATGGAATTATACATATAGACTTAAAGACTGCGGAACAGTGTATACAGAAACGTGCAGTAAGGTATGATAAAACAGGTGATAACCACTACGATACCATATCAGCATTTATAAAGAGCATGAGAGGCTCAGACCCCGATGCGGTAAGTTATTATCTTGCAAAGATGTTGTATGCAGGAGAAGATGTGAAGTTTATAGCGAGAAGAATTATGATTTGTGCGAGTGAGGATGTGGGTAATGCTGACCCTGATGCACTTGTCGTTGCAGTGAGCGCAGCACAGGCAGTAGAGCGCATAGGTATGCCAGAGGCACGGATAATTCTTTCGCAGGCGGCACTTTATGTTGCGTGTGCGCCTAAGAGTAATGCAGCGTATATGGCAGTAGATAAGGCTTTAGAGCTGGTAAAGACAACAAAGACACAGCCGGTTCCTGCACATTTGCAGGATGCACACTATAAGAGTTCGGCAAAGTTAGGACACGGAATAGGATATAAGTACGCACATGATTATCCGAATCATTATGTGGATCAGCAGTATCTTCCGGATGCTCTTGTAGGCGAGGTGTTCTATGAGCCTACAGATAATGGATATGAGAAACAGATAAAGTCACATTTAGATAGAATCAGGTCGGAGATAGACTGATGAAGGAGTATATTAACCGCCTTCAGTAGGAAAGTTTAAGATGGACACACCGGATATCATAAAGCCGGACGAAACTGTTGTGGCAGAGGTACTATGTGGAACATACAGTGAAGAACAACTGCATATTCAGGCTAGTGATGTCATAAAGGGATTAGTGTACTCTTCTGACTGCAGGGTGACTATAAAGGACAGGACATTTACAGGCAGCGAGTGTAATATAACTTACACTGTAGATGCAAGAAGGCTTGAGGATAAGGAGTGTATAGAAGGAAAGTTTACAATAGTATGCGATGCAGGTGAAAGGACATAGCTTATGTAATAAGAGGTTGGCATGGGCGATGACCTTTCCACTTCACCAACCTTGTGCAGAAGTCAAGGGATGAAGCTGCGATGATATACAGGTCAGAAAGCTTTAAGAGAATATTTCTTAATGGTGACGAGCCTTATTAATCTATACGACAGTCTTTATGACAGTGATAATATATATGAGTCCATGGAAGAATTCCTTATTGCAATTAAGAAAAATCAGCACTTACATTCAGTGTTGATACATCGTTAAGAACTTACAGTCTGGCGGCTGGAAGAGAGAAGGACAGCATAGTTATAGAAAAAGCGGCTGGGGATATATAGAGCTTAATGTTGAATGCGCTGCCGATTATATAAGTATGAAAAGAGGCACTGTTACATCGGATGACTTCGTTGGTGATGTGTATGAGCTTGAATATTTCATAGATTATGACAAGCTTCACAATGGTAATAATTACACGGCAATATGTGTGCAGTCACACGGAGTTAAGGAAGTAATAGAACTTGCCATATTTAAAGAAAAGCAGCCGGCAGATGAAGAAGATGTGAACAGCAATGATGGCGGCTTTGATGTGAGAATGGAGTTGAGGGCTGCAAGAATAGCACTTACACAGGCTTATATGGCATTCCGTATTAAAAGATAAGCCGTGAGCAGTGGATATCTGATACTGATAAAATGCTTTCAAGAGCACGAGGATTGAAAAATCGGACATTATATTTGATATATTTCAGGCTGGACTTGACTTTATAGCTGGCAATGCATATGACGGAAAACAGATATTAGAAAGTATAAAGGATAAGATACTTGCAGATATTGATAATCATGTTGAGCTGTACTGCCTTTATCTTTATGTGAGTACGCTGGAAAGAAAAGATTCACTGTATACATCGGATGTGTCAGAGATAGTAACAAGATACTATGATAATGGATATGATACATGGAAGCTGTTATGGATATTATTCTATATAGACGGACAGATAGAGAATAATAAGAGTATCAAGCTTATAAGAATAAAAGATGCATTTAATGATGGATGCACAAGCCCTGTTATGTATATAGAGGCATTGAATATATACAATGAACAGCCTGACCTTTAAGGGTTATGAACAGGTTTGAGGTGCAGGTTATCTCAGAAGGTATAAAGTATGGAATTATATCAAAGAGATTAGCAGAACAGACCGCAGTTGTTATAGGCAATGAGAGAAGCGCCACAGGTTCCCACATAGAGTTGTTAAAAGACTTTATGAACAGTTTGATGAGGACAGTATGCTTGAGGTGCTTATAGTTCATATGATAAGGGCTGGTATCACGGATAAGGACAGCTTTGTCTATTATGAGAAAGCAGTTCTTCGTGGTATAAGGATAACAAGACTTTATGAGTTCTATATGGCAAGTATAAGAAAGGATATAAGCATAAGACTTCCAAAGATAGTGCTTATGTACTTTACATATGATTCAGGTGTTAATTATACATGGAAATCATATCTTTTGCCAATATTGTGTATAATAAAGAGCAGTATAAGGATGTATATGAATCTTATGAGCATATAATAGAGCTATATGTGTATGAGCAGCTAAAGCAAGAGCGTATAGATGAATATCTTGTGTATCTGTACCGTGAATTTATAAAACCACAGCTTGTAAAGGAAGATACGGCGGCATTTATTGCAAGACTTAAGTTTATGTATCATATAACGTGTTTTGATGGTGATGTCAAGGCGATTATTGTAAAGTACGGCGAACTTAAGGAGCCTGTTATATATGAGCTTACAGGAAAAGATACGTATATACCTGTGTATACTAAGGACTGTTCAATAGCATTTATATGTGAAGACGGCTGCAGAAGAAGAAATACAGTAGGCTACGAGCTTGAAAAGGTGTTTGACGAACCGGAAGATATGTCAGATTATGAACGTTTTAATATAGATGACAAATATATGCTTATATATAAAGCCTCTTACTACAGGAGAAAACGTATTTATAAAATATATACACTTGATATATATAAAAAGCACTTAAAATACAGGACATATCAGAAGAATATAAGAAAAAACTTAATTCGTGGATGATAGAATTCTATGCGGATTATTATAATGCTGAAAGTTTCACTGAGGAATATAAAGTAATAGATACTTATAATCTGTCGATAAAAGACAGTGCAGGTCTTATTGAGATATTGCTTGACTATGGTATGTATTATGAGGCAAGACAGCTTATTGACCATTATGGATATATGTATGTTTCGGCACCAAAGCTTTTATGTTTATGGTGCATGAGCTTGAGGCATCGGGTAATACCGAAGAATATAAGAATATCATAACAGAGCATATTTTTAAAATCATCTGTACAATGAGATAGTTCTTGAGTATATGGTACATAACTTTAATGGAACAAGCTCAGATATGTATGATGTGTGGAAAGCAGCCAAAAGCTTTAGTGTAAAACAGATGAACTGTCAGAAAGAATAATATCACAGATGATGTTTACAGGTGCGTATTCTGGAAGACTGGCAGAGGTGTTTGGCGATTATTATAAGAATAGGGCTGGAAGCAATACGATAGTAAAGGCATATGCGGCATATAATTCATTTAATTATGTTATAAGAAAAGAAAAGCTGACCCTATGACATTTAATGTTATAGAAAATGCATACAGGGATAAGACAGGACTTCCATTGTTATGTTATGTTGCATGGCTTAAGGATATATCAGATAATACTGACAGATTGAAAAAATCGGACATTAATAATATGGCACAGTCAATACTGACAGAAATGTGTGAAAAGAGCTTGTCTATGATTTCTATAAGAAGTTTAAAGGATTTCTTAATATACCTTACAATGCATATGGTGTTACTGTCATAGAATATTATGGCATGCCGGATAGAAAGGTGGAACTTCATTATCGTGTCAATGATGAACGTACATATGAAACGGCCGTTATGAAATGCGATGCCTGCGGAATATTTACTCACAGGCTTATTATGTTTTATGATGATAAAGTCACATATTATTTTACATATGGAGATAATGAAAAGAGTCAGGAATATAATCTGCTCTGTGATGATGTGAGCTCAGAGGATGCAGGTGGTAGATTTGATGCTATTAATGACTGTCTGGTAAGTGAAGAACTTCACGATATGGTGACTTTAAAGAAGCTTATGAACAGTTACCTCACAGAGGACTATATTACAGATGAGCTTTTGAAAAAATGTAGAAGATGATTAATCAGGTGTTAATGGAGGAACATATGGAAGGCAGAGGACTGATAATAGGAATTGAATATGATAATGCAGTAAAACAGGCCTGTGTCTATGATATGAGGATTAATGCACCTGTTGCCTGTGAGGATGTTAAAGAATTGTCCGTAAATGATGCTGTTAAAAGAATATGCAATAAGTATGGTGTAGACAGTGTTAAAAGTCTGTGTGTGACTACAGGTTCAGATACTAAGGAAGAACTTGACAAGATAAGCAGACAGATTGATATGGCAGGAGTAAGAAAAATGATTATATGATAATAGGCAGAATACAAAGCTTTGCCTATTATGCATATTCACAGAGAAAAGCTGTATAAGGCCGGAGTTGCGCTTATGGATTATGACGGTAAGGTGATTGATACTTACAGACTTTTCTATAATACTGTCGATAATTCGCAATATATACAGGAGCAGAAAGAACAGCAGTATATATTAGACGAAGATAACGAAAGTACAAAATGGCGCAGAATAACAGAGTATGTTACACAGTATTTTGAAGGCAATACAGCATCTTCTGTGTATCTTACAGGTACAGGCTTTGATGTTGAAAGGCTTGACGATGGACTTGCAAAGGCACTTGTAAGCGGAAGAAAAGCATATATGGGTCAGAATTTGTACGTGAGAGGTGCATGTTTTGCAGCGTATGAGCGGATAAGCGGTAAAGTATTTGATAATGTTTATCTTCTTGTTGATGGCTGTATAAAGGCTAATATAGAGGTTGACATAAAAGAGCAGGGAAAGCCTATGAGATTCAGGATGATAAAGCTTGGAACAGACTGGTATATGGCAAAAGAAGTGCTGACTTTATCATAGAAGATATGACTATGCTTACATTAAGAATTATGCTGCCGGATGGAAAGGCTATGGGTAAAGTGATAGATATAAGCAGTATCCCTTACAGGGAGGAAAAACAACAAGAATAAGGCTTACCATAGAGGCTGTATCACAGGATAAATGTGTTGCTACAGTAGAAGACTTAGGCTTTGGGGAGTTGTTTGCTTCTTCGGGCAGGATTATAACTAATGAGATAGACTTAAGTGAGGCAAGTGTATGAGTGCGATGATATTATGCAGGAATAAGGTGGCTGTTAATCCTTTGTATGTCAGTTATTCAGATGTACATTTATATACAGAGGAAGAATTGTGTTACTATATTTACAATAATATATATATAATAACTAATGATTTTGTAAGTGATGAGCTTATACATTTTCTGAGGTATGAAACTAAGGATGTGCCACTTGCTGGCAGAGTTGAGGAGTTAAGAAGAAACAATGCAGGACTTGCCATGATACTTGTAACAATTCTTAAGTCAGTTGATTATTATTCAGTAAGTGAGATAGATGAGATAAGCGGAATGCTAAGCACTTGACAGCCAGAATTCCTATGAGCGTTTAAGGTCAAGGGCAGATACTTATCTTGACAGAAAGAATTATTATAAGGCAATAGACTGCTACAGACAGATTATAAAAGAGTATACAAAGAGGCTTCAGGTGCATTTATGGCAGGAGTACATCACAATCTTGGAGTGGCATATGCAAGGATGTTCTTATACGAAGATGCTGCGTTTAGCTTTAAGACAGCGTATGAGATAGGACAGTATTCAAAGTCATATAACAGTTATCTGGCGGCAAATGAGCTTGCATCCAGGAACAGACCGGTTAAAGAGGATGTGTCAGAAGAAGAATATGCTATAAGAAGACGTATAGACAGCCTTAGCGATAATGCAAAGTATCAGGATGAATACAGAAAGCTTGAGCAGCTTGTTGCAAGAAAAGAACATGGTGATGTGGCATATTATCATAAGGCAGTCGCAGACATACTGCATACATGGAAAGAAGATTATTGTAAATATACTGCGAGGTGATATAACAGGTGGGAATATTCGATGCGTTAAAAACGGCTATGATAAAGATGATGACTTAAAAGACCTTGAAGAACTTATGTATGACAATGAGTCGGGCTCTAAAAGCAGACGTTCCATAAATGATATGATTAAGAGTCTGGAGCTTGGCGAAAAAGAGCCACATAAGAAAAAGATGATGGTTATGCAGATATATTTGGAAATATATCAGGAAAAATACAGAGCCAGATGGTCCTAAAGGTCTTGATGAAAAACAAGAAGGCAGCAGGCTGATGTGCAGAGGGAAGAGGAGAAGTATGACAATCTTCTTAACAGTATGCAGGCACAGTCGCTTATTAAGAAGGTGGATAGTGTATCAGGAGTCAATCCATCACAGAACAGAATAAGAGAGCAGGCTAAAAAGACAGGCTGAAATTGCAGATATAGAAAAGAATGAAAAAATCAGATGAAAATATAGATATAAGTAAAGATGTATATTCTGCATACAGTAAAGATATATCAGAAAATGATGATATAGAGAGTGTTGATACAGAAGGCTTTACGGGAACCGAGGTAGGCGGCTTTATAAAAGCCAGTGTGATATATGTGGGGAAGCAGCCAGATATATAGAGAATGCCCGAGTTGAGTATGAAAGTGTAACAGACTACTATGAGGATATACAAAGGATAGAAGGTGCACCTGATGATATAAAAAGAGAACTCATAATGGCAGCAGACATGGTAGATAATCTGTCAGTTGACAGGCGGATATTAAAACACCCGACAATAAATTGTCAAACAGGGCATACAGGAACATGGAAGCCTATGAAGATGATTTTCCGGAAGCAATAGTAAAGATGCGTAAGGCAGAAGATGAGAAAAACGCTATTGCAAGGGATATAAGAATGGTTAAGGCAGAGCGCTCAATGTGCAGAATGGAAGCTAAAGACCTTGTAAAAACAGCTTCGTATTAAAAGTATGCACAGATTATATTTGCAATTCTTATATGTGTGTTTGTAGTGTTTATGGCGGCTATGGCTATGTCAGACAATATGGACAATGTAGGTACATTTATAACGATAGCATTTTAGCAGGAATTATGGCACTTGGGTTATTTGCCTATCTTAAAACAATAGAAAGAAAAGTATGTGTAACAGAGATTAAGTTGAATAAAGCGACCACACTTCTTAACAGCATAAAGATAAAGTATGTCAATGCAGCCAATGTGCTTGATTACCAGTGCAACAAGTATTACATAAAAATGCATATGAGCTGGAGCAGAAATATCAGGCATATATTGAGATGAAAGAAGAACAGAAAAAATACTTGAGGTTACAAATAACCTGACCAATGCGGAAACTGACCTTATGAATATACTAGGAAGACTTGGCGTTATAGATACACATATATGGATAGCACAGGTAAAAGCTATTCTTAACCCAAAGGAAATGGTTGAAGTAAGGCATAATCTGTCCATAAGACGACAGAAGTTAAGAAACCAGATAGAATACAATGAGAATAGAATAGAGGATGCAAAAATAATATAAAAATATAACAAAGAAAAATCCGGAATATGCAAAGGAAGCATTACAGATTCTGATATGTATGATAAAAGATAGCAAAAATCTGTAAAAGAGATTATGCAGTATATCGGGCAGGGCAGGATATAAGGCACAAAATAGTACTTGCTAAAACTATAAGTTGTGTTACAATTAAGAGTGGTTTTTGTAAAAAGAGATTAAGATTCCTAATTAAGAAATATGACTCACATATGATGTGCAGTGCAAGAATGGAGGATAAGATGAAAGAGAAACTTGATGCAATCAAAGAAAATGCTTTATCCCAGATTAAAGCAACAGATTCTCTTGAAAAGTTAAATGATATCAGAGTAGCTTTTCTTGGAAAGAAGGGTGAACTCACAGAAGTCTTAAAGAGTATGAAAGAGGTAGCTCCAGAAGACAGACCTAAGGTGGGTCAGATTGTTAATGAAACAAGACAGGCAATCGAGGAAGTATTAGATGCTGCAAAGAAAGACCTTGCTGCAAAGAAGAGAGAACTTCAGATGAAAGCAGAAGTAATCGATGTTACACTTCCTGCAAAGAAAGCAGAATTAGGACATAAGCATCCTAACACTCTTGCACGAGAAGAGATAGAAAAGATATTTATCGGTATGGGATATGAAGTCGTAGAAGGACCGGAAGTTGAATATGACCGTTACAACTTTGAGCTGCTTAATATTCCTGCAAATCATCCGGCAAAGGATGAGCAGGATACTTTCTATATTAATGATGAGGTTGTTCTTAGAACACAGACATCACCAGTTCAGGCAAGAGTTATGGAGAAGGGTAAGCTTCCTATAAGAATGATATCTCCTGGCCGTGTATATAGAGCAGACGAAGTTGATGCAACACATTCACCATCCTTCCATCAGATCGAAGGTCTTGTTATTGATGAAAATATTACATTTGCAGACCTTAAGGGAACTCTTGCAGAGTTTGCCAAGGAATTATTCGGTGAAGATACTAAGGTTAAGTTCAGACCACATCATTTCCCATTTACAGAGCCAAGTGCTGAGGTTGATGTAAGCTGCTTTAAGTGTGGCGGCAAGGGATGTCGTTTCTGTAAAGGATCAGGCTGGATCGAGATTCTTGGATGTGGTATGGTTCATCCACATGTATTTGAAATGTGTGGAATTGATACAGATAAGTACACAGGCTTTGCATTTGGTGTTGGTCTTGAGAGAGTTGCACTCCTTAAGTATGAAATCGATGATATGAGATTATTATATGAAAATGACACAAGATTTTAAAGCAGTTCTAGTTAATGTCAGTTTGAAATATTGACGTAAGCTGTGCAGAATTTTGTGTAACGTGTATATACGTATAAAGTAAATAAGCCCGGTACAGTCAGATTGTAAGGTTATGATTGTTTAGTTTATGGGCGGGAATGGAGATTAGTATGGATACATCTATTAAATGGATAAAGGACCTTGTTCCAGGTTTAGAGTGTACAAATCAGGAATTCAGAGATGCTATGACTCTTTCAGGTACTAAGGTAGAATGTTTTAATGAGCTTGATAAAAATCTGGAGAAAATCGTTGTAGGACAGATTGTTTCAGTAGAAAGACATCCGGATGCTGACAAGCTTGTAGTATGCCAGGTAAATGTCGGAGATGAAACAGTCCAGATAGTTACAGGTGCACCTAATATTCCAGTAGGTTCAAGCGGACAGAAGGTTCCGGTTGTTCTTGATGGCGGACGTGTTGCAGGCGGCCATGACGGAAGCCCACTTCCAGAAGACGGAATAAAGATTAAGAAGGGCAAGTTAAGAGGCGTTGAGTCTTGTGGTATGATGTGCTCTATAGAGGAACTTGGTTCTTCAAGAGAATTCTATCCAGACGCTGCTGAGAATGGAATATATATATTCGGCGATGATGCAGTTGTTGGTTCAAGTGCAGTGGCATATCTTGGACTTGATGATACAGTTTTTGAATATGAGATTACTTCCAACCGTGTAGACTGCTACGGTGTTCTTGGAATCGCAAGAGAGGCAGCAGCTACTTTCAGAAAGCCTTTCAACCCACCAGAAGTACGTGTTGTCGGTAATAATGAAGATGTTAATGATTACATCAAGGTTGAAGTTTTAGCAGATGACCTTTGCAAGCGATATACAGCAAGAGTTGTTAAGAATATAAAGCTTGCTCCATCACCAAAGTGGATGCAGCAAAGACTTATGACAGCAGGTATCAGACCTATCAACAACATTGTCGATATCACAAACTATGTAATGGAAGAATACGGCCAGCCGATGCATGCCTATGATTATGATACTATTGCCGGTAAGAAGATTGTAGTAAGAAAGGCAGCAGAGGGTGAAAAGTTCGTTACACTGGATGGACAGGAAAGAACTCTTGATTCAGAAGCACTTCTTATATGCGATGGCGACAAGGCTGTAGGGTTAGCAGGTATCATGGGGGCGAGAACTCTATGATAACAGATGATGTTAAGACTATGCTTTTGAGGCAGCTACATTTGATGGTACTAACATAAGAAAGTCATCTAAGAAGATAGGCTTAAGAACAGATGCTGCTGGTAAGTTTGAAAAGGGACTTGACCCAGAACTTGCACTTGAAGCTATGAACAGGGCATGTGACCTTATAGAGCAACAGCGCAGGTGAAGTGGTTGGCGGAGTAGTTGATGTATATCCTAATCCGGTATCTAAGAAGAATAGCCTTCGAGCCAGCCAGTACAATGCACTTCTTGGAACAGATGTATCAGAAGCTGATATGCTTGAGTACTTCAAGAGACTTGAAGTTGAATATGATAAGGATGCTAATGAACTTATAATACCTACATTCAGACAGGACCTTAACAGAGATGCAGATATTGCTGAGGAGGTTGCAAGATTTTCGGATACGATAATATTCCAACAACTCTCCTAAGGGCTCTACAACTATGGGCAAGATTACATTTGAAAGAAGTATCGAAGATGTAGCAGGTGAAGTTGCACAGTTTACAGGTTTTCACAGGCTATGACATATTCATTTGAAAGCCCTAAGGTGTTTGATAAGCTTAAGCTTGCACAGGATAGTGAATACAGAAAGACAGTTGTAATATCTAACCCACTTGGTGAGGACTTCTCTATTATGAGAACACTTCCAGTAAATGGTATGCTTACATCGCTTTCTACTAACTTTAACAGACGTAACAAGAATGTTAAGTTATATGAATTAGCTAAGGTTTATATGGCATCTGATGATAAGAATGAACTTCCAGATGAGAGAGTTATGTTTACACTCGGTGCATTTGGCGAAGTTGATTTCTTTACTATGAAGGGTGTTGTGGAAGAGTTCCTTGAAAGAATAGGAATGAAGGATAAGCCGGAATATGACCCAGAAGCCGGAATTACATTCCTTCACCCAGGCCGTCAGGCAAATGTTACATATGATGGAACTAAGATAGGTTATATCGGTGAGGTACATCCAGATGTAGCTGACAATTATGCGTTAGGTGAGAGAACATATCTTGCAGTTATCGACCTTGTCACTGTAACTGGTATGGCAAGCTTTGATACAAAGTTTACAGGAATTGCCAAGTTCCCAGCAGTAACAAGAGATATAAGTATGGTTATGCCTAAGTCAGTTCTTGTTGGCAATATCGAGAAGATTATTGAAAAACGTGCAGGAAAGATACTTGAAAGCTACAAGTTATTTGATATATATGAAGGTGCCCAGATTAAGGATGGCTACAAGTCAGTAGCATACTCTATCTCATTCAGGGCAAAGGACAGAACACTTGAGGATAAGGATATCACTCCTGTTATGGAAAATATATATAAGGACTTAAGTGATGCCGGAATAGAACTTCGTGCATAGAGAGCGCAAAGAAAAGGAAGTGGCTGTAAAGCAGACATTTACTTTTCTTAGCTATTAAAGATTAATCTAATTAGAGGAATATTATGGATTTACATGATTTTATTATGACCTGCCAGAAGAGCTTATAGCACAGGATCCCCTTTCAGACCGTTCAAGCTCAAGACTTATGGTGCTTGATAAGAATACAGGTGCAATAGAGCATAAGATATTCAGGGATATAACAGAGTATCTTAAGGCTGGTGACTGCCTTGTTATCAATGATACCAAGGTTATACCAGCCCGTCTTATAGGTGAGAAAGAAGAAACAGGTGCAGCCATAGAGGTGCTTCTTCTTAAGAGACTAGAAGACAGACAGGATACATGGGAAGTGCTTGTAAAGCCTGGTAAGAAGTGCAAAGTCGGTGCTAAGATAGTATTTGGCGGTGGAAAGCTTAAAGGTGAGATTATAGATATAGTTGAAGAGGGAAACAGGCTCATACAGTTTACATATGATGGTATATTTGAAGAGATACTTGATGAATTAGGACAGATGCCGCTTCCACCGTATATTACACATCAGCTTCAGGATAAGGACAGATACCAGACTGTATATGCAAAGCATGAGGGTTCGGCAGCAGCCTACAGCTGGTCTTCATTTTACAGAGAAACTACTTGATAAGATACAGGCTATGGGAGTTAAGATAGCAAGAGTTACACTTCATGTTGGTCTGGGAACTTTCAGACCAGTTAAAGTTGAGAACATTCTTGAACATCATATGCATTCAGAATTTTATCAGGTGGATAAGGAAGCTGCGGATATTATCAATGAAACAAAGGCTAATGGCGGAAGGGTCATAGCCGTAGGTACTACAAGTACAAGAACTCTTGAGTCGGTAGCTGATGAAAATGGTCATATACCGGTTAAGAGCGGATGGACAGAGATATTTATATATCCGGGATACAAGTTCAAGGCGATAGACTGTCTTATAACTAACTTCCATCTTCCGGATCTACACTTGTTATGCTTGTTTCTGCACTTGCAGGAAGAGAAAATGTTCTTCATGCATATGATGTGGCAGTTCAGGAAAAGTATAGATTTTCAGCTTTGGTGATGCTATGTTTATAAAGTAACACCAACACATTAAAATTTTATAAAACACATAATATAACTTTGACATACTTTCCTGCGTGTGGTAGTATGTCAAAGTTATTGAATGTTTATTAATATGAGTAGCACAGACAATCGCGGCTGCAAGTGCCGAAAGGCCGCAGGTGAGGAAAGTCCGGGCTTCACAGGGCAGGATGCCAGATAACGTCTGGTGGAGGTGACTCCCAGGCCAGTGCAACAGAGATAAACCGCCAAAGCAAGAAGGTGAATTTATTAATGTCTTTACATTACTAACTTTACTGATGCATGTACATTAGCAGTTTTGCTGCTAATGTTATAGAATTAACACTTTAGTGTTAATTCTATTGTAAGTGGAAAGGCAGCGTAAGAGACTACCGCAGCACTGGTAACAGTGCTGGCTATGTAAACCCATCCGAAGCAAGACCGAATATAAAGCTATGCGGCTGCCCGTCGCGCTTTTAGGTAGGTCGCTGGAGCTTGCTGGTAACAGTAAGTCGAGATAGATGATTATCATCAGCCAGATGATGGCTGGACATAACCCGGCTTATAGTGCTGCTCATATATATGTTTGATGGCAAGATAGAATAATAGAATATATGGCTTTTACACGAAACATGTGTTACACAGCCCTGAAAGCGCAGAAGCGTAAGAATGGAGATTAGTATGAATTCAGGAATGGACAGAAGAAGGCGAAATAAAAAGCTTAAGATAGCAAGAAATATTGCGATAGCTTTAGTTCCAATAATAATTATTGGACTGCTTATATTCAGACTTGGAACAGATGCAAAGAGTATGTTATCGGAAGCTAATACATTAAAACTGACCTTAAGGCTGTTATGACAGGCGTTAAGGAAAGAGATGTTGAAAGCGCACAGAATGCCACACTTAAGTTGGATAATACAGTCAGAAAGCTTGACAGAACATTGTCAAGTCCGGTATGGAAGGCTGTATCGCATGCACCTTTGCAGGAAGTATGTTAAGTCAGTTAATACACTTGTGAGTGTTGCAGAAGATGCATCTGACAATATATTAAAGCCGGCACTTGATGTCATGGATGAGTATCCGTTAGAGGGACTTAAGGTTGGTGATGGTTTCAGTGTCAGCACAATCAATGCTTATCTTAATCTTTTAGAGGATATAGAACCAAGAATAGAAAGCATGACAACAAAGATGCAGACTGTTAAGCTTCCTTTAGGAAAGACAGAAATGTTATCAGAGTATACACAGATGCTTACAAAGCTCACAGCAGCCTATAAGGAGAATGGAGAGTACCTTCCACTTTCAGGGCATTTTTAGGAGACGGCAGTGATAAGTTATATCTTCTTGCTGCACAGAACTCAGCTGAGATAAGAGCGTCTGGTGGTTTTCCGGGTTCTATGGGAACTATAAGGATAGAAGACGGTGTTCTTACAATAGATGACTTTAAGACGGTATATGATATGATATCAGTTAATCCTCCAACAGAGGCACATATAACAGATACAGAATATCTGCTGTTCAGCGGTTCGCTTGACTATGCAAGAGATGCCTGCTATATACCGGACTTTGAAAGAGTTGGGGAAATCTGGGCATTGGCATATGAAAGCAAGAATGATGAACACATTGACGAGTTATATCACTTACACCTGTAATCATACAGAAAGTGCTTGCTTATACAGGAGCTGTAACACTTTCAGACGGAACAGAGCTTAATGGTGATAATGCAACACAGATGCTTCAGAAAGACCTTTATTATAAGTATCTTAGCAGTAACTCATCTTATAAGATAAGCAATGCTAATGATTATGTTGATTCTCTTTGCAGAAACTGCGAAAATTGTTATGGGTAAGCTTGTAGATGACTTTGATATAAACAGAATAGCAGATTATTCAAAGATATTTACAGATGGCGGAAAAGACCGTACTATACTTATGTGGATGGAGGATGAGACAGCAGAGTCTTATGTAAAAGCGGCTGGCTGTTCAGGTGCGCTTAATGATGACCCTTCTAATCCTGAGGCAGGAGTATTCTTTAGTGGAGCTAACGGAAGTAAGCTCGGATGGTTTGTAAGTCTTGACACACAGATTGGTGATGTCACAGTTAATGATGACGGAAGCAGAACATATGATGTAACTGTTACAGTAAGTAACGATATCACAAGAGATGATATGTACAGGGCTGGTAATTATATCATAGGTAATTATAATGGTCAGGTGGAAAGTTATCTTCATCTGTTTGCACCAGCAGGCGGAACAATAAGTGACTTTGAGACAAGTAATTCAATGACTATGAATATGGATGAATACCATGGACTTGAAGTAGCTTATAATGTTGAGTTTATGTTAGCACCAAAGCAATCCTGTAACTGTTACATATAAGGTTACAACAGCGCCGGGTGTAAGCACACCGCTTAAGATAAACCAGACACCAACATTGCAGAGTTATAGATAATATTGAAAATGTTTATTAAATAAAAGGCTGTTACATCAGTATAACATTTATTGATGTGACAGCCATATTTTAGGGTTATAGGACAAAACGTGTTGATGGGTTAATTCCATTCAACACGTTTTGTTATAATTATATGCAATATATATTGTTTATATAAAACATTCCATAATATATAGATTATATTACTTTCCAGTATACTTCTCTTCACAGTACTTACATCTATATACCTGCTTTCAGGGTCAGAGTACGAATACCTGGTCAAGTTCCTGTTCTATAGATGTTATACATCTAGGATTCTTGCATCTGATTACATTGGTTATCTGCTTTGGAAGAAAGAGATTTCTTCCCAACGATTTCACCATTCTTTATGATATTAACAGTTATATTGTGGTCTATGAAACCAATAACATCAAGATCTACGAGGTCAAGTCCACCTTCGATTTTTATTATATCTTTTCTTCCCATTTTGCTGCTGCGGGCATTCTTGATGATGGCAACCTGACAGTCAAGTTTTCCAAGACCAAGATAATTATATATATCCATAGCTTTTCCGGCTTCAATATGGTCTAATACAAAGCCTTCATTAAGCTGACCTACATTTAACATAGTAAACTCCTTCTGTGCACATTTATAATTGAAAATAAGAAATTATGCATAACAAGTCCGGTATGTGTGCACGCATACTTAAAGACTGATAATAGGACTTAGTTATTTGTTAAGACCAAGAAGTGTCATAATAAGTGCCATACGCACATATACACCACATTGTACCTGCTTGAAGTAGGCTGCTCGCTTATCGTCATCAACATCAACAGAGATCTCATTTACACGCGGAAGCGGATGGAGTACATACATATCCTCCTTTGCAAGTGACATCTTGGCTTCATCTAATACATAGAAGTCCTTCATACGAAGATATTCGTCTTCTGAGAAAACGCTCTCTGTACACGTGTCATGTACAGAATATCAAGTTTTGGCATTGCTTCTTCAAGGCTTTCTACCTCAACGAATTCTGCGTTGTTAGCGGCTAAAACATCATCTCTTATATAATCAGGTACTCTTAATTCTTTAGGTGATATAAGGACAAACTTAACATTGTTATATCTTACAAGTGAGTTGATAAGTGAGTGTACAGTTCTTCCGAATTTTAAGTCACCACACAGACCGATTGTCATGTTGTCAAGTGAACCTCTTAATTCCCTTATAGTCATAAGGTCAGTAAGAGTCTGCGTCGGATGCTGATGTCCGCCATCACCTGCGTTAATCACAGGAATAGAAGACTTGCTTGCAGCAACCATAGGGCACCTTCTTTAGGATGTCTCATAGCGCATATATCTGCATAGCATGATATAACTCTGATAGTATCTGATACACTTTCACCTTTGGAAGCGGAACTTGAGTTAGCAGAAGAAAAACCTAATACAGAACCCCAAGATTGAGCATTGCTGCCTCAAAACTAAGACGGGTTCTAGTACTAGGTTCATAGAATAAAGTTGCTAATTTCTTTCCATCACATACGTGACTGTACTTCTTAGGATCCTTAGAAATGTCTCTTGCAAGATCTAGAAGATCTGACAACTCGCTGACACTTAAATCCAGTGGACTAAGTAAATGTTTCATCGATTGTTCCTCCATATGTTGATATTGTTATTAATGCACATATATATTACTATTATTTTACATAATTCTCAATTGTTATTTAAAAAATGTGATAAAATTGTAAACATTAGCGATGCTGTTTGTAATCATACGTTGGATAATAACAGTGTGCAGTGTCAGAGGCAAAATACCTTTGACCCTGACATCATAATATGAATATGCGGATTGATATAAGAATGGAGGAGTAATAAATATGTCTAAAATAATATTAACAGGTGACAGACCGACAGGTAAGCTTCACCTTGGACATTATGTCGGTTCATTAAAGAGAAGAGTAGAACTTCAGAATTCAGGTGAATTTGAAAAGATATTTATAATGATAGCGGATGCACAGGCATTGACTGATAATGCTGATAACCCTGAAAAGGTACGTCAGAACATAATAGAGGTTGCGCTTGATTATCTTTCAGTAGGCTTAGATCCTGCAAAGTCGAATATATTTATCCAGTCTCAGATACCTCAGCTTACAGAGCTTTCATTTTATTACATGAATCTGGTGACAGTCTCCAGGCTGCAGAGAAATCCGACAGTTAAGTCTGAAATACAGATGCGTAACTTTGAGGCAAGTATTCCTGTAGGTTTCTTCTGTTATCCTATAAGTCAGGCTGCTGATATAACAGCATTTAAGGCGACTACAGTACCAGTAGGTGAAGATCAGGAGCCTATGATAGAGCAGACAAGAGAAATAGTAAGAAAGTTTAACTCAGTATATGGTGATACATTAGTTGAGCCACAGATACTGCTTCCTGATAATAAGGCATGCTTAAGACTTCCGGGTACAGATGGAAAGGCTAAGATGAGTAAATCTCTTGGAAACTGTATCTACTTATCAGACTCGGCAGATGTTGTTAAGGAAAAAGTAAGGGGAATGTATACAGACCCAGACCATATCAAGGTAAGTGACCCAGGTAAGGTAGAGGGTAATACAGTATTTACATATCTTGATGCTTTCTGTACAGACGAAGATTTTGCACAGTTCCTTCCAGAATATAATAATCTTGATGAACTTAAGGAACACTATATGAGAGGCGGACTTGGTGATGTCAAGGTTAAGAAGTTCCTTACAGAAGTTATCAATAAAGAGTTAGAGCCTATCAGAAGTAGAAGACATGAGTACGAAAAGAATATTCCAGAGGTATATCATATTCTTCAGGAGGGTACTAAGAAGGCATACGCAGTTGCAGAAGAAACTCTTAATGAGGTTAAGGCTTCTATGAAGATTAACTATTTTGATGATACAGAGCTTATCAAGCATCAGTCGGAAAAGTATAGCGAGCAGTAGTCAGAATATAAAATGTAAAATAAAAATGGTTCCAGACCTCAATGCCAGATGGCACGGGATGGAACCATTTTTCTGTTCTGAGTGTAAGATAGTTGTGTGAATTGCATATCAATGTGGCAATCCGGGTACATAATGGTACCCCACTTTTAACACAATAATAGGGATTAAGATAACTTCTTAATAACCATATTATTAGGTCTTGATATCTTAAGCTCCTTGCCGTTCATAACGATAAGTCCTTTATTGTAATCAACAGTAAATATTGTTATGGAATTTCCTTCATTGTTCATAGACATAAGGTGCTTATTGTCAGGGAACATACATACATACTTAGGGTAGTCGCCACTTACAGGAAGTGAGTTAAGAGTAATAATCTTTCCTGACTCTTTATCAACAGAGTATATAGTAGCTGTATTATCGCCTGCGTTAGAACAGATAAGGTTGTTGCCATCATTGGCAAAAATAATGTCTGAGGCAGCGCTGTTTGACTTGTGGTCACGTCTTACAGTAAAATGTTCTGAATCATTTCAAAACGAGCCTTATCAGAATTCTTATCATAAGAATATACATTGATATAATTCTTTAATTCGCACACTACATAAGCATACTTTCCATCTTCGGAGAATATCATCTTTCTAGGTGCTGATTCCTGCTGTGAACGTATAATATCAATAACTTAAGCTTTCCGGTTCTGTGGTTAAACTCGTAAAGCTTAATCTGGTCAATTCCAAGGTCGCAGGCGCATAAGAGGTCTTCATCAGGAGTGAAACATGTGTTGCTTACATGTGGGCGGAAGTTACGCTCAGCGATGCTTCCAATACCTTTGTGAAATACCTCATCGGCAATATCGCCAACAGAACCATCGTCATTGATGTGCATAACAGTAATCTTGCCATCGTGATATCCAGAAACAACAAGGAAGTTGTTAGCTTTAGTGACAGACATATGGCAGCCTCGCATACCGTTGATAGATACAACATTCATAAGCTCAAGGCTTCCATCCTCCATAATGGAATAGGATGATACTCCCTGATCGCATATTGCATAAAGAAATCTCTTATCGTGTGAAAGAGTTATATAAGAAGGGTTATCGATAGATACCTCTTCACGTTCACATATACGTCCCTTCTCTACATCCATATCGTATATATGTATACCTTTACTGCTTTCGTGAGTATACGTTCCCACATAAGCAACGTAATTATCTTCATAGTAACCTCCAATCATTATCTCAAGAACTGAATATATGTATATATTAGCATTTTTCTTTATGTTTATCAAGGCAGACATTTACAAGAACAATATCTTTGCAATGGATTTGATACACTTAAATGGAATGACATACACGAATTCTCTTCCAAGAAAACCACATAATTTGCCGGGACCGGGGATAATAATAGAGTTGATACATCCATTGACGGGTTAAAATCTATGTCGATGACACAGCCTAGTATACGGCAGTCTTCGTTGATGACCTGCTTGTTTTTCAAGTCGAACATTTTCATATGGTGTGACCTTTTAGTGGAGAATTTTATTTAGGTGAATATGTTGGGGCAATTAGGATACGTTTTTGTGATGTTTTATATTGGGTGAAATTTTAAGGAATTTGTTTTTATATTATATAAAAGGTCTAATAAATATGTGTTAATATAATTAGTTCTTATTTGCTTTTAACAGGGGATGCCTAAGGATATTCACACTTTATTTTATGAAAAATGTACGGATTGTGCATGAGATGTCATATGGAAATTATAAAGATAAAATGAACATATTGTGAAAGAAATGTCATATATATTTACATAAAACATTTTATGGTAAAATAAAACAATTACATAACCTATTACAAAAGGAACAGGGATGATGATTATATGTATTATTTTATGATGCAACATATATACTTGTGCTGATTGGTGCGGTTATAAGTATCATAGCATCTATGAATGTCAAGTCGACATTTAACAGATACAGCAAAGGCAATCATAGAACAAATATGACTGGCGCGCAGGCAGCACAGGAGATACTAAGGGCGGCAGGTATAACAGATGTAAGAATAGAGCGTGTAAGCGGTAATCTTACAGACCATTATTCACCTAAAGAAGGCGTCCTAAGACTTTCAGACAGCGTATGATGTAAATACAGTAGCAGCAGTTGGTGTTGCTGCACATGAGTGTGGACATGCCATGCAGTATAATGAAGATTATTTTCCTATAAGAATAAGGTCGGTTGTCATACCACTTGCTAATATCGGCTCATCACTTTCATGGCCAATAATATTACTTGACTTGTATTTGGCGCAACAGGACTTATGCAGATAGGAGTACTGTTATTTTCGCTTGTTGTATTATTCCAGTTTCTGACACTTCCGGTAGAGTTTGATGCGTCAGCAAGGGCTTTAAGGACACTACGTAGCAGAAATATGCTTTCAGGAAATGAGCTGTCAGGTGCAAGAAAGGTTCTTACAGCAGCGGCGCTCACATATGTGGCAGCACTTGTTACATCTATACTCCAGTTATTAAGACTTATATTGCTTACAAGAAGAAATGATTAACAGATTTTAATTTAATGAAGAAAAAGGCGTATATTGATGAGGACTTTATTAATGATGAGGCTTCATTGGATATATGCCTTTTAATACGTATATTTTCTATTGACAAAATATACACAACGTGCTATTCTATAACCATAGTATACTTAGTAAGTCTTAAGAATTATTTACAGACTAATATTGCGAAAGCAATTATCTATGCTGAATTCAGTATCATTACAATTAATCCCAAGGTTATTACAATCAGGCAGAGAACGCTTGTTTTATACATCTGCAGATGCTACAATACATTTATGATTATGTTATTCATAGTCTGCCTGATTGTGAATTTATATTTACGATAAGGAGAATACTACTATGGATAATACGAAGAATAGCACATATAAGGTAAATACTGATAGTTCACCGACTGTAACAAGAAGGTACAAGGACAATGTTTTCTGTATGCTGTATTCCGATAAGAGAAATCTGCTTGACTTGTATAATGCACTGAATAATTCATCACATACGGATATTGACAAGCTGACGGTTACGACTCTTAAGGGTGGAACATATATGAAGTATAAGAACGATGCTTCGTTTGTGTTCAGCTATGAATTGTATATGTTTGAACAGCAGTCATCGATTAATTTTAATATGCCGCTTAGATTTTTCATTATGGTTCGGAAGTGTACAGGATATGTTTCCGAATAATGTCCTGCACAGAAAGAGTATGCTTAAGATACCGACACCGCATTTTATCACATTTTATAATGGAAAAGAGAAGATGAAGGAGCGTGTTAGGATATTGAGGCTGTCAGATATGTTTGAGCAGAAGACAGATAATCCAGAGCTTGAGCTGATAGTTACTGTCATTAATATTAATCCGGAGGATGAGAGTGATAATGATGGCGGAACTGCTGAGAAAGGGCCTATTATCGTCGGTGAAAATAAGGATGCTTTTGTTAAAATGCACTTGCAAATGCAGACATACTTAACCGATGCAAGTCTTTAAGGGATTATATGACATTTGTTAATAAGGTACGTAATAAGACGGATGTTTATGAAATGGACGTAAAGGAAGCGGTAACAGAAGCGGTGGACGAATGTATTAAGGAAGATGTGCTGTCAGAATTCTTTATAGAACATAGAGAAGAGGTGATTGCAGTGAGTGTTTTCGAGTATGATGAAGAAGGGCATATGGATATAGTGAGAGAAGAAGGACGTGAGGAAGGAAAAAGGGAAGGACTTGCGCAAGGAAGAAAAGAAGGGCTGGAAGAAAGATTGAATATTATGAAAAATGTAATGAACAATCTAGGAAAGTCAGCAGACGAAGCAATGGACATAATAGGAGTAAAAGAAGCCGAAAGAGAAGAATTAAAGAAAATGTTGCTTGGAGAATAGTGTGTAAAGTCAGTTACAATTAAGCTGCAATTAAGCTGCCATAGGTTATAAGGTTTTAATGGTATATATGCGTGAGTAAGAGTATGCCATATATAAAAGTCTTATAATCTATGGCATTTGTGCATTATATACGACCTTTAACCAGCTTTAATAAAGAAAATAACATAGAATTACTTTAAGTTTGGAAAAATAAAATGATTATTTGTGAAATGTGACAAAAACACTTAAATTTTCATAAAAATATGTTACAATGCACTTAATGAAGAACATAATCAATTACATATGTACAATTCAATACTTTGGTACTATGATGATAGTGCTAAAGTTACCACATCCTCTTAAATGGGGATAAGAGATGATTGCATTAACTATTCTAAAGTAATAGAATATATGTCAGTTGATGAATACATTCACATTATTGAAGAGGGGTTGTTATGGAAACATATTCATACACAGCAGTTGCAAAGGATGGCAAGGATAAAAAGGGCAGATAGCGGCAGAAACAAGAGATGATGCAGCAAGAAAGCTTAAGGAGTTAGGACTTACTCCTATGGCGATTAAGCAGCAGAGTGCTCTTGACAAGGATATAGAAATTCCATTTCTGACAAAGAAGAAAGTCAAGCCAAGAGACATGAGTGTATTCTGTAGACAGTTTGCAAGTATATTGAAGGCTGGTGTAAGTGTTATCAATGCTCTTGAGATGCTGGCTGAGCAGACAGAGAATAAAGACCTTAAGAAAGCTATTATGGATGCCCAGTCGGGTGTTGAAAAGGTGAAACATTATCAGACTCTATGCGACAGGACTCAGGTATATTTCCATCTATCCTTATAGATATGGTTAAAGCCGGTGAGTCGTCAGGTAGTCTTGAAAATGCACTTACCCGTATGGCTATACAGTTTGAAAAGCAGGCTAAGACACAGGGCATAGTTAAAAGGCCATGATGTATCCTATGGTTCTGTTAGTAGTTATGGTCGGCGTTATCATAGTTATGCTTACATTTGTTATACCGAACTTTGTTTCGATGTTTGAAGACCTCGACTCAGAGCTTCCGTTTATGACAAAGGCAGTGCTTGCCATGAGTGATGCAGTTATGAATTACTGGTACATAATAATAGCAGTTATCGCAGCTATAGTGGTAGGATATAAAATGTATGTAAAGACAGATGCAGGCAGACACAGTGTGGACAAGCTTAAGCTCAAAATTCTGTATTCGGAGCAGACAAAGACAGCGTGTGCAAGCTTTGCAAGAACATTAAGCACACTTCTACAGGCAGGTATGCCGATGATAGAAGCACTTGACATATCAGCTTCAACTATGACAAATGTACTTTTAAGGATGCGCTTATGAAAGCCAAAAGCGGTGTGGCACTTGGACTTCCACTGTCGAACCAGTTGAAAGCCACACAGATATTTCCACCTATGATAGTTCATATGGTTGGCATCGGTGAAGAGACTGGTAATGTAGAGGAAATGCTTACTAACTCAGCAGGTTACTATGAGGAAGAGGTTGAGGTGCAGACACAGACACTTACAGCGCTTATGGAGCCAGCTATTATAGTTGTTATGGCATTAGTAGTAGTAGTACTTATACTTTCTATATACCAGCCTATGATACAGCTTTACAATACATTGGGCTAATCAGCAGGCATCGGTTATGGGTAAATGTTTTGCACCTGACATAATTATATGTACTAAGAACTTAGTATATGATTAGTACAGCGGTGAAAAGCTGCACTAAATTATATAAATATTTTATTATCAAGGGAGATAAAGAAGATGAAAAAAACACAGAAAAAGTTAGGTAACAAAGGTTTCTCTTTAGTAGAACTTATTGTTGTTATCGCAATTATGGCAGTACTTGTAGGTGTACTTGCTCCTACGCTTATTAAGAATGTTGAAAATTCAAGAAAGTCAAAAGACCAGCAGAATCTTGATACAGTTAAGGAAGCAATAGTTGTTGCATTACAGGATGATGCAGAAAAAGGCGTTTATAGTAATTTAGCAACAGGTAAGACAGCACTTACAATTACAGGAAGTGATGGAACAGTTACTTTGGTTCAGATGCTTCAACAGATTCACAGGCAGCAATAGCAGAAAATTTAGGAACAACAGCAGCAGATATAACTGGTAAGAAATATACAGTTAAACTTACATCAAAAGACTTTAAGGATAAGACTGTAACATATACTGTATCAACAGCAGGCGCAGTTAATTATACAACAGATTAAGGAATTTATCATGCAATACGAACTACCAATCTACGTCATAATATTCCTCTACGGTATCGTAATAGGAAGTTTTGAACGTACTAATATATAGATTACCATTAAAAGAGAATATAGCGACGGAGAATTCGCATTGTATGTCATGTGGTCACAGACTCCAGTGGTACGACTTAGTACCACTGGTGAGCGATACTTGGTGGAAAGTGCCGTTATTGTAAGACAAAGATATCACCACAGTACCCGATAATAGAGGCTGCTAATGGTGTTATGTATGTCATCATATTTGCAGTGAATGGACTGAATATAATATCTGGTCTGATGTGTCTGGTTTTTCAATGTTTCTTGTCATATCAGTTATTGATGAAAGAACACAGGAGATTCCGTTCGCACTTAATATAGTAATAGGAGTCCTCGGTATAATAAGAATACTTTTGACAGAGAACACCTATTAGATTATCTAATAGGCTTTTGTATAAGCGGTTTTATGCTTTTACTTCTTATTATAGGACGCGCTGTTAAGGAGTCGATGCATTTGGAGGCGGAGATATAAAGCTTATGGCAGCGGCAGGACTATTTCTGGGATATAAGAATGTAATACTTGCATTCTTTCTTGGCTGTATATTGGGAGCAGTCATACACGTTATAAGAATGAAGGTCAGTGGAAAGCAGAGAGTATTAGCTTTCGGACCATATCTGTGTGCAGGGCTTACGATAGCCATGCTTTTGGAACGAATATAATTAACTGGTACATATCGTTATTCTGATGTAAGGGGCAAAAGTTGTTCGTGCTTGCACGATAAGACTTTGACATTGTGAGCCGTTTAACACCGAAAACGTAAATTATCAGAGTTATATATAAATTAGTATATAGTGTTGTTATAAAAGTTAATCAGACTTATATGGCTTGACACTATATTTTAATAGTAATAATTACAATAATGATTGGGAGAGGAGACTGTTTCGTTATGGCAGTTAAAGTTAATGGCAGGTATATAAGCGTAAGCATTAACAGTGAATACATAAAGTTGTGTGAAGCAACGAAAGGTGCTAAGAACACAATAGTTCACAAGATAGTGACTGTAGGAACACCTGAGGGTGTATATAGCGATGGCGATATTCTTGATGTAAAAGAACTTGCCAAAGTTATTAAGTCAGCACTTGACGATAATCGTATGAATTCTAATGATGTTGTATTTACAATATCATCTAATAAGATAGCAACTAAGGATGTATTAGTTCCTGATGTCAAGGGCAACAAGATTGACAAGATTATAGAAACTAATGCAGCAGAATATTTTCCAGTTAAAATAGAAGATTATATAGTACAGTATTATCCACTTGAAAAGGTGGAAGAAGAGGGCACAAGCAAGTTAAAGGTTGTTGTCGTGGCAGCACCTGCCAAGATAATTGAGAAATATTATAAACTTGCAAAGGATATGGGACTTAAGGTCGCATATATTGATTATGCCGGAAACAGTGTTTATCAGCTTGTAAAGCAGCAGATAGACAAGAGCACAAGTATTGTTATATCTATAGAAGAGGATACAACACTTGTCAGCATATTTAAGAATGGGGTTATGCAGCTTCAAAGAAGTGTTCACTATGGTAAGTCACTTATGGTTAATACTGTTATGAATATGTACAAGCTTGATTATGCAGGGCACTCAGCAAGTTACAGACAGAGTATCTTCTTGGAAAGTCAGTTGACTCCAATGAGATTACAGAGTCGGTAAGACCACTTATCAGCAATATAAGCAGAATTACTGATTATTATGTATCAAGAAATAATACTCCTATTGAGAAAATATATGTTATAGGTAATGCAACGACTATCAGAGGCTTTAATAAGTTAATGTCCAATGAGTTCAATATGGAGATTGTTCCTATAGAGGGCCTTGACGGAGTGCTTACAGATAAGAGAACATATGTTGACGAGAGTTCGCTTACATCTTATACAGCAGCTATAGGCGCTCTTATAGCACCTGTAAACTTTGTATCTTTAACGAAGATAGAAGAAGATAAGAAGAAGGACAGCGGAAAGAGTATGGCACTCATAGTAGTTGCGGCAGTTGCAGCTTCGCTTCTTTAGTACTTGTTCCGGCGTGCAGCTTATATTTTCTAATATTCAGGTTGCAGCACTTAAGAATGATGTCAAGAAGTTAGAGCCTATTGAAAATATTGTTAATGAATATTATCAGGCTAAGGATGAGAATACAGATGTTAAGACATTTAAGACACAGGCATCTAATAACAATGACTCTGTTGATACATTTGTAAGCCAGCTTGAAAGCAAGGTTCCAAGCGATGTTGTGATAACAAGTATGAGTGTTACATCGGGCAATGTTGCCATAAGTGGTACAGCTTCAAGCAAGTCATCACTCGGTATGCTTGTATTACAGTTACAGTCAATACCGACAGTATCCAATGTTGTAGTATCTAATGAAACAGAAAACAGAGATAACACTGGTACTATCCAGTTAAGCTTTCTCTTAGCTGCTCATTCGGAGATATAAAAGGTGCTTTGCAGGAGGTAATAAGTAATGAAGGAAAAGCTAAAGAAAAGTCTTACTATATCTGAAAAGATAAAAACTGCTTGTGTATGTATTTGCATTTCTTATCGTCTTTCTTGCTTACTTTGTAGGTTTCCAGAACCTGTCAACAGTGCTTGATACATCAACTAAGCAGGTTACAGAGCTTACTAAGAAGAAAAAGACCTTACAACAAAAATGAGAATAAGGCTAAGTATGAGTCTGACACACTTACATTAAAGAGTGAGTCATCCAAGCTTTTAGTACATTTGAAAATGGTACAAGCCAGCCGGCAACATTACAGTTCCTTAACTCTATAGAGAGTTCAACAGGAGTGTGGGTTAAGAGTATTACATTTTCAGAACCTGTTGCAGTGTATACATTTGGACAGAAGGCTTCTTCTAATCCATCTAATACTTCAGGCAGTGCCTACAGCACTAATAATATCGGATACAAGGAAACTATTAATGTATCCTATGAGGGTACTTACGCACAATGGAAGAATTTCCTTGGATTTATCAATAATTATGAGAAGAAGAACACTATAGAAGCTATAACAGTTTCCTATAATGAGTCAACAGATGCGGTCACAGGTACTATGACACTTGCACTGTACTCTGTAAGCGGCGATGGCAGAAACTTTGAAGAGCCTAAGTTTGACTTAAAGACAGGAACAGATAATATATTTGCTAAACCTGGTGAATAAAGGGTGTGGCAGATAGAATTACACAGCATTAATTCTGATAGTGTGCAATATATAGTAAAATGGAGAATGACAGATGAGTAGGATAAAGAGGTCAGGCGGTAATAAGCCTTTGGGAAAACTGAATAATGCTGGTTTCTCACTTGTAGAGGTGCTTGTTGCAATGGCTGTGCTTGCTATTCTGTCAGTACCGGTGCTTAGTTCATTTACCAATGCTGCAAGAATTAACCACAAGGCAAGAAAGGAAGAGAATGCTAACACTGTAGCTGCTGACATAGTTGAGCAGTTTAAGTCGGTAAGCATGAGCGAAATTCTTTCGGACTATGATGGAAGGTATACAGAAGGCAGCAACGGAAGTTATATATTTACAGAAAGTAAAACAGGTGCGAATGGAGAGGGCTATAAGGTTGTCACTGAGCTTGAACCGGGCAGGTATAAGGCTGGTGATGAAGATGATAAGAACTATAATAACAACATCAATTCTTATGTCAACTCAGTTAAGAACTTTGTGTTAAGAGAGGACTTATACAGCTATGATGCACAGGCGGAGAAGAAGTTTGCAGAGGTGTATACAGCTGGTTTTGACAGGACTAATATAAAAAGGTTACTAATATAAAGGTTGAGGTAAAGCACAGCGAGTCGGAAGAAAATGCTTCGGGAGGCGCAGTTGATGATGGTATAGATGCCTATTATCAGAGAGTTACGGTCAGCTTTGAGTACAGATATAATAATAATGAGGCAGATGTATACAAGCCAGACCCTATAGTATATCCAAACAACTATTTCAGGGCTGCAAAGTGGAAGTAATTCATACAGGATATCAACAACTCTTGCTAATAATCTTAAGGATGTGTATGTATTCTATGCACCTTATGACAGATATTCGCACACAACAGTTGATGGCGATGGAAGCAAGTATTATTCATCGGACAAGATTAATATAACTTATGATTACAGCAATGAAGCATATGTAAAGTATGACGGCTGTAATGTATTTATCATACAGCAGACTTCAAGAAATGAGAATAATGATAATATAAAGATGGCATTAAACAGGGCTAATGTAAGTCTTACTATCAATGGAAATGTTATGGATATGGTTACTAAAGGTACTGTAAGCCTTGGTACAAGCGGTTCATATGGATAAGTGGTTCAACAGCTTCAGGTCCTGTAAGTATATTCTCTAATATATATAAGTGGGAAACTTATAAAGACCCTGACAATAATGGCTCAGGCAATAATGGAATATCAAGCAAGAGCCTTTTATATACTATGACTGTCAAGGTATATTATGGCGATGAAACAGAGCCTATGGCACAGGTTGTTACAACAAAGGTTGGATAGAATAAAGGGAGGAACATCTGATGGCTGAAAAGATAAGGAGAAAAGTAAAGCGTAATAATAATGGTTCGACTATGGTTATCGTGCTTATAATGTTATCATTTATTATGATTCTTGCCACAGTAGTTACTTCTTCTACGATTATGAATCTTAAGATGAAGGTTGCAGACAAGCAGTCAACTAAGACTTTCTATACATCTGAGGATGCTGTCAATGAAGTGTATGTTGCGATGGGACAGGTGTCAGCAGACTGCTTTAATAAGGCATATCAGGATGAGATAGCTGAAGTTGTAGAGAGTACAGCGGCAGGCAATATGACAGTTGACAATATAACCTGCAACGAGAACTTAAGACTTAATTATGCACACAGAATACTTAATAAGCTTGGTTTTATAAAGGACAGTGATTTTGAAGGGATTAAGCATACTTACAGTGATTATGTAAGCAAGAAGCAGGAGGGCACATTTGTAAGGGCAGGTAATACAGTAGAAGGACTTGGAGTTGCAGATGCTCTTAATAAATGTATAGAAGATACCCACAAGGATGCGGAGGGTAATCCGACTTTAAGTATAGAATCAGTGGATAATATTCAGGTTGTGAGCAAGGTAAGTTCTGCAAGTGATAAGGTGTTTTATTATACAGTAAACATTAATAACTGTCTTGTAAAGTATCTTACAGAAGCAGGATATTATTCATATATCACATTTGATATGAGTATGGGTATACCAGATGAGCTTGTTAATATAACGGATTCAAAGAAGCTTAATCTCGACTCTTTTGTTAAGTATGCAATTATAGGAAATAAGGGCATATCAGTGGCATCGTCATCTAACTTTACACTCAATGGCAATGCATTTGCAGGCTATAAGAATGGCTTTAAGGTAAATGCTGGTGGTAGTGCGAATATAAATGGCGGCAATCTTCTTGCGACAAGCGGTAATATCGTTGTTGAGAATGGAATGTTCACAGCAGGAAGTGACAGTAAAATATGGTGTGAGAACTTAAAACTGCGGATGCAGCAGCTTCGTCATCGGGTTCGACTATCAATGTAAGTGGTTCTTCTGATACTTATGTAAAGGATGATTTGGAGCTTAATGGTAATGGCAGTAATGTAAGTCTTTCAGGTAATTATTATGGTTATGGTTATGTGAGTGTCAACGGCACAGAAAGACTGAATCAAGCAGTGCTATTATTATTAATAGCAAGAATTCAAGTCTTAATCTTACAGGACTTAATAAGCTTATGGTTGCAGGACGTGCCTATGTTGATTATCTTTCACTTGCAAGTAACGGCAATGGTGTCAGTGTGCCAGAAGGGTATGATACAGGTGAGTCAGTATCATTTATAGGCGACCAGGAGATATATCTTGTTCCTGCTTCACTTATGGGCGGAAGTAATCCGGTAATGCTTGATACAGCGGTTACAGTTGATATTAATGAAAATAATTTCTTTGGATATAAGTATCTCGGAGCGGATGATGGTGGTAATCTCTATGTTAAGAAGACTATCAACATAGAAGGCGACCCTGTGAGAGATTTCTATTATCTGAGGTTTAAGAATGAGGAGTCAGCAGCATCTTATGTAAGGGCTATATTTGATGATGATGAGTTTAACGGGCTTCTTGATGGAAAGACGGACGACACTAAGAAGCTTTATAAGGAGCAGAGAGAGAAGCTTAAGACACAGATGACACTTAATGCAAGCAGTATGAACAGTGTGCTTACAGTAGGTTCAGGTGAGGTCTATTCAAAGACTACTATGTTATCAGCCTCATCTTCAAGTGGAAAGATGAATCTCTCCTATGTGGCATCTACTGGCGGTGCTTCTAACAGCTATAACTTTAAGAGGGATTATGATAATCTTTCTGCAAGATTTAATGTGCTTTGCAAGACACTTTATGAGATAACAGATTCAGGATATATGACAGATGCACTTGTCGGACAGATGTATCCTAATCTTAGCGCATATTCAGAGGATGTATATGTCAATATGATATCAGACAGCGGCTTTAAGGCATATACAGAGGGTAAGTTAGGACCTGTTAATAACAGGCTTACAGGCGGTTATGCAGGTTATGTGCTTTCGGCTTATGATAATGGCAATACGGGTGCTGACCCGCTTATTATAAGTGATGAGGATGTAGCCCTTTCAAACAGAAGGGATATAACTTACAGTTTCAGGGATTATAATGGCGGAATTATAGTTGCCTCTGGTGATGTTATTGTAAAGAAGAACTTCTCTGGAACTATTATAGCGGGTGGAACTATTACTATTGAGGATAATGTAACAGTTAATGGCCTTTCTGATATAACAGATATTATAAAGACAGACCAGAAGTATGCAGAGATATTCAAGGTATGGAATCCGCTTGAGGATGGTAATAACAGTGGTTTCCTTGATGTACAGAATATGACATATAAGGATATGATAACAGTTGCTAGTGGAGAAACGCGATGATTCTGTCGAAGCTACAGCATCGTCTACAGAACCAGCAACAAACTAAAAGGCTGGAACGATGCGGATTGTATGAAAAATATAAAAACAGGCTGCAAAACAACTGAATGGTGGCTTTACACTTGTTGAACTGCTTGTTGTTATCGCTATTATGGCTGTTATGATAGGTGGCTCGGCGATAGGAATATCAGTTATTACAGGCGGCAATGTAAAGAAAGCTGGTAATTATGTGTATACACAGCTTAACAGTCTGCGTTCACAGACACTTACAGTCAATGCCGACTGGAGGCTTGAGATTGAAAAGGATTCAGATGATACATATAGGATAGTTACATATAAAGATAATGAGGAAACTGACAGCAAAGTTATAGGAAAAGGCTATACAGTGACTATATCAGATTATAAGAATTCTGTTGATACTCCGGTTACATACAGTGTGGATACTGGAAAGAAGGCTGCTATAGCATATACAAGAAGCAACGGAAGGATAGGCTTATTTACTGTAAATGGAGGTGCTTTAGCATCGGATAAGCTGGATGTAGCTAATAATCTTAAGGCTGTTATCACAGTAAGCCGTGGAAGCCGTTCATATGATGTCACTGTATGGTACAGTACAGGAAAGATTACACTTCCATAGAGTTAGGACATTTCTGATATATCACAGAGTGACAGTGTTATTTCAGACATTTACATTATTAAGAAGGAGAGAGCAATATCATGGACAAAATAATAATAAAGGCTTTTCTTTGGTTGAGCTGCTTATTGCACTTGCTGTTGGTGGTATTGTGCTTTCAGCACTGACAATGCTTATACAGAATTCAGTGCATACATTTACAAAGCAGACGGTATCAGCGCAGCTTCAGAGTGATGCTGATATAGCGCTTAACCAGATAGAAAATGATGTAATGGAGGCTGATATGCTCATTATGTATCAGAGCGGCAGTACATCATCCGGCTATGATTATTACTTAACAGAATACTCACAGGTCGATAATTCAAGGTATTATGGTTATATATGGGATAAGGCAGCGAAGATACTGTACTTTTCCAATGACTTTATCCTTTGGGAGAGCATCCACTTGATACCTCCAATGTGAGTGTGGCATGTGAGCATGTCGAGAATTTTCCATAAAGCTTAATGGAAAATGCGTATCCGAGGGAGAGGTTGAACAGCCAACAGCTTCGCCTGCTGACCCTGTCAGTACAAGAAAGGTTGTTATTATATCACCTAATATTAAGGTGAAAGCGCAGGTAAAGCTGTCAAACCAGAACGTAAGCCGTGAGGTAACAAGGAAATATCTTTAAGAAACTCTCTTTATGGAAATGATATGACTGACGATATAAAGGTTATAAAGACAGATGGTTCAGGCAGTACGATAACTAAGGTGAAGGACTGCCAGATGAGTGATATAAGCCAGTATGTCAGTAATTAAGGAGCATTTGTTATAATCAGGATAGAAACTTCGATAATCATATGTTGTATAATACGGGATAATACTGATATGGAGAAGATAAAAGGGCATATTAAGAAATCATATTATGTTTATGTGCTGCTGGCAGTGATAATAGCTGGCTGTGTAGTGGCTTGTGGATATATTAAGAATATACATGCTGACGACCAGAATTATGTCGTTGCCGATGAGGTCGTGATTAATGGAAAGACATATACCGCATCTAATAAGATGAATGTCCTTATGATTGCACCACATGAGGCGTATGATGAGCTGGGTATCCTTATGGGGATAGCGAGGGTGCGATTAAGTTTACTGACCTTATGGCAAAGGCACCTACTGACATTACGGATGGCACCTTCAGGGATAATGTAATTAAGTATCAGACATTTACTAACAATAATGGTTTGTTGATGAATACACCATACAGAATAGGATATAAGTTTCCTGATGGAACTATCACTGAAAATATAAGCACAATATCAAGTGCAGATATTAAGACGAAGCTTAATGGAAAGTGGAGTAATCTTAAGGTTGTTATAACAAAGGATGGCAAGGAAATACCATATCGTAATATATTTGGAGCGATGATATTTGATAATTATGATATGGATAATAAGATGAACTTATCTGTTAAGAAGCCTAGATGTTACAATGTCTGACCTTAAAATGCAGACCTTGTATACATAAGCGGCCACAGCCACAATACATTTGGTATAGATATATATAATTATATACATAATAGCAGTATAGGTGCGTGGTCTTACTTAAGAAATAATGACTGTGGTGACTTTGATGCAGATGAGGCTCTGTATCTGCTTCTGTCATATGCTAAGGGTGAGAAGAAGGTTATATTCGACTCTACTGCAAGACAGGATGGCGATAATGGTATGAACCTTAACAAGATAGGTATATTGTTTACGGCTATTGACCCGGATGTGCTTATATCTGACTTTGCAAAGGTAAAGGAGGATAACGGTAATTATTACGGAACTAAGGGAAGTATCAGGTTAGAGAATAATCAAATTCATCTTTATTATAAGAGGACGAATGATGAGATAAAGTTCTCAGCCAATATGTTCTTAAATTATGGCAATAATTTTGCTGTTTCATCACAGGATAAGGATGGATTGTCTTATGCGACCCGTGTACAGGATTATAAGGATGGATATCCGTATTATGATGATAAGGGATATCCATATTATAACTCTAATGCCATAGGCAAGTACTTTGTCAATCCATCGTTGTTTGTATTTGATGGAAGTAACTCGATGACTCTTCATTCACAAGTGATAAGGTTAACACAACCGATGGAAGTGGAAGAGATTATAAGGGAACAACATTTGATGATGCATATAATAAGAATGGAAGTAATGGAGAACTTCATCCGGCTGATGCTATAGAATATATTCTTGGCGTATACACTAATACTAATATTAATTCTATAAAAGTATTGGAGATAGAGCCAGCAGGTTTTCAAGGTATAATAATGACGATGGAAAAGCAATAGCTTCATGGTTTGGAATAGCTGCAAAGCAGTATAACGATATAAAGTCTAATATTACAGTAGACTGTTATTCAATGACTGCATTTGATGGACTTAATAAGGACATCCGTTCAGATTATGATGTGGTTATTGTTGGTGCATATGATTATGACAGGTTTAATACGGATATATATAAGACACCTTATGATGCAGAAATGAAGCTTAATGACTATACTCTTACAGGTAATGATATAACGCATAAGGCTTATGAAAAGCTGTATCAGTATGTGGTTGCAGGTATGCCGCTGGTTCTTGATGATGGCGTATATTATAATCTTGAGTCAGTTGTTGATGGGGACTGTACTAATCTTAAGGATGTACAGGCTGTAAGCTTAAAGAAGAGGCTTGTAAGTGAGATATCTTATGCAAAGTCCAATATAGTCCATGTTAATACAAGGGGCAGTGAAGCGTACAAGCTTATATCTAAGACTTTGTATTATGTTGATAAGCCATATGTCAATATTGGTCCATCGATAGGTGGCAGCCGTATAAGTGACTATAGTGAGAAGTCTTTAAGTAATGGTAATCTGTCGGCAGATGGAACAGTAGCCAATACAAGTCTTCCGGATATGCATTTTACAGGAAGCCTTTCAGGTAATGGTTCTTACAGGGTTAAGATATATGTTGACAGAAATAATGACAGTATCTTTGCAGAGAATTACAGTGGTGAGAAGAATGAACTTATATATTATGAAAAAGTGGTTCTGGAGCAGCTACAGATGCCAATGGTAATATATTAGGGTGCTTGTGAATGGTGGAAGCTTTGATGTTGCCATACCACTCCCTAAGACTCTCAGAGGATATATAAAGTGGAGAGTCGAAGTTACAGATGTAACAACAGGAGCTGTTAAGAATTCTGAGGAGCATTTGCAATATCAGCAGGAACTGCAACAAAGACTATAAAGGTGCTTCAGGTTGAAAATGACAGTGAAACGGCACATATTAACCTTACAGGTGATGCATTTACCAATACATTTGAAAGGACAACATCTGTCACAGGACTTTCAGTTGATATAGTCAAGGTTAAGAAGAGCGGGTTAAATAAGGAAATAGAGGAAAATAGTGATTATCTTAACCAGTTTTCTATGATTGTACTAGGCTTTAGTGATAATTATGGTAATGATTCATCTGATTCATCAAAGATCTTAGTGATAAGGCTAATGATGCTTTGTATGAATATATAGAGGCTGGCAATTCAGTTCTGTATACACACGATAGTATGTCGTATAAGAAAGGAAGCAGTTCATCGGCAGCTTCTAATGAAAATGAGATTAACAGCTTTACAAGAAAGTTTAAGGATGTGATTGGCATGAAGAGTGGCTTCTCACTTACTGATGTTCTTAAGCTTAAGCTAGACTCTTACAAGTCAGGTAAGAAGACACTGTATTATTCAATATATGATGGTATCAGTGCAACTGGAAGCACAAGGGTTACAAACAGAGTTAAGCAGCTTAACTCAGGTCAGATAACAGAGTATCCATATACATTGTCAAGTACACCGGTGATATCTGTAAGTGATACACATGCGCAGTATTACCAGCTTGACCTCGAGGCAAAGCAGGATGCAGAGGATGTTGTTGTATGGTATACACTGGCAGGCAATGGTGGTGAGTCCGCAAAGTACTTTGACTATACCGGACAGGATGCAGTTAATAATTATTATGCATATTCTATAGGTAATGTTACTTATACAAGTGCAGGACATAGTATGATTGATAGTGAAGGCGATGAGATGGAGCTGTTTGTCAACACATTTGTAAGAGCACTTCTTGCGGGTAACAATGCACCTCAGGTCGAATATGAGGATGCTGAGCAGATTGATGGGAATAATTATGCGATATATTACAGACAAAGACCTAATACAGACAGTCTTACCATAAAGTATACAGTAACGGATGCGGATATAATATCTAATGCCGGTCAGGTAAAAGATCATATCTGTACTGGGACAGAGATGGTGATGGTATATACACAGAGGGAACTGACTTACGAATAGGTTATCTTGACATGGATGGGAATGTGTTCACAGTAAAGCCTTCTAATGGCGGCGTATACTGCGGAAGACCTTATTCTCTTACACTGTGGGATACAAGAGGCGTGTGCAGCAGTAATATGACAGCTGATGTTCTTTCAGAGATGAAAGACAAGATGGCGAATGGAACGCTTACACTTGGAATAGTGGCTATAGATGGCAGTAAGGCGATAGGTTATGCATCATTGCAGATAGCTTACAGACCATTGTTTAATCTTAATTAGTGATAAAATAAATGTAATATGTAATATAAAAATGGCAGATTGCAGGCGTTTGTGGGCTGCGGTCTGCTGTTTTATATAAAATGTGTTGACAGATTAATTATAGAGTGTTATTCTATACACATAGTATACTAAATGTGGTTCATAAGATTAATATGTTACAAGTGTAGCATTTTACTTAGGCTTAAGTGCTTAAGACTTGAGTGGATTGGACTACTTTCTCTACTGAATTCAGTATCATAATTTAATTTCCCATATACATTTAATATAAAGAAAGGCGCATTATGGCAAAGTAAAACAATGGATGAGGCGATGGAGCTTCTTGGTATAGAGCCAGCAGAAAGAGAAGAGTTAAAAGAATGTGATATATATAATGTATATATTATGGTAAAACATTACCGGCTTTTAATATGCTTGTGAAAAATTAAATAAGGAAAGGATGTGGAGTATTATTGTTTAGCAGCGTTACAAGTGCGGCATTATGTGGCATTGATGCGTGCATAGTTAATGTCGAGACAGATGTAGGATGTGGTCTTCCGACATTTGATATGAGCGGATATCTTGGCTCTGAGGTAAAAGAGGCAAAGGAAAGAGTAAGAATTGCAATAAAAACTCAGACATAGAGCTTGCGCCGCAGCGTATAGTAATTAATATATCTCCGGCAGACATAAGAAAAGAAGGGACAGGCTTTGACCTTCCTATAGCGGTTGGTATTCTTGTGTCAAACGGAATAATAAAGGAAAGTGCAATACAGGATACACTTATTATAGGAGAGTTAAGTCTTGACGGAACAGTTAATCCGGTTAATGGTGTGCTTCCGATAGTATGTGCAGCAAAAAGCAGGTATTAAGCTGTGTATTATCCCTAAGGCTAATCTTACAGAGGGAGCATAGCTCAGGGAATACAGCTTTATGGTGCAGAAAGTCTGAAGAAAGTTATAAGTATACTTTCAGGAGACAGTCAGTATGGCGTTTCAGCCAATAATTCCAGTGATTATAACAGTGAAAATATAGACAGCATATGTGAGAGTGGAGAGGATTATCTTGATATAAAAGGGCAGTATATTGCTAAACGTGCCACTCTTATTGCAGCAGCAGGCATGCACAATATTATGTATATAGGTCCGCCCGGCAGTGGGAAGACTATGCTTGCCAAAAGAATTCCAACGATATTACCGGATATGACATATGAAGAAATGCTTAAAGTGACAAAGATATATAGTGTTGCCGGTAAGCTGGATGCCACAAAAGGACTTATAACTAAAAGACCGTTCAGAAGTCCACATCACACGATAACATCAGCAGCTATGCTTGGAGGATAAGAATTCCAAGACCGGGAGAGATAACACTTGCGGGGTCAGGTGTACTTTTCTTAGATGAAATGACAGAATTCAAGCCAGACCTTATGGAGTCGCTAAGGCAGCCGCTTGAGGACAAAAGATAACTTTAGTGAGGCTTAATGCAGCATTTACATATCCAGCAGAATTTATGCTTGCAGCAGCCATTAATCCCTGTAAATGTGGTTATTATCCAGATAGAAACCGCTGCCACTGTTCAGAGTATGATATCAGAAGATATATAGGAAGAATAAGCAATCCGATGTGGGACAGGTTCGATATGTGTGTCAAGGTTGATGAAGTGACATATTCGGATATCGCAGGGGAGTATAATGTTTCTGAACAATATAATGAACGGGAGAACTATAATATAGCTAGTGAATGTAATGAAACAAGTGAATATATTAACGCTGATATATATAGGAACAGGATGAATATAGTATTTACACCTCCGCATATATGAAATCGCAGGTTGAAAAGGCAAGGAGCATACAACAAAAGCGCTTTGCTAATTCAAAGACAGACTATAACTCACGGATGACTATGCGTGAAATAAAGAAGTATTGCAGTCTTGATAATGAGGCGGCAGAAGTTATGGATAAGAATGTATAAGAAGCTGTCTATGTCGGCAAGAGGGTATGGAAAGGTGCTAAAGACGGCAAGAACAATAGCAGACTTATCAGGCAGTGAGAATATACAAAAGGAGCATATAACAGAAGCATTATTTTATTACAGAAAATAATGTCAGACGGGACTGGTTACAGGTGGCATTATATATAGAAATGAGGGTTAAAATGGAAAGTAATATATTAAATATAAAGTCTTCTGGACTTGAAGATTATTACTGGTACTGGTATTGCAATATACCACGGTTAGGCACGGTGAACTTAAGGCGGCTGCTTGCGGTGCTTAAGTCTCCAGAGCAGGTGTATAAGGCAGAAGCTTCATTGTTAAAAGAAGCCGGTAAGCTTACGGACAAAGAAATAAGCAGTATTGAAGAGTCAAAGAAGGATACTTCTGTATACAGGGAATTTATGGATATAAAAAGAAGGGAATACATTTTACATATCCGGGAAAAGAGGATTATCCGGACAGACTAATGCATATATATGATTATCCATTATGTCTGTACTATTATGGAAAGCTTCCGGATGACGATGTACCAACAGTTGCTATCGTTGGTTCAAGACAGAATACAACATATGGGTATAATATCGCAGAAGCATTTGCAAAGAGCTTTGCAAATATGGGAATTCAGGTCATAAGTGGACTTGCAAGAGGAATAGATGGTGCTTCGCATAAGGGAGCTATGGATGGAGGCGGTTATACATGCGGAGTGCTTGGATGCGGCGTTGATATATGCTATCCAAGGGAAAATATCGGACTTTTACAGCTATGAAGGCATCAGGAGGCATTGTGTCGGAATACTCATTAGGAACTGCACCGCATCCGGGGCAGTTTCCGGTAAGAAACAGGATTATAAGCGGACTGTCAGATGTTGTTATAGTGGTTGAGGCAAGAAAAAGAGCGGCTCACTTATAACGGTTGATTCGGCACTTGAACAGAATAAAGAGGTTATGGTGGTTCCGGGAAGAATTGGCGACAGTTTAAGCGAGGGGTGTAATGAACTGATAAAGCTTGGTGCAGCTATAATAACAAGTCCGAAAGATATATTAGATATAGAAGCAATACGAAGTAAAATTGACAATAAAAACGGATTATGGATGAAAGTACCAGAAAATTCACAAAATATGCAAAATCAGGCATAGAAAATGCGAAAAATCCAGAGAATACATTGACAGATATATGTAATAAAACAAAGACGGTATACCGGAATATCAGCAAAATAAAGGTTCTGTACAGGAATTTAAACTTGCAACGAAAAAAATATGTTGTATAGTTGTGTGGATTTATATCCGGTAGGGCTTAATGAGCTTATAGAAAGAACCGGATTATCTCTACAGGAAATAAGCAGTGCCTTAGTTGAGTTAGAACTTGAGGGAAGATAGAAGAAGTTGCGGGTAATTGTTACGCACGTAAGTACAGTTAAAGTTTGCGGACATCATAGCTGAGGTATTATCCTGACATTTGATTATTATATATCTAAGGAGTTAGTTTCATGGCAAAGTATCTTGTTATAGTGGAATCACCAGCAAAGGTGAAGACAATTAAGAAGTTTTGGGTCCAAATTATGAAGTAATGGCATCACAGGGACATGTAAGAGACCTTCCAAAGAGCCAGATGGGAGTTGATATTGAGCATGACTTTGAACCAAAGTACATTACTATAAGAGGTAAAGGTGAGATACTTGCAGCACTTAGAAAAGAAGTGAAAAAGGCAGATAAAGTATATCTTGCAACCGACCCCGATCGTGAGGAGAGGCTATATCATGGCACCTTTCAAAGGCGTTAAAGTTAGAAGATAAGGATATATATAGAATTACATTTAATGAAATAACAAAGAGTGCTGTAAAGGCAGCTATTAAGGATGCAAGAGATTGATATGAATTTAGTCGATGCACAGCAGGCAAGAAGAGAGCTTGACAGAATAGTTGGTTACAGCATAAGTCCTGTATTGTGGGCAAAAGATAGAGAGGTCTTAGTGCAGGCCGTGTCCAGTCAGTAGCACTGAGAATTATATGTGACAGGAAAATGAAATTGATGCATTTATACCCGACGAATACTGGACTATGGATGCGACAATTAAGGTAAAGGGCGAGAAAAGCCGATTGTAGCCAAGTTCTATGGCAATGCAGATGGAAAGATTGATATAAAAATGAAGCCCAGATGAATGAGATAAAAGTCGGTTGAAAATGCAGCATTTTCAGTGGACAGTATCAAAAGGGTGAGAAAATAAAGAAAACTCCACTGCCATTTACAACAAGTACACTGCAGCAGGAGGCGGCCAAGACACTTAACTTTGCAACTGCAAAGACAATGAGGATAGCACAGCAGTTATATGAAGGCGTTGACATAGCAGGAAGAGGTACAATCGGTGTTATCACATACTTAAGAACTGATTCCACAAGAGTAGCGGACGAGGCTAAGGGCATCAGAAAAGTATATAGCAGCCAATTATGGCGAAAAGTATCTCCATCACACCAATGCAAAGAAGAAAGATGACAAGAAGATACAGGATGCGCACGAAGCTATCCGTCCAACAGACATAGAGCTTACACCTGTTATGATAAAGGAGTCCTTATCAAGAGATCAGTTCAGGCTTTATCAGCTTATCTGGAAAAGATTTGTTGCAAGCCAGATGGCACCGGCTGTATATGAAACGACATCTGTCAGGATTGCGGCAGGTGATTACAGGTTCAGCATAGCAGCTTCAAAGATAGCTTTCGATGGTTTTATGTCTGTATATAAGAATGATGATGACAATGAAGAACCTAATTCGCTTGTAAAGGGCATAGATGAGAATTCGGTGCTTACACTTGAAAGTGTTGAGGGAACACAGCATTTTACACAGCCACCTGCACATTTTACAGAAGCATCATTAGTAAAGGCGCTTGAGGAACAGGGAATAGGCAGACCAAGTACTTATGCTCCTACAATATCTACAATTATTGCAAGGCATTATATAGCAAAGGAGCAGAAGAACCTGTATGTAACTGAGGTTGGAAGGGCTGTTGATGATGCTATGATAAAGGCATTTCCACAGATAGTTGATGTCAACTTCACAGCTAATATGGAGTCACTTCTTGATGGTGTCGCAGATGGCGAGGTCAAGTGGAAGGAGCTTATAAAGAACTTCTATCCTGACCTTAAAGAGTCAGTGGACAAGGCTGAGAAAGACCTTGAACATGTTAAGATAGAAGATGAAGTAACTGATGTTATTTGTGATAAATGTGGCAGAAATATGGTTATAAAGTATGGTCCGCATGGAAAGTTTCTCGGCTGTCCGGGCTTCCCTGAGTGTCACAACACAAAGCCATATCTTGAAAAGATAGGTGTTGCATGTCCTAAGTGTGGTAAGGATATAATTCTTAAGAAGACTAAAAGGGAAGAATGTTCTATGGCTGTGAGGGTTATCCGGAGTGTGAATTTATGACATGGCAGAGACCATCTGATAAGAAATGTCCTAAGTGCGGCAGCTATATGCTTATTAAGGGAAATAAGCTTGTATGCGGCGATGAGAAATGTGGTTATATATTAGATACCACGAAAGATGTTAAGTAAAAGCATTTATATGTCACAACAATGTGCTTTATATGAGGTTTTAGAGTGATTTTATTAGAATTGTCAGATAAATTTAATAAAATGTTGATTATTTGAAAGTTGTGTGATAGTATTCTTTATACAGATGTTTATCGGTGTAATTATGTATATGGAGGAATGTATGATGAGTGTACAGCTTTTGATAAGACCAGAAAGATTAATAAGTTGCTGCATAATAACCATTCGGCAAGAGTTGAGTTTAACGATATGTGCGGTGTCTTAAGTGGTATACTTGAATCAACATCCTTGTCATAAGTAGGAAAGGTAAAGTCCTTGGTACCGGATATTATGCTGGCGTCGAAGTGATTAATGAACTTGTCTATGATAAGGTTGGTGGGTTTGTGGATGAGATGCTTAATGAAAGATTGCTGAGTGTATTATCGACAAAGAGAACGTTAATCTTTCTACTTTAGGATTTACTATTGAGAATGTTAAGAAGTTTCAGGCTTTAATAGCACCGGTTGAAATAGCTGGGGAAAGACTTGGAACATTGTTTATGTATAAGAGTGACAGCTCTTATGAGATAGATGATATCATCTTAAGCGAATATGGAACAACAGTTGTTGGTCTTGAGATGATGCGTTCTGTTAATGAAGAGAATGCCGAAGAGGTAAGAAAGAAAAAGATAGTAAGGTCAGCTATTGACACATTATCAACTTCAGAGCTTGATGCGATTAAGAGTATATTTAAAGAGCTTGATGGAACAGAGGGAACTCTGGTTGCAAGTAAGATTGCAGATAATGTGGGAATTACAAGGTCAGTCATAGTTAATGCTTTAAGAAAGTTTGAAAGTGCCGGAGTTATAGACTGCAAGTCGTCTGGAATGAAAGGAACATATATTAAGGTTATTAATGAGTATGTGTTTGATGAGCTTACTAAGTATGACGAGTAGAATTAAATCTGGTGTAAAAGCTGGATAGTATTATCTAATATTTTATCAGAACAGAGGGTATGTAACTTGTGTTATATGCTCTCTTTTTAATCTGACAGGTTGCTGATTATGCAATTATGTTTCGCGGGTTTTCGGGTGTCTGGTTCTTTGGTTACTTGTCGTGAACAGGGGAATTAAAACTGGTTCATTGTTAAAAGTTATATTGTGTGAGTGTTTTTAAACAATATGTCATAGCTATATAGGAATATAATCCTAAAATACCAGAAATAGACAAAATAACTTGTTTTTGTCGAAATTATTTATAATGGTAGGTAGTGTAATTATGTTTATGGTTACAATTCGTACATAAAGTAAAGAATGGATGGTAACTTAATTATATCCATAGATAGAAAGGGTATATATATGAGCTCGGGAATGTTTGGATACGTTAACGTATTAAAAGCGGCAGCAGATGCGAGCTGGACAAGAGAAGAAGTTTTAACTAATAATATTGCTAATGTTGATACACCTAATTATAAGAGACAGGATGTGGATTTCACAACTTACCTGAATTCTGCATTAAGCCGTACTAATGGCGGTTCTTCATCACTTACTAACAGAGTTAATAATATCAATTATAATGATGTTGCTATAAGAACATATACAGATAACTCAACATTATCATATAGAACAGATGGTAATAATGTTGATCTTTCTACAGAGAATGTTGAACTTGCGTCAGAGCAGATTAATTATAATGCGTTAATTGACAGCATGAATAATGAGTTTTCAAGATTTAAAGCAGTACTTAAGTAGTATTTTATTTAAGGTACTAAAGAGGGATTAAAGACAAAGCTAAGACAAATAAGAGAATAAGGAGAACAGACATATGTCAATGTTTACGGCTTTTAATGTAAGTGCTTCAGGAATGACGGCACAGCAGTTAAGAACAGATGTAATATCAGAGAATATAGCTAATGCAGATACAACAAGAACAAGTGATGGAACACCTTATGTAAAGAAGTCAGTTGTATTTACAGAAAAGACACTGACATCTGCACAGGCAGGGTATGGGACATCAGCTTACTCATCAAGGAATTATTCAGCATCTTCAGGAACATTTGCAGATGCATTAAGAGTTGCAAGCGGTGGCATAGTAGGAGATGGTGTTAAGGTCACATCCATATATGACGATACAACACAGGATATGAATATGGTATATGATCCATCGCATCCAGATGCGGATGAGAATGGCTATGTTACATATCCGAATGTTAATACTGTTCAGGAAATGACTGACCTGATAGATGCGTCGCGTTCATACGAAGCTAATATATCAGCTTTCAACGCAAGCAAGTCAATGGCAACAAAGGGACTTACTATTGGTCAGTCTTAATAATATATAATATTACAGACATAAGATGATAATTAACTGTATATTGATACACGGAACATGGATTTAACAACAGCAGTCACTTCTCTAGGAAATGATTATGTCAATAAAGTTTCAGACCTGTTAACTAATAACAGTGTCACAAGTACAAATACATCTCAGATTCTACATTTGATTCAATATTTAATTCAGTTTCAGGACTTCTGGATAGCACTAATAATTATATCCAGCAGGCACAGCAGGCAGAGGTTGACTTTGCACTTGGCAATATGACGAATACCCACGAACTTGGAGTATACCAGCAGCAGGCGAACATTGCACTGCAATATACAGTTGCAATAAGAGATAAAAGCACTAGAAGCATATAAAGAGATTATGAATATGCAGATATAATTACTTAGGAGTTAATAATGGCAGATAGAATAAAACAGATTCCCCAGAAGTTGTTAGAAATCTGGAAGAATTGGTCGGTTAAACAAAGAATAATAATAGTTAGTTCGATAGTAGCCTTTATAGCAGTGGTAGGTATATTGGCATTTGTACTTACACGTCCTAAGTATCAGGTACTTGTAACATGCGATGATTATACAGAAATGAACTCAGTAACATCTTTACTTTCTGAGAATAACCATAAGTATAAGATAGACAATATGGTGGTCAGTGTTAATGAAAAGAACTGACAGCCTGTAAGATGCTTCTTGCAACAGAAGATATCCAGTCAGATGGTTATACTTTGAAGATGCTATGAAGAGAAGCTTTACAACTACAGATTCAGACAGCACCAAGCAATATGCACATTATCTTGAAACTAAGCTTGCAAGTGATCTTGAAGATATGGATGGTGTTAAGAGTGCATCGGTTACTATTAATATGCCTGAAAAGACTAATTCCTTTTATCAGGCTGCATCAGATGCTACGGTTGCTGTAAAGCTTACAACAACAAAGGATATAGGTGATGATACAGCAGAAAGCATGGCATCACTTCTTGCAATGGCAGTTGGTAATGACTCGACTAAGAGTATTACTATTATAGATAATAAAGGCAATACATTATTTAATGGTGCGGCTGGCAACAGTTCGACTTCTGGTGTCGGCATGAACGACAAGCTAAAGTATAAGTCACAGATAGAGGCGACAACAAGCAGCTCTCTGTTAAGGAATATACTTTCAACAGGGCTTTATGATGATGCAGTTATCACACTTAACTATTCACTTGACTGGAATACAGTTAATACAATAGCTAAAGAATATACTGCACAGGATGGAAGAGAAGAAGGCCTTTACAGCCATTCATACCAGCAGTCATCGACAGGTACTAATGGGGCGAGTGGTACACCGGGTACAGCAAGTAACAGTGGAACCACTTACGATGTTTCTGATGGAACAACATCAACATCAACATATACAGTTAATGAGTATGATTATCTTCCTAATGAGCTTGTTACAACAACTAATACAGACCCGGGTGCTATTGTAATGGCTGACTCGACTATAGCAGTAACTCTTATACAGGATGTAACATATGAAGAGGAACAGGCACAGAGCTTGGATATCTTAATGGAACAGACTGGGAAACATTTAAGAGCCAGAATTCACAGCCTGTTATGCTTACAGTAGACCCTACATGGACTGATATCATATCTAAGGAACAGGTATTGCTCCAGCCAATATATCAGTTGTTGCATATCAGAAGAATTCATTTGTTGATAAGGCATCAACTAATATACTTAAACAGGCTTCATTCTGGATACAGCTTGTACTTGCAGCAGCTATACTTGGATTACTTATATTTGTTATTATCAGAAGCGCACGTCCACTTACTGTGGAAGAGAAGGAACCAGAGTTATCAGTGGAAGAAATGCTTGCTTCTACAAGAGAGAATCAGGCATCTGTTGATGAAATTGACCTTCAGGAGAAATCTGAAACCAGAAAGCGATTGAAGTTTGTTGATGAAAATCCAGAGGCAGTTGCACTTCTGCTTCGTAACTGGCTTAACGAAGACTGGAACTAATGAATATGTTGTTATTTAGAACAGTAACATAATTATAATATGGGAGTACATATATGGCACGACAGGGTAATATTGGTGAAAAAGGAATGGACGGGGTTGAAAAGTCAGCAATATTGCTGATTGCCCTCGGTCCAGAAAAATCAGCAGAAATATTTAAACATTTAAAAGAAGAAGAAATTGAACAATTGACACTTGAAATAGCTAATACAAGCAGTGTGTCACCTCAGACAAAAGAGAAGGTACTTAATGAGTTTTATGAAATATGTCTTGCACAGCAGTATATTGCAGAAGGTGGTATTTCGTATGCTAAAGAACTTCTTGAGAAGTCACTGGGAGAGGAGAAGGCAAAGGCTGTTATTGGAAAACTTACGGCAAGTCTTCAGGTTCGTCCTTTCGAATTTATCAGAAAGACAGACTCTACTCAGCTGCTACTTTATTCAGGATGAACATCCTCAGACTATAGCACTTATTCTGTCATATCTCCCACCTGCACAGGCATCAGCGGTTATATCATCGCTGCCACCTGAAAAACAAGCAGATGTTGCAAAGAGAATTGCTATGATGGACAGGACATCGCCAGATGTTATTAAGCAGGTAGAAAAGGTACTTGAGAAGAAGCTTGCATCCTTAGTTAATCAGGATTACACTATTGTTGGTGGTGTTGATGCTATCGTTGAAATTCTTAATTCTGTTGACAGAGGTACAGAAAGACATATTATGGAAACACTCGAAGTCGAAGAGCCAGAGCTTGCAGATGAAATCAGAAAGAAGATGTTCGTATTCGAGGATATCCTTTCTCGACGACAGAGCTATCAAGAGAGTGCTTAGGGATGTTGATAATTCAGACCTTGCTCTTGCACTTAAGGGCTCAACAGAAGAAGTACAGAATGTTATTCTTAATAACCTTTCAAAGCGTCTTGCTGTAATGATAAAGGAAGATATGGAATATATGGGTCCTGTACGTATGAAGGATGTTGAAGAGGCTCAGCAGAAGATTGTTAATATAATCAGAAAGCTTGAAGAAGCAGAAATCGTAAAAGAGGCGGAGGTGACGAGATAATTGTCTAATCTGTTAACAACAACAATAAGCGAAGAGAGAATTATTGATTATAATGAATTAATCAAGCTCAAGCTTAAGAATATTGCAAATGATAGAGAAAATCATGGAAATGTAGATGCAGATGGTTTTGTCAACGGACTTAAAGCAGATGTTGTTGAACAGCTTCTCACTGGTTCAGATGAGGATGGCGAGACAGCACAGAGTCAGGAGGACGTAAATAACCAGATTGCGGCAGCGCTGAAGAGGCTAATGAACAGGCACAGACTATAAGGGATGAGGCTAACGAAGTGCTTGCACAGGCACATATGGAGGCCAGAAAGATTATAGAAGATGCTAAGCGTACAGGTTATGAGCAGGGTGCACAGAATGCAAGGGAAGAATATAATGCCAAAGCAGATGAACTTGCAAGAGATTATGAGGCTAAGAAGCACAGCTTGAAAAAGAATATAATGATATGAAAGCTTCTATGGAGCCAGAACTTGTAGAAACTATCACAGAAGTATTTAAAAGATTACTTATACAGTTGCAGAAGATAATAAAGATATTATTATCGGACTTATCAATGGTGTTATGAAAAATACCGATATAAGTAATGAATTCATTATAAAGGTTTCACCTGAGGATTATAAGTTTCTTGTTAATAATCAGGAAAGATATACTGTTCAGTATCCAAAGAGGTTACGATGGATATTGTTGAGGATGCAACTATGAAGAAGAACCAGTGCATCATAGAAAGTGATACTGGTGTGTATGATTGCAGCCTTGATATAGAGCTTAATAATCTAATTGAGGATATTAAGCTTCTTAGCTGCCTGTAAAGTATTACAGGAATGTTTTAGTAAAATGGAATTCAGTTGGAATATCCAGACAGGGATAAGAGGAATTGTCAGTTCTGAATAAGGATAAGTATTATGCTTTAACAGAGAAATCTTTCTACAAGAAGCTTGGAAGGTTACAAAGATAGTTGGTCTTACTATAGAGTCAGCAGGACCGGATGCTAAGCTTAATGACCTGTGCAAGATATATTCGGCTGATAAAAGTCAGGTTCTTTATGCAGAGGTAGTTGGCTTCAAGGACTCAAGAGTTCTTCTTATGCCATTTGATGTGGTAGATGGAATAGGTCCGGGAAGTATTGTAGAGAATACAGAAAGTCCACTTGCTGTTAAGGTTGGTGATGATATACTTGGACATACACTTGATGGTCTTGGCAATCCGACTGATGGAGCAGAGCTTTATCTTGACAGCAGTTATTCTGTAGAGGCTGCACCGCCAGACCCTATGGACAGAGAGATTATAAGTGATGTTCTTCCACTTGGTGTAAAGGCAGTTGATGGTCTGCTTACAGTTGGAAAAGGACAGAGAATTGGTATATTTGCAGGAAGTGGTGTAGGAAAGAGTACGCTTCTTGGTATGTTTGCAAGAAATACAAAGGCAGATATTAATGTAATAGCGCTTATAGGTGAGCGAGGCAGGGAAGTAAGAGTTCGTTGAAAGAGACTTAGGACCTGAGGGTATGAAGCGAAGTGTACTTGTAGTTGCTACTTCAGACAAGCCTGCACTTATAAGAAATAAGGCGGCAAAGACAGCAACGGCTATTGCAGAATATTTCAGGGATCAGGGCAAAGATGTACTTCTGATGATGGATTCACTTACAAGATTTTCTATGGCACAGCGTGAGATAGGTCTTGCTTCAGGGGAACCTCCGGTTACAAGAGGATATCCGCCAAGCGTATATAGTGAAATGCCTAAGCTGCTTGAGAGAGCGGGAATGTCAGATAAGGGCTCAATAACAGGATTGTATACCGTTCTTGTTGATGGTGATGATTTTAATGAGCCTATAACTGATACAGCCAGAAGTATTCTGGATGGACATATCATGTTGTCAAGAAAGTTAGGACATAAGAATCATTATCCGGCTATAGATGTACTTCAGAGTATATCAAGATGTATGAGCCAGATAGTTACAAAGGAACATAAAAAGCGGCAGGAAGACTTAAGACAGTTCTTGCTACTTATAATGAGGCGGAAGATCTTATTAATATTGGCGCTTATAAGAGTGGTTCCAATAAGAATATAGATTATGCTATATACAAGATAGATGCGGTTAATAAGTTCCTTACACAGCAGACCGATGAGAAGTTTTCATTTGAAGACGAATTACAGTCACTTATGGAGCTGTTTGCAGATTATGACGACTTTGAAAGCGGAAAGCTTAAGCTTGGAGAACAGCCGGCAAGACAGAGGCGTTAGTAAGTATAAGCTTGCGGCGGCTATGTAAGATATAGTGATGTATAAAGAGAGACAGACATATGGCAAAGTTTGTATATGGAATGCAGAATGTCCTTAATATAAAGGAGCGTATGGAAACACAGGCAAAGACTGAGTATGCGCAGATGTTAGGAGCACTTCATGACGAAGAGATAAGGATGCAGAGTATAGTAAATACCTGAATTCCTATAAGTCACAGGCTAAGGAGCTTGCTATGGGAACGCTTGACATTGCAAGAATAAGAAGATGCAGTGAAGCTATAAGTATAACTGAAGATATGGCGAAAAATCAGGCAGTCAGGGTCAGAATAGCAGAAAAGAATGTAGAAAATGCCATGATGAAGCTGACAGCAGCAGTTAAGGAAAGAAAAGTTCAGGAAAAGCTGAAAGAAAAGGCTTTGAAGAATTTTTACAGGAATTAAATGCACAGGAGATGAAAGAGATTGATGAAGTCGTAAGTTTCAATTATAATAATAGGAAGAAGATGTCTGATATTAGTAAATATATTACTATTACAGATATATAGATAAATTAATATGGAGAACAGAGTATTATGGCAAAGAAGAAATCCAAGGAAGAACTAGATATCGATGATGGCTTAGATATGGGCGAAGAGTCGGAGAGCACAGGTGGCAATAAGCTGCTTAATATATTGATTGTACTTATTGTTATTATTATATGGCTTGTTATATTTGCACTGCTTATCAAAATGAATGTTGGCGGTGTTGGAAGTATGTTAAGACCGTATCTTAAGAATATTCCAGGTATTAATATGATACTTCCAGATGCAACAGATGAAGAGGTATCGGATAATCTGGTGGCAAGTATAAGAGCCTTCGGAAGCTATAGACAGAATTAATGAGCTTGAAGCACAGCTTGAGCAATATCAGAACTCAGATTCAGCAGATTCTTCTACAATAGCAGAGCTTCAGGCAGAAGTTGCAAGACTTAAAACGTTTGAGGAAAATGCACAGTATTATCAGGAGTTAAAGGATAAGTTCGACAGGGAGGTTGTATATACTGATAATGCACCTGATATAGAAAATTATAAGAAGTGGTATGAGTCAATTGATTCAGACAATGCAGCCAAGTTATATCAGCAGGTAGTTCAGGATCTTCAGGAGTCGCAGAAAGTTAAAGATTGGGCAGAAGCATATGCTAAGATGGATGCTGATAAGGCGGCAGCTATTCTTGAAGAGATGACAGGTGATACAAATCTTGTTTCAAAGATACTTAATTGTATGACCTCTAAGCAGAGAGCAGCTGTACTTGCAGAGATGGATCCGGTATATGCAGCCAAGCTTACTAAGATTACATATCCATAGAATATACATTAACAGTATAATTAATTGTCAGTTAAATGTGGTAATCTGATTATGCATTTAATTGTGTATAATCTGTTACATATATGATGTTAAAGGATTATATTAATTGCAAAGCAATGCAGCAGATCCTGTACATCAGTGAGTGGTAATAACTATTTTGGCACTCATTATATTATAATTAAGAAAGCGATAATAGTATGGTAAGTCCAGCAGTTATGGGAACAGGAACAGTAAGTAATGTTTCAGCAAAATCAGTTTCAAGAAACAGCTGTTCTGGCAGTGGTTCAGACTTTAAGAAAGTTATGGCAGCCTCACTTGCACAGAATACGGCAGGAGCAGGTAAGAATCCTGCTGATAATAAGCTTTCAGTGCCAATAGCAGAAAAGTCGGATGCACAGACAGCAAAGAGCAGTTCTCAGGACGTTAACGCAGCAGATGCAGGTAGTAATAATAAGGCACAGTCTGTAAACGGTGCTGATAAGAATGAGCTTAATGATAAAGTTAATGAAGCAGTGCAGGATGTTAAGGATACTATTAAGGATGAACTTGATGTATCAGATGAAGATATAGCTAAGGCTATGGAAGTTCTTGGAATGACAGCAACAGACCTTTTGTCAGTAGTTAAGGTTACAGAGCTTGTAGGGGAACTTACAGGTACAGATGCAATAACACTTATAACAGATGATGATATGTTAAGCAGACTTACATCGGTTCTTGATGTTGTCAATGCAGCACAGCAGGATATAGCAGATATGTCAGGTGTAAATGTTGAAGATGTCAGTGATGTTATAGCAACAGCCAATACAGAAGCAGATGTCAATAAGGATGTAACAGACAATGTGGTTAGCAATAACCAGCCGGCAGCTATTGAAGAATCATTAAGGATATGCTTGCTAAGAAGATTACAACAGATGGTTCAGCAAAACAACAGAATAATGCTGGAGAGCAGAATCATAACACTGAAACTTATGGAAGTGTTGCTGACAACATGATTCAGAGTATGTCAGATAGTTTTGCGGATATTATAACAGAGGATACTGCTTATGTCAGTGAAGCTGATATAGTTAATCAGGTTATAGACCAGATTGCTTTACATCAGGTAAAGAGCTTACAAGCATAGAGGTTATGCTCAATCCTGAAAGACTAGGAAGTGTCCATGTTACAGTTTCAGCAAAGAATGGTATACTTACTGCGCAGATAGCAGCTCAGAATGAACAGGTTAAGACGGCGCTTGAGAACCAGATGACAACCTTAAGAGAGAATTTTGAAAATCAGGGTATCAAGGTTGATGCTGTTGAGATTACAGTTATGACTCACCAGTTTGAGGCAGGACAGAACTTTGGACAAAATGAGTCCGAAAGAAAACAGTCAGAGCGAAAGTTAAATAAGAAGCTTGATTTGTCAGCATATGATGATGAAGTGGATGATGAATTCAGTGATGACGAATTAAGAAGAAAAGATTCTATACAGAATGGAAACAGTAGTGTAGAATATATTGCATAGTTAATGAGAAGAAAGGAGAAAAGTTATGGCAGGAGTAGATAATACATCAGGTGTTACATCGAGTCAGATTATCAGTTCTACATCTAAGACAAGCAACACAAAGCAGTCCAATATGCTTAATATGCAGGACTTTTAAGCTTGTTAGTAGCTGAAATGCAGAATCAGGATCCGCTTGAACCAACAAGTAATTCTGACTATATGGCACAGATGGCAACATTCTCACAGGTTGAAGCAACATCAGATATGAATGAAAGAGTATTAAGCCAGACAGCATCTAATCTTATAGGTAAAGCAGTTATTGTAAAGACTGATACTAACAGTTCTGGCTATGCAGGTGGTATAGTTAATGGCTGGCAGGAGATTGATGGTATAGTATATCTTGAATTAATGGTAACCTTTATGATATCAATGATATTGACCAGGTTATAGATAAAGATTACTATGAAAAGTGGAATAATGCTGCGAATGGTAATGGCTCTAACGCTAATTCTGGAAGCAGCACTAATACAGATAACAAGACAGAGTAATGGATACTGTAAATGGATTGAAGGTATTCAGGCTTTAAGTTAGCCATATATGTCTGAGATATAGAAAACATCAGGCAGGATTGGAGCTTCGTATGAGTAATATGATTAATAATAATATTAATTCAATTGAACGAATGACCGAAGCTATCAGTAAGAGAAAGAAACAGGATGTTAATGCCACTTATAATGGCCCTTCATTTACTGAAATATTAAGTAGACAGAAGTCAATAGATGAACTTATTGCAGACAGAACTGAAGAGACAGTTGTATCTGGTGGGATAAGGTTTACAAAGCATGCAGATGCAAGACTTATGCAAAGAAACATCAGACTTACTGACGAACAGATGACAAGACTTGAAGAGGGAACCAGAAAGGCATCCGATAAAGGAATCAAGGAGTCTTTGGTTCTTGTTGATGATCTTTCTTTTATAGTTAATACTGATAAGAAGATGGTTATAACGGCAATAGACCAGAATTCAAGTGAAGATAATATATATACAAACATTGATGGTGCAGTTATTATATAGCAGGACCGGTAAGGATGCTATTCACCCCGGAATGACGGAAGGTGGACATACATCAGTGTAAAACAGGTTTAGGCAATATGGATAACAAATATTATGATGAGAGCATTGTTCTCTGGTGTATCAGGCCTTAAGGCTCACCAGACAAGAATGGATGTTATAGGTAATAATATAGCTAATGTTAATACAGTAGCATATAAGTCACAGTCTATGACTTTCAGTGAAGTGTTTTATCAGACAACACAGACCGCTTCAGGACCTAATGCGACTACTGGTAAAGGTGGTACTAATGCTATGCAGATTGGTCTTGGTTCATCAGTTGGCGCAATTTCAACAGCTATGACGACAGAAGGTGCCACAGAAAGAACAGATAATACAACAGATCTTGCTATTACAGGTAGTAATGCATTTTTATCGTAAGTAATGCTGGAACTACATATTTTACAAGAGCTGGTAACTTCACAAAGGATGAGTCAGGTGCACTTGTTACACAGTCAGGCGCTAATGTAATGGGCTGGCAGATAGATGCTAAAACAGGTGAAGTAGTTAAGGATAAGGTATCAAAGCTTTATCTTGACAGTCCTGAATTCAGATATACATTACCAGAAAGAACAACAGGACTTACACTTACAGGTAATATAGATTCATCATCTACAGAAGATCTTGCGGCAACACTTAACTTTTATGACAGCTTAGGAAGTTCATATCAGGCTACTATAGTGTTCCATAGAGAAGGTCAGACTGGTAATGATGTAACATATTCAATAGCTGGTTCAACAATAACAAAGGATGGTGAATCAACAACTCTTACAATAGAAACAAGTGATTCGCTTGTGTTTAATTCAGTTACGGGTCTTTCAAATGAGGCTAATTCTAATATAACATTTACAATTGGAAGTGATACAGCGAATGACCCTCAGCTCGATTCTATCGGTTCAGTAGGCGATCATACTCTTACTGTTGATATGTCAGGTATTAAGATGATAAAGGATAACAATTCTATAAAGCAGACAGATGGTATACTTGATCCAGTATCTGGTGCTTATGTAGGTGGTGGTAAAGCTGTTGGTACTATGACATCTTATGGTATTGATACAACAGGACGTATTGTTGCAAGTTATAGTAATGGTGATACTCAGGTTATAGGACAGATTGCCGTAACAGAGTTTACTAACCCGGCAGGTCTTGAAAAGGTTGGTGAGAACCTTTACTCAGCAACACTTAACTCAGGTGAGTTTGATGGTATAGGTAAGGATATTTCTTCTACAAGTGGAAAGATTCAGTCAGGAGTACTTGAAATGTCTAATGTAGATCTTGCTTCAGAATTCACAAGCATGATTACAACACAGAGAGGTTATCAGGCTAATTCGAGAATTATCACAGTGTCAGATACATTGCTTGAAGAGCTTATTAACCTTAAGAGATAATTAATATAATTGAAGCGGTTTATACGGGATGAAGCGCTACAGATAGTTTGCAGCGTTTCATTCTGTTGATAGAAAAGACTTGTAAGAGGACTTTTAGGATAGTTAAATTTACTTAGAAAAATATGCAGAAAATGGCAGTATTTTGTTGCATTATTTTGCCATTGGTGTTTTAATATAGATAGTTTTACATGGGGATTGTATTTATAAGGATAAGTATGCCCCACAACGAAAGAATGGATGGTGTATTGAATGGATATAGCTACACTTGTTGGTACTATTGTCGGATTTGTAATGGTAATATTCGGAATTATGTGGGGTAAAGGAGCCTCGGTACTCCAGAATTTCATAGATGTTCCTTCAATTATTATTACAGTTGGTGGTTCATTGTCGGGAATTATGGCTTCTTATAGTCTTAAGGATTTCCTTGGTAATTTCAAGGAGTCGGTCTTGCATTTAAGGATCCCAAGTATGATCACGGAGCTACAATATCTAAGATAATCGAATTGTCTAATGTGGCAAGAAAAGAAGGACTTCTTGCGCTCGAAGAAGTTGCCCAGAACTTAGATGATGAATTTATGAAGAAGGGAATTCTGCTTATAGTCGATGGTACAGAGCCGGAACTCGTAAGAGGAATTCTTGAAACAGAACTTATGAATATGGATGAAAGACACAGAAGTGTTGCTGGTTTCTTCGAGGCGTGGGCAGCTCTCGGTCCTGCCTGGGGTATGATTGGTACGCTTATTGGTCTGGTTAATATGCTAAAGGATCTTACGGATTCTTCGGCAATCGGTCCTAATATGGCGACAGCCTTGCTTACAACACTTTATGGTTCACTTATAGCTAACTGGTTCTGTACTCCTATAGCGAACAAGTTAAAAGCTCAGAATGCTACAGAGTATCAGCTCAGGGAAATAGTTATTGAAGGTCTTCTTTCAATACAGGCAGGTGAGAACCCAAGAGTTATTGAAGAGAAGCTTAAGTCATTCCTTTCACCAGCTACAAGAACAGCCATTTCGACAGAAGAAGGTGGAGGAGGCTTAATGGCTAAAAGAAACCTCAGGAACAACCAGCTGGTGCTCCAGCGTGGATGAGCACTTTCAGTGATCTGATGAATCTTTGCTGTGTTTCTTCGTACTTCTTCTCTATGTCATCTGTTGATGCAGAGAAGTTTGAGAAAGTAGCGGCATCGCTTAATGCCAGTTTTAGTATATTCTCAGCAGGTGGTTCCGCACTGACGGATGAAGGTATACTTGTCGGGAGTGGGGCTACACAGCTTAATGATCTTAGTTCTTATTATAATAATATGGGACTTAACACAGATGGTGAGTTCACAGAAGAAGTAAAAGTGCTCAGGAGCAGATTGAAAAGAAGGTTTGAAAGAATCAGAGAATATGGCAGAGCAGATAGAGAATAACTTGAAATCTGCCGGTGTGGACAATCAAGTTGAGGTAACAGCAACAAGCAAGTATGTTATGCTTAATCTGAATGGTGGTATACTGTTTAACTCAGGAGATGCAGAACTTACAGCAGATGCTGTTAAGCTGCTTGAAGGTGTTTCAGATGCAATATATCAGTATGATAATAACTATATAACTATAGAAGGACATACAGACAGCAATCCTATCAATACTGCAAAGTATCCGGATAATATGATGCTTTCAGTACACAGGGCACATAGTGTATATAATTATCTTGTCAAGACTAAGAACTTTGACCCTAAGACATTGACTTCATCAGGAAGAGGAGAGTGTTCCAGTTGCGGATAATTCCACAGCAGAGGGAAGAGCACAGAACCGTCGTGTCGAGATAAGAATATATAATAATCTAAATAGCGATATTCAATAAAAGGAGAAAGCATATGAAAAAGAGTACATTAAATGTGATAACACTTGCGCTTGTGCTTATTAATCTTGTACTTACAGTTATTCTGACATTTTCACTTGTGTCAACGAATAATAAAACAAATAAGCTTATAAGCAAGGTGGCAGAGATAATTGATCTTGATGTTGCTGGTGCTGATACAGGAGATAAGGGTACATCTTCAAGTTCAGGCCTTGATGATATCACTTATGTTGATGTAACTAACAATGATTCTAAGGATATTATGATATCCTATACAGATGGTGGAAAGACACATTACGCCATCATGAATGTATCACTTGGTCTTAATACTAAGGCAAAGGATTATACGGCTAAGAGTACTACTATTAACAATGGTATGAAAGTTATTGTAAATGCAGTCCAGACAGAGGCTATGAAGTATACATATAGTACAGTAGCATCAAGTAAAGCTACTATTGAATCAGCTTTGTTAGAACAGCTGCAGGATACATTCCAGACACAGTGTATAACATCTGTAATAGTATCAATAGTAGTACAGTAAGAGATGGATGCGTTTAATGATTATGAGATATAAGGAGGTGAGGAAGACATGGGAGAGGTCTTATCACAAGACGAGATAGATAATCTCCTGAAAGCACTCAGCAGTGGAGAACTGGATGTTGATGAGATGAAGAACGGCGAAGAAAAACAGGTGAAGAACTATGACTTCGCAAGACCTTCAAAGTTCTCAAAGGAACATTTAAGAACACTTGAGATTATATTTGAACATTTTGGCAGACTTCTGGCAACGAATCTTCCAGCCTATTTAAGAAAAACAGTTAGTGTTGATGTAGTGAATTCAGAGGTTGTAATATATTCAGAATTCTCGAATGCGCTGTCAAATCCAGTGCTGTTAGGGTGGTGAGTATGAAGCCGCTTGCTGGCAATATGGTTATGGAAATGGCTTCAAATCTGGATTTGCCATTGTTGACAGGTTACTTGGAGGAGCTGGAGCGGCTCTTGATAAGGAGAGAGATTTTCAGAGATAGAGCTGACGATAATAGAAAGAATTTTTCAATATGCGTGAATCTTTTAAGAGAGCCTTGGGAGAATGTTATAAAAGTAACGCCAAGACTTGAAAGAATAGAAACGAATTCACAGTTTGCGCAGATTATATCGCCAACAGAAACAATAGCAATCATAACCATCAATCTTAAGATAGGCGATGTTGAAGGACTTATGAATGTTTGTCTTCCATTCACATTGTTAGAGCCGGTAATGGATAAGCTCAATACCAAATACTGGTTTTCTAATATGCAGGAGAAAGATCCTACAATGTATGGCGATGTGATTGAGAATATAATCAGCAAAACTAAGGTGCCTATCAAAGCAATACTTGGTGGGTCTAAGGTTAATGTAGCAGATTTTGTAAACCTTCAGGTAGGTGATATAATTAAAATTGATAAAAGGTTGATCAGGAATTAGATGTATATGTGGGCAATATAAAGAAGTTCAATGCATTACCTGGTTACTTTGAAGATAAATATGCAGTAAGAGTTACAGAAGTAATTAGAAAGGAGAGTGAGTAACAGATGGATGGCATGTTATCACAAGATGAGATAAACGCATTATTAAATGGAATGAATAGTGATGACAGCAGCGATGATAATGCGGATCTGGCAGCACAGGATAGCAGCATGGCTGGTGATAATAATACGAATAATGATATTCCAGATACTGAGGAAGTCCTTTCTGATTACGAAAAAGATGCTGTTGGAGAAATATCTAATATAAGCATGGGAACAGCAGCTACAACACTTAGTTCACTGCTTAATCAGAAGGTAAATATAACAACACCTAGGGTTGAAATTGCAGATTGGGAGCATCTTTCAAGTAAATATGACAGACCTTGCGTTATGTTACAGATAAGATATAAAGAAGGTCTTGCTGGAAATAATGTACTTATTCTTAAGGAAAATGATGTTAAGATTATTACAGATCTTATGATGGGCGGTCCTGGTAATGCAGATGATGCAGAAGAACTTACAGATCTTCATCTGAGTGCAATAGGTGAAGCAATGAATCAGATGATGGGTTCTGCAGCAACATCTATGTCGTCAATGTTTAACAGAAAGATAGATATCAGCCCACCAATAGCTAACATAGTAGAAACATATAATGAAATGGATGATTGCTTCCACCATTTCTTGCTGGTCAGTTCGTTAAGGTAGCATTTAAAATGCAGATTGGCGACCTTATTGATAGTGAGATTATGCAGTTATATCCAATAGACTTTGCTAGAGAACTTCTTAATATGTTCTCTATAGACCCAACTATGGGCGGTCAGATGAACACAGAAGATACAGCTGCTACAAATGTGCAGCCACAGCAGAGCCAGCCGGAGCCACAGGCACAGCCACAACAGCCACAACAGCCAGTGCAGCCACAGGCGCAGCCAGCGCCAGATATGTCGGCACAGCAGCCTTATATGGGAATGCCACAACAGAATATGGCAGGACAGTCAATGCAGGGTATGGCACAGCAGAATATGGGAATGCCTTATGGTTATGGTATGGGTATGCCACCACAGGAATGCCTTATGGTTATGGTATGCCACAGGCACAGCCAGCACAGGATGTCAATGTTGCTCCGGCAGCATTTCAGCCATTTTCAGCAGACGTTAATCCGCTTACACAGCAGGAAAACATTGACCTTATTATGGATGTTCCACTTCAGGTTACAGTTGAACTTGGAAGGGTGTCAAAGTCAATCAAGGATATTCTTGAATTTGCGCCAGGAACAATTGTTGAGCTTAATAAGATAGCTGGAGAAGCTGTAGATGTACTTGTTAATGGTAAGTATGTTGCCAAGGGTGAAGTCGTAGTAATTGAAGAAAACTTCGGTGTAAGAATTACAGAAATAATAAAATAGTATATTAATTTATCATTTTTATAAATATATATATGAAAATTACATTTTATGATGTATAATAATTAAGGTTTAAATTTAGTGAATAATTTATATTTATAATCAGTTAAGATAGGAGAATCAATCATATGGCTAAGAATATTTTAATCTGTGATGATGCAGCATTCATGAGAATGATGATCAAGGATATTTTAACAAAGAACGGATACAATGTTGCAGGTGAAGCAGAGAATGGTGCTAAGGCCGTAGAAAAGTATAATGAGTTAAAGCCAGATCTTGTACTTATGGATATAACAATGCCAGAGATGGATGGTATTGAGGCACTTAAGAAGATTAAAGAGGCAGACCCAGGAGCATCAGTTATTATGTGTTCCGCTATGGGACAGCAGGCAATGGTTATTGAGTCTATCCAGTCAGGGGCTAAGGATTTTATTGTTAAGCCTTCCAGGCAGACAGAGTTCTTGAAGCGGTTCAGAAAGTTGTAGGCTAATGGTCAGTGCATCAATGAGTAGCAGAATTGAGGCATTTGCACAACTTTTAACGCTTTTATAATATTCATACTTGTATTAGCTATTACATATTATGTTACAAGATTTGTTGGCAATTATCAGAAGAACAAGATGTCAGGAAGCAATATCAACATTCTTGAAACTATGAGAATATCTAACACCAAGTATATACAGGTAGTGAAGATAGGAAGCAAAGTGTTTGCAATAGCAGTAGCTAAAGATACAGTTACATATTTATGTGAACTCAACGAAGATGAGCTTGTATACAACGAGTCCTCATCAGGTAAGATGCTTATGAATAGCGAAAGCTTTAAAGATATTTTAGAGAAATTCAAGAAAGACAAGCCAGAAAGTTAGGCGGATATATAATATGTTACATTTTATTAAGAAACATAAAAGGCGCTTGCCAGAGTATGTGTCGCATTAAGTACAATAATGGGTGTTCTTTTGCTGTTACCGCTAAGGTATTAGCAGCAGATGGAGATAATAATCTTATAAGTATAGGCATTTCCACAGGTGATGGAAGTGATATGGCAAGTGTTTTACAGATGCTTATAGTGCTTACTGTTATATCACTTGCACCATCTATACTGATTATGCTTACCTCATTTACAAGAATAGTAATAGTTCTGCATTTTACAAGAGCAGCTATAGGAACGCAGACGGTACCGCCTAATCAGGTTATTATTGGATTATCATTGTTTTAACAGTGTTTGTTATGGCTCCTACATTTACAGAGGTATATAATAATGCGGTTGTTCCATTATCGAATAATGAGATGACAACACAGGAAGCCTTTGATGAAGGAATAAAGCCGTTACGTACATTTATGCTGAAGCAGACATCTACCAAGGATCTTGATACATTTTAAAGATAGCAGGATATGAAGAAGGTTCGGTAAAGTCAGAGGATGATATCACATTAAGAGTTCTTATACCATCATTTATAATAAGTGAGTTAAGAATTGCTTTCATTATTGGATTCCTTATCTACCTGCCATTCATAGTTATAGATATGGTTGTATCTTCAACTCTTATGTCAATGGGTATGATGATGCTTCCACCTACTACGATTTCTGCACCATTTAAGATTCTGCTTTTTGTTATGGCAGATGGATGGAATCTTATAATTGGAAATCTTATGCTGACATTTAAGTAGATATGAAAGGTATATTACATTATATAAGATGGAGAAGATGCAGATGGATACTGGTACAGTTATTAATATAGCAAGACAGACAATATGGATAATAGTAGAAACTGCGGTGCCGGTTCTGATTATATCCATGGTTGTTGGTCTGATAATAAGTCTGTTTCAGACATTGACATCTATTCAGGAACAAACACTTACATTTGTACCTAAGCTGTTGGCAATTCTGCTTACAATTATGCTTATAGGTGGATGGATGCTGAATCAGATTACAGGATTTATGAATAATTTATGGAATTTTTCCCAGTACATTTAATTAAAGGATTAAGTTACAATGATTAATTATGAAGTCGCACTTGGACAATTAGAGCTATTTGTTTTGATACTTATTCGATTAGCTTCATTTGTCTATGCTGCGCCTTTTAATACTGCCAATGTGCCTAATCGTTTTAAGATAGGCTTCTCACTAGTTTTAAGCGTGATAGTATGTTCACTTCATCCAGATATGGCTGTGCAGTATGATAATATTATAGATTACTGCATAATAGTTGTTCAGGAGCTTATAGTCGGTATTCTTCTTGGTGCTGTGTCATCTTTGCAGTCCAGATAATCCAGTTTTCAGGTAAGATAATAGATATGGATATAGGTTTGTCCATGGCACAGATATATGACCCTACGACACGTATGCAGGTCGGTATTATGGGAAATTTTATTATTATATGCTTATGCTTCTTCTTATATTATCGGGTATGCATAGATTTCTTATAGAGGCTATAGTAGAAACCTATAATGTTATACCTATTGGTGGGGTTAAGTTCGGGGCAGGACTGTATACAACCGTTATACAGTTTATGTCAGACTACTTTGTTATCGGTTTCAGAATTGCACTTCCGGTATTTGCGACTATGCTTTGCTGAATTGTATTCTTGCGATACTGGCAAGGATTGCGCCACAGATGAATATGTTCGTTGTTGGTATGCATCTTAAGATTTTTGTTGGAATATTTGTTATATTCTTCACGATAAGTATGCTGCCTGCTGTATCTAATATTATATTTGAAGAGATTAAGGATTTGTTTTCACTACTTGTAAGGGAATGAGCTGATATGGATGATACAACACTGTTATTAAAGTTAGACTTGCAGTTCTTTGCCAAAGATGGACCGGGTGGAGAAGACAGAGCCGGCTACAAGTAAAAGCTTAATGATATACGAAAAGAAGGTCAGGTTGCCAAGAGTAAGGAAATTATTACGGCAATTTCACTGATGTCGCTTTTATTATTCTTAAGGTGTATTTGTCAAGCCTTGGAACAGGACTTATAGATGTCTATAAGAAATCTATAGCTCAGTACCACTTGTTATATCTGAAAGTGCCAGCGGGCTTCAGACAAGAATGGCGACAACGGTACTGAGGCAGGTTATTGTTGATGTTGTAAAGCTTGCTATACCGATACTTATCGTGGCAGTTGTCATAGCAGTACTTGGTAATATGTTACAGCAGAGATGGATGGTTACGGCAAAGCCACTCCAGCCAAAGTTAAGCAAGTTAAGTCCGATAAGCGGTCTTAAGAGAATGTTTTCAGTAAGACAGCTTATGGAACTGTTAAAGTCTATTGCGATGATAGCGCTTATTATGGTGGTAGTATATACGACTATCAAGAGTAAAATGAATGTGCTTCTTACATTTTATGATGTTGGACTTAATGCCGCACTGTCCACGATAGGAAGCATAATAATTGACTTAGGAATTAAAATAAGTGCGGTGTTTCTTATAGTTGGTTTTGTCGACCTTATATATCAGAGACATAAGTTTAAAAATGATAACATGATGACTAAGCAGGAAGTTAAAGATGAGTATAAAACTCAGAAGGAGATCCGCAGGTTAAAGGTCAGATAAGACGGAAAATGCAGGAAATTTCAAGAAGGAGAATGATGCAGCAGCTTCCTGAGGCAGATGTTGTTATCACCAACCCGACACATTTTGCGGTTGCACTAAAGTATGAACCAAATGCAGGAAAAGCTCCAGTTGTTATAGCAAAAGGTGCTGATTATCTTGCTTTTCAGATAAAGGATAAAGCAAAGGAATATAACATAGCAATAGTAGAGAATAAGCCGCTTGCACGAATACTTTATCATAATATAGATGTAGGTATGGAGATACCACCAGAATTATATCAGGCTGTTGCAGAAATTCTTGCTACAGTTATGCGAACAAATAATAGATTATAATCAAAATATGTGGTATTATGTTTAAAGGACTGATTTTTATGATATATTATTACATTTTGGAAGGAGAAATAAAGTGAAGCTAAAGAAGAATGACTTATTTATGGGCATATATATACTTGCAGCAGTTTTATTCTTTATTATTTCAATTCCTTCGTGGTTACTTGATATATTACTTGCGTTTAATATAATGGTTGCGCTTGTTATATTATTTAATTCATTGTTTGCTAAAGAAGTTCTGGATATGGCATCTTTTCCTACAATGCTGTTATTTACAACAATTTTTAGAATATCACTTAACGTTTCATCAACAAAGCTTATCTTAAGGGATGGATACGCAGGTAATGTCGTTGCCACATTCGGTAAGTTTGTTGGTGGTGGTAATCTTGTCATAGGTACCATCATATTCATAGTACTGATTATTGTACAGTTTATCGTTATCAATAAAGGTTCTGAAAGAGTATCAGAAGTAACTGCAAGATTTACACTTGATGCTATGGCAGGAAAACAGATGGCTATTGATTCGGATCTTAATACAGGTGCCATTACTGATAAGGAAGCAGCAGAAAGAAGAAAACAGCAGGAAAACAGCTTTTTCGGTTCTATGGATGGTGCTACAAAGTATGTTAAGGGAGATGCTACAGCCGGTCTTATAATTACAGGTATCAATCTTGTAGGTGGTGTCGTTATGGGCATGATGTATCAGGGATTATCTATCAATGAAGCACTCTCTACATATGCCATACTTACAATCGGTGATGGGCTTTGTTCACAGATTCCATCACTGCTTATATCATTATCAACAGGTGTTCTTGTTACCAAGGCTTCAAGTGAAGGTGAACTTGGAGATGAAATTATAGGGCAGCTTTTCTCTATGGACAGAGTTCTTCTTATGGTTGGTGCAGCACTTACACTGCTTGGTGTTGCAACACCACTTCCTATATATATATTTGTACCACTTGGCGTGGCACTTATTATATATGGAAGAAAGCTTAAGGATAAGACAGGAGAAGCTACTATCGAGGAGATGGCAGAAGCAGAGGAAACAGAGGCGCAGGAGATAAGAAAACCAGAGAATGTTGTTTCTTTACTTAATGTTGATCCTATTGAACTGGAATTTGGATATGGAATTATTCCACTTGCCGATGTCAATCAGGGTGGTGACCTTCTTGACCGAGTTGTTATGATAAGACGACAGGTTGCACTTGAACTTGGTGCAGTTGTTCCTATTATTCGTTTAAGAGACAATATTCAGCTTAATCCTAATCAGTATGTTATTAAGATCAAGGGCATACAGGTAAGTGAAGGTGAGATATTATTTGATCATTATATGGCGATGAATCCGGGATATGTTGAGGAAGAGATTACAGGTATTCCTACATTTGAGCCATCTTTTCATCTTCCAGCTATATGGATAACTGAAAGCCAGAGAGAAAGAGCAGAGTCGATGGGTTACACAGTAGTAGACCCACCTTCAATAATAGCTACACATCTTACTGAAGTTATAAGGCAGCATATAGCAGAGCTGCTTACAAGACAGGATGTGCAGAATCTTATCAATAATATTAAGGATAATAACTCGGCACTTATTGAAGAACTTGTTCCTAAACTGCTTGGAATTGGTGAAATCCAGAAAGTATTACAGAATCTTCTTGAAGAAGGCATATCAATAAGAGATTTGGTTACTATATTTGAAACATTAGCAGACCATGCTGCGGTTACAAGGGATACAGATATTCTTACAGAGTATGTAAGACAGAGCCTGAAGAGAGCTATATCTGGAAAGTATTTCCCACCTAATGAGGTCACCAATGTTATTACGCTTGACCCTAAGGTTGAACAGGAGATTATGGAGCTGTTAAGAATACAGAGCAGGGTTCATACCTTCATTAGACCCTGCACGTACAAAAGCGATTATGGATTCACTTGGTGAAGAGTTAAAGAAGCTTGAGGATATGGGTAAAAATCCGGTTGTTATCACTTCGCCTATAGTCAGATTGTACTTTAAGAAGCTTGCATCTGATTATTACAAGGATATTATTGTTATTTCATACAATGAAGTTGAGTCCAATGTCGAATTACAATCAGTTGGGATGGTGACAGCGTAATGATAGTTAAAAAATTTCAGGCACCAACAGAGATGGATACCATAGTTAAAGCAAGAGAAGAGCTTGGAAGCGCAGCAGTTGTGCTTAACATAAAGACAATAAAGCAAAGAGGTTTTGCAAGATTATTTAAAAGGATGTAGTTGAGGTTACGGCTGCGCTTGAGGAAAAGATATAACTGATGGAATTAATAAAAGCAGACCAACTTTGATAACAGTCTGAACAGCCAGCAGGAGTCAGCTGTACATATGATTAATCAGAGTATGGTATCAAATGGAAGTACTTCTTCGATTAATCTTGTGGCAGATGATGATATATCAGTTACATCTGCTTCGGCTATAGAACAGAAGCTTGACAGTCTTCATAATCTTTGCAGAATCAGGGCAGTGCTGCGTCTTCTTTAACAGGTCACAGCCGGGTAATGTGCCTGACAGGACAGGCATACAGCAGGATTATAGATCTGCACAGGCACCGGCAGCAGAAGGATATATGAAAAGAATGTCTGATATAAGAGATGATATATCAGGAGAAAATATAGAAATCCAGCAGGTAAGACAGAGAGAAAATGTCAATTACAAGTTCTTACAGCTTATATACAATAAGCTTATAGATAATGAAGTTGATAGCAGGTATGCAGATGAGATAATAGGTGAAATAGAGAACTCGCTTAAGAAGGAGTCTAATCTTGACAGTATACTTTCAGCTGTATATCAGAAGATTATACTTAAGCTCGGAAAGCCAAAGACTATTACACTTGGTGATAAGGCAAAGGTTATATTCTTTATAGGTCCTACGGGTGTAGGAAAGACAACAACTATTGCTAAGATTGCCTCAAGCTTTAAGATAGAGAAGGAAGCAAAGGTAGCCTTTATAACGGCCGACACATACAGAATTGCAGCTGTTGAACAGCTCAATACATATGCATCCATCATAGATTGTCCGGTAAGCGTTGTATATTCAGTTGAAGATATGAATAGGAGTCTTTCTGAATATAAGGACTACGACCTTATTCTTGTTGATACAGCAGGAAGATCCCACAAAGCAGAGGCACAGATGGATGAGCTTAAGGCATTTATAGCAGAAGTAGCACAAAGAGAAGATGAGTTTGATTTTGAATGTTATCTTACATTAAGTATGACAACAAAGTACAAGGACCTTAGAAATATTGCTGATAAGTATGACGATGTTGACTGGGCAGTTATATTTACGAAACTTGATGAAACATGTTCTCTTGGTAATATACTCAATGTCCGTATGTTGACGGATCGTCAGTTATCTATACAACATCGGGACAGAACGTACCTAATGATATAGAGGTTATTAACGAACAGGAGTTGCCAAGCAGTTACTTGATATGGCGAATGATGATGGATCAGGCTGAAAATCTGCGTAATATGATTAGAAGGCAGAATCAGAGCAATATTATAAATGCGAGGGTTATAGCAGTAACTAGCGGGAAGGGAGGAGTTGGAAAGTCCAATCTTTCAGTTAATCTTGCACTTGAACTTACAAGAATGGGAAAGAAGGTTATAATTCTTGATGCTGATTTTGGTCTTGCTAACATAGAGGTTATGTTTGGGATTATCCCAGAGTATAACTTAAGCGACATTATGTTTAAGGGGAAAGAAATAAAAGATATTGTAACAGAAGGCCCTGAGGGTGTTGGTTTTATATCAGGGGGTTCAGGAATAGCGAAGCTTGTTAATCTTGATAAGGAACAGGTTAAAAGACTCGTAGGAAAGCTTACAGACCTTGAGGAGCTTGCTGATATTATAATAATAGATACGGGAGCAGGTATATCTCCAAGTGTAATGGAGTTTCTGCTCGCGAGTCCTGAAACTATTCTTGTTACAACACCAGAACCTACATCTATAACTGATTCATATGCACTTCTTAAAGCACTCAGCATGAATGAAGGGTATAATAAAGATGAATGTACAATCAAGATAGTGGCAAACAGGGTTGAGTCAGAGAATGAGGGACGCAATCTTTATGAGAAACTTAATGCAGTTGTATCTAAGTTTCTAGGTATAAAGCTTGAATATCTTGGAAGTGTTCCACAGGATTCAAGTGTAAGAAAGGCTGTTATGAAACAGAAGCCTGTAACGATAGTGTATCCGGCAAGTTCAGCAGCAAGACATTTTAAGCGCATTGCAGCAGATCTTCTTGGTAATGAGAACGATGTTCCAGAAAACAAGAAAGGAATACGAAGCTACTTCAAGAATGTGTTCGCAAGGAAAATGTAGAAGAAAGCTTAAGATAATCCATAAGATAAGTCTATGAAAGTGGAGGTGAAGTACAGATGTTTGAAACACTAAAGTTGGGAAGCAGAGTGGAAATGGTGTTTAAAACAGGCTGAAGGGTGATGATAGTACAACTGAGTATGTAAGCCAGATACTTGACTTTAGCGATGACGGCATTATATGTGCCATGCCTATATATGAAGGGCATATAGTTCCTTTACAGGAAAGAAAAAGATTCGAGGGATACTTTTATTCCGACAATAAAATATACCGTGCATCGTGCATTGTAAAGGCAAGGGAAAGCAGGATAACCTTCATGTAGTGGAAATAGGACTTGAATCAAAACTTATAAAAGTACAGAGAAGAGAGTACTTCAGATTGAGCTGTAGTATTCCGGCTACAATAAGATGTATGACAGTTATGAATGAAGGTAAGGATGATTTTAAAGACAGTGACTTTTCAAAAGAAGAAATAGAGTGTACAATAATTGATATAAGCGGAGGCGGTATAAAGGCTTATTCAAAGCAGATGTTTGAAAAAGTTCAGTTGTACTGCTTAATTTTACACTTAAGTTTAATAATGGTAACAAGGAAAAGAGCATAATAGGGAAAGTAGTAGATTCTTTTAAAAATGCTAATGATGAGTCAGTGTTTGACAATAGATTTCAGTTTATAGATGTCAGCAAGTCAGACAGAGATGAAATTGTTAAGTATATATTTGAGCAACAAAGAAATATTTTAAAGAAGGAGTTGGGCTATAATGGCAAAAAAAATCCTTGTAATAGATGACTCTGCACTCATGAGAAGAGTAATATCTGATATAATCAATGAAGGTAATGATTATGAGGTTGCTGCGATTGCAAAGGACGGACTTGAAGGCTTTGATATGATAGTTTCGCATCCATATGAGTATAGTGCGATTATTCTGGATATCAATATGCCTAAGCTTAATGGTCTGGAATTGTTAAAAAGACTTCAGAAAGATCGTATAGAGCAGACAGTAATCGTTGTAAGTACGGTTGCTAAGGAAGGCACTAAAGAGACTATACAGGCGCTTGAATACGGAGCTTTTGATTTTGTAACTAAGCCTGAGAATTATCTTGAAACAAAGAGTGTTGAATTTAAGAACAGAATATTCGAGATGCTTAATGTTGCGACAAGTTCAAGGTCATCTATAAGAAGAACTTCTATGAGAAGTACTGTAAGAAGCACAGAAGCTTTTCTAACAGAAGGACAACTGACAGCAGTAAGACTACATTTACAGGATTAAGAAGAAGTGTGGACAGAAGCACAGAAACCACTGCAAGAGCCACACGTCCTGTATTCACATCAGAACCACAGGAAAAGGCTGTAAAGGTAGACGGAAGCAAGTATACAAGGGTAAAGGCTGGAAAGAACAAGCTTGTTGCGCTTGCCTGCTCGACAGGAGGACCTAAGTCACTACAGCAGGTTATACCTATGCTGCCGGGTAATCTTGATGCAGGAGTAGTACTTGTACAGCATATGCCAGCGGGATTTACGGCATCACTTGCGGCAAGACTTAACGAGATGAGTGCCATCAATGTCAAGGAAGCTGCCGATGGAGATGTTATTAAGAAAGGCTGGGTATATATTGCTCCGGGCGGAAAGCATATAAGAGTGAAGAAAAGGCTCCGATTGTGTTATAGCCCTCAGTGATGAAGCTCCGATAGAAGGTCTTAGACCATGCGCTAATATTATGTATGAGTCGCTTGCAGAATGTAATTATGACGAGATAACATGTGTTGTACTTACAGGTATGGGTGCCGATGGAACTAATGGAATTAAAGCACTTAGCAGAAGTCGTAAGAACCTATATGTAATATCACAGGATGAGGAAAGCTGTGTTGTGTATGGTATGCCAAAGCAATCGCTAACACGGGATTAGTAAACGAAGTTGTTCCTCTTAACCGTGTTGCAGAAGCAATAACAAAACGTGGGGTGTCTTAACATGGATGTAAGCCAGTATTTAGAGATTTTATTGATGAATCAAATGAACATTTACAGTCATTAAGGATCAGCTGATGATTCTTGAAAAAGAACCAGATAATAGTGATACTATTAATGAAATATTCAGAGCTGCCCATTCCTTAAAGGGTATGGCTGGAACTATGGGATATAAGAGAATGCAGAATCTTACACATGATATGGAAAATGTATTCTCAGAGGTCCGTAACGGAAATATTAAAGTAACATCAGATATGTGTGATGTGTTATTCCAGTGTCTTGATGCACTTGAAAGCTATGTAACTAATATCCAGAATACACAGGATGAAGGTACAGATGATAATGAACCTATAATTAAGGCTCTTAACTCATTTATCGGTGGTAACGAAGAAGAAAGCAAGGAAGCACCAGCAGCTAAGGAGACAGCAACACCAGCAGCGGGTGAGGGTACATCAGAACTTACATTTGCAGACTTTGAGATGAATGCAGTTAACGAGGCTTTAAAGAAAGGTCTTGGAGTATATGAGATAACTGTTACAGTTGATGAGAATTGTATATTAAAGGCTGCGAGAGCATTTCTTGTATTCAAAATCTTGAAGGACATGGCGATATTATTAAGTCAGAGCCGTCAGCACAGGATATTGAGGATGAGAAGTTTGATAAGGAATTTACAATAGTAGTTGTTTCGCATGAAAGCATGGATAAATAACAGAAATTGTTAAGAATGTATCGGAGATAAAGTCGGCAGAAGCTAAGGTAATAACAACTCCTTTCCAGAAACTCAGGAAAAAGAGGAAAAAGAAGAGCCTAAGAAAGAAGAAACAGCCGCAGCACCAGCAGCCCTAAGGAAGCAAAGAAGGAAGATGCAAAGAAGTCAACAGTTTTACAGCAGGCTAAAAGGCAGCAGCAGCTAATAATAAGGCTGTAAGCCATACAGTAAGAGTTGATATAGACAAGCTGGATGTTCTTATGAACCTTGTAAGTGAGCTTATCATAGCTAAGAATGGTCTTGTATCTGCAAGTATATCAGAAGAAGGTGCAGCAACAGCTAATAACCAGAAGTTTACAGAACAGATTGAATATCTTGAGAGAGTTACAACTAATCTCCATGAATCAGTAATGAAGGTACGTATGATGCCTATCGAAGGTGTTATAAGTAAGTTCCCACGTATGATAAGAGATCTTAATAAGAAGCTTGGCAAGAAGATGGAACTTTACATGTCTGGTGAAGAGACTGAACTTGATAGAACAGTTATTGATGAGATTGGAGATCCAATCATGCATCTGTTGAGAAATTCTGCTGATCATGGTCTTGAAAGTGCAGAGGTCAGAGCAGAAAGAGGTAAGCCTGAAGTCGGTCTCTATCTACCTTAACGCTTTCCAGGAAGGTAACAACGTAGTTATCGAAGTTGCTGATGATGGTAATGGTATTGATGTAGAAAGGTTAAGTCTAAGGCAGTTGAAAAGGGTACGCTTACTCAGGAACAGGCTGATGCGTTAACAGAGAAAGAGGCAGTCGATCTTTTATTCAAGCCAAGCTTCTCAACATCTGATAAAGTTACAGATGTATCAGGAAGAGGTGTTGGACTTGATGTTGTTAAGTCTAAGATAGAAGCTCTTGGTGGTGATGTTGAAGTCAAGACTACATATGGCGAAGGAAGTACATTTAGTATAAGGCTTCCACTTACACTTGCTATTATACAGGCTCTTATGGTTAAGGTTGGCGAAGAAAGTATGCGATAGCGCTTGGCTCTATTGAAACTATTGAAGATGTACCAGTAAGTGAAATTAAGTACGTTCATGCTAAGGAAGTTATTAATCTAAGAGGAAGTGTAATACCTCTTATCAGATTGAGAGATGTACTTGATATTCCAGGTGAAGCTGAGGAATCTGATACTATAATAGTTGTTATAGTAAGAAAGGGAGATAAGCTCGCTGGTCTTGTTGTTGACAGTCTTATCGGACAGATGGAAATTGTTATTAAGTCACTTGGTAAATACATTAATATTAACAGAATGATAAGTGGTGCCACGATTCTTGGTGATGGTTCTGTAGCTTTAATTATTGATGCTAATACATTAGTATAGGAGGCGGCTTGATATGGAAAATGTTAATGCAATAGAAGAAAAGAACAATGAAGAAGCAGTATCAACAACAATTCAGTATATTGTTGTAAAGATTGGTAATGAACAGTATGGAATCAATATCAAGTATATTGATAATATTGTAAGAAAACAGGATATTACAAGAGTACCAAAGACACAGCATTATTATAAGGGTGTTATTAACTTAAGAGGTGAGATAATTCCTGTTATGAGTGTAAGATTAAAGCTTGGACTTGAAGATGATGAATATACGGATAAAACAAGATTTATAATTGTAAAAGTAGAAGGCGCTACAATAGGTATTATTGTTGACCAGGTAAGGGAAGTAGTTACACTTAATACTGAAGATACAGAAAAGGTCAACCGTTCAGTAGACGATAAAGTTGCTAATAACTACATAAGCGGAATAGGCAAGCATGATGGTGAGCTTATATCATTACTTGATATTGTCAGCCTGATTGTAGAGAATGATTAATTATTACAAAAGCGCAGTATAGAATATAAATAAATATATAAAAGCAGGTTACTATTCTCAGGACATATGTGAATAGTAACCATGGCTGGCATATACTGCACAGAATTGAGGGTTGTTATGTCAAAGGTAAGTTTAGAAAAGCTTGATGATGTACAGTTTGATGTTTTAAAAGAGATTGGTAACATTGGTGCTGGTAATGCAACAACAGCGTTATCTACAATGCTTAATGTAAAATGGATATGTCAGTTCCTAATGTAGCACTGATTCAGTTCAAAGATATATCTACAATTATTGGAAGTGAGGATCAGACTGTAGTTGGTATTCTGTTGGGGCTTGAGGGCGATATAGATGGAATGATGATGTTTATATTTGATACAAAATCAGCGCATCATCTTGTTAATTCGCTCATGTTCCAGAATGATGCCGAGGTAGACGAAGATGCTGACTTTACAGAGATGGAAATGTCAGCACTTAATGAGATAGGTAATATTGCATCTGGTTCATATCTTACAGCAATTTCAACATTGACTAATATGAATATAATTGCAACAGTTCCACAGATGACCGTAGATATGATTGGTGCATTACTTAGTGTTCCAGCTTCTGAGTTTGGAAAATATGGTGATAAGTTATTATTAATTCAGACACAGTTTGGTGAGTTAGATTTTGTTAAAGGATATTTTCTTCTTATTCCAGAACTTGAATCATATGACAAGATTCTTAGGTCATTAGGGTTCTTAGCTGATAATATTCTAGAGATGAGAGTTTGGTTATGAATTTAGATGAGATGATAAAAGTTGGAATGGCGGATCTTAAGACGTGTAAGTCGCCAGAGGTGTTGACAACACTTGGACTTGGTTCGTGTGTAGGTGTAGCAATATATGACCCGGTAAGCAAGATAAGTGGGTTATTACACTGTATGTTACCCGACAGTACACAGTTTAGGAATAATTCTAACACAGCAAAGTATGCAGACAGTGGAATAGATGAACTTATTTCACAGATGGTTAAGTTGGGAGCTAACAGGGCAAGACTTGTGGCAAAGATAGCAGGTGGAGCGCAGATGTTTGCGATGAAGACGAATAATGATACGTTAAGAGTCGGTGAACGTAATGTAGAAGCAGTAAAGAAAAACTGTCTGAACTTAATATAAGACTGTTAGCAGAAGACTGCGGACTTAATTATGGTAGAACAGTAGAATTTTATTCAGAAACTGGCGAATATGTTATAAAGTCGGTTGGTAAACCAAGAAAGTTATATAGGCAGTATGGAGAGGTTGATGTATGAAAAGATTTAGAAATGTATCTGCAATTGTATCGCTGTCAGCCGGTTTTATAACTGCGGTAGTTATGCTTATAAACAGATATGAACTGTTGACATTTATATGGATACTTGCATCTGTACTGGTGGCATTTTACATAGTCAGCAGAATAATATGTTTCGTATGTGACAGGCATATAACAAAAGAAGAAGCGGAAGAAGAGCGACTTGAAAAGGAAAACAGGAAGTTGAAGCAAGGATAGCTGAGTCTGAAAAGAAGAGTTCAGAAGAGTCCAAAGAAGCGGTATAACAACCATATAACATAACTTATATTGTTACGGGGCGTTCTTTATGGATGAATTGGGAAGAAATAAGCTATGGGAAAGATACATAGCAAGTCATGATAGTGAAGTCAGGGAACAACTAATAGCTGAATATGCACAGCTTGTAAAGCTTGTTGCAGGCAGAATGAATATGTATCTTGGATACAATGTTGAATATGATGATCTTGTAGGATACGGTGTATTTGGACTGATTGATGCAATAGATAAGTTTGATTTTGGCAAAAATGTCAAGTTTGAAACATATGCGAGTCTGAGAATAAGAGGTGCAATACTTGACCAGATAAGAAAATGGATTGGATACCACGCTCGCTTAGACAGAAACAAAAAATAGATGCAGCGATGGCGAAAATAGAGTCAGAAAGTGGAAAAGTTGCAACAGATGAGGAACTTGCAGCAGAAATTGGCATATCTATAGATGAGTTAAGTGACTGGCAGGGGCAGATGAAGTCATCGAATCTTATATCTTTGGATGAATATACTGAGGCTGGCAGTGAGGTAAAGATGGAGAATGTTTCTAATTCACACTTTGACCAGCCGGAAACAGTAGTTGAGAAGGAAGAAACAAAGAAAAAGCTTATAGAAGCTATAGACACTTTGACAGAAAAAGAAAGAAGTGTAATTGTGTTGTATTATTATGAGGATATGACACTTAAAGAGATAAGCATGACACTTGAGGTGTCAGAATCGAGAGTTTCACAGCTTCATACGAAGGCACTTAATAAGATGAAAAAATTATGGGTGACTATATGTTTCCAGCATAATATGTTGGGGAAAGTGGGTTATAGATGATTGAAGGATGTATGTCGGGGTATTTTCAATTTTCTTCTAAAGAAGACGGACTGTATATAACAGTTTATCCACCTAAACAAGGGGTTAATACAGCATCTATAGATGATGTTATGTACTATGTGGACAAAAGAAGATTAATTGTGACAGCGTTAAGCTTATGGAAGCTGTTAAAGCAGGAGCTTCAAAGGAAACAACACTTAAAGTGTCAGATGAGGCACAGTTGGTATATGGTGAATTTGGTGACTATAGGATAAGTCAGGACTGTATGAGGCTTGAAGCGTATTTTTATCCACCATTTATAGGTGGTTCTGAGTTAGATAAGAATGAGATAATACAGGATTTAAAGCATATGGGTGTTAACTATGGTATAGATGAAAGTGTTATCGATACATTTATAAATGAAAGACAATATGGAAAGCCTTATGTCATTGCAGTTGGCAAAGAGCCAAGAAATGGAAAGGATGGATATATTGAATATAAGTTTAACAGGAGCTTAAACCAAGACCAAAGATGAATGATGATGGGACAGTTGACTTCCACTCGCTTGAGAATGTTAATCATGTAAAGCAGGGAGATGTTGTTGCAGTACTTCATCCAGAGGATATGGGTGATGCAGGGACAGACATTTTGGAAAGAATGTCAATCCTGAAAGGGTTAAGCATATTGTATTCAGATTTGGACGTAATCTTCTTATATCAGAGGATGGAAGACAGCTTATATCGCAGGTAAATGGTCATGTAATACTTGAAAATGATAAGGTTTTGTTTCTAATGTGCTTGAACTTGTTGATATAGATAATTCGACAGGTGATATTGAGTATAATGGTGATATTATGGTCAAGGGTAATGTACTTGCAGGATTTTCAGTTAAGGCTAAAGGTGATGTGATTGTACAGGGATTGTTGAAGGTGCAACTGTAACAGCAGGTGGCAACATTACGTTTAACAGAGGCGTTCAGGGAATGAACAAAGCTGTTATAAGAGCTGGAGGCAATATTGTTTCCAAGTTTATAGAAAGTGCAGAACTTGTTGAAGCTGGAGGCAATATAGAAGCTGATTCTATACTGCATTCAAGAGTTGTTGCTAAAGGGTCGATTAAAGCCAGCGGCAAAGAGGCTTATAATAGGCGGCGATGTCAAGGCGACAACACTTATTGAGGCAAAGACCATTGGTAATGAGATGGGAACAGCAACTATTATCGGTGTTGGTGTCAATCCGACTATGAAAAAGCGCATGGATGAACTTAAGAAGAGTCTTAGTACTAAAGGCAACAATAAGATACAATTGACACAGCTTATGACTGCTTTAAGGAAAAGCAGGATACGGAGGGACTCTTGATAAAGAAAAACAGGAAATGTTATCAAAACAATGAGAAATCTTATTATTCTTGACCAGGAACTCAACGCTGAAAAGAAAGAGTTTGAGGAGCTGAGGACAAGCATAGGTGAGGAGAAGAATGCCTGTGTAAAGGTATCCAATTCAGCTTATGTTGGAACTAAGCTTATGTTTGGTGATTTGTGTATGTTCTTAAAAGAGAAGTACGATTATTGCCAGTTCAGAAAAGAAGGCGGAGATATTAGAAGTGTGCCATTATAAGCAGGAATGGAGAGTATTATGTTAGTAAAGCCAGCAGAATTCGGAATGATTCAACAACAGAATACAGTATCTCAGATAAGGCATGAACAAGATGCAAAGCCTATGGCAGAACAGCAGACTATGGTTGTACAGTCACAGAAAGAAGCAGAGATAAAGGCTGAACAGGTGGTTCATAAGGATGATACAGATAATCGTCAGAAGAAGTTTGATGCCAAGGATAAAAGTGATAATGAATATCAGTCTGGACACAAGAAGAAAAGAGAAAACTTCTGATGGAAAAGTGATTATAAAAGGACAGGAATATCGGAATATTGACTTTGATGTTAAGATATAATCAGGAATTAAGAAAGATTGCGGAGAAATATGGGAACAGTAGAGATTGTACTCTTGGTAATAGGAATAATATGTGTTATTGTTGGGATTATATTAGGATTGACAGACAATAATGAAAAGAGGCTACAGAATCTTCTGTTTCAGATTATGATGCCGCAAGTCAGGTAAGTCAGGTGGCGCAGACTATAGACAGCATCATTGAAAAGAAGATGCAGGATATAGAAGATAAGACAGAGGCAAGACTTGATAAGATATCAAATACTAAAATTCTGGAAATGAATGAGTATGCAGACGGTGTATTAAAAGAGATAAACCGTAACCATAATGAAGTTATGTTTATGTACGATATGCTCAATGAAAAGATAAAGAAATTAAGACAACAGTTAAAGACGTGAATGTGACAAGAATAAATAGAGGTTATGCATATAATGATGCAAAGCAGCAGTCTGCAATGGAAGAGCCGAAAATAGTTATGCAGGATATAGAGGACTTTGTTCTTGATGAGTCACTTTCTACACATGATAAGATAAGACAGCTTTATAGTAATGGTTACAATGATGTAGAGATTGCTAAAAGGCTTAAAATCGGTGTTGGCGAAGTAAGACTTGTGATTAATCTTAGTTCAGGTAATAATTAAGCAGTAAGGATTAAAGATATGAAGTTAAAGTACTATATGTGTGGTCTTGGAAGTGGAATAATATTAGCAGTTCTTGTTCTGGCGATTGCAGGTAAGATAAGCGCTCTTGGAAATAGTGTTAATAATAATGCCAATATAAATGAAACAACGGGTTCTGTTATAGCTTATACAACTCAGGCTGATAATAAAGAAACAACAGAGGTTGAAACACAGGCAGGCACAGAAGAGAATTCAGAGCGTTTGACAGGTGAAAGTACCGGGGTGACAATGGCAGTAACAGAAAGTGAAACACAGAGTGAAACAGGAAAAGTCCAGGTTCATATTGCTGCTGTAACAATATCTTCTGAAATAGCCAAAATGTTAGAAGAAAGAGGAGTTATAGACAGCGCACAGGGTTCATCCAATATATGTATGATGAAGGTTATTCAAGAATTGTACAGGAAGGTGACTTTGAGTTTACAAAGAACGACACATATGCTAATGTAGCCAGAATATTAACCAGACAATAAGAATGAAACTTCAGCGCTTATAAGCTCATGGTGTGACAAGCTTAGCAGCTGGTCAGATGATGAACTCTCAGATACCGGAAGATGGTTTAAAGAGGCGTTTAGAAGCTGATAATAAAGCACATAATAAAACATTGATAACTCAGTAAAAAATGCTTGCAAATAATTAATACTATTGATATAATACACTTCGTGTGAAAAACATGCAGGGTGGATTGTGTGACTGGTGCCAGTATACGCTGGTGGTCATGCGAGTACGAAGCCCGCAAAAGATTATTTAACCAACGGAGGTATTAAAATGAGTGTAATTTCAATGAAACAGTTACTGGAAGCAGGTGTTCATTTCGGACATCAAACTAGAAGATGGAACCCAAAAATGGCTAAGTACATCTTCACAGAAAGAAATGGTATCCATATTATTGACTTACAGAAGTCAGTAGGAAAGGTTGACGAAGCTTATAAGGCAGTTTCTGATATCGTTGCCGATGGTGGTACAATCCTTTTCGTAGGAACTAAGAAACAGGCTCAGGATGCAATCGCTAACGAAGCTACAAGATGTGGTATGTATTTTGTTAACGAAAGATGGTTAGGTGGTATGCTTACAAACTTCAAGACAATCCAGTCAAGAATTGCAAGACTTAAAGAAATCGAAACAATGCAGGAAGATGGAACATTTGATGTTCTTCCTAAGAAGGAAGTTATTAACTTAAAGAAGGAATTAGAAAAGCTTCAGAAGAACCTTGGCGGAATCAAAGAGATGAAGAGAATCCCGGATGCTATCTTTATCGTAGATCCTAAGAAAGAGAGAATCTGCGTACAGGAGGCACATGCACTCAGGATCACATTAATCGGTATTGCTGATACTAACTGTGATCCAGATGAATTAGATTATGTTATCCCTGGTAACGATGATGCTATCAGAGCAGTTAACTTAATCGTTTCAAAGATGGCAGACGCTGTTATCGAAGCTAATCAGGGTGAAGAAGTAGTAGCCGCTGATGCAGAAGAAGTAGCTGAGGAAGCTTAATATTTAAGGTTTGACTTAAGTTTATGTATGCTTCAGCCTGTTGTTTCAGGTTGAAGCATTTTTAAAATATTATATTGGAGGATATTAAAATGGCAGCAATTACAGCAGCAATGGTTAAGGAACTTAGAGAGTCTACTGGCGCAGGTATGATGGAATGCAAGAAGGCTCTTACAGAAACAGACGGCGATATGGAAGCAGCTGTTGACGTTCTTAGAAAGAGCGGAGCAGCTAAGGTAGAAAAAGGCTGGCAGAATCGCAGCAGAAGGTATCACAAGAGTTGCATCTGAAGGCAACACAGCAGTAGTAGTAGAAGTTAACTCAGAAACAGACTTCGTTGCTAAGAACGCTGTATTTCAGGAATTCGTTCAGGATGTAGCTGATAAGGCTCTTAAGGCTTCAGTTGACAAGGCTGGAGACGGCGAAGATGTATGCGCTATTCTTGATATGAAGTCTGACCTTGAAGAAAAGACTATCGTAATCGGAGAAAGCTTTCATTAAGAAGATTTGAAAAGCTTACAGGTGACTGTGTTGCTTCATATATTCACGGTGGCGGAAGAATTGGTGTTCTTGTTGCAGCGGAAGGTGCTACAGGAGATGCAGTTAAGGAAGCCCTTACAAACATCGCTATGCAGATAGCAGCTATGAACCCACAGTATATCAGCAGAAATGATATGTCAGCAGAAGAACTTGCTAAGTTAAGAGAAATCATCGAAGAGAGCGCCTTAAATGATCCTGCTACTCTTCCAAAGCCAATCTTAAACAAGTTAATTGACAAGGCTATCAACGATAAGGTATGGAGTGATGAAGATATTGCAACATATGAAGAGCATAAGAGCAATATGCAGTATTTATTCAACTTCCTTTCAAAGGAAGCAGCTTCTCAGTTAGCAGAACTTGCATTAGCTGACAGAGCTACAATCACAGCTGATAAGATTTTCAACGGATTAGTTGAAGGACGTGTATCTAAGCAGCTTAAGGAAATCTGCCTTATGGATCAGGTATATGTTAAGGCTGAAGACGGAAAGCAGTCAGTAGCTAAGTATATCGCAGAAGTAGGCAAGGCAGCAGGCTCAGAATTCACTATCAAGAAGTTTGTTCGTTTTGAAGTTGGTGAAGGTCTTGAGAAGAAGAATGAAGACTTTGCAGCAGAAGTTGCAGCACAGCTTCAGTAATATAGATTATATACGATTTTAGATATAAGGCTGTGTATAATTAAATAAAAATGAACCATATCCTGCTGAAAGGCAGGATATGGTTTTGATGGAAATATATTTTGTTTAATACAATTAATATAAATTTAATGATAATACTTGAAATATAAAAGTGATACTGTTATAATATTTATAAGTTATATATGAGACGTTTTAATTTTGAATAATAATCATCCGGGAATTGGATTAGTTATGTCATATTTAGAAGCAGATATGTAATATTATGAGGCGTATAATAAGACAGGTTTATGGTATATACGAATTATAATATTGCACATATGTGATGCGACTTATATGAAACGACAGTTACATAAAAGGAGAACAGAAGAGTATGAATGTAAAAGATTTGATTAGGAAAAGACTGGATAAAAGCTTTGCTATCATTGCTGCTGTGTGTAGTGCTGGTCTTATTGCCTGTGGAGTTGCTTTATTTGTAATAAGTATGCAGTACCATAGTGCACTTGAGAATTATGGATTTTCACAGGGCGATATTGGTAAGGCAATGGTAGTATTTGCAGATTCAAGGAGTGCCTTAAGAGCAGTAATTGGTTACACAGATATGAGCGAGATTGTTTCTGAGAAGAATAAGTATGAGACAAAAGAAGTCTGCGTTTGAAGATTATATGTCTGATATTGAAGCAGGAATGGTGACTAAAGCAGGAAAAGAAGCATATGCACAGGCTGAATCAGCTCTTAATGGTTATTGGACTAAGGCTGATGCTATATTACAGCAGGGAGCTACAACAGATAATGGAGCTTCTAGTGCAGCTCAGCAGAAGGAAATAGATGAACTTGGTCCTATGTATGATAATGTATATGCGGCATTAAAGAATATTATGGATATTAAAGTCACTAAGGGTGATCAGGTACAGGCTACACTTAAAATAGTTATGTATATTCTTTTAGTAGTTATAGTTGCAATAATTGCATTCAGTATATATATGTCTACACATCTTGGAAGAAAGATAGCTGATAATATTGAAAAGCCAGTTGCAGCATTAGCAGAGAGACTTAAAAAGTTTGCAGCAGGAGATCTTGATAGTGAATTTCCTGAGAATGAAGTTGATGATGAAATTGCTTATATGAATGCTGTTGCTAAAGAGATGGCTGCCGATCTTAATCTCATTATAAGTGATATGAGCAGACTTATGGATGAGATGGCTCAGGGTAACTTTAAGATAAAGACAGATATCGAAGACATGTATGTTGGTAAGTTTGTCGAACTCAAGGATTCTATCCGTGATATGAACAGAAAGATGGATGCTACTCTTAAGAATGTTAATGAGTCAGCAAAGCAGGTAACAGTAGGTTCAGAGAACTTGGCACAGTCAGCACAGGATCTTGCAGAAGGTGCTACAGAACAGGCCGGAGCTGTTGAAGAGCTTCAGGCTACTATAGCTACACTTACAGAGCAGATTGCCGCTGTAGCAGAGAACTTAGAGCAGACAAGTGATAAGGCTGTATCTTATGCTAAGAATGCAGATGCAAGTAAGGTAGAGATGCATACACTTATGGAAGCTATGCAGCATATCAGTGATACATCTAAGAAGATTGAGAATATTATTTCTGATATCGAAAGCATTGCAAGCCAGACAAATCTTCTTCTCTTAATGCAGCTATTGAGGCAGCAAGAGCAGGAGAAGCAGGTAAGGGCTTCGCAGTCGTTGCTGAACAGATTAGAATGCTTGCTGACCAGAGTGCCCAGTCAGCAGTTGATACAAGAACACTTATTGAAGGTGCTCTGAATGAAATTGAAGAAGGAAACACAGTTGCTATTAAGGCTGCTGAATCCTTGGATTCGGTTGTTCAGGGAATTAACGAAATTGCTGATACATCTAAGCAGCTGAGTGAAAACTCTAATGTTCAGATTGCGGCTATGAGAGAGGCTGAAAAGGAATCGAACAGATTTCAGAAGTTGTACAGTCTAACTCAGCAGCTTCAGAAGAGTGTTCTGCAACAAGTGAAGAGCTTTCGCACAGGCAGAAGCTATGAGCGAATTGATTTCACAGTTCACACTTAGAGATTAATTAATATTGAAGAATAAAATGTATTGTGTTATAATTAATCAGATAATGATTGTTATAGTGCAATACATTTTTATTGATTACATAACAATCAGTACACAGATGTCGGACAAATGGAGGATAAAGATGGGTTTATTCAGTAGCAAAGCTGATGCATCAGATAGTTCTAAGGATATATTCAGCAGAATTGATAAGGAAGCTTCAAAAGCTGATATGATGGTTAATACACTTGGTGACAGCGATCTTGCAAAGCTGTCAGCAGGTATGAGTGAGCTTGCACAGGCAGAAAAGAAGAATTCAATAACAGATAAGCTTGAGGCAGAGCTTCACAATGATGGTAATGCAGCCAGAGTGGCAGAGAGTATTGGAAAGGAAGAGCCAAAGACAGAACTTGAGGAAATATCAGATGAAACTGCTGTTATAACAGCAGGACTTGTTGTAAGTGGTAATCTTGATCCAGTTGGTTCAATAGATATATTTGGTACTGTTGATGGGGATGTATCATGTAAGGGAAAGCTTACAGTAAGCGGAACTATAACAGGTACAACTATTGCAAAGGAAGTATTTGCCAATAATGCACATATTACTGGTAATGTGGAAGCAACGGGTTCTGCAAAGATAGGCCAGGGAACAGTAGTTGTAGGTGATATAACTGCTACATCTGCTGTTATAGCAGGTGCTATTAAGGGTGATGTTGATGTAAACGGACCGGTTATAATTGATTCATCTGCTATTATTGTAGGAGATATAAAGTCTAAGTCAGTACAAATTAATAATGGCGCAACTATAAACGGAAGATGTTTACAGGTTTATGCAGATGTTGATGTAGAGTCTATATTTAATATAGGTTCAGACAAGAAGGATGCTAAGAAGAAAGAAGAAGCTCCAAAGAAGCCTGCAGCAAAGAGACTAAGCCGAATGAAACTAAAGCAAAAGAGTCTGTAGTAAAAGAAATATCAAAGTAAGTTAGGCAGCCAGAGGAATCAATAATATTATATCGTAAATGACAGCTGTGCGCACACAGCACATACCGGTTATGCATATTGTGAAAATATTTAAAAGTGCGCAGAAATGAGGATTAAGATGAAAGATATTAAGAGAGTAATACTTAAGCTTAGTGGTGAAGCTTTATCAGGAGATAAGAAGTCGGGTTATGATGATGAGCTTATAATAGACATCGCAAGACAGGTAAGCCAGATTATAGATAAAGGAATTAATGTAGGTGTGGTTATAGGATACGGTAACTACTGGAGAGGCCGTTCTAATGACAATATCGACAGAACAAAGGCTGATCAGATAGGTATGCTTGCAACTATTATGAACTGCATATATGTATCTGAGATATTCCGTTCACAGGGAATAAAACTAATATACTTACACCTTTTGAATGCGGAAGCATGACAAAGCTTTCTCTAAGGATAGAGCTAATAAGTATTTTGAGAAAGGTATGGTTGTATTCTTTGCAGGAGAACAGGACATCCTTACTTTCTACAGATACAGGTATTGTATTAAGAGCTATTGAGCTTGATGCAGATGCTATTCTTCTTGCTAAGGCGATTGATGGAATATATGACAGCGATCCTAAGCTTAATCCAGAGGCTAAGAAGTATGACAAGATATCTATCACAGATGTAGTAGACAAGCATCTTGGAGTTATTGATATGACAGCTTCAGTTATGTGTATGGAGAATAAGATGCCTCTTATGGTATTCGGACTCGAAGAAGAGAACAGCATAGTTAATGCTTTATCAGGAAAGTTTAATGGAACTATTGTCACGGTTGAATAATATATCTTATAATATACCGGTCATGACTTAATAATTAGAGTTGATTATTACGCAATATTATTGTAATATGAGAAAGTAGCAGTTTATATAGTGAATCAGCGTTCTGCATGTTTGCAGAATTATAATAAGTTTAAGAAAGAGAGTATTGATAATGAGCGATATCAGAGAATATGAAGAAAAGATGAAAAGTCTGTAGAGGCTTTAAAGGAAGAATATGTAACAATAAGAGCCGGAAGAGCTAATCCACATATCTTAGATAAGATTAAAGTAGACTACTATGGAACACCTACACCAATCCAGCAGGTTGCCAATGTTTCTGTACCAGAAGCAAGAATGATTCAGATTCAGCCTTGGGAAGCAAGCCTTATCAAGGATATTGAGAAAGCAATTCTTGTTTCAGATTTAGGGCTTACACCTAACAATGATGGTAAGGTTATAAGACTTATATTCCCTGAACTTACAGAGGAAAGACGTAAGGAGCTTGCAAAGGACGTAAAGAAGAAGGGTGATAATGCCAAGGTTGCTATAAGAAATGTAAGACGTGATGCGAATGACGCAGTTAAGAAGGAAAATAAGGCAGGAGATATCTCTGATGATGAAGCTAAGAATTCAGAGGATGAAATTCAGAAGCTCACAGATAAATATGTAGCTCAGATTGATAAAGCAATCGAAGAGAAGTCCGCAGAGATACTTACAGTATAAAATGAGTGGTAAAGGCTGTTGGTTAATGCAACAGCCTTTATTTTACAAAAGTAGTCAGGATTAAACATTTGCTTTATGATATAAAAAGTGGAAAGTGGAGATATATATGGATAACTTTAATGAAGAATTAGGATTAAAGATTCCGGGGCATGTTGCCGTTATTCTTGATGGTAATGGAAGATGGGCTAAGAAAAGACATATGCCCCGTACTTATGGACATATGCAGGGAAGCAAAGTTGTTGAAGATATGCTTTATGTCGTAGATGAGCTTGGTGTAAAGTATTTTACTGTATATGCTTTTTCAACAGAGAACTGGAAAAGGTCGATAGAGGAAGTAGGTACACTTATGAATATATTAAGAAAGTACCTTAAGGACTGTGTAAAGAAGTCTATGAAGAATAATGTAAAATGCCGTGTAATAGGAAGAAAAGATGAACTCAGCCAGGATATTATAGACAGTATCAATAATCTTGAAGAGAAAACCAAGAATAATACAGGGCTTAATTTTACTATAGCCATTAATTATGGTGGAAGAGATGAGATAACAAGAGCTGTCAGAAAGATAGCAGATAAGGTTAAGGCAGGAGAGATAGAGGTTTCTGATATAGATGAGGCTATGATAAGCGATAATCTTGACACAGCAGGAATACCTGACCCGGACCTTCTTATAAGAACAAGCGGTGAGCAGAGATTATCTAATTATCTGTGCTGGCAGCTTGCTTATACAGAATTTTATTTCACAGATATTTATTGGCCTGATTTTGACAGGGAAGAACTTATAAAGGCTTGTGAAAAGTACAACAAGAGAGAAGAAGATATGGCGGAGTTAAGGAGGGTAAGCTTTGTTAAAAAGAGTAATAAGTGGAATATGTCTTGTTGCCATAGCTGCTCCTGCACTTTACTTTGGTGGCTGGGTTTTATATGCACTGTGTCTTGTTATATCACTTGTCGGCAACTTTGAGCTTTTAAGGGTTGCAGGACTTGAGAAAAGTCCGCTTGAATATGCGCATATGTGGCTACAATAGCCTATTATATGACAATGTTCAGTCAGACCACAGATACAGCATACTCGTGCTTGTGGCAGCATTTCTTGCGCAGATGTCGGTGTATGTATTCACATTTCAAAGTATAAGGCGGAAAACGTTATGTGGTCATTCTTTGGCATAATATATGTGACTGTGATGCTTGCATATATATATGAAACAAGAACACTTGATAACGGAATATATATTGTATGGCTTATATTCGTGTCTTCATGGGGCAATGATACATGTGCATACTTTACGGGTGTGCTTATAGGAAAGCATAAGATGGCACCTGTATTATCACCTAAGAAGTCAGTTGAGGGTGCTATCGGCGGAATAGCCGGAGCTACAATACTTGGTATAATATATGGAAGCATAGTGAGTACAAGGATGTCAGAGGTTATAGGAAGTCCTGTGCTTACATTTGCAGTTGCAAGCTGTGTTGGGGCAATACTAGCCATAGTGGGCGACCTTGCAGCCTCAGCTATCAAGAGAAATTATAACGTCAAGGACTATGGTAAGCTTATTCCGGGTCATGGTGGTATATTAGACAGGTTTGACAGCGTAATATTTACAGCACCTATTGTATACTGGGCGATAGTTATTATCAATGGACTTGGAATGTAAGCAAAGTCAGAAAGGGTTAGTTACGATGAGAGGTATATCAGTACTGGGTTCAACAGGCTCTATAGGAACACAGACATTAGATGTTATTAGAAGAAATAATGATATAAAGGTTGTTGCACTTGCAGCAGGTACAAGGGTGGATGACCTTGAAAAGCAGGTAAGGGAGTTTAAGCCTGAGCTTGTGTGCATAGGAAGTGAAATGCTTGCAGATGAGCTTAAGATTAAGCTTGCTGATGTTGATGTAAAGATAGTATATGGCGATGAAGGTCTTGTTGAGGCAGCTACTATTGAGAGCGCAGATATAGTACTTACAGCTGTTGTAGGTATGATGGGCATTGTTCCTACTATAGAGGCAATAAAAGCACATAAGGACATTGCACTTGCCAATAAAGAGACACTTGTGTCTGCTGGTCATATTATTATGAAGCTTGCAAAAGATAACGGAGTTAATATATATCCTGTTGACAGCGAACATTCAGCAATATTCCAGTGCCTTAACGGTGAATATAAAGAGAGGTTGAAAGAATTCTGCTCACAGCTTCAGGCGGACCGTTCAGGGTAAGAAGAGAGCTGACCTTGAAAATGTAACAGTTGAGGATGCACTTAAGCATCCTAACTGGGCTATGGGACGCAAGATAACAATAGATTCTTCTACTATGGTTAATAAAGGGCTTGAGGTGATGGAGGCACAGTGGCTTTTGACGTGCCATCATCCAAGGTATGTGTGGTTGTCCAGCCACAGAGCATAATCCATTCAATGGTTGAATTCAAGGATGGAGCTGTTATGGCACAGCTTGGAAGTCCTGATATGAGACTTCCTATACAGTATGCTCTTTATTATCCACACCGCAGAGCTTAACACTAAGAGAGTAGATTTCTTTGAGCTTGGACAGATAACATTTGAAAAGCCGGATATGGAGACTTTTAAGGGACTTAAGCTTGCTTACGAGGCTTCTGATAAGGGCGGTAATATACCAACAGCTTTTAACGCAGCCAATGAACTGGCAGTTGCCAGGTTCTTAGACAGAAAGATAAAATATCTGGATATTCCGGATATTATAGAATACGCCATGAATGAGGTAAGCTTTATTGATAACCCGTCAGTAGATGAGATTCTTGATACAGAGAAGAGTGTATATGAGATGATCGGAGAAAGTGGTAAATTGGTTATAAATGTAATATTGGCGATTCTTGTACTTAGTATAATAATCATAATACATGAATTCGGACATTTTATAATAGCTAAGGCTAATGGCATAACTGTAGTTGAATTCTCATTAGGCTTTGGGCCTAAGCTTATACATTTTAAAAGGGCGAAACAGAATACTGTTTAAAGCTGCTGCCTTTGGTGGTGCGTGTATTATGCTTGGTGAAGATTTTCTTGAAGCCGATGAGGATGAAGATGAAGATACAACAGAGAATGAAGATAAGTCAGGCTATGAAAATACTACAGACAATATAGATAAATCTTCATACGGTCAGACTGCCGGTGGTTATATGTCACAGAAAGCAAAGGATGAGGCGCTTGAACAGGGATATGATATGTCAAAGTCATTTGCAAGCAAATCAGTCTGGGCAAGGATTGCGGTTATAGCAGCAGGACCGGTATTTAATTTCCTTCTTGCTTTCGTGTGTGCAGTTGTCATAGTTGGAAGCATAGGCTATGATCCTTGCAGGGTTGATGTGCTTTATGCTAACTCTCCAGCAGCAGAGGCAGGTCTTCAAGAGGGTGACGTAATAGTAAAGGTCAACAACCAGAAGGTTACATTTTACAGAGATTATTCTTTCTACAGATATTATCATGCTGACGAGCAGATGAATATAACATATATCAGGGATGGACAGAAGTATACAACAACACTTATGCCTGAGTATGTAAAGCAGGAAAAGTACCAGATAGGTATAACACTTGAACAGAATGGAACTATCGATGCAGTTGGTGATGGTACACCAGCGGCTGCTGCCGGCATAGAAAAGGGTGATAAGATAACAGCCATCAATGGTGTATCAGTAGATAACAGCACACAGATAAGCGAGCAGATAAACAAGTGCAACGGACAGAGCATAGATGTTACAGTACAAAGAAATGGTGGCAATGTGACTCTCTCAATGACACCTGATTATGTTGAGAATGAGTATTACCATACAGGCTTAGCGTGCTATGGTGCAAGAGAAAAGGTATCTCCTGTAGGAACGCTTAAGCATGCAGTAAAAGAGGTTGGCTACAGTGTTAATACTGTTATAAAAGCCTTGGCATGATGTTTACAGGAAAGGTTGGTATCAATGACCTTCGGGTCCAGTCGGAACTGTCAGCACAATGAGTGAGATTGTTGAAGAAAGTAAGGCAGATGGTGCATTTTATGTATTCCTTAATCTTATGAATCTTGCAGGGCTTATAAGCTCTAACCTTGGTGTTATGAATCTTCTTCCGATACCGGCACCTGACGGCGGAAGACTGGTATTTCTTGTGCTCGAGGTGTTAAGAGGAAAGCCTGTAAAGAAGGAACACGAAGGAATAGTGCATTTCGTAGGAATGATACTGCTTCTTATACTTATGGTTTATATTATGTTTAAGGATATAAGAGGCTTATTCTGATAAGGATATTGGGATAACTTGTAATCTGATAATTATCCGGTATCCGGCATATACAAGATATACTGTGATAAAGTGCGACAAGGGCAGCAGAAAAGGAGGCTTTTATGTACAGGATAATACAAAGATTATAAAGATAGGTGATAAGCTTATTGGCGGTGGTAATCCGATTATGATTCAGTCAATGACTAATACACATACAGAAGATGTAAAGGCTACTGTAGAACAGATATTAAGGTTAGAAAAGGCAGGATGCGATATTATAAGATGTGCAGTGCCAACTATAGAAGCTGCCAATGCGGTAAAAGAGATTAAAAAACAGATTCATATTCCGCTTGTTGCAGACATTCATTTTGATTACAAGATGGCTATTATGGCAATGGAGAATGGGGCTGACAAGATTAGAATCAATCCGGGTAATATCGGCGGAACAGACAAGATAAAGGCTGTTGTTGATGTTGCAAGGGAAAGAAATATACCTATAAGAGTAGGCGTAAACAGTGGTTCTCTTGAAAAACCTTGTAGAAAAGTATAATGGTGTTACAGCAGAGGGTCTTGTTGAGAGCGCACTTGACAAGGTTAAGATTATTGAAGACTTAGGCTATGATAATCTTGTTGTCAGCATCAAATCTTCTGATGTAATGATGTGTAAAGGCACATGAGCTTATTGCAAAACAGACTAATCATCCGCTTCATGTTGGAATTACTGAGTCTGGAACAATATTCTCAGGAAGCATTAAGTCATCAATCGGACTTGGTCTTATACTGAATCAGGGAATTGGTGACACAATAAGAGTTTCTCTTACAGATGATCCGGTAAGAGAGGTCGAGGCTGCAAAGCTTATATTAAGAACGCTTGGTCTTAGAAAAGGCGGAATAGAGGTTGTATCGTGTCCTACCTGTGGAAGGACAAAGATTGACCTTATAGGTCTTGCATCTAAGGTTGAGGAGCTCGTTAAGAACTATGACCTTGACATAAAGCTTGCTGTTATGGGTTGTGTTGTCAATGGTCCCGGTGAAGCAAAGGAAGCTGATCTTGGAATTGCAGGCGGTGACGGCTGCGGAGTACTTATTAAACATGGAGAGATTATAAGAAAGTTTGACGAAGATAAGCTGTTATCAGTGCTAAAGGAAGAACTTGATAACTGGCAGGCATAAGAGGGAAGAGAGATTATGTATAAGTTTTGGATGTTTTCAGAACATTGAAGCTGCCAGATGATATAAGAGTATATATGGAAAATGTGGAGGTCACGAAGGTTTCGAAGACCTCCACTAATTCTCTTGCGAGAGTATACATTAAGAATGATAAAGTTATAAGTAAAAAGATTATATATAAGGTCGAAGATGCTTTAAAAAGCAGATATTCCGTATACAGAATATGGATGTCAGGATTATTGACCGGTACAGGCTGTCAGAACAGTACACTCCACAGACTATTATGGATGTGTATTATGACAGTATACTTTTGAGTTAGAGAAATACTGGACACTTGAATATAATCTTTAAAAATTCAACGTGGGAGTTTGAAAAGAGCGACCTTTGGTGCTTACACTTGAAGATGGATTCCTTGCAAGAACATATGCTGATAATCTGACAGACTACTTTAAGAAAATATATCTGAACAGATTCGGGTTTGAGATAGATGTTGAGTATAGGTATTCACATAAGACGGAGAGTCACTATGAAAGAGAAAATGCACATAAGTTAAACTTGCGTATAAAACAGATAGAGGAACAGCTTCAGGCGGCAACGCAGAATGGTGAGGGAGATGCGAAGACTGTGAGTGAGGCTGATAAGAATAAGAAGAGAGCTGAACAGAAGGCGAAAGCAGCAGCATTTTCAGTGAGAGAGGTGCCAGCGGAAAAGACCTTACAAGATACAGAAAGCCGGCTAATCAGGATGTTCTGTACGGTCGTGACTTCAATGATGAGATAACTGCTATAGACCAGTTAGAAACACCTGTTGGAGAGGTGGTTATCAATGGTATGGTTATGAGTGTTGAGCCAAGACAGATAAGAGATGAAAGAACTATCCTTTCAATAGCTGTTACGGACTTTACAGACAGTATTATAGTTAAAATGTTTATAAAGAATGAACAGCTTGAGGATATATATAGTTTTGTAAAGAAAGGCAATTTCCTTAAGATAAAAGGAATTGCAGCTATGGATAAGTTTGACCAGGAGATTACAATATCAAATGTTTCTGGCATAAGAAAAGGAACCGATAACAGAAGTGTAAGGACTGACCTTGCGCTCAATAAGCGTGTTGAGCTGCACTGCCATACTAAGATGAGTGATATGGATGGTGTGTCTTATGTATCTGATATTATCAATCAGGCGATTAAGTGGGGACACAAGGCAGTTGCCATAACAGACCACGGGTTGTACAGGCATTTACAGAAGCCTACCATACTATGCAGAAGCTCTGGGGCAAGTATGAGGCAAAGGGGAAAAGCTTGACTTTAAGGTTATATACGGTGTTGAAGCATATCTTGTGGATGACACTAAAAAGATAGTAACTAATCCAAAGGGACAGGACTTTGCGGGTGATTTCGTGGTATTTGACCTTGAAACAACAGGTTTCTCGGCACTTGTGGATAAGGTGATTGAGATTGGAGCTGTAAAGATTAGAAATGGTGAGATAGTAGACAGATTCTCTACATTTGTTAATCCTAAAGTTCCGATATCCTTCCGAATAGAAAATCTTACGGGAATAAGCGACCAGATGGTTATGGGTTCTAAGACTATAGAGGAAATTCTGCCAGAATTCCTTGAGTTCTGTGAGGGCTGTGTTATGGTTGCGCACAATGCTGAGTTTGATATGAGTTTTATTATCAATAATGCAGAAAGACAGGGGCTTGAATTCTCACCATCATATATTGATACAGTGCTTCTGTCGCAGTTTCTTATTCCTGCACTTCATAATTATAAGCTGGATACGCTTACAAAGCATCTTAATGTTGTACTTGAAAGCCACCACAGGGCGGTTGACGATGCAGAAGCGACAGCGCATATATTCCTAAAGCTTATCAAAATGCTTGCGGACAGGGACATATTCACGCTTGATAAGCTCAATGAGGAGGGCGCTTGATGAAGAATCTATAAAGAAGCTTCATCAGTATCACTGCATAATTCTTGCTTCTAATGAGATGGGAAGGATTAATCTGTACAGACTTGTTTCTGCATCACATTTGCAGTACTTTAACAGATTCCCTAAGATACCGAAGAGTCTTGTTAACCAGTACAGGGAAGGTCTTATTATAGGAAGTGCGTGTGAGGCAGGTGAGCTGTTCCGCGCCATGGTAAATGGACGTTCTGATGCTGAAATTGCAAGAATAGTAAGCTTTATGACTATCTTGAGATACAGCCAATTGGTAATAACAGGTTTATGATAGAAAAGGAAGATTACTATGTAAAGGATGAGGAAGACTTAAGAGATCTTAACAGGAGAGTTATATCGCTTGGGAGAAGTTTGACAAGCCTGTTGTGGCAACCTGCGATGTGCATTTTCTTAATCCTGAGGATGAGATATACAGAAGGATTATTATGGCGGGCAAGGGCTTTGATGATGCCGACAGCCAGCCGCCGCTGTATCTTCATACTACTGAAGAAATGCTTCATGAGTGCGATTATCTCGGAAGCGACAAGGCATACGAGGTTGTTGTAACCAACACTAATAAGATTATGGATATGTGTGAGGAGATTATTCCGGTACGTCCTGATAAAAGACTCCTGTCATCGAGAATTCAGACCAGATGTTAAGAACTATATGTCATAACAGGGCACATGAAATATATGGACCTGAGCTTCCGGAGATAGTTACGGAGCGTCTTGAAAGAGAGCTTAATTCAATTATATCAAATGGTTATTCTGTTATGTACATAATTGCACAGAAGCTAGTATGGAAATCTAATGATGACGGTTATCTGGTTGGTTCAAGAGGTTCGGTTGGTTCTTCATTAGCAGCAACAATGGCGGGTATCACCGAGGTTAATCCGTTAAGCCCGCATTATCTGTGCCCAGAGTGCTATTACGTTGACTTTATTCAGATGATGTAAAGAAGTTTGCGGGTGGTGCAGGCTGTGATATGCCGGATAAGTTATGTCCGAAGTGCGGACATAAGCTTAATAAGATGGGATTTGATATTCCGTTCGAGACTTTCCTTGGTTTCAAGGGAAACAAAGAGCCTGATATTGATCTTAACTTCTCCAATGAATACCAGAGTAAGGCTCATGCCTACACAGAGGTTATCTTTGGAAAAGGGCAGACTTTCAAAGCTGGAACTATAGGTACTGTCGCAGAAAGACTGCTTACGGATATGTATTTAAGTATCTTGAAGAACGTGGAAAGGTAAAAGAAGATGTGAGATAGAACGAATAGCAGAAGGCTGTATTGATATAAGAAGAACTACAGGACAGCATCCTGGTGGAATTGTTGTACTTCCAATTGGTGAAGAGATTCATTCATTTACACCGGTACAGCATCCAGCCAACGATGTGAAGAGTGGTATTGTTACAACACATTTTGATTACCATAGTATTGACCACAACCTGTTAAAGCTTGATATCTTAGGACATCTTGATCCTACAATGATTCGTATGCTGCAGGATCTTACGGGTATCGACCCTCTTGAAATTCCGCTTGACTCAAAGGAGGTTATGTCACTTTTAAGGATACATCGGCACTTGGCATCAAGCCTGAGGATATAGGCGGCACAAAGTTAGGAGCACTTGGAATACCAGAGTTTGGTACTGACTTTGCTATGCAGATGCTTATGGATACCAAGCCGCAGTATTTCTCAGACCTTGTACGTATCGCAGGACTTGCGCATGGTACTGATGTATGGCTTGGCAATGCACAGACTCTTATTAAAGAAGGAAAAGCTACTATTTCAACAGCTATATGTACACGAGACGATATTATGATATATCTTATCCAGAAGGGACTCGAGAGTGAGCTTGCATTTACTATTATGGAAAAGGTAAGAAAAGGTAAAGGGACTTACACCTGAATGGGAGCAGATTATGAAGGAACACGGCGTTCCTGACTGGTACATATGGTCGTGTAATAAAATTCAGTATATGTTCCTAAGGCACATGCTGCAGCGTATGTTATGATGGCATGGCGTGTTGCATACTGTAAGGTATTTTATCCACGCCTATTATTGTGCCTATTTTAGTATAAGGGCAGATGCCTTTGATTATGAAAAGATGGCTATGGGCAGGGAAAGGCTTGAATATTATCTTGATATGTATAAATCTAAGAAAGCAGATGGAACTATCGAAAAGACTGAGCTTGATGAGTACAAGGATATGCGTATTGTTCAGGAAATGCATGCAAGAGGCTATGAATTCACACCTATAGACATATATAAGGCAAAGGCAAGAACATTCCAGATAATTGATGGAAAGATTATGCCATCCTTTAAGGTCGTATCCAAGATAGGTGAGTCGGCAGGTGAGTCTATAGAGATAGCGGCAAGGGACGGAAAGTTCTTATCAAAGGATGACTTACGCCAGCGTGCCAGGATAGGTCAGACGGTTATCGAAAAGTTAAGTGAGTTGAAGCTGCTTGACGGAATGGCAGAGAGCAACCAGTTGTCTTTGTTTGATGTTATATAATTTTGACCCGCTCCAATATGAGCATAAAAGTGGGGATAGTCCAACGATATGCGAATATTAGGTGAAATTGTGGAGTACGTGGCACGGAACAATCCGTAGGTACCATAGGTGGATAAATGACCTTGTGACTCTGGTATCTAATTTAAAGTATATTATGTTGCATATATTCATATATATGTGGTATATTGTGTAAGTTGCTGGTGTATCAATCTGTTTATACAGGTTGATATGCCTTTGTATGAATAATATCATGAGGTGAAAAATGTTAAAAAGTATCTTATATGTTTTTAGTATCTATGGTACCTATTGTCGAGCTTAGAGGAGCTATTCCTATATCACAGGGTATGCAGCTTCCTTTGTTACAGTCTTATATAATATGTGTAATTGGTAATATGCTTCCAGTGCCTGTTATATATTTTTGCAAGACGTGTTCTTGAATGGGGAGCTGACAAGAAGTATATTGGCAAGTTCTTCACTTTCTGTATTGAAAAAGGACACAAGGGTGGAGAGAAAAAGCAGAAGGCTGGTAACGGACTTTTATAGCACTTCTTTTATTCGTTGGAATTCCAGTTCCAGGAACAGGTGCATGGACAGGAACACTTGCAGCAAGCTTTCTTGATATGGGCTTTAAGAAGAGCGTAATCGCAGTTCTTGGCGGCGTGCTGCTTGCAGGAGTTATTATGGGACTTGCATCGGCGGGATTATTTACAGCACTGTTTAGTCTGTTTTAAGACAAAGGAAATTTGACAGAGCTATAATGAGTGATTGCGTTCAGGCATATTTGATGAAGAACGGACGACATAGAATAAGCGGATGCCTATAGCACAGACGGTATTCGACACCAGAAGATTTAATTTACGCGGGCAACGAGCTAAAGTCATATGCGGGCATATGACCTTGGCGACTGCCTCGATAACAATAAGAAACACGTTATGCGGGTTTCTCATTATTGGTTATTTCTAAGACTTTTCATATAGGTATTAACTGCGACCGCTACCGTTTGATACGGAACGTCCTGTCCCATACCGGGCTTCCACAGACATCCGCTTATTCTATGTCTGGCTGTGATAAATTGTATTAATTATGATAAAGTTAGTTAATAAAAGAGTTTTATATTGAAAATCTGTTACAAAAGCCTTGGGATTATGTGTTTTTCGATATTATAAAACAGGTAAAACCCAGTATTTATGCGGGTTCAGAAGAAAACTTCAATTTTTCTTCAAAATTTTGAAAAAATTGAAAAAGTGCTTGACGGATTGGGTATTCAGGTGTATTATAATGAAGTGCTCAGCGATAAGCGCTGACACAAAGTATTAAAGATATGGCTTATTGGTCAAGTGGTTAAGACGTCGCCCTCTCACGGCGAAGACAGGGTTCGACTCCCCTATAAGCTATTCTGAGTTATATTCGACTGACAAGAGTGGGCATTGATGTCCACTCTTTCGTTTTATCCTGAAATATTTATCAGGGTCTGGCGGTATAGGCATATGTGAATGTGATTCAGTATCAAATTATAAGAAAGAGGTAGACATGGGTAAGAGAGAAGATTACGAGGCTAAGACGGAACAGCTTATAGCGCCTATCATCGCTGCCAATCATGTGGAACTTTTGATGTGGATTACATTAAGGAAGGTCAGGACTGGTACTTAAGAGTCTATATCGACAAAGAAGGCGGAGTCACTATAGATGACTGTCAGGCGGTAAGCAGAGCTTTCAATGAGGTGCTGGATAAGGAGAATTATATTGCAGACCAGTATATATTTGAGGTGAGTTCTCCGGGACTTACAAGACCTTTAAAGAAAGAAAAGGATTATGAAAAAGTATAGGACGACTGTTAGACATTAAGCTTTATAAGCCTGTTGAGGGTAAGAAGGAATACGCGGGTATCCTTAAGGAATATAATAAGGATATTATTATTATAGAGTCTGATGATACACAGATAACTATTGAAAGAAGCAATCTTGCTATGATTAGATGGGCTTATGTAGACTAGAAGCAGTTGATGGTGTGTATGTGAGTATAGTTTTAGATTAAATTATGGAGGATGATAAAGATGAATAAGGATTTAATACTTGCGATTGAGGCTTTGGAAAAATGAAAATGGTATCAAAGAGATTATGTTTGATGCTATTGAAAAGTCTTTAATGGATGAGTATAAGGCAGAATTTGATAAGGCTGATAACGGAAGGGTATCACTTGACAGAATAACTGGAGATTTCCATATATATTCAGACAGAACAGTCGTTGAGAAGGTGGAAGTTCCAGAATTCAGAGAGAATAAGAAGGAAAAGTATGTTTCTGGTACAGAGATAGCCTTAGAGGATGCAAGAAAGATTAAGCCGGGATGTCAGATAGGTGATGTTATCACTATCGAGGTTAAGTCTGAAGAGTTCTCAAGAAAGGCTGCAAAAATGCAAAGAACACCATTGTACAGACAATAAGAGAACAGGAAAAATGCACTTTATAATGAGCTTCATGATAAGGAAAGAAATTATTACAGGTGTAGTACAGAGAATTAACGATAATGGTGATATGACAATTGACATCGGAAGAACACAGGCGGTTCTTAAGGCTGATGATAAGTCAAGAGATAACAGCAGATTTAAGGATAAGGAATTCAAGCCAGGTGACAGAATAAAGGTATATGTTGTAAGTGTAAGCAACAGAGAAACGGACTTGGAATAAAGATATCAAGAAAGTCACCAGAATTCGTTAAGAAGTTATTTGAAGAAGAAGTAACTGAGATTAAGGATGGAACAGTTGAGATTATGGCAATCGCAAGAGAAGCTGGTTCCAGAACTAAGATGGCAGTAAGAGCAAATGTTCCACACGTAGACCCAGTTGGCGCATGTGTTGGTATTAACGGCGCAAGAGTTAAGAATATTGTAAATGAACTTGGCAGCGAGCAGATAGATATCGTTGAGTGGGACAGCAATCCAGCACAGCTTATTGTTAATGCACTCAGCCCTGCAAAGGTTGTATCAGCAGTCGCTGATGAAGAAGAAAAGAAGGCTAAGATAATTGTATCTGAACAGCAGTTATCACTTGCTATCGGTAAGTCAGGACAGAATGTAAGACTTGCAGCAAAGCTTACAGGATATGGTATAGATATAAAGAGCGAAGCAGATGCAGAGGAGTTTGAAGAAGAAACACAGGAAGCAGAGTCAGTATATGACAATGAAGAGATAGCTGATAGTGATATTCAGGCTGAACAGGAAACATATCCAGAAGATGAAGAAGCAGATGCAGCCTCTGACACAGAAGTTGTAGAAGAATAATATTTTTGGGAGTGATATTTTGGCAGCAGTAAAGAAGATTCCACAAAGACAGTGTGTTGGTTGTAACCAGATGAAGAATAAGAAAGAACTTATTCGTATCCTTAAAACACAGGATGAACAAATCATAATAGACACAACGGGAAAGAAGAATGGCAGAGGGGCTTATATATGTCCTGATGCAGAATGTCTTAAGAAGGCAAGAAAGTCAAAGGGACTTGAGAGAGCTTTCAAGATGGCGATTGACCCAGGTGTTTATGATGAGCTTGAAAAGGAGATGAGTAATCTTGAATAATAGCAGAGCATTATCAATGATAGGTCTTGCAATGAAGGCCGGAAAGGTTGCAAGCGGAGAGTTTTCAACAGAGAAGGCTGTAAAAGAGCATAAGGCATATATGGTGATAGTAGCAGATGATTCATCTGATAATACCAAGAAGAACTTCAGAAATATGTGTGAGTACTATAAGGTTCCGGTGTATTTCTTTAGCAATAAAGAAGAGCTGGGACATGCGATAGGAAAGGAATTCCGCGCATCACTGGCAGTCCTTGATGAAGGATTTAAAAATAGTATTGAAAAACATTTTAAGTAGATATTAGTAACTATTGGTGTATAATAACATATGGGTGTGGCAGATAGTTAGTAACACTGGTATGTTGGAAAAAGAGGTTAAATGGCAAATATGAGAGTACATGAATTGGCAAAAGAATTAAATATAACATCTAAGGATATTACTGATATGCTTAGCAATAATGAAAAGAAATACACAGCGATGAGCGGACTTGGAGAAGCTGAGATAAACAGCGTAAAAGGAAAGTTCAAGGCTAAGCCAGTTGCTAGTAACAATGCAGTAAAATCAGAACCTAAAAGGCAGAAGAAAGAAACGTGAAAATACAGGAAAATAATAAAGTGGAAGAAAAAAGTAAATATAGAAAAGAAAGAACAGATAAAGTCAGAGGACGTTAAGGCATCAGCAGAAAAGAAGACATCTGCACAGGATGGAGATAAGAAGCATATCTCACAGGTATATTTCCCACAGAACAGCCAGAAGTCTGATAACAGAGAAAGAAATAATAACAGAAGAGACGGCAATAACGGTAACTATAGAAATAACGACCGTAACAGAGACAACCGTGACAACAGGGATGGAAATAATGGCGGTTATAGAAATAATGACCGTAACAGAGACGGAAACGGCGGCTACAGAAATAATGACCGTAACGGTTATGGAAACAGAGACAACCGTGACAACAGGGATGGAAATAACGGCGGCTATAGAAATAATGACCGTAACAGAGATGGAAACGGTGGTTATAGAAATAACGACCGTAACGGTTATGGAAACAGAGACAACCGTGACAACAGGGATGGAAATAACGGCGGTTACAGAAATAATGACCGTAACAGAGATGGAAACGGCGGTTACAGAAATAATGACCGTAACGGTTATGGAAACAGAGACAACCGTGACAACAGGGATGGAAATAACGGCGGCTATGGAAATAATGACCGTAACAGAGATGGAAACGGTGGTTATAGAAATAACGACCGTAACGGCTATGGAAACAGAGATAACAGAGACGGAAACAACGGTGGCTATAGAAATAATGACCGTAATGGAAACAACAGCCATCGTTCTGGCAGAGACGGTCAGGGTTTTGCAGGTGCAAGAAGAAATGACAGAACTTCTTCAGCACCTAAGGATGATTTCATATTTGAGACAAAGCCGGATTCAAGAAGACCAGACTCAAGAAAGAATGACTCAAGAAAGAACGATAGAAAGAAGGATAATGAGGCTAAGGAAAATCTTAAGTTCGCTAACAGCAAGCATGAGAAGAAGCCGGCTTCAAAGCAGGAAAAGAAGGAAGAAGAAACAATTAAGCAGCTTATCTTACCTGACAGCCTCACTATCAAGGAACTTGCAGATAAGATGAAGGTTCAGCCATCAGCTATCGTTAAGAAGTTATTCCTTCAGGGTAAGATTGTTACAATTAATCAGGAAGTGGATTATGATGCAGCAGAAGAGATTGCTCTTGAGTTCAACTGCATATGTGAGCATGAAGAGAAGGTTGATGTTATTGCAGAACTTCTTAAGGAAGATGAAGAACCAGAGGATAAGCTTGTTCCAAGACCACCAGTTGTCTGCGTTATGGGACACGTTGATCACGGTAAGACTTCATTACTTGATGCAATCAGAGAAACTCATGTGACAGACAAGGAATCTGGTGGTATTACACAGAAGATTGGCGCTTACATGGTTGATGTAGACGGACAGAAGATTACATTCCTTGATACTCCGGGTCATGAAGCATTTACAGCTATGAGAATGCGTGGTGCTCAGGCTACAGATATTGCTATTCTTGTTGTAGCTGCAGATGATGGTGTAATGCCACAGACAATTGAGGCTATTAACCATGCAAAGGCAGCAGGTGTTGAGATTATTGTTGCTGTCAATAAGATTGATAAGCCTAATGCTAATATCGAGAAGGTTAAGCAGGAGCTTACTGAGTATGGACTTATTGCAGAAGACTGGGGCGGTTCTACTACATTTGTTCCAGTATCAGCACATACTAAGCAGGGTATTGATGAGCTTCTTGATATGATTCTTCTTACTGCAGAGGTTAATGAGCTTAAGGCTAACCCTGACAGAAAGGCAAGAGGTATTGTTATTGAGGCTGAGCTTGATAAGGGACGTGGTCCTGTAGCATCTATCCTTGTACAGAAGGGTACTTTAAGAGTTGGTGATGCAGTTGCCGCTGGTTCTTGCTATGGTAAGATAAGAGCCATGATTGATGATAAGGGAAGAAGAGTTAAGGAAGCTACACCTTCTATGCCAGTTGAGATTCTTGGTCTTAATGATGTTCCTAATGCAGGTGAAATCATTATGGCTACAGACAACGAAAAGAAGCAAGAAATATTGCTGATACATTTATCGCTGAAGGTAAGAAGAAGCTTCTTGATGATACTAAGCATAAGGTATCTCTTGATGCACTCTTTGAGCAGATTCAGGCTGGTAATATGAAGGAACTTAATATTATCATCAAAGCTGATGTACAGGGTTCTGTTGAGGCTGTTAAGTCAAGTCTTGTAAGACTTTCTAATGAAGAGGTTGTTGTTAAGGTAATTCATGGTGGTGTTGGTAATATCAACGAGTCCGATGTAGTTTTAGCATCAGCTTCTAACGCTATTATCATCGGTTTCAACGTTAAGCCTGATAATCAGGCAAGAATTGTTGCAGAGAGAGAAAAGGTAGATTTAAGACTTTACAGCGTTATCTACAATGCTATTGAAGATGTTGAGGCAGCCCTTAAGGGTATGCTTGAGCCTATCTATGAAGAAAAGATTATCGGTCATGCAAGAATCATGCAGATATTCAAGGCTTCAGGAGTTGGTAACATCGCAGGTGCTATCGTTACAGAAGGTAGAATGACTAAGGATTCTATTGTAAGAATTACGAGATAAAGAGCAGATCTATGAAGGACCTATCGCATCTCTTAAGCACTTCAAGGATGAGGTTAAGGAAATCAAGGCAGGTACTGAGTGTGGTATGGTATTCGAGAACTTCGGACAGATTCAGGAGGGCGATCTTGTAGAAGCCCACATTATGGTAGAAGTACCAAGATAAAAGCAAAGTTAACATATTCAAAGTATCCGGGTATATGTGTCCGGATACTTTAATGTTACAAAGATGCCAGGGTCAAAAGGTCTAAATCCACATGAGCTTGCTCATAGGTGGATGAATGACCTTGGACCCGCCACAATATGAGCATAAAAGTGGGATGACAATCCCACGATATGCGAATACTGGAGAGGATTGGGAGTGCAACGCACGGAACAATCCGTAGGCATCATAGTTGGGGCTTTGACCCCAATATCTTACAAAATATGAATTATAATAAAGTGTCAGAAAAAGGGAGCATAATGCGTAAAACAGTGTTAAGAATACCCGTATCAATGGCGAGGTATTAAAAGAACTTAGCAATATTATCCGCAGCGAAATCAAGGATCCAAGAATTAATCCTATGACTTCGGTTGTAGCGGTTGAGGTCGCTCCTGACCTTAAGACATGTAAGGCATATATAAGTGTTCTTGGTGATGAAAAGTCACAGAAGGATACGATTACAGGTCTTAAGAGTGCAGAAGGATATATAAGAAGACAGCTTGCAAGAACAGTTAATCTTCGTAATACTCCTGAGATTAAGTTTATACTTGACCAGTCAATAGAATACGGAATAAATATGTCTAAGCTTATTGATGAAGTTACAAAAAGATGATGAGAGTCATAAGAATTCAGACGAAAACATTTAAAATGTGACTGTTATAAGAATGGAGAATAAGAATATGAATGTGATTGAGGAATTAAAGGGTGCACATATTGTCGGAATAACAGGACATATAAGACCAGATGGTGATTGTACAGGTTCTACACTTGCATTATATAATTATTTAAAGAAAAATGCGCCGGATATGGATGTATCAGTATATCTTGAACAGCCGGGAATAGAATTCTCATATCTTAGTGGATATTCAGATATAAAGAATACATTAGAAAATGGCAGGAGTTTGATGCATTTGTTGTGCTTGACTGTAGTTCTATAGACAGAATAGAGCCTTTTGCGGCAGGTTTTGACAGTGCCAAGAAGACTATATGTATAGACCATCATATAAGCAATGACAGCTTTGCAGATATCAATGAAGTAAGACCTGACGCAAGTTCGGCATGTGAAGTGCTTTATGATACACTTGATGAAGAGAAGATAGACAAGGCGGTCGCTGAGTGTATATATACTGGAATTATACACGATACAGGAGTGTTCAAGTATAGCTGCACATCACTCCACACTATGGATATAGCTGGAAAGATGATGGAGATGGGAATTGATTATTCTGACATTATCGATAACAGCTTTTATAAGAAGAGTTATATCCAGAACCAGATTCTTGGAAGGGCACTTCTTGAGAGTGTGCTTTTCTATGACGGCAGATGCATATTCTCAAGTGTAACAAGAGATGAAATGGACTTCTATGGCGTCACAGGCAGGGAGCTTGGTGGCATAATAGAGCAGTTAAGGCTTACAGAGGGCGTTGAAGTGGCTATATTCCTTTATGAAACAGGTGATAATGAATATAAGGTCAGCTTAAGGTCTAAGAAGGATATAGATGTAAGCCAGATAGCTGTAAGCTTTGGCGGTGGCGGTCATGTAAGAGCTGCTGGTTTTCAGCTAAAGGAACAGTGCATGATATAATTAACAGAATCGGTGCAATGATAGAAGGACAGTATTCTAAGATACAGGATTAAGACAGATATGTTTTAGAATAAAGGAGAGCTGAACGGTATGAACGGTATTATTAATGTATATAAAGAAAAGGATTTACATCTCATGATGTAGTTGCAAAGCTGAGGGGAATTCTTCATATGAAAAAATCGGGCATACCGGAACGCTTGACCCGGATGCGGTGGGAGTTCTTCCGGTATGTCTTGGCAAGGGTACAGGTCTTGTGTCTATGATAACGGACTGGACTAAGACATACGAAGCGGTTATGCTGCTTGGAACTACCACGGACACCCAGGATACAAGCGGAACTGTATTGACCCAGTCGGCTGTTGAAGTCGATGAGAGAACTGTGCTTGAGGTATGCAGCCAGTTTGAAGGTGAGTATGAGCAGATACCGCCTATGTATTCAGCTTTAAAGTATAATGGACAGAAGCTTTATGAGCTTGCAAGAAAAGGTATTGAGGTTGAGAGAAGCCAAGAAGAGTTGTCATCAACTCTCTGAGGGTAAATGATATTAATCTTGAAGATGATGTAAAACAGTCACAATTACGGTTGACTGTTCAAAGGGGACATATATAAGAACGCTGTGTGATGACATTGGAAAGAAGTTAGGCTGTGGAGCCTGTATGATGTCGCTTAAAAGAACAAGGGTCGGGGATTTTGTAATTGATGATACACTTACACTTAACCAGATATCGGCTCTTGTGTTAAAGGGTGAAATAGAAGATTATATTGTAAGCATAGACGAGATGTTTTCAGATTATAGAAAGCTGACAGTTGATGCTGTCTATAACAGACTGCTTTATAATGGAAACAAGCTTCCTCTTGAGGCTATTGTAAGTGATGGCGGTGAGTTTCTTGATATGGAAAAGTTCAGAATATATGATGCCGAAGGAAGCTTTGTCGGTATATATAAGTATATAGGAGGACAGTTTGTCCTTGAAAAATGTTTTATGATAATTCAGATACCTGAAAGGTGGTGCAGACCGGGGTGGAATACATACATGGGACTAAAGATTTCAAGCTTGAAGGCGCAAGTGCAGTAACACTTGGCAAGTTTGACGGTGTTCATCTAGGACACCAGAAGCTGATATCTATAGTCAGGGAAAAGCAGAAGAGATGGGACTTTTGTCAGTTATGTTCACATTTGACAGAATTCCGTTAAGCATATGCCCACAGAAAAATCAGCATTTTCTGTCTACCAATTCTGAGAGAAGGGCTCTTTGTGAAAAGTATGGACTTGATGTAGAGGTTGAGTATCCATTTACAACAGAGCTTATGAATATGGAGCCGGAAGAGTTTGTTGAGAATATACTGGTTAAGCAGCTCAATGCGCGTGTCATAGTAGTTGGCACAGATTACTGTTTTGGAAAAATAGAAGTGGTAATGTTGAGTTTCTTATTGCAAATGCAGTTAAGTACGGATATGAAACAATAGTTGTAGAAAAAGAAGTTTCAGGATAAGGAAATCAGCAGTACATATATAAGAGAAGAATTAAAGGTTGGCCATATGGAAACGGTAAATGTACTGTTAAACAGACCATATTCGATATCAGGTGTGGTGGCTAAGGGCAATCAGCTTGGAAGAACTATAGATATACCTACAATTAATGTATATCCTACAGAGATAAAGCTGCTTCCACCTAATGGCGTGTATGCATCTAAGATACTTATCGATAATATCGAATACTACGGAGTGACTAATCTTGGCACGAAGCCGACAGTCAGTGACGGATATGAGATAAGTGTTGAAACTAATGTGTTTTACTTTGACAAGGATGTGTATGGCAAGAAGGTTGAGGTCAAGCTTCTTCACTTTTAAGACAGGAAATGAAGTTTGAAAGTATAGAGGCACTAAAAACAGATGGAAAGCGATGCAAGCTTTGCAAGAGAAATGTTTATGTTATAAGAGCCAAATAAAACAAAAAGTACTTGATTATATAGTCACTCTATGATATATTATCAACGTATGAGCCGCCACTCAGATTAGGGACACTCCGACCCGCATCTTAGTGACAGGTGATTAAAAACAGGAGGATTATTAGAATGATATCTAAGGAAAAGAAAGCAGAAATCATTGCTACTTATGGAAGAAAGCCAGGAGACACAGGTTCTCCAGAAGTTCAGGTAGCTATCTTAACAGAAAGAATCGCTGAGTTAACAGAACATCTTAAGGTTAACCAGAAGGATCACCACTCAAGAAGAGGTCTTCTTAAGATGGTTGGTAAGAGAAGAGCTTTACTTTCTTACTTAAAGAAGAACGATATCGAAAGCTACAGAAACTTAATCGAGCGTTTAGGAATCAGAAAGTAATTATAAGGGCGGAGTTGTACCTATATCATATGTACAACTTCGCCCTGCTTTGTTTTATATAGCTGGTGAATACTCAGGCAGTGATATATGCAAAGGTTTCAGAAAATAGACAAAGCAACAAAGAGAATAACAGAAGGAATAACCGAGACCACTCAAAGAATATCATTTTGTGAAATATTAAAGTATTTATTGTTATGGTGTTTTTGAGTTGTTTCGACCTTCTGTTCAATAACTAAACTAAACAGCCAAAGGCAGAAACGAGGAAAGCATGTTTAAACAGTATGAAATGGAACTAGCCGGAAGAACTTTAAGAGTTGATATCGGCAGAGTGTGTGCACAGGCTAACGGTGCTGCATTAATGCATTATGGTGATACTGTTGTTCTTTCAACAGCAACAGCATCTAAAGAACCAAGAGAAGGAATTGATTTCTTCCCATTAAGCGTTGAATATGAAGAGAAGATATATGCAGCAGGAAAGATTCCTGGCGGTTTCAATAAGAGGGAGGAAAGGCATCTGAGAATGCTATCCTTACATCAAGAGTTATCGACAGACCTATGAGACCATTATTCCCTAAGGACTATCGTAACGATGTTACTCTTAATAACATGGTTATGGCAGTAGATCCAGAGTGCCGTCCTGAGCTTGTAGCTATGATTGGTTCTGCTATTGCAACATCTATTTCTGATATTCCATTTGACGGTCCATGTGCTACAACACAGATTGGTATGATTGATGGAGTTTATCGTTAACCCATCTCAGGCACAGTGGCAGGATGGAGATCTTCAGCTTACAGTTGCTTCAACTAAGCAGAAGGTTATTATGATTGAAGCAGGAGCTAATGAGATTCCAGAAGACAAGATGATTGAGGCTATATATAAGGCTCATGATATCAACCAGACAATCATTGCATTTATTGATAAGATTGTTGCTGAGGTTGGCAAGGAAAAGCATTCTTATGTAAGCTGTGCTGTTCCTGCAGAGATGTTTGAGGCTATGAAGCAGGTTGTATCTCCAGAAGAGATGGAAGTTGCTGTATTCACAGATGACAAGCAGACAAGAGAGAAGAATATTGATGCTGTAACTGAGAAGATGAAGGAAGCATTTGCAGATAATGAGGAATGGCTTGCAGTTCTTGGTGAAGCTGTTTACCAGTACCAGAAGAAGACTGTTCGTAAGATGATCTTAAAGGATCACAAGAGACCGGACGGAAGAGCCATTAACCAGATCAGACCACTTGCAGCTGAGGTTGATATCATTCCTAGAGTTCATGGTTCTGCAATGTTTACAAGAGGACAGACACAGATCTGTGATGTTGTTACTCTTGCACCTTTATCAGAGGCACAGAAGGTTGATGGTCTTGATGAGAATGTAACTACTAAGAGATACATACATCACTATAATTTCCCTTCATACTCTGTAGGTGAGACTAAGCCATCAAGAGGACCAGGACGTTGAAATCGGACATGGAGCTTTAGCTGAAAGAGCACTTATTCCAGTACTTCCTTCAGAAAGGAATTCCCATATGCGATCCGTACAGTATCTGAGACATTTGAATCTAATGGTTCTACATCAATGGCTTCAACATGTGCATCTTGTATGTCACTTATGGCAGCAGGTGTTCCTATTAAGAGAATGGTAGCCGGTATTTCATGTGGTCTTGTTACAGGTGAGACAGATGATGATTATATTGTACTTACTGATATCCAGGGACTTGAAGATTTCTTTGGAGATATGGATTTCAAGGTAACAGGTACAACAGAAGGTATTACAGCTATCCAGATGGATATTAAGATTCACGGTCTTACAAGACCAATCGTTGAAGAGGCTATAAGAAGAACAAGAGAAGCAAGACTTTTCATCATGGATACATGTATGAAGCCTGCTATTGCTGAGCCTAGAAAGACTGTTGGTGAGTATGCGCCTAAGATTATCCAGACATCTATTGATCCTGCTAAGATTGGCGAAGTAGTTGGACAGCGTGGTAAGACAATCAACGCAATCATTGATGAGTGCGGTGTCAAGATTGATATTACTGATGATGGATTCGTTTCTGTATGTGGTGTTGAGCAGGCAGGAATGGATAAGGCTATGAAGTATATCAAGACTATTGTAGAAGACTTCGAAGAAGGCAAGATATATGAAGGTAAGGTTGTAAGCATTAAGGAATTCGGTGCCTTCGTAGAGTTTGCTCCTGGCAAGGAAGGAATGGTTCACATTTCTAAGATTTCTAATGAGAGAATCAACCATGTTGAAGATGTTCTTACACTTGGCGATCATGTAAAGTGCAAGTGTATGGGTAAGGATAAGATGGGAAGAATCAGCTTCTCAATCAAGGATGCCGAGTAAATAATAATTAATTCAGACATTTAATAATAGATGTAAAAGATATTAGCTGATAAGCGGTTTGACCTGCTGGCTGGACTGCTTATTAGTTATTTATAGTGATTTTAATTATAAGGAGGATACAGCTATGGTAGATCAGAATTGTGCATATTGTGTAGAGGGTGACCTCGTAGCTAAGTTTGGTATTAAGATATGTGAGCTTGAGACATCTAAGGTATATCTGTTCAAGGAGCAGAGTCATCCTGGAAGATGTATCGTAGCACATAAGAAGCATGTTGGTGATATGAATGAGTTAACTGCAGAAGAGAGAGCTGCTTACTTTGAAGATGTTGCAAGAGTAGCAAGAGCTATCATGGCTGCTTTCCACCCAGATAAGGTTAACTATGGTGCATATGGTGATACAGGTCATCACCTTCATTTCCATCTCTGCCCTAAGTATAAGGACGAGTTCGAATGGGGTGGAGTATTCCTTATGAACCCAGATAAGAAGTATCTTACAGATGCTGAATATGCAGAGATGATTGAGAAGATTAAAGCTAATCTTTAATAACTAAAGCAGAGCTTTATAATATTAGTATTTGTCGAAAAATGTCGTTATATTGGGTGAAAATTGTACCCAATATAACGATGTTTACATTTTGTATAAGAGTGTGATATAATTAACAAAATAAAACGTGAATAACATACAATAAGTAATTGGAGGCTATTTATGAAACATGCGGGAGATAATGAAGAGAAAAAATAACAGCTTCTAAGATTGAGAAAGACGAATTATATCTATATTCACTAAGAAAGATGGCAGACAATAATATTGACAGTAATAAGTCACCACTTACAGGCTTATATGGAATTAAAGCATTTTTTATCAGTCCAATGAATTGATTAAGAATAATCCGGATAAGCAGTTTGCTATTATAAGAATGGATATATATCACTTTAAGACAGTTAATGAATTCTGTGGAAGAGATGAGGCAGACAGGCTTTTAAAGTACATATCAGCATTGTTTACAGAGTATACAGGAGATTATGCGGTTGCCGGGCATTTCAGGGCTGATATATTTACACTGTGTACAGCCTTTGACAGCCGCGACCAGCTTATAGATATAACTAAGAGCATTAAGAATTCAATAGATAAGTATGAGATAGCATGTAAGATTATACCAGCATTTGGAATATGCATTAATGATGGAAGCATGGATATAAGTCTTATGTGCGACTATGCAGATCTTGCGTTACAGAGGATTAAGGGTAAGGTATTCAGGGTATATGAGTTCTATGATACTGATATGCGTGAGAGGATGCTTTTGAGAAGAAGATAGAAAATGATGTGCTGCCGGCACTTAAGAATAACCAGATTAAGCCTTATGTGCAGCCTAAGGTTGATATGAGAACAGGGCGCATAATAGGAGGAGCACTTGTAAGATGGGTGCTTTCTGACGGAGGTATGGTTTATCCGGATGAGTTTATTCCGGTAATAGAAAAGAATGGTTACGTCCTTGATGTTGATAATTATATGTGGGACAGAGTCTGTTATTATATCAAGAAGCTTGAGCAGGAAGGCGTAGAGCCGGTGCCTATATCTATTAATGTATCAAGAATGCACGTATATCAGGATCATTTTATAAGCAGGATAAAGAAGCTTACGGATAAGTATAATATAAAGCCGGAGCTTATACCGCTTGAGATTACAGAGAGCGCATTTACCAATGAAGAAAACAGTCTTTACAGAAAGGTAAAGACACTTCAGAGCTATGGATATAAATTTTCCATGGATGATTTCGGTTCTGGTTATTCATCACTTGGCATGCTTAAGGATGAACATGTCGATGAGGTTAAGATAGACAAGACCTTTGTTGATGATATAGCCACTGATAAGGGAAAAGTACTTTTAAGCAACGTTATAAGGATGATAAGCGACCTGGGAATAGATATGATAGCAGAAGGCGTTGAGACTAAAGAACAGGCTGATTTCCTTGTAGCGCATGGCTGTATGTATGCACAGGGATACTATTATTACAAGCCTATGCCTATAGAAGAATTTGTATTACTGCTTGAAAAGTCAGCTAAAGAGTGATAAAATATCTGTCGGCGTATTTTAGATAATTGAGTTAAAAAGGAGAAATAAAATGTCAGGACATTCAAAATTTGCGAATATCGCGCATAAGAAGGCAGCCAATGATGCAGCTAAGGGTAAGATCTTTACAAGACTTGGTAAGGAGCTTATGATAGCTGTTAAAGAAGGCGGTCCGGATGTTAATAATAATAGTAAGTTAAGACAGGTTGTTGCTAAGTGTAAAGCAGCTAATATGCCTAATGATACAATTGACAGAGCTATTAAGAAGGCTGCAAGTAATGATATGTCTAACTACGAATCAGTTACATATGAAGGATATGGTCCTAACGGAACAGCTATTATCGTAGAGGCTCTTACTGATAATAGAAACCGTGCTGCATCTAACATAAGAAATGCATTTACTAAGGGTGGCGGTAATGTTGGTACTCCAGGCTGTGTATCATTCATGTTTGATAACAAGGGACAGATGATTGTAGACAAGGAAGAATATACCGGAGATGCTGATGAGCTTATGATGTTAGCTCTTGATGCTGGTGCAGATGATTTCAATGAAGAAGATGACTGCTATGAGATAACAACAGCTCCAGATGATTTTGGAACTGTAAGTGATGCACTTTCAAACGAAGGTGTAACATTTGCTTCAGCAGAGGTTACTATGATTCCACAGACAACTGTAGACCTTACATCTGAGGATGATATTAAGAAGATGAGAAGAATACTTGCACTTCTTGACGAAGATGATGATGTTCAGAATGTATATCATAACTGGAATGAACCAGAAGAAGATGAAGAATAATGCTTTAATGTATTGTATTAGAGGCAGGCTGGCCCGCTTTGGGGTTCAGCCTGCCTTTCTCTTATGTTGTCTATTGTCTAAAGCTTATATATGCCTTATATACACCAGCTGATCAAAATCAGTAAGTGAGCTGGATAATGTAAACTAAACATTTTAGGGTCTTTTATTTTGAATGATTTAGTGTTATTATTAAAGAAACATTTTGTAATTATCAGGGAAGATAATTATTAAGACGGAGAATATAATGCTTATAAAAGAAGTTCAAAAGATGCTGAGCTTACGATAGAGGTCAGTGTAGCAGCAAGAAAGCTGGAGTTTAAGTCGCAATGTATAGATACAGGCATGAACTATCTGTATGCCAGACCTATAATTATAGATGGAAAAAGAGTCTCTTTTGAGGCTTCGGTTACTCTGTCAGTCAGTCTTGTATATATAAGAAGATAAGAATCCTGTGCTGTGGAGAGGTGTAGGCATATCGACTGTCACTGAGAATGGAAAGTCGATGTATAAGATAACCTCATCCATGGAAGGCTATGAGATGAACAGAAGACAGGCATACCGACTGTTTCTTGGATTAGGAGCAGTAGCACAGATAGGTATTAATAAAAAGCTGTTAATGTTATTATAAAAGATATAAGTGAGAATGGATTTTCATTCGTGGGAAACGAAGATATAGAGGTTAATAAATCGCCTGTAAGGCTTGTATTTAAAGATATGGATGATACCATAAGTCTTATGGGAATCGTTGTAAGAAAGGTAAAGGCAGGTGAAAAAGATAATATATGGATGTACATTAACATCATGTAACACAGATATTGTACATTATATCAATGCAAAACAAAGATACTATCTTTCAACAGCAAAGAATACCCAGATTAATGCCAACAGGGCAGCTATAAGAAATGTATTAAGAGAATCGCCTAAGTATATTAATAACAATAATAAACAGGGAAATAAAAAGAAAACAGGAAAATAAAAGCTGGAAAATAAAAGTATTAAGTGAAAATGAATTCAGTAAATTAAGAAAGTATTCAGTAAATAAAATGAATTCAGTATATAAAAGGAAAGCGGAATTGGAGAAACTAATATGAGGGAAACAGGAAGCAATAGCTTAGAAAAAACAAAACGGAGTTTGTAAGAGCAGAAATAGATAATCAGTATTCTATGACAAAAATCTGTCCTAAATGTGGAACTACCATGGTATATGCTTATGGAGAGATGTATGAATGTCCAAAGTGTGGAGATAAAGAATATACAGATTTTGGAAAAATAAGGGAATATCTTGAAACACATGGACCTCAGAATGCAGTGACTATTGCAGATGCAACAGGTGTCAGTGTAAAACCATCCAGAAGTTTTTATATCAGGGAAGAATAGAGATTCCAGATGGTTCAGATTCATACATAAAATGCCAGATGTGTGGCACTGATATCAGATATGGAAGATTTTGTCCTGACTGTATGGCAAAGCTTAATAAAGAAAACCAGACAGCAGTTTATGTAGGTGAGAAGCCTAAGTATAAGAGAGACCATAACGGAAAGATGCATACTCTTGATGAAAGAGAAACAGAGAATGTATCAAGAAAGCCAATAGCGCTTCATAGAACTGCAAAAAGAATAATAATCAGTAATATATAAGAAAAAGGACAATATTTACGGGTTGTTGTAGTCAGACGGTAGATGTATAATGTCAACATATTCAAACAATATACATCTGAGTATTAATAAATATAATGGAGGATTGCTTTATGAAAAAATTAGCTTGATAGATGAGGACTTCATGGATTTCCTATAGGAGAGTTCCCATATGACAAAACCATTCGGCTATTGGAGAATATCATTTTATCCATTTTCCTGGATTTTATGGACGATGGTATGACCCTGTATGTAACTACAGATATAACGGACAGGGTGCTTCATGGTGCATTATGGAGTATAATGGCAGACATTATATGGAACAGATGAGGCTTCACAATACAGAACCACACAGGACATTCCCTACACTTGAAACTGGTGACAGATTCTGGAGAGATTACGATATAGAAGCAGGACTTAGAATGTTCAATACCAAATGGGGAAGCGCAGGTATTGGTTTTGTGCACAGAATTCACTGAACCTTCTTGCATGTATATTTGAAGATAAGAAGCTGAAGCTTGTATACAGACATAAAGAAAATGTAGAAGAAATCAAAAGTGTTGACTTTGACTATAATTGCGATGACACATATAATATTAAGGTATCTGTTAAAGGAAGCCATGTTATATGCAGCGTAGATGGCAGTACATATATAGATGTGCAGACAGATTATGCACTTCGTGGTGGAAAAGTCGCTGTTACAGCAACGATACCGGCAGCGTTTGGTTATGTAAAGGTAACAGTGGATGAAGCAACAGCCCAAAGAATAGAAAAAGACAGAACAGAATATGAATTAAAGTGTGAGGCAGCACAGAAAAGTACCCTAAGATGAAGCTTGCCAAGAAAATAGATCTTAAGGGCTGTGGTACTGGAAGACAGTTAAGATTCGGACATCTGCTTGGAACAAAAGAATACCAGATGGTTATGGCACAATGTCAGAAGAGAGTTAACAGAGATGCTTATGGTACGATAAGCTGTCTTACAGCTATGGATCTTGATGGCAATATATTGTGGCAGCATGGTGAACCTACAGATAACACTGAGATTGGTAATATTTCAGCGGATATGCCTATGCAGATATACGATATAGATGGCGATGGCTATGACGAGGTTATAACAGCAAAGAATTTTGAGGTGCTTATTCTTGATGGACGTACAGGAGAAGTTAAGAAAGAGCAAAGACTCCTTATTCTACAGCAGCTGAGGATGGCACTATTATAGAGTACCAGACGGAGAATATGCATTTGACAGAATCAATCCAGATGGAATGAGAATATGCAATTTCCGTGGACTTGATAAGCCAAGAGATATTCTTATTAAAGACAGATACTGCAGAGTATATGCACTTAATGATAATCTTGAGGTTATGTGGCATTTCCAGAGTGATAAGAATACAGGACATTTTCCTTTGCCATAGATATCAATGGAGATGGTCATGATGAACTTCTTGTTGGCTATAATATGCTTGACTGCCATGGTAAAAGATTATGGACAATGCCTTTTAAGGATGATCATATAGATGAGATAGTACCTGGCAGATTCGGAGTCAGGACCTAATAAGGGTAAGAAGTTTTTGCATGTGTTGCAGGAACACAGGGATTTATTCTCTGCGATTTTGATGGAAACATATTAAAAAGGATGGCATAGGACATGCACAGAGAGTAAGTCTTGCTAATTACTGTCCGGATAAGCCAGGCTATGAGATGGCTGTTGTTAACTTCTGGGGTCATCAGGGCATTATATACTTTTATGACAGTGAAGGTAATGAACTGTGGGAGATGGAGAATGAGCTTAATGGCAACCTTCTTACACCAGTTAACTGGACAGGAGACGGACAGGACTTCATACTGCTTAATGCAGATGTAGAACGCGGTGGCATGATAGATGGTGATGGCGTTACTGTCGTGAAGTTCCCGGATGATGGACACCCAACATTATGTGCGGAAGCAGTTAATATTCTTGGGGATGCAAGAGATGAAATAGTTACATGGGATTATAATTATATGTATATATACACTCAGGATGATGAGCAAAGAGAAGATGTATAAAGCCATATAAGTATCCTGATTATAATGCATCTAATTACAGGGTGAATATTCATATAGAGAAATATTCTGGTAATACAGAGTGGTTTATTAATAGGAGTGAGAGTTGTCATGAATAACGATTAACACCAGGTGACATAAAGAAGATGGAAGATGAGATAGAATATCGTGTGCATGAAGTAAGAAAAAGCACTCGAAGATGTCAAGGAGAAGAGCACAGGGATCTGAGTGAGAATTTCGAGTATTATGCAGCAAAGAAGTTCAAGAATCAGAACGAAAGCCGTATAAGATATCTTCAGAGGATGATAAAGACAGCCACGATTATATCAGAAGAGTCGGCAGATGATGAGGCTGGTGTTAATAACACTATAACAGTAAAGTATGAAGATGATGGAACTACTGAGAAAATAAAGCTTGTAACAACTGTAAGGGTGATTCCCTGGAAGGACTTATAAGTATAGAGTCACCTCTGGGAAAGGCTATACTTGGCCATAAGGCTGGTGACAGGGTAGAGGTTGTTGTAAACAGCAATGTCAGCTATTTTATAGATATTCTTGCAATAGAGAATACAGATGGATCTGACGATGAGATTATGAGTTATTGAAAGGCGGCTTATGGTTTTAGCAAAGAACAGAAGTCGGCGATACATTTAAGGACGGACCTGCACTTGTACTTGCGGGTCCGGTTCTGAAAGACTACAGTTATTGTAAACAGAATAATAAGTCTTATAAAGGAACACAGTGTTTCCCGTCTTCGATATTGGTCATTACATTTACAAAGGCGGCTGCAAAGTCTATGCGGCAGCGTTTTCTGTCACTTACGGGTGAGTCTTATGTATCAGTAACATTTGGTACATTCCACGCAGTATTTTTTCTATGCTGCGCCATGCTTACAATTATTCAGCAGGTTCAATAATAAAAGCAGATATACAGTACAATTATATAAGAAATGCAGCTATGGGCTTTGAGCTGGAATATCCCGATGAAAATGAGATGGTAACAGGCATTATATCGGAGATAAGCCGTGTAAAAGCAACAGGCTGTGTATAGATACATATGAGGCAGTAAGCTGTCCAGCAGCTACATTCCGTCTTATATATAAGAATGAAAATATGCTTATAAGCAGAAGAATGATAGATTATGACGATATGATTATTATGTGTTATGAGCTGTTATCTAAAAGAGCAGACTATAGAAAGGCGTGGCAGGATAAGTATAAGCATATACTTGTGGATGAATTTCAGGATATTAATAAGGCACAATATGATACCATAAAGCTTATAGCAGGAAAGCAGGCTAACCTTTTGTGGTAGGTGATGATGACCAGAGCATATATGCTTTCAGGGGTCAAAGCCTGATATTATGCTTGGACTTTCCACAGAGTACAGAGATATTGTACAGATGTATCTTAATACCAACTACAGGTGCTCATCAGAGATAGTGGCAGGCGCGCGTTCGCTGATAGAGTATAATAAGGTGCGCTTCGCAAAGAATATAAGGTCGTGTGGAATGTGTTCAGGCAGAATTAAAGTGTGCAAAATGGCAGATATAGAAGAGGCGTTGTATCTGTCAAAGGAAGTAAGGGAGCTTATTGCAGACGGAATTAAGCCGGAGGAAATAGCAGTCATATCACGCACAAATATAATAAGCAACATATATTATACAAGGCTTAACAGCGATGGTGTGGCGTGCAGGACATTAACAGCAGTACATAATATATATGATAGCTGGCTTATGCAGGATATAGCCGCATATATGAGATTATCACAGGGATGTATGATAAGGAAAATGCAGTCAGAATAATTAACAAGCCGTCAAGATATATAAAGAGGGCACTGATTACACAGCCTTTAACTTTGAACACTTAAGAAAATGCTATGACGGCGATGAGGGCCTGATAAAGATTATTAATGATATGCAGTTTGACATAAAATGCTTTCACATATGTCACCTTATGCAGCGGTTAACTACATTCTTAAAGGCATAGGTTACGAGGATTATATAAATGAAGAGATAATAAGAAAACGTCTGAATAAAGAAGAGGTCTATGCCAAGCTGACAGAGATAAAGACATTGTCCAGAAAATATATGGATATAAAACAGTGGCTTAAATATATAGATGAACAGGCAGAAAAACGGAGCAGGAAAATAAGAGTGACAAAAGACAGGGTAATCAGAAAAACAGTGATGAAAAGACAGTGCCGGAGCAGTAAATATATACAAATGCACAGCTGCAAAGGACTAGAATTCAAAGCTGTATTTATAATGGATGTGTGCGAAGGCATAATACCGTACAATAAGGCGGTGCTTGATAATGAGATAGAGGAGGACTTATGTATGTTGCCATGACAAGGGCAAAGAAAGCTGTATCTTGTATATCCCATAAAGAGATATGGACACGATACAGCCGCTTCACGTTTTATAAGTGAGATAGATAAAGCTTATATAGAAAGCTTTGACTACTCCACGAATTCATAGGTAAGATTAATTTTCAGAGTCTTCCTGCTCATAGAGTTCTTCATATTCCATAGCGTCAAGCTCTTCATCGAAGGCATCAGAAACAATCTCGTATTCTTCATCTGAGTCAATATTTTCAAGAACTGGCTCATTGTCTGCACTGATAGAATATCTGTAAAGATATACCTCGCTCTCATCCTCATCAATATCAGCGATAGGAAGAAGTGCTATATAGTTCTTATCACCAGCAGGAAAGTTCTTATAACAGCACACTCAACCTCTGAACCATCATCAAGTGAAAGAGTTACTGTTGAGTATTCTGAATTGTTATTGTAATCTGTATTATCTGACATAATTATCTCCAATCTGTTAATATAAAATATGGGCTGTATTACAGCCGTATAAAACTTTAACATATATTATAGCGTATATGCAATTTATATTTAACAAAATAGTGAAAAACTTAATAAAATAATATAAGTACTTAAAAAATACAAAAACAGTGTTGCAAATTAATAAAACAAGGTGTATATTACAAATAAATTAATATTCAAAGTCAAAGGGACAATTCTAACTGGTTTAGCTGGAGTTGTTTCCTTTTTGTTTTGAATAGTAAAGATTAATAATCATAGGTAAGTATGGTGATTAAAAGTACAAAGAAAAGAATGGAGAATAATTATGGATAAGATTGATAAGAAGCTGATTACATTATTACAGAATAACGCAAGAATGCCACTTAAAGCGCTGGCTGAAAATGTATTTTTATCATCTCCAGCGGTATCGGCAAGAATAGAAAGGCTTGAAAAGGAAGAGATTATCAAAGGATATGAAGTTAAGATTAACCAGTTAAAGTTAGGATATCATATAACTGCATTTATCAACCTTGAAGTTGCACCAGTACAGAAGCCGGAGTTTTACCCATTTATAAAGTCATGCCCTAATGTAGTTGAGTGTAACTGCGTAACAGGCAATTATTCTATGCTTTTAAAGGTTGTGTTCCCAAGCACTATGGAGCTTGATACATTTATAGGACAGCTTCAGAAGTTCGGAAGAACAAGCACACAGATAGTATTCTCTACACCGGTTGCACCAAGAGGAATAGATGTCAATCAGGAGCTTCCGGGAGAAGAGCCTCAGGATTAATATAGATAAGTAATACAATATTGAATGTATTATAATATCTCCACGGTATGTTAATAGCTGATATATGTAAAGATTTGTGAAAAGTTACAGTTGTTGTTGATACAACTGTAGCTTTTGTTATACTTAACAAGAATGTCAGGATCAGAAGTCTTATCGTACAGATACCAATGACTTTTGATTTATGGACACTCGCATCATATCAAGTAAATATCAGGGAAAGAGGAATTATGAATATTAATAGCATATTAGATAATATAGGGAAAGTTATAGTTGGAAAAGAGGATGTTACTCAAAAGGTGCTTACAAGCATATTAGCAGGCGGACACGTGCTTTTAGAGGATGTTCCGGAACAGGTAAGACTATGCTTGCAAAGTCAGTTGCAAAGAGCATAGATTGTGAATTTAAGAGAATACAGTTTACACCTGACCTGCTGCCTTCAGATATAACAGGTCTTCATATATATAACCAGAAGAGCGGGACTTTACATTAAATAAAGGACCTGTATTTGCCAATATTATACTGGCAGATGAGATAAACAGGGCAACTCCAAGAACACAGTCTGCACTGTTAGAGTGTATGGAGGAACACCAGGTTACTATAGACGGTGATACGCTTAAGCTTGAGGAACCATTTATCGTTATTGCAACAGAAAATCCAGTAGAAACAGCAGGAACCTATCCACTGCCGGAGGCAGCTTGACAGATTTCTTATGAAGCTTGAGATGGGATATCCTGATAAGAATGCAGAGGTTGAGATACTTAACCGTTTCTTAAGCGACAATCCTATAACAGAGCTTGGAAGTGTATGTAAGAAGCAGGATATCATAGATATGAAGAAGCAGGCAAAAGAGGTGTACATACATCCGGCACTTATTGAATATATAGCAGAGCTTGCAGGTGCGACAAGCTTTCTGACGTTGCGATAGGTATAAGTCCAAGAGGTTCTATAGCTATGGTTAATGCTGCAAAGGCATATGCATATGTAAAGGGACGTGACTATGTTGTTCCATCAGATATTAAGGAGCTTTCAGTATGCGTATGGGCACACAGGCTTGTATTTGGAACAGGAATTGTATCAAAGGATGGCAGAGCGCAGGCAGTTAATTCAGCATTTGCACAGGTTGCAGTACCAACTGAGGAGTGGACTAAGTAGATGAATATTGTTTTGATGCTTATAGGAGTAGTTGTTGTCTATAAGATTTTATCGGTTGTATACAAGGAAAACTGGGACAAAAACTTAAGTTCAGATGTGCTTTTCTAATAAGACGGCGACTAAAGGTGATAAGATAGACATAATAGAAACAGTTGTAAATGCAAAGAAGCTTCCAGTGTTCTGTATGAATGTAAAGTTTGACATAGACCGGAGCTTTATATTCGGGCAGAATGATACGAATTCAATGGTGTCAGATAAGACCTACCGCAATGATGTATTTTCACTGTTATCTAACCAGAAGGTCACAAGAAGAATAGCAGTTGAGTGCAGCAGGCGTGGCGTATTCAGGCTGAGTGCGGTTGAAATGGTATTTCCCGGTGCATTTATGAATGAGATAATGATACACAGAAGCAGGCTGTACAGTGATATAACAGTTTTCCAAAGCCGGCGGATGTTAAGAGCCTTACAGATGTAAACAATATGATTATGGGCGAGCTTGAAAGAAGAAAGTACTTAAGTGAGGATAAGTTTGTGTTTGCAGGATAAGAGATTACCAGTCTTACGACAGTGTCAGGGATATCAACTGGAAGGCATACGCAAGGACGGGCAATCTTATGGTTAATCATTATAATGAAACTGTCAGCAGAAATGTATGCCTGCTTCTTAATCTTGAGAGTGAGGCAGCCTATATGCAGGAGGACGTTGTCGAATATGCCATAAGCATAGCAGCAGGACTGTCACAGCTTCTTATAGCAAGAGGAGTCAATGTGTCACTTATATCTAACGGACGTGATATTGATACAAAGCAGAATACAAGGATAGAAGCTGGTTCAGGATTATCACATTTTAACCAGATTAATACCAAGCTTGCAAGAATAGATATATCGCAGGATATGGAAGAATTTGCACAGCTTATGACATCACTTAATGAAGAGTGTACGATGATGGCATATGCAGGTAGTTCAAGGTCTGATATGATATATGTCATTATATCTGCCAATAAAACGACAGAATAAGGAAAACGGCCGGTTCTATAATGAATAACCAGAATAATAAGATATGGATAGTCCCACGGGTGAACAGTGGTATAGGCAGTATGTATTATGAAAATGTATGACAGGCTGGCTGTTCACAGGACTTTATGAAAGGAAAAGAGGATGCAGATAAAACATCTTAAAACAGCAGGGTGGTGTTGGAGATACTCATACTCTGTATTGTATATATGTCTATGGCAGCAGGTGTGTATATTGGTTTTGCCGGTAATGCTGCAGCAGGTGCGTACCGCTGTTTAATAGTTTTAATACCTGTATTGGTTACATATTATTCAAGAAAATATATAAGAAGTTATCCTCTGTTTATATGTATTAATATTGTATTTGTATTTATAGCAGCGGCTCTTCTAAAACGGATGCAGAATTCGCAGGTTATGTGTTTGTGGCTGTAGCGATAGCTGCACATTCCATAAGACTTAAGGGACTGTATGTACAGAAGAAACAGTATGAAAGAGCAAGCGAGATAAGCTATGATGTGTCTGGCAGAAGCAAGGACGATATTCAGCTTGCGGTCAATGCAACAGAGAAGCTTCACGTAGCGTATTGTGTATTTATGATAGGTTTTATATACTTGGCAGTTATAATAACAATACAACACTTATGGGAATACAGTTGTTTCTGTTTATAGCATTTGTTATATGCCAGTTCTTCTACGGACAGGTGAGCGAATTATATAAGATATTTGCGGTCAATGAGGAAGTCAGAGTTCCCGGCAAGAAGAATACTCCGTATAAATATGGCTATGATGATAGTGTTTGCGGTATTTATGGTGCTTGGAATGTTACTTTTCTACAGTGGAAAGTATGGTAATATATTCCAGACAATAGTGGCAGGGCTTATGGCAGTACTTAAGGGAATATTATGGGTTCTTCTAAAGCTGTTAGGACTTGGACCGGATACAGAATATGAAGCGGAGAGTGAGCCATTTACGCAGGAAATACAGACAAGCACAAAGGACGACCTTACTGCCTCTGCATATAACCCTGTAGGTAATGCGCTTTTGAAGTGTTTGCATTATGTGCGCTCATAGGAATGTTTATAGCAATAATATACGCTATAGTAAAAGTATGCAAAAGGTTTTAGAAAGTCGTTAGATAACGATGGCGATGAAATAGAATACCTTAATAAGGACACAGAAAAGAGCAGTACGGAATAAAGCGTGAAAAGCCAAAAGAAACAAAGGATAAGAATAATATCCAGTACAGAAAGCTTTATAAAAGTATGCAAAGTCAAAGAAGTATATGACAAAGAATAAGTTGTCAGGTGTTAAGGCTAATCAGGAAATGATGCCAGATGAGATAACAAAGAAGCTTATAACAGACGATGAGACAAAGAGTAAGATAATAACTGAAAGTTATGAAAAGGCGCGCTATTCAGATAAAGAAGTGTCAAAGGAAGATATAGAATTCTTAAAGAAGCTGTAATTTAGTGGTTGACATTATCTGGTATATGAGTTATTATCTAAACAATTGATAATAAGTAAATGCTACGAAGAGGAATATTAGATAAGAACCGGCTTCAGAGAGCTGTCGTATGGTGCAAGACAGTGGAAGGAACTTATTGAACTCGCCTTGGAGCTGCTACCCGAAATATTACGATAGAGTAGACGTAGACGGAGCCGACCGTTAAAGCGGACAGAATATAATACACATATTGTTTACAGATGTGTACGTATTCAGTGAGAGCGTAGTGAAAGCTACGAATAAGAGTGGTATCGCGTGAGATTATATCTTTCGTCTCTTAGGGGCAGGTGTCCTTTGGAGGCGGAAGTTTTTAGTTTTATGGCTCTTTTAAAGAGTGTCTTACATAACTAATATGCGGTATTCAGTCATACAATGTATTAAATTATAGGTGTTTACTTATATCAGGACAGGATTGAGTATTATTAATGTTTAATATGACAATCCGTATATATAGTGAGTGAATAGCTCTAATGACGTATAATTATGAAAACAGGAGGAATTGAGGAATGTTTGATTACAGACAGTATAAGAGAGGTTATTTTATGCCACCAGTTGAGTGCAATGACTGGGTGAAGAAGGAGTATATTGACAAGGCACCAGTATGGTGTTCAGTTGACTTGAGAGATGGTAATCAGGCTTTAGTTGAACCTATGAGCCTTGATGAAAAGCTTGAGTTCTTTAACAAGCTTATCGAGGTTGGTTTCAAGGAAATCGAGATAGGTTTCCCGGCAGCATCAGAAACTGAATACGAGCTCTGCCGTACACTCATTGAGAAGAATATGATTCCTGATGATGTAACTATCCAGGTGCTTACACAGGCAAGACCACATATTATAAAGAAGACATTTGAGGCAGTAAAGGGCGCACCAAGAGCGATTGTGCATGTATATAATTCAACATCTGTTGCACAGAGAACAGGTGTTCAGAAAGTCTAAGGATGAAGTTAAGCAGATAGCCATAGAGGGTGCCAGGTTACTTAAGGAGCTTGCAGAGGCAGATGGCGGCAACTTCCTTTTGAGTACAGCCCAGAAAGCTTTACAGGTACAGAACCAGAATATGCACTTGAAGTATGTAACGCTGTTATAGATATATGGCAGCCAACACCTGATAAGAAGTGTATCATCAATCTTCCTGCTACAGTAGAAATGTCACTTCCACATGTATTTGCAAGCCAGATTGAATATATGAGCAAAATCTTCATAACCGTGAAAATGTTGTTGTATCACTTCATCCTCATAACGACAGGGGAACAGGCGTTGCAGATGCAGAACTTGGCTTACTTGCAGGCGCAGACAGAATAGAGGTACATTATTCGGTAATGGTGAGAGAACAGGTAACGTAGATATTATTACACTTGCAATGAATATGTTTGCTCAGGGTGTTGACCCTGAACTTGACCTTTCAGATATGCCAAAGCTTTCAGAAATGTTTGAACGTCTTACACAGATGAAGATAGATGACAGGCATCCTTACTGTGGTAAGCTTGTATTCGCAGCATTTTCGGGCTCACATCAGGATGCTATTTCAAAGGGTATGCACTACAGAATTGAACAGGATCCATCTAAGTGGACAGTTCCATATCTTCCAATTAATCCAGAAGATGTCGGACGAACATATGATTCAGATGTTATCAGAATTAACAGCCAGTCAGGCAAGGGCGGTGTAGCATATGTCCTTGAGCATAATTATGGAATGATTATACCATGAGAGAAGATTTAGGATATGCAGTTAAGGATGTTTCTGATGTACATCATAAGGAACTCTCACCAGATGAAGTTCTTGAAATTTTCGAGAAGAGATATAAGAACTTCACTCCTGTATTCAAGATATCAGAAGTACATTTTAAGCAGATTAACGGTATCCAGACAGAAGTTACTATTGAGCAGAATGGAGAAAAGATTGTTATAAATGCTGGTGGTAATGGCCGTCTTGATGCAGTAAGCAATGCTCTTTCAGAACATTTTGGAAAGCCTTGCGATGTAATGTGCTATGAGGAACATTCATTAAAGCAGGGTTCAGATTCAGTGCCATAGCTTATGTAGGAATTAAGGGCGAAGATGGCAAGGAATACTTTGGTATAGGTATTGATCACGATATTATCAGAGCTTCTATTGATGCATTAGAGTCAGCAATGAACAGAAGTATGAGCAATTAACCGCCAGATAAAATCTGAACAGTAACATATGTGTAGTTAAGCGGTATGTAATAGCAAAATTAGCTTTTGCATACTGCTTATTTATGTTACAATAAGGCGAAAGCATGTTCGCATGTTATGATGAAGGATGGTATTACAGTGATGAAGAGGACTATACTTGCATCTGGTTCACCAAGAAGAAAAGAGCTTCTTGAACAGATAGGAATGGAATTCATAGTAATAACAAGTGAAGCAGATGAACATACAGATATAACAGACCCAGAACAGTATGTAATATACCTTTCTGGAATAAAGGCAGAGGCAGTTCATAATAAGATACAGGAAAGTAATATAGATGACATTGTATCTGATGAAGAATGGCAGCAGGATATTAAGGAAGGTGATTATGTCATAATAGGAGCTGACACAATAGTTAGCCATAAAGGACATATACTCACAAAGCCTAAGGATGAGCAGGATGCTTACAATATGTTAAAAGAACTTTCCGGCGACTGTCATCAGGTGTATACAGGCGTAACACTTATGTATGGTGACGGCAGGAAAAGAGCTTTGCTGGCAGGACGGATGTGTACTGTTATGAGCTTACAGACAAGGAAATATGGGACTATATAAGTACAGGAGAACCTATGGACAAGGCAGGTGCTTATGGCATACAGGGACGTTTCGCTGCATTTATTAAAAGATAGATGGCGATTATAATAATGTTGTAGGACTGCCGGTAGCAGGAGTATATCAGGAGATGAAGTTATGATTAAGCTGGTTGCAAGTGACCTTGATGGAACGATATTAAGAAATGGTGCACAGAGTGTAGATGCATCTACTATAGAGGTTATAGATAAGCTGCTGTCGGCAGGAGTTCTTTCGCACCTGCAAGTGGAAGACAGATAGTGAGCCTGAAAAGACTGTTTGAGCCGGTAAGTGACAGACTTGTGTATATATCAGAGAATGGCGCACTCAGCGAATATAAGGGTGAAGTTATAGCTAAGACAGCTATGGACAGAAAGCTTGCGCTAAAGATTATAGAAGATGTATATGAACAGCCCAACTGTGAAGTGCTTATATCAGGACAGCATACAGCATATATTAAGCCTAAGACAGAAGAGTATCTTTACAGGATGACAAAGGTTGTAAACTATAAGACTACGCTTATTGATAAGTTTACAGATATAGACGATGATATATTAAAGATTGCAGTGTGCGACCTTAGCGGAATACAGAACCCAAGGAGCATTTTTTAGTAAGTGGGAAGGACAGGCATCTATAGCAGTGTCTGGTGACCTTTATCTTGATTTTATGGAAAGCAGTGTCACTAAGGGCAAGGCTATGAGGCAGATTCAGGAGTATTTCGGTCTGTCTAAGGATGAGTGTATGGCGTTTGGTGATAATTATAATGATGTCGATATGCTTGATTCAGTTACTCATTCTTATGTTATGAGTACTGCGGCTGAGGATATTAAAAACACGGAAGATATATAACAGACTGGGTTGAAAAGTCACCCGTGGAAGTTTTAAGGATATTCTCGGATAATTTTGTGTTAAGTGGGGAGTTTAAAGTTTTATTGTAAAGGTACGAATGTTCTTTAACCTCTGCCCAAGATTATATTTATATATGGAGGTTTTGTTATGAATAAACATATTAAGGAATGTGCGGAAGTATTTTTAAGAGATCAGGGAAGACTTTTGATGAGCCTGTTGTGTTTGATGTAAGTGAGGCTGAGGATTTCCTTGAGGAATGTTTTGCACAGTATTGCAAGAATATTAAGGAATTAAAGCGGGTTATGGACGATGAAGGCATGGATGTATCAGGACTTTCAGATGCAGAGATAGAAGAGCAGTTAGAGGTATTCAAGCTGGATGATAACCATGGGTACTTTTGTACAGGCATAGTAAGAAGCGATATTTTAATATTTAGATAGTTGGGGCTTTGCCCCGGCATTTATATTCGTTATGCTCAAAAACGTGAGCAGAAATGGAGATTATATGAAAATAACCATATGTTGTGTTGGAAAGGTCAAGGAGAAGTTCTACTGTCAGGCGATTGATGAGTATTCTAAAGACTGTCAAAGTACTGTAAGCTTGAGATAAAGGAAGTGGCAGATGAGAAGACACCGGACAGCGCAAGTGATAATGTAAACAGAATGATAAAAGCCAAAGAGGGAGAGACTTCTATCCTGTATTAAGGATGATATGTATGTCATCGCACTTGCCATAGACGGGAAAATGCTTGACTCTGTTGAACTGTCTGAAAAGATAGCCAGCCTTGGAATATCAGGAAAAGTGATATCGCATTTGTTATAGGCGGCTCGCTCGGACTTGATGATAAGGTGTTACAGAGGGCAGATTATAAGCTGAGTTTTTCTAAGATGACATTTCCACACCAGCTTATGAGAGTAATACTTTTAGAACAGATATACAGAAGCTTTAGAATAATGAAGAATGAGCCGTATCATAAGTAGGAATAAGGTATGAAAGGTGAATATGATGAAAAGAAGGAAGAAGAGAATAGTTACAATTCTTATAATAGCATGCAGTTGCTGCTGTGCTGGTATTTATAAAGTTTTTAACGGAAACGGTCTGTATATATCAACAGGTATGGGTAAAATGTACTTGCAAAGGTTGACGGACAAAAGACTTACACTATGGATGCTGCTGTGCTTATGTCGGATGCAAAGTCGCAGTATGAGGAAATGTTTGGAAGTTCTATATGGACACAGCAGATTGATGGAAAAACATTTGAAGAATACATCAAAGACCAGATAAGAGTTAAGCTCATAAGAGTAAGATGTATGAATGTCATGGCGAAGGAAAAGGGCGTTGTTCTTGGAAGAGAAGAAAAAGAGGGTGTTAAAAAGGCATCAGAGGAGTACTATAACGCTCTTACAAATGAGCAGAGAAGTAAATATTCAATAACAGAGGATAAGCTTAACCAGATGTTTACAGAGTTTGCCTTAGCACAGAAGCTGTATAACGACCAGATTTCAGTTATGGATATCGAAGTCAGTGCTGATGACTCAAGAGTAATTAATATACAGTATATAGTTACTGACACAAGGGAAGAGATAGAAAATGCCTATGCTGAACTTAACGAGGGCAACTCATTTTGCAATAGCAAAGAAGTATAATTCTGATGGCGAATATGAGTATGAGCTTAGAAGAGGCGAGATGAACAGCCAGTTTGAAGAGGCAGCCTACGCTCTTGCAACAGGTGAGATGAGTAAAATCGTGGAAGCAGATGGAAAGTACTACATTATAAGATGTACATCTGATAATGATAAGGCAAAGACAGAGGTCAATAAGTCAGCGATACTTGCAGATAAGAAGCTTGAAGCTTCAATGAGCAGTTTGAGGAGTATGAAGCCGGCAAGTATGTTGAGTGGAATAGCAGGGAATGGGAAAAGCTCAGTGTATCGGGTGCAACGGTATACGGAGTTAAGTTTGAAGATTTATTCAATACCATTAATATAAATTAGAAAGGCATGGTTAAAATATAGATGGCAGCGAAATATGATGCAAATAGTATATCTATTCTTGAGGGTCTTGAAGCAGTAAGAAAAAGACCGGGAATGTATATTGGAAGTGTAGGAACTAAGGGACTTAACCATCTTATATACGAAATAGCGGATAATGCGGTGGATGAACATCTTGCAGGGTACTGCAACGAGATTAAAGTAACCCTTAATAATGATGGAACAGCCACTATTATAGATAATGGACGAGGTATTCCTATAGGAATTCATCCTAAGGCAGGGATTCCTGCGGTAGAGGTTGTATTTACGGTATTACATGCAGGTGGTAAGTTTGGTGACGGCGGATATAAGATATCGGGTGGACTTCATGGTGTAGGTGCATCCGTAGTTAATGCGCTCTCAGTGTGGCTTGAAGTAGAAATAAAAGTTGATGGCGGTGTATACAAGCAGCGTTATGAAAGAGGAAAGGCAGTAGCGCCACTTGAAAAGATAGGAACATGCAGGAAAAATGATACAGGAACAAAGGTTACTTTTACCTGATGGTGAGATATTTGAAAAGACAAGATTTAAGTCAGATGCCATAAAGAGCAGAATGCATGAAACAACTTATCTGTCCGGACTTACAATAAGAGAAATTGGAAGCGAGGATAAGATTACATATTCTGAGCCAGATGGTATCAAGGCATATGTAAAGGAACTTAACAATGGCAAGGAAGCTGTGACAGATATCATCTACTTTAAGAAGAGTGAAGACGGAATAGAGGTAGAGTGCGCTTTCCAGTATGTTAATGAGGTGAGGAAAATATTCTTGGCTTCTGTAATAACATATACTCAGGAGGGTGGAACCCACATTACAGGCTTTAAGTCGAAGTTTACAATGATTATTAACCAGTATGCAAGGGAATTAGGAGTCCTTAAGGAAAGGATAATAACTTTACCGGTCTTGATGTGAGAAATGGTATGACAGCCATAGTAGCTATCAAGCACCCTGCACCAAGATTTGAAGGACAGACGAAGACTAAGCTTGATAATCGGATGCAGGAACAGTTGTAAGTGCGGTTACAAGTGATGAGGTACAGTTGTATTTTGACAGAAATCTTGAACAGTTAAAAGGCAGTAATAGCCTGTGCTGAAAAGTCGGCAAAGATAAGAAAGGCAGAGGAGAGAACTAAGACTAACCTTTTATCAAAGTCGAAGTTTTCAATAGATTCAATGGTAAGCTTGCCAACTGTGAGAGTAAGAAGGCTGAGAGTGTGAAGTTTATAGTCGAGGAGATTCTGCTGGTGGTTCTGCAAAAACAGCAAGAAACAGACGTACTCAGGCGATACTTCCAATAAGAGGTAAGATACTTAATGTAGAGAAGGCTTCTATTGACAAGGTGCTTGCCAATGCCGAGATTAAGACTATGATTAACTCATTTGGCTGTGGCTTCCTTGAAGGGTATGGCAATGACTTTGATATAAGCAAGTTAAGATACGACAAGATTATCATTATGACGGATGCCGATGTAGATGGTGCGCATATTGATACACTTTGCTTACATTTTCTATAGATTTATGCCGGAACTTATTAATCAGGGACATGTGTATATAGCTACACCACCGCTTTACAGGGCTGAACTTAAGAAAGCACCTAAGGCGGATAAGGCTTCTAAGAAGACAGCAGGAAGTTCCAAGACAAAGGCAGATAAGAGTAAGACAGTGCAGTACTTATATGATGATAAGGCTCTTGAAAGATATAAAGAGCTTCATGCAAGCGGCACATTTACGCTGCAAAGATACAAGGGACTTGGTGAGATGGACCCTGAACAGTTATGGGAAACTACACTTAATCCTGAAACAAGAATATTAAAGCAGGTAGAGATAGAAGATGCAAGAATGGCGACAGAGGTTACTTCTATGCTTATGGGAAGTGATGTGCCACCAAGAAGGGCATTTATACATGCACATGCTAATGAAGCAGAGATTGATGCGTAAAATATAAAAGTATTATACGGAGATAATAATGGCGGAAAATATTATAAAACTGAATATTCTGAGCTGATGCAGAAGTCGTATATCGATTACTCAATGAGTGTTATAACAGCAAGAGCACTTCCAGATGTTAGAGACGGACTTAAGCCGGTACAAAGAAGAGTACTGTATGCCATGGACCAGCTTGGCTTGAATTATGATAAACCTCATAGAAAGTCAGCACGTATCGTAGGTGATGCAATGGGTAAATATCATCCACATGGTGACAGTTCTATATATGAAACACTTGTTGTACTTTCACAGGATTTTAAGAAGGGAATGGCACTTGTTGATGGACATGGAAACTTTGGTTCCATAGAGGGAGATGGCGCTGCGGCTATGCGTTATACAGAGGCTAAGCTTAAGAAGTTTACACAGGACGTATATTTATCAGACTTAGATAAAGATGTGGTTGACTTTGTGCCTAACTTTGATGAAACAGAGAAGGAACCGACAGTTCTTCCGGTAAGAGTACCTAATCTGTTAGTAAATGGTGCTGACGGTATCGCAGTTGGTATGACAACTAACATTCCAACACACAATCTTTCAGAGGTTGTCGATGCGGTATGTGCATATATGGATAATGAAGATATAACTACACCAGAGCTTATGCAGTATATGCTAGGACCTGATTTTCCTACAGGCGGACTTGTTATTAATAAGTCAGAGCTTGCTGGTATATATGAAACTGGTACAGGAAAGATAAAGTTAAGAGGAAAGGTTGTATATGAGCCTGCAGCAAAGAAGGGCGAGAAGGACAGGCTTGTCATAACAGAAATTCCTTACACAATGATAGGTGCTAATATCGGAAAGTTTATATCTGATATAGTAGACCTTGTAGAAACTAAGAAGACAACTGATATTGTCGATGTGTCAAATGAGTCATCAAAAGAAGGTATAAGAATAGTTCTTGAATTAAAGAAGAATACAGACATTGAAAATCTTAAAACCTTTTATATAAGAAGACTAAGCTTGAGGATACATTTGGTGTAAATATGCTTGCCATAGTTGACGGAAGACCTGAAACTCTTGGGTTACGCCAGATAATAAAGCACCATATTGACTTTCAGTATGAGATAAATACAAGAAAATACACAACACTTCTTAATAAGGAACTTGCCAATAAGGAGATTAAAGAAGGTCTTATAAGAGCCTGCGATATAATCGACCTTATAATCGAAATTCTTCGTGGAAGTTCTAATCTTAAGATGGCAAAGGACTGTCTTATCAATGGTAACGTTGATAATATTAAGTTTAAGACAGAGGCTTCAAAGAAGAAGGCAGCCAAGCTTGACTTTACAGAAAAGCAGGCTTCAGCTATTCTTGAAATGCGCCTGTACAAGCTTATAGGTCTTGAAATACTTGCACTCCAGAAGGAATATGACGAATGTCTTTCAAAGATTGCAAAGTACGAAAAGATACTTGGCAGCAGGAAGGCTATGGCAAAGGTAATAAAGGACGACCTTGCAAGGATTAAGAAGGAATATGGCGTTGAACGAAAGACTGTCATAACAGATGCAAAGGTTGCTGTGTTTGCTGAAAAGGAAGCTCCCGCGCAGGAAGTTGTATTTATTATGGACAGGTTTGGCTATGCAAAGACTATAGATATAGCAGCTTATGAGCGTAATAAGGAGGCTATATACAACGACTTCAAGTATGTATTTACATGTATGAATACAGACAAGATATGTATATTTACAGATAACGGACAGCTTCACCAGATTAAAGTAAAGGATATTCCTTTCCTTACTAAGTTCAGGGATAAGGGTACTCCAATAGATAATCTTGGCAATTATGACAGCAGTGGAGAGCTTATTATATACCTGTGTGCATATGATACTATTAAAATCAGAAGCTGCTTTTGTTACAAGTCAGGGTATGATGAAGATAGTTGACACGGCAGAATTCGATGTAGCTAAGAGGACGGTGGCTTCAACGAAGCTTCAGGATGATGATAAGATAGTAAGTATTGAAAAGGCTGACGTTCAGGTTCAGATGCTTTCTAAGTTTAATCTTGATGGCAGCAGCAGTGAAGTAGAAGAAATTGTAAGTAATAAAATGTAATAGTACAGACTGCTAACGGTGTATTCTTAAAGTTCCCTCTTTCTGAGATACCGGTTAAGAAGAAGAGTGCCGTAGGTGTCAGGGGCATTAAGCTTGGCAGGGACGATTATATAGAAGATATATTCATTATGGATGATGGTATGGAATTCACGATGGAATATAAGGGTAAGAAGATAGACTTTGCTAAGATGAAGATGGCACATAGGGATACTAAGGGTTAAGGTCAGGGTGTAGGCCGATTTGTTAGAATAAAATTTGTACCAAAGCAACCATCAAGATAAAATTAGAATAGTTATTAATATTTATCGGGTGTAATGTATAAATAATATGCTACATTATAATAAATCCAGATCAAGACGGCGTATCGTATTCTGCCGTCTTGGTTCGGATTATTTTATTAGTTTTGCTAATGTTGAAATTATATGGTTGATAAGAAATATTCGTGTATGCGGGTATCGCCTGTTAATTCAGGGTGGAAAGAAAGTCAATCTGATTATTGTATCTGGCGGCAACGATATGATTATCAACAGTTGCAAGCACTTCAACACCATCGCTGACATTTTCAATATAAGGTGCTCTTATAAATGTCATAGGATAATTGCCGATATGCTTGATATCAGCGTTAGTTACAAAGCTTGAAAGTTGTCTTCCGTAAGCGTTACGCTTAACGGTAACAGGAAGCGTTCCTATATGGACTGTGTCATCATCTGCTATATGTTCAGAGAGAAGTATAAGTCCAGCGCAAGTTGCAAGTGTTGGAAGACCATTACTAATCATATTCTTAATGTCCTTCATCATATCAAGCTTGTTAAGTAACTGTCCCTGAACAGTACTTTCACCGCCAGGCAGTATCAGACCGTCTAATCCCTCTAAATCATCCCGTTGTCTTATTTCTATTGCTGTATGTCCGATTTTTCAATGATATGTTCATGCTCAATGAGTGCACCCTGCACAGCAAGTACGCCTATTTTCATAGTAATCCTCATTTCTATATGTGATTATATTTATAAATGCCGTTCAGGGATAATCTTTAAAATAGTATGTATTTTGAGGTCCTGAACGGCTTTTGATTTTAACGTCCACGTTCTTCCATAATTATCTGTATTTCGCTTGGGTTGATACCTACCATAGCCTCGCCAAGGTCTTCTGATAACCTGGCAATAAGTGCGGCATCCTGATAATTAGTAACAGCCTGAACGATAGCGGAAGCTCTCTTAGCAGGATTTCCAGACTTGAATATACCAGAACCTACAAATACACCTTCAGCACCTAACTGCATCATAAGTGCGGCATCTGCAGGAGTAGCAACACCTCCGGCAGCAAAGTTTACTACAGGAAGCTTTCCGTTATCATGTACATAGAGGACAAGGTCATATGGAACCTGTAACTGTTTAGCTTCCTCGAAAAGCTCGTCCTTTTGCATAGATGTTATTTTTCTGATTTCAGAATTCATCTTTCTCATGTGTCGTACAGCCTGAACAACATCCCCGGTACCTGGTTCACCCTTTGTTCTTATCATGGAAGCACCCTCATTGATTCTTCTTAATGCTTCTCCTAAATCTCTTGCACCACATACGAAAGGTACTTTGAACTGGGTTTTATCAATATGATATATATCATCAGCAGGAGATAATACTTCAGATTCATCAATATAGTCGATCTCAACTGCCTGTAAAATCTGTGCTTCAACGAAATGACCGATACGGCATTTTGCCATAACAGGAATACTTACAGCATCCTGAATACCTTTAATCATCTTAGGGTCGCTCATACGCGAAACACCACCTGCAGCCCTGATATCGGCAGGGATTCTCTCAAGTGCCATAACAGCACATGCACCAGCGGCCTCTGCAATCTTAGCCTGCTCAGGAGTAGTAACATCCATGATTACGCCACCCTTTAACATCTGTGCAAGTCCTTTGTTTAATTCATATTGTGAATTAGTTGTCATAATAATTAACCTCGTTTTTATATTGATAAATGTTATTTCATAATTGGTTAAAATGTACCGCGTATATGCTTTAGCGGTAATTCAATTAACTTGCGACTATAATAAGACTGAATATATGGGAATGTTCAATATAAAGAAGTTTAGTAATGTCAGTTGGCATTAAACTGGTATTTGATTATAAAGCGTGAGGTTGGAATATGACAAGGTCAGATGCAAAGAGATAAATTTTCTAAAAAGAAATAATACTTTATTAGGTTTTACAAATAGATTGAATAAAATTAGAATATAATTATTAAGCTCCTTTGTTCAAAAATAATATTCTTAGTAAATTATTCTATTATTGACAATACAACAAATTTGTTGTAATATGAATTATAAACAAGGAGAAGAAAGCTCTAAAGGCAGTAGTGAAAATTTTGAAGGAGGAATAATTATGAGCAAATTCTTTGATGATACAATGCAAGGTTTGTTAGAAGCAGTAGCGATTAATCAAAAGCAAATTCCTGTTCAGAAAGTAGATGGTTTACAAGCTGATACTTTTCGTGCGGAAGATATAGAAAGCAATTTAATTGATAGTGTTGTAAAATAAGAAAAGAGTCTAATATTTCTCAAAAGGAATTAGCAGATTTAACAGAAAGCAAGCAACAAAGCATTTCACGGTTTGAGAAGAAAATGCACAGTCCTTCGTTAATTTTATTTGTAAAATCATTGATGCGCTTGGTTATAAAATGGAACTTGTGAAAAGTAATTATATTTAATGATATTAAAATGTCAGATGATATATGTGATTGTGAAAGCGACTGCATTGTTATCAGAAAAGGCAGATTATAATGAATTCAAAAAATCCTGCCGCTTAAGAAGCATAGATGAGATACTTGATATGACAGACCTGTACTTCCGCTATCACTGGGCATGTGTTGAGAAAAGATTAAAGCCTGAAACACAGACAGGAAACCTTAATCCAGATGTTGTTATAGAGCGCAGAAAAGCACTTGAATGGGTTATCAGCGATGAATATGACTGGAATGATATAGCACTTAATACATAAATGTCTGAATAATTGCAGATAAATTGTAAAAACACTATGCTATATGAATAATATGTAGTATGATAATAAGTGTAAGTCATAGCTTATAAATAAAGCTATGCAAAATATAGACAGTTACATTTCAGGGGTGAATACAATCAGAAGGTAACTAATAAGGAAATGAACACTAACAAAGAAATACCTTACAAAATCTATCTTGAGGAAAGTGAGCTGCCAAAGTACTGGTACAATATGCGTGCTGATATGAAGAATAAACCGGCACCACTGCTTAACTCTAAGACATTAAAGCCTATGACAAAGGAGGAGCTCAGTGCAGTATTCTGTGATGAGTTAATAGAACAGGAGTTAGATGATACTAATGCCTATATTCCTATTCCGGAAGAGATTATAGATTTCTATAAAATGTACAGGCCATCACCACTTGTAAGAGCATATTGCCTTGAAAAGCTTCAGACACCAGCTAAGATATACTATAAGTTTGAGGGAAATAATACAAGCGGAAGCCATAAGCAATTCAGCAATAGCACAGGCTTACTATGCAAAGAAGCAGGGACTTAAGGGTGTCACAACAGAAACAGGAGCAGGTCAGTGGGGAACAGCGCTTTCTATGGCAAGTGCTTACTTTGGTCTTGACTGTCAGGTATATATGGTAAAGTGCTCTTATGAGCAGAAGCCATTCAGACGTGAAGTTATGAGAACATATGGAGCTAAAGTCACACCATCACCTAGCACAACTACAGAGATAGGAAGAAAAATCTTAGAGGAATTTCCGGGAACTACAGGAAGTCTTGGATGTGCTATATCAGAGGCTGTTGAGGCAGAGTCAAAGCAGGAGGGCTACCGTTATGTATTAGGAAGTGTCCTTAATCAGGTACTTCTTCACCAGACAGTTATCGGACTTGAAACAAAGGCAGCTCTTGATAAGTATAATATAGTTCCGGATATGATTATTGGATGTGCCGGATGGTTCTAACCTTGGCGGACTTATAGCACCATTTGTCGGAGAAAAGTTAAGAGGCGAAAAGGACTATCAGTTAATAGCCGTAGAGCCAGCTTCATGCCCTACACTTACAAGAGGTGTGTTTGCATACGATTACTGCGATACTGGTAAAGTGTGTCCATTAGCTAAAATGTATACACTTGGAAGCGGCTTTATTCCATCACCTAACCATGCAGGCGGACTTCGTTACCATGGTATGAATCCGGTGCTTTCGCAGCTTTATCATGATGGTGTTATCGAAGCCAGAAGTGTTGAGCAGACAGAAGTATTTGCGGCAGCAGAAGAATTTGCAAGAATTGAAGGTATACTTCCAGCGCCAGAGAGCAGCCACGCCATAAGAGCAGCCATAGATGAGGCGCTCAAGTGCAAGGAAACAGGTGAGGAAAAGACTATCGTATTCGGACTTACAGGAACAGGTTACTTTGATATGGTGGCATATGGTAAGTTCAATGATGGCAATATGTCAGACTACATACCTACAGATGAAGACCTTGCTAGGGGAATAAGCGGAATTCCAAGATTTGAAGGAAATGAATTTGCATAATAAGTAAAAGATTTAATCAGGCTGTCAGTTGGATAGCCTGATTTTTGATTCATGTGAAATTTTTAGTAATTCTCCATTGTATAAGTTATTATTCTGTTATCTTTAATTCGAGTTATATTTATTGTAATGTTTTGTGGATTTGATTAATATAATTGTTTTTGTTTGTGCCTCAGCTACATTTCAATAGATATGAAAAATAGGTTCCTCTAACGTTGATATATTTGTACAATATTTTAAATTTGATTATTTATAGTTTTATAATAGAAATCAAAATTATGATGATTAAGTAAATAAATTTCATTATCTAATCATATATAATGTATCATTTATTATATATCATATAAACACAACTATCTTATAATTAAATACATTGATGTATTCAGCTTGTCATATATCTAATGGATATGCTTTTGTTTAAAAGGCAGATATCCTGACAAACTAATATAAGTGTACATCAGAATATTAAATTAATTATTGAATGGAGTTAATAAGATATGTTTGGAATGGTAGAAAATAAGGATATAAGAGGAAAGGGATAAGTGATAATTATGAGTGTCAGAAACGTATAATAACCAGCAGCACTCTTGAATACTTTAGGAAAATGCTGATAATGGCGGAAAAAGAAATACAGACGATTGATAAATATGTAAGGGATATTAAAAACTTATGGCATACGCCAAAGGGCAGAGCATAAGCAAAGAAATGCTGCTTAAGTATAAAGACTATCTTCAAAAATGCGGCAAATATAAGATATCAAGCATTAATTCATATCTGGCAGCAGTCAATCATTTCTGTGAAGTGATGGAGTGGACGGATATAAGAGTCAAGATGATAAAAGTCCAGAGAGAAACATTTGTACCAGAAAATAAAGAAATAACAATGCATGAATACGAAAAGCTTGTAAAACAGCTTACAAAAGGTGATAAACGACTGGCACTTATAATAGAAACACTTGGAAGTACAGGAATACGAATAAGTGAGCTGGAGGCATATAACGGTTGAGTCGCTAAAGTATGGAATGGCAGACCTCCATAATAAAGGAAAAGTAAGGCGGATACTGTATCCGAGTGAGCTGCTGAGGATACTCAGGGAATATGTAAAGGAAAAGCATATCTATAGTGGCAGCATATTTATAACGTCAAAGGGTAATCCGATAAACCGCAGTAACGTCTGGCGAATGATGAAAAATCTGTGCCGCGATGCAGGAGTCAGTGAAGAAAAGTGTATCCGCACAGTATGCGCCACCTTTTCGCCAGAAGCTTTTATAAAATAAAGAACGATATAGCAAAACTTGCAGATGTCCTTGGACACAGCAGTATCGACACCACGAGAATATATATAAAGACAACAGGTAAAGAACATAAAAGGCAGCTTAATAAGATGAAAATGGTGCTTGGGACGAGGTTGAGAGAGGGTGGAATGCGATGTAGGAAAGATGAAATATAAAGAATTAAATATGATAATAGAAAATGCAAATGATTAAAGGTGAAAATAATAGGCAGATTACATAATAAATATTATGTTGTATTATCATAAACCTTAACAGATGATAGCACATCATTAATGATAAAACAAGAGAATAATACATATTTCTGTATAAAAACAATAATTCGACACGGAAAACTAGTAAAAATCAGCCGTAATGACATATATTGTCATATAAGAAATAATTAAAATCTAATCATTCCAGTTTATATAACCTATTAAATATAATAATTCTATTGGCATCTGGAAGGCATATCTTATATAAACAAATAAAATTGTAATTTGCAGAAAGATTAATTAATTGCTGCAAGTTCAGAAGTAAATAAAAGCAAGAATAATCATAAAAATCAGATATTCATACCTAATCAGGTAATTATCCCATACGGACAAAGGCACATACAACATAATATTTATTATGTTGTATATATCACAGATTAGTAATAAAGAACCTAAAGCGCATAAATACTGGCTTTAAGCTCAAGGTGCGTTTGTAAACATAAGTCCGTTTGCTGTTTACTAACCGGCTTAATCTTACAATTTACAGAATTCATAGATTGGCTAGATTAAACGGGTATGGGTATTAACAGCAAACCAAATAAATGATTGTAGGTGATGTTATGCAAATCAATAGAGAAGATTACATAATCGAACGCGATTACAGAAAGAAAAGACTTGAAGAATTTCAGGAGGCTATTCAAGAGAGCCTGCGAGGGTTATCGACAGAGATAATCGGAGAGCTTGTCGATGAAAGGGAACGTCAGAACCTTACACAGAAAGATGTGGCGGATATGACTGGGATACTTCCTTATAATCTTGCAAGGTTTGAAACAGGAACAAGAATTCCTACGCTTGTGGTGCTGGAGAAGTATGCTTCGGCGCTGGATAAGCATATTGAGATTAAGCTTTGTGATAATGCAAAAATAGCCAAAAGATATAACCAGAAACATAAAAATAAGAAACTTTATCTGAATACACGTTGCTTTGACACGGTATAAGGATGGGCGGACATAGTATCAGTAAATCCGGAACAAAAGAGCATATAATGTGCTTTTGTTGTGGAGTGGCGGAGCCTGCCCTGCGGTAAGCTTACAAGATTGTATTGTAAATGCTTATATCGACAGGAAGTCTGAAAGAGAGAATGAGAAATATGTGGTATGCAGTTCAGGTTATGACAGGAAGAGAACAAACTGTAAAGGATATGTGTAAAAGACTTATAGATAAAAACAATATAATGACATATTTGTAATTAGATTTGATAAAGCCAAAAGATACTATGGCACATGGCATAAAGAAAAAGAAATTATGTTTCCGGGATATATATTTATTGATTCTAACAATCCGCAGCAGATATATGAACATCTTAAAATGTACCAGAATTAACCAAAATGCTTGGTCGTGATAAAATGAATTCACACCGATTGAAGCAGGTAAGGAAGCTATGTTTAAAAGCAATGGTTAATGATAATTATGAAATTCCACTTTCGCTAGGAATAATTGAAGGTGACAAAGTAATAGTTAAAGAAGGCCCATTGTTGGGAATGGAAGGGTTAATCAAGAAAATAGACAGACATAAGAGAGTTGCAGTTTTAAATGCACAGATGTTTGAACAGGATGTTGATATAAGGATAGGGCTTGAAATTATAGAAAAGTATAAAAAAAAAAATACCATAAATTATATATGGCAAATAAAACATAGAGGAATTATGGAAAATAAATATTCAGTTTCAATGTTTGGACAGAAAAGACTTACAAGAGAAGGCGGAGTTGAAATAGTAGTAAAAGAGCTTTGTACAAGAATGGCAAGGGATGGATATTCCGTCACTTGTTATAACAGGTCTGGGCATCATGTAAGTGGTTCGGAATATGATAGTAAAGAAAAACAGAATATGCTGGAATATGTCAGAAATATGTTCCAACGATTGAAAAAAGGACTAGCTGCGGTTAGTTCTTCTTTTGCTGCCTTATGCTGTGCTTTGGAAAATATGATACCGTTCATATCCACGCTGAAGGTCCGGCGTTTTTACGTGGCTACAAAATGTTTGGAAAAGAGTAATTGTTACGATTCACGGAATAGACTGGCAGAGAGAAAAATGGAAATCAGGTTTTGGGTCAAAGTTCATAAAACAGGGAGAAAAAACGCAGTTAAATATGCTGATGAAATAATTGTATTAAGTAAAGGTGTACAGGATTATTTTAAAATACATATGGAAGAGAAACCAGATTTATACCAAATGGTGTTAATCGTCCGGAGATATGTAATGCAGATATTATAACTGAAAAATATGGATTAACCAAAGATTCTTATATTTTATTCCTTGGCAGACTTGTACCGGAAAAGGGAATTCATTATCTGATAGAGGCATTTAAGAAAGTTAAAACAGATAAAAACTTGTTATTGCAGGTGGTGCAAGTGACACAGATGAATATGCAAATAAATTAAAAGAGCTTGCTAAAGGTGATGACCGAATAATATTTACAGGATTTGTTCAGGGAAAATATTAGAGGAATTATACAGTAATTCATATGTATATACATTACCTTCTGACCTTGAAGGTATGCCGTTGAGTCTGCTGGAGGCTATGAGCTATGGTAATTGTTGCCTTGTATCGGATATAGATGAGTGTTCAGAGGTTGTGGAAGATAAGGCAGCTATTTTCAGGAAAAGTAACATTGAAGATTTAACAATTAAGTTACAGTGGCTTATTGAAAATAGGGATATAGTAAAAATATAAAAATGAAGCAGCTGATTATATATGTAGTAAATACAGCTGGGATGATGTAGTTAGACAGACTACAGATTTATATGAAAAAAGGAGAATTAAAATGTCAAAAGAACAGAAATTAAATGGAACGGTAATAGTTACTTATCGATGCAATGCGAGATGTTCTATGTGTAATAGATATAAAGCACCATCAAAACCAGATGAAGAAATTTCTATTGAAACAATTAAAAGGCTTCCCAAAATGTATTTTACAAACATTACTGGTGGAGAACCATTTATCCGTACAGACTTAAAAGATATTGTAAGAGAATTATATAAAAGTCAGATAGGATTGTTATTTCAACAAATGGATTTTTACAGACAGGATAGTTGACCTAGCAAAAGAATTTCCGCAGATAGGTATTCGTATTTCTATCGAAGGATTAGAGGATACAAACAATGAAATAAGAGGTCTTGAAAATGGATACCAAAGAGGATATCAGACATTAAAAAATTAAGAGAAATGGGAATGAAAAGATGTCAGTTTGGAATGACAGTTCAGGATAAAATGCCCCTGATCTTGTGCCACTTTATAATATTTCGAATGAGATGGGTATGGAGTTTGCTACAGCATCTCTTCATAATTCTTTTATTTTGTTGAAGCTAAAATATTATTAATGACAGACCGATGGTTGCAAAAATTTCGAAAATCTCGTAAATGAACTTTTGAAATCAATAGTCCAAAGAAATGGTTCCGTGCTTATTTTAATCATGGATTGATTAATTATATTTATGGACAGAAGAGATTACTTCCATGTGACATGAGTTTTGACACCTTTTATTGATCCATATGGTGATGTTATGCCATGTAATGGAACAAAAGATAAAAGTTATGGAGGAATCTTAATACTCAGTCATGGGAAGAATTATGGAATTCACCAGAAGCAGAACAAGTAAGAAATAAAAGTACGTCATTGTGACAGAAATTGCTGGATGATCGGTTCTGTATCACCTGCGATGCATAAGTATATCTGGAAACCTGCCTGGTGGGTATTCACACATAAGCTAAAGAGCCTATTTGGTGGCAAATATAGTATGTATGAAAACAAGATTGTAAGAGATTATCGAGATGGAAAAGTTACAAAGGAAGAATTAGACAAATGTTCGACATGTGATATGTGTGCAACAATCAATAATGGATTAAGTGCAGCAAGTATGGAACAGCTAAAAGATAGAAGCGGTGAAGAAATTGTTGATGCTGATATTGCGGCACAGATGAAGAGGTAGATAAAATGAAAAAGCGTTAATTGTATCAAACTCATCAGGATTAGTTTCTCTTTTCCTAAAAATGATATTGAATTGTTATTAAAGAATGGATATACAGTTGATGTTGCGTGTAATTCTAATTATCCTGATAAAAATACAAATGAATTTTTCAACAATATTGCAATAATATTTTTAATGTACCATTTCAATTCGTAAATTAGAACCTGGTCTTATTTTTAAAATCGTATATAGAGATATCAAGAATTTTAAAAATGGAAACTATAATTTATTGCATTGTCATAGTACAATTGCTGCGGTTATTGCAAGGCAATGTGCACGGAAATATCACAAAATTAAAATTGTTTATACATCTCACGGTTTCCCTTTTATGAGGGTAATAATGGGAAAAAGGCTAAACTTTTAAATTAATAGAAAATTATTATTCAAAATATACAGATGCAATTATAACAATTTGTAATGAAGATTATATAAATGCAAAAATGCATTGCAATGTTGTAAAATGATGCATGGAGTAGGAGTGAATATCAATAATTTTATAAATCAAAAGTTAATAAAAGAATATAGAAAAACTAGGATTTAAGGACACTGATAAAGTAATCTTATCAATAGGAGAATTAAATACAAATAAGAATCATAAAGTTATTATCGAAGCAATAAGCAAATTAAAAGATCCTAATATTTTATATGCAATTTGTGGAAGAGAAGTTACAGAAATTGGAAAAAGGAAGAACTACAGCAGTTAGCAAATGAATTAAATGTACATATAAAATTTTTAGGCTTTCGAAAGGATATACCAGAAATTTGTTGTTCTGCGGATATTGGGGCATTGCCATCTTTTAAAGAAGGTTTGGGATTATCAGGGATTGAAATGCTTGCCGCAGGTCTTCCAGTTACAGGCTCCAATAGACAAGGAATAAAAGACTATGTTATAGATGGTGTAACAGGCTATTTAGCAAATCCTGAAGATAGTAAGTCATTTTCTGAAGCAATTCAGAAATGTTTTGAACTCTCAAAATGTGAAAATATAAAATTAATTGCATAAATAAATCAAAAAATTTGATGTTAATCAGGCAAAAATTATAATAGATTCAGTATATCAAGAAATAGGAGTTTATTAAAATGAGAATTTTACATATATCATTAGATACTGCTATGGGTGGAATAGAATCATTTTTGCTTAATGTATACAAGCTAATTGATAAAGAAAAAATTCAATTTGATTTTATTGAATATGGAGAAGTTGAAAGAAACTTTAATAATAGATATACAGACCTTGGCGCCAAAATATATATTCTTCCAGATAGAAAAAATCCCTATTAGCATCTAAAAACTGAAAGAAATAGTTAAAAATATAATTATCAAGTAGTACATATTCATAAAAATTCTTTTAGCAGATATTAGTTCCATTAAAATATGTCAGGATGTTGGTGTTTCAAAGATAATTGTTCATTCATAATACGTATAGAGATAATAAGATGGTTGTCCTTCTTCACAAAATAAATCAAAAGATTAGATAAAGATAAAGTATTTAAATTTGCATGTTCCATTAAAGCAGCCGAATGGTTATTTAATGATATAGAAGATATTACTATCGTAAAAATGGAATAGATACCATTAAATTTGGATTGAATTTAGATAAAAGAATTGAAAAAGACGAGAATTAAATATAAATAATTGTTTTGTAATAGGAAGTGTTGGACGACTTACAGAACAAAAATCCATTATTTATATTGGATGTAATAAGTCAGTTGCCAATTGATAATGTACGTCTTTTATGGGTTGGTGATGGTGAATTAAAAAGAACAATGGAAACAAAAGCAACTGAATATGGAATAGAAGATAAGATTATTTTACAGGTGCTGTTACAAATCCAGAAGATTATTATCAGGCAATGGATGTTTTGTTATGCCTTCATTATATGAAGGCTTTCCAATTGCGGCGGTTGAGGCACAATGTTCAGGATTACCAATGATTTTATCAACTGAAATAACTAGAGAAGCAGATATAATTGGTGAAACCGAATGGGTAAATTGTAATGATGTTTCAAGTTGGATTAAAGCTATTTTGAAAATAAAAATAAAAAATTTAAACGAAAGTCAAATATGCTTGAGCTTCAGGCAAAAGGATATGATATGAAAACGACAGTGGAATTTTTGCAAAATTTTATTTGAAATAGAAGCAAGTAAAATAAATATAATAAAGTTTTAAGATGATAAATTAAAATGTTTTTATTTATCATTGTTATGGAAAGGAAAAATATGGAAAGACGATTTAAATCAAAATTTTATTTTGATTCCTTTTCTTATTTGTTGCAACAGAGGGCATATTTAGTGTGCAATCGTTGTTACCATTAATCGTTGTAACATTTGTATATGATTGTTTATTTTCTAATCATAGAATAGATAAAACGGAAGGATATGTTTATATTATATTTTTGTTAATAACTATATTATCTATTGCAACAAATATAATATTTAGTCCTAATTATCTAACTAATCAATCTTTTATAAGAATAATTTATCAAATAATAATAATTTATTTTTATTATTCTATGACACATGTAAAATATTCTTCCGACGATATTAATTTAGCATTATATAGTTTAATTGGAGTTGGATGCATAGTTTCATTATATTTTGTTTTATACAAAAATATGGTTCGTTAATTTTTAGGAGTGCGAATAGATAAAAATTTTGTGGGCGCATTTCTGATGTTGGGAGCAAATTTTAGTTTTATTTTTCTTTTGAAGAATAAAAAAGAAAAATTATGTTTTGTGCTGCATATATTTTGCTATTAATAGGAATATTTTTTCAGCTTCCAGAGCTTCTATGTTGTATTGTATAGCAACAAATTTTATTACATTAATAATGTATGTTAAACAAATAAGCAAATCAAGTAAAGGGTTTTAAAAGCTTTGATTATAATTTGTTGTTTGCCTATTGCATTAATTGTTTTGGAATTTAATTCAATCTAAGATGTCAAACAGTTCAATTGATATTTCATGGTATTGGAATAGATATTTTGTCAATGGTTACAGTGATATTAGTGTAACTGGAAGATTTGTATGGTGGAAAAAGCTTTTGAATACTTTATGAAGAGACCTTTATATGGATATGGAATTGGAAGTATTAATGTTAGTGGAAACAGTTCTGCTGTGACACATAATACATATCTTGATTTTCTTGTAGATCAAGGTATTTTAGGCTTTTGCTTTTCTATTTTTACTTAAAAGATCTTTATGTAAAATATTTTATTATAAGCAAGAATTATTCTATGGAGTTGTATTATGTGTTGCTTATTGGAATTTTAACTTAAGTACAAGTACTTTTGGTATTCATTAATTTTTACTCTATAGTATTTCAAGATGCGATTGGAAAGGACAAAATGAATATTTTAAAACAGAATAAGAAAAGTGAGGCAAATTGGAAAGGCATAATTTGTGCGGTTTTGGCAACTTTTGCGAGATTTTTAGGATTTATAAGAGAATATTTGTTGCTGATGTTTTTGGAACTTCAGCTTTAGGAGATGCATTTATTGTTTCTTTATCAATTCCAGATATATTAGTATCTGGTTTCACGACCGCTATCGCTACATTATATATTCCAACATATTATAAAAGTATTAAAGAAAAACATAAAAATCCAAAATATCAATGAATATAATTCAAGTGTTTTAGGATTACTTATTATCATATGTATTTTAATTACAGTTCTTACAGAGATATTTACAAAATTTGTAGTTAATATTTTTGCACCAGGCTTTGATACAGAAATAGAAGTTATAACAATACAATTACTTAGAATAGTTATAATTTCTGTAATACCAATTAGATTTCTGGATTATTTAAAGCATATGGGCAAATTGTAAATGAATTCTCATTACTTACGCTAGTTGGTGTTACAATTAATCTTTCTGTAATTATAGCGCTTGTTATTTTAAAGATAAAACTTGTCAGCATTAGCATGGTCTGTTTTACTTGGAAATATTATATATTTAATATTATGTTTTATAATTGTAAAACATAGAGGATTTAGATGCTCAAAAAATTAGCTTAAAAATAAATATTTATCAAGTTTGATTATAGGAATATTGCCGGTTTTATTAGTAATATTGTATCAGAAATAAATCAAATAATAGATAAGAATTTTGCATCTCAACTTTCAGAAGGAAGTATATCGGCATTAAATTATTCTTCAAAATAATTAATTTGATTACAGCAATTATTGGTACAGCAATATCATCGGTACTATTTGCTAATTTAAGCAAAATTGCTACAGAAGGAAATAAAGGAAAAATGGCAAAAGAAGTTGAACGAATTAATAGTATCGTTATAACAATGATTATGCCATTGTTTTATTTATTCTACTTTTCAAAAGTATTGTTCAAATTTTATTTGGAAGAGGGCAATTTGGTGAAGAGTCAGTTATTATAACCGCTGAATGTCTATCTTTTATTCGATTGGAGTTATAGGTTTTAATTTAAAAGCTATATGGGTAAGAATTTATAATGCATCATTAGATACAAAACACCTGCAATAAATTCTGAATTGCAGTTATATGTAATATTTTACTAAATATATTGCTTATTTCGATAATGCAACATAGGGACTTGCTTTGGCAACAGGTTTAGCATCTATTATTACAGATTTGTTATTAATTGTATTCTATAAAAATCAAATGATTATTTTAATTTAAAACATCTTATTATAGAAACATTTAAAATTATAATATCATGTTTAGGATTTATTTTATTATGGTGGATAATAAATAATGTAATTAATGGAAGTTCAAATTTTATTAATGTACTTAAGTGGGGAATATGGTTTATTGGAGGAGCATATTATATATCTTAGGATTAATAGTTACAAATAGTAATATTGGACTTGAAATTAGGAAATATATACATATTTAAATTTTTGCTGGAGTAAAATGTGAAGAATATATTGATAGATTTAATAAAAGATATTGCTTTTATAATAAATGGATGGAGAAAGTTCATTTATTTAATATGTTCTTGTTTTAAAATAGATAATAAAAGGTTTTGTGAATTACTTTGATGGAAGAGGAATAGGAGATCACCCTAAATATATTGTAAAAGAGTTAATAAAAGAATGTCCAAATATTAAAATTTATTGGGTATATCGTGGAAAAAAGCACAGAATAATATCATATTTGTAAAACCATTTTCTGTAAAAGCCATATTTCATCAAGCTACTGCTAAAATATGGATATCTTCCGTAAGGATGCCTTTTTATTCCATTAAGAAACAAAACAATATTATTTTCAATCTTGGCATGGAGGATTAGCTTTAAAAAATTGAACAGGAATGTGAAGCTGCATTATCAAAAGGTATAAACGAACATGCAAGCATGATTGAAAATGATAGATTATTGATCTCTTCTAATGCAGATAATACAAGATTATATAAAACTTTTTGGTATCATGGAGGTGAAATTTTAGAAGTAGGTTCGCCTAGAAATGATATCTTTTTAATATTACAAATGAACAAAAAGTTATTAAAAAGAAGTTTAACATTAAAGATGAAAAAATTGTAGTTTATGCACCTACATTTAGAAAAATAATTCTTTTGATGCATATGATTTAAATTTAATTAAATTAACTGAAATATTAGAACAGGAGTGGGGTGGAAAATGGAAATTAGTGATAAGGCTCCATCCAAGACTTTTAGAAAAATCTAATACATTTATACAATATAATGAAAAGATTATAGATGGAACGAAAATAGAGGATATTCAGGAACTCTTGGCAATAACAGATCTTTTAATAACAGATTATTCTAGTATCGCATTGGATTATATGATTACACGTAATCCCGTGATTATATATGCATCTGATATAGATGAATATAAAAAGATAGAGATTTTCATCTTAAATTAGAGGACACACCATTTCCAGTTGCAATCAGCCAAAAGAACTTGAAAAATAATAAAGGAATTTAATTTGCAAACATATCAATATAAATTAAATGATTTTATCAATGAATTTAAATTTTTGATGATGGTACAGCTTCTCAAAAGATAGTAAAACTTATTTGCAAATTAATTGAGGATAAATAAATGATAAAAATAGAATTACTTGGAGCAGGAACGTGGGGTATAGCATTATCACGTATGTTAGAAAACTCCGGACATAATGTTGAGGTATGGTCTGCATTACCAAGTGAAATAGATGAACTCAATTCTACACATAAACAAAAGAATCTTCCTAATATACAAATCCCAATGTCTATTAAATTCACAAAGAGCATTAAAGAAGTATGTACAAAAAGATATTTTATTGTTTGCTATTCCTTCTGTTTTTGTAAGGGAAACTGTAAGAGAGGCTCGTGATTATATCCAAGATGGACAAATTATTGTTGATGTAGCAAAAGGAATTGAAAAGATTCATTACTTACTATGACAAATGTTATTAGAGAAGAATTAAATGTAGATGGAAAACATGAAAATATAAAACTTGTTGCACTTTCTGGACCAACGCATGCAGAAGAAGTAGCAAAAGATATGCCAACTACGATTGTGTCTGCATGTGAAGATATGGAAATTGCTGAAAAGGTTCAAGATATTTTATGAATACTTGTATGCGTGTATATATCAATACAGATGTTTTAGGGTTGAACTTTGTGGCGCATTGAAGAATATTATTGCATTAGCAGCTGGAATTTGTTCAGGACTTGGATATGGTGATAATACAAGGGCAGCTCTGATTACACGCGGATTAGCTGAGATAAAACAACTTGGTTTAAATATGGGATGTTTGGAAGATACATTTTATGGTCTATCAGGAATGGGTGATTTGATAGTTACAGCTACAAGTAATCATAGTAGAAATAATAAAGCGGGTTATCTTATTGGACAAGGAAAGTCTGTGAAAGAAGCTATATCTGAAGTAGGAATGGTTGTTGAAGGTATTAATGCAATTCCAGCAGCGATGCAACTCTCTAAATTATATAAAACAGAACTTCCAATTATCTATGCAGTAAATGATGTTATATATAATGGAGCAAATCCACTTAAAGCAGTTCAAAAATTAATGCAAAGAAATAAAAACAGAACTTTCAAAATCATTTTAGATATTGATTTTGAAAATATGTTTTAACGCACAGGATAATCAAGAAATGAAAAGAGTTATTACTTATGGTACATTTGATTTATTACATTACGGACATATTAATTTATTAAAACGTGCGAAAGCTTTAGGTGACTATCTTATAGTTGCATTATCGACAGATGAATTTAATTGGAAAAGTAAACAGAAAAGACTTACTTTTCATATGAACAGAGAAAACAACTATTAGAGTCAATTCTCTATGTTGATTTAGTTATTCCTGAAGAAAATTGGACACAAAACGTACAGATGTTAAGGATTATCATATTGATACTTTTGTTATTGGAGATGATTGGAAAGGTAAATTTGATTATCTAAAAGATGAGGGTGTAGAAGTTATATATTTACCAAGAACTCCTGAAATTTCTTCGTCAAAAATCAAGCATGATTTATATGATGCAAATACAGTTATTGAATCGAAATTGAATCACGAGGATTTGGATACAGATCCACAAGATTAGTGTTTTAGTGATGATAATATATTTAGTATTTTTATATTAAATTGTTATGTAAGACCTATAAAATTATATTGATAAAATTTAAAAAATTAATCAATATCAGGAGAAAGATATTATGTGCGGAATAGTAGGATACACCGGCAAGAACCAGTCAGCCCCAATTCTGTTAAACGGCTTAGCCAAGTTAGAATACCGTGGCTATGACTCAGCCGGTATAGCAGTAAGGGATGGTGATTCGCCGGTTCAGGTTGTTAAGGCAAAAGGAAGATTAAAGGTGCTGGCAGAGAAGACTAATGATGGTCAGTCTGTTATCGGAACCTGCGGAATAGGTCATACAAGATGGGCAACTCACGGAGAGCCATCTGAAATTAACGCGCATCCACACATTTCAGATGATTATAATGTTGTTGGTGTGCACAATGGAATTATAGAGAACTATCAGGAATTGAGGGATAAGCTTGCAAGAAATGGTTACAGCTTTTATTCTTCTACGGATACAGAGGTAGCCATTAAGCTGATTGACTATTATTACAAGAAGTATGAGCATACGCCAGTTGATGCAATTAATCATGCCATGGTGCGTATCCGTGGTTCATACGCATTTGCAATTATGTTTAAGGAATATCCGGAGAGATATATGTTGCACGTAAGGACAGTCCTATGATTTTAGGTGTAAATGACGGTGACTGTTATGTGGCATCGGATGTTCCTGCGATCCTGAAGTATACAAGAAACGTGTATTATATCGGAAATCTGGAGATAGGCCGTCTGGCTGACGGTCATATCACATTTTATAACCTTGATGGAGATGAGATAGAGAAAGAACTTGTAGAGATAAAGTGGGATGCGAAGGCGGCTGAAAAGGGTGGTTATGAGCATTTTATGATGAAGGAGATCCATGAGCAGCCAAAGGCAGTTAAGGATACTCTTAATTCAGTTCTTAAGGATGGAAAGCTGGACTTATCAGCGGTAGAGCTTACTAACGATGAGATAAAGAAGATATCGCAGATATACATTGTGGCATGCGGTTCTGCTTATCATGCAGGTGTTGTTGCGCAGTATGTCATTGAAGACCTTGCAAAGATTCCAGTACGTGTTGAGCTTGCTTCAGAATTCAGATACAGAAAGCCATTACTTGACCCAGACGGACTTGTGGTCGTCATAAGCCAGTCAGGTGAAACAGCAGACAGTCTTGCAGCATTAAGGCTTGCAAAGGATAAGGGACTTAAGACTCTTGGCATTGTAAATGTGGTTGGAAGTTCGATAGCAAGAGAAGCTGATAATGTATTTTACACACTTGCTGGACCGGAAATCTCTGTTGCTACGACAAAGGCATACAGTGCACAGCTTATAGCAGCATACTGTCTTGCATTACAGTTTGCTTATGTGAGAGGAGATGGAACTTTCTGAATATGAAAGGCTTTATCTGAAATTGAAACTATCCCTGAAAAGATAAAAAGATACTTCAGGATAAGGAGAGAATCCAGTGGTTCGCAGCAAAGGTTGCTAATTCAAAGGACATTTTCTTTATAGGACGAGGAATTGATTATGCAGTGAGTCTTGAGGGAAGTCTTAAGCTTAAGGAAATATCATATATCCACTCCGAGGCATACGCAGCAGGTGAGCTGAAGCACGGAACGATAAGTCTTATTGAGGATAATATTCTTGTAATAGGTGTGCTTACACAGAGTGAACTTTATGAGAAAACAGTAAGCAATATGCTGGAGTGCAAGAGCCGTGGGGCTTATCTTTGCGGACTTACAACATATGGAAAGTATGAGGTTGAGGATACAGTTGACTTTACTACATACATTCCAAAGATAGATGAACATTTTTCAGCATCACTGGCAGTAGTGCCACTTCAGTTACTTGGATATTATGTAAGTGTTGCGAAGGGGCTGGACGTTGATAAGCCGAGAAATCTGGCGAAGTCGGTGACGGTGGAATAGAATAACTGTATTTGCTTATTTATAGTATTATAGATAAAATCTACAATATGGAGTTTTCAGATTTATTTACAGAAAAGAAATTTTAAAAGTATAATAGATTAATATTTAGTTCAATATAAAATTTTAGAAATCCAGCCAGGATAATGATATTATATCATTTAATCCGGCTGGATTTTTGTTCTAAAATTTAGTTTTTGTTCTGGCAAGAATTAGATGTTCAGCATATTGGCAATCTCTGAGAAATTGATGAATAAATCCTCATAGATATTAACTTTGATAATGGAATCAAACGGATATTGAACACTTACGATATTACCCTCAAAATAGTTTACTGAAATAGTTTTTCTCTTTGGATCTACAATCCAGTATTCACGTACTCCATAATTTTGTAGTAGTATAGCTTACGGATATAATCATCTGAAGGGTTACCAGGAGAAACAATTTCAATAATGAAATCAGGAGCACCATTACATCTTTTTCCATCTAGTTTATCTTTATCACAGATAACCATTATATCTGGCTGAACAATTGTAAGTGGTTTATCAGACAGCTTGACATCAAATGGAGCAGGAAATACAGAGCAGCTTCCATTTTAGATTTGATATAGTTTCTAATAATAACAAGTAATTCTGTAAGGATGGTTTGATGTATCTGTGAAGGACTTGCCATATCATAGATAACACCATCAAAAACTTCTGCTCTTTTGTCTTCTGGAAGAGCCTCGTACTGATCCAGAGTAATTAGTTCTAGTTGTGATTGTAATGCTGGCATAATATACACTTCCTTTCTGTATAATGCTTATTTGTAGTTAATGTTCTGAGTTCTGAGAACGCAACATCATTATTTATATTTTGTTCCATCTGGAAAAGTAAAATTGAATTCATAAGAACCACCGAGAGCTTCTGCTATTGTGTTCAATTCATCAATCGAGAATTTATCAGTTTTCATTCTTTGGTTGAATGATTGCGGTGTTTTACCTAAAGCCTTTGCAAGTTCAGATTCACTCATACCCTTATATGCTAATGCCATTTTAATTTTTGTGCGTTACCCATATACATTCTCCTTTAAATATAAGAATACAGCTGGCATAAAGAAAAGTCAAGGTGTTCCTTTATTATGAAAAGAAAAAATTGATAATTTCAAGAAAAACTTGAAGCAGAAGCTACATCGGCTATATATCAGTTATCAGATTATTTATATAGATATTATAAAAGAAAGTTATTATACTACTTGATGAATATGATACACCAATGCAGGAGGCATATCTCAATGGTTATTGGGATAAATTGTCAGCATTTACAAGAAGTATGTTTAATTCAACATTTAAGACGAACCCTGCTCTTGATAGAGGGCTTATGACAGGAATTACAAGAGTAAGCAAAGAGTCTATATTTTCAGACCTTAATAATCTTGAGGTGGTAACAACAACTTCTGATAAGTATTCGGATATATTTGGATTTACTGAAATGGAAGTGTTTCAGGCATTGGATGAATATGGTCTTAGTGATAATAAGAAAAATGTTAAGAGATGGTATGATGGCTTTATATTCGGAAGCTGTAAGGATATATATAATCCGTGGTCAATTCTTAACTATCTGGACAAGCGTGAGTATGGAACTTATTGGGCGAATACAAGTGCTAATAGTCTTGTAGGAAGACTTATAAGAGAGTCTAACAGGGATATAAAACAGAAGTTTGAGGATTTGCTGAATGATAAAAGTATATGGTGTGAAATAGATGAACAGAATTTCGCTGGAAATATTCAGTTTCTTTGATACAGGTAACAGAATGTCGGGAAGTCAGCCTGAAAGATTTTATCATGGTTTTGTGTTAGGTCTGTTAGTTGAAATCATAATTAAAACAGGTTCTAAATTTACCTCTTACAAAAGCAAATTTAGAACCTGTTTTATTATAATCTCCGTCTTGATATTTAAATAAAAATCTGGTTGTAATTTACCAGCATAATCGAAATATTATTAATAGCCAGAGTACTATATAACAAAAATTAGTTATGCATAACACACAATACAAAATATTTAACAAGTATTATTTATATATTCATAACATATAATAATAACCAATTACAACTTCTGATTTTTCTCCATATACTCATCATACAAAGCAATAACCTTATTCATAACCTCAGGGCCAGGGGCCAAGTGTAAGACGTTTTTCAACACATGTCTTAAGACTGATGGCTTCGTATACGTCTTCAAAGACTGGGCTTATCTTCTTGTATTCATCAAGTGAAAGGTCATCAAGAGCAATTCCCTTGTCAATGCACATAAGAACAAGCTGACCTACGATACCGTGGGCATCTCTGAAAGGAACTCCTTTCTTAACAAGATAATCAGCAGCATCAGTAGCATTTGTAAAGCCCTTCTTTGCTGAATCTTCCATGCGGGTATCGTTGAACTTCATAGTATCAATCATTCCCTTGAATAAGCTTACGCAGCCTTTAACAGTGTCAATAGCATCGAAAGTAAGCTCTTTGTCTTCCTGCATATCCTTATTGTATGCAAGAGGAATTCCCTTCATAGTTGTAAGAATACTCATAAGAGCACCGTATACACGGCCTGTCTTACCACGAACGAGCTCAGCTATATCAGGGTTTTTCTTCTGTGGCATAATGCTTGAACCTGTACTGAAAGCGTCATCTAACTCGATGAACTTATATTCATTAGAGTTCCATATACATATTTCTTCAGAAAATCTGCTTAAGTGCATCATAATAGTAGAGAGGGCACTTAAGAATTCAATGACATAATCTCTGTCAGATACGGAATCCATACTGTTGAGGGTAGGTCCTGCAAAACCAAGAAGTTCTGCTGTCATTTCCCTGTTAAGTGGGTAAGTTGTTCCGGCAAGCGCGCCAGCACCGAGAGGGCAGTAGTTCATTCTGTTATATATATCAGAAAGTCTGCTTCTGTCACGTTTGAACATTTCAAAATAAGCTGAGAAATGATGAGCAACAGTTACAGGCTGTGCCTTCTGGAGGTGAGTAAAGCCCGGCATATAAGTTTCAACATTTTCCTTGATTATTCTTAAGATAACTTCCATAAGTTCTCTTACTTCTTCGTCAACATTCTTTACCTCATCGCGTGTGTAAAGTCGCATATCAAGTGCAACCTGGTCATTACGGCTTCTTCCTGTGTGAAGCTTCTTACCGGCATCACCGATACGCTCAATAAGAGTTGCTCCATAAATGTATGGATATCTTCATACTCATCTGTAATCTCAAGCTTTCCTGACTCTATATCAGAAAGGATATCCTTTAATCCGTCAGTAATCTGCTTTCCTTCATCCTCTGATATGATACCCTGAGCAGCAAGCATAGTAGCATGTGCGATACTTCCCTGAATATCCTGCTTATAGAACTTCTGATCAAATGAGATAGAAGCATTAAAGTTGTTTACAAGTTCATTAGTTTCCTTAGTGAAGCGTCCGCCCCAAAGTTTCATCTTTTACCTCTTTCCTGTATGCAGCACAATTCTGTGGCATACATATTATAAATATGATGTTGGGGTCAAAGCCCACAACTATGATACCTACGAATTGTTCCGTGCTGCGCACTCCAATTCTCCCCAATATTCGCATATCGCGGGATTATCATCCCACTTTATGCTCATATTGGGGCGAATCCTAAGGTCATTCACCCGCCTATGAGCAAGTTCATGGGTGAATGACCTTTTAACCCTGGTATCATATAATATAAATGCATAAATGCAGCATTATATCGTAAGTTTAATCAGCATTATTACTCTCATCACTGTCAAGATTATCAAAGTCGTCAAGTTCATCAAGACTGAAATTGTCAAGGTGAATTGTCAGGACGACATCCTTTTCATCAATCAGTTCCTGAATTAATACCGGCCAGTCAGATGTCTTAATAACATTCATACGGCACATTTTTTGAAAGTATATATGCCAATCAATATAATAATGCATAATGAAGTGATTATGCAACCTAAAATGAAGTTAACAGGCATATATTTTAATGTTACAGTGTGTTCACCGGCTGGAACATTTACACTTATGAGCGCACCATATATGTCATTAGTTTCTGCTTTTTCCATCAATGTATACAGACCAGCCCTTATCATAAGGAATTGAGCATATAAGAGTTGCGTCCTTGCTTGCATTTACAGTACCAGTTATTTTATTGTTAGTGAACTCTGATACATTAAGTGAATTATTGTTAAGTATATTAAAGGCTTCTATGAAGCGTGAAGACTCAAGAGTGTATACACTTGCATTCATAGATGTATCGCCGGATATCACAATAATATCATCAGGTGTTGCATATCCAAGGTCGATTATAGTTCCGCCTTTTTTAAGTCCTTATAAGTATACTCTGAACTGTTGATAGTTGCTGTAACCGTATCGCAGGAAGTGTTTCTTACAATCATATACAGGTGTCCGGCTTTGACAGGTTTGACCTCAAAGCTTGCATCAAGCATTCTCATAAGTAAGAGTAAATACATTGGATATGCCGGTAAGGTTCTTAATAAGTGAGTTCTGGTTCTCTATACCTGCATCATTGGCACTGTCAGCTTCCCATCCATAAGGGTCATTGTAAGTCATAAAACCGATAGGAAGAGTATAGTTATTCTTGTAAATAAATTCGCCGTCACTGCCCGTATAGTATGAGCGGAGCGGGCTTTCTGTGAGTATGCGGTTAGATATGGCATACTTTACAGAAAAAGGCTTTCAGTGACAAGTGTAGCACCATTGTACTTGTAAGCATTAAATGAGTGTTCAAAGCCTAGTTCACCGAAGAACTCCTCCATGGCACCATTGGATGTCGATGAAAATGTTGATATGCTATGGTAATTGTGCCATGCACCGTCATTGTTAGAACGGCTTCCAAACTTCTTGTCCATACGGTAGAAAGATGAGTCATCATCGGCAACTGTCTGGGTAACCGTCTTAACCGCATCATAGTCAAGAAGGTAAGAAGAACGGCTTGTAGTTCCAATTCCGGTTGAGTCCATATTGATGGTACATTCTATAATGCACAGCGAAAATGCTATGAAAATTATGACAGGAACTTTAAATTCATGCTTTAAATGTATAAGCATAATAAGTGCATACACAAGGATAAAGGCACCACTTATATATACTATCGTAAAGTCGTAAGTTTCATCTACCGTAAATACCTGCTCTATAAATAACAGAATACCGATGGCTATCCATAAAGCACCTCCAAGCTGCTTTGTAGTCATGCTCTTTAAATGACTTAATGCCTCGTAACACATAGCGAGCAGGAAGAATACATATATAAAGGACTGTCTGCATGGAAGGCTGTTAGGAAAGTGGAAGCCATGCCATATAAAATTAGGTATATTAAGGTTAAATGCTGTAAGGAATATCAGTACAAGTGCTGATTTTCCTATCTTTCACGAAGATCAACCTTTTATCCATAACATAGAGTGGGAAGAGCAGCAGTACGGCAACTGAGCAGTATATGTTAGGGTAATGATCAAGTCCTAAGTGGACAGGCACATTTATAAGATGTCTTGTAACAATATTCAGTATACTGAAGTACAGTGACAGCTTCTTAGGAAACTCAATGTTGTTTGAAGCTGAAAGTGTAAATGCATAAAACTCAGGAAGTAACAGGCACGCTGCAAGTCCGCTGCAAGAAGTGAATATATGGCAAAGTTTAGGAACTTCTTTACATATATTACAGGCCTTCTTGTTCCTTTGTAAGCAGCCATAAGCACGATAAAGTATAAAACAACTGATATACATACCATAATGGCGATATAGTAGTTGGTGTATATACATAATCCAAGTGTTATACAGTAAAGAAAACAACGGTTTTCATTAACAAGCCTTTCAAGTCCAAGTATAATGAGTGGAAGTAATACAAGGCAGTCAAGCCACATAATGTTCCAGCTATAGGCAGCCACAAAGCCGGACAGAGCATAAAACATTCCAAAGAGTGCTATAGTACATTTTCTGGTGTTGAAGTGCTTTGATATATAATAAGTAAATGTAAGGCTGCTTAAGCACAGCTTTAATATGATGATTACATTCATAATCTCAATCATATACTTCTGTGGGAAAAGCACTATAAACCAGTTGGAGGACTTGCAAGATAGTAGGCATACAGCGCGGTAAAGTTAGTTCCCATACCGATATCCCAGCTATAAGTCAGGCTTTCTCCGTGTCTTAGCTTGTTCCAAAGTTCGGAAAAGAAAGGCGCATACTGGTGATACATATCTGAGCGCAGATAACAGTTGTTGCCAAAAGGATATATTTCTCTTGCAATATACAGTGCAGTCATTATAATAAGTGGAATGACAAATGCTATTATATATGTTATTCCACCGCCAGGAATACTGGAATCTGTTTTGTCAAAAAGGGTAAAATGCCTTTTATGTTTTCTGGATGTATTAGTAGAATTGTCGTTAAGCGAATTCAAAATATTAACCCCTGTTTAGTAATTGGTTACATTTTACCAAAATAAAAAATACTGTTAATTAAGTTAATTATTTAGGTTTGACTTGTATTATTGAGTTTTATTAGGTACAATAAATATGTATGCGAAGGGACCTTATAATTAATGTTTAAAGTTATAAGGAGTATACATGGATATAGTTAAGATATTTAATAAATATAGAATATATACAAAGTATGCTGTGATAACTATCATCATACTTGTGTGCGGGCTTTTATACTATGGTTCAAAGCATAAAAATGTGGCTGGCAGTGATGATATATATTCTTTGACAACAATCAGGCGACAGACACTTCATCCACACAGGAAGAGTTGTATACCAAAGATACCTCACAGACTGCTGCAGGTCTTAGTCAGGATATTGAGGATAAAGGGCTCATTTATGTGTATATATATGGTGAAGTAGAAAGTCCGGGAGTTGTGGAGTGTACAGAGGGTTAAGGGTATATGAGGCTGTCGGGCAGTGTGGCGGTTATACTGACGAAGCCGATGTAGGCAGGATTAATCCTGTACGGAAAGTATCAGATGGAGATAAGATATATATTCCACGCATAGGTGAGGAGTATAGTGCTGACAGTTATTCAGATACCGTATCAGATGAGGCTTCCTATGCTGGCGGTGAGAAGTCAGGAGGCAGTCTTATTAATATTAATACTGCCACAAAGGAACAGCTTGTTGCGCTTTCAGGTATAGGAGACTCAAGGGCAGAGGATATAATAAGCTACCGCAGTAAGCATGGCAGCTTTAAAAGTATAGAGGACATTAAGAATGTGCCGGGAATTAAGGAGAGCACATTCAGTAAGATTAAAGATTATATATGTGTTTAAGCAAGGAGTAATTACAGATATGGCTGGTAAGGTATTAGTTGTAGATGATGAAAAGATGATTGTTAAAGGTATAAAGTTTAGTCTTATACAGGATTATAGCGTTGTTGACTGCGCATATGACGGAGAAGAGGCGTTAAATATGGCTAAGAACAACGATTACGATATAATTCTTTTAGATATTATGCTTCCAAAGATGAATGGTCTTGAGGTATGCCAGCAGATAAGGGAATTTTCTAATGTTCCTATCATTATGCTGACAGCAAAAGGTGATGACATGGATAAAATCCTTGGTCTGGAGTATGGAGCAGATGACTATATCACCAAGCCATTTAACATTCTTGAAGTAAAGGCAAGAATGAAGGCCATATTAAGAAGAAATAACAGCAATAAGGAAAAGAGGCAGTTAAGAGCAATGTTTTAGTTGTTGGAGATATGAAAATTGACTGTGACAGCAGAAGTCTTTTATCAAGGGCAAGGAAATATATCTTACAGCCAAAGAATTTGACCTGCTTGAGCTTCTTGCTTTTAACCCTAACAGGGTATACAGCAGGGATACATTGTTAAAGACAGTATGGGGAGCTGATTATCCGGGCGATGGAAGAACAGTGGATGTCCATATAAGACGTCTGCGCGAAAAGATTGAGAATAATCCAAGTGAACCTAAGTATGTTCATACAAAGTGGGGAGTAGGTTATTATTTTAATGTTTAAACATAATGATATGGGAACACATAATAAGCCAGTTAAGTTGGATAAGATTATAGGTGGTATCCGTAAGTGCCTGTTTAGCGCACGTTTCAGGATAATATTGATGGTATCGGTGCTGGCAGTCATATCTACTGTATCGGCGGTTGCGGCAGTAGAGTATTCATATATCAGTTCGCTCATTAATTCAAGAAAGGACTATGTCTGTAATGAGGCGGTGCTTATGTCGGCTGAATTTACAGACTACAAGGACCTTCGGATGCGGGAATGATGGGATGTATGAAAATCTTATGAACTATTCTGCGCTTAATCAGGTAAGAATTCGTGTGGTAGATAGAAAGTATATGGTAAGCCTTGATACGTATGCGGTAGATACCGGAAAGACTATTGTAAGTTCAAAGGTAATAAATGTGTATGAGAATTCAAAGGCTGTTGCGGAGTATAACCGTAAAGTTGGCAATATAGAGGCTGTTTCACCTATATACAATAATGAGGGCAGTGTTATCGCGGTTCTGGTGGTGAGTCTGGATATATCTGACATAAGAGTGCTTGCAGGAGATGCATTTGAGGGAATATATATGATAGTGTTTGTTGTTATTACATTTATCATAGTATGCTCAATAGTTCTTTCATACTTCTATATAAGAAGGTATAAGAAGGCTTTAAAGGTTGTCGAGGATGTGGACTTTGGCTATATAGATAAGAGGGTTGAGGTGAAAGGCTCAACTGAGCTTAAGGATTTTGCCACACATTTTAACAGTATAATGGATAAGAACAGCGAGCTTGATTCTTCAAGGTCGGAGTTTGTTTCAAATGTGTCACATGAACTTAAGACACCTATTACTTCGATAAAGGTCCTTGCAGATTCGCTTAATATGCAGGAGGATGTACCTGTTGAAGTGTATAAGGAGTTTATGGAGGATATTGTAAGTGAGATTGACAGGGAGAATAAGATTATTGAAGACCTGTTGTGTATGGTAAGGCTTGATAGGGCATCATCTACGCTTAATATATCATCTGTTAATATGAATGAGCTGTTAGAGCTTGTATTAAAAGACTTAAGCCTATAGCCCAGAAGAAGAATATTGAACTGCTGTTTGAGAGCTTCAGACCAGTTGTTGCACAGATAGATGAAGTTAAAATGACTCAGGTTATATCTAATCTTGTTGAAAATGCAATTAAGTATAATAATATGGATGGCTGGGTACATGTATCGCTCAATGCGGACCACCAGTTTTTATGTAAGGGTTGAGGATTCAGGAATAGGTATTCCTAAGGACAGCCAGGGTAAGGTGTTTGAGAGATTCTACAGGGTTGATAAGGCAAGGTCAAGGGAACTGGCGGAACAGGCCTTGGATTATCAATAGTAAAGAATATCATACTTATGCATCATGGTACGATAAAGCTTTATAGCGAGGAAGGTATGGGAACAACATTTACGTTCAGAATACCTCTTAATTATGTTGAAGAAGACGAAAAGTAAGACATGTTTAGTAACACAGAACAGGAGAGGCGCATGTTTAGTAAGATTGCAAAAGAATAATATGTATATTGATATGTGTCAGTGTGATTGTGTCTGTAAATGCATGTTCTTCTGGCAGCAGTGATAAAAGTACACTATATATTATACGAACAGTTCAAGGGATAAGCTTATTGCACGCGACTGTAAGATAGACGAGAGTGCTTCTGTTGAAGAAAAAGTAAAGGCACTGTTAGATAATATGAATATAAGATCATCAAGCAAGGATGAGTATGTCATAAAGCCTGAAAATGTTAATCTTCTGGAGGTTAATGTGAAGGGAAAGACGGTAAACCTTAATTACACAACGACTTATAAGCAGATGAATTCACAGACAGAGCTGTTATTCAGGGCAGCAGTTGTCAAGATGGTTACTCAGATAGATGATATTGTTTATGTACATTTTATATTGATGGCAAGGAAGCTGAATACGAGGATGGAAGTATTATAGGTCTTCTTAAAAGCAATGATTTTACGGAGTCTGACAGTAATATAGGTGAAATGAACTGGCGTAATGTGCAGTTGTACTATGCCGATGAGGATGGAACTGGTCTTGTGAAGGTTAAGGAAATACTTGCATATAATAAAAATATGTCGGTGGAAAAATGATAGTCCAGCGTCTTATAAGCGGACCGACAACACAGAATTGTTATTCTTCTCTTCCGGAGGTGTGAAGCTGCTTGGTGTATCTGTAGTAGATAAGGTGTGCTATGTCAATCTCAGTGAAGAATTTGCGGATGAACTTGTAAATGTTGCATCAGAGGTTGAGATATATTCTATAGTGAATTCGTTATGTTCGCTTGATTATATAGACTCAGTCAAGATATTTATCAACGGTGATTATTCAAAGGAATTCAAGGATAATATAAGCCTTGACCGCCTATATAAGTATAACCAGTCTTTGGTAAGGTAAGTTATGTGTTCCGGAAAGGAACGGAATTAAGTATTGAAAAGACCTTTATTCACCGTGGCTGTAATACAGCTTATGGCTGCGGTGATATCTGTGTGGTGTCTGGAATATGCAGGGTTTAGCCTTACAGAATATATTCTTGTGACACTTTTATTGGAATTATATTATTAGGCGCAGTTATGTTTTATATACGCATAAACATGGTGCCTGTCTTTTATTTTCTTGTTTTTATATTATATCCCATAACAATAATACAGGCTATGCATATAAGCGGGAGTCTTGATAAGATTTATGATTATGAAAGTTTTAGTGGTACAGTGGATAATATAGCTTATAAAATGACTATGTAATGCTGTATCTTAAAAGCAACAGCCTTAATGCGATGGGGATAGTTGTATATGCCAACAGCAAGGCAGCAGACAATATATGTGTGGATGACGAGCTCATTGTATATGGTACTGTGAAACGTTTTGAAAGGGAGCGTCCCGTAACTTTAACAGCTATATGTATTATACATCAGGCGGTTATCCGTACAAATGCAACGCTGATAATATAGAATTGGTTAAGGGAAACTCTGACAGCCTTAAGGCGCAGTTATACAGGTTAAAGCAGCGTATTAAAATGTATACAGAATGGTGTTTGATGAGAAAGCCTGTCAGCTCATGAATTCTATGGTTTTGGGCGATAAGTATGAGCTTGATGGTGACATAAAGGAAATGTATCAGAAAAGCGGTATGTCACATCTTCTTGCTATAAGCGGTGTTAAGACTCTAAAGTTGGATATCCCCTAGTGCCTGAAACCCGCATAAACTGGGCATTTGTGCCACTACATATCGCTATAATTTACATTCTAAAACTGTGCTTAGACGAGGAAATTATTCCCCGTTGTCGTTTTCCTTGTTCAAGGGGTATTTCACAAAATGTATAAATTAGCAAAGAAGCAATAATTCAGCGTAAGTTTAATCTTATGGCAGAAGTCTAAAAATGGCAAAAGGAGAAGATGAATATGGCATATAAAAATATAGAAATGAAGGTTTATGAAGCAAGTGGATATCAGTACAAGCGGACACCGAGCATTGTGTTGAAAGGGAAATGGCTCTCGGAACTAGGATTTGACATTGGGGAGCAGATTGAAGTGAAGTGCGAGGATGGACGCCTGATTATAACTAAAGCAAACGAAATATGGCAATGCGAATAGGAGCGTTTTATATATTCAAAGCAGAAAGAAAAGAGCTTGAAACTGTTCGCAATCTCGAATATAATAAGAGTGTTGAATTGTAATTTTTCCTGTCCACGGAGGGCTAAAATGGATTACTTAACATCAGCAGAAGTAGCAGAAAAATGGAATATATCACAGCGAAGAGTCGCTATATACTGTAAAGAGGAAGAATTGATGGTGCAGTCTTAAAGGGACGAATGTGGATGATTCCTTCGGATGCAACAAAACCAGAGGATCCTAGACGCATTCATAAAATAGAACACCAAAGGGCATGAGATAATATGCGAATAGGAACTCTACGGGTAGATATGCACATTGATATTTAAACGATTTATGCTGAGAGTTACATAAAATATGACAAAGGAGCATAATCGAAGATGGGAAACAAAAATACAAACTTGCAAATGGCCAAAAATGCCAAGGACGATGAGTTTTACACAACATATGAGACTGTCGAAAAGATGGCACATTATGTGCAACATTTTGAAAGAAAAACGGTCTTGTGTAATTGTGATGATCCATTTGAATCAAATTTTTGCAAGTTCTTTTGAAAAATTTTAATGTCCTAAAACTGAAAAGGTTGATATGTACTTCCTTTAGTTCATCAAAAGTTATGGGTACTCAGGTCGCTCTTATGGATGATGATAGCAAAGTGCTGACTAAAGGAAATGGATATGTTCTGGATATTACCGGAATATGCGAGGGACAGGGTGAGTTGTCGGATGAGTATGTTACTCAATTTTGCTGCAGTCTAAAAGTTATAAAAATTAAAAGGAATGGGGATTTTAGAAGTGATGAATGTCTCCAGTATTTGGCAGAATGCGATATAGTAGTTACAGATCCCCTTTCTCGCTGTTTAAAGAAATTGTTGCAGAGATTGTTAAATACAAGAAGAATTTTCTGATTATAGGAAATCAGAATGCATTAACATACAAAGAAATATTTCCGTTGATTCAAAATAATGAAGTATGGACTGGATATCAATTTGGAGAGATGAAATTTAGAGTTCCAGATTCTTCTGAACCACGGTCAACCAGATATTGGGTTGATGAGACGGGGCAAAAGTGGAGAAGCCTAGGTAATGCAATGTGGCTTACCAATCTTGATAATGATAGAAGGCATGAAAGACTGAATTTAACGAAAAATATACACCAGAAGAATATCAAAATATGATGACTATGATGCAATCAATGTCAGAAGGATAACGGATATCCCATATGATTATCCGGAATTATGGGAGTGCCAATAACAATAATTAATAGGTATAATAGTGAGCAGTTTGAAATTGTAGGGAAGCGAACCACGGCTCGGATAATGAGTATGATTTGTTTAAGCCTACGATTAATGGAAAATTACTGTTTAAAAGAATACTGATAAAAATAAGCAACCAATGAAAGAGGAAACTCCAATGTTTAGAATACTAGATTTGTTTAGCGGAGCAGGTGGAATGTCATATGGAATGGAAAAAATGAGCATTTCACAACTGAAGTCGCATTGGATTTTAATGAAAAGGCACTTCAGACATTTAAGCACAATATGCCAGATACAGAAACTGTATGCGGGGATATTACAGATGAAAAATAAAAGCCAAGGTCATAGAATTGTGTAAAGCAAAAAAGTGAATATGATTATTGGTGGTCCGCCATGCCAAGGATTTTCATTAAAGGGTAAAAATTAGGACTGGATGATCCAAGGAATTTTCTTTTCAATGAATATTTACGTTTTGTAGAAATATTAAAGCCAGAGGTGTTTGTGATAGAAAATGTGAAAGCATTATTATCTACATCAGCCGGGTGGTTTAAAGATCAGATAATTAAAAAGTAACAGAAATGGGATACCATGTCGAATATGGAGTATTAACAGCGTCAGATTTTGGTGTGCCACAGGCGAGACAAAGGGCAATTTTCATTTGTTCAAAAATAAAAGTATTCCACTTCCGGCAGCTACATGTGAAACTCCTGTTACAGTTAGAGATGCGATATACGACTTGGCTTATTTAAATTCAGGCGAGGGAGAATTTGAACAGGATTATATCACAGAACCAAGTAGCGAGTATCAAAACAGATGCGAAGAGGAAGTAAGAAATTATATAATCACAAGGCATCAAATCATGCGGCGATTGCAATAAAAACTTGAGATGATTCCGCCAGAGTGTGGGAAGAACATCTTCCATCGGATATGGTTGGTAATCAGCAGTTTTCAGGAACATGGGGAAGACTAAAGTGGGATGCAGTGTCACCGACTATAGATACTAGATTTGATGCATCTTCAAATGGAACGAATAATCATCCGTTTCTGCATCGAGCAATTACGCCAAGAGAAGCTGCAAGAATACAATCATTTGATGATAAATTCGTATTTATCGGACAAAAGTTATATATTAGGCAGCAGATTGGAAATGCAGTGCCACCTTTAATGGCAAAAGCAATTGCAGATCAAATAGACAATATTTTGCAAAAATAGTACACGAATGTATTGGGATGAAAGGAGACTTTTATGAATATTGAAATGGCTTATATGCTTGGAATGATTCTTGGAAATGGTGAGATACAGCAGAATGCTACCGAAACAACAGTGACCATAGATATTCCATATAAAATTTGTATACTGATGATTTAAAAGATGTAGCTGTTTATGTTAAGGCAAGTATAGTAGATATTAGAATCTATTGTAGAACCCTTAATAGGACATGCGTTAAACATTACTGAAGCACCGCATTCTACCAAAATGTCATTTACAAAGCCGAATGAAGAATATGTAGTAAGAGAAATGCTGAGACTTATTGGCGGTGGACGTCACCATTCTACTATGAAAATGAATGCCGAACTTTTTCTATTACTACAGATCAAAAGAAGGCTTTATTGCGTGGTATCGCAGATGTAACAGGATATATAAGAAAAAGTAATATTGCTTTTGGTCAGGATGGAGCACATAGAGTCTATATAGAGATTCCGGGAAATTGGTATATGGTAATTGATATTGCCAATATGCTAAAAGATGTTGATGTTCCAGTCCAGACAATTGATTTCGGTCATCCGAATTTTAGAGATGGAAATTTGGTTAAGTATAACGCCGGAAAGCCAAATTTCTGGAAGAAAGAACATCAGGTAAAGATATTTGCAAATGAGTTTTACCTGTGGGATTTAACATTAAGCATAAGCAGGATGCTTTGGAGAAGTATGCGGATGAGTTGCTGGAATTCATTGATCCTGTTAAAACACATAAATTCTATTGGGAAAAAAGAGTACGCAGGGCGAACAAACCTATCCATCCCGGCGAAAATGATCCGTCATTGCCAGAAGAAATCAGAGGAAAGCATTTTGATTCATGGACTGATTTAGCGGGTTTTTAGGATATGGCGAATAATGTAAAAAGAAATTGAACTATATGAGCCTATGCGATTATGGCTTCAGCAGTATTTGGAAGACAAATATAAAAACGCAACGGTAATTACAGTAGATTCTCATGCAAGAACTTTAGATTTATTTCTTGAACAATACGATGTGATAGATTATTATCCTCAGACCATAGGACTTGATATACAAATAGATGTTCTTGGAATTGTGAAGAAAAGTGGGAAACCGCACATATTTTTATCGAGGCTAAAAGACGCAGTTGAATTTGCATGATTTAGGACAACTATGGGCCTATTGTAAATTATGTGATCAATGGAAGCATTTCTGTTATCCTCTGCAGGGCTTGGTAGCCTAAATAAAATAATGAATAATTTGCACAGAACAGATTTACTAGAGTTTGGAGACGGAAAGAAAATCAAAAGATGCAAGTTGGCAAATGGGATGTGGGGAAAAATTCAATTGATTATCACAGTCTTGTTCCGAAAATGTAGGTATTTATAATATATATATCAAGAGGTAGAAGATGATAGAAAAATTTTAGATAAAAATAATATAGCATATAAGGTTATTGATGGAGAGGGCAATACAACTATTATAAAATAAATGGGAAATTACATATGCTTTATATACATAATAAAGGAAATCAATTTCAAGTGGAAAGGGATTTCTTTGAGTATATAGACGGAAATTCTATTCCATATGTTATTTTGTGTGAAGATGACAATACCCATGTATTATATTATTTGAAATTGAATAAAAGGCTAACTGGGTCAAATCATGTTTTGATACATGCGATAAGGATGTTATATATTTAGGAAAGCAGGTTTTAAATTCTAAAGTTACAGAGACCGATTTGATTAAAGAACTGAAGAAATACTAGACAAAAGCATTTTGACATCGGTGATTCATCTCCTGTTACAGAACGAAAATTACGGAGGCATTAAGATATGGCATATGGTAAATCAATAGAATTATTTCTGGTTAATGGCACTGCTGATAGCTTAATAACGGCAGAATTGTCAAATTGGAATGGTAAAGCTATTAAAATTCCACGGATTGAAGTGCCTACATGCAGTAGAGAAGATATAAAGCAAGCGGGTGTTTATTTTTGTTCTGTAAAGAAGATAACGGGAAAGATTCTGTGTATATAGGAGGCAGAGAATGTAAAAGAGCGGTTGATTCAGCACCTAAGAGATGCACAGGCTGAGAAGGAAAAATATTACTGGAATACTGCAGTTATATTTATAGGGAGAGACCTTAATAAAGCGTTGATTAGATATCTTGAAAACCGTTTTGTAGAAATTGCACGACAGTGTAATAGATATGAGGTTCTTACAAAAATACATATAAAAATACTGTGCTAAAGGAATCCCAAGTTGCAAGTATGGAAGAATTTGTTGATAATGTAAGGATACTGATTAATGCACTTGGCTATAAGGTTTTGGATGCATATACTAATGCTATTCCAAAAGAAAATCCAGTTGGAGATACGGAGAAAAAGAAGATATAAAGTTGTATTTGGAGCGTGTCATAAAAATGTAGGAAAAATAGAGGCACAGGGTACAATCACATCTGAAGGATTTATTGTATTAAAAGGAAGCCAGATATCTCCCGTGGATGACAATACAGTTCCTGACACAATAAAAGAACAAAGGTGTACCAGTAATATCATAGATGGTATATTACAAGAAGATATGCTTTTCAAGTCCATCAGGTGCGGCAATGTTTGTTGTCGGTAAAAGTGATAATGGTTTGACACGATGGAAGGATGAAAATGGTCGCACTTTAAAAGAAATTGAAAATCATGAAATGATGAATGAAAAATAATATTTTGTAAGCGGAGCGTAATGACATTATGGTTATTTGTCCAAAATGCAGATCGGACAGGACTGCACCAATATTATATGGTTATCCGTCCCATGAAGCCTTTGAAGCAGAGGAACAGGGAGAACTTATCCTGGGTGGATGTGAGATGATAGACGGAATGCCACACGAGGATTATGGCTGCCTTGACTGCAGATACCGATGGTCAAAGGAACTTCTTCCAGCTACTCAGATTACCAAAATACGATATAAGGTTGTGGAGAATGGTCCGTGTACGATAGATTCCCAACAGTCATGGGTGTATGAAATATATCCGGATGGAAGATGTAAAGAATATATCTATCAAGGGCAGAGCCGGAAATATCAGTTTAAAACTGATGAAAAGGTCTCCGAAAAGAAGGCATACAGACTTGCATGCTCCCTACAGAAAATCATAGGTGCTCCATTGTGGGAAAAGAACATTGTAGAAGGTCAAGTGTGCGATGGATGCAGTTATGAACTTCAGATAACTTATGCTGATAAGCGGAAAGAAATAATAAATGGTGATGTTGCCGGGGGTACGTTTGATTCCATACTGGAGAAATTCGTCCACAGCGTGTTCCCAGAATAAAATGATTATATAGCGGAAGTCTCTATTGACAAAACAAACATATGTTCGTATAATTATCTCATCGCTACATTAGGAGTGTTGAACAGTCTACAGAGATATGGTGTTTGGCAGACTATTTCCCTTGGTCGAACTTATATCGCAGGAGGCACGTTTAATATGACATACGAAACAGGTACAGAAGTTTTCTTCATTGAGAGCAACCGTATAATCCGTAAGGCAACCGTGGTCAGAAGAAGCGGTGATTTTACATATTACGATTTGATGAAGGCGGTGGCATCCAGTTAAGAGAAGGCAGAATTTTTCCAACAAGAGAACAGGCAGAAGCAACGCTGCCTGGAGAAAAGTTCAGAAAAAGCTAACTCTCCATACGATTACTGGCATTGAAATGTAAATTCGCAAAAGGGGTTGACAGTAATACCCCTTTGATATATTAATAGTGTCAACCGTTCAGTTGACAGTTGACACAGCATTCTACAATGCCAAATGTAGCTTACCAAATTATTATAATTAATATGGATGACGCACATTAAATCAAATAAAGTGTAAAGAAAACCAATGTATAAGAATGAATATTAAAATTAATTAGAAAGTGCGGTTGAATAGTATGAATGAGAACGAAAAGGTAAGTTTTGGAAAGTATATTGAAACGATACGAAAAGAGAAAAGAAAATCACTAAGAGAAACAGCAAAAGCAATCGAAGTATCTCCACAATTCCTAAGTGAAGTGGAGAAGGGTAGAAAAGTACCCTGACAAATGAGAGAATTGAGAAACTGGCAAAATTCCTCATGTTATCTGAAACCCAGACTTATACACTTTATGATATGGCAGCGGAAGCAAGAACATCGAATGATGTGTTAATACCACAGGATTGTGTCGATTATGCATCAAATCCTTATGTGCTTGAGGCACTGAGATTATCTAAAGAAACAGGAGCAGGGGAGGCAGAGTGGCAGGTACTTCTTGACGAATTAAGAGCTCGAAAGGGTAGTAGCAGCCTATGTATGAACCACAGTTTAGATGCAGAAGTAATGGTGTTCCCATTTTATCCCATGAGGATATTGAATCAGATGCAGAAATGTTCATCCGAGATTTTGATCCGGATGTACTGAACAATCCTAAAGAAGTTAATATTGAGGAATTCGCAGAGTTCTATCTGGGATTGACACCAGAGTATAATAATCTGACTCATTGCGGACTCATTCTTGGAAGAATGGTCTTCAATGACAACAACAAGGTTCCGGTATATGATGCAGATGCAAAACGTGCAGAATATATATTTGCCGGAAGGAACGGTCATGATCGATAACACATTGCTGACGGACGAGCATCGCTTCCGTTCAACGATGGGGCACAGATCAGGACACTGGATTTATCAGCAGTCGTATTTTTACAGAGACCCGAATCAGCTGGTCCTGTTCGATAATTTGGAACAAACATCAACTGCTTGTAGAAAACAGACATAGAAGGTGGGGAAGCAGCGCAGAGCAATGGGCGCAAGCAGTTATGTTCAGATCATGACTGGCTTGAACATCAGGCTAAATATTTCAGTGCAGCGATCCTTATGCCGAGAACTGCAATGAGACAGGTCTGTGGTGATAAAGAATTAAGAAAAGACTCAGAGAAGAGTTTCCGGGATTTGAGTTGGAAATGCTGGCAACAGAAGTGGCAGAAATCTTTAATGTATCATCAGAGTCGGCAAAGATTAGAATTAAACAGCTGGGATTTGATTTTGCAAAGTCACCAGTTAAACAGAAAACGCTTTTACAATTGGTTATCCGAGTAGTGTTATCTCACTGTAAGCATAAGCACCTCGAAAGGGTGCTTCTATTATAAATAATGTGTCAACCAAGGGGTTGACGAATATAATTCTACAAACCATGAAAAATAGGAAAATAAATAAAATATATGAATTATATTTCGATACAAGAAATATAGTCCTAAAATAAATAAATATTGACATATAATTCAAATAACGTATAATAGTATGTAACAGGAGGTAGATAAAATGGAGTTTGACAGAAGCAGATTAATGAACAATATAACGACTTTGATAAAAGAAAAAAATATAAAAATAGGTGAGCTTGAAAATTCAGTAGGTATCAGTACTGGATATTTATCCAAAATGGCAAAGCCTGAAAATGAATCAATGCCGGGAATTGATTTAATATGGAAACTTGCAGAAAAACTTGGTGTAAGTGTAGATATGCTTGTTGGCGGTGATTTCAGCAAATCAAATGATAATTTGTTTTATCTTGTGAAATTCCTGCATGAATTGAAACTGGAAACAGATGTTCATGAAATAACATGGAGTAAATTTTCCAGCTACGATGCGGTTAAGGATCCATTAGATTTACCTGAATGGGATGATCTGGAATGCAATGTTGAAGAAAAATAGTTACATCAAATATTACAGATAGATATGTATCCTTATTTGATTCCCAAAGAAATCTTAAAGCAACAAAAGAAAATTTTTATGCGTTTGTAGATACACTTCATATTGTTCTTCTGTTCAAGTGCATAGAGACAGTTGAAAATGAAGAAAAAGTGGTTTATGAATTATACTCTGCAACGGACAATGGACCAAGTAATAACTATATTATTCCGTTGTGTTCCACATTGGAAAAAGACGGTGCGATATTTTTGCTCTGAGTGATTTTTATGAATGCGTACAAAGGCACGATAAAGATATTCAGTTAAGAGAATCAGCACGAAAAGCAATTGGAGACTTTTAAATCGTAATAATACGGAAGAATTGCCATTTAACTAGGAGGTGCAGCCTGAACATGGTAACAGAAAAAGTAAAAGGGGTAATTTCCGCCCCATATGTAAAAAGGAAAAGTAATAGCGTACGAAAGCGCATCAGGGAAATCATCAGTAGGATGTCACAATTGTAGAAGATACCTGTTGGTTGACTGGGATAAGATGACAGCCGTTGAAAATAAGGCCTGTAAAAATGCCTATAAGATGGTTGTAAATAATTGAATAACAATTTGCTGACTGAGCAATAGGGGCGTTTGAATAAAAACAGCTACCACATAGCCAGAGCAGATTACCAGAGGAAATAAGAACGATCTTGTTTCCCTTGGTAATGTGCCCTGGCTATTTTTGTCCTTTTGAGATCGTTTTGAAACCGTGAGTTGTTTCTACATTACACAGAAGGATGAAAATGCACGTCAGATTATGAAACACGAATGGCTATTTTAAATTTTGTATCAAGATAAATCGGTCAGAAATTATTAGGTTGGTTAAGCAGATCATTTTTATGCTGCTAATAACAAATCGTTAATGATGAAAAGTCCCACTTATATATTCTCCATTCGCCTGATTATATTTTGCGAAATAAATGAAACGGCAAGGAGAATAAGTCATTAGGCATAAAAGATGAAGTTTTGATGTATCTGAAAAATTTTTGAAATTTATTTTAATCGTGCAAAAGTCTGCACCTTTAAAAATTATTCTTTAGTCACAAAGCAAGGGAACAGAAAGGTGAGCGAGAGATGGCAAAGAAAAGCATGACACCAAGTGAGCGCAGGGAAGCAATCTTAAAGGTTCTGTGTCAGAGAAGACAGGACAAGATTGATAATCTGGCATTTGAGTTTGACGTTTCAGTCCGGACTATAAAAACGATATCGAAGAGCTGTCTCTCGCTTACCCAATCGAAACAGTCCGAGGCAGATATGGTGGAGGTAAAAGTGGCAGACGGATATTATGTCGGTCGCAATTACCTGAAACCGAAACAGCAAGAACTGCTCAAAAGCTGCAAAGCACCCTTCAGGGTGACGATCTTGAGGTGATGAACAGTATCCTTCGTGATTTTGCTTTGTAAGAACTATATTTACGAGAACCCCACGGCCATGAGAGCCGAATGAGAAAGGATGAATTATTATGATGAAAATTTTTATCTGTAGCCCGTATCAGGGCAACATCGAGGAGAACAAAAGAAGGCAGCATATTACGCAAAGATCGTTGCCAAAGCTGGGAATGTCCCAGTTGCACCACATATCTATTTTCCAACCTTCCTTGATGAGAAGAATCCCAACGAGAGAATGACAGGAATTGAAATGGGACTGGAACTCATGGATACATGCGATATGGTCTATGTTTTCGGTTTTGAGATTACGGAAGGCATGAGATTCGAACTGGAACATGCCAAGGAAATGAAGAAGCCTGTAAGACTTTATGACAGAAATTTTGAACAGATCTGTGTCAAAACGCTTCCGATTGATGACCGTGCCAGTGATGAGTACCGTTCCCTGATCAAGGGGCAGAAGCTCATGAGATAGGAGGTCCGCCATGTCAGTAGTTAATGTCCGTTACGGACTGTATCCGGGTGAACGTCTTATGGTCACTGCAGGAAAGAAAACGAAAAAGCAACCGTAGTAAAGGAGTACCCGTTCCATATTCTGATGGACTGGGAAAGTACAAGTCCAGCGTAAACAAGATCGATGTGTATACAGGTGATGTGAAGCTGGCACGCATTTGAAAGGAGAGAACGCCATGAGTGAGGCATTGTTATTAGTGGCCGAGGGCTACGAGCAGATTGCTGCCGGAATCAGAAAGATGGTTGCAGCACAGAAAGATACACCAAAGAAAGAGGAGAAGCCTGTGAAGAAGGCTGAAAGAAGGAAACTCCTGTGGCAGATACACCGAAGGAAGAAGCTGCACCGAAGGAGACAGCCGTTGACAGAAAGACAGTCCGTGCCTTCCTTGCGGACAAGTCCAGATCAGGAAAGACCTCGGAGGTAAAGAACCTGATCGAGCAGTTCGATTCCAGAAGCTGTCAGATGTTCCTGATGAGAAACTGCCGGAACTGTATGAGAAAGCGCAGGTGCTCTAATGGGCGGACATGCAAGGTTCTCCCCATCGTCCGGTAAAGACGTCTGGAATGCCTCCATCGTTACTGTTGGAGAGCAGTTCCCGGACGAAGAATCCCTTCGCAGCAGAAGGAGTGCCGGGCATACGATGGCGGAGTACCTCATCAATAAGTATCTGAAGAAAAGGACTAAAAGACCTGTATCTGATTATTATTCGGATGAACTGCTCGAAGCCGTGGATGATTACGTGGAATATAACATCGGCCAGATCGAACAGGCAAGAAAGGACTGTGATGACCCGTTCATCGGAGTGGAGCTGAAGGTCAGTCTTGCACACAGAATCAGGGACTGCTTCGGTACTGCAGATATGGTGGTGGTCGATTCCCATAAGATACATTATCGATCTGAAGCTCGGCAAGGGCGTGGTGGTCGATGCAGAACAGAATGTCCAGCTTATGATCTATGGACTGGGAGTTCTGGACATGCTCGGTTTCTTATATGAGATCGACACGGTTGAGCTTACCATCGTCCAGCCGAGGATCGAACATTTTCCACTTGGGAGATATCGGCAGAAGAGCTGCTTGTATGGGGAAAAGACGTTCTTGAACCGGGAGCAGCAAAGGCTCTTGCCGGAGAGGGAGAGTTTAAAGCCGGAGACCACTGCCGATTGCAAGGCAAGATTTACATGCCGTGCAAGGGCAGAGGAATATCTGAAACTTGCCCAGATGGAATTTGCCGAGCCGGCCCTTATGTCAGATGAGGAAATTGCAGAGGTTCTTTCCAAGGCAGATGCCCTGAAGAAATGGGCAGAAGAAGTTTACACCTACGCACAGAATGAAGCGGTGGTCAACCATAAGGAATGGCCCGGATACAAACTCGTTCTGGGAAGAAGCAACCGTAAATATACGGATGAAGATGAAGTGGCCGAGGCAGCACAGAAAGCCGGATACACGGACATCTATAAAAAGAGCCTGATCGGCATTACCGAGATGGAAAGGCTGATGGGCAAAAAGAAATTTAATGAGATCCTTGGTTCACTGGTGTACAAGCCTGACGGCAAGGTCACACTGGTGCCGGATTCAGATAAAAGAGAAGCAGTTAAAACAGCAACCGCAGAAGCGGATTTTAAGGAGGACTAAATTATGACAACAGCAAATTTAACAAAAGTAATCGTACCTTGCAGACTTAGCTATGCGCACCTGTGGGAGCCGGATTCCATCAACGGAAGCGAACCGAAGTATTCCGTATCCTGTATCATCGACAAAGAGGATAAGGAAACCATCGCCAAGATCAAGAAGGCAATTGGGATCGCCAAGGATGAGGGAAAGGCAAGTGGGGCGGTAAGATCGGCGAACCTGAAGACTCCGCTCAGAGACGGTGACATCGACAGACCTGAAGACGAGGCGTATGCGGATAGCATGTTCCTGAATGCCAACAGCAAACAGGCCCCTCAGATCGTGGACAGACAGGTGCAGCCGATCCTTGACCAGAGCGAGGTATATTCCGGCTGCTACGGAAGGGTATCCATTACTTATGCTTACAACAGCAACGGAAATAAGGGTATCGCGGCAGGACTTGGAAATGTACAGAAGTTAAGGGATGGAGAGCCTCTCGGTTCCAGAGCTAATGCCAAGGATGAGTTCGAGGCAGTAGATGCAGAGGATGATTTCCTCTCATAGGAGCACAACGGCAGTTTTAAACCGGGCGGTGGTTTCCACCGTCCGTGTACATAAAGGAGATGTTATTTTATGGAAGAACTGATGAAGGAGCTTAACAGCATAAAAAGTATATCCCGTATAACACATACCGCACCATCAAGGGACAGATGAAGTCCGGCAATATGGCAGCAGCAAGAACGGGGATCAACAGAATAAAGAAAGAGTGGAGGGACAGGCTTATGGACACACTTGCAATTGATATTGAAACTTACTCAGATGTATCGCTCCCGGACTGCGGGGTACATAGATATGCAGCATCGGAGCAGTTCGAGGATCCTTTTATTTGCTTACAGTCTGAATGACGAACCGACAAGGATCATTGACCTTGCATCCGGGCAGACGATGCCGGATGAGATCATGGAATGCCTTATGGATGATTCCGTGGTAAAACAGCTTTCAATGCTGCCTTTGAGCGTAACTGTATCAACCGCTTCTTCGGGCTTTCCTTAAAGCCGGAAGGATGGAGATGCACGGCAGTTCAGGCATCCATGCTGTCGCTTCCGCTGTCACTGGAAGGCGTGGGCGAAGCACTGAATCTTGATAAGAAGAAAATGTCAGAAGGCAAAGACCTCATCCGATATTTCTGTATGCCGTGCAAGCCTACCAAGGCAAACGGGGAAGGACAAGAAACCTTCCGTCCGATGCTCCTGAAGTGGGAGCTGTTCAAGACATACTGCATCCGTGATGTGGATGTAGAAAAACAGATCAGAAACAAGCTGGCGAAATTCCCGATACCAGACAGGGGAACAGGGCTTTACTGCATGGACCAGAGAATCAATGACCGTGGGATCATGGTTGACCGTGAACTGATCAGCCATGCAGTGACGTGTGACCTTTATATAAGGAAGCAGCATCCAAGAGGGCATATGAGATATCAGGACTGGAAAACCCGAACAGTGTATCACAGCTTAAGGAATGGCTGAATGAAAAGGCATCGAGGTGGATTCCTTGCCAAGGCTGCAGTAGAAGAACTGGTGGAGAAAACGGAAGGGGAAATATCCGAGATGATGAAGCTCAGGCTTTCCATGTCAAAACCTCGGTAAAGAAATATGAGGCAATGGAACGCTCTGTCTGCCCGGATGGAAGGGTGCATGGATTATTACAGTTTTACGGGGCCAACCGTACAGGACGATGGGCCGGCAGACTCGTACAGATCCACAACCTTCCGCAGAACCATATGGAAGATCTGGAACTGGCACGTTCCATCGTAAAAGAAGCAGATATGACCTGGTGGAGCTTTTGTATGATTCCACACCGGATGTGCTGTCGGAACTGATCCGTACCGCATTTGTTGCAAAGCCAGGATGCAGATCATCGTCAGCGATTTTCGGCAATCGAGGCGAGGGTCATGGGATACCTTGCCGGAGAAGGATGGGTCATGGAGGTTCCGTGGTGCAGGAAAGATCTATGAGCAGACGGCATCCAAGATGTTCCATATCCCGATCGAAGAGATCACAAAGGAAGCCCGTACCGTGCAAGGGGAAAGGTGGCATCGCTTGCCTGTCAGTATGGCGGTGCGGAAGGTGCGCTCGTCAGCATGGGAGCATTAAATTTTGTGGAAGAAGAGGAACTGAAGGGCTGGTACAGTCGTGGCGGACAGCAAATCCGCACATCGTGAATTACTGGTATGAAATTGATGGTGCGGTAAAGGCAGCCGTGAAGGAGCGGAAGATGACCACGGTCGGAAGGGTGACGGTATATTACCAGTCTGGGATGTTAAAGATCGCACTGCCGTCAGGAAGGGTGCTGTCCTATGTAAGACCGAGGATGACCGTGAACCGATTCGGTTCGGAGAGCGTCAGCTATGAAGGAATCGGCACGAACCGCAAGTGGACGAGAATCGAATCTTACGGTGCGAAATTCTGTGAGAATATCGTTCAGGCAACCGCAAGGGATGTACTGGCAGAGGCGATGCTCCGTCTGGAAAAGAAGGGATTTGATATTGTGCGCCACATTCATGATGAAGTGGTGCTTGAAGTGCCGGAGGGACATCCTCGGTGGAAGAAGTAAATGGAATCATGGCGGTATGCCCTGACTGGTGTGAGGGCTTCCGCTTAAGGCTGCCGGATTTGAAAGTCCGTTTTACAAGAAAGATTAGGAGGCAGAAACATGTTTGTATCAATTGGAAACTCAAGAATGGACAAAAGTTTAACTGTACGGATATGACATATGAAGATTTTGTCAGCCGTCTGTCCAAGACAAAATATACTGCGGAAACAATGGAGCAGTACAGGAAGATGCCGAAAGGGCAGCAGGACAATATCAAGGATGTCGGATTCGTCCTTGGAAAGCTGAAGGGCGGACGAAGGAAGAAGGACTGTGTAATCTCCAGATCCGCCATCACGCTTGATATGGATTACGGAACACAGGGCATCATTGATGAACTGGAAATGTTCTTTGACATGAAGATGGTGGTGTATTCCACACATAAGCATACGCCGGAGAAGCCGAGACTGCGTATCATCATATTCCTGACAAGGGATGTGACACCTGATGAGTACGGGGCGGTCAGCCGTATGCTTGCATCGGATATCGGAATCGAACTGTTTGATGATTCCACCTATGAACCATCAAGACTCATGTACTGGCCTAGCACTTCTAGTGACGGAGTATATGTTTCAGGAGATCGAAGGGAACGAAGTCGATCCCGATGAAGTGCTGTCCCGTTATAAGGACTGGCATGATGTATCAGCATGGCCGGTGAGCAACCGTCAGTCATCTATTGTGCAGAGGGATATCAAAAACAGGCTGACCCGCTTTCCAGGACGGGCTGATCGGGGCCTTCAACCGCACATACACGGTGACACAGGCAATCGACAAATTCATCCCGGATGTGTACAGGCATTCAAGGGCGATCCCCGGAAGATATGACTATATCCCGGCGGACTCTGCTGCCGGAGTCGTGGTCTATGATGACCTGTTCGTATACAGCCACCATGCAACGGACCCATGCTGCGAAAGCTGATGAATGCGTTTGATGTGGTAAGGCTTCATAAATTCGGAGACAAGGATGCAAGGGCAGCCGAAGGGACAGAGCCTGGAAAACTCCCGTCTTTCAAAGCCATGCAGGATTTTGCTTCTGCAGATGAAGAAGTGAAGAACACGCTTGCCAGGGAAAGACAGGAGCTGGCGGTACAGGAATTTTCCGCAGAGACGGATGAGGACTGGCAGAACAAGCTGGCACTTGACCGCAGGAAATATCAAGGATACACTGCAGAACATTGCACTGATCATCCGCAATGATGAGAATTTCAAGAACATCGTATACAACGAGTTCAAGGATACCATTGATGTCATCGGTCCGCTTCCGTGGAAACAGGTAAAGCCCGGATGGAATGACTCTGACCTTGCAAATGCAAAGTGTATTTCGAGAGGGTGTACGGGATCTGGTCACCGACCAAGTTTAAGGATGCACTGCTTGCCGTAGTGTCATCCGACAGGCTCTACCATCCGATCAAGGATTATTTTGCAACGCTTCACTGGGACGGACAGGAGCGTATCGATACACTGCTCATCGACTATTTCGGTGCGAAAGATTCTCCGTACACAAGGGCAGTCATCCGCAAGACACTGGTGGCTGCGGTAGCACGTATCTATAAGCCGGGAGTAAAGTTCGACTCCATCCTCGTATTGAACGGTCCGCAGGAATGGGAAAATCCACCTTCTTTGCCATCCTTGGAAAGCAGTGGTTTTCGGATTCCTTATCCATTTCAGATATGAGGGATAAGACTGCTGCCGAGAAGCTGCTCGGAAACTGGATACTTGAGATCAGTGAGATGAACGGTATCCGCAAGACGGAAGTCGAGGTAGTAAAGTCCTTTGTCACCCGTCAGGATGATAAGTTCCGTCAGGCATACGGAGTCAATGTAGAGTCGCATCCAAGAAAGTGCATCATCGTGGGAAGCACAAACTCCGAGGGCGGATTCCTGCGTGACGTGACAGGAAACAGAAGATTCTGGCCCGTGCATGTGCCGGGGACAGGAAAACACCATCCGTGGGAGCTTGACTGTGTCGACCAGATCTGGGCAGAGGCAATCCATCTGTATAACGAAGGTGAGGAGCTGTTCTTAAAAGGTGCGGATAAGAGAGGAAGCATATAAGATGCAGCAGGAGGCAATGGAGTCGGATGACCGTGAGGGCATCGTGCAGGACTATCTTGACAGACTGCTACCGGACAACTGGTCATCAATGGATATCTACCAGAGAAGGGCATTCCTTGGCGGAGAGAGTTCGAGACGGTAGGTGTCAAAGGGACGGTCATGCGTGAGCGTGTGTGCATCATGGAGATCTGGGTGGAGTGCTTCGGCAAGGAGCGCCAGAACTTAAAGAAGGCGGATTCTATGAGATCGAAGGCATCTTAAACAAGATCGGGGATGGAAGAAGTATGATTCAATACCACGGGCAAGACCAAAGTCCCCTTTACGGAGTGCAGAAGACTTTTGTGCGGATGGATGAGAAACCAGAGGAAACCCGTTAGGTGGTTTCAGGGTTTCCAGATGCAGATGGGCAACGGTAGTCGGAAACCGTGCTGACACCTTGGAAAATAAGGGTTGCGGTTCTTAGTTTCCCAGTTTCCATTAAATCCAGTTGAGAATTAAAAATAAAGATAAAAAGAGCAATTCATGTATATATGCGCGTATAGGAGTTAAAGGCATATGGCAACCGCAATCGGCAAAGGATATCTGGTTTTGCTAGAAAGTACAGTAGAGGGACATTTGAGGAAGAAGCAAAAAGCGGAAAGGCATGGCGCTGAAGTTCGTATCACCTGGTATGAATGGAGTGCCTGACCGCATCGTCCTGATGCCGGACGGGAAAATGGCATTCGTGGAACTGAAAGCACCGGGAAAAAAGATGAGACCACTTCAGGAAAAGAGAAAGAGGATGCTTGAAAGGTTAGGTTTTCCCGTTTATGTAGTTGATAATATCGAACAGATTGGAGAATCCTTGATGAAATACAAAGCACATGATTATCAGCAGTATGCAACAGATTTTATAATCGAACATCCCGTGAGCTGCCTGATCCTTGACATGGGACTTGGAAAGACAGTAATCACGCTTACGGCACTGTGGCTTCTGCTGTTTGACTATTTTGAAGTAAGACGGATCTTGGTAATAGCACCGAAGCGTGGCAGAGACTACATGGCCGGCAGAGATAAAAAGGGAGCATCTTTACGGCATGACATTTGCCGTGGCAATGGGAACTACAGAGAAAGGAAGCACTTCTGTCAGGCGCCGATGTGACGATTATCGGAAGGGACAATGTTTCATGGATGACAAAAACATATTTTTGATTTTGACATGGTCATTATTGATGAGCTGTCGAGCTTCAAGTCCCCGAAGGCACAGAGGTTCAAAGACCTGAAAAGTAAGGCCGATGGCAAAGCGTGTGGTCGGGCTTACGGGAACACCGGAAATCTCATGGACTTATGGGCAGAGATCGGAATCCTTGATATGGGGCAGAGGCTTGGAAGATATATCGGCGGCTACCGTGACAGGTTCTTTCTGCCGGATAAGCGGAATCGTGAGATCATCTTTTCCTATAAACCGAGGGAAGGGGCAGAAGAAAAATATATGAACTGATCTCCGATATCAGCATTTCTATGAAAGCCGTGGATTACCTTGATATGCCGGAATGCGTAAGCAACCGGGTCCGTTTCCATGTCGGAATCCGAACAGGGGCTTTATGACAGGATGGCAGATGAAATGATCCTCGAATACGGGAAGGACAGGACATCGATGCGGTAAATGCAGCAGCCTTAAGCAACAAGCTCCAGCAGATGGCAAACGGTGCGGTCTATGATGAATCCGGCAATGTCCGTAATATCCATGACAGAAAACTGGATGCACTGGAAGACCTGATTGAATCGGCAAACGGGAAACCGCTTCTGGTTGCATACTGGTTCAAGCATGACAGGGAGCGGATATTGAAACGGTTTCCGGCAAGGGATATCAATACCAAGAAAGATATTGAAGACTGGAATGAAGGGAAAATCCCGGTGGCACTGATCCATCCGGCATCGGCAGGACACGGACTGAATCTTCAGGAAGGCGGTTCAACCATTGTATGGTTTTCACTTACATGGTCCCTTGAACTGTATCAGCAGTTGAATGCCAGACTTTACAGACAGGGGCAGAAACACACGGTCATCATAGAGCATCTGGTGACAGAGGGAACGGTCGATGAAGATATCCTCCGGGCAATCGAAAAAGGACACTACACAGAATGCAATGATAGAAGCAGTAAAGGCAAGGATAGGTATGACGGATGACGGCAGAAGTAATGATGAAAGAATATAAAACATGAAAAGGAACTGACCGTGACTGAGTTCCAGCTCCGTCAGTTTCAGGGAGTGAGCGAACAGGACATGATCGATTCCATGCTTTACTCCCATCAGGAAGGGGAAAGGGTGCAGACGAGCACTCTTTCCGATAAAACGGCAAACATAGCGATCAAGTATAAGGCAGCAATGGAACGTGAGAATGACGAGTGGTACGATTTCCTTTCCACAGATATATGTTCCTGAAAGAAGAACTGGATTTTTCGAGCATGCAGTGAACGGACTGGATGAAAGACATAGAAGTATTATCACGGATCTTCTGGATGAGGACATGACATGGGACATCATGATGGAAAGATACCATGTGAGCCATACGATGATCGGGAAATACAGAAAAGCAGCATTGAAGGAACTGGATAAACAGTATGAACTGAGGGACAGACAGGTGGAAGCCTTTGTCCTCGGATAGGAGGTTTTGTGTAAGCGTGGAGATATTTATTATGTGGATTTCGGAGAGAAGGCAGGAAGCGAACAGGGCGGTGTCCGGGCACTGGTGGTAAGTAATAATAAGGCAAATAAGCATTCACCTGTGGTTACGGTCATTCCGCTTTCAGCAAGGGTGTGGAAAAGAAGTATCTTCCGACCCATGTGCAGATCCCACTGAAGAAAAGCAGCGGTCTGAATAAACCAAGCATGGCACTGGCGGAACAGGTGGAGACTCTTGATAAAACAAGGCTCGGAGAAAGAATCGGGGAAGTGCTGGATGACATGGTCATGGAGCAGATCACCGTAGCACTCCAGATACAGATAGGTGCATATGCAGAGTACAATTAAGGCAGTCAGACGGCTGTCTTTTGTTTGCGTTATGGTAAAATACGGTTATGAATCAGAGCAAGGAGCAGGACAATGTTAAGACAATGTGTTACCTGTGGAAGGAATCAGATAATAAAAGATTATTTTGAACTGTCGGCAAAAGTCGGTCCAAGATATATATGCAGGGAGTGCTGCTGAATTAGGAATCAAGAATTTTATGAGTGCCGGATTTAACAGTAATACTGGTGTTCTGAAAAATATGTTAAAATCCATCCGGAAGCACAGCCAAGATTAGATGCACAGCTTGAGAGAGTAGAAAAATATAATGCAGATTTCAAAAAGAACTGGGCAATGCAAAAGCAAATATAAAGCAGAATTTTAAAGAAGGCATGGAAGAAGCATCAGACATTCAGGATGTAAAAGCAGAAACAGACAAAGTGTGTATGTGCTTCGTGCAACCATGTTTTCTATTATGGAAATTTTGATACTTTGAAAAATCTCCATAATGCCGCTTATGGAAGCATTTATTCTCTGAATCAGTATAAAGACCTTGGACAGTGTCAAAATGCGGAAGCCGTGCAATTTCAAAAAGAAGTTTTTTCTGGATCGATAAGAAAGGCAATTGTGTTGATGTAGAAGAATAGCAGAAAGGGTATTTGCGATGGATGAAATGAAACAACAGGAGCAGCAGAATACTGAAAAGACGGAGAAGGATAAAAAGGGATTTATCAAATGGATCAAAGAACATAAGAGCCAGCTTGCTTTAGCAGGAGTAAGTGTTGCTGCACTTATTGTAATGGTTCTTGGACTTAAGAATAAAGACAGCATTACAAAAATATGGATGTCTTTAAAAGATGAAATCGAAAAAGGAAAACCGTTGTCAGCTAAATGGTATGAAAAGGCAGATTTGAAAGAACTTAAGGATGTAAGGGATTCTGTTCAGAAGGCATATCTGAATCAGAATCTCAGCATGGAAACCAGAAGCCGTATGTGGGATCTTCTGCCAAAACTCGATAATGCTATTGGTAAGAGGCAGTGGGCAGGAAAGGAATATGGATTTCCTGTCAAGAGCGAGCATGGATGGCATCTGCCGAGTGATTAAAGGAATGGTGCACTAGAGGTTTACTAAAGGTGCACTAATGGTTTACTGACTTTTAATTTACAGGTGCTATGATTAAGGTGGCAAAAGAAAGGAGCGGAAACGCTCCTTTTATGTTGCTATAAGGCGGTGTCTTTCAATCCTTTCACACCGCCCGTGTACATAGAAGGGAAATGGCGGATGCCGATGAAACCAAAGAAGCCGTGCAGACACCCCGGATGTCCGAAACGACAGACGGACTGTACTGTGAGGAGCATGAAGCACTGCACCGTGGTGACAGGGCGAGCAGCAGCAAGCGTGGTTACAACAGGCAGTGGCAGAAGGCAAGGGCAAGATACCTGAAGGCACATCCTTTGTGTGTTCAGTGCTTAAAGGAAGGGCATGCAGTGACAGCAACCGTGGTCGATCATATCAGACCGCACCGTGGCAATCCCGTCCTGTTCTGGGACGAGAAGAACTGGCAGAGCCTTTGCAAGCCTTGTCATGATAAAAAGACATGGAACGAAGATAACAATCCTGAGTATCGGTTCTGACGGCAGACCGTTGGGGGTATCTGAATCTCTACAGTCTGAACCGCTGAAGACCGATGGCCCCTTTGCGTGAATTTTCGCAGAATTAAACAGGGGGATATAAAACGGATATGGTAATTTTCGCAGAATGCACTTAAAACACGGCAAAAGGGGTATTTTCTTTTGCCGGAAAATCAGTAAAACGCAATATTTAAGGCTGGAAAACAGTGTAAAAGCATTGTTTTCCGGCCTTTTCATGTGCCGGAAGGAGATGAGAAAGGATGACGGACGCACAGGCAAAACAGATCAACGAGATGCGTATGCGTGGCATGGGATATAAAGCCATCGGGATGGCAATCGGACTGTCCCGTGACATCGTAAGGAATTACTGCAAGAGACACAACCTCGCCGGATACGCCACTGTGGTTTCAAAAATATGAAACTCATGGTGGATGGTAAAGAGGTGTGCCACTTCTGCGGTAATCCGATCACGCAGCCCAAGACTGGCAGACCGAGAAGGTTCTGCTGTGAAAAATGCAGGAGGAATGGTGGAAAGCACATCCCGAAGCAGTACAGAAAAGCGAAAAGGCTTCCTACACGCTTGTATGTGAGCAGTGTGGGAAGTCTTTCATTTCTTATGGAAACAAGAACAGAAAATACTGCGGCCGTGAATGTTATTTCCGGCACAGATTTTTAGCAGAGGAGGATATGGAAGATGCAGTTTCAGAGTTATAAAATAGCAGACCTTATCCCGGCTTCCTATAATCCGAGGAAGAAGTTAAAACCGGGCGATAAGGAATATGAAAAATCAAGAACTCCATTAAAGAGTTCGGGTATGTCGAGCCGATCATCATCAACTCAGACATGACCATTATCGGAGGACACCAGAGAGCCACAGTCCTTGCAGACCTCGGATACACGGAAGTGGAATGTATCGTGGTCGATATCGACAAGACCAAGGAGAAGGCACTCAATGTTGCCCTTAATAAAATTACGGGCGAATGGAACAAGGAACTTCTGGCCGACCTCATCAAAGACCTTGAGGATTCGGATTTTGATGTCGGCATCACGGGCTTTGAACCGCCGGAGATCGAACAGCTTTTCAATTCCGTGCATGATAAGAAGATCACGGAAGATGACTTCGATGTGGAAGCGGAGCTTGCAAAGCCGACCGTGGCAAAGACAGGAGATGTATGGCTGCTTGGAAGCACCGTGTCATCTGCGGTGATTCCATTCTGCCGGAAACCTACGAAAAGCTGATGGATGGACGGAAAGCAAATCTTGTCCTGACTGATCCTCCATACAATGTAAATGTAGAGGAGACGGCCGGCAAGATCAAAAATGACAACATGCCGGATGAGGATTTCTATAAATTCCTGTTTGCTGCATTTGTAAATATGGAGCAGTCAATGGAACAGGATGCTTCCATTTATGTATTCCATGCGGATACGGAGGGTTGAATTTCAGAAAGGCATTCAAGGATGCCGGATTTTACCTTTCCGGGTGCTGCATCTGGAAGAAGAACGCACTGGTTCTTGGAAGAAGTCCGTATCAGTGGCAGCATGAACCGTGTCTGTTCGGATGGAAGAAGGGCGGGAAGCACCAGTGGTATTCCGACAGGAAGCAGACCACCATCTGGGAATATGACCGACCAAAGGCGAGCAAGGACCATCCGACCATGAAGCCTGTGGCACTTATGGCATACCCGATCCAGAACTCCTGCATGAGCAACTGCATCGTGCTTGATCCGTTCCTTGGTTCCGGCTCTACGCTGATTGCCTGTGAACAGACACACCGTATCTGCTATGGAATCGAACTGGATGAGAAATTCGTGGATGTGATTGTAAACCGCTATATTGAACAGTGCGGTTCGGATGCGGATGTATTTGTCATCCGTGACGATATGAAAATTTCATATCAGCAATTATGCAAGGAGGGCAGTATAATGAAACAGATGACCTTCCTTGATTTATGTTCCGGCATCGGCGGCTTCAGGCTCGGTCTTGAAACTGCCGGCCATAAATGCATCGGGTACTGTGAATATGATAAATTTGCAAGGGCTTCATACGAAGCAATGTATGATACGGAAGGAGAGTGGAAAGCGGATGATGTCACAAAACTTAAACCCGAAGATGTCCCCTATGCAGACATCTGGTGCTTTGATTCCATGTCAGGACATCTCCGTTGCCGGAAAACAGCGGGGACTGGTCGGAAAAGAAGTGGAATATATTACAACATTATTGACCTCCTCAAAGGCAAAGAGGAAAGTGCTAAACCCGCATACCTACTTGTTGAGAACGTTAAGAACCTGTTATCGATTAATGCAGGATCTGACTTTGCCTCAGTTCTGTCTGAAATGGACGAAGCAGGGTATGACTGTCGGTGGCAGGTGCTTAACTCCAAAACTTCGGAGTCCCACAGAACCGTGAGCGCGTGTTCATTATCGCAAATCTTAGAAGCAGAGGTAGACGAGAAATATTATCTCAGAGGAAAAAACAAAGCAGCTCTTAACCAGCTTATAGGCGGTATGCAAGGCTACCGTGTTTATGGGACGGACGGTATTTCCGCAACCCTTGTGGGAAATGCGGGCGGTGTCGGGGCCAAGACGGGGCTTTACTTCATCGACCAGAGCAACCATGATCCGAAAATTACGGATACGGCAAGATGCCTGACAGCGAGGTACACAGCCGGGATGACCAACCATACAGCCATGAACTCAGCCGTGCTGGAAGTCCACCCGGTACTTACACCGGAACGGATGGAGAAACGGCAGAACGGAAGAAGGATGAAAGAGGACGGAGAGCCGATGTTCACCCTGATCCCAGGACAGGCACGGTGTGTATGTCTGTGAAAAGGTGGATTCCGTCAAAGTGAAAAATGCTACAAAGGCAGGATATGAAGTGGCACGGGAAGGGGACGGTATCAACCTTGCCTACCCGGACAGTGAGACAAGAAGGGAAGGGTCGGAAAAGGATGCTCCCAGACACTGGACTGTTCCGGGCAGATGGGAACGCTCATGAGGGGCGGTCGCATCAGACGGCTGACTCGAGGAGTGCTTCCGCTTACAGGGATTTTCTGATGAGCTTTTGACCGTGCTTCTGCCGTCAACTCCGATGCACAGCTTTATAAACAGGCCGGAAATGCAGTCACCGCAACGGTCGCTTATGCGGTTGCGATGTCGCTTCCGGAATCCAGGAGCTGACATTACATTTTCTTTTGGAAAGTACCATTATCTGCTTGACTATACGGGCATTCAGAGTGATATATGGTACTACCAAAGGAAAGAGACCAACAGAATGGAAATTATTACAAACGCTGAGAACAGGAAAGAATTAGTAAAAGCCTTATCCGGACATTTCGGACAGAGGTCAGAATACCTTGACCGCCATCCTTTGCATACCGCATCGGAAGCATCACGGTGGACAGGGACGCAAAGGTCATACTTGAAGATGACAGCATGGAAGACGAGGTGAGAAGGGTGCTTTTCCAGAATGACGTGGCAGAAGAGACACAGGAAACACAGACGGAAGAACCGGAAGCGGAGATCAAAATACCGATCGGCAGCATGACACCGCAGGGCATCATCAACCTGATAAATATGATGCATTCCAAACAGTACCTTATCAACAGGGCAGTCGGCAGGGAGTGCATTTCCATAGCAGACAGCCTTATAAATGCCCTGACCGAAAGAACCTTCGAAGATACGGAGACGGCAGCCGGGTTCATTACGGAACAGGGCGGATGCAGCGGTGTTACCTTTGCAGACGGGAATATTGAGTTCACGGGATTTCCGCATACCGATGACATGATGGAATACTGCAGACTTGCATCGGCAATGGTAAAGAAAGCATCGGAACAGAAACGTGAATCCGAAGCAGACCATTGAAGAGAATGAAAAATATTACATGAGGGCATGGCTGGTATCCATCGGATTTGGCGGGAGCGAAGGAAAGGAAACAAGGACCTTCTTCCTTAAGGGGCTGAAAGGCCATACGGCATTCCGAACCCCGGAAGATGCGGAAAAGTGGAAAGCCAACCGCAGGGCGGAAAGGGTCAACGGTATGTTCGGGTAAGCAGACAGACGCGAGAGACTGAGGAAAGAATATCCTGCGGGGACCAGGGTGGAGCTTATCCGCCTTGATGACCCTACCGAAAGATTCCGTCAGGAACAACGGGAACCGTAGAATATGTGGATGACGCAGGACAGCTCCACACAGTATGGGACGGACACGGGTCACTTGCGATGATCTACGGAGTGGATGAATGGCGTAAGATATAGTCATAATATACACAGTTTTTCCGGCTGATGTTTGTGCAGTTTATGGCGCATATATAACTGGATATATGTGTGTTTTAGAGCGAATATGTACCTACCGAAAGGGAAGAAAACAAACGGAGGTACAAGCCATGAACGAAAGGATTACAAAGCAGATCGAGGAAATGAAGAAACAGACCATCGGGGTCGAGGTTGAGATGAACAACATCCGAAGGGATAAGGCAGCAGAACTTGCAGCAGCATTCTTCGGAACAGGAAGATTGAAAACACGGCTTCCAGAAACGGATATTATACATGGTCCGCATGGGATGCAAGCGGAAGGGAATGGAAATTCAGAAAGACGTCAGCATTGCGGGACCGGATGATAAAAATGCGAGCTGGTCACTCCGATCCTTCACTACGAAGACATCGAACTTCTTCAGGAACTTATAAGAAAGCTCAGACATGCGGGAGCCAAGAGTGATGCAACAAGGGGATGCGGAGTCCACATCCACATCGGAGCAAAGGGACACACGCCACAGACTTTAAGAAACCTTGCAAATATCATGGCGGGACACGAGAAGCTTTAGCGGATGCCTTAAACCTCGACAGCTGGCGGATGAGCCGCTACTGCAAAACGGTAGACCAAAGATTCCTCAAAGAACTCAACAAAAGAAACCGAAAACGATGGCAGCCCTGGCAGACATCTGGTACACGGCAAACGGAGCGGGATACGGAAGAAACAACCATTATAATGAAAGCCGATACCATATGTTAAACTACCATGCTACTTTTACAAAAGGGACGGTCGAGTTCAGGCTTTTCAATTTGATGCCCCGGCTGACGGAAAGCTGAACGGACTGCATGCGGACAGCTGAAGAGCTACATCCAGCTCTGCCTTGCCCTAAGCCAGAAAGGAAGTAAGGACGGCAAGCCCGAAACCGCAGCAGACGGAAAATCCGAAATACGCAATGAGGACATGGCTTTTGAGGCTCGGTTCATTGGGGATGAATTCAAGACCGCAAGGGACATCCTTACAAAGAGACTTGCAGGAGATACTGCTTTCAGAAGCGGAAGGGCTGCTTGAAGAACAAGCTCCTGCCACCTTAGACACTGACCGCCATGAGCGGTCTTAAGGTGGTAGAAGGGTGTTCCCTTCAGAAAGGATGGAAACATTATGAAAAGATATTACATTGCTTATGGAAGCAACCTGAACATCAGACAGATGCGGATACGATGCCCTCACGCAAGGGTGATCGGAACTGCAGTCATAAACGATTATGAGCTTCTCTTTAAAGGAAGCCGTACGGGAGCCTATCTTACCATTGAGCCGAAGGTAGGCAGCGAGGTTCCCGTGGCGGTATGGGAAGTCACGGAGTCGGATGAGGCGGCACTTGACCGCTACGAAGGATATCCGGTGTTTTATTACAAAAAGAAATGGAACTCGATATCAGGGGCATCCGCACGGGAAGATACGCAGAAGGAAGTGCTTTGTGTACATCATGAAAGAACGGAAGATCGGAGTACCTTCCCTTTCGTATGTCAGCACATGCCTTCAGGGGCATCAGCTTTGGGTTTGACGAACATTATCTTTCCGAGGCACAGATAAAAGCAGTGGATATTGGCAGGACATGAAGAATGAAACACTGCATACGGATATGCCCTGCTGCGGGCTTCCTACGGAAGGACACCATCTCTTTCAAGGGCAGACGGCAGAACGCTTATCTGCCCGGACTGTGGGACACGTGAGGCGCTTGAGAGCATTGGTGTCGGGGCAGAGGAACAGGAACAGATCCTTGAAGCCATCCACAGATCGCAGCGGTAAAATCCACAATTTCTTCCGCAGATTTTTGTACATTATGATGCTTAAATGACTGGATATATGTACGGTTCAGAGCGAATATGTACCTACCGAAAGGAAAACAAGAAAACGGAGAAAATACGATGGAAACAAAGATCACAACAGCAGAAAAATTAGGAATGGAGCTTTACGGATGCATGAATTCAGCAGTCCTTGACTACGGTGACTACACGGTTGCAGTCTGGGAACACTGCTTTAAGGGCAGCATTGCAGAAGTTTATGAACTGGTTGAAACACCGGAAGAGACAGGTCTTGGAAGATGCAGGATTTCAAGGATCGGAAGAAAAGAAGGGTTTGAGGATGCCGGACATGCAATGGCGTGGGCACTCACAAATGTAAAATAGCAGAAAGGGCAGGAAAACGTTCCCTGCCTGTGTACATTACAGTGTAATGCAGTTATCTTTGTGTACATTATGGTGTTGAATTGACTGGATATAATCAGCGTTTAGAGCGAATATGTACCTACCGAAAGGAAAACAAAGAAAAAGCGGAGTACAAGACCATGAAGAAAATTGAGATTTTGAAAAGCCATGAACGAGGAGGAAGCCTTAAGGATTACGGAATCAACAGCACATTGTTTGCAGCATACAGAGACTGCCAGGAAACAGGAAACGATAACATTGATTTCAACGGAGTCATCTGGGATTACGACATTCCGGAAATTGTAAAGGCTTTAAAGGAAAACGGCATCAGCGAATTTACGATAAGCAGTACATTTTCAAGCCTGATCGAAACCCTCGCAGCATTTGAAAAGGAAGGCATCAGGATGGCAGGGCTTACCGAGGTAAATGCAACATACTCGGATTGGAAAACAGGAAAGAAAGCAAGAATTCCGGCAATCAGAATGACACTTTAAGAATAAACACACAAATCGGAAGGCCTCTTCGGAGGTCTTTTATTATGCCATTTACGGGGAGGTGAGGACAGTGGCACAGAGAGGAAAACCAAAGCCTACGGCAGTAAAGGTGCTTGAGGGCAATCCGGGCAAGAGAAGCCTTAATACGGGCGAACCAAAGCCTGAGAAAAAGGCCCCGCGCTGTCCGGCATGGCTTGAGGATGAGGCAAAGAAGGAATGGAAGCGGATGGCAAAACAGCTGGAGCATCTGGGGATCCTTACCGGATCGATATGGCAGCATTCGCAGGATACTGTCAGGCATATGCGAGATGGAAAGAGGCAGAGGAGTTCATTACACAGCACGGGACCATCGTAAAGACCCCGAGCGGATACTGGCAGCAGGTACCGCAGGTGTCAATTGCACAGACCTATCTGAAGATCATGAATAAGTTCTGTGAGCAGTTCGGACTGACCCCGTCCGCAAGAAGCCGTATCTCCACTGACAGTGGTGAGGATAAGCAGAACGATGAAATGGAGCTTCTGCTTGTGAAAGGTGGTGCAAAATAATGTTTGACAAGGCAAAAGCAGACCATGCGGTCAATTTCATAAACTGCCTGAAACACACCAAAGGAAGGTGGCGGGGAGTTCCGTTTGAACTTCTCCCGTGGCAGGACGAGATCATCCGTACCCTTTATGGGACGGTAAAGGAAAACGGATACAGGCAGTACAATACCTGTTACTGTGAGATACCAAAGAAAAACGGAAAATCGGAGCTGGCGGCTGCCATTGCACTGTATATGACATGCGGTGACGGTGAATGGGGAGCAGAGGTTTACGGCTGTGCTTCCGACAGGCAGCAGGCTTCCATCGTATTTGATGTTGCGGTGGATATGGTGGACCAGTGCCCGGCACTGAAGAAAGGATCAAGCCCGTCATGTCCGTAAAAGGCTCGTATATAAACCAACCAACAGCTTCTACCAGGTGCTGTCGGCAGAGGCATACACAAAGCATGGACTGAACGTCCATGCGGTCATCTTTGATGAGCTGCACGCACAGCCGAACAGGGAACTGTTCGATGTCATGACCAAGGGTTCCGGTGATGCCAGGACACAGCCGTTGTTCTTCCTGATCACGACAGCCGGGACAGACCGGAATTCCGTGTGTTTTGAACAGCACCAGAAGGCTCTGGACATCATAGAGGAAGAAAGATAGACCCGACATTTTATCCTGTGATCTACGGGGCATCCGATGAGGATGACTGGTCGAGTGAGGATGTGTGGTATAAGGCAAATCCGTCACTCGGATACACGATTGACATTGAAAAGTGCAGAATGCATATATCAGTGCAAAGAGAATGCAGCAGAGGAGAACGTATTCCGGCAGCTCCGTCTGAACCAGTGGGTGAAACAGAGCACCAGGTGGATGCAGATGGATAAGTGGGATGCCTGTTCCTTTGCCGTGAAGAGGAGCTTCTCGGAAGGGAATGCTATGGCGGACTCGACCTTTCCAGTTCCACGGATATCACGGCATTCGTGCTTGTGTTCCCGCCAAGGAATGATACGGAGAAATATGTGATCCTTCCGTATTTCTGGATACCGGAGGATAACATGAGACTGCGTGTCCGAAGGGATCATGTCCCCTATGATGTCTGGGCTGCCGAAGGGTGCTTAAAGACCACGGAAGGAAATGTCATTCATTATGGATTTATCGAGCAGTTTATAGATGAACTTGGCACGAAGTTCCATATCAAGGAGATCGCATTTGACCGATGGGGAGCAGTCCAGATGGTGCAGAACCTTGAAGGCATGGGATTTACCGTTGTCCCGTTCGGACAGGGATATAAGGATATGAGTCCACCGACAAAAGAATTGATGAAACTGACATTGGAGGAGCAGATCGCACATGGCGGACATAAGGTGCTGCGTTGGATGATGGATAATGTGTTTGTCCGTCAGGATCCGGCGGGAAACATCAAAATGGATAAGGAAAAATCCACGGAAAAGATTGACGGGGCTGTTGCAACCGTTATGGCACTTGACCGTGCAATCAGGAATGAAGGCAGTGACGGAAGCGTGTATGATGACAGGGGCATTCTTGTATTCTGATGCAGCCGTGTATGATTCTGTAAAATCATAATCCGGCTGCATGTTTCTAAGATATAGGAAAAGCACAGGGAGGCATTTTGTATGCAGGAAGAATTTTTATGAACAGTATGGAAAAAGACCCCAAACTTAGCGGTGAGCACGGGGCGCAGACAAAAGTCCCTTGCACTGAAAGCAGAGGAGATCCTCGGACTTGATCTGGAAACAGTGGTAGCGGATGATGACCTTATGTATGATTCGCTGATGAAACTGAAACCGCTTGAGAACCCAAAGAAAAATCCAATGCAGAATGCACTGAGAAAATATTATTACTACAGGAATGGGAAAGAATTCCCACGACTAAACAATTATCAGAGATGACCAGGAACAGCACTTCTTCGGAGTGCTTTTGTACCATTTTTAGGAGGTGTCACATGGAATTAAGAGTTTATTCGGATTCGGACAGGCAAGGGATAAGCCTGTGGATAAGGCAGCAGATGCAGGATATTCGTTTTGTTTGGAAGGACAACGAGGCGGAAAGCCTGTCAATGAAAGAACTGCAATGCAGACCACGGCAGTATATGCCTGTGTCAGGATCCTTGCGGAGGCAGTCGCATCCTTACCGCTTCATGTATATGAGTATCAGGATGACGGAGGCAAGAAACTGGTGCATGACCATCCATTATATTATCTGCTCCATGATGAGCCGAACCCGGAGATGACTTCATTTGTGTTCAGGGAAACACTGATGAGCCATCTTTTAATATGGGGAAATGCTTATGCCCAGATCATAAGGGACGGGGCAGGAAGGGTACTCGGACTGTATCCGCTTCTCCCGGACAAGATGGATGTGCAGAGGGATGACAAAGGAAACATCTATTATGTGTATTCCAGAAACAGCGATGAAAACCCAATGTTCAAGGAATACGGCAATATCAGGCTGAAAGCCGAGGATGTGCTTCATATCCCCGGACTTGGGTTTGACGGACTGATCGGATATTCCCCGATTGCGATGGCAAAGAACGCTGTCGGCATGACGCTTGCCTGTGAGGAATACGGGGCGAGTTTCTTTGCAAACGGGGCAGATCCGGGCGGTGTCCTGGAGCATCCGGGTGTCCTGAAAGACCCGTCAAAGGTGAGGAGTCCTGGAACTCCGTGTACAGGGGCGTGAGTAACGCACACAAGATCGCAGTGCTTGAGGAAGGCATGAAGTACCAGCAGATTGGCATCCCGCCGGAAGAGGCACAATTCCTTGAAACAAGGAAATTCCAGATCAATGAGGATCGCAAGGCTTTACAGGATACCGCCACATATGGTCGGTGACCTTGATAAGTCGAGCTTTTCCAATATCGAGCAGCAGTCCTTAGAGTTCGTAAAATACACACTTGATCCGTGGGTGATCAGATGGGAGCAGTCCTTACAGAGATCGCTCCTTCTGCCGGGAGAAAGGAAAGTATTTTATCAAGCTGAATGTGGACGGTCTGCTCCGTGGGGATTACCAGTCGAGGATGAACGGCTATGCAGTCGGAAGGCAGAACGGATGGTTTTCTGCCAATGACATCCGTGAGATGGAAAACATGAACCCGATCCCAGATGAGGAAGGGGAAACCTGTATCTGATAAACGGTGCAATGACCAAACTTGCGGATGCGGGAGCTTTGCAAAGACGGATACAGGGCAGCAGAACGCTCCAGCACAGGAAAACAGCGGAAAGAGAGGTAAACGATGAAGCGGAAGTTTTGGAACTGGATAAAGAATGAAGATGAGAGCGTGCCTGACATGGAAAGGACGCTCTTTTAAATGGCATGATCTCGGATGAAACATGGTACGGGGATGAAGTGACACCGCAGCTTTTCAAGGATGAACTGAATGCCGGAAACGGAAATATCACGGTGTGGATCAATTCACCGGGCGGGGATGTGTTCGCGGCAGCTGGATCTACAACATGCTCCGTGATTATAAAGGAAGCGTGACAGTCAAGATAGACGGCATTGCAGCTTCGGCAGCATCCGTGATCGCAATGGCAGGAGACACGGTCTGTGTATCCCCTGTTGCAATGATGATGATCCATAATCCTGCGACCATGGCAATGGGCGAGACAAAGGATATGCAGAAAGCAATCGCCATGTTGAATGAGGTCAAGGAATCAATCTTAAATGCCTATGAATTCAAGACGGGGCTTACCGTGCAAGGCTCTCCACATGATGGACGATGAGACCTGGTTCAATGCGAAGAAGGCAGTGGAGCTTGGATTTGCGGATAAGATACTCTTTTCTTCCGGTGAGACGGATGAAGAAAGAAAAGCCTGAAAAGCCGGAAAAGAACCGGAGGAAGGCAGTGATGGAGAGGAAGGAAAAGAAAAGGAAGACGAGGATAAGGACAAGAAAAGAAGTTCCCGTTCCAGCAGGATTCCATGATGTATTCCACCAAGGCGATGAATGAATCGTTCCTTTCCAGGATATCCCGTGTGGATGCCATGATACCAGTCAGCCAGTTAGAAAAAGACTGAGTCTTTTAACACATTAAGGAGGATTTCAAGATGAGTAAGATTTTAGAATTAAGAGAAAAGAGCAAAGGCATGGAGGCAGCAAAAGCATTCCTTGATGCCAAGAGAACACAGGAAGGCTTTGTGTCCGCTGAGGATGCAGCAACCTACGACAAGATGGAAAATGATGTCGTAAATCTCGGAAAGGAGATCGAGACTGGAAAGACAGGCTGCCATCGATGCAGAACTTTCAAGGCAACAAGCACACCGATCACCAACAAGCCGGATGCAAAGACTGGCGGTGACACAAAGACCGGAAGGGCCACCGATGAGTACAGAAAAGCGTTCTGGAACGGCATGAGAAACAAGGTGCTGTCCTATGAAGTACAGAATGCCCTTACCATCGGCACGGATTCGAGGGCGGTTATCTTGTACCGGATGAGTACGAGAAGAAACTGGTGGAAGCACTGGAAGAGGAGGTGTTCTTCCGTAACCTTGCAACCGTCATCAAGACATCGAGCGGTGACCGCAAGATCCCAATCGTTACATCCAAGGGTGAGGCGGCATGGATCGATGAGGGCGGTCAGTTCCAGAATCTGATGACAGCTTCGGACAGACAACCATCAGTGCCTTTAAGCTGGCAACCATGATCAAGGTGTCTGATGAACTCTTAAATGACAGTGTGTTCAATATCGAGCAGTACATCTCAAGGGAGTTCGGAAGAAGAATCGGTACGAAGGAAGAAGAGGCATTCTTTATCGGTGACGGCAAGGGCAAGCCTACCGGAATCTTCAATGCCACAGGCGGTGCTGAGACAGGCGTGACATCCACCGGAACATCCATTACGTTTGATGATGTCATGGATCTTTATTATTCCTCCGTGCCCCATACCGTAACAAGGCGGTATGGCTTTTGAATGATTCGACCGTAAAGGCAATCAGAAAGCTGAAGGACGGAAACGGAAATTATATCTGGCAGCCGTCCGTAAGGGAAGGAGAACCTGATAAGATTTTAAACCGTCCTTACCGCACATCCATCTATGTGCCGGAGCTTGCAGCCGGAAACCGTGTCATGGCATTCGGTGATTACAGTTACTACTGGATCGCAGACCGCCAGGGCAGAAGTTTCAAGAGACTGAATGAGCTTTATGCTACAACAGGACAGGTCGGATTCCTTGCTTCCGAGCGTGTGGACGGCAAGCTGATCCTTTCCGAGGCAGTCAAGACACTTGATATCAAGGCTGCCGGAAAGTAGGGTGGCAGGATGTTCGTAACGCTTGAGGAAGCCAAAGGGTATCTCAGGGTCGATTCGTCAGACGAGGATGAACTCATCCTCCGTCTGATGGAAACATCCGACCGCCTGATCTTAGATGTGACAAGACAACCCCGGAAGAACTTAAAGAGTATGAATCGGTTGTCCGTACTGCAGAACTGTATGTTATTGCCTACCTGTATGAGCATCGGGAAGAAGCAGATCATAAGACAATGACGGAAACATTGAAGTATCTGTTTTGGAATCAGGAGGAGATATTCTGATGATAGAACTCATGCGTGAACGGATCATGATACAGAAAAGCAGCACGAAGAAGGATGGGACAGGAAACCATACCCTTGTATGGGTGACCATTATAAATGTTATTCCTATGTGAATAATCTTTCCGGTAAGGAGTACTGGGAAGCAAAACAGGTCAATGCGGAAACGGAACTTGATTTTGTTATCCGTTACTGCAGTGAGATATCAGCTCTTGATACGGAGCATTTCCGCATCCTGTTCCGTGGGAATATTTATAATATTACATTTGTTGACAACGTGCAGTATAAGAATAAGACAGTGAAGATCAGGGCTGCCCTGGCAAAGAGGTGAGGAGATGGCAGAGAAAGAACGACCGTTGACGGGCTGGCAGATGCGATCATGGATGGTCTGAAGGAATATGCAGATCTTGCTACGGATACCGTCAAGGATGCGGTAAAGGATGTATCAAAGACCGTGAAAAAGGATATACAGGCAAATGCCCCAAAGCGGACAGGAAGGTATAAGAAAAGCTGGGCGGTCAAAAACAGCGGAGAGCAGCCACTCCCTTACCATGACGGTTCATTCTAAGGACAGATACCAGATAGCCCATCTCCTGGAACACGGTCATGCAAAACGCGGCGGGGGCAGGGTAGCTGGAAGGGCATATTGCCCCGCTGAAGAAACAGGGAGCTGGTGCAGAAGATTGAGAGGGTTACGTTCGTGACGCATGAAGAAGTCATGGCAATGATGGAAGAAATAGGACTTCCATATGCCTATCATCACTTTGCGGAAGAGGATCCCTGATCCGCCCTTTGCGGTATTCCTGTATCCGGGAAGTAACAATTTCTCTGCAGACGGGAAAGTCTATTTTAAGACAGACCGTCTGAACATAAGATCTACACAGATATAAAAATATAGAACTGGAACAGCAGACAGAAGCCGTGCTTGACGAGCATGGTATTTTTATGAAAAAGCGAAGTATGGATCGAATCTGAAAATCTGTATGAGGTGCTTTATCAGATGGAGGTATAGAAGATGGCGAATAAAAGAATAAAGTCAAATTTAATATCTGCAATGTGCATTACGCACCGATTACGGTTGCAGAGGAAGGCACGGTCAGTTTTGGAACACCCGTGCCGATGCCGGGTGCGGTATCTATCAGCATGGATCCGACAGGAGAGCCGGAGTCATTCTATGCAGATGGTATTGAATATTACGTGATCAATAACAACCAGGGATACGATGGTGACCTTGAACTTGCAATGATCCTGAATCTTTCCGCACGGATATCTTAAAAGAGGAGCAGGATGCCAATAAGGTGCTTGTGGAGAATGCAAATTCCGAGACAGGCAGTTTTGCACTCCTGTTTGAATTTGACGGCGATATCCGCAAAATCCGCCATGTGCTTTATAACTGTTCCGCATCCCGTCCGACCATTGAGTCCAAGACGAATGAGGAAGATAAGGAAGTGCAGACGGAAACACTGACCATTAAGGCAAGACCTATGGCAGACGGATATGTCAAGGCAAAACGGGAGATTCCACAACTGAGACTGTTTACAATAACTGGTACAAGAGCGTGTATCTTCCAGCAGCTTCCACAGCGGAGCAGCAGTCAGCAAAATCAACCAAGAGTGTATCATAAGGAGGAATAAGACATGGGTATCAGAAAGGATATAGAAATTGATGGACAGATGGTTGCATTCAAGGCGAGTGCAGCCATCCCAAGAATCTACAGATTAAAATTTCAGAGAGATATTTATAAAGACCTGGCATTACTTGAAAAGAGCATCGGTGACGGAAAAGGAGAATCATCAAACCTTGATATGTTTTCCCTTGAGATGTTTGAGAACATTGCGTATGTGATGGCGAAGCATGCGGATCCGTCTATTCCTGATACACCGGAGGAGTGGCTTGATAATTTCAATACATTTTCAATTTATCAGGTTCTGCCACAACTGATCGAACTGTGGGGACTGAATGTAAAACAGATGTGGAAGCTAAAAAACTTCATGCAACAGACCGTGAAATGACAACCCGCTGTTTCTGCTCAGATGTGTACAGTTAGGTTTGTCAATGGCAGACCTTGAAATGCTGTCAATAGGACTCATCAATGATATGTACAGTGAGAGCCGGAACGATGACTATAAGTATGCCGAGCTTGCAACACAGGAGGACTTCGACCGTTTTGATTGAGAATACAGTCGTTTTCTGTTATACTTATCAGCAGAAAACGACTGGGGCATTCTCAGTTATAAATCGGAATTTTTAAGTGATAGATACTTTACAAAATAAACTTCATATGTTAGATTGGTTAGCAAAAACTAACTAAAGAAAGAGGTAGATTATGAATAAATTTGATGGTGTTGCAAATACGTTATTCGTTCCGTTAGTGGCAAGAATCAATATTTCAAAAATTTCCAGAATATTTTATGGATGAAAAGGCTCTTGAGTTGGAGAAGTATTTACCACAAGGTGTAGATAAAGGTGCTTCTGAATATAGCAATATGGCATCGGTAGCACGTTATTACAATATGGACAAAACAGTTACTGCGTTTGCAAAAGTTACGCAGAAAGTAATATTGTATATCTTGGTGCAGGATTAGAGACTGCTTATGACCGTTTAAGTGATAAGATTGAAAACAGAACTGTACATTGGTATGAGGCTGATTTGCCAGAAGTAATAGAGGCAAGAAAAAGTATTTGGTCAGCGAAAAAATGAAACGCTCATTGCAGGCGATATGTTTAAATTGAATGGGTAAAGGAAATAGACAATTCGCTTCCTACACTGCTAATTGTGTCAGGTGTGTTCCAATATTTCCATGAAGAAGAAATCATAGCATTTATTAAGGGGTGTGGAAAAGCATTTCCAAAAGGTGAGATGTTGTTTGACGCTACAAGTGAGAGTGGATTAAAGTTTACGAACTGGTTTATCAAACGTACAGGAAATGCAAGTGCTATTATGTATTTTGGTATTAACGATAGCAAAGAATTTGCAAACAAATGTAGTATGGAATTATTGGAAGAAAAGACATTCTTTCCAGAAGCATTGAAGATGTTAGGGAAGAAACTTTCTTTGTTACAAAAGTATCTATGAAGGTTGCAGAGAAGAAGAAACAGGTAATAATTCTTCGTTTGAAATTGAATTAACTACCGTAAAATTTGAATTCTACGGATAATGATATGTTGACAACAGTAATATTGACCTTGCTTATGATATTTGCAATAACATTTGTGATTGTGATTGAGTAGGAACTTTGCCTGCAAAAGTTGTGATGAAAACTATGCCAAAGGAATTACAAGAAGAAACAAAGAATCATCCCAATCCGCCATTGTGGAAAATGATAATCGGATTTACAGCTTATGCAATTGGTATAGCATTGGCGCTCTTTGTCGCAATCTATGCAGGTTATGATGCAATCAAGCAGAATATGGGTTTTATGGAAATATTTATAAGATATATGATTATTCTGTGTGGATTTAAAATTTTGACATTGTGGTTCTTGATTGGTGGTTGATTACAAAAACGCAATTCTTCCAGCATTATTTTCCAGAAACAAAGGGAAGTAAGGGTATGAGAGCTTTGGGTTTAATAAAAAGAACAATTGACTCAAATAATAGCTTTTCCAATCGTGTGTGCAGTGATAGCGTGGATTTGCACGATTCTAAAGTAGACGCAAACTTTCAGTTTGTAGCTTAGATAAAATCATAATATTACATAGGACATCTGTCAGAAATGGCAGGTGTTTTCTTTGTTACGGAGCAGAGATGCTCCTTTTATACCCATTTTAGGAGGTGAGAGGCATGGCAAGCCGTATTCAGGGTATTACCGTTGAAATCGGTGGTGATACAACAAAACTGCAGAACGCTCTGAAAGGCGTGAACGGACAGATCAAGTCCACCCAGTCACAGCTTAAGGATGTGAACAAGCTGCTGAAACTTGATCCGGGCAATACGGAGCTTCTGGCACAGAAGCATAAACTGCTTGCAGAAGCGGTCAGCGAAACAAAGAGAAACTGGCTACCTTAAAGACCGTAGCAGAACAGGCAAATACGGCACTTGCCAATGGCGAGATCTCAAAGGAGCAGTACGATGCCCTTCAGAGGGAAATCGTGGAAACTGAGCAGGACTTAAAGAATCTGGAAACACAGGCGAACCAGTCCGCTACGGCAGTACAGAAGATTGCAGCAACAGGCGAAAAATTTAAGACGGTCGGTGACAACATTTCCTCTGCCGGACAGAAACTTCCTCCAGTAACAGCCGGGGTGACTGCACTTGGTACGGCATCCGTAACGACGGCAGCAAACTTTGAATCTTCCATGTCACAGGTACAGGCTACTATGGGAATCACAAAAGATTCCATGTCTAAGGTAAATGGGCAGTCCGTAAATACAATGGATACCCTTTCCAAGCTGGCAAAGAAGATGGGGCAGAAACAGCCTTCTCTGCATCCGAGTGTGCCGAGGCATTAAATTATCTGGCTCTTGCCGGATATGACACGGAGCAGATGTGTAATACACTGCCGACCGTACTTAACCTGGCAGCTGCCGGGGATATTGCCCTTGCGGATGCTTCCGACATGGTAACGGATGCCATGTCTGCACTTGGCATGGAGTGGATGAGGCAGAAACGATGGTAGACCAGATGGCTAAGACTGCATCTACCACGAATACATCGGTTGCACAGCTGGGCGAGGAATCCTTACCATTGGTGCGACAGCCAAATCCATCAAGGGCGGTACGGCAGAACTCAATACCGCACTTGGTATCCTTGCCAATAATGGTATCAAGGGGCAGAAGGCGGTACGCATCTGCGTAACATTATCCTGTCACTGCAGAATCCTACGGATAAAGCAGCCGCCCAGATGGAAGCACTGGGCGTTTCCGTATATGATTCCGAAGGAAACATGCGGTCAATGAATGATATCCTTGGTGACCTGAATAAGAGCATGGACGGAATGACATCAGCGGAGAAGTCCAACATCATCGGCACGATCTTTAACAAGACGGACCTGTCTTCTGTAAATGCACTGCTTGCCAATACAGGAAGCACATGGGATGACCTACAGCAGAAGATCACTGCCAGCGGTGGTGCTGCACAGCAGATGGCAGATACACAGCTTGATAACTTACAGGGACAGATCACTATCTTAAAATCCGCATTGGAAGGTCTGGCGATATCTTTTGGGGAACTTCTGATGCCGGCCATCAAACAGATCGTGGGCTGGGTGCAGAAATTCGTGGACTGGTTGAATGGACTGAGTGAGGGTACGAAGAAGACGGTCGTTACGATAGCCCTTCTGGCGGCAGCACTTGGTCCCGTGCTTATCGTGATTGGAAAGGTCATATCCGCTGTTGGTACGATCATGACGGTTGTACCGAAGATTGCCGGAGTCATAAATACGGTGAAGGGGCTTTGCAGCACTGAATACAACGATGCTCGCAAATCCAATCGTACTTATTATTGCAGCCATTGCAGCTCTTGTGGCTGCTTTTATTTATCTCTGGAATAACTGTGACGGATTCCGCCAGTTCTGGATCGACCTCTGGGAGAACGTAAAACAGGTTGCAATTACGGTATGGAATGCAATCAAGGAATTCTTCTCACAGGTGTGGGAAGCCATCAAGACTATCTTCTCGACTGTGTTTGAAGTGATAAAGACCCTGGTAACGACTTATTTCAATCTGTATAAGACCATCATCCAGACGGTTTTCAATGTGATAAAGACGGTCATCACGACCATCTGGGAAGCCATCAAGGGTGTATTTACTACAGTTTTAATGTGATAAAACACTGGTGACAACGTATTTCAATATCTACAAAACGATTATTCAGACAGTCCTGACCATTATCCAGACTGTCATTACAACGGTATGGAATACGATAAAACAGTCATTACTACTGTACTGAATGCAATAAAGACGATTTTTCCACGGTATGGAATGCCATCAAGACCATCATCAGTGCCGTGGTAAGCGGGATCAAGGGACTGATTACAGGGGATTTTACTGCGGTCAAGAACTCCATTACCACCATCATGAATACGATTAAGAGTACGATCACCACCATATGGAATACCATCAGGTCGACCATTTCAACGGTGCTTGGCGCAATCAAGGGTGCGGTCACATCAGTATTCAATGGAATCGTAAATGCGGTGAAAGGTGCGATGGGAAATGTCCTGAATGCAGTAAAGACAGGTTTTCCAATGTGAAAAACCATATCACGGGCTTGCTTCACAGGCATTTACCTGGGGCAGGATCTGGTCATGGAATCGTAAACGGAATCAAGAGCTGTATCGGTGCAGTCGGGGATGCCGTTAAGGGTGTGGCAGACAAGATCAAGTCATTCCTTCACTTCTCGTGCCGGATGAAGGCCCGCTGACGGATTATGAATCATGGATGCCTGACTTTATGGGAGGTCTTGCCAAGGGTATCGAAAGAGCCGGGGCATGATCCAAAAGGCGGTAAGCGGTGTATCTTCCGATATGGTAGTCAGTCCGAAGGTCAGCAGCATGGAAAGCATGACGGGAACAGGAACGGCAGCACAGCCGGAAGGCATTTCCGGATGCTTTCTGCAATTACTTCTGCAATCGAGAATATCAAACCGGACAGCGGTGACATCGTCATTCCTGTGTACCTTGGCGGTACGATGCTTGATGAGGTTATTGTTTCGGCACAGCAGAGGGCGAACTTAAGAAGCGGAGGCAGATAAAATGGCATATATACAATATCTTGTTTTAATGAAAGCCTCTGCCTCTGCCGGATTCCTACGATATCGGACTGTCAGATGTCGAAGCGGACTCCAGCGGTGAAACAGAGGCGGGAACCACACAGAGGGATGTAGTAAGGACGGAGTGGCTGACATTTCCGTCTCTTTTCCGTGTCCCCGAAGTGGCTGAAACTGCTGACGGCATATTCCAAGATGCCGAAGATCGCAGTGAAATATTTTGACACGGAAACACTGGAACTGAAAGATACAGAAATGTATATCACGGGATTTAAGGCAGCACTTAAAAAGACACATCCTATAAGGGACTGTGGACGGTATCCTTTACCCTGAAAGAAATGTAGGAGGCAGATGCTGTGATCGAGGTATCAGAGAAATTCAAAATGCCGTAAGGCAGAACACAAGAAAATATGAGTGGTACGGTTCAATCACGACAAAAGCCGGGAAGGTGCATGAATTCACGGCAAAGGATATCGTGAAGGGTTCCGGATACATAAAATGGCAGTGCTGCAGTAACACGGAGATAGAACTCGGAACAGTGTATGCAGCAGAAATGGGAATCAGCCTGTTTTCGGAGATCGACCGTTACACTCTGGAAGATGCCGAGGTACGGCTTTATTACCGTCTGACACTTCTGGACGGGACAACGGAGTCCATACCGATGGGAATCTATGAAGTTTCCGAAGCCAACAGGAAGGTGCGGACACTGGAACTGAAAGGCTATGACCATATGCTCCGTTTTGAAGACCCTGAAACTGGAATCCTCAAGCGGAACGCCATACCAGTTCTTAAAAGCTGCGTGTGATGCATGCAAGGTGGAAATGGCACAGACGGTTGCGGAGATTAGTGCCCTTCCGAATGGTAAGACCACGCTCGGTATTTATTCGGATAATGATATAGAGACCTTCCGTGACCTGGTTTTATGTGGCTCAGGTGCTTGGCTGTTTCTGCCAGATAGACCGATACGGAAAACTTGTCCTTAAGCGGTACGGGAATGAATCCGTATGGAACGTGGAGCAGAAGGAGAGGTTTGACAGCAGTTACTCTGACTTTGTTACAAGATACACGGCAGTATCATCCACAAACCAGATCAGCCAGACGGCAGAATACATTGCGATGGAAAAAGACGATGCCCTTACCATGAACCTTGGCATCAATCCGTTACTGCAGTTCGGACTGAAATCCGTAAGGAGAAGATACTGCGTGAGATACTCACAGCACTGCAGAAGATAAATTATGTACCGTTTGACAGTTCCACCATCGGGAATCCGGTACTGGAAGTCGGGGACATCCTGAAGTTTTCAGGCGGACATGCAGATGAAACAAAGATAAGCTGCATTACGAGCATCGAATGTAAGATCAACGGGAAAATGACACTGAAATGTGTCGGGAAGAATCCGAGGCTTGCATCTGCCAAGAGCAAGAATGATAAGAATATTACAGGTCTTATCAATTCCGTGGAAAGCGGAAAGACCATAATTTACAGTTTTGTCAATGTTGCCCCGTTTGAGATTGGGCAGTCCCTTATGAATGTAATGGATATTGATTTTACTGCAACGGAAGAAACCACGGCAGCATTCCAGTGTGAAATGCTTCTTGAGGTGGTAAAGCCGGATACCGGGGAAGAGCCGGAGTGGCAGCAGAAACGGAACTGCCGGAGCTGTCCATTGTTTATAAGATAAATAATGAAACCATAGATACATTCATGCCGGCCAAGACCTGTCTGTATGGGAAGCATATCGTGACATTGTTTTTCCGATATCGAAAGTCATAGAGAACAGCTCCAATACATTTTCAATGTATCTGAAGATATCGTCCGGGAGTGCAAAGATCGGTGAGGCACAGATCAGGGCAACCATCAGTGGTCAGGGACTCGCAGCAGGACTGGGAGACTGGAACGGACGCATCAATATCAATGAGAATATTGGAAATATCAGCATTACGGATGTACCGTTTGTGGCTGATGTGTTTAAGGATACGGCATCCGTAACATTCCCTTCAAAAGACACAGGGACTGACACAGACAATCGGGAATATTCCAATCACAGACCAGAACTATGAAGCGGATGTATTTACGGACCGTGCATGGATCACGGAGATCCTCCGAACCTTTGTACTTACAAGCGTGCGGGAAATCAAATTATAACGGATATATCACGGTCAATACAGAAGAACGGTTCATGCTGCGGAAACGGTATGTACAGAAGTCAGGGCCGGAATCCCTCGACCACGGATATGCAGAAGACCTCGTGATCGATATTTCATACTTCACAAAGGTGGACGGGGTGGAAGTCAATGGTTATACCGCAGCAGTCCGTCCGCAGTATGTGATTACCGCGGCAGAGACTTCCGTTAAGTTCCCGGATACCATTACCGTTGAAAACGGGTTCTTTGAACTGAAAGCAGTAACTGAACAGACACAGGAAGCCGTGACGGATGAAGTGGATGAAGGTTTCCTGGAAAGGACAACGGTTGATATATCCGGCTTTGACGGAGTGAAAGGAGTGGAATTTACACTATGAATTATGACAATATAAATGATATTTTTCGGCCGGTGTCACCAATATGACCTGTCTGTTACAGGACAGCAACAGCTATGATGGCGGTACGCTTGCCGTGAGTGGTGCGGATTTTTCACGTTCCTCGGAAAAGCCGTGCCGTACATTTATGCACACGGTGATTCTTACTGGGAATCGGCAGTGATGCTACGCACCTTAAAGTGGATAACCGTGATACCAGAATGAGATCGCTTTACAGGGAAGAAGGGACTTTATACAGTTATTACCGTTTTCTGAAAATACGGTGGGAAGGATGGTCGCATTACAATGCATCCGGGGCGGACTACCAGTTAAAGTATGACCTTCTGTTCTGGGACACGGGAGATATTTCCCTTCATATGATTTCTGTTCCTGTCCAGTGTTATGATGGAGGTTTCGGTTTTAGTGCAGACAAGAACTATACTTTCACAAAGCCCGATACAGCTTCCCCGGATATTACTTTCCAGTATTATGCGGACAGTAAGACCTTTGAAGTGAAATACACACCGATTGACCTGTTGGTCCCGTTTAAACTCCTGATAAAAGACGGGGACGGAAAACTGTATACGGTGGAGAACCAGATCATAAATGAGGAGCTGTCAGAAACAGCAGATGTACTTGTCGGACTGGAAGAAACAGAGGTCAATGCACTTTTGTTTAAGAAACATGGATTTGCAAAGATGCCGGAGTGGGATCTGATAAAGGGCTGACGCTTCCTTCCGTATTAAGCTGGAGTGACAGCAGGGCATTTCCGCTGAATGCCGTGATTACGGGAACACCGCCAAAACAGTATATTGAATGCACGGCGGATCTTTCGGACGGCACGGTTCTTGGAATCAAGGCACTGAATGCAGAATATGAGGGAGAGATCACGGTACAGTACAGTTATGACGGGAGACCTTTACGGGTGAAACCCCGATGGCGGATTTTCACAATGGAGCTGGATGAATTGTATGCCGGACTGCTGGAAGCAAAGACGATAACCTTCCGTTTCTGGCTTGCGGGCGATGCAACGCTTACATCCTTTATCATGAATTATAGAAATGGAGATGATGACGATGCTCAAGGGAACAACAAGAATAGAACTTACTGATGTAAACACAGGTGAGGTGGAAACCTACCAGAACAGCAATATGGTCACCAATGCACTAAGGGACATCCTGAAACCGCTTGGACTTTCCAAGAGACCGAACAGGTTTTGAATGAATTCGTGCCGTATTATGAAAAACTGCTCGGAGCATCCTGTGCTTCGACAGGAGATACCGGAGAATGCGGATGAATATTATCCCCGGCAGATGCAAACCTTGTCGGCTGTGCTTCACATGGAATGCAGAACAACACAAAGAATACCTTCCGTGGCGGATTCAACCAGACAGAATCGGAAGTAAATCTGAAAGACAGGTATGTGAAATATGTATATGATTTTGCAACCAGTCAGGCGAACGGCACGATTGCCAGCATCTGTCTTACACATAAAATGGTGGACTTACATCATACGGCAGTAAAAATACCAGTCCAATCAGGGATAATTTACTGATGCAGTCCATTGCAGAAGACAATCTTCAGTATGTGTACCCTGACAGGACAGGGCAAGCACGAGCAGCAGATATTCCGGTATGACGATTGGAAAAACAGAGCTGATATTCCTAATCGACAGGGCAAAGGACTGTGTGTATTATTTCAAGGTGGCAGATAAGAACCATATCCACATCACAAAAGACGTGCATTTTAAAGACGGTATCTATTCTTGATAATATTTACACCACGAAACCGCTTATCGAAGAAATCGAACTGGCAGAACTGTCTTCGAACTGCAGATTGGCTACTGGTCATATAATTATGATCCGTCAAATGATTGTCTGTATATCTGCACGAGCAGCAACAGCAGGACTGCCCCAGAGGGCAAGTTTCTTATAACGGAAATAAAAGTGGACACTTGGAAAATCAAGCAGTATGAAATAACAAACACCACGGATAAATATCTCAGGACGGAAGGAACTGGGGAATGTTCGTTACCGAAGGCTATCTTCTGCTGAGGGATATGATGCCCCGTATGATGTGTATAAAATCCAGATCACGAATCCGGCAAATGTTGTAAAGCTGAAGCGGACCAATGTGACCAACATCAATGGCGTGCCGAAGTTCGTGATTAACGGACGGGTTTATTACGAATACAGTTATGAACAGCTTCTGATTGCGAATCTGGCAACGGATGAGATCATGCCACCGGAGACACAGACATTGTTTAATTCCAGTTATACGATGAGCGTGACTCCTGTAAGAAATGAACCACTCATCTATTTTGTGATTATGGCACATGGTCAACGTCCGGGTGGTACATGATGTGTAATTATCTGGCAACCATCAATAACCTTGATGCCCCAATTACAAAGACGGCAGATAAGACAATGAAGATCACTTATATTTTACAGGAACAATAAAATACTTTTGGAATCAGGCAGTTATCCATTACGGGTAGCCGCTTTTTCATACAAAAATCAAAGGATAAGACAATGAAGGAATTCTGGAACGCAGTACAGTTTGTATTCACGGCAATCGGAGGATGGCTTGGATACTTTCTTGGAGGATGTGACGGCCTGCTCTTTGCACTGCTCGCATTTGTGGTCATCGATTACATTACGGAGTCATGTGCAATCAGTGACCAGAAGCTGTCCAGCACAGTCGGTTTTAAGGAATCTGCCGTAAGGTGCTGATTTTCCTTATGGTCGGTATCGCAAACATTCTTGATGTATATGTCATCGGAACGGGGAGCGTTTTAAGGACGGCAGCCATTTTCTACATCTCAAATGAAGGAATCTCCCTTTGGAGAATGCATCCCATCTGGGACTTCCGGTTCCGGCAAAGATCAAAGCCGTGCTGGAACAGCTTCATGACAGGTCAGAAGAAGACAAAGACAACGGGGAAGGGTAGCTCCTTCCCCTTTTTTACAGAGAATTGGATGATCATATTATGAGTCAGAAATTTGGAATCGATGTAAGCCACTGGCAGGGCAGTTTTGACTTTGCAAGGGCTAAGAGCAAGGAAGGCGTGGAGTTCGCAGTCATCAAAGCCGGATAGTGCTGATGCCGGACTTTATAAGGATAGCCAGTTTGAATCAAACTATAAGAAATGTGAGGAATGCGGACTTCCAAAGGGCGCATATTTCTATGGAAATGCCAGAAGCGTGGCAGATGCCAAGAAGGAGCAGAATACTTCCTTCACTGCTTAAGGGAAAGAGATATGAGTATCCTGTCTTTATGATGTGGAAGGCAGCATGATCACCAAGAATGACAGAAATACACTGACACAGATCGTAAAGGCATTCTGTTCTGCAGTAGAAGCTGCCGGATACTGGGTCGGCATCTATTCGTCCGAGTCATTCTTCAACAGCGAGATGAATGACGGGGAGCTTATCCGCTACAGCCACTGGGTTGCAAGATGGGGTAAGAGCAAGCCGGCCCCGGCAAGCGGTGCAGAGACACAGATCTGGCAGTTCGGAGGAGACAAACCTTATCCGGAGCAACAAGATCAATGGGCAGTCCTGTGATCAGGATTACTGCTATGTGGATTTCCTGCAAAGATCAAGGCAGCCGGGCTGAACGGTTATGCCAAGGGAAGCAGTACACCCGCTCCGGTGAAGAAGTCCAATGAGGAGATCGCATCCGAGGTGATTGCCGGAAAGTGGGGAATGGTGCGGAAAGACAGAAACTGCTCTCACAGGCGGGTATGACTATTCTGCAGTCCAGAGTATCGTGAATAAGAAACTTTCCCCATCCAGGAAATCCGTGGATGAGATCGCAAGGGAAGTTATTCATGGTGACTGGGGAAATGGTTCTGACAGAAAGAAAAGGATCACTTCTGCCGGATATGATTATTCCGCAGTACAGAAAAGGGTTAATGAACTCCTGAAATAAGGATATGGCTGATGGTCAGTAATGGCTGTCAGCCGTATTTTTCCATTTATGCCAAGGAAAGAAAGGTGAAAGGTATCGCAGATTGTACTTGCTATTATTGGCTTTCAGAGTGATATATAGACTACCCAAAGAGAAAGGAGTGGCAGAATTTGGAGATTCAGATAAGGGAAGGAAACAGCAGACAGAAGCAAAACTTAAGGTATGCGCCTACTGCCGTGTCTCAACGGATGCGGATGAACAGGAAAATTCATTGGAAAACCAGATCAGGCATTATAAAGAAGTCATTACCAGTAATCCTGATTACGAGTATGCAGGAGTTTACAGTGACTTTGCCATATCAGGATTCAAGGAAAAACGTCCCGGTCTGCAGAAGATGTTAGCAGATGCCCGTAAGGGAAAAATAGACCTTATATTAACAAAATCCGTATCACGGTTCGCAAGAAACACCTCAATCGTTCTGGAAGCTACACGAAAGCTGAAAGAACTGAATGTTGGTGTTTTTGAACTCCAGAATATCAATACCCTGTCAGGGAAGGCGAGCTTATGCTTACGATCCTTGCTGCATTTGCACAGGCAGAAAGCGAGAGCGGAAGCGTTGGTGCAAAGATGGTGTATCAGAGAAAGTACGAGGCAGGGATCCCCGTGCAGTACCTTGAGCGGTCTTTCGGATTTAAGAAGGATGAGCGGGGAGTCTATATTGCAGATGAAGAGGAAGCGGTATGGGTAAGAAAAATCTATGATATGGCAGCACAGGGATATACTCTTGCAGCTATTAAGCGCTACCTGAATGAAAATAATGTAAAACGGTGGGTGGTGCAAAATGGCTTGATAGCACGGTGCTTCGTATTTTGGAAAATGAAATCTATAAAGGCGATTATATCATGCATAAGTATTTTGTAAATGAAGAAAGAAAACTGGTCAGAAACAGGGGAGAAGTAGATGCCTGGTACATCGAGGATGACCATGAAGCCATTGTTTCCCAAAACTCTGGCAGAGAGCACAGGACGCACTGGAAGCAAAGCGGGATTATCTTGCGGAAGGCTCAGTGATCGAAGAATTCACGGAAGAAAATTATCCATACATGAACAGGATCTATTGTGCCAGATGCGGACACCCGCTTTACAAAGGATCTACAGTAACGGCAACAGGCTGAACTGGGGATGCAGCGGTACAAAGCGGTATGGGAAGTCTTTCTGCGAGGGATAAACATTCCGGACGGAGTCTTGCGAGGGCATGGCATTTTGATGAAAATATGTATATAGGGGAAAAACAGACAGATAAGGGAAAAAGGAATTTACCTATCTGAAAGAAGCTTCATGGAAAAAAGGCATAAGAAGAAAGAGCCGAGCCGATTCCTGAAAATACGGAAACAGAGTATCCGTACAGGAGAAGATCTTCTGCGGATTATGCGGAAGCAGACTCGTGAGGCATGTAAACACCAAAACCATAAGGTCATATGGGTATGCAACGGGAGAAAGCGGAAGGGGAAAGACTTCTGTGATGGGACAAGGGTTCCGGATACCATTATAAAGGGATGGGGAGAAATCAAAAAGATATTTATATTCAGAGAAAGGATGATAAGAATGGCAAGAAGCGTTACAGTTATACCAGCAAGAAGCCAAAAGGTGCGGACAGGGCATAAGGCGGTACAGGAAAAGAAGATAAGGGTGGCAGCCTACTGCCGTGTGTCAACGGATCAGGAAGACCAGCTCCATAGTTTTGAGGCACAGGTCGAGTATTATACAAAATATATCAACGAGCATGAGAATTATGAAATGGCCGGCATTTATGCAGATGAGGGAATTTCCGGTACGAATACAAAGAAAAGGGAACAGTTCAAAAGATGATCGCAGACTGCGAGGACGGTAAGATAGACCTTGTCATAACAAAATCCATCAGTCGTTTTGCAAGGAACACGCAGGACTGCCTGGCATATTCCAGAAAATTAAAGAACTTGGGGATCGGCATCATATTTGAGAAGGAAAACATCAACACGCTGGATTCCACGGGAGAGCTTCTGTTCACCATCTTAAGCTCCCTTGCACAGGATGAATCGAGAAACATTTCAGAAAACTGTAAATGGGGCATCCGCACGAAATTCAAGAACGGTGAGATGCATCTCAACACATTCAAGTTCCTCGGATACGATAAGGATGAGAACGGGAAGCTTGTCATCAATAAGGAACAGGCAAAGACAGTGAGAAGGATATACAGGGACTTCCTTATCGGAATCAATCCGGCACAGATTGCAAAGGAACTGACGGAAGAGAAAGTTCCGGGATGTCTGGGGCAGACAAAATGGTATCCAAGCACGGTCACAGGGATTCTAAAACAGGAAAAGCACATGGGTGATGCACTTCTGCAGAAGACCTATACGGCAGACTTCCTTACCAAGAGACAGGTCAGAAATAACGGTGAGATCGCACAGGTCTATGTAAAGGACAGCCATAAGGGGATCATAGATAAGCAGACATGGAATGCGGTACAGGAAGAATTCGACCGCAGGAAAAGTTCATGGAATCGCACGGCACGGACAGGTACAGTTACGGTGCGGACTGTATGCCGTTCTGTGAGAAGGTGTTTTGCGGGAATGCAAAAGCCTGTTCACGAGACATTCATGGAGCTCAAGGGGAATCGTACAGTGGCAGTGCAAGAACCACAGGAAAGACGGAAAGTGGCATGCACGAATGCCTATGTGAATAATGCAGACCTGGAAAAGGGATTTGTAAAAGCATTCAACAGACTGGTCACGGACAGGGATAAGCATATGGAAAGATGGCAGCAGATGAAGTCGGACGGGACACCGCTTGAAAAGATCAGGGCGGGGCAGATGATGGAAGCCGTGGGAAATGAACCGCTTACCAGATTCGTCCCGGAGATCGCACAGCTTGTCCTCTGCGAAGTGACGGTGCTTGGTGCGAAAAATATGAGTTCTTCTTCTGGAAGGCAGCAGGGTAAAGGTTTCCGTGTAAATCACCCGGAAACCCCGCTGTTATGAAGTCCAAACAGCTCCATCTGGCTGCTTTCACCGTCCGCATCCCCAGGTTCAGGAATGTCGGACGGTTCTTCTTCCATGTCCTTTTATGCGGAAGTTTATGGGTATAAAGTTTATCCCAGGTAAGCGGATTCCGGCTTTTGTTGTAGTATATCAGTATGGCTTCCGCAAATCCGAGTGAGCCGGAACGCCTGTCCTTTGCAGTACGGGCGAGTTCCTTGATGGATATCCTTCCGAGCTTTTCCTTAAATACATCATCTTTATGGCATCACCATAAGCATTAAGGAAACGTGCCAGTCCGTTCATCATGTTTGCGCTGAAGGACTGGGATGCCCTTCCCATGTGGCTGCAATGAGACGGATGACATGGTCGAGCATATGGTAGCCGTATTTGTCGTGAATGTTTTCCAGGGTTGCGACAGCACAGATACCGCCTGGGGTCGTGGTGGATGCGATGGTAAGGTCATAGGATTCCACCAGGTCACGGATGATGAGCTGTTTGTCATTGCCGGCCTCTATGTTTGCCATGAATATCTCATAAGGCAGCAGGGGCTTTACATATTTCATCTGGTTTGCAAAGATATCCGCTTCATGTTCATATCCGAGGTCATCGTATACCATGCACCACACGGTGTCTCCCTGGATCCTGAAACGAGGGCAACGATCTCAATGGTGTGCTGCCCGTTGAATACATAGTTGATGCCGTTATCCGGCTGACCTTTACGGGATTTATCTGGTACAGGTCAAAGTTGGCGGCAGCACGCTGGACATGGTGCTGTGAGAGGTTGCGCTGGTATTCCTGGTTGGATACGAGATTCCTGATAGGGATCTGTTCAAAGTGTACTTTTGGGACGAACTGCATCAGGTCAATGGCCTGTGGCGTTTGTCCGGCTGTCTGTTCTTCTGTCATCTGGATCATCCTCCTCAAGCTGCGAAAGCAGTCTGGTTATTTTTGTTAGGTTTAACAGCTGCATCTTCACTTCACGCCTTGCATTAACTGAGGTGGAAGGAAAATCTGTAAGTTCCATGGTCCTTGATATGGTCTTTGACCATGAAGGTATCGTAAATTTAAGGCTTTCGAGTTCCGCATCCGGGTCAGTGGCGGGCATCTGCTTAATTCCGGCTTCGGCACTTTCCTTTTCCGTTTTATCCTTCTTGAGTCCGGTTTTCCAGTGGGAAGCCTCTGCCACCTGAGTTCGTGCCGGAGCTGGGAGTATCCGATGCGGTCTATAGATCCGCTGTCCAAGAGCCTTTTCAGTCCGTTGATATCCTCAATGGGAAGACGGGAGAGTTCTATGATATTTTCATGGGATACACGGAGTTTCCGTTTAATATCTTTTCTGCGATCTCCGGGCTTTTCCGTTTCAGGTCATCGACCGCACGGGCATAAATATCATATTTTGTCACGGTGGAAAAACCAAAATTAAATTCATTGCCAATGATGGTGGCAATATCCGTCTTACGGACATATTTCTGTGACACCTGTCCGTCTGCATTCAGTTCCGTGCCAGGATGTTTTCATGAATTCATCACTGGCGGTATTCATGTCCGCACGGAACAGTCTGCCTATCAGGTATTTTTGTATTCTCCGGTAAGGTCTGTACGTTTGAGCTGTTCATGGCAGATAAAAGAGACTGCCTTATCACGGCTTTCAAACATCATGCGCCGGATGTTGAAATGGATATCCCATTTTGTACAGATCTTATACCGCAGACGGCCGTCAAGTATGATACCGTTCCATACACATACAGGCTCCAGGCATCCGTGGTCAAAGATGTTTTCTTCGAGTTCTTCCAGGTACTTTTCTTCCCTTGGCTGTATCAGCTCATCAAATTCCGGATCCGTCTGAAGTTCCGGGACTGGTCTGTTGTTCATACTGATTATCCGTTCGGGTCATATCATCTACAAGCACGCATTCATTCATGGAAAAGCTGGCAAGACATTCTTTTGGATTCAGTGCACCGTAGATACGGTAGCTGCGGTTGTCCTCCAGATATATGCCCGTATGCCGTAATGCCTGTAAAAGTTCCGTACTGTATAATTCGTAGCAGTAACGGCTGTCGGCTTTACTGTAGCGTACACGGTGGGCAAGGTAATCCTTACGCACACTTTTCCTTATGGCGATCATGCTGTCCTGCGGGTTTACAAGCAGCTGGATATACTCCGGGTCACCTAGCATATGGAGCGTGAGCTTGTGTATGCGTATCCTGTTTTCTTTAAGTCAATGCATAGGACCGGCTTCAAAGAGGTTTCTCTGTTCATAATGCTGTTATCCTTTTCTGGATGTTCTGTTTTTCTTCTTCCAGTTCAGCGGTATTGTTTTCGGAGATGCCGAACACCGCATAACCGTCAAACATGTTGACCTGTAAATTGCTCTGGTGTTCCTCGACAGGCACACCGAACTGGTTCTGCCATTCTTCCGGATAGCTTGGCGTGCGGGACGCTTTTATCTTCCGTCTTCTTTCTCCTCACGCACGAAGATCTCAGGCGTGGTGAGGTCAAAGACAAAGAGAAGTTCATTGTCTGACCGTATCAGCTTCCCAAGCAGTTTATAGCGGTAGGATGAATTCCATCCCATAAGCGACACGACCTTGGCAAAAGATACGGCAGGTGATCTGTCTGGGAGAGCGTTTTGCCGTTGCGGAACACCATCGGAAGGATCCTTCTCATCCTCCTGGCATGGACGCACCGCCAGTTTCTTTTCATCCGGGTTTACGAGTATCTGCACAAAATCCGTATCCGGCAGTTTTATGCATGCGGTGTTTACGGATACCTTGCTGGAATTAAAAGTAAAGGACGGTTCATAGGTATGGGCAAAGAACTCGCCGCGGACGACCTGATACCCGTCATAGCTGAATGCATCATCCTCGGTCACGGAATGGTATTCTTTTCATCGTTTGTCTGTATGTTCATCTGTGTTCTCCTTCATATCTGACATGATCTGTTTAATATTCTTTTCGATGTCATTTTACTGGTGACCTGTATATCAGTGTCGTTGTATGTTACCGGGGCATGGAGGTCCGGGTCTTTACGTCCGGTGAATCCGGCAAGTTCCTCTGCCTGTGCGTGGCTGTAATAATTGCTCCCAAATGTGTCTGCCCAGTCAGGCGGATAGGCTCGGACATTTCTCTGCTGGTTGTCCGTAAAGGGTTTTACGGCCGGATCCGCATCCGGTGCACCGACCATGTCATTGGGAATGAATATCTCCGGTTCGGAAAGGTTGAAGAGCAGTACGGCATCATTCCCGCTGCCACGCTTTACCCCAGTGATGCGGTAACGGCAGTCATCGTTCCAGCCGAGGAGGAATATAGAGTGGGAAGAAATGCAGTCCCGCTGATCTCACGTGGGGAGTTTTGCCGTCTTTCTTTTTAGACCACTGCATGGCATTCCGGCAGTCTTTTCCCGCATTCCTTACGGCAAAGACCAGTTTCTTTGGGTGTATGAGAAGTTCTACAAGCGTGCTGTCAAGTTTGCGGACGGCAAGAGCGGAAAAGCGGATATCTCCCTGGCTGAAGGTAACGGTTATACGGTCCGTGCTGTCAAAAACTGTGAGCGTGCGATCTCATATCCGCGCAGGTCAAATTCACCGGATTTTACTTCCACATGACCGGAAGACGGGCCGGACTGTTCCGTGCCGTCATAAACACTGGAAGAAGCATTCATGTAATCCGTTTCCTTAAATCCCGCCCATCTGGGGTTGATGGATACAAACCCTTTCAGGACACCTCCCGGAATGACCTTCAGCTGCGGAAGAATCCCTTTGTTCCCATACTTGGCATTGCTGATCAGCCTTTGGACCGCAATAAAGTCATCCCTTGATATGATGGCTTCGTGATGGTCGCGCTTCCGGTACTGGGGACGGTTCTGCATATTCTTCTTTGATTTGTGGTTGAGGTAGTTCGGAGTGTAGGTCTTATGTGCAAGGACATCACCGCAGTGTCTTTCATTCTGCAGTATCTGAAGGATGGAACCGGAGACCATACGGTGTTCCCCTTTTGGTCTCGCAGCCGAGTCCCGTCAGGGTATCGGCAATCTCCTGACAGGTGCATCCGTTTAAGTACATCATAAATATGAGTTTTACGATCTTTGCTTCCCCTTCATTAATGATAAGGTTTCCGTCTTCATCATGGTCATACCCGAGTATCGGTGTAAGGAAAATCCCCTGCGGAAACGCATCTCAATGGATGCATTCATGATCTCACTCTTGGTATGGCTTTCTTCCTGTGCAAGTGTGGCCATGAAGGAAAGCACCATCTCACTTTTGGGGTCAAAGGTGTTGAGCCTTTCTGTTTCAAAGAAAACACCGACAGGATGGGGAGTGCGAGAAGCTCCTGACATAGCCGATGCAGTCCACCACATTCCTGGCAAAACGTGATACACTCTTGGTCACGATAAGATCTATCTGACCTTTTTGCAGTCTTCGATCATCAGTTTAAACTGATCGCGGTGCTGGAGTGAAGTGCCGGAGATGCCTTCATCCGCATAGATCTGCACCAGTTTCCAGTTCGGACTCTTACTGATGACATCATGGTAATGGTTCTTCTGCAGTTCATATGAGGATGTCTGTCTTGATCATCCGTTGACACCCTTGCATATACGGCAACACGCTGTTCATTTTCCACTGCAAATATATCTTCCTGCGGAAGGGCAGGGATCACGTCAAGCTCATCTGGGTTGATACCTTTATAACGTTCCCTTATCTTACTTTTCTGGTCGGCAACTGAGCCGGCTTTCTGCTCGTTTTCGTTCATGACTTACCACCTTTATTTCTGTGCTGGATTTTATTATAAATTTTCATGCTGAAATAAAATAGACTATACGGACAGCCATATCCCTATAGTCTATTTCAAAATTTATTTGTGTGAAAATAGTGTGCCTTTATCTGTGCCTGTCACTGGAAGCAAGCTCCCAGCCGTTTTGTGCATGGTTTCAAGGCTTGCCTTTATAAGTTCATAGATGAATCTTTTCTCATTTTCCGAGCAGTCCTCCATAAGCATATCGATGTCTGTCTGGTATGCAGCCGGATTGTTCACCTGCACTCCGGCAAGCAGTTCATCCACGGTAATGCCGAGGGCATTCACGATACGGATAACAGATTCTAGGCTTGCTTTTCTTTTGCATTTTCAATGTGGCTTATGTAGGAGACGGAAAGGTCGGTCATTTCCGCAAGCTGCGCCTGTGAAATATGATTCTGCTCCCTTACTTCCTTGATACGGTATCCTATCTGCCTGTGGTTGACAGATATCTGCGTCTGATTCATAGATTGTACCTCCTGTTTTCTACGCAAGGTAAATTATCTATCAATGAGTGCAAAAAGTTGTGTAATTTAATAAAGCGCAATGGAGTAGAAGAAAACATGGGGATGGGAAAGTGCGAAATATGTCGAACGATTTTTATTGAAGGATACTGATGCAGATGGTATGCTTATAACTGGAACAAGACGATATAAGAATGATGGAAACAAGGTAAATCAAGGTTCTGTCATGATACAAAACTGAACTGCATAAATCTGCCGTTCATATTTTTTACCCAGATACTCCACTGCACTAGAGTAAATTACGAAAGAGATATGGTTCTAATAATTCTTCTGCGTAACGGTTACAATATGTATATCGTACAGATAGAAGAGAGGTGTAATTTACTTGCGTACAGAGGAGTACATACCAAAGAGGGTAAAGAATTATGCAGCAAGCATAAAGTCTCCAAATACAGACTTGCACAGCTCACGGATATGTCGCAGACAGCGTTGGCAAATATAATGAATAAGAAGAGCATACCTACAGTACCGACCCTGGAAAGGATCTGTGATGCATTCGGAATTTCAATCGCACAGTTCTTTGCCGGAGATGGTATGCGGCCAGACCTGACGGATGAGCAAGGTGAATTATTGGAGATATGGGATGACTTAAATGCGGATGAACGCAGAATACTGATGAACTTCGTAAGGACGCTGAAGAAGTAAGGGGAAGCAGTTTGATTGTATCTGACAAGACTGGCTTCCTTTTCTATGCATTCCGGTGAGCACGGAAAGTGATGAGGATGTATATGAGAGTACAGGATGAGGAATTCAAAACAATGATCACGATCTGATGAACGGACATTATGATCTGGATAAATTTGATTGTGAGGAAAGCAGTGTGGTAGAGAATGAATTTGCAGAAGGCAGATACTGTGAAAACTCTACAGTGAAATGCTTGCAGCCTATGGAAGGATATGCCAGAGACTGCATGAGCCGTCCGGTGAGGACAGGGACGTGGAAATCATAATAAACAATCTGCTGGACATGGGCAGATACCAGAGCATGAAGATGTTTAATTATGGGGCATTCTTTACTGAAAACAGAATCAGCAGTAAGACGGAACACAAAAATAGTGTGGCTACGATTTGACAGCCACGCTATTTTTGTTACAAATATAGTGGTGTTATACAATGCGTATAACAGAGAGCCGCAAACATGGTTTTGCGTGATTAGACAAATCTCAAGAATAAGCAAATCTGGTGTTCAAAGGGGTATATCCCCTAGTGGGCTATCCCCTTAGCATTGTATGCTGACTATCCCTTTATAATAAGAAGTTACGCCATCTATATTGGACAGGAAAACCCCCAGACGGGATTACATATATCAATAGCTGGAATGAGTGTATACAGGCTGTTAAGGAAAAGGCTTGACCGCAGCATATCAGCAGTTGCAGGTATTATTGTCATATTATGCTATCTTATGATGACAGGTTCGCCAGTGTCAGCGGCAAGGGCGGTTGGTATGCTTGTTATAGCCATTATTGCGGACGTTAGGGCAAGAACTTATGATATGCTCACAGCATTATCGATAGCATCAGTGCTACAGCTATTATCCAATCCTTACTCAGTGTGTAATATGTCATATATTATGTCATTTCTTGCTATACTTGGCATAGCACTTGTATTTCCACTATTCGTATCTGAAGATAAGACACTTATTGTAGTCAGAAAAATATAGAAAAAACGGACATTGGCAGATGAACTTATATATATGCTGTGTGATTCGTTGCTGCTGCATAGCTGTGCAGATTACGCTGCTGCCAGCAGTATTATATTATTCATATGAAACCACATTTATAAGTATTATACTTAACTGCATAGTCATACCGCTTATGCCGGTTGTTATGATAAGTGGCATAATAACAGGGATAGCAGGATTAATTTCTATAAATGCAGCGGTATTTTTGCAGGTGCGGCAGACTATATTCTTAAGTTTTATGGATTGGTGTGTGATATTGCAGGGACGTATGGAAAGTCTTATGTTACAGGAAGACCGCAGGTGGTACAGATAGTTATATATGCGATTGTTCTGTGTATATGTATTGTAGTGGAGTCGGACAGCTTTAGGTATTATATGGGCAGGCATATGAAAGCATATATTAAAAATATTGTTATGGTTGTATTGATTGTGACAGCGGTTCTTAATATGCATTATATTCCATATAATGGGTTGTATATCAGCATGCTAGATGTAGGGCAGGGCGACTGCATATATGTAAGGGATGTAAATGGTGTTAATTACCTTTTGACGGAGGAAGCACTGATATTAAAAATGTTGGAAAGTACAGGATATATCCGGCTTTAAGGGCTATGGGAGTTAAACGTATTGACTATATTATAATAAGTCATACTGATGCTGATCATATTAATGGCATAAAAGAGCTTATAGATATGTGCAATGATACATTTGTCATAGGAGAGATTGTTATGCCTGATATAAAGAATAAGGAAAATGTGGCTTCGTATATGGAAATGGTTAATACTATAGAAAATGCAGGAATAAGGCTCAGTTATAAAAGGCTGGTGACAGGCTTGTTAATGGCGGTGATTTCAGTGTAACCTGTATGCATCCGTGTGCAGATTATGATTATGAGGATATTAATGACTTTTCAGCGGTATACCGGATACGTTACGGAGGATTTTCAATGATGATGATGGGAGATGCAGGAAAAAGGCGGAGCAGTGTATGATGAGTGACTGGAACGGAAAGCTTAATACAAGCATATTAAAGGCAGGACATCACGGCTCAAAGTATTCAAGCAGTGAAGAGTTTCTTGAGTACATAAGTCCTGCGGCGGCACTGATATCGTGGCATAGATAACAGGTATAAGCATCCGCATAAGGAAATGCTGCAAAGAATAGAGGCTCTGGGCGCTGCAAGCTATAGAACAGATGAGGGCGGGCGGTTATTGTTAAGGTTGATAGTATGAATATGCAGATAAAAAGTTATTGTGTCAGTCGTTAGTTTATTTTACACAATCGGCAAACGAAAATAACTGCCCCAGTCTGCGAAACTAAGCGGTTATAATCTTTGTTTATAATTCAATTATCAATCCTTTATAAGGAATAATATTTACAAGGATTATAAGAAAATGTTACAATATTATCTATGAAAACTTTGAATGAACATATTAAAAAGGTGAATATCAGAAGGTATATCTTATATATGGAGAAGAAGAGTACCTGAAAAACAGTACCGTGACAGGATGAAAGAGGCAATAATAGGCGATGACACCATTAATTACAGCTATTTTGAAGGAGATGGCACTAGGGCGGAGGATGTTATTGCCATGTGTGAAACGATGCCGTTTTTAGCGACAGAAGACTTGTTATAGTGAGTGACAGCTCATTTTTAAGTCTGCCAATGATGCGCTTGCAGATTATATTAAGAAGCTTCCAGATTATATTGTACTCATATTCATTGAAAAGAATGTAGATAAGAGGAATAAGGTATATAAGGCAGTAAATAGCGCTGGTTATGTATGTGAAATGGCTTACCAGACAACTGCGATGCTGAAAAATGGATAGCAGGCATGCTTGCAAAGGAACATTTTAAGGTCGCTGAGGCGGCATGTGATATGCTTCTTGAAAAGACAGGGGCTAATATGGAGCTTATAAGGAATGAGGTTGATAAGCTCATAAGCTATTGTGAAGGAAAAGAGGCAGTTATGCCGGAGGATATAAGTGCAGTATGCTCTACGCAGACGACAAGCCGTATATTTGAGATGATAGAGGCGGTTGCGGGTAAGAACAGGGATAAGGCGCTGAATTTGTATTATGACCTCTTAGAATTAAAAGAGTCACCTATGCTTATTCTTTATCTTATAGTAAGACAGTTTAACGGAATATTACAGGCAAAGGATTGCGTGGCAAAAGGAATGTCAAGCAGGGAGGCATCATATATTGGTGTACAGCCTTTTATTGCGGGTAAGTATCTGTCGCAGTCAAAGTATTTTACAACAGATATGATAAAGGAAATTTTAAAAGAGTGTGCAGATGTTGAGGAGTGCGTAAAGCAGGGAAGACTTCAGGATAAGCTTGGAGTTGAAATGATAATTATTAAGTATTCGTCATGATAAACAACTATAAATTAAATAGGTTATAAAAGAAATATCTTTTGGTTCTAAAACTTGCCTTCAAGTAAAGTTTAGAACCTATATTTTGGTAAGAACAATAGATTAAGCTGTAGTTAAATATTGATAACTACAGCTTTATTATAGAAAAAGGACAGGTGCGAGGGTATGCACCTGTCCTTAAATAATATCCTGTAATAATTAAGCTAAAGTGTTAACAGCTTTAGTAATGCGAGATACTTTTCTAGCTGCTGTGTTCTTGTGGAAAATTCCCTTAGAAGTAGCCTTAGAAATCTCAGCTATAGCAACAGGAAGAGCAGCCTCAGCAGCAGCCTTGTCACCAGCAGCAACAGCAGCGTCTACCTTCTTTACATAAGTCTTAACTCTAGACTTAATAGCCTTGTTTCTATCAGCTCTTACCTGACTTGTTATTACTCTTCTTAGCAGATTTAATGTTAGCCAATCCGTACACCTCCAAATTTTAATAAAATTCATAGTTAAATGTTTCGCATTAAAGCCGGACACGGACGATCTAATGTAAACATACTCATATATCTTATAGTACAAATACGAATATGTCAACATAAATCTACAAAAATATAATAAAAATAGATTGAGTATGAATAAGTGGGGCAATTATGCATATTATGATATAAGGGCGTATAAAAGAAAGTAAGTAGATGAAAGCCAGAGATTTACTTTTCAGGCGCATAACAACAAATATTCATAAAGAATAAATGTCAGAGGAATTAGCAGATTATATGAACATATGCATAAAACAAATATTTATTAGTAAGAAAGAGTACTGATAAGAAAAATATGCTAAATTGTAATAATATAAAAATATGCATATAAGAATGAGACAACTAAAGAAGAACGGGATTATCAAATATAGATTGATATTTACACAAGTTTCCAGATATATATGCAATAATATGGACTTAATTACCCAATATAGACTGGATATTAAGAAATATAGAATAGATATTAATTAAGATAGATGAGGCAGGATAAGTATGGATTATGAGATGGGAAGGACTGACCTTGCGGTAGAGCTTAACGAAAGCATTTCTAAGAAAAGCGGAAAGCTTAAGGGCATAGTAGTCAATGAATTTAATGATACAGATACAGCTATAAAGGTGACAGAGATAAAGATTACTGATAAAAGAGGCGCAGATGCCATAGGAAAGCCACAGGGCTCCTATATAACGATAGAGGCAAAGGATATAAGTAATGCAAGTGAGATGTACAAGAAGAAAGTTGTGGATATATTGTCTGAATATATTAAAAACTTCTCAAGGATAATATATCAGATGATAAATGTGAGCCTATGACACTTCTTGTAGCAGGACTAGGAAACCGTTGTATAACGTCCGACTCTCTTGGCCCGCTTGTTGTTGACGGACTTATGGTTAATCATCACATTCTTATAGAAAGTGGGGAGAATGGTGGCATATGCGCTATTATTCCCGGAGTTATGGCTGATACAGGGCTTGAAACGGCAGATATAATAAAGGGCATAGCAAAGCAGGTAAAGCCGTCTGCCATAATAGCTATAGATGCGCTTGCGGCAAGGGATATATCAAGGCTTAATACGACTGTACAGCTATCTGACAGGGTATTAATCCGGGTTCAGGAGTTGGTAATCACAGAGAGGGATTAATGAGGATAATATCGGAGTTCCTGTGCTTGCGCTTGGTGTACCTACGGTCATAGATGCATTTACTATAGCCATAGACCTTGTAAGTCCGCTTATGAAAGAATTCACAGCAGAGGAAAAGTCTGCATTTTTATGAAAATATATAAAGAGGGCATAAGTGATATGTATGTTACACCGAAGGCGATAGATACAGATGTGCAGAATATAAGCACAGTTATATCAGAGGCTATTAATATGGTGCTTTAAAATATATTGTTATTGGCAGGAGCATTATGAAACCAAAGTACAGGCCATTATATATTGTAATGAGTGCAGCTATAGTACTGTTTATAATATTTTTGAAAGAAATGTAGGCTTTGCTTCATTTGCAGAGGAAATGTTCATAAACGGCTGTATGAATATGGTTATGCCGGGGCTGCGTATTATTGTGAACCGCAGAAGCTTAATAATGATACAGTGTTTGATGAGCTGTTAAAAACGACAGTGCCGGTGAGTGCCATGCTTCCAAAGAATAATGATGACTATATTATGCTTGCAGACAATAGCTGTGATTATAATGAAAATAATGCAGATACAGATAAGGCTGGTGAAATTATGCAGGATACAACCGTCACAAAGGATGCAAAGACAGATGGTAATACAGGGCAGAATGGCAGCACAGATATATCAGCTGGAATTAAGCAGGAGAGTAAAAATACTGATAATTCCACGCAGGTATCGGCAGCTATTTCAAAAAGATATTACAGGAACAGTTTATAGCAGGGCAGAGCTTTCAGATTATGGTTTTGTACATAATCATTTTATATAATTACGTCAGTGACAGACCTTACAGAGAATATGCTAAGACCGGCGGAGTTTATCGATAAAAATCTTTCGATAGATAAGAGTGACGGAAAGCCAAAGATACTTATATTCCACACACATTCGCAGGAAGGCTTCACAGATACAGTTGAGGGGATGCCTCAACAACTATAGTCGGTGTCGGGGATTATCTTACAGAGCTTCTTGTAAATAAGTATGGATATAACGTCATACATGACACCACCGTGTATGATTATGTTGACGGGAAGCTTGACAGAAGCAAGGCTTATACATATGCAGAAACGGAATAGCACGTATATTGGAAGAAAACCCGACAATAGAGGTGGTTATCGACCTTCACAGGGATGGTGTTGCCGATACGACACATCTTGTAACAGAAGTTGATGGTAAGAGCATGGCCAAGGTAATGTTTTTAACGGGCTTAGTTACAGTAAGGTCAATGGTGATATTGCGTATCTGTACAATCCTTATAGGGATGATAATCTTGCCATGAGCCTTCAGATGCAGCTTCTTGGAGAAGCGTATTATCCGGGTTTTAAGAAGAATATATATAAATGCGTACAGATACTGCCTGCATGAGAGGTCGATCAATGCTTATTGAGGCTGGAGCGCAGACGAACACATTTGAGGAAGTAAAGAATGCAATGGAGCCGTTAGCTGACATATTAGATAAGATGCTTTCAGGAGAAAAGGTAATTGGAGATTAACAGGTGTCTACTCAGCTTTATATATAGGCTTATATCGTATTATTTAGTGTTTTAAAATGCGTATTCGTATAAAATTAAATATAAATATAAACTATAATAGTCATGTTACAACAAAACCCTGCTTTATACAACAAAAGCAGGGCTTTTACAACATTTTTATCGATAAATACAATAAAACTAAAGTATTGACAAATGATGCTATAGATAGTAACATAATATTGCTGATAGCAGATGAGCTATAATCATTAATCGCATGCGATTATCAGGGCAGTTATCCTGCCACAGTATTCCCAGTTTTATTACAATATCCCATGGCCGGGGATTAAGACAATTACATATTAAGTTTATTGATTAAAAGTATTAATTAAAATTATCAAAGTTTGAAAGGATTGTATTAGCTTATGGAGAAAGTGTTATGTTCTAATGTTATGGGTTATGCAGAATTTATTGAGAAGATAAAGAAGATGTCAGAGTCAGTGGCAGGTGAAGATGGAAGTGTGCAGGTAACGCATGTCATCAAGAATAATGGTTGTGAATATGACGGACTTGTTATATTAAAAAGGAAGCTCTATTTCACCAACCATATATCTTAATGGTTATTATGAACAGTACTGCAGGGGAAAGTCTTTGAAAGTATATATGCAGGAATTAAGGAGCTGTATCTTTTAACAAGGACAGAATAGATATAGATACAAAGAGTTTTATGACATTTGAAGGCATTAAGGATAAGATTGTGTTTAAGCTGATTAATTATAATGCCAACAGAAAGCTGTTAAGCCTTATTCCGCATAAGAAGATATTAGACCTTGCGATGGTGTTTTACTGCATGATTGAAAAGGGTGCGGAGGCTAATACGACAGCGCTTATATATAACTCAATCTTGGACACTGGAATGTCAGGAGGATGATGTATACAGGGCTGCCATGAATAACACAGCGCGTATTCTGCCGGCAGGTATAACTGAGATGTCACAGTTGCTTGAAACTTATGAGGATTATGGAAAAGTTGATATGGGGATTACAAAGGGAGATAGAAAGCTGCCAGTTGTATGTACTTACGAATGACTGTCGTATTAACGGTGCAGCGTGTATGCTTTATGAAAATATGTTAAAGGATTTTGCAGACAGGATAGGGAGCAATCTTTACATATTACCATCATCAATACATGAGGTTATAATTCTTCCTAAGTTTGCAATGTTTAATAAACAGGAGTTAATTAATATGGTGAGGGATGTGAATTCTGAAGGTGTTGCAGTAGATGAAGTGTTGTCATATACAGTATATGAATATGACAGGGAAACAGGGAACTTAGCATGTAAATGCATTTAATGTACATGATGGGAGTCGAACCCACGGCCTTTCGCTCCGGAGGCGAACGCTCTATCCAACTGAGCTACATGTACAGACATAACATATATCATACACTATTTTTCCGATACGGCAATATTTATAATTTTACTTTTGATTTTATTATATTTATTTGGTACACTATTATCTATGAATAAAGAACGTTAATATGACTGAAGGGGAATATACGGATATGCGTATCAATAAATATCTGAGCGCACAGGGGTCTGTTCACGCCGAGAGGCGGACAGGCTGCTGAGGCTGGCAGAATAACTGTGGACGGTGTTGTTGCAGAGTGCGGACAGCAGGTGGATGAAAGCAGTATAATATGTATAGATGGCAGCAGGATAAGTGAAGAAAAGCCAGAGGATATCCTTATGGCATTTAACAAGCCAAGAGGAATAGTGTGTACAACAACTGATAATCAGGAAAGAATAATATAGTTGATTATATAGGCTATGATAAGCGTATATATCCTGTTGGACGGCTTGACAAGGACTCAGATGGTCTTATTCTTCTTACCAATAATGGTGAGATAACTGATAAGATATTAAGGTCAGTTAACGGACATGAAAAGGAATATGTAGTAAAAGTTAATAAAAATATAACTGATATATTTTTAAAGAGCATGTCTAAGGGCATATATCTTAAAGAATTAGAGGTTACGACAAAGCCATGTAAGATAAACAGAATAAACAGCGATACATTTCGCATAATATTGACACAGGGACTTAACAGGCAGATAAGAAGAATGTGTCAGGAACTTGGCTATAAGGTCGTAGAGCTTACAAGAATAAGAATAATGAATATAGAGCTTGGCGGACTTAAGTGCGGTGAGTACAGATTGGTTGAAGGAGCTGAGAAGAAAAACTATATGAAAGTCTTTGATCTAATGATTAATGTATTAATGATTAGGTGCCTATAAATGTGCAAAGCGGGATGCTACAGCACATAAGTCTGGATTGTTGAGAGTAATGATGAAAGAGTAAATTATTAAATAACGGAGCGAAATAATGGATAAGTTAGAGAGAATTAAGGAATTAGTAGAATTACTGAACAAAGCAGGAAAGAGCTATTACTCAGAGGGACAGGAGATAATGTCTAATTATGAGTATGATGCCTTGTATGATGAACTTAAGAAGTTAGAAGAGGAAACAGGCTGTGTGTTTCTAACAGTCCTACAGTCAATGTAGGTTATGAGGTATTAAGTGAACTTCCAAAGGAAAGACATGACTCTCTATGCTTAGTCTTGATAAGACTAAGGACAGGGACTTTAAGAGACTGGCTTGGGAGCAGAAAGGTGTTTTATCGTGGAAGCTTGACGGACTTACAATAGTGCTCACATATGAGGATGGAAAGCTTAGCAAGGCAGTAACAAGGGGCAATGGCGAGATAGGCGAGATTATCACGAATAATGCAAGAGTATTTAAGAATGTTCCGGTTACTATACCATATAAGGGAAAGCTTGTATTAAGAGGTGAGGCTATTATAACTTATTCTGACTTTAACAGGATTAATGAAGAAATTCCGAAATGGATGCAAAGTACAAGAATCCAAGAAATCTTTGCAGTGGTTCTGTAAGGCAGCTTAATAACAAGATAACTAAAGAGCGTAATGTTAATTTCTTTGCATTTGCACTAGTATCAGCAGATAATGTTGACTTTAAGAATTCAAGGGCATACCAGTTTGAGTGGCTTAAAAGCAGGGGTTTGAGGTAGTTGAGTATAAGATGGTCGACAGGGATAATATAATAGATACAATAGCATGGTTTGAGAAGACTATTGTAAATAACGACTTCCCATCAGATGGTCTTGTTATCATATATGATGATATTGCTTACGGACAGTCACTTGGAACAACAGCGAAGTTCCCAAGAAATGCAATGGCATTTAAGTGGACAGATGAAACAGCAGATACGGTCTTAAGACAGATAGAGTGGAGTGCCTCAAGAACAGGTCTTATTAATCCTGTTGCCATATTTGACCCGGTTGAGCTTGAGGGTACTAAGGTATCGAGGGCAAGTGTCCATAATATCAGTATTATGGAGGGCTTAAAGCTTGGAATTGGTGATAACATAAGAGTATTTAAGGCTAATATGATTATTCCACAGATAGCCGCTAATCTTACAGAAAGCGGCAATATCAGTGTGCCAGAGGTATGTCCTGTATGTGGACAGCCTACAAGAATCAGTGAAGTTAATGATGTCAAGACACTTTACTGCGATAATCCAGAGTGTCAGGCAAAGCACGTTAAGAGCTTTGCACTGCTTGTATCAAGGGATGCACTGAATATAGATGGTCTGTCAGAAGCAACGCTTGAGAAGTTCATACAGAAGGGCTTCATCAAGGATAAGACAGATATATTCCATCTTGATAAGTTTAAGGATGAGATAGTAGCTATGGAGGCTTTGGAGAAAAGTCTTATGCCAATCTTATAGAGGCAGTTGAAAAGGCGAAGGACACAGACTTAGTAAGAGTGTTATATGGTCTTGGAATTGATAATATTGGACTTTCAACAGCAAAGATTATCGTAAAGTTAAAGGGCGACCCACAGGCAGTGCTTAGTGTGACAGCACAGGAGCTTACCGATATAAATGGAATTGGTGAGGTTATAGCTGAAGCGTTTGTCAGGTATTTTGCAGATGAGAAGAAAAAGAGGAATATATAAGACTGCTAGGCGAGGTAAGACTTAAGGAGATAGAGGAGTCACAGGAAACAGAAGAGCTTGCAGGAAAGACATTTGTAATAACCGGAAATGTGACACACTTTGCAAACCGCAAAGAATTAAAAGAGCTTATAGAGCGAATGGGTGGAAAGGTTACAGGTTCTGTGACAGGCAATACATCATATCTTATCAATAATGATTCTGATGTCGCAGTCGACAAAGAATAAGACAGCCGCAAAGTTAGGTGTGCCAGTTATAACAGAAGAGAAATTTATCACACTTGCGGGATTAGAAGATATGTTGTAATATAGTGAGCACATAAGAAAAGCAGGTTTCGTGTATATAGCTGTAATTTTATATGCTTAATCTGCTTATTGTAAGCATTGCGCTGACAGAACGGATGTAATATTATGCCAATTAAGATACAGAACGACCTTCCAGCAAAGCACGAACTGGAAGAAGAAAATATATTCGTAATGGATGAAAGCAGGGCTCTTTCACAGGATTTCAGAGAGTTACAGATAGCTATCCTTAATCTTATGCCAATAAAGCAGGATACAGAATTACAGCTTTAAGGGCGCTTTCTAACACACCATTACAGATAGATGTGACATTTATACAGGCTGAATCACATGTTTCAAAGAATACATCACATTCACATATTAAAAAGTTCTATGAAACATTTTCAAGCATTAAGGATAAGAACTTTGACGGACTTATAATAACAGGTGCGCCAGTAGAAAAGCTTGACTTTGAGGATCAATTACTGGGATGAGCTGACTACTATAATGGAGTGGTCTAAGGAACATGTAACTTCAACTCTTCATATATGCTGGGGTGCGCAGGCAGGACTTTATTATCATTATGGTATCAAGAAGGTTCTTCTTGATAAGAAGCTTTCAGGTGTATACAGGCACCATGTGCTTAACAGAAAAGAACCGCTTGTAAGAGGCTTTGATGACTTCTTTATGGCTCCTCATTCAAGATATACAGAGGCGTGCAGGGAAGATATATTAAAGAACCAGCAGCTTAAGGTGTTTGCAGACTCAGAAGAGGCAGGCATATATATAGCTATAGGCCAGGAGGCAAGCATATATTTGTTATGGGACATCCTGAATATGACAGAATGACACTTGACCAGGAGTATAAGAGAGATATAGACAAAGGTCTTGAAACAGAACTTCCAGTCAATTATTATCCAGATGATGATTGTAACAGAAAGCCGGTATTGTCATGGAGAAGCCATGCTAACAGTCTTTATACGAACTGGCTTAATTATTATGTGTATCAGACTACCCCTTATGACCTTAATGAGAAGGTGTCTAAGCTGGGAAATTAAGTTATTTAACTAAAGATGAAACAGAAAATTCAGAATAAAATAGGTAATAAACAGCCACCAGTCATAAGCTGATTGGTGGTGTTGTTTTACGCAGTAAAGAAATGAATATCGGTGGAAAGAAGAATACATTCTGACATTAACAGCATAATATACAGCTATAATGAAGGGAGTAAGATTTATGTCTGATAGTAATACTAAGAAGAAAGCAATGGATATGATTAATGGTTCCTTATGGAATAAAATACTTATATTTGCCCTGCCATTAGCGGCAAGCAGTATATTACAGCAGTTGTTTAACTCGGTGGATACAGCGGTAGTCGGACGATTTGCAAGCAGTCAGGCTCTTGCTGCGGTAGGAAGCAACAGCTCACTTATATCACTTATGATTAACCTTTTATAGGCATATCACTTGGTTCTAATGTTGTCATAGCGCATTATATAGGACAGAGGGCAGAAAAAATATACAGGCAGCAGTACATACGGCTATGGTTGTTGCAGTTATAAGCGGCGTGTTTGTTATGATAGCCGGACAGTTTATTGCAAAACCTGTGCTCCTTCTTATGGGAACGCCGGATGATGTTATTGACCTTGCAGTTCTGTATCTGAGGATATATCTTCTTGGTATGCCATTTATTATGTTGTATGACTTTGGTTCATCTATTCTAAGAAGTACGGGCGATAGCAAAGACCGCTGTATAGCCTTATAGTGGCAGGAATAGTGAACACGGTGCTCAATCTTATACTTGTAATAGTATTTAAGCTTGAGTATCCGGAGTTGCAATAGCAACCGTCATATCCAATATAATAAGCTCATCAATAGTTATATATATTCTTATGAATGATACAGGTTCAATCAGGCTTGATATAAAAAGCTTACTATTGTTCCTAAGGAGTTAAAGAAGATACTTACTATCGGTGTTCCGGCAGGCTTACAGGGTATGGTCTTTTCAATAGCCAATGTCTGTATACAGAGTACAATAAACAGCTTTGGTTCGTCAGCGATAGCAGGCTCTGCTGCTGCACAATTATGAGTTTTGCATATTTTATGGTAAGTGCATTTGCACAGGCTACAGTAACATTTACAAGCCAGAACTATGGCGCAGGAAAATATGACAGATGTAGAAAGATATATCATATAGCAATGGCATTTTCATTATTGTCATGTGGATTGTTATCTGCTATATTCGTACTTGGAAGGGATATGTTCTTAGGCTTTTATTCAACTGATGCGGATGTGTTGTATTATGCTGAACAGAGAATAATAATAGCTATAACATTAGAGCTTTTAACATCCGTTTATGAGATAAGTGCAGGTGCTATGAGGGGACTTGGACATTCACTTCTCCCAGCCATAATAACAGTCATAGGTTCATGCGTGCTCCGTCTTATATGGATATCGACAGTGTGTCGTGTATTCCATGAATTCTGGGTGCTTATAATCATATATCCTATATCATGGATTATTACAGGTATCATAATGGTTATAGCTTACCATGTTATTAAAGGAAAAGTTATGAAAGAAAAAGTTATAAAAGGCTGCTTGAAAACAATATCGATGAAGGAAGTTTATGAAAAATATTAAACTTGTAAACAGAATAGTATATCTCATTTTCTTTGCGTTTCTGGCATTTGTATTTTCGGGTTTTATATTCAGCAAGGTCGACATAAAGACACCTGCCGACGGCAAGGTAAAGCAAACTATTGAACCAGTGAAAACTGATTATATTTCTCTCCCTGTTCTTAATAAAAGGCTAAAATATCTCGCTTAATCCAGCAATTAATTAAAACAAAAGGATAAATGATACGTTAATAATAACAATATCATTTATCCTTTTCTTATGTTAAAATATTAGTATTATTGATGCTACCAATACTTTAATACATTTAATAATTACAGGCTGTTAATTATAAGTCGAAACCAAAGTAACGAACTGCGTTGTTGTAAGAGATACCTTCAACAATCTTCTTAAGAGCCTTCTCATCGTTAGGGTATTCACCATTCTCAACCCATCCACCGATAAGTTCGCACATAATTCTTCTGAAGTATTCATGTCTTGTGTAAGATAAGAAGCTTCTTGAATCTGTAAGCATACCGATGAAGTTGCCAAGTAAGCTTAAATTAGCAAGACTTGTCATCTGGTTAGTCATACCAACCTTGTGGTCATTGAACCACCATGCTGAACCCTGCTGAATCTTGCCGACAGCCTTAGATCCTGGAAACATCCGATAACAGTTCCGATAGCAGCGTTAACTGAAGGGTTAAGTGAGTAGATGATAGTCTTTGGAAGTTCATCTGTGCTGTTAAGAGCGTTGAGGAACTGAGCCATCTCTGCTGAGCAGTCATAAGTGTTGATACAGTCATATCCCGTATCTGGTCCTAACTGGTTGTATCTTAATACGTTGTTATCACGGATAGTACCATAGTGTAACTGCATTACCCAGTTAAACTTGTTGTATTCTTTACCAACTGAAACCATGAATGCTGTCTTGAATTTGTTCATTTCTTCTGTTGTGATAGCTTCACCAGCGAATCTCTTAGCAAATATAGCTTCGATTTCTTCGTCTGTGTATGGCTTGTACATAACATATTCAAGAGCGTGGTCAGAAACTGAGCATCCCATTGAATCGAAGAACTGCATTCTGTTTCTTAAAGCATCCATAAGAGTAGCGAAAGAGTTAACCTTGATTCCGCTTACATCTGATAATGTGTTAAGGTAGTCAAGATATTCTGGCTTTTCGATGTTCATAGCCTTGTCAGGTCTCCATGCTGGAAGTACCTTTACGTCAAATGTATCATCTTCAGCAAGCTTCTTGTGCCATTCAAGTGAATCAACAGGGTCATCTGTTGTACAGATTAACAACGTTAGACTGCTTGATAAGGTTTCTAACTGACATAGAATCTTCCTGTAACTTAGCGTTGCAAAGATTCCATACTTCTTCTGCTGTATCGCCATTTAAGATACCGTTGTAACCGAAGTATCTCTGAAGTTCAAGGTGGCTCCAGTGGTAAAGTGGATTACCGATAGCCATCTCAAGTGTTTCAGCCCACTTCTGGAACTTTTCACGGTCAGAAGCATCACCTGTGATGTACTTCTCATCAACACCGTTAGTTCTCATCTGACGCCATTTGTAATGGTCACCTCCCAGCCATACCTGGGTAATATTTTCAAACTGTCTGTCCTCTGCGATTTCCTTAGGGTTGATATGACAGTGATAATCAACGATAGGCATCTGGTCAGCATAGTCGTGGAAAGATGCTGTGCTGTAGGTGTTGAAAGTAAAAGTCCTTGTCCATGAATTGTTTCATTGTTCTTAATCCTCCTGTGAATTAAAATGTGTTGTATTGCGTTTTATAATATCAGCAGTGATAATGCTGTGTTTATCAGCAGAGTCACCGCACAATACCTTCATTAAAACATCAACGGCGCATGTACATAACTGTTCAACATGGCTGTCGATAGATGTTAGTTCCGGTTCCGTACATATAGATAGAACCGAATTATTATAACCAATAATCTCTAACTCATCAGGTACACTGATAGAGTGGGAGTGTGCATACTTGACTGAACCCGCTGCAAGCGAATCATCAGAAGTCACAACAGCATCAAATTCAATACCTTTATCATAAAGATAATTAAGATATTCCTTGGCGTGTGAAATGTTTTGCCACACAGATGTCTGTAATCTTCAGGAAGTGTAATGCCAGCTTCCTTCAAGGCTCTCATATATCCTGCATACTTGTTCATACCGCTGTATGACTTGCTTGTGTATAAGTAGACTATATTACGATGTCCGTTATTAATCAAGAGGTTAGTTGCATTATATATGGCAATTTCATCATTACACATAACTGAATATATATTAGGTGCGTCAAGATATCCGTTCACCAAAACGATAGGTATATCCTTTGCTGCATTGATTATGTAATCATTGTTATAAGTATCTGTATTTTCTACAAACTGTGAACCGGCAAGTATTATTCCATCAACTCTTTTACTTAGTAAGAGTTCAAGATACTTCTTCTTATTGGTGTAATCTTTGCCAGTACAGCAGAGTATGGAGTCATAACTATGCTTTCTTAATTCCTGTTCAAGATAGTATACAGCATTGGCAAGGTAAATATCAGAAGAGTCAATACACATTATACCTATGGTTTTCATTGTATTAAGTCCTAGTCCCCTTGCAAATACATTAGGTGTATAATCAAGCTCTTTCATGGCATCCAATACCTTTTTCCTTGTTGCTAATGATACTCTTGCATTACCATTAAGAACACGGGAAACGGTAGCAATAGACACCGGCTTTATTGGAAACATCATATATATTCATAAATTAACCTCATTCTTGTAAGCTCTGGACAACGCTTGCATTAATGTGATATATAGGTGCAGCTGTTCGTTGGTTCATTAATTATAATTAACGGAATTGTATAATTATAAAAGTAGTAAAATATCATAAAACACTGAATGTAAGCACTTACATATTGATAATCTGATTATACAATGGTATTATTATAAAAGCAAGTGTGTTAGTGTATTTTTGTTGTACTTAATTATTGTTATTAATGAGTTGTGCAGATGTTTCGTGACGGGTGCAGAACAATAACTGATAATTAAATTTGACAGAACATAATGTATACAAAATAAGTATTGACTAAAATGTATTTGAGTATATCATAGTTTGTGAAAGATAATGAAAGCGCTTACATACGCATTCTGAATACCATTTACTGGTTAATAATCAGGGCATGTCCCTGTTATAATATGAGAAGTCTTTATAAGATTTTTCATACTCAGGTGAGGTAGTTATTAAATTAATGAGTAGTTACATATGAGCCTGGGAATGCGTAGTCCAGCAAAGCTGAGTGATACTGCGCCACAATAATATTAATATGGAATATCTTAATACATTTATTTAACAGACGGATATTTCATAGTCAGTATCTGCGCTCTTGCGTGGAGCTGAGATGCCCTTAGAGTGGGCGGAATGGAGGAATATATGCAGAGATTAAACAAGAGTATTACACATGCAGTTGACAGACCTGTAAAGGTTATGCAGTTTGGTGAGGGTAACTTCCTTAGAGCATTCGTAGATTATATCTTCGATGTTACTAATGAAAAGACAGATTTCAACGGTGGCGTTGTTATCGTTAAGCCAATCGAGTTTGGTACACTTGAAAGATTCCATGATCAGGAATGTCAGTACACACTTCAGTTAAGAGGTTTCGTAGATGGACAGCCTAAAAATCACACGTCAGATTACATCTGTAGTTGATGCTGTAGCAGCTATCGAAGATTATGACAAGTATGTTGAATATGGTACAAGCGAAACACTTAGATTTATCGTTTCTAACACAACAGAAGCAGGTATCGTATTTGATGAAACAGATAACGATCCTAACGCTCGTCCTCCTAAGACATATCCTGGTAAGCTTACACAGCTTCTCTATAAGAGATATCAGAAGTTCAACGGAGCAGCAGATAAGGGACTTATCTTTCCATGCGAACTTATCGCTGATAATGGTATCGAATTAAAGAAGTGCATTATGAAGTTTATCGAACTCTGGGTCTTGAAGATGGATTCAAGGACTGGGTTAACAATTATTGTTCATTCTGCCCAACACTTGTTGATAGAATTGTTCCAGGTTATCCAAGAGAAGATGCTGCTAAGCTTTGCGAAGAGTGGGGCTATGAAGATCAGCTTATCGACAGAGCTGAAGTATTCGGTCTCTGGGTTGTAGAAAGTGATTCTAACCTTCCACTTGAACAGCTTGAGAAGGAACTTCCATTCAAGGAAGCTGGACTTAATGTAGTATTTACAAAGGATCATCATCCATATAAGGAAAGAAAGGTAGAATCCTTAATGGTTCACATACTTCATTCGTATTAGCATCATTCCTTGCTGGTAACGATAACGTAGAGAACTCTATGAAGGATCCAGTTATCAGAAAGTACATGGAAGAAACACTTTACAACGAAGTTATTCCTACACTTTCACTTTCTAAGGAAGATTGTGAAGAATTCGCTAAGGCTGTTATCGACAGATTCCTTAACCCATTCGTAGATCACAGATTATTAAGCATTTCACTTAACTCTGTATCTAAGTGGGAAGCTAGATGTCTTCCTTCATTCTTAGGATATGTTAAGAAGTTTAACAAGCTTCCTAAGTACCTTACATTCTCTATCGCAGCACTTATGAGCTTCTACACATCACAGACAGAAGCTGAGTTCAACGGTGGTATTGTATTAAAGGGTGACAGAAACGGTGAAGAGTACAACATTACAGATGATAAGGCTGTACTTGATTCTTCAGAGATAACTCTGGTAAGACACCAGCTGAATTCACACATGCTTACTTAAGCAATACTAAGTTCTTCGGTGGCGAAGACCTTACTAAGGTTCTTGACCTTGAAGAAGTTATCACAGGATATATTACAGATATCAGAGAAAGAGGTAGAGAGCTGTAGTTAACGATTTAGCTCTTGATGATGAAAAGTTAGCATAATTGCATTGGCAGTTTGCTGTGAAGCAGTTCGTGGGCATAAGATGAAGTCTGTTTTGTTGACTTCTGTTATGCATGCTGGATTTTAAAATATTAATAAGGGTGGGTGTTTTATTTCATCCGCCCTTATATTATGTAAGAGATATATTATTACAGTCTGCTATTAAGTAATCAGCAGCATAAGTCCGTTAAAGTATTTTTGTTGCCGATATAAGTAAATATGAATGTTGTAAATGTTTATATAAAGTCAGTTAAGCAGTTTAATAATATATACAAACATTTATTACAGGAGGTAGTTATGCAGGATTTTATTAAGATTAATAAAGATGATAATGTTGCAGTAGCTCTTAAGCCAATCGCTAAGGGCACAACAGTTAATGTTGCTGGTACAGAAGTTACTACAATAGAAGATATCCCTCAGGGACATAAGTTTGTTATCAAGCCTATAAAGAAGGGCGATGCAGTTATAAAGTATGGTTTCAGAATAGGTTATGCACAGGCTGACATTGAAGTTGGTGGATGGGTTCATACACATAACTTAAAGACAGCTCTTGGTGAACTTCTTGAATACACATACAATCCAGAAGGACACAAGGATGTTGAACCAACAGAAGAAGCATTTTTCGATGGATATATGCGTGAAAATGGTACAGTTGGTGTAAGAAACGAAGTATGGATTATCCCAACAGTTGGCTGTGTTAATTCTATAGCAAGAGCAATCGAAGCTACAGCAAGAGCTAATAAGCCGGAAGGTGTTGATGAAGTTGTTGCTTTCCACACCCATATGGATGTTCACAGGTAACAGAGGATCAGGAAAATACAAGACACGTACTTGCTGACCTTATCAATCATCCTAATGCTGGTGCAGTACTTGTACTTGGTCTTGGATGTGAAAACAGCCGTATTGAAGTTCTTAAGGACTATATCGGAGAAGTTAGCCCAGACAGAGTTAAGTTCTTACAGGTTCAGGATGTAGAAAATGAGCAGGAAGCTGCTGAAGGCATCATGAAGGAACTTATGGATTATGCTGCTACATTTAAGAGAAAAAGGTTAGCGCTAAGCATCTTATCGTTGGTATGAAGTGTGGTTCTGATGGTTTATCAGGTATTACAGCTAACAACAGTAGGTCTTTTCTCAGATATGCTCGTATCTAAGGGTGGTACAACTATTCTTACAGAGGTTCCAGAAATGTTCGGAGCAGAAACTATTCTTATGAACAGATGTGCTAACAAGGAGCTTTTCGAGAAGACAGTTCATCTTATCAATGACTTTAAGGAATACTTCATCAAGAATGGTCAGGAAATTTATGAAAATCCATCACCAGGAAACAAGGATGGCGGTATCACAACACTTGAAGATAAGTCACTTGGATGTACACAGAAGTCTGGTTCATCACTTGTGGAGGTAGATATCGCTTACCTGGTAGACCTTGTTGCTTCAACAGCATTGCAGCTTAGCAGGAGCACAGATGGTTCTTTTCACAACAGGACGTGGAACACCATTTGCATCACCAGTACCTACAGTAAAGATTGCTACTAACTCAAGACTTGCTGGCAATAAGAGCAACTGGATAGACTTCAACGCAGGAAGAATTGTAACAGATGACCTTCCACTTGAAGATGCAGCTAAGGAACTCTTCCAGCTTGTATTAGATGTTGCTTCTGGTAAGAAGGTAAAGAGCTGAAAATCGCTGGATTCCACGATTTAGCTATCTTTAAGCAGGGTGTAACTCTCTAATTAACAGGGGTTAAGCTTGAGTTCAATGTAAAGCAAAGATTGCATATAAATATGGTGACATATAGATATAAGGCGGGCGGAGATTTTTATTTCTGTCCGTCTTATAATAATGTGTGTTCGAAACCTTCCACACATAAAACAAAACTAAAGGAGAATGAAAATAAGTATATCAGGTAAGGATAAAGAGGGTACAGATAGAAGTATTCTTGAAATAATAATAAAATAACAGTAAAATAATAGTGACAATAGAAATAATAACAGCACACAGTTTAAGGTTGCATTTATTACACAGGCGGCTGCGATTGCGGCGCTTTATGTTGTGCTTGTTATCCTGTTTAACTATTGCAGCTTCGGACCAATACAGTTCAGAATAGCAGAAGCGCTTACAATTCTGCCATATTTTACACCAGCAGCCATACCGGGACTCTTCGTAGGCTGTCTGTTATCGAATATATTAGGCGGTGCGGCAATATGGGATATAATATTTGGAAGTATCGCGACACTTATCGGTGCAATAGGAACTTATGCGTTAAGAAAGAATAAGTGGCTTGCACCATTACCACCAATCATAGCCAATACAGTTATAGTACCATTTGTATTAAAGTATGCATATGGTTCAGAGGGTATATTGCGATGTTCTTTGTGACAATCGGAGCGAGTGAATTCATAGTGTGTGCATTATTGGAATGTTACTTTTATTTGCACTTAATCCGGTAAGAAATGTGATATTTAAGGGTGTGGAGTAAAAGGCAAATTACAAGAGGCAAAGAGGGACTATCATACTAAATAATAAGTATGGCAGTCCTTCTTTTAGTTCTTTGGCAAGGGAAAGGGTAAAATACGCACTTTCACATACATGCCTGAAAGTAAAACACTCCATCTTTAGTAAAAAGTCATATACTCCATTATATTTTCAATAACCGATATTATGCTTCTACACCGATGCCATGTCCTGCTTTGTCCGATACGGGTGTGTTATTAACAAATATAGGTTCAACAGCATATGTGTTTGTAATGTTGATACATAATTTATTGTTCTTATCAAACACCTTTACCGTGATAATGCGGTTGGAATTAGCTGAATTATAATCAGTGGAGTTATTCACAGTCATGCCGTTATATGAATTGTAATCATGAATAAAATCAAGGTCAGTTGGCTTGTAGTCGGCAAGGTTAGCGGCGGTAACGGATACATGTGTAGTGATGTTATGTTCATTAGCTTTCCCGATGTATGAAGAAAGTATGAGATTAACAGCTTCATTATCACAGTACTTTGTTATTCTGCTGTTATCCAGATTAGTACATATTTCACTGATATATTCCTGTGCCTGCGTATAGTTATTTTCATTAAGGCAGCTCTGTATAAAGTTCATATGATGTCTTAAATCGTGACGGTATATAGCTGCCTGACGTTGGTAGTCAGATAACTGTTCAATTTCTTTTTCTGCCTGCGCGGCTGCGGATAAGAGAATAATATTTTCACGTTCGGCAGTATTTTTCTTATTAGACAGCGTGAGTGTAACGATTGATAATATAAGGTAGAGTATGACAATAAAGCTGTCCATAAATTCAATGACAACCGGTTCTCCACGATATAAAATGTCCGTGTATACAGTAAAAGTATACTCAAGGATATAATATGTAAGAGGCAGAAGAAAAACAGGGAAATAATTGTTTTGGACTCATTCTTAAGCCTTATCATATAAGGTGACAGATATTTTATGACAACTAAGATAAGCGGAATTGTCACAATAATCGTTGTGATATCCGATATCATAGGCATGTCATTGAAAATGTATGCAGCAACCGTACCGAACCATTTTCTTGGTGTACACATAAGATAAGCTGACAGAACAGCTATTGAGGATATGTATATGTTCCTATGGCAGATAAAACTTATAACAAGAATTAAAGGAATATGTATAAGGAAAGGATAACTTTTGTACAGGGTGTGCTCACCAAGAAGCATATAGCATACAACCTGCAATAGGATAAAGCCCATAAGAGTATATATCTGCAGCTTTTGTTGTCTTCCCATGGTATATCAGCAAAGTAGAAAGATACAACAATTCCGAATATAAGCACGAAAATGTAATTGATAAGATTGAGTACAGTTGCTAATTCTGCCATATATTCCTTATCCTGGCATATTAATTAATATAGTGGGTGTCAGTTGTAAGTGTTTACGTATTGTCATCCATCTGGAAACTGAGATACTGTTTTTATATCGCTGACACGTCTTTGTGCAAGTGGAATGTTGTGGTTATTAATCAGGTGTATCTCACTTGCGTTTATACTGCTGATATAATTCATATTAACTATAAAGAGCGGTGTGCAAGCATGAATTCCTTATGAACTGAAAGCATATCGCATACAGAAGAAAATACATCTGTTGATGTCACCTGTTCACCCGTTTTGATATATATAATAACCTTTCTGTTAAGGGCTTCAGCATAGATTATATCAGCGATATTAATCCTATGTATGCCGGAGTTGTTCTTTATTATTATGTTATTGGTCTGTTCAATGCGGAATGTTTCTAATATATCATCAAGAGTTGCATACAGCCGTTCGTTATGTATGGGTTTTACGAGATAGTTAAATGCCCTGACAGTATAGCTGTCTACTGCGAATTCTTTTGATGATGTTAAAAATATAATTGGTGCAGACTTGTCAAAAGTTCTTATCTCTCTGGCAAGTGCAAGACCATCCATAACAGGCATAATGATATCAAGAAAGTATATATCAAACTTTTCAAATCCCGCAGTCGATGCAAGCTCAACGCTGCTGTTAAAGTATTTGACTGTAAAGCTGGTATTGTTGTCTGTCTGGTAGATATTAAGATAATTTTTATTATATCCAGTTCTTTGTTGTCATCATCGCATACCGCTATTTTCATATATGTTTTCCATCCTTATAATAAAATCTTTTCGTTCAGATACGAACAACTTTTGGTGCCGCCATCATAATATCAAAATATATCTTTTGCATTTTATATAGATGATATGAGGGTCAAAAGGTATTTTGCCCTCATTTATGATTAATCAGATTACTCCATGCTCCGCATTCCCGTAATCTAACTCCACCTCGAAATCCGCTAATTTACTAGCTTTGCATAGTAAATTGCTACTTTCGGTGTAGTGCAGGTCACTAAGGTATACATCGAATTGCATGCAAGCATGCATCGATGATACCTGACCCTTTAATCATATAGTTTATTAACGAAGTATAAAATGATTATGAACTAATTATATATGTCTTTCGTATAAAATTCTATAAAAATTTAATCGTTCGTGTCGAAAAACTGTAATTCGTGCGAATTGTTCCACAGAATTAGATTAATTCAGTATTATACATACAACATATAAAGTTATTATCTGTAACAATTAATAAATATATAAAATAATTATTAACTTTACAGAGTGACGACACAAACGGAAAAATAGAATATCGGTATGTTAATTCCAAAACATATAAGGGCGTTAAGATGAAAAGGTTACTGAGTATACTTTTATGTTCGGCAATGCTGGTTACGGCATTACCCGGAATGTATTATTCGCAGGGTTTTGGCTGTGAAACTGTATATGCACAGGAGAATGAAAGCACAGTACAGGAAATCGATTACCAGCTCAACGGAGGACACTATGTAAGCGGATATAAAGCTCCGCTGAATTATCCGGTTGCAGAACTTCCTGATAAGGACAAAGTGATTAATCAGGGATATGAGTTTGGCGGATGGTATGATAATGCCGAACTTACCGGAGAGCCGGTTACTAAGATTAATCAGGGTGATTATACAGGCGTGGTAGTGCTTTATGCCAAGTGGGTGGAAAGATATTATTACATTGATATACCGCAGAGTGTTGATACATTTGCAGGTGGCACAGGTGAAGTACAGGTAGCAGGACATGCAGGTGGTCTGTATGAAAAGATAAAGTAAGTGTATCGGTATCTTCGGATAATGAGTGGAAGCTTATTAGTAAGAATTCCGCAAATGTAGATATAAGGCTCGGTTATGGCCTCTATACGGATGATAACAATGAGGTGCTTGCAGACAATTCAGTTGTATCAGAGCTCACGGCAACAGGTTTTGATAAGGCAAAGAAGTACTTTATAAGATTAACAGATACACCGGAGTATGCTGGTACATATTCAGACAGTCTTACATTTGACATAGCATTTGAAACTACAAAATATAATATAAAGTATGTTACCAATGGCGGAACTCTATATTCTAAAGAGAAGGATGAGCAGCAAAGAAGCATAGAACTTAAGGAGGAAACTTATGAGGCAGGCACAAGCCTTTCTTCACTTCCATCACCGGGAAAAGAAGGAGCTGTATTTCTTGGCTGGTGCTATGATTCCTCATGTACAGAATATGTAAGCTCAGATGACAGGCTGTTAAGCGATGTAGTCTTATATGCAGCATGGACTGATACACAGGAGCTTAGGACAGTAAGCCTTGAAACATATGCAAGAAGCTATGATGTTGATGCCAACGACTTCTCTATAACTATAACAGATAAGACAGGAAGTCTTACGGCAGGTGAGGTAAGTGGTCTTATAAAGATAAAGAATACAAGTGATATGCTCGATGAAATATCTGCTTTCGTGTCAGCAAAGGCTGTTTTGGACGGGAATATACATTTTCAATTAATAACCCGGAAGGATGGCAGCAGGAAAGCTCATATTCTTAACTTGATGATGACAGATGAAATTATGATGTTAAAATTAAAAGAATATGCTCATATTTATATCAGCCGATACCAGAAACGGTTACGAATGATGATGTGTCGTTTACTTTGAGATAACATCGGCGAAGATGACGCCGCTATACATATAGGGAATACTTGCTGCTAAGGAGATACTTTTGTTCCGGATGTGCTTCCGGTTAATATTAAGGATGATAAAGATAACGATGTGGGGAACAACAGTGTTATCATAGCACAGGATAAGCTGACATATGATAATGTTGATGCGAAGGATAATCCATCACTTGGTGAAGACACAACAATAGATAATGGAGATTATCTGGCTTTATATAATGATGGCGATGATAATATCCAGTATGCAGTTATAACAGAGGTGTCCAAGACGGATACAGATTATATAATTGTATACAGTGAAGTAAGCTGGGAAGAAGTACAGGCTGCTATGGATATATATCAGACTGACACATTAACAGCGATACAATATTAAAAATCAGGATACAGAAGAGATTGAAAGAAGTGTTGAGCAGCAGGCAGTTGACAGCGGCTTTGCACAGAGTGTTGCAGATGAAGTCGCAAGGGCAGTTGTTATGACAGACTCTTATCAGGAACTAAGTGAATATTTATCAGACAATCTTGGGGCAGATATAAGTGTCAGTGCTGCTGATGGTTATAGTGAAGATGCTGCTACACAGGTTATGGATGATGGCATAGCATTGTATGCGGGTGATAATAAGCCGGCAGTAAAGCTTGACCACGTTAATGCGGACCTTTCGACAAGACTCCAGCATTTTGATGATATAAGCGGATTAAGATTTGCGCTTGATATTGGTGTTGAGATTGAACTTTCTAATATAAAAGTAGTTGTTTCTGCTACATTTGAGCAGGAAGTAAAGATGAATATCAATGTAAGTGGTAAAGCTGTATGGAAAAAATGGAAAGATATAATTCCATATATAGATGATTATAGTGTTGCTGTTTCATTAGACCTTTATGATTATACGGGTATTAACTTTAATGTTGATGTGACAACATCAGAGGGCGATGATGAGGAAGATGATGAAAATACAACAAAGCTTGATACTATCATCAATAATATAGCAGAAGAATTAAAGAATATGATGGAGCTTGGAACTACATATATTTCTGATAATTCTGATATATCTACAAGGCTTGAAGATATAGGTGATATCGGTAAAGATAATGATGACGATGAAGATAAGGAAATATCAGTAGCAAAAGTCTTGCCGAAAGATATTCAGATATGCTTGATAATGAGTCAGACTGGGTTGAGCTTTACAGCAAGGCACTTACAGAGTCACACGTAAGGGTTATAGGTATTATTGATGTAGAGTTTAAGGTTGAATTCGTGGTATCAGCTAATGTCAATATATCAATGGGAATGACTTACTGGTATAAGAATGGCAAGAGATATGTATACAGCATACTGGTATTTAGTAAAAATGTTACAAGTGATACTATTGACTTAAGCGAAGAACAGTATGAATTTTCGGTATATGCCATAGGAACTGTAGGTATAAGGGCAGGCATACGTTTAAGTGCCGGTGTTGGTCTTATATCGACCAGGCTTGCAAGTGTCGGATTTTCATCAGAGGTTGGTGGATATGCCCAGATATGGGGTATCTGTATTATCAAGTATGCGGCATCTGCTGGAAGAAGTGCAAGCTCTATGGGAGCTATATACATGGAAGTAGGTGTATATATGCAGGTCGATTTCCTTGCACAGGCATTTGCAGGTACATTCAGTTATAATCCGACACTTTTGAGAAACAGTGGCCATTATATAGTGTCGGTGTTGTTGAAAATGTATGCGATTTCACATATGGACAGGGAGAATATAAGGATATAAAGCTCAAGCGTGATATCAAGGCAGTACGTATTCCATCTACATACTTTAGTATGCAGTATCTGGATATGAAGGATGGTCTTGATGATAATGATGAGTACTTTAATAAGATATATGATGATGACAGCAGATATTATGTAATTACAATGACTAATCCTGCTTTCACATATGACCCATTAACCAATGTAATATCGGTTGACCCTGGGAATGAACCAGAGCAGGATGGGGAGATGATAATAACATGGAAGAGCCAGAAGGGTTCGTTCAATACGAAGCCTATTACAAGAAAAGTTTCTCTTCACTGGGATAACTTAAGGGATGGTTATTACATAGCATTTCAGACAAATGGAGGTTCTATAGTAGATACAGTTGTCGCAAAGTATGGTAAAGAGATAGCAAAACCGGCTGACCCGGTTAAGGCTGGTTATACATTTGCAGTCTGGTATCAAGATGAAGCATTCACAAAGAAATATGAAGTGCCGGATACAATGCCTGATGAGGACAGAATAGTATATGCCAAGTGGGAAGCTTCAGATATGACATATAGTGTCGTTGATTATGTAGAAGGTACAGATGGTGTATACAATGTAGCTGCTACAAGAAGTGAAACTGCAAAGACAGATGAAACAATATCTGTACAGCCGGCAGAAAGAAGTGGATTTATTACGCCACCAGCATTATCGCAGGTAATTAAGGCTGATGGAGGTACAAAGTTTAATTACTATTATGCAAGAAATAAGTACAATATAAAGTTCATATCAGAAGGAGAAGTTGTTTCGGAGGGCAGTTATACATATGGAACACAGATGCCAACACCGTCTGTATACAGACCGGGATATGATTTTGCAGGCTGGGAGCCTGAGGTAAGTTATACAGTTCCTGCTTCAGACATGACTTATACTGCTGTATGGAAAGAGTCAGATGATGTTGTATACACGACAAAGTATTATCTTGAAAATGAGAATGGCGGATATGTACTTGACAGAATTAACCCTGCAAAGGAACAACAGGACAGGCGGTTACGGCTGCTGTGGCAGATTATGATGAAGACAGCTATACTATAGTGAAGGATATGCCTTCCGGCACAGTGAATGCAGACGGCAGTCTTGTACTTAAAGTATACTATGACAGAAGTACATACAACATTACATATGATACAACAGGCGGAAGGCTTGATAATACCACACAGGCAGTCAAGTGGGGAACAAAGGTTATTACACAGGTTCCTGAGAAGGCTGGTTATGCATTTGCAGGCTGGTACACCGACAAGGAGTGTACAGAAAGCTTCAATGAAGTTATGCCAAAAGCCGATATAACACTTTATGCAAAGTGGGATAAATCAAAGGTAAATTATACTGTAGAGCACTATATGGAAACTACAGATGGAAGCAGCTATGAGCTTGAAGACAGACAGGTATATGTAACTGATGTGGAAAGTGAGGTTACTCCTGAGGTTAAGAATGTAAAAGGCTTTACAGCACCAGATAAGCAGACTGTAAAGGTCAATTCAGACAGCTCAACAGTTATTAAGTATTATTACAAGCGTAACATACATAAGCTGACACTTAAGTATAATAATGGTGAGAATGACGGAGTATATGAGTACCGTTATGGAACCAGATTATCAGTAGGGCAGCCGTTAAGAAAAGGTTATATATTTGCAGGCTGGGATAAGGATATAGCCGGGGTTATGCCGGATGAGGATGTTACATATACAGCAGGCTGGAATATAGCACAGTTTACTATAAGCTTTAAGACAGATGGCGGAAATGAAGTGGAGTCTATAACACAGGATTATAACACAGGCATTACTGCACCAGCTAATCCAGTTAAGAAGGGCTATACTTTCACTGGATGGGATAAGAAAATTCCAGACTTTATGCCGGCAGAGAATATGCTTCTTACAGCACAGTGGAGTAAAGATGTATACAACATAACATATAATCTTAATGGTGGAGAAGCTGATAATCCAGACACATATCAGGTTGACAGCAGTGTTATCACTCTTAAGACCCCGGTACGTAAAGGTTATACATTCACAGGCTGGAGTGGAACAGGCATAGATGGTATCAGTGAAAATGTTGTTATAACAACAGGTTCTACAGGTGGTAGGACTTATACAGCTAACTGGACAGAAAACAGCTATACTATCCAGTTTATGCCGTATGGTGATGGAACAACAGGTTCGATGGATGAGATGTCACTTATGTACACAGACGAAACATCACTTAGTGCCAATGTATTTGCAAGACCTGGTTATACATTTGAAGGCTGGTCTGTCGAGGCAGGCGGTGAGAAGAAGTATGATGATGAAGAGGTTGTGAGCGGACTTAAGTCAGGTAATGGCGAAAGAATGACTCTTTATCCTGTATGGACAGCAAATGAATACACCGTACACTTTGATGCAGGCAGCGGAAAAGAAATAGAAGATGCTGTGTATACATATGATAAAGAATATGAACTGCCAGTTACTACAAGAAGCGAATACAGGTTTATGGGCTGGTGCGTTGAAGACGGAGGAGCAGTTATATACTTACCGGTGTATCGGCATCCAACCTTGCAGAACAGGGAGAAGTTACGCTGTATGCAAGCTGGCTGAAGGTAGAATTCAACTACAGTGATTTTAATAGTTATCATATTACAGATAATAGTAAAGAGGAACCTGTAAAATATCATTTTATCATTGGCGGCAGCAGTGCGGATAATAGTTCGACAAATGGTGGACGTACTAATACTATCTTTATGGATGGAATATCTTTGGAAGAGATAAAACGCGTATGCAGTACAATGACATTCACTATCACATATAAGCTTGATATGGATGATGATGGATATGTAGATATGGATACCACATATAGAAGAGCCTCTGATGGTAAGTGGTGTAGCTTTAAGGAAGAGGATATAGACATAAAAAGAATAATGGTAATACATTAACTTATACTTACAGTATAAATCTTCAGATGTTGATGCTATATGCTACAGATTTGATGCACATGGAAAGGGAAGCGACAAATACTGGCTTCGTAATATAAGATTTAATGCAAGGTTTAATTAAAAGCTTAATTATTACACAGATGACTAAAGGGTTTGTGCAGGCTGGCTGTATAGCTGGTTTGCACAGACCATCGTGGAAAGTGCCGGATATTTAAACTATAACAGAAAAATATTAAACGCATTATAAATATATATCTGGTATTATAAATAATAAAGTATTTGAATGATAATTAGTGGTAAGTAAATGCAATAAGAAAAAGGAGGAGTTGTATGAAACTGTCTAAAAACAAGATAATGGCAGGCATAATTGTAGTTCTGTGTGTGATTATTGCAGGTCTGATTATATATATGGCTGTTGGAAGAAAGGGTAAAGATACAGGGAATGATAATACATTTACACCTTCCATCGATTCTAATGCGGGTGATATAGGTTCGGGTGGCAATGTATCAGATAATAAGCAGAGTATAAGAATTCCTGGATATCCATCTATAACAATAGCAGCTGATAAGGAAGAGGTTACGATGAATCTTATGAATCCTGAGGGTAATCCATGTTATTTTACATTTGAGATAGTTCTTGGCGACACGGGTGAGAGTCTGTATAAGTCAGATATGGTAGAGCCGGGAAAGGCGATAACTAATGTAAAGTTAAATCATAGTCTTGCAGCAGGAGAGTACAGGGCTGTTATTAAGATAAGTACAGCATCACTTACAGATGGTACGGCTATGAATGGAGCAAATGTGGAAACTACACTTGTTGCGAAATAAAAAATAGTATAGACAATATAGATGCTTTAGAATATGTGGATTAGTATCTGTGCGCACCCGATATTAACTCATAAAAGCCTGAAAAGTGCGCAGAAATGAGGATTATTATGAGAAAGCTAGTGGCAGCAGCACTTAGTGCAATGCTTGCGGTGGCAAGTGTTGTGCCTATATGTGCTCAGGAAACAAGACAGACAACAATAACAGTATCAATAGATCCGGAATATACAGTCACTATTCCGGCAAGTACTTCAATAGCCAGTGGAGTAACAGAAAGCAGCATAGGAACAGTTGCTCTTGAGGGGCAAGACTTGAACCGGATAAGAGTGTGCAGGTATCGGTGGATGCCAGTGGAAAGTTAAAGAACAGCAGAGATCTGACAAAGACTATTCCATATAAGCTTATGAATGGTAACAGTGAATTCAGGTCGGCGAGCTATTCTGCGAGTGGAAACAATACACAACTGACACTATCTATCAATAAGACGGACTGGGATAATGCATGTGCCGGTTCATATTCCGATACGCTTGTATTTACAATATCTTATAAATAAGCTGTATATGTATTGGATGTATAATCATTATAAAATGTCAGATTATGCTATTATGGTTTTAGACCTTACACTCCCTGACAAAGAACCATTAAAAGGGCGTGTGAAAAACGAAAGTTTTTCATGCGTCCTTTGCTTATGGATATGATAATAGTTATATTGCATAAAAAAGGGTATAGTTCCCCTTACCCCATAAGAATGCTATTATGAACTCCTATGCGGCAGCTGCAACTTTTTCTGTTTGTTGTGATATTTATAAAGATTGTGTCCGATAGAAACGAGAAATACTTCAAGCAATACAGATTTTATTCCTCTTCGGACAATTCTTTTGTACCACCGGTCGTTTTTCATGATACCAAAGGTACCTTCTGCCTGAATGGATCTGTTCATCCTTAGAAGCGCTCCCTGGATACTTTCGAGATTTTCTATCACTTCCTGATGCATCGCTGTAAGTTCGCGGTTGCTCCGAACAGTACGGTTTTTGTCTGTCTTTTTACATTGTTCTGCGTATGGACAGCCGGAGCAGTCTTCACACTGATACACTTCTTCCTGACGCCCATATTTGTTCCCTTTACATTTTTCGATACTGAAGATAAAAGTTTTTCCCGTTTGGTCAACGCATGATTCCGTCTTCCCCGATTGGAAAATTTACTGCACGAAATGGATCTTCATGATACTTCTTGTTAGTAGTCTCTTTCTTGAACATGGGAAATTTCATATATTTTTCCATTCCATGCTGCTCACAGAAGATGTAATTGTTGTAAGAACCATATCCGGCATCTGCTACTGGGTACTTCGGATAGAGGCCATATGTAGTATAAAACTTGTTCATTAATGGAATAAAATAATCCATATCTGAGCGATATCGATTTACATCAACAACGGCAATATATTCATCTGCAACACCGACCTGTACATTATAAGCTGGAAGCAACTGGTCATTGCCCATGTAGTCTGTCTTGATTCGCATAAAAGTGGCTGAATGGTCTGTTTTCGAGTAACTGTTGCGATCTTCTCCACAGATTTTATTTTTTCCACGTATTCTTCCAACTTAGCAGCATACTCTTTGAGTTTCTCATAATGACGTTGTTGTGTAGTTTTGCGATGTCCACTGCCATGAACAAACATTGCTTCATTAATCTGCCAGACTTCTGCATACTGTTCAGCAGCTTCCTTCAGATACTCTGGTGCGTACTCACTATTAATACAAAGTTTCATACCTGTACATAAAAGTTCCTCATTGATTTCCGCAAAGAGTGTAGTGATCTTACCAAAGAGATGGTATCTGGATTTTTCGGTTGCTTTTTCCATACCCAGGAGTATTTATTCGCATTTGCTTCAAACTTGGATCCATCAATGTATAGATGTTGAAGATCCACATGCTCTGTCTCGAAGATTTTTTTGTTTATATCTTGAAATATTTCTTCAATGGAATCAGCAAGTACTTTGTTGATGAAGTAGCCGAAAGTGCGGTAAGAAGGTGCTTGATGATCCATAAGATACATGAAGCGTAGATTGACTTTACACTGATCCTCCAGTTCGCGCAATGACATATAGTCATTCGCCATAAATCCGAAAAAAACTGTTTTCAGCATGCTGACCGGGTCATATCTGAGTCTTCCTGTATAATGTTGAGGAATATTTTTCAGATATTTCTCCAGTTCAATTTCTCCCATAAATCTGTCAAAAGTCAGCACTGGATCACAGATGTCCAGATAATCTTGAATTAGCATTGGCAAAACTGCCTGTTTTGAGAAAAAATAGATTATGTTATTAATTTTTTCACAAGTTAATTATAACAGAAAGAAAGACCAAGAGTTCATTATGAACTCTTGGTCTTTCTTTTCGTGACTATTCTTTTTCACAGCCCCTTTTGTGGTTAAATTGGTTGAACCAAAATATTGAATTAAATCAATGATAATTAATAACTGATTTATTAAATCGTTTATTATTATCTCTGAACTCTGGCACCAGCGCCACCAACGATACCTTCAACTTCCTTAAGAGAAACCATAGTTGTATCACCAGGAGTTGTCATAGCTAATGCGCCATGAGCAGCACCATAGTTAACAGCCTTTTCAGCATCTTCAAATGTCATAAGACCATATACAAGACCTGAAGCGAATGAATCACCGCCACCAACTCTATCCATGATCTCAAGACCATCATACTGAGCAGCCTTGTAGATTTCTCCATCAGCCCAGCAGATTGCTGACCAGTCATTAACTGTAGCTGTCTTAACCTGACGAAGTGTTGTAGCAACAGCCTTGAAGTTAGGGTATGTAGCAGCAGCTTCGTTGATCATCTTCTTGTAACCATCAAGGTTAAGAGTCTTAAGGTTCTCATCGTTACCTTCGATTTCGAAACCAAGGCAAGCTGTGAAGTCTTCTTCGTTACCAATCATAACGTCAACATACTTAGCAACTTCCTTATTAACTTCCTGAGCCTTAGCTAAACCACCGATAGCTTCCCACATAGATGGTCTGTAGTTAAGATCGTAAGATACGATTGTACCGTACTTCTTAGCTGCCTTACAAGCTGCAATAACAGTCTCGCAAGCCTGCTCAGAAAGAGCAGCATAGATACCGCCTGTATGTAACCAACGAACACCTAAACCACCATCGCTCTTGTTCTTGAAGATGTAATCGAAATCGAAATCTTCTGGAGTAGCCTGTGAAATAGCTGTGTTAGCTCTATCAGAGCATCCCTTAGCACCACGGATACCAAATCCTCTCTCTGTGAAGTTGAGACCATTTCTGCAAAGACGACCGATACCATCTGTCTTCTTCCAGCAGATAAGTGATGTATCAACGCCACCCTGTTCGATGAAATCCTTCATAAGAAGACCTACTTCGTTGTCAGCGAAAGATGTGATAACAGCAGTTCTCATACCGAAGCACTTGTGAAGTCCACGGATAACATTGTATTCTCCGCCGCCTTCCCATGCTCTAAAGCTTCTTGCTGTACGGATTCTTCCTTCACCTGGATCAAGACGAAGCATAACTTCACCTAATGATACAGCGTCAAATGTACACTCTTCAGCTGGTCTTAAATTTAATTTCATTTTTAGATACCTCCAATTAGTTTATTACTTAAGTATTCTACCATATAAATAAGATTTAATCCATAAGTTTGCTTAAAGTTTTAAGGAAAAATGCAATATTTTGTGGGAATATAGTCATGTTAATTGTTTTTGCAGATTTTCCTGTTTTAAAACAGGTAAATATGTATTACTGTTCAGGCATCTGCCATTCTCTGGCCTGGGAATAGTAGTCATCTGCCATTTCTGCATACTGTATGCGGTCATAATCATCCACACATATATCAGCCATATTTTTATAACAGTCACCAAGCAGTGACAATGGCTTTCTGCCGCTGCTTGCAACATCAAGTATGCTTTTGCCTCAAATGCAGCATTATACAGCCATATGGCAGCCTCCTCATAATCTTTTTATCAAAATAATACTGTCCGAGAGTGAGGAATATTTCCGATGAAGGGTTGTTTGCAACAGCTTTAAGTGCTGTCTTAAAAGCTTATCATCATCACCGCTTATCTGGTATATGCGCACAAGTATGCAGGTTATATCCTGTAAAGTGTTGTCGCTTCTGTTCTCATAAGGGAAAATATTTTCAAAAGCATCCTTAAAAGCTATGAAATCGTCTTTTCACCTGATATAAATAATTCCTTACAAAGCATTGTAACAACGTAGTCCTCAAGATGTATCTTATTATCAAGAGCCTTGAAATATGTGGAAAAATCTCTTTTGCTGTGGTCGCCTGTCGGCTTGTGCATAATCTCAATATTGCTGTCATATATGACCGGATTGACCTGTATGGTTTCGTGGATAGGTGAAATCCAGTTAAAGGTGCGTATTCTTTTAAAAGCTTAGGGCGCAGCTCTTTGTGTACATTGTATACGGAATTAAAATCAGATCCATTAACATAGTACATCTGTACAATGTCTATTTCTGGAAGAATAGCAGCCTTAAGGTCACGCAGAGCTTTATTGTTATATGTATCAAGTTCTTCGTCTGCATCAACGCTTAATATATAATCACAGCCAGCCTTTGAGAAAGCAAAGTTTCTTGCAGCCGCAAAGTCATTACACCATACATAATCGTATACTTTATCGGTATACTGGCGTGCTATTTCTTTAGTATTATCAGTAGAACCGGTATCTATTATAATAAGTTCATCATAAGTACCAGCATATGAGTCAAGACATCTTTTAATATATCCTGTTCATTTTAACAATCATACACATACTTACTGATATCATATGTACCTCCTGGTTTTATAATTCAATACATTTATTATAAGAAATAAATGTGTAAAAATAAAGAAAACAGCCGTTAAATATGCTGATGGTATTAATTAATCATAAAAAATGCCGATTATATAATAAATTAATTAAATGTTCTGTAATATTGTGACGTATTTATTTAAGAATGTGACTATATGCTTATTGAAAATACTGGAAAAATATTGTAGAATAAAACAATTATGATACAAGTAATATATACTAACGAAATGAGGCATATATATGAGTAGTATTAAGAAGTTCAGAAAGCTGAGAGTGCAGTGGAAGATATTAATATCGGCACTTGTGGTTTTGTTTGCATTCAGCGGGTACATGGTATTTGCCAATGCAGACTCAAGCGTGACGGTATCAGTTACCAGCACGACATCTATTATTAATGAAGGAGCTACATCCAATGGTATCACAGCTACTATGACGGGTACTGATGAGAACAATGTAGTAGGTCCGATTCACCGGATAATTACAAGCCGAATGTAAGAAACCTTAAGTGGACAGTATCTGATTCAAACATACTTAAGTATGTGGTAAGTGATAGTGCAGGAACTAAATATGCAGATACAGTAGAAGGCGTAGCAGGACCAACTGTATATGGCAACAGGGCTGGTAAGGCGAGTGTTACAGCTACATATTATACTAAGATGTATGGACCGGATGGAAGCATCACTTATGAGCAGGCATTAGGAAGCGATTCGGTAGACCTTATAGTACCTCTTAAGATAACAAGCTTTAAAGCATACCGTAATGGTGTGGAGTTGAACAGTGAGCAGATGCTCTGCTATCAGGTAGGAGATATTATTGAGATAACATCTAATGCAAGTGAGTCTAATAAGTTATTTGTTGAAACAGACAGCGATAAGACAGGTAATCTTGTTAAAGATGGTATAGTACAGAAGATTGCAGCCGACTCATCAAAAGTCAGATTAAAGATTGTTGGTGGCGGTAGAACTAACCTAAGGGTAAGAACAGCAGATGGCGATGGTATATCATCATTAACAGCTTCTTATCAGATAACAGCTGAAGTAAAGTATGTTGATGGAAAAGCTAACTCAGCAGGACATTCTATACAGCAGCTGGCAGATGGTACAAGATATATTGTATTATCTGACGAAGATTTTACAGAGTTTACAGAGGAAGAACTTCCTTCTAATATCATATATCCAACAACAGCAGGAATTACATATCTTACAGGCGATAAGGATATATTTACATACAAGGATGGCAGTGTAAAAGGTGTACATGCCGGTGTGGCTAAGGCTACAGCGGGTGTCGCAAGTATAGATATTGAAGGTAATCTTGGATGGTCAACAAGAGATGAAGTTAATGTAGTTGTACCATTTAAGAAGCTTGGTAATAATGTAAGCAATATGAATGTTGGAGATACTCTCCAGCTTAAGACATCTGCTAAACCAACAGAGATAACTTGGTCAACATCCGATAACAGTGTAGTTCAGGTCGACCCAACAACAGGTCTTGTTACAGCTATAGGTGCTGGTAAGGCTACTATATATGCAACAAGAGTTGATGATGCACTTTCAACAGTTTATAAGCAGAATAACCAGTTGGCATATGAAATTACAGTAATTGATGGATTTGGATTAAGCCTTACTTCCATGAGTGTTAACGTAGGAGATACACAGACACTCGAGGCACTTGTTACGAATTCACCTAATAAGGAAGATATAGCGTTTACGATTGTGAACCAGGCTAATGCTGCAGGTGTTGTCCCTACAGAAACTTTAATAGAAGTAACACAGTCAGATGATGGTAAGTCGTTCACTGTAAAGGGTGTTTCACCTGGTGTGGCACATATCAATGTTACACAGAATATCAATGGTGTTATAAAGAGCAACATGTGTTGTATATGTTACAACACCAGTAGGGAGATATAAGTATTAATCCTTCATCTATACAGGTTGACAGGGGTGATACAGAAACTGTACAGCTTATATTTAATCCATCGGCACCAACTAACAATAAAGTTTTATGGTCATCATCTAATACAGCAGTAGCAACTGTTGAGGGTGACAGCTATACAGCTACAATTACTGGTGTTTCAGGTGGCTCAACAACTATTACAGTTATTACAGAGGATGGACTTAAGGTCGCAACCTGTGATGTATATGTAAGAGAGCCTGTATCAGGTATTAAGCTTAATGAAACAACTGTTGAGTCGTCTATGGCAGTAGGACAGTTCCAGTTAGTGGCAACAGTACTTCCAGAGGGTGAAGGTGTAAACAGAAATGTAACATGGACATCTTCTGACCCATCAGTAGCAACAGTAGATGAGAATGGTCTTGTAAAGTATGTAAAACCGATATTGTACAATCGTATGTAAGACAACAGATAATGCATATATTGCAACATGTAACTTTATCATAAGTATACCAGTTGAAACTATCAAGCTGGATTACACAGATGAAATTATGTCAATAGGCGGCAAGTTAAGAATTACAGCAGAAGTACTGCCAGTAACAGCTTCTAACAGAACAGTTGTATGGAGTCTTCTAACACTAATGTATGTATAGTCGATTCTAATGGTCTTGTTGAGGCGGTTGGAACAGGCAGCTGTACAATTCTTTGTAAGTCACTTGATGGTAATTACACAGCGATGTGTAATATATATGTAAGGCAGCCTGTAACGCAGATTATTCTTAGTACAACAGACATAACGGTAAGGCAGGGACAGGTATTCTGGCTTAATGCAACATGTCTGCCAGAGAATGCTGATAATAAGATAGTTTCATGGGAAAGCAGGGACGAAAGCGTATGTACAGTAGAAAGCGATGGTAAGGTTACAGCAGTTGGTGCGGGTACAACTTCTATCATAGCAACTAATGTAGATACAGGACTTACAGCATATTGTGTTGTTACAGTTACACAGCCGGTTACAGGCATTAAACTTAATTCTGATTATCAGGAGTTATGGGTAGGTGCCAAGTATGCAATTATTCCTGTCATTGAACCATATGATGCAGAGAATAAGAATGTAACATACCTCGCGACCCAACAGTAGCAACAGTAGATGAGAACGGTGTTGTAACAGCATTAAAGGGAGGTTCGTGTGTTATTGAGGTTACAACAGAAGTTAATAAGCTGACGGCAGCTTGTACAATAGTGGTCAAGGAATATGTATCATCTATCGAGCTTAGTGAAACAGATAAATTTATGAATGTTGGTGCAACAGGAAAACTTATTGCAACGGTTGGTACAGAAACAGCAACTAACAGGAATGTTATATGGTCATCTTCTAACAATGATATATGTTATGTTGACCAGCAGGGTAATATAAGTGCCGACTCGGTAGGTAATGCAGTTATTACAGCAACAGCGGCGGACGGAAGCGGTGTAAAGTGCTTCATGTATAATCAGGGTTGTTGATCCTGTAACAAGAATTGATATTGAACCAGATACTGTAAGACTCCTGGTAGGAGATTCAGCTAAGGTTACAGCAGTTATTACACCGGATGATGCGACAGTCAAGGATGTAACATGGACTTCATCTAATGAGGCAATAGCAAACAGTAGATGAGTCAGGCGCGAAATATTCGCACTCAGCACAGGTAAGTGTAAGGTAACAGCTACATCTAAGGATGGCAATAATATAACAGGTACCTGTTGGTATATGTAACACCAGTTATCAATATATCATCACTTGAATTAATTCTAAGGAAATATATATGCTGACTGGAAAGAGCAAGAAGTTATCAGTTATTGTAAGACCTGTTAATAATACAGACTCTTATGAGTGGTATTCAACAGATACAGGTATTGTACAGGTTGATCAGAATGGTGTTATTACAACAGTTGGTCCAGGAACAGCAGATGTTTTTGTTATAAGTAATAACAGCAGTGTTGAAGCCAGCTGTACAGTACATTCACTTTGCTATGAGCAGGTCAAACATAACACTTGAGCAGTATGACAGATATACTCTTGATGTTATAGGTGCTACAGATCTGATTACATGGCGAAGCAGTAATCCGAGAGTGTGTACAGTTTCATCATCTGGTGAGGTTATAGGAAGAAAGGCTGGTACAGCGACAGTTACAGCGGTAGTTAATAACAAGACATTAAGCTGTGTTGTAAGGGTAACTAATATAAGATAATATAATGATACCATGGTCAAAGGTCTAAAACCATATGAGCTTGCTCATAGGTGGGTGAGGTATCATAGTTGCATTAAAAGAAAATGCAGTGTTTTAATGGTTGAATTAATCATTAAGACACTGTATTTTGATTTAAAAGCCATGACGGTTTTGGGTTTCGGGATGGGAAATGGCTTTTGTTTGCCTGATTTATGGTTTACAGTCTGAATAAAGAGACTTATTTACTTTGATTTAGTCAGTAGTATTAGCAATTGATTGCTCAAAATAAAAGAAACAGCAGCCGACCATCAAGGAAGACTGCTGTTCTTTTATTTTAATATGAGGGGAGATAGAAAGAATTAACTTACTATCTGATTATTAGTATAGGCAATATTTGTGTGCAAAGTATGTATATTTTATGAAAGAATAATAAAACAATAAAATAATAGAGAATAAAGAGAAAGACAGATGGTTTAAAAAACTTTGGTTTGTTAATTTATTGATTATTGAATATCAATATGTTAGAATTTATACGTTAAATATATAAAGGATGGGAATGTCTATATGGGTATGGATGATAAAGAAGAATTGATGATGAATTAGTTAAATCACTGGAAAGGCTTGTTGAAGAGGAAACCAGTGTAGCTAAGCATTTGTCGATAACCAGAAAGAGATATCCTCTGAAGGTGCTGCTGGCACAACAGCTACAGGGATGCCGATATGGGAAAGACTAAAGTTATACCTAAAGTTACGCCGGATATGATAACAAAGACAGAAAAAGATATGCAAAAGACAGGCATATATAATTCTGATGAAGTCAGAGCCAGTGTAAGACGTGAGCCGCATAATCCGATAGAAGATACAAATACAGATATATATTCAGATGATAACAGAAACAAAGAAGTAAGAAATGTTTACGATGTTGATAATGCTGTAAGAAAAAATACAGTAAAACCTGCTACAGTAAAGTCAGCGGTTAAAAGTGAGGATGGCAACAGAAGACCCTGTTGCAGAGATGAAAGAAAGGCTGATACAGGTAAAGGTATGGATGCTTCCACAAAAGAGACTTATAATAACAATATCATGTATTGTGGCAGTATACTGGCGATTGCTGGAGTTACAGCTGGTGTTATTAATCATAATAAAATAAAGAATCATATAAGTATAATTATGATAAAGGAATGGAAAGTTAAAAATAATGAATATGATACAGCTATAAAGTATCTTTCCAAAGCTTCAAAAGCTTAATGAAGGCAAGAAAAATGCCGAACTTAAGTACACACATTGTATGAGTGCTATAAGGAAAAGATAACACAGATATGCAGATAGAAGTACTTAAGGATATTCTTTCATTTGATGAGAACAATGAGAATGCAATAAAAGCTCTTGCTGCTATATATGAGAAAAGAAAGATGGAACATCACTTACAGAACTTATTAAGTCGTATAAAGATAAGGATGGCTATAAGTATCTGTCTGATTATATTGTAGAGGAACCAAAGCCTTCAGTTGAGGCTGGTACTTATGATGATGAGCAGAAGCTTCAGTTTGCGGAGAGTTCATCTTCGACAGTATATTATACACTTGATAAGTCAGAGCCAAGCAAGAGTACAGCCTATAGTGGAAGTGCTATTGATATAAAGAAAGGAACTACGACTGTAAAAGCAGTTGCAGTGAACTCAATAGGGTATATAGTAATATTGTTGAACTTGTGTATACAGTTGATTATAAGAAGCCGTCAGCACCTTCTGTAAGTCCGAGTCTGGAACTTATTCACAGGGACAGCAGGTTACGGTAAGCAATATTCCAGCTGGAAGCAATGCTTATTATACACTTGATGGTTCTACACCAACTGTTAATTCAGAGATGTATACAGAACCGTTTGATATTCTACGGGTAATAATGTTATATCAGTTATTATAGTTGATGCGCATAACCAGACAAGTACAGTGGTTAAGCGTAATTATGTAGTTAATAAGGCGAAAACATTTTCATATAATGAATGCCTTGACATATTAAAGGAAAAACTTATAACGGATGGCGTGCTTAAGTCAGATGGCAGCACAACTAAGGAGGTAATGAAGTAACGTTCGTATACCAGCCTAAAACGACAGTCGACTCAGTTGAAATGTATATTGTAAGATTTGATGTCACAGAGAATTCCAAGACGACAACAAAAGGATACTACGGTATAGGTATTAAGGATGGAACCTGTTATAAGGTTACAAAAGAAGATGGCTCATATAGTGCGAGCGAATATTAATAAGTTTTGATGTGTGATTAGCACTTCAGATAATATAACACTGAAAGGGGTATTATAATGTACAAGATTCTTAAGGCTGAAAAATTAGCAGAAAAGATTTTTCTTATGGATGTTGAAGCACCTAGAGTTGCTAAACACTGTGAACCTGGCCAGTTCATTATTGTAAAAATGGATGAAAAGGGCGAGAGAATCCCGCTTACAATCTGTGATTATGACAGAAAGGCTGGAACAATTACTATTGTATTCCAGATTGTCGGAGCATCAACAGAAAAGATGTCACATCTTGAGGCTGGGGATGCATTTAGTGATTTTGTAGGACCTCTGGGATGTCCTTCTGAATTTGTTCATGAAGACATCGAAGAACTTAAGAAAAAGAAAATGGTATTCGTAGCCGGAGGTGTTGGTACAGCTCCTGTATATCCACAGGTTAAGTGGCTTCACGAGCATGGGGTTGATGTGGATGTTATCGTTGGTGCAAAGAATAAGGACCTTATCCTTCTTGAGGATGAGATGAAGGCAGTAGCTGGTAATCTTTACATAACAACTGATGATGGAAGTTATGTAAGAAAAGGTATGGGTACAGATGTACTTAAGGACCTTTATGCACAGGGTAAGAAGTATGATAAGTGTATAGCAATCGGACCATTGATTATGATGAAGTTCGTCTGTCTTTTAACAAAGGAATTAGGTATTCCTACAGTAGTTAGTATGAATCCTATTATGGTTGATGGAACAGGAATGTGTGGAGCATGCAGACTTCAGGTTGGTGATGAGATTAAGTTCGCCTGCGTTGACGGACCAGAGTTCGATGGTCATCTTGTAGATTTTGACCAGGCTATGAAGCGTCAGCAGACATACAAGACAGAAGAGGGCAGAGCTATGCTTGCTGCACTTGAAGGCGACACTCACCACGGTGGATGTGGCAACTGCAATTAAATCTTACTGTGACAATTAATCGATGGAAAAGAGGTATATATAATGGATGTTATGAAGAAAGTTCCTGTAAGGGAACAGGCTCCAGATGTAAGAAACAAGAATTTTGATGAGGTTTGCCTTGGATATAATGCAGAAGAGGCACAGGAAGAAGCAACACGTTGTCTTAATTGTAAGAATGCAAGATGCGTTCAGGGATGTCCAGTATCAATCAATATTCCTGAATTCATTCACAATGTAAAAGAAGGCAATTTTGAAGAAGCATATAAGGTTATTGGAAAGTCTTCAGCACTTCCAGCAGTATGTGGCCGTGTATGTCCACAGGAAACACAGTGCGAGGGTCAGTGTATAAGAGGTATTAAGGGCGAAGCCGTATCTATCGGTAAGCTTGAAAGATTTGTAGCTGACTGGGCAAGAGAGAACAATGTAGCACCAGAGATGCCAACAGAAAAGAACGGCAAGAAAGTAGCTGTTATAGGTTCAGGTCCTTCAGGACTTACATGCAGGTGACCTTGCAAAGATGGGTTATGAAGTTACTATATTTGAAGCACTGCATGAGGCAGGCGGTGTACTGGTATATGGTATTCCAGAATTCCGTCTTCCTAAGAAGACAGTTGTTGCATCAGAAGTAGAAAATGTTAAAAAGCTTGGCGTTAAGATTGAAACAAACGTAGTTATTGGTAAGTCTATGACTATTGACCAGCTTCTTAACGAAGAGGGATTTGATGCAGTATTTATCGGTTCAGGTGCAGGTCTTCCTAGATTTATGGGTATCCCTGGTGAAAATGCTAACGAAGTATTCTCAGCTAATGAGTACCTTACAAGAAGTAACCTTATGAAGGCATTCAGGGAAGATTATGACACACCTATTGCTAAGTTTAAGAAAGTTGCTGTAGTTGGTGGCGGTAACGTTGCTATGGATGCCGCAAGAACAGCTTTAAGACTTGGTGCAGAGGTACATATTGTATACAGAAGAAGTGAAGCAGAGCTTCCTGCAAGAGCAGAAGAAGTACATCACGCTAAAGAAGAGGGTATCATATTTGACCTTCTTACTAACCCTACAGAAGTTCTTACAGATGAGAAGGGTAATGTTACAGGCATTAAGTGTGTAAAGATGGAACTTGGTGAGCCAGATGCATCCGGAAGAAGAAAGCCAGTTGAGATACCAGGTTCGGAGTTCGTTATGGACCTTGATACAGTTATCATGTCTCTTGGTACATCACCAAACCCACTTATCTCATCAACAACTAAGGGTCTTGAGATAAATAAGAGAAAATGTATCGTTGCGGAGGAAGAGAACGGACAGACATCTAAAGAAGGCGTATTTGCCGGTGGAGATGTTGTTACTGGAGCAGCTACAGTTATCTTAGCTATGGGTGCTGGTAAAGCAGGTGCCAAAGGTATTGATGAGTATCTTTCAAGTAAGTAATATATTAAGGAATATTCAAGGATTATATCAACAGTTCTGATATAGTTTTGATATGAAATATGATTTAGACAGGTTCTGAATGCTACTCAGATAAGTAGAGTTTAGAACCTGTTTTAATTATTTTTGTTATAAGATGGATGATGAGATAAAACTATTCTGAATTTTATTTAATGAGAGGTTTTGGAAACTGATATTTTTAAAGGTACTTAATACTATGAAAGACAGCAATAAGGCTTGAGAGTTGTTTGGGGAACAATACGAAAGGAACACTTGAAAGTTTTAGAAATATCCAATCAACTTTCTGGTGACTGAAGTATTATTCCTGAAACGACTCTCAAGCCTTATTGCGTCCGTTTGTCATCTATTCAAACAATGTATCGATATACTTATCCGCCACTGTATCAGCAAGATTATCCTCAGTTTCCGGGAACTGCTTTAAAATAGCTGACTTTATGTAATCACTTCTGTTAAAGTACTTCATTTCTTCAGCTATATCATTATTGTAAGAACTTTCAATATCATCCCTGCTTACATTTTCATTTAACCATGCTAATATTGTATCAGTGTCTTTGTTTTCGATAGCAGCTTTATTCTTGATGTTCTTAGAGTACTTCAAAGACCAGAAACCGATAGCTATGAAACCTACAAATAGAAGTCCGAGTACAATATTAATAAGTATGAAGTTAGAGCTTCCTTTAACAACGAACTTAAGTATACCTAAGTCGTTTAATATAAGTATGATTATTCCGGCTGCACCACATACGAAAAATGTTATGGCAGAGGAAAGATTATCTTTGTACTTATCTTCGCTGTTTTCATACATATTGGCAGAGTGCATAAGAAGTTCATTGCCTTCTGCTTCGTTGCTGCCTAGTTCATTCATTTTGAGATACTGCTTTGAATGTCTTCTACATTCTTTAAATCATCTTCTTTAGAACATTCTCATCATCAGAATATGTATTCTGTTCATTCATATAATAAGCTCCTTGTTACAGAATGTAAAATAAAACGCAGAATGCTGCTTTACTTACATCTGTTAAATCAATATATGATATTTCGGGAATATTAATGTATAAAGTATTTTACTGCCCGATTGATTTATTATAAAATATAAATGTGAAAAATTAAAGAACAAAGGAAGGTTATCAATACAGTTATGAGTAAAATGTTAATAGTAACGGGTGGGCATCTGGATATTGACTGGGCGAAAGAGTGGCTTCTGACAAAAAGTTTGACTATTGTATAGCGGCGGACAGTGGGCTTGCTTATGCAGACAGGCTAGGACTTAAGATAGATTTTCTTCTTGGCGACTATGATTCTGTAGATGCAAATGTGCTTGAAAGATATAAAAAGCAGGTCGACTTTAAAGTGTATCCTAAGGAAAAGGATTATACAGACACACATCTTGCAATAATAACGGCAGTTAAAAAGGGCGCAACAGATATATATATTCTTGGCGCAACTGGAAACAGAATGGACCATACACTTACAAATATAGGAAATATGAAAGCAGCATTTGACTGTGGCGTGGACTGTCATATCATAGATGAGAATAATTATATGTATCTTATAAGTGAGAAGACAGGAACACATATAATAGGAAGAGATACGCAGTATGGCAGGTATGTTTCGCTGGTGCCTATGAGCGAGGAAGTGGTTGTAACTCTTAAAGGGTTTAAGCATACACTTAATGAATATTGTCTAAAGCAGGGACTTAGTATCTGCCAGAGTAATGAGGTGGCAGAGGATGAGGCTGAGATTATAATTCATAAGGGTCTGGCGGTTATATTTGAGACAAGAGATTAATCTGACAGGAATTCTGTGCAAATTTAATGAAAAATACTTGTGAAACATTAAAATACACGTGGAATAGTACAATTATTTACTTGAAATTAATGGCAGATTGTTATAAAATAAACAATAGTTGTTTGCACTAAGCAATATATATTAAAGAGGATCTCGGTAATGAGTAATACTACACAGGCTTTATCAAGAATCGAAGCTATTCTTGATGACAGCAGTTTTGTTGAAATCGGAGCCGCAGTTACAGCTAGAGCTACAGATTTCAACATGCAGGAAAAGAAAGCTCCATCTGATGGTGTAATAACAGGTTATGGAGTAGTTAATGGAAATCTTGTGTATGTATATAGCCAGGATGCTGCCGTATTAGGTGGTACTATTGGTGAAATGCATGCTAAGAAGATTGCCAGCCTTTACGAGAAGGCAATGAAAATGGGAGCTCCTGTGATAGGTCTGATTGATTGTGCAGGATTGAGACTTCAGGAAGCAACAGATGCACTTAATGGTTTCGGTGAAATCTATAAGAATATGTCACTTGCTTCAGGAATTATTCCACAGATTACAGCCGTATATGGTGAATGTGGCGGAGGCCTTGCCGTACTTGCAGAACTTTCAGATTTCGTGTTCGTTGAAGAAAAGAAGGCTGTTATTTGTTAACAGTCCTAACGCATTAGATGGCAACTATGAATCAAAGCTTGACACATCAAGTGCTAAGTTTATGGCAGAAGCAGGTGTTGCAGACTTTGTTGGTGATGAGGAAACTATCGCAAACGGAGTAAGACAGCTTGTATCTATGCTTCCTTCTAATAACACAGAAGGTACAGTATGCACAGATAATCAGGATGACCTTAACAGAGTATGCGCTGATATGGCAGCAGAGATAGCTGACCCAGCACTCGCTCTTACAGATATTTCAGATGATGGAGTATTCGTTGAAACAAAGGCAGAATATGCCAAGGAAATGGTTACAGGATTTATTCTTGTTGACGGAGTTACAGCTGGTGCAGTAGCTAACAGAACAGCTCTTTATGATGAGAATGGTGAAAAGGCAGAAGAATTCGCACCAGTACTTACAACAGCAGGTGCTTACAAGGCTGCTGAGTTTGTTACATTCTGTAATGCATTTGAAATTCCAGTTCTTACACTTACTAACATCAAGGGTTTTGAGGCTACAGTTAAGTCAGAAAGAACTATTGCAAAGGCATCTGCAAAGCTTGTATATGCATTTGCAAATGCAGATGTACCTAAGGTTAATGTTATCACAGGCGAAGCATATGGCAGCGCTTATGTAGCTATGAACTCTAAGTCAATAGGTGCGGATATGGTATATGCATGGCCACAGGCTAGTATCGGTATGATGGATGCTTCATCAGCAGCTAAGATTATGTACGCTGATGATATTGCAGCTTCTAAGGATGCTGCAGCAACAATCAACGAAAAGGCAGCAGAATATGCAGCTTTACAGTCAAGTGTTGACCAGGCAGCAGCAAGAGGATATGTTGATACTATTATCAATCCAGAAGATACGAGAAAGTACGTTATAGCATTTGAGATGTTATTTGATAAAAGAGAGGTTCGTGCAGATAAGAAGCATGGTACAGTATAATAAAGAGGTGATAATATGAAGAAAGTTAATATTAAAAAGTTCTTAGTGTTATTTTCACTGCTTGTATGTGTATTCTGCATGACAGCCTGCGATTCATCTAATGGTACTATATCGACAGCAAGCGCAAAGCTGGAACATAAGAATATGATTATTCAGGTGTATCAGTCATATTTAACAGACTGGACAACTGATATGATTACATATCTTGATGCAAATGATTCTGACAAGATAACATCAGATGCAGAGTCAGCTTACCCACTTGCACTTGTTAATGGCAAACAGTACATTATAGACCAGAATGGTCTTACAGCAAAGACTATAGGTTTCTATAACAGCTGGAACAGTACAAGAGGTGAGTTGGGTGCTCTTGAGAGCATTGGAAATATTAACATAGCAGTTAATAAGGACACTGGAAAGTTATGTACTATAACAGTTGATGCAGCATACGAGAAGAATAGCAAGGTATCATTTGAATTCGTAATCAATGATGACTTTACACTTGAAAATGGTGCTATCAATCCAACATATACTACAGGCCAGAAGATGACTAAGGCAGTTATGAATACAATTATCGGTATGGGTACAGTATTTATCGTACTTATATTCATTTCATTCATAATTGGTCTGTTTAAGTATATAAGTGTTTTGAGAATAAGAGCAAAGCTAAGAATGAAGCATCAACAGATGCTCAGGGCGTTAATAATGCAATAGCACAGATAGTTTCTAATGAGGAACAGGAAGAAGAGGTAGATGACCTTGAACTTATTGCTGTTATAACAGCAGCTATTGCAGCATCAGAGAATACATCTACAGACGGACTTGTTGTTCGTTCAATCAGAAAGGTTAATAGCAGGAGGAAATAATTATGAAGAATTATACAATAACAGTTAATGGTAATGTATATGATGTTACTGTAGAAGAAGGAACAGGAAGCAGCGCACCTGCAAAGGCAGCAACACCAAAGGCAGCCGCTCCAAAGGCAGCGCCTAAAGCAACAGCGCCAGCCGGTGCACAGGGAGCAGTTAAGGTTAATGCACCTATGCCAGGTAAGATCCTTAAGGTTAATGCAGCAGCAGGCGCAGCAGTAAAGAAGGGTGACGTGTTAGTTGTCCTTGAAGCTATGAAGATGGAAAATGAAATCTGTGCACCACAGGATGGTACAGTTGCAACAGTTGAATGTGCAGCTGGTGATTCTGTAGAGTCAGGTAAAGTATTAGTTTCTATGAACTAATTGATATATATCAATCTAGAAGTGTAGAAATAATATACGGAGGTAAAAATGGAATATATTTTATCAACATTGGGAAACCTCGTACACCAGACAGCATTCTTTAACCTCACATGGGGTAACTATCTGATGGTTCTGGTTGCACTGTTTTTCATGTATTTAGCGATTAAAAGAATATGAACCTCTGCTTTTAGTACCTATTTCTTTCGGTATGTTACTTGTTAATCTTTTCCCAGATATCATGTTATCTATTGAAGATTCAAGTAATGGTGTAGGTGGTTTATTACATTACTTTTATTTATTAGATGAATGGAGTATTCTTCCATCACTTATTTTCCTTGGAGTTGGTGCCATGACAGACTTCGGTCCACTTATTGCCAACCCTAAGAGCTTCCTTTTAGGAGCTGCTGCACAGTTTGGTATATTTGCAGCATATATAATGGCTATATTTATGGGATTCCCAGATAAGGCAGCCGCAGCTATATCTATTATCGGTGGAGCTGACGGCCCGACATCTATCTTCCTTGCAGGCAAGCTTGGCCAGACTAAGTATATGGGACCTATTGCGGTTGCAGCATATTCATATATGTCTTTAGTACCTATTATACAGCCACCTATTATGAAGTTATTAACTACTAAAGAAGAAGAGAGTCAAGATGGAACAGTTAAGACCTGTATCTAAGCTTGAAAACTTTTCTATCGTAGTTACAATAGTTGTTGTACTTATACTTCCTACAACAGCTCCACTTGTTGGTATGTTGATGCTTGGTAACCTGTTCAAAGAATCAGGAGTTGTAAGACAGCTGACAGAGACAGCATCCAATGCTTTGATGTACATCGTAGTAATCCTTCTTGGTACATCTGTAGGTGCTACAACAAGTGCTGAAGCATTCCTTAATCTTGATACATTAAAGATTGTTGCACTTGGACTTATTGCTTTCGCCTTTGGTACAGCAGCAGGTGTTGTATTTGGTAAGATTATGTAAGGTTACACATGGTAAGGTAAACCCGCTGATTGGTTCCGCTGGTGTATCTGCGGTTCCTATGGCAGCCCGTGTATCTCAGAAGGTTGGTGCTGAGGCAGATCCTACAAACTTCCTTCTTATGCATGCGATGGGACCGAACGTTGCCGGAGTTATCGGTACTGCGGTAGCTGCCGGAACATTTATGGCGATCTTTGGTGTCATGTAATTGAATTAAGAAGCTCTAAGTCTGCAAAATACGCAGACTAAGACCTTCTAATTCATTAGAAGTTGCAATTGCAACTTCCAAAGGGTTAAAGCTACTTGCAGAATATGTGGGCTAAGACCCTCTCATAATCAATTTATTACTTTATATATAGAAATATATAGGAGGAGTTTAAGATGGCAGATCAGGTTAAGAAACCATTAAAGATAACTGAAACTGTATTAAGAGATGCTCATCAGTCACTTATTGCTACTAGAATGACTACAGAGCAGATGCTTCCAATCATAGACAAGATGGACAAAGTTGGATATCATTCTGTAGAGTGCTGGGGTGGTGCTACATTTGATGCATCTCTTCGTTTCCTGAAAGAAGATCCATGGGAAAGACTTCGTAAATTCCGTGATGGATTTAAAAATACAAAATTGCAGATGTTATTCCGCGGACAGAATATCCTGGGATACAATCATTATGCAGATGACGTGGTAGAGTATTTCGTACAGAAGTCTATTGCTAATGGTATTGATATAATCAGAATATTTGACTGTTTCAATGATTTAAGAAATCTTAAGTCATCAGTTGAGGCAGTTAAGCTTGTTAAGAAGGAGAATCTAATGCTCACGCACAGATAGCACTTTGCTATACACTTGGTGATGCATATACTCTTGACTACTGGAAAGAAACAGCTAAGAGAATTGAGGATATGGGTGCAGATTCTATCTGTATCAAGGATATGGCAGGTTTACTTGTTCCTGCTAAGGCTACAGAGCTTGTACAGGCATTAAAGGAAGGTTCTTCACTTCCTATCCAGATGCATACACACTACACATCAGGTGTTGCTTCCATGACATATATGAAGGCCGTTGAAGCTGGTGCAGATATCATCGATACAGCAATGTCTCCATTCGCACTTGGAACATCTCAGCCGGCTACAGAAGTTATGGTAGAGGCGTTTAAGGGTACAGAGTACGATACAGGTCTTGACCAGAACCTTCTTGCTGAAATAGCTGCTTACTTCCAGCCAATGAGAGAAGAAGCATTAAAGTCAGGTCTTATGAATACTAAGGTTCTTGGTGTTAATATCAAGACATTATTATATCAGGTACCTGGTGGTATGCTTTCTAACCTTGTATCACAGCTTAAAGAAGCTGGTGCAGAAGATAAGTATCAGGCAGTTCTTGAGGAAATTCCTAAGGTTCGTAAGGACTTTGGTGAGCCACCGCTGGTTACACCGTCCTCACAGATCGTTGGAACACAGGCTGTTCTTAATGTATTACAGGGCGAGCGTTATAAGATGATTACTAAGGAATCTAAGAAGGTTCTTATGGGTGAGTTTGGACAGACAATCAAGCCATTCAACCCAGAAGTACAGAAGAAGGCTATAGGTGATGCTACACCTATCACATGCCGTCCAGCAGACCTTATCGAGCCACAGCTTGAGAAGTTCAAGAATGACCCAGTTGTACAGCAGTACAAGCAGCAGGATGAGGATGTGCTTTCATATGCATTATTCCCAGCAGTTGCTACTGAGTTCTTCAAATACAGAGAAGCACAGCAGAAGAAGGTTGACCCTGCTAAGGCTGATACAGCTAATAAGGCATATCCAGTTTAATAACATAACTGGTCTTGATATTGATAAATAATTATGAGATGATTATTATGTATTGTATAATATATAATGATCATCTCATTTTGATATAATGAGCGCAAAAAGATGTGCGTTGCATTAAAGACCGTAATGTTATAACAGCTTGAACGTATTAAAGAGGATTAGGAGGATACATATATGCCAAATATTAACTGGAATGCAAATGATTATAAAATGGTTTTTCTTTCGTGCCGGAGTATGGAGAGTCGGTTATTAATCTTATAACGAAGGACAAAGGCAGCCGTGTTATTGACCTTGGCTGCGGTAATGGCATGCTTACTGATAAGCTTGCAGAAAAAGGCTATGATGTAACAGGAATAGATGATTCGGTTGATATGCTTGAGCTTGCCAGAAAGGAATATCCCGATTATACCTTTGTTAAAGGCAACGCTGTTGATTTCAAGCTTAATGAAAAGGCAGATGTTATATTTTCTAATGCAGTATTTCACTGGATAGATGAAGAAAAACAGCAGGCTATGTTAAACAACGTATATGATAATCTTAAAGAGGGCGGAGAGCTTGTGTGCGAATTCGGAGGATATGGCTGCGCAGAGTCGGTTCACAGTACGCTTGAACAGATATTTGCAGGGCATGGCTTAAAATATAAGAGAGTATTCTACTTCCCAACGATTGGACAGTATGCACCTTTGCTTGAAAAAGCAGGTTTCAGGGTAGAATATGCTGTATTATTTGACAGACCTACAAAGCAGGTGGGTGATAATGGACTTGCCAACTGGATTAATATGTTTGTAAAGAAGCCTTTTGAAGGTGTAAATGAAGACATAAAGCAGGAAATAATAGAAGAAACTGTAGAAAAGTTAAGAGCGAAGCTTTATATAGAGGACTGCTGGATAGTGGATTATGTGAGAATAAGATTTAGAGCTGTAAAATAGTTATGATAAATTCATATGAGTTATTTATTAAATAATGCATAAAGGCTAATCAAGTTAACATAATGAAGCTTACATTAAAATGGCAGTTGACATATGGGCTGTCAAAAGTAATATTAGATAAGTGTTTGCGTGCACTAATTAGATAAAATATATAGTTAAAATATATAAAATGGAGGAATGATATGAGAATAGGTATTATCGGATATGGTAACTTAGGCAGAGGTGTGGAATGTGCGATCAAGCAGAATGACGATTTGGAGCTTGTAGCTGTATTTACAAGACGTTCACCAGAAAGTGTTTCCATATTAACTAAGGGAGCTGTAGTTTGCTCAGTAGAAGATATAGAGCAGTGGAAGGATAAGATAGACGTAATGATTCTTTGCGGTGGAAGTGCTACTGATTTACCAGTACAGACACCAAAGTTTGCAGAAATGTTTAATGTTGTTGACAGCTTTGATACACACGCAAGAATTCCAGAACATTTTGAAAATGTTGATGCAGCAGCCAAGAAGAGCGGACATATCGGAATTATCTCAGTAGGCTGGGACCCAGGAATGTTTTCATTAAACCGTATGTATGCCAATGCTATATTACCAGATGGAAATGATTACACATTCTGGGGCAAAGGTGTAAGCCAGGGACATTCTGATGCTATCAGACGTGTTGAAGGCGTTAAGGATGGCAAGCAGTACACAATTCCTGTAGAAGCAGCTTTAGAAGCAGTTCGTAACGGAGAGGATCCGGAACTTACAACAAGACAGAAACATACAAGAGAGTGTTTCGTTGTACTGGAAGAAGGAGCAGATGCGGCAAAGGTTGAGGAAACAATCAAGAATATGCCTAATTACTTTGCAGATTATGATACAACAGTACACTTTATCAGTGAAGAAGAACTGAAAGCAAACCACAGCGGAATTCCGCACGGCGGTTTTGTTATCCGTACAGGAAAGACAGGCTGGAATAAGGAAAACAGCCACGTTATAGAATATAGCTTAAAGCTTGATTCTAATCCTGAATTTACATCATGTGTAATCGTGGCATATGCAAGAGCAGCATATCGCCTCCATAAAGAAGGACAGAGCGGATGCAAGACAGTATTTGATATTGCACCTGCATACTTAAGCGCAAAGAGCGGAGAAGAGCTTAGAAAGAACCTTCTGTAATCGGGTTCTTATGCAAAATGTGTATAAGTAATGAGCTGCGCTGGAGAAAAGAATAATAAAGAGAGAATACCTCGTAGGCAGCAGTCAGGGATGGAATTCATTAGTCCCTGTCATCATAATAAAATAAAAGAAATTCTGTTATGACATAATGTTTTGGGTGACCAACATTATGTCGTAGCGGAATAATGGAGTATGTTTAGATGATTAAGTTAGAAAGATATGAGGTCATGAACTTTGAAAATGCTATGAGAGGTGCAAGAAACCCTCTTAATAGCTGGGCAAGAATGGACAGCAAAACAGAGAATGGTGTATTTACATTTGGTCCTAATGACTTAGACCTTGCCAAAAGACTTTGCAGGGCGGGTTCAGACCACAGAAAGTTTATAAGACAGATATTTGTAACAGTTGATATAACTGCACCAATATATTGGTGGAAAGAATATGACACATATAAGGTTGGAACAGTTGCCAACTCAACAAGTACAATGCACAAAATTCACAGCAAGCCATTTGAAATGAGTGACTTCAGTGTTGACCATTGTACAGATGCTGCACTTGATATGATGCAGAAGAATATTGACTTTTAGAGGGTGTCCGCAGGAGTTCGTTGAAACTAAGGACAAGAACCTCTGGTACAGCCTTATCCAGCTTCTTCCTGAAAGCTATAACCAGATGAGAACATGTACATTTAATTATGAAAATCTTGCAGGAATGTACTATTCAAGAAGAAACCATAAGCTCGCCGAATGGCATACATTCTGCGACTGGGCTTTGGGATTACCTTATTTTAAGGAACTTCTTGTTCAGGAAGAAACTGAATAATATTAGGGCAGTTGAAAGGATATAGATGAGCAGTGTTATAATAGGTGGTGGTGCTGCCGGAATGATGGCTGCCATTATGGCGGCAAGAAACGGGCATAGTGTTACACTTATGGAAAGAACGAAAAGCTTGGAAAGAAGCTTTTATAACGGGTAAAGGCAGATGTAACTTTACCAATGCAGGTGATGAAGAGGATATAAGACAGAGTGTTGTAACTAATCCTAAGTTTATGTACAGCGCATTTAAAGGATTTTCAAACTATGATGTTATGGGTTTCTTTGATGAACTTGGACTTAAGTTTAAGATAGAAAGAGGCAACCGATGTTTTCCAGAGTCTGACCATTCCTCAGACGTCATATCAGCACTTGCAAGGGAAATGCGTAAGCTTAAGGTCAATGTCCTGCTTAACACAGAAGTTCTTGAGGTGCTGACAGAAGAGCCAGAGGATGGCGTTAAGAGGTTTAGCGGTGTTAAGTACAGGGAACTGTCTTCTGATAAGAAACAGACATTGAAAGCTGATGACTGCATAATCGCCACGGGTGGTAATTCATATTCAAGTACGGGTTCGACAGGTGACGGCTACAGATTTGCAAAGAGCCTGTCACATATGGTCACTCCGGTTATTCCGGCGCTTGTTCCACTTACGATAAGGGAAGAGTGGGCTTCTGAGCTTATGGGTCTTAGTCTTAAGAACATATCTATAAGCATAAAAGATAATAAAAGGAAGTATACAGTGACTTTGGCGAAATGCTTTTACACATTTCGGTGTGAGCGGTCCTGTTATTCTTAGTGGTAGCAGCTATACGACAGCAATATTAAGAAAAGACCGCTTAAGCTTATAGTTGACTTAAAGCCGGCATTGTCAGAAGAGCAGCTTGATGAGAGAATATTAAGGGACTTCTCGGAAGAAAAGAACAAGGCATACCGCAATTCACTTGATAAGCTGCTTCCTAAGAAGCTGATACCTGTAATAGTAAGGCTTAGTGATATTAATAAAGATAAAAAGGTCAATGAGATAACAAAGCAGGAAAGATTAAGACTTGTTCATCTTATCAAAAATCTTGAAATGATAATCACAGGAACAAGGGGCTTTAATGAAGCGATTATCACACAGGGCGGTGTCAATGTGAAGGAGATTAATCCGTCAACTATGGAGTCAAAGCTTGTAAAAGGTGTGTACTTTGCAGGTGAGGTGCTTGATGTTGATGCTGTTACAGGTGGTTTTAATCTTCAGGTAGCGTGGTCAAGTGCTTATGCGGCGGCAACACACATTTTCTGATATAATACGTAATAATGTAAATGCATAAAAATATTTTGCTAATAAAGATAAAAGCAGAAAATTAAAACAATTATAGAAGTGGAGAATGGTTATGGCATATTCAGTAGCAATAGATGGACCAGCAGGAGCTGGATACAATAGGCCAGGAAATATGTATAGGGCAATGGCAGTATATTTCAGTAAGAATAAGGTTAATCCTGAGGATGAGAGTGCTATCAATGAGGCTGTCAAAATGTTGATATAAAGATAGAATATCAGAATGGTGAACAGCAGGTAATCCTTAACGGTGAAAATGTTACAGGGCTTTTAAGAACAGAAGAAACAGGCAATATGGCATCTAAGACTTCTAAGTATAAGGAAGTAAGAAGCAAGCTTGTAGAGCTTCAGAGAGAGCTTGCAAAGACTACTGACGTGGTTATGGACGGAAGAGATATAGGAACAACAGTGCTTCCAGATGCATTTGTTAAAATATATCTTACAGCAAGTTCAGATGCAAGGGCTAAAAGAAGATATGATGAACTTGTGGCTAAGGGTGAGCAGTGTGACTTATCAGCTATAAAGGAAGATATTGAAAAGAGAGATTATCAGGATATGCACAGGGAAATATCACCTCTTAAGCAGGCAGAAGATGCAGTGCTGGTTGATTCTTCTGATATGAATATAGAGCAGGTTGTTGCAGCTATGAGGGATATTATCGATAATGCTGTAAAGAACAAGTAATATTATCAATAGAAGTGTCAGAAGATACAGAGTGCAGAATTAAAGGTAATAAATATGGCAGAAAAAAGTTATCCTTGCTAAGTCAGCAGGTTTTGTTTTGGTGTTCACAGAGCTGTTGATACAGTGTATGAACGAACAGATAAGAAAAATGTATACACGTATGGACCTATAATTCACAACGAAGAGGTTGTAAAGGACCTTGAGAGCAAAGGTGTTAAGGCTATATCGGATATCTCTGATATTGATACTGGCGTTGATGGTAATGCTACAGTTATTATAAGGTCTCACGGGGTATCAAAGAGTGTATACGACAGTATCAGAAGTAAGAATTATGAGATAGTTGATGCAACATGTCCATTTGTATTAAAATTCATCGTATAGTAGAAGAAGAAAGTGCTAAAGGAAAGCAGATAATTATAATCGGCAATGAAAAGCATCCGGAAGTTGAGGGCATAATGGGATGGTCACATAGTCCCGTTATGGTGGTCGATTCAGTAGAAAAGCTGAGGAATTACAGGTTGATGGACAAAAGAGGTAATAATTGTATCCCAGACGACATTTAATTACAATAAATTTCAAGATTTAGTTGAAATTATAGGAAAAAGGGTTACAATGTTACTATTAAAAATACTATTTGTAATGCCACAGAGGAACGTCAGACCGAGGCAAGACATATTGCACACAAAGTTGATGCAATGATTGTCATCGGTGACAAGAGTAGTTCTAATACAAGAAAACTGTATGAGATTTGTAAAGGCGAATGTGAGAATACATTTTACATTCAAACTCTAAAAGATCTGGACTTACATAGTCTGGATTCGGTAAACAGCATAGGTATTACAGCAGGGGCATCCACGCCCAACAATATAATTGAGGAGGTTTATACTAATGTCAGAGAATTTTGCAGAGATGTTAGCTAACGAAGAGTGGAAGGAAATTCATACAGGAGAAGTTGTTGATGGCACTGTTATAGCAGTTAAAGAAGACCAGATTGTCCTTAACATAGGCTATAAGGCTGATGGTATTATCACAAGAAGTGAATATTCATCACAGCCAGGACTTGATCTTACAACAGTTGTTTCTGTTGGTGATGAGATGAAGGCTAAGGTTCTTAAGCTTAACGATGGAGAAGGTCAGGTACTTACATATAGAAAGCTTGTTGCCGATAACGGAAGCAAGAAGCTTGAAGAAGCATTTAATAACAATGAACCTGTAACAGCAACAGTAACAAGAGTTATCAAGGGTGGTCTTGAAGTTGTTGTTGATGAAGTAAGAGTATTTATCCCGGCAAGCCTTGTTTCCGATTCTATGTAAAGGATTTCTCAGATTACGCTGGCAAGGAAGTAACATTTGTATTAACAGAATACGACCCAAAGAACAGAAAAGTTATCGGTGACTGCAAGCAGCTCATCGTTGCAGCTAAGAAGGCTGCACAGGAAGAACTTCTTCTAAGATTAAGGAAGGAGATACAATCGAAGGAACTGTTAAGAATGTAACAGATTTCGGAGCATTCGTTGACCTTGGTGGTGTTGACGGACTTCTTCACATCTCAGAGATGTCATGGGGAAGAGTTGAGAATCCGAAGAAGGTATACAAGGTTGGCGACTCAGTTAAATGTTTCATCAAGGAAATCAATGGCGATAAGATTGCACTTTCAGTTAAGTATCCAGACCAGAATCCTTGGAATGATGCATCTACAAAGTATGCTATAGGTAATGTTGTTACTGGTAAGGTAGCAAGAATGACAGACTTTGGTGCTTTCGTTCAGCTTGAAGATGGTATTGATGCATTACTGCATGTTTCTCAGATTTCAAGAGAACACATCAACAAGCCAGAAGATGTATTAAAGATTGGCCAGGAAGTTACAGCTAAGATCGTTGATCTTAATGAAGCAGAGAAAAAGATCAGCTTGAGCATGAAGGCTTTATTAGATGACTCAGCAGAGCAGGAAGAAGCTCAGACAGAGGAATAATAATTAAATAAAACTATTGGAAACCTGATGTGAAAGCATCAGGTTTCTTTGATATGTGGCTTTTGGCAAAGACGTGGGAAATGTTAAGTTGTTGATAGCAAAATTTTGTTTTGAAGTGTAGTAATGATGAATTAAATATATCTTTGAGGGTGAGGTAAGTGCGTCCTTTTCTTGTTTCACTTTCATCCCCAACATATATGAACTTTCCAATGCCACGGATTACAAGAATATCATCAGGTTTTAAGTGAGCACTCTTATTTTCTATACACTGCCCATTTACATATATTTTCTTAGAGGAGAACAGCTCGTTGGAATTACTTGAAAGCTTTGTTATGGAGGCGACAACAGCATCTATACGGGGAGAAGCTGCTATTATACGTATATCCTCAAGCTCAGGCTTTAAGGCAGGAACATCCTCTTCACAGACAGAACAGTGGATATGGGTGTGTCTTATAGTATCAAGATTATCGCATATATAGTCAGCTATATGTGATATGCAGAATATATACGCATCAGAATCTTTTATTATGATATCACCTATGAGCTCACGTTCAATGCCAAGGTTCATAAGTGCACCAAGATAATCACGATGTTCAAGCTTCTCGGCAAACTTAACAGAAAGAGGGCTTATCTTTAATGTAGTTATGGGATAACCGGCATCATAGCCATAGTCCTCAGGCGAGCCAAAGCGGATAAGCTGGCGTTCGCATACAGAATTGCCGCCGTATATATCATAACGTATAAAAGATAATTCCTTTTAAATGAAGCGACAACTGCCAGTTCGCTTATACTAAGAAAGTTTGTGTAGGTATATATGTTGTGGTGAAATGCCTGATTAGCGGTATCAAGCACTTTCGTTTTAATAATTCATCTTCATTCATATGTGTGGTATCCTTTCGGGAATATTTTAAGTATTATTATAAGATGTTGGGGTCAAAAGCCACCAACTATGATACCTATGAATTGTTCCGTGCTGCGCACTCATTACTCTTCCCAATATTCGCATATCGTGGGACTATCATCCCACTTTTATGCTCATATTGGGGGTCCTAAGGTCATTCACTCCACCTATGAGCAAGCTCATGTGGGTTTAGACCTTTGACCCTGGTATCATTATAATTAAAAATCATAAAATATACAAACAAATATTCGTAACCTTTGACACATTTATGCGAGTGTGATAAACTATTAACAAGATATAGGTAAAGCAACGTATACGTGGTTAGTTGCGGAAAGAACAGAGGAATTAAAATGATAAATAATTACGAAGAATTTAAAAGTATGTGTTCGATCTTACAAGTATAGACCTTAATGCCTATAAGGAAAAGCAGATGAAAAGAAGAATTGATACACTTATTGCAAGGAATAAGTATAATGGATACGAAAGCTATAGTAAGGCTATCAAGACAGATCCCAAGCTGCTTGATGAGTTCGTCAACTATCTTACTATCAATGTATCAGAGTTCTACAGAAATCCGGCACTCTGGCAGAAGCTTGAGAATATTATTCTTCCAGAGCTTATAAGTAAGTTTGGTACAAGACTTAAGATATGGAGTGCAGCCTGCTCAACAGGAGATGAGCCATATTCTTTAGCTATGGTACTTGCAAAGAAAGTTCCTATGAGAGATATTAAGATATATGCTACAGATATAGATGATCAGGTACTTGAAAAGGCTAAGGATGGTGTGTATTCAGCTAACAGCCTTAAGGGACTGCCAGATGAATACAAGAATAAGTACTTTGAGAAGATGGGTGACAAGTACTTTAAGATATCAGATGATATTAAGAAATGTGTTGAGTTTAAGAAGTCTAACCTGTTAAAGGATTCATACCCACAGGGCTGTCATCTTATCGTTTGCAGAAATGTACTTATATACTTCACAGAAGATGCTAAGGTTGATATATACAAGAAGTTCAACAAGTCATTAGTACAGGGCGGCTGCTTATTTGTTGGTAATACAGAACAGATTATCAACTATAAGGATCTTGGTTATGAGTATAACGAGTTGTTCTTTTATAGAAAAGTAATTATCGAATATGCTGCTTCATGGATTAATTCCAGAGGCAGCATATTTTTATGCTTTCTGTGTTATAGTCTGATATAGTCTTACCTTCTGCTGAGGAGTCTAACATAAGATATACATTCTGTTCATTATAATCCTTTTAAAGACTGGCATATCGCCTGAATAAGCTGGCAGCATAATAAAAGCAGCGTACTTTTTAGTGTAGCAGGTTTCTTTGGTTGCTTTAACTTTACATTCAGCATCAACATAGGCGGCAACGCTCTTGTGCATGGCAGTGTCCTCATAAGGAAGATAGTAATAATTTCTGTAGTCGGCATAGAAAAACTTAAGAGTATCGGTAAGAACGGGAAGTCTAAGCTTTAATACATCCTTTTCGGCTCTTAATACATATTCATCATCCTTTAAAAGAACAGACACAGGCACCTCTTCTGGAAGACTGAAGGATAGTGTTATGTAGGCATGATTACTATTATTGATATTATTTGTTGAGGAGATATTGTTAGTTGTGGTTCTATTTTTGCTGTGGTGATGTTGTTTGTTGCGGAGCTGTTTTTGTTGTTGTACTGTTGTTCGATGTGACTATTGCAGCGTTGTGCCAGTTACTGTCCGCACTGTGTAACATATCCTGCGACTGACATATAGTATACGTCAAATCTTTATAAGTAAATCTTTTATTAATAATATTGTTATAGCTTAATATACCAGAAACTTTTAAAAGACCACATATGTCATCGAAGTTATGAAGAAGCAGAAGCCTTTCGGCTTCATTGTGTTCAATAGGAGTATGTACATTTTAGCATAATCTTTATATACTTTAATAAGTTCACCTCCGGAATATTTATCTTCGCGGTGTATTCCAAGAAAATGTTCAACAGACTTCTGATTATAGCTTTCAAGTCTTAATAGTGACTTTAATCCCTTTGCATGCTTATAAAGGTCGATACTTCTTAAGTTATCGAGGTGTAACTCTATATTGTGTATAGCGGCACGTTTCTGTAAAATGGAATATCAAAGCTGTCGCCATTAAAGTGTGTGAGCAAAGAAAATGAAGCAGTAAGCTTTGCAAATTCTGATAACAATGCAGGTTCATCGGTATCTGACTCGGCAAGCCACTGGATTATAGTGATGGTGTTACTGTCATTATCCCTGTAGGCTGCACCTATAAGATAGCAGAAGCATGCAGTACGTGAGAAACCTGTTGTTTCAATATCAAAAAGATTATTATCCATGCATATTGAATTATTAATATTAATATTTTTGGTTATAGTTTTCATGGTTATATATGTCCTTTACGTAATTTTATATGTAGTTTAACTATATTAAGTATAAATACCTGTACTTTACAAGAGTTTTACGTTAAAAAATGTCAGTTTTGTTTATTATATACGAATATATACGCAAAAAGTAGATTTTTAATCCTAATTGATATATTATATTAGTATATTAGTTATTGTGCAGAATTATTTAAATGCTTTGCATTTTACAGAGTGACAGTTCCGTCACATAACATCTGACAGGTAATCATGGAAAAGAGCTTTTCTATGGTTATCTGTTATATGTGCGTTGTTTTGGACAGTAACATATATTATTTTAGTAAGGAGAAATATGTCATGGGAAAGTGTACATTTAAAGGTGGAATACATCCATATGACGGCAAGGAATTATCAAAGGATAAGCCAATTAAAGAATTATTCCCTGCTGTAGGTGAGATGGTTTTCCCACTTTCACAGCACATCGGTGCACCGGCAGTTCCAGTGGTTGCCAAGGGTGATTACGTACTTGCTGGACAGTTGATTGCAGAAGCTGGTGGATTCGTATCAGCTAATATTCATTCATCTGTTTCTGGTACAGTTAAGGCTATTGAGCCAAGAACGCTTGCCACAGGTGGAAAGTGCAATTCAATCATCATTGAGAATGATGGAGAATTTAAGGAAGTTGAGTATACTCCTAAGAAGTTAGAAGAACTTCTAAAGAAGAAGTATTACAGAGAATTAAGGATGCAGGTGTAGTTGGTATGGGTGGTGCAGGCTTCCCTACTAATGTTAAGTTAAGTCCAAAGAATCCAGAAGGCATTGATTATATTCTTGTAAACGGTGCTGAGTGTGAACCATATCTTACATCCGATTACAGAAGACTTCTTGAGGAGTCAGACAAGATAGTACAGGGATTAAAAGTTGCATTAAGCATTTTTGATCACGCAAAGGGTATTATCGGTATCGAAGACAATAAGCCAGAGGCTATTAAGATTATGCAGCAGGCAGTAGCAGGCGAACCTGATATTGAGGTTAAGCCATTAAAGACTAAGTACCCTCAGGGTGGTGAGCGAAGCCTTATCTATGCTACAACAGGCAGAAGCATCAACTCAACTATGCTTCCAGCAGATGCAGGATGTATCGTACATAATGTAGATACAATATACAGCATATATATGGCTGTTATTGAAGGCAAGCCACTTACTAAGAGAATCGTTACTGTTACAGGTGATGGTGTTAAAGAACCAGGAAACTTCTATGTATGGCTTGGCATGAATTACAGACAGCTTCTTGAAGCCGTTGGTGGTGTAGTTGGCGAACCAGAGAAGTATATATCAGGTGGTCCTATGATGGGATTCGCTATGTACAGTCTTGATGTGCCAGTTGTAAAGGGAAGCTCATCGCTGCTTGTGTTCCAGAAGGATGTTGTATCTAAGCTTGAGGAAACAGCGTGTATACGTTGCGGCAGATGTGGTGAAGGATGTCCAAGCCATCTGCTTCCAGCAAAGCTTGCATCATTTGCAGCTAAGAATGATGAAGCAGGTTTCGTTAAGTTTGATGGTATGGAATGTGTTATGTGCGGAAGCTGTTCATATGTCTGTCCAGCTAAGAGACCATTAACACAGCAGATTAAGGCTATGAGAAGTATCGTTCTGGCTAACAGAAGAAAGAAATAAGGGAGGATTAAAGTGAGCGAGATTTTTAACGTATCAACTAATCCACATGTACGAAGCAAGGATACTACTCAGACTATTATGAGAGACGTACTTATAGCGTTAGCCCCTGCTAGTATATTTGGTATTTATAACTTCGAATCCAGGCACTTATCCGTATCATAGTTGGTATTGTAGTGTGTATGGCTTCAGAAGCTGTATATGAATATTTTATGCATAAGAAGATAACTGTTATGGACCTTAGTGCCGCAGTTACAGGTCTTCTTATTGCACTTAACATTCCTTCAACTCTCAACATTGGTTTTGAGATTGTTGGCTGTGTATTTGCAATTATTATTGTTAAGCAGTTATTTGGCGGAATTGGTCAGAACTTTATGAACCCTGCACTTGCAGCAAGATGTTTCCTTCTTATTGCATATACAGGTCCAATGACTAACTTCGTATGTGATGCATATTCTGGTGCTACACCTCTTGCTATATTAAAGCCAGGTTCAGAGGTAGTAGGACAGACAGCTCCTACACTTCTTACTATGTTTATTGGTAAGACAAGTGGTGTTATCGGTGAAACATCAGTTATATGTCTTCTTATTGGTGCTATATATCTTGTTGTAAGAAAGATTATTTCTTTAAGAATTCCACTTTCTTACATTGGAACATTTGCAGTGCTTATATTCCTTTTGCACCAGGACATCAGTTTGATGCTATGTATATGTTACAGGAAATCTGTGGTGGTGGTCTTATTCTTGGTGCTTTCTTTATGGCAACTGATTATGTTACATCACCTATCACACCTAATGGCAAGTTAGTATTCGGTGTCTGCTTAGGTTTACTTACATTCATATTCAGAATGTTTGGTGGTTCAGCAGAAGGCGTTTCATACGCAATCATCTTCTGTAACCTCTTAGTACCTCTTATCGAAAGAGTTACAGTACCTAAGTCATTTGGCAAGAAGAAGCCGGAAAAAGGCAAAGGATACTGCATAAGATGAAGAATATAATAAAAGACGCATGTATATTATTCGCAATTACACTTGTTGCAGGTATCCTTCTTGGTCTTGTATATAATGTAACTAAAGACCCTATCGCACAGCAGAACGAGAAGGCTAAGCAGAAGGCTTATCAGGAGGTTATTGCTGATGCTGATAAGTTTGAAGCACTTGATGGAAGTTATGCTTCTGATAAGGTAGCAGAAACAGCTAAGGCAGTACTTTCAGCTTCTGCAACAGATTTCTCTAAGGATGATGTATCAGAGGTAGTTGCTGGTATTAAGAATGGCAAGATTATAGGTTACGTAGTAACAGTTGTTGCACATGATGGTTACGGCGGAGATATCAAGTTCTCTGTTGGACTTTCAACAGATGGAACATATCTTGGAACATCAATTCTTTCAATCAGCGAGACAGCAGGTCTTGGAATGAAAGCTAAGCAGGATCCTTCATTCTTAGCACAGTTTAACGGAACTAAGACTTCAGAATATAAGGTAGTAACAGATGGAACAGGTTCATCATCAGACAGCTCTATTGATGCAATTGGTGGTTCTACAGTTACATCTAAGGCTATAACAAAGGGTGTTAATGCAGCATTAGCTGTATATGCAGACCTTTCTAAGGCTAATGTTAAGACAGTAGGAGGTGTTTCAGTTGAATAAATGTGTTGAAAGACTTTATAATGGTATTATCAAAGAGAACCCTACTCTGGTTTTAACACTTGGTATGTGTCCTACACTTGCGGTTACAACATCTGCAATCAACGGTGTTGGTATGGGACTTTCTACAACAGCAGTTCTTATGCTTTCTAACCTTTTCATTTCATTACTTAGAAAGGTTATTCCAGACAGCGTAAGAATGCCAGCTTATATCGTGATCGTTGCATCATTTGTTACAATAATACAGTTCTTATTACAGGGCTTTGTGCCATCTATATACGATGCACTTGGTATCTATATACCACTTATCGTTGTTAACTGTATTATCTTAGGACGTGCAGAGTCATATGCTTCTAAGAACCCAGCACTTCCATCAATGTTTGATGGTATCGGTATGGGTCTTGGTTTCACATGTGCTATCACAATCCTTGGTGCAATCAGAGAGTTACTTGGTGGCGGAACAATCCTTTCAACAGGTAGTTCAGCACTTGTAGATCTTTCTAACTTTGGTTATACACCAGCTAGTATATTTATCCTTGCACCTGGTGCATTCTTCGTACTTGCTATGTGTGTAGCTGTTATGAACAGAGTAAAGAGAAACACGGAATGAAGCCTGCTGAGGTTCCAGACTATGTTTCAGATGAAGAAAAGAGAACTAAGGAGGAGAGTAAAGATGAATTTATTAGTTATCGCTATAAGCACAGCGCTTGTTAACAACGTTGTATTAAGCCAGTTCTTAGGTCTGTGTCCTTTCCTTGGTGTATCAAAGAAAATAAACACAGCTGCCGGAATGGGTGGCGCTGTTATCGGTGTTATCTCTATATCATCAATCATATGCAGCCTTATATATGATTTTATATTAACACCACTTAACCTTACATACCTGAATACAGTAGTATTCATTCTTGTAATAGCAACATTAGTTCAGTTCGTTGAAATGGTACTTAAGAAGTGTATGCCACCTTTATATGAGGCACTTGGTGTATACCTTCCACTGATCACAACAAACTGTGCAGTTCTTGGTACAGCATTAACAAACGTACAGAATTCATACAACTTAATCGAATCATTTGTAAGTGGTCTTGGTACAGCTGTTGGTTTTACAATAGCTATTGTAATAATGGCTGGTGTACGTGAGCGTACAGAGGACAATGATGTTCCAGAAAGTTTTAAGGGAATGCCTATCGTTCTTTTAACAGCAGGACTTATGTCAATTGCATTTTTCGGATTTTCAGGAATAATCTAAGGAGGATATTGAATAATGACAGGTATTATTATTGCGGCTTGTGCCGTAGGTGTAACAGGTCTTCTTCTTGGACTCTTCCTTGGATTTATGGGAAGAAGTTTGCAGTTGAGGTTGACCAGAAGGAAATAGATGTAAGAGCAGAACTTCCAGGAAATAACTGTGGTGGTTGTGGATACGCAGGTTGTGATGGACTTGCAAAGGCTATTGCAGCAGGTGAAGCTGACTGTGGCGCATGTCCAGTTGGTGGTGCAGCAGTAGCAGCCAAGATAGCAGCTATCATGGGTGCTGAGGCAGGAAGCCAGGAGCGTATGACAGCTTCGTTAAGTGTGGCGGAGACTGTGACAAGGCTAAGAATAATTATGTATATTCTGGTGTACAGGATTGTACTATGATGAATATAGCACCTAACGGTGGTCCTAAGGGATGTACATACGGATGTATGGGTTACGGCTCATGCGTTAAGGCTTGTCCATTCGATGCTATCCACGTAGTTAATGGTGTAGCTGTAGTAGATAAGGAAAAGTGTAAGGCCTGTGGCAAGTGTGTTGCTACATGTCCAAGACATCTTATCGAACTTATTCCATACAAGGCAACTTACGCAGTTAACTGTTCTTCACAGAACAAGGGTAAGGATGTTATGCAGGTATGTTCAGTTGGATGTATCGGCTGTATGTTATGTACAAAGCAGTGCGAGTATGGTGCTATCACTGTAGAGAACAATATCGCACACATCGACCAGTCTAAGTGTGTTGGCTGTGGCAAGTGTGCTGAGAAGTGTCCTAAGAAGATTATTCATAAGCAGAATTAGTTGCTGGGTAATTCTTTGATATTGGATGTTGATAATTTAATTTGAATTAAAATTATAAAACCGCTGGTGGAAATGTTGGGAATGGCATTTCTGCTGGCGGTTTTGTGATGTAGAGGTTGGTAAAGAATAATAATTTATGTTGAATTTTTAATAAAATTGAGTATAATAATGTTAGTAGCAGAAATGTTCTCGATGTAAGAGCATCATTAAAAGTTGGACTGCAGATGGAGCAGGGTAAACTTCCATCTCATTAGATGTCTTAACTGGGCATCGAGCCTGGCAGCTTGATAAAGCTGTAGTCCACGTGGGGACTTAATGATTTCCACGTCGTTATGGGTATCTTAACTGGGTACCGAGGCTGACAACCAGCAGAAAACTCTTTTAAAAGTAATTCTTAAGGAGTGTGGTTAAGTATCACACTCCTTTACATATGGAGTGTAAATGAATTTCGAGTTAGCCAATCTGGAAGATTTTGATGAAATATAAAATCTTTACTGAGATTTGATAGGTAGTGGTTGATAATGCCTGATTGTTAAATGTAAAAAGTTTTACAATCGTATTGATAATTTTTAGCTCTATGTATATAATAAATATGAAAAATGAAAGGGGTATTACAATGAAGTTTGATGAATTATTTGAAAAAGGAATTTGGTAGCATCTAAGTTAAAAGATTGTATCCGTGATAAAGGATATACTAAAGTTTCTTTGCTGCAAAGGCAGATATATCGCGACCTACACTTGATAAATTGTTAAATGGAAATATAGATAATAAATGCACTTTTGATCGTCATCTTCAGAAGATATTGAAAATGTTAAATATGTCGGTGGAAGAATTGATGTTTTATCATTCCACATCAGCAAAAATATTAATACAGCAGTATTTTCACAGAATACGCCTGAAAATCATAAAATGAGTGATTTAGCTAAGAAACAGTATGACTTATTATTAGATGTTATTGATTTATGTGCAATATATTATTAAAAGATGTATAGTGTTAAAAGAATGTTTGTCAGATATTAATCATAGCGAAGTGGAGATATAATTTTATGAGTGAATTGATTACTGCTGAAAATATAGATATGGTTATAAAAAGAATTCAGAAATTAAGGAAGAAGTATTGAGTCAGGCGATTAAGCTACGGTCAAATCCAGAAATAATGCAAGTTGCATCACCACCACAACTTGCATTATTAATTCTTAAAGGTTTTGGCTTAATTCAGATGCCGATAGAAGATAAATACTGGAGTGGGGCAATATTTGTTAAAGATGGAAAGTATATTCCTGTATTGAACACGGCGTTACCAAGGGCTAATCAGTATTTTACAGCCTGGCATGAGATATATCATTTAATATTTGATAAGGTTTCTTTTAACCACTTTATTGAAATTGATAATATGTTGGAAGAACGAAAAGCGGAATGTTTTGCAGCCTGTATGTTATTAAATGGTGTAGAAAGATACTATGCAGAACTTACTAAAATGGATTTTATTTCAAAAATATTTTATTGTATGGCAACATTTCAGGCACCTTATAAATCTGTATTAGTTTCATTGTATGAGTATGCTGTTCAAAGTAAGAATGAAGAGTTATGTTATAAGATTAAAGAAGTGTTTGATTTACAATTTGATAACTTAGCAGAGAAATTTCAGATGCTGGGTTTGGATGATAGTCTTGTAACGCCATCTTATGTAATAAATACGTCTTCATTGCAGGAAAAAATAAAGAAAAGTATGGAAAACAATCCTGAACTTAATTATCATAAGGATAATGAGGCATTTTGAAAAATATTATGACAGAGATATCTATGATAATAAGGAGAAGCTGATGACAGAGATACCTGAGATTATAAAAATAGAGAATAAGAGGCATATAGCTATTTTAGACAATATAGGTTAATATGGTATATAATAATATTTATTCAGCTAAAAATAAATATAGAACAGTAGTTAAGAAAGGAATTATATTATGGAAATTTATGAAATGATAGACCTACAGGATTGCCCAAGGTGTTTAGGACCTTCTTTATTAGAGGAAGTAGACCATGGTTTTATGTAACTTGCCTGGATTGTGGATGCCAGTCAGCAACATTCAGATATAATAATGACGAAGACAAGCTTGAAGCTGCGAAGAAAACAGCTGAGTTATGGAATACTGGCAAGGTAATATATACGGGGTATGGAGATTGATAGTATATAAAGGTGTATATATAAAAAATATGAAAAATATTTACGAATTCTATAATATTATTATGATAATTCCAAAGGTAACGAGATTTTAAGTAATAGAAAAATAATGTGTATGCATATTTTAGAAGCATGATATATTTTGTGTACAATGTTATTATAGTTAATGTATATATAGGAATATGCATAATAAGCCCCAATATAATATATCAGATAAGGAGAATTAAGCAATGAAGAGTCAGGAAGAACTTTTAATATGACGGTAATGGAATTAAGAGAATATATGAATTCAATTTCAATGAGGAGATAAAGCAGGTGGCAGAAATGTTTGAATATGATGAGCATGAAAGAGATCCACTTACACTTCTTTCAGCACCTAAGCTTTTGAATATATGAAGTATGCCAATGGCACAGTTGATATTGATTTTGGTGAATAATGCTATAATGAGGGAGTGTGATTAATAGTCGCGCTCTTTGTCTGCTTATTATTGAAGAATTTTGCAGAAGATTATATCAGCTTGTTAGAATGGTGAATTGTTATTTATGTTTGAAAGAGTAGATAATTCAGTAGCTAACAGCAGTTTTGTATTAGTATCTGCACATACTTCAAACAAAATTGCTGTGTATTATAGCTTGAAATATATAAATATTATGTTATAATATATTTAACATTTAAGTTAAATGTTAAATGAAGGAGGTAAGTTTGGCATTACAGGATACGCTTCAGGCACTCGCTGACCCTACAAGGCGCGAAATACTTAATCTTCTTAAACATTCGCGCTTGTCAGCTGGTGATTGGTAATCATTTTTCAATATCAGGTGCAGCGATTTCAAGACATTTGTCAGTTTTAAAGGATGCTGATTTAATTCGCGATGAACGTGAAGGAAGTTTATTTATTATGAACTTAATGCAACAGTGCTTGAGGAAATTATGTTGTGGATCAGTGAGTTAAAAGGAGATACTAAAAACATGCTGATTAAACAAAATAAAAAATGATATTATTTACTTTGGTTTTATTGCTTCTTCCAATCGTTATGGGATTGTTTTTGTGGAATCAATTACCTGATACTGTTGTAACGCACTGGGAGCTGATAACCAGCCTGATGGCTACTCATCTAAGGCTTTTGCAGTGATTGGGCTTCCAGCTATATTATTAGCAACACATTTGATATGTATAATTGCAACCAATATTGACCCTAAAGCAAAAATATTAACAATAAAATGTTTTCTGTTGTTATATGGATATGTCCATTTATTTCTATTGTAACATGTGCTATGGTTTATGGATATAATCTTGGATATCAGTTTGATATGGGCTTTTAGCTCTCTGCTTATTGGAGTTTTGTATATAATTTTGGGTAACTTCATACCTAAGATAAAGCAAAACTACACAATTGGGTTCCGTATTCCATGGGCATTAAATAATTCAGATAACTGGTATCATACACACCGTTTTGGTGGAAAATGCATGGTTATTGGATAATAGCACTGATAGTTACATCACCATTTGAAAATGTATGGGTACTTCTTGTAGTTGCTATTATTCCCTGCATTTTGACGGTAATATATTCATATATGTATTACCGAAAACTATGCTATAATGTGCGTAAGCAATGAGCCGTGCCAGACGAAAGAATAACAAAGTGCTCTGCTTGCACAAAGTACTTTGTTAGGCTTTGGTATGATAGGGCGAATGCCCGACAGTCCGGAAAAGTGATAGCGCGGGTTCGTGATTGTGGTATCTAAAAAGAGAATTATGTTATTATAAGCGTAAGAAAATAATTATTAAGAGGAGTACATTATGGAATTACAGGAAGTATTAAATAGCAGAAGAAGCATGAGAAGTTATGATGCGGAAAAGAAGGTTACAAAGGAGCAGCTCTTGTTGTAACAACGTTTGTAAAGAACTGCGTTGGATTTGACAGATTATCAGGAGAGTCGGTCAATGAATGTGTCAATGGCTGGGTTTAAGGATATTCATACTGGAAAAATAGAAGATATTATGCTTATAAAAACACCGGCAGATATCGAGAAATTTAAAGAAATGTATGGAATAGAAGGCAATATTGACAAAGAATATTAGGATTAAAATGTCTGTGGAAGGAAGATATAATTATGGTTAAGAAAATTGTAAAAGGAAAGCAGATATTTGCAAGAAAGGCACAGCCTGCGACAGAAGCGGACAAGCAGGTTGTAATAGATTTGATAGATACTTTAAGAGCAAACAGGGAAATATGTGTTGGAATGGCAGCAAATATGATAGGTGTGAATAAGTCAATAATAGCAGTGGCAGCAGGTCCATTTCAGTTTGCAATGATCAATCCTGTTATAACTAAAAGTCAGGCGAATATAAGACGGAAGAGGGCTGTTTATCATTAGATGGTGTCAGACCCTGCATAAGATATGAGGAGATAGAGGTTGACTATCTTGACAGTAATTTTAAGCCACAACATGGGAAGTATAGCGGATTTACGGCACAAGTCATACAACACGAAATATGTCACTTGTGTGGAGTAGTAATATAATTAAGAATAAGTTATAAAAAATCTTGAATATCCAAGCAATATAATAATTAAATATTAATAAAATGCTTTTGATGCAATAATATGTTCCAATAGTTTTCACCATTATCCTAATCCTCAGGCATTTTTAACAGCGTAAAAGATGTCTTCGACCGGGATAAGATTGATACTTAGAGATGTGACCAGTGACAACAGGCTTCTTCTCTGGTTTATGGATAATATAGAGCTTCCTGTCGCTAATATGCTGGGACATGGCGATGTAAAGATTGCCAGAAGAAAAACAGTTATGGAGTGCTGCAAAAGGCAGGTCTTAAGGTAGAAAAATTTGAAATTCGTAAAGGTATGCGAATGCATTGTGTTGTGAGAAAAATCTGAGGGAGTATTGGTATGAAGGAAAAATAAAGATAACCGGCGTTCCGGAAACGATGATTCAGACATTATATGCAAGGGCGAAAGAAACAAAGAAGAGTGATGCTAAAATCAGGGATGAGATAGCGGTAGAAATTGTAGAAAAACTGGATTATGATTTTACAAAAGCAGATAAAGACAGTACTATGGCAAATGGTGTGATTGCAAGAACGATTGTACTAGATGGTATGGTAAATGATTATCTGAATACCCATTCTGATACGATTGTTGTAAATATTGGCTGTGGTATGGATACAAGGTGTTATCGTATGCAGGGAAAGTATAAGCTCTGGTATAATGTTGATTTGCCTGAAACGATAAATATAAGAAAGCGTTTTCTTGCTGAAAATGGTCCTATATACCAGATTGCCAAGTCCGCAATGGATACTTCATATACAGATGATATTACATATAATGGAGAAAATGTGCTTGTAATTATGGAAGGACTGTCTATGTATTTGCAGGAGAAGGACATACGGCAGATATTTTCGATTATAGAAAATGCATTTAACAAATCAACGGTAATGATTGAAACTATGTCACCATTTTTGTTAAACATATGAAGGAAAAGTCAATAGAAGGCAGTAATGCAAAGTTTACATGGGGCGTTAAAATGGCATGGAATTGCAGCAGATTGTTCCCATCTTTACATGGAAACGCGATGTCAGTCTGGTTGAGGGTATGAAGGTGATTATGCCTGTGTACAATGTACTGGGTAAAATTCCATTGGTGCGTAGTATGTCTAATAAAATAGTGGTTATGGAAAGGTAAATATTTTATAAATGTAAGAATTAATCAGGTTGTCGCAGGATGACCTGATTTTTATGTGATTATTGTTTGTTCTATATTTTGGATGCGTAATTATTCTAAGATTTTATAAAAATATATCTATAATGAAAATCAAAAAAATTAAAATGGCTTATTCTGTGATTATTTTAATATGAGTGGGAAGAAGCATATCCAATGCATATAGTGTTAATATTGACCTGAGTAACTTTAGAATATGTTGCAAGAAAAGAATTTTATCATCAAAAATATAATAGCAATTAATAACAAAAATATCTTTATTTGCTCATTTATAGTTAGAGTTTCAAATTAACAATCATAAATAATGTATCATTTATTATGCTTCATAAACACGAACACAGGCTTGAAAGCTGGACTATAGTTGAGGGTACGGCAACAATACAGATAGGCAGTGAGGTAAAGGAATATTCCAAGAATGATATAGTAAGTGTGCCAATCGGAGTTGCCCATAGGGTATCCAATCTTACGGACTCTAATGTAATTATTATCGAAACCGGAATAGGTGAGATTATGGGCGAAACAGAGTTTGAGCGTAAGAAAGATACGGATTTTGTCAATGTGGATGAAAGCAGGGCTATAGTAAATATTCCTGATATTATGAAGCTTGAGCCTGCATTTAAAGATAATCTGTGGGCGGAACGAAGTTGAGGACAGTATTTGGCAAGAAATGTGACTACGATGTCATAGGTGAGAGCTGGGAGTTATCAGCGCATTCGGATGGACAGTCGGTTATAGCATCGGGAACATTTGCAGGTATGTACTTTGGTGAATTCATTGAAAAATATGGTGAAGAGGTAGTCGGCTGGAAGAGCAGTTCACTAGACAGATTTCCAGTGCTTATTAAGTTTATTGACGCTAAAAATGCACTTTCAATCCAGATTCATCCGGATGATGATTATGCCCTTGAAAATGAGAATGAGTTCGGAAAAAATGAGATGTGGTATGTGGTTGACTGCGAACCGGGAGCTTATCTTTATTGTGGTCTTAAGCAGGATGCAAGTAAGGAAGAGATAAGGAACGTATAGAGAATAATACCATAACAGAGATACTTAATAAGATAGAAGTACATAAAGGTGACTGTGTTATGGTAAAAGCCGGAACTATCCATGCAATAGGTGCAGGAATTCTTATCTGTGAAATCCAGGTGTGAGATATTCAGTATGTGTGGAAGATACTAGAGGTAATTATAGCCTTTAGTATCTTTTTATATTTAGGAGAAATATTACATTGAGGTTTATTCACAAATGCATATGCAAAAATTAAAAAATATTGTAAAATGTAGATGTTGTTAGTGAAAAGAAAGCATATGATATCATTACAAGCAGCATAGAAAGGGATAAGGTAAAGATATATGAATAGTAAAGATTTTGTAGAGGGTTTAAAGCAACGTTTACTTATAGAATTTAAAAGCAGGATAGAAGTGGCGTATATGGATATACACAACGCAGTATGGCATATAATTCTAATAAGATAGAAGGAAGTACTCTTACAGAAAAACAGACTGCATCTATGTTTGACACAGGAACATTATATACAGATGATCCAGATGTTATATTCAGAACTAAGGATATTGAAGAAATGAATGGCCATTTTAAAATGTTTAATTATATAATGAAGAATATGTATGAACCTTGTCAGAAGATTTAATAAAAGAAATGCATAAAAATCTTAAAGAGGGTGTTTTTGAAGATTTTGCTAATGGCTATGCAGTAGGAGAATGGAAGAAAAGAGAAAACAGAGTTAGTGATATTAATGTAGCGTTACCAAAGGAAGTGCCAGAAAAAATACATCAACTATTGGCTTCTTATACAGGTAAAGAAAACATAGAATTAAAAGATATAGCTGAATTTCATGCAAAATTTGAAAATATACATCCATTTCAGGATGGTAATGGAAGAGTTGGAAGGATGATTATATTAAAACAATGCTTAGATAGTAATATTATTCCAGTTATTATAAGAGATTCAAATAAAGCAGAGTATTATAGATTTCTTAATAAAGCGCAGCATGAAGAAGATTATAACGGACTTGTAAGGTATTTTGAAAAAGAACAACGATATTATGTTGATAATACTATACGAATGTTATATACATCAGAAGAATTAAATATAATTAATAATGATAGTATTGATGATGTGATTGATAGTATATAATATTTTGTGATATTTTATGCAAAATCACGAATTTCCCATTTAAAATTATAAGTAATTATTCTATGAATATAGATAAAATTATGGTATAATATAAAAATCATTTAAGTATGTGTGACGTGCAATAGAATACAGAAACTAATGATAAAACAACATCGGTGAAAGGACATATTATGTATGCAGGAGTATGATGAATCATTTTCAGGGCGAAAGCCAACAAAAGAGCAGGTATAACATGGCTTGCTCTTATTCTTATAGCAACCGTGTATTATGGGATTAAGACAAAGAGCGGTGAGATTACTAAAGGATATTTTACAGCATGTATGATAGTAGGCTGGGTTACATATATAGGATGGACATATAGTAGCTGCGATTAAGGGTGGAGCATCCAAAGAGTATAAGTGGGTGCTTGGTATAGGTTATCTTTTATTCTACGCTGTTATAGCATGGACAGTACTTGATAAGATTCGTATATATTTATTCTTCCATTATTATCAATTCTTATATTGTATAAAGACCCTAAGTTTATTAAGACAATCATGTGGTTTACATTATTTGTGCTGATTAGCAGTAATATATACAAAGGTACTGCAAAAGGAATGATGGACTTTGTTGCAAGTGAAGAGTGTGCGCTTCAGTTTGCGATTGTATTATGCCGCTATGCCTGTACTAATATGGCGATAAAGCATCTGGTTGAGTCGGATGGTGCGCTGACGGCATCCATAGAGGCGGAGCTGGCGCATGTTGTACAGACAGTTGAACAGGTTAAAGAGGCAAGTAATTCGATTGTTGATGGTGTTACAGTTGTAAGAGAGCTTGCAGATGAGAATAAAGAGGGAGCTAACAATGTAGTTAAGGATATGGGAACGCTTTCGGATAACAACGATGTCCTTAATGACAAGACAGTTTCCTCAATAGAGATGACAAATGTTATTGATACTCAGGTCAAGGATGTATCTGAACTTATGGAGGAAGTTCTCAAAGCTTATTGAAAAGTCAGTTGAGCACGCTAATTTGAGTGCTGGTGAACTTACAGAGGTTGTTGATATTACTAACAGAATGTCAGCATTATCAGGCAAGATTGAGACTATTCTTGAGACATTTAAGAAAGAATTTGAATATGTTAAGCAGGAAACAAGCACTATTGAGGGTATTACATCACAGACAAATCTTCTTGCACTTAATGCTTCAATAGAGGCTGCAAGAGCTGGAGAGGCAGGAAAGGGTTTTGCTGTTGTTGCTGACCAGATAAGAAGCTTAAGCAGTGGAACTAAAGACTCTTCTAACAGTATTATGGAAGCACTTCTCATCTTGAGGCAACATCAGATGAAATGCTTGAGTCAATTACTGAGACGGTTGAGCTTATCCAGCTTAATATTGAAAAGGTATCAACGGTTAATAAGTCAGTAGAAGACATAACAAATGATGCAACAAGTCTTGGTGATAACATAAAGATTGTTGACAGTGCAGTTAAACAGGTTGAGAATTCTAATGAAACACTTGCTGCTAATATGAATCAGGTTGGCGAAGTAATGCAGATAATGACTGAAAGTATTAACAATGCAGAGCAGACAACTAAGACTATGCTTAGCAAGTATGAGGCTAGTGACAGAAGTGCAATGGATATTGAAGATGTTGTTGGCGAGCTTATGGAAGAACTTGGTATTGGCGGATTTATGAATGTCCAGGATATAAAGAGTGGAATGAAGTTCAGAATGGTTATTGACGGACAGGCTAATGCCAAGGAAGAATATACAGGTGAGGTTGTTGATAGAAAAGACAATAATGTATACATAAATCTTAACAACAGAGCAGCATTTAATGACAAGAGAAAAATCTTAAGTGTTCATTTAATGCTGTTGTAGATAATGTATTATATTGCTGGAATGATATAACAATTCACAATGTTAATGCAGGTGAAAAGGGAGAGTTCAAGCTTACTATTGATGCTAATCCACAGGTATATAACAGAAGAAAGTATCCAAGAATGCCACTTAACAATAGCTGTACAATAGGCGTTGACGGTACAGATATAACATATTATGGACGTATGGTAAATATCAGTGCTAATGGTTTCGCATTTTCAGTTAATGATGCAGCATTTGAAACTATGAAGGGTCAGAATATTGCTATCAGAATAGATAACTTCGATGTTGCGGAAGGAAAAGAAATTCAGGGTTGCATAATAAGGTGTTCTAATGATGAGGGCAATTATATTGTTGGCTGTAGAATGCCAGAGGACAGTAGTGAGATTAAGGATTATGTAAGTAAGAATTACAGTGAGTAGTTATAGTTAAGTGTAACTATTATAACTTTTAAGGAGTCCGCAGAATATGCGGACTTCTTGATTTTTATTTGAAATTGATAATAATATTATAAGAGTCTGAGATTTACAAGAATAGTAAAAATTAAAAAGCTGGTAAATCTCTTACATTGGTTAGGAACTAATATGTTTTAATCCTGACATTATTATATAAGTAACAGATGTGGGTTTAATGATGATAGATAATATAGAGTATTATATGGAATGTCTTGACGGACTGACAAGGGATATGCCAGAAGAGTTTGTAAAGCTTGCACAGGTGTTTGAGCTTAGTGTATTTGAGCCTATTTATATGGAAGGTGAAAGTGATATATATGCGGCTTACCTTATGAATGATTCGGTTGAGAGCTATTTTGTATTTGAACAGTCAGTGATTACAGGGGAATATAAGGACATTGAATGTGACCAGATAGCAGGAATAGAGAAGCTTGATGATGGATATATGCTGATTGTTAATCAAGGTGGAGAGAATATATTTACAATCAGATTTAGTAATCTTAGTATGAAGACTAATTATTTTAATTATGGATGTATGGGACATTTCTGGGTTAAAGGTTATGAGTATCTAAGACAGCTTGAATATCAGCTTGCGGATGTGAGGGATAAGTACAGGTATCTGGGAAGCAGTGCATGTACTAAGAAAGAGATTATATTTATGCAGCTTGCCGACTTTCCACCGATTAAGAAGTATAAGTCAGTTCCGGATGCATATTATGTGCCATATCCTGATGCTATATATTCTGAGGCGGTTGATTATCTTATAGAAACAGCAGAGAGTGTTGGCGATAAGCGTATGGCGGGTATGCTTCAGAGTTATATGAAAAACCGGACACATTTAAGTGCAATATTATTGCCGCTATGCTTCATAGAAAAGCACACAGCAAGTTCATAGATAAGATTATTATGGATGTGCGGAATGAGGCTGATAAGTATGTAAACAGGCAGTTTGACAGTGATGAGGAAGCCCAGTATGAGAAGGTTCATAAGAAGGCTCTTAATGCTATGAATATGTATAAGAAAGAAGGATATGAGTGCCTGCTATATAAGGAAGAACCATTTATGTACTCAAAGGATTCAATTACATATAAGGAGCATGTTATGGTATTTAAAAGGGCTTATTAATAGAAAGTGTGAAATATATACTTATGAGGTGTAATTGTTAGAAATGTATTAAATCAAATGTTGAATTTGTAAATGCTTTGAACTATAGTTATAGATATTTAAAAATGGTATTGTGTTTGGGTGTAGTGGTAAAGAGCTGGTAAGACTATTATAAAATAATCATCTGTAAAATATTACACGATAAGGAGTGGATATATGTTTTATTTTTATTAGAACCTATAATGATGTATAACTGGATATTAATATTAGCAGCAGTTATTCCAGCAGTATTCCTTATGGTAAAGGTATACAGGTCAGACAGGATTGAAAAGGAGAGCGGTTATCTTTAAGAAAGCTTGTGGTGGCAGGTATTTTATCAACAATACTGGCATTAATTGAGGAAAGGGTTGGCGAATGGCTTTTGTCCTGCTTTGTTCCTGAGAATACATTGTTGTATCAGATAATTCTTTATTTTGTTATTGTTGCGATAGCAGAGGAAAGTTCAAAGTATATATTCTTAAAAAGCGTACCTGGGACAATGCTGAGTTTAACTGTCAGTATGATGGAGTTGTATATGCATTTGTGTCGCTTGGTTTTGCACTCTGGGAAAATATTAACTATGTATTATCATACGGCTTTTCAACTGCTATTGTAAGAGCTGTAACTGCTATTCCGGACATGCCTGCTTCGGTGTGTTTATGGGTGTGTTCTATGGTCTTGCAAGAAAGCAGTATAATCGTGGAAGGTTATTCAGTTCTAAGATATTCAGAATATGCAGTATTATAGTGCCAGCACTTTTACATGGTGCATACGACTTTATAGCGACTATGGAATATTCTATAGGCGGACTTTACTTTGCGGTATTTGTAATTATACTTTTTCGTTATCATTTGGGCTGGTAAGCTTTTCTTCTAAGAATGACAGGTATATATGATTAATAATGTAAAATAATTTGAAGTGTATTCTGGTATATGAGCAAAATCAGGAGATATATTTACATGAACATAATAAAATGTTTTATTGGATGGACATTAATTGCATCATTAGAAAAATATAGTTCTTATGTATGAAATTCTCAACCTAAAATGAATATATAATATTAGAATATAGAAATGGAGATTAAAATGGCAGAAGTCAGAGTTATTAAGTTAAATGAAAGTGTTTATTCACAGAATGATAATCAGGCGGAAGAAACACGCCGTATGTTAAATGATAAGAAGGTGTTTTGTTAATATTATGTCATCACCGGGAAGTGGCAAGACTACTATGTTGTCAAGACTTATAAATATGATTAAGGATGATGTAAGAATTGGTGAGATGGATGTTGATATTGAGTCGGATATAGATGCAAGAAGGGTTGCCGATGCAACAGGTGTAAAGACTATGCAGATTCACAATGGAGGTCTGTGTCATATTGATGCTACGATGACCGCAGATGCAATCCGTGAATATGGTGTTGATGATATTGATATACTGTTTCTTGAGAATATTGGTAATCTTGTGTGTCCGGCTGAATTTGATACAGGAGCACATCGTAATATTATGATATTGTCGGTTCCGGAAGGTGATGACAAGCCTCTTAAGTATCCGCTTATGTTTTCTGTGTGCGATGTTATTCTTGTGAATAAAATAGACACTCTTGAAGCATTTGACTTTGATATGCAGAAGTTCATGAAGTATGTTAAAGAGCTTAATCCTAATGCAATTATTATGCCAATAAGTGCCAAGACAGGTGAGGGAATGGATAGGCTTGTGGAGTGGATTGAGAGTGAGAGAAGCAGATACTTACTTTTGGTGCGGATTAACGAACAGTTATGAACTGAAAGGATTAAAAATAAATTATGAAAAACGCATTTTAACATACAGAAAATATATTGATTCTTTATTAGCATCAGATAAACAGTCTGACTGGAAATATATAAAGCAGGAACATATTACGCAGGTGGCGTTTTTCAGCATGAAAGATTAGTACATTTAATAGTGACCGTGACATTTGCAGTACTTGAACTTCTTACGGTATGTGCTTATGTGATAGTCGGGGCGCTTGATAGTACACTTAGTTTTCCGTTACTAATTCTTGCGCTTTTAATACTTGTGCTTCTTATTCCATACATTAAGCATTATTATCTTCTGGAAAATGAAGTGCAGAAAATGTATGTGCAATATGACAGGATTGCGCAGAAGGCGTATGAGGAGGAAAACTGATTGACAACGAATAGTTGATATGTTAAATTATGAGTAATGAAAAGCGTTAGAGCTTTGCGGTGATAGAGAGGAGCTATCCGTCCCGACTTTGCGGGCAATAGAAATACAAAGGTCGTCTCTGCCTATGGAATTAACATAGGACTGCTCCCAGAATTGCAATTCAAAGAAATTTACGCCTGAGCCTAACAGCCCAGGCATTTTCTTTATACAGCGTAAAATTAGTGGGATGTGAAAGGAATATAGTAGTGCAGTCACTTATAGATATTTTTCAAAAACAAAAGAGGTGTTATGCAAGTATGATTATTATATCTATACTCAAAAGCGTATTGCACCTTACCAATTCAGAGTTAAAAATACCACATTTAATGGGATTACAGTATATAGGCAGACCTAATCAGTTTACAGGGATTTTGGTGTGTATTCAATCAAGAAAAAGCGTATAACACATGAGTCAATAGATAGGTTAGTGAGGAAATATTACAGAACAGAGGAAAAACAGCGACAGATTTTGGAAATTATTTATCGTAAGTTAAATAATCTTCACTTACTTGGTGAGATGTTTCAGTCTTATTCAAAATTATATATTTATGAAAAAATGTAAATACTGATACAGCGTTTGACTGTGATTATTTAATGGTGCATGAGAGTGGTAAAGCAATTTTGCACTTAGGGTTAATAAAGTCAGAAGATAGAAAAAATGTTTACCATTGTAATTCGTTTATGACAACATATCAGACGGATAGGGAAAAGAATTTGTTTTTGTAATTTGTCAAAGCGTTATGAAATAAATAAAATTATAAGGGAAGATAAAAACAAAGAAAAAAGATGTTATTTATTTAAGCGAACAAGCAGAACTTAGAGAAAAGTCCGGCATAATAAAAATGCTTGAAGCAGCGGGGATATATGCAGATGAAGAATTGCTTAAGTATATTTTTCGATTAAATATAAGATTTGGAGAATATCATACATTGGATATGCTTTCGGATGAAAAACTACTTATGAATAAATGTAAAAATAAACGTGATGAAGTATTAGTAAAAGAATTTCTAAATATATGGAAGAAATAATTAATATTTAAGTATATGTGTGTTAATAATGCAAATAAAATACAATCACAATTAAAATGTAAAAATTTCCCAATTATGTAAAATATTTATTGATATCCTGACGATAATCGGCTAAGATAATAGTCAACACTATGATTAATACGTGAGGAATACAATGGCAAATATAATGGAAAAACAGTTCTACAAGCAGAGAGCGATTTCGATAAGTCCTGTATTGAAAGGGACAAGAAGCTTACAATGCCTGAAGGTGTAGAATATACAGAGAATATTGCGTATGCTAATGATGGCAATCCTTCGCACCAGCTTGACATATATCGTCCAAAGGACAGAGAGGAGAAGTTCTTCCTGTGATAATCAATGTCCATGGCGGTGGTCTGATTATTGGTAACAAAGGTTTTAATAAGTATTTTTGTTCTTTGTTGTGTAAGAAAGGATTTCTTGTATACAGCATAGAATATCGTCTTATTCCTGATTGTATGATATATGACCAGTTTAAAGATGTGTTTATGGGGATGGATTATATAAAGGGGCGTATCAAGTCGGATGGCGGCGATGAGTCACATGTATATATGGTTGGCGACAGCGGTGGAGCATGTCTTATAATGTATACAAATGCAATTCAGAATAATTATGAGATGGCAAGGGCAGCAGGCGTTAAGCCTTCGGACTTACATATTAATGCGATTGGGCTTATAAGTGGAATGTTTTATACAACGAAGTTTGATAAGATAGGAATGTTTCTTCCAAAGTATTTATACGGAAAGAATTATAAGAAGTCAGCATTTGGTAAGTATGTAAACCCGGAGAATAAGGAGCTTATAGAGTCGCTTGCACCTGTATGGCTTGTGACAAGTCACAATGATTACTTAAGAAAGTATACATTAAATTTTGAAAATGCACTTTCAAAGGCAGGCAAAGAATGTGAGCTTATAGATTTTCCAAAGGATAAAAGACTTACACACGCGTTCAGTGTGTTTGAGCCATTTCTGCCAGAGAGTATAAAGACTATAGATATGCTTGCTAAGTATCTTAATAAATTTTAGAATAAAGACGGAACACAGGGAACTTACTCTGCTGTTTCGTCTTTATTTAATGTATGAAAAGGAAGCCCTGCTGAAGCTCCGCTGCAAAGACCTAGGAAAAAGTTGACGGAGATTATTGAGTACAGATAAAAGTTTATATATGTGTTCCAGCATTATCTATAAATAATTTTAATATTATCGTATTTGTTATTGAATTGCTATTGTGGCAATATTACAGTTTGTTGGTAATAAAAGGAAGCCAAGGCTATTCAGTAACAAGCATAATTATTAAAAGTTAAATCATAGATAAAAATATGTTGGGATATTGAAGGATATGCCCCGTTATTGTAAAATCATCCTGAATAATATAAATATAAACGATATAATGGTTAATAGAATTATGGAAGGATTGATATATATATGATAACAGAAAAGATATGCAATACGTTCTTACTATTGCGAATTATGGCAATCTGACTAAGGCTGCAAATGCTTTATTTTATCACAGCCAGCGCTTAGTATCCAGCTTAAGCGCCTTGAAAGCTCGCTTGAATTCAGCTTTTGAAAGAAAAGGCAGAAAATGGTTCTTACATATGCCGGTGAGGAGTTTGTAAAGTCAGCAAGAGATAACTATGAAGTGTTTCGAGCTTGAAGACCGTATGATTGATATAGGAAAAAATGTTGCAATTAAGTTAAAGATTGGATATATGGTAAGGCAGGTGGAGGCTTTGTTTCCATCTGTTATGACGGAATTCAATAAGCTGTATCCGCAGTCAGTTGTGTATGCTATTGATGGGCATTTATCTGACCTTGAAGAGAAGCTTATCAGCGGTGATATTGATATGTTTTTGGCTATAACAGTGTGAGCAATACACGTCTGTCATATGAAACTATATATGAGGACTGCCTTGTTGCTATTCTTCCAAAGTCGCACAAGGCAGTGGGGTGTGCTAAAATATTAAATCGTGTCTGTATCCCTGGCTTGACCTTTCGTGTGTCAGTACGGAGAGGTTTATTTTACAGCACAGTAACCAGAGTATAAGACAGCTTGAAGAGGATGCTCTTTATATGCAGATGTACTGCCGGAGCTTATAAAAATAAGTAGTATAGATGCCGGAATACGTCTTGCCGAGCAGGGATATGGCATTGCATTTACACTTAACAGCTACCTTTCAACTATGAGGCTATCGCCTAATTCAGTGGTGTTGCAGGTCGGCGACCCTGCACTAAGAATTCCCTTTCGGCAGCTTTCCGCAAAGGAGATGAACATCGCAGTGAGCTTATGGAGTGGATAAGGCTTACGAAGGATACGCACATTAATATATAAAACAGCCGATATAGAAAAGTATAATAATTATTATAAAACTATAAACATACAGAAAAATTCGTTTTGTTTGTACATCAAATACATTTCAATAAGTTTTGAAAATTTATTTTTCTAACTCGGACATATCTGTGTAATATTTTAAATTTAGTCATTTATAGATTAAAATAGATTAATTTAAAAGTATAAAAAATTTATACTTCTGATAAAAACATACAATTTAACTTTTGTCTTTGTATATATTAAAATAAATCATATTAATTAACGATATTTCTCATTTGTTTATCATTTCAGATTTACTATTTATAGGACAAAGTTTATATTAAACTAAAATGTTATTGAGTTGTAGATATAATATAAAGGTCTTGCTATTTATAGAAAGAAGCTTATATTAAACAGCAGTAAGTGATTAAGTATTTTAAATCTGATAAATAGCTGATAACAAGTGAGTAATTAAGTTATTTTAAGAAAGGATTTATACATATGCAGACACAGGCGAAAGAAAAGAAAAATGGAAAACGCCACACACATTTGTAATTTTTGTAGTGATTATACTTATCGCTGTTGCGGCAACTTATATTGTACCGGCAGGTGAGTTTGCAAGATTCAAGGATGCGGCTACAGGAAAGACATTAGTTGAGGCGGGAAGTTATCATAGGATTGAGTCTAATCCTATTAATATTTTAAAAATTCCATCAGCTATATATACTGGTATAGTTAAGTCAGCTTCTACAATAACATTTATGTTAATAATTGGTGGAGCTTTTCAGGTTATAACATCAACAGGTGCGCTTACAGCACTTTGTAAGAAGCTTTCAAAGACATTTTCAAAGCACAAGTATGTTGTTATACCAGTATTTTAACACTATTTTCAATATTTGGTTTTACTATGGGTATGTCATCTGAGGTTATGATATTCGTACCTATCGGAATAACACTTGCACTGTTTCTTGACTTGACAAGGTAACAGGTACAGCGATGATAGCACTTGGTGCGGCAGTAGGATTTACAGCAGGTATTCTTAATCCGTTCAATGTCGGGGTTGCGCAGGATATTGCAGAGCTTCCATTATTCTCAGGTATGGCGTACAGATTTGTTATTCTTATTGTATTACTTGTAGCGACAAGCGCATATATAATCGTATATGCTAAAAGGTGGCTGCTAATCCAGAAAAAGTGTAATATATGGAATAGAAGAAGATGAAGAGTACACATTTGACGAGACATCTGATAATATCACTGGCAGACAGATAGGTGTACTTGTTATTATGGCACTCGGCTTCGGACTTCTTATATACGGTCTTTCAAAGAAGGGCTGGTATTTTGAAGAAATGTCAGGACTGTTTATATTTATGGGTGTAATCTGCGGTTTTGTCAGTGGCTATGGTCCTAGTAAGATAGCTAAGGAATTCGGCGAGGGTGCTAAGGGTATTATCGTTGGTTGTCTTATAATCGGCATTGCGCGTACAGTTGAAGTAATCTTAAGTGATGCCAATATTCTTGATACTATTGTTTACGGTATAGTTAATCTTGTAAACTTCTTGCCGGGGTCTATAAAGGCTGTAGGTATGTTTATATGCCAGTCGCTTATTAACTGTGTAATCGTATCAGGAACTGGACAGGCAGCAGTTACTATGCCTCTTATGATCCGGTATCTGACCTTGTTGGTGTATCAAGACAGACAGCAGTGCTTGCATTCCAGTTAGGTGATGGTTTCTCTAACTCAGTACTTCCTATGTCATCATCACTTATGGGATATCTGGCAGTATCTAAAATTCCATACAGCAAGTGGCTTAAGTTTATGATGCCTCTCTCCTTATATGGACAGCACTTGGATGTGTATTTATGTTAGGTGCACTGGTGATAGGATATTAATTAAGGTGTTATAAGAAGTGTTATGTTGTGATATGCATTTTAAATGTACATTATACATAGCACTTTTATTAATTCAGGATTGCGTGAAATGTGTAGCAATGTAGCAATACAGGTATATCAGTTATGGGAAAATATTTTTGACTGTAACATCATAATATTTGATTATATGAAGAGGAGTAATTGTAAAATATGGCAGATGATATAAAAAGAAACTAGGCGAAGTGATAGATGAACATAAGTCAGAGCTTTGCCAGATGGCAGATGAGATATTTGACCTTGCAGAGATAAGTGGTGAGGAATATAAGACATCAGAAATGTTATGTAAGTATCTTGAAAAAGAAGGTTTTGCTGTTGAGCGTGGAACAGGTCTTGAAACTGCATTCAGGGCTGTTTATAAGAATGGTGAGGGTGGACCTGTTCTTGGAATACTTGTAGAGTATGATGCTCTTGAAAAAATCGGACATGCGTGTGGACATCACCTTCAGGGACCGACAGGAATAGGGGCTGCCGTTGCAGTAAAAGACTGCATAAAAGATTACCCATATGAGCTTGTTGTATATGGTACCCCAGCGGAGAAACTCTTGGCGGCAAGATAATTATGCTTGATAATGGATATATGAAGGAACTTGACCTTGCGTTTATGTCACACGGTTCACCTAATACATCAGTTGATGAGAAATGTATGGCTCTTGAGAATTTTGTGGTAACATTTCACGGTGTTAAAAGCCACGCGGCGATAAGTCCTGAGGAGGCAGAAGTGCTCTTGATGCGGCATTACTTTCATTCCACGCAGTTGAGATGTTAAGAGAACACGTTAAGGACGATACAAGGATGCATTATACAATCCGCAATGCAGGTGGTCCGCCAAATGTTGTGCCTGATATAGCAGTGGCAGAATATACATTACGTTCATATAGTACGAAGTATCTTGATGAGGTTGTAAAGCGTTTTATAATATACTTAAGGGTGCGGCACTTATGACAGATACTACATATGATATACAGCGTGACCTTCCTTTTAAGAGTAAGATTGTGTGCCATAAGGTAAATGACCTTCTTATGGCAAATGCAGAATATGAGCACGCACCAGCAATAGCCTCCAAGAAAGAAGACAGGCTCTACAGATTTTGGAAATGTGCTTTATGAAGTTCCAGGTTCTTGTATAAGAATTGCATTTACAGAGGAGGATGCACAGCCACATTCTGAAAGCTACTTAAAAGCAGGAAAGAGTGAGGCGGCACATAATGCAATATGTTATGCAGCTAAGATAATGGCTGACTCCATATGTGATGTGCTTGTTAATCCAGAGCTGCTTAAGCAGATAAAAGAAGAGTTTGAAGCGGCAAGAGATAATGAATAAATAATTATAATATGATGTCAGGGTCAAAATACAACATGAGCCTGCTCATAAGTGGGCGAAAGCCCTTGGAATAATTGCAATCTTATAATTTTGTGAAGTTAGTTATTGCTGACTTAAATATAAAATGCTATTATATGATGTAAGTGTCAAAAGTATAAAAGTCGTTTCTGCTTGCAGAAAAGACTTTTACTTTGACACTCACATCATTATATAACATATGTGTCAGGAATTAAAAGGAGTATAGCATTGGATAATAAAGTCAGATTAAAAGAGATATTATTCTTGTGCTGTCGATGGTTATTATAGCTGCGGCAGCATTTTAATTATTAATTATGCAGTTAAGAAGGATGGCAGATATGCGGTAATCAAGGTTGATGGACAGGTGGTTAAGACACTTGACCTTAACAGGGAAGAAACCACTATTGAGGTTAATGGCTATCAGGGTGGAGTGAATAGGATTGTAATTAAGGATGGAAAGGTAAGCATGACGGAGGCTGACTGTCCTGATGAGCTGTGTGTCAAGACCGGTAAGATAAGCAGGACAGGAGAAACCATAGTATGTCTTCCGCACAGAGTTGTTGTAGAGATTAAGGGTAGTCAGGATGACGATGCAGTAGACTCTGTAGTAAGATAGTCAGGCTGCGGTGAGGAGTGAAAGTCAAAAGATAAGGTGTTATGATAACTTATTGACAGTATACAACGCATAGACACAGAATATATGACGAAATGGAGAAACTTATAAATGAACAATCGTATATCAACAAAAGATAGCATTATGTGGTGTGCTTACGGCACTTGCTATGATATTCAGTTATATAGAAAGTGTGATACCTATTCCTATACCAGTTCCCGGTATAAAGCTTGGAGTGGCGAATATAGCAGTTATTACAATTCTGTATGTGCTCGGTGTTAAAGAAGCAATAGTAATTAATCTGTTAAGAATAGCACTTACAGCACTTCTTTTGGTAATGTTAACAGCTTTTTGTTCAGTATATCAGGTGCGTTGTTAAGTCTTACAATTATGATAATTATGAAAAAGCTCGATTTCTTTTCGTGCATAGGCGTGAGCGTATGCGGCGGTGTTATGCATAATGTGGGACAGATAATAGCTGCAGTATTTATTATGGGAAGTGAAGCGATAGTGTTATATCTGCCTGTTCTTATAGTTTCAGGTGTGTTTACGGGAGTTGTAATCGGAGTGGTATCGGGTATAGTTGCGAAGCATGTTAAGAAAGTGGTAAGTTGAGATTAATATCAATATGGCGAAAGAGCGAAAGCGCGGGTTCGTGAGTGTAGGGTAGATAAAGAGTAAATTATGATATAATGAGCGCAAAGAAAGGAAGCGGCTGCGAAGCGAACATTTACTTTTCTTGCGCCATTAACGAACGAACAGTCATGCGAAGCAGGACGAAAGAGCGCAGCGCGGGTTCGTGAGTGCAGGGTAGATAAAGAGTAAATTATGATATAATGAGCGCAAAAAAGGAAGCGGCTGCGAAGCGAACATTTACTTCTTGCGCCATTAACGAACGAACAGTCATGCGAAGCAGGACGAAAGAGCGAAAGCGCGGGTTCGTGAGTGCAGGATAGATAAAGAGTAAATTATGATATAATGAGCGCAAAAAGAAGAATATCACATAAATGGAGCAAATACAATGAAAAGTACATTAATAAAGGACACAACAAAGTCAGAAAGAATTCAGTTAGTAAAGGAATGGGAAGAGTGTGAAGGCTGTGAAAGCAGTGGAATGGACTTACTTGAGTACTTCAGGGATTATATAGACGGCAAAAGGAAATATCAGAGGTCAATGCAGAATTTAATGCAAGATATGTATCAGAAATACCGGACAATGATACAGGTATGAGCTGTGGTATGGGAATGAGAAGATAATGTGTCTGTTAAAAGATGAATTAATGATTACCAGATTAGACGACAATATATCATATATAGAGCCAACGGTTAATCCATTATCGGCAAATGTTGTTATAATAAACGGCAAAAGATGCAGTGTGGCTGTATGATGTTGGCAGTCATCCAGATATACCTGATATGCTGTATGATTATATAACAAAAGTAAAGTCACTGTGGACGATGAAGTTTCCTTGCAAAAGAAAAAATTAATATTGTTTTATCGCATTTTCACCCTGACCATACGGGCAATCTTATTAAAATATGTGATAAAGCAGGCGGTTGTGAGGTGTATCAGGGAAGATTGACATATAAGCATACTCATATTGGAAATGTGGTGGAAGAGGATATATATGTTGATAATGGCGGACTGTCGCTTCATATATTTCCACTGCCTTCAAGCCACGCAAAGGAAGTCTGGCACTGGAGGTTAATAATAAATACTGCTTTCTTGGTGATGGAATATATGCTATGCAGAAGGGCAGTGAGCAGCTTTACAATGCAGGACTGCTAAGGGAAGAAATAGAAGTTCTTAAAATGTAAAGGCTGATAAGTTTATGTGCAGCCATAAGATGCCATTTGAAAGACCAAAGAAGGTGGTTATCAGATGGCTTGAGAGTATATATAATAAGCGTGATAAGGATAATCCGTATATAAGGTATGGTTCATAAAATATGAATTAATAACAAAATGCTGTAAGTACTAATCATTTCATTGATATGTCAGTACTTACAGCATTTTCAATTATTTTAATATTCTGTTCATTCTTTATACTGTGTCATTGAAAGGTCATCAATAGTCTTGACAACTGTATGTGGAATAGGCTTCCACTCGACCTTTTGAATAGAGCCACAATACTGATAGGAATATATGTAGCAATGAATAATGGGAAAGAGAAAAGATACATTATCTTTTTCTTCCGCAAGAATTTTCTTCCATTCTGTTATAAGCGTTATAAGTCCGATAACCAGTAACATAAGATAGAAGTTAAGGAAACCTATCAATATTGCTGTTATAGTAGGACGGAATATCTGCTTAAACAATACCGGATTAAATCCACTGCATAAAAGTAAAACAAGATTAAGAAGTATAGTTCCAAGTGTAAATAATGTTGCAGGAGCAAGAGTCATAATCATATCATAACATGATACAAACATTCTCTTTTCCTTAAACATAGTCTTAAATAAGTTCTTGCCATACTTGAATAATACCTGATAAAAGCCCTTAGTCCAGCGCATACGCTGGTTCCATGACTGTTTAAATGTCTCCGGCTGTTCATCATAGAACATAGCACTGCCACAGTAGCCGATTTTTTCTCCCTCAAGAATATTAGTTACTGTAAACTCAATATCCTCTGTAAGAAGATTACACTTCCATCCCTCATTTTTCTTGATGATAGAGCTGTCAACAAGATAACCGGTTCCAGATACTGCACAGCTTGTCTTAATCATCATACGTGGATTATTAAGATACTTGGCTTCTCTTATAAACCAGAGAGAGTAGCCGGCTGTAATCCAGTTTGTATCATAGTTCTTGGAATTACGGTAACTTGTTACGACCTTATATCCGCTGTCAAATACCTTGTTCATCTCCCTGACGTAGTTAACATCAATAACATTGTCAGCATCAAATACAAAGTAACCATCATAGCATGTGTAATCGCCCTGTTCATCCTTAATTTTGTTGAATACATAATCCATAGCATAACCCTTGCCAACAAGGATATTGTTAAAACGTTCATATACTATAGCGCCATGCTGACGTGATATTTCAGCAGTATTATCTGTGCAGTTATCAGCAACCACAATAACATCGATAAGTTCTTTAGGATAATTCTGGTTTTAATACTATCTATAAGATTACCGATGACGGCATTCTCATTACGTGCGGCAATGATGAATGCATACTTATGAAGGGTAGCATCCGCTTCATTTACATTTTTTCTTTGCCAATCAACGCAATTAATATATATATACCCTGATAACAGTAGAACAGAGTTAATAATATGTATATAGCTGCATTGATATCTGATACGATTTTCATTTGAAATCCTCACTAAACATTAAAATAAAAGTTGTTAAAACTTTTACGAACTTTGCAAAGTTCTTAAGAGATTATATCATTTGTTTGTTTACTGTCAATAGTTAAAATAACTAATAATTCTAAAAAATTGACAAAATTCATACATTATATGTTATTATATATGTTATCATGTTAATCTTAGGGTGACATTATAAACATCAGCTTGGGTAAATTATATAGCCTGGACATAACAATATAATAAATGAAAGGAAACAATTAATTATGTATAAGGAAATATCTAAATTAATAATGTATGGCAATCTTGACAACAATAGTATTTTATCATCAATGGCTGATATATTCAATCGTTTTGATAATGATTTATCATCAAAGAAGAGCTTATTACAGATATATATACACAGATTAAAAGAATTCTTGAGGTGGCCACAGATTATGGCTTTGACAATAATCTCTGGCAGAATTATCTTACATACTTTCTTATTACTAATGAAAACCCATTCAGTATCACATGTGAAAAGGTTGGTGCTAATGACGGAAGTGTTAATATTTTTGCAAAGAATGACTTTAAAGTATTCTATAACCTTTTCCATTATGATTTTAGTGAGATTGAAGAAAAGTTAGGAATAGACTGCTTTTCAATCATTTCTAATTATAAGGCAATCGTTAAAAAGAACTTATGTACAATAAAAATGTAAGCGAAAGGTAAGAGAATTAAGTACTAAGCTTGCAAGGGCTAAAGATGAAAATGAGTTCTTTGATGAGGTTACAGAGTTCTATAAGGCATTTGGCGTAGGTATGTTTGGTCTTAATAAGGCATTCAGAATATCAAGCGATGAGAAGGACGGACTTGTATTCCATCCAATCAATAATATGGATAAGGTTGTTCTCGATGACCTCATAGGCTATGAAATACAGAAAAGAAGCTTGTTGAGAATACGGAGAACTTTGTTCAGGGAAGAAAGGCGAACAATGCACTTCTCTTTGGTGACAGTGGTACAGGTAAATCCACAAGTATCAAGGCTATTGTCAACCAGTATTATGACCAGGGACTTCGTATGATAGAAATATACAAGCACCAGTTTAAGGATTTGTCTAATGTTATTGCAAGTATTAAGAATAGAAACTATAAGTTTATCATATATATGGATGACCTTTCATTTGAGGAATTCGAGATAGAGTATAAGTTCCTTAAGGCGGTTATTGAGGGCGGTGTTGAAACAAAGCCTGATAACATACTTATATATGCTACCTCTAACAGAAGACATCTTATCAAAGAGACATGGAATGACAGAAATGATATGGAGACAACGAATGGTCTTCACAGGTCAGATACAATCGAAGAAAAGATGTCACTTGTTAACAGGTTTGGCTGTCAGATATGCTACTCAAAGCCTTCTAATAAGGAATATTATGATATTGTTATCGGTCTTGCAAGAAAGAGCGGACTTGATATGACTGATGAGGAACTTATGGCAGAGGCTAACAAGTGGGAGTTAAGCCATGGCGGAATATCAGGAAGAACAGCGCAGCAGTTTATAAACCACTGTCTTGGTATGCAGCGCAGTGAATAATATAATTAACAGATAGGAAATAATTATGCTTTCATATATAATAGGAGAGGTTGCAGAGATATCAGGAGATACTGTCGTTATAGAAAATAACGGCATAGGCTTTAATGTAAAGACATCGGGTATGACATTTGATAATCTTCCACCAGTCGGAGATATGGCAAAGATATATACATATCTTCACGTAAGAGAGGATGCCATGCAGATATTTGGCTTCTTACAAAGGATGAGCTTGAAGTGTTCAAGCTGCTGCTTAATGTTAATGGAATAGGTCCTAAGGGAGCGCTTGGTATATTATCAGCAATAAGCACAGATGACCTGCGTTTTGCGGTGCTATCAGATGATGTTAATCTTATAAAGAACTGTCCGGGAGTTGGTGCTAAGACAGCACAGAAGCTATTATAGAGCTTAAGGACAAGTTAAGGCTTGAAGATGCATTTGAAAGAGCAATCAACAATAACAATAAAAGGACAGCGTAAAGCAGGATAATACAGTAATTATCATGAATGAGGCAGTCGAGGCACTTGTATCATTGGGGTATGGCAGCAAGGATGCAATCAGTGCTGTTAAAAAGGTAGAAGATATCCAGAATAAGAGTTCAGAACAGATATTAAAGGAAGCGCTCAAAGGACTGGCTATACTTTAGTGTATACAAGGCTGTCTGCAGGGCAGTAGTCATAGGATAATGTGAGGTGAGAAAAGGATATGGAAAGAAGAATAATAGCAACAGAAATTCTGGCAGAAGATGCAAAGATGGAGAGTTCACTGCGTCCTTTGCACCTTGAAGATTATGTCGGACAGGAAAAAGTTAAGAGAAACCTTAAGGTGTATATAGAGGCAGCAAAGGAAAGGGAGATTCACTTGACCATGTGCTTTCTATGGTCCTCCTGGTCTTGGAAAGACGACACTTGCAGGAATTATAGCTAATGAAATGGGTGTTAACATAAAGGTCACGTCGGGACCTGCTATAGAGAAACCGGGTGAAATGGCAGCTATACTTAATAATCTGGCAGAGGGTGATATACTGTTTGTTGATGAAATACACAGACTTAACAGACAGGTAGAGGAAGTACTATATCCCGCCATGGAGGATTATGAGATAGACATAATGATAGGAAAGGGTGCAACGGCAAGGTCGATAAGGTTAGAGCTTCCAAGATTTACACTTGTTGGTGCGACAACAAGGGCAGGTCTGCTCTCAGCACCATTAAGGGACCGTTTTGGCGTAGTTAATCATCTTGAGTTTTATACGCATGATGAGTTAAAGAAGATAATAGTAAGGTCAGCGGCTGTGCTTGGAGTCAATATAGATGAAGAGGGCGCTTATGAGCTTGCAAGAAGGTCAAGAGGCACGCCACGACTTGCAAACCGTCTTTTAAAGAGAGTCAGGATTTTGCGCAGGTTAAGTATGATGGCAATATAACAAAAGATGTTGCAGACTATGCGCTTGACTTATTAGATGTGGATAAGGAAGGACTTGACAGAAATGACAGGCTTATTCTTTCTACAATAGTGCATAAGTTTGACGGAGGTCCTGTAGGAATAGAAACGCTTGCTGCATCAATAGGTGAAGATTCCGGTACACTTGAAGATGTGTATGAGCCATATCTGATCCAGAACGGATTGATTCAGAGAACACCAAGAGGAAGAGTTGCTACAAGAAAAGCATATGCTAATCTAGGTATTGAACTAAAAGAATAGATATTGTATACTTAAGTGTAGTATTGTGAATGTTAAAGTTATTTGTGTATTGCTGCATCACGAAATAAGGTTATTATGTCAGGAGGATGCTATGTCATCAAAGAATACAACAGAGGTAATCATAGGCGGAAAGGTATTTACTTTAGGGGATATGAAAGTGAAGAATATCTTCAGAAGATAGCCACATATATTAATAATAAATTAGCTGAGTTTACTAAAGATGACGGCTTTAGAAGACAGTCGGCAGAGGTGCGTGCTAATATTATGTATCTTAATATTGCGGATGATTACTTTAAGGCTAAGAAGCTTGGAGATAATCTTTCTTTAGAAATAGAAAATAAAGATAAAGAAATATATAATCTTAAGCATGAACTTATAACTGAGCAGATTAAAGTAGAATCCTCAGATAAGCATGTAGAAGAGCTTAAGAACAGGATAAATGAGCTTCAGAACAATATAGTAAAGCTTGAAACTGAACTAGAGGATTCAAAGAAAGCAACTGATATGAACAGGACTGGGGAATAAAATCCTACAGTCCTATTTTACATTTTCAGCATATTTACATACAGAGTATATAAAGTGAGGATAAGTGATGGACAGAAGTTACGCCTGTACCGGTAATAAAACTGAATATAATAATTATAATAAGGGTGTGGAGGTGTTAGCTCCGGCAGGTTCTCTTGATATATGCAAAGCAGTTATTAATGCCGGTGCGGATGCAGTATACCTTGGCGGTGATATGTTCGGCGCAAGGGCATATGCAGGTAATCTTAATAAGGAAGAAATGTTTGAGGCACTTGATTATGCACATACATATGGAAGACACATATACCTTACAGTTAATACACTTCTTAAGCAGAGTGAGATAGATGGACAGCTTATAGATTATCTTATACCATTTTATGAAAAAGGGTTAGATGCTGTTATAGTGCAGGACCTTGGAGTTATGAGGCTTATAAGAAAACATTTTCCAGATATGGATATACATGCAAGTACGCAGATGACACAGACTGGCGTGTATGGCTCAGGACTTCTGTATAATAACGGGGCAAGACGTATAGTAACCTCAAGGGAAATGACACTTGATGAGATAAAGGCACTTCATAAGGCTTATCCTGATATGGAAATAGAAAGCTTTGTTCACGGCGCTATGTGTTACTGTTATTCAGGACAGTGTCTTATGAGCAGCTTTAATGGCGGCAGAAGCGGAAACAGGGGAAGATGTGCGCAGCCTTGCAGGCTTCCTTATAAGGTGTATGATGACGGTAAGCTTATAAGCAGTGCGGATGAGCGCTATGCATTAAGCCCAAAGGATATGTGCGCCATAAAGATACTTCCTGATATTATAGATGCGGGCGTATATTCGCTTAAGATAGAAGGCAGAATGAAAAATGTAACTTATGCTGCATATGTTACTTCTATATATAGAAAGTATGTTGATATGTATATCTCTGGCGGCAGGGATGGATACAGAGTTTCTGATAAAGACATAGAGAATTTATGCGATATATATAACAGAGGTGCATTTACAACAGGCTTTATAACAGCAGCAAGGGTAAGGATATGATGGCACTTACACGCCCTAACAACTGGGGAGTTCAGGCACTTATGGTTGTTTCTAATGTTAAGGGTAAGGTTACATTTAGGGCGCTTACTGATATTAATGCGCAGGATGTCTTTGAGATAGACAAGGAGCACAGCTTTGAGAGTGGCGTTAATATAAAGAAGGGTCAGACGATGGTTGTCAATCTTCCAAGAAAGTACGACCTTGCACCTAAGAGAATATTAAACAGAATGAAAATGCTCACATTACAGAGTTTGTAAAGAAAAACTATGTGGATGGGGTTGCGGAGCTTCCGTTGATATGTATTTTAAAGCTGTAAAGAATGAGCCGTCAGAGCTTACGGTAAGCACTAGAGATACATATGTTACAGTGTATGGAGCAATGTAGAAAAGGCGGCTAAGCAGGCGGCAACTAAGGATAATATAAAGGACAAGCTTTCAATGACGGGGCAGACGGGCTTTAAGGCTTTTAATGTCGATGTTATGATTGATGATGATATATTTATGCCGGTTGGAGAACTTAAGAAGCTTAGACGTGAAGCGTTAGAGCAGTTAAAGATGAAGCTCACAGGTGCATATGAGAGAAGTTATGTGCAGGATGGACAGTCATATGCAGAGTGCAATAATGATGCTTTGTTTAAAGAACAAAGCACCAGGGATGTTGTGAAGCCGGCAGTAGTGCGGCGTGCAGGGATGATACATTAACAGACGTTACGACAAGTGCGATACAGGCGTTCCCGTCTAATACTTATTATAATAATGAATTAACAGATGCTGCGGTATATAAAAGTATATATCTTTATAACACAAAAATATAGATGCTATACTAGACATAGAAGCAGTGAAAAGAATATACATAGATTACGATATATTCTACACAGACAGGAGAGGTTTGCTGATGCTTGCCGCAAGGTAGCTGGGTCAAAGCCAGCCTTTATATAGGACTTCCTTATATACTTGCAGAAGAAAAGCATAACAGACTGTGTGAACTCCTTGATTATGTGAATTCCAATATGAAATCAATGGTAAAGGGCTTTCTTGTAAGAAATCTTGAAGAGCTGGGGCTTCTTGCTGCCAGAAAAGACAGCAGTTATGACATAGTAACGGATGCCGGAATGTATGTATTTAATACTCATTCAAGAGATGAACTGGAAAGTGTGGTTAAGGGCACAGATCTTAATATGTGTGCATACACGCTTCCATATGAACTTAATTCATCAGAGTTAAAGAGTGTTGGTGGACTGAATAGCGAACTTATTGTATATGGAAGAGTGCCGGCCATGGTTTCAAAGCAGTGTGTGAGGAAAACTTATGGAAGGTGCGACCACAAGAGCAGGTTGACACTTTTAAAGCAGGATAATGGCAAAGAATACAGTGTTAAAAGCGTGTGCAGCTTCTGCTATACTGTCACACTGGCGGATACATTTGATATATCAAAAGAAGAGGCTTTAGCTGATATTGCGCTGGGTTCTGTAAGATATGAGTTTAGTGAAGAATCAAAGGAAGAGATATTAAGTATTCTTAATAAGAATCTGATATAGATTATAAAGGTCATTTCTATAGAGGAGTAAACTAATATGCAGTCAGTTTGTTTGGAATTATCTAAGTATGTACTGGCATTTCTTATGGCTTTTATGCGCTTGCTGCATACAGAGGTGCAGTTATAAGAAATGAGGAAAAAAGAGGAAAGATATATGTAACCCAGAATATCATAATGATTGCAGTACATTTTATAGGTTATCTTATAATGTATATTGTGTATGATGAAACAAAGTATATTTATATGTACTTTGCGCAGCTTGTGTACTTTATGGCAGTCATAATGATATATGTTGTGTTCTATCCTAAGGCTTCACGTCTGCTTGTCAACAATATGTGCATGCTTATGGCGGTAGGCTTTGTTATGATAGCAAGACTTGATTATAATAAATGTGTCAAGCAGTTTGCAATCGCTGTTGCAGGTACTATACTTACGATTATAGTTCCGCTGCTTTTAAAGACTGTGAAAAGCTTCAGAAAGATGGGCTGGCTGTACTGCGGTGCAGGACTCGCGCTTCTTACGGCAGTGCTTCTTGGCAACAAGATATATGGTGCTAATCTTGTTCTTACTTTAGGACCGGTATCTGTCCAGCCTGCGGAGTTTGTTAAGATTTTATATGTAATGTTTGTTGCATCGATGTTTAACAAGGCTACTACATTCAGGCAGACTGCAATAGTAACTGCATTTGCGGCGCTTCATGTCATTATTCTTGTGCTGTCAACTGACCTTGGTGCAGCACTTATATTATTTGTTGTGTATCTTGCCATGTTATATATTGCAACCAAAATGTGATGTATACAGGGGCAGGGCTGCTTGCAGGTGGTGCGGCAGGAGTGCTTGCCTACAAGCTGTTCTCGCACGTAAGAAAGAGATTTGTTGTGTGGAGGGACCCATGGAGTAATATAGATGGCAGTGGCTATCAGGTGTGCCAGTCGCTTTTTCAATAGGTATGGGTTCATGGTTTGGATACGGCTTTTGTCAGGGTATGCCGGACAGAATTCCGGTTGCTGAAAAAGACTTTATGTTCTCAGCGATTACAGAGGAATTCGGACTGATATTTTCTATTGCATTATTATTGGTATGCCTTAATAATCTTATACTTATGATGAATATTGCATCAAGGTGTAAGACATTGTTTTACAGGCTTGTTGCAGTCGGACTGGGTGTTACTTATGGTTTTCAGGTGTTCCTTACAGTAGGCGGAGCTATAAAGCTTATACCTATGACCGGTGTTACACTGCCATTTGTAAGCTATGGATAAGTTCAATCATAAGTTCGCTTGTGATGTTTTCTCTTATCAACGGAATGTATAATATGAGACATGATGAAGGTGAATATGAAGATGACAGAAAAGCAAAAATGACAGAAGCCAGACAGGAGCAAAAACAGGAAGAAAAGTAAGAAAAAGCAGACAGATATAGTTGAAGGAAGTAAAAAGGCCTTAGAAACAGGGAAACTAATATAATATCCTTTGTGTTTGTTGGACTTTTGTCATTATGATAGTGTATCTGTGTGTATTTAATATAAGGGATGCAAAGACCGTCATTAATAATCCGTACAACAAAAGAGTTGACAATCAGGCAGATAAGGTGGTAAGAGGTGACATATATTCAGCGGACGGAACACTTTGCAACAACTGAAACTGATGACGAGGGCAACGAAACAAGGGTATATCCTCAGAAGAAGCTTTTGCACATGTTATAGGCTATAATTCCAAGACTAAAATGGGAGTTGAAGCTGCTGAGAATTATTATCTGCTGTCTGAAACAGATAATATATTTGACCAGATATCAACAGACCTTACAGGTGAGAAAGCGGACGGTCATAATGTGTATACAACACTTGACACAACTTTGCAGAAGGCGGCATATAATGCGCTCGGGAATAATAAAGGTGCAGTTATAGTTATGGAGCCGTCTACTGGCAAAATACTTGCCATGGTGTCAAAGCTCGATTTTAATCCTAATCTTGTAGATGAGGATTATGATGAGTGGATAAGCTATGACAGTTCGGAGTCAGTGCTTCTTAACAGGGCTACACAGGGATTGTATCCTCCGGGTTCAACATTCAAGATAATTACAACACTGGAGTATATGAGAGAGAATAAAGATTACTATGATGATTTCTCTTATGTATGGAAGTGATACTGAGGAGGTGGAACTACCATTCCATGTGCCGATGGAAAGGTTCATAAGACAGAAACTCTTGTAAAAGCATTTGCAAACTCATGTAACTCAGCATTTTCATACATAGGAGCACATCTTAATACAGGCTCCTTCAGGGAATTGTGCAACTCATTTCTTTTAATAAGAGCATACCAGTATCCTTTGAATATAATAAGAGTTCATTCACGCTTGATAATACTTCCAGTGTGAGTGAGGCGCAGGAAACTGCAATAGGACAGGGAAAAACAATGATGAGTCCCATGCATAATCTTATGATAGCCTCAACGGTTGCCAATGACGGAAGGATGATGACACCTTATGTTGTTGATTATATTGAGGATGCTTATGGAAGAGTTGTTAAGAAATATAAGCCATCAGTTATAGCCGAACTTATGTCATCTGAGGAGGCAGCTTATTTAACTGGATGTATGGAAGAGGTCATAGACTCGGGTACAGGAAGTTCTATGAGATGGTCGTCATATAATGCGGCTGGAAAAACAGGTTCAGCACAGTATGATGACAGCAGCGATAACATACATTCGTGGTTTGTTGGATTTGCACCAGCAGACAGCCCTTCTATAGCCATAAGTGTTGTGCTTGAGGAGGATATTCGGGGTCTGGTGCGCAGTATGTTGCAAAGGCTGTTTTGATGCATATTTTAATGAGTAATGGTACATTATGATGTATAATAAGCATATATATGTCGAAAAAGTGTAATTAGTCTAGCGGTTAGCCTTGATTATAGAATATCGGCATTGTATAATGAATTGGAGGATAAAATGTCAGAAGCATTTAGCTGCGGCGGAGTTGTTATATTCCGTGGCAAGATTCTTGTATTATACAGGAATTATATGAATACACATGATGGATGGGTTCTTCCTAAAGGAACAGTTGAAAAAGGCGAAACCCACGAACAGACAGCAGTAAGAGAAATACTTGAAGAAAGTGGTGCAAGCGTTAAGGTAAGGGATTATATCGGACAGACACAGTACTCTTTCAAGGCAGGTAGTAAGCATATAGAGAAAAGTGTTTACTGGTATTTGTGTGAGGCGGACAGTTATGACTGTAAGCCCCAGAGAGAAGAGTATTTCTATGATGTCGGATATTACAAGTATCATGAAGCATATCATCTGCTTGAGTTTGATAACGAAAGACAGATATTATCCGATGCTTATTCAATATACAGGAAACTAAAACGAGAGGAAACTGGTAATTATGATAGTGAATTCAGTTGATAATATACTGGATGGCAATATATATCTTGTCAGTCAGGAGAGAATATAAAGCCATCGTCAGCAACAGACTTTGATGGTGTTATTAATCAGATTAGTTCAGGAAGTGAGTCGCTTGATGATATATTTGCTGAGGTTGCAGATGAATATGGCGTTAATCTTAATCTGTTAAAGGCGGTGGCTAAGGCTGAATCGGACTTTGATACGGAGGCGGTTTCGTGGTGTGGCGCACAGGGAATTATGCAGCTTATGCCAACAACTGCCGAGTCACTTGGCGTAGAAGACCCATTTGATGCAAGGCAGAATATCACAGGAGGAGCTAAGATGTTAGCATATCTTCTGGATGATTATAATGGCAATGTTTCGCTTGCACTTGCTGCTTATAATGCAGGAAGCGGAGCTGTAAGCAGGTACGGTGGAGTCTTATCCTTACAATGAAACACTGCGCTATATAGACAGAATTAATGATATTCTTGGAGGTGTTGTCGAATGACTCAAGGACGATAGACGGGGCAGAAGCAACAGACCTTTCGGGAAGCGCACAGGCTGAGAATACTGGTATAGTTGTCGGTACTACACAGCAGACATCAGGTACAGAAGTTATGCAGGATACAGGTACAGTATCGGATGATAATAATTTAAGCCAGTTAAGAAAGCAGATAGCGGCTAACAGACTTAACATATCATCAATGAATAACAGCAGAACATCTTATATATCCGCTAATAATAAAGAACATCAAATCTTCTGCTTAGTTATGATGATTATAAGTATGTTATTAATACATATAGAGCTATATTATCAAAGCTTTTGCGGTTTCTGACAGTACAACTGCAAAAGTGCAGCATCAGGTTCAGCATCAGCTCATGATTCGTCTGATAGCAGTGGACTTCTTATGAATTATTACAGGGCAGCTCTGTCAGGCACAAGCCAGTCTGTTCTTAATATGCTTGGAGTCAATCATAATATAAAACAATATAGAAGGTGAGAGAGATTATGAGCAAGAGAATTAAGGTTACATTATACAATAAGACATTTAAAGAGATAGATATGACTGACTTTACAGTTATTCCAGAAGAGCTTTTGCTAACAGGGATGATATTGTAGAGGTAGTACTTCCAGAGGGAGTTAAGGTTATAAGCGCCAATGCTTTTGAAAATTGCCAGAGATTAGAGAAGGTGGTGTTCCCATCAACTCTTGAAAGAATTGGTGAAGAGCATTCGTTAACTGTACAAGCTTAAAGGAAGCTGACTATGGTAAGGATGTAAAGATTGCACCTACATCATTTGCAGGTTGTCGCAACCTTTAATTATAGTTTTTATATTTTAACTAAATATAACTGGGATGTTTGGCGGATATTATTATCTGGTTATTATAGAGAACGCTTATAAAGGGCGTTCTCTTTTACTTAATGTAAATACTTGACGAAACAGGGTATCTATAATACAATTCAACGTGGATAAATCTAATAAGAAATACTTATATGTGCGCGCTAGATACGCAAGAACGGAGAGCGAAATGAGTAAGAAAAGACATTTGTAACATTAGAACAGCTTAAGGAGATTGATAAGACATATCCAACACCATTTCATTTATATGATGAGAAGGGTATCAGGGATAATGCAAGAAGACTTAAGGAAGCATTTGCATGGAATAAGGGCTTCAAAGAATTCTTTGCTGTGAAGGCAACTCCAAATCCATATATATTAAATATATTAAAAGAATTCGGCTGTGGCGTTGACTGTGCATCTGAAACAGAGCTTATGATGGCTTATGCACTTGATTACAAGCCGGGAGAAATTATGTTCTCTTCTAACGATACACCAGCAGAAGAATATGCTTATGCTAACAAGATAGGTGCTACTATCAACCTTGATGATATCACACATATCGACTTCTTAGACAAGATACTTGATGGAAAGTTTCCTGAAACAATGAGCTGCCGTTACAATCCGGGCGGATATTTCCAGCTTGGAACATCTATTATGGATAATCCTGGTGATGCCAAGTATGGTATGACACATGACCAGATTATTGAAGCATTTAAGATATTAAAGAGCAAGGGTGTTAAGCATTTTGGTATCCATTCTTTCCTTGCAAGTAACACAGTTACAAATGAATACTATCCAACACTTGCAAAAATTCTTTTGAACTTGCAGTAGAGTTAAGAGATAAGACAGGCGCAGATATTAAGTTTATTAATCTTTCTGGTGGTGTAGGTGTGGCTTATAAGCCAGAGCAGACACCTAATGATATAGCAGTTATCGGTGAAGGTGTACACAAAGTATATGACGAGGTGCTTACACCAGCAGGAATGGGAGATGTTGCAATCTACACAGAGCTTGGAAGATTTATGCTTGCACCTTACGGCTGCCTTGTAACTAAGGCTATCCATGAGAAGCACATATACAAGGAATACATCGGTGTTGATGCGTGTGCAGCTAATCTTATGAGACCAGCTATATATGGTGCTTATCATCATATTACAGTTGCAGGAAAGGAAGATGCACCTTGCGACCACAAGTATGATGTTACAGGTTCACTTTGTGAGAATAGTGATAAGTTTGCTATAGACAGAATGTTACCAAAGATAGATATGGGAGATTACCTTGTAATCCATGATACGGGTGCACATGGTTTCTCTATGGGCTACCAGTACAATGGCAAGTTAAGGTCAGCAGAGCTTCTTCTTAAGGAAAATGGAGAAGTACAGATGATAAGAAGAGCAGAAACTCCTAAGGATTATTTTGCTACATTTGACTTCTGTGATGCTCTTGATAAGCTTAATCTTAAGTAGAATAAAGAATATGGGAACAGGTATATGAAGAATTTAGGGTATATTGCTAGTGAAATAACAAAGGAAAAATCTTACAGAAAATCTTGAAAAGTATGGAAAGGGGTTGTCATCACTCTATAACGGTCTTGCTTATATTAAGCTGTCAATGAATTATTATACAATTCTTAATATGATTAAGGACAATGAGATAGATGATGAGCAGTTTCTTTCGATGCTTGAGAAGGTAAATGAAGTCATAGAGCTTTCATCTATCGGCTCATCCATTGCGGATAAGGCTGTACTTACAGAAAAGATAGATGCTGTCAGAAATGAACTTATAAGTATAATGGAAAGTGTTACTGATTATGTTGACAAGTTCAGGATATATGAGCACGTTCTTAACAGGGTGGAATACAGGTTCAGGGATGATGCATTTGATAGTGAGTACTATAATACATATATGACAAATGATATTATGCATTATATATTCTCAGACAAGGATAATGTGTCAATTAATGCAAGAATATCTGATATAGTAGGACAGCTCCCGGTAAGAATGTCAAAGGGTAAGTTCTATGACCATATAAGTGAGGCATTTACTCTTTATCATGGTGCGCAGAAGAAGACTATAGATGACTTCTATTATTCTTTAAGTACAAGTGCCATGTTAGGAAAGGCAGCTATGGACAATGGCTTCTTTACTGATATGCATGATATTTATGTGACTTTAGACAAGGCAGATTATAAGAACATTGACAGTGCAGAGTATACAAGGCTTAAGGGCGCGCTCGACATTGCTACAGAAAAGATGAGTAATGCAGCAGATATATATGTTTTACTTGCACAGATTGTAAATGACCTGTATACAATTATATTATCTGAGAATAATACAGTTGGGGACAGCACAGAGGTAATGACTTCAAAAGATATTATAAAGAAGTCAAGAGCTGTCTTTGAGGAAGAAGAGGACTTAGATGAGATAGCAGCGTTATTTGAGGCATTTGAAGGAAAGCAGGAGCATATACTTGAAACTATTACGGCAGCAGACTTTGCCACTCAGTATGCTACAGGCAATCTCAGGATGAGCTTACAAAGCTTGCTATAGATGAAATGTATGCTGACCTTGAAGTTATACAGAAGTTACAGTCAGGAAGTGACTTTGTTGATATAACACCTAAAGAATATTTTGATGAGATACCGGATGATTCATATGCTGATATGACGGCAGAAAGGTTTATAAAGAGCTTGATGAATTGTTTGCATCAAAGGAAGTAAGTGTAAGAAGGGCTGTTATGGCGGCTGTATTATCTATGCTTCCAGTATTCTTTAACAATACAGAAGAGATACAGGATTATATAAACAGCTCACTTATCCAGTGCAGTGATGAAGCTGAAAAGAAAGCGGTTGTCGAAGTTATAAAATGATAGTTAATGGCCAGTAGGCGTATAGGAGTATATTGTGAAGTGGTATAGAGGACTGTATATGGGCGAAGGTGCCAGAAAAGCTAAATATAAGGTTTTAGGGCATGTTGTAAAAGAAGTTTTCTTTTGATACATATCTTATTACGCTGCCCTCTAACACTTCCAATATACTTGATATATATTCTGCTAATGTGCTGTTGCAGCCGCATTTTAAGAAAAAATGTATACAGGATGAAATCTATGTTGTTGGCATAGCTAAAGGACGAGATGAGGCATATGAGCTTGTCAGGGATATAGTTGACGAGGTGTATAAGAATACTGGTGGGTTTAATATAAGCCGGTATCTGAAGTTTGGAAGTAAACGTCAGGAGGGATTGATTGATTCATATCTTATTATTGATACTTAAGATTATCGGGATAATCCTCCTTAGCGTTATTGGGCTTTTGCTGCTGGCAGTTCTTTCGGTGCTTTTGTTCCTGTGAGGTACAAAGCGAAAGGGGATTATCATAAAGAATTTACGGGAAAGCTTCATATAGGGTGGTTTCTTAATGCCTTAAGGCTGGATGCCAGCTTTGATAAAGAGCTGAAAGCAAGAGCAAGGGTGCTTTTCTTTACGCTGTATGACAGTGATAAGAATAAAGATGAGGCAAAGGCTGGGAAAAGCTACAATACATCTGATACACATAGCTCTGGCGATAAGAATAGAAATAAAGATAAAGAAAAAATGTCTTTGATGATATGAAGGATGAAACAGCGGGTGGAGATATTGCTGTTTCTGAGGCAGGCAGCGTAAAGCGCAGCGGGCATGAAGGTGATACGCAGCGGACAGAGAAGCCTGTGGAAAAGAAAAATGAAGCGGAAGCTGGAAAGACTTCAGATAAAAAGAATGTCGGACAGACTGAAGGTGCTGAATGTGTTGGAAATGCAGAAAAGCCTCCTTCTGAGGTGAAAAAGCCGAAAATGCCAAGATGTCAGATGAAGGAAAATCTGTCGATAATTCAGGTCAGACAGGAACAGCAGAACCGTTATCAGGTGGCAGTGGGGCTTCAGAAGATAATGGCACCTCCGTTATAGTAAATAAGGTAAATGGAGAAACAGGTGCCAATTCGGATGGTAAAATATCAGAAAAACAGCCGGATATCACTTCTGCAAAGAAGACCCCAGGCATAATAGCCCATCTGAAAAGAATATATTCATTAACGGATAAAGTTAAGAGTATAATTAAAAGACAAAAAGAAAAATAAGAGCTGTTATAAGGTCAAAGGATAAGCTTAAGAAAAAGATTGATGATATTAAGATGATTATCAATGATGAAGCTAATAAAGAGATGGTGCGTCTTTTATACAGCCAGCTTAAAGCTCTTTTAAGGAAATAATGCCGGTTAAGTATAAAATTAATATACATTATGGGTGTGATGACCCTTACAGGACAGGACAGCTTCTTATGTATATTTCAGTCTTTATGGACTTAGTGGTATAAATATGAATATAACCCTGACTTTAATGAGAAAATACTTGAAGGGGATATATATATTAAAGGCAGAGTAAGGATATACAAGCTTCTGATGATAGTATTCCGTGTATACAGGAATAAAAGGTTCAGGGAGCTTGTGCTTAATAAATAGAATGGAGGAGTGTATATGGCAGAGAGTAAGAATAACTTTGATGCAACAGTTTCATCACTTTTAAGGGGATGGATTCATTTTGTCAGCAAAGACAGTTGTTGGAGATGCTGTTCATGTAAATGATACAATAATACTTCCACTTTGCGATGTTAATTTTGGTGTTGGTGCAGGTGCATTTGCGGATGATAAAAGAATAATGCCGGTGGTGGTATGGGTGCAAAGATGTCGCCAAGCGCAGTGCTTGTAATCCAGAATGGCACTACAAAGCTTGTTAATATCAAAAATCAGGATACTGTAACAAAGATACTTGATATGGTTCCGGATGTTGTTGACAGAATAACTGGTAAGTTTGGCAATGTAGATATGGATGATGATATCGATGAAGCCATAAATAATGTCACAAAGGAAGGCTGACTATAATTTATTGTAGTTATATATGTATTCAACAGAACATATATTTTATCAGAGAGTACCCTGCATATCAGGTTTGTTATACAGGGCTTTATTATGGCAGTATGGAGGACTATATGTGCCGGATGCTTGGATTTATTATGTTCTGGATAGCTATTGGTATGATAATAGCACTTTTCCTTGCAAGTAATCTTTTATGCATATGCATTATTATTATATTGATTCTTGCAGGATATAATATGTTTTGTCACTGATATCAGGGCAGATAAAAGGGACTTTATGACCTTTTGCGTAATTTTCTTGAAAAAGTGTTGCAAAATGTATTGTGTTCTGATACAATAAGTTCTGTTGTGGGTAATTTTACCCAATACCGAATACCGGTAAGGAGGTGTAATTGATATGGCTAAATGTGCAGTTTGCGAAAAAGGTGCTCACTTTGGTAATGCAGTGAGTCATTCTCATAGAAGATCTAATAAGATTTGGAATTCTAACGTTAAGTCTGTTAGAGTTAAGGTTAACGGAGCAACAAAGAAGATGTATGTTTGCACTTCTTGCTTACGTTCAGGCAAAGTAGAACGTGCCTAAGAATAAATTTATAATTTATTTCTGCTATTAATTTTCGAAAATTTATATCAGTACATTAAAGTGAATTGCCCAGTTTAATAAAATTGCGTGATTCACTTTATTTATTTTAGCTTTAATAGTATAATGTCTATATGATTAATTGTGTCTGCTATTCTTAGCTGTCGGTAAAGTTGCGTGTAGCCTTGAATAGTAACATATTCGGAATTCGCAGATTATATGTGAAAGTTTTTCCATAATGCGAGGAAAGTCTGGCTGCGTGGACTTTCTGCGATAGTGTCGCATAGATTCCTTAAAATACAAGTCGCAGTATGGAGGCTAGATATGAATGGAATATTGAATAATGAGTTGGGTAAAGTATCTATCTCGAGTGAAGTTGTTGCCCAGTATGCTGGTTCAACAGCAGTTGAGTGCTTTGTATCGTTGGTATGGCAGCAGTGAGTATGAAGGATGGTCTTGTAAAGTTGTTAAAAGGAGACAGTCTTACAAGAGGTATCAAGGTTGAGATAGATAACGATAATAAGATAGAGTTAGACTTCCATGTTATCGTATCTTACGGCGTAAGTATTTCAACAGTTGCAGATAACCTTATTGAGAATGTAAAGTACAAAGTATCTGAATTCACAGGTCTTGAAATTAAGAAAATCAACATATATGTTGAAGGCGTGAGAGTTATAGATTAATTGTTTAGTATAGAATTATTTACAGGCCTTTATTATGGCAGAATGGATAATAAAGTGGCTACTACTACTATAGATGCAGCACTTGTGCAGAAGATGTTTCTTGCAGGCGCTAGAATCTTGAATCAAAGAAAGAATGGATTAATGACCTGAATGTGTTCCCTGTACCGGATGGTGATACAGGTACGAACATGACACTTACTATTATGTCAGCAGCTAAGGAAGTGAGTGCTATTGCTAATCCTACTATGGAAAATCTTGCAAAGGCAATATCTACAGGTTCTTTAAGAGGAGCAAGAGGTAACTCCGGTGTTATTCTTTCACAGCTTCTTAGAGGTTTTACTAAAGAAATGTCACAGGTTAAGGAAATAACTGTAAAGACACTTGCTGTTGCAACCAGCAGAGCTACAGAAACAGCTTATAAGGCTGTTATGAAGCCGAAGGAAGGAACAATTCTTACTGTAGCAAAGGAGTTTCAGATAAGGCGGCTGAGATTGCTGATACAGTTACAGACATAGAAGAGGCATTATCAGTTATTATAGATTATGCAGAGGAAGTTCTTGAAAAGACACCGGAGATGCTTCCGGTATTAAAAGAGGCAGGAGTTGTTGACTCAGGCGGACAGGGACTTGTTGTAGTATTAAGAGGTCTTTATGATGCACTTACAGGAAAGGTTACAGACTTTACAATAACAGAGCCTAATGCAGAATTTAAGGCTGGTTCAAGCATGCCGGGAAAGGGCGCTGCCATTGATAATGCAGATATTAAGTTTGGTTATTGTACAGAGTTCATTATTATGCTTGAGAAGCCATTTGATGAGAATACAGAGGCAGAATTCAAGAAGTTCCTTTCATCTATAGGTGATTCTATTGTATGCGTTAATCTTGATGATATTGTTAAGATTCATGTACACACTAACCACCCAGGTCAGGCATTTGAAAAGGGTCTTGAGTATGGTCAGCTTACTAAGATGAAGGTTGACAATATGAGAGAAGAACATAACCAGAAGGTTATTGCACAGTCTGAGTATCAGTCAGCAGTAGCGGCAGATGCAATGAAGAAGCGTGAGGAAGAAAAGGCTGAGAATACACCTAAGAAGGACTTTGGTTTTATCACTATAGCAGCAGGTGAAGGCCTTGCTGAGATATTCAAGGGGCTTGGTGTTGATGAAGTTATTCAAGGCGGACAGACTATGAATCCATCAACAGAGGATATTCTTAATGCGGCTGAGAAGATTAATGCAGACACAATATTTGTTCTTCCAAATAACAGTAATATTATTCTTGCATCTAATCAGGCAGCATCTATCATTGAAGATAAGAAGCTTGTTGTTATACCAACAAAGACTATTCCTCAGGGTATAACGGCCATGATTAACTTTGAGCTTACAAGAAATGCTAAAGAAAATGAAGAAGCTATGCTTGAGTCATTATCAACAGTTAAGTCAGGACAGCTCACATATGCAGTCAGAGATACATCTATTGATGGCAAGGAGATAAAGAAGGACAACTATCTTGGCCTTGGTGATAAAGGTCTTGCAGCCGTTGGAACAGATATGGATGATACAGCTCTTGCCATGCTTGCAGAGTTTGTTGATGAAGAATCTGAACTTATCAGTGTATACTATGGCGAAGACATAGATGAGAGTAAGGCGGAAGAGTTAGTAAAGAAGATAGAAGAGAAGTTTGACGGAGTTGATGTTGAGCTTCAGTACGGCGGACAGCCAGTATACTATTATATAGTATCTGTAGAGTAAGCTGTTATATAACAAGTCTGAGACTATTATCTGAGGTTGATGTATGGATATTACACAATTAAAAGGAATAGGGGCTAAGACTGCTGCCAATCTGAACAGGCTTTCTGTATATACAGTAGAAGATCTCGTAAGATTATATCCTAGAGACTATATTGTGTATGAGGAGCCTGTTTTTATTAATTCACTGGCAGACTGTGAAAGCCGGTCGCAGCCATAGAAGCGACAGTTATAGCAAGCCCTAAGATATATGGTAATGAGCGCAAGAGCATATTATCAGTAGTTGTAAAAGATGAAAACTTAGATACTATTAAGTGTCTGTGGTATAATTCACTTTTCTTAAGTCTAAGCTCAGGGTTGGGATGCATTATATATTCAGGGGCAGGATTGTTTTAAAGAATGGTGAGTATGTATTAGAACATCCGGATATGTATACAATGGCAGGCTACAATGAGATTAAAATCATATGTCGCCAGTGTATCCGCTGACAAAGGGACTGTCTAACAAGATTGTGACAAAGGCAGTAAAACAGGCGGTTGATGAATATCTTGCAGGTATGGAGCATGAATTTATACCAGCATGTATTATGGATAAATATGGACTGTCAGAGCATAATAAAGCAATGCACAACATACATTTTCCAGAGTCTATGGAGGATTATGTTGATGCAAGGCACAGACTTGCTTTGAGAGTTCTTTTATTCGTGCTTGCAACACTTAATCTTAAGTCAGCCAATGAGCGTATTCCCAATTCATACATTATAAGAAATGATGAACGCACGGATGCATTTATAAAGAGCCTTCCCTACAGCCTTACAGGGCGCAGATAAGAACGTGGGAGAGATTAAGGCCAATATGGCAGGAAAGCATGTTACAAGCAGGCTTATTCAGGGTGATGTAGGTTCGGGAAAGACGATAATCGCGATATTGTCGCTTATGAATACAGCATTTGCAGGCTATCAGGCAGCTATGATGGTTCCGACAGAAGTACTTGCCAACCAGCAGTATGAGTCGATAACGACACTCTTTGATAAAGCTGGCATAGACTTAAAGGTAGGTCTTCTTACAGGTTCGATGACACAGTCAGCCAAAAGAAAGGTATATAGGGGCTTGAGTCTGGTGAGCTTGATATAGTTGTCGGTACGCATGCTCTTATACAGGAAAATGTTGTATACAATAATCTTGCACTTGTAATAACAGATGAACAGCACAGGTTTGGTGTAAACCAGCGCAAGAGTTTTTCTGATAAAGGTAAAATCCACATATTATCGTTATGAGTGCAACACCTATACCAAGAACGCTTGCGATTATTCTGTATGGCGACCTTGATATTTCTATTATTGATGAGCTTCCGGCGAACCGACTTCAATTAAGAACTGTGTGGTTGATACTTCATACAGGATTAAGGCGTATGCATTTATAAGCAACCAGATAAAAGAGGGAAGGCAGTGCTATGTCATATGTCCTATGGTTGAGGAAAGTGAGAATATTGAGGCAGAAAATGTAGTTGACTATGCTGCAAAGTTAAGGGAAGCCATACCAACGGCACGCATAGATTATCTGCATGGAAAGATGAAGCCGTCACAGAAAAATGAAATTATGGAAAAGTTTGTACGTGGCGATACGGATGTTCTTGTTTCAACAACTGTTATTGAGGTAGGTGTCAATGTTCCAAACAGTACGGTTATGATGGTCGAGAATTTGAGAGATCGGGCTTGCACAGCTTCATCAGTTAAGAGGCAGGGTAGGACGTGGAAAGCACCAGTCTTACTGTATATTTGTGACTGTTGCCAAGTCAAAGCAGATAAAGCAGAGACTTGAAATTCTTAACAAGTCCAACGATGGTTTTAAGATAGCAGAGGATACCTTAAGTTAAGGGTCCCGGCGACTTTTCGGCATAAGGCAGAGCGGCGATTTTGACTTTGGTATAGCTGATATATATACCGATGCGGCTACATTAAAGGAGGGATCTGATGCGGCGAAGAGCATAGTGGATGGTCTTGTAAATGTAGATACAGAGCAGTATGGTTACTTAAAGGCAAAGGTGGATGAATATACAGTTAAATGTCTTGAGAAGATTAATCTATAGAAATGAGGATAGTGTGAAAATGAATTTTTCACACGCAAGATTTGTGTCTGCGCGCACTTGGCACAAACTTGTTATGCGCAGAAAACGTGCGCAGAAATGAGGATTATTATGCGACAGATGGAATTCACAATGAGCAGACCTAATCTTGTCAAGCCGGGCGATGAGGTTGAGATTACAGAAGGAAAGCTTCCAAGCAGCTATTATTATACTATTGAGCCGGCAGTTGCGATGTCTGGCAATTATTCAACACCAGAGAGATTAAAGTCAAGACATGGCATTGTTAAAGAAGTCGGAGAGACAAGCAGGGGATATTATGTCCTTGCTGAGTTTGATGAATAAATAAAAGAAAGGTCTGGATATTAATAATGAATAAAAAGAGAGAGAAGTTTTACGGGAGGAATAGGTTTTGTCCTTGCTGCTGCCGGCAGTGCAGTTGGTCTTGGTAACTTATGGAGATTTCCGTACCTTGCAGCACAGTATGGTGGTGGTATATTTATTCTTGTATACATTATACTTGCATTGACATTTGGTTTTACACTTATGACAACAGAGATAGCTATAGGAAGAAAGACAAAGTTAAGTCCTACAAGAGCCTATAGCGAAGTCAATAAAAGTTCGGTTTTATAGGACCTATAGCGTTCATAATTCCTGTTATTATTCTTCCATATTACTGCGTAATAGGCGGATGGGTTACAAAGTATGTGACAGTATTTGCAACTGGACAGAATATTGCAGCTGCCGATGATTCATTTTTGGCAGCTTTGTAAGTCAGGAATGGTCACCACTTGTATTTTTATAATATTCCTTGGACTTACATCACTTATCGTTATACTTGGTGTTGAAAAGGAATTGAAAAAGTGAGTAAGTTCCTTATGCCTGTACTTATAGTGCTTGCTATTGTCATATGTATATATGTTATTACAATTCCGGGTTCATCAGAGGGTATAAAGTATTATCTTCTTCCTGATTTCAGTAAGTTTTCTTTCAAGACAGTATGTGCAGCCATGGGACAGATGTTTTACTCTATGAGCCTTGCCATGGGTATTATGATAACTTATGGTTCGTATACAAGAGATGATGTAAGTCTTGTAAAGTCTGTAAACCAGATAGAAATATTTGATACAGGCATAGCACTTCTTGCTGGTATGATGGTAGTTCCTGCTGTATATATATTCAGCGGTGAAGCTGGTACACAGGCAAGTGGAGCTGGTCTTATGTTTGTAACACTTCCTAAGGTGTTTGGACAGATGACAGCAGGAAGAATTATCGGATTTTTATTCTTTGCACTTGTATTCTTTGCAGCGCTTACAAGCTCTGTTTCAGTCATGGAAGCAATAACATCGATGATTATGGATAGATTCGGAATAAGCCGTATCAAGGCATGTGTGGAATAATTATATTCTCAGTACTCCTTGGAATACCTTGTTCACTTGGTAATGGAGTATGGGCAGATGTAACTATACTGGGAATGGATTTCCTTACATTCTGTGACTTTATAAGTAACAGCCTGCTTCTTCCAGTTGTTGCGTTTCTTACATGTATACTTATCGGATGGTTTGCAAATCCAGAGTATGTTATCAATGAAGCGACAAAGAATGGCGAAACATTTAAGAGAGAGCTTATATACAGAGTTATGGTTAAGTATATAGCACCAGTGCTTCTGCTTATCATACTTATATTCTATACACTTGCACAGTTCGGTGTTATAAGTTATTAAACCGCCTTAATATGGCAATCATAATTATATTATCCTGAATATACATTTATAAGTGTATATTCAGGAGGCTTTTGTTATGGATGGAAATAGACCTTATACAGACACAGGTTTTGATATGTACAACGACATAAAGCTTCGTACCAACGGTGAGATATACCTTGGCGTTGTTGGTCCTGTAAGAACGGGTAAGTCGACATTTATAAGAAGATTTATGGAAATGTGTGTGCTGCCTGTCATGCAGGATGAAAATGAAAAAGAAGGGCGGTTGACGAACTTCCACAGGCATCTGGTGGTACAACGATTATGACAACAGAGCCTAAGTTTATACCTAAGGAAGCAGCACTTATATCACCGTATGACGACATATGCATAAAGTACGACTTGTAGACTGCGTTGGATATATGATAAATGGGGCTAACGGACATATGGAAAACGGCGTTGAGAGAATGGTAAAACGCCTTGGACAAAAGAGGAGATACCATTTTCAAAGGCAGCAGAAACAGGAACCAGAAAGGTTATTACAGAACACTCTACTATCGGCATAGTTGTGACTACTGACGGAAGCATAACAGGAATAGAAAGAAGCGACTATATTCCAGCAGAGGAGAAGACAATAAAAGAGCTGAAAGAAATTAATAAGCCATTTGTTGTGCTTAACTGTGTCAAGCCATATTCCAAGGAGGGCGGCAGCGCTGGCAAATGAGATGTCGGATAAATATGATGTATCAGTCATTCCTGTAAACTGCGACCAGTTAAAGCAGGAGGATGTCAACAGGATATTTGAAAATATATTAAAAGAATTTCCGGTAAAGCAGATAGATTTCCATACGCCTGCGTGGACAGAAGTACTTCCATCACAGCACTGGTTAAAGAAAGAGCTGTGTCAGGTGGCAGCACAGGTACTTGACGATATAAGCACGATAAAGATGCGGATAAGTATGAATATAATACAGATAATAAGTACATAAAACAGCTTACGATAAGTGATGTCAATATGGCGGAGGACTTGTAAGTGTTGATTACGATATGAATCAGGGCATATATTATGATATATTAAGCGAGCTTACGGGAACTGATATAAGGAATGAATATGAGCTTGTGAGTACGATAAAAAGAACTTTCAGTAAAGAGGAAAGAGTATGAGGGGATAGGTGATGCCATGGCACAGGTGAACCTGTCAGGTTTTGGCGTTGTGACCCCTGTAAGAAGTGCTATTGAACTTGATGAGCCTGTTGTAATAAAGAATGGCAGTAAATATGGTGTTAAGATAAAGGCAAGAGTGCCTTCGGTCAATCTCTTAAAACACAGATAAATGTTGAGATTGCACCTATAGTCGGTACAAAAATCAGGCGGATGACCTGATTAATTATATTAAGGATAACACCAGTGATAATCCTGACGGCATATGGGATACTAATATATTTGGAAAGACCATCGAACAGATAGTTGATGATGGCATATATGAAAAGACACACAATATAACGAAAGAAAATATGGATAAGATAAGCGAAACGATTGAAAAGGTTATGAATGAGAATTCGGGACTTGTATGTCTGATTGTATAACCGGTGCTTGATTGTATGAGAGAATTCTGATAAAATTAATTATAATTAATGTACTTTACAATAAAAGGCAAATAGGGATAATATGAAAAGGTTGAAGATTATGTAAGAAGTATTCCAGATTTTCCAGAGAAAGGAATTATATTCAGAGATATAACTTCTGTTATACAGAGTCCTGAGGGCTTAAAGCTTGCTATAGACGGTATTAATGAGTCACTTAAGGATGTTGACTATGATGTTGTAGTAGGTCCGAGTCAAGAGGCTTTATATTCGGTGTTCCAGTTGCATATGCAAACGGCAAGGGCTTCGTTCCTGTAAGAAAGAAGGAAAGCTTCCTTGTGAAACTATATCAGAGGATTACTCACTTGAGTATGGAACTGCAACTATTGAGATGCATAAAGATGCCATAGTACCGGACAGAAGGTTGTTATTGTTGATGACTTAATCGCAACAGGTGGTACTACAGAGGCTATTATAAAGCTTATCGAAAGACTTGGCGGCGAGGTTGTAAAGGTTGTGTTCCTTATTGAACTTGAAGGTCTTAATGGAAGAGAAAAGCTTGCCGGTTATGATGTTGATTCTGTTATAAAGTACGCTGGAAAGTAAAATAATGATGAGGCTGTATGTTTGCTGGAGAGTGCGTTAATGGTGCTTCTGACAGGATGCAGCCTTTGTTTGGATATGGAAGGGGTGATGTTATGGCAACACCACATAATACAGCTAAAGCCGGGGATATAGCAAAGACAGTTATAATGCCGGGTGACCTTTAAGGGCTAAGTATATAGCTGATAATTATCTTGATAATGCAGTCCAGTTTAATGCTGTAAGGAATATATATGGTTATACTGGTGCATACAGAGGGACTGATATATCGGTTATGGCAAGCGGTATGGGCATGCCATCTATGGGAATATACAGCTATGAATTGTTCAAGTTTTATGATGTCGATAATATTATAAGAATAGGTTCTGCGGGAAGTATATCTGACAAGGTTGACTTAAGGGATATTGTGCTGGCCATAGGTACAAGCACTGACTCTAACTATGCCAGTCAGTACAATCTTCCCGGAACATATGCGCCTGTGGCAGATTTCGGGCTCTTAAACTGTGCATATGAGCAGTCAAAGCTTTATGGAATTCCAGTTGAGGTTGGAAATGTCGTATCAACAGATGTCTTTATAATGATAATCCAGAGTATAATAAGGCGTGGAGTGATATGGGCGTGCTTGCTGTTGAGATGGAATCGGCAGCGCTTTATATGAATGCAGCACGTCTTTCAAAGAGGGCTCTTGCAATGTTTACGATAAGTGATAATCTTATGAATGGACAATCCCTGTCGGTTGAGGAAAGGCAGGGGCTTTGATATGATAAAGCTTTCATTTGAAACTGCAAGATTATATAATATTGAAGGTATAGTGAACAATTCTGGTTTTATAGATATGTCAAGCATACAGATACTTGTATTTTTTGCTCTTGTTATTATCATTGCTGTATATGTCACAGTTACGAATAATAAAAGAAAGCAGCAGACTATTATTAAAAGCTTAAGAATGGCTGGGGAAAGCCAGCACAAAGAAAGTATTCCAGCGAGGACTATGAGTGTATATCACATTACTTTAAGAGAAATGCAGATGAGAACTCAATAGACGATATAACGTGGAATGACCTTGGCATGGATGATGTATTCCGTATGATGAATAATACGAATTCATCGGCAGGACAGGAATATCTTTATAAGATGTTAAGAAGTCCTTCTGCTGATATCCTGTCACTTAAGAAGCTTGATAAGCTTGCTTCAGATTTTGATAAAAATGCTGACAAAAGACTTGATATACAGAAAATATTTGTATGGATAGGACGTGCAAAGCATATATCAATAAGTGATTACTGTGATGTTGTAGTAGGACTTGAGAAAAAATATACTTCATTATGCTTCAATGCTGTTCATTCTTGCAGCTGTTATATTTACATGTGTTGTAAGCCCTGTTTTGGAATATGGCTCTGTATCGCAGCGATTGCATTTTCAATAATAACATACTACAAGTATAAGGCAGGTGTTGACAAGTACTTCATATGTGTTAATCATATCGTGAAGCTGCTTATGGGCGCTAAGAAGATAACAGCAATGGATGTTGATTTCCTTAAAGAGTATAATGATAAGTTAAAGAAAATATCAGAGGAGCTTTCAGACATAACAAAGAGGTCATGGCTTCTTGAAACAGGCAATGTTGATGGCTCAATAACTGAGATGGCACTTGACTACTTAAGGATGCTCACACACGTTGATCTTATTAAGTTTAATAATCTCATAAAGCTTTTAATGATAAGGAAGAATATATATATGAGCTTATAGACACACTTGGTTTTATAGAGGCATCCATGGCGGTAGGTTCATTCAGATGTATGCTTAAGGACTGGTGTATTCCTGAGTTCAGGAGGATAATGATATGCAGCTTGAGGCAAGAAATGTATATCATCCGCTTATAACTGAGCCGGTAGCCAACTCCATAAATACAAAGCGCAATGTACTTCTGACAGGTTCTAATGCTTCGGGTAAGTCGACATTTCTTAAGACAATAGCGATTAATGCGCTTCTGTCACAGACTATATATACAAGTGTGTCAGACTATTACAAAGCGCCTGTATACAGAATATATTCATCAATGGCACTAAGGGATGACCTTAGCAGCTCTAACAGCTATTATATAGTTGAAATAAAGTCACTTAAGAGAATGCTGGATGCAGTATCAAAGGATGGACATCCTGTGCTTATGTTTGTTGATGAGGTGCTTCGTGGAACTAACACGGTTGAACGTATTGCGGCATCATCAGAGATATTAAAGAGTGTCAGGACGGATAAGGCACTTGTGTTTGCAGCAACACATGATGTAGAGCTTACATCGCTTCTTAAGGGAAGATATGATAATTATCATTTTCAGGAAGAAGTTACGGATGATGAGGTTATATTTGACTTCAAGCTGTATACAGGTCCTGCAACCACAAGAAATGCTATAAAGCTGTTAAAACTATAGGTTATGACAGTACTATTATCAATGCGGCTGAGAGAAGTGCAGGCTATTTTCTTAATAATGGAAAGTGGAATGTTGAAAATTAATATCAGCTATGGTAAAATACTAAGTTGTTTATAGCTGCTGCAAAGCCAACAGTAGCAGAAAGGAAGATTGATTATGGTAGAACTTACATTAGTTTCAGAGATTATATTCGAAGCGGCAAAGTTCGTAGTTATGCTTGGACTTTTAGTTCTTGCAGTATTTGCCGGCGGTAAGATAAGAAAAGGATTAGATGCCAAGAAGGCAGCTAAACAGGAGGATAATTAAAGTGCAGTACAGAGGCGTAAATGAATTAAGAAGATTATATCTTGACTTCTTTGAAAGCAAGGGACATTTAAAGATGAAGAGCTTTTCGCTCGTTCCACATAATGATAACAGTTTGCTTATCATCAATTCAGGTATGGCACCATTAAAGCCATATTTTACAGGACAGGAAGTACCACCAAGAACAAGAGTGACAACATGTCAGAAGTGTATCCGTACAGGAGATATTGAGAATGTTGGTAAGACAGCAAGACATGGTACATTCTTTGAGATGCTTGGAAACTTCTCCTTTGGTGACTATTTCAAGACAGAGGCTATACACTGGTCATGGAATTCCTTACAGAAGTTGTGGGACTTGATCCGAACAGATTATATCCTTCAGTATACGAAGATGATGATGAAGCATTTGATATCTGGAATAAGGAGGTTGGTATTGCTCCGGAAAGAATCTTCAGATTTGGAAAAGAAGACAACTTCTGGGAGCATGGGGCAGGACCTTGTGGACCATGTTCTGAGATCTACTATGACCGTGGTGAGAAATATGGCTGTGGTAAGCCAGGCTGTACAGTAGGCTGTGACTGTGACAGATATATGGAAGTATGGAACAACGTATTTACACAGTTTGAGAATGATGGACATGGCAATTACACAGATCTGATCCAGAAGAACATTGATACAGGTATGGGACTTGAAAGACTTGCAGTTGTTGTTCAGGATGTTGATTCTATTTTTGATGTAGATACTCTGCAGGCACTCCGCAACAAAGTATGCGAAATGGCTGGTGTCAAGTATAAGGAAGATGAAAAGCAGGATGTATCGATCCGTGTGATCACAGACCATATTCGTTCCGTAACATTTATGGTAAGTGACGGTATTATGCCATCTAATGAAGGCAGAGGATATGTTCTTAGAAGACTTTTAAGAAGAGCTGCAAGACATGGCAGATTACTTGGCATTGAAGGCAGGTTCTTATCTAAGCTCTGTGAAACAGTTATAGAAGGTTCTAAGGACGGATATCCGGAACTTGAAGAAAAGAAGGAATTCATAATAAAGGTTATATCAGAGGAAGAAGATAAGTTTAACAAGACTATCGACCAGGGACTTAGTATCCTTGCTGATATGGAAAAGGCTCTTGAAGAAAAGAATGAAAAGGTTCTTTCTGGTGAAGATGCATTTAAGCTTTATGATACTTATGGATTCCCAATCGACCTTACTAAGGAAATCTTAGAAGAGAAGAATATAACTATAGATGAAGAAGGCTTTACAAAGTGTATGAACGAGCAGAGAGAAAAGGCACGTAAGGCACGTAAGGTAAGCAATTATATGGGAGCTGATGCTACTGTATATGATAAGATAGACCCAGCCATAACAAGCGAATTCGTAGGTTATGACAAGCTTAAGAATGAGTCAAAGGTTACAGTTCTTACAACGGAAGAGGATGTTGTTGAAGCACTTTCAGAGGGTGATAAGGGAACTATAATTGTTGATGAAACTGTATTCTATGCTACTATGGGTGGTCAGGAAGGCGATAAGGGTTATATAAGCACTCCTGATGGCGAATTCAGGGTTGACACAACTATTAAGCTTAAGGGTGGCAAAATTGGACATGTTGGTACTATCACTAAGGGTATGATTAAGGTTGGCGATGTTGTTACACTTTCAGTTGACCCAGAGTACAGAGCTGACACTTGTAAGAACCATAGTGCAACACACATTTACAGAAGGCTTTAAGAACAGTACTTGGTAATCATGTAGAGCAGAAGGGTTCTTATGTTGACCCTGAAAGATTAAGATTTGACTTTACACACTTCCAGAGTGTTACCGCAGATGAGCTTAAGAAGGTTGAAGATATAGTCAACGAACAGATAGCTAACGCAATTCCTGTTGAAACTAAGATCATGTCTATTGAAGAAGCTAAGAAGACAGGCGCTATGGCACTTTTGGTGAAAAGTACGGCGAGAACGTAAGAGTTGTATGCATGGGCGATTTCTCTAAGGAATTCTGTGGTGGTACACATGTTGCCAATACTGCTAATATCAGACTTTTCAAGATTGTATCAGAGTCAGGTGTTGCAGCAGGTGTAAGAAGAATAGAAGCTCTTACAGACAAGGGTGTTCTTAAGTATTATGAAGACCTTGAAAGGCTTGTTAAGGAAGCAAGTGAGGCTGCAAAGACTGAGAGCGTACAGCTTGTAAGAAGAATTCATACAATGAATGATGAGATAAAGGCTTTATCATCTGAGAATGAAAAGCTTAAGGCAGAACTTGCAAACAACGCACTTGGTGACGTATCAGACAATGTTGTTGATGTAAAGGGCGTTAAGTTCGTAGCTACCAAGGTGGATAATGTAGATATGAATGAACTCCGTAACCTTGGCGATAAGATTAAGACAGAAATAGGCTCAGGTGTTGTTCTTGTTGTAAGTGCAACAGGAAGCGATAAGGTTAATATGATAGCTATGGCAACAGATGATGCAGTAGCAAAGGGAGCCCACTCAGGTAATCTTATCAAGGCGGTTGCATCACTTGTTGGAGGCGGCGGTGGAGGACGTCCAAATATGGCTCAGGCCGGAGGAAAGAATCCAGCCGGAATAGATGAACTTTTAAAGAAAGCACCAGAAGTACTTGCAGAGCAGATTAACGCATAATAAAATTATGCAATAAAATACAAAATTCTGGTTGACTTCATAATTTTCTGTGGTATAATACTTGTTGTGCGATTAGGTAAAGGTAAAACCCTATATGTATTGCCCAGCACAATTACGCAACAGAAGGGTGGTCAGGAAAAGGTATGTCAAATGTAATCGTTAAAGAAAACGAAACGTTAGATAGCGCTCTTCGCAGATTCAAGAGAAACTGTGCAAAAGCTGGAATTCAGCAGGAGATTCGTAAAAGAGAGCATTACGAGAAACCAAGCGTTAGACGTAAAAAGAATCTGAAGCTGCTAGAAAACGTAAGTTCAATTAATTATTAATAAGCGGAATTATAATCCCGGTGTATCGTAAGGTACATCGGGATTTTATTTCGCGCCATGGGCGCGCTGGTTATTGTGTGGTGATTTATTGTATCCTATTGAAGTGTTTATGCCAATTCTTTTGAAAAGAAAAAGGTTCTAAATCTTACCACCAAGTGAAGTTTAGAACCAATGTCTATGAATACACAGCTTGTATACAACATATATATAATGTATAGAATGATGTGGGTGTAAGCTAAGAAGTACACCCGCCAGAGTGAATGTATATTTGCAGGAAAATGGGGAATGGTATGAAAATCCAGTTAAAAACAGGAAAAAGATGTTGAAATGCTGGCGGATTCCATAGGTATACCGGGGACATCAGTTTCACTGCCAGTTCTTACACTTATCGGTAACAAGGAAATGTATATAGAGAATATAAAGTCGATTATGGAGTATGACGACACCTGTGTAAAAGTGCTTACAAGAAGAGGTGTTGTATATATAGCAGGCGAACGTCTTGATATAGGTTATCTGGATGAAGATGAAATATCCATAAAGGGAAAGATAATTGAGATAACCTTTGATTAGTGTATACACAGATGTGCAGGAAAGTAAATGTGTGAAAGGCGGCTGCTATGAAAAATCGTCACAGAAGTATATTCTATATAGAGCTTATTATTGAGGGCGAACAGATAAAGCGCTTTATTAATATGTGCAGAAAGGATGATATAACATTTATACATATCCAGTATGACAGAGAGCATAAAGACCGCATAATAGTGAGGATGTCAAGAAATGATGTCCTTAAAATGAAGAAAATATAAGGGCTACACACAGTCATATAAAGATTATAAGGAAAAATTATCCACGGTATTATATATTCAGATATCGTGGACATTATTCTTTCTGGCAGGCATTATAATTATGTTTATATGCCTTAAGGTGCTTGAATGTTTGTGTGCAGGTCGATTTTCGGGAAATCATATGTATACAGATGAAACGCTCAGAAGATATATGCAGGATAAAGGTGTAACTAATGCAAGTCTTATCAGCGCGATAGATTGCGATGCTCTTGAAGAAATGATAAGAAATGATTTTGATGTTACGTGGGCGTGTGTGGCAGTCAAGGGCTCGCGCGTGATAGTGTATATAAAGGAGAATTATTCTTCTGCCGAAAAAATAATGAAGCGGGAATGCAGGATAAGAACAGAAATTCTGATATAATTAATAATGTAAAATATTATGTGGATAGTATAAACAGCGCTAACCAGAATGATAATCAGGGTGAAAATAATCAGCCAGAACAGGCAGATATAAAAGGAAAATGTATATATTCCCAATATGATGGTGATGTATACAGTATTATAACAAGAGAGGGAACTCCTGTTGTACATATAGGGGACAGTGTCAAAGCAGGGCAGCTTTTAGTTGATGGAACAGTTGCGATAACGGATGATTCGGGAACAGTAATAGGAGCTTCAAAGGTGGACTCAGATGCAGATATAAAGATAAAAACAGTAATTCCATATGAAGATTATATAGAAGTTTCCTGCGAGGATAAAATATTTACAGGAAAGAAAAGATACCGGCTTATATTGGAAAGCGATTACGGGGTTGTTAAGCTTGGGTTAAGTTCAGGTGATGATGAGTTATATGATACTACGGTGATAAGGCATAAGCTTTATGCACCAGGATACATAGATACAGGTGTTATATACGGGTATGAGGTGCAGTCGGAGTATGAAACATTTATAAGGGAGCGGGATGAAGAGGAGTGTAATGGCATATTAAAGCAAAGACTTGACACGTATATTAAGCATATTGAGCAAAAGGAGTGCAAATAATGGAATGTCGTGTTAATATAGAAGCATCGGGCAGTTATTACAGGTGTAGTGGTGAACTTGAAGTTCTCACAGACCCTGAGACTGATATCAGATAGGTAAAGGATGGAGCAGGACATATGAGTGATATAGAAGTTGTAGTTGATATGCCGGCAGAATACAGCGGTATGGTATTTGGACAGTTTGATGAATATGCCAAAGAGATAGAAAGAAATCTTAAGGTTGACCTTATATCAAGGGATGGCGTTGTTAAGATTATTGGTGAAAAGACGGCTGTGGAAAGGGCTAAAGGAGTTCTTGATAATCTTACAGAGCTTGCCAGACGTGGTAATCAAATAGGCAGACAGAATGTCGACTATGCTATATCCCTTTCATTTGACGATAAAGAGAACAGTCTGTTAGAGATAGACTCAGACACAGTATGCAGGACTATAGCGGGAAAACCGATAAAGCCAAAGACACTTGGACAGAAAACTTACGTTGACCAGATAAGGGATAAGATGATAGTTTTGGCATCGGACCTGCAGGAACTGGTAAGACATATCTTGCAATGGCTATGGCGATCACAGCATTTAAGAATAATGAGGTTAATAAGATAATACTTACAAGACCTGCGATAGAAGCAGGAGAGAAACTGGGATTTCTTCCGGGTGACCTGCAAAGCAAGATTGATCCGTATTTAAGACCTTTATATGATGCACTTTTCCAGATTATGGGTGCAGAGAGCTTTAATGCCAATATGGAAAAGGGACTTATCGAGGTAGCACCGCTTGCATATATGAGAGGACGTACACTGGATAATGCATACATTATCTTAGATGAGGCACAGAATACAACACCTGCTCAGATGAAGATGTTCTTAACAAGAATAGGCTTCGGCTCAAAGGTGGTTGTAACCGGCGACCAGACACAAAGACCTTCCACGTGATGTGACATCCGGACTTGATGTAGCTATGAAAGTATTATCGAAGGTTGATGAGATTGGTTTTGTAAAGCTTACTAATCATGATGTTGTAAGACATCCGCTTGTACAGAAGATCGTAAAGGCATATGAAGAGTACGAAGAAAGGCAGAACAGACGAAACAGACCGGAAAAAGAGCAGCACAGGAAAAGAAAGGAAACAGAAGAAATGACAGTTAATATAGAATATGAAACAGACAAAAACTTGAACTTGACTATGAGGATATTATAAATAAGGTTATAGATGAGGCAGTTTCTTATGAAAAATGTCCTTATGAGGTTGAGGTAAATGTGACACTTACAGATAATGAGTCTATACATAAGATTAATAACGAATTCAGACAGGTTGACTCAGCTACAGATGTATTATCATTTCCAATGATTGACTATGAAACACCATCTGACTTTGACTCACTTGAGGATAATTCGATACTAATACAGAGGATTATTTTAATCCTGACAATGGAGAGCTTATGCTTGGTGATATAGTTGTGTCAGTCGAAAAGGTGCTTGAACAGGCTGAAAAATATGGACATACTCCTACAAGAGAGCTTGCATTTTAGTTGCACACAGTATGATGCATCTTTTGGATATGACCATATGACAGAGGATGAAAGCAGGGTTATGGAAGCAAAGCAGAGAGAAGTTCTTGATAATCTTGGAATAACAAGATAGAGGAGAAGTTTTATGTATACTGACAGACAGTTATTAGACATGGCTAAAGAGGCTATGAAACACTCTTACTCACCATATTCACACTTTGCAGTGGGTGCGTGTACTTATGAAAAATGGAAGTGTGTATACAGGCTGTAATATAGAGAATTCCAGCTACGGCGCATCAAACTGCGCAGAAAGGACAGCAATATTCAAGGCTGTAAGTGATGGCCAGTCTGAATTTGACAGGATAGCAATAGTATGCTCATCAGGCGGAAAGGCATATCCATGTGGTATATGCAGACAGGTTATGAGTGAGTTCTTTCGCGGTGATGAGCACATAATACTTGAAGATAAAGACGGCATATATTCTTATAGTATAGATGAACTGCTGCCATATGCGTTTAAGTTATGATACCAGGGTCAAAAGTCTAAACCCACATGAGCTTGCTCATAGGTGGGTTTAGACTTTGACCCGCACCAATATAAAAAGTGGGATGATAGTCCCACGATATGCGAATATTGGTAGGTGCTATGTGCCAGTGGCACATGTTTAGCACGGACCGAAGCTAAGCGTAGACGTGGGAGTGCATAGTACGGAACAATCCGCAGGTATCATAGTTATAAAAATATAGTGTATATTTTATATAGGATATGTTAATACTTACCATTATGAAGGAGTGAATGTCATAATGATGAGTAGAAGAAATGTAATATCCATATGTATAGTTATAGTAGTTATTATTATTCTTGTTATAGTTCTTGTGTCAAAGGGTTCAACAGACGATAAGGCATATGATAATAATGCAGATTCCGGCGGACACTATGATGTAACAGAGGATAATAATTCCAGTGTTTATAAAGATGATAATAATGACAAAGAGCAGACCACTGACCCACAGTACAGACAGACAGGACAGGATGAGGTAGTAAGTCCTTCTAAGGAAGAGGACAACCAGAAGTATATTATAAGGGATATAGGTGATGGTGTTGTCATATATAAGTGTGTTATTGTGGATGATAAAGAGTCAGAAGAATTCTATGATTACGCACTTATTAACCCACAGGACTGCAGTAAAGCCGTGGCAGAGTCACTTAAGAAAGGAATAGAACTGTACGGAGAAAGGAGCTGTATGGTTTCTTACAGGCATACAGCAGCTAGGTATCATAGTTGAGGGCTGCCCAACATCATATATATAAGATTATCAGGAGGCATATGAAGGATAAAATTATAACAAAACCACAAATGCATAATTATAGGAGGGGCAGCCGGAATGATGGCTGCCATTACTTTGCCGGATATGGCATAGATACATGTATCCTTGAACATACTTCAAGGATAGGAACAAAGATATTACAGACAGGAAACGGAAAGTGCAACTTTACTAATCTCAATATGAATAAGTCAATGTATCAGAACAAGGATACACAGTGGGTTATGGATGTAATAGACAGATTTAACGTCGCTGATACACTGGAATTTTTAAAAAGCTGGGCGTGTATCATAAGGAAAAGAACGGTTATGTATATCCGCTTTCAATGACTGCTGCCTCTCTGCAGAATTCCTTAAGGCTTGATCTTGAGAATAAAAAGTACGAATTCATACGGATACCATAGTAAAAGCATAGCTATTAATACAGATGGTGACAAAAGAACTTTATTATACACTGTGAGGGCATTGACTACATAGCAGATGCAATAATAATAGCGACAGGCTCTAAGGCAGCACCTAAGACCGGTTCTGACGGCTCAGGCTATGAACTTGTAAAACAGCTTGGAATAAAGGTTATCAAGCCGCTTCCTGCACTTGTGCAGCTTGTAAGTAAAGATAAAGAGCTGTGCAGACTGGCAGCAGGGGTAAGAAGCCATGGAAAAGTGGAACTGTATGTAGATGATGTCAAAGTGGCAGAGGATATGGGAGAAATACAGTACACAGATTACGGCATATCCGGTATACCGGTCTTCCAGATAAGTAGATATGCAGTTAAGGCACTTGATGAGAAAAGGAACGTATATGCAGTTATAGATATGCTTCCCGATATAAGCGATGAAGAGCTTGAATATATACTTGACTACAGGACAGAACACGAGGGTTATAAGACAGTTGAACAGTTTCTTGAGGGTGCTGTCAATAAAAGCTTGTAAGTATGGCTTGTAAGAGCTGCGGTGTAGATGTGCGCCAGTCTGTAAGTGAGTTAAAGAAAGGAAGAAACTGCTTGTAAGTATGAAGCATTTTGAAGTGCATATAACAGACAATAAAGGCTTTGAGAGTGGACAGATATGTCAGGAGGCGTTGACCTTAAGGGTGTGTCATCCTCTGATATGCAGTCGATTAAGGTGCCTGGTCTTTTGCAGGAGAGGTGTTGGATGTTGATGGCAAATGTGGCGGTTATAACTTACAGTGGGCGTGGAGTTCAGGAAGGGCAGCCGCTGAGGGTGTGAAGAATTACATAGGAAAGGTGTAAGATAATTGAAACAGGAAAATGTATTAAGAATAAATAATCTTAAGCTAAGACCAGACCACAGTGATATACAGTTAGAGCATATGGTTAAAAAGACACTTGGCTTAAAGGATGAATACAATGTTGTTTATGAGATTGTGAAAAGGTCGATAGATGCAAGACATAAGCCAGATATTATGTATGTTTACAGTGTTGATGTAAAGCGTGTATCAAAAATGGAGTGAATATGGAGCTTAAAAGCTTCTTAAAAGAAAAATAACAATATATTGTATACACAGAAAAATATATATGAATTTCCGGTAAGAATATCAAAGGGCAGTGAAATCAGTGAAGAAAAACGTCCTATTATCATAGGATTTGGACCGGCAGGGATGTTTGCGGCGCTTAAGCTGTCGGAGGCAGGCTTAAGACCAGTTGTGTATGAGCGGGGCGATAAGGTTGAGATAAGGCAGCAGAAGGTTAATTCATTCTGGGGCGGCGGTGAGCTTGATACAGAGTCTAATGTACAGTTTGGAGAAGGAGGAGCAGGAACATTTTCAGACGGAAAGCTCAATACGGTTATTAAAGACCCTACAGGAAGAATAAGAAATGTTCTTGAAACTTTTGTGAGATTTGGTGCGGATGCTGATATACTCTGCTCTAATAAGCCACATATAGGAACGGATGTGCTTGCAGTTGTAGTTAAAATATAAGGAGTACTGTGAGTCACTTGGCGCACAGATACTTTTCAGACACAGACTTGAAGATATAGAGCTTGAAGCTGGCGGCATAAGAACAGTTACCGTATATGATATGGCAGAGGATAAGAGGATAACAAGAAAATGCGAAAATGTGTGTCTTGCCATAGGACACAGTGCCAGAGATACTTTTGAAATGCTAAACAGCAAAAGATTATAATGGAGCCGAAGGCTTTGCGGTGGGATTAAAATTATGCATCCGCAGGAGTTCATAAACAATAATGCTTATGGCGGCTGTACTTATGACCTTCCGGCAGCAGATTATAAGGTTACATATAAGTCAGTAAGCACAGGCAAGGAGAGAGGCGTGTATTCTTTCTGTATGTGTCCGGGCGGCTATGTTGTCAATGCAAGCTCCGAAAAGGGTATGCTTGCGGTTAACGGAATGAGCTATTCAGGAAGAGAGTCGTCTAATGCAAACAGTGCCATGATCGTCACAGTCACACCTGAGGATTATGGAAATGGCACACTTGATGGAATGAAGTTCCAGCGTATTCTTGAGAAAAATGCATATAAAGCAGGAGAAGGAAAGATACCTGTGCAGCTTCTAGGTGACTTTAAAAGAAATGTTCCATCAACAACATTAGGAGCAGTCACTCCTGCATAAAAGGAGGTATAAGCTTGCCAATGTAAGACAGATACTTCCTGATTATATAGCAGGAGCATTAAGCGAGGGCGTTACAGGCTGTGACAGATACATTAAAGGGTTTGATATGGATGAGGCTTTATTTGCAGGAGTTGAGAGCAGGACATCAAGCCCGGTAAGAATAACGCGTAATGATGAACTTGTGTCATCAGGATGTACGGGCTGTATCCATGTGGTGAGGGCGCCGGATATGCAGGCGGCATAACAAGTGCAGCTGTAGATGGAATAAAGGTGGCTGAAAAGATAGCAGAGCAGCTTTTTGACGAGACCTCAAACTTTCATAAAATGCCGTATTCACGACATTTTATTCCGTTTTCGGTGTTTAGCGTGTCCCAAGTAAAAGTCTTTTTCTGCAAGCAGAAACGACTTTTATACTTTGACACTTACATCATTTTATAGTACAATAAAAATAATGTTCATTTAGCAAAACATATATCTGCCTTATGAAGATTAATGTACGCATATGTAATATAGGGAACGAGGAATAAAGATGAGCGCAAGAGAAGAAGTCCGTAACAGAAAAAGAATAGTAATAAAGATAGGTTCATCTTCACTGATGCATAAGGACACAGGAAGACTGAACTTAAGAAAGATAGAACAGCTTGTAAGGACACTGGTAGACCTTAAGAATTCAGGAAAAGATGTTATTCTTGTATCTTCCGGTGCGATAGCAGTAGGAAGAACAGCCATAGGATTACACGAAAAGCCGGATGAACTGCCGGTTAAGCAGGCATGTGCAGCGATAGGACAGGCAAAGCTTATGATGGTTTATCAGAAAATATTTGCAGAATACAGTGCAATAGCAGCGCAGGTGCTTATGACTAAGGCAACTGTGACTACTGATACAAGCAGAAAAATGCAGAGAATACATTTAACGAGCTTCTTAAGTTAGGTGCAATTCCTATAGTAAACGAAAACGATACAGTATCAACATACGAGATAAAGCAGGTGCAGACATTTGGCGATAATGACAGATTATCAGCTATTGTTACATCTATAGTAGGTGCAGACCTGCTCATATTACTGTCAGATATAGACGGGTTATATACAGATGACCCTAATACTAATCCGGATGCAAGATTTATAAGCCAGGTTGACAGAATAGATGATGACCTGCTTGATATGGGAAAGTCTACATCGGGAAGTAATGTCGGAACAGGCGGTATGGCAACAAAGCTTATAGCAGCAAGAATAGCAACAGGTTCAGGAGCTGACATGGTTATAGCTAATGGTAATGACATAGATAACATCACTAAAGTTATGGCAGGTGAGGATGTTGGAACATTATTTGTCAGCAGCAAAAGCAGGATTTTAATCTTGTGGAACTTATAGACTAGCATCAGGAGGTGTCGATGGACATTAAGCTTATCAGGAATTCGGAGGACGCAGTTTTTCGTCCATAAGCAATGGACTTATACTCCAGCTTACGGATGATAACTATAAGTTTCTTGATTTTACAGGCAAGAAAATGTACATTCTGAATTCGACAACGAACGAAAAGTATGAGGTTTCACCGGAGATTAAGAAGTATGACATTGCTAACATAGAATATGCACACAATATGCATGATTATATATTCTTTGTGTCAGCAGAGCAGCTTACAGACTCCAGGATGGATATACTCTTATACAGATATACGTTTGATGATAATGAAAGCAGGCTTGTATACAGGTACCAGTTAGATACGATAAAACGTATCGAAGAAGTGGATATACACATATATGTTCTTGAATACGACTTTGTAATTATTGAAGAAATCGGACATAAAGATAATGAATTAAAGTCGATAACGTTAAGGGACTTCAGTGTTGATAAGGATATATCAGTTAAGGGTTCACTTCTTAGCAGGTGCGGATTATATAATATTATTCCACTTGAGGGTAACAGCTGTGTATTTAAGTTTGGAAGGACAAAGAGCTTAACGGCAGATGAAGACGGCGTTATTGGTGCATATGATGAAGACTGTGGTGATGATTATGAATGTATAGTTGTTGTCAATACAAGACAGTTTGTTTCAGAGATGATGCTTAATCCATCTGAAATAACTATGGAGGTGCTTGACAGCGCAGACAGTGACAAGACATTTACATATATGAGGTGTTCGGGCAACCGTGTCATATATTCAAAGTTTAACAGGTCTACGATGTCAGAGGAGGTAGTTCTGTATGATTTCGAGAATAAAGTAAAGCAGATAAAATTAACAACGATATAAAGAAGCATCAGACCTTAATTATACGTATGTTATCAATGGCAATCCGTATACGATAAGGAAGGATAATGATGTTACATATCTTGTTAATCTTAATACGCAGAAAGAGGAGTACAAGCTCCCGTCTGATATGCAGATAAGATATGTTATCAATGATGTAATTCTTGTAACACGTATGAAGCATGGTATTCCATTTATTAAAAAGGTGTGGAATATATAGAGGCATATATGTTTCCGGATATACAGCACGCTCTTCTTAAGAAAAGGCTGAGTTTAAGGATTGTATTATCAATGGGGATGATTTGTTAGTATTTACAATGTAAGTTAAGGATGGTGGATATGGTAACACAGGATACAATAAACAGAATTAATGAGCTTTATCATAAGTCAAAGGCTGAGGGACTTACTCCTGAGGAGCAAAGGAACAGATAGAGTTAAGAAAGAGTATGTTGCAGCCTTCAGAAATAATCTGAGAGGTACGCTTGACACAATAAAAATAAAGAACCCTGATGGTTCAATAATTGATGTAAAGAAAAGACATGATGAGAAGATGAAAACAATGAAGACAAAAGTGATATAAGAAGTTATGTTAATGGACTTAAAAGTCTATGACAGAAGATGAGATAACAAACTTAAGCCGGATTATAGCTGATAAACTTATGGCAGCAGATGAATATGTCAACAACAGCAATATTCTTATATATGTAAGTTATAATCAGGAAGTAAGAACGGATGACATAATAAGAAAAAGCATAGATAACGGCAAGAATGTATATGTTCCAAAGGTGTTTAAGAAAGCTTCACAGGATAAAACTGTTAAGTATATGGAATTTGTTAAGATACAGAGCATGGATGAGCTTGAGCCAGGTTATATGGGTATTATGGAGCCTGTCAGTGATGAGCATGAAGTACCCGATGGCGGACTTATGATTATGCCGGGAATAGCATTTGATAACGAAAGAAACAGAATAGGTTACGGCGGCGGTTTCTATGACAGATACCTAAGTGAACATATGAACGATTATTATAAAACAGCCATATGCTTTGATTATCAGGTGGTAGAGTCAATTCAGGCTGATGAGTTCGATATAAAACCAGATAAAATAATTACAGACAGAAGAGTTATATAGTACAGCAAAGAAAATGAATTATTTGGTATATAAAGAAATGGAGTTAGTATGAAAGCATTAAATGAAATAGGACGTAATGCTAAAGAAGCATCAAAGGAGCTTGCGAAGTTAGGAATAACACAGAGAAATAATGCACTTAACAAGGTGGCAGATGCACTTGTAAAAGAGCAGATTACATAAAAGAGGCCAATGAGGCAGATTTATCTAATGGACGAAAGAATGGAATGAGCACAGCACTTCTTGACAGGCTTCTTCTTACAGATGCAAGAATAGAAGGAATGGCAGACGGATTAAGAGTGCTTGCAGGACTTGACGACCCGATAGGAGAGATTAAGTCGATGAAGACAAGACCTAACGGACTTATGATAGGCAAGAAAACGGTTCCATTAGGTGTTATTGCCATAATATATGAGTCAAGACCTAATGTTACAGCGGATGCTTTCGGACTGTGCTTTAAGTCAGCCAATGCCTGCATATTAAGAGGTGGAAGTGACTCGTTGAATTCTAATATAGCCATAGTCAATGTTATAGCAGATGTATTAAAGAATGAAGGCATCAATCCTGATGTTATATCGTATATAACAGATACCGACAGAAAGCACGTAGATGAGCTTATGCATATGAATGAGTATGTTGACGTGATTATTCCAAGAGGCGGAGCTGGTCTTATTAAAATGTCGTAAATAACAGCACAGTTCCTGTAATAGAAACAGGAACAGGAAATTGTCATGTATACGTAGATGAATATGCAGACATAGATATGGCTGTCAATATCATATATAATGCCAAGACACAGAGAATAGGTGTATGTAATGCATGTGAGTCGCTTGTCATTAACAGTCATATAGCGGCTGAAGCTATTCCAGCTATAGTCGACAAGTTAAAACGCGTGATGTTGAGGTGCGTGGTGACAGCAGAGCCCAGGATATTTATGACAGAATAGTTCCAGCCAGCGATGAAGACTGGGGAACGGAATATCTTGATTATATTATATCTATGAAAGTGGTTGACAGTATAGATGAAGCTATCAGCCATATAAATACATATAATACAGGACATTCAGAGTCTATCATCACAAAGGATTATGCCAACGCACAGAAGTTTTAAATGAAATAGATGCTGCGTGTGTATATGTAAATGCATCAACAAGATTTACAGATGGCTTTGAGTTTGGTTTTGGTGCAGAAATAGGCATAAGTACGCAGAAAATTCACGCAAGAGGTCCTATGGGACTTGAGGCGCTGACAACAAGCAAGTATATAATATATGGTAATGGTCAGGTGAGAAGCTAAAGCGTAAGATTAGACAGGTCGTTTTACGGAATGGGAGAAAAAGGGTAAGTATGGAGCAGTTTGATACGGATATTGGTGATTGGAAGAACTTTTATCGTTTATTGACGAGTGTACAGATGAATATGTATATATATATGATCTGAGTAACGATTATGCGATATATAGTAAAAGGGTAACAGAAACATTTGCACTCGACACAGAAGAATTCGCCAATGCGGGAATGAGATTAAAGGATGTAATACATCCGGATGACTATGAAGCCGTCTTTAATAATATAAGTGACTTACAGAATGGAATTATCAAAAGCATGACATGGAATACCGCTGGAAGTCAAGAAATAACGGATATGTATGGATAAGCTGCCGTGGTATTCTTGTAAGAAAAATGGCAACAACTATATGATAGGCCGCGTTTCTGAGATAGGAAAAAGAACAGATACGATAATGTGACAGGTCTGTATACAGAATCTGTTTTGAGGAAGATTATAACAGCGGAATTAAAGAAAGAGTGTATACAGGGTATGCCATGCTTATAGGAATAGATAATTTCAGGAAATTAATGAAAAGTACGGAATACAGGCAGGAGATGAGGTTTTGTCAGTACTTTCCGAGGTGCTGGTAAAGATGGCTGCAAGTGAATCACTTTTGATATACAGAATGAAGGGTGATGAATATGCACTGTTGGCACTTGATGTAAGCGGTAATATAATACAGAATGCTAAACAGCTTTACAAGAATATAAGAGTACGCATAGACAAGGCTATCGATGAGCGAGGTTATGATGTGTTTTTAATGTGTCGGCAGGCGCATGCTCTTTGATTCCCAGGTAGACTCATTTAAAGACCTGTCAAAGAAGATGAGATTTGCGCTTCATTCTGCCAAGCTTAATGGCAAAACAGGTTTGAGTTCTATGATGAGGAAGAATATAAGACTTATCTTAAGAAGCTTCAGATCCAGGACGAACTAAGAAAGTGTGTCAATGATAGTTATAAAGGCTTTGAGTTATTCTACCAGCCTATAGTTGATGCCGCTTCAGGCAGAATAATCGGTGCAGAGTCGCTTCTTAGATGGAACAGTGAAAAGTACGGCTTTATGTCACCTGTGCAGTTTATTCCGCTTCTTGAAGAAAGCTCTCTTATAATTCCACTTGGAAGATGGATTATAGATACTGCAGCAGAGTTCTGCAGCAAATGTGTTGAGGTGATACCTGACTTTGTCATGCACATTAACCTGTCGTTTGTACAGATAGCCAAAAGTGATGTTATGAAGGATGTCCTTGAGAATATATCAAAGCATACCGCAGCCAATAAGCATTATGTGTTAGAGATAACAGAAAGCATACAGATGGACTCCAATATAGCAGTAAGACGTGTGCTTGATGATTTCCTGAAAAATGATTTCTCACTTGCCATTGATGACTTTGGCACAGGTTATTCCAACTTTGAATATATGAAAGATAAGATGTTTGGCATATTAAAGGTCGACAGGTCTTTCGTGACAGATATTCATATCAATGATAATAACAGTATACTTGTAGGCTTTATGATAAAAATGGCACACGAAATGGGGCCAAAATATGCGCTGAGGGCGTAGAAACTAAAGAAGAATTAGATAAAATTAAGATACTGGGAGCTGATTATATACAGGGATATTATTACAGCAGACCAGTTGAACGCCAGACATTCTGGAATATGATATCTGGCTGATATTAAAGATAACTTTTATGGATTGAAAGGGTAATTAGATATATGGATAGTACAATAGAGAACATGATAAACAGTATTGACTTATCGGCTCCAGTTCCAGAATATGAGCCTATGAGACAGTATTATTATCTTAAGGCGTGCCGACAGATAGTAAAGGAAAAAGAAAATGAGCTTAACAGACCACTTAAGGCTGTGGTTTCAACATTTGGATGCCAGATGAATGCAAGAGACTCAGAGAAGCTTCTTGGAATACTCAAGGATATAGGCTATGTTGAGTCAGATGATGAGGAAAGCGCAGACTTTGTTATATACAACACATGCACAGTAAGAGAGAATGCCAACTTAAGAGTATATGGAAGACTTGGACAGTTAAAGAAGGTTAAAAGAAACAACCACGAAATGATTATAGCAATGTGCGGATGTATGATGCAGGAGCCGGATTTGTAGAAAAGATAAAGAGTTCATATAAGTTTGTTGATGTTGTATTTGGAACATTTAACATATTCAAGCTTGCAGAACTTTTATATAACAGATTTACATCTGACGAACAGATTATTGACATATGGAATTCAACCAAAGAGGTTGTTGAGGAGCTTCCTACTTCAAGAAAGTATCCTTTTAAGTCAGGTGTCAATATTATGTTTGGCTGCAATAACTTCTGTACTTACTGTATAGTTCCATATGTAAGAGGGAGAGAAAAGTCAAGGGAGCCAAAGGAAATAGTAAGAGAGATAGAAAGACTTGTAGCTGACGGTGTTAAGGAAGTCATGCTTCTGGGACAAAATGTCAATTCCTATGGAAAGACACTTGAGGATAATGTTACATTTGCAGAGCTGTTAAGTGAAATAGCAAAGGTAGACGGACTTGAGAGAATAAGATTTATGACACCACATCCTAAGGACCTTTCAGATGAACTTATAGAGGTTATAAGGGATAATCCTAAGGTGTGCAACCATATACATCTTCCACTCCAGTCAGGAAGCAGCAGGCTTCTTAAGCTTATGAACAGACAGTATACTAAGGAGCATTATCTTGAACTTGTTGATAAGATAAGAAAAACTATTCCTGATATATCTATTACAACTGATATTATCGTTGGTTTCCCGGGCGAGACAGAAGAGGACTTCCAGGAGACTCTTGATGTTGTAAGAAAGGCAAAGTATGACAGTGCCTATACATTTATCTATTCAAAAAGAACAGGTACGCCTGCTGCCAGAATGGAGAATCAGGTGCCTGAGGATGTTGTTAAGAACAGATTTAACAGGCTTTACAGACTGTTTCAGAGACAAGCCATGAACATATTAAAAGATACGAAGGCTGTGATATGGACGTACTTGTTGAAGATATTGACGATCACGACAGTGATTTCCTGACAGGCAGAATGACTAATAATATTCTTGTTCACTTTAAGGGTGATAAAGAGCTTATTGGAACAGTTGTCAATGTCCATATGGATGAGTGCAAGGGCTTCTACTATATGGGAACTATGAATAACTAGAATAATTATAAATGTATATTAAATTGACTGGAGGATGAAGATGGCAGAGTATTCACCAATGATGCAGCATTATCTTGCTACTAAAGCAGAGTACAAGGACTGCATACTTTTTTACAGACTTGGAGATTTCTATGAAATGTTTTTGAAGATGCACTTATTGTATCTAAGGAACTGGAACTTACATTAACAGGAAAAGACTGTGGACAGGAGGAACGTGCGCCTATGTGCGGCGTTCCTTTTCATGCGGCAGAAACTTATATTAACAGGCTTGTGGCAGCAGGACATAAGGTCGCAATATGCGAGCAGATGGAAGACCCTAAGCAGGCAAAAGGCATTGTTAAAAGAGAGGTTATAAAGGTTGTAACACCGGGAACGAATATCAATACACTTGGACTTGATGAAACAAAGAATAACTATATGATGAGTATAGTGTATCTTGGTGATAATCTTGGTGTATCCATAGCCGACTACTCAACAGGAGATTTCTTTGTAACAGAGCTTGCCGGATGAGCTTATTGATGAAATTAATAAGTTTGTTCCGTCAGAGATTATAACGAATGAATATTTCGCTATGAGCGGCATTAATCTTGAAGCTGTCAATGCAAAGCTTGGCATAACGATGTCGACACTTGATAACTGGTACTTCAATGAGGAAACATGCAGAAACAGGCTTCTTGAACATTTTCATCTTGAAATGCTTGACGGTCTTGGTGTTAAGGATTACACGGTCGGTATTATTGCAGCAGGTGCGCTTCTTACATATCTTTATGAAACACAGAAAAGTACTATGCCGCATATTACTACACTTATGCCTTATTCATCCGGCAAGTATATGCTTATAGACAGTTCATCAAGGCGAAATCTTGAGCTTGTTGAGACTATGCGTGAAAAGCAGAAAAAAGGCTCGCTTCTGTGGGTGCTTGATAAGACAAAACCGCTATGGAGCGCGTATGCTGCGCTCGTATATAGAACAGCCGCTTATCAACAAAGATGAGATAATAAGACGACAGGATGCAATAGAAGAGCTTAATGACTGTATGATAGACAGGGAAGAGTTAAGGGAATATCTTAATCCCGTATGATATGGAACGTATTATGACTAAGATAAGCTGTAAGACTGCCAATCCAAGGGATTTAATTGCATTTAAGAATTCCCTAGAGATGATACCTCACATTAAGCGTATTATAGGTAATTTTAAAGCGCCTATGTTTACAGACTGTTTTAATAAGATGGATGACCTGTCTGACCTTTACCAGCTTGTTCTTTTGCAATCGTTGATGAGCCGCCTATATCAGTGCGTGACGGCGGCATAATAAAAGAAGGCTATTCAGATGAAGCGGATGAGTTAAGAAATGCTAAGATTAAAGGAAAAGAATGGCTTCTGAGCTTGAAATGCGTGAAAAGGAAAGAACAGGCATAAAGAACCTTAAGGTTAAGTTTAATAAGGTGTTTGGATATTATCTTGAGGTAACGAACTCATTTAAGGATAAAGTTCCACCAGAATGGGTAAGAAAGCAGACACTTACCAATGCAGAGCGTTACACTACAGATGAGTTAAAGCATCTTGAGGACGTTATACTTGGTGCGGAAGATAAGCTTTATTCACTCGAATATGACCTTTTCAGCGAAGTAAGGGAAAAGATTGCAGCAGAGGTTGTAAGAATACAGAATACAGCAAAGTCTGTCGCTATGGTGGATGCGCTTGTTTCGCTTTCTGTTGTTGCAACACAGAATAATTTCGTAAGACCTAAGATTAATGAAAAAGGTATTATAGATATTAAGAACGGCAGACACCCTGTAGTTGAGAAGATGATTTCTAATGATATGTTCATTTCTAATGATACTTATCTTGATAATTCAGCCAACAGGGTAACTATAATAACAGGTCCTAATATGGCTGGTAAATCTACATATATGAGACAGACGGCACTTATTGTGCTTATGGCACAGACAGGAAGCTTTGTTCCGGCAGAGTCTGCCAATATATGTATAGTCGACAGGATATTTACAAGGGTCGGAGCTTCCGATGACCTTGCTTCAGGACAGTCTACATTTATGGTTGAGATGAGAGAAGTTGCCAATATTTTAAGAAATGCAACCCCTAAGAGTCTTATAATTCTTGATGAAATAGGAAGAGGAACAAGCACATTTGACGGATTAAGTATTGCATGGGCTGTTGTTGAGTATATTGCCAATACTAAATACTTAGGGGCCAAGACACTTTTTGCAACACATTATCATGAACTTACTGAGTTAGAGGGAACTCTTGACGGAGTTAATAATTACTGTATTGCTGTCAAGGAGAATGGTGATGATATCGTCTTTTTAAGAAAGATTGTAAAGGGCGGTGCTGATAAGAGTTATGGTATTCAGGTTGCCAAGCTTGCAGGAGTTCCTGATGTGGTTCTTAACAGGGCTAAAGAGCTTGTTGTGGACTTAAGTGATGCTGATATATCACAGAAAGCTAAGGATATTGCACAGTATTCCAAGAAGCTTGACAAGATGAATGACAAGTACAGAAAGGTTAATGACCTTGAAGTCAAGCAGATGTCGCTTTTTGATACTGTTAAGGATGATGATATAGTAACTGATATAATGAATCTTGATATAAGCAATATGACACCTATTGATGCGCTGAATACACTTTATAAGCTGCAGGGAAAAGCTAAGAACCGCTGGTAAAAAGGAGAAAGACATTGGGAATTCAACTGCTTGACCAGAATACTATCAATAAGATTGCAGCGGGGAGGTCATTGAAAGACCATCCTCTGTTGTTAAGGAGTTAGTGGAAAATGCTATAGATGCCGGAGCAACTGCGATTACAGTTGAGATAAAGGAAGGTGGAATTTCATTTATCAGGGTTACTGATAATGGCTCTGGAATTAATAAAAATGAGATTGAGATAGCATTTAAAAGACATGCCACAAGTAAAATTAAATCAATTGAAGATCTTATGGCTGTTTCGTCTCTGGGCTTCAGAGGTGAGGCACTTGCCAGCATATCAGCAGTTTCGCAGGTGGAGCTTATAACAAAGACTAAGGACAGCATTACAGGTACAAGGTACATATCAGAGGGCGGACAGAAAATGTCCATCGAAGATATAGGCGCACCTGACGGAACAACATTTATTGTGCGCAATCTGTTCTTTAATACACCTGTAAGAAGAAAGTTCCTAAAGTCGGCGGCAACGGAGGCAGGCTATATTAATTCGCTTATGCAGTATCTGGCACTTTCGCATCCTGATATTTCGTTCAGGTTCATAAGTAATAACCAGAATAAGCTGCATACATCGGGTAATATGAATCTTAAAGATATAATATATAATGTGTATGGCAGGGATATCACGGCTAATCTTTATGAGGTGAACAGCTCTGCCAATAATATAAAGATTGAGGGTTATATCGGAAAGCCTTTCGTAAACCGTGGAAACAGGACATATGAGAATTATTATATCAACGGCAGATATATCAAGAGTAGTATTATAAACAGGGCTATTGAGGCAGGTTATAAAGGTTTTATAATGCCACATAATTATCCGTTTACTGTTCTCCATTTTACTATCAATCCAGAGATTATAGATGTCAATGTGCATCCTACAAAGATGGAGTTAAGATTTTCTGATAATGAGTATGTATACAATTTTGTGTATGATACCATACTGTCTACGCTTAAGGGCAAGGAGCTTGTTGCAAAGGTTGAGGCTGACGGACAGGTTATGCAGCATATACGAAAAGATATGTTAGATGAAGGTGAGAAGGATAAGAAGCCAGAAAATATTCAAACGTGAATAATGACGGGCAGCAGAATATTGAGAGTGCTGTACAGAGTGATACGGTTAAGGATATAGAAAATGTCAAAAGGACTCTTCTGTACAGACGACTGTTAATAAAATAGTCGATGCAGGTATGTCAGAGGGCAACCAGCAGGTAGTGATAACGATAAAGTTGTACGAAATATAGATAATGTCATAGGAAATAAGGCAGAAATATGTCCATCATCATCGGCCGTAACGCTGGTGCCTGAAAGTACTTATAAAGAACAGCAGGAAAATCGCAATGAAGTACAAACTACATTAACTCCAGCTACAAAGACAAGATTACCAGAACCTTTTGAAGTAAAACGCTCAGAAGCTATGGTAAAGGATGATGAAAAGAAGTATCAGGCAGAGGTCAAGGCAAAGCCGGAACAGATGTCGATGTTTAAGGATAAGCTGCTTGATGAGGATAATAAGAATAACTACAGGATAATAGGCCAGCTTTTGATACTTACTGGCTTATTGAATTTGAAGATAAATTCTATATGATGGATCAGCACGCAGCACACGAAAAAGTGCTGTATGAGCGTATGATGAAGAAGATAAAGGAACATCATATTGATACACAGATGATTATGCCGCCTATTATTCTTACTCTTAATATGAATGAGGATAAGTTCTTAAGCGCAATATGCCGGTATTTACGAAGATGGGATATGAGATAGAGGAATTCGGCGGTAATGAATATAAGGTGACAGGTATTCCGGCAGGTTTTCCAAAGCTTGACTACAGGCAGATGCTTATGGACCTTATAGATGGTCTTATGCGCGAAGGCAGAATGTCTGATATGGATATACTTACGGAAAAGGTTGCCTCAATGTCGTGCAAAGCTGCAATAAAGGGTAATAACAAAATATCCTATGAGGAAGCTAAAGAACTTATGAATGAGCTTATGAAGGCAGAGAATCCATATAACTGTCCGCATGGCAGACCAACACTCATAGTTATGAGTAAGTATGATATAGAGAAAAGTTTAAGCGTATAGTGTAGAATTATACGCAGAAGACGTGCACAGAAAAGAGGATTAATATGGAAAAACAACCTTTAGTTATACTGACAGGTCCGACTGCGGTTGGAAAAACGTCTTTATCAATTAGTCTTGCAAAGGCGATAGGTGCTGAGATTATCAGCGCAGACTCTATGCAGGTATATAAGGGTATGGACATAGGAACTGCCAAGATAAGGCAAGAAATGCAGGGCGTTAAGCATTATCTTATAGATGTTATGTCACCAGATGAGGAATTTGACATAACTGTGTTTAAAAAGATGGCGTGTGAGGCGATAGATAAGATAAGAGCCAATGGACATATACCTCTTATCGTAGGCGGTACGGGCTTTATATACAGTCAGTTCTTTATGATATCGAATTTGATAATGCCGATAAAGATACATCATACAGGGATGAGCTTTACAGGCTTGCAGAACAGAATGGGCCTATGTATCTTCACAATATGCTGAGGGAGATTGACGAAAAGTCGGCAGATACTATTCATTACAACAATGTCAAAAGAGTTGCAAGAGCGATAGAGTATTATAAACAGACAGGTATGAAGATATCAGAGCATAATGAGGAGCAGAGAAAAAGACTCACCTTATAATTATGTTTATTTTGTGCTGAATGATGACAGAAAGCTTTTATATGACAGAATTAATAAAAGAGTTGATGCAATGTTTGATGAGGGGCTTATAGAGGAAGTCAGAAAACTTAAGGAAAGAGGCATCGGCAGAGATGCAACATCTATGCAGGCTATAGGTTATAAGGAAGTCCTTGATTATTTTGACGGATTATGTACTCTTGATGAGCTTAAGGAAAATATAAAGAATAACACAAGACATTTTTCAAAAGACAGATAACGTGGTTTAAAAGAGAAAAGGACATAGAGTGGATTAATCTTGAAGAATTCGGACATAACAGGGAAAATGTGCTTGAATATATGTTAAATATCTTAGAAGATAAGAATATAGTTGCATAATATCAGGATTAAGTATAAAGTATGTGATGATGTAAAATTAAGCTGTCAACACATTTGTATAAGTAAGATGACGGGCAGCAGACAAATAACTAAAGTTAATGGAAGAGGAAGAATATGAAAGATATGTATTGTGGCCAGCTTGGAATAAGCGAGGAAGTGTATAACTATGGCCAGCAGGTGCTAGAAGGACTTAAGGAAAGATTTGATAAAATTGATGAAGTTGCAGAATATAACCAGCTTAAGGTGCTTAGTGCCATGCAGAAGAATAAAGTTGCAGAAATGCATCTTTCTGGAACAAGCGGATATGGATATAATGATGACGGAAGAGATACTCTTGAGAAAATATATTCAGATATATTCAAGACAGAGGATGCACTTGTAAGGCCACAGATTATCTGCGGAACTCATGCCCTTAATGTGGCTATATCATCTAACCTTCGTCCGGGTGATGAGCTTTTATCACCGGTTGGGAAGCCATATGATACAATGGATGAGATTATCGGTATCAGACCTTCTAAGGAAGTCTTGCTGAGTATAATATAAGTTACAGACAGGTAGACCTTCTTGCTGATGGCAGTTTTGACTATGATGGAATAAGAAAAGCCATTAATGAAAAGACAAAGCTTGTTACAATTCAGCGTTCCAAGGGATATGCTTCAAGACCTACACTTTCAGTTGAAAGAATCGGTGAGCTTATAAGTTTTATCAAGGATATCAAGCCTGATGTTATATGCATGGTTGATAACTGTTATGGTGAATTTGTTGAAAGAATCGAGCCTTCAGAGGTTGGGGCTGACATGATAGTCGGTTCTCTTATTAAAATCCAGGTGGCGGTCTTGCGCCTTGTGGTGGTTATATAGCCGGACGTAAGGACTGCATAGAGCAGGCTGCTTACAGGCTTTCTTCACCGGGACTTGGAAAGGAAGTCGGTGCTACTATTAATGTCAATAAGGACTTTTATCAGGGACTTTTCCTTGCGCCTACAGTTGTTGCAGGTGCGCTTAAAGGTGCTATATTTGCTGCAAATGTATACGAAAATGCTGGTTTTAAGTGTATTCCGGATGCAACTGAGGAAAGATATGATATTATTCAGGCAGTTGAACTTGGAACTAAGGAAGGTCTTGTTGCATTTTGTAAGGATTCAGGCAGCAGCGCCAGTTGACAGCTTTGTCACTCCTGAACCTTGGGCTATGCCGGGATATGACTCAGATGTAATTATGGCAGCAGGTGCATTTGTACAGGGTTCCTCTATAGAGCTTAGTGCAGATGGTCCGGTAAAAGAGCCATATGCTGTGTACTTCCAGGGGGGACTTACCTGGTATCATGCAAAGCTTGGAATTATGATGAGTGTTCAGAAAATGTTTGAAAAGGACTTCTTAAGATTAATTAATTGTGATATACTATTTTAGGCTGTTTTGGAATATTTTATTGTAATGAGAGGTTGTATTCCAATAAAATACTGATAAAATAGCCGTGTACATATCAAGGATATGTAATGTATACACGAATGGAACGGCAGGTATTATTGGCGTTGTACCTGACATTCCGTTTTATAAGATTAATACGTCTTATCGTATGATTTATGAGTGATAATTTAATATGTGAAAAAGATGAGATTAAGGATTTAATGCCCTATGAGAAGTGCATGGCATTAGGTGCTAACAGCCTGACTGACACGGAGCTTGTTGCAGCCATAATAAAGACCGGAACTTCTGGTAAGTCTGCAAAGGAGCTTGCCACAGATATACTGGACAGTGCAGGGTGCAGGGGACTTACGGGTCTTATTGATATGTCTTTAGAGCAGCTTATGGATATAAAAGGCATAGGTATGGCTAAGGCAGCACAGCTTAAGTGCATATGTGAGCTGTCAAGGCGCATTGCTAAAAAGCAGGCTTCTGACAGGCTGGATTTTTCTTCTCCCTCTGCCATAGCAGAGTATTATATGGAGGATATGCGCCATCTGTCAAAGGAAAGACTTGTGCTTATTATGCTTGACAGCAGGCTTCGTCTTATAAAGGACGTTGTGTTGTCAGTTGGAACTATCAACAGTTCGCCCATATCACCGTCAGAGGTGTTTTATGAGGCGTGCAGGAACAGGGCTGTAAGTATAGTGCTGCTTCACAATCATCCGAGTGGTGACTCTAATCCTAGCAGACAAGATATAGAAGTAACCATTCAGGTGCTTAAAGCAGGCAGGATTCTGGAATACATCTTATAGATCATATAATTATTGGAGATAATAATTACACAAGTTTAAATGAATATGGCTGCTTTGAATAATAGCAAGGCAGTATGGATATTCAGATACAGGAAAGGAAAAAGTATGTCTAACGTATATGGTATTGATATTGGCACAAGTAACTTCAAAATGTGCTGCAAGGAAAAGGATGCTATCCTTAATGAAAAGAATATAATAGCGATTGCTAACAAAAGGAACTTCTTGCATTTGGTGATGAAGCATATGAAATGTATGAAAAGCACCAGAGAATATAGAAGTATCATTCCCTGTAAAGTTTGGAGTTATAGCTGATATAGAGAATATGCAGACTTTATTATTAAACTTCTTTAACAAGGTTAATGATGAAAGAAGAATACAGGTAACAATGATTTCTATATCGCTGTTCCTACGGATGTTACAGAAGTTGAAAAGAGAGCCTTCTATGAGCTCGTAGCTGATTCAAAGGTAAAGGCAAAGAATATCTATATAGTTGATAAGCCAGTTGCCGATGCTATTGGTGCAGGTATTGATGTTACCAAGTCAAGAGGTGTCATGATGGTTAATATCGGTGCTGAAACTACTGAAATATCAGTACTTTCTCTTGGCGGTATCGTTATAAGCAAGTCTATAAAGATAGGTGGTAACAAGTTAGATGACTGTATCATCAATAACGTAAGAAAAGTATACAATCTTGTTATCGGAAGCAAGACAGCAGAAGGTCTTAAAAGGAACTTGGAAGTGCTGTAAAGGTTGATGAAACATTTGCACCGGGATTCGGACGTAATGTATTATCAGGACTTCCAGTAAGCGTTGAGATATCTTCTGACGTTATATATAATGCCATAGTTGATGCACTTCATTCTATTATGGATGCTATAAAGGTTATATTAGAGAGAACTCCACCAGAACTTGCAGCAGATATTATAAAAGATGGCGTTTATGTATCAGGGGTACTTCACAGATTAATAATCTTGAGAAGTTTATAAAGCAGGAGACTAACCTTAACGTCAATATCGTTGACCAGCCTTCTGAAAGTGTTGTAAGAGGTCTTATCGGAGTAGTGACTAATCCACAGTTTGCTAAGATTGCGTATACTCCACAGGATAGAAACTATGATTAATTATTATTAAGGAAGAGTGAAATGAAAAGAAAGTATCTTCATATGTGACATCCAGGTACATTTTGATTGCACTGACTGCTATATGCCTGATATTCATATCGACAAGCTTTTTACTGATAAGCTTGTTGCACCTCTAAGGGATGCAGTTTCTATGGTAGTTGTTCCTTTACAGAAAGGAATGAATAATCTGGGACTTTGGACTTATGATAAGTACACTACTCTTCAGGAAATATCAGTTGTTCTTGATGAGAATAAGGAACTAAAGAGTAAGGTGGATGACCTTACAGAGGAAAACAATCAGTTAAGACAGGATACTTATGAACTTTCAAGATTAAGGGAACTTTATGAACTTGATGAAAAATATCCGGGATATACTAAGGTTGGAGCAAGAATAATAGAAGTTACAACAGATAACTGGTCAAAGGCATTCAAGGTTGACAAGGGCAGTGATGACGGCATAAAGAAAGATATGAATGTTATTGCCGGCGGCGGACTTGTAGGAATAGTCGCTGATGTAGGAAAGAATTATTCGATTATCAAAACAGTAGTAGAAGACAATAATTCTGTAAGTGGAATGTTGATAGATACTAACGATACGTGTATAGTTGAAGGTGATATAGAACTTTCTGACAGCGGACTTATAAAGCTTACACATTTTAAGAGTGATATAACTGTAAGAGATGGAGATAAGATTGTTACATCCAATATCAGTGATAAGTATCTTCAGGAATACTTATAGGTTATGCAAAAGATGTAGAACCGGACTCTAATAATCTTACACAGTCAGGATACCTTGTACCAGCGGTAGATTTTAATAATCTTCAGGAAGTACTTATTATAACTGAAATGAAGAATCAATAATTAAAGGCAGGAGAACCATGAAAAGAAAAGTAACAGAGTTGGTTATAATTTTACTGGTTTACCTTATACAGGAACTTTTGGCAGAGCTATTGCCATAGGTGGAATAGTTCCTAATCTTTTGATAATACTGCCAGTGCTGTTTGGTTTCTTTAAGGGAAGAAATGAGGGAATGTTTGTCGGATTTTTGCAGGCATTATGTATGACTTGTTCTTTTCGGGATTATTTGGTTTTCGGCATTGGTTTTGTGTACGTAGGATATTATTCAGGAATATTTTATAAAGAATATGAAAAGGTTGAGGTCCTTATTCCATTAGCTATGATTATGCTTTCAGATTTTATCTATGAATTCTTATCATACATAGGTAATTTCCTTTTGCATAACAGACTTAATGCAGATTATTTCATAATGAAGTTTATTATACCGGAGATGGTATATACTCTTGTAGTAGCACTTGTGTTTTACTATCCTCTTATGAAACTGGATGCATTACTTGATGTTAAGTGGAAGAAAAGGAATAAAGGTAATTTAGATGAAGGAAATATTTGATTATATTCTAAGTCTCTTCAAGTCCAGAATTTTTCCGTTGATAATGGTGTTTATTGTACTTATCGGCGTACTTGTTAACAGATTATTTTCACTTCAGATTATTAATGGAGAGTCTTACGTTAAAGATTTATCAAGCTCAATACAAAAGATATGAGTGTTGCAGCAACAAGAGGAAGAATATTTGATAAGAATGGCGTACTGCTTGCTTATAATGACCTTGCATATGCAGTCAGAATAAGTGATAGCGGAAAGTATGAAGATAACGATACAAAGAACAGACTGTTAAACTCTTCAATAGATAAGACACTTACTATTATTGAAGAAAAGGGAGACAGCTATTCTAACGATTTTCCTATTATTTATACAGATGGAATGTATGAATACAACATTAAAGATAATGAACTGTTAAGATTTTAAGGGATATATACGGCAGACGTTCAATAAGTGAACTTACAGATGAAGAAAGAAATGTATCAGCAGGTGAGCTTTTAAGCAGTTATGCGACAGATATGGTGTTGCTGTTGCAGGAGATACCTATATCAATGATGGTGGTGCCATGGCATCAACCATAAAGCTGTTAAAACAACAGGGATTAGAACCTGAGATTAATGGTTTCAGTATTGAACATGCACTTATGATAGTGAACTTAAGAAGATATATGTCTGCTAACTCTTATAACAGATACATATCATTTACTATTGCCAATGAAGTATCTGATGAAACTGTGGCGGCAATACTTGAGAATTCAGATGAGCTTACAGGTGTTACAGTAGATGAACAGTATATAAGAAGATATGTTGACAGTATATATTGCTCACAGATACTTGGATATACAGGAACGGTATCAACAAGTGAGCTTGAAACATTAGATGATTCTTATGACAGCAATGATGTTGTAGGTAAGGGTGGTATAGAAAGAGCATGGAGTCAGAGCTTGCGGGAACTAAGGGTTCTAAGACAGTATATGTTGATACGGTTGGGCGTATAACAGAAGTACTTGATGAAACAGATTCGACAGCAGGTAATGATGTTTATCTCACTATCGACATTGAATTACAGAAAAGCTTTATAATCTGCTTGAAGATAAAATAATTCAAATTCTGCTCAAATATATGACAAATAGTGACACTAAATATACTTATAATTCTAATGGAAGCGTTAATACAGTTTATATACTAGCCAAAGAAGTGTATTTTGCACTTATTGATAATAACATTGTGTCGATAAGCCATATTGCGACACAGAGTACTGATACAGAGCGACAGATGTACTCAGCGTTTTATCAAAGCAGGACAGCACTATGAGCTGGCTTAGAAGTGAGCTGGCTGACGGTGATACTCCTTATGGAAGATTAAGCGAAGAGCAGCAGCTGTATATATGGTATGTGTATACAAGCCTTAAGGACAGAGGTGTAATTAATACAGCCAATGTCGATACAGATGACAGCGTTTATAAAGACTGGACAGAAGGCAGTGGAACAAGTCTTAAGGAACTTCTTACACATGGTATATCAAAGAACTGGATTAACCTTAATATATTCTCATCAGAGCAGTATACGAGCTTACAGGAATCTTATGATGCTCTTATAGATTATATAGACAGTTACTTAGAGAGGACACATCTTTTACAAAAGATGTATAAGTATATGATTAACGATGGAAGTATATCAGGCAGACAGGTGTGTATGCTGCTTTATGAACAGGGTGTACTTGATATGAATGCAGAAGACTCAAGATACGCAGCTTTAAGTTCAGGAAGTCTTGGCGCATATGAGTTTATGGTATATGCCATAACCAATAAGGTAATAACTCAGGACAGCTTGCACTTCAGCCTTGTTCAGCTTCAGCAGTTATCACTAATCCAAAATGGTGATATAGTAGCTATGGTATCTTATCCTAGTTATGATAATAATAAATTGTCAGGAACGGTTGATGCCAAGTACTTTAACAGTCTTATCAATGACAAGGCTGCGCCTATGATTAACAGGGCAACACAGTCATTTACGGCACCTGGTTCAACATACAAGCCATGTACTACAATAGCAGGTCTTGATACGGGTACAATATCATCGGGAACTACATTCTATTGTTCAGGTTCTTTCGATAAGGTAACACCAGCCCCTAGATGCTGGAGATTATCAGGACATGGCGGTGAGGTTGCGGCAACAGCAATAAGGGATTCCTGCAACGTATATTTTACAATGTAGGTTATAACCTTGCGTGCAGAAAAGATGGAACTTATAACAGTACCTATGGTACAAGTACACTTCAGAAGTATTCTGATTTGTTAGGCATGTCAACTAAAGCAGGTGTTGAGATTGAGGAGAATTCACCACAGGCATCCAACACTAATGCAATAGCATCTGCGATTGGACAGGGTAATCATAAGTACAGTACATTAAACCTTGCAAGATATGTTACAACTCTGGCAACATCAGGAACATGTTATAATCTTACACTTATTGATAAAATAACAGATCCAGATGGCAATGTTATAAGAAAAATGAAGCTGAGGTAGACCATCAGGTTGAACTTAGCAGCAGTATATGGGATACAGTCCATGAGGGCATGATGCTTGCTGGTAATTCATACAGAGGAATATCAAAGCTTAATATGAAGATTGCAGCAAAGTCAGGTACCGCCCAGGAAAATACTAAAGAACCCGACCATTCTCTGCTGGTTACATATTCACCATATGATGACCCGGAGATATGTGTATCAACATGTATACAGCATGGATATTCATCAGACACATCTATAGATTTGACAGCAGATATATATAAGATATACTATGGTTTAGAATAATTTGATAAATAAGAGGTGAAATAGTTGGATAATTCAGTAATAATCAAAGGAAGTAAGAATGGTATTGCAGTAAGATTAGATGATACTATAAGCTTTGATGAACTTAAAAGTATGATAAGGGATAAGTTTACGGCATCAGCTAAGTTCTTTAACAATGCTAATCTTGCATTATCACTTTGAAGGACGAGAATTATCAGATACGCAGGAAAAGAGATTATCGATATAATATCAGAAGTAACTGATATTAATATTGTGTGCCTTATTGACCATGATGAGAAAAGAAATCTGATATACGAAAGAGCAGTTGCCAATGTACTTGAAAAAGACAGGGTGTAACAGGACGAAAGGGGAAAGGAATAGACGATACAACACAGCCTTTATGCCAGTTTTATAAAGGAACGTTACGTTCAGGGCAGGTGCTTGAAACTGAAAGCAGTGTTGTCATTCTTGGTGATGTCAATCCGGGTGGAAAAGTTGTTGCATGCGGTAATGTAATTGTGCTTGGAAGTCTTAAAGGTAACATATTCGCAGGTGCAAGCGGCAATGAAAATGCATTTGTTGTTGCACTTGATATGGACCCTATGCAGATAAAGATAGCAGATATTATTGCAAGAAGCTCAGACAGCAGTCCTGTAAGGAAGAAGTTAAAGCTTAAGGCAAAGCAGCCAGTGCAGCCTAAGATTGCATATGTTTATGAGGGCAATATATATGTTGAGGACTTTGCGCAGAATGTATTAGAAGATATTCACCTTTAATCAGGTTAAATTTGCATTAATTTCAAAAACTCTTGATTTAATGCGTGAAATTAAGCATAATTAATTTATTGTGTATTTATTTACTTAGTATATTGATTTTGGAGAAGTAAAATGAGTGAAGTTATTGTTGTTACGTCAGGAAAAGGCGGTGTCGGTAAGACTACAACTACTGCTAATATAGGTACAGGTCTTGCCAAGCTTGGTAAGAAGGTTGTTATGATTGATACAGATACAGGTCTTAGAAATCTTGATGTTGTACTTGGACTTGAGAATAGAATTGTATACAATCTTGTAGATGTAGTTGAAGGAAACTGCCGATTAAAGCAGGCTATGATTACAGATAAGAGATGTCCTTCTTTATATCTTTTACCAACAGCTCAGACAAGAGATAAGTCAGCTGTATCACCAGAGCAGATGATAAAGGTTGTTGATGAGATTAAGGCAGACCCGGAAGGGTTTGATTACATACTTCTTGACTGTCCTGCCGGTATCGAACAGGGTTTCCAGAATGCTATCGTAGCAGCCGACAGAGCTTTAGTAGTAACAACACCAGAGGTTTCTGCTATCCGTGATGCGGACAGAATTGTAGGACTTCTTGATGCCAATGGACTTAAGGACCACGAAGACTTAATCGTAAACAGAATAAGAATGGATATGGTCAACAGAGGTGAAATGATGTCCATTGCTGACGTTAATGACATACTTCAGCTCAATGTCATAGGTGCAGTTCCAGATGATGAGAATATCGTTGTTGCAACTAATAAGGGTCAGCCATTAGTTGGTGACAGCAGTATGGCTGGACAGGCATATATGAATATATGTAAGAGAATTCTTGGTGAAGACGTACCATTCCTTGACCTTAATGGTAAAGGTGGATTTTCCAGAAGTTATCAGCTCTTTTAAGGGTGACAAGAAAACTAAAAGTTATTATATAGGCCATATGGCAGAATGGAAGAAAATATGAGTTTACTTGAATTATTTAAGAAAAGGGCTCTGGGGATGTCGCTAAGGACAGACTTAAGTTATTACTTGTTTCCGATAGGGCGAACTGTTCACCAGAGGTTATGGAAATGATAAAGAATGACATTATCAAAGTCATTTCAAAGTACATGGTTATAGATGCAGAAGAACTTGATATACAGATTACTTCTACAGAAGGAGAGAATGGTTCAGTACCTGCTATATATGCCAATATCCCTATTAAGGATATGAGAAACGGTGAAAAATAATCACATAACGTAACCGGAAACGGTAATTGATGGTGGAGATTATATGTTTAAGAAGTATAAAATGAGGTCATATAATTACAGGCTTGTTGTTATTATAGCAGTAACCTGTGCTTATGCTCTGGCAGTTGTAAACAGCGCTAATTCTGAATATACAGTAAAACAGGGCATAGGAATGACCGCTGCATTTTTAATGATGATATTTATATCATTTGTTGATTACAAGTTTATAACAAGGTATTACTGGTTGTGGTATATACTTGGTAATATACTGCTTATATTGGTACTTGTAGCTGGTAAGTCCAGCCACGGTGCTAAAAGATGGCTTGGTGTCGGCTCATTCCAGATACAGCCATCAGAGTTTATGAAACTTATTGCTGCAATATTTTAGCTAAAGTTATAGCTATGTATAAGGACAGACTTAATACATGGAAGTTTCTTGTGATACTTGCGTTAGTGCTTATGGTTCCTATACTGCTTATAATAAAGGAACCTGACCTTTCAACTACAGTTATGGTTGTTCTTATTATACTTACAGTTATATTCTGTGCAGGATTAAGTTATAAGATAATAGGTGGAGCATTGCTTATTGTTATTCCACTTGTTGCAGCTTTTCTTGTGTATATTATAGCTACACCTGATCCTATATTTATGGAACAGTACCAGCGAAACAGAATTGTGGACTTTATATATGGAAGTGATGAGGCTGATAGCAGCGCAAGTGCTGGTGTGTACCAGCAGAACTATGCTGTACAGGCTATAGGTTCCGGACAGCTTTCCGGAAAAGGTCTTAATAACGATGACCCGTCATCACTTAAGAATGCAGGATATATCGCAGAAGCACAGAACGACTTTATATTTGCCGTTATAGGTGAAGAATTAGGGTTTGCTGGCTGTATTATTACAATTTTACTGTTGTTTACAATCGTAATTGAGTGTATAATTACTGCTGTAAGGGCGAAAGACTTAGAAGGGCGGCTGTTGTGCTGCGGCGTTGCAGCCTATATTGCATTCAGACATTTATTAATATAGGCGTTGTTACCAAGCTTTTACCTAATACAGGTCTTCCTTTACCATTCTTTAGTTGTGGTATTACATCACTTGTGAACCTCTTTGCAGCAATGGGAATTGTACTTAATGTTAATCTGCAAAGAAATGTTGACAGGGATGATGATATATTTGCCAAGGATTTCCGAGGCTAAAGTATGCTACCAAAGATGATTACGGCAATAATCCGTAAATATCAAAAATATGATATAAAATAGCATAAGATAGGGGTTCTTATGAACATTGGTCTAATCGCACATAATTCAAAAGAAGCTTATGCAGAACTTCTGCATAGCATATAAGGAATTTTAAACAAGAATCAGTTATTTGCCACTGGTACTACAGGCAGACTTGTCGAGGAGGTTACTAATCTTTCCATCCATAAGTTTCTTGCAGGACATCTTGGTGGAGACCAGCAGTTATGCGCACAGATAGAACATAACCAGCTGGATCTTGTTATCTTTTAAGAGATGTGGAAACACCTAATCTTCACGAACCTGATTCAAACAATATATGTATGTTATGTGATATGTATAACATACCTCTTGCAACGAATCTTGCAACAGCCGAGCTTCTGATAAAATCATTGGAGCGTGGCGATATGGAATGGAGAGAAATATATCAATAATTATTATGTAGGCTGTCGCATTAAGCAACTGTAAGTGATTAGTGTGACAGCTTATTGTATATGGGAGAACAGTTGATTAATGTCTAGTAGTAAAGTAGTCAGATATAAAAGAAGACCAAGGGCAGTTGCACTTATATTTGCACTTGTACTGGTATATATAATATGCTTCGTTGTTCTTTATATGACAAAGTCAAAGGTTCAGACATATGAGGTTAATACGGGTTCTCTTACGAACAATGCTGTATACACGGCGATTGCGTTAAGAAGTGAAAATGTATATTATTCTCCATATTCTGGTGATGTAAACTACTACCAGAGAGAAGATACACGAGTTAAAAAGGAGATACAATATATTCAGTGGATGAAACCGGAAGGGTTTCTGAGATACTTGCAAGCTATAACAAGGTCGGTGAGAATTCTCTTTCCAAGCAAAATCTTGCTGATATAAAGTCGACCCTTAATAATTATAAGACCGATTATGATGGAAGTGATTTCTCATATATATATGACTTAAAGTCAGACCTCAATGCGACAGTATTGCAGTCTATTAATGAAAATATTATGAATAATATTGATTCAATCGTAGAGAGCACAGGAAGTCAGAATCTTTTCAGGACTGTTGAAGCAGAAACTAATGGCATAGTTGTGTATGCTGTTGATGGATATGAGGGCAAAGAGCCGGAAACTATAACAGCATCTGATTTTAACAAGGATAATTATAATAAGAATAATCTTAAGGCAGAATCAATAATAGTAGCTGACAACCCGGCTTATAAGATGGTTACAAGTGAGAATTGGTATCTTATGATAAAGCTTAGTCAGGACGACATAAGCAAGTATGGATTACAGGGTAAAAGTCCATAGATATAAAGGTCAAAAGGATAATATGACATTTACCTGTGGTTTTCTATTATTGAAAAGTCTGATGGATACTACGGAAAACTGTCAGTTGACAGTTATATGATAAGATATGCATCTGAGAGATTTCTTGATATAGAGCTTGTGACAACAGGTAAGAGTGGTATGAAAATACCGGTTTCGGCTGTTACAGAGAATGAGTTCTATGTGATACCGAAGTCTTATATGACAAAGGGCGGCAACAGCAGTAACTATGGCTTTATAACTGAAAAATATGATGAGAATGGCAATCTTACACCTTCATTTACAGAGGCAGACATATATAAGACAACGGATGACTCAGTGTATGTAAGTAAGGATAGCTTTGATGCGGGTTCGGTGGTTGTTATGCCAGACTCTTCATCTAGATTTGTTATAGGACCTGTTGAAAAGCTACGGGGTGTATACTGTGTCAACACAGGTTATACGGTATTCTGTCCGGTTGAGATTATAGACCAGAATAATGAATATTACATTGTAAAACAAAAGTTGTTCACGGAATAACAGTATATGACAGAATTATATTAGATGCAGACAAATATGAGCCTAATGAAATGATATACTAAGGATATGATATTAAGATGCTTAAGGATAATCTTTCTTTTGTTCAGGAAAATATAGCTAAAGCGTGTGAAAGAAGCGGGCGCGATGTATCAGAGGTATGCCTTATAGCTGTAAGCAAGACTAAGCCGAAGGATATGCTTATGGAAATATACAACTGCAATATACGCCAGTTCGGAGAATTACGTTCAGGAAATGGTTGACAAGGTCGACACACTTCCAGATGATATCGTATGGCATATGATAGGACATTTGCAGAGGAATAAGGTAAAGTATGTTGTTGGAAGAGCAGCGATGATACATTCGGTTGAGTCTGTACGACTCGCAAAGGCCATAAGCGAGGCAGTTAAGAAGAACCTTGTAGTGGATATTCTTGTCGAGGTAAATGTGGCTGGTGAGGAGAATAAGTTTGGTCTTAAACCAGAAGAAGTAGAAGACTTTGTCAAAGAAATAAGCACATTTAAAGGTATTCGTGTGAGAGGTCTTATGACAAGCGCACCATATGTTGCCAATCCTGAAGATAATCGTGTATATTTCAGACAATTAAAGCAATTATGTGTTGACATTAATGCTAAAACATTGATAATATTAATATGGATGTACTTTCTATGGGTATGACTAATGATTATATAGTTGCTATTGAAGAAGGAGCAACACACATAAGAGTTGGCACAGCTATATTTGGTGCCAGAGATTATTCTAACAGATAATAGTATATCCTGTTTAATATACCGCTGGTGTAAAGATTAGTTATAGTGATTATGTTATATATAACAGTTAATCAGAGTAATAATTTATATAGGAGAGAGTATGAGTTTTGTTGATGGTTTCCTTAATCTTTTTAAGGTTCAGGATGATGATTATGATGATGATTACGATTATGATGAAGATTTTGACGATGATGATGAAAACCTTCATCAAGAAAAACTTTTCTGGTTCTAAGAAGTCAGAAGATGATGAAGATGCTTCAACATCATATACTATGAATGATAAGCCAAAGTTTGCAGCAAGAGGAAAGGTTGTTCCTATAAAGCAGACAGCAAGAGGTCTTGAAGTTGTTGTTATCAGACCAGAGTCTATGGAAGATGCAAGCGAGATAACAGACACATTACTTACAGGAAAAGCTGTAGTTCTTAATCTTGAGGGTATTCATGTAGATATAGCCCAGAGGATTATAGATTATTCTGCAGGTTCATGTTATGCTATCAGAGGTAACTTACAGAAGATTACCAACTACATATTCCTTGTGACACCTCCTAATGTAGATATTTCAGGAGATATTCCTGAGATTGTTGCAGGTGGCATTGATTTAACTTCATTTAAAAATAATGAAACAAAGTTTTAATTATAATATTGCTGCCACTACTGGTTATTACCAAGGGTGGCAGTTTGTTTAAGAATAAATAGTCAGGAGAAAACGTATATGTCAAAATGTATTAATGTCAAGTATGATGGAAAGCCTTTATATGATATAGTTATCGAACAGAGCTTTGATAAGCTTTCAGAAGAATTTAACAAGCTCGGTGTTACAGGAAGAAAGCTGTGTATAGTATCAGACAGCAATGTGGCAGAGCTTTATGCCAAGCAGGTAAGCGCAGAACTTGAAAAGACAGGTAACAAAGTATTTACCTATGTGTTTGAGGCAGGAGAAGAGAATAAAACCTTAACACTGTAGAGGATGTATATGAATTCCTTATACAAAATCATTTTGACAGAAAGGATATGCTTGTTGCACTTGGCGGCGGCGTAGTCGGCGACCTTACAGGCTTTACAGCAGCCACATATCTTCGTGGAATTGACTTTATACAGGTTCCTACATCGCTTCTTGCACAGGTTGACTCAAGTATAGGTGGCAAGACAGGAGTAGATTTCAGGGCATATAAGAATATGGTTGGAGCATTTCACCAGCCAAGACTTGTATATATGAATATATCCGTATTAAAGAGTCTTAGCAGAAGGTTATTCAACTCAGGCTTTGGCGAGATAATAAAGCACGGTCTTATAAAGGACATTGAATATTATAAATGGTTAGGAAGTAATGCAGACAAGATTAAGGCACTTGACAGCGATGCCTTAGAGCATATGATATATGTAAGCTGCAATATCAAGCGTGAGGTTGTAGAAAAAGACCCTAAGGAAAAGGGTGACAGGGCACTTCTTAACTTTGGACATACATTAGGCCATGCGGTTGAAAAGCTTATGAACTTCACACTTTATCACGGAGAATGTGTTACATTAGGAATGATAGCAGCGTTAAGAATATGTGTAAACAGAGGATATATATATGAAGATGAATATACCGCTGCGCTTGATATGTTTAAGCTGTATGAGTTCCTGTAAGTGTAAGTGGAATTAGCGCAGATGATGTTGTAAATGTATCAAAGAGCGATAAGAAGATGGATGCCGGAAAGATTAAGTTCATTCTTTTAAAGAACATTGGTAATGCTTACATAGATTATGAAGTGTCTGATGAAGAGATGAAGGAAGCATTAAAGGATATATTAAGATAAGCTACAAATATATTATAAAGGAATTGGTTAGATGAATAACACGGATAGTAAAGCTAATAGCAGACGTATAATAAGCCTTATAACCTATATTGTCATAACGGCTGTGCTCACGCAGCTTGACCAGATAACAAAGTATGTTGCTGAGAATAATCTGTATATGAAAAATGATATTGATATCATTAAAATGTACTTACACTCACATATCTTCGCAATAATGGTAGTGCATTTGGTATGTTCAGCGGAAAGATTAATGCATTTCTTGTACTGACAGTTATAATCGTGGTTGTCATAACATATATCGTTATAAGAATGCCTGTAACTAAAAGATATTTACCTATGTATATAGTATGTACTATGCTTGTTTCTGGTGCAATCGGTAACTTTATCGATAGGGTAAGATTGGGCTATGTAAGGGATTTTATATATTTCAAGCTTATTAACTTCCCTGTATTTAATGTGGCAGACTGTTATGTTACTATATCAGTTGCAATATTTATAGTTCTTATACTATTTGTATACAAAGAAAATGAATTTGATTTCTTATCATTTAAGAAAAAGGCTGATAAAGATAATGGTTAATTATGTAATAGAGGCAGACAGGTAATATATGCAGAATAATGATGTTAAAAGTCAATGCTTTGTTGTTGACGTAGATGATAATAATATAAGAATAGACAAGTATCTTTCAGATGAGATGCAGGATGTGTCACGCTCAAGGATACAGAAGCTTATAGAAAGTGGTCTTGTCACTGTAAATGGCAGAAGTATTAAGGCTAACTATAAGGTGGCTGCGGATGATATGATTAATGTAACTCTTCCAGAGCTTGAAGTGCCACAGATAGAACCGGAAGATATACCTTTGGATATAGTATATGAAGACAGCGACATAATAGTGGTGAATAAGCCTAAAGGAATGGTTGTTCATCCAGCAGCGGGGCATTACAGCGGTACACTTGTAAATGCTCTTATGTATCACTGCCGTGATAATCTTTCAGGGATTAATGGTGTATTAAGACCGGGAATAGTTCATAGAATAGATATGAATACAACCGGAGTATTAGTTGCCTGCAAGAATGATTATGCCCATAACTTTATAGCAGAGCAGTTGAGCGTACACTCAATAACAAGAAAGTATTATGCTATTGTCCTTAATGGCTTTAATACAGAAGATGGAGTTGTTGATGCACCGATAGGCAGAAACCCTTCTGACAGGAAAAAGATGGCTATTGATAAGAAAAATGGCAAAGGGCAGTAACCCACTATAAGGTGTTAGAGCAGTTTGGAAGGTATAGCTATATAGAATGCCAGTTAGAAACCGGACGTACCCACCAGATAAGAGTGCATATGTCAAGCATAGGACATCCGTTGTTAGGTGATGATGTATATGGAAGCGGAAAGTCGCCGTTTAATCTTACAGGACAGACTTTACACGCGGGAGTGTTAGGTTTTATTCATCCTTCAACGAAAGAATATGTGGAATACAGCGCACCGCTTCCGGAATATTTTCAGAAGGTGCTTGATAAGCTGCGTGGTAATTGTTGAATTAAGCTGCGCAGATGGACAGATTATATGCTAAAGGTGTGAAATGGTTTATGCGTAGAAAAGAATTTATAGATATAATACTTAACGGAATATCTGATACATTTGATATATATCATAATTACTGGTTTAATGACAGAAAGTTTGTTATATATGCTTATAATTACAAGAACAGAGATAAGTTTGGCACAACAGAATCGGCAAAGCTGTGGGATGTAAAGTGCTATGAACACTTGTTTTTCATTAATTGTGATAATCTTGGCATAGATGAGCTTGATAAACTTTTAAAGTTCACAGTTGAGGATATTGAGCCACATTTTGTAAGAAATGATAATAAGCTTCCTTGTAAAAATCATATGTATTCTTATATATCATTTATAATCATAACAAGAAATATGCCGTCAGAAGAAGTTATTAAAAGATTAAGAGTACCAATATTGTAAAGCATTATATGCTTGGGGCGCGCGGTTACAGTACTGTAAGACTTGTATGTGTCACTCCAAGCAGCTACAGTGTCATATCGAATAAGTATGGAAAGGATATTTCTGAATATCTTAATGATATGATGCTACATAATTTTAACGGCTAGAATAAGCTGTTATGGTGGCTATTATGATGTAAATGGCAGATATTAATTATTATTATGTCAGTTGTATATATTATGATGTGAGTGTCACAAGTAAAAGGTCTTTTCTGCAAGCAGAAACGACTTTTATACTTTTGACACTTACATCATATTATTAGCTAAATATTATATAAATATAATAAAATTTACTAAAATTGCTGGATATTATATACAATTTAATGTATAATAGACCAATAAAAAGGAATGTAATATTTTACATTATCGTAACCAGCAGGAGGTAAGCATTATGGATGGAAGAACAGTAATTACAATTGGACGTGAATTCGGTAGCGGCGGTCATGAGATAGGCATGAAGCTTGCTGAAAGATTAGGAATTAAGTGCTACGACAAGGAGCTTCTTGAACTTGCAGCAAAGGAAAGTGGATTATGTGAAGAATTGTTTGCCTCACAGGATGAAAAGCCAACTAACAGTTTTCTTTACTCTTTAGTAATGGATACATATTCTTTGGGATACTCTAATTCTTATGTTGATATGCCTATCAATCATAAGGTATTCTTAACACAGTTTGATGCTATCAAGAAGCTTGCAGAAAAGAGTCATGCGTAATAGTCGGCAGATGTGCAGATTATGCTCTTGAGGATGACCCATTTGCAGTAAGTGTATGGATTAAGGCAAGTCTTGATGAAAGAGTTAAGAGAATTAAGAAGTTATATGAGCTTAATGATCCAAAGGCTGCTGACCTTATCCAGAAGACGGATAAGAAGAGAGCAAGTTACTACAATTACTATTCAAGCAAGAAGTGGGGCGAAGCTAAGAGCTACGACTTATGTATCGACAGTGGTCTTGTTGGAATAGACGGAGCTATAGATATTATTCTTAAGTTTATAGAGCTTAAGGAAAACATCAGGGTATTAGTTAATATGATGTCAGGGTCATAAGTTCATATTTTCTTTCGTGTCTGCACGATAAGACTTTGGACTTATGACCTTTAACACTAAGAACATAATAAAATGGTTGGTCAATATGGAAATACGTGGATATAAACGCATTAAGAAAAAAGATATAAAAGATGGTTTAAAGGCAGTAATCTTATTTTATATGTATTAATATTATTATTAATGTTTGCATTTATAGCGTTTGCCTACAAAACGATTATAGGTATGAATAATGATAATGCTGATAGTGAACAGAATGAACAGTCAGAGACAGACGAAGATATAAATGAAGCTACAAAGGAAGAAACAACTACTTATATAGCTAAAAATCAATCTTATAAGATAAGGATTAATGTTTCTAAGAATATAGCTGTTATATCAAGTATTGATGGCTCTGCTGACAGTGGTTCGACAGTACGTGCATTTTATGTTGCAACTAATAGTGATATTAAAACAGGTTCTACTGTTATATCTGAAAAGGCAGAGTGGCGTAAGCTTGATAATGGAGGTTATGCACACTATAGTACAAGACTTGAGAATTCCGAATATATGTGTTCAACAGCTTACTTTACAAAGCGTACTGGTAATATGAATATTGAGGAATATAACAAGCTTAGTACAAGTGTTACATATGGCTCAATATTTATGGCACCAGCGGATGCCAAGTGGATATATAATAACTGTGGCGTTAATACAAGCGTAGAAATATTGTCAGACTTTGATTTACCGGAGGATGTTAACCTGCCGGAATTTACAAAGTATAATTATATTGATAAGTTAGAAGAGTAGTGTTTTATATAAGTACTATTAGCTCGTTCAGAGCCTATCTCGAAAATGCTATGCATTTTCTTGATATGGTGTATCCGCCATATCAAATCTGATAAATATACATAAAAATAAGCATTTTTATGTATATCTCAGGTTTTGCGTGGCTCTGAACAGTATTATATTATTGGCAGATAAAGGTTATCTTTATCTGTCTTTTGACTTAATCAGGCATATTGTGATATACTAATTAAGTTGTTTTAAGAAAACTAAATACAGAAATTAAAAGGAGAATATTTATGTCACAGATAATTATTATGGCAACAATTATTATTTACCTTGCCGCTGTTGTCTACATCGGAGTATTATGCTCTAAGAAAAATGATGCTGTTGATGATTTTTACTTAGGTGGACGAAAGTTAGGTCCTTTTGTAACTGCGATGAGTGCTGAAGCATCAGATATGAGCAGCTGGCTTCTTATGGGTCTTCCGGGATTAGCATATCTTACAGGTGTTGCAGATGCAGCATGGACTGCTATAGGACTTGCTATAGGTACATATGTGAACTGGCTTATAGTTGCTAAGAGAATTCGTAAGTATACACACGGATATGATGCATTTACAATTCCTGACTTCTTTCAAAAAGATTTGGTGATGATAAGAAGGTGCTTACTTTAATAGCTGCGGTTATTATCGTTGTATTCTTTATTCCGTATACAGCATCAGGATTTGCTGCATGTGGAAAGTTATTTTCAAGCTTATTCGGCTTTAATTACCTTGCTTCTATGATTATAAGTGCTGTTATCATAGTTGCTTACTGTACTTTAGGTGGTTTCCTTGCTGCAAGTATGACTGACCTTATACAAAGTATCGTTATGACAATAGCACTTGTTGTTGTTGTATTATTCGGCATCAATGTAGCTGGCGGTATTGATACCATTATAGAGAATTCAAAGGCACTTCCGGGTTATCTTGGATTATTCGATACATATTCGGCTGCAACTAACTCAGCAGAGCCTTACAGCCTCTTAAAGATTGCTTCTATGCTTGCATGGGGACTTGGATACTTTGGTATGCCTCACGTTCTTTTAAGATTTATGGCTATTGAGGATGAAAATAAGCTTAAGTTATCAAGAAGAGTGGCTACAATCTGGGTTGTAATATCACTTAGTGTTGCAGTATTTATAGGTATTGTTGGTCTTAGCATGACTAAGGCAGGAGCAATAGAGGTACTCGAGGGAAGTGCTTCTGAGACAATTATTGTTAAGATTGCACATTTACTTTCAACACACGGCATATTGGTTGCTATTGTAGCAGGTATAATATTAGCTGGTATACTTGCAGCAACTATGTCAACTGCTGACTCACAGTTACTTGCGGCTGCATCAAGTATTTCACAGAATATCGTTACTGAAGTATTTGGCATCAAGATGACTAAGGAAAAGTCAATGAATGTTGCAAGAATAACGGTTGTTATAATATCTGTTATAGCTGTTATTTTAGCTTCTAATCCAAACAGCTCGGTATTTGAGATTGTATCATTTGCGTGGGCAGGCTTTGGTGCAACATTCGGACCTGTTGTTCTCTGCGCTTTATTCTGGAAGAGAGCTAACAAGTATGGTATTATGTCTGGTATGGTTGCCGGCGGCATTATGATATTTGTATGGAAGTATGGCATATCAAAGCTTGGCGGTATCTTTACAATATATGAATTATTACCAGCATTCATCGTTGCATTACTTGTTATAATCATTGTAGCTACGCAACTGGCGGACCTTCTAAAGAAGTTATGGAAAAATTTGAACAGGTGAAGGCAAAATAGAATAGTAAACTAATTAATAAGGTTACTGATTGCGAAATGATTTACTTCATTCTGGATAGATAAATGTAATTCAATCACATAAAACATATAAATAATCATATAACGCCGATAAACTGAGATTTATCGGCGTTATATATGCTAGTTTTATCCCTCTTTTCTTATATGTAGCCTCTTTTATCTAATGCATTAAGTTATCATTAATATTACGACCTAATTATGCTAACATTACATATATCATATGAGCCAACTCCAACATTAATATCATTATATAAGCTCCAGTATCATAATTGTAATGTGTATTGCTTATCAAAAATAAATAATTGAAAATACAAAATATGGTTACAAAGTATATCTGGTTCTAAACATTATCCCTAAGTAAAGATTTAAAGAGCTAAGATTTAGAACTGTTTACTTGTAACCATATTCTTTTAATTATCGTATTTAGTTATTATCATACTTAATTATATAATATAAAATATATTCATACGAATACATCCTTCTAGTGCAGACATAATTGTACAACATTTTAAAATTCGTTAATATAATATATAGATATCTTAATCTCTTACTTAGCTACCAGACGTCCCTGATATAACTTTTTCTGAACCATGTTAATATGAAAATCCTTCTGGTATTTTTTAATCTTGTTAAGCTCATTCTCTGTAATGATAGATAATGTAAGACCTTCATTACCATTACGTCCACAACGGCCGGCGCGGTGAATGTATTCCTTTGGTTCTTCTGGCATATTAACATTGATAACAACATCGATATCATCAATCTGTAAGCCTCTTGCAGCTATATCCGTTGCCAGTAATAACTGAAGCTTGCCAGCCTTGAAGCTGTTAAGAGTATTTCTTTACTCATTGCATCCTGATTACTTGATATACAACCAACACTGTAATTATGATACTGAAGCTTCTGTAATGCCTCTTCAAGGTCATATTTTGTGTTAATGAATATAATACACTTAGTTGGCTTAACAGCCTTAACAAGCTTTAGTGTTTCTATACGCTCTCTTCTGTCTGTTATTATATAATTATGCTTTATATATGAAGGAATAACACTTTCTAACTTTTAATTGAATTAATATCAATGTCGATAGGCTTAAAAGTAAGTGCATTAGCTTCCTTACGGGTCTTTTATCTATACTTGCTGAAAATAAAAGAACCTGTGTATACTTCATAAGACTTTTCTTATTGAATGTATATGTTCGATATAAGTCTTTCCTAACAGCTTATCAGCCTCATCTAATACGAGCGTCTTTACTTCATGGACTTTAAGCTTCTTTATATTGATAAGCTGATAAATTCTTGCAGGAGTTCCTATTAATATAGATGGCTTGTGCTTTAGAGCATCAAGCTGTCTGTTAATATTCTCCAGTCACAAACAATGATGAATAAGGACAGTTATCATATGCAAAAGTTCTTCAAGCTGTCTGTTAATCTGGGAAGCCAGCTCACCATTAGGGACAAGTATAATAGCCTGAACATTCTTTGTCTTATCTGATAATCTTGATATAATAGGACACAGATATGCAAGTGTCTTTCCTGTGCCAGTTCCAGAACATACTATTAAATCCTTATTATTGTAAATGTGCTTATATGTCTTAGCCTGGACATCTGTCATCTCATTAATATTGTGCTTTGATAATTCTGTTACGATATCAGAATTAATATTCTCTACATCTTTAAATAACATATAAAATCTCAATTGTAATTATTATTGTATGGCTTATATTCTGACAAACAGGCCTACTATTACTTACCGCTGCTTATTAGAATACTGCCTTATTATATTATATTTTATCAGATTAGAGATAAAAGTCTAATCAGTAATAGTATAATAAGATATAACGGCCTTCAGTAATTATATCTGTACGCATATTATTGAGCTGCTTTATATTATTAATGTACGTGTCGCGGTCTTCTGTGCCGTTATTATATCGCTCTTCTAGTGACCATAAAGTATCATTATGCTCTACTTCAATACTTGTATAATACTTAACCGGTTGTCCTGTATCAGACGCATTAACAATAATAGTTCCCAATAATATGCTTAACAGTATCATACTGATAAGTAATATTCTTTGTATAAGCTGCTCTTTCTTAATGTTTCCCTCATAATGTAATCCTCCTAGGTAAAATAATATAATCCCATATACATTTTAGAACATCTGTTCCTTATGATTGATTATATATCACGAACATCTGTTTGTCAATAATTAATCGAACATATTTTCTGAACATTCTTTCTGAAAATATGTTTGCATAAATAAAGATTATATGTTATTATAAGATATATAAAATCAGGTTATTTATACTTTGACATTATGTATGTTTTATATTTAACCAGTCCTATTCGTCACTCTTATCATAAGATGATTATCTCTGGTTATTTTAATATTTATAATTGATAAAGTATGATGATTATATTCTGTATTAATGGATAGATATATATGGCATACGGAAGAATTACTCAGAAGCAGTCTGAGATACTTGAATATATTAAGTCGCAAATTCTTAATAAGGATATCCACCATCAGTAAGGGATATATGTTCGGCTGTTAATCTTAAGTCGACATCTTCAGTACACGCACATCTTGAGTCACTTGAAAAGAATGGATACATAAGAAGGATCCTACCAAGCCAAGAACTATAGAGATAATTGATGATAACTTTAATCTTACAAGGCGTGAGATGGTTAATGTACCAGTACTTGACATGTGGCTGCTGGTGAACCATTATTTGCAGTAGATAATATTACTGGCTACTTCCTATCCCATCGGAGTTTATGCCTAATGAGGATACATTTATATTAACTGTTAAGGGCGACAGTATGATTAATATCGGAATATATAATGAAGACCAGATTGTTGTAAAGAAATGCAGCTCTGCAGAGAATGGAGACATTGTTGTTGCACTCATAGATGATTCAGCTACTGTTAAGAGATTTTACAGAGAGAATGGTCACGTAAGATTACAGCCAGAGAATGATTTTATGGACCCTATCATAATTGATGACTGTATGATATTGGGTAAGGTTATTGGTCTTATGAGATGGAATATTTCATAATCTTGCTTATTGAATAATAATTGTAATATATTGCTTTCTTACTAGCTATTTTACTGTCATCTGCATATTACTTTTAACCAGACTTACATTGTTGTAATAAATGTAAGTCTATAAATAATTTTCTTAAGACAAACGGACAAATAAATAGGCGTAAGTAAATTAATTAAATAGTTTACTTATGCCTATCATATATATTATTCAATTAATACACTACCACTACCCTGCCTGTGATTTCAGACAGTTAATCCGTTTTTAGAGTGTATCTGCATCTACTTCCTTACCATCTCCATAATCTTTCAAGATTATAGAATGAGCGGCTCTTCATCAAATACATGAAGCACAACGTCATTATAGTCAAGAAGAATCCATGAAGCATTGTTGTAGCCCTCTACCTTAGGGTCATCAAAGCCAGCCTTATACATCTGTTCTTCAACATTGTCGACCATAGCTTGTACCTGGTTAGCGTTGCTTCCGTTGGCTATTATGAAATAATCTGCAAGTATAGATATTTCACTTATATCTATTACCTTTACATCATATCCTTTTTTTTAATGCTTCTACAGCTACTTTTGCCATCTGTTTTGAAGTATCTTTTATCATAATATTCAGTCCTTTCAACTATTATTTTAAATTTGTCTGTGTCTTATAGAAATTATAAGTTTTAAAGTAATACCATCAATAGGATTAGCTTTTTATTGAGATAGTTAATTGTGTCATTTAAAATCTGTAAAACAGCCTTGTCAATATCAGTAAATGCAAGATATCTGATTGCATCAAGATTAACAGCTTTGTTGCGGTAAGGCTCTATATAATCGGCTACAAATACAATTTTTCAAGCATAGTCATATCAGGATGACCAGTTGTATGCCACTTTATAGCCCCCAATATATCATTATCCTTAATTCCATACTTTACATCAGCATAAAATGCACCTAATTTTGAATGTAAAAGATAAGGACTATTATACTCTGACTCTGTTATGTCTATATTGTTCTGTTCACATTCAGCTATCTTTTGTTCGTCTGGAACGCACTTTGCGCAGTCATGTAACAGACCGCTTATATAAGCCTTCTGCATATCCACACCATATCGGGAGCAAGACAGGCAGAAGTATCGGCAACTCCTAGTGTGTCTGAAACGCATTTTGTCACTTTTAAAGCACGTTTAACATCTTTTCTAAGACCTTCAATATATGCATTATCCATACCACTTATCTCCATTTTCGTACATTGTTAAATATTGCAATTACTATATATAGCTAATGTTACAGGCAACTTAATTATTAACATATAATTTATTATCCATTATATAATGGGCGACCTCATTTCCAACAAACTGTGAAATATCGTTTCCTGCTGCGGCTTCATCACGGATAAATGTTGAGCTGAAAGGATAATCATCGCAAAATATTAAGTCTATGTTGGAATTGTACTTATCTATAAGGTAGTCACGCTGACGTAAAGCTCATCCAGCGGATGCTGGTCTCTGTTTGCAGCAAGTATATGACAGTTAGCACATATATAATCAGGCTTATACCACGTATCTAGTGTAAATAATGAATCAGCACCAATTATAAAGTATATTTTATCATAATCATCCTTCATCAGTTTTAATGTGTCCGCAGTATATGTCTTTCCGCCACGCTCTATTTCAAATGTTGATAAAGTCATATAATCATAGTCTTTAATAGCAAGATTTACCATATTGCAGCGGTGCCTGGCAGAAACTATATTGCTGTTGTCCTTATAAGCCGGAGAATATGATGGCATAACAAGAATATGTGGTATATTGAATTGTTCATGCGCTGCCTTGGCAATCGCAATATGTCCGTTGTGTACAGGGTTAAATGTACTCCCATTATTCAACTATGCCTGCCATATATCCTCCTTTATTTTGTTCGTACAAGATACATCTTAATATATCATATAAAGCCGAATTATATCAGCATAACAATTAAATGTTATATTTAACATTATTTCTTCTTATTATCCTTAGGAAGTTCAATCTTCTTGTTATCCTTAGACTCCTTATATAAAACAATCTTTTTCCGATAACCTGAACAACCTGTGAATGAGTTCTCTCAGCTACTATCTGTGCGATTTCCTTAGGGTCATCAGCACAGTTCTGAAGAACATTAATCTTTATTAATTCCCTTGCTTCCAATGCCTCGGCTATTGCCTTAGTATTTTCTGGTGTAAGACTATTTTTACCAAACTGGAATATTGATCCATAGTCATAGCAAGTCCCTTTAAATATGCACGCTGTTTGTTTGTCATAGTTAATTCCTTTCTGTTGTATAATTTGTTTGTTATTAATAATATGAATGAACAGATAAAATTATATAATTATGTCTATATCAGAAAGATATATTTGTTCATTTATAGATTAGTACATAAATTTTATTATTATAATTAAGTAAATCTGAAATACTACATATATTCTGCAATATAATCCATATTAAGCTCTATAATAATCAAATTCAAGATAATCACCAACACGGACTGTATCGCCCTCTTCTATTCCGAGCTCCTCAAGACGGTCGATTGCACCTGAAGACTTCATAAACTTCTGGAAGAAGTTAAAGCCCTTTCTGATTCGAGGTTAGTGTATCCAAGCATCTTGTCAATTCTTTCGCCTTCAACGATAAACACTCCGTCATCGCCAAGATATACATTGTAATTATCATCTGAGTTATCAAGAAGCTCATCGATATCGAATTTTTTCAAATACAACTACATCATCAGGAAGTTGTCAAGAAGCTCTTTACTGCATATAAAGCTCTTTAACGCCCTGTCCTGTTACGGCTGATATAGGATATACTTTTATGCCTTCTGGTTCAAATGCTTCTTTTATAAGCTCTACAGGATTAGTTCCTGAACCATCGTCATATATCGCATCAATCTTATTGGCTGCTATAACCTGAGGCCTTTTAAAGTTCAGGATTATAAGCCTCTAATTCTGCATTGATAGCCTTAATGTCAGCTATAGGGTTCCTTCCTTCAGTAGATGCAGCATCTACAATGTGAATAATAACCTTTGTTCTTTCGATATGTCTTAAGAACTGGTGTCCAAGACCAACGCCCTCAGAAGCACCCTCTATAAGACCAGGAATATCGGCTATTACAAAACCTTTACCACCTTCAATATCAACAACACCAAGGTTAGGGTTGAGTGTTGTGAAATGATAGTTGGCTATCTTAGGACGTGCATTAGTTACTCTTGATAAAAATGTAGACTTACCTACGTTAGGGAAACCAACAAGTCCAACGTCAGCGATACATTTTAACTCAAGTCTTACCCAGAGTTCCTTTGCTTCCTGTCCCGGCTGTGCATACTGTGGAGCCTGCATTGTGGCTGTGGCATAGTTCATATTGCCCTTTCCGCCACGTCCGCCTTTGAGGATAGTTTCTTTCATATTATCGCCTGACATATCAGCTATTACTTTACCTGATCGTCATCATATATTACAGTACCTTCAGGAACTTTGATTATAAGGTCTTCGCCATTCTTTCCAGTACATCTTTTCTTTCCACCTTCTTCACCACTCTGTGCGATATACTTGCTGTTATGTCTGAAATCGCCAAGTGTGTTAAGACCCTTATCAACCTGAAATATTATGTCACCACCGTGACCGCCATTACCACCATCCGGACCACCGGCAGGCACATAAAGCTCACGTCTGAAGCTTACATGTCCATCTCCGCCTTTACCAGACTTAATAAATATTCTTACTTTATCTGAAAACATATTAATCTCCATTCTCATGCCGCCTTTAGCAGCTTTGTTGCATTACACTAATATATAAATTACCATAACTGCAGTTAAACTTATAACTATATATGAGTAAATCTAAAATATCGTATAAGTTAATTAAAAATAGTTTATAGCAAATGATTTAACAACCCAAATAAAATTACAAATAAGCAAATTTATAATTTTATATAATTTTGTACATATTACAAACACATAAATAATAACGACTTATTATCCCTCTAATTCAAAAAGCCCCAAATCCGAAGATTTGGAGCTTATAAAAACTAATTAGTTCTCTGAGGCAACAGGATAAACAGAAACCTGTTTCTTATCTCTTCCTTTTCTTTCAAACTTAACAGTTCCATCAACTAATGCGAATAATGTATCGTCACCACCGCGTCCTACGTTAACGCCTGGATGGATCTTTGTTCCACCCTGTCTGTAAAGAATGTTACCAGCTTTTACAAACTGTCCGTCAGCTCTTTTCGCACCTAATCTCTTAGATTCGGAATCTCTACCGTTCTTTGTAGAACCCATTCCTTTTTTATGAGCGAAAAATTGAAGATTCATTTTCATCATGGTAATTACACCTCCTTGACGGTAATCAATAAGTAATCAGGATTATCAGCAGCCATAGTCCTTAAACCAAGCTCTAAGGCGTCCAACAATACCTGCGTTGTATCACTGATATCTGAAGTGACTATGTAATCAATACTAGCCTCTTCTTCATCAACTGACATATCATATACGGCATCCGTGAACTGTTCAATCGAATTAATCGTATTGATAGTCAATACAGAAATTGCAGAACAGATAATATCACTACCCTCTTCTGCATAGCCGGCATGTCCTGCCGACTTAAAGCCTACAGTCCTGTTCGTGACAGATGACTTGTAGATTGTTATATGAGTCATGGATAACACACCTCACACTAATTAAGCATTAATTTTTCAATCTTAACTTGAGTATACTGCTGTCTGTGACCGTTTTTCTTATGGTATCCAGATTTTCTCTTATACTTGTACACGATCACTTTCTTGTCCTTACCCTCTTCAACAACGCTTGCTGTAACTGTTGCACCTGCTACTGTAGGATCACCAACCTTAGCTTCACCGTTATTAACGAAAAGAACCTGGTCAAATGTAACAGTATCGCCAGCGTTAGCACCAAGCTTTTCAACCTTGATTACGTCGCCTTCAGCTACTTTGTACTGTTTACCACCTGTTGCAATAATAGCGTACATCTGTGGCACCTCCTGATCATTACTCGCCAGTTTTGGAGAGGATTACTCCTTCTTATGTCCTAACTGAGCGGCACACTAGATTATAATATAGCATAGATAACAAAATGTCAACTATATTTCTAAAAATATGATATTTTATTATAATATCCATAACCCAACAAACCCACACAGCACTCCTACTACTATTCCTGCCACTACATCTCTTATAAAGTGTACACCTGTTATAACCCTTAATACAGCAAGCACTGCTGTAAGCACAAACAGAACAATACCTACAGGCTGGTATATATAAAACCAGCACATAGCTATAATAGTTATGGAGAATACATGTCTGCTTGGCATAGACTCTCCTCCTTGTCCTTATTAACAAGAGGTGTGATGTTGTATTTTACATAAGGTCTTTGTGCGTCAATACATTTGCGGAAAAATGACACTACTATAAATGATGTCAGCGGTGTCAGTATAAGCTTTGATGTCACAAAAGGTTAGAAGTTTCAACATATCCGGTTGCATCCACACTGAAGGATAAAGTTGGTGTCACTATAGCGCCTTTGGTTCTTAAGCACATAACTATAAGCACTATGTATGACACCGCCACAAAATAAGGCAGAACCTTATATGCGAATAATATTATATTCTTCAGTGCGTTGAGGGAGCTTATATAATCATATATATGGTTATACCATATTTCATACCTGCTTGAGTCATTCTCTTCAATATCCATATCTTTCATATTCATACTTTACTGCATATCTCCTATCGTTATAGAATAATTATCTTATAAGTTCCTTTAGTGTTTTACCGTTGTTCTTTCGTGTCATCTCAACTAATCCAAGCGGTGTCATATCAACTACATTGGTCGTTATATGCTCTTTCTTTGCAAGACCTTTCATATAGGATAAAAGCTCTTTAACGCTTGCCTCCTCCTGCATATTGATAAAGTCAATTATTATTATGCCGGAAATGTTTCTTAATCTTATCTGGTTTATGACCTGTGCCGCAGCTTCCATATTGACACCAAGTGCCGCTCTTTCCTTGTCCGCCTGCTTTTTGACTTTGCGATATTTTTCCCGAATTGACATCAATAACGCACATAGCCTCTGTCTGTTCTATTATAAGATAACCGCCACATTTTAACCAGACCTTGTCTGACAATGCCTGTGTAAGATTTTTCTACCGAATATAGCTTATATAAAGGAAGAAGGTCATCTTCATAAACCTTACCGATACAGATGGAATATCTGCAAAGTAACTTTCAAGTCTTAAGTAGCTGTCCTTTATATCGGTTATGACCGTTATATTATTATCTGAACTGAAGTGTGCAATCTCACTTATATAGTCAGGCTCTCTTCATACAGCTTCGTATAAAATGTACCATAAACAGCAGTCTGTACAAGCCTGTTATACTCTGATATAAGACTGGCAGCTTCATTTATAATAGTATCGACATCCGAATTAACAGCATTGCTGCGGATAATCAGACCATAAGTAAATCTGCCCTTCACGCCTGTATTATCATTAAGTTCATTAATAGCCTTATGAAGCATACCTTTAAGCTTATCTGAAGCCTCTTTGCATATATCAGACCCCTTGGCTTTGAAACAGATACCTTATCAACATCACTTGATAATACTACATACTTTCCGGCAAGCTCTATCTTGCAGCTTGCTGTAGGCGGCTTTGTCTTATGGGCATCATTGACAACCTGAATAAGCAGCTTGTCGCCTATATTTACTTTATCATTATTCTTCGTATTAAGAAATATGTTCTTTTGTTATCGTCAAGCGGATAATAGCACTTAACCTTATTTTCAATTTCAACAAAAGCAGAGTTGATATTCTTAACGACATTCTCAACCCTGCCTATGTATATGTTACCGGTAAGACTGCCTGAGTCTGCTACATTGAGCGACTGGCAGTCATCACCGATAAACTGTGAACATATTATATTGTTTTTAACTTTAGTGATAATATACTTTATATCCATACAATCCTCATTCTGGCAGCATATAAAGCTAATCAGCATTAAGCTCTTTATGTGCCCTTGCAGCCATACAGATTATCTGTCCTTAAGAAACAGATTTCTGTAGAAACAGCTTCTGTTTCCTGTGTGGCATGCTGCGCCTATCTGGCGAACCTTTGCTAATATTGTATCATTATCACAATCTATGTCAAGTGAACTTACATACTGATAATGTCCGGATGTAGCTCCCTTGATCCATAATTCATCACGGCTTCTGCTGTAATAAGTCATAATCCCTGTATCAACAGTCATATTGTAGGCTTCTTCATTCATATAAGCAACCATAAGAACCTCGTTATTGACATAATCCTGAACAACAACAGGAATAAGTCCGTCAGAGTTAAGCTTAAAGTCCTTGAAAGAAAGGCTTGTGCTCATCTTTCTGTCAGCTTCAGCAACAGATGCACCGGACTCAAACATACTTACGGCATCTTTAAGATTAATTCTGTTCTCATATATAGCTTTGCCTATTATAGCACCGTGAATACCAGCATCATTGATATTCTTAAGATCCTGTACACATGACATTCCGCCGGATGCAATAATATTGATGCCTGTCTTATCAGATAAAAGCTTTGTCTGCTCAACATTAGGACCTGACAGCATACCATCCTTTGATATATCCGTGTATACAATAGTCTGGACTCCCATATCCTTCATGGCAAGTGCAAGAGAAAGCGCAGTCTTGTCACTGACCTTTTCCCAGCCTTCGATAGCTACAAGTCCGTCTTTGGCATCTACACCTACCACTATATGTTCAGGGCCAAATTTTTCAATCGCCTGTCTTATAAAGTCAGGGTTCTCCACAGCCTTAGTTCCGATAATAACACGGTATACGCCAAGGTCCAACACCTCTTTTATATTTTCAAGCGTTCTTATTCCACCGCCCATCTGGACAGGAATATTGACACTTGATACTATCTTTGATAGTTTCTGCATTAACGCCATGTCCTTTAAGAGCACCATCAAGGTCAACTGTATGTATAAACCGGGCTCCACTCTCCTCAAACGACTTAGCTATCTCATATGGCTTGTCAGAATATACTGTAACTTCGTTAAATAATCCTTTTTAAGTCTTACACACTGACCATCTTTAATGTCAATCGCTGGGTATAATCTCATTGTAATAATCTCCAATCCTAATATAGCATTTTGTCAGTAACCGCTTTAACATAGTAAAACAGCTACTGACATTATATAAATATGTAATTATAAACTGCCCTTAGTAGACAGTACTGATTTAATACGGGCATCCTTTGAGCATGCCTCATCCAATGCCTTTGCAAATGCCTTAAACATCCCTCAATTATGTGGTGGTCGTTTTCACCTGACATCTCTCTTATGTGAAGGTTCATTCCTGCACTGTAAGATATTGCATAGAAGAATTCCTTGACCATCTGTGTATCAAAGTATCCTACCATATCTGATGAAAATGTTGCATCAAACACAAGATAAGGACGTCCCGATAAGTCGATGGCACAAAGTATTAATGCTTCATCCATAGGAAGAATAATATCTCCATATCGTCTAATTGACTTCTTATCACCAAGAGCCTTCTTAATAGCCTCACCAAGCACAATACCGACATCTTCTACAGTATGGTGACAGTCAACTATAAGGTCGCCTGTAACATTTAACTTAAGGTCAAACATACCATGCTTCGCAAAGCTTTTAAGCATATGGTCAAAAGCCGATTCCTGTATCAATCTGTGCATCTCCTGAACCATCAATACGGATGAAAAGGTCAATATCAGTTTCACTTGTTTTTCTGTGAATACTTGCCTGTCTTGTTTCTGAATTAGACATATTTATAATCCCTGCTTTCTTATTATTTGTTTTCAAAACGAACCTTTATAGAGTTAGCGTGTGCAGTAAGGTGTTCTGCTGTTGCAAATGTTTCAATATCCTCATGGATAGCTTCAAGTGCATTTCTTGAGTATGAAATAATACTTGACTTCTTGATAAAGTCATCAACACTTAATGCTGAGAAGAACTTAGCTGTACCATTAGTTGGAAGAACGTGGTTAGGACCTGCAAAGTAATCTCCAAGAGGCTCTGAGCTGTATTCTCCAAGGAATATTGCACCTGCATTCTTTATCTTTGTCATAACATTGAATGGGTCCTTAGTTACTATCTCAAGGTGTTCAGATGCTATTTCATTGGCAACATCCACAGCCTCATCTATATTATCTACAAGAAGAATATATCCATAGTTATCAAGTGACTTAGATATAATCTCACTTCTTGATAATTCCTTTAAGAAACCGTCAACTTCATCAGATACCTTTTTGCAAGTTCTTTGCTTGTTGTGATAAGAATAGCTGAAGCCATCTCATCATGTTCAGCCTGTGATAAAAGGTCAGCAGCAACATATCTTGGATTAGCTGTTTCATCTGCGATAACAAGAATTTCGCTAGGACCGGCTACAGAGTCGATGCTTACATAACCGAATACAGCCTTCTTTGCAAGTGCAACATAGATATTACCAGGACCGCAGATTTTATCTACCTTAGGAACCGATTCTGTTCCATATGCCATAGCAGCGATAGCCTGAGCACCGCCGACTTTATATATAACATCAACTCCTGCTTCATTAGCAGCAACAAGTGTTGTTGGATATACCTTTCCTTCATGGTCTGGAGGAGTACACATAATAATCTGTTCAACACCTGCAACCTTTGCTGGAAGAACATTCATAAGAACTGAAGAAGGATAAGCAGCCTTGCCGCCTGGAACATATACACCAACTCTTGAAAGTGCAGTTACTTTCTGTCCAAGTATAGTACCATCCGGCTTAGAATCAAACCAGCTATACTGCTTCTGCTTTTCGTGATATTCTTTAATATTCTTAAGAGCCTTTCTTATAACATCAACCAATGCCGGGTCAACTAATGTGTAAGCCTCTTCTATTTCTTCCTTAGTTACAACTATATTGGAAGCATTGATATCAGCCTTATCAAAGTCCTTTGTATACTTAAATAATGCTTCATCCTTATTAGCTCTTACATTGGCAAGAATGTCACCGACAGCAGCCTCAAACTTTCCATAGCTGTTAGGACTTCTCTTTAAAAGATTTTCAAGTATATTATTTTTGTTTCATCTGTTAATTTAACAATTCTCATATATTCTCCCATCCTGCGTTTTCCGCATATTTAATTACATTACTTTGACTCAAGATAATTCTTTATGTCGTTCACAAGCTTATTGATACGCTCATTTTCCATCTTCATACTTACCTGATTAACTACGATACGTGCTGATAATGGGCATACCTCCTCAAGAACTTCAAGTCCGTTCTCTCTTAATGTAGCACCAGTTTCAACTATATCAACAATAACCTCAGAAAGTCCGACTATAGGTGCAAGCTCAACAGAACCATTAAGCTTTATTATCTCAACTGTCTGGTGCTTCTTATTATAGAAGTAATCCTTGGCTATGTTTGGATACTTTGAAGCGACCCTTATAAGCTCGTGATGCTTAAGCTTCTTTTAGCAGAAGCAGGACCACATACGCACATCTTACACTTGCCCATCTTTAAGTCATATACCTCATAAAGGGAACGGCCTTCTTCTAAGAGTGTGTCCTTACCTACAATACCCATATCAGCAGCACCATACTCTACATAAGTAGGTACATCTGAAGGCTTTGCAAGGAAAAGCGAATTCCTAATTCTTCATTAGTGAATATAAGCTTTCTTGTTTTTCATCCTTCATTTCATCACATTTGATGCCAATGTGTTCAAATATATCAAGAGCATTTTAGCAAGTCTTCCTTTTGCTAACGCTATTGTAATATACCTCATATCAATCCTCATTTCTTCACATTTATATATAATGATGTTAAGCTGACTTTGACCCTTACACCATATTAATGAATTGTGCCAAGTGTGCAAAACACAAACCATAATTATGCACTTAAATGTATACAATATCTGAAAGCTGTGAAGCTGCGGCATATTCCTCATACTGAGCTTCTGTCTTTGCTTCATTTTTTCTTATCATACAGACTTTATTGCCGTCTTTTCTTAATTCATCAGCCTGCTTTATAGCCTCTAAAAGCTTGTCAGGCGTATATACTATAAGTACGCCGCTGTAATCAACAGGAACTGTTATATTCTGTCTGTTGATAGCTGCCATAAGTCTGTCTACTATAAGTGAGAAACCAATAGAAGCCTTATCACAGCCGAACTGTCCAAGAAGCTTGTCGTAACGTCCGCCGCTTGCTATAGGTTCTCCTGTTCCAAATGTAAATGCATGGAATATAATTCCAGTATAGTATGTATGGTTACTGAGTTCGCCTAAGTCAAAAGATACATACTTGTCATAACCATTAACCTTTAATAATTCATATAAAGATAAAAGTCTGTCTACAGCACCTATACATTCTGGAATATTAGTAAGGCTCTTTGCCTTCTCAAGTACGTCTGCCTGACCGAAAAGCTGTGGAGTTCTAATAATACCTTTGCAGTATTCTTATCAATATTCATTGAATTAAGAAGCTCCTCCACTCCGATATAGTTCTTTTCGTTGATAAGGTTAAGAAGCTCCTCATATGCATCACCAGCAATACCGGCATCAGCCAACAGTCCGTTAAAGCAACATTGCCTATCTCAACTTGAAACTCAGTAAGTCCGGCACTCTTCATACAGTCAATTACCATACATATTATCTCATAATCTGCATCAATAGAGTCATCATCTATCAACTCAGCACCTATGACCGTATTCTCCTTTAACCTTCCCTGATAGTACTTGCTTACATTAATAAATGTGTTGCTTACATAACAGAGCTTTATAGGAAGAATATGGTCTTCAAAGTACTTGCAGCAGCTCTTGCGATAGATGGTGTCATATCAGGTCTTAATACTAATGTGTTGCCATATCTGTCGAAAAGCTTAAACATTTCATTAGATGGAACACTACCTCTCCTTGCTGAATACATCAAAATATTCGATAGAAGGTGTCTGTATGTCGTTATAACCATATAACTTACATACATTATGAAGCCTGTTTTCGATTATCTTCTTCTCAACACACTCTGTGCTGTATATATCCCGTACACCTTCCGGTGTATGTAGTAAATCTTTTTCATAACATTAATTCTCCATTCCTGTGTATACAAAGATAATCTATGCAACACATTTATTCACTTTAACATAGTAACGTGATAACAAGTTAAAGAGATTATACAAAATGATTACTGTGATGTCAATCATTTTGTGCATTTTGATATAAAATGATGTTGGGGTCACAAGGTCATTCACCCACCTATGAGCAAGTTCATGTGGGTTTAGACCTTTGACCCTGGTATCATAAAATTATGATGGCAGTTCTCCATGAATTGCCTCTTTGTATATTATATAACGGTTGCCACCCTTATTTACTGCTATCTCTGAAGCCCTCATAAGCTTATTGGTAAGCAGCTTCCAGTCTGTGCCGTTATCAGGATATCTTGATACGCCTATAGAGAAACTCATATTAAATGAGTTGTCGTGGCTTCTGCACTCCCACGAAACACGGGAACGCATATATTCTATAAATGCCCTTAATTCCGGCTCATTATTGATATCCTTTATAACAATGATATATTGACCTTTTCTGTCAGTCTTTCCTATGACACCGCGATATTCAACTGCCTTTAAAAGCGTACTTTTACAACCTCAAGAAGTTCTAATGTATTCTGTTTTCCATGCATATACTCATAGTCTGACAGATTATCAATAGTTATCTTAATAAATGATAAACGACAGTTTTATTGTACTTTGCATTATTTAAGGCATATACCTCAAGGTCTTTGGTTTCAAGGATATTGGTATGATATTCAAAATCGTAGGTAGTTCTTGAGAATACGCTCTTTAAGCCCGTAAGCTTAAGTGTTCCGACAGAACGTACCGGATGCATCTGTGAATATATAGTTGAGCCACGCAGATGTGCACTAACAGTTTTGACTTTGAAAGTTCAAAGTCACTATGTACGCACACATCAAAATCATAGTTATATGTAGACTTGCCTTTTTAATATCATTTAGAAGATTATTATAATCTGAAAGACTTCCCTCAGGAATAAACTGCTTGCCTATAATACGCTCATACACTTCCATAATAGGAGCCGATATTACGACAATCGCATCATTATCAATATAATTATACACTGTAAATACATCTCTATCATATTCGTATACATAAAATAGTTCATCATCCATAGATATAACAGTTCTATACGCAGACAGATTATCATTCAGTATGTTGCACTGGTTTCTGAGTGCTATTACATCTGAAACACAAAGTTCAAGATATTCCATAGACTGTTCATCATACTGCGTGCTTAAAACACATTTTTAATATCCGCAAGCACCCAGCGGTAAGAGTTATCTATCCTTTTCATACGAAGAACCATACTCTTACTCTGTCCTGCTCTCAGACTGTTGGCAACATTAATAAAATCTTCAATATCAACCTGATGTATAATTTCAGCTATTGTAAACTTGGTTGATGTGCCAACAAACTTATACATGCGTTCATTTGCTGTAATTATTGAAAAATCACTGTCGATAACCGCATATCCGTTAACAAGTTCATAATCATCGATATAATTAAGCCCCATAATAGTTACTCTCCCGTTCGTTCATTAATATCTTTCTGAATCATCTCCAGATAATGTACCATAATACCTTTTCCTGGATTAATTCTGTAACTTTATCAACCTCCGCATAAGTGAAGCTTTTGCGGCCGCCATTTTCAGCCCTTTCCCAAAATCTAATTATATCAGAAAATGGCAGATAATAGAACTCATCTCTTGACGAAAAATATAATATTATAAATGAAATTCCGTCCTGAACCTCAAATTCTTTCATAAACTCTATCTGATGCTTATGAATATTATGTATTGAAAATGTATCTACAGCACATTCCTTTGCATCAAAACATACCGGAATTCCCTGAATGACACCTATATAATCGACAGTACTCTTCTGTTCAAAGTATGCAAGTGTAATCTGTTTTGTTTCTTTGTCCATCCTGATAGGTGTAATCGGGGTTGGTATTTTCTGTATAAGACCTAAGTGGTTCTGCAGATACTTTTCATTAGTCATATTAATGTAGTCTTCTAGTGCAGAACCTCTAAGGCCTCTGGAATTCCAGGTTCCCATATATCTTCTCCTTTTAATACATTTACGAATAACTCAGGTATATCCGTATGGACGTGAATATCCATATCCGGTATATCTAATTCATAAGAATGAAGCATCTGGCTGCTGCATCTATATCTGTCTTTCATATATCTGTTAAATGCTGCATCGCCGTACTTATAATCTCCAGCCAGCGGATGTGAAAGGCTTGCAAGATGTGCCCTTATCTGGTGGCTTCGTCCTGTTATAAGATGAATTTTAAAAGTGTCAGCTCTCCATTGGATACAAGCGGCATATATTCTGTTTCTATAGGAAGATACTCGTCCTCCCTTGACTTGTTATTCTTTGAAGCAGCCATTGTGCCAGTCTTAGCCGCTGGCAGCTTATCATATATCGTCACCTTATTGCTTTTATGGTCTTTCTTTAAATATCCTTTAACAAGCTGTCTTTTCTTACTTCACCCGCCACAATACATATATAATACTTATTAAGTGTTCTTTCCTTAAATGTGTTGAAAGCTCCTGAAGTCCCTTCATAGTCTTCCCAGCCGCTACTATTCCGCTTGTATTCCTGTCAAGCCTGTTGCATATTCCTGGATGGAATATATGCAGGTCATCATAGCTTATAGAACCATTGTGAAGCATATATGCAGTAAGGTATTCTATAAGTGATACATCCGCTGGAACAGACTTCTGTGAAAGCATACCGGAGGCTTGTTAATAAGAAGCACATCCTCATTCTCATATACAATATCCAAAGGCTTATATATGGCTTCATAGTCATATGAAGCATTTTATTGTCTTTAGTATTCTTTATATGCTGTCCATTATTATCACTTGCTGCATTAATTTCATCCCTGTTAATGCTGTCTTTGCTGGCATTGGCAGCAGATGTGCCGTTACTCACTACCTGCCTTATACTTTCCTCCGTAAACTTTTCAAGTGTTTCATCGGCAAAAATATCTTTACAGAGTCCCCATAACAAGCTTTTCGCTGCCGTCTGCTTTCTTGTTAAGAGTTATATTCTTTTTCTAAGCATTTTATATATAAAGCTCTTGCTTGCGGCAGATAAATATTTTGATAAATATTTATCAAGCCGCTGGTTATCTCAAGCTTATCTATTACTAATTCTTTCATTATTTACCACCATATCATAATCAGAGGCACATATTAAGAGTGCCATTTTTATATAACCCATCCTGTCAGTCTTATTCTCATCTTCTGACTCAAAGTTTGCTGCAAGATTAGCTGCTCTTTTATAAATGTATCAACATCTGTATACAGTGTTACATTCGCATTAAGCTTATCGTTTTTAAGAACTCTTTAAGGCTCTTTTCAAAAGAGCTTTATCAGGGTTTTATCAAGACTTAATGCAGCTATTGTATTATCGGTAACAGCCATCGCACATATACCTAACGGCTTTTTAGAATTGCTTACCACAACGTCATATATAGAAGTTATATCGCCCTTACATCCCTCAAGCCTGTCGTATACATCTTTAGGACACACTTTATGTGGAATGAGAATAAAATAAGCAACTGCCAGTTTTGCCCAAGGAAGAACAAGTACTGTGGCAACAAGTGTCATATAGTTATTGCGGGACTTGAATATCAGAAGTCCTGTTGCAAATATTGCGATTATGACAAGCAGTGCTATAGCCGTAATAATAGCATTAAGCTTTTTCTTATAATTAAGATAACCAAATTCACCTTTGTTTTCTTATTCATATATTATACCTCATTTCTGCGAACGTTTTTGTGCATAACGAGTTTGTGTCAAGTGTGTGCAGACACAAATCCGTTTACCTCTTATTACGTTATTCTCAGCATTATCTGTGCTTTCTGCCTGAACTTCTGGCAATGTTTCTTTCGTTCTTATGTTCATTCTTACGAACAGCTTTATCGGTATTTCGTACATTTTAATTCTATCTTTACTATTACTCTTGCTGCTGTTCTTCTTATTATTGGCTTTACCAGTGTTCTTATTATTGGCATTATCAGAGCCTGTACGCTTCTGGCCTGTATGGTTGTGGACATTCATCTTACGTGGAGGTATAATAAGGCGCAAAGCCTATAAGGTCAGCACGTCCATTTTAATAAGTGCTTCTTTTACAAGTTCATAGTTCTCAGGATTGCGGTACTGTATGAGTGCTCTCTGCATAGCCTTCTCGTGATGACTTACAGGTGTATACACCTTTTCCATAGTGGCAGGGTCAAGTCCTGTATAATACATGCATGTAGACAGTGTAGATGGTGTCGGATAAAAGTCCTGTACCTGCTCCGGCATATAACCGAGGTCCCTTATGTATTCTGCAAGTGCAATAGCATCCTTCATAGTAGAACCCGGATGGCTGGACATAAGATAAGGTACAACAAACTGCTCTTTTCCAGTCTTTTATTGATACGCTGATACCTTTCGATAAAGCTTTCATAGACGTCATTGGATGGTTTACCCATCTTTTAAGTACATTATCTGATATATGCTCAGGTGCAACACGGAGCTGTCCGCTTATGTGGTACTTACAGAGTTCACTTATAAATGTATCATCAGGGTCACACATACAATAATCAAATCTTATGCCTGAACGGATAAACACCTTTTCACACCCGGGAGTGAACGAAGATCACGAAGCAGCTTAATATAGTCAGAATGGTCAACCTTAAGGTTAGGACATGGCTTAGGGAAAGGCACTGTCTGTTCATACACACCTTTGTAAGCTGCTTGTCGCAGGAAGTGTGTCTGAAGTTGGCTGTAGGACCTCCCACATCATGTATATAACCTTTAAAGTCCGGCTCTTTAGTCATCTCTACAGCCTCATCTATAATAGACTTATGGCTTCTTACCTGAATTATTCTTCCCTGATGGAAAGTAAGTGCGCAGAAAGAACATCCACCAAAACACCCACGGTTACTTGTTATTGAGAACTTAATCTCTGAAAGTGCTGGTATTCCACCATCTTTTTCATACATTGGATGATAATTACGCATATATGGAAGTGCATATACATCATCCATTTCCATCTGTGTAAGAGGAAGTGATGGCGGATTTTGTACTACATACATTTTCTCCTTGACCTTTTCAACAAGAACTTTGGCAGTGAAAGGGTCTGTATTTTTATACTGCGTGTAGAAACTTTAGCATAAGCCTCTTTACTGTTACATATTTCATCATACGAAGGAAGCTCTATATAATTCTCAAGACCGTCAAGCGACTTTGCCTTGTATACAGTTCCTTTATAAATGTTATATCACTTACATCTATTCCAGCATTGAGTGCATCTGCTATCTCAACTATCGAATGTTCACCCATACCGTAGGATATTATATCTGCTCCTGAGTCTATAAGAATAGAACGTTTAACCTTATCAGACCAGTAGTCGTAGTGCGCCATTCTTCTTAGAGAAGCCTCTATTCCACCTATGATAATCGGGGTTTTCTTATACACCTGCTTTATAAGATTGCAGTATACAATAGTCGCATAATCGGGTCTTTTGCCCATAACCCTCCAGGTGAAAATGCATCCATATGTCTGCGCTTTTATTGACAGTATAGTGGTTTACCATAGAGTCCATATTACCAGCCGCCACAAGAAAGCCAAGACGTGGCTCTCCAAGTATGGTTATGGAATTCTTATCTTTCCAGTCCGGCTGTGCTATTATGCCGACCTTATATCCAAATGCCTCAAGTATTCTTGTTATTATGGCATGTCCAAAGATGGATGGTCAACATAAGCATCACCGCTTATATATACAAAGTCACACTGTTCCCAGCCTCTCTTTCCATATCAGCCCTGGAAACAGGAAGAAAATCTTTAGTCATAAGTTACCTTTCTGACTTTATTAAAAGTCCTTTAATATAGCTATTTCATCATCAGTCAGCACTCTGTAAGAGCCTGTAGCGAGCTTCCTATCAAGTGTAATGCCACCCATAGACAGGCGTTTAAGAAACAGCACTTCTGAGCCTATCGCTGTAAACATACGCTTAATCTGGTGATACTTGCCCTCTCTTATAGTAATATTAATATGAGTACTGTCTGAATTATCATCATAAGAAATTATCTTAAGTTCTGCCGGCATAGCTGTGAATTCGCTGTCAACATAAAGTCCCTTTGCGAATTCTTCTACGTATTTATCAGCTATTTTACCTTTTACAATGGCTTCATACACCTTATCAACATGGTGCTTTGGTGATAAAAGCCTGTGTGCAAGCTCTCGTCATTGGTTATTATAAGAAGTCCTTCTGTATCCTTATCAAGTCTTCCAACAGGAAAAGGTCTTTTCTTTTCCTGTCGGCAATAATATCAATAACCGTTTTATCATTTAAATCACTTGTTGCCGACACAACTCCCTGTGGTTTATTTAACATGTAGTATTCATAGTCAGAATATCCGACCTGCCTGCCATCAACACATACAATATCATTGTCTGTATTAACCTTTAATTCCGGACGTACAACAATAGTTCCATTAACAGATACTTTCTTTTTCTTATCATATCCTTTACGGTACTTCTTGTACCTCCTGCATATCACACAGGTACTTATCAAGTCTTAACTGCATATTATATTCTCCATTATTACATCCATCTCCAGCCTGCAAGATACTTGTTCTTAAGCTGTGAGCCGTTAGACTTTCCCCAGCCAAGAGGGAAACCGTCAACACAAAGAAGTGCCCAGCCCTTGCTGTCCGGATAATCGTCAACATCAATAGTTTCACCCTTAAGGTAACGTATAACTCTGTCATCCTCAAGCTTTAAATCTATACAGTTATTGTACTGTTCCTTCTTAAGAGCCATGGCAAGTGCCTGACTTGGTTCAAAACGATTTTTCTTAAGCTCGCCAAGCAACAGTCCGTTGCGGATTATACGAAGTCCCTTTTCGTCTATCATATGCTTTGATATGGCGTATACACGGGAGTCCCTTATATTGATATAATCAGTATCTATATCCATGCTTACATTTTAAGGAAGTCCTTAAGCTCATCCGGAAGCTTCTGTTTTAATGGTGTATGAACATAATGTGCATGCATTACATCATCCGGATTATCCTTTTTAAAAGTGCTACAAAATGTCCCTCTCCTGCATCTTATGTGGGAATATGCGGACACATTTATCCATATTATCCTTGGCATCCTCATCTGTTTCAACAAATCCCTTTGAAAAGCCTTCATATGGAACAATATCAACAAGGTGCATATCAGGACGATTATCAAGAAGATGTCTTATGCTTTCCTCATCCTCAAGCTTTGAAAATGTACAGGTGGAATAAAGCAGCATTCCACCCGGGCGCAGCATATCAGCGCCGTGAAGTATAATACTCTTCTGGATGGCTGAGTACACCGGTGGGCCACTCTGTTCCCATGCACGTATAAGCTTATTGTCCTTTCTGAACATACCCTCTCCTGAACATGGAGCATCTATAAGCACTTTATCAAAAATGCGTTGAACTTATCTGATATTCTGGCAGGGTCTTCATTAAGAACGCAGAGATTAGCAACTCCCGACACCTCAACATTTTAAGAAGTGCCTTGGTACGTGAATTACTTATATCATTAGTTATAAGAAGTCCTTCTCCTGCAAGCTTTGATGCAAGCTCAGTCGACTTGCCGCCGGGTGCTGCACATATCAAACACTATATCTCCCGGTTCTACAGGAAGCACATTAGCCGGTGTCATCGCACTTGGTTCCTGTATATAATACAGACCTGCGTAGTAATATGGATGCTTTGCAGGCTTGTCGTCTTCCTCATAATAGAAGCCATTTTAATCCATGGTATAGGTTTTAACTTAAAAGGACTTATTTTAAGAAAATCTTCTGTCGATATTTTAAGGTTATTGACACGAAGACCGTATAATCTCTTATCATTGAAGCTTTCAAGATATGCATCATAGTCATCACCAAGCATATCCTTCATTGTCTTAAGATAACTTTCTGGTAAGTTCATGTATTCCTCATTTCCGCACTATATACTCTGTGCCTTGTAATTTTCTGCAATCATATCAAGCTGTCGTGAAAACGCTGAAGCTTCGCGACATCCTCTGTTTCATATATTTTATAAAATTCATCCTGAATTTTAATAATTTCCTGCTTATTGGCAACCTTATAAAGGCTCTGTATATTATTAAGTATATCTGATACTATATTCGCCTTCGTTGATACAAAGTTCTGGGCATCTATGATTTCTTCGTGTATGCTCATCATTTCATTATCAAGCGTATATATGGCATCGGCAGCCGATGTAAGCCTTTCACGCACATGTGATGGTATATTGCCATTGTACTTATACTGGAGTGAGTGTTCGATTATCGCCCAGAAGTTCATACCCAGTGTTCTTATCTGTATCTCAACAGGAATTACCTTTGTGCCTTTGACTGTTTCCACCTTATATCTTACGATTATGTGATAGCTTCTGTAGCCGCTTGGCTTGATATTCTTGACATAATCCTTTTCGTTTATGACCTCCATATCACTTCTTGCCCTTATTAAGTCAGCGACATTATATATATCATCTGTAAACTGGCATATAAGTCTTATACCTGCTATATCAAGTATCTTTCCCTCTATCTGGTCTATACCTATCCCCTGCTTCTGCGCCTTGCCAAGAATACTTGATATTGACTTGACTCTTCCAAGCACCTGTTCTATGGGAGAATATATACCAGCCTGACGGTATTCCTTCACCATATGATTAAACTTGACCTGAAGCTCCTCGACTGCAAGTTCATATGGATTTAATATTTCCTTCCACATCTGTATTTCCATATATATAACCTCAATTTCTTATATTGTAATATCAGGACAAATGTATCCTCCTGACCTTATATTCACGAACCGCTTTGCTAACAGCCTGACAAATTCCTAAACTACTGTATGCAATAAAAGCTCATACATAATTAATTATAGCATGAAGCAGCCTTAATAGCTATAAATCAGAGTATTATTTTCGTTTATTTTAAGGATATTATAGGGATTAAGTGCTATTTCTTCATAGTCTGCAGCTATATCAGGGTCAGGCGTTATATATATTCCAAAATGAAGATGTACCGGAAACTTGTTCTTTGTACCCTCAACCTTACTATATCCCGTACTTCCCATATAACCGATTATATCTCCTGCCCTGATAACATCGCCCTCTTTGTATTCTTTGGCATATGAGTCAAGATGGGCATAGTAATAATATATTCCCGATGGTGAGGTAATACCTATACGCCAGCCTCCAAGCTCTAACCATCCGATATTGCTTATATAACCATCACTCACGGACACGACAGGATATATACCATCTTTATTAATATCGCCCATTACATCTGTTCCCTCATGTGTTCTGTTTCCCTTATAGGTTCTTTCATAATTCCACGAATTAACATAGTTCACCCACTCTTTCTTTTATTAGAACGCGGAACTGGAAAATACTTTATATCCGCAAGTAGTCCATTGTATGTATTTTTTCAAGATTAAATAATTGTGGCTGTTTCTTTTAAGATAGTTTCTTATCCTTACGAATGACGACTTATTTATGCTACTAATATTAGCTGACGATATATCACCGTCAAACATACATTCACACACTATCATAAGTTCCCTTTATCTGCGCCAATCGATTCTGCGTAAGTCGAGATTTCTTCAGTGGTACACGTTATATTTAATTGTTTGAAACGGTCGCTAGTGATGTTGAGGGTGAATAATTGGTTGGTTTCTGACATATGTCGTACTTCGTTGGATAACATAACAGCTGTTATGCACAATATAAGAACGGTAAAACATTTTTAATATACGCATTAATCATTTTTATACAATCTTGTATATATTTAATTAAAGATATGAGAAAGCTTTCTATAAAATGTATGACCAGCATAACTATGATGAAATTAAAGAAGAAAAATATATTTATAATATTAATGTCCGTCTTTATCCTTATGACGGCAACTCCTGATATTCTTGTTCCAGCAGCCAGCGCAGGTATTAGATTATGGGGACTTAAGGTTGTACCCGGACTTATTATGGGATTGATATTTGTGGGGTGTCTTGATTATTATATGCCGCAGTCTTCTGCCTATGGAACATTCCTTGTTATATTGTGCAGTCTTTTATGCGGCTTTCCGACAGGAGCTTTAAACTGTATACAATATAGCAGACGACATAATAACAACAGCTTTATAGCTGACATAATGCCCTACTGTAATACATCAAGCCCTGGATTTACTATTAACTACATATATTATGGTCTGCTTTCAGACTACATTAATATTAGAGCTTATATGCACGTATATGCCCGTCATTCTGCTAATATTATGTGAATGGTTTAAAAACGTATAAATACAAGCAGGGATATAAAACATATAAATATGAGTAAGAATAAACAACATCTGACTATACCCCAAAATAATAAAACACCGACTATCAAAAGCAAAGCCACACCCCCACACCAATATGAATTTTTCCGACATATTAAACAATTCTATCGGTAAAACTGCCTGTTCAATATTAAAACTCGGCGGTTATATCATCATATTTTCATGCATAAGCGCATATATCGAGCGTTTTGCATATAACAGTCCAACGGCAGGTGTACTGCTGTGCGGCGTTCTTGAGATAACTAATGGAATGTATATGGCGGCAGGTCTTCAACTGTCTTCATATATAAAGGTAATTATTATCCTTCTTATAAATGCATTTGGAGCATATCAACGCTTATGCAGACCTGCGGCATAATAAAAGATAATCTTGGATACAGTATAGATACACGGCAGTATATTAAAAGCAAACTGAAGCTCGTACTATGTACACTGCTGGTTACTTACATTACCAGAAAATGTGGTCTTATATAAAATGAATTTTAATTCCTTAACATGTATTAATACAGCTAATAAAAGCTATAACTTATAAAATATAAAAGTGACCGTTGCATAAAGCCCTATGTCAGCCTTTTACAACAGCCATTTTATAATCATTTATCAGCATATGATTATTGCACAATTAAAACAATAATCATATGCTTATCAAAACTTCTCAATCCATTATCCTGACTGAACAAACACACCTAATTAATATGCTATTCAAGAATGTCTGTAGCCTCTTCCTCTGTTACATCCTCTAAAACAGGGGCTTCCTCACTTGTTTCAGGCTCATCTGTCTTCTTCTCAGGAGTACTTTCCTCCTCTTCAACAGGTGTCTTTAACTCATTACGGTTGTTATTGACAATAGATAACATATTATTAAGACCTGCTAAAAGTGAATCGTACTTCTCACGGTTATCACGTATAGACCTCTCAATAATATACTGTAACTTTTCTAACATATCATCTGTGTAATCCATAGCGCCTGACGGATGCTGTTAGCATCCTCTGTCGCACTGTCAAGAATCTGCTGTGCCTGTGCCGTTGCCTGCTCTATAAGTGCATTGGCCTGTGCATAGGCTCTCTGCATGATCTCATGTTCATTAATAAGCTCTTCTGTACGAATCTGGGCAGCATTAACTATAGTTTCCGCCTGCTCTTTGGCATCGGCGATAATAGCATCCTTATTGTTAAGAATTTTCTGGTACTTCTTAACCTCCTCAGAGTCTTTAATCTTAACTCAGTAAGCATGTCTTCTAATTGTTCTTTATTAACAATAATCTTAGTGTTCGATAAAGGCTGGAACTTACAATTATCAATATAACTTTCTATATCACTTATCATCTGCTCTATTCTGCTCATTGTTATTCTCTCCTTTTTCATTCGGTTTATCATTATAGCTCATACTGTAACGTTCTCTTACCGCATCAATAATACAGGCAGGAACAAACTTGCTGATATCCCCACCATACATAGCCATCTCCTTTACAATACTTGAACTTAAGTAAGCATATTTCAGGCTTGTTGTAAGGAATATAGTGTCAATTCCAGGAGCTGCAACTCTGTTTGTCTGTGACATGGCAAGTTCATATTCAAAGTCTGTCACGGCACGAAGCCCCTTATGATTGCCTGAACATTATGTTCTCTTGCAAAGTCAACAAGAAGTCCGCTAAAGCTCAATATCTCTACATTTGGTATATCCTTTGTAACTTCTTTCAACATATTAACACGTTCATCTACTGAAAACAAGGGTGTTTTGGTACTGTTATTAAGGACTCCGACTATCAGGTGGTCAACAAGTGCTGCTGACCTTTTTATAATATCAAGATGTCCAAGTGTCACTGGATCAAAGCTTCCCGGATATATTGCTTTCTTCATTATTCAGCACTTCCCTTCAGACGTAAAATAAATGTTTATTAGTCTTATACTTCTTAACCCTCACTATATCAAAACCACACTCATCAGCGTACTCAAGGTCACTATCAAGCTTTTCCTCTACAATAACAGTCGTGTATTCATCTATAATATCTGAGTGCTGTAATGCTGTGAGTACATCCTTCTCATAATCGTGTGAATATGGTGGGTCCATATATACAATAGAAAATACATCTTTTCCCTTAAGCCTGTTAATAGCTGAAAGTACATCCATCTCCATAACATCAGCCTTATCATCAAGCTTTGTAAACTTAAGATTATCCCTTATACACTGTGCCGCAGCCTTTGAATTCTCAACAAGTACTGCTTTGGCTGCACCACGGCTTAATGCCTCTATTCCTATCGCACCGCTTCCAGAATAAAGATCTAAAAGTGGCATCCAGGTATTTCAGACTGGAGAATATTAAATAATGTTTCCTTTATTCTGTCCTGGGTTGGCCTTGTATCTGTTCCTTCTATTGTCTTTAATGGAAGGCTTCTGGCCGTTCCTGCTATAACTCGCATAGATAAAACCTCACAATCTTTTTAATTAATCAAAAGTTCTTAAGCTCCGCCCTCGAATTAATCTGGAGCTTGTTAAATATCATTTTCATATTGACTTTACCGTACTTTCAGCGATGAAAAGCTGTTCTGCAATCTCTTTATTAGTAAGTCTTTTAGCTGCAAGCTTTGCAACATCCGCCTCCCTTACTGTCAGTCCATAATCAGCAAGCAGTCTTCCTGCCTTATTAATAGCTTTCACGCCTTTTCATAAGGCTTTGCAAGCTTCTGTACACTCTTTACAAATATAGATATATCCTTCGTTGTACCGACCTCTAAAAGAAGATCCCCGATATATGAATAGTTATGTACAAAGGCATATACATCCTGTCCGGTACGGCCAGATTAAGTGCTTCAAGCATGAACTTGTGAGCCTTTTCCTTTTCACCTGTCTCATTGTTGGCTATCGAAAGATATATGTATGTATATATATTGGCTGTGACATATGAATATATATGATTAAGTCCAAGAAACTGTCCGCTTATTCCAAGAAACTTATGATAATCCCCGTAAGTATAAGATACTTTCCAAGTATTATATTGGCAAAGCCAAGCGAATGAAAGTTCATTGAAAGCTCAAGTCTTCTGTAATCCTTCATCCACTCTGACATATTATCAGGACTTGAAAGGTTGGAATATATGTAAGACTTACATATATCAACCATCTTTAACATATGCTGTGGAACATAGCTGTCCTTCTCAACAATATGTGTCATATTATCCATATGCTGCTTAAACTCATCATTAGCACCCTTATATATGGCTATAAGTGTCATAATAAATGTAGCAGATATGTATATACTGAACTGGTTACGCCCGTCAGCCATATATAAAGCCTTGTGGCACAGTATCTCTGCACTGTCTATATCACCACGGTTATAAAGTACTTCTGCTTTCATAAGCGCTTCAAAGCCCTTGCCGTGGCCGTTAGTTATCCTGTAATAATTAGATGCACATTCTTCAAGTGCAAGCTTTTCATAATCAAGCTCACCCGCAGCAGAATGATATATACTAAGCACCGATGGACATTCAAATGTAAACGGAAACTGTCCTGCTATCTGTTCAAGAGGCTTCTGCGTAATACCTGCCACCTGCTCAAACTTTTCATTCATTTTTGAAATCGTTATATTCAAGAAATGCACTTATATATGTAAGTGCTGCATTATAATCTATTATCTGCTCATTTGTAAGAAGCTTATCATTACTTATATCTTCCCTAATGTCTGATAAAAGCTTGGTTAAAGTATGTCTTTCATTAAATAAAACATAATAAAGCTTATTACAACAGCGAATTCATAATGTCCGTTTTTTCGACACTCCAGTAGTGATTAGCTATATCAAAAATGTATCTTTGTTGGACTTGATAACGTATGCATACAGTTTTCCAAGCGAAATATCGCTGTCATATATTTCCTGATAATGCCCTACTCTTGCATACAGCTCTATGGCTTCATAGAAACTGCCTGATGCCATATATGTATGTGCCGCATTAAGCGTTATATTATATATAACCTCACTTGTTTCATTGGCAAGAATATCAGATATAAAATGTCTGAATACCGGATTAAATGTATACGTATGTTCTGACTCATTATACTTAACAAACCCTATTCCCATAAGAATATCGTAACATTCGCTCTCACGCCTGCCAGTCTGTGCCACACACTGTGTAAGCGTAAAACCTCCAAGAACAGACAGCTTAAGCAGAAATTCTTTTATATCTTCAGGACAGTCAAGCCACATATTCGTATATATGAATGAATCCAGTATATCCATAATATGCTTATCTGACATATTATGATTACAGACATATACTTCAACAGCATAAGGCCAACCATAAGTTTTATCATATATATCCTGCGCTTCCTCATGTGTGATAACAAGCCCATTTACACGATAAAAATCTTTAATATCCTCAACATCAAAAGAAAGCATATCTGTTCCAACGAACCCTGCCTCATTCTTAAGTATAAGGTTAATCATTCTATGGTTAATTACAGACTTTACAACAAATACAAAGCTTATGCCAAGCTGGTTCTTTATACAGTTTACCGCAAAAGCCAGCTTAACATATCGTCTGGTATTTTGTCAAAATTGTCTATAACTATAATATATTCTGACTCCTTAGACGGAAACATATCAAGAATATAAGTGATTTTTCTTATGTCTTCATCCGTATAAGGAAATCCTGCCATTAAAAGCTCGTGCGCATAAGTCGCATTAATAACTTTTAACGAAGTACATAATCTCTGCCAGAATATATCAGGTGTCGTATCGGCATCTATCCACAGCACACTACGTCTTGAATAATTCTTATAAAATGTCGAACATACAAGAGTTTTTCCATATCCTGTAGGAGCACATATGTAGTTATATCTTTATACTCAAGTTCACCTAAGCCCTCTTTCAGCTTCTTAGAAATATAGGCCCTGTTAATGTGCTTTAAATGTGCCATATTCTCTCCATTTCTGCTGACTGCTATTAGTTCCAGTCAACATTACCTGCCTCAATCTTCTTATCTCTTAACATAAGATCCTTAACGCCCTCAGCAGGTGCTTTTCCTTCGAATAACACGAGATTAACCTGTTCAACTATAGGCATCTCAACATTGTACTTTTAGCAAGCTCAAGTGCAGCCTTTGCAGCATATACACCTTCAACAACCATCTGTACCTCATCCATGGCCTCTTTCATAGAATGACCCTTACCTATGAGTATACCTGCTCTTCTATTACGGCTGTGCATACTTGCACATGTAACTATAAGGTCACCTATTCCTGAAAGTCCTGCAAATGTCTTTATATCTGCACCCATAGCACAGCCAAGTCTTGATATTTCTGCAATACCTCTTGTTATAAGTGCAGCCTTTGTGTTATCGCCATATCCTAACCCGTCAGCAACACCTGCTGCAAGTGCAATAACATTTTAAGAGCACCACCGATACATATTCCAAGAACATCCGGACTTATGTATACACGGAATACATTACTCATAAATATATTCTGCAGATACTCAGCATCCGACTTCTTAGCTGTACCGATAACACAGGTTGTAGGAATACCACGGCCTACCTCTTCTGCGTGGCTTGGACCTGAAAGAACAGCCATTGTTGCCTGTGGAACTTCATCCTTAGTTACTTCACATAATGTCTTAAGAGTATGTTCTTCTATACCCTTTCCAACATTTACTATATACTGTCCCTCCTTTACAAAGGAGCTATAATCTTGGCAGTTGACCTTGTATAAGGTGATGCAACAGCAAGAACTAATACATCACTGTTTTTACAACATATTCTGTGTCAGCATTAAACTTAATGTGTTCAGGGAATATTACACCTGGAAGACACCTTTTATTCTCGCGTGTTTCATCAAGCTCCTTAATCTCATCCGGAAATACTGACCATACCGTAACATCATGTCCATTATTGTTAAGCAGCATAGCAAGACCTAAGCCCCAGCTACCTGCTCCAAGTATACCTATATTTGCCATTTAATCCTCATTTCTGGCAATATATTATTGCCTATTAATTAACCGATTTCTTTTCACCTATCTTACGCTCTGTACCGTTAAGCAGTCTTTTAATGTTAGCGTGGTGTCTTGCAACGCCAAGTGCAACGAATAAAAGACTACAATAGCTGCTTCAGGAAATTCTCCCTGATTAAGCGGAAGCCATCCAATTAATCCCCATATAACGAACTCTATAAAAATCCAATTATACCGATTATAGAACCGAGTGATACATATCTTGAGAGCTTTGTAACTATACCGAAAGTAAGTATACCCAATATAGTAAACATAAAGCAGTACTTAGGAAATAATATCAGGCTTATAACCATTCCCGAAGTTGCAGCTATACCCTTTCCACCCTTAAAACCAAGATAGAATGGGAAATTATGTCCAAGCACAACTCCGAAACCACCATAAAGAATAAGTAACATTTCTGAAACGCCGCTGTTATTGCCATATATGAAATGTATGATAATAGCAACAAAGCATGACTTGAAAGCATCCATAAAGTATGTGAGCATGCCAGCTTTCTTACCAAGTGTACGCATAGTGTTAGTTGTTCCTGCGTTACCACTTCCATAGTCTCTTATATCTATATGATTAAACTTGCCTATCCAGAAACCTGTCTGGATAATAGCACCAACAAAATATCCTAATATAAGACATATACTTCTGTTAAGCATTACTCTTTCTCCTTACGTTCCCTGTTAATAAATCTTATTGAAGTACCTCTGAACCCGAATGATTCACGGATTCTGTTCTCTATATATCTTGTATATGAGAAATGAGTCAGTTCTTTGTCATTTACAAAAATTACAAAGGTCGGTGGTTTTACCGATACCTGGGTGATATAGTATATTCTTAATCTCTTACCCTTATCAGATGGTGGCTGCTTCATGGCAACTGCTTCTGTAAGGATTTCATTTAACACACCAGTTTGTATACGCATAGTCTGGCTGTCGATAATAGTATCTATAAGCTCGTATATCTTTCCTATTCTCTGTCCTGTAAGTGCAGATATAAATATTATCTCTGCATAAGACATAAATGCTAAAGTATCCTTTATCTTGCTTGTGAATTCATATATAGTCTTATCGTTCTTTCTATGGCATCCCACTTATTAACGGCAATAATTATACCCTTGCCTCTCGTGTGCTATACCTGCAATCTTAGCATCCTGCTCTGTAACCCCTTCTGTGGCATCTATTACAAGAATGGCAATATCACATCGCTCAACTGCCGCAACAGTTCTTATGATACTGTATCTTTCAAGTTCTTCCTTAATCTTGCTCTTACGTCTAAGACCGGCAGTATCTATAAAGACATACTCTTTCTTATTATAAGTTATCGTTGTATCAATGGCATCCCTTGTTGTTCCTGCAATGTCAGATACAATAACTCTGTTCTTGCCCATAAGCTTGTTGATAATAGAAGACTTACCAACGTTAGGCTTACCTATTATGGCAACCTTTGGACGCTCATCCTCCTCTTCCTCTGCTGAGTCTTCCGGAAAATGGCTTATAACCGCATCAAGCATATCTCCAAGACCAAGTCTGGATGCTGCTGAGATTGGATGTGGATCGCCTATTCCAAGATTATAGAACTCATATACATCCGGCATAAGCTTGTCAAAATTATCAACCTTATTAACTGCAAGAATAACAGGCTTTCTTGAACGTCTTAACATATCCGCAACCTTGGAATCTGAATCCACAAGTCCCTGCTTTACATCTGTGATAAAGATAATAACATCTGCAGTGTCAATGGCGATCTGTGCCTGCTCTCATCTGTGCAAGTATAATATCGCTTGTGTCAGGCTCAATACCACCTGTGTCAATAAGTGTAAATGACTTATCCAGCCATGTAACATCTGCATATATTCTATCTCTTGTGACACCTGGAGTGTCCTTAACAATAGATATCTGCTGCCCTGCAAGGTCGTTAAAAGTGTTGACTTACCAACATTAGGACGACCAACTACAGCAACTATTGGTTTACTCATATATTCGCCTCCATATAAAAATCCCAATTTATGAAAAATTAACATACATAATCTAAAATATAATAACAGTTTAATTGCTTTTTGTAAAGCGCTATGCTATCATACGAAATATTGAAAATGCGTGTTTTTACAAATGCATTGACAGAAATAATTTTAACACTTTATGGGATATTTTCGTGTTTAATAATCGACTCACTAAAAGAATTGCGGCCGCTGTTATGTCAATGATTATGGTTTTAATGACATTTACATATGCATACGCAGCAGGCGATACTAATGACTTTAAGTTTTCTGATATAGACCTGTCTATAAAAGTACCTAAAGAACTTATATGTTTTACAAGAACAACAACCAACAACAACTCTTACCTTGAAAAGTTAGGTGTGGATGAAGCTTCTGTTCTTACCAACAATATGATTGCCAATAAGATATATCTTGAGGCAGTTCCAGAAGATGTAAGCTATGAGATAGTTGTATACGGCAACACAGCATCCAAAGGACTTAGTAATCTCAATGAATTATCTGAGGATGACCTGAATTCATTATATAATGAATATGTAGCCTCACAGTCAGCCATTGATAACGATAATATAAAGGAAGAACTTGAATCAAGCGAACTTATAAGAATTAACGACATTCCTTACTTTGTGACTAATATCCACTCTGTATCCAATGATGTAACCGTCTACAGCCAGAAGTATTATACAGTTGTGAGAGGTTATATCTACACATACTCTGTCCAGTCAAAGACTAACCGCGTATCAGATGATATGACAGCCAATGCAAAGAGTATTATAAGCTCTGCTGAATATACTAAGGTAAGAAAGTCTATATTAGAAAATACGATTGTATCCGAAACTTTATCCAATATAATAACAGTTGGATTACCTATTCTTATTCTTGCAGCTATTCTTTCATAATTCTAAAGATTGGACCTAAGGGCAGGGCAAAACGTCTTAATGAAGAGGCAAGACTTAAGGCGGAATATGAAAAGACACATGGTAGTGGAGATAAGAAGTAAATTAATGAATGAAGATAAATAAATCACAAAATACTTTGCTTTTGTTTGTACCTCAGATACATTTTAATAGATTATGAAAAATCTGTTTTTCTGACACGGACACAATTGTGCAATATTTTAAATTTGTTCATTTATAGATTATAATTTAGATACGTTTAAATCGGTCATATATATATTAAATGCTGGCTTCGTAATATAGAAATATATCGAAGCCAGCATTTATTTTTATAGTTCATTATATTAATTCTTTATAAGTCATATAACCTCTTATTATGATATAAAGTCAAAAGATACTTTAACACTTACTTTATATATGGGGATTACTACATTGCTACGCATCTCCCACCTATGAGCAGGCTCATATAGTTTTAGACATTTTGAACTGGGTATTATAAAATATCATTTAAGATATATGAAGTTACACATAATTCCTCTTTTCCCCTTACTAGCCCTATGGGAGAAAAGCATATCACTGTTACAGCTTGTACATACATCTGACACATATATATTAGAAGATGGAATACCACAGTTAATAATATTAATATAGTTGGCTGCAAGAAGATTAAGCTGATACTTTCCTTCGCTCTTTCCCTCTTTTAATATGAATTCAAGCTCTTTATCTGTATAAGTCCTTAAACTTATCTGCAACATCGCTGCTCACCTCATAACAGTCAGCACATATGCCCGGTCCTACAAATGCAGTAATATTATCTGCCCTAGTTCCATAAGAAGCTTTCATTGCATTATATCCATTAGCTGCTATATTACCAACAGTTCCTTCCATCCAGCGTGCATAGCTGCTATCGCACGCTCTTTATTATCAACAAAGTCACTGGTATGCAGTCGGCATATGATGACACAAGACAAAGTCTGCGCGTATTAGTGACAAGTCCATCTATGTTGTCATAGTCACGTTCCTTTACAATTCCCATTCCGGCATTACTGTCATCTACCACCTTTATATTAGTAGTATGAGTCTGCTTTGTATACACCATTCTCTCCAATGGAATATCCAGTACTGCTGCCATTCTTTCAAAGTTCTTATACACATTATCATAAGAGTCTGCCTCATATTCCCCTACAGGATTGAAAGTAAGATTCATACTTTCATACATCCCCTTACTGACACCTCCAAGCCTTGTTGAGAATACCTGCTTTACGATATCACTTTCCGTAAATGGGCTGAATGTCATATAAGAAACATTATCTTCTGATACATGTGTAAGAATAGTATTCTTATAATTATCTTCATGTCCGAATTGTTCAATAAGCTTACCGTATAATGAAAACTGTCTACACGTTTAATTGTATTAATATCTGGCATTACATTCTTCCTCTTATATTTATAACCTTATTTATAATTTCATTTATGATGTTAATTTATATTGTAATCTCTATACATAGTCAAATGCATTTTGATATGAGTTATCTCATTATCTTTATCTATTCCGATAACATCAAAACGACATGGTAATGATGTATATCCGTACTTTGTACAGAAAACAGCGCAACACGGCTTATTCTTTTCTGCTTTCGTATATCGACTGCCTCTATTGATAAACCATAAGCGCTGTTTTTCTATACTTGCACTCCGTAAATACAAGTGTTGAATTATCCTTTGATATTATATCTATCTCACCATAAGATGTTCTATAGTTTCTCTTAATAATAGTGTGTCCTGCGAAACAAGATACTTAACTGCCATATCCTCATACATCGAGCCAACTGCTCTTTTATTATACTCAGCCATGTATCTTCCTCTTAACTTATCTGTCTTATCGACAAATACAAGTATCTCAGCAACAACCGTATATAACTCTGGTGGAATCATATCACCTATCTCAAGGTTGGAAAGTGTATTTGCAAGCTTGCTATCCTCATAAGTCGGAACATCTGACTCCTTCGCCTTTTCTATAATCTTATCGGCAAGATGCCCCTTTCCTGTAGCAAGAATTTTAGGTGCCTGTTCCCCTTATTATACTGGAGTGCAACAGCTACTTGTTTTTTACAGTTCCCTCTGATGGATACATATTGCCATTACTACCCTCATTACTATTGTTATATGAACTGCTGCCCGCCATATTCACACGCCCTTTCTGCTGCTACGCCTTAATATCAAGTATATATTGTCCGTTATTCTCCGGATGTATATCCCTTTCCACAAAATCATTTACAAAGTTGAATTCATCCTTAACATTTTCTGACACCTTCATCTCAAAATGTGCTGAATATCCCAACTGTTCAAGACGCCTGTTAAGCTCATCAATATGTGCATACACAAAATCAAGAAGCTCCTCACTCTCAAGAACGAAATTAGTTGATACATTTTTCTTATTGAGCTTGACATACACATCTATAGGGCCAAGATGTTCCATATCAAGATGAAGCATTGCGCTCATATCCTCCGCATTATGCGCCAGCGCCTTTTATTGGTGAATACATATAACTCACCATTGCCTTCATTCTCCGAAAACTTAAGCGGCATCTGGAAAATGTCATATTTTTATTCAGGTCATTCATAAAGTCAATATTACTTTTATATCCTGCATACTCTTTGACAGTTCTTCATTGATATTACTGCTCTTAAATACATTTTCGACATCCTCAATATTCTTACGCACCCTTTATAAAAGCTGTTAATAGGATTATCCGAAGCACCGACATCCTTAGGTGTAAGCCTCATAGTCTCAGTTATAAACTGTCCAAGAAGCTGCTTAAAAGAAGCTGAATTCGTAATACCTGAGGATGGGCCAGCCCTTATTACTCAATATGTAATTGATAGTGTCCTTTAAAGATATATCATCAGCATTAATTCTGTCAGCCAGTGCTTTTCCTGCATCTGATATGCTGCTTAGACTATTAAGTTATTAGTATATTCTTTAGAAAATGCCTTTCCAAGATTTTCAGAAGCAACCTCGCTGTCGCCCGTTCCATACATACCATTTATAAGATTTCTTATATCTGTCAGGTCATCCGCATTATTTATACTATTGTAAATGTCTGCCAAGAGAATTGAGCTGGCCATTAATCTGCGCATCAAAGTTCTTATAAGCTTCAAACATAGCTATATTTTCTGAATTCACAGGCATATCAAGGCGGATAAGATTAGCTATCGTGTTGATATTGGCATCCGGATACTGTGCCATAAGGCGGCTTACATTATTAAGCATTTCCGAATTCACGGGCATTAAGGGAAAGCAGCTCCTTAATCATAGCCGTATTTTCATCAGTTGCATACAAGCCAGCCGCTTCAAGTGCCTTATTAATAAACATACTCTGCTGTTCACCCTGCGATATGACCTTTAAAGATATCTGGCTGTTTGATATATCTTTAACAAGAAATGTGATATTGTCACCCTTTGCAACATTGGCATCCTGTAAGATGTGCCGACAATAAAGAGCGTCATTAAAGCCGATAAGCACCTGTGACTCCTTTATCTGGTTAATAATACCAGACAAAACATCCCCGGCATAAGATTTTTAATATAGAGGCTGCATCTGCATTATTGACATTACCCGCACTGGAATTAGGCACATTCTGTATATTAGACTCTGTTCTGGAGGATTGTATGCATTATTAGCCTGTTCTGTACTTCCCGATGATATATTAGCTGCTGCACATTAATATCCATACTGACACTGCCTCCTTCTTATCTGATTAGATACTTTCTAAACGTACTTCTTAATAAATGTTTTTCTATGTATAGGACAAGGACCATACTCTGCAAGTGCATCCCTGTGCTGCTTGGTTCCATATCCTTTATGCTTTGCAAAGCCGTACCAGGATAAAGCTCATCATAACTGTACATAAGCCTGTCCCTTGTCACCTTTGCGATTATACTTGCACTGGCTATTGAAAGACTTTTGCATCACCCTTTATTATAGGCACCTGCTTTATATCAATTCCCGGAATATCCACTGCATCGTTAAGTAATATGTCGGTGTTACACCAAGATTATTAATCGCCTGATGCATAGCTTCATAAGTTGCATTAAGTATATTAACCTCATCAATTCTCTCCGACCAACAATACCGACACCGACTGCAACAGCTTCATTCATTTATTACATCGTAAAGCTCTTCACGCTTCTTTTCGCTTAACTTGGAATCATTGACATACAGTATTCTGCTGCCCTTTGAAGTATCACAGCACCCGCTACAACAGGTCCTGCAAATGGTCCTCTTCCAGCCTCATCGATACCACATATATAAGCATATTCTTCATATTCCTTCTCATATGTACACATTTCCTCTATACGCTGCATTTCCATCTGAAGCTTAAGCCTTCTTTTCTTCACGTTCCTTAGCTGTTGGCATTATCTTCATTCCTTTCAAGTGTAATTCTTCCAAGCTGCCGCTTCTAAAGTCATCCAGTAATATATTAGATGCCTTTTCATAATCTATAGCATTACCCTTTTAATACAGCCTCTCTTTATTGCAATCTGCTCCATAATGTATAACGCCACCGAATTATCAGGATTAATAGCGCCCTCATCGTAACTTGCGGCAACACTTTCCCTGTCAAGCTCATATCTTTCTATAATGTTGTCAGGATAACACTTATAAATATAGTTAATAGTGTCTATTGCAAGCTCCTCAATATTAAGGATATTATCATTTATAGAGCCTATCATAGCAAGCCTCATACCGACATCCTGATTATCAAACTTCGGCCAGAGAATTCCCGGTGTATCAAGCATTTCTACATTCTTGCTGCTTAATCCACTGCTTACCCTTAGTCACACCCGGCTTATTGCCCGTCTTGGCACTTGCTTTTCCTGCAAATGCATTTATAAATGTAGACTTTCCAACATTAGGTATACCAACAACCATCGCTCTTATAGGTCTGTTCATAATACCCCTGCTCTTATCGCGTTCTATCTTATCGGCGCAGGCAGTCTGTATAAGACCATTAACCTGCTTAACGCCTGAATTATTCCTTGAATTAATCTTAAGACAGTGTATATTCTTACTGTTAAAGTAAGTAATCCACTGATTAGTTACATAATCATCCGCAAGGTCAGCCTTATTAAGAAGAATAATTCTTGCCTTATTAGCTGCAAGCTTATCTATATCAGGATTACGGCTGCTCATAGGCACTCTCGCATCGACAATCTTCAATCACTATCTATTTTGATATTCTCCTGCATCATTCTTCTGGCCTTTGTCATATGGCCAGGATACCAGTTAAAGCTCGCCCTGCTTGTAGTGCTGCTCTGGCTTGCACTATCCTGAAGCTTATTAGTATCATTCAAGCCTTATTCTGGGTTTTGTTATTCTTTATATTGTTATTCTTTTATCTTACTAATATTTGAGTTGTTATTTTAGAGTTGTTGTTTCTTGCTTTATTAGTTATAGAATTACTATTCTTTGTTTTATTATTCTTAAAGTTGTTACTGTTTTTGATTTATTGCCTGTTTTGTTATTCTTCTTGAATTACTGTTACGTCTTGAATTCTCCATACAATTACCTTTCATTATCTATTGAGGAATATATTTATCTTTATGCATTTACTATATTTATAATTCAGACCTCTGCATTACTTCATAGATTATATGCTTTAATTTTATATAAATATATTTACTTGACAAATCTCATATCTTCTATTGATGCAATACCATCCACACTTTCCCTACGATATGTTCCTTCTTAATCATTCCTATATTTGAAAATCTGCTGTCTTCGCTGTTATTTCTATTATCACCAAGACAGAAGTACTCATCCTCGCCAAGATGAATTTCATTAATTGCCATACTGGCTGTTACTATATATGTATCGTTAATATCATTTTCAAGGATATTTCCATTATATATATGTGTCCCTCTTTTATCTGTATGGTTTCGCCCGGAAGTCCGACTACACGCTTTACATACAGCTTAGACGAGCCTATGGCATCCGGCTCAAACGCTATACAGTCAAAACGCTTAGGACTGCCAAAGGCATATGCGAACCTGTTGATAAGTACAGTATCTTCATTTTTATCGTATCCTCCATTGAACCACCTGATATAGTTGTCCTAGTACAAGCAAATGAAACAATGACATATGCGGCAAGAACTACCATAACAATGTCCATTACAGTTTTACATATTAAGCAGAAACGTGTTTTCCTGATATCTTCTATAATATGAATTCATTATTGATGCTCCATTTTAAATTTTCTATTGAATTTTTTGTTGAATTTCTTTTCGTTGTGCAAGTACAAGAACTTTTAGTTCTTGTACTGTCGGGCTCTCGCCCTATCAATCCAATTAAAAGAACAGTGCTTTGTGCCAGCACTCTTGTTTTTCTATTGAATTTTCTTTTCGCCGTGCAAGTACAAGAACTTCCAGTTCTTGTACTGTCGGCTCTCGCCCTATCAATTCATTAAAAGAACAGTGCCTTGTGCCAGCACTCTCTTGTTTTTGTTGAATTTCTTTTTCGCCGTGCAGGTACAAGAACTTCCAGTTCTTGTACTGTCGGGCTCTCGCCCTATCAATTCAATTAAAAGAACAGTGCTTTGTGCCAGCACTCTTTGTTTTTGTTGAATTTCCTTTTCGTGGTACAAGAACTTTCAGTTCTTGTATCTGTCGGGTTTTTCTATCAATTCAATTAAAAGAGTGCTTTGTGCCAGCACAGCACTGTTTTTAATTGAATTGGCACGGCCTGTTGCTTACGCACATTATACAAAATTTTGATAGGGTGTCAAAGGCGGATTATGGCAGCAGGTCTGTGGCTATAAATATGGATGGTTCAAGCTTTCTTTGTCCATCTGAGTGCTTTTGCAAATGCCGTCAATAGAAAATCATACGAACCGGCATAAACATACCTGTTTTCACCTATCTCCTCATAATTTTAAGAAGACGTTTATGATGTTTCCCCTTAACTGCTGCCAGGTGCTTTACAAACAGGTCTGTTCTTTCATTAAGGCTGGCATTACACACATCGACCAGTCCGCCTTTTAGCCTTAGTACTGCCTCCCATATACCCACTGTCCTTAAAATAATATGTCTTATCAGAGTATGTTTCCCTCAAATACTATATGTCTTACAACATCAAGAACAACATCTGTAAATGACTCCCTTTACCATATGTCCCTTTACATATTCCAACAGTGCATAATCAATATCAAACAAATAAGCATAAGAAAGTGCGCATGCCATTTCATTATATGTGAGTTCTTCCAGTTTGAACTCTGTTTCTGTCCTAGATAATCAATATAATCAAGTGCTATTTCTTTTATATCAGATAAATCATAGCCAAGCACATATTTGAGCTTTACAATCCTGCTGATGTCATCTGTGACAATAACATACTGCATATTTGTCCTTGTTTCTGATGAAGCTATCTTATCTTTGAAAAGGACTACATCAGCCCTCATACTTCTTCAATACACTTCTGTAGTAATCTTTGTTTTAAAATCTTCTTTATTCTCATATGTGTTTTATCTTTCTTCAATTTATTCTTCTATCTTATCATTTTCTTTTCTATATTAGACTTTCTCTTCCATTAGACCATTTTACTGACATCAGTAAAATGGTCTATTCCTTTTTTTCTTCATTTTGTCATAATACGCTTTATATCTATAAATCGTCCTCTCACTGACATTGTTGCGCTTCGCAATTTCTACCATTGTCATGCCACTCTCATACCCAGCAACAAAATCATTGTAAATAGCCATCCATTTGGCATTATGTTTCTGCCGTCCGCTTAATTTACGATTTCTGTGGATAATTCATTCTCTCTCGAAGTTCTGCATTCTCTTTCTCCAGCTCCTCAATTCTTCTTAATGCCTCTTCAAATGTTACAGATTTCTCCATTCCCTCGCCCCCGTTTATGTCATTCTCATTTTGTCTATATTATATACATCTATATTTCTATAGTCAATCCGATTATGTCATGTCGTGTCATTTTTCAACAACTTCATTATTTCTTTTATTATCGTAAAAATATAAATATAACTCCATATTCGTCTAGCCGTGCATCACCATTATGTCGATAAGCAACTCAGTTTTAAAATCTGCTCATCTGAAAGAAAATGATGTGTGGCTCTTACTGACCTTTCCCAGATAAGCAGAAGGTCTTTGAGTAATTCAGGTATTCTTTCTTTAATTTCGTATATCTGCACAATAATCCTCTCAATAACATTTATAAGTTCTATGCTTGTAAATGAGCACCTTTATTAATTTCATTTTACTTCCAAGGTCTTTTATTCCCCAGCCAGCCCCTTTGCCCTCCAATATCTGACATCACGGGATTGGCGATAATCTTCTGCATAAAACGCATAACATAGAACATTCCCTTTGTTTTATATCTGGTTTAACATTTCCTGAATTGGTTATGATTTTCCTTGCAAGTACTGATGTTGCTTTATCAATCGCTCCCTTTTTCTTTTCACTTACAGCTTTCCAGTTAACCGCAGCGACACTGATACCATATACTTATATCTTTAGCCGCACCCCAGAAAAACAGACTATCCATCATATCTTTGTTAGTCGATTTCATACCTGCGCCAGCCGCTGTCGATATACATACTCCCTGCTTTTAAACATAGACTCCTCTGACTATGCAACATCCACCTGTAACCATAATGGTCTAAAAGCCTTCATTGCTCCTGTAACGTGATATACATATACTGGGCTCGCCAAGATAATAACATCCGCTTCATCCATTGCAGCAGTTAATGGCTTTATCTTCTCATAATGTGGACATTTCTTCTCTGACTCAGTAAAACACTTTGTACACCCAACACAAAACTCTCCAAAATCTCTTTGGAAGAAAGAATTCTTTTATATCGCCATTTATTTTTCCGCATATGATGATAAGTTTATGGTTCTGACCGTTTATAATTACTATCTTCATACTATCTCCATTCACTTTGCAAAATATCTGCAATTCCTTGAATAGTATAACACAAAATAAAGCTGACTACCCAACTGGTTTTACTTTAATAATTCCCTAATATGCAGCTACGATTGAACCAACAACTATGATAATTATTTCTTTATCCATTCTAACCTGCCCATTGTTACAGCCCCTTCCTGTTTTATTCCGGCAGCTATTATATTTATCCCAATAAATATAAAAGACTATAGACCTGCTGTTGTGTTCAGAAACAGTAAAATCTATAGCCTTCATTTATGCCGAGACAAGCTCTATACCAATTTAGGCATAGTAATAAACTTGTTATCTTTATTTGTCAAGATATATCTTATCTGTTGCACAATGCATTAATCATATTCTGATGCCTGCTTAATCAAAAAATCTATAAAACATATTTTACAGCAAATACATATCCTTACATATTTTCTTTCCATATTCTGTCTTGAAAATACTATCATAAGCCTTTTTAACACTGCCTCTCTTTGACAGATTATCTTCATACATATTTACAAGAAAATCAGCCTCTACCAATATCTGATAATCAATTTCATCAATCTTATTATATGTATGATGATGTGCAATCAAATACTGCACTCTTTCTGAAATGTCTGTTTCAAATTCAAGTTTTTCAAGAAGCTTTTAGCAAGTGCAGGTCCTTCCTTTTCCTGTAACCTGCCGCCACACTCTCCATATTTTTCTTCGCAGAAATGAATTCCAATATCATGGGTCAGCCGTTTCAATAGTGAATAAAGTCTTCTCATCCATATTTTCCATCTGTGCAATCAACCTGGCATAACTGTGAACCTTTACAGAAATGCTGTATCCTTTTAGCATCACCCCTTGTATAATCTCAATCATCGCCATATGTAACTTATTTAACATATTGCTATTCCCGTGCAGCAGCACTTTGAATAGTTGTATTTTGCATATCTGTAGTTTTCATAACTATGCTCCTTCATCATAAAATAAATACTTTTTCTATAGCTAAATATAAATATTATATAGTTTCATCTATGTTACAAAATGATACTCTTCCAATTTTGAAATTATCGTTATCTATGTCATAAACTAAATAACCAATTAATGTATCTTAGTTATAACAATAAATACCTTTACTTATTTATATATTTACTCTTATAGTTTCAAAACAATATTTATTAATATCCCAAAACATCATTAACAAGTATAACATGCATTCTTCCTGTATGACGTGAATATCTTGTAATCAGGAAATTGCAGCATATTGTATCAGGTGACTTACAGTCAAGCATTTACCTGTCGTCTTGCAAGGTGTCTTGACATCAAATCTCTGGGCATTAGCTGAGCTGCTACATTTCTGGCACGCTTCATCGCCTCATCAATATCTGAACAGACTTTATTCATTCCAACTATAAACACAACCTTCTTTGGTCCTTGTGCTATGCAGGAAACACGGTTTGAATTACCATCAATATTTACAAGTATTCCATCATTAGTCATCGTTTTACACTTGATAAAAATACATCTGCATCATATGCATACATAAGGCTCTCACGCGGAGTCATCAGCGCGGTCGGCATAATTATAATTGCCATCATTTAAAGCCTGAATAAGTCCAATCTCACCTGCACCTGACAGCCACCCATAGCAACAGTACTATTCCTTCACCAATTATCTCCAACGCCTGTTTTAATGCTTCTTCTTTATCTTTAGCGTAATATCCTGATATGTTTCGTGACTCCAGCCCCTTAATTACTGTCTGTGCAAGTACTTCATTTCTTTTTCTCATATTTTCATTCATAGTTATATCCTCCGGTTAATCCATATTTTTTGTACACTATAGTTTTATTTGCTTATTTATGTATGTATAATAAATACCTATATTATATTTTTGTACATTCTAATTTCAAGCTATAGGAATAACAAATACTTATATTCTATGGTTAATCATAGTTAGAAAGAATGTCCGATTTATTCAATCATATATCATAAAATGTCACCAACATTCTATCATATATAATCAAATATCGACAACTGCCCATCCTTCCAGCTTTCCTGCTTTGCCTGATGAATTACATCACCATATCCAACCTCTCCAATAAGTAATGGTGAGGCTGGATTGTGCATCTTCATATTCTGTTTTACAAGTTCATTACTATAATTGGCATAACAATATCTGCACTGATGTGCACAGGTGTTATACGCACCAATATCACAAGTAAGATAACAGGCGCACTCTTTTCTTACACCCTGCTTCTTTGGAACCTCCAGCCTGCAGTGAAGTGCTTTTTCATATGTTGGTATTGTCATACAGCCTTTGCAGTCAGCACCATAGGGTTCAAGCTCATTGCCTTCTGCACATGGCTTAACAGTCATACCATACCTGCCAGCGATATTTATCAGTTCTTTCCAAGCAACAGTCTGTCGGATTGTGATACACTTTTCACCTCTGGAAAGTTATGCATAACCTTTGAATATAAGTCTATAAAACTGATAACACACGTATTAGTATATCCCTTTAACCTTGAAGCTATTTCCTCAAAATCGTGCAAATGTCTTTCTATAGTGTAAGTATCAGATATAAACATTGGGTCGTATCTCCATCCAATACTATCTACGCCGACTATTCTGCTTAATCTTATAAAGTCATCTATCACATTTCTCCAGTCTGAACTAAAGGTTCTATCTCTTTTCCATAAGGTGTTATCGTCACAAACCAATATTGTCCGTAAGGCTGTAAATACTCCATATATCTTAACATTGGTTTTGGATTTTGGTACAAAACCCAATTAAATCTACCACCTGAGGATTAAGATTATACCTCGTAATCTGATTAGGATTATATGGATTACGAACCAAAACATAACCTTCTTTTATTCTGTTAATAAACCATTCACTGTAAAAGCTGGTATATCTGTACGCATACCTGTATTAATAATCATTTTTGCCTGCCATAACATTACATAATCTTTTTCGCCCATAGCTTCATCTAAACCTTCACTCTGAATTTGAAAGTCCTCTCTGATACATCCTAACTTCTTACCGGAATAGTAACTTCACACGCATAATCTTTATCATATGCTGACTCTGTTCCACGCTTTTTCCAGTAATCATTCCAATATTCCCACCATTTTTCTGAAAGTTGTTTTATATCATTTTCTTTAAATAAACCTCTGTATCCAAATAATTTAAGTTCATCCCCACCTGCAATAAATCCCACATTTCCGCTTGTTGCCGCAACAAAATATTTAGCATTTTTAATAATATTTTCGTCAACTTCGTTTATCGTTGATTTTTATTTTTAAACTGTTTTATTAAATTAATTGCATACTCTGCATTATCAAATACCAAACCTTCAGCATCAAGTGTATAAAGAGCTATTACATCTTTATGCAGTTCATCAAACCATCCGTCCTGCTCATCGTTATCTAAAAAATAATAAATGCATTGCCACAATAAACAAGTGCTATATCGCTTGTTCTTGCCTCTCTGTCTTTTGTGTCATCAAATAAAAGAACTGCACCAAATTTAATCTGGATTTTTCTTCTTCCTGATTCCACCATTTCCAATAACCAACATCTGAAATTGCTCTTTGTAATATTTCTTTTTGTTTCTTTATTCATCTAAATTTTCCTCTTTATATCAACATCTCTTTATAACAATAATTTCCCCATCATTTGCAATAACAAAGTTCCTTAGAAAAACCAAGCCACTCAAAACCTCTAACAGAAAAACTCGTTACCAATTTCCAACCGTCAATATGCTGACGGGCACGGATGCTTTCATCATAATTCATTAACATAAATATTTCCCTATAAAATCTAACAAAATGCTCTCTTACAAACTGGGTTGTGGTTTATATTTTATTTTCAAATATGGACTGCTCAATAAATGCTTTCACTGCATATACATCCTTTAATTCTTCATATCTCGAAACCCATCAGAATTATGCTTTGAGTAAGTTAAATGAAAAATATAGTAGATGTCCGCATTCCTTCCGTTATCAGTAACATATAACACATCATCATTAAATTCACTCTTTGCTACTGCCCAAATTCTTTTGTCATATAGAAGTGGTCTTCCCAATTTCATTTTTCAATTCAGTAACAAACATTCCATCAGCCTGTGTTAACGGAAGCATACACCAGTTAAAATCTTCACCATATTTATCATATAAATCACTAAAATTTCTTCTATTGTCATTATTAATTTTCCTTAAACCCCGATTTCCTTAATTCTACAAACTTAAATTCATCATACCACCTTTATTATTTTCTACATCCTTTTTTCTTGATAACCATATAACTTTATCGTCATATCTATCCAAAATACTTCGTATTTCTTTCAGATTTTATTCCGAAAAGTTTCAGTCCATTTCAAAAGGTTATAGACCGATTTCAAAGTTTCTCTCTTTCCTTTTAATATTCCCAATTTTCTTTTTATAGAGCGTATAATAATTCTACTTTTATATAAATAACCGGGCATATCTAAAACATATATTTTATCAGCTTCATCAAAACTTTGCTGTACCCAGTTATAATATACCCCTTCAATTATCCACTCATCATTATTATATAATATTTTTGTAATAACGCTTTTCGTTCATCAAGAGTTCTCTTTTTCCCATATTCTTTGGCGTTGTTATCCCACTGAATATCGTCTAAGTCGAAATGAGAAATATTATACTTCTTTGAAAGTGCATTTGCTAAATAGGTTTTTCCAGAACCACTGCAACCAATAATATGTATTTTCATAAGTCAGCACCTCCACAAATTCTTTATAGCAATTACTTTAACTTAGCAACAGTATTTTAACATAAATGCAACTAAGTTACATCTAATGAGTGAAATATGACATTATAAAATTATCAAAACAAATAATATTTTTACCAATAAAGCAGCTCTTTAATTTCATCTGATTTCCTTAATATACTTTTCCATTTTTCAGATGTTTTAACGGCTTTCACACTAAGCATATCAGGAATACGTTCCAGTTCCAAATAAGCATTTCTCAATTCTATACATTTCTTTAACTCAAACTTCGCACATAAATTTTAGCTATTCACCTTTAAAATTCAATATCCGGCAGTTATTCAGTTGTCAATGTTCAGACCTTAAGCAACTTGCAGTTTCGTTTTCAACAATTCAGGAAGTGCATTCATAAATGCATCCAGTTAATTTGAACCATTTTCATAAAACGATACACGGTATCTTTTGCAAAATTATGGGTATTTTTCCTGTGAGCAGACTCATACATGCTTCTGTTGGAGAAAATCAGCAGAAACATGTATTGAAAAATCTCAGTTACAGGAGTACCTTTCCTTTTGTAGGCATTGACCGCTTTCAAGGCTGAGGAAATTTGTTGCGATAACCGGCTGAATTGACTGTCCGACACCTGTGAATAATGAGTTAAACAGGATTACACAGTTAGATATTACACTATATATCGATAATGCCGTATCCCCGCAATACTTTAATATCTGTATATTAAAAGCAGTACAATAAAGCCGTTTGCAAATTCATTAAAAAGCTTGGAATTCCGTTGCTTATAATCTGTCCTACACTTGATACAATATGCTTTGGCTTTATGAACTTTAACTGATTATTTTTCCAAGAAAATGTGTTATTTCAACAATCACCTGAATAACCATACCTATAGCTGATGCAAGTGCCACAATCGCCTATGCCCATCTGTAATGGAAATACAAATACCATATCAAGTACGATAATGGCAACACCGGACTTCCAAGAGATGTAATTAAAAACGAAGATAAAGTTTTCTCAAGTTATCTTTAATAAATCCATAATATCTTTGTAATAGAGCCAGATAAGACCTTAAATTGTCTTATCTGGCCATAATAATCATATGTCCATCCGGGAATTTCTGACTTGTATCGCTTAAATATCATACACATATCAATAATCAACTACGATTAATTCAAGATTAATAACACCTGTTGTATACCTTCCGACTTGTGTTATTAGGAGCAAATATTTAATGAATGTCAATACCTTTATTCCCATTCTCTATCAGAATAAATCCAGCATATTATCCAGATATATTGCTTCCCTTACATTAATCTGATATTCTGTCTTTGTCATATAATAAAGCAGAAATTCAAGAACAAGTGCACTTCCCAGTCCTCTTCCCTCTATTTTAAAGTTTGAGAACCCCTTGGCAAGTAAATATTACAAATATCATCAACACTTATAAATGCAGGATTACTCATCGCTTTGGAAAATCTATACCCTTCCCCGCATCAGGCGACACACATATATGCCCGGGACAATTCTCACCAAGATTCATACGGCTGACCGCCTCATAACATGCTTTCCTGTCATAACAGCCAAACCAGCAGCACTCATTACACAAGAATTCTATCTTACATTTCTGTTCCTGTGTCATTGTATCCAGCTTGTCAAAACATTTATTTAAACGGAAATCAGGTACAACATAACTAAAATCATCCCTGTTTACCTCATCCAGCAAATCATTATAATCTGTCAGCACTTTGGTCGTAGACGAAACAAAATAAAGTTCCGGATAATTTATTTTTAAATATTCCAGAAGCAGGTCTGAATGAACTATAATTCCATTTTTACATTTACATTTTCATTCTTAATTTTATTATGTTTAATTTTTCGTTTCTTATTTTATCATCTTTAATTTGATTGTTGTTAATTTCATTTTCAAATGCATTATCTTTTATTGAATTATCTATAGAATAATCTTCAGATGCATATTCAGATGTAACCAAATAATCATCTGTAACCTTATAACTACTATGTAATTCTGAAGCCGCATTTAATAATTCACACAACTTATTACACTTTACATCTGACAAATGTTCCCTCGTAAGAAGTGAATTACTGAATGTAAGTCTTGCCGATATTCCATATTCTGCCATAAGTGAAAATACCTCTCTGGCATCACCGTCGCCATACCCTGCACGACCGCCGCCCCAGATACAATCTGCCGGAGCTCCGTATACAGAGCCTATCTCACACCAGTCATAAAAATACTCCTGTGCTCATAGAACAATGGCAGGAATACTTTATAAAGCTCATAGAATTCAAACAGCCCCGGAAGATGAAAGCAGGCTTTTTGTCACTGTTAATATTATTTATTATTATTTGTACTGTCATCCGTATTATTATTATCATTTAAGTTATTATTTATATTATCATCTATATTACCATTCTCTTTATTACTCATTTTATCTCCACCACTGCGTTCTTCTTATACATTTCCAAATATACTTCTTATAAACCTGCACTTCTTTATACATATATTATTTTATAATACAACACAACATTAACATAATACATTATTTTACAATACATAATCATTTTTTACATAACTATAAATGAGCAAATTTAAAACATTGCACAATTATGTCCGCGTCAAAACAAATTTTTCATAATCTATTGAAATGTATCTGAGGTACAGACAAACGCAAATTATTTTTTGTGCATTTTTATGTATTTGCTCATTTATAGGAGTAAATTTAAAATATTGTACGATTGTCCGCGCTAGGATGACATATTTTGCGTAATCTATTAAAATATATCTCAAGTACAAAACAAAACAACTTATTTTGTACATTTTTCTTCATTTGCTCATTTAAAGTATATAATATATCTAATTATAAATAAAATATACCAGCCCACAGATTACATCTCCTCTGTGAACTGATATATTTTACATAACCTCTTCACTATTTTTCAAGTACCATTTTATATAACAATCTTATCACCATAACTATTACATAAAATTATCACCCAAACTACCATCCCTGAACTATTTTACATATCCTGACAATCCCGGAAGGAAGTTCAAATATAAGACCTTTAATTTTCCAAAACTACTTTACATATCCTAATAATCCCGGAAGCCATAACGAAATGACCGGTATATAGGTTACAAGTAAAAGTACAATAAATATTGCTGCGAAATAATAAAAGGGCTTGATAACATCTTCTATCTTTGTCTTGCCGACCTTAACACCTACGAAAAGAGTTGTTCCAACCGGATGTGATTGTTCCGATACATAAGTTGAATATCATCATTATACCGAAATGAATTGTATTCATACCAACTGCCTGACATATTGGAAGGAATATAGGTGTAAATATAAGGCAGGCTGGTGTCATATCCATAAATGTTCCGACAATAAGAAGAATAACATTTATTATAAGAAGAATAACATACTTGTTGCTGCTTATACTAAGCATTACGCCTGATATAGCTGCTGGTATTCCTGTAAATGCCATTACCCATGACATTATGCTTGATACACCGATAAGGAATATAATTATTCCTGTCATTTCCGCACTGTCCATAAGCAGTTTGGAAGTTCACTTACTTTAATGGACTTATAAAATACAAGCGAAAGTATAAGACTATATACAACCGCAACGATTGCACCCTCTGTTGCTGTAAATATACCACCAATAATACCGCCGATAACGATAACAATCATAAGAAGACAAGGTAATGCTTCTAGTATTATCTTAGTCTTTTCCTTGATAGAATAACGTTTGCTGCTTGTATATCCTCTTTTCTTTGCATATACATAAATTACTATCATACATGCAAGTCCCCAGAGAATTCCCGGAATATAACCCGCCATAAAGAGTGCTGCTATTGAAGTTCCACCGCTTACCATAGCAAATGTAATCATTACATTACTAGGTGGTATAAGTAATCCTGTAGGTGCTGTAGCTATATTTACGGCCGCTGAGAGTTTTATCATAACCCTCTTATCCTCAACTGGTCCTATAATAGCACCCATAGCTGAAGCTGCTGCCGTACCTGAACCTGATATTGCACCAAAAGCATATTTGCTACAACATTTGTATGTGCAAGAGAGCCAGGTATTCTTCCTGTAAATATCTTTGCGAAATTAATAAGCTTTATGGCAATTCCACCCTTATTCATAATATTACCGGCAAGAATAAAAATGGAATAGCTATCAGATTAAATACTGAAATTCCAGAAAATATTCTCTGCGCGCCTGTTATAAGCGCAGGTTCTGTAGATAATACCGGAAGAATTGCACATATTGAAGAAACTGCAAGGAAATTGCAATTGGTGCTCCTGCTATTAGCATTATAATAAGAATAACCAATATAATAAGACCTGATAACCATGCTATGCTCATGCTTCTTCTCCTTTCCTTATAAGACATATAACATTCAATACTCCATATACTGCAATAACCACTCCCGTTATTGGAATAACGATATATACATATCCCATTGGAATTCCAAGCGATGCAGTTTTTGTGTCATTGAAAGGCTTGTGATAGATACGCCGCCATATACCATTACTATAAGTGCAAATGCTATTGTTATAATTTCGATTACAACATTAAGTATTGTTAATTTCTTTTCGCTTAACTTATCTGCAAGAATCCCATTCTCATATGTTCTCTTTTACTAAACACATAGGCAGCTGCAAATAAGGACAGCCATGTAAATGAATATGTCAGAAGTTCTTCTGATACTGTACTTGGACTATTGAAAATATATCTTACAAGTATCTGGTAAGTCCTTAATAATAACCATAAATGCAAAAGTAATATACATACAATCTTATTACTTTATTCATAATATTTCTTATATTATCTAATATAGCCATTACTTTTTCCTCCTACACGATTATTTCATCCTGAATATGATTATATATATCAACTATTGAAGGATTTTTTCTTAATCATATCCTGCTGCATATTTTAACCTTTTTTAAAAGGTGTGATATCTGGATATATAAACTCAACTCCCATTTCATTCTGGGCAATATTCTTAGCTTCCTCAACGCACTTGTCCCACTCTACAAGTTCGACCTCTGTAGACTTTAAGGCAGCTTCCTTAAACACCTTTAATTCATCTTCATCAAGTCCCTGAATAAACTTAAGATTAGCTACAAGCATATCTGGTATAATCTGGTGCATATTATAAGTGTAATACTTTGCAACCTCACCATGTTTATTGTTAGTCAATGCAAGCTCGTTATTCTGCGCCGTCTATTACACCCTGCTGGATAGCTGTATACACTTCACCAAACTCATAGGAGAGGCAGCAGCTCTGAATGCCTGCATCATCGCTACACTTGCAGGACTCTGCTGTACTCTTATCTTCATTCCAGAAAGGTCTGCCGGTGTATTTATTGCCTTCTTGCCATAGAAATTTCTTGTTCCGGCATTATACCATGTAAGAACCCTGAAACCGGAAGAATCTGTTGATTCATATATATTTTCCATATAATCTGTATCCTGCATTACCGCCTTATAGCTTTCAACCGAATCAAAAGATATGGCATACTGAACACTTCATATACATCTGCAAATGTTTCAAGATTAGCTGTACTGCAACTGCGAAATCAATAGCTCCTGTCTGTGTAAGCTCTATTGTTTTCTGTATTGAACCTAATAATTCATTTGGAAATATCTGGACTTCATATTTATCGCCAAGTCTTTTCCTCAACATATTCCTTAAAAGCAACAAGCCCAAGGTATTCCGGATGTGTTTCCGACTGCGCTATCGCTATTCTTACTATACGTTTTCCGTTATTTACTGACAGATTACAACCAAATAATCCAACTGTCATAACTACACATAACATAAGTATAGTGCAGCGTTTAATTATTTTTTTAGCATTTCCTCTCCTCGCTTTGTCCTTAATGTAATTATTAACATTAATTATTAATGTTTTTATTAAAACCGGTTTTGTTCTATGCTTATATAATAAAAGCAATAACACTTTTATACAGTAAATGTTTGTCATTGAAGGGATTTTTGTTGTAATATGATATTTTTCACAATGTATTGATGATTATTTTGTGCAATTTATATATATTAAAATAAAATAGCTCGTGTCAGATATCAAATCCACTTGATATCTGCACGAGCTGTTTTATATTTATACAATACATTACAAATCTTCCCGATACTTTGAAGGTATTTCTCCAACTATACGTTTAAATATCCTGGCAAAATAATTAGAATCTGTATACCCTACCATTCTACTTATATCCTTGATACTTTTATTGGTATTGCAAAGAAGCTCCTTTGCTTTTTAATCCGGTATTCTGTAAGATAAGCCGTAAAATTCTGATTGAAATATTGTTTAAACAACTTGCTGAAATATGCATCTGAATATCCCATTTCTTCTGCGGCTTCCTGCATTGTTATATCATATATATAATTATTTTCTACATATTCCCTTAAATATTTAATAGTTGTCTGCTCATCGGAATTTCTTACATTATCTACAATTCTTTTGGTATGTCATCTTTTTATTTTTCTATGACATATTTATTGCTGTTATTATAGCTATTTGCCTCATTATACTTATTATCAGCAGATATAATAAATTGCCCTGGAACCTTTTCCTCTTTTCCTTATCAAGCTTTTGTATAGCCATATCCATAACAGCAAGCAGATCATTTATATCACATGGCTTCAAAAGATAATCAAGAGCTTTTACTTTAATAGCATTTCTTGCATATTCAAAATCATCATAGGCACTTAAGAATATAATAGAGCATTTATCATCTATTCTTCGTATATATTTTGCCGCCATTACTCCATTCATTTCTGGCATGGATATATCCATGATGATAATATCGTTATTATGTGTACTACACATAGCAACCGCTTCTCTTCCATTCACTGCATGATATATTTCAACCTTGTCACCGTAATATCTGTCTATCTTTTTTGCTAGAGCCATACGTTCAATCTGTTCATCATCAACTAATAACACTCTATACATATCCACTTCACCCAATCAATATTATTTATCAATATTATCGCTGCAATTATTAAAAATATTTGTATAACTGTTCCATGTTCTTTTATACTGTAAATATTTATACCACTATTATTGTACATACCTTTTATTCGATATGCAATATTTCCTATACCTACTCCAACAGTTTTTCTGTTTATTTTATCATCATCAGGATTATTATCATCATTTTTAGTATTAATTAATGCATTGGTATCAGAAGACGCAAATATATTATCCAGATATTTTCTTATGCTTTCTAATTTAGCTTCTGATATTCCGATACCTGTATCTGCTATTGATAACCATGTTTTACCATTCTTTTTAAAGCAACGTACATATATCAGACCTCCATTTGAAGAAGGTGTTAATCCATGTATAATAGCATTTTCAATAAGAGGTTGTAAAACAAAGGCTGGTATAAGCTCATCCAAACAATTCTTATCTATATCACACATATATTTTATACGTTGTCCAAACCTCATCTGCTGCAAATACATATAATCATCCATTATCTTTATTTCCTGCTCTAAAGGCATTATGGAATTTTGGGTTTTAAGATTGTATCTGAAAAGACGGCTTAGTGTATTTATCATCTTCTCCGTCGTTGCAGCATCTTCAATCTCTGCAGTTCCTGCAATGAGATTTAAGGTATTAAAAAGAAAATGTGGATTAATCTGATTTTTAAGCATCTCAAAATGCATATGTTCAAGCTGTTGTTCAACCATATGTTTTTCTTTTAGCGTGATGATATAATTTTTGTTGAGTGTTTCATTTCTGTAAATTCTTTGATAAGGATTGATATTTCATCATTTCCTTTATAACTATATCATTTCCCGAATAATCATTCAGACTTATTCTTCTGGCTTCATCAGATAATTTTAACACCGGTTTAATTATGTTTGAATTTATAAAAGCTTTCATCCATACAAATAAACCTATTACTGTAAATGCAATAATAATACATATAACTGGTATAATATAAAATAAATTTTTCTGGTTATTGTATTGGTCATTTCCAAGAGATACAGTTATACTTTCATACTTTTACATAACTTTCAAGATAATCCTGAGCTTTATAGCAATTATCTATGGCATACATATAATCCTGTTCACTAAGATTAGAATCCACAATATTATTATATATATTATCATAGCTGCAATAAGTATTATGTATGGACTGAATAATAATATATTGTTCCTCATTCATTGAGTTATAATCAGCTGGAATTTCGTCAAGAATTCTTTTTGTGTTATTTCTGGCTTCACTAATCTGTTCTGACAATATTTCCTGCTCACCCTCAAAATATAGTTTTAGCAGATTACGCTCCTTAGTTACAGCATTGTATAGTTCCAGAGCCGTATTATTACTATCCAATGTATCTGTTAATATATCTATTCCTTTTATAGAAAGTAATATTCCAAACATAAGCATTGCTGCAATAACAATACTGCTTATTGTGTATACATACTGGAGTTTCTTTTTCAATGACATATTTATTCCTGATTTCTTTTGATTTTTTCGACTACATCCATATATTCTGAACAATATTTATCATATATTGGCTGTAATCTATCTCTTAGTTGTTTTCTCTCATTTTCGTTTACTTCAGTTACTGTTATATTTTTATCTTCTATCGTTTTTACAGCCGCTTCTTCAGTATCATTCCATATATTTTTTCGTATGCTGCTGATTCCTTAGCACACTCTGATATTATAATTTTATCTTCATCAGTTAATTTATTCCATGTATATCCTGATACAAGCTGCACCTCTGGAATTCTTGTATGTTCATCAAGAATGCAATATTTTGCCTGTTCATAATGCTTAGAATATATATATGTTACAAGACTGTTTTCTGCACCATCTATTTTTCCTGTCTGAAGTCCCTTATAAACTTCTGAATATATCATTTTAACAGGATGGATTTCTAACATTTCTATTATTTCTGACATAAGCTCCGATTCCTGTACTCTTATGTTTAAACCAGACAAATCCTGTATATTCATAACAGGTTTTACGGAATAAAACTTCTGGCTCCTGCATCATACCATGATAATGTTTTAATACCGAGATTACTTTCATCAATAGCAGTTATAAACTGTAATCCCTCGTCACCATTTAACACATCCCACATATCCTGCGCATCTGAATATAAAATGGCATCTGGATAACCTTTAATTCTGGAATATCATCTGATATTGATGCTACTGAAACTCTTGAAAAGTCAATTCCACCAAACTTAAGCTGTTCAATAACAGACTTTTCATCTCCAAGTTCTCCATTACATTTAACAATAATCTTAATTCGTCCATTAGTTTTCTCATTAACGAGACGTGCGAATTCATAGGCACCTTTGTAGTTGGATAATCTTCTACTTGGTTTTCTGCATACACCAGTGTTATTTCAGGTGTTAAAACTGGCTTTTGTGATTTATGTTGTCTTATTGACAGCAGTACTAATACAATCAATATAATTGAAATTATAACGGCTGATACAACTTTTTATTGTTCATATTGTCTCCATTCTGAATAATAATATAGCTGATTACAATCTATCAGCTTCATTAGCAAAGCATTTATCTATATTTACAACTACATTAGAATCAATCCACCCTTTATCTGCCATATCATACAGAATGCCGCATGCTTTATTGTGTGGCATTCCACTTTATAGGGACGGCTTTCTGTAAGTGCCTGATATATATCAGCACCAGCCATTATGCGTTCCTCAATATTTAGGTCTGCTGCTGTTTTACCAAAAGGATAACCAGTACCATCAAGCCTTTCATGATGAAAAGCCGCCCAGTCACGTATCTCATCAAATCCATTAATATCAGATAATATATAGTAGGTATAAGCTGCGTGATGTTTCATAACTGAATATTCTTCGTCTGTAAGTTTATCTGGCTTCTCTAATATATCATTACCTATGGCTACCTTGCCAATATCATGCAATGCTCCAGCCAGATACATTTTCTGCGCAGTTTCCTCTCCAGCCCCATATATCTTGCAAGTTTCTCTGCTATCCTTGCAACACCAATAGAATGTGTACTTGTAAATGGTGACTTATAATCTATGATTCCTGCGAAAAACTTTGCAATCTGCTTTAGCTGCATAAAGCTAAGCTCCTTATTCATTCGTGGAACTCTGCTCCATAGATTATTTTCTATATTATCTGAGTCAAGCTCACTAATATTATCAGAAGAGAATACCTGTAAAATGAATCTATACATTCATCATCGACAAGCCTGCCACGAACATTTTCAAGAAAGTATTGTATTTTATTCCAGTATTGTAAATATTGATTGGAATCAGCTTCTGCATAATTATCAGAATTAATAGTGTTACAGCAGGCCAGATCTAATATATCACACATATGTATAATTCTGGAAAACAAAGGAATTTCGTTCCATTTTTACCAAATATTCCACTTCCATCTGCATTTTCATGGTGATAAAGAATAACATTGGTAACATCAGTATTAAATGGAAGCTCTTTTATATTCTGCTCACCAAGTATGCAATGCTGTCCTACCTGTGGAAGCTGCTTCTGTTTACCATGTATATCTATATAGTTATTATGCAGTTCTTCTTTGATATATTGTGTGAGTGCATTGTCGTGCATAAGTGCACAAGCTGCCAGATCCTGCAGGCTTTCATCATTAATCCCCATATTCATTGCAATACACACACTCATATATGCAACTCGTTTAGAGTGTTTATTAGTTGAGTGTACAAGCTCTGCTTCTACGCAGTCAAGTGCATACGAACATGCACCTATTAATCCTAAGATGTCTAAATACATTAAAATCTCCATTTCTATTAAAATTCATTTTATATTACTATGATACCAGGAATTGTGGGAGTGCGTAGCAAGGAACAATCCGTAGGTATCAAAGTCGAGGGCTTTAATACACATATTATAGCATATAAGCAAAAAATTTTATATTTATTTTATTGACTTATTATTATGTACAATTTATAATCCTTGCGATTAATTCGAGGGCTTTTGACCACGGCTTAATATATATACAAATATAAAAGGAGGATACTATATGATACATTTACGTAATTCTTTTGATAAACATAATAAAAAATCACAATAAAGGTTTCTCATTAGTTGAACTCATTATTGTTATTGCCATTATGGCTGTGCTCGTCGGTATACTAAGCCCTTCTTTAATTAAGCATATTCATAAAGCAAGAGTGGCCGCTGACTGGGCTAATCTTCAGAATTATTTTAATGAAATCCAGGCTGATTATACCTTAACTGGCCAGTTCAATCCAGCAGTTCCTGATATTCACGAGGATAGGAACTATTATAGAAGAGAAATAAATTTCCTTGATGGCTCTAAAGCAAAACTGCAGGCCGGTTTTATATGATTACAAAAGATATATATACAGGTGGTTATAATATAATTTATCACTGTGATAAACATGGAGAATGTTGTGCATTATCTCTTGGAACCGATGTTACTTCTTAAACTAAAAATAAATATTTATAATAAAATGAGGTTGTAATTCAGGTAGAAACCTGTTACAACCTCATTTTATAATAGAATTATTATAATTATCTAACTAATTCTTTAACCTTTGCAGCCTTACCTGTTCTCTGACGTAAGTAGAATAACTTAGCTCTTCTAGCCTTACCACGTCTGATAACTTCAACCTTCTCAACGATAGGTGAATGTAATGGCCATGTCTTTTCTACACCGATTCCGTTAGAAATCTTTCTAACTGTGAATGTAGCACGTACCAGTACCCTGCTTCTTTAAAACAGTTCCTTCAAATACCCTGAATTCTTTCACGGTTTCCTTAATCTAATAGCAGATACTCTAACAGTATCACCAACGTTGAATGCTGGTACTTCAGCCTTAAGCTGAGCATCTTCGATGTTCTTAATAATTGTATTCATGTGTGACCTCCTTATTATTTCGACATTCTTAATGTGACCTGCACAACAGAGTGACTGCTCACTTTTTTCACAACTTGGATACATATAACGGATTTTGACTATAATTTATCAGGCAATACATGAACCGTAACAGTCCCTTTATCAAGGTCATGTGCAAGTATACAATCATTAATAACCGGAAGATAATATACCTTACCATTGTCGGCAGTTACTTCATACACATTGTTAGCACCTGTTTCTATAACATCTGTAAGCTTTCCAAGAATTTCACCCTCATCTGTTATAACACTAAGACCAATAAGGTCACATATGAAATATTCACCCGGCTCACACTTAACAGCATTATCTCTTGTTACAAGCAGGTCACACTTTGTATATATTTCAATGTCATTAATGTTGTCGAATTCCTTAAATTTTAATATAACATACTGCTTGAAAACTTAACAGACTGCACTGTAACATTGACATTGCCTCTTCTTCCCGCTATTACACATCCCTTTAACTTCTTAAATCTTGCCGGGTCGTCTGTTGTAGGAAATACCTTAACTTCTCCTCTTATCCCATGTGTGGATGTTATTACACCAACTCTTAACATATCTTCATTCATACTTATTCTCCTTTTATTACAATAACTCACCTATATTACTTTGTTACTATTCAAATTTTATATAACGGATACACCACATCGAAAAAATGCGCAGTTTTTTCAAAATCTACTCTGAATAGTAACTTTATTAGCTTTAAACCAGACGATAATTGATTATTAATTTACCATTCTGCTCCTATGACACGTAAAATATAATATCTGATAATCCTCCGACAGTGTTTCTATAAGCATTTTAGCACCATTTATAATATTATCATCCATATTAACAAATGGGTCATCCATAATTATAAATGGAAAATCATCCTTATACATTGCATTAATAAATGCGAGCCTTAAACATAAACCAGCTATATCCTTAGAACCCGAACTAAAGAAACGCAGCTCTCTTTCCTGTCCATACTCATTTTAAGCAGCCTATTGTTAATATCCAGACTATATGCACTATGGACTTCTGTGCCTTTATTACATATATCTATATACTCATTAAACTTATTATTCACAGGTACCTGAAACTTACACGAAAATGATATTCTTGCCTTTATCAGATATTCTCTTGCAAGCTTAAGATTATTATAATTATTTAAACGTGCCTCATAGTCCTCCTGCAATTCCGAAAGCTCATTCTTTCTATCAGAAAGTTCGTCAAGTCTGTCCTGATATGCAGTGAGGCGTGATGTATAGTCTGCTATATCTGCGTTACACTGCTCTGTCTGTTCCATTATATCATCAAGCTGCCCATTAAGTACAGACATATATTCTGGTTTTGCTTAACATCATCTCCTAACGCCTGCTCATACAGCATATGAATATCCTTATGTTCATTTTCAAATGTATTTAATATGTCATAAGCATCATCATATTCTTTCCTTATATGTCCGATTATTTCAATATTCTGCTTCATTTTATAAAGGCAGTTATTACATTCTTTTATAAGAAGCATTATATCAAGGTCATCACTTTTGTCGCTTAACATATAACTAATCTGTGGTGAGACATATTCATTGAATTTACTTATAAATGTACATATATTAGTGACATATGTATTAATATCCGAATTTTTATACTGTATTGCATAATTATGCTGCTGCTCCACAAGCCTGTCATATTCGCACAGCTTATTATCTATGGTTGAAAGTGTATACACTATATCATCACTGAATTCTATATTGTGAGCCTTAAGCCAGTTACTTACATCTGAATACTGCTTTTATAACTGCCCTTTAATCTGTTGATATTCCTACGCATAGCTTCAAGTTTTTCTGTATCTATGTAAGGTTCTGTCATATAAACATTATTACGTTCTCTTTTATTATCTGTCCTTCCATACTGTCTGCTATTCTGCTTTAAAGAATAAAGAACACCTGCACTTATAAATACAATGCCAAACAATATTAAAACAGCCTTTAAAAGCATACTTCCACCTGATAATGTACCACCTGCCACAAGACATATCACACCTGATAAAGCTGCCAGCAGTCCTGATGATAAATGTGTACGGCTTTTCTTATTTTTCTGTTTTCTATGTACATTATAATTATCAGGACGGTTTACATCCCTGTTCTGTCTGTACTGGTTCTCATACTCATTTGCCCTTGATATTTCACTTTGTATCTTGGACTTTAACGTATCCAGCCTTTAATATTATCTATCTGCTGCTTTATCTCGTCATGCGAATAGTCCGCTACCTCTTCTTTAAGCTCACGCAGCCTGTCATATTGTGTGCGGTTAAGCTCCAGCGCCTTCAATCTGCTATATGTATCAAGAACTCTGTCAGCATACTGCATATTAACACTGACTTCTTGCAGAAGGAAGCCCGCCCACAGCCTCAAGCTTTTCCTCATATGCCTGCTTCTTTTCTTCAAGCTGTCTGCTGTATATGTCATACTGCTTTAAAATGCCCTGCATATCATTATAACTGCCTGCCTTATCAAGCTGTTCTTTAATATGCTTTTTTCTTTGCAAGCATCTGCACATTCTTTCTTTACCACTTATATAAGCCAGTGTCGCATCAATACTTTCTTCTAACACTGACATTTCCTTTAATTCAGCCTGTATCGCAGCTATCTTTTCCTTCTGCTTATAAAGCTCCTGTTTTGCAGGGCTTAATGCATTAAGCCTGTCATCCATATTTTAATAACCTTATTAAAGTTATTTACATCATCCGTATCTGAATGTTCATCGCCAAGAAGTGCTTCTATATCTCCTGTACTCAGTTGTACAGTTGTTTTCATATATGCATAATGTCTTTTAAATGTATCACTATCAATTTTAAAAGTTCATATCCGGCATTTGAACTATAATCATCCGACTTTAATCTTGTTCTGTAGTCAATTAGTCTGAATGTATCATCTTTATCCTTATTTTCAAATGTTCTATATATAGTGTAACATTTATTATCAGCCATAAATGTTATATTACCGCCATATACACCGCCATTCCACGGCTTATAGCGCTTCTTCTCATTTTCGTAAAATCCTCTTAGCAGAATTATCGAACCCATAAAACATAACCTTTATAAATGCTGTCAGCGTACTCTTGCCCCAGCCATTATCTTTGACAAACTGATTAAGTCCATCGTTAAAGTCAAGGTCAAAGTTATTAAACTTACCGAAATTATCTATATGCAGACTTACTAACTTCATATATAATCCTCTCCTGCAAGCGCATTTATACCAATACTTATAACAGCGGCTTTCGTATCTTCATCTATAATATCATCAGCCTTTACAAGCCGCACAAATTCCCCTTTATGGAACTGTCATTCATAAACTGTCATAATCTATCCTGATACCCGAATGGTCGTACAGCTTAAAATAATAATATTCATCACGGAACATCATCGTAATATAATCAATATTCTTTTCGCAGTTGACATCCGTATTACCTGCAAGCACAACCTTAATCATGCTTGAACTGCTATAATTCTTCGTATCAAGAACTGTGCGGATATTATTGACTATTTCCGATGAATTCATACACTCTGATATATCGACTTCAACCTCATACAGACACCTTGATGCTATTGGAATTAATTCATGGCTTACAAGCCTGTTATCTTTTATATCAAGAACAACAAAGCCATGCTCACCGCACTCATCAAAGCCCCTTCCCTCAAGACATCCGGAATAACAATATATACCCCGCGCATCCAGAGTTTCCTTCTTATAAGAATGTATATGCCCAAGTGCAAGATAGTCTATCCCTTTATTCCTAAGAAATCTTAAAGATATATTTTCATACTTATCACTGCTTCTTATATCTGCCTCCTGACCATGAAGCATAACTATGTTAAAGCAGTTATTGTCAAGCACTAAAGAATTGTATATAAGGTCTGAATTATCAGAAGTAAGCTCTACTCCGCTTATAACTATTCTGTTCCCATCCCTATCAGGTTCAAGCTTATAGTTAGTCCATTCTCTACCAAAAGTCTTATATTCTCTGGAATCTTATCCATCCCCATAAACAGACTTTCCGCATCATGATTGCCTTTCAGATAATAAAATGTTATGTCAGGATTATTCGTAACTGCTGATATAAAACATTACGTGCAGTCGCTGATATATTTTTCTTATCATACAGGTCACCCGCTATAAGAATTATATGTATATCATTATTCTTTGCATAAGTAACCATTCTTTCAAATGTTGCAAGAAGCTCTGCTTTTCTCTCATTTGCCTTTTCTTTAGTCAGATTGCTTGTCATATTGGAATCAAGATGCAGGTCTGCACAATGTATTATCTTCATAACCTTCTTACACTCCTATAATTCTTAAAATACTAACTTGCATAAAATTGGTTCTAAACCTTACCCCACCCTTGACAAAGAACCATAAAATTAACAAGAGTTGTTATATAACAAAATGAGCCACCATACTTAAAAAGTACAATGACTCATAACAGTGCATTAATTGTCTATCTCTACAATGACCTTTTATCGGTCTTCGATGCAGCTGCAGATACAACAGCTCTAATAGACTTTGCAATTCTTCCGGATTTACCGATCACCTTACCAATATCTGATGAAGCAACCTTTAAATTTACGACAATTGCTTTATCTTTCTGTGTTTCTGTTACTACAACCTCATCCGGATTATCAACTAGTGCTTTAGCGATAACTTCCACTAACTGTTTCATAGCTAAATACCTCCACTAGTCTTATTTTCGATACCTGCCATCTTGAAAAGCTTTCCAACTACTTCTGTAGGCTGAGCTCCGTTAGCTAACCACTTCTTAGCGAGTTCTGCATCAACGTTGAGCTTGCATGGATCGTAATTAGGATCATAAGTACCGATTTCTTCAATAAATCTACCATTTCTTGGAGATCTTGAATCTGCTACGATAATTCTATAGAAAGGAGACTTCTTCTCACCTAATCTCTTTAATCTAATCTTTACTGCCATTACTGTTTCACTTATCCTGTAAATCATTAATATTTATTAATTCTACGCTTATCTGCGTGAAATGTGAAAATATAATTCTCACACCAATATATATGTTAAAAGGCAACTTGAAACGTCCCTTTTAGCACCTTTCATCATACCAGGCATCTGTTTCATCATCTTTTCATCTGTTCAAACTGTTTCATAAGCCTGTTTACTTCGCTGATATTAACACCAGCGCCCCTTGCAATCCTGTTCTTTCTTGATGGATTGATTATATCAGGATTTTTCTTTCTTTAGCTGTCATAGACTGTATGATAGCTTCTGTTCTCTTAAGGTTAGCTTCCGCCTCACCTTCGTCTGGCATCTGGATATTCTTCATATTGCCGCCAAGTCCCATACCCGGAAGCATACTCATAATAGAACCGATACCACCCATATTCCTTATCTGACCCATATACTCAAGGAAGTCGTCAAAGTCAAACTCAGCTTTCTTAAGCTTGGCTTCCATCTCCTTAGCCTTGTCCGCATCAATCTGGGCTTCTGCCTTCTCAATAAGAGTAAGCACATCTCCCATTCCAAGAATTCTTGACGCCATACGGTCTGGATAGAACTGTTCAAGGTCTGATAACTTCACCCATACCTACATAAAGGATAGGCTTTCCTGTAACAGCCTTGATTGAAAGTGCTGCACCACCTCTTGTATCACCATCTAACTTAGTAAGAATAACTCCATCAATTCCTACTTTCTCGTTAAATGAAGCGGCAACATTTACAGCATCCTGACCTGTCATAGAATCAACGACAAGTATCGTCTGGTCAACCTGAACTTCATTCTTGATATTGATAAGCTCTTCCATCATATTCTCATCAATATGAAGACGTCCTGCTGTATCGAGAATAACAATATTATAATTATTATCCTTTGCATGCTTTATAGATGCCTTTGCAATATCAACGGGATTATGTCCTGTTCCATAGAGAACACTTCAACTCCCTGCTTATTACCATTGATAGTTAACTGCTCTATAGCAGCTGGTCTGTACACATCACATGCAACAAGTAAAGGCTTCTTACCTTTTAACTTAAACTTTCCTGCAAGCTTTGCAGTTGTTGTTGTCTTACCTGCTCCCTGAAGACCTGCCATCATTATGACTGTAATCTCATTACCAGACTTTAACTTAATCTCTGTGGTTTCTGACCCCATAAGGGAAACCAGCTCTTCGTTAACGATCTTGATCACCATCTGTCCGGGTGTAAGACTTGACATAACATCCTGACCAATAGCACGCTCTTCTACTGACTTGACAAAGTTCTTAACAACCTTGAAGTTTACATCTGCTTCAAGAAGCGCCATCTTAACTTCCTTCAGAGCTGCCTTAACATCAGCTTCAGAAAGGCGACCTTTACCTCGAAGATTTTAAATATATTCTGAAGTTTATCTGAAAGACTGTCAAATGCCATATATGACCTCCAATGTATTAATAATCTTCGATAATCTCTTTAGAGAGCTTCTTAATCTCGTGGATATAACTCATATCCTCATCCTTATATAGGAGTCAACCAGCTCATCTATTCTTGTAATCTTAGCTTTAGTATCCATAAACTTCTCAACAAGATGAAGCTTCGATTCATATCCTTCAAGTGTGTTCGACACTCTCTTTATAAGGTCGTGAACACCCTGTCTTGATATTCCATACTCATCTGCTATCTCGCTTAAGGACAAATCATTGAACACGGCATCCTCATAAACACCACGCTGATGTTCATTAAGTAATTCACCATAAAATCATATAACAATGTCTGCTCTACAATACGTTCCACAATGCACCTTAACTTTCTAGTTCATAAATATTCTTAAGCCTTGAGTATAATATCGGTATATAAAGTGTCAAGTACTTTTACTTGACACTTTTAAAAATATTAATTTTGTTATTTATCCGATTTTATATTGCGGATACACACCATCAAAAACTTATCTATTAAATATTAACCTTAACTAATCTAGGTCTTAATCCATTCTTTTCAAGCTCAGATACAATCTGCTCTTTATGCTCATGTCCAAATGCTTCAATAGTAATTTTAACTCAACTGTAGCCTTTCTGTTAATGCTACAAACTGGTTATGGTCAAGCTTGATTACATTACCGTTGGCATTGGCAATTATCTGTGCTACCTTTACAAGTTCGCCCGGCTTATCTGGAAGAAGAACAGATACTGTAAATATTCTGCTTCTCTGTACAAGACCCTGCTGTACAACTGATGACATAGTGATGACATCCATATTACCACCTGAAAGAATAGATACAATCTTCTTATCCTTTACCTTAAGCTGCTTTAATGCTGCAACTGTAAGAAGACCTGAGTTTTCAACTATCATCTTGTGATTTTCAACCATATCAAGGAATGAAACGATTAAATCTTCATCCGGAACTGTGATTATATCATCAAGATTCTTCTTAAGGTATGGGAACAGCTTGCTTCCAGGAGTCTTAACAGCTGTACCATCAGCAATAGTGCTTACAGTTGGAAGTGTTGTTACCTTTCCAGCCTTTATAGAAGCCTGAAGACAGTTAGCACCTGCTGGTTCAACACCAATAACCTTTATATTAGGATTAAGAAGCGGCAAGTGTAGAAACACCTGTGGCAAGTCCGCCACCACCTACTGGTACAAGTATGTAATCTACTGTTGGAAGTTCTTTTATAATCTCCATAGCGATAGAACCCTGGCCTGTTGCAACATCGAGGTCATCAAATGGATGTACAAATGTAAGTCCCTTTTCCTCTGCCAACTTAAGAGCATACTCACATGCCTCATCGTATACATCACCGTGTAATACTACTGCGCCATAACCCTTTGTTCTGTTTACCTTTATAAGTGGTGTTGTTGTTGGCATAACTACTGTTGCCTTAACGCCATACTTCTTAGCTGCAAATGCAACGCCCTGCGCGTGATTACCTGCAGAAGCTGTTATAAGTCCCTTCTTACGAGCTTCTTCTGACATAGTACTTATCTTATAGTAAGCACCACGAACCTTATAAGCACCTGTATACTGCATATTCTCTGGCTTTAAATATACCTTGTTGCCTGTCTGGTTACTAAAATATTCGCTGTATACAAGGTTAGTTGGAAGTGTTATCCTTAACTTTCTCAGCAGCTTCTTCAAATTTCTTAAGTGTTAATTCTTCCATTGTTACTTATTCTGCTATTAAACTTTCAAAAGTTAAATAACATTCCTTTCCTGAATTTCTTAAATAAATTTATAATTAATTAATGCTATCCTATATATTATTCCTATTATTGTAATCATTCAAGTTTTTGCAATATTTTAATAATCTTTCTCCTCGTCATCTGTCTTCACATCAAATAATGCATTTACAAATGTATCTGAGTCAAACTTCTGTAAGTCTTCTACCTTCTCACCAACGCCGACATACTTGACTGGTATTCCGAACTCAGCCTGAATAGCAACCGCAATACCACCCTTGGCTGTTCCATCCATCTTAGTAAGAATAATACCTGTAATGTTAGTTACGTCATTGAACTCCCTGAGCTGTGAAAATGCATTCTGACCTGTTGTTGCATCAAGAACTATAAGATTTTCCCTGTAGGCATCTGAATATTCTCTCTCAATTACCCTGTCAATCTTTCTAAGTTCTTCCATAAGATTTTTCTTATTCTGAAGTCTTCCTGCTGTATCACATAACAGCACGTCTGCGTGTCTTGCCTTTGCTGCAACTATTGAGTCATATATAACAGCGGCAGGGTCAGAACCTTCGCTCTGCGCAATAATATCAACACCAACCCTGTTAGACCACTCTGTAAAGCTGTTCTATGGCAGCAGCCCTGAATGTATCAGCGGCAGCCATAACAACCTTTTATTCTGCGCCTTTAAATGTCCTGCAAGCTTTCCTACAGATGTTGTCTTTCCAACACCATTTACACCAATAAGCATAACGATTGACTTCTGGTTCTCAAAATCATACGCATTAGGTCCAAGATCCATCTTCTCACGTATAGTATCAATAAGCAGCTGCTTGCAGTCCTTTGGGTCTTTAATCCTGTTTTCCTTAACCTTTGCCTTAAGGTCTTCTATAATCTCATCTGCTGCCCTTACACCGATATCACCCATAATAAGTGTTTCTTCCAGTTCTTCATAAAAATCATCATCTATTGAAGAAAATCCACTAAATATGCTGTCGATACCAGACACAATATTATTACGTGTCTTTGTAAGACCCTCTTTTAACTTACTAAAAGTCCCATATATAGCCTCTCTTTCTTAAAAATATATTTTACTGGTTATTCCTTTTCTTATCATTCAGGTCATTCTCAATTAAGTCAACTGATACAAGTGTTGATACCCCTTTTTCCTGCATGGTAATTCCATACAACCGGTCTGCTGCTGCCATTGTACCACGTCTGTGGGTAATGACAATGAACTGTGTATATTTTGTGCTTATGAAGATAATTAGCATATCTTCCTACATTAGAGTCATCAAGCGCCGCCTCTATTTCATCAAGGAGACAGAACGGAGATGGTTTCAGATTCTGGATTGCAAATAGTAATGCAATTGCAGTCAGTGCCTTCTCTCCACCTGAAAGCTGCATCATATTCTGCAGTTTCTTTCCTGGTGGCTGTGATATGATAAGAATTCCCGCTTCAAGGATATCCTCCCCTCAACAAGCTCAATAGTTCCACGACCTCCGAACAGCTCTTTAAATACCTTATCGAATTCAACCTTTATCTCTTCAAACTTTGTTGTAAACTGTACACGCATACCCTCGTCAAGCTCAGCAACAACCTTCATAAGCGACTCTTCCGCCTCAATCATATCGTCATGCTGCGTCTTTAAGAACTCATATCTCTCACTTACAGACTTATATTCTTCAATCGCATTGACGTTGACATCACCAAGCTTCTTAATAGCAGCCTTTAATATATTTATCTGCTTTCTTATGTCGTTTATATTAGTCAGCTCATCACTCTTTAACTCAAGTGCATAACTGTATGTAAGCTCATATTCACTCCACATATAATCAACAAGTGTATCATTGGACTCATCAAGCTTGTCATACTGGTTATGAAGCCTCATACTCTCTTTCAAGAAGCATTATCTTCTCATTGAGTTCCTCACGCTTCTTAAAAATACCTTATGGCTTGCATTGACCTTTTCCTTATCACCCTTTAACACTTCAAGCTTTTATTGCTTTCCTCAATCCTGCTTACAGCATCCTCAATAGCACTCTTAACAGCCTCAATCTCTTTTTCCTTAGAAGCCACAAGACCTGCTGTTTCACCTATCTTTTCTTCTATACTTTCTCTCTCTTTGTCAAGACCTTCAAGCCTCCTGTAAGTCTTTGTATATTTTCATTGATAAATGCGGCTTCTGTTCTACAGATGAATGAGATATCTTAAAGATTTTCTATTTTAAGGGATATTGAATTCTCTTCTGCCTTTTAGTTTCAAGCATTTTTCCAAGATTTTCTATCTCTTTTCTTGCAGCTTCATTGGCATTATCAAGCTGATTAAGATTACCACTTACCTGATTTTGCTTTCATTTATCTTAACAATCTGGGCATCAATAGCAGCCTGCTCTTTAATATCACCGCTGTATGAAGCAATTATTTCTGAAAGCTTTACATCAGCCTGTTTAAGATTAACATCTATTGTATTCTTTCTAAGGTGTGTTTCTCTCTGAAGCTTATTGTATGACTCAAGCGCCTCACGGCACTTTGCGACCTGACTTCTTAAGTCGGCAATCGCTGACTTTTCCTCTGTAATCTGCTTACTTGTAGACGATACAGAAGCTTTAACTCTCTATCTCACGTCTTCGTCCAAGAAGATTACTTGAGTTTCTGAAGGCACCACCGGTCATTGAACCGCCCGGATTAAGCTGTTCACCCTCAAGCGTAACTATTCTTAATGTATACTTGTATTTTCTCGCTATTGAAAGTGCATTGTCAATATTGTCAACAACAAGAATTCTTCCAAGCAGGTACTTTGCAAGTCCTTCATACTCAAAAGACACACGCACAAGATTACTTGCAACACCGATAACACCTTTCTCATTGATACAAGGCTCATGTTCAAGCGTATTTCTTGCGTGAATGGCGTTAAGAGGTAAAATGTAGCTCTTCCAAGCTTATTCTGCTTAAGGTAGCCTATCAGCTCCTTTGCAGTAGATTCCTTATCAGTAACAATATTCTGTATTGTACCACCGAGTGCTGTTTCAATGGCAGTTTCATACTGCTTCTCAACCTTAATAATATCAGCAATAACACCAAGAATACCCGGATTGCTGTCCTTTAATTCCATAATCTTACGGATACTGTTGCCATAACCGTCATATCTTTCTGTGATATTAACAAGTGATTCCAGACGTGACTTTTCTCTGTGATAATTCTGGGTTAGCTTATCAAGTTCAGCATTTTTCAGCAATCGTGTTCTTAAGCTGTGTTATTGAAGTATTCGTATCTTCTATTGACTCATTAATATCATCAAGCTGTTTTGCCGCATTTTCAAAGTCATCCTTTAACGACTGTATAACCTGCTTCTGTGCGCTTTCATCACTCTTACCCTTAATTACATGGCTTGTAAGCTCTGACTTCTTTATCTCAAGCTGTTCAAGCATAGTAATAAACTTCTGGTTTTCAGCCTTTATTGTCGACTGCTCTGTAAGATTATCATATATGCTGTTCTGCCTGTTATCAATCTGTCCTGATATACCTTCAATCTCATCACTGAGCACCTTTGCATCCGCATTTATTGCTGATAACTTTTCATTGTATTCAGATAATTCCTTACTTAGCTCTTCATACTGCTCTTTAAGTCTTTAGCAGTATCCTGCTTAGTTTTTATCTTTTCAATGTCAATTATTCTTTCAGAATGAAGCTGGCTGTTAGCATTAAATGTCTTAATCTGCTCAGTAAACACATTAATCTCACCTTGAAGCCTCTGCTTGTCTAACTCTAATGATGATGCAAGCTGGCTGTTTTCATCAATCTGTGAGTTAATCTCATTAAGCTTATTCTCAGCCTCTTCATACTCCGACTTAGTATTGTCATATTCTGTTTTGATGTTTCAAGGGCGCCGTCAACTATCTGTATCTTGCCATCAAGTTCAGCAGTTTCTTTTCTTATTCTGTCTGTTTCAAGTAAAAATGCATTTACATCATATTTCTTAAGGTCAGACTTATAGTTAAGATATTCCTTAGCCTTTTCAGACTGTACCTTTAATGGCCCTACCTGCTTTTCAAGCTCTGATAGAATATCATTTACTCTGACAAGATTGCTCCGCTCACTCTCAAGCTTCTTAATAGCTGTAGCCTTACGCCTTTTAAACTTAACAATACCGGCAGCCTCATCAAAAGCTCTCTTCTCTCATCCGGCTTACCGCTTAAAATCTTATCAATCTGCCCCTGACCAATAATTGAATAGCCTTCTTTACCGATACCTGTATCATAGAACATTTCTGTGACATCTTTAAGACGGCAGGTATGCCCGTTAATCTTATATTCACTTTCACCTGAGCGGTATACTCTTCTTGATACTGTCACCTCGTCATATTCAACAGGAAGTGCGTGGTCACTGTTATCAAGAGTTATCGCAACGTATGCAAAACCGACCGGCTTTCTGTTCTGTGTACCTGCAAATATGACATCTTCCATTTTGGCACCACGGAGCTGCTTTGCGCTCTGCTCACCAAGAACCCATCTTACCGCATCGGCAACATTACTTTTACCAGAGCCATTAGGACCTACAATACCTGTAATTCCGTTATGAAATTCAAATTTAATCTTATTGGCAAAAGATTTGAATCCCTGCACTTCTATACTCTTTAAATACATATATTATTCCTTTACTATCCGTTATATCAATATAACCAATTCTGCCTCTATGCAAGCCCCGCTTCTTAAGCTGGACTAATGCCTCATATGCAGCCTTCTGCTCTGCGTGCTTTTCGTATGTCCTTTTGCTGTAACCTCAAACATACCTTCGCAGCTTGCCTTTGCAATAAAGTCCTTGTCATGCTCAGGACCAGTTTCACCGATTATCTCATATACAACCTCTTTATGAGATGCCTGTACAACTTCCTGTAAGATCGTTTTACTATCATAAAAGAGTTGCTTATTCTCAAGGTCATTAAGAATAAATGATGTTACGAATTCTTTTGCATTAGCAAAACCACCATCCAGATATATTGCTCCAATCACAGCCTCACACGCATCTGATATGATGGAATCTCTCTTTCTTCCTCCTGTAAGCTCTTCACCCTTGCCAAGCATAACAAACTTATCAAGCCCTATGGCTCTTGCACATATGGCAAGTGTAGGCTCACATACGATGCTGGCTCTTAATCTTGTCATCTTGCCTTCATCCATATCTGCATAATTCTTATATATATAATCGCTTGATGTAAGCTCAAGAACTGCATCCCTAAGAATTCAAGACGTTCATTGTCCTTATACTTTTTATACATTTTTCATTTGCATAGGAACTATGTGTAAGCGCATTTTAAGGGTCAATGTCACTAAACTCATAGTGTATAGTCTGCATTAATTCTGATAAATTCTTATTGTGCATATAATTTCCTTTCTGTTTATTTTATTTAACAACCGCCGCACTACGTACAAAATGCCGCCTTGTCTGCACTTATGCAGTGGTACAATGGCGGCACTACAATCTTATTATCTGCTAAATAAACAATATTTATTACTTAGCAAGTGCATCCTGAATCTGTGATACAGCATCACCAACTGTCACAATATTTTCAGCAGCATCATCTGGAATCTGAATTTCAAACTGGTCTTCAATCTCTGTGATAATCTGATAAACATCAAGTGAATCAGCCTTAAGGTCATCAATAAATGTTGACTCAGGTGTAATCTTATCCTCACTTATGTTAAGTACCTCTGCAATAATTCTCTGTAACTCTGAAACTCCATATTAATCCTCCATTCCTGTCTGTCTTTAATATGCTTACGCAGACAGACATACTCTAAATTATATAATTACTTTTCACTGCCATTCTCTTCTGTAAGCTCTGGCATATCTTCAAGTGATGCAATTATCTTTTCATTGATATTGCTCTTTGAAAATGTAACACACTGTAAAATCGAATTCTTAACTTCCTTAGCCTTGGCACTTCCGTGTGTCTTGACAACAAGTCTGTTAAGACCGATAAGAGGTGCACCTCCATATTCAGATGCATCCATAGTCTTTAATGTATCCTTAAGTGCTCCTTTTACAAGTAATGCACCTATCTTTGACTTGAAGCTTGAATAGAAAGCTCCTTTAATCTTAGATATAAGTGTACCTGCAAGCCCCTCATACAGCTTAAGTATAACATTGCCAACAAATGCATCACAGACTATAACATCTGCACCACTTGGAATTTCTCTTGCCTCTATACTTCCAATAAAGTTAATATCCTTGCAGGCTTTAAGAAGTGGAAATGTTTCCTTTACAAGCTGGTTGCCTTTTTCCTCCTCAAGACCTACATTTACAATAGCTACTCTTGGATTTTTATTCCGACACAGTTTTCCATATATATGGAACCCATCTTTGCCCACTGTACAAGAAATGCCGGTCTTGCATCGACATTAGCACCACTGTCAACGATAAGCACACAGCCTTTATCAGTAGGTACAATAGCACCTATAGGTGGTCTTTCCACACCGGGAAGACGACCTACAATAACCTGTCCTCCTACAAGTATAGCGCCAGAACTTCCAGCAGAAACGAAAGCATCAGCTTCTTTCTTAACCATATTAAGTGCCTTAACTATAGAAGAATCTTTCTTTCTTCTGATTGCCATAACAGGTGGCTCTCCAGTTTCGATAACCTCTGTGGCATTAACAACTTCTATCTGTTTTCGTTATAAGTATACTTTGCAAGTTCAGCCTTAACTGCCTCTTCCTGACCTACAAGATATACAAAACATTCGCTGCTTGTGTTAACAGCATCAACGGCACCTTTTACAATCTCTCTTGGTGCATTGTCTCCACCCATGGCATCAAGAGCAACTTTTATCATATATCTGTCCATTCCTTATATTCTTTTATATGATGTCAGGGATAAAATGTATGTATATCTGATTGCAGTAGATAAATAACATCCCACCCTTAAAATCATTTATAGTAATTTCACAATACAGCTATAATATACGCTTACTGCGCTTATATCATAATGTATGAAAATACTTAATAAATATACTACGAAAACGGGTTTTAATCAAGGGATTTATTGTATGTTAATAAATAGTGAATGAATAGATAGGTTTATAAAAAGATATGATATGTTGTAGAAACATAATAAAACAAAAATATACCCCTTTGTTAATTAGTTAGTATACTTTTTCAAGGATAAATTTTAAAACAGGGGTTAAACATGGTTAAAACAAATACCAGGGCAACTGTCTTACAGCAACCCCGGTATTTATGCATATTCAGCTATTAGTCAACTGAAACGATTTCCTTCTTATTGTAAGAACCGCAAGCCTTGCAAACTCTGTGAGGCATCATTAAAGCACCACACTTGCTGCACTTTACAAGATTAGAGCACTCATTTTCCAGTTTGCTCTTCTCTTATCTCTTCTACCTTTGGAAGATTTATTCTTAGGACAAATAGACATTCCGTTACACCTCCTAAAATTCTTAAAAATATCTTTGAAAACAGACATTCTTGGATCCAGGATATTCCTGTCACAACCGCATTCTCCTTTGTTCAGATTCGCACCGCAAATCAGACAAATTCCTTTGCAGTCCTCCTTACATAAGGTTTTCCCGGCATGGATATCAGTATTTCGCCGAAAACTAACTTGTCCACGTCGAGGTTGTATCCATCAATATAGTCTTTTTCTTCTTTTGCTTCTTCCTCCGATGCATTATCATTAAAGTCAACAACTTCGTCAACAGTATAGTCAACGCGTGTATCAACTGGCTCTAAGCATCTGTCACAAAGGAATACTAAGGGTAACATAAGAATTCGCCTTAATAGAAGCTTATTCTTACCTAGCTTTTAATACTGACATCAACAGCAGGCTTATCAATTATATCATAATCAGACGAACCTGTATCAAATGTATTCATTTCAATATCTGCTTTATAACTCTTCTCATCCTGTGAACCGGATAAAAGCTCTCTTAAATCAATTAGCATAATTGTCTCCAATTCATACTACATATAGTAGATAAGCATACGCTCACCACACTTTATCTATTATACGCACCAAATACTAGTTTGTCAACAACTAATTTAATATATTTAATACTGTATATACCATAAAACATTACTGTCCAGAATATACATTTGAAAACAATATCTGAACAGTAATGTTATATTCAATTAACATATATTATTAATTAATTATTTTACAAGTGCTAATGTTTCTCTTGCGATAGCAAGCTCTTCATTAGTAGGGATTACGCAAAGCTTAACCTTTGAATCTGGTGTAGAGATGATACCTTCAACACCGCAAGCCTTCTCAGAAGCTGCTTCATCAAGTTCAACTCCGAGGAATCCAAGATACTTGCATACCATTGGTCTTAACCAAGCTGCATTTTCACCAACACCAGCGGTAAATGCAATCGCATCAACACCATTCATAGCTGCAGCGTAAGATCCGATGTATTTTGCTACTCTGTAAGCATAAGCTTCAAGTGTAACCTTAGCTACTTCATTACCTTCGTTAGCTGCTGCGTTAAGATCTCTAAAGTCAGAAGAAATACCACCTGACATACCAAGAACACCTGACTTCTTGTTAAGAATGTTAAGCATTTCGCTAACTGTAAGGTTCTCGTGGTTGCAAAGGTATTCAATGATAGCTGGATCAAGATCACCTGAACGTGTTCCCATTACAAGTCCTTCAAGTGGAGTAAGTCCCATAGAAGTATCTACACATTTACCACCGATGGAAGCTGAGATTGAAGCACCATTACCAAGATGGCATACAATAACCTTAGCTGTCTTAGGATCAAGGTTAGCAAACTTGATTGTTTCCTTTGATACGAAGCTATGGCTTGTTCCGTGGAAACCATATCTTCTTACCCCATACTTTTCATAGTATTCACGAGGAATAGCATAAAGATAAGCCTTTGGCTCCATTGTTCCACCAAATGCGGTATCCCATACAGCTACATTTGGCTTACCAGGCATAGCAGCTTCAACAGCTTCAATACCGATAAGGTTAGCTGGGTTATGAAGAGGTCCTAAGTCGAAGCACTCTCTTACTACCTTCTTAACGTCTTCTGTTACAAGACAAGACTCGATATACTTCTCACCTGCGTGAAGTACTCTGTGACCTACAGCAGCGATTTCATCTGTAGACTTGATTACACCATGCTCAGCATCCATAAGAGCATCAAGTACAAGCTTAACAGCAATGTTGTGATCCTTCATAGGTGTTTCAACAACATACTTATCCTTTCCTGTTGGCTTATGTGGATAGAACCATCAATACCAATTCTTTCTACAAGACCCTTTGCAATAACGCTCTCATCTTCCATATTGATTAACTGATACTTAAGTGATGAGCTTCCGCAGTTTATTACTAAAATATTCATTCTTATTAATCTCCTAATAAAATATAAGTTATATAATTATTTAATATAAAATATAAACATATCATATTAAATAATCCGCCTATGTTAGTTATACAAACAATATGAGGGGCAAATAATTCGTCCCTCATATTGTTATAAATGATGTCACATGATTACCCACAATAAACAGATAGATGTGTTTAATAAAATGTGGCAATCATATCATCAAAATGTATGTACACAATTATTTAGCAGCATCCTGAGCCTGAACTGCTGTGATAGCTACAACGCCTACGATATCTTCTGCGAAGCATCCTCTTGAAAGATCGTTAACTGGCATTGAAAGACCCTGAAGAACTGGACCATAAGCGCCAGCCTTAGCAAGTCTCTGAACTAACTTGTAACCGATGTTACCAGCTTCAAGTGAAGGGAATACTAATGTATTAGCCTTACCAGCTACCTTGCTGTTAGGAGCCTTAAGTGCTGCAACTTCTGGAACTAAAGCAGCATCTAACTGGAGTTCACCATCAACAGCGATATCTGGGTACTTTTCATTAGCAATCTTAACTGCATCAGCTACCATAGTTACTCTCATGCTTAGCACTTCCGTATGAAGAGAATGAAAGCATAGCAACCTTAGGTTCTGCACCAACAAAGCTCTTGAATGAATCAGCAGATAATGCTGCAACTTCTGCAAGCTTCTCTGAGTCAAGGTCTGGATTAACAGCACAGTCAGCGAATACGAAACATCCGTTTTCACCTAATTCGCAGTTAGGAACTTCCATAAGGAAGAAACCTGATACACTGCTGATACCTGGCTTAGTCTTTAATAACTGAAGAGCTGGACGGATTGTGTTACCTGTTGAATGGCAAGCACCTGAAACTGCACCATCAGCATCACCACACTTACACATAAGGCATGCATAGTACATATAATCTTTTCCATCTGTTCCTTAGCCATCTCAGGTGTAACACCCTTCTTAGCTCTTAATTCAACGAACTTGTCAATATATTTCTGCTTGTTAGGATCATTGAATGGATCTACGATTGTAGCACCTGTAATGTCATATCCCTTACTGTTCTCAGCGATTTCTTCTGGTGTACCGATTATTATAAGATTAGCGATACCTTCCTTTAAAATCTTCTCAGCAGCTGCAAATGTTCTCTTATCCATAGATTCTGGTAAAACGATAGTCTTCTTATCTGCTTTTGCTCTAGCGTAAATTGTGTCAATAAATGCCATGATTACTGACTCCTCCTTAAAATATGAATTTCGGTACATTATGTTTACCATTATGTTACCGCTACTTTTGCCCTCATTATATACCTTTTTTCAGTTAGACAAGGTGGGGATTGTTCTAAATGATAAGCAATTTTATTTAATCATGTTTATAATTCAATCTTATCTAAGCTGCTACATCATCATTTATAGTATATATAACCTTTTTAATTCCAAACCACACTGTTAAATCTGTGAATATATCTGCAACACTACCCTGATCAGTAAATGGTGATTCTTGAAGAACAGAAAAATCTCTCATCATTCCATTGTGAACAAAATATTCTACTATCTGATTTACGAAATAAATCTGTCTGCTATCAAGATTTGTATTGGTAAGATAGTCCGAAAATGCCTCTTTAGCAGCATTTGCTGTATTTTAATTTAGTAATTTATCAATCATTTGACTAAATTAAAACACTATATGACGTAATTAAATTTAAAATCGTCAATTCTTATCAGATATGGCAATTTAACTTTCATAACTTTTAACAGCTACAGTTCTACACTCAACACTTCTCTATATGGATTGACCGTAGACAATCCTATTTTAGCAATCTGACCATCTATAGGCATAAATAAATTCTGTAATACAGCAAATGCCTGTCTCATCTGCTCCTTATCAAGACATTTGCCAAGTGTAATATGCGGCATCCATGAATATGGCTGATAAAATTTGCTTATATTAGTTTCTGGAATTGTTGTAAATTCATTATATATGGATATTGAAAGATTCATCATATACTCATTAAGGACAGGTGCGACATATATCACGCGTGGAAAAAGCTGTCCGACCGATACTATATTTATCGCATTATTTACATTCACAACGCCTTTTTCTTCTAAAGGCTGTAACTTTTCCCTGCATACCTTTTCAAATGATGGAATTAACACATCAACATTCCTTGCCTCAATTGCACTGATTGTAAGATGAGGCATAACATTATTCCTTATCATAAAATCATTGCCTGTTTTATCGGCAATTTTTGTTGCAGATGTTTCAATATTTTATTAGTATTTTCATCAAAATACGCTGATATTAAATACATGCATAACACTCCTTGAACATATAATCTGTACCAACAGCATACTATTTTCCAACTGCTGAATTGTATATGTTTCCTCTTATTTAACTTACACTTTTATCAAACCCTGACAGGACCTCTCACAAAATCCCCAGTTCTTTAACTCCATACTTTCCAGCAACAATCATATTATAAAATTAGCCGCATGTATATCATCAAGTAATACATCCTTATAATCAGCCGTTTTCGTTATAAGTGGAACTTCAACCTTTTTCTTATATATGAAAGATACTCCTGCCCTTTTTATCAAAGCCAAGCACCCTTATATATGGTTCATTCGCATATTTTTCCATATGTTTTTATCAAGTCCCAGTGTTATCCTTACAAGTGCTCTTTTTATTCTGGAAAGCGGCACTTCCTTCGTCTTTATATGTTCACACAGGCTTCCAAATGAAAATGCCCCATCATATTTACTTCCTGCCCACTGTGGTACTGTCCTTGTTATCATATCCATAGCCGACTTATATAATCTGCCAGCAATCTCCTTGCTTACATCTGGATATTGCATAACATTTTCTATAAATACATTTTTATCATAATTACTCACAAAAGTATATCTAAAAGCCTTGTAAATAATGCTTCTGTTATGTCATCAGGATATATATAATTCGTATTTGAGGATAATATTAAACCTGCTTTTACAGGTATATATTTAGAAATATTATCCGTTTTAAGATTTCCTCTTAACGCCGTTGCACTGGCATAATCACTTCTTATATCTGTATCGTTATAAGCATCGCCCTGTCTTTGTACGGTATAAGGCTTAATAGCATAATTATTTTTATGATAGCTTTCAAATATTCAACCGCAAGTATGTTATTAGAACTTGTAAGCATTGCCGCAGTATCTTTATCCATCAGCTTCTCCACAACCTTCTGCCTTGCGGCGGCATAGGATATTCCATTGGCAGTGTATTTAGATATTTCCTTATATAGCACATCTTCATTATCACACAAAATGTTTGCAAGCTTAGAAAGCCTTTCTATATCCCGCTCTCACTTCCAAAAGCAATACTGTCGGCTTTATATAATCAAGAACCTTTAAAGCACCAGCGGCAAAGCTCTCAGCACTAGACACAGCATAATTAACAGGAAGTTCAACGACAAGATTAACTCCGCTGTTAAGTGCCATAGAAGCACGCGTATATTTATCAAGAACAGCCGGTTCTCCACGCTGCACAAAATCCCCGCTCATAACAGCAACACTTATATCTGCCCCTGTAAGCTCCATTGCTTTATTAAGATGATATAAATGTCCATTATGAAATGGGTTGTATTCTGTTACAAGTCCTACTGCTTTCATATATAAATCCCCTTGCATTTTAATTCTTTAAATATTATGTACACATAACATCATATTTTTGCGCAGCTTTTCAGCGCATATAAAGTTCCGCACGGAACTTTTAAGATAAGCACTTTCTACTTATTTATATCATAACATAAATTATAATAAATGTTATCTCTATATCGATAAATCGTTAAGCATATCCACTTATACTTAACAGGTGCGGAACCTTTCCGCACCTGTAAGCATTAAACAAATTCTTATTCAACTCAAAACACTCCAATTAGCAGTATGCTAATGAATATAATATTTCATTCTTCTTTATCAAATAACATTAATAATATGTTATGTTATTGAATTTAAAAATACCAGCAATGCATTTCTTTGTTCTTCTGATAACTGGTATATCTTTTCAATAAGCAGGTCATTCTGGATAGCATTTTGTGTATTTTCATTAAAAATCCTGTAAAGATATATTAAGTGCATCACATACATATGAAAGCGTTTCAATCGTAGGATTTTTATTACCTAACTCAACATCTCTTAAATAGCTCTGTGAAATACCGGATAAGTTAGCAAGTTTATTGGTTGTATAACCTTTTAATGTTCTGAAATAACGTATTCTTTCTCCAACATTCATAGCTAAATTCCTTTCTATATAGAGATAAAATATCATACTTATTAACCAAGAATTACATCTATAAATATTGACAGTTATATCTATAGATATTATAATTAGTTAAAATTAATTCTAAAGAAAGGTCAGGTATATTAATTATGGAAAAGTTATTATACGAAGAAAAGAACATTGGAAGTGCAAGAAAAATAGTGATAGGCATATGTGCCGGAATTTTTTATTAATCGGAATACTGATATTTTGTTTTGATGCACAAATTCCTGATATAAGCTATTATTCAGGTACAAAGACAGCTCTTACAGTGGTAGGAATTGTATTTATATTATATGCAGCTTTAATATAGCTTCTGTTATTGCTATGAATAAATCACAGATAAAAATATATGATAATCATATTGAAGGCTGGCAGTATAGCGTTGTATTTGCCAAGAATTATTACATATCTTATAAAGATATAACTGGTATTCAGGCAGATAATTCATCAGTTATCATCTACGCACAAGGAAAGCAGTATGGTCATAAATCTAAAACTTCCAGAAAATATATAACATTTTAATGGAACAATGGAAGCCATCTAAATAATTAAACTTCCATATTTATAAAACAAAGCATATGTGTTCAACAAATAAAACCCCGAAGCATTTGCTCCGGGGTTTTATTTTGTCATATAACCTACATCAATATATTAACTCTAAAATGTGTAATTAATTCTTAAAGCTATGTATAGGCGCAGGTATTCTTCCTGATCTGTTTACAAATGCTGAGCAGTCAAATGTATTAACCGGCATAATAGGAGCATAGCCTAAAAGTCCGCCGAATTCGACAGTCTCACCAATACCCTTGCCGACTACAGGAATAACTCTTACTGCAGTAGTCTTCTGGTTTACCATACCAATAGCTGCTTCATCTGCAATAATACCAGATATAGTTGTTGCCTTTGTATCTCCTGGTATAGCAATCATATCAAGACCTACAGAACATACATGTCATAGCTTCAAGCTTTTCAATAGTAAGTGAACCTGCATTTACTGCATCGATCATTCCCTGATCTTCACTGACCGGAATAAACGCACCACTGAGTCCTCCTACATAAGAGGATGCCATCACACCACCTTTTTTCACCTGATCGTTGAGAAGTGCAAGTGCTGCTGTTGTTCCAGGTGCACCGGCTCTTTCAAGTCCGATTTCTTCAAGAATTTCTGCAACTGAATCACCGATTGCTGGTGTTGGTGCAAGTGAAAGGTCAATTATACCAAATGGTATACCAAGTCGTTTAGAAGCTTCCTGGGCAACAAGCTGTCCTACTCGTGTAATCTTAAATGCTGTCTTTTGATAGTTTCACAAAGTACTTCAAAGCTCTCCTCTTACGCTTTCAAGAGCATATTTAACAACACCAGGACCGCTGACACCTACATTGATCACTGCATCAGCCTCTGTCACTCCGAGGAATGCGCCTGCCATAAACGGATTGTCATCCGGTGCATTGCAGAATACAACAAGCTTTGCACAACCAAGAGAGTCTGCATCTTTTGTTAAAGCAGCAGTCTCTTTAACTATTTCACCCATAAGTCTTACAGCATCCATATTGATACCTGTCTTTGTAGAGCCAACATTTACTGAGCTGCATATAAGCTCTGTAGATGCAAGTGCCTTAGGGATCGAACGTATAAGCAGTTCATCACTCTTTGTCATACCCTTTGATACAACCGCAGAATAACCACCGATGAAATTAACTCCTACCTCGTGGGCAGCCTTATCAAGTGTCTTTGCAATAGTTACATAATCGTCAGGTGTTTTACAGCATGAGGCACCAACTAACGAAATAGGTGTAATAGAAATTCTTTTATTAACTATTGGAATACCTATTTCCCTTGATATTTCCTCTCCTGTTTTACAAGGTCTTTAGCAAGAGTTGTGATTTTTATATATTTTCTCATTTACCTCATCAAGATTCTCGCTTGCACAGTCAAGAAGGTTAATACCAAGCGTAATTGTTCTTACATCAAGATTTTCCTTCTCTACCATTTTGTTGGTTTCAGTAACTTCATATATGTTAATCATTTTCTCCTCATTTCCGCATCGCCTATGGCGTATACTTAATAATAGTTAATTAAATTCTATGCATCATATCAAAGATTTCTTCTCTCTGGCACTTAATAACAACGCCTATCTCGTTTCCAAGCTTATCCAGTTCATTATTAACATCATCAAAACCACTTGTTGAGTTAGATAAATCAACTATCATCATCATATTAAAGTAACCTGATACGATAGTCTGGGAAATGTCAAGAATATTAATTCCTGTATCAGCTAAGTATGTACATACCTTTGCGATAATACCTACTGTGTCTTTTCCTACAACTGTAATTACACATTTTTTCATATTTTTCCTCTTTTCCGCGAATAAACGCATATTTAAGTGTGAATATTTATGTAAATGCATCTAATGATGCGGGTCCCAAGTAAAAGTCTTTTCTGCAAGCAGAAACGACTTTTTATACTTTGACCCTTACATCATCTAATAAAGATACATTTATCATTAGATTTTAAAGCATACTATATATATTTTCAATAGATATACCGTACTATTTTTATATTTCAAGCATAGAGGACGGCTCACTCCTATTAGCCACCTCAATGTATATATCCCCTGCCCTGTATTCATTCTCACTCATATCTATCTCAAGCCTGACAGTTTCGTATGCAAGCTTGTCATAGTTATTTTCCTTGCTTAAATGTCCTAGATATATCCCTTTTATGTGATCATTCAGAAGATTATTGATAAGTCTTGCTGATGTTTCGTTGGACAGATGTCCCTTATCGCCTAATATACGCTGCTTAAGATAGTAAGGATAACTTCCAAGCTGGAGCATATTAATATCGTGGTTTGCCTCAACAAGCATCATATCTGAACCTGTAAGATTATCCACTGTATAATCATCATAATAACCAAGGTCAGTAATGACTGAAGCCTTCTTATCGTTGCATATGACATTGTAGGCTACCGGCTCATTGGCATCATGCGACACCCTGAAACTATGTATTGTAAGGTCTTTAATCTTTGTATCGGAATCGGCAGTTATTGTATTATAATAGCTGCTGTCTATCTGTCCAAGGCTTGTTGTCGCTGCTATTCCACTTATTGTACCCGGAGTTGAATATATTGGTATGCCGTCTTTTCTTGACATAACTCCAAGTCCTTTTATATGGTCTATATGCTCATGGGTGACAAATACAGCATCAATATCTTTAAGCGACAGGTCTATGCTGTTAAGCCCTCCTCTATCTTTTTCTGCTTATTCCGGCATCTATAAGTATATGTGTATTGTCAGAACCAACATATATACAGTTACCACTGCTACCGCTTGCTATCGGCATCATTCTCATATTTATATTCCTCATTTCTTAGCACATTTTCTGTGCTTAACGATTTAAACCTCTTTTATTCCCAATATATTTTATAACATCACCTTCATCGATAGGTGCCGTATATTCGCACTTTTCACCATTAAGAAGTATGACGATGTTACCCTTAGGACTTGATAAATCAAAGTCATAGAACTGGAACAGGTCTACAAGCATATAACTGCTTCTTCCTGAAAGTGTTACAGGTACACTGTTTACAATAATAGTAATATTTCTTATCTCATTGCCGGAAGCAGTATTGCCCTGTGCTTTAACACCTCCATCAGCAGTATTATCCTGTACCCTGCACCTCTATTACCCTGTACAGACTCATCATCCTGTACACTGCTGCCGCTCACATTATCTTTACCTGCCACATCTGCAGCATTTTCATCTGCAGCGCCATCACCAGCTTTGCAGGCTCACCTACTGTTTCACCTGCTTCACCTGAATATTCCTCATCATCTGAATTCTGTAAGTATGCACTCTCGTCAAACTCATCTTCTTTCTTTTCTGTAAAGTTTACAGTAAAGTTCTCATATACCTTTGTCATCTTGTCAGCCTGCATATTATTAACCATAATATCATACTGTGTGTAATCAAGGTCAAGGAACTTAAAGAGCTGCTCAACTGTATAGAAGTTCTCTATCCTTACGGCATCTCCATCCCTTATATCATAGAATTCTGACTTTAATTCACCATTGACATATGCGATCTTGGGCAGACAATATTCTTTTCATTTACACTAAATGTTATATCTGAACCAAACTCATCTATCTCGCCTAAAGTTATAGAAGCAGCCTCACCCATTGTAGATTCTTTAACAAAGATAATGTCATTCTGCTCAATCTCTGTATTAAGGCTTGCCGGTTCTTTATTAAGTGTTATAACTGCACCTTCACCCGGAAGCCCTCTTACAAGACGTGTCTTTCCATTAAGCATATACTCTATCTGTTTTCCACGTCTAGGGAACAGCTTTTCATTAGGATAACCTATCTGCATTATCGCATCAAAACAGTAAGCTTATTATTATCGTAAAGCTTTATTCTCTCGTTATTAACATTTACAAATATAAACTTATTCTTCTGTGTATAATAATTCGTACATATACCGACAGGAGTAACATATAAAGAATCCTTCTTAAAGCCTTCTACATTAAAGTCTACGGTTGTAAGAACCCTTACCACGTATCGCAACACGCTCCGGTGCTATTGAAGGTCATCTGCAAGATGCTTTACATAGCTTGGCATCTTACCGCCACCACCTACAACAAACACAGCATTGACAGACTTGCCGCCATTAAGCTCTATAATCCTGTCTGCTGTTGACTTAGCCATATTAGCTATGGAATCATCTGCTATTGCCTGTATTTCACTTGCAGCTACGGTCTGTTCAAGTCCCATTATATCGTTAAATGTAACTGTTTCATTGTCAGGATTGCTTGCAGCTATCTTTATAGTTTCAGCAGTATTAAAGTCAACAAGATAATTCTTTGCTATCTTTTCTGTTATCTCATCGCCTGCAAGCGGTATCATACCATATGCAACTATGCTTCCATCCTTAGTTATACATATATCGGATGTACCGGCTCCGACATCCACAAGACATATATTAAGAAGCCTGTACTGCTCAGGTATGGCAATATTCATAGAAGCTATAGGCTCCAATGTAAGCGATGCAACATTAAGCCCTGCATACTCAACAGCCTCATACAGTCCGTCTACAACCTCTTCAGGCAGAAATGTAGCTATAAGTTCTACATATATTTTTCTTGCCTTGTGTCCCTCAAGATTACCTATATCATAATCATTGAGCTGGTATCTTATAGGCGTATTGCCGACACAGTAAAACTTCTCCTTGCTTGTACCGTCATTAATCTGATTATGTGCATGCTCCACAGCGAGTAAGTTAAGTGAGTATATATCCTCCTGTGTAACCCTTGTTTCCTCTTCAAACTCATACTCAGTTGAATTCACCGTTCTTAACACACGTCCGGCAGCAGCTATGCACACGTCCTTAAGCTCTGTATCAAGCTGGCTTTCAAGCGACAGCTTAACCTGCCTTATAGTATCTCCAACCTTATATATATCGTGAATTTGTCCATCAAGCATTGAACGGGTAGTGTGAAGCTTTTCCGCCATAGCTGCTATCTTAAACCTGCCATATTCAAGATATCCAACCACACCGACTATGCTTCGCGTACCTATATCAAGTCCAAATACATAATTATTAGTATTCTTATCTTTTCCCATATCAGTTCCTCTTAAAATATTATTATGATGTAAGTGTCAAAGTATAAAAGTCGTTTCTGCTTGCAGAAAAAGACTTTTTACTTGGGACACGCTAAACACCGAAAACAGAATAAAATGTCGTAAATACGGCATTTTATGAAAGTTTAGGTATTTAAGGATTGCGGGAATTGCATAGCAATGGAGCAATCCGGTTACATCAGTGAGTGGCAAAATTTACTTTGGACACTCGCATCATTATTATAATTAACAAATATACCACATTAACAATACCATAACAATATACCGGATAATTACTTTCAGATTTATTTGCCAGCCAGTATCTTATTTATCTGTGCAAATGTACCGGCAAGCTCCCCACTGTTATCTATGCAGTAGTCACAGCTTCCTACAAGCTCTTCCTTTGTTTTCTGACTCTTTAGTATATTGTCTATCTTTTCATCAGAGTATCCCCTGCTGTCCTTTAAGCGTTTCCTTCTTACATCCTCGCCTGCATCTATATACCACACTTCATCACAGAATACCTCATAATGGTCATCCAGCAGCAGTGCTGACTCCACAAATGTATAATCCAGCCTATTCTCTATGCGGTTATTAGTAACCTTTGTTATGACCTCCTGCTTGACAAGAGGATGTACTATACTGTCAAGTGCAGCTCTCTTATTAGGACTTGCAAATATAATCTCTGCAAGCTTCTTCAATCTCTCTATTCACATCAAGTACATCATCACCAAAAGCATAGTTATCATCTGATATGCCTTGCTGCCCTTATAATACAGGCTCTTTGCCACATCATCTGTCATAATGATTTCACATTTATAATTATCAGAAAGATACTTAAGCACCTCTGACTTTCCTGCGCCTATGCTCCTGTTATTCCTATAACTTTCATTATATGTTCCTGTTATCCTTTCGTTTAACAATTAACTGACTCATTATTAATGGGCTTCTAACCAGTTATCACCCTGCTTAATATCTATCTCAAGCGGTACTTTAAGGCTTGCCGCCTCTTTCATACCCTTTGTGAGTATATCCTTTACTATATCTATCTCATCAACAGCAGTTTCAACTAAAAGTTCATCATGAATTTGTAATATAAGTCTTGACTTAAGTCCCTTCTCTTTAAGTGCCCTGCTTACCCTTATCATTGCAAGCTTTATTATATCAGCGGCTGTTCCTGTATTGGTGCATTCATCGCCACTCTCACCAAATGAACGCTGCATAAAGTTGCTTGATGAAAGCTCAGGAATTTCTCTTCTTCTGTTAAACATAGTAAGTGAATATCCCTTTTCCTTTGCAGATGCAACAAGTCCGTCTATAAAGACTTTATATCAGGATATGAAGCAAAGTACTTCTCAATATAAGCCTTGGCCTCCTTAGGTGTTATACTTAAGTCCTGACTTAATCCAAATGAACTCATTCCGTATATTATACCAAAGTTTACTGCCTTTGCGTTGCTTCTCTGAAGCGGTGTTACCTCATCTATCGGTGTGTTAAATACCTCTGCTGCTGTAGCCCTGTGGATATCAGCAGATGAATTATAAGCCTCTATAAGCTTCTCATCACCTGACATATGTGCAAGTATCCTTAACTCTATCTGTGAATAATCGGCATCTATGAATACGCAGCCATCCTTTGGTATAAATACCTTTCTTATCGCCTTTCCCATCTCCATTCGTATAGGTATATTCTGAAGGTTAGGATCTGTACTGCTTATTCTTCCGGTAGCTGTTATTGTCTGGTTAAATGTTCCGTGTATTCTTCCATCCCCGCTGATATATGGAACAAGTCCGACAGCATAAGTAGAATTAAGCTTTGTAAGCTGGCGGTATTCAAGTATCTTTTCACTATAGGATAGTCAGGTGCAAGCTTGTCAAGTATATCTGCTGCTGTTGAATATCCGCTTTTGTCTTCTTCCCGTTAGGCATACCTAACTTTTCAAATAATATAACACCGAGCTGCTTAGGCGAATTAATGTTAAATTCTTCGCCGGCTTCTTCATATATTTCTTTCTCAAGCACATTTATCTTTTCAACAAGCACCTTGGAATAGTCGGAAAGTGCCTCTTTATCAACTCTTATTCCGAACTTCTGCATATCATAAAGCACGAATATAAGCGGCATTTCTATTGTTTCATACAGCTCATACATTTCTTCTTTCTTAAGAATATCTGTTATAATATCACTGCATTTGTAATTAACATAGGATGTAAGGCACGCAAGCTTTAAAAGACTGTCATCATCCTTATCGTAAGCTTCCTTTATACTCTGCTTTCCTAAAAGCTCCTGTCGTGACATAACAAGCATCGACATATATTCCTTTGAAAGAGCCTCATAATCATACCTGTCATTATTAGGATGTATGAGGTATGCTGCGACTGCTATATCCATAAATGAGTGTTCATCCACACCTGTTTTATCAAATATAGGAAGATAATCCTTAAGGTTATCTATAACAATACTTCTGTTCTTAGAAGTATTGATAAGTTCTGTCATCTTCTCTATAAGATAAGCGGCAAGCACGAAACCGTACACAGGTATATAATATATATCTTCATCGTCAAATGTAAGTGATACCGCATAAATCTCTTTCTCTGCCATAATGCTTATGCCGACTTTCTTATTATCAGCGACACATTTTCTGGCACTCTCAAATACATTCTCAACCTCTGAAAGCTCTGTAACACTCTTAAAATGCTCATAACACTCTGGCTCAGACTGCATATTGCCATCACATCTTTTAAGCATATTTTAAAGTCATATCTCTTAAAAGCTTATATGACTCCTCATTAAACATATTATCTATGAGAGCCTCATTTACATTATAATCAACATCAACATCTATCTTTATTTCAGATAAAATCTGCTAAGCTTTATCTGCTCAACATTTTCCGATATTGATTTCTTTGCCTTAGGCGGCTTAAGCTCGTCCATATGCTCAAATATATTATTAATATCATGATACTGCACAATAAGCGCAGAGGCTGTCTTAGGACCGATACCCGGCGCACCCGGTATATTATCAGAAGTATCGCCCATAAGCGCCTTCATCTCTATGAATTCCTGTGGTGTAACCCCGTAAAGTGTCTTAACATCCTCAGGATAATAATCCTCAACCTCTGTTGAACCTTTTTCGTCTTTGGAATTCTTATCTTTATCTTATCGTCAGCTAACTGTAAAGGTCACGGTCACCTGACACGATAGATACATCTATGCCTTCCTTCTGTGAATTCTTTGCGATAGTTCCAAGAAGGTCATCTGCCTCAAAGCCCTCTTTTCCACTATCCTGATATTCATCGCCTTAAGCAGCTCCTTCATAAGTGGAACCTGCTGTTTTAACTCAGGAAGCATAGGCTTTCTTTGCCTTTATACTCTGCATAAGTTTTATGCCTGAAAGTAGGCGCGCTAAGGTCAAATGCAACCGTAACATAATCCGGCTTTTCTTCATCTATAAACCTGAACATAATATTAAGGAAACCATACATCGCATTGGTGTGTATCCCCTCGCTGTTTGTAAGGTCAGGTATTCCATAAAATGCCCTGTTTAATATACTGTGTCCATCTATAAGCAAAGCTTACTCATAATTCTCTTCAATCCTCCATTTACACTTTAATAAAATCTGATAATGATGCATACCAAAATCATAAGCAGCATTATAGCATCTATAACTGCATACATTATTCTCATATTATGATTCCCACTGCCGCACCTGTCTGCACTGCTCTACACTGTTTCTTAGCTTAAGGTCAACAAGTGTTTTAAAGTCATATGAATCAATACAGCTCTTAATATCGTCCGGCAGCTTTTGACATCATAATTCTCATCAAGGCCGTATGTCACTATATAATATATCTCAAGCTCCTTGCAGTCATCACACCCCATAATATGCTTTATGAAACGCTCTCCTGCTTTAACGAAAGTTTTCCCTCATCATAATCCTTTATCATATTCTGATAATTCTTACATACATTCATACTATTCCTTATTCCTGTCCTCTCTGGCTCTTACCTCAGGACATATATAGGTTTGCTAAAGCTTATGAATATTATAGCAGAAAATAGCAGAAGTGCATAGACTTTCCATATAAAAGTCTATGCACTCTTAACTCAAATGTAATAAACCTCGTTATTACTTATTATTAATGTTTTCACGGTCGATTACACGCAGTATCAGATTAACAGCTTCATCTATACCGTAACTTGCACTGTTAATACATAAGTCGTAGTTATATGCCTGTCCCCATGTATTATTAGTGTAAAATCTGTAGTATTTCTCTCTTTTTATCAAACTTTGCAAGTCTCTTTAAAGCCTTTGAATATGGAATTTTCTCAAGCTCCATAATACGTCTTGCCCTCTGTTCAATCGGCGCTGTGATAAATACACTTATATGTGGTATATTGTTGTTCTTAAGAATAACATCAGCACAACGTCCGATAACTATAAAGTCTTCCTTTTCTGCAAGCTCACGAAGTATTTCAGACTCATTGAAAAATGCTGCATCCCTGCCGGAAGTCCATGGTTACGGCTAAATCTTCTTGCCTTTTCAGGCTTTACCATATCGTGGCTTAAGTCTATCTTAGTACTCTTAAATCTTGCATCCTTTTCAGCATCTTTTCTTAACACAATATCTTTAAATATCTCAGCATCATAATAATTAAGATGAAGCTTATCAGCAAGTGCGAAACCTATATCTGTACCAGCACTTCCCTCTGTACGGCTTATGCATATTATCATACGCTTGTCGTCATTATGTCTGTGAAGGTTAGATACGTTTAACTCACTTATAGCTGTATCCATAATATCTACTGAATTAAATATATGTGGTATCTCAGCAATTTCATTAAGAATATCGTTGTACTCAGTCATAAACTTTGACTTTTCCTGCTTATCCTGTATTGTTCTTGCCATATTACCTACAAGCGCAACCTCACTTCTTAACTTATAGCCGTGAGGATTACTGTATATAAGCATACTCAGCTTATCAATACATTTGTCCTTATCACCTATAAACACACGTCCAAGGTCTGAACCTACACTCTTATATACTCTCTCATCAAGGTCATATATCTTGTTAGCAAGGTTTAAGGCAGTTTTCTTTAACTCTTCTGCACTTACAGAAGAATTATTATTATTTGTATTATTAGAAATATTATTACTCATAACGCCCACCTCCTATAAAAGAATACTAGTGTATCCAGAATAAATACAGGCACAAGGATACCGATTGACCATATCATATAACCAAAGAAACCAGGCATTCTGACACCGTTTTCGTCCGCGATTGACTTAACCATGAAGTTAGGCGCATTACCGATATATGTACCGGCACCCATAAATACGGCACCGCATGAAATAGCCATAAGTATCTTTGCGGTAATAACACCAACGCTTGTTGTAATGCCGCTTGTAAAACCAAGTGTTCCGGCAGTTGTAAAGAATACCAGATATGTAGGTGTATTATCAAGGAAACTTGAAAGCGCACCAGTAGTCCAGAACATCTGCCATGCCTTTGTAATTCCAAGTGTCGGACCAACTGCCTTAGAATCATAAGTGCTGGCTGCATTGTTATGAATATACCGATGAAAGTATGGCAACTTCCTTAATAGCACCCCAGTTAAAGTGGTTCTTTGTTCTTATTTCCTTCTTAGTTGTCTTGAATGATAAAATGCAGCTACAAGAATAATAGCTATCTCTATCATAGTAACAAATGAGAATGTCACCTCTCCGATATGCAAGCCCTTAAGCGTACCATCTGCGCGCATAAATGCTGGAACATTAGAAAGTGTACCGCTTAATACAACAGCTATTACAATCGCAATAATAAATATTACATTGTGTCCACCCTGGAACTTTACCTCTGTTGACTCTTTGCTTATATCAGGCACACTGCCCTCTGCAATATCAAGTCTGTAGTTCTTTCTGTCTATCATATAGAATACAGGAAGAAGCACTACAAGATTAAAGCATAATACTGGCAACAGATGAAGACTCCATGTAAATGGTACTCCTCTCATAAATCCCATAAGAAGTGGTGGGTCACCTATTGGTGTAAGGCATCCACCCATATTGGATATAAGGAATATGAAGAATATCATAATATGACTTTTTCTTTTTCTCCACGAATTCATCTTTATAATAGGACGTACAAAAGCATACTTGCACCTGTTGTTCCTATAATACTTGAAAGAAATGTTCCTATTAACAATGTAATAGTATTGACTCTTGGTGAACCTACTAAGTCACCATCCAGAGAAATATTACCTGCAACGCAGAACAATCCAAATAATAAAACTATAAAACCTAAATAATCATTTATTATACACTCAAGCACAGTTTCAGCGGCAGTTCCTACACCCTGTGTTATGGCAAAGGTATAATAAAAGCAGCGACCAGAATATTACCGCATGTAACTGATGGCTTTCCCACCATTCAGCCTTTACAAGCGGCATAATCGCAATACATAAAAGCAGCCCTGCAAAGGGATGCACAGCCATAGTGGCAACATAACTAATTATCCTAACGGTTAATTTTGTTAACAAGCATTATCATTTCATTTCGCTAATGCATTATAGTATGTTTTTTGAAAATTAAAGCTTTCTTAAGTTTTATTTAAAACAATGAAGTTAAATTATTAACAATATATTGCATGGATATAGGTTAATTACTATAGTTATAACAGTTCCAAACCCTCGCCACTCTTGGTAAAGAACTATTATAATGTTAATAACACACTTATCTAATAATAAAAGCCGTCACCCTGAGCACAATTTATACAACAGATATATGCAGCATCCTATCATCCTGATATATATTGTATAGATTATGTTCTGAGCGACAGCTCTTATTCTGTAATGCGGATAGTGGGACTTGAACCCACACGATGTCACCACCGGCAGATTTTGAGTCTGCTGCGTCTGCCATTCCGCCATATCCGCAGACAAACGATATAATATCATACTTTATATTATAAAGTCAAGTGAATTATAATCTTTGTTCTGTTTGACGTAACATTCATTAGTTAATAACATCAATAAAGCGTAAATATAAAAGTCTATCTTTTCTTAGGCTGTCAGACATTCACCCTATAAAATGAAAGTTTAAAGAAGAAATCTGTATAGGCACAGTACAGTTCTTCTTTAAACTTCCAATATTCACATCACGTCTATTATTTACATTTTACAGTGAATTATATAAATCTTCGTATTTCTTTGCTGAACTCTTCCATGAGAAGTCTTTCTTCATGCCTCTGTCGACAATCTTATTCCACTCTCTCTTATGGTTGTAGTATACGCTCTTTGCATAGTTTACGATGCCAAGCATCTCGTGTGCATTGTAATTAGCAAATGAGAAGCCTGTTCCTGTGCTCTCGTATTCATTGTAAGGTTCAACTGTATCCTTAAGTCCGCCAGTTTCTCTTACAATAGGAACTGTACCATATCTGAGCGCCATAAGCTGGCTTAGACCACATGGCTCAAAGAGTGATGGCATAAGGAATGCATCACACGCTGCATATATCTTATGTGACATTTCCTCTGAATAATAGATATTAGCAGATACTCTGTCATTGTACTTCCAGTCAAAATGTCTGAACATATTCTCATACTTTTCATCACCTGTACCAAGCACAACAAGCTGTACATCCTCAGAACAAAGCTCATCCATAACATAGGAGATAAGGTCAAGTCCCTTCTGGTCTGTAAGTCTTGAAACAATACCTATCATAAACTTACCCTTATCCTGTGTAAGTCCAAGTTCTTTCTGTAAAGCAACTTTATTCTTCCACTTCTCCTTACGGAAAGTTATCTGATTATAATTAGCTGCAAGTGACTTATCTGTCATAGGGTCATATACTTCATAATCGATACCATTCACGATACCACAAAGTGCATTGGCTCTTGCATTCATAAGTCCATCAAGACCTTCTCCATAGAACGGTGTCTTGATCTCTTCTGCATATGTTTCACTTACAGTTGTTACTTTATCCGCATATACAATACCACCCTTAAGATAGTTGGCATCCTCATATGCCTCAAGCTTGTCCGATGTAAAGTAGCTGTCAGCAAGTCCTGTTATATCCTTAACCTTCTTGAGGTCCCACACACCCTGGAACTTAAGATTATGTATAGTCATAATAGACTTAACTCCATTGTAGAAATCTCCGCCCGAAAATCTCTCATGAAGATATACCGGAATAAGACCTGTCTGCCAGTCATTACAATGTATAATATCCGGCTTAAATCCTATAACTGGAATAGCTGAGAGTGCTGCCTTGCTAAAGAATGCAAACTTCTCAATATCCTCGTGAATCCAGCTATAAGGCTTAGGTCCCCAAAGTAGAATTCATTATCGATAAAGTAGAATGTAACTCCTTCATATTCCATCTCGAAAACACCAACATACTGTGTACGCCAGGCTAAGTCGATATAGAAATGTGTCTTGTATATCATCTTTTCTCTATACTCCCAAGGTATACATGTATACTTTGGAATCATAACACGAACATCAAACTTCTCCTTGTCAAAGTACTTTGGTAAAGAGCCTACAACGTCAGCAAGTCCTCCTGTCTTTATGAAAGGAACTGCCTCTGATGCAATAAATAAAACATTCTTCATATAATCCCTTTCTATATGTCATTAGTATAACATATATCATGTTTTTAATAATCTGACGTATTATTCAGACATTTTAATACTTCTACTTAATATTATAGCATATATTGAACAAATTACATACTATTAATGTAATATTTTATTCAATATATGCTATATTAATTACCAATATCTTCTTACAGCTGTTATACTCATACCTATATTAACAGATGAAACCTTTACACTATCTCCTGGAACGGGTGCGTGAATCATCTGACCACCACCGATGTATATTCCTACATGTCCCGGATAACATATAATATCACCTGGCTGTGCCGCGCTTATGCCACCTGCAACCGCTGCTCCACCATATGCCTGTGCACCCGATGTACGTGGAATACTGATGCCACACTGTGCTAACACATATGATGTTAAACCTGAGCAGTCAAATCCACTAGGTGATGCACCACCGCTTCTGTATGGCACACCAAGGTACTGATATGCAACTGATACAATATTTGATGCAACTGCCGAATTATTATTAGCAGTTGTTGGAATAGATGAGATTGTTGTCACCTTAGATGCTGAAGCTGATGCCGCAGCCGCTGATGCTCTTCTCTGTTCCTCAGCCTTTGCAGCCATCTCTGCCGCCTCCTGATACTTGGCATCTGCATCTTCCTTGTCTGCCTTTGCCTTATCAAGTGCTGTATATAAAGTTGCCTGCTTGTTAGTAAGTTCTTTCTGCTTATTATCAAGTGATGCCTGCTTTTCTTCAAGAGTTGACTTATAATCAGCTATAGCCTGCGCTGTAATTGCCATCTCCTCAAGCTTGTTACGGTCGTAGTCATATACCTGCTGCATATAACTTGCCTTGTTAATAACATCACTCATATCTGATGCTGTAAGGAAAACCTCTGCCATAGATGCTGACTGGTCTTCATACATATACTGAATTCTTAACTTTGTGTCTTCAAACTGCTTCTGCTGTACTCTCTGAGCTTCATCAAGTTCTGTGTTAGTCTTATCAACTTCGTCTGCAAGATCTGCCATATCCTGTTCAAGACTTTCAATCTCTGTTAAAAGATATGCAAGCTGCTGTGTTAAATTATCGACCTGCTGCTGTGCTTCCTGCTGCTGTGTCTTAAGTGTGTCAAGGTCATCCGCAAATACAGATGTTCCCATAATTGTTGTTATAAGCTGCTGCGCAAACGTTTTAATGCTCTTCTATACATACAAACTCCTATTTATTACAATTTTGTTAAAACATTTTACAAATACGTTAATATTATAATATAGGAATTGTAATATTTCAAGGAAAATTACACAATTATGACAAAATTCACACTTTCGTCATATATGTATGCCGCATACATCAGCCTTCCGCATGTAAGTCTTATATTGTCAGCGATAAGCGCTATAAACTCTGAGTTAGTTGGCTTGCCTTTTCCATTGCTTATAGTGTATCCAAAAGGTCATTGAGGACATCAGGATTGCCTCTGTTCCATGCAACCTCAATGGCATGTCTTATGGCACGCTCAACTCTGCTTGGGGTTGTCTCAAACTTTTGGCTATTGTTGGATATAATATCTTTGTTATGCTGTTTATAATATCAGGGTCATTAACCGCTAAAGTTATAGACTCCTTAAGTACTGATAACCTTTATGTGTGCTGGAACACCTATCTCATGTATCATTCCTGTAATCTCATTCTCAAGAACATATTTTTATGGTTAACTGTATCCCTGATAACAACATTCTTAATTTCTGCTGGTGTCCTGTGCACCTTTCCGACATACTTTATACGATTGATAAGCATGTCATTGTCAAAAGGCTTCATTATGTAATATGCTGCTCCCTTGCTGAAAGCATCTTCTGTAACATCTTCCATTCCGACAGCACTTATAACTATAAATGCCGGCTTTGAACATTCTCCGTCTTCACGGACTTTCTGCATGACACTTATTCCGTCAAGCTGTGGCATAATAATATCAAGAAGAACAACGTCTGGCGATGTCTTTTAATAACATCGATAGTTTCTTCTCCATTAGTTGCAACACCTACAACCTCTAGTTCAGGTTCATCATTGATAACTTCTTTTATGACATCTACCATTTTCTTGTTATCATCTGCAATAACCACTTTTAAAGACTCCATATATTTCCCCTCACACTTTTAATATTATTAGCGCAAATGTATATACTAATGAATATCTGCTGCCATGTGTGACAAAACATAATACATATCATTATAAATGTCGACTTTGAACAGCAAACAGTAACATTTACAGACATATTATACTATCCTGGCAATATCTTATCAATTAAAATCCATCGCAACTGTCGACAAAATTCGACAAATGTATTTTATTAGATTTATTTGACAGTGATACTTTTCTATAAAATCAGTAATTCTGCAAATAATATGTTAAAAGGATGCTTCATATGTGTATAAAACGTACATTTAACAGATATATATTATATTCAGCTATATTGACAACTCTGCTATTATGCGCATTGACATATACTGACTATGTAAAAAGCATTTTCAGAACACATATATATAACTGAACAGAGTAATACTACATTTAATCTGTCGGTTCCAGTCACAGGCAATGTATACAATTCTTCCTATAAGACTGACAACAATATTAATGCCAATTTCAATGAAGAAGTTACATTTATAACCGGTAATCCAGCAAGCTACGATATGGACCTTAAGCTTTTCGGTGTAATATTCTTAAAGACTGTCCATGTAAATGTTGTCGATGAAACAAAGGTTTATCCGTGCGGCTTTCAGGCTGGGCTCTATCTTAAAAGCAATGGTATCCTTGTCGTTAAGACCGACTCTGTAAGCTCAATGTCCTACGGCGATATAATTCCGTGTGAGCATATCTTATCCAAAGGCGACTATATTCTGTACGTAAATGGTACAGAAATCAGTTCCAAAAAGAATTCTCTGATATAATTGCCGGCTGCGATGGCAGTAATCTTGAACTTGGCATACTAAGAAATGGCAGTATATCAACTGTAAATGTAACACCCGTCCTTGATACCAACGGCGAATATAAACTTGGTCTATGGTAAAAGATGATGCCCAGGGCATCGGAACTCTGACTTATATAGATCAGTCAGAACACTTTGGTGCACTCGGACATGGAATAACTGATAACAGCACCGGTACGATTATGAATATAAGCGGCGGTCAGATATACAAGACCCATATTCTTTCCATAATCAAAGGAAAAGACGGCACACCCGGAGAGCTTCAGGGAATTATAGACTACAAAACACCCAGCCAGTCGGAAGTATAGATAAAACTGCGAATATGGCATATACGGAACTATTGATAAGTCTGTCTGCAAAAGGTATAATCTTTCACTTATGAGTGTAGGCTATCGTTATATGGTACACAAAGGCAGGGCTTATGTAAGATTTTATCATAATAACCAGTATAAGGACTACGATATAGAGATAACCTCTCTGAATAACAGCAATTCTAAAATATATCCTTCAAAGTAACCTCAGATGAGCTTCTTGATATGACAAACGGCATAGTACAGGGAATGTCAGGATGCCCTATCATACAGGACGGAAGAATTATAGGTGCTGTAACACATGTTCTTATAGACGACTCCAGGAGTGGTTATGGCATATATATTGAAAATATGTTAAATGCATCACAGTAAATATGACTAATGTATGCTGCAACCCGTTTTAATTAATAAAGCATAAAATATAGCTGTCACCATATATAACATTAAACTTACTATCTATAAATGAGCAAATGAAGAACAATATTTTAAATTTGCTCATTTATATTTACTACGTAATATTTTAATTAACAGTACAGGAAAGTATCGTATATAACCAACTACTTATTTTCCTGTACTATAATTTTCCATTACATATCTAAGCATTTGCAAAACACAAAATCCGCATAAATCTTTTTATATATCAAAATTAAGACCTATTTTTATTTTAGTTATTAAACTTTGCAATTATCTATTTATCACGTATTTCCGTTTTTCTTAAACTCCTCCGAAGCTTCCTTAACTCCCTTGCATTGGCAAGCACCGAGTCTGTAACTTCACTTCCTGAAAGCATTCGCGCAAGCTCATATATGCTCTCCTGCTCATCCACGCGTGTTATCTGGCTGTAAGTCTTATTATCACGCACACTTTTCAATCGTGAAGTGTGCATCTGCCATTGAAGCTATCTGTGGAAGATGTGTTATACATATAATCTGATGATGTCCTGCAAGCCTTGCAAGCTGGTTTGATACCATCTGCGCTGTCCTGCCGCTTATTCCGGCATCTATCTCATCAAATATGAGAGTCTTGCTGTCATCACCTGCCATAACAGTCTTTATTGCAAGCATAATCCTCGAAAGCTCACCACCCGATGCAATCTTTGACAACGGACGTAACTCCTGACCCGGATTAGTTGATATCATAAAACATACAGAATCATAACCATTGGCTGTGAGACTTTCGCTTTTTCAAAATCAATCCTGAATTTAACATCAAGAAAGTTAAGCTTCTTTAACGATTCTGTAAACTCTGCAGTAAGCCTGTCCGCCGCATCCTTTCGTATAGCACTCAGTCTGTCTGCTGTGGCAGCTGCTTTTTCATATGCCTTGTCGTATTCAGCCTGTCTTTTCTTTAATATCTCATCATAATTATAATATTCCTCAAGCTTGTCCTGCTTCTTCTTAAGCGATAAAGCACATTCTCAATAGAACCGCCGTACTTATTCTTAAGCTCATTAATAGTGTCAAGCCTGTACTGTATATCATTGAGCGATGATACATCAAAGTCGCTGTTATCAATGTATGCACTTATGTCGTGTGATACATCCATAATAAGACTCTCAACATCCTGCAAAGTATCACACAATCCGCTAAGAGAACTGTCACATTCAGAAGCACTAAGTACTGACTTTATGACCATACCTAGCATATCACTTATATTATCATCACTTGAATTAAGCAGCATATCTGCACCTGACAGCTCGCTCATTATCTTCTGGTGATTATTAAGCTTCTTAAATTCTGTCTCAAGCTCTTCATCCTCGCCCACTTTAAGAGCGGCTGCTGTTATCTCATTGACTTCATATTCAAGAAATGATACTTCTCTCTGTCTTTCTTCATTATCCTTGTCAAGTTCTTTTAATACATTCCGGCACTCTGTATAGTACTTATAATCCGCCTGCATTTCATCCCTGATATCTGCTATGGACTCTGCGCAGTATTCATCAACAACATTAATATGTGTTGAGTCATCCATAAGCGCCTGATTATCGTGCTGTCCGTGCATATCAATAAGGTATCTTGCAAGCTTCTGTGTCTGTGCCGCTGTAAAGTTCTGTCCGTTTACCTTTATCTGCGAACGTGTTGGCGTTATCTTTCTTGATATAAGCAGTTCTCCCTCATCTATGTCTATAACACCAAGCTCCTTAATCTTTTCAAGTGTGTATTCATCATCTATATCAAACACCAGTTCGGCTAGTCCGTAATCTGCACCGGTTCTTATAAAGTCCGGCGATGTCTTAGTTTCAGTGCTGCATTAATAGAACCAAGTATAATAGACTTTCCGGCACCGGTTTCACCCGACAATATATTAAGCCCTTCCTCAAAGTCAACATTCTCTTCTTCTATTAATGCAAGATTTTTAACGTGTAAATTAGTAAGCATACTCTCCAACTTGCCACTGCCATAATGACAATGACTGCAATAAACTATATAATCATATCTTTATAAGCTTTTTAACTTATTCATAACGATAGTTGTATCTTTAACAGTTCTTACAGCACACATAATAGTATCATCTCCTGCTATAGAACCCACTATCTCATCAAGCTTTAAGGCATCAAGCGCCGCACATACAGCCATAGCCATACCTGGAACAGTTCTTATAACAAGTATATTCTGCGCCATATCCATAGACATATAGCCTTCTCTTAACACTCTTATATACTTATCATTAGTCACAGGATTACCAGAAAATAATGTAGTATACTTCTGGCTCACACCATCCACCGACACCTTTGTAAGATTAAGCGCTCTTATATCTCTTGAAACAGTTGCCTGCGTAACATTATAGCCTGCCTTGTTAAGCGCATCTGCCAGCTCCTCCTGTGTTCCTATATTATTGTTATTAATCAATTCTAATATTTTCTTGTGTCTGTCTGTTCTCACAACTTTTCTCCAATCTTACCACACTATGATAAGTATCCAATTCATACAATCACATTTTATTTCTTATTCTTTCCAGAAAGATATCTTGCTGGTCTTTATCAGCTTAGCCATCTTATCTGAACGTGTAATAACAACTCTGTCACCTGTAACCACCTGACAGTAGCTTTCACCATCATAGGTTGCCACTCTCTCATCTGACAGCTTCTTATTGTCATTCATCTGGATAACAATCTCATCATCCTGCCCGAATATGATACTTTTTGTGTAAGTGTATGTGCGCATATCGGTGTAATCATAATAAGTCTTGCATTCGGCTGGACTATAGGTCCGCCTGCCGATAAACTGTAAGCCGTAGAGCCTGTCGCTGTTGATACGATAACTCCGTCAGCCGCAAATGAATTGAGATACTCACCATTAACATATATATCAAAGTCAATAACTCTTAATATTCCACGTCTGCTGAGTACAACATCATTAAGTGCAACATCCTCATATATGACACTGTCACCTCTGTATATCTTACCATCAAGCATCATACGTGTATCGACTTCATAGTTATCCTTAATAAGGCTGTCCAGCGTGTCATAAACTGTATTCATATCTGTATCAGTGAGATATCCAAGTGTACCTATATTAACACCCAGCAGCGGAATATTTTTCTCATTAAGATCCTTGCAGCCTGAATTAATGTTCCATCACCGCCAAGAACTATAATACAGTCAACACCGTCAGGCACAAGTCCTGCATTAGTGTAACAATACTTAGTTCCCTCAACCCTGCACGCAGCCTCATCATATATACCATGCGCACCATGCTCATTAAGATATGTAATAATACTATTAGTGTACTTAAGTTCTGAATCCTTTGACTGATCTGTAACTATATAAAATGTTTTCATCAATACCCTATATCGCAAAGCGTTAAATGTCAACTATGAATATATATTACAATGTTTCATGCGCTTTGTCTACTATATTTTTATTTCAAAGGAATATTTTCATAAGTTCCCTCTGTATGCTTCTGAAGATGAAGAAGATATTCTATATTACCTTCAGGTCCTTTAACTGGTGAGAATTCAAGGTTAAGTATCTCAAATCCTATGGATATAGCATAATCTATAACCATCTGGATAACTTCCTCGTGTACAGCCTTATCCCTTACAACACCATGTTTTCCGACCTTTTCTCTTCCAGCTTCAAACTGTGGCTTTATAAGGCATACTATCTGTCCGTCATCTGTAAGAAGATTTTAACAGGAAGAAGTACCTTTGTAAGAGATATAAAGGATACGTCTATGCTTGAGAAATCTATCTTATCAGCAACATCCTCCGGTGTGACATATCTGATATTGGTCTTTTCCATACACACAACTCTCTCATCATTGCGAAGCTTCCATGCAAGCTGTCCGTGTCCTACATCCACCGAATACACCTTGACTGCACCATTCTGTAACATACAGTCTGTAAAGCCGCCTGTTGATGAGCCTACATCCATACTTTTCCTTCAATAGTAACATCAAAGTTCTCCATGGCTTTCTCAAGCTTAAAGGCCACGGCTTACATACTTAAGTGTATTGCCCTTACTTCTATATTAGCTGTATCTACAAATGTTGAACCAGCCTTGTCCTCCTTCTGTCCCTCAACATACACATTTCGGACATAATTATGGCCTTCGCCTCTCTTGACTCTGCAAGTCCTCTGTTCACTAGAAGAACATCTAATCTTTCCTTGCTCATATTTCTCTCCAATCCTGTTAAGCTTATATAAAGCTTATTCACGTATCTTTGTATAACTTTCTTTTATACGCTTTATTATACTTTCTTCATCTATTCCTGTTTCGCGTCTTAATATATCCACACTTCCATGCTCAATATAATCATCCGGAAGTGATATGCTAAGAACGTGGGTATTATATTCTGAATCACTAACATATTGACAGACTGTCCTTCCAAAGCCGCCTGAGGATACATTTTCCTCAAGAGTGACTATAAGCTTTCTGACAGACAGCATCTATCATATCTTTATCTATAGGCTTAACGAAACGCGCATTGACAAGCGTAACTGTATAACCCTCAGCCATAAGACTGTTTCTTACATTGTCTGCTGCTGCCACCATGCTTCCAAGTGCCAGAAGCGCAATAGCATTATCACCAGTATACATAACCTCTGACTTTCCATATTCCACAGGCGCATCAAACTCATGGAAGGAAAGGCAGGCACTTCCTCTTGATAACGTATAGCTATAGGTCCGTTAAAATCTTCAACTGCAAATCTTATCATTTCCTTAAGCTCTGTATCATTCTTAGGCGCACATATAGTCATATTAGGAATTGATGAAAGGAAAGATATGTCAAATATTCCCTGATGAGTCTCCCCATCACTTCCAACCAGTCCTGCCCTGTCTATCGCAAACACCACATGAAGCTGCTGTATACACACATCATGCAGTATCTGGTCATACGCCCTCTGAAGAAATGACGAATACACCGCAAATACGGGCTTAAGTCCTCCAGCAGCAAGTCCTGCCGCAAATGTAACAGCATGTGCCTCAGCTATACCAACATCAAAAATCTGTCTGGAAACCACTTTGAAAACTTGGTAAGTCCGACACCATCCGGCATAGCCGCTGTTATTGCAGCAACTGTATTGTCCTTCTTTCCAAGTTCGCATATAGTATCAGAAAATATCTTTGAATAAGTTGGTATATCAGACTTATTTATCTCACAGCCTGTCTTTATATCAAAAGGCCCGATACCGTGGAACTTGCTCGGATTGCGCTCTGCCGGCTTATATCCACGTCCCTTCTGTGTTACAACATGGACAAGCACTGGTCCATTCATACGCTTTGCCACTGTAAGTATCTTTATAAGCTTATCCATATCATGACCGTCAACCGGACCAAGATAATATATACCCATACTCTCAAACATTGAGTCGTGCAATATGACCTGTTTTAAGTTAGACTTTGTCTTTTGATAGTCTTTACAATCTTATCGCCCTTAGGAAGCTTGTATAATACATTTCCAATATTTTCCTTAAGGTCATAATATGAGTCCGAAGAACGGATTTCACTTAGCATATTAGATACGCCACCAACATTCTTTGATATGGACATAGTATTATCATTAAGTATAATAACAAAGTTACCCTTAACCCTTGAAGCATTATTAAGTGCTTCATATGCCATACCGCCGGTCATAGAACCATCTCCTATCACAGATACAACACTGTAATTGCCATGCTTTATATCCCTTGCCTCTGCAAGCCCCAGACCTGCTGAGATTGAAGTTGAACTGTGTCCTGTATCAAACGCATCATAATCGCTTTCATTTCTCTTAGGAAAGCCACTCATACCGCCGAACTTTCTAAGCTCATCAAACTGGTTCTTACGCCCCGTAAGTATCTTATGGGTATAAGACTGATGTCCTACATCCCATATAAGCTTATCCTGTGGAAGATTAAATACAACATGCAAAGCCATTGTCAGTTCGACAACGCCAAGATTAGAAGCAAGATGTCCGCCTGTTACGCTTATCTTCTGGATAAGGAACTCCCTTATCTCAGCCGCAAGCTGATTATATTCTATTGGAGAAAGTTTCTTAATATCATTGGGCTTATTAATCTTCTCTAGTATCATAGCTGTTCTCTCCCACTTCTACTTATTTCTATGTATAAGCATATCTATAAGTTCCTCTAAGTATTCATTATCTCCGATAGACTTAACTACATCCAGAGTATCCTTAGACATATCATAAGTATCCTTCTCTGCCTTCTCAAAACCATAAAGTGTTACATAAGTTGTCTTGTTATTACGCTCATCACTAAGAACAGGCTTTCCAAGTACTTCCTGAGTACTTGTCACATCAAGAATATCATCCTTAATCTGGAATGCAAAACCTACATTATATCCGGCCTTACACAGAAGCTCCTCAGTAGTATCATCACAGCCTGCAAGTATTCCTGCCATAAATGCTGCCTCTATAAGAGCACCTGTCTTTAACCTGAATATATAATCAAGCTGTGCTTCATCCATAGGCTTGTCAGTAAGATATACATCTAAAGACTGGCCGCCTACCATGCCGTCAACTCCTGCCTTACCTGCTATAACTGCGGCTGCCCTTGAATAAAGTGCCATTTTTCTGCAGTATCCGGATTTTATAATCCTTTGCAAGCCCGCTTATAGCGTTAAGCATAGTTTCATAAGCAAGATTAAGAAGCCCGTCACCTGCTAACACGCCAAAGTCCTCTCCGAACTTCTTATGTGTTGTGAGCTTTCCTCTTCTGTAATCATCATTATCCATCGCTGGAAGGTCATCATGTACAAGTGAATAAGTATGAATCATTTCAAGTGCAGCCATAAAAGGATACACACAGCTCTCATCCGTTCCACCACATAATCTGTAAGTTTCAAGCATTATCATAGGGCGGACTCTCTTTCCACCTGCCTGAACACTATAATCCATCGCTGACTTTATATACTCTGCTTCACCACTTGCCTCAGGAAGGTAAGAGTTTACTATCGTATCTATGGCAGCTGTCTTTTCTGCCAGTTCCTTCTTAAAATCAATCATCATCAATCATCTCCGAATCTTTATCATCATTGATAATAATCATCTCTTTTTCGACTTTATCAATCATTAAGCTGCATTTTTGACAAGCTCGATACCTTCTTTATACTTCTTAAACGACTCATTCATAGTAAGCTCACCGCTTTCCATCTGTCCAAGAATATCCTCAAGCTTATCAAATGTATCTTCAAGTGAAGGCGACTTAGCCATAATCAATTACCTCACTATATTATTATTACCACGCTGCTTTATGCTATTACTTTTAATGTCAACAGCCACAGCTTTATATGTCCGTCCTTTAAATGCAGTGTAAGAACATCATCTTTCTTAACATCACTAACTGAAGTTATATGTTCCTCACTGTCATTCTCAACAAGCGCATATCCTGCTCAAGCTTCTTTAAGGGACTTACACCATCAAGCCTTGCAGATAAAAGCACAAGCCTGTGCCTCTGCGTATCAAGCATATTCTGCACACTAACATCAAGAAGATGCCTTATATGCATAAGCTGCTGCTTTTGCTGTCAAGCTGTGCCTGTGGATTATATGTCTTTAGTTCAAGCAACATTCTTTCAGTACGGCTTCTGTATGCTGCAAGTATCATCTGCATACTGTGTGTAAGCCTGTTTCTGTAGTCATCTATCTGTGCCTCAATCAGCCTTATATCAGTTACCGCAAGCTCTGCTGCGGCTGACGGCGTAGGTGCTCTTAAGTCCGCCACAAAGTCAGTTATCGTAAAGTCAGTTTCGTGTCCGACTGCCGATATGACCGGTGTCTTACAGTTAAACACAGTCTCTATGACCTCAGGTTCATTAAAAGCCCACAGGTCTTCTATAGAGCCTCCGCCACGGCCTACTATGATACAGTCAAAGCCCATATTATCAACACATTTTAAGCCTTTGGCTATGCTGTGTTTCGCATCATTACCCTGTACAAGCACTGAGTATAGATAAAGGCTTATATAAGGGTTTCTTCTGTATGCAACATTCCTTATATCCTGAATAACTGCACTTGTCCTTGCCGTTACAACAGCTATTCTTTTAGCATACCTTGGTATCGGTCTTTTGTACTCTGGTGCAAAATACCCCATATCCTCATACTGCTGCTTTAACAGCTCATACTGCCTGTACAGTTCACCTGTTCCGCTCTGTGTAACAGTCTTTGCATATAACTGGTATGCACCTCTTTCCATGTACACATCTATCCTGCCATTAACTACAACAGACATACCATCCTTAAGCCTGAAGCTTAACTTATATGCGTCCGAACCATACATAACAACAGGTATGGCAGAATTCTCATCCTTTAACGTAAAAATATACAGCCATTCTTATCTGTATACTTACAGTTGGATATTTCACCTTTAATCTCTATGCGGTTAAGTAAAAATCCTGCCTCACCATATTCTTAATGTAAGAATTAATCTGTGTAACACTATATACCTGTGCCATCTTTAATCACCTAGACCAGCTTTGCAAGTACTCCGTTTACAAAAGATGCTGTGTTATCATCTGAACCATACTTCTTGGCTAATTCAACCGCCTCATTAATAGCAACATTAACCGGAATATCGTCATCATATAACATCTCATATACTGCAAGTCGCATAATAGCAAGTTCAGCCTTACCAAGTCTGTCAACCGGCCATCCTTCCGATACTTCATTTATCTTTTCATCAATCTCATCACTCATCTCTGAAACAAGAAGTGCCTTCTTTTTGATGTACTCATATTCCTTTTCCTTAACATCTGGAAGTGCATCAAAATAATAGTCTATCTGTTCTCTTAATTCATTCTTATTATGGAATGGCACACGGAATAATATTTTAAATGTGTGCTCTCATATCTGATCTTGTCATACTAATCCTCTCTGTATACAATCATCCGTAACGATAATTATATATCTTTATCTTACTTAAGTTTCTATGTCTTATATAACGATGCCGGGGTCAAAAGCCCCAACTATAAACAGCCTCCGATATAACAAAGACTGCCCTTAAAGGACAGTCTTTACATATCACTGTACTTTAATTGTCAATATTCACACCAGCAATCTTGATATTAACCTCTGACACGTCAAGTCCTGTCATAGTCTCGATAGCTGTCTTTACTTTATCCTGTACGGCACTTGATACCTTAGGTATCTCACAGCCATACTTAATATTAAGTGCAAGATTAACTACTACATCCTGCTCACCTACATGAACCTTAACACCCTTGGAAAGATTTTTCATACCAAGCTTGCTTACAAGTTCGTTGGTAATGTTACCAGCCATACTCTCTACACCATCTACCTCAGTAGCTGCAAGACCAGCTATAATAGCAACAACTTCATCAGCTACTCTTACCTCACCGATATCCTTGCTTTCGTGTATAGTATAAGTATTGCCTCTATCTTCAAACTCTTTTGTCATAATATCCTCCTGACTGTCTGTTAAACGTTGTCTTTTCATCTATTATAATAAATATTATGAATAAATGCAACTTCTTAAATAATCAAATTGCATTACTGTCCAAAGCCAATCTCAAAATGCTATGCATTTTATTCATGTCTTTCAGATTTTACATAGCCTTGGACAATACAAATAATCACTTCACAACATTAATATTAATCTTATCAGATGTCATCCCTGTCTTTCTTTTGGCTATATCCTCTATCTGCGCCTTCTGGCTGGTTTCAAGCGTCTGCTGGTTGACAACTATATCAACTCCTGTGTCAGATACAGAAGCAACAACATCATTAAATCCTTTAGCCTCAAGAAGTATCTCAATAGCCATCTCCTTCTCAGAATAATCAGCTATCTTTGCAAGTTCATTGATAGCGGCTGTCTTTGATGATTTGTCAATATTGGCATCATTTACTATATTGGTAAGATTTTCCGTATTCTTTGCCCGGATTTGTTCCCTGTTTAACTTTGCTTCTGATATAACGCCTGACGTTACACCGCCCGATGTCAGTATGACACTTCCCGGCTCCATCATACTCTCATCATCCGGCTCTTCAGCAGGAACGGATATATCATTATCAGCACTGTCACTGGCTGCAACATCTGTAGCTGCCGCCTCACCTCTTCCACTAACCGATATTATATCTGAAATGTTTCCAGCATAATTAATATATCCGGCTACAGCAATCATTATCGCAAGAGCAGTTATAATAACCTGATTTTTTAATTCTTTTCACAACACTCCTCATTTCTGCGCACATTTTTATATAACAGGGTTGTGTCAGGTGCGCACAGACACCAAGCCTGCGGATTGTTAAACTAAGCATGTGATTTCAAAACCTCCGCTTGTTTCTATGACATTTTCATCACCTTGATTTTATGTACTGGAATATTCAAAGTCCATATACAGCATTCGTTATATCATTGACAAGCTCCTTGTTATCACCACCTTCACATACAATAATCGCACCATCAACGACAGGCATATTCTCCATAACAACATATGGCCTGCTGCCATCCGAAGTATCATAAAATATATGTGTACTTATCTTTTCTGTGTCAACATTCTCACTGCTGTCCGTTCCTGAAACGTCCTTTGAGCTGCTGTCGGAATATGTTTCGTCCTTTGCTAATACCTTTTCAGATGAATTCTTAACGCTTAACATCACCTTCACCTTTCCACGCCATCAACACTTGATAACACCTTTTCAAGACGTTTTCTACATATTCCTCATACATATCAACGCTCATACTGTCGCTTTCCTCGGACACTGTAGCACTTTCGTTAGACTGTGATGTTTTACCTGTTGGAAGTGTCACCACCATAAGCAAAACACCTGCTAGTATTAATATTAATATTTTATCCTTACCGAATTTATTCAATAAATTTTTATGGTCAGGCTTAATACTACCACTCCCCATCATTTTATATATATACTGCCAACATCTATGCCTGTCTTTGCCGATATTTTTCTTTTAAAGTGTCTATGTCCGATTTTTCAATCTATTTATGTGTATGACAACCTTTTCAACCGTCATATTCCCATAATCACCAGAAGCAACATCACTTACTGCTACATCTATATTATCCGCCTGCATATTATATTCACCAAGAACCTCAGCCACCTGTAACCTGACAGTCTTAATGACCACATCTCTGACCGTAAAACTGTATCCATTCGTATTATCCGCATTATTCTTATAATATACAGATGAATAGTCTTTATAAAATGTATCAATACTGTTCTTTATAATGTTACTCCTGCCTGTTTTATGACCGGGGATATTATTATAAGCACAAGTATTATCCTTGTTATCATCCTTATATAATCTTTATATTTGTCCGAAACAACAACATTTATCAGAAGTGATGATATTATATAAAATGTTATGACCTGCTTAAGCCACGTATATACAACTTCTGTAATAACAACCCTCCTCTGTGGCTGCTTATTGTCACCTGCCCGTAGCTATGCATACAATAACTATAGTAAGTATGAAAGTACTGACGATATTATGACAAGGTATGTAAGGCAGCCTACCGCAGACGTGAGTGCCTGTACTGCCCTTATGATACGCTTGTCTGCTACCGGTTCCATAACCGCTGCCACACCCTGATATATACAAGATATTACAACAAGCAATCACAGGAAAGCTCATACATAAAACCAGTGCTATAACTCCTGCCGCGCCTATTGTATTCTTAATAAGCGAAGAGGCTATAACCGTCTGTGACAGCATTGAAGCCGCATCTCCTATACCCGGAATTATACTTACCGCCTTGTATACATATGATGTATTGATGCTGTCCTTCACAGGGTTTATTATACTTTTTATGCCGTTAAGCCCCATAAACACTGTCATCATCGTATATCCGCACCATTTTATGCCCTTTTGTATAAAACCGCACAGCTTTGAAAAATGTCATCCTTGTCCACGCAGTCACACAGTGATACACACATACACTCTGTTTAAGTTCATAAGTATATTTCTTATAAATATATCTGCCGCCGCCATCATCCATATAACTATCTGGTAATATCCTGCTGCACTGAGCGGCGAACCTGTGGCGCACACTGCCGGAAGAACACCATTGATATAACCTTATATATGTTGATAAGTGATGTCACCGCATCCTGCGCTATCATAAAACGCCCATAAATACTGATAACAATATCGTTACAAGCGATACGGATATTATTCCTGCCGCAGTATCCTTAAGCTGTTTTTCATTAAAGAGGCGTAAGCACGTTAAGCACCGCCGAAAATATACAAAGACACACAACCTGAACAACTTCATTTCTGCCGGTTTTACGACCTCTGTTATATATGCTGATATGTCCTTTATCTGCTCAAGCCCATTGCCGCCGCTTATAAGCGACTGCATTATTTTTCCATAAGATATATCAAGTCCCGTCTCTTTTTAATAGTCTTGTCTATATCCTTATAATCACTGCTGTTAATATCTGTAATACCATATGAGGAATTATTATTGTCCTCTGTTTTTGTTCTGATAAGTCTTCTGCGTAGCATATATGTACAGATAAATGTATATTTATACCAATAGTATATATAAATACACCTAAACATACCGCACACAATATATGCCCTGCAATACATCCCGTTATATGTCCTGCCCTTCTACATCCACTCATCACTTCAAGCACCCATTCACCATCTCTAACAGTGCTATAATAACAGGCATACTGATAAGCACTATTGACACTCTGCACAACAGTTCAAGCTGTGAGGCTACTGCACTAAAACCGTTGTCCCTGCATATATCTGAAACAAACTGCGTTGCTATGGATAAGCCTGTTATCTTCATAATTATCTTAATATACCCTCTCTCTATATCCACACTGTTAGTAAGAACTCCTATATAGCCCGTTACCACTGAAAAACTGCTAAGCATATATATTGCTATAAAAGGCTTGTCATAAGTACTATCACAGAAACATATGAGGGTGCTTCTTTTTATTAAAGACAGCAGATAATAACACACATAACCATAACCGCCACCTGTAGCAATACTCATCACTCTCCTTTATACGGCGCAGCACTGCAACCTCTTAAAGCCCTATATATTAAACAGCTTCTGCATAGAAGAAAACAGCTCTGCGATGTAGGAATAACCCAATAAAGCACAATAAGTATTCCTGCAAGGCTTGTAAGAAAAGCCTGGTCATCTCTTCCACTATGCTTTAATATCTGATTAAGTATGGCTACGATTATTCCTACTGCCGCAATCTTAAATATTATACCTGACTCCATATGCCTGCCTTTCCTGCGTATACATCTGCTGGATATTTATATGAGAATTATTGTTATAACAATGCCAGCCATTACGCCTGATATCTGATATATCTTTGACCTTGTCCCTGCCTCAGACTGTAATCTCTGGTATATATTTTTAAGCTTGTATTCCACATTGCCTGCACACTGCAGCTGCATATTTCTGTCTATATATGTATTAATATTTCCAAGTTCCTTTATCACACTTATCTCCTCTTTTTAACAATTCCACTCTTTATAAGCTTCTTTGCTTCACTAAGCCATATTTCATTAAATGTATCTTCCTTTGTGTTATGTCTGAAAGTTTTATATATACCTGCTCATACATACTGCTTACTATGCTGTTTGTTATGCTCTTTGATAACTCACAGCATATTACAGGAAGCGGCGTAAGTCCGTATTTTATCTGCGACTGTATATAATTAAGAGAATATATGTAGGCATCTATCACATTTATACGTTCCTTTAACTGCCCTGCAAGATAGAAACCGTAATATGTTGTCATTACAATTATGAGTGCCGCTCCCGATAGTTTATACACTTTTCAATAGTTCCTTTCCATGCCTTTTAGACATTATTATTATTTTATTAAAACCATCCATGCCGACTAACTCCTTGACATAAGGCTTGTTTAATACATCTTCAAGCGAATAGCCGTGCACTGTTCCTATTATTATGCATCCACAGGCGATACAATATCTTATTGCCTGTGCATCGTACTTGTTTCCTATCTCATCCACCGCTATCATTCCCGGTGACATCGCGCGTATAGCCATAAGCATGCCTGAATCTTTAGGGCATCCGTCAAAACATCTGTTCTCTCCTATGTCATTCTGCGGCACTCCCATATAACAGCCGGCTATCTCCTGTCTTTCATCAATAAGACTTATATTCATAGACAGTTCAGGATTGTTCGATATATTTCTTACGACATCACGAAGCAGAGTTGTCTTTCCACAGCCCGGAGGCGATATTATAAGAGTATTTTCAAGCCCGCCAGCATATACAAAGTCCATCACCTTATTACTGCAGCCAAGCACCTGATGCGCCACTCTTATGCATAAAATGTTATGTAATTAAAGTTTCTTATACTGTTATTTTCTACTATTGCATGGCCTGCTATTCCTATTCTGTGTCCGCCCTCTATTGTAATAAATCCTGCTTAAAGCTCTGTTCGTAAGCATATACTGAATAATTCGCCGCAAGCTCTATTATCTTTCTTATGTGCTCCTTTTAGCCTTCACTGTGCTTAGTACCTCTTTGTTATCATATATAAGTGAAATGTACCGTCCTGTACGTATTCTTATCTCATTAATCTTGTCAAATTTTATCCCGTAAAGATTAAGTCCCGTGACTAATTCACCGGGAAGTATCCTTATGATTTGTCCTATATCCCCTTATAAAACAACCTCCATATACCGTTTTTCACAGTATATGAAGGTTGTCTTTAATTATTCATCGTTTCTATTCTACTGACTTAAGCGACTCTACCATAGGTATTTTCTTAAGTGACGGATACATAATAAGATTGATAAGGAGGAGAATAATATAGTTATTCCATATGATATAAGGAATGAACTTATATTTATCTTAGTTCCAAACATGACACCGTCAAGCTCAATCGTTGTCATAATATAAGAGTGAAGTGCCACACCGAGAAGAAGTCCGAATACTCCACCAATAAGTGTAAGTATTATATTCTCCCTGTATACATACTCTCCTACCTCTGTATCGTAGAAACCGAGTACTTTTATCGTAGCTATCTCTCTTATACGCTCTGATATATTGACATTAGTAAGATTATACAGTACAACAAATGCAAGCATACCTGCTGATATTATAAGCACCCATGTTACAAGGTCAAGCGACTGTATCATATTCTCAAATCTTGATATATTGGCTTTACAAATGTGAGTGACTTTACACTGCTGTCTGTAAGATATCTGTCACCGATAGCAGCCTGTACAGTCTCATCATCACCTGTCAGCTTTCCTAATATTCTGTTGTTATCCGGTGTATATCCGAATACCTGATTGAAATAATCGGACGTCATAAATATATAATTATTAATATACATTTCCATAACACCGGTTACATTTACTGATACCTGCTTATTATTATCATCCTGTATAAGTATAGTATCGCCTGCCTTTACCGAAAGGTCTTTAGCAAGCTTTTCAGTTATGATAACTCCTGAGTCAGTAAGCTCCAGTTCGCTCTTATCTTTTCTTGACCTGAAGGTTACAAAGTCTTTATAGTCCTGCTCATTACTTACAACTGTTATCTCTGTGCTGTAATCGTCTGACTCCCCAGACACCTTTACGTCAGATGTATATGCATAATCCATAAGTGAGTCTTTATAATATTCATCTTTAGCTATATTGTCTGCCACATTTTAATGGACTCTGTATCAGCGTTATTATTAAATACAAGTATGTCATCATAATGTATTATCTGACCGTACTGGTTATCTATAATGCTCTGCACGCTGTCCTTTATTCCAAAGCCAGCAGTTATAAGTGCGCCACAGCCCGCTATACCGATAACTGTCATAAAGAAACGCTTCTTATACAGGAATATATTCCTCATAGTCACTTTTCTTGTAAATGACATATGTTTCCATATAAATGTGTGCTCTAGAAGAATTTTTACCACTCTTTGGCGCTTTAGGGCGCATAAGAACTGATGGCTCTTCAGAAAGCTCATAATAGCATGAATATAATGTAGCAATGAGTGTTACTAATACAAGACTTAACACTGCAACAACTGATAATAATGTATGGCTGGCATACGTAATTGATGGAAGCTGGTATATGATATTCCACGAATCATATATGATATAAGGGAACAGCCTTAATCCTATGATACAGCCTATAATACCGCCTACAAGTGAAGCGGCAAGTGCATATGACACATACTTTAAAGCTATAGTACCTTTACCGTATCCAAGCGCCTTATATGTACCGATAAGTCCTCTCTGTTCTTCAACCATTCTTGTCATAGTTGTAAGACATACAAGACCTGCTACTATTATAAAAATAGCGGAAACACTGTTGCTATCGCCTTCATTCTGTTTGCACTTGATTCATAGTCCCTGAACGAATATGAAGACTCTCTTGTAAGCACATACCATTCCCAGTCATCACTGTCGGCAAGAGTTTATCCATCATCTTATCATACTCTGCATACACTGACTCAAAGTCAAACTGCAATACAGCCTTTTCATAAGCTGGCGTTACATATGGTTCTATCATAGCCGACACATCCATACCCGGATAATATGTCTCATACTGCTTTGTTATGGAGTCAACAACATTCTGTCTTATTGTACCTAAGATTTCCTCTCTTTTTTCCTCTTTTGCTTTTGCATATTCATCCTTTATGTTCTGTTTTCTTATATCAAGCCTGTCCTTTGATATACCCTTTATATCATCTGTATACTTATCCATCATAGTCTTATACTCGTCCGAATAAGTATCAAGCTCCTTAGCACCATCTATAATGGCATAACCTTCTGTATAGTAATCATTCTTAAGCTCATCATCCGGCACATATATGCGGTAGCTTATATGTCCGTTTCCTATTCCTGAAGAACCAAGGTCATAAGACACATAACATGGTGAATATACTATTCCTACAACTGTGTACTCGCTGTCTTTAAATGTATCACTTATATCATCCTCTGTGCCTGACTTAAATGTGATAACATCGCCAACCTGCATAGACTTACGTGTATCCTCATACTTTACGACACATTCTTTATCATTCTCAGGAAGACGGCCATCCTTTATTCTTAGCTGGTTGATATAGCTGTCATCATCTGACGACTTTCCAACAGGAATACTTGATACGTGTGCAACATTTTCCTTGCCATCATAGTTAACAAGTACATCCTGCGTATTAGCCCGTACACTGCTTTAACACCATCAACCTTACTTATCTCATCCATATCATCTGCGGTTAGACCTATTGATGAAAGTATTCGTATATCATTCATATTATATTCATCATAATACAAATCTGAGGAATGTTTCATATCGTTAGAAGAAGCTGTTATTCCGGCAAAAGGCTACACCGATTGCAACGATTGCCATAATAGCAAAAATCTTCCAAGTGACCCTTTTATCTCTCTTATAAAATCTTTAAACACTGATTTTTCATTGTGTTAATTCTGCCTTTCCATAATGTGCAAGTTCTTTATCAGTTATATAGTGTCCTGATTATAAATAACCAGTTACCACTCTATCTGTTCTATAGGTAACGGACTTTCATTGACTGTCACGCTGTCAACGACCCGTTCTTTACCTTTATGACCTTATCACCCATGTCTGTAAGCGCAAGATTATGTGTTATGACTACTACTGTCACACCTCTTTCACGACATGTATCCTGTAAAAGCTTTAATATCTGCTTTCCTGTATTATAATCAAGTGCACCCGTAGGCTCATCACATAAAAGCAGCTTTGGATTCTTTGCAAGAGCTCTTGCTATGGCAACTCTCTGCTGCTCACCGCCTGATAACTGTGCCGGAAAGTTAGCACTTCTGTCCTTAAGTCCTACTGCCTCTATAACCTCATCTATATCAAGAGGATTTTTACATATCTGTGTTGCAAGCTCCACATTTTCCCTTACTGTAAGGTTCTGTACAAGATTATAGAACTGGAACACAGATCCGATATCGTATCGTCTGTAGGTAGTAAGTCTTTTAGCATTAAACTTTGTTACATTTTCCTTATCTACAATTATCTTACCTGTGGTAGCCATATCCATACCACCCATAAGATTAAGGATAGTACTTTTACCTGCTCCACTTGCACCTGCTATAACTGCGAACTCACCTTTATCTATGCTAAAACTTGCACCATTAAGTGCTTTTATCTTAACATCCCCATCTTGTAGATTTTTTGACATTATCAAATTCTATATAGCTCATATGCACCTCTTTTATTGTAATAATTAACTAATAACTTCCTGAACTGTTACATTTCTGTATTCCTCATCAGAGGCAAGGTTAACTCTCTTATAACCTATAACTATATTAGGTCTTAATGGAAGCGACATATTATTGCTTTCAACTAACCCTTCCTGTCCATTAGACAGTCTGATTTTAGTACCGACAGGATATACTGATACTACCTCTGTTAATGCTTTGATTACTTCAACCTGATACAGATTGCTTCCCATAAGATATTCCAATGCTTCATCATTATTCATTGGTTCATCATTGAAGGTGTTTTGTGTATGAGGTCATCAAATCTGTTTGCAGCACCTACGATATATCCATATGTAGTTATCTTACTTCCACTAAGACCCATTGGATAGCCTGAACCATCATATAATTCATGTGACTGCCAGCAGCCATATGTACAGGCATTGGATGCAAATATTCCTGAAAGTCCTGTCAGAACCTCAAATATAGTACGAGGATGTGTTCTTAAAGATTTTTCTCTGCCTCTGTCAGGTCTTTTTATTTATAAGTTCAGGATACTTACCCTTGCCAATATCGTGCATAAGTCCGGCAGCTGCAATTCCCTTGACCTCAGTTTCCGGATATCCCATACGCATAGCTATCGCCATGGCTAACTGCATTGTATTAAATGAATGATATTCTACCCAGTTATCATTATTTCTACTGTCTTCCATTTCGAATATTAACTGCTTCTTAATATTCTTTTCTTTAAATAACTTATAGAATTCATTTATATATTCTTCAAGCTGCTGTCTATCTTTTGTAAAGCTATTATCCCATGCGTTAGTGTATATATTTTTATTCTTAAGAATACGTGAAATAATGCTTATTACTTTATTGTTGTATAATCATCAATAATTGGTTCCTGAATGCGGATGCTTTCTCTTTCTGCATTTTCTACACGGTCGATATATACTCCTTTATAACCCTGTGTCTGTATAGTTTTATCATATTGTCCGTTAAAGATATTCCTGCTTTAATAAGAACATTTCCCTGAGTGTTATAGATAGTGCGTCCTAACTTGTCGCCTAATTTTAATGATGCTGGTCTGATGTATTCTAACATACTTTATTTGTTCCTTTCCTGTGCTGCTGTTAATAATACGGATGAATGTAAAGATTTTTAGAAAAAATATTAATCAACTTCCAATGCTTAAAATTAACCTACATAGTATAAAACATTTGTTGATTATTTCCAACCTGATGAGTAACATATTTTTAAATTGTTCACAACAATCCATTCATAGTACATCATAAACTATTTTGAGCATAATTGCAAAGGAAAGTATATATATTTAACAGTACTTATATGGAGGACGGTTTTGGATCAGAAAATATATATTATCAATATTATTAACTTTCACTATAATAATTAAATGCATATCTTTTACACAAACGTCTACATATGCTTCCTATGTCCCAGTTAAATATTCTTCAGAACTATACGCAGAATTAAATGCCTCAGATAAAAATATCACTGCCAGCGCTTCAACATCACCGCCAACACTTCATGCACGCTATGCTGCGCTCATTGATGGTGATAACAACCGGCTGCTCTATGGAAAGAGGCTGATGTCAAAGCCCGAACGCAAGCACAACAAAGATTATGACACTTATTACCGCACTTGAAATATGCGGTGATGACTATGTTGCAACAACATCTGCTTACGCTGCTGCCATGCCGGATGTCCAGCTTAATGCAGTCAGAGGTGAACGGTTTCATATACAAGACTTATATTATTCACTTATGTTAAAATCGCATAATGATACTGCAGTTATAATAGCTGAAAATACTGCCTACTACTATTTATGCACGCTGTCCGACAAGGACAGAAACGAGCTTTATATGACACAGCTTTTATAAACAGTTATAATTCTGACTCTTCATTTATAAAAGACATCTCTAAAGAACAAAGCAGAATTCTTGTAAGAATATTTACAGATCTTATGAATAAGAAAGCACTTGAGTTAGGATGCACTAACACTCATTTTGTAACTCCCAATGGACTTGATGCCACCGATGAATATGGTGTCCACTCAACAACTGCATACGAGCTTGGTGTTATGATGTCCTACTGTATTAAGAATTCACATTTTCTTGATATAACGCAGACACAGTCATACACTTTTCATAATCTTTCTAATAAAGAATATTCTGTCACCAACGCCAATGCATTTCTTTCTATGTATAACAATATAATATCTGGAAAAACCGGCTTTACTGCCGATGCCGGCTACTGTTATGTATGTGCTTATAAAGATGATGAACACACATATATAGTCACTTTGCTTGCCTGCGGCTGGCCTAACAACAAAACTTACAAATGGACTGATTCAAAGGTCCTGCTTGATTATGCTAAAACAGCTTTACTAAACAGAATATTTTTAATGATAGGAAAACTTTTAATATATGTGTTACTGACGGAAAATGCAAAATATAAATGTAAGCATAGATGAAAATTATTCTGCCTATATTAAAGATGATGACTCTGTCGATATTGAATACAATATTCCAGAAAGTATAAAAGCCCCTGTCAAAAGCGGCGATGTTATAGGCAGTGTTGATATAATTATCAATGGTGAAAATGTAAAACAGTATCCGCTTATATGCAGTAATGATGTTAATAAACGTTCTTGTTTGGACAATATATCTGATTTTTATACAACATTTATTGTCTTTTGTGTATTTCAGTGATAAAATAATGACATTTTCATTTAATTATTGTATAATTATATAGTATGTGTTTTATGAAATAATGATTAAAACAGAGACGAAAGCTAGTGTGAAAAATAATTTTCACACGTGGGATTAATGTCTGCGCGCACTTGACACAAACTCGTCATACTCAAAAACGTGCGCAGAAATGAGGATATTATGAATAGAATTTACAAGTGCTTTCCAGGTGGTAAATTCAAAGTTCTTACTTTAAGTTATGACGATGGTAAAGTTCAGGACAGACGTCTGGTAGATATATTTAATAAGAATGGATTAAGAGCGACTTTTAATGTTAATTCACAGCTCACTGATATGGATATCAGAATTGATGCTGATGAATGGAGTGAATTATATAATAATCATGAAATCGCACTTCATACCAGCACTCATCCAACTTTAAACCGATGCGGAAGTTATGAGGTGGCAAGGGAAATTCTTGAAGACAAGACAGCTATAGAAAAGATTATCAAAAGCCTGTACGCGGTATGGCTCTTCCTAACGGAGCAGGCAACAAGCTTATCACTTCGATTGCAGCTGACCTTGGAATAAAGTATATAAGACCAGCTGACCAGTATGCTGTTGTTAAGTCTGCCATGTCATATGCAGACTGCTGCGAGGGTCCTATTCTTTTAGGGATGAGAATGGATTTTCTATGCCAGCTGACTATATGAACTGGCTGCCAACATGTCACCACAACCACAATCTTGTCGAGTTTGGTAAGCGTTTTATGGCTCTTACAAAGAAGCAGTACCTTTATATGATGTATGTATGGGGACACAGCTTTGAGTTTGACCGCAACAACAACTGGTCTGTCATGGAAGAATTCGCTGAAATGATTGGCCACCGTGATGATATATGGTATGCAACTAATATCGAAATTGTGGATTATAATGAAGCTTTTGACCGACTTCAGATATTTGCAGATAATGAATATATCTACAATCCTAATGCATGTTCTGTATGGGTTGCTGTTAATAATAACCGTATCGTTGAAATTGCGGGTGGGGAGACTGTTAAGTTATAAAGCGGGTGTTTCTGTTTGTACCCCAGATACACTCAAGTATATTAAACTTATTTGAATTAGCACAACAGATTAAATTACGATAATATATCTTTGTAACAGGAACAAAATTACATTGACGGCATTATATTTATTATAATAAAAGAACCCCATTCTATATCAAATGTATGTACATTAATGCAGAATGGGGTTCTTTATAATATTGCCACATTAGAAATTATTTATTCTTCTGCTTACGAAGGCTCTTTATTGCTGTAGTTATCTTAATTGGATTGCCATATCGAAGCGTTCCCATTCTGTATATGCATGAGCCTATCATGCCAACACCAATTATACTTGCCACAAGTATTATAAATGATACAACAACTTCCCACACAGCTACATTTCCCATTGCAACACGCGCAAACATGGCGCTGTATGAACTGAATGGAAGATATGACAGCACTTTCATTGCAATACCATCTATATCCATAAGCATAAAAGTGTAATAAAATAAACAATCATAATAACAAGCTGTATGCTTCCAACACTCTTATTAATATCCTCTGTCTTAGATACAAGTGCGCCAAATGCTCCATATATAAATGTATAGAAAAGGACTCCGCCAAGTCCGAATAACGCATAAGTAACGAGCACATTTGCAGGAATATCCAAAAGCATATCTAACATTCCGCCCCACGCACTCTGGTTAAACTTATATGCACCAACAACGGCAAGCATAAGTATTCCTGCCTGACAAAGCGCTGCAATAGTTCCCGCAAGCACTTTTCCAAAAACAGTGTCTTAGTATCCGCACTTGTTACAAGCACTTCTATGGTTCTGTTTGACTTCTCCTGTGTAACTGAGGTTGCAACCATAACTCCATAGAATATGATTATCATAAATATAACGATGATAAGTATATAACAGTAGAAATAATTATTTCCCATATCCTTGCTAAGCACGACTGTTTCGTTGTTAATCTGTGGATTAAAAGCCGTTATTATCTCCTCATAATCAAGATTATGGGTACTGCAGTAAACCATCTGGTTAAGCGCTATAAGCACCTGATTAAACTGGATATCAATACTGTCAGTCATGCTCTTATTGTATACAATGTACTCATAATCTGTAAGACTGTGAACTACAAAACCTGCCTTGACCTCTTCCTTAGATACCCTGTCCTTTAATGCGCTCTCAGACGACTCTTTTCAATCTTCATATCATCAAAGGCTGCCTGAATTAGCTCTACATCTTCAAATACGCCTGACTCATCATATATAAGAATTACATCTTTATTATTATCTGCTTTATTATCTTTATCAGAATTGCTCTTGCCATCACTATTATCTTTATCGCTGTCAGAATTCTGTTCAGTACTGTTTGTTATTCCTGTAATGGCACTTATATCTATAAATCTTGGCACAAACATAATAATAACAGCTATCAAAGCTATAATCACTGTACTGATTACATACGACTTATTCTTAAGATAAGTCATAAGCTCATATTGAAGAACTACACCTAACTTTTTCATTAGCATACACCTCCTCAGTAACATTTTATGTTCACTGCTTTCACCTTGCGGCAACTCAGCAGCAGCGCTATTATGACTGCTATCATCATTACTATTATTCTTATAACCTGCTGCTTTGTCATCTTCTGCCTCATCACCTACAAGCGATACAAATATATCATTAAGGGATGGCTTATAGCTCTCAAAATGCTCCACATCTATGTCACATTCAATTATTCTTTTAAGAATATCCGACCTTGACACACCACTTATATTCCTTACAATAAGCTCTTCTCTTGTTCTTCCTGTTTCCACTATTATATCAGACATTTTTCCTTTATAATCTCTGACAGCTCAGCAAGCCCCTTCGTTACATCCGATATAACAAGCTGGTTTTCTCCATACTGCTTTTTATGCTTTTAAGATTGCCTGACAGGGCTACATTTCCCTTGTCTATTATTGCAATATCACGGCAGAATTCCTCGACATAGCTCATCTGGTGGCTTGAAAATATAACTATTCTTCCTTCATTTATAACTTCTGTCACAACATCCTGAAGTATCTTTGAATTCACCGGGTCAAGTCCACTAAATGGCTCATCAAGTATAACTATCTCCGGTTCACAGGCAAGTGTTGAGGCAAGCTGTACTTTCTGCTGATTACCTTTTGACAGTGTTTCTAACTTTCTGTTAGTATACTCATCTATCTCAAGGCGTTTCAGCCACTTCTTTGCATTGTCCACAGCCTCTTTCTTTGAAAGCCCGCGCAGTCTTGTAAGATAAACTATCTGTTCAAGTACTGTTTTCTTTGGATACAATCCTCTTTCCTCCGGCAGATAGCCTATTAGATGCTTCTTAGGATTAAATATCTTTCCATCAAGATACACTTCACCCTCATCCGCCTTAAAGACATCCATAACAATTCTTATAGTGGTCGTCTTACCTGCGCCGTTTCTTCCTAAAAGTCCCAGCGCACTGCCACTTTCGACTTCAAAGGAAATACCATGCAGAACCTGATTGCTTTCAAAAGACTTCTTAAGGTTTCTCACTTCAAGTTTCATTAAAATATACTCCTCTCATATTTGTAAGACTTTTATAGTAATTGTATCATATGAGAGTACATTTTGATAGTCAAATGTTCTGTATTATATTAATATTTTTAATCGATTTATAGTCTGGCTTTGAGTGCATAATTACAGCGTATAAGTTCAATTATTACTTTATCTTTATCCATGCTGCATTATTTTCCTTTCGTTTCAGCAGTAGTGATAGACCTATTTTTCCTGCTTTATCCGGCATTTCATTAGAACTATTCGGCATTTTTCATGGTATCTGGCACTTTTCTGCTTTATCCGGTACACTATTGGCACTATCCGGCACTTTTCATGGTATCTGGCACTTTATCGGCGGTTTCCCGGCGGTTTAACGGCAGTATTAGGGTCATTGAGGTCAACAGTGCCGTCAACCTGACCTCGATAAATAACCCTCACATCCAAAGGACCGGAACAGGTAAAACCTGTCCCAAGCCCTTTCGTCAGTTATGCACGCACACTGTGCTTATAATATGCAATATATTATGTAATTACTGTGGCTGCTTTCCGATGTAAGCAAGAATACCACCATCAACATAAAGAATATGTCCGTTAACTGCATCTGAAGCTTCTGAAGCAAGGAATACAGCTGGACCAGCTAATTCTTCTGGCTTTAACCATCTGTTAGCAGGTGTCTTAGCGCAGATGAACTGGTCGAATGGATGTCTAGAACCATCAGCCTGTCTCTCTCTTAATGGAGCTGTCTGAGGAGTTTCAATGTAACCAGGTCCAATACCATTACACTGGATATTGTACTTACCATACTCAGAACAAATATTTCTTGTAAGCATCTTAAGACCACCCTTAGCAGCAGCATAAGCTGATACAGTTTCACGGCCAAGCTCTGACATCATTGAACAGATGTTTATAATCTTACCGTGACCTCTTTCAATCATTGATGGAATAACTGCCTTAGAAACGATGAATGGTGCATTAAGGTCAACGTCGATAACCTGTCTGAATTCAGCAGCTGTCATATCGCACATTGGAATTCTCTTAATGATACCTGCATTGTTTACAAGAATATCGATAGGAGCTACTTCCTTAGCAATCTTAGCAACCATTTCATTAACCTGATCTTCGTTAGTTACGTCACAAACATAACCATGAGCATCGATACCAGCTTCCTATAAGCTGCTAATCCCTTATCTACTAATTCCTGCTTAATATCGTTAAATACGATTGTAGCGCCTGCCTTAGCCATTCCGCTGGCGATAGCGAAACCGATACCATAAGAAGCACCTGTAACTAATGCAGTCTTACCTTCAAGTGAAAAATTTACTGACATTTTAAAATCTCCTTTTCTCTTAATATTATATCAATGAACTCAAGAATACATAAAACAAATTAAACATATGTTATATATAAAATGTATGTATCCTATGAGAGTCATCCTGTAACAAAATATTATAGCTGCTGACATTATTTATAGTAAAATTATTATGCACAAAATGTTTAATAACTTTAAATAACCTACATACATATTGTATTTATCACAGACAGCATATAATATAATTATATAAAAGGCAAAAGATAATCTGCCCATAACTGATGTATCCATATTGCTGCATTGCCATGCAATTCACACAACCCTTTAACATCATATAATCTTAGTATAATGTATATACCATATAAAACCTGACAATAAATTCATATTAATGTGTAACTCATTATACATTAATATTATTAATCAATAGAGAACTTATTATCTAAGGTCCTTCATATCTACATCATCCATATCATCGAAATCCTGGTTTCACCAACCATACCCCAGATAAATGTGTAAGCATGTGTAGCAGACGCTGAATGAATTGACCAGCTAGGTGAAATAACAGCCTCTTCATTTCTCATAACGATGTGTCTTGTTTCTGTTGGCTCACCCATGTAATGGAATACAACAGCATCTTCTGAACTTCAAAGTAAAGATATACTTCCATTCTTCTGTCATGTGTATGACATGGCATTGTGTTCCATACACTACCTGGTTCAAGACAAGTCATACCCATCTCTAACTGGCAGCTTTCAACCTGTCCCGGAAGAATGTACTTGTTGATTGTTCTGTGATTTGCACTTTCAAGACATCCAAGTTCCTTCTTATTTTCAGGTAAGATATCCTTAGCTGGGTCAATAAATACTGTTGGATATGTCTTATGTGCTGGTGCACTGTTAAGATAGAACTTAGCTGGGTTCTTAGGGTCTTCACTCTTAAATGAGATATCCTTAGCACCCATACCTATGTACATACCATCCTTGTACTTAAAGTTATATTCCTTGCCATCAACAGTAACAGTTCCGTTACCACCGATATTGATGATACCCATCTCTTCTTTCAAGGAAATACTTAGCTCTAAGCTCAGCACCTGCCTCAAGAACAAGCTCCTTGTTCACTGGTGTGGCAGCTCCTACAATAATTCTGTCAATCTGGCTGTAGATTGTCTTAATCTCATCTACTGCGAATAAATCCTGAATTAAAAAATCATGTCTTAATCTGTCTGTGTCATAATTCTTGACATCAGCAGGATTAGCTCCTGGTCTTACTTCCATCTTAATTCTCCTTTTTAATATTTTATCCTTTTGAGTATAATTATAGCATAATTTACATATTTTTACAACTAATAATTCTCTTTATAAGTGGATATGTATCAACAATTTCTTTCTGTATAGCAAATGCTTTGACAATTAGTTCATTTGCAGCTTCAATTCTGTCCTTATCATTGGCATATATTGTTGCAATAATCACCCTTTGTCAACTTTGTCGCCGACTTTTTGAAAGCACAACTCCTACTGAATGGTCTATGTCATCTCCCTTATTCTGGCGGCCGCCGCCAAGTATCATAGCTGTTTCGCCTATCAGCTCAGACTGTATGCTGCTCACATAACCGCTGTTTTCCGATACAATATCAACTATATATCTGGCATTTATAATACTGTCGCAGTCATCAAGCACGCTCACATCGCCGCCCTGTCTTTAACGAATTCTGCAAACTTTGCATATGCACTTCCATTTTCTATTGACTTCTTAAGCATATCAACTGCTGCCTGCCTGTCATCTGTAATCTCTGAGGCTATAAGCATCTGTGCGCCAAGTTCAAGGCATAATTCTACAACATCCTCCGGACCTCTGCCTTTAAGAGTATCAACCGCCTCCTTTACTTCAAGCGCATTGCCAACTGCATAGCCAAGCGGCTCATTCATATCTGATATAACTGCTATTGTATTTCTTCCTGAATTCGTTCCAATCATAACCATCTGCTTTGCAAGCTTTTCTGCATCCTGCATATTTTCATAAATGCGCCGTTGCCAACCTTGACATCAAGCACGATTGCATCTGCACCTGAGGCTATTTTCTTACTCATAATGCTGCTTGCTATAAGCGGTATGCTGTCAACACTTGCAGTTACATCCCTCAGTGCGTATATTTTCTTGTCTGCCGGTGCAAGATTACCCGTCTGGCCTGTAAGTGCAAGTCCCGTTTCATTCACATTTTAATAAATTCTTCTTCTGTAAGAGCAGTCCTGAAGCCCGGAATACTCAAGCTTATCTATCGTGCCGCCTGTATTGCCCAGCCCTCTTCCACTCATCTTTGCAACCTTGCCGCCACACGCAGCCACAATAGGCGCAAGTATAAGTGTTGTCTTATCGCCGACACCGCCTGTACTGTGCTTATCCACGTTGATACCATCTATGCCAGATAAGTCAAGCCTGTCACCGCTGTCCGCCATAGCAAGTGTCATAAGCGAAGTTTCCTCATAGGTCATCCCTTCAAAATATATTGCCATAAGAAGTGCCGACATCTGATAGTCTGGTATCGTACCTTCGGTATAGCCTTTTATCACGTAATCTATTTCTTCTTTGCTGAGTACTTCACCATATTTTTCTTACTTATAATATCAAACATTCTCATATTTCCCACCATATCCTTTCTTTAAGCAAGAATATTTCAAAATGTATCTAAGAATATACTAACATTTTTGCATTATATGCTATTATTTATTGGCGAAAACGATTATATTAAGGAGATATGTGATGAGTTTTGAATTTATACGCAAGCTGCCTACACCTACAGAAATAAAGGAAGAATTTCCTGTCCCTGAAAAGTTAGCTGCATTAAAAGCACAAAGAGATAAAGAAATAGCTGATGTCATAACTGGCAAATCAGATAAGTTCCTTGCTATTATAGGACCTTGTTCTGCTGATAATGAGGATGCTGTCCTTGATTATACTTTAAGGCTTAAAAGGTTCAGGAAAAGATTGCCGATAAGGTTCTTATCGTGCCAAGAGTATACACTAACAAGCCAAGAACAACTGGTACAGGCTATAAGGGTATGCTTCACCAGCCTGACCCTGAGAAGAAGCCAGACCTTCTTGCCGGACTTATAGCTATCCGTAAAATGCACATAAGAGTTATGGAAGAAACTGAGCTTATGCCTGCTGATGAAATGTTATATCCAGAAAACTACTGGTTCCTTGCAGATGTTTTATCATATGTAGCAATCGGCGCGCGTTCTGTTGAAGACCAGCAGCACAGACTTACAGCCAGTGGAATGGATGTACCGGCCGGTATGAAGAACCCTACAAGCGGCGATTTTTCTGTTATGCTCAACTCTGTTATAGCAGCACAGGCACAGCAGTCATTTATATACAGAAACTGGAGGTTAAGACTCCAGGCAACCCTCTTGCACATACTATATTAAGAGGTGCCGTAAACAAGCACGGACAGAATATCCCGAACTACCACTATGAAGACCTTATCAGATTAGCTGCTATGTACAAGACTAAGGACTTACTCAACCCAGCCTGCATAGTTGATGCCAACCACAGCAATTCTGCAAAGAAGTATATTGAGCAGATAAGAATAACTAAGGAGGCTTATTCACAGCCGCAATCATTCTGCAGATGTCAAAGAGCTTGTCAAAGGTGTTATGATTGAAAGCTACATCGAACCAGGCTCACAGAAAGTCGGCGAAGGTGTATACGGCAAGTCTATCACTGACCCTTGTCTTGGATGGGAAGACTCTGAAAAGTTATTATATACAATAGCTGATATGCTCAAGTAATTTTCCTATAAGCACAGGACTTATATATGTTTCATATAATGTGCCTGTTATCAGGAATAAGAGCGATATCATTATTGCAACTGTTGTTTTTTCATAGTAATATGTCTTTTCTATATAAGATACTATGAAAAAACGGCAGCGGCATATATAATATACTGTGGCAGAAGGCTTACGGCATATATGAACATTCCTTTGACTCCCATATTCATAACACTCACGCTTACCATCATTCCGGTACTTATCCCCACAACAGCCATAAAACATATATTCCCGTTATTGCAGCCGGCGTAAGAAGCACAAGCCACAAGCCTATGTATTCTTTTAACCTCATAGCAAATATATATCTTAAGTACAATGTCCCATCAAGATTTACATTTGCAAATGCATTCTTAAAATCAGGATTAAATATTCCTATCTTATCCGTCACATTATCTATTGCAAGATTGGCAAGCAGTGTCCCTGCCACAACACCTGCGAGAATAACTATATAATATCTATACTGCTTAAAAATCCCAGCCATAACAGTATCCTTTTATCTGGTCAGGCTATTATATGCTGGAATTTTTTCTGATATGTTTTGTTTGATTTAGTTTTTATTAATTTTTGAAGATTTTGAAATTAATTATTTATCTCAACAATAGACACCATATTTAACAGTAATATCTATTGCTGTGCAAATTATTCAATCAATATATAACAGTTAGCTTTATTTCTGTGAAATAAGCTCAGAATAAGCCAATACCGCAGATATTGTCTTAGAATCTTTTATTGTTCCATCAAATATCATACACTTTATTTCTTCAAGTGTATACACCTCAACATTGATATTCTCTTCCTCATCAAGATGCTGGCTTGTCTTAACAAGCTTATCCGCCACATATATGTCTACAACCTCATTGCAGAAAGCAACGGCTGTTATAATAGATATAAGCTTTGTAACACTTTCTTCTTCTGCCCTATATCCAGTTTCCTCTTCAAGCTCTCTTATGGCAGAAATCTTTGTTTCTTCGCCAGCCTCAATCCCGCCTGCTGGTATCTCAAGCGTTTCCTCATCCGGCGAATTCCTGTACTGGCGCACAAGAATTATTCTGCCGTCAGGAAGAACTGGAACCATAGCCGCTGCGCCTTTATGCTCTATGTGGTCCCAATATGCGACCTTACCATCAGGCGTAACCATAGTATCCTTGTAGAACTCCAGAATAGAACCTTTATATGCTAGTTCTCTGTTAGTTCTTTTAATATGTTCCATACTAATCCTTCATTTAATTATTTTATGATGTAAGGGCAAAAGTCGTTCGTGCCTGCACAATATAACTTTTGAAATTGTGACCTTATATCATTTTATGTTAGTACATTTATCAAAGCACGCATCTGTAGCTTTGATAAGCGCACTTCTGAAATTATGTTCCTCAAGTGCTGCCACTCCTGCTATTGTTGTACCGCCCGGGGAGCACACCTTATCCTTAAGCACGCCTGGATGCTCACCTGTTTCAAGCACCATCTTGGCAGAACCAAGTACTGTCTGCGCAACAAGCTTATATGCATCATCTCTCTGATACCATACTTGACTGCACTGTCCGCAAGAGCCTCTATAAACATATATACATATGCCGGAGAGCTTCCGCTTGCGCATACTATAGCGTTCATCTGGCTCTCAGCAACATATACAACCTTGCCAAATGAATTAAAGAAGCTGTCTATAACTTCTCTTTCTTCAAATGAGAACTCATCCTTGTCATAGGCAACACCTGTCATACCCTCACCAACAAGCGCTGGTGTATTAGGCATGGCACGGACAACTCGCGCATTAATACCAAGCTGATTTTTTATATCGCTTATCTTAATACCCGGTGCTATTGATATAACAACACTGTCATCACGGATAACATTATTAATATTCTTTAATACTGTATTGTATACCTGTGGCTTTACAGCAAAATTACTACATACTGGGCATTATTAGCACATTCTGCATTACTTTCTGCATATCTTACGCCTGTTTCCTGACTTATTCTTTTACATTTTCAAGGTCAGGACATGTAAATATAATATCAGATGGTGTATACACTGAAGAAGTCCTTTCAGCATTGCATATCCCATATTACCCATTCCAATAAAACCAAACTTAGCCATAACAGCCCCTTTGTATAATCTGATTACTTGCTTTCAAGAAGCTTCTCAACACTTACAAGCTTTACACATAATACGAAAGCTCGGCAGCTTCTGACATTTCCTCTGGAGTAGGGAATGATGGAGCTATTCTTATATTGCTGTCTTCAGGATCCTTGCCATAAGGGAATGTTGCACCTGCGTTGGTAAGTACTACGCCTGCTTCCTTACACTTTGCAACTATAGCCTTTGCACAGCCAGAAAGTGCATCAAATGATATGAAGTAGCCTCCTCTTGGTTCTGACCATGTACCGATACCAAGACCTGTAAGTTCATCCTCAAGCACCTTTAATGTAGCTTCAAACTTAGGTCTTAAGAAATCAGCATGCTTCTTCATATGCTCCTTAAGTCCGTTAATATCCTTAAAAATCTTACGTGTCTTAACTGATTTATCTTATCATATCCTATTGTCTGTATTGTGTTGCTTCTTAATATCTGCAAGGTTAGCTGCTGATGATGCAAGTGCTGCAACACCTGAACCTGGGAATGTAACCTTAGATGTAGATGCAAATTCAAATACCATATCAGGATTACCTGCTTTTCACACTCTGATATGATATCAAGTATCTCGTCCTGCTTATCATCATAAAGGTGGTGGATAACATATGCATTATCCCAGAAGATTCTGAAATCCTTAGCTGCCGGCTTTAATGCCGCCATTCTCTTACTGTTTCATCTGAGTATGTGTAACCCTGTGGGTTAGAATACTTAGGTACACCAGATACCCTTTATAGACTCATCCTCACTTACGAGCTTTTCTATCATATCCATATCAGGACCATCCTGTGTCATAGGCACATTAATCATCTCTATGCCAAAGCTCTCTGTTATGGCAAAATGTCTGTCATAACCCGGAACTGGACAGAGCCACTTTACTTTATCAAGCTTGCACCAAGGTGTATTGCCAAGAATTCCATGTGCATATGCTCTTGATACCTGATCATACATAATATTAAGACTGGCGTTACCATATATAATAATGTGTTCTGGTGTTGTTCCCATCATATCAGCCATAAGCTTCTTAGCTTCTGGAAGTCCATCAAGAACACCATAATTTCTGCAATCTGTTCCGTCTTCTGCCTTAAGGTCTGAAGAACTGTTAACAACGTCAAGAATATCCATTGTTACGTTAAGCTGGCTTGCTGATGGCTTACCTCTTGACATATTAAGGTTAAGTCCCTTAGCCTTGGCTTCCTTGTATCTTTCATCAAGGTCTGCCTTTAACTGTAATAACTGTTCCTTGCTCATTTCATTGTACTGCATATTATTATCCTCCATTCATTTTATCAAAGGTCTTTCAATACTATACTATGAAGTTGAAATTAAGGCAATAGTTTTTCCGATTTTTGCACTTTTCTGATTAAAATTATTAATTTTTTAGGAAATATTTAAAATATTTTTAATAAAATTAAGTAGTCGCTTAACTTTATTAAGTTGTATACAAAAATATCTTTCATAGAATTACAGTGTTGCGTGTGGCGGACATATTTTATATATATTATTATATATATTATTGTATATTATTTTTATATATTAGAGTGCTCTATTTATAAAAATGTAACCATATTAGTTCTTATAAGTATATAGAAAAATAGCACCGTATTTCTACGATGCTACTTTCCCATTTCAAAACATAGTCCTTTCTTTTTATAAATGTACGTTAAGCATTTATTGTTAGAAAGTCACAATTAGCCAAATCGTGAATGTTCAGATAAGATAAAATGTTATGGAATTATTTGTTCTATGATTAATTATATACATTATATATATTGTTGTCAAGATAAATACTTTCTCTACTTGTTTTATTATACCTCAAGAACTTATGTAAATATAGGATTTTGTAATTATAATTTTGTGTAGAAAAGGTGGCTGGTCTTCTTCACGTTCTATCTAATTCATAATTCAAGTAGATACTCATATTTTATAACTGTAATATAAAATTATATTACTTTTTCTTAATATCCCTGTAGACTGTGTATGCAAATCCTAAGACTGCAACACAGGCAGAAACCACCGAACAAATAACTTCCACTCTGGTTTCTCCTTATCCGCCTATATTTACCACAGATATTAATCAAATTATATCATAAGTATATCAATTTTAAAAGTAATAATTCATTAGATTTTATATATTGCACCAATTATTTTTATATTGCACAAATTTTACACCAGTACGTTAGTATAAAACATGAACCCTCTGGAAATACTATAAAGAAAGTACCAAGAATACTTAAATTCCAGTACTTTCAATGGTTCGTCAAATTTAATTGTAATTATTTAGCATAATCTACTGCTCGTGACTCTCTTACTATACTAACTTTAATCTGTCCCGGATATTCCATCTGATCTTCAATCTGCTTAGAAATATCTCTTGCAAGTAATACCATATCTGGATCACTAATAACTTCAGGAACAACCATTACTCGAACCTCTCTACCTGCCTGAATAGCAAAGACTTCTCAACTCCTTGTAAGAGTTGGTAATATCTTCTAATTGTTTTAATCTGTTTGTGTAAGTTTCTAACGTTTCTCTTCTAGCGCCTGGTCTTGCTGCAGATATTGTATCAGCAGCCTGTACAAGGCATGCTATTAAACTTTCAGGTTCAACGTCACCATGATGAGCTTCTACCGCATTAATAACAAGTGCTGATTCCTTATATCTTCTACAAAGGTCAACACCCAGCTGAATATGTGAGCCTTCCATTTCATGGTCAACTGATTTACCGATGTCATGTAATAAACCAGCTCTCTTTGCCATCTTTACATCAAGACCTAATTCGCCGGCTAACAATCCTGTAATCTGAGCTACTTCAATAGAATGTTTTAATACATTCTGACCATAACTGGTTCTGTATCTTAACTTACCAAGTAAGCGAACCAGTTCAGGATGAATTCCATGAACACCAACTTCAAGGGTTGCTGCTTCACCTTCTTCTTTAATTAATACTTCTACTTCTTTCTGAGCTTTCTCAACCATCTCCTCGATCCTTGCCGGATGAATACGTCCATCAATAATGAGCTTTTCAAGAGCGATTCTTGCAATCTCTCTTCTGATAGGGTCAAAGCCTGATAATACGACTGCCTCAGGCGTATCATCGATGATAAGCTCTACACCTGTCAGTGTTTCAAGAGTTCTTATGTTACGACCCTCTCTACCAATAATTCGGCCTTTCATTTCGTCATTCGGAAGCTGTACAACTGATATAGTTGTTTCGGCAACATGGTCAGCAGCACAACGCTGTATAGCATTAACTACTAATTCCTTTGCCTTCTTATCCGCTTCCTCTTTTGCTCTGCTTTCTAATGTTTTAATCATTACAGCAGTATCATGTTTAACTTCATCTTCAACAGTTTTAACAGATACTCTTTTGCCTGTTCGGAGGTTAATCCTGAGATTCGTTCCAGTTCCTGCTGTCTTTTCTTTTCAAGTTCGTCAACCTTCTGTCTTTGTTTACCAAGTTCTTCTTCTTTTCTGGTAATACCCAAGTCACGTTTCTCTACCGCTTCAATCTTTCTGTCAAGAGTTTCTTCTTTAGAAAGGACTCTCTTTTCGTACTTCTGAATTTCTGCACGTCTTTCCTTTGTTTCTTTCTCAAGCTCATTCTTTGTCTTTAAAGATTCTTCTTTAACTTCTAAGAGTGCCTCTTTCTTCTTAGTTTCCGCTGCCTTTAACGCTTCATCTATTATTTCCCTGGCTCTTTCGTTAGCATTGCCAATCTTCTCATCGTTGCTTTTATTGATGGCTTTACTAGATACAACCCAGGTAATAGGTGCGACTATCACAAGTGTAACAAAAATGTGACAACTGCCGGAATAAAATGACACAGGAGCACCTCCTTATTCGATTTTCATTGTACAAAATATACAACATACTAATATTATACTCTAATGGCAATAATGTCAAGGTTAGAAAGTCTTAACTTTCGCATAATTAGTACTATTTTTGTTCATTAATCACAATATCAAGTGCTTTATTAATATTGTCAGTCAAAAGCCTTTACGGTATAATGATGCTTTTACTTTTGAAGCTGTGTATAGTCTGTAAGGTCTTTATTATAGTACTTGCTTCCTAACTGCTTTAATATAATGTCTACCCGGTCTTGCATATTCTCATCTTCTGACATACCGTAATTATCATAGCACTCATCACAGGCTGCCGTTATTATGTCAGCACTTACACCCTTCTGCATAAGATTTTGTTCTATAACTCTTCTTGACTTTGATGTTATATGTGATAACACATAGTTATCTGCATATCTTCTGTCATCTATATATCCATATGAAGAAACATACTCTATAGCACTTTCTATACACTCATCCGGATAACCACCTGCTATAAGCTTCTCATACAGCTTCTTTCTTGTATAATCCCTATCCTTAAGAAGTGCCATTGCACGTATCTTAGCTCTTTTACTTAATATATTAACAATCTCCTCATAATCAGAAGAAGATATATATGCATCTTTCTTTATACCAAAACGCCTCAGCTCTGATATATACAAAACAAACGCAGGCTCATAATTAACATATATGCGCCTGCGCTTTAAATCTACTTCCTGAATAGAGGTAACATAATTCTGTGTTTCCTCTGTCATAATTAAGCTTCCTCTGTATTCTCCTTCTTAGCTGCTTTAGCCTTAGAAGCACCATCTGTATCAGTGCCAGTAACAGCGGTACCTTCGCCCTCTGCATGTTCACCTATACCATAATGTGCTCTTACCTTCTCATCAACTTCCTCTCTAATCTGTGGATTATTGATAAGATACTGCTTGGCGTTCTCTACCCTGACCAATCTTCTCACCATTATATGAGAACCATGCACCACTCTTCTGTATAATACCAACATTAGATGCAAGGTCGATAAGATCACCTTCTGTAGATATACCCTTACCAAACATAATATCAAATTCTGCTTCCCTGAATGGAGGAGCCACCTTATTCTTCACTACTTTAATCCTTGTTCTGTTACCGATAACTTCTCCGCCAGACTTTAATGTTTCTATCTTTCTTACATCCATTCTTACAGACGCATAGAACTTAAGTGCCCTGCCACCTGTAGTAGTCTCTGGATTTCCAAACATTACTCCAACTTTCTCTCTTAACTGGTTGATAAATATAACAACACAGTTATTCTTGCTTACTACTGGTGTAAGCTTTCTTAAAGCCTGTGACATCAATCTTGCCTGAAGACCTACGTGAGAATCTCCCATATCTCCATCTATTTCTGCCTTAGGGACAAGCGCTGCTACTGAATCGACAATAACTATATCAATAGCGCCTGACCTTACCATAGTTTCACATATCTCTAATGCCTGTTCACCACTATCCGGCTGTGATATATATAAATTGTCAATATCTACACCAATCTTTTTTGCATATACAGGATCCAGGGCATGCTCTGCATCAATGAATCCGGCAATCCCGCCTCTCTTCTGGACTTCAGCTACCATATGAAGTGCTACTGTTGTCTTACCAGAAGACTCAGGACCATATATCTCCACTACTCTTCCCTTAGGAACTCCGCCAAGTCCTAAAGCTATATCAAGGCTCAATGAACCTGTAGGTATACATTCAACATTCATATTCGCTGTTGAATCTCCAAGCTTCATAACTGAACCCTTACCAAACTGCTTCTCAATATTAGAAATGGCAGCATCAAGTGCCTTTAACTTCTCTTCATTTACCAAAATATATACCTCCGTTATCTTGAACATCTGTTCGCTTGCTATGATAATATTACATCTCACGGTCTTTGTCAATAGTTTTTCGAACATTTATTCGACTATATTTTTAGTGTCATTATTATATGTAACATATTGGATATTCACATAGTATCATATATACTTTAAAAGTAAAGCTATATTTTAAATTTTGAATTATCAATATAATGATGTGTCAGGATTGCTCCATTGCTATGCAATTCCCGCAATCCTCGAACACCTCAAACTTTCATAAAATGGCGTGTTCACACCATTTTATTCCGTTTTCGGTGTTTAGCGTGTCCCAAGTAAAAGTCTTTTCTGCAAGCAGAAACGACTTTTATACTTGACACTTACATCATATAATCACATATCAAAGCCAGCGCCTCTGCGCATGCCTTGTTTCTTATAGTGCTTCTGTCACCTGTAAACATATTTTCCTTTACAAGCGCGTAAGCCGCTTCTGATTTATATAACATCACGCTGTGTTTCTGCATACCTGCTTCATCTGACAGCCCTGATATATCTGACACTTCTTCCTCTGCATAATCAGTCTTTACATCCGAAGCCACACCGATATATACAAGTCCCACTGGCTTGCCATCCTCTGTCGAAGGTCCTGCCACACCTGTAACTGATACTGCTATATCCGCATCCGATATCTTAAGTGCTCCGAGTGCCATTTCACACGCCACCTGCGGACTTACCGCTTTATACTTATCAAGCGTTTCCTTTTTAACTCCAAGTATGCTGTTTTTGCCTCATCGCAATAAGTTATATACCCTGATGAAACACATTTGAAGCTCCGCTCACATTTACAACTGATGCCGCTATCATGCCACCAGTACACGATTCTGCTGTTGTAAGAAGCATTTTCTTATCTTTAAGCGCCGTAACCACTTTTCTTCTATATTCATAAAATACCCTTTCTATTCTAATTCAATATATTGATTAAAGGGTCAAAGGTATCATCGATGCATGCTTGCATGCAATTCGATGTATACCTTAGTGACCTGCACTACACCGAGAAAGTAGCAATTTACTATGCGAAGCTAGTAAATTAGCGAATTTCGAGGTGGAGTCAGATTACAGGAATGCGGAGCATGGAGTAATCTGATTAATCATAAATGAGGGCAAAATACCTTTTGACCCTCATATCATATATTATTTCTATCATAATCATGTGCAGTCATATTACATATTATAAATGAGTAAATTTAAAATATTGTACAATTACGTCCGCGCCAGAAAGACATATTTTGCATAATCTGTTGAAATGTATCAATAACCCATTTCTTTCTGCAATCAAAATACATTCCAAAAATATAGATAATACACAGGCAAAAATTATCTCTGCATATTTTTACATCTTTATTATATGGCAAAATCACTTTCCGCTAAACGGGTTCTACAACATATAAACCGTTAGAAAATATACCAACATAACACCATACATAAAAGGACATCCCGCCACCGCGAAACATCCCCTTTAACCTTACAATGTATATGATGTTGTGGTCAAAAGCCACCAACTATGAACAAGCTAATGTGGGTTCAGACCTTCTAGTATCATATATATTCCACCAGAATTAATACATTCCATCTGCCCAAAACATATACATTTTCTTAACAACACCTATACTCTGTATCGTATCCTACTTACTTGAACCCTCTATAAACACCTTATAATTTTAATAATATAATCAAGAAGTGATATAACAGTGAGTGCTAATGCTATATACATAATAACTGTATTCACAACACCGCTGAATGGATAATTAAGATTAAGAACAAGAAGTATTATCATTATCATCTGGAATGTGGTCTTGAATTTGCCCCAATAGCTGGCAGCTATTACCACGCCATTGTCCGATGCTATAAGTCTGAAACCGCTTATAATAAATTTCTTGCAATTATGATAATTACTATCCATGCTGGAATTCTTTCAAGGTCCACAAGTGCGATAAGTGCTGAACACACTAAAGCTTATCCGCAAGCGGGTCCATAAATTTTCCAAAATTTGTTACCAGGTTATATTTTCTTGCAATCTTTCCATCTAAAAGGTCAGTAAGACTTGCCAGGATAAATATCGCTGCTGCTATTATATCGCCTGTCATTCCAAGTCCCGGTATATACAGGAATATAAGAAATACAGGTATCATAATTGTTCTTAATATCGTTAGTTTGTTAGGTAAATTCAATGTAGTGCCTCCTGTCTTTATTCTTCAACTATCTTAATAAGGTCATATTCTGTAGAACCTGTGATAAGTACATTTACAAAATCACCTGACATAAGTTCTCTGTCACACTCAACAAATACAAGTCCATCAACATTCGGTGCATCCTTATATGAACGTCCTACATAAGTATCATCATCTGCTATATAGCCTTCTATCATAACTTCAAGAGTACGTCCTACCATATCAGCCGACCTGTCAGCCGATATTTCCTGCTGAAGCTGCATTATCTCATCCCTGTACTTTTCCTTTACAGCCTCATCTATCTGGTCTGGCATAACTGCTGCCGGAGTATCCTCTTCCCTTGAATAAGTAAACACGCCCAGTCTGTCAAACTCACACTCATCGATGAATTCCATAACTTCCTCGTGTTCTTCGTCAGTTTCTCCCGGAAAACCTGTTATAAGAGTTGTTCTTAAAGCAATATCAGGAATTTCCCTTCTGAGCTTTGCAACTATATCTATAAGCTCCTGCTTGTCAGTTCTTCTTCCCATACGCTTAAGCACATTATCACTTGCATGCTGAATAGGCATATCAAGATAATGACAGACCTTAGGCTCATTCTTTATTGCTTCAATAAGCTCATCATTGATTTCCTCTGGATAACAGTAAAGAATTCTTATCCATCTTAAGTCTTCTATCTTGGCTAACTCATGTAAAGCATAGGAAGTGACTTCTTTCCATACAGATCAACTCCATAAAGAGTAGTTTCCTGTGCAACAAGAATAATTTCCTTAACGCCTCCTCAACAAGCTTTTCTGCCTGCTTTACAAGATATTCAACAGGGAAACTTCTGTAGCTGCCTCTTACCTTTGGTATTATACAGTATGTACATCTCTTGTCGCAGCCTTCTGCTATCTTTAAGTACTCATAATATCCCGGTGTTGTGACTATTCTTTCCTCGGTTACCATAGGAAGACGGTTGGCATCCTCAACGAAGTTTGTAATGCCTTTCTCTTCAAGCACTGAGTTAATCATCTCAGCTATCTTGTCATAAGAAGATGTTCCAACAAATGCATCAACTTCCGGAATTTCCTTGATAATCTCATCCTGATATCTGTGTGCAAGACATCCGGCTACTACTAAAACCTTACACTTTGCATCCTTCTTATGCTCAGCCATCTCTAAAATTGTGTTGATACTCTCCTGCTTTGCATCACCTATGAAACAGCAGGTGTTGACAGCGATTATATCTGCCTCCCACTCATCATCCGTGAACTCAAAGCCTTTATTCTTTAATATGCCAAGCATATTTTCTGTATCAACCAGATTTTTATCACATCCAAGCGAAACAAATAATATTTTCATACATTTCTCCATCCATACAATATAAGCCAGTTATTCTGCCTGTAGTCTTATTATAAGAAGTACATGACCTGCTGCGTTGCTACGCAATTCACACAATCCTATACATCATTATATACCAGAAGCAGTTATAATTCATCCCTGACATCATTACATAATAACATAAATAATATAAAAATAAATGCCAATAACGTTACAATTACTGGCATTTATATTAAAAAGCTTAAATATGTAATAATCACAGTGTTGTTATAATAAATGCGACTAAAGGCAGCGTTATTATACTGACAAATGTAGTGAGTACAACCGAGGCTGCTGCCACATCATCATCATAGTCAAACTGCACTGCAAATACCGATGTAATCGCAGCACACGGACACGCCTCCAATATAAGCACGATATTGGCAACCATTCCCTTATTCCAAGCAGAAGAAAGACCGCGACACATATGGCTGGTATAATAATCATCCTTACAACTATTGCGAAGTAGACAAGCCTGTTAGAAAGCATACTCTTTATATCGCTTGCCGCTATAATCATACCTGTTATAAACATAGAAAGCGGCGTATTAACCGCACCAGCCAGACCTATAGCCTGACTTAACACACCCGGGAGAGGTATTCTTGCCATAAATATTATAAGCCCTAAGAATACAGCTATCGTAGCAGGTGTCGTAAATATTTTCTTAATAACAAGCTTTTAAGCTTATAGTCCTGCTGACAACCGAATATCCAAGTGTCCATAACAATATGTTAAACACAGTTACAAAGGCACTTGCATATATAAGTCCTTCACTTCCAAAAGTGCCTGAATAAGTGGAAAGCCCATATATGCCGCATTGGAAAACATACAACCAAACCTTATAATAGGAAGGTTTTATCCTTTATACGAAATGACATAACCCACGTTACCACAATACCTATAAAAGCAGCATTACACTTAATCCAAGTGCATATAAAATATTCTTAAATATATCGGCATCAAAATCTGTAAGATATGAATTCACAATCATACATGGTACTACAAAGTACACAAGCAGGTCAGAAAATGACTTCTTTCCTTCTATGCTGACCGCTCCCGACTTGACACATATGAAGCCTGCAAATATTAATATAAAAGTACAATTACCTGCTGTGCAGTTATCATTGCCAGTTGCATATATATTACCTCCAATGAAATATATTTCACATCTTTATATTAATATAAATATTTATAACAGTCAAGATACTATATTATATCAGGAGCAAAATTATTCCGACTTATCATCCAAAGCAGTACACATACTTAAACGCAAACTTTTACGCCAGCCAAGACTGTTGTATACCACAGCCGACACTTCCTTATACACATCATACACCTGCTTTGCATACTCCGTTTCTGCCCTGTGGTCAGAGAATTCCGCTTCAATACATACATTGACAGCCCTGACTATATCACCTTTATATCACTGCCAAGCTCGCCCATAAGCGCATCTGCAAAGTTCTCCTCCGTTCCGTCATATTCTTTGACATAACCGCACTTGTGAAGCATTTCCATCATCCTGTTATATATAACATTACATTTTTTCGTATTCTGTCTTTTAATTACAAGCTTTCTTCTAAGTCTTAAAAGCCATGGAGAACATATAATCGTACCTATGATTATAATTATGACTGCATACTTTAAAATCTTTACTGCATTTCTTACAAATCTTGTAATTGCAGCCTTAACAGCACCCTGCCATGTCCTTACATATTCCACATCGTCATTGGATACATTTTGTATGCTTGGAGAACCCACACTCCAGTTGTTGCTTTCCATTACACTTCTGAAGGTATCCATATCATAGCCCGGATATGATACATTGATAACTCCATCCTTATCGGGAGTTACATCCACAGGAACCCATCCGTAACTATCTATGAATATTTCTGTCCATGCATGCTGTCTGGCATCACTCACACTTGCATACCACTGACCATCCTCGTTCTCCTTAAAGCTGTCTGCCGGTACCTTAAAGCCGGTAATATACCTCGCAGGAATTCCATACATACGGTACATAAGCGTTGCCACAGTTGCATAATGCACACAATATCCTCTTTTGACTCGAAAAGAAATCTGTCAGCTATATCACTGCTTCCTAATGTAACTCCCGGAGTCCTTGTATATCTGGTGTTACTCATAAGCGTATATATTATAAATGTTGTTTTTCACTTAACAGCGATACAAGCGGATTATCCTGTACATAATCATATATCTTAGGAGTGATTGTCTCTGAATACTTTGTATAATAAGGCTGCATGGCTTCCTTATAATTTCTTTCAACTCTCTCATAATCAGATATCTTTACAACTTCCGTATGACCTCCACGGCTTGCACTCCAATCCCTTGTCATATCCTGCTGCTCATAATAATAAACATCATAATCCTTCATATTCTTCATCTGGTTTACATACAGATTACTGCAATAAGGCTTTAACGTATTATCCTCTCTTTTCCAGTGTATTCAATATTAAGCTGCACTCTCCTGTCTTTAGACTTTAATGCTGCATTTCCACTCTTAACAATAAAATTATAAGAATAATAAAGATTATTAAATGCATCTGATGTATGAGATATCGAATTATAACTTGCTGCATCAGGATTAGCTGCGTCCCATTCATCACATATCGTATAATCATCTGTCACAGTCCAGTTATTGCCAGTATATTCACCGCCTATATAACCTGCAAGATATATGTCCTCCTCAGGCTTTCTGTTAGCGGTAAGCTTAAGCTGTTCTGCACCCGTCTGATAATTATTGCCAGTACTTATACTTCCGTCCATAGTAATGTCTTTAGCACTTCCGTTTATTCTTCTTATGATATTGTAAGCTGCCCCTGTACCACGCTCACTGAATTATATACAGGTACAGGCATTACATTCATAATAATTCCTGCCACCACAAATGCTGTTATGGCACATGCCAGACCTGATGTGGCACTTTTTTCAAGCACAGACCTTCTTATATTTACATTGTCTGTTGTATACAGCTTTCTTCTACTTATCAGTGAATTCTTAATAACATAAAACATAACCAGATATACTATAACTGTAAATATATTAAATGCTGATATATTTATCTTAAGCACTGGTGAAACAATTATAAGTGCGCTCAATAGTACGGATAATATAAAATGCACTTTAAACACAAGCTCAAACAGATAAAATAAGCCAACAAGAATAACTGTTATAAGACACATAAGCTTTGTAACATTTCTTACAGCAGCAGTTCCTGAACTAAATGCAGTATACATAGAATTAATCTGTATCTGTATATCCTCAAACCATGCAACAACTGACAACGCTGTAATAACCAGTACAACACTCCAGACTATAAATATAAACTTAGGCTTGTTGTAATGCATGAAACACACCAGCGCAGACAATAAAAATGCCAGCAGATATACAATCTCCTTAGTATAACTTATTGCATTCAGTCCATTAAAAACAATATCACAGATATAACACCGCAGAAAAAGCTGTAAATCCAAGATACATACTACCCCTGTAATTCTTTTTCATTGCGATTAGCAGTTATACTTATACCATTCTCCATAATTTTCCTCATTTCTGCGCATATTTCAGGCTAATCCATATGTTGCAGGCTGTATTTTACATTTTATCATCCTCAACATTTACAACAACCATATTTTCATTACCAACATCATATGTAAGTTCTTTACATACGCAGTCCTTTTATCATTTATCCTGCATTTTTCGTGATATACAAAAGCTCATACAATGCATCCTCACAGCTTTCCTTAGTGGTTATCCCATGTTTTGTATAGGCATCATACTCATAGTCATACCACATAAGACTGACTATGCTTTTATCACTCACAAGGCTCATAGCCTCTGCCGCAAGCTTATCATAATAATCACCCATCTTCCGGTAATCATCCAGAATATCAGGCGTGACCTGTGCGATAACATTTATCTTAACATCTGTTTCCTGTGAGAACTCCTTTACAAGAAGACTGCCTGATCTTGCACTCAGGTTCCAGTGGATATGACGGTAAGAGTCATCTGTCTGATACTCTCTTATCTGTCTTATATCATCTATAGAATTACCCACCTTATTAATATACATTTCGTGCACACTGTTACTATCATTTGTAAATGTTTCTATGCTCTGTCTGCCTTTCTATAACCGGCAGAACTGTGACATTCATATAATCGTTAGTACGAAGCTTTACCCTAAATGAGCCTGTATAATCATACATATAAACAGCCTTAAGATATATACACGCAGGTCCAGTATAAGGAAACTTAAGCTTAAAGACCGACACTTCTTTCTTTCTTCGGCAGCTTGCATATACACTATGCTTTAATACATCCTGTTTGGCTGTCATATTATTATGAAAGCCATATCTTACTTCTATATCAAGCCTTATTCTGCTGACTGGTATGCCTGAATTATTTTTATATTAATAGCTACAGGACATTCTATATCCTTAGCTGCACATATATACTCTGTTTCAAAAGAGAATGTAGTTTTCTTTTATATATTCTTGTGATAATATGCATAACCAGCATAAATACAGCAAGACATACCGCATAAAGCATAATTGCAAATGAATGGAACACCCGGCAAGATACCACGAAACAGCCGCAATTAAGACTAATAAAACTTTAACCATAATATTTTTCCATTCCTGATTTACGCTTTTTCTCCAACTGTAGGTCTTTTTACAGACTTCATTATACCCTTTATCACATCCTGTTTTGTGAGCTTTTCCATCCTTGCTGACATACCCATTCCTACTCTGTGTGATATTACATACTCAAACTGTGTACTTACATCCGATGGTATAACATAATCACGTCCATTAAGCCATGCCCACGCTTTTGACATCTTGACAAGCGCAATAGTCGCACGCGGACTTGCGCCCTTTCAATATAAGGTGAATTCCTTGTTGCCGTAACAAGGTCAACTATATACTTATATATACTTTTATTCATATACACTTCATATATCTCATCCTGCATATGACCTATATCTTCTGCTGTTATAACCGGCACAACAGACTCTGCTCTCCCCTTTTTCCTATCGACATAGCCATATCCATCTCACTGTCAAAGTCAGGATAGCCTATCGACATAGTTATCATAAATCTGTCCATCTGTGCCTCCGGAAGACTCTGCGTTCCCGCATTTCCATATGGATTTTGTGTTGCGATTACTATAAAAGGATTAGGTACTTCTCTTGTTATACCCTCAACCGACACCTTTCTTTCTTCCATAACCTCAAGAAGCGCTGACTGTGTCTTAGGCGATGTCCTGTTTATCTCATCCGCAAGTAAAGATTGCAGAACACACTTCCCGGCTGGTACACAAACTGGCCTATATCACTTCTGTATACAGAATATCCCGTAAGGTCTGACGGCATAACATCCGGCGTGAACTGCACCCTCTTACAGTCCAGCTTCATTGCCCTTGAAAATGCTGTCGCAAGTGTAGTCTTTCCAACTCCCGGTATATCCTCTAAAAGTATATGGTATCCTGCAAGAAATGCCGCCATAATCTCCTTAACTTCCCTGTCTTTTCCCAATATTACATTATTGACCTGCTCTATAACCTTCGCAGCTTTAATCACATTGTTTTCCAATTAAATATCCTCCCAAGTATCATCATATATATTAAACACCCTTAAAATATATATTATATAATAAATATTCTGTATCTATCTTAAGAAACTCACTCTCCGTATAGCTTACTGTACACCTTACAGCCCTCTTCCATCCCATAAGAAGACTGTCCCTTTAGATGGTGATATGCTGCTTTCAAATGTAGTATCCAGCTGCCAGTTATCCTTTATCTCATCCTCGTCCTTAAAGAAGCTGACCGAAAGACCTGCAAGATATGCAGCTCCAAGCGCTGTTGTTTCTATACATCTTGGTCTTCTTATTGAAGCATCAAGTATGTCTGCCTGAAACTCCATAAGGAAATCATTGGCACTTGCACCGCCATCAACCTTAAGCTCACTTACAGTATGTCCTGTATCGCTCTCCATCGCCTTCAACACATCATATGTCTGATAGGCAACTGACTCAAGCGATGCCCTTATAAAATGCTCCTTGCTTGCACCTCTTGTAAGTCCTACAACTGTACCTCTTGCATAAGGATTCCAGTAAGGTGCTCCTAACCCAGAAAATGCCGGAACTATATATACACCATTAGTATCCTCAACCATTCTTGCGTAATCCTCAGACTGTGAAGAACTTTTATCATACGCATCTCATCCTCAACCACTGTATGACAGCCCCGCCTGTGAATACGCTTCCTTCAAGCGCATACTTTACACAGTCATTCGTGCTCGCCGCAATAGTTGTTATAAGTCCGTGCTCTGATACAACAGGTCTGCTTCCCGTGTTCATAAGAAGAAAACACCCCGTACCATATGTATTCTTAACTTCACCTGCATCAAAACAGCACTGCCCAAAAGTGCCGCCTGCTGGTCGCCTGCCGCACCTGCTATAGGAATACTTCCTGCCATAACCGAACTATCCGTATAACCATATACACAGCTTGATGGCTTAACCTCTGGAAGCATTGACTTTGGTATATTAAGCTTTTTATAAGCTCATCATCCCAGCACAGCTTATGTATATCAAAGAGCATAGTTCTTGAAGCATTAGTATAATCAGTTACATGCACTGCTCCTCCCGTAAGCTTCCATATAAGCCATGTATCAACTGTCCCGAAAGCAGCTTTCCTTCCTCTGCTCTTTTCTTGCGCCCTCTACATTATCAAGTATCCATGCTATCTTGGTCGCACTAAAGTAAGCATCCGGAACAAGCCCTGTCTTTGCCTTTATAATATCTCCATAACCATCTCTTATGAGTGCCTTCACGTCCTTTGCTGTTCTACGGCACTGCCATACTATTGCATTGTATACAGGCTCTCCTGTCTCCTTGTCCCATACAATAGTTGTTTCTCTCTGATTGGTTATTCCTATGCCAGCTATATCCTTGGCTTTCGCACCTGATAGTGCCATAGCCTCGGATATAACCGCATATTGTGATGACCATATTTCCATAGGGTTGTGCTCAACCCATCCCGGTCTTGGATATATCTGCTCGAATTCTTTCTGTGCCATGCTGCATATATTGCCAGCCTTATCAAATAAAATACATCTTGAACTCGTTGTCCCCTGATCCAATGCCATAATATATTTTGCCATAATATCCTTACACTCTCCTTACAAAAACGTCATATTTATACATATTTTAATATTTTTATAATCATTTCATGTTTTCATATCGTCTTATTCCACTGTTAAGCATTGCAATAAGGCAGAAAAACATAGGAAATATCTTATTGACAAATGGAAGATTACCATATCCGTTAAGCGTGTTTTCCATATGTAGCCTCTTCCAGAACCCCATTCATCTGAAATAATAAATATACCCTTTCCCGCAGCCGTACTTATTACACTGACTAAACATACTATAATTATAATAGAAACTCCACATAATGCATATATATTTTAATATTATCCATTATTTTTTATTAGAAAATAACAAATATTTATTATCCTGATTAAAAATGTTATGCATAACAAACGGATATACAATCAATAACAAGTAAGCTACTATTTTGCCTGTAATATAATTAATTTTTTCACATATATTATATTCATACTACTCCTCATTTCTGTACATTTTGTTTATTATATTTATAACAAAACCAGTACTACATACAATATAGCACTGGTCTTTTATTCATAATATGATGTTGGGGTCAAAGTCCCCAACTATGACAGAAAACATATTTTTAATTGTAATTATCTACTGCCTTTTAATGCCTCATCCAATGTATGCCAGCCAAGTACAGCACACTTTACTCTTGCAGGCATATGCGATATATCCTTAAGTGCTGAAGCTTCATCAAGCTTCGTCTATCTCTTCATCTGTAGCCTCCCTTTATCATCTTAAGGAAAAGTTCCCCGAGCTTTAATGCTTCATCTTTATTCTTACCGACTATCATACCAAGCATAATATCTGCTGATGCCTGAGATATGGCACATCCATCACCCACAAATGCTCCATCTTCTATTATGCCGTTTTCAACCTTAAGCTTAAGCCATATATCATCGCCACAGTTAGGATTAACACCCTCTAATACAATATTAGCATCTGGAAGATCATGCTTGAACTCTGGCCTTATATTGTGTTCTGTAAGAATTTCATTGTAGAAACCTCTATTCATCGTAACCCATCCTCCTTCTTACATTAATAGCGCTCTTTACAAATGCGCGTACTTCATCCTCTGTGTTATAAAACATGCTTGCTCTTGTCGCATTGTACACCTTAAGGTGTGTAAGAAGTGGCTGCGCACAATGATGTCCTGCTCTTACATCTATTCCATCAGAAGATAATATTTCACTTACATCATGTGGATGTACATTATCTATTGTAAATGCAACGATACCTGTATGGTTATCAGGGTCGTCAGAACCAAGAATATGAATATGTTCATAATCCTAAGTCCCTCCATAGCTATATGTGTAAGCTCTCTTTCTTTCTATATAGTCAAAACCTACTTCATTAATATACTTAATAGCTGCTGCAAGTCCGACTGCACCTGCTGCATTAACTGTACCAGCCTCGAACTTATGTGGAAGTTCTGCATATACAGCACCCTCTTGTAACAGAGTCTATCATTTCGCCACCTGTCATAAATGGCTCCATATTTTCTAATAGCTCCTGCTTGCCGTAAAGCACCCTATACCCATAGGTCCCATAAGCTTGTGTCCTGAAAATGCAAGAAAATCTGCATCCAAATCCTTGACATCTATCTTCATATGAGGTGCGCTCTGTGCTGCATCAACTACCATAACTGCACCAACTGCATGTGCCATGGCTGCTATTTTCTTAACAGGATTAACACATCCAAGTACATTGGATACCTGACCTACAGCTACAATCTTAGTATTCTCATTAATGCCAGCCTTAAGTGTTTCATCTGTGAGCGTTCCATCCTTCTCACATTCAAGATAAACAAGCTTTGCACCTGTCATTCTTGCTGCCATCTGCCATGGAAGCATATTGCTATGATGCTCCATAATAGAAACTGCTATCTCATCGCCTGCCTTAAGATTATTAAGAGCATAGCTGTAAGCTACAAGATTAAGACTTTCAGTTGTATTTCTTGTAAATATGATTTCCTTTGTTGAGTCCGCATTAAGGAACTCTCTTACAACTTCTCTTGAATCTTCGTATTCCTTAGTTGCTGCAAGGCTGAGTGGATAAAACCTCTTAATGGATTAGCATTATTCTTTTCATAAAACTCTGCTTCAGCCTTAATCACACATTCAGGTTTCTGTGATGTAGCAGCATTATCTATATATATTGTGTCATTATTCTTAATAAGTGGAAAATCATCCCTGTAATTATGACTCATATTTATCTCCATTCTATAGTCTTCTCTATGTCGGCAGTTCTAAAATACACTTATATATATACATAACATTTTACACTGCCGACATAATTAAATATATTTTATGTCCGATTTTTTCAATTCCGGCTACTATTGGCTATTCTTATGAATAAACCTGCTGTATTTAATTAATCCTCAGCCACTTCGCCAAGCACCTTACGAAGCTGTTCATTAGCAAGCTGTTCAACCTTTTCGTCTTCAATCTTTCTTACTACAACTTCAAGTCTTCCCTTAGTCATAATATCTTCTGCCGCCTCTGAATTTATGCCTCTTGCTGCAAAGTAGAATAATGTTTCAGGGTCAAGCTCGCCAATAGTTGCACCGTGTGAACCATTTACATCCTCCTCTGCACAAAGAATGATAGGAATTGTCTTATTTACGACATCATCGCCTAATAATAATACATTTTCAGTTTCAGCACCTGTTGAACCAGATGAACCATTCTTAAAGTCGATAGTTCCCCTGAATACCTTCTTAGCTGCATCCTTAAGCGATCCATCAACACCTATCTCACAATTAGTCTTCTTACCTATGTGATTAGATATAAGGTTGATATCGATATTCTGCTTATCAACGCCAAAGTATCCTATATTACATATAAATTCTGACTTATTGCCCTTAAGGTCTGTTCTTATGCCGTCATAAAGACTGCCTTCACCAAGAAATAACTGTACAAGCTCAAATCCTGCTTCGTCTGCACATCTGCTGCCTATATCACTGAGTACATCCTGCTCCTTAGGCTGTAAGAATACCTGTACAAGCTTTACGTGGCTGTTCTTTCCAGCATCTATAAGAGTTCTGAAAGCTGTATTGCCAGCTACTCCCTCAGTTCCCTTAAATGTTTCTATTATTGTAAATGTTACATCATCCTCTGCATTAACAACAAGCTTTCCTGCCTGATTAACCTTTTGTCTTCTGTTGCAGAGTCATCTACATTAACATATATTACCTTATTATCTGCATTTTATCTGCATTGATTACTAAAGACTTAATATTATCTGCTGCAAATAAAACATCTGCTGCTTCACCTGCGCCTGTCTTAACCGATGCACTGATATCTGCATAATCATTACTCTGTGCATCATAAAATGCATCAACATATCCATCTGTTGTAATACTGCAAGGAGTAACTTCGCTATCCCATGCAACCTTTGTATCATTCAGATTAAGCCAGTACCATGTCTTAGATGGAAGTGCATTTATCTTATATTCACTAATATTACTCATCATACTCTCCATTTCTGTGCATATCCTATATATTATGCATTGCTCACTTCAGAAGCATAATAAACATAATTATAAATCTCTATATATGGACAGCACACACATTTATATACTAATTAACCGATACTACCCTTCATCTCAAGTCTGATAAGATTATTCATCTCAATCGCATACTCAAGAGGAAGTTCCTTAGATACATTATCAGCAAAACCGCTTACGATACATGCTCTTGCATCTTCTTCTGTCATACCACGCGACATAAGATAGAATACAGCCTCATCGCTTATGCTTCCAATCTGTGCCTCGTGGCCTACGTTAGCCTTTCTTGTTCTGATATCCATAGCTGGTATAGTATCTGAACGCGATATAGAGTCAAGCATAAGTGACTGACATGAAACTGCTGCCTTTGTATTCTCAGCCTGCTTGTTTACTACAACTGAAGAACGGAAAGTGCTTATACCGCCATCCTTTGATATAGACTTTGTGTTGATATAAGAACTTGTGTTCTTAGCCGCATGGACTACCTTTGCACCTGTATCAAGGTTCTGTCCTCCTGCAAATGTAATTCCAGTAAATTCCATTCTTGAGCCTTCACCCTTAAGAATACTCATAGGGTAAAGATATGAAACGTGTGAACCAAATGAACCTGATACCCATTCGATTGTTCCGCCCTCTTCTACTATGGCTCTCTTTGTGTTTAAGTTGTACATATTCTTAGACCAGTTCTCTATAGTTGAATATCTGAGCTTTGCATTCTTTCCAACAAAAGCTCAACACAGCCTGCGTGAAGATTAGCTACATTATACTTAGGTGCTGAACATCCCTCGATAAAGTGAAGATCCGCTCCCTCATCTACTATAATAAGTGTATGCTCAAACTGTCCTGCTCCGGAGCATTAAGTCTGAAGTATGACTGGAGTGGTATCTCAACCGATACTCCCTTTGGAACATATACAAATGAACCACCTGACCATACTGCACCGTGAAGAGCTGCAAACTTATGGTCGTTTGGCTTAACAAGCTTCATAAAGTGTGTACGCACCATATCAGCATATTCACCCTTAAGTGCGCTCTCCATATCTGTGTATACAACACCAAGCTTGGCAACATCTTCTCTTACATTGTGATATACAAGCTCTGAGTCGTACTGTGCGCCAACTCCGGCAAGTGACTTTCTTTCCGCCTGTGGTATACCAAGTCTTTCAAATGTGTTCTTAATATCATCAGGAACATCTGACCACTTTGTCTTCATATTAGTATTAGGTCTTACATAAGTAACAATATTATCCATATTAAGACCTTCTATTGATGGACCCCAGTCAGGCACCTGCATATTGTTATATATCTGTAATGATTCAAGACGGAAGTTCTGCATCCATGCCGGGTCATTCTTTTCCTTTGAAAGCTTTTCAACTATCTCTGGAGTAAGACCTGCATTTATTCTATATGCATCCTTTTCCTCATCCTTGAAATCATATATATTCCTGTCTATGTCTTCAACATATGTTTTCTCTTTCATAGTTTTAAGGAACTCCTCTCTTTTCTTTAACATTTCATATATATCCATCAGCAGTTAAACAACCGCACGCGCTGCGTATTAGTTTTCGTATTCTGCGAAACCTGCTGTATTAATCTTGTCAACTAATGAAGCATCGCCTGTGTTAATTATCTTACCTTCTATCATAACGTGTGTATAATCAACTGATAAAGATTCTAGAATTTTAGTGCTGTGTGTGATGATAAGAAGACTTCCGTCACATCTCTTCTGGTATTCCTCGATACCTGCTGAAACTGTTCTTACAGCATCTACATCAAGTCCTGAGTCTGTTTCATCAAGAATTGCAAGCGATGGCTTTAACATAAGAAGCTGTAATATTTCAGCCTTCTTCTTCTCACCACCTGAGAAACCAACATTAAGGTCTCTTTCTGCATAAGACTTGTCCATATTAAGAAGCTCCATAGTCTTTTCAAGCTCCTTCTTGAATTCCATAAAACGTGTTCTCTTTCCTGTCTTTAACTCAAGTGCATTTCTTATAAATGAGCTGAGTGTTACACCAGGAACTTCAAGAGGATTCTGGAATGATAAAAAATACCATCCTTAGAACGCTCATTAACTGGTTCATTAGTTATATTCTTTCCATTAAACCATATTTCACCATTCTTAACTGTATATCTTGGATTACCCATAATAGCATAACCAAGTGTCGACTTACCTGTACCGTTAGGTCCCATAAGTACGTGTGTTTCTCCCTTTCCGATAGAAAGATTAACTCCGTGAAGAATTTCCTTATCTTCTACATCTACATATAAATCCTTTATATTTAATAAGTTCTTGTCTGACATAATATATCCTTATCCTTTCTTATTTAAAATGTTTTAAATGCTGCGATTACGTATCAAAATAACTTCTGACATTCACTAATACATATACCAGTTTAATTACTTTCCTTCACTTTCCTGCTATCAGGCTTTTTGTCTTCTTTATCAGCCTTTTTCTCCTCCGGCTTATCAGCTTCTGTAGCAAGTCTTACAACATCTGCAAGTGTCATATTATCAAAGTAGTCATTGATAATCTTGGCAAGTCCTTCCCATATAGGAAGTGTATAACAGGCACTTGAACGCTCACACATATTCTGTTCATCCTTAAGACAGGAAACCGGCGCTAACGAACCTTCTGTAAGATTAAGTATCTCACTTATAGAATAATCAGCAGGATTTCTTGTAAGTCTGTATCCACCGCCATGCCCGCTTGCTGCTTCTATAAGATGTGCCTTTGACAGCATGCGTGTAATAGTTTCAAGATACTTCTGCGACAAATCCTCCTTCTGCGATATTTCTTTAAGAGGAATATAATCGTCACTGTGATTAACAGCCAGATACACCATAACTCTTAAGGCGTACCTGCCTTTAGAAGAAATAACCATAACTTAATATTCCTTTCACTACATAATAGCTTTGTAATAAATAATTCTCAATAAAGCGTAAAAGATAATATACCCATTCGCCTACTGTGTCAATAGGTGATTGCTTTTATTAGCAGCAACATCTATTAAATAATTATAAATATTTTGTAAAAATTGCACTTTTTATTTTATTAAACTATGCTAAAATATGTTTAATGTATTTTTGTCTGAATATTTTAATAAGCCAGATATATTATATTATCATAAAGAACTGGCTTAACATTCTAATATTCATATATAAGCTACATTAAACTTTCTGAAAGCTCTGTAAACATTACCCCTGAGTTTTCTTCGCAGGATATGTGCCTGTGCACGTGTAGCACAATCCCGTTATTCTGAATTCTAAAAGTGTACACATTTATATTGCGCACATCAGGCGCAAGAACATAGGCTAGTGTGAAAACAAATTTTTCACACGCGGAATTTGTGTCTACGCACACTTGACACAAACTCGTTATGCACAAAAAGTGTGCGGAAATGAGGTTTAATATGAAAAACACAAGATAAGAAGCCTGTCCCTTCTACGGACACCCCGCTACAGGCACAGCCAATGTAAAGCAGGAAAAGATAGCTAAGAAAATTGCCAACCGGATTGGTACACCAACCTGTATTATATTCCTTATTGTGGCTGTGGTAATGGCAGTTGTAGTCAAAGTACAGCTTGACACTTCTAATGAGCGTGAACTTACTCTTGAGTCACAGTCAGCAGCTAACGAGCTGAACACACTTTTCCAGCAGTATATGAAGTCAGTAAGCCATCTTGCTGTAAACCCTCAGGTTAAGAACACTATTGCCTCTGCCAGTGCAGATACCCATATAACACAGACGTCTGATTATCCTTCTGTCTTCCAGTATATGTTAAGTATGCAGCAGGAGGACTCAGCCAATATCATGGCTGTATGGATTGCTTCGATTGATGCCAATGTTCTTACACAGTCTGACGGCTACACAAGCGGCAGGGACTTCCAGATAACTGCGCGTGAATGGTATTCTGTCACACAGACAAAGTCTGTTATGCTTACAAAACCATATGTAGATGCAAGTACGGGTACAAATATTGTAAGTGCTGCTGCCCTGTAACTGATGCTTCAGGAAAGGTTATCGGTGTTGCAGGTCTTGACTTATCATTAGAGCATGTAAATGAATTTCTCAGTCAGTGTACTATCGGCGATACCGGTTATATTGTAATGACAGCAACTGATGGCACTATTATATATCATCCCGACTCATCCCTTATACAGAAGTCTTTAAAAACATTGACATTTCTTCTAATGTCACTAATCTTGTAACTTCTGATAAAATGGCTTTGTTAAGTTCAAGATAAGCGGTTCAACAAAGTATGGCTATGTAACAGCCATTGATAATACAGGTTATGTTGTATTTAGCAGCTTATCATCTGGTGAATACTCACAGAGCTTAGTAAGAATGATTATTATAATGATAGTTATATTTGTTATAGGCATTGTAATTATATTTACTGCTATAGTCCGTGTATCTGGTTCCATAACAAAACCTATAGAGTCTCTTGACGTTGCAGCCAAAGAGCTTGCAGATGGCAACCTCGATGTTCATCTTGAAGTTACAACCAACGATGAAATAGGAAATCTTGGCCGTTCTATTCAGCTCACTGTCCAAAGACTTAAGGTATATATTGCCTATATAGATGAAGTGGCCGATGTACTTGCAAAGATGGCAGATGGTACTCTCGCCATTCACTTAAAGCAGGAATACACTGGTGATTTCAGCAGAATTAAAGATGCTCTTCTTAACATCTCAGCATCTATGACAGAGATTATGACTGGCATAAGTGAAAGTTCTAATCAGGTTTCTGCCGGTTCAGACGACCTCGCAAAGGCAGCCCTGACTCTTGCTGAAGGTGCTACAACTCAGGCTGCATCCGTTGAAGAGCTTGTTGCTACAACTGACAATATCGTAACAGAACTTCAGAACAGTAAAGAAGATGCCTTAAACTGTGCAGCGGAAGCAAAGAGCGTTTCTACTCTTGCCAATAACAGCAAGAAACAGATGCAGGCAATGATTGATGCCATGGCAATGATTAGCGAAACTTCTAACAAAGTAGTCAGTATTATACATACTATAGAAGAAATTGCCGACCAGACTAATCTTCTTTCTCTTAATGCTTCTATTGAGGCCGCAAGAGCTGGTGAGGCAGGCCGTGGCTTCGCTGTTGTCGCTTCTGAGATAAGTTCACTTGCCGCACAGAGTTCGGATGCAGCAACAACCTCCAAGGAGCTTATAGGCGTATCTATAGATGAGATTGCCAAAGGTGTTGACATAGCCAATGAAGTAACTGATATTCTTCAGACAGTCGTTAATAACATCGACAACTTAAGTAATATGGTTACGCACACCGCTGAACTTTCTGTTGAGCAGGAGGAGAATATGAAGCAGATGCAGTCAGGAATTGACAACATCGCTCAGGCTGTTCAGGATCCTCCGCCACAGCACAGGAAGGCTCTGCATCAGAAGAACTTGCAGCACAGGCAGCAGTTCTTAGTGACCTTATCAAGAAATTTGACTTAAGCAAGTAGACATTTAATAATACTTAACAAAACGGGATAACAGTGAATTCGCTAGGAAAATCCACTGTTATCCCGTTATTACTTATGGCAATATAAATGCTATAAATAAGCAAATATGATATATTGTATAACCTTGTACATGTTCCAGACATTTTAGGTTCTAAAATTACCCCAAGTAATGTTTAGAACCGTATTTTATGATTTATTTAAGTGTAGCGGAACAATCACAAAAATAACTTAATCTTTGTGATTTTCTATATTTGCCTTTTATAGTTTAATACATATTAAAGATACTTATATCATTATACCTCATGTAACTTCTTGAGTTCTGCATCGCTTATCTTGCCATCAAGAAAGTCTTCCCAGAAGCTCTTAGAGTCTGCGAACTTAAAATCATCATTTTTATCGAAAGTGTTAAGAAAGTCTGTTATCTTCTTATAATCACCCTCATGCTTATAGCTCATTCTCCAAAGCTCTGTTTCTTCGCCATCTTTAAACTGCTTACATATGATGCCATCCTCGCTAAAGGCTGTAACTGTCCATGTTGTCTTAGCTTCACCGATATTTTCGACAGAGGCACATTCTGTTGTGCCATCTACACTGCTTACGCCTTCCTCTGTACTTCCTGTTAATGCAAGCTCCTGCACCTTAGTAAACTCTCTGTTAGCTGTCACCTTGTCAGCAAGCATTTCTACTAAGTCTTTGGAAGTTTCCTCTGACTTTCTTTGTTAGCCTCGCTTACTTCCTTCTCATATTCAACAGCTTCCTTGAAATCTTCAATAAAATTATCAACGTGTTCTATAAGCTTATCCCATTCCTTATCGCTCATATCCCTGATATTTGTTGAAGAAGTACTCTCCTGTGACTTAGAAGTATTTTCTTTAGCTTCATCCACGCCAGTTCCTGTAACAGCCCCACTTCCTGCCTTTGCCATGCTCTCTGCAAATGTTTCATCATTAACTGTCCCTGTCGCAGCCCTGTATCCCGTATAATAACTGTCTGCATATCCTGTGTTTACTTTCATCCTTATCCTTTCTGTGATTGCTCAGTCATTCACAACCACACTGCTCTCCTGTAAAGGTCCAAGCAGCACTTTCATAATAATAGTTAATATTTTTTATACTTATAAAATATACAAAATGGCACTTTATTTCACATCAATCCGTTGAAATAAAGCGCCATCCTAGCAATATGTATATCGTCATATGAGGGGAAAGTTTATACCTGTCTGACATACATAGGATTATTTTTCTTCTTCAATGAGTTCATACTCCTATTGTGGTAATACTAAAGATGAATTTTTCAATAATTTTACAATAATCGAGTTGTATTTGGCTGTTCCATAATCCAACTCTATATTATGAAGTGATTTTGTTACCACATCCTTCAAACCTTCTGCAACATCTGAAATCTGCTTTTCAAGAGATAGCATATCAGAATTAATTTTACTTATTTCAATTCTGTTGTTGGCATTTTCCATGCATAACTGAAGCATTTCCCGCTGACCTATTAAATCACGATTTTCCAATATATAATCTTTCATTCTTTTGAAGGTTCTTACCAGTGCAATACTTTGTCATACTGCAAGTTTTCCTTTTAATACAGTCATCAACATATATACACCTTGTTCCGTGAAAACATAAGGATTGCTACGCGATTTACTACTTATATTTGCGGTCACAAATTGTGACCGCAAATATTCGACTTCATTATCAGATAGTTGAAACATCATATCGCTCTGAAATCTTTCAATATTTCTTTTTACCTGCTTTTCATGATAGATTAATTATACCTAAATCCGACACTTATATAAATTACTGTTCATCATTTTTTCCAATACCTATATTTATCGTCTTAAAGTTATCATACGAATTATTTACTAATAATGGAGCAACAAAAATAGTCATTATATAGTTTATAAAATCATTTGCTGATGAATGTTCAATCTTGCCAGTTTGATATAAATATGTAAAAATAGTTACAAGCATAACGCATATTATATTGAATACAGCTTTTTGAAATTCACTATTTCTTATGATAGATTTTTAGCATTTTTATTATCAATTTCATCTATGATATTACTTTTTAATTCTTCCTTTCCAATGTCTGGCTCTTCAATTTCTTTTGCTGTTTCATATGCACAATCATAGATTTCTGTAAAATTCTTACCTATTTCTGTATCAGTATCAAATGATTGTTCCGTTTTTAAAGATGATAATGTACTTGTGTCAATCTTAGTCATCTTGTCTGCTAATCGATGTACTCCTGCTTGTAATCCTGCCAGTTTTTCATAATCAATAGTCTTAAAATATGCTGACCACATACGCATTATTTTATTAATATCGCTTCCTGGACCATTTAAAATCTTTTGCCATCCTTGCATCTGCACATTATAATCAAATCCTGTTATGGACTTGTATAAGGCTTCTATTCCTGCCTTTGCTCCTTCCATATTTTATAATAGTTACAATTTAATATTTTTGCAGATGCTTCTAATACTTCGCTTGTTGTTGCTGTCATATAATTTCTATCCTGTCACAACTTTTATATCTTCATACTAACATTTTCTTTTGTGACATATCGTACAACTTTTATTTATGATATTTTACTAACAAAAATATTTCTATCGCTTTCAGCTTAATTCTATACATCATATTGTAGTTGTCCTATTTTCTAAAATACTATATATTGTGGTGTATTTCAAGTATAAAAAGCAAGTATATTTCAACCTGCATTTATATCTTTATAGAAATAATAATCTGGAATAGGTATCACTTCCACCTGCTTACTGTCTAAATAGCTTTGTGCCCTTCCCGATAATATTATTGTAGATCTATATAAACCTTTCTTACATTCTTATCCTTCATTTCCTGTTCAAATGTATCTGCTTCTTCATCTGTCAACAATAATACATACTTGTCATTATCAATTTCTATAGCATTTTCAATGCTCAATCATTTCTTTTATATGCTGTGTCAATTTATCTTCTATATAATAATCATCTTTTGAAATTGTAATAAAAATGCGGTTACCCGCATTTTTATTAAAAGAAATTTTCAAGACATTTCCAGTTATCTGTCATTTCTTCTGTGTATTCTGTATTATTTAAGAATAGCTTTGGCACATCATCAACATTTTTATTTCTTACAAAACCAAAATTAATATGATGATGCCTTGCATATTCCTTTAATGCATCAAACTTTTCTTTGCATACTTATCAATATTTTCATCTGAACCACTATCAGACTCACCACCTTTTGTTTCAATAATCCAAATAGATTCATCTTTCATTTTATAATGTAATCTGGATAAAATAAGCACTGGTTCATCATTCCATCATAGTATACAAGTGAAAAATATTCTGCACCTTTATCACCATTTTTATACACCCATTCTATTTTATCTACCTTTTCACAATATCTTTCAAATAATCGTTCTGGCTTAGAGCGTAACCCTTTACAAAACAATCTGTTGTGTAATCTTCGTAAGCATTTGATAATAATACTTTTACATCTTCTATAGAATCATCATATAAAAATAAATCTTCTTCTGGTATCTTAAATTCAGATGTTTTGGTAAAACCTAAAACTTGGATCTACTACAATTTGTGACATTGCTTCTCTAAAATCGTACTTTAATAAATCTCTGTTATTGATAATAAAAGCATAATATTCAGATGTTGTAAGTTTTAATAGCTTACCACTATTTTTCTTTCCATAAAATAATTTATGTAATACCCTTGATGCAGTGCTATAATCTGTATTTAATTCCGATTTTAACATGTCTGTTGTCTGCTTTAAATCAAGTCCATCATAATGTGTTTTACATCTTTTGTAAGTGTTACTGTATCACCATTTTTTAATAATCCACTTGTTAATACTTCTTTTCCTATCTTTACATCATACTTAATTTTATCAGAAATGTCATATTTTCCAGCTTCAAACATAGGCTTATTTTTGTTGGTGTTGTCAAATGGTATTTATCGGTCATAAACTTTTTAATTTTTCTAAATACTTCTGCATCCCCAAGACCTGAAGCATCTTGATCTCTGTTTTCTTTTCTTATTGAAAATGTCTTACATTTATCTTTTAATTTAATACGCTTTACACTATAAGCAGAAAATAATTCAGCTTTTACATTCCTTATAATCTTCATCAAATGTATAAAGATAACAGTTATCAAGCAATTCTTTATCATAAAATGTGATTCTGGCATCCTTCTGATTCTTCCGATTGTCTGTATCTGGAAATCTTCACTCATATTTTCACGAAGTTTAACAAGTATCTTTGCTCTTGTACAGTTCCAGCCAGTTGCAACAGCCTGTTTCATTAATAAAAATTGCTGTTCCCCATTCTTTGCCTTTATTCCATCAAGATTGATTTTATCCGACTTCGCTCATCCATTTTGCAAGTGCCTTGTTTTCATATGTATAACCCATATCATTCAATATTTTTTCTATGGATTCTATTAAATCCTTTGATTTATCTGGGAACTGAATAAGCACTAATGGGTTAATGTCTGCACCGACATTTTATATTCATCACGAATTGCCTTACGTTTTTCATCCGCAAGTTTTAAGAGCAATTCATTTTCATTTGTAATATTGCCCTCTGTTACACCTTCATTGATATATAAAGCCTTTGTGATAAGCTGTGCATTTATTACATCTCTTTCATCAATTTCAATCCATTCAAACTTATTATTTTTCTTAGCTGTAGCAGATACACGAATAATAAGTTTTGAATTAAATTCATTTATAATAGCCTGTGATTTTGTTGTATTGTATGCATGCTCTTCATCTACAATAATAATGAATTTTAGTCCTACTCTATGAGCTTTTGCAATCTGGTCTATAAGATTTTTATGTTCTGATTCTGTTATTGCCTTTTATTAGCATTATTTACCTTTTCCCAGTTAATAAAACAGTATCACCAGCATCAAAGCCATTTCTTAAAGTATCATCAAGATCCTTTGCTACTCTGTCTTTCATATGCTTTTCCATTTCTGCCTTGCTTTGTTCCTCAAGATCTCCAGCACCAGGGCAAAACCACACAAATACTGCGTCATCATCAAAATTATTAAAATATGCTTCTATATATTTTAACAAGATGATTGTTTTTCCAGATCCAGTAGGTGATTTTATAACAATACCATCTTTTGATGTATTGCTTAATGAAATCATCTTATCAACACATTCATCTTGAAAATCAATTTCTTTACACCGAGCATTTAGTTACCTCCTTTTATATCTTTTGCGAAATAGTAATCTGGAATAGGTAATATTTCTACCCCTTCAGTATCTAATTTATTCTTTATCTTTTGAGATAAAAATACTGTTCCATCAATATAAATCTTTATCGGATGGTAACTGTCTATATTCCTTTCAAATTCTTCTGCTTCTTCATCTGTTAATAAAACAACATAGTTGTCATTGTCTATTCTGATACCATTTTCAAGCTGTATCATTTCGACTATATACTCCATTAATTTATCTTCAATAAAATAATCTGGATCATCTGAATACTTATCAACAAAATCTGTTTTATAATATTTTAAATTTGCTGGAATACCATCTGAATACTTATTTTCTTTTATAGTTTTTCCTGTTATTACTGTTTTAATCTTTGATATGTTGCACTTCTGCATATACCAAGTTCTTGACATTCTTTAGTTTGTAGTAATGCACTCGCATCTTTTCCCATTTTTCTATGTCTAAATCTCTTTTATAATTTCTTCTTGTGATAATTCTTTTTCTGTTTTTGTGTATATTTCTGTGGTTTAGAACCAAGTAGCTTTTCTTGAAAATTCAATAATTTTTCTTCTTTAATTTCATTATTAGTACATAAAATGAATTTTCTATTACCACCATCTTCTTTATTTAATTCCATTACTGCTTGTCCTGTTGTCCCAGATCCCGCAAAGAAATCAAGTACAATAGAATTTTCACGTGTACCAATCTTTAAACATTTTTTATAAGCTCAACTGGTTTTGGAAAATCAAAATATTCTGTTAAATCCATTTCTCCTAATTGCACTGTTCCTTTTCAGTAATCATTTCTATTTCATTCCAGATAGATTTGGCTTTATATGTTGATTTTCTGTATTTTTCATATATATTATATTTTCCATCTTTTTATCTTCGCAACGAGATTACTATTTAATGTGTCACTTTTATAATTATCCTTCGAAAGTTCCTTTCCCCATCTCCAGCAGCTTTCCTCATTTTTAGAATTGTATGGAAACACTTCAATATTATACTCGCTTGATTTAATAACAGAAACAGGTGAAAATCCATCTTTATCTACCACACTTGATTTACATAAAAGGATAAAATAAATTTGGTCTATTATGTTTTCCAAATTTAGGATTACGATTCCTTAATTCACGAATATTAAAATTTCCAATATTGTCAACTAAATTCAAATCATTATCATCTTCAGACTTTGAAATTTCATTAAACTCAGCTTCTGGAGTTTTTGTGTATATTAAAATATATTCATGTGTTTTGCAATTTGTTTATATGTTTGTCCACGTTTATTACTTTGAACTATAATTTGAGCAAAAATTCTTTTCATCAAAAATACCATCACATAATAATTTTAAATTTGCTTGTTCATTATCATCAATAGAAATGAAAATAATTCCCTGTTCAGATAACAAATTTCTTGCTATTTCAAGTCTTTCCGCCATAAAAGAAATCCACTTGCTATGTCTGTAATTATCATTTAGCTCTATGTTTTCATCATTATAAGTAAAACTATTTCCAGTATTATATGGTGGGTCTATGTATATAACATCTATTCTACCTTTATGTTTTTTCGAGTAATTTTAAACTGTGTAAATTGTCACCTTCCAATAAAAATTAATTTTTTTATCAGCAGGATTACCACATATTTCACGCTCTTTTATTTCATCAAAGACAGGTATAGCAGTTCCCATTTTTTATCAACATTTTCCTCATGCTGTTCCCACACTAAACCATATTTTTCCCTGTTAGTTCGTTTATGATTTCATTCAAAAGCAATATTGTATCTTCGTCTTTTTTATTCTTCAACTTTAAGTTTTCAATCTTATCTATCAAACTATCCCTTTTGATTTTGGATAAATTAGCCATAATAGCCTCTTTTTGCTCATGAAAACATATTATATATTCTAGCATAAAATGAGCTCCTTTTCTACAACATATATTGTACTACACGCCTTGATGCTAATGCAGCAATTCCCAGTCTACCACACAAAATTTACCGAACCAGTAAAAGAACTGGCATGCTAAATCTTTTGTTTGGTTTATATTTATCTCTTCTGAATTTTTCATTTTCTTCTAAATGTTCATTTACCCTTTTGCATATCTTTTAGTTTTATTTTTCTGCCACTTCTTTTTCATCAAAACCATACAAATAATTTTCAACTTGTTCTTTAAACTTCATTGCCATTCTAAATGTCAATCCTGTTACACTTTTGTTTTTATCATCTGTATGCATTTCCATAGACTTTATTCTACATTTATTTCTTTTGGTGTCATATTTTCTTCATTTCCATTTGTTAAATGTCTATATACATCATATCACTACTTATTATAAATATGTGTTTTTATTGATTTCTGCAATAGCATCTTCAATTACATATCTTTTTAAATCATAATACTTTTAAATAACTTTCAGTTTTACCAACAATATCCCTAAAATTATCTAATGATAATAATATTGATAAAAATCACCTCTTGTTAGCATCCCAAAATGATCTAAGATAGCTATTAGCAATTTTGAAGTTTCACTTTTAATTGTATTACCTGTCCTACTCCATATGATGTAAAAGCCATCATAATTTATAAAATGTTCTTGTTTTTTCATTCATACTTATTGTCAATACATTGTTCTTATATATCACATACGAAAATAATTATAACTTTCAAAACCATCTGATAATGACCTTCTTTTTGATTTATAAAGTGCAAATTGCTGTTTTGTAAGTCCCTAAAACAGTCCAATATTGCATCTTTCTTCTCTTTGGCATATCAAACCAATCTGTTTTTGCCACATATTTTACAAAAGTCAATCATGTTGATTTTATTTCATCTGACCATCCAGTTTTTTATCTTCTGTTTCATCATCTTTTTCTACATCATATTGCTGTTTTGCAAGACAGCATAAAAATATGAATAAATTGATTTGTGATGAATTTAGGTTTTAAATACATCACTGTACTTACTGTATCATTGTCTACAAATGTATTTTTGTTAATTGATATTTTAATTTTCTTGCCATATTTAACACCTCCAATATTAACATGACAGATGAAAGCAAGAGTGGAAAAAGTTTTTATCCGTTCATATTCCAACTTTTTCCGCTTTGACACCAACTTTCTTCCAAAATCAAAAGAACCCCGAAGGAGTTCCTTTTACAGCCATTTTATTCAATCATCTTATCGGGACAATAAAATCACATTTTCTGTATTATCCGTAAACGGAAACATATCAAAAGGCTTACATCCCTTAACCTTATAACCACCCTTTATAAGCACCTCTATATCTCTTCTCTGCGTGTCCGGATTGCAGGAAACATATACAACCCTGTCCGGCTTTATCTTAAGAATAGCATTAAGAAAATCTTCACTGCTGCCACTTCTTGGAGGTCCATAATAACAACATCTGCTTTTTCTTTGCAGCATATTCTACTAAGAATTCACCCGCATCTGCATTTACAAACTTTATATTCTTAATATTATTTATCTTGGCGTTTTCTTCTGCATCCTTAACCGCATCCTTATTAAGTTCAACACCTATAACCTGTCCAGCCTTTCCAGATGCCGCTATTCCAATAGTTCCTATGCCGCAGTAGGCATCTATGACAGTGTCCTTTTCGTAATCTCCGCCATACTGATTGCCGCCTTATAAAGCTTCTCTGTCTGCTGGTGATTAATCTGGTAGAAGGATGATGGACTTATTCTGAACCTGTATCCACATAACACATCCTCTATGTATCCTTTGCCTGTAAGCACAATATTCCTTGGACCAAGCACCATACTTGTGTTGTAAGCATTTACATTCTGGACGATAGTATTAATCTCAGGATGCTTTTCTTTAGAAAATGCGTTTTAGATGGAAATGCAACCTCACTTGTGACAAGCACAAGCATAATCTCCTTAGTTGAAAAACCTTTCTTAAAAGTATATGTCTCATAAATCCAGTACCCTTATCCTCATTATAAGGCTTATACTTAAATGACTTAAAAGTTCCCTTAACGTAGCTATTATCCTGCTGCACTGGCTGTCCTCCAGCAGACACTCTGACACTGGCACAATAACGTGGCTATTCTGCTCATAAGTTCCTGTTATTATATTGCCGTTTTATCCTCACCTACAACTGCATGCACCTTATTACGGTAATGCACAGGTCTGTACATCCCTGTTATCTCATCTACAGGACAGACTCCTTAAACAGCTTATCTATATAATTCTGCTTTACTTTTAATTCATTATCATACTTCATACCTGCATATGCACAGCTTCCGCATCTGTCTGCACTTTCACAGTTTATTACACGTTTTTTTCGTCATATACATTAGCCATATTCTTTCCTCCTCTTCATTATATGATGTTGTGGTCAAAAGCCTAGATTTTTATGCTCATATTGGGGTTCCAGGTCTTTCACCCACTTATGAGCAAGCTCATGTGGGATTAGACCTTTTAACCCTGGCATCATTATAAGACAATTATAGCTGCCCTTTCGAGCAGCTACAAGTCACAATATTATATACTAATTCTACAGTAGTAATGCAATCCTCTTACATAACATCACTATCATCGCCATTACCAACAATCTTTACCTTACCTTCGTAAAGTTCCTGTACAGCGATTGAAAGTGGCTTCATATTCTCTGCATTATCTACAAGTGGTGTACCAATCTGGAGCTTTCTTGCTTCCTCTGGTGTTAAGAGTGGCTTTGGCTCACCCTTCTTACCATCCTTGTCCTTTTCCTTAGGAGCGTTCTCAGCCTCGATACGTGCCTTTCTAACCCTCTCCTCGATTGACCTTGCATCAATTATTTCCTTAGCTCTGGCTGCTGTAGCCTTTACGATTGAGTAACGGCTCTGTACTAATGGCTGTTCGCCCTCTTCAACCTCACTATTAACAACTGCCATTAATTCTGAATACGATGGATGTATCATTATTATTCTCCTTTCGAATAAGCCTTAAGCTCTTCTTTTATATTATTGATTAAATCGATGTTATTAACTGCCTTTTTCTTCTCACTGCTTACTATAGAATTTATAGTTTCAACGCAGGCATCAACATCATCATTGATAACTATATAATTATAATTTCTACGCCCTGTGCTTCCTCACTAGCTCTTGAAAGTCTTGCCCTGATAGTAGCTTCATCCTCTGTTCCACGACCTACAAGTCTTCTTCAAGTTCCTCGGCACTAGGTGGCATAATGAACAGAAGTACTGCATCCGGAAACATTTTCTTAATGTTGAGTGCTCCCTGTATCTCTATCTCAAGTATGACATTCTTTCCTTCTTTAAGCTGTTCCTCCACATATGCCTTTGGTGTTCCATAGTAATTGTCTACATATCTGGCATACTCTATAAGCTCTGAGGCTTCTATCATCTTTTCAAATTCTTCCTTCGTCTTAAAGAAGTATTCTCCGTTCTGTTCACCTTCTCTTGGTGACCTTGTGGTTGCTGAAATAGATAATGCATAGTCGTTATGCTGTTCTAAAAGTCTTTTAACGACTGTTCCTTTACCAGCACCTGAGAATCCTGATATTACAAGTAACAATCCTTTATCTTTCATCTCTAATCTCCTATCTGTGACTCACATCATAAGTTCCTTAAATATATTGTTTCTGTACAAATGTTACTGGAACCAATATAAATGTATGCACTTACGTAAAAGTGTACAAGTTATTATACAGAAATCTTTCACTTCGTGCAAGCCTTTTAAAATATTTTAAATAAAATTCTGCACCGACTCCATATATCAGCGATAACTACTCTATATTCTGTATCTGCTCTCTGATCTTCTCGATCTCTGTCTTTAAGTCTATCGCCGCATTTGATATCTCTATATCATTAGCCTTAGAAAGTGTCGTGTTAGCTTCCCTGTTCATCTCCTGTGCGATAAAGTCGCTTTCTTCCTATACCGCCATCCTCTGACAGGCACTGTCTGGCATGTGTTATATGGCTTCTTAAGCGTACTGTTTCTTCATCGACACATATCTTGTCAGCATATAAGATGACCTCCGCTGCTATCCTGTTCTCATCTATGCTTGTATCAGCAAGCACTTCCGCCATCTTATCCTCAAGCTTCTTTCTGTACTCACTTACTATCTTTGACTTCTTTCCTCTATAAAGCCTACAAGCTCTTCCATATGGTCTAACTTATGAAGAAGGTCTTTCTTTAAGTTCTCCCTCAGTTATTCTTGTCTTGACAAAACCTTCACAAGCCTCCTTCACAGCCTCCTGTATGAAGTTCCACAGCCTCTTCATCCTCTGCTGCTCCTCCATAGTGATAACCTCCGGATATCTTGAAAGCGCACTGACTGTTATATCATTTCTTATTGAAAACATTTCTCCATCTGTGAAAATATATCCATATATTCCTCTGCAACCGCCGGATTATACCTAATATTGACGTTATTCTCTGAATTGTCTTCATAAGTTATAAATATATCTATCTTTCCTCTTGAAGCGTACTTCTTAACAACATCTCTTATTCTTGCCTCAAACACGTTAAGCTTCTTTGGCATCTTTATGCCTGTTTCTAAAAATCTGTGGTTTACCGACTTCATCTCAACCATTATCTTGCGGTTTCCACTGGCGATTTCGCTTCGTCCGAAACCTGTCATACTTTTAATCATCTTAAGTCCCTCATTATCATTTATTATACTTAATTATTATACCAATTTTACATATGCTAAACAAGTCAGTAGATTAACTATTTTCAACTATTCACATCCCACTTTCTTCGGATTAATATTCCTGCAGAAGACCTTCAGGACTATTTTGCAGCTATTCACCTCCTGCCTCACTCGACAGTATTATGTAATCGTGTTATGATATGATGTAAATGTTTTAAATAAAAATGTTTTATATTTTAGTATTTATATTATGTTGGTGGTCAAAGCCCCGACTATGATACCTACGGATTGTTCCGTGCTGCGCACTCCCACAATCCCCAAGGTCTTTCACCCACCTATGAGCAGACTCATGTGGTTTTAGGTCTTTGACCCTGGTATCTTTATATAATCACAATACAGACAGAATGGAGTATTTAATTATGGCATTTGATGGAATAACAATATCAAATATAGTAAATGACCTTAACAATACAATACTTGGTGGAAGGCTTTATAAAATAGCACAGCCCGAAAGTGACGAACTGCTTCTTACTGTAAAGACAAGCTCTGACAGTACCGTGTCGTGCTTTCTGCCAATGCCTCTTCCGCTTGCATATATAACTGACGACAATAAGCCAAGTCCTGCGACAGCACCTAACTTTGTTATGCTTTGAGAAAACATATCAATAACGGACGTATCATTTCTGTAACACAGCCTTCGCTTGAGCGAATAATAGATATTGAGATTGAACATCTTGACGAATTAGGCGACTTATGCAAAAGGCATCTTATCACTGAATTTATGGGTAAGCACAGCAATATCATATTATGATGATGACAATAACATCCTTGACAGCATAAAGCATGTATCTGCACAGATAAGCTCTGTACGTGAAGTTCTTCCCGGAAGAAAGTACTTTATACCAAACACTGCCAATAAGCATAATCCACTTGATACCGATTATGAACGTTTCAGCTCATCGGTTCTTGTATGCCCTAAGCCTCTCAAAGGCTCTGTGCCAGACTTACACAGGAATAAGCACATGTATAGCAGAAGAAGTATGTTTCCGCTCAGGTATAGACAGCAATAAGCCTGCTAACTGCCTTTCGGATGAAGAAAGCCGACTCATTTATAACGCATTTGACGGCATTATTAGCGATGTTAAGAATAAAACGTATTCTCCTAATATAGTCTATGACAATGGTAATCCATCAGACTTTGCCGCCGTACAGCTCACTATGTATGATAACAGCACACCTTACGACTCTATAAGCAGGTGTCTTATCGCTTACTATCACGAAAAGGAAGTCCGCACACGTATACACCAGAAGTCAACTGATATAAGACGTATCGTTACAACTCATCTTGAGCGTTCTTATAAGAAGCTTGATATTCAGGAGAAGCAGCTTAAGGATACTGAAAACGTGACAAGTACCGCGTATATGGCGAGCTTATTAATACTTATGGCTATGGAATTGAAGCCGGTGCCAAGCAGTTTAATGCGCTCAACTACTATACTAATGAGGAGATAACAATCCTCTTGATAATACTCTTACACCTATAGAGAACGCCAACAAGTACTTTGCAAGATATAATAAGCTCAAGAGGACTTACGAGGCTGGCACAAGACTTATTGCAGAGATTAAGGACGAAATTATGTACCTTGAGTCTATTATAAATGCTCTTGATATCGCAACAACAGAAAACGACCTTAACAATATCAAAGAAGAACTTGCTGTAACTGGTTACATCAAAAGAGCGGCAAGTCTAAAACAAAGGTAATTCTCACAATAAACCTATGCATTACATTTCTTCTGACGGATTTGATATGTATGTTGGAAAGAATAATATACAGAATGACGAACTTACCTTTAAGTTTGCGACAGGCGGCGACTGGTGGTTTCACGCCAAACAAATGCCGGGTTCACACGTTATTGTAAAATCTGACGGAAGGGAACTTCCTGATAAGACATACGAAGAGGCAGCAGCACTTGCAGCCTACTACTCTAAAGGCCGTGACCTTGAAAAGTTGAAGTCGACTATGTATTAAAAGGAAGTCAAGAAACCTGCTGGTGCCAAGCCAGGGTTTGTTGTTTATTATACGAACTACTCACTTATAGCTATTGCAGATATATCAGGAATTAAGCTGGTTTCTGAATAATAAACAAAAACACGTTATATAAGCTTCTTATTGTTTTGTTGCTTTGGCGCATTACCCACATCAGATAAAGCAGTAAATCATTGTTTTGAAAAATTTACTAATTTCCAAAACAATGGTTTACTGCCTTATATTTTGATTTTTAACTCTGATAACTCTTTGTCATACCATTTTAAAACTGATGCTTTATAATCTCATAATTATAATCACCCTTATTACTTAAACACCTTTTGACTATGTATACTATTTATCTTCCTTAACCTTAAATGTCCCTGCTACAAGTAAAGCCACCAGAACCACAGCACCAATAACATCCGCAAGCACGCAGGCTGCATACATAAATGAAAGTGTACCTTTTACATTATAAGCAATAATAATAAATATGAGTCCAGCAATAAAAGCTGCTGCCATAACTATGCCAGTTATCCTTATATCCAGCTTATCATTGACTGTAAGTGCAATAAGCACAAATACAAGCACAAGTGTAACTACATATCGTATAAGGTACCATGCAAATGCTTCCTCTGTCATATCACATATCGTATTATCTGTTGTAAGATAACCAAACAGTGCCGGTGGGTTCATCCAGTATATCAATGACACAACTGAAACAACGACTGAGAAAACTGCCACCTCAAGTACTATCTTGCTTTTCACATTAATCTTATTAACCGGTCTTAAAAGTATGGCTGCACAAGTCACTATTGTAAATATTATAAGCCACGACCAGTTAAAAACATCTTACTTCCGATATAATAATCATTAACATATGCTGCAACTGTTCCAAGTGTTTCATCTGCCGATATCGTCACAAGTCTTGATATTACAAGATTTCTTACTATCTCAAGCACAAGAAAGCCGCCAAGCGCCGGAAATACATACACAACCGCATTATTTACAGCACTCTTGTCGTTATACACTTTAATACGGTTTATTGTACTGCTTTACCATCGCAAGACCAAGCAGCGAAAGAATTATAATAAGCACGTATACCACAGGCACCTTGCTCATAAGCTGAACCTTTCAACCTGCCCTATCTCCGACTTATCCATATAGAAGCTGTTTACCCATCTTATAACGCCTTCAATACCTTCGCCAATTTTGCAAACAAAAGATACACTCCTGTTACAAGTGAACATATATTAGCAGCCAGTGAAACCCTGCCCGCCATACTCACCTTCTTGTATACAGCCACAACCGCAACTGCAAGCAGAAGTATTGTAACTGGGAATATTATCTTGTATATACTGCCAAGTCCTGCATAATAATAGTAATTATATATCGAAGTATCAAGCGATGCCCTGCATACACATTACTATTCATTCTGTTAAGTATATTCTGAAATACATGTTCTCCTGAAAATACAAGCAGCAATATAAGATTAAGACTCATAATACCAATAAGACTCATAAGCCTTATAAAGGTAATTTCACTCTTTTCATAATTATTATGCCTGTACCTTTATAAATGACTTCTTACCCTTCTTGACAACTACACCGTCACCAGCGAAGAATTCCTTATCAAACTTTGCAGCGATATCAGATACCTTTTCACCTGCAACAGAAGCACCACCCTGTGTAACAACTCTTCTTGCTTCTGACTTAGTAGCTGCAAGACCTGCTGCATGGATTAATGACACGATATCAATACTTCCGTCTGTAAATGCGTCATCTTCAAGCTTAACTGTTGCCATATTTGCAGCATCGCCTGATGTAAATATAGCCTTAGCTGTTTCCTCTGCCTTCTTCGCTTCTTCCTCACCGTGAACCATCTTAGTAAGTTCAAATGCAAGTATTTCCTTAGCCTTATTAAGCTGTGCGCCTTCCCACTTATCCATTTCATCAATCTGCTCAAGTGGTAAAATGTAAGCATACGGATACACTTTAATACATCAGCATCAGCAACATTTCTCCAGTATTGGTAGAATTCAAAGGGAGAAGTCTTCTCCGGATCCAGCCATACAGCACCACTTAGTGTCTTACCCATCTTCTTACCTTCGGAGTTCAGAAGCAGTGTGATTGTCATAGCTGAAGCGTCCTTGCCGAGCTTTCTTCTGATAAGTTCTGTACCACCAAGCATATTACTCCACTGGTCATCTCCACCGAACTGAAGATTGCAGCCGTATTTCTGATACAGCATATAGAAATCGTAGCTCTGCATGATCATGTAGTTAAATTCCAAGAAGCTTAATCCTTTTTCCATTCTCTTCTTATAGCACTCAGCTCTTAACATATTATTAACTGAGAAGCATGCACCAACTTCTCTTAAAAGGTCAACATAGTTAAGCTTTAAAAGCCAGTCTGCGTTATTTACAAATAATGCCTTATCATCTGAAAAGTCGATAAACTTGCTCATCTGCTCTTTGAAACAGTCGCAGTTATGCTGGATCTGCTCCGGTGTAAGCATTTTCTCATATCTGTTCTTCCTGATGGGTCACCTATCATAGTTGTTCCTCCACCAACAAGTGCTATAGGCTTATTTCCTGCCATCTGAAGTCTTTTCATAAAGCAGAGTGCCATAAAGTGACCTACATGAAGGCTGTCTGCTGTTGGGTCAAAACCAATATAAAATGTAGCCTTTCCATTGTTAATCAAATCCTTAATTAATTCTTCATCTGTTACCTGTGCAATCAGTCCTCTTGCAACTAACTCGTCATAAACTGTCATTTTGTTCTCCTGTTCCTATTACATTATATTTTGTCAGAGTTATTAACGATATTTTCTCCGACACTTCCACTAATCATCAACCCTGTTAATAATAAAGAGCATACCTTTCATCCTTATTAAAGGACGAAAGCATACGCTCCGTGTTACCACCTTTATTCATAAACAGCTCACGCTGCTCACCTTAACGGGTCTGATGATCCTTGATACTGTAACGTGTATCACTACGTCGCCCCTACTAAGCCTTATATGCCATTCAGTTTGCTGCTACGGAATGTATTCAGAATAACCATCCACTGCTCCTCTCATCCACCGGCTGCTTTCTGTTGCTTACTGCTATACCTACTTGTTTCCATCATCGCATTATATATAATTATGTTATTGATAATCCTTAATGCCAACATAAAAATATTATAACCAGCACCCGATTATCATATGCTTATTAAAGCTTATACCATATACTTGGTAATTTTGCAAGTGTTAATTTATATATTACACACATATCAGCCTGATATATAGCGATATATACCAATTTATACTATAATTTTTATTATAAATCTAACTTCTGGCAGTTATGAATTATCTTAATAAATTTCTAACTATATGCAATTCTAACTACTGGCATACCCTTATTTTACAAATCATAAATGAATAAATTTAAAATATTGTATAATTATATATGTGCTAGAAAGATATATTTTTAATAATGCATCTCAGACACAAACATAAACAAATACTTATAATGTATTTATCAAGTTAAAATCACTTATTATATTTACGTTTACATACATTTATATATATAACATATGCAATCGCAAGACCTATTACACTCCCTGCTGCATCTATAAGCACATCTCTTACACAGCCATATCTTCCCGGTACGAACACCTGATGAAACTCATCTGTAGCCGCAAATGCCGTTGCAATAACTGCCGATATTATAGGAAGTTTTATACCTTTTATTCCATCAACTATAAGCGCAATCATAACAAGTATTGCAAGAACAGCATACTCTGTCATATGTGCAGCCTTTCTTATAGGAAACTGCACAGCCTCTATCATACTTTCCCTGTTATTCTCATTATAATCAACAATTCCAGCCTTATCACACACTGTAAGTATAATATCTGCTGCCTTATAACTAAGCCCTGACGACTCCTCTCCATCCTGCTTTGAAAAGCCGAATATAACCATCGCCATAACAATAGCCGGAAGCCATATTAATATCTTTACATTCATACTCTGTAATTCCTTTTACATCTTATCAAGTTTATACTTCTAATTTCTTCAATACTATAAACTAAGCTTCAAATAAATGCAACTATTATCAAACAGCCCACAAAACCAGTTTCAAAGGTTTTGTGGCTTATATAACTATCTGAAATATCTTCTACAAGCTATTAGATAGTAACAACTCTCATAGTATTAGTAAGACCTCTCTTAGCAGATGGGTCTGATGATGTAGCGATACCAGCAGATACGATAACTGTATCTCCTTCTTCTACGAAACCAGCCTGCTCAGATACTACTAATGCATGCTCGATAATCTTATCTGTAGATGTTTCTGTTGCAGTCTTTAAAGGTCTTACACCCCAGTATATCTGCATCTTTCTAAGAACATTATCATATGGTGAGCATCCGATAATCTCAGCATTTGGCTTAAGCTTAGATGTAAGTCTTGCTGTGAAACCTGATATAGTTGGGCATACAATAGCCTTAGCGTTAAGGTTATCAGCAGTCTGAACTGTTGCGTTGCATACAGCACTTGAGATACTTCTCTTGCTGTGAACCTTAGATATATCAGAAGCTCTGTCCTTGATATCCTTCTCTGTTCTTTCAGCAATCTTAGCCATCATCTTTAATGCTTCAAGTGGGTACTTACCATTAGCTGTTTCACCAGAAAGCATAACGACGTCTGTACCATCATAGATTGCGTTAGCAACGTCAGTAACCTCAGCTCTTGTAGGACGTGGATTTCTAATCATAGAATCAAGCATCTGTGTAGCTGTTATAACTGGCTTGTAAGTTGCATTACACTTCTTGATGATTTCCTTCTGATAATGTGGAACATCTTCTGCTGATTTCAACACCCATATCACCTCTGGCAACCATGATACCATCAGCAACCTTGATGATTTCGTCAAGATTTTCAATACCTTCAGCATTCTCAATCTTAGCGATAACCGGGATATCTGAGCCATGCTCCCATAAGAGCTGCTTAATCTCCTGAATACAAGCTGCATTTCTTACAAATGAAGCTGCGATAAAGTCAAATCCTGCTCTATACCAAATATAATATCATCCTTATCCTTATCTGTAATTCCAGGAAGCTTAATGCTTACGTTAGGAACATTAACACCCTTCTTAGAACCAAGTTCACCACCATTGATTACTGTACATACGATATCAGTACCATCAACTACCTCTTCTACTCTGAGCTCAATAAGACCGTCATCGATAAGAATTGTGTTACCATTGTCTACATCTGCTGGAAGACCTGCATAAGTAATCATATCGATAGTTTCATCACCAACAATTTCTCTTGTTGTAAGAGTGAACTTCTGTCCTTCCTTAAGAGTAACCTTTTTATCATCCTTAAGCGCCAGTTCTGATTTCTGGTCCCTTTGTATCAAGAAGTGTAGCTATAGGCTTGTTGATTTCTTCTCTAACACTCTTAACTAATGCAAAACGTCCAGCCTGCTCTTCATGGTCACCATGAGAGAAGTTAAATCTTGCAATATCCATACCATTTAATGCGAGCTGCTTAATAAGCTCTCTGTCATTAGTGTTAGGACCCATAGTACATATAATCTTAGTCTTTTCATTCTAACCTCCAAAGTAAATAAATTAATTAATAAAACAAAACAATCTAGCCAATTATACTTAATAACCCATAAAATAGCAATAGTAATTACTTACAAATTATTAAAATAAGTCGGCAGTATCTTAATCAACATTGTTATATGATGATGTAGATTTAATAAGTTAAGTTACTTTTTCTGCATGCAGAAGTGTATTAAACCTATATCATACAAAATACTTTAATATATAGGAATATCATTCAGCACTGCCGTTATTGCCTGTAATATGAATATGTGTATACAGGTGGTCGCTGCAATACTCATAATTTCCAACGCACTTAGAGCAAAATCTGAATACAAGATTTTCATCATCAAGCTCTGTTCTTCCACACACTGCACATCTGTGCTTAGGCTGTCCGTTACGAACCGGCTTATATGGCTGGTTGGCATTATCCCAAGTTGTCTTTCACTATTGGCGTTGTATACTCTTTCATTAAATGATGGCTTCTTTCCATCTCTTCTGTTATTTCTGCTTTCCTAGCTGTATACATAGCCTTGTTGTAATTCCTCTGTGTAGAAGACTTATAAGGTCCCTTCTTTGCAACTATCATAAATACTATAAAGTTAAGCATAGACACAAGAGCCGCAATAGCATTGGCATAACATCCCATTCCGCTTCCTGATAAAAGTCCGGCTCTGTATAATCCATTCCACATAGTATAACCGATAGTTGAACCATTTACCGCCATTGTAGGGACTATAAAACCGCATATTATTGCTATTGCAAATACTATTCCATCCAGCAATGCCATCCACTTTATCTTTATAGGTATGATAAAGAACAGCAGTACTTCCATATCTGGCTGTTCCATAGCAAATGCCATAAATAAAGCAAGATTAATATAATGTGTACTCATATTAAAGCTTATACCAAATATTAAGTATATTATAAGCGCTGCAACAATATTTAACAATACTCCTGAAAAGAAATACACGTTAAACTTAAATGAACCCCATATATTTTCAAGTACTGTACCTATCAGATAATAGAAATACAATGAAAAGAATACAAATATGATACTTGTTGATGGTGGCTGTATTATAAATGTAACCAGTCTCCACACCTGTCCTGCAAAATATTGGAAAAATCCAGCGAAAGAAAGCTGCTATATACACCAGGTGCGAACACCTCAAAACAAATCCGACTGCATATAATATAATTATATAAGTCATAAGATTTTTAATGGCATACCTTGAATACTTCCTTTCAAACTTTTGAAACCAACTCATTAAACTCCTCATTTCTGTGTAATAATATCACTGTGTAGTATGCTGTCAGGCAGTACACACACAATACCCACTTATATTTTGATACATATAACAGCGGATACAATATTTTTATATTACTCCGCACTAAAATATTATGATAAAAGTATAAAACATTAAACATCTTTGTCAATCAAGTTCTCATTTTAGTATTATTAATTTTATATAAACAGTCATATTTATGGTGTTGAATTATTCTGTTATTTCTTATATAATATGTCAGTTGTAATCTTTTCCAGGTATTTCTACATTTTTAGACATCTATTTATTTTATAGTAGAAGTACTTTTAATTCAGGAAACACATTAATTTATATAATGATTGTGCCAGATGTACAGCTCTGCTGACATTTGCAGCACATCTACATTAGACAAGGAGGACGGCTCTGCCGTAATGACTATGAACAAATACAGATTAGGAATTGATATTGGCTCAACGACAGTAAAGATCGCTATTCTTGATGATAATAATAATATTTTATTCTCAGATTATGAAAGACATTTTGCCAAGATTCAGGAAACTTTACAGGACTTCTTGAAAAGGCTGTATCCCAGCTTGGTCAATTCGAGGTCTACCCTGTAATCACAGGTTCTGGCGGACTTACACTTGCCAAGCACCTTGAAGTTCCATTTACACAGGAGGTTGTCGCTGTATCAACAGCACTTCAGGATTATGCACCTCAGACAGATGTTGCCATTGAGCTTGGTGGTGAAGATGCTAAGATCATTTATTTCACAAATGGGATCGATCAACGTATGAATGGTGTCTGTGCCGGTGGTACCGGATCATTTATCGATCAGATGGCCTCTTTATTACAAACAGATGCTTCAGGTCTTAATGAATATGCCAAGAACTACAAGTCAATCTACCCGATAGCTGCAAGATGCGGTGTTTTGCCAAGTCTGATATACAGCCGCTTATCAACGAAGGTGCCACTAAGGAAGACCTTTCTGCATCTATATTTCAGGCTGTTGTCAACCAGACTATTTCTGGTCTTGCCTGTGGTAAGCCAATCCGTGGTAATGTAGCCTTCTTAGGTGGTCCACTCCACTTCCTTTCGGAGTTAAAGCAGGCATTTGTCCGTACATTAAGCCTTACACCTGAACAGACTATTGCGCCGGAACATTCACATCTTTTGCTGCCGTTGGTTCAGCTATGAACTACAGCAAGGATGTATGTGTCAATGTTTCTGACATCATTAAGCGTCTTTCTGGCAAAATAAAGCTTGAATTTGAAGTAGAACGTATGGAACCACTTTTGCTGACCAGCTTGCCTACAATGACTTCATCAAACGTCATAATGCACACCACGTAAAGACAGCCGACATAGCCTCTTATGAGGGTAACTGCTATCTTGGTATCGATGCAGGTTCTACTACTACTAAGGTTGCTTTGGTAGATGAAGATGGTAATCTTCTTTACTCATTCTATTCAAGCAATAACGGCTCTCCACTTGCCACTACTATAAAGGCAATTAAGGAAATATATTCTCAGCTTCCACCTAAAGCCAAGATTGTACAGGCATGTTCAACAGGTTATGGTGAAGCACTTATAAAGTCGGCACTTATGCTTGATGAGGGAGAAGTTGAAACAGTATCCCACTTCTATGCAGCTGCATTCTTTGATCCTGATGTGGACTGTATCCTTGATATCGGTGGTCAGGATATGAAATGTATCAAGATCCGAAATCAGACCGTTGACAGTGTACAGCTGAACGAAGCATGTTCTTCTGGATGCGGTTCTTTTATTGAAACGTTTGCAAAGTCACTTAACTATTCTGTACAGGACTTCGCAAAGGCTGCTCTTTTGCCGCACATCCTATTGACCTTGGTACAAGATGTACCGTATTTATGAACTCCAAGGTAAAACAGGCTCAGAAAGAAGGGGCAGAAGTCGCTGATATTTCTGCCGGGCTTGCTTATTCGGTTATCAAAAATGCCTTATACAAGGTTATAAAGATTGCTGACCCGGGTGACCTTGGAAAACATATCGTTGTACAGGGTGGTACATTTTATAATGATGCGGTTCTTCGAAGCTTTGAAAAATAACAGGTGTTGATGCCATAAGACCTGATATCGCCGGTATCATGGGTGCTTTCGGTGCTGCTCTTATCGCAAGGGAACGCTACGATGGAATATCTGACTCATCTATGCTTTCTATCGATAAGATTAACAGCCTTACATATGAAACTACTCTTACAAGATGTAAGGGATGTACGAACAGCTGCCATTTAACTATAAATAAGTTCTCTGGCGGACGTTCATTTATTACTGGTAACAGATGTGAAAGAGGTCTTGGAAAAGAACGTAATAAGGAAAAGGCTCTAACCTCTTTGACTATAAGTTCCACAGACTCTTTGACTATGAACCACTCTCAGCAGACCTTGCTGTAAGAGGTGTTGTAGGTATACCAAGAGTCCTCAATATGTTTGAGAATTATCCGTTCTGGTACACCTTCTTTACAAAGCTTGGTTATAAGGTAGTTCTCTCGCCACAGTCAACAAGAAAGATATATGAACTTGGTATTGAGTCAATTCCATCCGAGTCAGAATGTTATCCTGCCAAGTTAGCGCACGGACATATAAGCTGGCTTATTAAGAAGGGGTTAAGTTTATATTCTATCCTTGTGTACCTTATGAACATAAGGAAATAGATGGCACTAACAACCATTATAATTGCCCGATCGTTACTTCTTATGCAGAAAATATCAAGAACAATGTTGAAGAAATCAAGTCAGAAAATATTGATTTCAGAAACCCATTCCTTTCTTTTGAAAGCGAAGATATTCTTGCTAAAAGACTTAAAGAGGAATTTCCAGATATTCCGGCAGGTGAGATTAAAGCTGCCGTTTCTGATGCCTGGAAAGAACTTATGCAGTCAAGAGAAGATATGCATAAAAGGGTGAAGAAGTTATACAGTACTTAAAGGATAATAATAAGAGAGGTATCGTACTCGCAGGCCGTCCTTACCATATTGACCCAGAGATAAACCACGGAATACCTGAACTTATCAATTCCTATGGTATTGCTGTTTTAACAGAAGACAGCGTTGCACATCTTGGCAATGTTGAACGTCCTCTTATCGTTATGGATCAGTGGATGTACCACTCAAGATTATATGCCGCTGCAAGCTTTGTTAAAACTCAGGATAACCTTGACCTTATCCAGCTCAACTCATTTGGATGTGGACTTGATGCTGTAACTACTGATGCTGTCAACGATATATTAACTAAGTCTGGAAAGATATATACTGTATTAAAGATTGATGAGGTTAATAACCTTGGTGCTGCACGTATCCGTATAAGATCACTTATTGCAGCCCTCAAGGTAAGAGATAAGAAGAATTACAAGCGTACACTTGTTTCGTCTGCTTATAACCGTGTTGAATTCACACCTGAGATGAGAAAGAATTACACTATTCTCTGCCCTCAGATGTCACCAATACATTTTGACTTACTTGAACCAGCCCTCAACTCATGTGGCTATAATTTTGAGGTTCTTGATAATGATAATAAGTCATCTGTCGATATGGGACTGAAATATGTAAATAATGATGCCTGCTACCCTTCTCTGATCGTTGTCGGTCAGATTATGAATGCTGTACTTTCAGGAAAGTATGACCTTTCAAAGACTGCCATAATTATCACACAGACTGGCGGTGGTTGCCGTGCTTCGAACTATATCGGCTTCATACGACGTGCTCTTGAGAAGGCTAACTTAGGATATATCCCTGTTATCTCTCTTAGTGCGCAGGGTCTTGAAACTAACTCTGGTTTCAAGTATGACCTGAAAATGCTTAAAAGGCTATGATGGCTATTGAATACGGCGATGTATTTATGAATGTTGTATACAGAACAAGACCTTATGAAAGGTTGCTGGTTCAGTTAATGAACTTCACGAACACTGGAAAGAAATATGTATAAAGCAGCTTACAGCAGACAAAGTTCGTATGAAGGACTTTAACAATAATCTTCGTGCTATCGTTAAAGACTTTGATAATATCGAACTGCTTGATATAAAGAAGCCAAGAGTCGGTGTGGTGGGAGAAATTCTTGTAAAGTTCCTTCCTGCCGCTAACAATTATCTTGTTGACCTGCTTGAGGCTGAAGGTGCAGAAGCTGTTGTACCTGACCTTTTAGGCTTCCTGCTCTACTGTGCCGAAAATGCAAACTTCAAGCACAAGTACCTTGGAACATCCGGAAAGTCAGCATTTATCAACAACTCTGTGATAAAGCTTCTTGAATGGTTCAGAAAAGCTGGAAATAAAGCTTTAGCTGAAAGTAAGCGTTTTGATGCTCCTTCATCTATCAAGGAAACTGCTGCTCTTGCCAAGGACCTTGTTTCTCTTGGTAACCAGACTGGTGAAGGATGGCTTCTTACTGGCGAAATGATAGAACTTATACATCACGGTGCCGGTAATATCGTATGCTGTCAGCCATTTGCCTGCCTTCCTAACCACATTGTTGGTAAAGGTGTTATTAAAGAGCTTCGTGCTGCTTTCCTGAAGCTAACATAATCGCTGTCGATTATGACCCAGGTGCTTCAGAGGTTAACCAGCTTAACAGAATTAAGCTTATGCTTGCTACTGCTAATAAGAATCTTAATGCTGCTTCTAATTAATTTTAAATTATGCTATGCATTTTCGGGATTAGCTCTGAACAGTAAAAATAACATTGAAATGTAGTAGATGTTTGACTTATTACAAAAGTTGTATAATAATAAAAGAATATTCGGAGGATACGCATATGAACTTTTATTATTTTTAGGACCTATTATAGGTGTTGCCGTTTCAATATTTGCCGTTGTTGTTATTATTTCAGTTATCGGCGCTGTTGCCGGATCTGAAGAAGATTTTGACGAATAGGATTATAGCGGCTGATTAGCGGATATTTATATACGAAGAGATATAAAACCCCAGATAAATTCTCATTGATTTGATGAGAATTTGTCTGGGGGTTTTGTTTTAACTGCTTTCGCGTTGCTGGCTTTGCCTTTTGTTTTGGTATGCTGCACTTTCTTTTAACTCGCTGTTTTTGTTTCATCACACTATTTTTACTTTCTTATTTTGCTTTCATTACACTGCTTCCGCCGTGCTTAGTGCAAGAATTCTTTCGAATTCTTGCACTAAGCTTTCGCCCTATGGGATTAAAAATAAGAAGGTAAGTTATTGTGCTAGCTTATAACTCATCTTCTTATTTTGCTTTCATCACGCTACTTCCGCCGTGCTAAGTGCAAGAATTCTCTCGAATTCTTGCACTACGGGCTTTCGCCCTATGGGATTAAAATAAGAAGGTAAGTTATTGTGCTAGCTTATAACTCATCTTCTTATTTTGCTTTCATCACACTGCTTCCGCCGTGCTAAGTGCAAGAATTCTTTCGAATTCTTGCACTAAACTTTCGCCCTATGGAATTAAAATAAGAAGGGGCTGTGAAAAAGATTAGTCCCGAAAAGAAAGACCAAGAGTTTATAATGAACTCAAGGTCTTTCTTTCTGTTATAATTAACTTGTGAAAAATTAATAACATAATCTATTCTAACTCAAAACAGGCAGTTTTGCCAATGCTAATTCAAGATTATCTGGACATCTGTGATCCAGTGCTGACTTTTGACAGATTTATGGGAGAAATTGAACTGGAGAAATATCTGAAAAATATTCCTCAACATTATACAGGAAGACTCAGATATGACCCGGTCAGCATGCTGAAAACAGTTTTTTTCGGATTTATGGCGAATGGCTATATATCATTGCGTGAACTGGAGGATCAGTGTAAAGTCAATCTTCGCTTCATGTATCTTATGGATCATCAAGCGCCTTCTTACCGCACTTTCGGCTACTTCATTAACGAAGTACTTGCTGATTCCATTGAAGAAATATTTCAAGATATAAACAAAAAAATCTTCGAGACAGAGCATGTGGATCTTCAACATCTATACATTGATGGATCCAAGTTTGAAGCAAATGCGAATAAATACTCCTGGGTATGGAAAAAAGCAACCGAAAAATCCAGATACCATCTCTTTGGTAAGATCACTACACTCTTTGCGGAAATCAATGAGGAACTTTTATGTACAGGTATGAAACTTTGTATCAATAGTGAGTACGCACCAGAGTATCTGAAGGAAGCTGCTGAACAGTATGAAGAAGTCTGGCAGATTAATGAAGCAATGTTTGTTCATGGCAGTGGACATCGCAAAACTACACAACAACGTCATTATGAGAAACTCAAAGAGTATGCTGCTAAGTTGGAAGAATACGTGGAAAAATCAAAATCTGTGGAGAAGATCGCAACAGTTACTCGAAAACAGACCATTCAGCCACTTTCATGCGAATCAAAAAGGACTATATGGGCAATGACCAGCTGCTCCCGGCGTATAATGTACAGGTCGGTGTTGCAGATGAATACATTGCCGTTGTTGATGTAAATCGATATCGCTCAGATATGGATTATTTTATTCCATTAATGAACAAGTTTTATACTACATATGGCTTTTATCCGAAGTACCCAGTAGCAGATGCCGGATATGGTTCTTACAACAATTACATCTTCTGTGAGCAGCATGGAATGGAAAAATATATGAAATTTCCCATGTTCAAGAAAGAGACTACTAACAAGAAGTATCATGAAGATCCATTTCGTGCAGTAAATTTTCCAATCGGGGAAGACGGAATCATGCGTTGACCAAACGGGAAAAACTTTTATCTTCAGTATCGAAAAACGTAAAGGGAACAAGTATGGGCGACAGGAAGAAGTGTATCAATGTGAAGACTGCTCCGGCTGTCCATACGCAGAACAATGTAAAAAGACAGACAAAAACCGTACTGTTCGGAGCAACCGCGAACTTACAGCGATGCATCAGGAAGTGATAGAAAATCTCGAAAGTATCCAGGGAGCGCTTCTAAGGATGAACAGATCCATTCAGGCAGAAGGTACCTTTGGTATCATGAAAACGACCGGTGGTACAAAAGAATTGTCCGAAGAGGAATAAAATCTGTATTGCTTGAAGTATTTCTCGTTTCTATCGGACACAATCTTTATAAATATCACAACAAACAGAAAAAAGTTGCAGCTGCCGCATAGGAGTTCATAATAGCATTCTTATGGGGTAAGGGGACTATACCCTTTTATGCAATATAACTATTATCATAACCATAAGCAAAGGACGCATGAAAAACTTTCGTTTTTCACACGCCCTTCTTATTTTATTCCCGCACGGCTCATTGAGGTATATTTTCGATCTGCCAATCGATTGGGGATACTCCGTGAGCTTCTAGGAATTCGTTACATTTACTGAAATGTTTACAGCCAAAGAAGCCTCGGCTGGCTGACAATGGACTTGGATGGGCACTTGTCAGTATCAGATGCTTAGGGTTGGTCAGCATTGGGATTTTATCCTTGGCTGAATTGCCCCAGAGCATATATACTATTGGTCTGTCCTGTGCATTTACAGCATTGATAACTGCATCCGTAAACTGTTCCCAGCCTCTTCCCTTATGGGAAAACGCCGCATGTGCACGTACTGTAAGCACTGTGTTTAACATAAGTACACCCTGGTCTGCCCACTTCTTAAGATATCCATTATTCGGATAATAACATCCCAAGTCATCCTGAAGCTCCTTATATATATTCTGGAGCGACTTAGGTATCGGATTACCCGGAAGTACCGAAAAACTAAGACCATGTGCCTGATTGACCTCGTGATAAGGATCCTGTCCAAGTATAAGTACCTTTACATCCTTAAGAGGTGTAAAGTGAAACGCATTGAATATATCATCGGCAGGTGGATATACAACACATCTGTTATATTCATCTTTTACAAATGTATACAATTTCTTATAATAATCTTTTTAAATTCACCACTTAGTGCTTCCTGCCAGTCACCTGTTATCATTGACATACTATATTATCCCGTCTTACTATAATCTCATAGGAATACCCTTATCAGAAAGATATTTCTTAAGGTCTTTTATCTCCATTTCCTTATAGTGGAATAATGAAGCCGCAAGTGCTGCATCAGCATTTCCCTTGCAAATGCATCATAAAATGTTCCATATTACCGGCACCACCAGATGCTATTACAGGAATAGACACATTATCTGCAACGGCTCTTGTAAGTTCAATATCATACCCGGCCTTGGTTCCGTCACAGTCCATGCTGGTAAGAAGGATTTCTCCTGCACCAAGACTTTCTGCCTTCATAGCCCATTCAATGGCATCCATCTTCATATCAACTCTGCCACCATTCTTATATATGCTCCAGTGACCATCTTTCTGCCTTTTAGCATCAATGGCAACTACTACACACTGGCTTCCGAATTTGTCAGCCGCCTGAGATATAAGCTCAGGAGTCATAATAGCCGCTGAATTAATAGATATCTTATCAGCACCCTCTTAACAGCACTTTAAAATCGTCAACTGTTCTTATGCTCCACCGACTGTAAATGGGATAAATACCTTTTCAGCAACCTTTCTTACAAGGTCTACCGTTGTATTTCTTCCATCACTGGAAGCTGTGATATCCAGAAATACAAGCTCATCAGCACCTGACTTATCATACATTGCCGCTACTTCCACAGGGTCGCCTGCATCTTTAAGGTCTACAAAGTTTGTTCCTTTAACAACTCTTCCATCTTTGCAATCAAGACATGGTATTATTCTTTTAGTAAACATTATACATAATCTCCTATCTATAATTCAGCAAAATTCTTAAGTATCTTAAGTCCTAACTCACTGCTCTTCTCCGGATGGAACTGGCATGCGAAAATATTGTCCTTCTCAACAGACGCATGGATATGTGTTGTATACTCTGTTGATGCAGCCACAATGGCCTCATCGTCTGCCTGAAGATAGTAAGAATGTACAAAATATACATAAGGATTAGCAGGAAGTCCCTTAAAAGTCTGGCTCCTGGCTTAACATCAAGTGAATTCCAGCCCATATGTGGTATCTTTATTCCCGGTGCTGCTGGTATCTTTAATATCTTTCCGGAAGAATATCAAGTCCCTCTGCACCCGGAGTTTCTTCACTTTCCTTAAATAAGAGCTGTAATCCAAGACATATACCAAGCAGAGGTGTCTTATTGGAAACAACTGTCTTTATAGTGTCAACAAGACCAAAATGGTCAAGATTGTTCATAGCATCACCAAACGCTCCAACACCCGGAAGAATAACCTTATCTGCCTGTAATATCTCACTTGAGTCCCTTGAAACAATAACTTCTTCACCTAATGATATAAGTGCCTTTTCAACACTCTTTAAGTTGCCTGCATCGTAATCGATAATTGTAATCATTTTATTGCCTCTCCATATGCTTCTATCTTTAAATAATAATTAGTAAAATCTCTCTAGATAACTCTACTAAAGCGATTGCATCTGTTTCAGACATTTTGAACCTGTTCTTAAATGCATTAATAATAAGATTATATGCCTCTGTCATCTTGTCTTCAACGCCAAGGTCTTTAGCCTCATCTCTGTATGTCTGATATCTGTCTACACCCTTAACTAAAGCATTAAGTGCCTGTGTATGCATATTCATCTTCTCATAATTCTCATAAGACTCATACTGTCTTTGAACATACATAATAACTCTGGCCTGATTATAAATCGTTTCTTCACTGCCTGAAAGCTTTACTCCACTTAAGCTGTTATATGCTTTATCATATTCCTCATTACTATAGTAGTCTTTAGCATTACTTATTCTACTACTATAGTTCATTGCATAGCTGAATACCTGAATTAATGCTATAACACTAACAATAAGTAAAACAAAATAACTATTGACTTAGGCTTAAATCTGATTATATCACCTGGCTTAGGTGGCTTCTTTTCTTTCTTTGGCTTCTTTTCCTTCTTTGGTTTATCAGCCTTTGCCTTTTTAGCCTGTTCCTTCTTAGCAGCCTTTTCTGCTGCTGCTTTTTCTTCTTTTCTTTAGCCTGTGCCTTCTTGGCTTCGGTCTTCTGCTGTTTTCCTGTCTTTCAGCTTCCTCCTGCTGTTCTTCTGCCTCGCCTTCTTTTGCTTGCTTAGCTTTAAACTGCTGGATTCTGTACTTAATCTTAGCTATAAGTCCCTTCTTAGGAGCTGCATCCTCATCTAATGTTTCCTTCCCGTGGAACACTTCCTCTATAAGCTGCTCATTCTCATCTTTGTCCTTAGCTTCTGCACCAGTTCCATTACTTCCTGTATCTGCGCCTGCAGCGCTTCTTTTATTGTTTTTCCTGGACTTTTCTGCTTTGGCAGCTTTCTTTGCCGCCTTAGCTGCTGCTTTGGCTTCCTTACCGGAAGCCTTTGCCTCATCTGTTACCTCATTAGTCTCATCTTCAAGGCTCTCAAAGAATATATCTTTAATAATTGATAATAAACCTTTTTCTTCTTTTTCTTATCAACCGACTTCAGCTCATCTTCTAACTGCTTCTTTACATCACCGTTAGCTGCACTGCCACCAGTCTGCGCTGCATTAATATCAGCTGCACTATCCTCAACCTTAGCAGCCGCTTCGCCTGTGCCAGCTTCTGGCTCAGTATTCCCCGCCTCTTTATCACTTGTTGAAGAACTGTCATCATCATCATTTTCCATACCCATCTGTGCTAACAAGTCATTAACCGCATCTGCACCACTTGTATCTGTATCAGCAGCATCGCCATTAATATCACTTATCAAATCATCAAGATTCATATTGACGAGTCTGTCTTTTCGCCATCGGAAGGTCCATATCCTTAACAAGTTCATCGTCTTTACTAAGACTTGAACCTGCTGTTTCTTCTTCACCAGTTTCATCAAGCTTATCAAGTGCCTTATCTGCCTCTGATTCCTTTACGGACTCATCTACAGCCTCTGCATTTTCTTTCTCCTTGGCAAGCAGCCACCTCTTCCGGTGTAATCTGTTGTTTCTCTGGCTCAGATTTTTCCTGTTCAGGCTCGTCCATAATAAATGCTTCATCAACACCGGGCGCTGCCATCTCTCTTGGAACAGTCATAACATCCTTTAAGACTTCTTCCACCTTTTCTTCTTTGGCCTGCTTTTCATCATTTTCAGCCTGGTCGTCAACATATATATTCTCATACTGGCTATTAGTTTCGTTAGACTTCTCTACGGCCTCTCTAACCTGTTCTTTTATTTCTTCTTCTTCCTCATCTTTTAATTCACTTTCTGCATTCTCCTTATCGGATAATGACTTTAAAAGACCATCAGATAATCTTCCTCGTTTGCAGCCACAATTCCACCACCTTTATCAATATATATTAGATACTACCATAAAGTTGTCTATTTAACAATATTTACAAGCATTTTAATATTTCATATGAGTCAGCTTTATATGTAACAGACTTTTCCTTTAATTCTGGAGCTATCTGATAAAACATACTATGTATTCTATAAAATGGGCCTTTTCATTAATCATTACAATTCTCTCAAAGGCCACTTTATAAGGTTAGGATTGTTAAAACCTTCACCTAGTTCAATAACAAGCAGCTTCTTTGCCAGTGTTCCTGACAGCCATTTATTATACAGCTCCCTGCTTATTTTCATCAATTATACTCTTGTCACCAGAAATACTGTTATCACCATTTTCTGTACTTTCTTCATCTTTAACAGCTTCTTTGCCAGCATTATTATCCGGCTCACTACCAGCCTCTGCAAGATAAGGACACACTATTCTTTTCTGATTAATTTCTGATCTTCTAAGAACATCATCTTTAACAGAAGATATTATAAAATAATTCTTATGTTCAAGATATCCAGCAAGATTATTAAGCACTTCGTCTATATCTGTATTCTTCTGTCTGAATAATTCCGTTCCAAATCCTATAAGAATTCCATCATATGTATCTATATCTGCTCTTATTGCTTCACACAATTCTTCTGGTGTACTGTATTCTACATTCTTATTCGTGCTATCCATACATCAACCTCATTTACTACATTGTTTATAAAATATAAATGGTGCTATCTTTATGATAACACCATTTTAATAAACAAAATAATTACTTCTATGATAATTATCTTCCAAGAAGCTTATCTATTTCGTTAACCAGTAAACCTATCTCCGGCTTTGATAACTGGACATCTGCTCCCAAAGCCTCCCTTTGCTCTCATCTGGTCATTGATAAGTGAAGAGAATATAACAACTGGTATCTGCTTAAGCTTATCATCTGTCTTTATAAGCTTTGTAAGTCTGTGTCCATCCATAAGTGGCATCTCTAAGTCTGTTATAACGCAGGCAACATCCATCTCATCGGTATCCTTTAACTTGGCAAGACATTCCCATGCTTCCTGACCATTCGCACATAATGTCAAATTATCATAACCTGACTTAATAAGAGAATCAGATATAAGCTTCATAAGTAATGGAGAATCTTCTGCTATTACCATATGTGCCTCATTCTTAGGTCTTCCCTCAAGCTTATCAATATCTGATACCTTTAATCCTGTTTCCGGACTTATATCTGAAACTATTCTTTCAAAATCAAGAATAATAATAAGCTGTCCATCAATCTTAACAACTCCTGTAGCTATACCGCTGTCAGCACTGCTTATTGTACTGTCTGGCTTAATAATATCAGTCCATGACACTCTGTGAATACCTACAACTGATGCCACATGAAATGCTACATTAAGCTTATTAAAGTTAGTTATTATAAACATATCCTTTGTTATATCTGCTGATGGATTACACTTAATAACCTTGGCAAGGTCTACTATTGTTATCATAAGGTCTCTTGGCATAAACACACCTTCAACACAAGGATGTGAATTAGGAACTGGAGTTACTTTACTATATGGAACTATCTCCTTTATCTTCGCAACATTAATTCCATAATGGTTTCCACCAACCATAAACTCAAGAACTTCTAATTCATTCGTACCACTTTCCATCAATATATTAGTTTCCATATATCTTATCCTCCATTAATCACGTACTATTTATATAATATTATATCAAAAATGTCTTTTAAAGCAATTAATATTACACATTTTCGACCAGTATTTTCTATAGTTCATTTAAAATGTCACAAACTATAATCTTATTATTTATCAGCTATCAGCAAAAAGAGGCATATGCCTCTTAACAATCATTTTTTCAAAACTGCACACTAAATATTCTTACATCCGTATTCTTACTCTCAAGAATAACTCTCTTTGTTCTATCCAAACCTTAACCTCTTTCGGTTATGCCCTCGACCTATTAGTACAGCTCAGCTCCATGTGTCACCACACTTCCACCTTCTGCCTATCTACCTCGTCGTCTTCAAGGGGTCTTACTAGATTAACTCTATGGGATATCTCATCTTGAGGGGCTTCACGCTTAGATGCCTTCAGCGTTTATCCGTCCCGACTTGGCTACCCGGCCGTGAACTTGACGGTTCAACCGGTACACCAGCGGCCAGTCCACCCCGGTCCTCTCGTACTAAGGACAGCTCCTCTCAAATATCCTACGCCCACGCCGGATAGGGACCGAACTGTCTCACGACGTTCTGAACCCAGCTCGCGTACCGCTTTAATGGGCGAACAGCCCAACCCTTGGGACCTACTTCAGCCCCAGGATGCGATGAGCCGACATCGAGGTGCCAAACCACTCCGTCGATGTGAACTCTTGGGAGTGATAAGCCTGTTATCCCCAGGGTAGCTTTTATCCGTTGAGCGATGGCAATCCCACTTTATACCACCGGATCACTAAGTCCTACTTTCGTACCTGCTCCACCCGTCGGTGTCACAGTCAAGCTCCCTTCTGCCTTTGCACTCTTCGAATGGTTTCCAACCATTCTGAGGGAACCTTTGAGCGCCTCCGATACCCTTTCGGAGGCGACCGCCCCAGTCAAACTCCCCGCCTGACATTGTCCCCGGCCGGGTCACGGCTGCTGGTTAGAAACCCAGTACTGCAAGGGTGGTATCCCAACAGCGGCTCCAGTGCAACTGACGTCACACTTTCTTAGCCTCCCACCTATCCTGTACATACCATGCCGAATCCCAGTATCAAACTGGAGTAAAGCTCCATGGGGTCTTTCCGTCCTGGCGCAGGTAACCAGCATCTTCACTGGTATTTCAATTTCACCGGGTGTATCGTTGAGACAGTGCCCAAATCATTACGCCTTTCGTGCGGGTCGGAACTTACCCGACAAGGAATTTCGCTACCTTAGGACCGTTATAGTTACGGCCGCCGTTTACTGGGGCTTAAGTTCGAAGCTTCGTCTCCTAACCGATCCCCTTAACCTTCCAGCACCGGGCAGGCGTCAGCCCATATACCTCACCTTTCGGTTTTGCATAGACCTGTGTTTTGCTAAACAGTTGCTTGGCCATTTCTCTGCGGCCACTCTCATGGCACCTCCTTCTCCCGAAGTTACGGAGTCATTTTGCCGAGTTCCTTAACAATACTTCTCCCGTCGGCCTTAGGATTCTCTCCTCATCCACCTGTGTCGGTTTACGGTACGGGTACAGTACAAACAATAGCGGCTTTTCTCGACAGATGGTCCATGTGCTTCGCTACTTTTGTTCGCTCCGCGTAACACCATTGGATTAAATACGGATTTGCCTGTATCTCTCCTCCTGTGCTTGGACCGGGCTTTCCATTCCCGGCTTCCGCTCTCCTTACGTGTCCCCACAGTTCTGTTCATACTGCGGTACAGGAATATCAACCTGTTATCCATCGACTACGCCTTTCGACCTTGCCTTAGGCCCCGACTTACCCAGGGCAGATCAGCTTTACCCTGGAAACCTTAGATATTCGGCCTGAAGGATTCTCACCTTCATCTCGCTACTCATTCCGGCATTCTCTCTTCCTAGCAGTCCACCACTCCTTACGGTATGGCTTCATCCCGCTAGCAATGCTCCTCTACCAATGTTTACACATTCCTAAGCTTCGGTGTTGTGTTTTAGCCCCGGACATTTTCGGCGCAGGACCTCTCGACTAGTGAGCTATTACGCACTCTTTTAATGTGTGGCTGCTTCTGAGCCAACATCCTAGTTGTCTTCGAAATCCCACATCCTTTTCCACTTAACACACACTTTGGGACCTTAGCTGTAGGTCTGGGCTCTTTCCCTTTTGACCATCCAACTTATCTCGTGCAGTCTGACTCCCTGGCATCATCTGTCCGCCATTCGCAGTTTGATATTCTTCGGTAGGCTTTGACGCCCCCTAGGAAATTCAGTGCTCTACCTGCGGCAGACTAACCAGAGGCTAGCCCTAAAGCTATTTCGAGGAGAACCAGCTATCTCCGGGTTCGATTGGAATTTCTCCCCTATCCACACCTCATCCCCACCCTTTTCAACGGATGTGGGTTCGGTCCTCCACTTCCTCTTACGGAAGCTTCAACCTGGACATGGATAGGTCACCCGGTTTCGGGTCTATGATACGTGATTCTTCGTGCTATTAACGCTTGCTTTCACTTCGGCTCCAGACCTTAAGTCCTTAACCTTACCGCGTAGCACAACTCGCCGGACCGTTCTACAAAAGTACGCCGTCGCACTTAACGTCCTTCCACAGCTTGTAGACACAGGGTTTCAGGTTCTCTTTCACTCCCCTCCCGGGGTCCTTTTCACCTTTCCTTCACAGTACTATGCGCTATCGGTCACTGAGTAGTATTTAGCCTTACGGAGTGGTCTCCGCTCATTCCCACAAGGTTTCACGTGTCTCGTGGTACTCTGGATACTGCCATGTTGCTTTCAATTTCGGATACGAGGCTTTCACTCTCTCCGGCCGGACTTCCCAGTCCGTTCTCCTATCAATCGCAAATCAATTATGCAGTCCTAACCCCGAAAGATAAATCTCTCGGTTTGGCCTCTTTCCCGTTCGCTCGCCGCTACTAAGAAAATCGATGTTTCTTTCTCTTATCCGGGTACTTAGATGTTTCAGTTCCCCGGTTCCCTCTGTTAAGTTATGTATTGGCTTAACAGTACTTGAGGTTTGCTCACGTGGGTTCCCCATTCAGACATCCGCGGCTCAATGGATATTTGCTC